>JAESGP010000005.1_pt1 | contig 849599 bp, 720 predicted proteins | sample 9269741 | NCBI WGS metagenome assembly JAESGP01 (sample SAMN15720684, study PRJNA650882) | algae metagenome | isolation source: Desmonostoc vinosum HA7617-LM4 and co-occurring heterotrophs from cave wall | place: USA: Waikapalae cave, Hawaii | collected 2011-05-27 | reverse complement strand
AATCGGGCATGCTTGTGGCTGTTCATCCGGTTGGCTTCCTTGAGGATTGGGTGTTTGGCGACTTCCAGTCTCTCAAACCCAATCCGGATGAACACCGGATACAACCTATTGAAGCTTCACAGCTAGAAGCGCAGCCCCACGTTGGCGTAGACGCTGCGGCCGCGCGGGTCGTAGTAGCGGTCGTCGTAGCCGATCTGCTGGCCGCCGCCGGCCGTCTTGAGCGAGCGCGGCGGATCCTGGTCGGTGAGGTTGAGCACGCCGACGGTGAAGGTCAGCCGGTCGTTGAACTTCCAGCGCGTCTGCCAGTCGAGCGTGGCGTAACGCTTGACCTTGCCGTTGTAGGCGAAGCTCTCGAAGGTGTTCGGGTCGAACACCGCGAAGTCGCCGGCCGTGTAGGCCTGGTCGGCGTAGCCCGACTTGAACGCCACAGTGAGCGTGTGCGCGAAGCCGCCGTGCTCCAGCGTGTTGATCAGCCGCCCCTGCCAGCGGAACACCACGTTGCCATCGGCACCGAACTGTCCCAGGCTGGTGAAGAACGGGCCGCCCGGCTCCAGCTGGTACTCGCTCTTCAGGTGGTAGCTGAAGCCCAGCGTCGTCGTCCAGCGCCCGATGGGCGTGGCGAAGCGCGCCTGGGCGTCGACGTCGATGCCGCGCTCGAGCAGGTCGCCGAGGTTGCGGTTGGGCAGGTACAGCGCCAGGAACACCTGCTGCGTGCCGGGGTCGGTGTAGGTGGTGAAGCTGGCGCGGTTGGCGAGCGGCGCGTTCATCACCGTGGCTTCGTCGAGCTGGTCGATGGCGTTCTTCAGCTTCACCTGCCAGACGTCGAAGCCCACGCTGAACGACGGGCTCGGCTCGAAGCGCATGCCCAGCGTCCACTGGCGTGACTTCTCGGGCTGCAGGTCGCGGTTGCCTTCGGCGTACACGTTGTACTGCACGTTGCCCACCGGGCAGATGGCCTGCAGCTGCGCCGCCACCTGCGCCAGCTCGGAACCCGGGCCGCAGAAGTACGGTGCGCCGGTGACGCCGAAGAGCTGCCGCGTGGCGCTGGTCTGCGGCACGGTCGGTGCCTTGAAGCCGCTGCCCACCGAGCCGCGGAACAACACGCTCGACGTCGGCTGCCAGCGCGCCGAGAGCTTGGCGGTGCTGGCGTTGCCGAAGTCGGAATAGCGGTCGTGGCGCACCGCGCCCGTCACCTCGAAGCCCTTGGCCAGCGGCGCCGCCAGTTCGGCGAACACGCCGGTGAAGTCGCGCTTGGCGGTGTAGGGCACGATGCCGGCGTCGTCGCCGAAGCGCGTGCCGCCCACGCCCTGGGCGATCGAGCTGGCGCTCTTCTGGAACTGCTCGCGGCCATGGCTCACGCCCACGGCCAGGCCGAGCGGGCCGCCGGCCAGCGTCGCCAGCTCGCCGCTGATGCGCGCCTGTGCGAAGTCGAGCGTGAACTCGCCGCCTTCCCAGAAGCCCAGGATGCGCGCGTCGTCCAGCGCCTGCTGCGCCGCCGGCGACTGGTTGCCCGGCGGCACGAACGGATTCACCAGCCCCGACCCGAGTGCCGTGAGGAAGCGGCCCAGCTCGACATAGCCGCCACCCAGCTCGCTGGTCTGCTTGTTGACCGAGCGCGTGATCGAGGCGTTGTAGTCCCAGCGGCCGAAGCTGCCTTCGGCGCCGATGACGGCGTGGCGCGCTTCGGTCTCGTCGATCTGAGTGCGCTGGCCCACGTCGGCGACGCGGTACGACACCGTCGTGGCCTGCGTCTGGTTGGGGTTGCCCTGCAGCACGTCGCTCCAGAACGGCGAGCTCGGCCCGATCGACACCTCCCCCGGCGGCGGCGCGATGCGGTTGGTGTTCTCGGTCTTGCTGCCCAGCACTTCGGCGAACAGCGTGTGCCCTCCGCCCAGCTTGAACTGCAGCTGGCCGTAGAGCGCGCCGCGCTCCCGCTCGGGGAAGATCTCGAGCTGCTGCACGAAGTCGTAGTAGCAGGCCGTGCCGCCGGGGCCTTCCTGCAGCGGCACGTGCTGGTCGGGGCAGCGGCCGTTGGCGGCGAAGTACGGGTTGACGAGGTAGTCGTCGCTGCCGTCGCCCGGCGTGCCGGCGTCGTGCGCCATGTTGCCCGGGATGCCGCGGGGCGAGCCGTTGAAGAAGCTGACCGGCCGGCCGTTGAGCTCGAAGTTGATGACGCCGGTGCGGGCGAACGGCCGGTCGGTGGACTTGAGCTTGGTGCGCTTCTCGACGTTGCCGCCGACGAGCAGGTTCCAGCGGTCGCTGTCCAGGTCGCCGAAGCCGGCCGAGAACGCCACGCGCGCTTCTTCGGCGCCCTTGCGCGGCCAGGTGCCGCCCACGTCGATCTGCACGCCCTGGGTGTTGCGCTTGGTGATGAAGTTCACCACGCCACCGATGGCGTCGGCGCCGTAGAGGGCCGAGGCGCCGTCGGACAGGATCTCCACCCGCTCGATCGCCGAGATGGGGATGGTGTTGAGGTCGATGCCGGCCAGCGAGCCGGTGATGTACTGGCCGGCGAAACTGGCCAGGCGCCGGCCGTTGAGCAGCACCAGCGTGCGCGTCTCGCCCAGGTTGTGCAGCGACGCGCCCGAGAAGCCGTTGCCGCCGCCGCCGACGGCCGCGCCTTCGTTGGTGAAGCCCTGCATCGAGGGCAGCGCCTGGATGAGGTCGGCCACCGATGTGGCGCCGCTCTTGTCGATCTGGTCGCGCGAGAGTGTGACGACCGGCAGCGCGCCTTCGGCGGCGATGCGCCGGATGGCCGAGCCGGTGATCTCGATGCGCTGGGTGCTGGCCGGCTGCGGCGTCTGCTGGGCCACGGCCGCGCCGGAGAGCAGCAGCAGCACGGCGGCCTGAACGCCGTGGCGTTGGCGCAGGCAGCGGGGACGGGAGGGGGACGGAGTGCGGTGGTTCATGGTGCGCCTCCCGCTCAGAACGCGTACTCGGCGCTGACCTGGTAGAACCGGCCGCGGCTGGTGTAGACCTCGGCGAAGCCCTGCTGGGTGGTGATGTTGTTGGTGCCGTTGGCCGCGGCGAAGGGCGGCATGCGGTCGAACACGTTCTTCACCGAGCCCGCAAGCTTCAGACCCTTGATGCCCGACCAGGCGACCATCAGGTCCACCTCGTCGTAGGCCGGGATCTTGCGCACGCCGGCCGGCAGCTGACGGCCGGACAGGCCGCTGTCGTACATGCCGGCCCAGCCGCGGATCAGGCCCTGCAGCGTCCACGGGCCCATCTCGCTGGTGACGGTCAGCGCGGTGCGCCAGCGCGGCGAAGGCCCGCCCTGGCCGTAGATGCCCACGAACTCGTCCCACGGCGCCCCTGGGGTGGGCTTGTTGCGGATCTTCATGTAGTACGTCGCGTTGCCGCGCACCGTGAGGTTGCCCACCGGCGTGTTGCGCAGCCGGAACTGGGCGTCGAGGTCCACGCCCTCGTTCTCGCTGACGGCGAAGTTCTGCAGCTGCAGGTTGACGATGTAGCGCGACAGCGTCTGGTCGAACGTGTAGGAGCCCTGCCGGATCGCGTCCTCGATGATGGGCGTGACGATGTTGTCCTTCTTGTCGATGCGCCACCAGTCGAGCGACACCGAGGCCGGCCCGGCCTCGACGACGAAGCCGAGGTTGTAGGTCTTGCCCGTCTCGGGCTTGAGGTTCGGGTTGCTGCCGGTCAGCCGGAATGCCGGCAGGCCGCCGCACCCGGCCGCCAGGCCCATGGCCGTGCACTGGCTCTCGGTGAGGTTGATCGCGCCCTGCCCGGCGTTGGCGTACAGCTGCTTGAGCGTGGGCATCTTGAACGACTCGGCGTACGAGCCGCGCAGCGCGAAGCCGGGCACCACCTGCCACTTCACCGCCGCCTTGGGGCTGGTGCGGCTGGCGGTGTCGTAGTGGTCGTAGCGCACCGCGAGCTGTGCTTCCAGGCCCTTGGTGATGGGCAGCATGAGCTCGCCGAACACGGCGTAGGCATCGCGCTCGGCGGCCACCGCGCTCTGCTGGATGCTGCCGACCACCGTGCCGGCGATCTGGATCGGGTCGGGGTTGTCCTTGTTCTCCTCGTTCCAGGCGTTCAGGCCGACGGCGAAGCGCGCCGTGCCGCCCGGCAGGCGGAAGAGGTCGCCCGACACCTGCGCGTCGGCGAAGTCGAGGATGGACTCGCCGCGCCGCACGGGGTACACGCGCAGCGATTCGATGACCGCCTCGCTGTTGGTGGTGACGGTGGGGTCGATGGTCGGTGCGATGCCGTTGGCCGGGTCGCCCTGCGTCGCCAGCGTGTAGCGCGCGCGGTCGAAGTAGTTGCGGTCGGCGTTGGTGGTCTCGGCCTTGCCCCGGCTGACGCCCACCTTGTAGTCGAAGCTGCCGAGCGTGCCTTCGATGCCGCCTTCGAGGTGCAGGAAGTCGTCTTCGCGGTCGGTGATGCGCGGCCCGCCCTGCATGAAGCGGCCGTTGTAGCGGCGCCCGTCGGGCAGCGTGAAGGCATCGGGCACCGGGTGGGCTTCGAAGTGGTCCTTGCTCTTCGAGCCGATGGCGCGCAGCGTCACCAGCATCGCGTCCGTCGCCTGCCAGGTGGCGCCGACCAGCCCGCTCACGCGGTCGGCGCCGTTGTAGGCGGTCAGCACCGAGGCGTTGAAGTCGTAGCGGCAGGCGTTGGCGGTGAAGTTCTCGGGCGGGCACGGCCGCACGGTCTGGCCGCTGACACCGCCCTGCGCATTGAGGATGTTGCCCTCGGGCGCGAAGCTCGAGCGGCCGTCGAGGTTGGGAAATCCGACGATGGGGCCGAAGCGCCGGAAATCGACGCTGCGCGAGATCTCGCGGTCCTTGCGGTAGATGGGCTCGCGCTTGAAGACGTCGAGCGCACCCATGATGTTGAAGCGCTGGTTGGCAAGGTTGCCGAAGCCCGTCGTGAGCGTGGCGTGCTTCTCCTCGCCGTCGTCGCGGCTCGAGATGCCGTACTCGAGCTTGCCGGCAGCGCCGGTGAAGTCACGGCGCAGGATGAAGTTGACGACGCCGGCCACGGCGTCGGCGCCGTAGATGGCCGAACCGCCGTCCTTCAGGATCTCCATGCGCTCGATGGCGCTGACCGGGATCTGGTTGATGTTGAAGGCCGCGCCCGCGCCCGTGGCGTCCTGCAGCGGGATCGTCGGCACGCGCCGGCCGTTGATGAGCACCAGCGTCTGCGTGTCGCCCAGGCCGCGCAGGCGCACGCGCGCCGTGCCGCTGCCGCCGGGTGAATTGGAGGCCAGCTCGCCCTGGTCGAAGATGTCGATGACGGCCACCGACTTCAGCAGCTCGTTGATCGACGTGGCGCCGGTGCGCTCGATCTGGGCGCGCGTCACCACTTCCACGGGCACCGGCAGTTCGCTGTCGATGCGCTTGATGGCCGAGCCGGTGATCTCGATGCGCTGCGGCGCGTTCTGCGCCAGTGCGGGCGCGGCCACGAAGGCGGTGGCGTAGGCCAGCGCCAGGGCGGCGTTCAGGGGTTTGATGCGAAACGACATTCGCTGCTCCGTGCGGAAGATGGGTGGATGACTTGGGCCGGGCTTGCCGGCGTGTCGGCCAATCTAGGAGCGGCGGCGCTGCCCGATTGCAGCCATCGGTGGCAGCCGCGACACGCGGCGCGACGTGCGTGGCGCGGGTGTCGCGCCACGTCGCAGCCGATGTGATCTGCGACGCCGGCGACACGGCGCCATGCCGTCCGTCGGGCTAGGGTTTGCCAGCGCTGTGGCACGCAGCCCACATGGCAGGCGCGCGCGGCGCAGCGCAGCGGCGCCATTGGCTCGCCGCCCCGCTGCGCAATGGACCTTGCGGCCGACGGCCCCGCTTCGCACGATGCCGGCGTGACATGGACACCGCCCATCGCCGCGACGCGTGACCCGGCTGGCGCCTGGGCCGCCGCGGGTGGCTCACGCCTGTTGCTGGCCGTTGGCCTGAGCGCCACGGCGCACGGCGCGATCGGCGCCGAGCTGGCTGCACACGGCTGGCGCTGCCACCGCGTCGACGGCCTGGCGCAGGCGCTTCAGGCCGGCACCGCCTTGCGCGTCGATGCGGTGCTGGTGAGCGACGCCGCGCTCGACGGCAACCTGGCGCGCGGCGTGTCGATGCTGCGCGCGCACGTCGGCGGCGCGCTGATCGTGCTGGCGGCGCGCCACGACGACATCGACGAGATCATGGCGCTGGAGCTCGGGGCCGACGACTACGTCGCCGCGCCGTTCCACCCGCGCCGGCTGCGCGCCCGGCTGGCCGCGGCGGTGCGCGCGTCGGCCGCGGCCGCGCCGGCGCTGCAGTCGTCGGACGGCGCGTCAGGCACAGCCGCGCGCGCGGCGTCGGCGCATGCGGTACCCACGCCAGCGCCGCGGCTCGGCGAGGGCTTCAGCCTCGACCTCAGCCAGGGCCTGCTGCGCAGCGGCGGGCGCGAGGTGCGCCTGCCGGCCGCACAGGCGGCGGTGCTGGCGCTGCTGCTGGAGAAGACCGGGTCGGTCGCGTCGCGCGGCGAACTCGCCCGCCGTGTGGGACTGCCCTGCGGCGAAAGCGGCGAGCCGCTGGGCCGCGGCGTCGACATGCACCTGCACCACCTGCGCCGCCGCCTGGCCGAAGCCGGCATCCGCGGCATCACGCTTGAGACGGTGCGCGGGCTGGGCTATGCGCTGCGGACGGCGCCGGCGTTGCACGGCGATGACGAACCGCCGGCCACGACCGACGGCGAAGGCGCTTCGTCGCGGCGCGCGCCGGCGAGCGCCGCGCGCCCCGCACGGCTGGTCGCCGTGGGCTGATCGACCGATCAGCGGATCAACGGATCAACGGATCAGCGCGACGCCCGTCTTGCCCTGCAGCTCGTCGAAGCTGACGTCCGGCGCGAGTTCCACCACCTTCAGCCCCTGCGGCGTCACGTCCATGACCGCCAGGTCGGTGATGATGCGGTCGACCACGCCCACGCCGGTGAGCGGCAGGGTGCACTGAGGCAGGATCTTCAGGTCGGTCGTGCCGTCCTTCTTGCGCGCCACGTGCTCCATCAGCACGATGACGCGCGGCACGCCGGCCACCAGGTCCATGGCGCCGCCCATGCCTTTGACCATCTTGCCGGGGATCATCCAGTTGGCGAGGTCGCCCTTCTCGCTGACCTGCATGGCGCCCAGGATCGAGAGGTTGATCTTGCCGCCGCGGATCATCGCGAAGCTGTCGTGGCTGCCGAAGATCGAACTGCCCTTGATGGTGGTGACGGTCTGCTTGCCGGCGTTGATGAGGTCGGCGTCGACCTCGTCCTCGTAGGGGAACGGGCCGATGCCGAGCATGCCGTTCTCGCTCTGCAGCCACACCTCGATGTGGTCGGGCACGTGGTTGGCCACCAGCGTCGGGATGCCGATGCCGAGGTTGACGTAGAAGCCGTCCTGCAGTTCGCTCGCCGCGCGCGCGGCCATCTGGTCCTGGGTCCAGGGCATGTTCAATCTCCTAACGAATCACTTGCGCGGACGGGTGGTCAGCTTCTCGATGCGCTTCTCGGGCGTCGGGTTGTGCACGATGCGGTGCACGTAGATGCCCGGCAGGTGCACGTCGTCGGGCGCGATCTCGCCCGTGGCGACGATGCGCTCCACCTCCACGATGCACACCTTGCCGGCCATCGCCGCAGCCGGGTTGAAGTTGCGCGCCGTGAGGTTGAAGCGCAGGTTGCCGCTCCGGTCGGCGATGTCGGCCTTGACCAGCGCCACGTCGGGGACGAGCGAGCGCTCCATGACGTAGGTCTCGCCGTCGAACTCGCGCAGCTCCTTGCCTTCGGCCACCACCGTGCCAACGCCGGTCTTCGTGAAGAAGGCCGGGATGCCGGCGCCGCCGGCGCGCAGCTTCTCGGCCAGCGTGCCCTGCGGCGTGAACTCGAGCTCGAGTTCGCCGGCGAGGTACTGGCGCTCGAACTCCTTGTTCTCGCCGACGTAGCTGGAGATCATCTTGCGGATCTGCCGCGTCTCGAGCAGCTTGCCGAGGCCGAAGCCGTCGACGCCGGCGTTGTTGCTGATGACGGTGAGGCCCTTGACGCCGCTGTCCTTCAGCGCCTCGATCAGGGCCTCCGGGATGCCGCACAGGCCGAAGCCGCCGACGGCCAGCAGCTGGCCGTCCTGGACCACGCCTTCCAGCGCCGCGGCGGCGCTGGGGTAGATCTTGTTCATGCGCTTGGTAGTCCCCGTGGTGATGTGTCGTGAGTGTGACGCGAGCGAAGCCCGGGAGCGTACTGCTTAAGCGATTACGTAGTCGTTACGTAGAATCGCCTAAGCATGTCCAAGCCCGACACGACCCGCTCGACCGCCCCCACGTCAGCCCCCACGTCAGCCCCCTCCGCCACCGACGCGCCGCTCGACCTGCCTGCGCTGCGCACCGCGTTCGATGCGGTGCTGGCGCCCTGGGTGCGCAGCCTGGGCCTGGCGCTCGTGGCGGCCACACCGGGCGAAGCGCGCTTCGTCCTGCCGGTCGCCGCGCCGCTCGTGCACGGCGGCGGCGTGCTCTGCGGCCAGGCCATGATGGCGGCCTGCGACACGGCGATGATCGCTGCCGTGATGACCCGCCTGGGCGGCTTCAAGCCGATGACGACGGTGCAGCTGCAGACCAGCTTCCTGCGCCCGGTGGCCGGCGATGCGGCGCGGGTCGAGCTCGTCGCCCGCGTGCTGCGCATGGGCCGCAACCTCGTCTTCGGCGAGGTGCAGCTGCTCGACGGCCAGGGCCAGCTCGCGGCCCACGCCACCACCACCTACGCGCTGCTCTAGGCCGTGAAGCCTGCAGCAGCGGCGGCCATGCCGCAGGAGGCCGTCATCGACTACCGCGGCGCCTTCGAGCTGGCGCCCATCGGCCTGGTGCTGTCGCGCCAGCGCCTGATGATCGACTGCAACCAGGAACTGCTGGCGATGTTCGGCGCGCGGCGCGAGCAGCTCATCGGCCAGAGCTTCGAGATCCTCTACCCCAGCGCCGAGGAGTTCCGCCGCACCGGCAGCCGCATCGAGGCCCAGCTCGACGCCGCCGGGCGCTACGCCGACGAGCGCGTGATGAAGCGCCTGGCCGCCCGCCCCGGCGAACCGGCGCTGTTCTGGTGCCACGTCAGCGGCCGCGCGCTCGACCCGGCGCAGCCGCATGCCGCCGGCATCTGGGCCTTCGAGGACCTGTCGGCGGCGCGCGCACTCAAGCTCGAGCTGACGCCGCGCGAACGCGAGATCGCCGCGCTGCTGATCGAAGGCCTGACCAGCAAGCTGATCGGCCGGCGCCTCGACATCAGCCCGCGCACAGTGGACGTGTACCGCGCGCGGCTGATGCGCAAGACCGGCGCGGCCACCACGCCCGACCTCGTCAAGCGCCTGCTCACCGGCGAGTGACCGCGTGAAGGTCCGCCGGCGCGCCGATCGGTGCGCCCTGCGGCATCATGCGCGCCCATGACCATCACCCTGCATCACCTGGAGAACTCGCGCTCGCAGCGCGTGCTGTGGCTGCTGGAGGAGCTGGGCATCGCCCACGGCAGCGGCTACACCATCCGCCACTACAAGCGCGACCCGAAGACGCTGCTCGCGCCGGCCGAGCTGCGCCGGGTGCACCCGCTGGGCAAGAGCCCCGTCATCACCGAAGGCGACGTCACGGTGGCCGAGTCGGGCGCCATCGTCGAGTACCTGCTCGACAGCCACGACCCGCAGGGCCGCCTGCGCCCGCCGCCCGGCACCGAGGCGCGGCGCCGGTTCACCTACTGGCTGCACTTCGCCGAAGGCAGCGCCATGCCGTACTTCGTGTTCAAGCTGGTCATCGACAAGGTGCGCGCCGCGCCGGTGCCCTTCTTCGTCAAGCCCGTGGTCAAGGGCATCGCCGACAAGGTGGACGCGGCCTTCACCATGCCCAACATCGTGCGCACGCTCGACTTCATCGAGGCCGAGCTGGCGCAGCGCCCCTGGTTCGCAGGCGACGCATTCAGCGCCGCCGACATCCAGATGAGCTACCCGATCGAAGCCGCGGCCGCACGCGTCGGCCTGGGCGCCAGCCGGCCGAAGACCGCGGCCTGGCTCGAGCGCATCCACGCGCGACCGGCCTACCAGGCGGCGCTGCGCGTCGGCGGGCCTTACGGCGCGGTGCCCTGACCGGCTTGCGCGCGCCGCTACACCAGCAGCGCGCGGAACCAGTCGGGCATGGGCGCCGATCGGCGGGCGCGGTAGTCGGTCCAGACCACGCGCGCGCCGCCTTCGGCATACACCACGCCGCGCTCGTCGGTGCGCTCGATGGTGTGGTAGCTGTCGAAGCTGCTGCGGCCCGGGTCGGCGACGTAGGTCGTCACGCGCACCGTGCCCGGGTACTCCAGCTGGCGCAGGAAGTTGCAGAAGGCGTTGACCACCACCGGCCCTTCGCCGGCGAGGTCGGTGCTGGCGCCCACCGAGAAGATCCATTCCAGCCGCGCCACTTCGAGGTAGCGGAAGTAGAGCGTGTTGTTGACGTGGCCCATCGCATCCATGTCGCCCCAGCGCAGCTGCACCGTGGTCTCGTGCACCAGCTTCTTCTCGGCCGGCAGTTCGAAGCGCAGGCCCATCAGCCGTTCCCCGCGTCGGCGTCGACGCCCAGCTCGCGCGCCAGCCGCTGCACCAGTGCCCGCAGCTCGGCCACCTCGGCCTGCAGCCGCACCTGGCCGGCGCGCAGCTCGGCGATCTCGTCGTCGCTGCGTGTCGCGTGCGCGCCCTGCGCCGCGACGGTCGCGGCCAGCACGCCGGCCGGCGGCTCGCCGGTGAGCAGCTGCGCCCAGCGCGCTTCGCGCTCGCCCGGCGCGCGCGGCAGGCGCAGCACCAGCGGCGGCTCGCGTCCGGCCAGTTCGTCGAGGAAGGCCTCGACCGACGAGCTGTCGGCGAAGCGGTGCAGCCGCTCGCTGTGGATGCGCAGTTCGGCCGCCGTCTGCGGCCCGCGCAGCAGCAGCACCGCCAGCAGCGCCACGGCCTGGCCCGGCACCTTCAGCACGCGCACAGCGTTGTGCTCGAAGCGCACCACCCGGCTGCCACTCACTTCGAGCGCCAGGCTCAGCGACTTCAGCCCTTCCATCGCGGCCAGCACCTCGGGCTCGCCGGCTTCCATCACCGGCACGCGTGCCGTCTTCTGGTTGCAGCCGGCCACCAGCGCGTTCAGCGACAGCGGGTAGGTGTCGGGCACGGTGGCCTGCTTCTCGACCAGCACGCCGAGCACCCGCCCCTCCAGCGCCGTCAGGACCCGCATCGTCGGTTCAGACCCCGAAGCCGTCGTCGGCGGCGATGACCGCGCCGTTGATGAAGTGGCTTTCGTTGGCGCACAGCATCAGCAGCAGCACGTCCAGGTCGCTGGCCTTGCCCACGCGCTTGCGCGGCAGCATCTGCACCAGCTTCTGTCCGGCCTCGGTCTGCCAGTGCTGGTGGTTGATCTCGGTGTCGATGTAGCCCGGGCACATGGCGTTGACGTTGATGCCGAAGCGGCCCCACTCCAGGGCCATGCTCTTGGTCATGTGGATGACCGCGGCCTTGCTCATGCTGTAGACGCCGATCTGCGACAGCACCTTCAACCCCGCCATCGACGCCACGTTGACGATGCGCCCGCCGGTGAAGGTGCCCGGCATCTCGCCCTTGCTGCGCGCGATCATGCGCTTGGCCACCTCCTGCGCGACGAAGAAGGCGCCGCGCGCGTTGGTGTCCATCACGAAGTCGAACTCCTCGGGCGTGATGTCGACCAGCTTGCGCGTGACGCTCACGCCCGAGTTGTTGACCAGGATGTCGATGGCGCCCATCTCGGTCTCGGCGTGGGCCACGGCGGCGCGGATGCTCACCGGATCGGTCACGTCCAGCCCCACCACGCGCGCGTCGCCACCGCCGGCCTCGAGCTCGGCACGCAAGGTCTTGAGCCGCTCGATGCGGCGCGCCGCCAGCACCACGCCGGCGCCGGCCGCGCTCAGCACCTTGGCGAACTGCGCGCCCAGGCCGCTGGAAGCACCGGTGACGAAGGCCACGCGGCCGGACAGGTCGATGGGGTAGGCCATGCTCGGGGCGCTCCTCTTTCAGTACGTCGGGTCGTTCGTCGATTGCCCGGATCACGATAGCACGCAGCGATGCGGCATCATCGACCGGCTCCCCATGTTGCTGCAGCTCACCGCGCTCTCGAAATCGTTCGGCGATACCCCCGTGTTCCGCGGTGTCACGCTGGCCCTGGCGCGCGGCGAGTTCGTCGCGCTGGTGGGTGAGTCGGGCGTCGGCAAGAGCACGCTGCTCAACTGCATCGCCGGCCTCGACAGCGCCGACAGCGGCGAGGTGCGCATCGAGGGACACCTGGTGCGCGCCGACGACGAGGACGCCAACGCCCGCCTGCGTCGCGAGCAGCTCGGCTTCGTGTTCCAGGCCTTCCACGTGCTGCCGCACCTGAGCGTGGCCGACAACGTGGGCCTGCCGCTGCGCCTGCTCGGCCGGCCCGACGCGGCGCGCGTGGCCGCCCTGCTCGATGCCGTGGGCCTGCATGGGCTGGGGCCGCGCGCGCCGGCGCAGCTGTCGGGCGGCCAGCTGCAGCGCGTGGCCATCGCGCGGGCGCTGGTGCATCGGCCGGGCCTCATCCTCGCCGACGAGCCCACCGGCAACCTCGACCCGGCCACCGCCGAGCGGGTGCTGGCGCTGCTGCGCGATCAGGTGATCGAATCCGGCGCCGGCTGCCTGCTCGTCACCCACTCGGCGGCCGCGGCTGGATTCGCGCAGCGCGTGCTGCGGCTCACGCCCGACGGCATCGCCGAGGCTCCATGACCACGCGTGAACGGCGCAGGTTCGCGCCGCAGCCGACGCGCGAGTGGAGCTGGCTCGGCCTGCTGATCGCGCGCGAATGGGCCCACCACCCGTGGCGCCATGCGGCGGCGCTGCTCGCGGTGGCCCTCGGCGTGGCGCTGGCGTACTCGGTGCACCTGATCAACAGCTCGGCGCTGGCCGAGTTCTCGGCCGCGGTGCGCAGCGCCAACGGCGAGCCCGACCTCAGCCTGCGCGCCGCCGGCGGCGTCGCCGATGCCATCGACGACGCCTGGTTCGACCGCGCCGAGGCCGATCCCGGCGTGGCCCACGCGAGCCCGGTGCTCGAGATCGACACGGCGGCCGTCGTGCCGCAGGCGCCCGGCGGGCGCGTGGCGCTGCGCGTGCTGGGCATCGACGCCCTGCGCATCGCGCCGCTGGCGCCGGCATTGATGCCGCGCCCGGCCGCCGGCGAAGACCGGCTGGCGATGCTCGACCCCGACCTCGTCTTCGCCAACGCCGCGGCGCGGCGCGCACTCGGCGTGGCCGACGGCGAGCGGGTGCGGCTGCAGGGTCGCGGCGCGGGCTCGGCCGTCACGCTGCGCCTGGCCGGCAGCAGCGCCGCCGCCGGCGCGCCGACGCTCGTGATGGACATCGCCGGTGCTCAGGCCCGCTTCGGCCTGCAGGGATTGCTCACGCGCATCGACCTTCGGCTCGTGCCCGGCCACGACCCCGCGGCGGTGATCGCCCGCCTGGCGCTGCCCCCGGGCGTGCAGGCGGTGCAGGCCGATGCGGCCGAGCAGCGGCTGTCCAACCTGTCGCGCGCCTACCGCGTCAACCTCACGGTGCTGGCGCTGGTGGCGCTGTTCGTCGGCGCCTTCCTGGTGTTCTCCGTGGTGTCGCTGTCGGTGGCGCAGCGCACGCCGGCGCTGGCGCTGCTGGGCGTGCTGGGCCTGCGGCCGCGCGAGCGCCGGGTGCTGGTGCTGGCCGAATGCGCGCTGATCGGCGCCGTCGGCAGTGCGCTCGGGCTGCTGCTCGGCGCCGGCCTGGCGCTGGCGGCGCTGCGCCTGCTCGCCGGCGACCTGGGAGGCGGCTACTTCCCCGGCATCGTGCCCACGCTGCGCGTCGGCCCGGCTGCGACGCTCGTGTTCTTCGCGCTCGGCGTGGCCAGTGCCGTGGCCGGCGGCTGGTGGCCGGCGCGCCAGGCCGAGGGCATCGCGCCGGCCCAGGCGCTCAAGGGCCTGGGCAGCGTGCACGACCAGCACGCGCCGCCGGCGTGGCCAGGGCTGGTGCTGCTGGCCGCGGGCGCGGCGCTGGCGTTCGCGCCGCCGATCGGCGGGCTGCCGATCGCTGCCTACCTTGCGGTCGCCGCGCTGCTCTTCGGCGGCGTGGTGCTGGTGCCGGCCGTGGTGCACGCGCTGCTGGCGGCCTGGCCCCGGCCGACACGCGCCCTGCCGCTGCTGGCGCTGGAACGGGCACGCTTCCAGCGCCGCACCGCCACCGCGGCGGTGGCTGGCATCGTCGCCAGCCTGGCGCTCAGCGTGGCGCTCACGGTGATGGTGAGCAGCTTCCGCACCGGCGTGACCGACTGGCTCGACGGCGTGCTGCCCGCGGACCTCTACGCCCGCAGCAGCGGCGCGCTGGCCGCGCTGCCGCAGGACTTCGTGCCCCGCGCCGCCGCGGCGCCGGGCGTGGCGCGCATCACGGCGTCGCGCTGGCGGCCGCTGGCGCTGAAGCCCGAGCTGCCCACCGTCTCGCTGGTGGCGCGCGAGCTCGATGCCGAGGGCCGGCAGCTGCCGCTGATCGCGCCCGCGCTGCCGGCTGCGGCCGGCGAGGTGGGCGTGTTCGTCAGCGAGGCCGTCGTCGACCTGCACGGCGCCCGCCCCGGCGGATTGATGACCCTGCCGCTCGCGGGCCGCGACGTGCCGGTGCGCGTGCGCGGCGTGTGGCGCGACTACGCGCGCCAGTTCGGCGCCATCGCCATGCCCATCGACGACTACCGGCGCATCACCGGCGACGCCGCGCTCAACGAGATCGCCGTCTGGCTGGCGCCGGGCGCCACGCCCGCGGCGGTGCAGGACGCGCTGCGTGCGCTGCTGCCGGAGCCGGCGCTGCTGGAGTTCGCCACCAGCGGCGCGCTGCGCGAGACGTCGCTGCGCATCTTCGACCGCAGCTTCGCCGTCACGCGCTACCTGCAGGTGGTGGCCATCGGCATCGGGCTGATCGGCATCGCCGCCAGCCTGTCGGCGCAGGTGCTGGCGCGGCGCAAGGAGTTCGGCCTGCTCGCCCACCTGGGCCTGACGCGGCGCCACGTGGTGGCTGTCGTCGCCGGCGAAGGCCTGGCCTGGATCGCCGCCGGCACGCTGGTCGGCCTGGCGCTGGGGCTGGCCGTGGCGGTGGTGCTGGTGCACGTGGTGAATCCGCAGAGCTTCCACTGGACCATGGAGCTGGTGCTGCCCTGGTCGCGCCTGGCGCTGCTCGCCGCCGCCGTGCTGGCCGCCGGCACGGCCACCGCGGCGTTCAGCGCGCGCCGCGCCGCCGGCCGCGCCGCGGTGCTGGCGGTGAAGGAGGACTGGTGACGGCACCGCCGCGCTTCTTCACGCGCCGCCGTGCGCTGCTGGCCGCCGCCGCGGCATCGGCCACCGCCGCATGGCCCGGCGCCGCCGGAGCCCAGGCGGTGCGGCGTGGCCGCGTGTTGACGTTTCCGCGCGACCACGGCGCGCATCCGGACACGCGCACCGAGTGGTGGTACGCCACCGCCTGGCTGGGCGAGCCCGAGCGGCCGACGCACGGCGTGCAGATCACCTTCTTTCGCAGCCGCACCGGCTTCGGTGAACGCAGCAGCGGCCGCTTCGGCGCACCGCAGCTGCTGCTGGCGCATGCCGCGGTCGTGGACCTTGCGCCCGGCGGTCGCCACCACCACGACCAGCGCATCGTGCGCTGGAACGGCAACCCGCAGGGGGCTGCCGCCAGCGCCGCCGAGGACCAGGGCCGCGTGCGCCTGCGCGACTGGTCGCTGGTCGACGCCGGCACGCACTGGCACGCCGTGGCCGACGGCCCGTCCTTCGCCTTCGACCTGCAGCTGGCGCGCACCCAGCCGCTGCTGCTGCAGGGCGACGCCGGCTTCTCGCGCAAGGGGCCCGAGGAGGCACAGGCCAGCCACTACTACAGCGAGGTGCAGCTCGAGGTGGGCGGCAGCGTGGTGGTCGACGGCCGGCGCCAGGCGCTGCGCGGCCGCGCCTGGCTCGACCACGAATGGAGCGACGAGGTGATGCACCGCGACGCGGTGGGCTGGGAGTGGATCGGCATCAACGGCTTCGACGGCAGCGCGCTCACCGCCTTTCGCCTGCGCCGCGCCGATGGCGGCACGCTGTGGGCCGGCGGCAGCCATCGCGTGCCGGGCGCGGCGGTGCAGGCCTTCGAGCACACGGCGGTGCAGTGGCAGCCCGGCCGGCGCTGGCGCAGCCCCACCAGCGGTGCCAGCTATCCGGTGGAATGGCAGGTGACCTGCCCCGCCGGCCGCTACACCGTGCGCGCCCTGGCCGACGCGCAGGAGCTCGACAGCCGCGCCAGCACCGGCACCATCTACTGGGAAGGCGTGTCGGAACTGCTGGACGGCGCCGGCCGGCGCATCGGCCTGGGCTACCTGGAGATGACCGGATACGGCGCGCCGATCCGGCTGTGACGACGACGATGCGGTGAGGCGGCCGCTGCGGACGACCGCGACACGGCCGCGACACGGCCGCCGGGGACCGTTCAGCCCGGTGCGCCGGGACGCGGCTTGGCGCGGCGTTCGTCGCGCCAGCCGCCGGGGCTGCGCGAGCGGGCGTTCTCCACCGGCGCGGCGCGCACGCAGTTGCCGTTGGCGGCGCGCGCGAACAGCACCGCTTCCTCGGCGTCGTCGATCAACGCCTGCAGGTTCAGGTGCGCCGGCCGCAGGTGGGCCACGCCGACGCTGACGGTGACGCGCAGCCGCTGCGGCGGCCAGGGCACTTCCATCTGCTCGGCACGTTCGCGGATGCGCTCGGCCACGTCGAGCGCGCCGGTGGCATCGGCGTGGGCCAGGAAGATGGCCATCTGCGTCTCGGAAAAACGCGTCAGCACGTCGGCGGTGCGCAGCGTGGGTGCGGTCTGGCGCAGCAGTTCGGTGAGCACGGCGTCGCCCGCGCCGGGGCCGCGCGCGTCGCACAGGCGGGCGTAGCGGTCCACGTCCACCAGCAGCAGCGCGGCACCCGTGCCGTAGCGCCGCGCGCGCGCCCACTCGCGCTCGGCCAGCTCGAGGAACAGCGGGCGCGGCAGCCCGGCAACCGGGGTGGCGACGCTGCCCCGGCCAGCCGCGGGCTCGGCGTCGCGCGCCAGGCGCAGCACCAGCCAGCCGAGCGGCAGCGCTGCCGCTGCCACGCCCAGGGCGCCGGCCGCCGCGGCGGCCCAGCGGCCGGCTTCGGCCACGCCCAGCAGCAGCGCCACGCCGTAGCCGACGCCCGCTGCCAGCAGCACCGCACCCAGCACCAGCAGACCGCCGGCCAGCGGCAGCGGCACAGCGGCGTGCGCGGCCTTGGCATCGGCCTCGGGCGCATCGGCGGGCGGCGCAGCAGGCCCCGGCCGCGCGGCGATGCGCGGCGGCAAGGAAGGCTTGGAAGGAGGGTTCATTCGACGCCGCCTATTCGACCACAACCCGGGGCCGGGACCGGGCCATCCACCCGTGGGGTCTGGGCTTCGCAGGCAAGCCGAGCGCCTGCGCCGTGGCGCATTGCGCAACCGGCCGCGGCGCCGGCGTGGCGCCGGCGCGCCGCATAGACTCGGCGCCCCATGTCGACACCCGCGACGCCCAGCACGGCCCCGTCCGCCGTGGCCATCACCGGCGGCGCGCCGCCGCGCAGCAGCGAGCGCGCCAAGGGCTCGCCGCGCGCGCTGTCGGGCTTGCTGCCGTTCATGCGGCCTTACCGCGGCCGCATCGCCCTGGCCGCGCTGTTCCTGGTGCTGGCGGCGCTGGCCACGCTGGCGTTTCCGGTGGCGCTCAAGCTGCTCATCGACCGCGGCCTCGTCGCCGCCGACCCGGGCGAGCGCGTGCTGGCGCTGCGCGAGCACTTCCTGCTGCTGTTCGGCGTGGCCGCGGCGCTGGGCGTGTTCTCGGCGGCGCGCTTCTACGTCGTCAGCTGGCTGGGCGAGCGCATCACCGCCGACGTGCGCAACGCCGTCTACGCCCACGTGCTGCAGCAGAGCCCCGAGTTCTTCGAGACGACGAAGACCGGCGAGGTGCTGAGCCGCCTCACCACCGACACCACGCTGGTGCAGACGGTGGTGGGCAGTTCGCTCAGCATGGGCCTGCGCAACGTGGTGATGGGTGCCGGCGCGCTCATCGCGCTGGTGGTGACCAACCCCTACGTGATGTCGCAGGTGCTTGGCATCCTGGTGCTGGTCGTGCTGCCCAGCGTGTGGGTGGGGCGGCGGGTGCAGCGGCTGTCGCGCGCCAGCCAGGACCGCGTGGCCGACAGCAGCGCCATCGCCGGCGAGGCGCTGTCGGCCATCACCGTGGTGCAGGGCCACGGCCAGCAACAGCGCGAGGCGGCGCGCTTCGCGGCCGCCACCGAAGCCGCGTTCGACACCGCGCGCCGGCGCAACCGGGTGCGCTCGCTGCTCATCGCCTTCATGATCAGCGCCAGCTTCGGCGCCGTGCTGTGGGGCCTGTACCAGGGCACGCAGGCGGTGCTGGCCGGGCGCATCAGCGCCGGCCACCTGGGGCAGACCGCCGTGTTCGTGATGATCCTGGTGGGCGCGGTGGGCGTGCTGGCCGAGATCTGGGGCGACCTGCTGCGCGCCGCCGGCGCCACCGAGCGGCTGATGGAACTGCTGGCGGCGCGCTCGCCGGTGGCCGAGCCGGCGCAGCCGCGGCCCCTGCCGCCACTGGCGCTCCTGCAGCCTGCACCCGTGTCGTCCGCACAGGCCGCGCCCCGGGGGCCGGGCGACGCCGCCGCCAGCGTGGCCCGAGGCTCGGCCGTCGCCTTCGATGGCGTCGTCTTCCACTACCCCTCGCGCCCGCGCCAGGCGGCGCTGGAGGACTTCACGCTGCACGTGCGCCCCGGCGAGACCGTGGCGCTGGTGGGCCCCAGCGGCGCCGGCAAGAGCACCGTGTTCCACCTGCTGCTGCGCTTCTACGACGCCCAGCGTGGCGCGATCACGCTCGACGGCGTGCCGCTGAAGGAAGCGTCGCTGGCCGAGCTGCGCGCGCGCATCGGCATCGTGCCGCAGGACAGCACGGTGTTCTCCACCAGCGCGCTCGAGAACATCCGTTACGGTCGGCCCGACGCGAGCGAGGCCGAGGTCGTCGCCGCGGCCAAGGCGGCCTTCGCCCACGACTTCATCGAGGCCTTGCCCGAGGGCTACGCGACGTATCTCGGCGAGCGCGGCGTGCGCCTGTCGGGCGGCCAGCGCCAGCGCATCGCCATCGCCCGGGCGATGCTGAAGAACCCACCGCTGCTGCTGCTGGACGAAGCCACCAGCGCGCTCGACGCCGAGAGCGAACGCATGGTGCAGGCGGCGCTGGAAGCGGCCATGGCGCACCGCACGACGCTCGTCATCGCCCACCGCCTGGCCACGGTGCTCAAGGCCGACCGCATCGTGGTGATGGACGCCGGGCGCATCGTCGACGTCGGCACGCACGACCAGCTGGTGGCGCGCGGCGGGTTGTACGGGCGGCTGGCGGCGATGCAGTTCGACCTGTCGCCGGCATAATGGCATGCACATGTTTTGTGGGGATCGATCATGCAGAGCGTTCGCCAGGCACCGAAGCGGGCCATCAACCTGTCGCTCAACAGCAAGGTGCTCGACATGGCGCGCGAGATGGACCTCAACATCTCGCAGACGGTCGACGCGCTGCTGACCGAGGAGGTGATGCGCCTGTACTGGCAGCGCTGGCAGACCACCAACGCCAAGGCCATCGAGGAGTACAACGCCCGCGTCGAGCGCGAAGGCCTGTTCTCCGACCGCTGGCGCACCTTCATGCGGCCGCAAGCCGACAGCGACGCAGCCTGAACCGCCAGCATGGCGCGCTTCGACGTCTACGCCAACCCGACGGCGAACGACCGCACGACCACCCCGTACGTCCTCGACGTGCAGAACAACCACCTCGGCCCGCTGGCCACGCGGGTGGTCATCCCGCTGCGCACCGCCAAGGCCCTGGCCACGCCGGCCGAGGGCCTGAACCCCGGCGTGGTGATCGACGGCAAGCCGGTGTGGCTGGACACCGCCTCGCTCGCGCCGGTGCCTGCGGCCCTGCTGCGCAAGCCGGTCCTCAACCTGGGCGCCTCCTCCGACCTGGTGCTCGACGCCCTCGACACGCTTTTCGGCAGCTATTGACGTGATCCCCACCCCCTACGAAGACCTGCTGCGCCACGTGCTCGCCCATGGCGTGCACAAGGCCGACCGCACCGGCACCGGCACGACGAGCGTGTTCGGCCACCAGCTGCGCTTCGCCCTTGCGCGCGGCTTTCCGCTGATCACCACCAAGAAGGTGCACTTCAAGAGCATCGCGCTCGAGCTGCTGTGGTTCCTGCGCGGCGACGGCAACGTGCGCTGGCTGCAGGAGCGCGGGGTCACCATCTGGGACGAGTGGGCCGATGCCGACGGCAACCTCGGGCCGGTGTACGGCGTGCAGTGGCGCAGCTGGCCCAAACCCGACGGCGGGCACGTCGACCAGATCGCGCAACTGGTCGAGCAGCTCAAGGCCAATCCCGACAGCCGGCGCCTCATCGTCAGCGCATGGAACGTGGCCGACCTGCCGAAGATGGCGCTGATGCCCTGCCACGCGCTGTTCCAGTTCTACGTGGCCGACGGCAAACTCAGCTGCCAGCTCTACCAACGCAGCGCGGACTTGTTCCTGGGCGTGCCGTTCAACATCGCGAGCTACGCGCTGCTGACGCACATGCTCGCCCAGCAATGTGACCTGGCGGTGGGCGACTTCGTCTGGACCGGCGGCGACTGCCACATCTACGCCAACCACCTCGAGCAGGTGAAGACGCAGCTCGAGCGCGAACCGCGGCCCTATCCGACGCTCGTGATCAAGCGCCGGCCGGCGTCGATCTTCGACTACGCGTACGAGGACTTCGCCATCGAAGGCTACGACCCGCACCCGGCGATCAAGGCGCCGGTGGCGGTGTAGCGGCACGTTCGGGCACGGCTGGCGAAGGACGACCTTCCGGTGACCGAACTGGTGCTGATCGCCGCCGTGGCGAACAACGGCGTCATCGGCCGCGGCAACGACCTGGTGTTCCGCGACCCGGCCGACCAGCGCCACTTCCGCGCCGCCACGATGGGCCACCCGGTGGTGATGGGCCGCCGCACCTGGGATTCGCTGCCCGATCGCTTCCGCCCCCTGCCCGGCCGGCGCAACGTGGTGCTGAGCCGCGACGCCGGCTTCGTCGCAGCGGGCGCCGAGGTCTGCCCGTCGCTCGACGCTGCGCTGGCGCTGCTGGCCGACGTGCCGCGGGTGTTCGTCATCGGCGGCGGCGAGGTCTACGCCCAGGCCCTGCCCCACGCCGACGAACTCATGCTCACCGAGGTGGACGCGGCGCTCGACGGCGACCGCCACTTCCCGGCCTGGGAGCGCGACGGGTTCGACCTCGTCGAAGCCCAGCCGGCGACCGCTGCCGACGGCACGCCGATGCGCTTCACGCGCTGGCGCCGCCGGCGCTGACGCGCCGCGGTCACACGCCGCAGGCGCGCGCCTACTGCGCCGCCCCTGGCTCCTCGGGCCGCAGCACCGCCACCGGCAGACCGCCCATCACGTCGACGAGGCGCAGCGCGCCGCCCGTGTTGCCCACCGTGCGCTCGGCGATCACCTCGTGCCAGGCGGGCACGTCGGCCAGCGCTTCGGGCAGCTGCAGCGTGGTGTCGCCCCAGCAGGCGGCGTCGAGCAAGGCGTCGATGTCGCCATCGGCCAGCTGCCACACCAGCCGCGGCACCACGGTGATGCTGGCCGCGCCGCCGCTGCCGTCGCGGCGTGCGAAGGCGACCACGTGCTCGGCCGCCGTGCCGTGCACCTCGAGCGGCAGCACGTCGCCATCGCGGAACAGCACCTCGGCCTCGCGGCGCCACTGCAGCAGCCGCCAGGTGACGAAGAGCTTGTGCAACCCGCGCGGCAGCGGCATGCGGCGCAGCGCGGGCGCCGGCCGGCCGCCGTCGAGCAGCCGCTGCGCCACGCCGAGCTTGTCGCGCAGCGAATCGAAGTCCACCGGGCGCCGGTTGTCCGGGTCGACCAGCGCGAACATCCAGTCCTCGCAGCCCTGGTAGAGGTCGGGCACGCCGGGCGACGTGAGCTTCAGCGCCACCAGCGCCAGCGTGTTGACACAGCCGAACGGCGCCACCTCGAGCGCAAAGCGGCGCAGGTCGCTGAGGAAGGGGTTGGGCTCCAGCCGCGCCAGCAGCAGCTCGATGGCGCGCTGCAGGCACTGCTCGTAGTCGTCGTTGGCGTCGAGCCAGCTGCTCTCGTGCTTGGCCTCGCGCACCGCCTTGTTCATGTAGGCGACCACGCGCTCGCGCACCGCGGCCAGCGCCTGGTCGTCGGACAGCTCCACCGGCCAGATGCCCAGCAGCGTCTCGAACAGCAGCAGCTCGTCGTTGGCCGAGGGCAGCTGCTCGAGCCCGCCGATGCGCCACTGCGTGCGGGCGTGCTCGCGCCAGCGCTGCACCGTCTCGTCCCAGCGCGCGGGCATCTCCGACAGCACCGCCAGCCGGGTGCGTACGTCCTCGCTGCGCTTGCTGTCGTGCGTGCTCGTCGCCAGCAGGGTGTGCGGCATGTCGCGCCGGCGCGCGGCGTTGGCGGCATGGAAGGCCGCCACGCCGGTGCCGAAGCGGCGCGGGTCGCCGCCCACGTCGTTGAGCGCGATCAGCCGGTGGTAGCGGTAGAAGACCGTGTCCTCCATCGCCTTGGCCATCACCGGCGCGGTGAACTGCTGCAGCCGCTGCACGAAGCGCAGCTGGCAGGCGCGCGCTTCCGCGTCTTCGAGCGCCTGCAGCTGCAGCGTGCGCACGAAGTCGAGGTGCGGCAGCAGCGACGGCCGGCAGCGCTGCCGCGCCGTGGCCGCGGCCTTCTCGATGCGCGCCTTGTCGCTGCCCGAGGCGCCGCGCGCGCTGACGTAGCTGCGGTAGACGTCGAACGCGGCGACGAACTCGACGATGGCCGCCTTGAGCCCGGCGCGGGTGAAGTCGCGCGTGTGCCGGTCCTTCAGCGCGATGTCGTGCGCCAGCTGCGTCAGCTGGCGCAGGTCGGCCGCCAGCGACGTGCCCATGATCTCGCGCTTGGCCTCGGCCAGCTCGTCGTCGAACGACATCGCGCGGCCGAGGAAACGCGCGTACAGGTCGTCGAACGCGGCTTCGTGACGCTCGTCGACGAACAGGCCGATCGCCTGGTTGGCGAAGCGGTAGCCGGTGTCGCCGTGCACCGGCCACTCGGCGTACCAGGCCTCGTCGTCGCCGAGGATCTTTTCGACCACGACGTAGGCGGCCTGCCCGCGGCCCTGCTGCAGGCGGCGGAAGTAGGCCTCCGGGTCGGCCATGCCGTCGGGGTGGTCGATGCGCAGGCCGTGGATGCGGCCTTCTTCCAGCCAGCGCAGCACCAGCCGGTGGCTGGCGTCGAACACCGCCGGCTCCTCGACGCGCAGCGCCGCCAGGCCGTTGATGTCGAAGAAGCGGCGGTAGTTGATCTCGTCGCCGGCAGCGCGCCAGAAAGCGACGCGCCAGGCCTGGCGCTGGATGAGCGCGTCCAGCCGGTCGAAGCTGGCCGCGTCGCCCGGCGTGCCCTTCACCGCCGCGGCGCAGGCGTCGAGCCAGGCGGCGGCCCACGGCGATTCGGCGTGCAGCGTGCGCAGCGCATCCTTCAGCGCGGCCACCTCGCGCTGGCGCGTGGCGCGTTCCACCGCGTCGGCGGCGTCGCGCCGCGGCAGGCGCGCGAAACCGGCGCGCAGCGATTCGACGGTGGCGCGCTCGGCCTCGCCGGCTTCGTCGGGCAGCGGCGCCAGCGCCAGCAGTTCGGCATGGTCGGCCGGGTCGAAGGGAAAGCGGTGGCTCCAGTAGCGCAGCTCGAAGCGGCCCGCGGCCGGGTCGAACCGCGGCTGCAGTTCGCCGGCTTCGAGCACCTCGCCATACGGCTGGCCCAGCACGGCCAGCAGCAGCTTGCCGTGCAGCTCGCGCTGCGGCGGCTGCCACTCGATGTCGAAGTAGGCGGCGTGGCGCGCGGCGGGGCCGTTCTCCAGCACGTCCAGCCACCACGGGTTGTCGGCCTCGAGCACGCCCATGTGGTTGGGCACGATGTCCAGCAGCAGCCGCATGCCGTGGTCCTGCAGCGCGGCGTGCAGGGCGTCGAACGTGGCGTCGGTGCCGATCTCGGGGTTCAGGCGCGTCGGATCGGTGACGTCGTAGCCGTGCAGGCTGCCCGGGCGCGCCGTCAGCAGCGGCGAGGCGTAGAGGTGGCTCACGCCGAGCGCGTCCAGGTACGGCAGCGCGGCACGCGCCTGCTCGAGCGTGAAGCCGGCGTTGAACTGCAGGCGGTAGGTGGCACGCGGGATGGGTGCGCCGTCCAGCGGCGGCAGCGCGGCGTCGTCCGGCGTGCTCATGGCGGGCGCGTTCATGCCGTGACCGGCGCCGAGGCGTCGCCGGACGATGTCGGCAGCCAGTGCCAGCGGCCCGACCACGGGCCGAGCGTGTTGCCTTCGTCGGTCTGGCCCGTGGCGAAGAGCGGCAGCGCGCCGGTGGGCGCCGGCGTGGCGCTTGCGGCTTCATCGCCCAGGTTGGCCTGCAGCAGCAGGATGCCGCCCGAGCTGGGGGTGCGATCGCCGGCGGCACCTGCGCCGCTGGCTGCATCGTCATCGAAGCGCCAGCGCACCTCGAGCACCGTCCCCGTGATCGCCGCGGCGTGCCGATCGTTCGGCGCCAGCGACGCCAAGCGCGGCACCAGGTGCTCGCGGCGCAGCGCCAGCAGCTGTCTGAACAGGCCGTTCCAGGCACGCGCTTCGGCGCCTTCGCCATCGTCGTCGTGCAGCGTGCAGCGCGCCAGCGACTCCGCGCTGCACGGGTCGGGCAACGTGCCGGCCTCGGCCGCCTGGGCATAACGCGGAAAGTGGGCGAACTCGCGCCGCCGCCCTTCGCGCACCGCCTCGCGCAGCTCGCCCTGCCAGTCGGCGACGTAGAGGAAGGGCTTGGTCGAACCCCATTCCTCGCCCATGAACAGCATCGGGATCGTCGGCGACAGCAGCACGATGGCGGTGGCCAGGCGCAGCGCCTGCGGGTCGGCCAGCGTGGTGAGTCGCTCGCCGAAGGCGCGGTTGCCGATCTGGTCGTGGTTGTGCAGGAAGTTCACCATCGCCGGCAGCGGCGCGCTGCGGTCGGCGGCGCGGCGCGGCTCGGCGCCGGGCTGGTCCTCCGACAGGTGCGGCGCGCCCTGGCGCGCGTAGCCGTGCACCAGGGCGTGGGCCAGCTGATGCAGCGGCGCGTCGTACTCGGCGTAGTAGCCGTCGCGCTCGCCGGTCATCAGCACGTGCAGCGTGTGGTGCACGTCGCCGTTCCACTGGCCGTCGTAGCGGCCCGGCGTGCCCGGCACTGCCGACAGGCGGCGATCGTCGTTGTGGTCGTTCTCCAGCACCAGGTGCACGGGACGGTCGGTGATCGCCTCGCGCACGCGGCGCGACAGCGCGGTGAGGATGTGCTCGGCCGAGTCGTCGACCATGGCGTGCACGGCGTCGAGGCGCAGCCCGTCGAAGCGGAATTCGGTCAGCCAGTAGAGCGCGTTGTGGATGACGAACTCGCGCACCGGGTCCGCGCCCTCGCCGTCGTAGTTGAGCGCCGCGCCCCACGCCGTCTGGTGACGCCTGGAGAAGAACGCCTCGGCGTAGGCGTGCAGGTAGTTGCCGTCCGGCCCGAAGTGGTTGTAGACCACGTCGCCGAAGACCATCAGCCCCAGGCGGTGCGCTTCGACCACCAGGCGCTTCAGGTCGTCGGGCGTGCCATACCCGTGGAACGGTGCGTACGGCAGCACGCCGTCATAGCCCCAGCCGAAGCGGCCCGGGAAGTCGGCCAGCGGCATCAGCTGCAGCGCGGTGATGCCCAGTTCGGCCAGCGCCGGCAGCCGGCGCATCGCCGCGTCGTACGTGCCTTCGGGCGTGAAGCTGCCGACGTGCAGTTCGTAGAACACCGCCTCGTGCCAGGGCCGGCCGCGCCAGCCGGCGTCGGCCGACCAGTCGAAGGCCCGCGGGTCGAGCAGCACCGACGGGCCGTGCGGCCCGTCCGGGTTGTGGCGCGACGCCGGGTCGGGCACCCCCAGCGCATCGCCGCCACCGGATGGCCGCACCTGCCACTGGTAGCGCTGCCCGGCGGCGACGTGGTCCACGTCGACCTCGACGAAGCCGTCGTCGCCACGGCTTGCCACCACGCGGCGCGGCTCGCCGCGATCGCCTTCTGCCGGATGCAGCAGCAGGCTCACCTCGCCGGCGCTCGGCGCCCAGAGTCGGAAGCGCGCGCCGCGGCCGCCGTCAAGGATCGAGGCGCCGAAGGGCATGGCGTGCCGGCAGCGCATCAGCCGCCTTCCCCGGGCGGCGGTTCGCCGCCATCGCTGCCGCCGCCTTCAGCGTCGGCCGCCAGCCGCGGCTGCGTGAGCAGCAGCACCGAGCGAGACGCGACGCTCACGCGCTCGCGCAGCGGCTCGTCGCGCGCCGGCAAGCCGTCCGCGGTGCAGGTGTCGATGCGCGCCTGCCAGGGCTCGCCATTGCCTTCGGGCAGCACGAAGTCGAGCGCCTGGTCGCCGGCGTTGACGATCAGCAGCACCGTGTCGCCGGCTTCGGCCGGCGCCTCGTCGTCGCTGGCGGCCTCGGCCTCCTGCACCGGCTGTCCGCTCATCAGCGCGCCCATGGCGGGCAGCCCCGGGTCCTGCCAGCGTTCCATGGTCAGCTCGCCGCCCTCGGGCGCAAGCCACATGAGGTCCTTGATGCCGTGCGCGTCCACGCGGCCGTCGAAGAAGCGCGCCCGGCGCAGCGCCGGCAGCTCGCGCCGCAGCGCCAGCAGGCGTTCGGTGAAGGCCAGCTGCGTGCGTTGCGCGTCGCTCAGGTTCCAGTCGAACCAGCTGATGTCGCTGTCCTGGCAGTAGCCGTTGTTGTTGCCGCGCTGGGTGCGGCCGAACTCGTCGCCGCCCAGCAGCAGCGGCGTGCCCTGCGACAGCAGCAGCGTGGCCAGCAGGTTGCGCTTCAGGCGCTGGCGCTGCGCCAGCACCAGCACGTCGTGCGTCGCGCCTTCGGCGCCGCAGTTCCAGCCGCGGTTGTGGCTTTCGCCGTCGCGGTTGTCCTCGCCGTTGGCCTCGTTGTGCTTGACGTTGTAGCTGACCAGGTCCTCGAGCGTGAAGCCGTCGTGCACGGTGACGAGGTTGACGCTGTCGGTGGGCGCACGCCCGGCGTGCTGGAACAGGTCGGCCGAGCCCGAGAGCCGCGGCGCGAGCTGCGGCAGGCCGGCCTCGCGCTGGCACCAGAAGGCGCGCGCGGTGTCGCGGTAGGCGCCGTTCCATTCGGCCCAGCCCTGCGGAAAGCCGCCGACGCGGTATCCGTCGGGGCCCAGGTCCCAGGGCTCGGCGATCATCTTCACGTCGGCCAGCACCGGATCCTGTGCGATGGCCGAGAAGAACGCGCCGTGCGGGTCGAAGTCGACCGCGCCGCGGCCCAGCGTCACCGCCAGGTCGAAGCGGAAGCCGTCGACGCGCATCTCGCTGACCCAGTAGCGCAGGCTGTCCATGATCATGCGGATGACCACGGGGCTCTGCATGTTGAGCGTGTTGCCGGTGCCGGTGTAGTCGACGCAGTAGCGCCGGTCCTCGGGGCTCAGGCGGTAGTAGGCGGCGTGGTCGATGCCCTTCCACGACAGCGTCGGGCCCAGGTGGTTGCCTTCGCAGGTGTGGTTGTAGACCACGTCGAGGATGACCTCGATGCCGGCCTCGTGCAGCGCCTTGACCATGGCCTTGAACTCGCGCACCGGGCCGCCCGGGCTCTGGTCGGCGGCGTAGCGCGCTTCGGGCGCGAAGAAGCCCAGCGTGTTGTAGCCCCAGTAGTTGCGCAGGCCCAGTTCGACCAGCCGGTGGTCGTCGACGAAGGCGTGCACCGGCAGCAGTTCCACCGCGGTCACGCCCAGGCGCTTCAGGTGCGCGATGGCCGGCGCGCTGGCCAGGCCGGCGTAGGTGCCGCGCAGGGGCTCGGGCACCTCGGGGTGGGTCTGGGTGAAGCCCTTGACGTGCACCTCGTAGAACACCGTGCGCGCCCACGGGGTGCGCGGCGCGACGCTGTCGCCCCAGTCGAAGGCGTCGTCGATCACCTGGCACTTGGGCGCGACGGGCGCGCTGTCCTCGGTGCTGGCGCACAGGTCCTCGGCTTCGTCGCCGACGACGTAGCCGTACAGCGCCGGGCCCCACGTCGGCTGGCCGACGATGGCCCGCGCGTACGGGTCGAGCAGCAGCTTGTGCGGGTTGCAGCGCTGTCCGGCGCCCGGGTCGTAGCGGCCATGCACGCGCCAGCCATAGAGCTGGCCCGGACCGATCCCGGCCACGTAGCCGTACCACACGTGGTGCCGCCGGTGGGTGAAGGCGACGCGGCGCTCGTCGCCGCCGTCGGCATCGAAGAGGCACAGCTCCACCCGCTCGGCACCCGAGGCGTGCAGGGCGAAGTTGACCCCCCTGCCGTCCCAGGTGGCGCCGAGCGGATAGGGCCTGCCGGTGCGGACGCGGGGCGACATCAGCTCGGCAGCAGCACGGCGCCACGGCCGGCGCCGCGCGCGCTGCTGGAGGAGACCGTGCCCGCCGCCGCGCCGAAGCTGCCGCGCGGCACGACGACGATGCCGCCGGCGCTGACCGGGAAGCGCTCGCGGTCGCGCGCCAGGTCGTGGCCGATCACCTCGCCCGGCGGGATCACGTTGTCACGGTCGACGATGACGTTGCGGAGCTGCGCGCCGGCGCCCACCGTCACCCGGTCGAGCAGCACGCAGCACGCGAGCTGGGCACCGTCGCGCACGCGCGCGCCGCGGCCCACGACCGAGCGCTCGATGGCCGCGCCTTCCACCACGGCGCCCGCGCCGATGCTGGATGCCGCCAGCGCGCTGCGCAGCACCACCGGCGGCCGGCCGGCCGGGGGCTGGGCCAGCACCGGCCAGTGCGGGTTGTCGAGCTCGAACGCCGGGGCCTCGCCCAGCGTGTCGAGGTGGGCTTGGAAGTAGGCGTCGATGGTACCGACGTCGCGCCAGTAGGCACGGTCCTCGTGCGCGGACAGCCCGGGCACCGCATTGGTGGCGAAGTCGTAGGCCATCACCCGGTGGTGGTGCAGCAGGCGGGGCAGCACGTGCTGGCCGAAATCGGTCTCGCCGCGCGCGGCGGCCAGCGCCAGTTCGCGCCGCAGCACGCCGGCGTCGAAGACGTAGTTGCCCATCGATGCCAGCGCCATGCCCGGCCGGCCCGGCATGGCGCGCAGTGCACGGGGCTTCTCCTGGAAGCCCTGCACGCGGCCGTGCGCGTCGGCGTCGACGATGCCGAAGCCGCCGGCGTGCGCCAGCGGCACGGGCAAGGCGGCCACGGTGACGTCGGCGTGCTGGGCACGGTGGAAATCGATCATCTGCCGCACGTCCATGCGGTAGACGTGGTCGGCGCCGAAGACCAGCACCAGATCGACCTTCGGATCGAGCCGCTGCAGGGCCTGGAAGACGGCGTCGGCCGTGCCCTTGAACGGCTGCGCCGCCGTGGCCCGCACCACGCGGGCGAACTCGGGGCCACGCGCCGAACGGCCTGCCCGGCCGCCGGGCCAGGCCCAGGCCTGGCGCAGGCGCTCGATCAGCGCGTCGGGCTCGTGCTGCACCAGCACGTCGGCGCGCGGCACGCCGGAATTCCACAGGTTGCCGAGCACGAAATCGACGACGCAATAGTTGCCGGCAAAAGGAAGCGCCGGCTTGCACAGGCCCTGCGTCAGCGGGTGCAGGCGGGTTCCCGCACCGCCGGCCATGACGAAGGCCTGCACCGTGGGGCTGCTGGACATGAACGTGTTCTCCCTCGGGTGGCGCGAACCCGGCCGTGGATTCGCGAGTGCGTCGTTCGGCAAGCACCATGCCCGTGTCGCACGGGCATGGGGTGTCTCGACGTCTTCGGGCGCCCCGGTGCAGGCGCCTTGGCGGATGCGGTCAGGGCCGGTTGCCCTGCACGCCGCCCTTGTGCTGGTCCTTGGTCGACTGCTGACCTTCGGGCGGCTTGTTGCCCTCCTGCTTGGCCGCCTTGGCGTCGGCCTTGACGGCGGCGCGCGACTCGACGCTGGGCGCCGGCTTGTGGCCCTTGTCCTGGTTGGCGGTCGTGCGCTGGCCGATGGGGTTCGACGCGGCCGGATCCTGGCGCGCGGCCTTGGCATCGGCCTTGACGGCGGCGCGCGATTCGACGCTGGCGCCCGTGGTGGTGGTGGCGGTGGAGCCGGACTGGGCCTGGGCGACGCCCACGGCGGCCAGCACGGCCAGGCTCAGGAGGGAAAGCTGCAGGTTCATGGCGGTCCTCTCGGGTGGTGGTGCATCGAAGGCCCGGGGCCGGTGGCTCGAAGCGCGCGCCGCGGGGCTGGGGTGCACTGTGCGACGCCGCCGCGGCCACGCCGGTCGGCCGGCGGCGGGGGCCGCTGTAGGAAGATCGCCCGAAGCGGGTCGCGGGTATTCTTCGGGCCCGTTCCACGCCACCCATCGCCCTCGCATGACCGACGCCGCCGGCAGGCTCAACCCGGGCACCCCACTCGACCTGGCGCGTGTGCGCGCGGTGCGCGTCAACCAGCCCGCGGTGGCGCGCCGCACCGCCAGCCTCGTGGCACGGCGCTCGGTGAAGAAGCAGTACCAGGCGGCCTGGCTGGTGCGCGCCATCCAGTGCATGGACCTGACGACGCTCGCCGGCGACGACACGCCGGGCCGCGTCGCCCGGCTGTGCGCCAAGGCGCGGCGGCCGCTGCGTGCCGACCTGCTGGCGGCCCTGGGCCTGGACGGGCTGAAGGTCGGCGCCGTGTGCGTCTACCACGAAATGGTGGCGCCGGCCGTGCGCCTGCTCGACGGCAGCGGCATCCCGGTGGCCGTGGTGTCGACGGGGTTTCCCGCCGGGCTGGCGCCGCTGGAAACGCGGCTGCGCGAGATCGAGCTGTCGGTGGCCGCCGGCGCGCAGGAGGTCGACATCGTCATCGGCCGCCGCCACGCCCTGCTGCACGACTGGGCCGCGCTGTACGACGAAGTCAAGGCGTTCCGCGCCGCCTGCGGGCCGGCGCACCTCAAGGCCATCCTCGCCACCGGCGAGCTGCAGACGCTGGAGAACGTGGCCCGCGCGTCGTGGGTGTGCATGATGGCCGGCGCCGACTTCATCAAGACCAGCACCGGCAAGGAAAGCGTCAACGCCACGCTCGACGTGTCGATGGTGATGGTCCGTGCCATCCGCGACTACGCCGACGAGACCGGCCACGTCGTCGGCTACAAGCCCGCCGGCGGCATCGGCAACGCCAAGACGGCGCTGAACTACCTGGCGCTGATGAAGGAGGAGCTGGGCAACCGCTGGCTCGATCCGGCGCTGTTCCGCATCGGCGCGAGCAGCCTGCTCACGGACATCGAGCGCCAGCTCGAGCACTTCGTCACCGGCCACTACAGCGCCGCCTTCCGCCACGCGCTGCCCTGAGCGCCCGGCCGTCCGCACCATGCCCACCATCCCCGAGATCCTCGCCACCATGGACTACGGCCCTTCGCCAGAGTCGCCCGAGCAGGCGCTGGCCTGGCTGAAGGCGCACGGCCCCGACTTCGGCCTCGTCATCGGCGGCGCCACCGTGGCCGGCGAGCGCCACTTCGACAGCGTCAACCCGGCCACCGGCCAGCGTCTGGCACGCGTGGCGCAGGCCACGCCGGCGCAGGTGGACGCCGCGGTCGCGGCCGCCGCCGAGGCGCAGCCCGGCTGGGCGGCGCTGCCGGGCCATCACCGCGCGCGCCACCTCTATGCCCTGGCGCGCGCGCTGCAGAAGCACAGCCGGCTGTTCGCCGTGCTCGAGAGCCTGGACAACGGCAAGACCATCCGCGAGACGCGCGACCTCGACATCCCGCTGGCGGTGCGCCACTTCTATCACCACGCCGGCTGGGCGCAGCTGCTCGCGGCCGAGTTCCCGCAGCACCGGCCGCTGGGCGTGGTAGGGCAGATCGTGCCCTGGAACTTTCCGCTCTTGATGCTGGCCTGGAAGATCGCGCCGGCACTGGCCTGCGGCAACACCGTGGTCTTCAAGCCCGCCGAGCAGACGTCGCTGACCGCGCTGCTGTTCGCCGAGATCTGCGCCGAGGTCGGCCTGCCGCCGGGCGTGGTCAACGTGGTCACGGGCGACGGCGAGGTGGGCCAGGCGATCGTCGCGCACCCGGGCATCGCCAAGATCGCCTTCACCGGCAGCACCGAGGTGGGCCGCGCCATCCGCCGCGCCACCGCCGGCTCGGGCAAGAAGCTCAGCCTGGAGCTCGGTGGCAAGAGCCCATTCATCGTCTTCGCCGACGCCGACCTCGACGCGGCGGCCGAAGGCGTGGTCGACAGCATCTGGTTCAACCAGGGCCAGGTGTGCTGCGCCGGATCGCGCCTGCTGGTGCACGAGGGCACGGCGGCGCGTTTGCTGGCCAAGCTCAAGGCGCGCATGGCCTCGATCCGCATCGGCGACCCGCTCGACAAGAGCAGCGACATGGGCAGCCTGGTGGACCGCACGCAGCACGCGCGCGTGGCAGGCTTCGTCGACCGCGCCCGCGCCGAGGGCGCCGAGGTCTTCCAGGCCTGCGCCGGCACCCTGCCCGACAACGCCGGCGGCGCCTGCTACTACCCGCCGACGCTCGTCACCGGCGTGGACACCGCCTCCGAGATCGTGCAGCAGGAGGTCTTCGGCCCGGTGCTCGCGGTGCAGACCTTCCGCACGCCCGACGAGGCGCTGCAGCTGGCCAACCACACGCCCTACGGCCTGGCGGCCTGCGTGTGGAGCGAATCGATCGGCCTCGCGCTGGAGGTGGCACCTCGACTGAAGGCCGGCGTGGTGTGGGTCAACACCGCCAACCAGTTCGACGCCGCCTGCGGCTTCGGCGGCTACCGCGAAAGCGGCTTCGGCCGCGAGGGCGGACGCGAAGGCCTGCGCGAGTACCTCGCCGGGCCCGAGCCGCAGCGCGCCCGCGCCATCAAGCCGCGCGCCCTGCGCAGCGAAACGAGCAGGCCGGAAGACGGGCCGCCGATCGACCGCACGCCCAAGCTCTACATCGGCGGCAAGCAGGTGCGGCCCGACAGCGGCTACAGCCGCAGCGTCTACGCCGGCGAGCGCCTGCTGGGCGTGGTGCCCGAGGGCAACCGCAAGGACATCCGCAACGCCGTGGAAGCGGCGCGCGCCGCCGCCGGGTGGGAGCGGCAGAGCGCCCACGGCCGCGCCCAGGTGCTGTACTACCTGGCCGAGAACCTGCATGCCCAGGCCGCGCGCTTCGTCGACGTGCTGGCGCCGGTGGCCGGCGCGCCGGCCGCACGCGCCGAGGTCGACGCCAGCGTCGAGCGGCTCTTCGCCTACGCCGCATGGGCCGACAAGTACGACGGCGCCGTGCACCAGCCGCCGATGCACGGCGTGGTGATGGCGCTGCACGAGCCCATGGGCACCATCGGCATCGTCGCCACCGATCACGCGCCCCTGCTCGGCCTGCTGTCGCTGGTGGCGCCGGCCATCGCCATGGGCAACCGCGTGGTGGCGCTGCCGTCGAGCACCCAGCCGCTGGTGGCCGCCGAGCTGTATGCGCTGCTCGACACCAGCGACGTGCCCGCCGGCGTGGTCAACCTGATCACCGGCGACCACGACACGCTGGCCGACACGCTGGCGGCGCACGCCGACGTCGAGGCGTTCTGGTGGTTCTGCGGCCCCGGCAGCACGCGCGCGCACCGCGTCGAGGCGGCCTCGGCCGGCAACCTCAAGCGCACCTGGACCACGCCGCCGCCGGACTTCGACTGGTTCGTGCGCGAGCAGGCCGAAGGCCCGGCGTTCCTCGAGCAGGCGGTGCAGGTGAAGAACGTCTGGGTGCCCTACGGGGTGTAGTCGCGCGGCGCCTCGCGGGTCTGCGGGTGATGAACCGAAGCGTCCCGACACGGCCATGCGGCCGTCTCCTACGGCCCGCGACCGCCGCAGCGTCCATCCTGGAGGTGGCGCGAACAGGCCGATGGGTCTGCGGTCGCGCATCAGCCACCCAACAAGGAGCCCCACCATGTCCATCAAGCTCGCGCTCGCCACCGCCTCCGCTGTTGCCCTGATCGGTCTTGCCCACGCGCAGCAGCAGAACTCCGCCGCCACCTCGACCGGCACCTCGACCAGCCAGTCGGACATGAACCGCGGCATGCCGGGCGTCGACGTCGACGTCGGCCGCAACGCCAACAACGGCGCGGTGAGCGGCAGCATCGACCGCAACACCGACGCCCGCAACCTCACCAACGACCGCGACGACCGCAACTTCCGCTCGGACGCCGACCGCAACATGCGCGCGCCCCGCGCCGACCGCGGCTGACGTTGCAGCCACCTGGCCCGGTCTCGAAGGGTCGGGCGCCATCACGACGCGCGCCACCGGCGCGCGTCGCCGTTTGGGGCTCGGGCGAGGCGCCGCTGCTCGGTCGTAGGAGATCCCGCACAGGCGCACGGCACCGCGGCGAACCCCGCCACGCACCCACGCCGACAGCGCGAGACGCGCGGTCTGTCTAACCTGCCGGGCAGACCGCACCGCACACCGCGGCGCGGCTTGACGAAGGAGCTCCAGCACATGAACAAGACCCAGGATCTCGGACGCACGACCACCGACAAGACCGTCGACGACAACCGCACCCACGCCGTGTCGACCGGCGTCGGGGCAGCGGTCGGCGGCGCCGCCGGTGGCGCGATGGGTGCTGCCGCGGCCGGTGCCGCGGTCGGCGGCATGACGGGCCCGGTGGGTGCCGTCGTCGGCGCCGTCGCAGGCGCCGTGGCCGGCGGCCTGATGGGCCGCGGCGCCGGCAAGGCGCTCGACCCCGACGCCGAGCACGCCTACTGGCGCGACAACTACGCCAACCGGCCGTACGTGGCCGCGGGCACGAGCTACGACGAGTACGCGCCGGCCTACCGCTACGGCCTGGACGCCTACTCGCGCTACCCGGATCGCCATTTCGACGACCTCGACGCCGACCTCGGCCGCGACTGGAACACCGCCCGAGGCTCGTCGCGACTGGACTGGGACAACGCCCGCCACGCCAGCCGCGACGCGTGGCAGCGCGCCAGCGACGCCATCGAGCGCGCCGTGCCGGGTGATTCGGACCGCGACGGCAAGTAAGGCCCGAGCAACACCCCGCCGGCGCGCGCCACCAGCGCCGCCGGCGGGCGCAGCAGGCGCCGGCCCGTCAGGCTGCCGCCGCCACCACCGCGGCGGCCGGCCGGCGGGCCCGGTTGCACATGCCCGCCACCGAGTCGATCGCGTCGCGCACGCGGAACGGCTTGATGAGCACGCGGTCGACGCGCAGCTCGCGCAAGCGCAGCGCCAGCGCCGAATCGCACACCGCCGTCGTCACCACGACGGGCACCCCCGGCCCGCAGTCGTAGCGGCCGTCGCGCACCCGCACCAGGAGGTCCATCGCGGCCGCCTCTTCCTCCAGCGACAGCATCAGGCCGTGCTGCGGGCGGCCGTCCTCCAGCAGCTTCTCGCCGGCCGCGACCGACGTGGCCTCGCGCATCCGCGCCAGACGCAGTTCGCGCACCACCGAGATGACCGTCCGCCGCAGCATGAAGTGCGGCTCGATCAACAGCAGGGTGAGATCGGGTTCGACGGCGGTCATGCGGCGGCGGCTTCCACCTGCCGGCGCGCCAGCTCCTCGGCGGCGATCTCGCCCAGCCCGGCGAGGATCGCGCGGTCCACCGTGTCGAAGACGCGCGGCGCCGTGTCGAGCACGCACAACGTGCCCGCCAGGTGGCCACTCGGCAGCGCCAGCGGCGCGCCCGCGTAGAAGCGCAGATGCGGATCGCCCGTCACCAGCGGGTTGTCGGCGAAGCGCGGGTCGGCGAGCGTGTCCTCGACGACGAAGACCTCCGGCGCGAGGATGGCATGCCCGCAGAACGACACCTCGCGCGAGGTCTCGCAGGCCGCCAGGCCCAGGCGCGCCTTGAACCACTGGCGCTGGCTGTCCACCAGGCTGATCAGCGCCATCGGCACGCCGAACTCGTCGGCGGCGAAGCGCACGATGCGGTCGAAGCGCTCCTCGGGCGGCGTGTCCAGGATCAGCAGCGCGTGCAGGGCTTGCAGCCGCTCGGCATCGCGCGGTGGGATGGGCGCCGGCGTCATCGATGCTTCATCGGCACCAACCACCGCGGCTTGAGCGCCGCGCCGTGCAGCGCGTCTCAGTCGTCCAGCCGCAGGTCCTGGAACTTGCGCGTGATCGTGTTGCGGCCGATGCCCAGGCGCTGCGCCGCCTCGATGCGCCGGCCGCGGGTGATCGACAGAGCGGTCTGGATCAGGCAGCCCTCGAACTGCCGCGTCAGCTGGTCCCAGACCTCGGTCTCGCCGCCCTGCAGCCGGCGCCGGGCGTCGCGCTCCAGGTCGGCGAGCCAGCCCGCGGCGACCGCCGCGCCGTCCAGCGGGGCGCTGGCTGCGGTCCCGGCCGCGGCGCCCGCCGCAACCGCGGGCGCCGGGGCCGCTTGAGCGGCCAGCCGAGCCTCGCGTGGCTCGCCGCCGGCGCTCGCGCCCTCGGCGCCGCTCACCGGCGTCGCGGCGGCGGCCATCGGCGGGGCGGTGCCACTCACGTCGGGCGGCAGGTCCTTGGCCTCGACCACCTGTGCCGGCGCCATCACGGTGAGCCAGTGGCACAGGTTCTCGAGCTGGCGCACGTTGCCGGGGAAGTCGAACGCGGTGATGCGCTCGAGCGCGCCGTCGCTGATGCGCTTGGCCTCCACGCCCAGGTCGCGCGCGCTCTTGGCGAGGAAGTGGCGCACGAGCATCGGAATGTCCTCGCGCCGCTCGCGCAGCGGCGGCAGGCGCAGGCGGATCACGTTCAGGCGGTGGAACAGGTCCTCGCGGAAGGCGCCCTGGCGCACCCGGTCTTCCAGGTTCTGGTGCGTGGCGGCGATGACGCGCACGTTGCTCTTCAGCGGCTGGTGGCCGCCGACGCGGTAGAACTGGCCGTCGGACAGCACGCGCAGCAGCCGCGTCTGCAGGTCGAGCGGCATGTCGCCGATCTCGTCGAGGAACAGCGTGCCTCCCTCGGCCTGCTCGAAGCGGCCGCGGCGCGTGGTCTGCGCGCCGGTGAAGGCGCCGCGCTCGTGGCCGAAGAGCTCGCTCTCGAGCAGGTCCTTGGGGATGGCCGCGGTGTTGATGGCGATGAACGGCCCGCTGCCGCGCGGGCTGTGCTTGTGCAGCGCGCGCGCCACGAGCTCCTTGCCCGTGCCGCTCTCGCCGGTGATCAGCACCGTCACCTGGCTCTGGCTGAGCCGGCCGATGGCGCGGAACACGTCCTGCATCGCGCCTGCCTGTCCCAGCATTTCGGCCGTCAGCGCCGGGGCGCTGTCGGCCACCTCCTCGCGCAGGCTCTCGTCGACGGCGCGGCGGATCAGTTCCACCGCGGCGTGCAGGTCGAAGGGCTTGGGCAGGTATTCGAAGGCGCCGCCCTGGAAGGCGCTGACCGCGCTGTCGAGGTCGGAGAACGCCGTCATGATGATCACCGGCAGCCCGGGGTGGCGCTGCTTGACCTGCGCCAGCAGCTCGATGCCGCTGCCGCCGGGCATGCGGATGTCGCTCACCAGCACCTGCGGCGCCTCGCCTTCGTCCAGCGCGCGCATCACCTCGCGCGGGCTGGCGAAGCTGCGCACCGCGAACTGCTCGCGCACCAGCGCCCGCTCGAGCACGAAGCGGATCGACTGGTCGTCGTCGACGATCCAGATCGGCTTCAAGAGCGCACCCCTGCGCACGCGCCCGCGGCCGCACGCGGGCCGCGCAGCCGGTTCACGGCAGCGGGATCAGGATCTTGAAGACCGTGCGGCCCGGTGCGCTCTCGCATTCGATGGTTCCCTGGTGTTGTTGGACGAAGGTCTGGGCCAGCGTGAGACCCAGGCCCGAACCCCCTTCGCGCCCCGACACCAGGGGCTGGAAGATGCGATCACGGATGGCCTCGGGCACGCCCGGCCCGTTGTCCTCGATATGCAATTCCAGTGCCAAACGGAAGCGCTGGCGGCCGAAGGTGACCTGGCGCGCGATGCGTGTCTTGAAGGCCAGCAGCGCGTCGCCACGGGCGATGCTGCCCACGCCCGATGACGGCGCGGCGACGTCGTCGTCCGGCGTGGGCCCGGCCAGCGCCTGCGTCGCGTTGTGGGCGATGTTCAGCACCGCCTGGATCAGCTGCTCGCGGTCGCCGCGGAACTCGGGGATGCTGGTGTCGTAGTCGCGCGTCACCGTCAGGCCGCGCGGAAACTCGGCCAGGATCAGCGTGCGCACGCGTTCGCACACCTCGTGGATGTTGACGTCGGCCACCACCTGCGGCCGGCGGTGCGGCGCGAGCAGCCGGTCGACCAGCGCCTGAAGCCGGTCGGCCTCGCTGACGATGATGCGCGTGAACTCGGCGAAGTCGCGCGCGGTGGTGCCTTCCATCGCCAGCAGCTGCGCGGCGCCGCGGATGCCGCCGAGCGGGTTCTTGATCTCGTGCGCCAGGTTGCGCACCAGCTCCTTGTTGGCCTGCGCCAGGCCGTGCGTGCGCTCCTCGCGGTCGAGGCGGATCTGCTGCTCGATCTCGATCATCTCGACGATGACGCGCTCGCCGCCGTCGCCCTGGCTGACGATGACGTGCACCGGCAGCTCGCTGCCGCCGCCGGCGCTGGCGTGGCGCCGCAGCTGGGCGTCGAACCGGCTGGTGGCCACGGCGTTGCGCGCCACGCGGCCCAGCGTCTCGCGCAACTGCGTGGCGTCGGCGAACCAGTCGAACACGCTGCCGCGCGCCAGCGCCCGGCGCGACACGCCGATGGTGTTCTCCAGCGCCGAGTTGGCGTGCAGGCAGCTGCCCTCGGGCGTGGCCACGGCCACCATGGTGGCCAGCAGGTCGAAGGTGTCGAAGGCCGGCGGCGGCTCGGCCGCGCCAGCGCTCGAAGGGCCGCCGGGCGCGGCGTTCACGGCGGCAGCTTGGCGATCTCGCGCCGCAGCGCCGCGACGTCGGCTTCCTTGCGCTGGATCGAGGCGCGCAGCTCGCCCACGCGGTCGAGGTAGCGCTGGTAGTTGCGCTCGTCGCCGCGCCGCTCGGGTTCGCCGTTGTTGAACTCGCGCCGCAGCTCGACCAGGCGCTCTTCCTCGGTGCGCAGCTCGTCGGCCAGGATGCGCCGGCGGTCGTTGTCGCGCGCCCGCTGCTCGGCCGTGTCGATGCGCTCGCCGGCTTGCCCGGCGGGCCGCGCGGCCGAGGCCGGCGCCGCGGCGGGCCGGCGCGGCGGCGCGGCGATCACGGTGATGGGCGCGCCTTCGATGGTGCGGCAGTTGCGGTCGCGCGCCTGCTGCGGCGTGAGGGCGTCGGTGTACTCGGTGGAGCTGCCGCTGGGGCACTTGTAGACGGGCTTGTCCTGCGCCACGGCGGCAGCCGGGGCCAGCAAGGCCGGCAAGGCCACGACGAGGGGCCACGACAACAGCACGGCAGCACGCTTCATGGGCGCGATTGTGCCAAGCCCACATTGCCGCTGTGCAAAGCGCGGCCTTGGGGCCAGTCGGGTGCCGGCCACGGCGCGGCGGCACGTCGAAGCCGCATGAAAAAGGGCGGCCGAAGCCGCCCTTGCCCGTGCGCGGGAAGCCCGCTCAGAGGCTGTAGTACATGTCGAACTCGACCGGATGCGTGGTCATGCGGAAGCGCGTCACCTCCTGCATCTTCAGGTCGATGTAGGCGTCGAGGTAGGCGTCGGTGAACACGCCGCCCTTGGTGAGGAAGGCGCGGTCGTTGTCCAGGTACTCCAGCGCCTGGTCGAGGCTCGAGCACACGGTCGGGATCTTCGCGTCCTCTTCCGGCGGCAGGTGGTACAGGTCCTTGGTCGCGGCCTCGCCCGGGTGGATCTTGTTCTCCACCCCGTCCAGGCCCGCCATCAGCATGGCGGCGAAGCCCAGATAGGGGTTGCAGGTGGGGTCGGGGAAGCGCACCTCGATGCGCCGGCCCTTGGGGTTGGCGACGTAGGGGATGCGGATCGACGCCGAGCGGTTGCGCGACGAGTAGGCCAGCTTCACCGGCGCCTCGAAGCCCGGCACCAGGCGCTTGTAGCTGTTGGTGCCCGGGTTGGTGATGGCGTTGAGCGCGCGGGCGTGCTTGATGATGCCGCCGATGTAGTACAGGGCGAACTCGGACAGGCCCGCGTAGCCGTCGCCGGCGAACAGGTTCTTGCCGTCCTTCCACACGCTCTGGTGCACGTGCATGCCGCTGCCGTTGTCGCCGACGATGGGCTTGGGCATGAAGGTGGCCGTCTTGCCGTAGGCCTGGGCCACGTTGTGGATGACGTACTTCTGCAGCAGCAGCCAGTCGGCGCGCTGCACCAGGGTGCTGAACTTGGTGCCGATCTCGCACTGGCCGGGCGCCGCCACCTCGTGGTGGTGGACCTCCACCGGGATGCCCAGCGATTCGAGGATCAGGCACATCTCGCTGCGCATGTCCTGGAAGCTGTCGACCGGCGGCACCGGGAAGTAGCCGCCCTTGACGGCCGGGCGGTGGCCCATGTTGCCGCCCTCGAAGCTGGCACCCGTGTTCCACGGCGCCTCCTCCGAGAAGATCTTGTAGGAAGCGCCGCTCATGTCGACGTTCCACTGCACCTGGTCGAAGATGAAGAACTCGGGCTCGGGGCCGAAGAAGGCCTGGTCGCCGATGCCGCTGCTCTTCAGGTACGCCTCGGCGCGCTTGGCCAGCGAACGCGGGTCGCGCTCGTAGGGCTTGCCGTCGCCCGGCTCGAGCACGTCGCAGGTGAGGATGAGCGTCGGCTCCTCGAAGAACGGGTCGATGTTGGCCGTGTTGGGGTCGGGCATCAGCAGCATGTCGCTGGCCTCGATGCCCTTCCAGCCGGCGATCGACGAGCCGTCGAAGGCGTGGCCGGCACTGAACTTGTCCTCGTCGAAGTGCGACACCGGGACGGTGACGTGCTGCTCCTTGCCGCGGGTGTCGGTGAAGCGGAAGTCGACGAACTTGACTTCGTTCTCCTTCACCAGCTTCATCACGTCGGCAACGGTCTTTCCGGCCATGTACGGGTTCTCCTAGCGGGGCTTTCGGTGGATTGGTGTGTGGGGCTTGACTTGGCCGGGGCGCTGGGCAGCCCCAACAAGGCGCAAGGCATTATGCAGATTGCATGCCGGGCGCTTCCCTGGGGAAGCGGGCCGCCTCCGGCATGAGCCGCTGCGTCGTGGTGCGTCGATGCGCACCATTTCTGGCAGCGGCGCCGTCGTCAACGCACCATTTCAGGGCCGAGCTTCGCGCCGAAGCCCACGAGCCCTGCGCGCAGCGCCGCGTACGCCTCGGCCGGGTCGACGAGCGCCTTCACGCCGAGCTCGATGTGGCGGCCGTGTTCGGGGTGGTCGACGCTGGGCAGGCTGAAGACCTTGACGCCCGGAAAGCGCGCCTCGACCTCCTCCATCAGCGGCGTGAGGCTGGCCTCCATGGCGCCGTAGACGATGACCGAGCGTTCGTGCGCGCGCCCGGCGCCGTGCAGGTGGGCGTAGCGCGCGTCCAGCACCCACTCGATCATCGGCCAGGCCATCACCGGGAAGCCGGGCACGAAGTGCACGTCGCCCACGCTGAAGCCAGGGATCTTGTTGTAGGGGTTGGGGATCAGCGTGGCACCGGCCGGGAACACGCCCATGTTGAGGCGGTGCACGTTGTCGGGCCGGTCGGGCTCGTACGGCAGCCCCTGCTCGGCGGCGACGTCGCGCATGCGCTCGAGGATCAGCTCGCGCGCGCCGGGGTGCAGCTCCAGCGCCACGCCGAGCGCGGCGGCGGCGCACTGGCGCGTGTGGTCGTCGGGCGTGGCGCCGATGCCGCCGGTGGAGAACACGATGCCGCCGCTGGCGAAGGCTTCGCGCAGCGCGGCGGTGATCTGCACCCGGTCGTCGCCGACGTAGCGCGCCCAGGCCAGCGCCAGACCGCGTGCCCCAAGCAGCTCGATGACCTTGGCCAGGTGCTTGTCCTGGCGCTTGCCGGAGAGGATCTCGTCGCCGACGATGATGAGGCCGATGCCGTTCATGGCGTGGGTTCCGTGCGGGTGGAAGGGGGCAGCTGCGGCGCCGCCGATGGGGCCTCGGCGCGCAGCCGCGCCAGTGCCGAGAGCGCGTAGTGTGCGAACCAGCTGGCGGCGAAGGCGAACACCAGCGTGTACAGCCACACCGACACCAGCACCAGCAGCGGCGCGAAGATCAGCGTGGCGGCGCTGGCCGCCCACAGCAGCGAGGGCAGCGCGCCGAGGTAGCCGCAGACCACGCCCATGGCCCACAGCGCCCAGCCGTGGCGGCGCAGCACGGCGCGGCGCTCGTCGGGCGTGGCGTGCAGCGCCAGCACGTCGTAGCCCAGCACGCGCGCCGTGAGCCAGCCCCAGATCAGCGGCGGCAGCAGCAGCACCAGCGGCGGCACGAACCACAGCGGGATGCTCGCCACCAGCGCCACCAGCGCCGCCGCCGTGCACGCCAGGCTCCAGCCCAGGGCGCGCCACCAGGGCGTGCCTTCGCGCCGCTCCAGCGCCGGAAAGCGCCGCGCCGCGACCATGCGCACCACCGCCGGCGTGACGATCCACGCCACCAGCAGCAGCGTGCCGACGACGATGAGCGGCGTCGCCAGCGCCACCACGATCAGCGGCGCCACCAGCGCGCGCAGCTGCGGCGCGCCGATCGATTCCACCCAGCGCAGCAGCGCCGCCGTCAGCTCCCACTGCTCGAGCGCGCCGCGCACCGCGCCCACGGCCGGGCCCCAATAGACGTAGCCCAGCGTCGCCAGCACCGAGCCGGCCAGCAGCAGGGGCAGCAGCGACCAGGCGATGACGCGCCAGTGCAGGCAGTAGCCGCAGGCGCGCCAGAAGGCGTCGAACATCGGCGTCACCGCCCCACCAGGCGCTTGAGCCCCAGCCACTGCTGCGACCAGAAGCCGCGGCCGTAGTCGCGGCCGTCGAGCTGGTCGCGGATGCCGGTGGGCTCGTAGCGGTCGTCGAAGCGCGCGGTGCGGAACAGCATGTCCCACAGCGGGAACAGCACGCCGAAGTTGTGGCCGCCCAGCGAACCCGGGCCGTTCGACTCGTGGCCGACGCCGATGGCGTGGTGCAGGCGGTGGAAGCGCGGGCTGACGACCAGGCGCCCGAACACCGGGCCGAACGACAGCCGCACGTTGGCGTGCGACAGGCTTTCCATCAGCTGGGTCACCGCCACCACGGCGACGAACTGCCCCGGCGGGATGCCGACCAGCAGCGCCACCAGCACGAAGACACTGTCGCGCAGCACGTCGTCCAGCAGGTGGTTGCGGTTGTCGCTCCACAGCGTCATCTGGCGCTGGCTGTGGTGCAGCGCGTGCAGCTGCCACCACCAGCCGAAGCCGTGCTGCGCGCGGTGCAGCGCGTAGTCGACGAAGTCGAACAGCACGAGATACAGCAGGAAGCTGATCCAGGCGACGTCGGTGAAGCCGGGCCACAGCCCGTCGAGCGACCAGGCCGGCAGGCCGGCGAAGCGGGCCTGCGTCACCATCGCGTCCCACAGCGGGTCGAGCGTGAAGAACAACGCGACGCGGAACAGGCCCAGGCGGTGCACCAGCGTGTAGAGCACGTCGACGCGCACGGCCGCGCGGTCGGTCACCGGCTCGACCGGGCGCCAGCGTTCGAGCGCGGCGAACAGGGTCAGCATCACGCCGATCTGCAGCAGGCCGACGAGCAGCCAGCCGGTGGCGCGGTAGCCGTCCTCGAGCAGGTTGCCGAGGCCGAGGGTGAACATCGCCGGCTGCACGGCGGCTTCGAAGAGCCACTGCTGCGCCAGGCCGAACAGGTTGACGAGGGTGTCCATCGCTGCGGTGAAGATCGAAGCCGCCGCCTTCGGCGCGGCTCAGCGCGGCTCGCGCGGCTGGCGCGCCGCCGCGCCGTAGCGCGGATGGTCGCGCAGCGTGGCGAAGCACAGGCCACGCGCCTTGAGCCCGGTGATCAGCGGCTCCAGCACCGCCGGGGCCCATGGGTCCTGGCGGCTCCAGATGCCCAGGTGCGCCAGCAGCACGTCGCCCGGCTGCACGGCCTCGAGCGCCCGCTGCAGCAGCCTGGCGTTGGGGTGGCGATCGCTCGGCAGCTCGTCGCCCAGGAAGCCGGCCGGCGTCCAGCCGACGTGCGTCCAGCCGCACGACGCCGCGGCCTTCAGCAGCGCCGGCGAGGTCTTGCCGCCGGGGGCGCGGAAGATCGAGCCCAGGCGCTCGCCGCCGGTCATCTCGGTGTAGCGGCGCGCGGGCCGGTCGAGCTCGGCGCAGTAGGCGGCCGTGTCCAGCACGCGGGGCTTGCCGGCCTGCGGCCCTTGCGTCGGCCGCACGCGGAAGCCGGCCGGCGTATCGGCCAGCCACACGTCGTGGTCCCAGGTGTGCGAGCCGAAGGCGTGGCCTTCGGCGGCGCGCGCCTTCCACCACGGCGCCCAGCGGTCGTCGAGGCTGGTGCCGCCGTCCTTCGTGCGCTCGTTGGCGATGAAGAAGGTGACCTTCACGCCGTGCCGGTTCAGCACCTCGGCCACCAGCGGCGCCACGCCCATGTGGCCGGTGTCGAAGGTGAGGTAGACGGGCTTGTCGCAGGTGCCCGCGGCCACGGGCGCGGCGGCGAGCAGCGCGGCGACCGCGACGGCGACCGCCGCCACCGTGGCGCTCCAAGGCCCGCCAGCGGTCGCGCCGGGCAGCCGACGGCCGGTGCTACAGCCGCGGCGCATGGTCGAGCGTCCACACGCCGTGCGGGCTGCGCCCCACCGGCACCTGCCGCACGACCTTCTTCGTTTCGGTGTCGATCACCGTCAGCCGGCGCGCCCAGCGCGAGCTCACCAGCAGCGTGCGGCCGTCGGCCAGCAGCTCCATGCAGTCGGGGCCGCCAGGCGCGGGGTACTCGGCCACCACGGCGAGCGACTGCGTGTCGATCAGGCTCACGGTGTTGGCCACGCGGTTGCTGACGAACACGTGGCGCCTGTCGCCGCGGGCGCGGAAGGCGTGCGCGCCGTCGCCGGTGAGGATGCGCTTGACCAGCTTCGGCTCGCGCCCGCTCACGTCCCAGGCCTCGACGAACTTGTCGCCCGTGAGCCCCACCAGCAGCAGGCGGTCCTCGGCGGTGAGGTACAGGTCGGCCGGCAGCTTGCCCACCTTCACCTTCCAGCGCGGCGCCTGCGTGGCCAGCTCGATGGCCATGATCTCGTCGCTGTCCTGCAGCGAGGCGTAGACCACCGTGCTCCTGCTGTCGATGGCCAGGTGGCTCGGCGTCTTGGGCGCCGGGATGCGCTTGACCAGCTGCAGCGGCTGCGCCGCCATCGTGCCGTGCCAGGTGTAGATGTCGACGTGGTTCAGCCGGTTGGCCGCCGTCACGAACCAGCGCATGTCCGGCGAGAAGCGCAGGTGGTACGGGTCGAGCACGTCGCGCAGCGTGCGCTGCACCTGCGCCGTGACGGGGTCGATGAAGGTCAGCGAGTTGCCCGTGGCGTTGGCCACGATCAGCGTCTTCTCGTCGGGCGTCAGGTACAGGTGGTGCGGCTCCTTGCCGGTGGGCAGGCGGCGCACCTCGGTGTAGCTGACGGGGTCGATGATGCTGACGTCGGCGTCCAGCGAGTTCAGCACGAAGATCGGCCGCCGCGCGGCTGGTGCGCCCGCCGCGGTGCCGGTGGCCGGGCTGGCCGCCGGCCCCGGTGCAGGGCCGCCCGGCATGACCGCGGGCGCTGCGCCCTGGGCGAAGGCCGGTGCCGCCGGCAGGCCGAGTGCGGCGATGGCCGCGATGAGCTGGCGCCGTCGCGGGCCGCGCTGCGGCGCCGGGTGCGCCGTCAGGGGCGTGGGCATGACAGACAGGTCCGGTGGTGCGCGCTATTCGTCGTCGCCACCCAGGATGCCGCCGAGCAGGCCGCCCGCCGCCAAGCCGCCGAGCGCGCCTTCCTCGCGCCGGCCGCCACCGGTCTGCGGCGCCGCGGCGAACACGCGGCTGGCCAGCCGGCTGAACGGCAGGCTCTGCAGCCACACCGTGCCGGGCCCGGTCATCCGGGCGAAGAAGAGGCCTTCGCCGCCGAACAGCGCCGTCTTGATCTTGCCCACGTACTGGACCTCAAAATCGACGTGCTGGGTGTAGGCCACCACGCAGCCGGTGTCCACCAGCAGCGTCTCGCCGGCCTGCAGTTCGCGCCGCACGACGGTGCCGCCGGCGTGCACGAAGGCCAGGCCGTCGCCTTCGAGCTTCTGCATGATGAAGCCCTCGCCGCCGAAGAAGCCCGCCGACAGCCGGCGCTGGAAGGCGATGCCGAGCGACACGCCGCGCGCCGCGCACAGGAAGGCGTCGCGCTGGCAGACCAGCAGGCCGCCCAGCTGGCGCAGGTCCATGGGGATGATCTTGCCCGGGTACGGCGCGCCGAAGGCCACGCGCTGCTTGCGCGGCGCGTTGTTGGTGTAGACGGTGGTGAACAGCGACTCGCCCGTCACCAGCCGCTTGCCGGCGCCGAGCAGCTTGCCGAAGAAGCCGCCGCCCTGGCTGCTGCCGTCGCCGAAGACGGTATCCATGCCGATGCCGGCATCCATGAAGAACAGGCTGCCGGCCTCGCCGACGGCCGCCTCGCCGGGGTCGAGCTCGACCTCGACGAACTGCATCTCCGAACCCTTGATCTCGTAGTCGACGACATCCATCGCCATGTCGGCTTGCTCCCCTGGTGAACGACTGGGCCGGGATGGTAACGAACGGGCCCGTGCGGGCGCCGACACGCCGCAGCGCAACACGGCACGGAAGATGCCCGGCAGCGGGGCCGGCCGGCCGCCGACACAGCCGTAGCACGCGGTTGCCATTGACCGGGCCCGGTGGCGCGCCACGCCGGCGGCGCTGTCGACAATGCACGAGGTCGGGCCCCCGCTTTGCAGTCTCGATGAACCCGCAGCACCAGGTACCGCTGTTCGCCGCGCTGGCCCTGGCCGCGGCGGCCAGCGGCTTGACCGCGTTCGCGCTCGGCCGGCGCCACCAGCCGGGCTGGGCCTGGTGGGTGGCCGCGACCTGGGGCGTGACGCTGGGGCTGCTGCTCGGCGCGTGGCTGCACCCGCCCTTCGGCCGCATCGGCCGCGCGCTGGCCGCGCCGCTGCTGCTGCAGTGGCCGCTGGTGGCGCTGATCGGCCTGCGTCACTTCTTCGGCCGCAAGCCGTGGGCGGGGAGCGTGCACGCCGACCTGCTGCTGCTGGTGGTGGCGTGCGCCTTCGCCGCGCTGGGCCCGCTGCTGCTGGCGCCCGAGCACCACTGGCTGCTGGGCCTGTGCGGCCTGGCCGTGCATCTGTACGCTGCCGGCGTGCTGTTCCTCGCGCCGCTGCCGGCCGAGGGCGACGGCGCCACGCCGGTGTATGCATTGGGCGCGGCGATGGCGCTGGTGGCCTTCACGCCCGGGCTGGCGCGGCTGTCGGCCTTCACCGCCGTGGACACCGAGGTGCTGCGCGCGCTGGCCGCGGCGTTCGGCGCGCTGGTGCTGGTGCTGGTGACGTTCGTGCTCTCGGCGCAGCGCAGCGAAGGGCAGCTGCGCGACGCCCAACGCCGCCTGCGCACGCTGGCCACCCTGGACACGCTGACCCAGGTGCCCAACCGCCATCACTTCAACGAGCTGGCGACGCAGGCGCTGCAGGCCGACGCGTCGGGCAGCGCGACGCTGCTGCTGTTCGACATCGACCACTTCAAGCAGATCAACGAGCACCTCGGCTCGGCCGCCGGCGACCGCGCGCTGCGCCTGGTGTCGGCCAGCGTGCTGGAGCACCTGCGCGCCGCCGACATCGCCGGCCGCCACGGCAGCGACGAGTTCGTGCTGCTGCTGCGCCGCGCCAGCACCCCGCACGCGATGCGCGTGGCGGCACGCATCGTCGCCGACGTGCAGGAGAACGCCCCCGGCATGCAGCTGCCGCTGCTGACCTTGAGCTTCGGCGTCGTGCAGGTGCACGCCGGCGAGGACGTCGAAGCCGCGCTGCGCCGCGCCGACCTGGCGCTGCTGGAAGCCAAGCGCCAGGGCCGCTCGTGCGCCGTGGCCGCCAGCGGCGACGAGCACGAGCCGGTGTTCAGCGCGAGCCAGCCGCTGGGGTTGACCGCCGCTTGACATCAACCCCCGGCCGCGTCGACGCTGCGGCAGGGCGGCCCGGTGTCGGCTGGTGATCGAGGGCCGGTCCGACAAGCCGATCGCCGACGACGGCACATGTCGCGATGGCTCGAACCAGCCGCGCAGCGCCTGTCGGCCGCAGCCGCTGACCATAATCGCGCCGCATGACCGGTGCCGCCACCGCTGCCACGTCGCCCGCCGCGCTGGCGCTCGTCTCGGCCCTGGCCGTGGCCGGCGGTGCGGCCCTCGGCGCGCTGCTGCGCTGGGCGCTGGCGCTGGCGTTCAACCACGCCTTTCCCGCGCTGCCGCCCGGCACGCTCACCGCCAACCTCGTCGGCGGATACCTCGTGGGCCTGGCGCTGGCCGTGTTCACCCAGCTGCCGCAGATCGCGCCCGAGTGGCGGCTCTTCATCGTCACCGGTTTCCTCGGCGGGTTGACCACCTTCTCCACCTTCTCGGCCGAGGTGGTGGGCGCGCTGCAGGCCGGCCGCCTTGGCTGGGCGGCGGCGACCGCCGCGGCGCACCTGTTCGGCTCGCTGCTGCTCACGTTCGCGGGCTGGGCCAGCGGCCTCGGGCTCGCCAGGGCGCTGGCGGGCGCGGCGGCACGCGCCGGCCTCTGAACCCGTGCCCGGCGCCGGGCCGGGCACGCAGGGCCGGCTCCTAGAATCCGCGGTCCCCACGACAGCGCAGCCCCACCATGACGACCACCACCGCCGAGATCCTGGCCCAGCACGGCCCGCGCGAGACGATGGAGTACGACGTCGTGGTCGTCGGCGGCGGCCCGGCGGGCCTGGCCACCGCGATCCGGCTCAAGCAGCTGAACCCCGACATCTCGGTGGTGGTGCTCGAGAAAGGCTCCGAGCCCGGCGCCCACATCCTGAGCGGCGCGGTGATGGACCCGCGCGCGCTGACCGAACTGTTCCCCGACTGGAAGGAGCGCGGCGCGCCGCTCAACCAGCCGGTGACCGACGACGAGGTGCTGTTCCTGCGCCGCGACTCGGCGATGCGCACGCCCAAGGCGCTGATCCCGCAGTGCTTCCACAACGAGGGCAACTACGTCATCAGCCTGGGCAACGTGGTGCGCTGGCTGGCCACGCAGGCCGAAAGCCTGGGTGTCGAGATCTTCCCCGGCTTTCCGGCGGCCGAAGTGCTGTACGGCGACGACGGCACCGTGCGCGGCGTGGCCACCGGCAACCTCGGCGTGGGCAAGGACGGCCAGCCCACGGGCAACTTCCAGCTCGGCATGGAGCTGCTGGCGAAGTACACGGTGTTCGCCGAAGGCGCGCGCGGCCACCTGGGGCGCCAGCTCATCGCGCGCTTCGGGCTCGACGAAGGCCGCGACCCGCAGAGCCACGCCATCGGCGTGAAGGAGCTGTGGGAAGTGCCGGCGGAGAAGGCCCGACCCGGCCTCGTGGTGCATACCGCCGGCTGGCCGATGGACGAGCACACCTACGGCGGCGGCTTCCTCTACCACCTGGAGGGCAACCTCGTGACGCTGGGCCTGGTGGTCGGGCTGGACTACCAGAACCCCTGGCTCAGCCCCTTCGAGGAGATGCAGCGCTGGAAGACGCACCCCGACATCCGCGCGCACATCGAAGGCGGCAAGCGCATCGGCTACGGCGCACGGGCCATCACCGCCGGCGGCATCCTCTCGTTGCCCAAGCTGGTGTTCCCCGGCGGCGCGCTCGTGGGCTGCGACGCCGGCACGCTCAACGCCGCGCGCATCAAGGGCAGCCACGCCGCCATCAAGACCGGCATGCTCTGCGCCGAGGCCATCCGCGCCGCGCTCGCAGCCGGCCGCGCCGGTGACGAACTGAGCGCCTACCCCGAAACCTTCGACAAGAGCTGGCTACGCGCCGAACTCGAGACCAGCCGCAACTTCAAGCAGTGGTTCAAGCAGGGCCTGACCGTGGGCGCGCTGATGACCGGCATCGAGCAATGGCTGCTGCCGCGCCTGGGCGTGCGGCGCCCGCCCTGGACCATCCACCGCAAGACGCCCGACCACGCCCGGCTGCACGCCGCCGACCAGATGGAGCGCATCCGCTACCCCAAGCCGGACGGCCGCCTCACCTTCGACAAGCTGAGTTCGGTGTTCATCAGCAACACCAACCACGAGGAGAACCAGCCGGCGCACCTGACGCTGAGGGATGCCTCGGTGCCCGTGGCCGTCAACCTCGCGCGTTATGCCGGACCGGAGGCCCGCTACTGCCCGGCGGGCGTGTACGAGTTCGTCGAGGCCGCCGACGGCGAGCCGCGGCTGCAGATCAACGCCCAGAACTGCGTGCACTGCAAGACCTGCGACATCAAGGACCCGACGCAGAACATCGTCTGGGTCACGCCCGAAGGCGGCGGCGGGCCGAACTACGCGGGGATGTAGCCGGCGGGCACGCGACACCGGGCGACGCGCGCGTCGCGACCGCGGGCGCCGACCGCGGCCTCAGGCCGTGCGGTGCCAGTCCGGCAGGCTCGACATGTCCAGGTCCCAGCCCGTGAGCGGCGCCGCGAGTTTGCGCGCCAGCGCGCTGACGTTGAAGCGGAACATCAGCGGCACCAGGTAGCCGTCGCCGCACACCAGGTCGTTCATACGGATGAAGAGCGCCGCGCGCCGCACCGGGTCCATCTCGCCCTCGGCGGCGCGGTACAGGCGGTCGTATTCGTCGCTGCGCCAGCGCAGCGCGTTGCGGCCCTGCCAGCGGTTGGCCTTGCTCGCCACCTCCCAGCTGACGTAGCGGTCCATGAAGCGGCCCGGGTCGGGCATGCCCATGCCGCTGGCGTACATCTGCAGGTCGGCGTGGAAGCGGCCGTTGGTGTCGGGGTTGCCGATGTCGGCGGAGAAGAACACCGCCGAGGTCACGGCCTTGAGCTCGAGCGCGATGCCGGCGCGCTCGAAAGCGTTCTTGATGACCGCCTGCGCCTTCTGGCGCGCGGTGTTGACGCTGGTCTGGAACAGCAGCGACAGCCGGCGCCCGTTCTTCTCGCGGATGCCGCCGGCGCCGCGGCGCCATCCGGCACCGTCGAGCAGCGCGTTGGCCCGCTCGATGCTGAACTCGCTCTTCAGGTTGGCGCTGCGGAAGCGCGGCGGGTTGTGCACGATGTTCGGCGTGGCCACGCCGGTGCGCCCGTACACGTGGGTGACGATGCCCTCGCGGTCGATGAGCAGGTTGATGGCGCGGCGCACCGCCGGGTCGCTGAAGACCGGGTGCCGGGTGTCGGGATGGCTGCGCTCGCCGTCGCGCTCGGTCCACGGGTCGGTGAAGTTGAGCATGACGAACTCGTGCGTGCCGCCGGGCGAGAAGGCCACGCGGCCGTGGCCCACGCGTTCCAGGCGGCGCAGCACCTCGTCTTCGACCTGCAGGTTCCAGCCGAAATCGAACTCGCCGGTCTGCAGCACCGCCCGCGCCGCGCTTGTCGCATCGCCGCCGCCCTTGACCTCGATGGCGTCGAAGTGCGGCCGGTTGGGCGCGTGGTAGTCGGGGTTGAGCGTGCCGCGCAGCAGGTCGCCGGGCCGCAGCTCGGCAAAGCGGTAGGGCCCGGTGCCCACCGGCCGGTTGTTGGCCGGCGCCTCGCGCGACCTGGCGCCGATGAACGGCTCGAACACGTGGCGCGGGATCAGCGACGACACGGCGTAGCCGCTGGCCCAGAAGGGCGTCGGCTTGTCGAACACGACGCGCACCGTGTGGCCGTCGACCTTCTCGAAGCGCATCTGGTCGAAGTTGCCCGAGGTCGTGGCGGCGGTGGCGGGGTCGCTGGCGTAGGCGGCGTTGAAGATCACGTCGTCGGCGCCGAAAGGCTGGCCGTCGTGCCAGCGCACGTTGCGCTTGAGCTTCCAGGTGACGCTGCGGCCGTCGGCCGCCACGCCCCCGTTGGCCCGGCTGGGAATCTCGGCGGCCAGCACCGGCTGGAGTTCGCCCTCGCCGTCCCAGCGGGCCAGCGGCTCGTAGAACAGCCGGGCGCCGTCGGCGTCCTTGGTGCCCGTGGCGAAGTGCGGGTTCAGGCTGGTGGGCCCCTGCCACAGCAGCACGCGCAACGTGCCGCCGCCGCCGCGGCGCGTGGGGGCATAGACGAACGGCGGCGCGGACTGGGCGCGCGCCGGCGCCGGGCCCAGCACCAGCGCGGCCATGGGCAGCGGCAGCCCCGCGGCACCCAGCAGCGCCAGCGCGTCGCGGCGGCGGGTGCGGCCGCGCCGCACCGCCAAGGCCAGCGCGCGCAGTGTCGGTTCGTCCATGGTGTCCTCGATGGGTGACCAGGCGCGCGCCGTGCCGCGCCCGACGGTACCGGCGCGCCGCTCAGCGCGCCACACGGCTCACTGCGGCTCGAGCCCCACCTTCTTCACCAGCTGCGCGTACTTCTGCAGCTCGGCGCGGAAGAAGCTCTGCGCCTGCTCGGGCATGCTCACGTTGATGACGTTGCCCATCTTCGCCATGCCGTCCTTCACCGCCGGGTCGGCGAAGGCCGCGACGACGGCGGCGTTGATCCGCCGCACCTCCGCCGGCGCCAGGCCCTTGGGGCCGAGCACGGCGAACCAGGCCTCCACCACGTAGCCGGGCAGCCCCTGCTCGGCGAAGGTCGGGATCTCCGGCGCGGCCGGCACGCGCTGCGCGGTGCCGACGCCGATGGCCTTGAGCGCGCCGGTCTTCAGGTGCGGCTGCACGCTGGGCAGCGCGGCGGTGGCGAACTGGATCTGGCCGCCGATGAGGTCGGTGACCATCGGCCCCACGCCCTTGTACGGCACGTGCGTGGCCTTCACGCCGGCTTCGTCGAGGAACATCTCGGTGGCCAGGTGCAGGATGGTGCCGTTGCCGCCCGAACCGTAGTTCAGCTCGCCCGGCTTGCCCTTGAGCAGGGCGACGAACTCGCGGCTGTTGCCCGCCGGCACCTTGGCGTTGGCCACCAGCACGATGGGCGTGTAGCCGCAGATGGCGATGGGCGTCACGTCGGCCGTCAGGTCGAACGGCAGGCTCTTGTAGACGCTGGGGAAGATGACGACGTTGTTCGACACCACCGACAGCGTCAGCCCGTCGGGCGCGGCGCGCGTCAGCGCCTGCACGCCGACGATGCCGCCGGCGCCGGGCTGGTTCTCGACGATCACCGCCGTGCCCAGCGCCTTCGCCAGCGCCTGCTGCGCGGTGCGGGTGATGGCGTCGACGCCGGAGCCCGTGGCGTTGGGCAGGATGAAGCGCGTGGTGCGCTCGGCGGCCGCCTGGGCGAAGGCGGCACGGACGGGCGCCAGCGCCGCCAGTGCGCCCAGCGTGCCGACCGTGCCGAGTGCGCGGCGGCGCGCGATGCGGTGCGTCGATGTCATGGTGGTCGTCTCCTCGCGTTGGTGTTCGGTGTGCGTTGGCGTGCCGCCTTGACCGTCAGGCCACCGCGCCGGCGGCCCGCAGCGCCGCGATGCGCGCCGCGTCGTAGCCCAGGGCCGCCAGCAGTTCATCGGTGTGCGCGCCCATCGCCGGCGGCTGGTGGCGCAGCGGCAGGCGCTGGCCGTCGAGCGCCAGCGGCAGCAGCGTCGTCTTCGCCGTCTGGCCCGCGCGCTCGCCGTCGGTGAGCGTGATGTCGGCCAGCCCACCCGTGGCCTGCAGGTGCGGACACTCCAGCAGGTCGGCCGGCTTGCGGATGGGGGCGAACGGCAGCCCGGCACGCTCCATCGCCGCGGCCAGGTCGGCCGCGCTGCGGCCGGCGATGCGCTCGGCGATGGCCGGCAGCAGGCGCTGGCGTTCGAGCACGCGCTGGTTGTTGCTGGCGAGCCCCGGGTCGGCCTTCAGGTCGGCGAAGCCGAGCGCATCGCAGAACACGAGCCACTGCGCATCGCTCACCGCCGCCAGGAAGATCTGCTCGCCGTCCTTCACCGTGAACACATCGTAGATCGCCCACGGGCTCACGCGTGCCGGCATCGGCGCCGGCTGCTGGCCGGTCATGGCGTACTGCAGCATGTGCTGGCCCATGAGGAACACGTTGTTCTCGTACAGCGCGCTCTGCACCTCCATGCCGCGGCCGGTGATGCCGCGCTGGATGAGCGCGCCCAGCACGCCGATGGCGCCGAACATGCCGCCCATGATGTCGTTGAGGCTCGTGCCGGCGCGCAGCGGGTCGCCGGGGCGGCCGGTCATGTAGGCCAGGCCGCCCATCATCTGCACCACCTCGTCGAGCGCCGTGCGGTGCTCGTAGGGCCCGGGCAGGAAGCCCTTGTGGCTGGCGTAGATGAGGCGCGGGTTGCGCGCCGACAGCGCCGCGTGGTCGAGCCCGTACTTCTCCATCGTGCCGGGCTTGAAGTTTTCGGCCACCACGTCGGCGCTGGCCGCCAGGTCGCGCGCCACCGCGGCGCCTTCGGGCTTGTGCAGGTCGATGGCGATGCTGCGCTTGTTGCGGTTGAACATCGGGAAGAAGCCCGCGCCCGCACCCAGCAGCCGGCGCGTGCGGTCACCGTCGATCGGCTCGACCTTGATGACCTCGGCGCCCAGGTCGCCCAGCACCATGCCGCAGGTGGGGCCCATCACCATGTGGGTGAACTCGACGACGCGCAGGCCGGCGAGGGGCTGGGGCGCGGCGGTGCTCGGGGGTGCAGGCGGCGGGGCCATGGGGGGCGATGGTGCCACTGGTTCGGATCGGTCAGCTGCGCTGGGGCACCCGAGGCCCCACGCGTCACTTCAATCCCCGCCCGCCCCCGCCCGCCGCTCCACCAACGCCTGCAGCTGCCCCAGCTCCACCGGCTTGACCAGGTGGTCGTCGAAGCCCGACACCTGCGACAGCCGCCGGTCCTCCGGCTGGCCGTGGCCGCTGACGGCGACGATGAGTGCATCGGTCAGCCCCGCCTCGCGCATGGCGCGGCAGGCGTCGTAGCCGTTGAGGCCAGGCAGGCCGATGTCCAGCAGCACCAGGGCCGGACGCTCGCGCAGCGCCGTCGCCACGGCCGCGTGGCCGTCGTGGGCGACGTGCACCTCGTGGCCCTGCAGCCGCAGCAGCGCGGCCAGGCTGTCGGCGGCGTCGTGCAGGTCGTCCACCACCAGCACACGCAGCGCATGGCGCTGCGGCTGGGCCGCTGCATCGGCGGTGGCCGCGCCGGCGGGCTCGGTGCGCACCAGCGGCAGGCGCACGCTGAACGTGCAGCCCTGGCCGCGGCCGGCGCTGGCCGCGTGCACGCTGCCGCCGTGCAGCTCCACCAGGCGCTTCACCAGCGACAGGCCGAGCCCCAGGCCGCCCTGGCTCAGGTCGCGGTCGCGTTCGGCCTGGAAGAACATGTCGAACACGCGCTCCAGCTCGGCCGCGTCGAGCCCGCGGCCGTTGTCGCGCACCGCCACCACCGCGGCATCGGCATCCGGGGCCACGACCAGTTCCACGCGCCCGCCGGCATCGGTGTACTTGGCGGCGTTGTTCAGCAGGTTGGTGAACACCTGGGTGAGCCGCGCCTCGTCGCCGCGCACCGGCACCGCCTCGCTCGGCAGCGTCAGCTGCACCGCGTGGCCGCGCGCGCCCAGCAGCGACTGGCTGGTGTCCAGCGCGTGCCGCGCCACGTCGCGCAGGTCGACGGTGGCCTGCTGCAGCGTGATCTTGCCGCGCGCCACGCGTGACACGTCGAGCAGGTCGTCCACCAGCCGCACCAGCTGGCCCACCTGGCGTTCGATGATGTCGCGCGCCATGTCGCCGCTGCGGTCGGGCGGCATCACCAGGCGCAGGATGTGCACGGCGTTGCGGATCGGCGCCAGCGGGTTGCGCAGCTCGTGCGCCAGGATGGCCAGGAACTCGTCCTTGCGCTCGGCCTGCTCGCGCAGCTGCGCCTCGGCCTCGCGCAGCGCGTCCTCGGCCTGCTTGCGGTCGGTGATGTCGAAGGTGATGCCCACCATGCGCACCGGCTGGCCGGCGTCGTCGCGCAGCACGCGGCCGGTCTCGCTCAGCCAGCGGATCGCGCCGTCAGTGGGGCGGCGGTACCGCAGCTCGGTGCGGTAGAAGCCCTCGAGCGAGGCGAGCGCGGCGGCGATGTCGGCGCGGAAGGTGGCCTGGTCGTCGGGCCACACCTTGGCGACCACGTCCTCGAAGGTGCCCGCGTCCTCGAGGCCGTCGCCCGGCTCGCTGCTGCCGCGCAGGCGCGTGACGCGGTCGCGCACGATGTCCCACCGGTAGGCCACCACCTTCGAGGCCTGCATGGCGATGCGCAGGTGCGCGTCGCGCTCGCGCATCTCGGCCAGCTGGGCCTGCAGCTGCACGATCTCGGCGCGCAGCGCGGCCAGCTCGCCGGTGGGGTGCAGGGCCACGTTGCCCGCGGTGTCCATCGCAGCGATTGTGCAAGCAGCGCGCGCCGCGGCTCATCCCACGGGATGAGTGATCCGCCGGCGCCACGGTGCCAGATTGCGGCCCGCAGCGCCAACCCGCCCTGCCCCAACCCACGCCACCACCACGAAGGATCTCGCCATGGCACGTCGCACCTGTTTCGGCACCGCGGCTCGCGCCGCAGCCGCACTGCTGGCCACCGGGCCGGCGGCCGCGAACGGCGGCAACCCGTTCGCGCTGGACTTCTACGAGATCGGCTACCAGGTCTACAGCTTCGACTCGGCCTCCACGCCCAGCCCGCCGCTGCCCACCACGCTGCCGGGCAAGAGCGCCGGCGACATGATCTTCATCACCAGCAAGCTGGTGAACTGGGCCGACCGCGCCAACCCCTGGGCGCCCGTGGTGGCCACGCTGCACAGCGTGTGCACCTTCACCACCGATCCGCACGTCTTCCTGGTGGCGCCCATCCCCATCGCCAACGGCGCGACGCGCCCGCCGCCGGGCACGCACCCCGACTACACGATGCGCTGTTCGCAGACGATCGCCTTCGTCGGCGAAGCCGGCGAGCCCTTCGCGCGCAAGCAGCTGCAGCTGGAAGGCATCGTCGACCAGGTGGGGTTCGAGGCCGGCAAGCCGTCGTACCTGGCGGTGACCGGCGGCACCGGCCGCTACAAGGGCGTCTCGGGCGAGGCGGTGGTGACGCAGCTGGTGTTTCCCAACATCAAGCGCATCCAGATCGCGTTGCGGCCGGTGTGAGGCTGTCGACCCGCCCGCCAGCGCCGCCCGGCGCGTGGGCGGCCGTCGTGACGCTGCGGCGCGCGCGGTCGACCGTGCGCGTGGGCGGCCCGCTACGCGCCGCTCACTTCGCGCGCGATGCGGCCGTCAGCGGCTCCAGCGAGAACACGAAGCTCGTCTTGTCCAGCGGCTTGTGGCAGGCCAGGCATTCGGCCTGGTTGGCACCGGTGCGCTTGACCTTCTCGGGCGAATAGGCCGCGTAGTTCCAGTCCTCGTTTCGCAGCATCTCGGGGATGTCCTTGCCCCAGCCGGCCTCGCGGCCCATCACCGTGTAGCCGAGCAGCTTGTCCTTGACGTAGTAGCCGTCGGCGCCGTTCAGCGGCTTCTTGTCGTCGCCCAGCTTGGCGGCATGCTGTTCCAGCACCAGCACCGAGCCGTCGGGCAGCGGCCGGCCCTCGCGCGCGGCCTTCATCGCCACCGCGTTGGCGTAGAGGTAGCGCACCTGGTTGATGTCGGCGCGGTTCACCGTCTGGTACATCGTGAAGCCGCTGGGGTAGCCCTCGGGCAGCACGGCCGAGGTCTTCACCAGGCTGGGCAGGAGTTCGGACTTCGCAGTGGCGACGCTGGCGCCGGGCAGCGACGAAAAGAACGCCGCCACGTTGACGATGTCGTCGTTGCCCAGTTGCGCGGCGATGGCGTTCATGACCGCGTTCTTGCGCGTGCCGCCCTTCAGCGCACGCAGCTGCGCCTGCAGATAGGCGGCCTTCTGGCCGGCCAGGTTGGGAATCGTGTCGCTCACGCTGATGCCATTGGCGCCGTGGCAGGCGGCGCACACCGCCTCGGCCCTGGCCTTGCCCGCGGCGGCATCGGGCGCGGTCTGGCCAGCGGCCGGCAGTGTGGTCAGCGTGGTGGCCAGCGCGCCCAGCGCGGCCCAAGCGGTGGTCTTCATCGTTCGCCCTCCCCGGCGCACGGCCGGCCTCACATGGCCCGGTATACGCACGGCACCGCGCCCGCGATGCCAGGGCAAACCCGCGGAGCCGCCGTGCGCGGGGCACCGGCTGCCGGGCGCCCGGTGCCCTCGGCTCACCAGGCCGGCTTGCGTTTCTCGATGAACGCCTGCACGCCTTCGAGCGCGCTCGTGTCCATCATGTTGCAGGCCATGGTGCGCGCGGCGTCGTCGTAGGCGGCGGCGATGCCGGCGGCTTCCAGCTGGCGGTAGAACAACGCCTTGCCCATGGCGATGGGCAGGCGCGGCTTGGCGAGGATGCGCTCCAGCAAGCGGCCGATCTCGGCATCGAGCGCGGCCTCGTCGTCGGCCACGTGGTTGACGAGGCCGCGGGCGAGCGCCGTGTCCGCGTCGATGAAGTCGCCCGTGACCAGCATCTCGAAGGCCGCCTTGCGCGGCACGTTGCGCGACAGCGCCACGCTCGGCGTGCTGCAGAACAGCCCGAGGTTGACGCCGCTGACGGCGAAGCGCGCGCTGCGCAGCGCCACCGCCAGGTCGCACATCGCCACCAGCTGGCATCCCGCCGCGGTGGCGATGCCCTGCACGCGCGCGATCACCGGCACGGGCAGCTGCTGGATGGTCATCATCATCCGCCCGCACTGGGCGAAGAGGCGCTCGTAGTAGGCCAGCGACGGCTCGGCGCGCATCTCCTTCAGGTCGTGCCCGGCGCAGAAGGCCTTGCCCTGCGCGGCGATGACCACGGCACGCGCCGTCTCATCGGCGGCCACGCGGTCGAGTGCGGCCTGCAGCGCCTCGAGCATGGCCTCGCCCAGCGCGTTGAACGACTGCGGCCGGTTGAGCGTGAGCGTGACCACGCCGCGCGCATCGCGCGCGTGCTGCACCAAGGGGTCGTCGTGGGCGGATGACATGGTGAAGGACCTCCGATGATGCGCGCCCGTGCGGCGGCCGCTACTCGATGGCCGACGCGCTCTTCGCGCGCTCGCGCAGCTGGAACTTCTGGATCTTGCCCGTGCTCGTCTTGGGGATCGGCTCGAAGCGGATCTCGCGCGGCACCTTGTAGCCCGCCAGCAGGCTGCGGCAGTGGGCGACGAGCTCGGCGGCATCGACGCTCGCGCCTTCGCGCAGCTCGACGTAGGCCAGCGGCGTCTCGCCCCACTTGGCGTCGGGCTTGGCCACCACGGCGCAGGCCAGCACGGCGGGGTGGCGGTACAGCGCGTCTTCCACCTCGATCGAGCTGATGTTCTCGCCGCCCGAGATGATCACGTCCTTGCTGCGGTCCTTGATCTTCACGTAGCGGTCGGGCTCGATCACGGCCAGGTCGCCGGTGTGGAACCAGCCGCCGGCCAGCGCCGCCTGCGTGCCTTCGCGGTTCTTCAGGTAGCCCTTCATGACGATGTTGCCGCGGAACATGATCTCGCCGATGGTGCTGCCGTCGGCCGGCACCTCCTGCATCGTCTGCGGGTCCATCACCGTCATGCCTTCCTGCAGCGCGTAGCGCACGCCCTGGCGGCCGTTCAGGCGCGTCTGCTCGGAGAGGCTCTCGCCGGCCCACGCCGTGCGCTTCACCGCCACCGCGGCCGGGCCGTACACCTCGGTGAGGCCGTAGACGTGGGTGATGTCGAAGCCGATCTTGGCCATGCCCTCGATCAGCGCCGCCGGCGGCGCCGCACCGGCCACCATGCCGCGCACGCGCTGCGTGATGCCGGCGCGCGCCTGTTCGGGGGCGTTGACGATCAGCGAGTGCACGATCGGCGCGGCGCAGTAGTGGTCCACCGCGTGCTCGCGCATCGCGCCGAGGATGGCGCCGGCCTCCACCTTGCGCAGGCAGACGTGCACCCCGCCCAGCAGCGCCACCGTCCACGGGAAGCACCAGCCGTTGCAGTGGAACATCGGCAGCGTCCACAGGTAGCGCGGAAAGTGCGGCATCGTCCAGGTGGCCGCGTTGCACACCGCGTTGAGGTAGGCGCCGCGGTGGTGCGTGACCACGCCTTTCGGGTCGCCGGTGGTGCCGCTGGTGTAGCTGACGGCGATGGCGTCCCACTCGTCAGCCGGCCCTTCCAGCCGCGCCAGCGGCGGGTGCGAGGCGATGAGCGATTCGTACTCGTGTTCGCCAACGCGCTCGCCGGGCCCGGTGTACTCGCTGTCGCAGACGTCGACGACCACCGGCGTGCGGCCGTGCTCCTCGCGCAGGATGCGCAGCGCCTGCGCCATCACCGGGGCGAACTCGCGGTCGGTGATCAGCACCTCGGCTTCGCAGTGGTTCATCTGCCAGGCCAGCAGCGGCGCGTCGAGCCGGGTGTTCAGCGTGTTGAGCACCGCGCCGGTGGCCGGCACGGCGTAGTGCGCCTCCACCATCTCGGGCGTGTTGGTCAGCATCACGCTCACCGTGCTGCCGCGGCGCGCGCCGAAGGCCTGCAGCGCCGCAGCCAGCCGCGCCGAGCGTTCGCGCAGCTGCGCCCAGGTGCAGCGGCGCTGGCCGTGGACGACCGCCGGCAGGTCGCCGAAAACCTCGGCGCTGCGCTCGACGAAGCTCACCGGCGACAGCGCCGCGAAGTTGGCGGGGTTGCGGTCCAGGCCTTGGTCGTAGATGGAGGGCATCGTGGCGTCCTGTCGCGTGGCGGCGCCGGGAATGTTACGCGCCGGCCGGTTGGCATCCCTACACCGCGCAGCGCCACCCATGCAGGGGGATGACGATGCGGTCGCGTCTCGCCAACCTTCCGCCTTTTGCCGGCTGCCCGGCTCCAGGAGTTGCGAACCGTGAAGCGTTCTTGCCACCGCCCGGCCGTCGCCGCCGTGCTCGGCTTGGCGGCCTCGCTGGCCTCGGCCGACACCCTCATCACCTTCGAAGAGGCCGTGGGCATCACGGCCATGGCCAACAGTTTCGTCGTGGTGCCCCAGTCGGCGCGGCTCAGCGACCAGTACCTGGCCATGGGTGCACTCTTCTCGTCGACCGCCGGCCATGTCGCCGTGGTCGACCACTACCCGCCCGACCCGGCCGCCACGCCGACGCCGCCCAACATCATCGGCGGCGTGCGCGCCGATGGCGTGCTCGACTACGCCGCGCCGGTCGAGATCCGCTTCGTGATGCCGGGCAACGCGGCCGTCCTGGCCACCACGTCGTCGGTGTCGGTGCTGGTCGACCGCTTCCCGCAGAACGCCGGCACGATCACGATGACGGCCTTCGACGCAGGCGGCGCGGTGCTCGGCAGCGTGAGCGCCGCCGACGTGGGCGCCATCGGCACCGGCGCATCGCTCAGCCTGTCGCTGGCCGGCATCCACCGCGTGGTGCTGAGCAACGACAACGGCACCGCCGGCTACGACAACGTGGGCTTCGGCCCCTGGCGCCGGTGCCCGAGGCGCCGGCCGGCGCGCTGATGGCCGCCGGGCTGGCGCTGACGTGGCTGGCGCGCCGCCGGCGCAGCGCCGCCGGCTGAACGCGCAGCGCCTAGACGGCGCCCGCGCCGCCGGCGCGGCCGGGCTCCACGGCGGCGACGAAGGCCGGCGCGCGGCGCAGCAGCAGCTGCAGCTCGTCCTCGCGGCCGCCGTCCGCGGCAGTGGCGTGGCGCACCTCCACCACCTCGCCGAACCCGCTGCGGCCCATGACGCGCACCGAGCGCACCGCCGCGAGCGGAATGCGCCGGTCGTAGCCGTACACCTCGGGCAGGAAGCCCAGCGTGAACGGAAAGTGCGGCGTCACCACGATGGCGCCGTCCACCACCTGCACCTGCACGCAGTTCTTCGCCGTGGCCATGCGCGCGAACAGCCCGCTGCCAAATCGCGCCGAGGCCCAGCGCTCGACGAACGCGGCCCGCGGCGACGCACGCGCGGCCAGCGGTCGCCGCTGCCAGCGGCGCCAGAGCACCGAGGCGGCGAACCAGCCGAAGATGGCCCAGGCGACGAGGCCGGCTTGATCGACCGTCATGCCACGGACTGTACGAGGCGCGACGGACCGATCACGGCGCGCGACGCTCCGCCAAGGCAGCCCTGGCCCGCCCGGCCGGCGCGATGACCTCCTTGTGCAGCCAGTGCCGGAACCGCAAGGCGGTGTCGTCCTGGCTGCGCTGCAGGTAGGCGTCGAGCGCCTGCGCGCGCAGGAACAGCTCCCCGCGGCCCGCCACGCGGCCGACGTCGGCCGGCGCGATGCGCAGCAGCACCGCGTCGCGCGGAAAGCCGGGCACCACCTTGCGCACGTCCGTCACGCGCAGCCAGCGGTCGCCGGCCTCGTCGTCGTGCACCTGGATCGAGCGGCCCTTGTAGGCGTAGTGGCGGCCCTCGATGTCGCGGTAGGCGATGGCGCGCACGGCGCGCACCGAGCCGCCCAGCAGCGAGGGCAGCAGCGGCGCGACGGCCAGTGCGACGATGGGCGAGCCCACCACGACCGCCAGCGCCAGCCCCGTGCCGCCGCCGAGCAGCCAGCCTCCCCCTGCCAGCAGCGCCGCCGCGCCCACCAGCAGCGCCGCGACGACGAGCCGCTGCCCCATCAGCCCCAGGGCACGAGCGTCACGCGGGTCGACGCACGCAGCGTGTTGTGCACTTCGGCGACCGCATCGGTCTCGGCGAGCAGCTGCTCGATCCGCTCCGGCGGCTCGGGCGAGTCGACCCGCGCGCGATAGGTCACGTTGGCCGCAGCCAGGCCGACGCCGAGGAAATCGGCCGACGCCTCGACCTCGACCCCGTCCAGCCGCAGCCCGAGGCGCGCCGCCTCGCGGTAGAGGTCGTTGCAGTAGCACGTGGCCAGGGCGAGCATCAGGAACTCGCCGCCGTTGACGGCCGAGCCGCCGCCGGCGGGCTTGGACGGCACGTCCAGCGCCTTCTGGTTGCCGGCGGTGGCGACGATGGCCGAGTGGCGCTGGCCGGCGTTGCGGACGGTGGCGGTGATCTTCATCGGTGTCGGGCGAGGGGCGGGCGATGATCAGGCCGCGGGGTCGGCGGTCCGGGCGTAGACGCAGGTGTTGCGCAGCGAGCCGTCGGGCGCGCGCCGCTCGTGGCGCAGCACGCCTTCGAGCACGAAGCCGGCGCGCTCGGCGACGCGCCGCGACGCGGCGTTGGCTTCGTCGGTGATCAGCTCGACGCGCACCGCGCCGATGTGCGCGAAGGCGTAGCCGGTGAGCGCCTGCACCGCCTCGGTCACGTAGCCGCGGCCCGTGGCCGTCGTCCGGCACCAGTAGCCGACCTCCGTGCGCGGCGTCTGCCACACGGTGCGGTGCAGCCCCGTCGAGGCCACCAGCTGCCCGGTGCGCTTCTCGAACACCAGGAACGGCAGGTCCTTGCGCGCGATGAAGTTCGCCGCGCCGTTGCGGCAGAACGCCTCGGCCGACGCCGCGCTCGGCTCCTCCGCCACCCAGGGCAGCGAGGCCAGGAAGCGGCGCAGCTCGACCAGCGATTCGCTCAGCGCCGCCAGCAGCGCGGCGCCGTCGCCGGCCTGCGGCGGGCGCAGCGTCAGGCGCGTGGTCTCGATCGAGGTCGGCAGGTCGAGCAGGAGGGGATCGGTCATGTCGGGGGGCTTGCAAAGTGAGTATCGGCAGAGAAGGCGGTGTCAGCCGGGCCGGAACCACACGCATCCGGCGGCCGGGGCCAAAACGACTTGCCGTCCCAGTACACGACCAGCACGCAACGAGTAATCAGCTCACCGCCCGTAGAAGGTGCCTACCGTCCGCCGCCGCTCATGCTCGGCGCGGAAACTGTTGCGTGCGGATGGACCTACTCACTCTTGGAGGATCTCGGACGAGATCTCGCCAAGCGCCAGCTTCACCTCTCTGAAGGGTGCTGCGGACCGCCGGCCTGTCGGTTGACAGCATGAGTGCAGCGAGTCTCGCACCCTGATCCCTGGACTCTCCGATGACTCCTCTAAAGGCCTCAGCTGGCACGCTGCTCAGTGCTTTGAACCAGCGTCGGTTTGACGTAGCCGGAGACTGTTGCTTTAAGCCGGGCGGCGTGGTTGTAAAGGTCGTCTACGCTTTCGAGATCGATGACCTCTTCCTCTTTGTCTTCACCAAACAAACCGACCCGAAGACGCTGGACGTTGTTGAACCGCAAGCGGCAAACCGGCTTCCGGTTGTTGTCGTCCAAAAGGATGGCGCAGTAGCTTTGAGCGTCTCGCATGAAGATTCGTCGTGTGGCGACCACGTCGCGCGATCGACCGGACGATATGGAAGCCTTCGAGTTCCTCGGGAGAAGTGATGTGCGTTGCTTCCGGTGCAGCTTCGGCCTGCTGTGCCGGAGCCGAGGCTACGGGCACTGCAGCTGGCTCAATGATCGTCGGGGATTCGGGACTCATCGCGCCCTTCAAGCGCTCGTTGATCCTTTCACCGACGAACTGCTCGAACGCCTGCCGCGTAATCTGCGTAAACTGTTCCTTGACCGCTGGCGTAAACCTCTTGCTGCCGATCAAGTCTGCCGAAACCAACCTTACGAACTCCTCCGAGGGGTTTAGCATCCACTCTGCCAGCCTTGTCTGTATGGTGCGCGTGTACTTCAGATGGTTGGCGGTTGCCAGAACGTTCTCGACGTCGAACGCAGACTTTGCGAACTTCTTCAGCTCCTCGACGTCTCGTTCCTTGAAGTCAAGGATGTTGAACTCGAAGAACGGCTTCTCGTCCATCTTGTTCGGCTTTTCCAGGTCGGTGAAGAACCGATACACCAAGCCGTTGGTAAGGACGCCGAATCGAGCGTCGGTGACGTGGAAGTATCTGAACAATTGCCCGGCGTGGTTGATGCTCAGATCGCCGCCACACTTCTTGCACTCGAACAACATGATCGGCTTGCCATCACGGAGGATCGCGTAGTCGACCTTCTCGCCCTTCTTCGTTCCAACGTCAGCGATCAGTTCCGGTGTGACCTCCAACGGGTCAAAGACGTTGTATCCAAGGATCTGGATAAACGGCATGACCATGGCGTTCTTGGTGGCCTCTTCCGTCTGAATGAGTTCGCGCGTTGTGGCGATTCGGTTGGCAAGAACGCGCAGATGGTCGATGAAATCCACTATGCCCTCCCTGACTCAGATGCGTGAACCTTGTTTCTATCACCGCAATGCGGATAGCGCCACGGGGAGTTCATCAACCTGGGCGGGCGCCAGAGGCGGGTTCCTGAGGCCTAGACCATTTCGCGTTGAGCCGCGCGCGGAGGAAGGTAGCGCAAAGCCCGGACTATGACGATGTACGGAGTATCTTAGGCCGGGCTTACGCTGCCTGCCGTAGCGCGGCGGGCTAAAGCGATGGGCCTTTGGCCTACGTCGCGAGATGGTGGTCATTGAATTCCCGAATGAACTCGATTGTTGCCTGCACGTCCGAGATGTCGAACTCATCCCACTGTGCGTGCGTCGCCTTAGTTCTAACGTGAGCGGCAGCTCGCGCGCGCTTCGCCTTAGTCTGAGAAATCACTCCTGAGTTTGTCAGCGCAGTAATCAATAGGTCGACCTTCACGTCCTTCTGCGCAATCTGATGTTTGCCGCACACGCGGCGCAAGGAATCTTCGAATACTATTCCTGCGATGGACCCGCTTTCGTTCTTCCTCCCTGTATCCAGATACGCTTGCGCGTGGTCCAGGAAGTCATTAAACGCCTCTGCGCGCGCCTTGTCGACAATCGAGCCCAAGCAACCCGCATCTACATCGCGGAGGAGGTTCACCAACACAGACGACAGTGCTGCAGCGCCCTCATGGGACATGTAGCCCCAGTCTTTAGACGTGAGAGCGTCTGTCTTCTTTCGGTATACATCCGCGGGCATGGGGCAAACCAAATGGACTGCATTTTGCGCGGAGGTCATCCATCCTTCGCACTGTGCTCGGCGAATCGGATCCAAGGTCTGGCCTTGTTGGCTGTCAGGCATTGCCAAGCTCCAACTCTCTTCAATCAGAGCCCAGATGCGGTCTCGAATATGCTTCTCGATTGTCATAATCGTCTACTCGCCAGCGACTTTCTCCAGCGCCTCGGGCGCAGGTATATGCAAGGCACTGCTCGAATCGAGCCCGTGCAAACCCGAGTGCGACGCGCCAAACAGAGGTTCGCCTTCGCTCCCAATCAGTCAACTGCCCGAACCTGCCGAACCGCCCGCGTCCGCACCTGCCGCCGGTAATCGTCCAGCGCCCGGTGCGCGACCACCACCCGCCCCCTGAACCCCGCGTACGCATCGACGAACGCCCGCACCGACGCATACGGCCCGACCACGTCCCCCGGCCGGCTGCTGTCCGCAAACACGTACAGCTCGCCATCGCGCTCGAACGTCGCCACCCAATGCCGCCGCAGCACGTGCCCGGCCACGGTGGCCGGCTCGAACTCGATCATCAGGTAGCGCGGCTTCAGCGCCGGCGCCAGCTGGCGCAGCGTCTCCACGCCGAAGCGCGCCAGGTCCACGCAGATGCCCACCGGTGCGCGGAAGAAGTCTTCGGGGTGATGGATCGCGGCCGCGGACCCGGCCGCCGCGACCTTGCGCGCGGTTTCGGAAAGCGCGATGGCGCGGTCGTGGTCGTAGACGAAGTGCGCCGCGAGCCAGTCGCCGATGTCCTCCGGCGTCTGCCACTGCCCAAGGGCTTGGGCGTAGCTGCCCGGCGCGTGACGCGGCGCAGCGGGGCGGGGACCGCCCATGGGCGCATCGGGACTCGCGCCCGGGCCGGCCACCGCAGCGGGACCCGGCGCGGCGCAACCGACGAGCACCCCGCAGGCGACGAGGACGGCGGCCGTGTGCCACCGGGCCATGCGCATTCAGGACTCCCCGGTGGCCGGCTTCGCCGCCACGACCGGCGCCGGTGCCGGCGCGGGATCGACGACCTTTGGCGACCCGGCCCCCTCCGCCCGACGGGCCAGATCGGCGGCATCCGCACGCTCGGGCCGAGCCTCACCGCCGGCCGCGGCCACCCGCTCCGGCACTGCCATGCGGCCCGCCTCGGCCACGGCCGGCGCGACGCCCGCCGCCGCCCGCCCGGCCGCATCGCTCAGCTTCGCCAGCCGCTGCAGCGTGCCGAAGACAACGAAGTCGACGACGATCAGCAGCACCAGCAGGCCGAGCCACAGCGACGCCATCGTGTAGCGCGCCGGGTGCGGCGGGTCCCGCCATGCCGTCAGCAGCAGCAGCACGGCGGCCACCACGTTGATCGCCAGCCAGGCCTTGCGCCGCGCGCCGCCTTCGCCCCCGAACCCGGTGTTCACGATCCACCCCGCGCCCACCGCGAACACGCCGGCGAAGAGCAGCGCCGCGCTCTGGCCGCGCCCGCTGGCGGCACAGGCGATGCTGGCGGCCAGCAGCAGGTAGATCACGAGGCTCAAGGCCAGGTCCAGCACCAGCGACTTGCTTGCGCCCTGGAAGTGGATGTAGTCGTCGATGGCGAGCTTGAGGCCGAAGGCGCCCAGCGCCAGCAGCAGCACGCGGTGGTCGCCGCCGGCCTCGCCGATCTTCCCGCCCCAGATGGAGACGGTGACGAACAGGATGGCCACGTAGATCACCGTGTAGACGGCCAGCGGATGGTTCATCGCGATGCCTCCCTTGCCTGCCTGTGGCGACGCCGACGGCCCCTTGGCGCCGGCGCCGGGTGCGCTGGCGCACGGCGCGTGGCGGCGCGTCCACCCGGCGCGCGCGTGGCCGCGGTATACGCGCCGGCGGCGCCGGCGCTGACCGGGCTTACCCGGTGTGCTGGCGACCGCGCGGCATGCCGCCGGGGTGCGGTTTCGCCGGGCGCCGCTGTAAATCTGCTTAGGCAGAAACCCCCTGTCCCCCTGCCCGACCCGCCTCGAATAATCAGCCGCTTCATGCCCGCCGACGTCATTCTCGAAACCCGCGGTCTGGTCAAGGAGTTCAAGGGCTTCGTGGCCGTGGACGGTGTCGACCTCAAGGTGCAGCGGGGTCACATCCATGCGCTGATCGGCCCCAACGGCGCCGGCAAGACCACCTGCTTCAACCTGCTGACCAAGTTCCTGGCGCCCACGCGCGGCCAGATCCTGTTCGAGGGGCAGGACATCACGCGCGAGAAGCCGGCGCAGATCGCCCGGCGCGGCGTCATCCGCAGCTTCCAGATCTCGGCCACCTTCCCCCACCTCACGGTGCTGGAGAACGTGCGCATCGCGCTGCAGCGCTCGCTGGGCACCGCCTACCACTTCTGGAAGCCCGAGAAGAGCCTCGAGGCGCTGCACCCGCGCGCGCTCGAGCTGCTCGACACCGTCGGCCTGCGCGATTTCGCCGGCGTGGTGACGGTGGAGCTGCCCTACGGCCGCAAGCGCGCGCTCGAGATCGCCACCACCCTGGCCATGGACCCCAAGCTGATGCTGCTGGACGAGCCCACGCAGGGCATGGGCCACGAGGACGTGGAACTCGTCACCCGCCTCATCCAGAAGGTGGCCGCCAACCGCACGGTGCTGATGGTGGAGCACAACATGAACGTGGTCTCGTCCATCGCCCACACCATCACCGTGCTGGCCCGCGGCAGCGTCATCGCCGAAGGGCCCTACGAGCAGGTGTCGAAGAACCCGCAGGTGCTGCAGGCCTACATGGGCAGCGAAACCGTCGAGCTGCAGGGCGCCCATGGCTGAATCCACGCCCCTGCTGCAGCTGAAAGACGTGCACGCCTGGTACGGCGAATCGCACATCCTGCACGGCATCGACCTCAGCGTGAACCGCGGCGAGGTGGTCACGCTGCTGGGCCGCAACGGCGCCGGGCGCACGACCACGCTCAAGGCCATCCTGGGCCTGGTGGGGCGGCGCACCGGCTCCATCGTCATCAACGGCACGCAGGCGGTGAACCTGCCGCCGCACAAGGTGGCGCACCTGGGGCTGGGCTACTGCCCCGAGGAGCGCGGCATCTTCGCCAGCCTCACCTGCGAAGAGAACCTGCTGCTGCCGCCGCCGGTGGCCGAAGGCGGCATGAGCCTGGACGAGATCTACGCCATGTTCCCCAACCTGCGCGAGCGCCGCAGCTCGCCGGGCGGGCGGCTCTCGGGCGGCGAGCAGCAGATGCTGTCGGTGGCGCGCATCCTGCGCACCGGCGCCAAGCTGCTGCTGCTGGACGAGATTTCCGAAGGCCTGGCGCCGGTGATCGTGCAGGCGCTGGGCCGCGCCATCCGCACCCTGCGCGAGAAGGGCCTGACCATCGTGATGGTGGAGCAGAACTTCCGCTTCGCCGCGCCGCTGGCCGACCGCTTCTACGTCATCGAGCACGGCCGCGTCATCGAGCACTTCGCCGCGGCGGAGCTCGATGCGCGGCGCGACATGCTGCACGAGGTGCTCGGCGTCTAGCAGCGCCGGTCAGCCTCGGCGGCCCACACGAGCCTTTTCCCCGACAACGCAGCCCACACGCACGTTCCCACCCTGAAGGAGACATCACCATGTTCCAACGCAAGCTGCTCGCCTCGCTCATCGGCCTGGGCCTGGCCGCCGCCGGCGCCGCGCAGGCGCAGATTTCCGACGGCGTCATCAAGATCGGCGTCATGAACGACATGTCGGGCCTGTACGCCGACGTGGCCGGCCCCGGCTCGGTGCTGGCCGCGCGCATGGCGGTGGAGGACTTCGGCGCCGCGCGCAAGGGCATGAAGGTCGAGATCGTCAGCGCCGACCACCAGAACAAGCCCGACGTCGGCTCGACCATCGCCCGCACCTGGTACGACGTGGACAAGGTGGACGTCATCGTCGACGTGCCCACCAGCTCCGTTGCGCTGGCGGTCAACCAGATCACGCGCGAGAAGGGCAAGGCCTTTCTGAACAGCGGCGCGGCCACGTCCGACCTCACCGGCAAGGCCTGCAGCCCCAACACCATCCACTGGACGTACGACACCTGGATGCTGGCCAACGGCACCGGCAGCGCCATCGTCAAGACCGGCGGCGACAGCTGGTTCTTCCTCACCGCCGACTACGCCTTCGGCCATGCGCTCGAGCGCGACACCGAGGCCGTCGTCACGAAGAACGGGGGCAAGGTGCTGGGCAAGGTGCGCCACCCGTTCCCGGGCAACGACTTCAGCAGCTTCCTGCTGCAGGCGCAGGCCTCCAAGGCCAAGATCATCGGCCTGGCCAACGCCGGCGGCGACACCATCAACAGCATCAAGCAGGCCGCCGAGTTCGGCATCGGCAAGGGCGGCCAGAACCTGGCCGGCATGCTCGTCTTCCTGAGCGACATCCACGGCCTGGGGCTGAACACCGCGCAGGGCCTGATCTTCACCGAGACCTTCTACTGGGACCTCAACGACCAGACGCGCGCCTTCACCAAGCGCTTCGCCGCCGGCAACAACAACAAGTACCCGACGATGGTGCACGCCGGCGTGTACTCGGCCGTGCTGCACTACCTGAAGGCCATCGAGGCCGCCAAGACCGACGACGGCACCAAGGTCATCGCCCAGATGAAGGCCATGCCCACCGACGACCCGCTGTTCGGCAAGGGCTCGATCCGCGCCGACGGCCGCAAGATCCACCCCGCCTACCTGGTGGAGGTGAAGAAGCCCGGCGAGTCGAAGGGCCCGTACGACTACCACAAGGTGCGCGCCACGATCCCGGCCGACCAGGCCTTCCGCCCGCTGAACCAAGGCGAGTGCCCGCTGGTCAAGTGACCGGCTGACGACGACGACGACAGCAGGCCGCAGACGTGACCGAGATCTTCGGAGTTCCCACCCAGGCCCTGTTCGGGCAGTTGCTGATCGGGCTGATCAACGGCTCGTTCTACGCGCTGCTCTCGCTGGGCCTGGCGGTCATCTTCGGCCTGCTGAACATCATCAACTTCACCCACGGCGCGCAGTACATGCTGGGCGCCTTCGTGGCCTACCTGCTGCTCAACAAGCTGGGCATCGGCTACTGGTGGGCGCTGCTGATCGCGCCGCTGGTCGTGGGCGCGAGCGGCGTGCTCATCGAGCGGCTGATGCTGTCCAGGCTGTACAAGCTGGACCACCTCTACGGCCTGCTGCTCACCTTCGGCCTGGCGCTCATCATCCAGGGCCTGTTCCGCAACGAATACGGTTCCTCCGGCCAGCCCTACCAGATCCCCAGCCAGCTCACCGGCGGGCAGAACCTGGGCTTCATGTTCCTGCCCAACTACCGCGCCTGGATCGTCGTGGCCTCGCTCACGGTGTGCCTGGCCACGTGGTTCGTCATCGAGCGCACGCGGCTCGGCGCCTACCTGCGCGCCGCCACCGAGAACCCGCAGCTGGTGCAGGCCTTCGGCGTGAACGTGCCGCGCATGGTGACGCTGACCTACGGCTTCGGCGTGGCGCTGGCGGCGCTGGCCGGCGTGATGGCCGCGCCGGTGTACCAGGTGAGCCCGCAGATGGGCGCCGACCTCATCATCGTGGTATTCGCCGTGGTCGTCATCGGCGGCATGGGCTCGATCCTCGGCGCCATCGTCACGGGCTTCGGCCTGGGCATCATCGAAGGGCTGACCAAGGTGTTCTACCCCGAGGCCAGCGCCACCGTCATCTTCATCATCATGGCCATCGTGCTGCTGCTGCGCCCGGCAGGCCTGTTCGGGACGCAGAAGTAAATGAGCAGCGTGCCCACTCCCACCCCCGCAGCGTCTCCCGCGGCCACGCCCGGCGTGCCTGCCGCTGCCGCCGAGGTGCACGACCAGCGCACCCACCGCATCGCCTTCGTGCTGATGGCGCTGCTGCTGGCGCTGGCGCCCACCGTCGTCTACCCCGTGTTCATGATGAAGGTGATGTGCTTCGCGCTGTTCGCGTGCGCCTTCAACCTGCTCATCGGCTTCGGCGGGCTGCTCTCCTTCGGCCACGCCATGTTCCTCGGCTCGGCCGGCTACGCCAGCGCGCACGCCGCCAAGGTGTGGGGCCTGACGCCCGAGCTCGCCATCCTGTTCGGCACCGCCTGCGCCGCGGTGCTGGGCTGGCTCACCGGGTGGCTGGCCATTCGGCGGCAGGGCATCTACTTCGCCATGATCACGCTGGCGCTGGCGCAGATGGTGTTCTTTTTCTGCCTGCAGGCCAAGTTCACCGGCGGTGAAGACGGCATCCAGGCCGTGCCGCGCGGCCGGCTGTTCGGCATGGTCGACCTGTCGCAGCCGCTGGCCATGTACGCCGTGGTGCTGGTGATCTTCCTGGCCGGGTTCCTGTTCATCTACCGCGTCATCCACTCGCCCTTCGGCCAGGTGCTCAAGGCCATCCGCGAGAACGAGCAGCGCGCCATCTCGCTGGGCTACGACACCGACCGCTTCAAGCACGTGGCCTTCGTGCTCAGCGCCACGCTCGCCGGCCTGGCCGGCGCCACCAAGGCGATCGTGTTCCAGCTGGCCTCGCTGACCGACGTGCACTGGAGCATGTCCGGCGAGGTGGTGCTGATGACGCTGCTGGGCGGCCTGGGCACGGTGTTCGGCCCGGTCGTCGGCGCCGCCGTCATCATCACCATGCAGAACTACCTGGCGCAGCTGGGCGCCTGGGTGACGGTGGTGCAAGGCGTCATCTTCGTCGTGTGCGTGCTGGCCTTCCGCCGCGGCATCGTGGGCGAGCTCGGCCGGCTGCTGAAGAAGTCGCTGTAAAGGTCGCGTCGAGCCTGGCCGAGGACGCACGCGCAGCCCCCACGGACGGCGCTGCGCCGGCGGGCGCAGGCGCCGAAACAGCCACGCCCGCCCCGGCAGACGCCGCCACTCGCCACCACCCTGCCCCGCGACGCCAGCAGCGCCGGATGCTGCTGGCGCTGGCGGCGTCGCTGGCGCTGCACGCCCTGCTGCTGTCGCTGACCTTCGGCGGCGAACGGTTCGGGTTGCCGGGCCTGTCGCTGCTCTGGGAAGCGCGTCGGGTGCAGGCGCCCGATCTGCAGGTGCGCATCGTGGACGAGGTGGCGAATGTGGCGGCGCAGGCGGTGCCGCCACCCGCGGCGCCTGCACCGCCGGTGGCGGCTGCAGCACTGCCTGCAACGCCGGCACGCGTCAGCGAGCCGGTCGCCGAGCTGGCGTCGATCGCGCCGATCGAAGCACCGGCGCCTGCGCCTTCGCCAGCCGTGCCAGTGCTCACGCCACTGGCGCCGTCGTTGACACCGACACCGTCGAGCGAGCCCTCCCCGGCGACGCCGCAGGCCGAGAGGCCGGCCGAGACGCCGGCCGAAGCACCGGCCGAAGCACCGGCCGAAGCAACGGCCGAAGCAACGGCCGAAGCAACGGCCGAAGCAACGGCCGAGAGGGCGGCCGAAGGCACGCTCGCAGCGCCTCCGACCCTGGCGGTCGTCACGGCATTGCCGCGGCCCGATCTCGCTCCGCGCTGGACCCTGCCGCCGATGCCGCCCGGCCCCAGCGCCACCGTGGCGGCCGCCGCCAGCCCGGCCGCGTCGGCACCGCCGATGGCTGCCGCACCGCCCGCGCGTGACCTGGCAGCGGAGGCACGCGCCGCCGAAGCACGCCGCATGGCAGCCGAACGCGCCGAAGCCGAACGGGCCGCCGCCGCCGCGCGCGCCGAGGCCGAGCGCCAAGCGGCGGCTGCGCGTGTCGAAGCCGAGCGGCAGGCGGCTGCAGCACGTGCAGAGGCCGAGCGACAGGCGGCCGCGGCGCGTGCCGAAGCAGCGCGGCAGGCGGCCGCCGTGCGCGCCGAAGCCGAGCGGCAGGCGGCTGCAGCTCGTGCCGAGGCCGAGCGGCAGGCGGCCGCCGCGCGCGCAGAGGCCGAGCGGCAAGCGGCCATCCGGGGTGAAGCCGAACGTCAAGCCGCGGCTCGCGCCGAAGCGGAGCGCCAGGCCGCCGCCCGCGCCGAAGCCGAGCGCCAGGTCGCCGCCCGTGCCGAAGCCGAACGCCAGGCGCAGCAAGCACGCCTCGAAGCCGAACGCCAGCAAGCCGGCGCCCGTCTCGAAGCCGAACGCCAGGCCGCGCACGCCCGCCAGGAAGCCGAGCGCCAGCGTGCCGCCGCGCGCCAGGAGATCGAGCAGCAGGAGGCGCGGCGCGAGGCGGCGCGGCGGGCCATCGGGCGGCAGCTCGACGAGGAGGCGGCGCGGCGCGACGCGGCGCGGCGCGCAGCCGAGGCTGCCACCGCGGCCGCTGCGCCGGCGCTCGGCGCATCGGCCGCCGACCGCCGTCCCCCGGCCTGGAGCAGCGCCCGCCGCGGCCGCCTGTTCGGGCGCATCGATCCGAACACCGAGCTCGTGCTGTACGCCGAGGCCTGGGCGCGCCGCATCCAGCTCAACACGCCGCCCGACACGGTGCGCGAGCTGGCGCAGCAGCGCCACGCGCCGGCGGTGGTGACCGTGGCCGTGCGCAGCGACGGCAGGGTCGAGGCCGTCACCTTCGTGGTGAGCAGCGGCGTGCCCGAGGTCGACGCCGCCATCCGCCGGCTGGTGCAGGCGCACGCGCCCTACCCGGCGTTCCCGCCGGCGCTGGCCAGCGTCTACGACGTCATCGAGATCCGCCGCACCTGGCAGTTCGACAGCGCGGTGCGGCTGCAGTAGCCCTCACGTGGCGGTGCCGTCGGTCAGCGTGCGCAGCACGTCGGCGTACCACACGCAGTTGAGGCCCAGCGACTCGTCTTCGGTGCGGTCGCGCGTGCGCATGTCCATGCGCGTGGAGTGCACGCCCAGCAGCTGCCACGGCAGCGGGGAGCCGTCGCGCCGGCGCCGGCTGCGCAGCACCGGCGCGCCGCTGCTGCCGCGGTGGGTGCGCGCGTCCGTGAGGAAGTAGCCCTGGCGCTGGAAGCGCACGCCGTAGGCCGAGGCGATGGAGGCGCTGCGCGCCACCGCCAGGTGGTGCACGGTGTCGTGGAAGCCCAGCGGAAAGCCCACCACGGTGAGCGCGTCGCCCACCGCCACGGCTTCGCCGCGCGCATCGAGGTGGCCGTCGTCGAAGGCCTCCAGCACGGCCTTGCGGGGCAGCTGCGCGCGGTCGATCTCGATCGCCGCCACGTCGACCTCCCCGCCCGTGTCCGACGCCTGGCGCCACACGCGGTGGCCTTCACGGTCGTACAGCAGGATGGACAGCACGGCGCAGCGCGTCAGGTCCTCGGCGTCGGTGTGCAGCTCGATCTCGATGCGGTCGGGCCGGTGCCCGCTGGGCTCGTCGAGCAGCACGTGGCGGTTGGTGACGAGGAACAGGCGGTCGTCGCGGCGGAAGAAGAAGCCGCTGGCCCCGGTGAGCGGCCGTGGGCCGATGAAGGTGCCCACGCGCGTGGTGGTCAGCAGCACCGCCTCGGCCTTGGCGCGCACCGTGGCGCCGGGCGCCGATGCCGAGCCGGCGAGCAGCGCGCGGTTGCGCGCCACGTCGCGTTCGAAGGCGGCGAGCACCAGGTCGGAGATGTCGGTGTGCAGCATCACCGTGCGCGCTGCTTCGGCATGGGCCTCGAAGGACCGCACCACGTCGTCGTGCACCGACTCGGGCAGCGTCTCCAGCAAGGCCGGCAGCAGGGCGTCCAGCGCGACGAGGCTGCCCTTGAGGTCGCAGATGCGCTCGGTCGCGTCCTGCAGGTTCTTCATGTGTCACCTCGCGGGGCACCCCTGCGGGCGCCGTGATCGTCGGTTCGAACGGGCGAAAAAAAAGCGCGGCCAAAGCCGCGCTTCGTGTGCAGGCTGCCGGACTCGCGCCCGCAGCCTCGGGCCGGCAGGCCCCGGGATCCGGAATCAGCCGATGTCGCGGATGTTCGAAGCCTGCGGGCCCTTCTGGCCCTGCGTCACCTCGAACTGCACGCGCTGGTTCTCGGTCAGGGCGCGGAAGCCGCTGCCCTGGATTTCCTTGAAGTGCGCGAAGAGGTCCTTGCCACCGCCGTCAGGCGTGATGAAGCCGAAGCCCTTGCCTTCGTTGAACCACTTCACGGTTCCGGTCTGAGTCGTCATGAGCATTTCCTTTGGGGTTGACCGGACGCGACGTGCGCCCGGCGTCGAGACGCGAAGATGGATCAACCCGGGGAATCTGCTGGGGCCGCGCCGGCGTGTGGGCCGGCGGGAAACAAAAGACGAAACGAGGTGAGGTCTTGCACTACTCGGGGCCGATGGTAGTCGATCGGGCTTCCCCTGCTCGGCGCATGGCGGCCGTGCGGCGTCGGGGTGCGGGCTGCAGCGCCGCGCGCAGGAACGGCGCCGTGGCGCTGGCGGCGTGCGCGGCCACGGCCTGCGGCGGCCCCGCCACGACGACGCGGCCGCCGGCCGCGCCGGCGCCCGGGCCCATGTCGATGACCCAGTCGCTGGCCGCCACGATGCGCATCTCGTGCTCCACGACCACCACGCTGTTGCCGGCGTCCACCAGCGTCTGCAGCTGCACCAGCAGGCGCTCGACGTCGGCCGGGTGCAGGCCGGTGGTGGGCTCGTCCAGCACGTACAGCGTGTCGCCGTGCTGGGCGCGCTGCAGCTCGGTCGCCAGCTTGATGCGCTGCGCTTCTCCGCCCGAGAGTTCGGTGGCCGGCTGGCCCAGGCAGAGGTAGCCCAGGCCGATCTGGCGCAGCAGGGCCAGCGGGCGCTGCAGCGTGGCATCGTCGGCGAAGAACGCCGCGGCCTCGTCGACCGTCATCGCCAGCACGTCGGCGATGGTCTTGCCGCGCAGCGTCACGGCCAGCGTCTCGGCGTTGTAGCGGCCGCCCTTGCACGTGGGACACGGCGCGTACACGCTGGGCATGAACAGCAGCTCGATGCTGACGAAGCCTTCGCCTTCGCAGGTGGCGCAGCGGCCCTTGGCGACGTTGAACGAGAAGCGCCCGGCGTCGTAGCGCCGTCGGCGTGCCTCGGGCGTCGCCGCGAACAGCTGGCGCACGTGGTCGAACAGGCCGGTGTAGGTGGCCAGGTTGGAGCGCGGCGTGCGGCCGATGGGTTTCTGGTCCACCGGCACCAGGCGGCGGATGCCGTGCAGCCCGCCTTCGATGTGGCCGCCGGCCGGGCCGGTGCCCGCGGCGTGCAGGCCGTCGTCGAGCGCGCGCGCCGCCGCGTCCAGGTCGGCATCGGCATCGTCGTTCGCATGGCGGCCGGCACCGGCGCGGCGCGCGGCCAGCGCCTGGTCCACCAACTCCACCAGCCCCAGGCTCACCAGGCTGGACTTGCCCGAGCCCGACACGCCGGTGACCGCGGTCAGCACGCCCAGCGGCAGGCGCACGTCCAGCCCGCGCAGGTTGTGCACGGTGAGCCCGCGCAGCTGCAGCCAGGCGCGGGCGCTGCGGCCGCGCGGTGCCGGCGGCGGCGCGGCGCCGAACAGGTAGCGCGCGGTGTGCGATGCCGTCACCTGCGCCAGGCCCTGGGGCGGGCCGCTGTAGAGCACGCGGCCGCCGTGCGTGCCGGCATCGGGGCCCACGTCGACGATCCAGTCGGCGCGGCGCATGGTCTCGAGGTCGTGCTCGACGACGAACAGCGAGTTGCCCGCGTCCTTCAGCCGCTGCAGCGCCGAGACGAGCGCGTCGCTGTCGGCCGGGTGCAGGCCGGCGGTGGGCTCGTCCAGCACGTAGACCACGCCGAACAGGTGCGAGCGCAGCTGTGCGGCCAGGCGCAGCCGCTGCAGCTCGCCGGCCGAGAGCGTGGGCGTGCCGCGTTCCAGCGTCAGGTAGCCCAGGCCCAGACCCAGCAGCGTGTGCACGCGCTCGAGCACGTCGCGCGCGATGCGCTGCGCGGCCAGGCGCTTCTCGGCCGATTGCGCCGGCGTGCGCCGCACGTCGGGCGCCGCCGCATGCGCCGAGCCGCCGGCGGCCACGCGGCGCGCGGTGTCGGCGCGCGCGGCCTCGCGCGAGAGCACGCCGCCGCCTGGCGCATCCTCGGCGCCTTGCGCGCCGCCACGGCCGTCGAGGCGGCCTTCGGCGGCGGGCTGCAGCACCTCGGCCAGCTGCGCCAGCGGCAGGCGGTTCATCTGCGTGATGTCGAGCCCCGCGAAGGTGACCGAGATCGCCTCGGGCTTGAGACGGCGGCCCTGGCAGGCGGGGCAGTCGCGCGCCACGAGGTAACGCGCCACGCGCTTGCGCATCAGTGCACTTTGCGTGTTCGCGTAGGTCTGCAGCACGTACTTGCGCGCGCCGGTGAACGTGCCCTGGTAGCTCGGCTCGGCCTTGCGGCGCAGCGCGGCGCGCACCTCGGCCGGCGTGAAGCCGGCATACACCGGCACGGTGGGCTGCTCGTCGGTGTAGAGGATCCAGTCGCGATCCTTCTTCGGCAGCTCGCGCCAGGGCTTGTCGACGTCGTAGCCGAGCGTGACGAGGATGTCGCGCAGGTTCTGGCCATGCCAGGCCGGCGGCCAGGCGGCGATGGCACGCTCGCGGATGGTGAGGCGGTCGTCCGGCACCATCGTGGCTTCGGTGGCGTCGTGGATGCGCCCGAGCCCGTGGCACTGCGGACAGGCGCCCTGCGGCGTGTTGGGGCTGAAGTCCTCGGCGTAGAGCATGGGCTGCGCCGCCGGGTAGCGGCCGGCGCGCGAATACAGCATGCGCAGCAGGTTGGAGATGGCGCTGACGCTGCCCACCGACGAGCGCGTGCTCGTCGCGCCGCGCTGCTGCTGCAGCGCCACCGCCGGTGGCAGGCCCTCGATGGAGTCGACCTCGGGCACGCCGACCTGGTCGATGAGGCGGCGCGCGTAAGGCGAGACCGATTCGAAGAACCGCCGCTGCGCCTCGGCGTACAGCGTCCCGAAGGCCAGCGACGACTTGCCCGATCCCGAGATGCCGCTGAACACGACCAGCGCGTCGCGCGGGATGTCGACGTCGACGTTCTTCAGGTTGTGCTCGCGCGCCCCGCGCACGCGGACGAAACGGTCGGCGGTCATGGCAGCGCTGGAGTCGGCACGTGCACGCCCGGGCAAGCGCCGGGCCCGGCGGCTGCGTCGCCCATGGGCCAAGGTCTCGGGCCCCAGTTGTCGCCATGCCCCTCGCCCCGTGCCCGTCGCCCCATGCCCGTCGCCCATCGACCCGCTCCCCTCGCCCACCGCCCATCGCTCGGCTCCGATCGCCCGCCCCGCCCAGTGCAGGCCCTCGCCAGCGCAACGGCCGGCCTGCGCCTTGCCGATGCACCGCATCCCGTCCGCCAGCCCGACACCCGCCGCGGGCCGCCCACCGTGCCACGCTCGACGCCCCGCCCCGCCGCGCCCGCCCCCGTGTTGATCGGCACCGCCGGCTGGGTGATCCCCAAGCCGCTGGCGCCGCGGTTCCCCGGCGATGGCCAGCATCTGGCGCGTTATGCGGGCGTCTTCGGCTGCGCCGAGATCAACAGCTCGTTCCACCGCCCGCACCGGCCGGCGGTCTACGCACGCTGGGCGGCGCAGACGCCGCCAGGCTTCCGCTACGCGGTGAAGCTGCCGCGCACCATCACGCACGAGCTGCGGCTGCGCGGCACGCGGCGCGTGCTCGAGGCGTTCCTGGCCGAGGCCGGCGCCTTGGGCGACCGGCTGGCGGTGCTGCTGGTGCAGTTGCCGCCCTCGCTGGCCTTCGAGCCTCGCCCGGTGCGCACGTTCTTCACGCTGCTGGCCGGCAGCTTCGGCGGCGCGGTGGTGTGCGAGCCGCGCCATGCCTCGTGGTTCGAACCGCGCGCCGATGCCGTGCTGGCCGCGCTGCGGGTCGGCCGCGTCGCCGCCGACCCGGCACGCCACCCCGTCGCCGCGCAGCCGGGCGGCTGGCTGGGCCCGGCCGGCGACGGTGCCGGCGCGGTGGTGTACCACCGCTGGCATGGCTCGCCGCGCACGTACTACTCGTCGTACGGCGACGACTGGCTGCACGCACGCGCCGCCGAGCTGGCGCGCTGGCCGGCCGGCACCGAGCGCTGGTGCATCTTCGACAACACCGCCTCGGGCGCAGCCGCCGGCGACGCGCTGCGCCTGGCCGCGCTGCTGTAGAGAAGATGCCGCCGCGGCGGGGGCGTGTCAGCCGCCTGCCGCGCGGCCTTCGAAGAGCGCCAGCGCGGCCGGGAAATCCAGCGCCAGGCCGATGGCGCGTTCGCGCTCGAAGCTGTTCTCGTCCAGCGGGCTCAGCGCGCGCACGCGGGCGAAGGCGTCGCGCGCGTCGTCGGGCAGCGGGAAGCGGCGGGCTTCGAAGTGCGCCTGGGCGTGGCCCATCAGCCGCGCGGCCTCGACGTGCCGGCCCTGCAGCGCCGCCAGCAGCGCGACGTTGTCGCCCATCGCCGGCAGGTCGATCTGGCGCGCCAGACGCCAGGCTTCGGGCGTGTGTCGCGCCGCCTCGTCGAGCGCTCCAGTGGCAAGCAGGCAGCCGATGAGATGGATGGCGGCATAGGCGGCGTTGACGAGCTCGCCGCTGTCCTTGAGCTCGGCGAACAGCGCCCGGCCCAGCGCCAGCGCCTCGTCCCAGCGCTGCAGGGCGCGCAGCAGCACGAGCACGTTGGTCTGCGCCGCGTGCAGCGCCCGCACGTGGCCCAGCTGCGCCGCCAGCCGCACCTCTTCCTGGCGGTGCACCAGCGATTCGGCGTACGCGTCGGCGCGGATGCCCATGTGCGCCTGCGCGCCGGCCCACTGCAGCCGGGTGTGCAGCGGCCACTCGGGGTGGCGGCCGATGAGTTCGGCCGCGCGTGCGTGGATGGCGCGCACCGCGTCGTCGGGGTCGGCCATGGCCGAGCGGATGAGCGCGCAGCAGGCGTTGAACTCGCCCAGCGCGTCGCCGCTGGCGGCGAAGACGGCGCGTGCGCGCTCGGCCGCCTCGGCTGCCGCGGGGTCGCGGAAGAAGGTGCGATAGCGCGCCAGCTGCAGCAGCGCCTCGCCCTGCACGGCGGGCGCGAGCCCGGCGATCAACGGCTCGCCGGCGACCAGCCAGCGGTGCGTGTCGACCCGGCGCGCGGTGTAGACGGTGTGGCGCGCGGCCAGCGACGCCAGCCGCACGGCGGTGGCGGGCTCATGGGCCACGGCCCAGCCGAAGGCCTCGCGCACGTTGTCCAGCTCGGCTTCGGCGCGCGCGCGCTCGGCCTCGTCGGTGAGGCCGCCCATGCCGGCACCGAATCCCTCGTAGAAGCGCACCAGCGCCTGGGCGTGGCGGCTGCGCACCGCGTCGTCCTCGCCACGTTCGGCCAGGCGCTCCAGCGCGTAGGCCCGCATCGTCTCGGGCAGGTGGTAGCGCGGTGGGTCGGCGCTGTCCACGGCCACGAGCGAGCGCTCCACCAGCTCGGCCAGGGCTTCGATGACCACCCAGCCGTCGTGCGTGGCGTCGGCCGCCGTCTCGCGCGCCAGCTCGAGCGTGAAGCCGCCGCTGCACACGCCCAGGCGGCGGAACACCGCCTGCGCGTCGGGCGCCAGCAGGTCGTGGCTCCAGGTGAGCGCGGCGTGCAGCGTGCGGTGCCGCGGCGGCGCGGTGGCGTAGCCCTTGGTCAGCAGCTGGAAGCGCTGCGCCAGCGAATCGCGCAGGCGCTGCAGGCCCAGCGCCGGCCAGCGCGCCGCGGCCATCTCCAGGGCCAGCGGCAGGCCGTCGAGCTGGCGGCAGATGTCGACCACGGCTTCGAGCCGCGCCGCATCGGTGATGGCGAAGCGCCGGTCGACGGCCGCGGCGCGCATCGCGAACAGCGCCACGGCGCCGTGGGACAGCGCCTGCTCGGCGCTGCGCACCTCGCCCGGCACGGCCAGCGGCTCGATGCGCAGCACCATCTCGTCAGGCAGGCGCAGCGGCAGCTGGCTGGTGACCAGCAGCTTGAGCCGCGGCGCCGCCGCCAGCAGCTGCGCCGCCAGCGTGGCGACGGCCTCGTGCAGGTGCTCGGCGTTGTCCAGCACCACGAGCATCTGGCGCGTCGCCAGCGCGGCGGCGAGTGCCGCGGTCTCGTCGCCTCCGCCCGGCGACAGGCCCAGCGCCTCGCCCACCGTGCGCACCAGCGCGCCGGCGTCGGCCAGCGGCGCCAGCGCCACCCAGTGCGAACCGTGCTCGTGGCGGCCGGCCTGCGCCGCCAGCACCGCCTGCGCCAGCACCGTCTTGCCGACGCCGCCGGGGCCGGCCAGGGTGACGAGGCGCGCGCCTTCGAGCAGCAGCGCGGCGGCGCGCAGGTCACCCTCGCGGCCGACCAGCACCGGTGCCGGCGGCAGCACGGCGCCGGCCGGCCGCGGCACGCCCGCCGACGCCACCGCGGCCGCCGCGGGCGACGGCGTGGTGCCCGCCGGCGCCACCGCATGCGCCGCCCCGGCGTGCGCCGCATCGCGCGCGCCGCCGTCCGCGTCCACCGGCAAGGTGAAGCGGTAGCCGCGCCCGGGGATGGTGGCGATGGCCTCGGCGCCCAGCACCTTGCGCAGCGTGCTGATCTGCACCGAGATGTTGCCCTCCTCCACCACCACGCCGGCCCACACCGTGTCGAGCAGCTCGTCCTTGGTCACCAGCCGGCCGGCGCGCTCGGCCAGCACCTGCAGCAGGTCGAAGGCACGCGCGCCCAGGGCGACCGGCCGGCCGTGTTCGTCGAGCAGCCGGCGTTCGAACGGCTGCAGTTCGAAGCGGCCGAAGCGCAGGCGGGTGCTGGTGATCTCGGGCATGCGGGGCGCGACCGTGACGCCGCGGGCGGGCGGGAAGGTGCGAGGTTACCGGGCCGCGCGGGGCCGGGTCGCCGCGGCCGGGTGGTCCGCGCGCGGCACGCGCCCGCGTCGCGCGCTCAATCGTCCAGCAGCGCCGGCACGCGCGCCAGGCAGCGGCGGTAACGTTCGTCCACGCGCCGCGCGAACCACTCGGTGGTGAGCTTGCGCGTGAACTTGGGGCTCTGCAGGTCGATGCGCGGCACCACGGCGCGCGGCAGGGTGCGCCGGTCCAGCCGCTCGGCATAGGCGAAGACCCGTTCGTACAGCGCCGTCTGCTCGAAGCCCGGCTCGTCGCCGCGTTCCAGGTCGCGCCGGATGGCCGCCTCGCTCAGCCCCAGCCGTCCGGCCAGGCTGTCGGCCGCGCGCTGCGTCTCGCCCCGCGGGGCGTTGGCGGCGCGTGGCAGCAGGTCGCCATCCAGCGTCACCGGCAGGCCAGAGGCCACCGCCAGCGCGTTCTGGAAGCCGGCGTTGCGGCTGGCGTACTGGCCGGCGTTGAAGTCGGCGAAGCGGTACAACGGCTGTTCGTACGCCGCGTCATAACCGAGCAGGTGAGCGGCACCGAAGTAGAGCCCCCCGCGGCGCGTGAAGACCTCGTGGCGCACCGAGCCGCGCAGGGCGTAGGGGTACGGCCGCCGCTCGGCGTGCGCCTCGGCGAAGGCGATGCTCACCTGCATCGGCCCGCCGGTGCGCACCGGGTTGCGCCGGGCGAAGAAGGTCCTGCCGAGCGGCACCTCGTCGATGAAGTGCTCGAACAGCTCGCTCAGCTCGCGCTCGGTCTTCACCGTCTGGATGCGCTCGGCATAACTGCGGCCATCGGGCGACGACATCGCCAGCGCCGCGCGCACCGCCAGCTGCGGCACGCCGGCCTCGTCGGCGCGACGGTCGATCTCCTTGCGCGCGATGTCGCCCAGGCCCGGCACCACCGGGTCGGCACGGTAGCCCGACTCCTGCTCGGTGACCGCCATCACGGCACACAGGTTCTCGGGCGTCGACGGGATGGCCAGCGCCGAGAGCGCGGCGTGGATGTCGGTGGCCCAGCCCGGCCGATCCGGCACGTGGGCCGGCAGCAGGCGGCCGACCAGTTGCCGCGCCTGCGTCGGGCCGAGCCCGGCGGGCTTGGAGACGCTGCCCTGCTGGGCGCAGCCAGCCAGCAGCAGCGCCGTGGCTGCGAGCAACCCCGCCACGCCGGCGTGGCGAGGCGCGCCGGCACAGCGGTGGTGTTCGCCCATGCGCCGCGGTGGGCAGGCGACATGCCGGAACGCAGGCCGGGCCCGCTCGCACCGGCCCGGCCGTGGAGCGACCGGAGGCAACGGCCGACGGTCGAGACCCGTGCTCGCGCGAGCGAAGTCGGAAGCAGCGTTCGTGGCGGCCATCGGTGCCGTTCCTCCTGCAACGGAAGTCCTCTCCCCGGCGGATCCCCCCACGTTCTCACCTTTCGGGGGGCCTCGGATTTCAGAGTGCTTAAGGACGCTTCAGCGGCGGTCGTCGAACCATCCCGGCCATGTCCAGCGTGCGTGTCGCCGAGGAACCGATGATCGCCCACCTGCCGTCGAGCCCCCTGCCCCAGGCTGCCGATGCTGCGCGCCGCGCCGGCGGGCGCCCGGCGCTGCGCCTGCTGGAGCGGCCCGCGCCGCGGCCGGTGCCGGTGGCTGCAGCGCCGGCGCCGCGGCGGCGGCTCCCGCCGCGGCTGGCCGCGGCCTACCTGGTGCTGCTCGCCTGGGCCTTCCCGGTGCTGAGCGCCTTGCGGCTCGCCTCGTAGCTGCCCACGCTCGCGGCCATCCACGCCACCGGCGATTCGAGCCAGCACTCGCTGTGGACCTGGGGCATCTGGCTCGGTGCCAACCTCAGCATGGCCGGCTGGCTGTACGAAAACACCGGCCGGCGCATGGACCGGGCGATCGCGCTCAACCTGTGCAACGCGGCGATGTGCGCGGCGGCGGTGGCGCTCATCGCCTGGACCCGGCTGTGAGCCCGATGACCGCCGCCGGTGCCGCGCCCTGGCCCGCGTGGGTCCTGTCCGCCGACGTGCTGGGCTGGGCGGCGGCGGCGTTGACACTCGCCACCTTCGTCTGCCGAGACATGCGCCGGCTGCGCCTGCTGGCGCTGTCGGCGAACGCGGCCTTCATCGCCTATGCCTCGGCGGCGCAGCTGCTGCCGGTGCTGATGCTGCACCTGCTGCTGGTGCCGGTGAACCTGTGGCGCCTCAACCAGGCGCTGCGCGCGCCGACGGCGGCAGCGGATGGCGGTGGCGCCGCGGCGGCGACGGGCTCAGCCGGCGCGGGCCAGCGCCTGGTCCACGTCCCACAGGATGTCGTCGATGTGCTCCAGCCCCACCGACATGCGCACCATGTCGGGCGGCACGCCGGCGGCGCGCTGCTGCGCCTCGTCCAGCTGGCGGTGGGTGGTGCTCGAGGGGTGGCTGATGAGCGTGCGCGTGTCGCCGATGTTGACGAGGTGGCTCATGAACTGCGCGCCCTCGATGAAGGCCACGCCGGCCGCGGTGCCGCCCTTCAGGCCGAAGGCCAGCAGCCCGGAGGCGCCGCGCATCTGGCGCTGCAGCAGCGCGTGTTGCGGGTGGTCGGGCAGGCCCGGGTAATTCACCCACGCCACCGCCGGGTGCGCCTGCAGGTGCTGCGCCACCGCCAGCGCGTTGGCGCAGTGGCGCTCCATGCGCAGCGGCAGCGTCTCCACGCCCTGCAGGATCTGCCAGGCTGAGGCCGGTGCCAGCGCGGCGCCGAAGACGCGCAGGCTTTCCATGCGGCAGCGCATGGTGAAGCCGAAGTCGCCGAAGGTCTCGTAGAACTTCACGCCGTGGTAGCCGGGGCTGGGCTCGGTCATGCCGGGGAACTTGCCGTTGTCCCACGGGAAGCGGCCGCTCTCGACCACCACGCCGCCGAGCACCGCGCCATGGCCGGCCAGGTACTTGGTGGCGCTGTGCACCACGATGTCGGCGCCCAGCGCGATGGGGTTGCACAGCACCGGGCTCGGCACCGTGTTGTCCACCACCAGCGGCAGGCCGTGGGCGTGCGCCACGTCGGCCACGGCGGCGATGTCCAGCACCACCAGGCTCGGGTTGCCCAGCGTCTCGGCGAAGAGCGCGCGCGTGTTCGGGCGGATGGCGGCGGCGAAGGCCTCGGCGCTGGTGGCGTCGACGAACGTCGTCTCGATGCCGAACTTCTTCAGGTTCACCGCCAGCATCGTCACGCTGCCGCCGTAGAGCGCGCCGGCCGCCACCACGTGGTCGCCGGCCTGCAGCATGGTCATCAGCGCCATGGCCTCGGCGGCCATGCCCGAGGCGCTGGCCACCGCGGCGCGGCCGCCCTCCAGCGCCGCGATGCGCTCCTCCAGCGCCGCGACGGTGGGGTTGGACAGGCGCGAGTAGACGTTGCCGAAGGTCTGCAGGTTGAACAGCGCCGCGGCGTGTTCGGCGCTGTCGAAGACGAAGCTGGTCGTCTGGTAGATCGGCAGGGCGCGCGCGCCGGTGGCGGCATCGGGGATCTGGCCGGCGTGGATGGCCAGCGTCTCGGGCTTGAAGCGGTGTTCGCTCATGGGGAAGAACCCGGGCCGCGTCACACCGGCCGGCGCGCGCTGATCACGCGCGTGTTCACGCCGGCCCAGTGCAGCCCGCCGAAAAGCCGCGCGTGCTCGATCTTCACGCAGCGGTCCATCACGCTGGAAAGGCCCACCTCGCGCGCCAGCCGGTCGGCCTCGTGGTTGATGACGCCCAGCTGCTGCCACAGGCACTTCGCGCCGATGGCGATGGCGCTCCTGGCGATGGGCAGCACGTCGTCGGTCTTGCGGAACACGTCGACCAAGTCGACGGAGAACGGGATGTCCTCGAGCCGCGCGTACACCGTCTCGCCCAGGATGCGCTGGCCGGCGTAGCGCGGGTTCACCGGCACGATGCGGTAGCCCTTGCCCTGCATGTAGCTGGCGGCGAAGTAGCTCGGCCGGTGCCATTCGGCCGACAGGCCGACGACCGCCAGCGTCCGGCAGTCCTTCAGGATGCGGCGCAGGGTGGAGATCTCGTCGTCGGCCATGGCGGCGCATCGTAGCCGGCTACACTGCCGCCCGTCAGGAGAGAGCCGGCGTTGCGCCTCGCGCAGCGACCGGCCGCCGAAGGCGCAGGGTTCGTGGCTCGCCGCCACCGCCCGAACGCTCAGGCAAAAGGACTGGCTTCTTCATCACCTCACTGGAGAGCGGCTGCCCGGCGTGCCTCGCGCGCACCTGGCGGCCCACCGAAGGGGCAAGACCGGTTGGTGCGGCTGCTGCGAGGCAGCCGGATGCGGCCGGTCGAATCTCTCAGGTACAAGGGACAGGGAGGGCACGTGCGATGCGTGGTCGGACCTCGTGGGCCCGGCGCGCGGCGCAGAATGGCCCCGCCCCGGGCAGAAGAAGGAGTCGTCCATGTCCCCAGCCGCCGGATCCGCCCCGTCCACCGCCTCAGGCAGCGCAGCGGCCGCCACGCCCGGCAGCGGTGCCGAAGCCGACCTGCTGCAGACACCGCTGCACGCGTTGCACCTGGAGCTGGGTGCACGCATGGTGCCCTTCGCCGGCTATGCGATGCCGGTGAACTATCCCGGCGGGATCATGGCCGAGCACAAGCAGTGCCGCGAATCGGCGGCGCTGTTCGACGTGTCGCACATGGGGCAGATCAAGCTGCTGGGGGTGGACGGCCAATCGGCCGCCGCGGCGCTCGAGACCCTGGTGCCGGTGGACGTGGCGGGTCTGGCCGAAAGGCGCCAGCGCTACGCCTTCTTCACCAACGCCAGCGGCGGCATCCTCGACGACCTGATGATCGCCCGCCCGCGCACCGGCACCGGCTTCGGCGAGCTGTTCATCGTCGTCAACGCCTCCCGCAAGGCCGACGACCTGCGCCACTTGGTCACCCACATCGGCCACCGCGTCACCGCCGTGCCGCTGCCCGACCGTGCGCTGCTGGCGCTGCAGGGGCCCAAGGCGGTGACGGCGCTGGCGCGGCTGAACGCGGAAGTCGCGGGCATGACGTTCATGGACGCGCAGGTGCTGGTGCTGCACGGGGTGGCCTGCCACGTCACACGCTCGGGCTACACCGGCGAGGACGGCTTCGAGATCAGCGTGCCGGCCGACGAAGCCGTGGCGCTGGCCAAGGCGCTGCTGGCGCAGCCCGAGGTGAAGCCCGCGGGGCTGGGCGCGCGCGACACGCTGCGCCTGGAAGCCGGCCTGTGCCTCTACGGCCACGACATCGACGAGACGACGAGCCCGGTCGAGGCCGGGCTCACCTGGGCGATGCAGAAGGTGCGCCGTCCCGGCGGCGCGCGCGCCGGCGGCTACCCCGGCGCCAGCGTCATCGAGGCACACCTCGCCCACGGCGCGCCGAGCAAGCGCGTCGGCCTGATGGGCCTGGAGCGCGTGCCGGTGCGCGAAGGCGCGGCGCTGTTCGACGCCCACGGCCACAAGCTCGGCCGCGTCACCAGCGGCACGCTGGGGCCCACCGTCAACCAGCCCATCGCCATGGCCTACCTGGCGCACGACCACGCCGCGCCGCACCACGAGGTGTGGGCCGACGTGCGCGGCAAGCGGCTGCCGATGCGCGTGTGCCCCATGCCCTTCGCGCCGCACCGCTACGCGCGCTGACGCTCGAACTGCACTGACCAACCCGCCTTCCACCCACCGGCCCACCACCAGGAGACCCCGCCGATGACCACCATGTACACGCCCGACCACGAGTGGATCAACATCGAAGACCACGAGGCCGCCGTCGTCGGCATCACGCACCACGCGCAGGACGCGCTGGGCGACATCGTGTTCGTCGACCTGCCCGAGGTGGGCCGCACCTACAAGAAAGGCGAGGTGGCGGGCGTCGTCGAATCGGTCAAGGCCGCGGCCGACCTGTACATGCCGGTGGAAGGCGAGGTCGTCGAGGTCAACGAGGAGCTGCGCGCCGACCCGAGCCTGGCCAACCGCGACCCGCTGGGCAACGGCTGGTTCTTCAAGGTGCACGTCACGCACATGGAGCAGTTCGACCAGCTGATGGATCCGCCGGCCTACGACGCCCTGCTGAAAACGCTGTGACGGCGCGGGGGCCGGCCCGGTCCCCCGCCATGCACGGCGCCCCGGCGCCCGAGCGCAGGACGCGCTCACGCCAACCTTCTTCTGCCACACCGCTGCCCATGCTGATGTCCGCGCTCAAGCCGCTTGCCGAACTCGAGAACCACGCCGAGTTCACCGCCCGCCACATCGGGCCTTTCGACGACGACGAGCAGCACATGCTGTCGGTCATCGGCGCCGCCTCGCGGCGCGCCCTGATCGAGGCGGTGGTGCCCGGCTCGATCACCCGCGCGCGGCCGATGCAGCTGCCGCCGCCGGCGAGCGAGGCCGAGGCGCTGGCCGAGCTGCGCACCATCGCGGCCAAGAACCGCGTGCTCAAGAGCTTCATCGGCCAGGGCTACCACGGCACGCACGTGCCGGCGGTCATCCAGCGCAACATCCTCGAGAACCCCGCCTGGTACACGGCCTACACGCCGTACCAGGCCGAGATCTCGCAGGGCCGCATGGAAGCACTGGTGAACTTCCAGACGATGGTGACCGACCTCACCGGCATGGCCATCGCCAACGCCTCGATGCTCGACGAGGCCACGGCCGCCGCCGAGGCGATGACGCTGGCGCGGCGCAGCGTGAAGGCCAAGTCCAACACCATCGTCGTGGCCGGCGACTGCCACCCGCAGACGATCGAGGTCATCCGCACCCGCGCCGAGCCGCTGGGCATCACCGTGGCGCTGGCCAACAGCGGGCCCGAGTGGGACGCGCTCATCGCCGGCGGCGACTACTTCGCGGTGGTCATCGGCTACCCCACCACCAGCGGCGCCATCCACGACGTGCGCGCCGACGTCGAGACGGTGCATGGCCAGCAGGCCGCGTTCATCGTCTGCGCCGACCTGCTGGCGCTGACCCTGCTGCAGCCGCCGGGCGAGTGGGGCGCTGACATCGTGATCGGCACCACGCAGCGCTTCGGCGTGCCCATGGGCTGCGGCGGCCCGCACGCCGCCTACATGGCCTGCCGCGACGAATGGAAGCGCTCCCTGCCCGGCCGCCTGGTCGGCGTGAGCGTCGACGCCCACGGCCACCCGGCGTACCGCCTGGCGCTGCAGACGCGCGAGCAGCACATCCGGCGCGAGAAGGCCACCAGCAACATCTGCACCGCGCAGGTGCTGCTGGCGGTGATGGCGAGCATGTACGCCGTGTACCACGGCCCCGCGGGGCTCAAGCGCATCGCCCAGCGCGTGGCCAGCTACACCGCCATCCTGGCCGAGGGCTTGAAGGCGCTGGGCCATGCGCCGCTGAAGGACAACGCCTTCGACACGCTGACACTGAAGACCGACGCCCGCACTGGCGCGTTCATCGAGCGCGCCGCGGCCGCCGGCATGAACCTGCGCCGGTTCCGCGAATGGGACGACGCCTACATCGGCATCACGCTCGACGAGACGACGACGCGCGACGACATCGTCGCCCTGTGGCGCGTGTTCGCCGCCGACGGCGCGGCGCTGCCCGACGTGGCAGCCTGGGAGAACGGCATCGAGCCGCTGATCCCGCCGGCGCTGCGCCGCACCAGTGACTTCCTCACGCACCCGGTGTTCAACACGCACCACAGCGAGACCGAGATGCTGCGCTACATCCGCAGCCTGTCGGACAAGGACCTGGCGCTGGACCGCACGATGATCCCGCTGGGCTCGTGCACGATGAAGCTCAACGCGACCAGCGAGATGATCCCCATCACCTGGCCCGAGTTCGCCAACTGCCATCCGTTCGCGCCGCGCGAGCAGCTCGAAGGCTGGTGGACGCTGAACGACCAGCTGTGCGCCTGGCTCGCCGAATGCACGGGCTACAGCGGCATCAGCCTGCAGCCCAACGCCGGCAGCCAGGGCGAATACGCCGGGCTGCTGGCCATCCGCGGCTGGCACCTGTCACGCGGGGAGGGGCAGCGCAACGTCTGCCTGATTCCGGAATCGGCGCACGGCACCAACCCGGCCAGCGCGCAGATGGTGGGCATGCAGGTGGTGGTGGTGAAGTGCGACGCCATGGGCAACGTCGACCTGGCCGACCTCGAGGCCAAGTGCGCGCAGCACGCCGAGAAGCTCGCCTGCATCATGATCACTTACCCCAGCACCTACGGCGTGTTCGAGGCGCGCGTGAAGGAGCTGTGCGCGCTGGTGCACCGCCACGGCGGCCGGGTCTACGTGGACGGCGCCAACATGAACGCGCTCGTCGGCGTGGCCGCGCCGGGCGAGTTCGGCGGCGACGTGAGCCACCTCAACCTGCACAAGACGTTCTGCATCCCGCACGGCGGCGGCGGCCCCGGCGTGGGGCCGGTGTGCGTGGTGGAGGACCTGGTGCCGTTCCTGCCGGGCCATCGTTCGGCCGGCATCGGCGGCGAGACGAACGTCGGCGCGGAAACGCAGACACCGCGGGTCGGCGCGGTGTCGGCCGCGCCGCTCGGCAACGCCGGCGTGCTGCCCATCAGCTGGATGTACATCCGCATGATGGGCGCGGCCGGCCTGCGCCACGCCACCGAGACGGCCATCCTCTCGGCCAACTACATCGCCGCGCGCCTGGCGCCGCACTACGACATCCACTACAGCGGCGAGGTCGCGGGCATCGCCGGCGGCGGCGTGGCGCACGAGTGCATCCTCGACCTGCGGCCGCTGAAGGAAAGCTCGGGCGGCGGCAACAAGGACAAGGGGATCACCGCCGAGGACGTCGCCAAGCGCCTCATCGACTACGGCTTCCACGCCCCGACGCTGAGCTTCCCGGTCGCCGGCACGCTGATGGTGGAGCCCACCGAGAGCGAGCCGCGCGCCGAGCTCGACCGCTTCTGCGACGCCATGATCGCCATCCGCCACGAGATCGCCAAGGTCGAACGCGGCGAGTGGCCGCTGGACGACAACCCGCTGAAGAACGCGCCGCACACCGCCGAGGCGCTGCTGGCCGGCGAGTGGAACCACGCCTACAGCCGTGCGGAAGCGGCCTATCCCGTGCCCGGCCTCAAGCGCGCCAAGTACTGGCCGCCGGTGGGCCGCGTCGACAACGTGTGGGGCGACCGCAACCTCAGCTGCAGCTGCCCGCCGTTGAGCGCGTACGCCGACTGAAGTCGAGCGTGGCTGCTCCACTCCGCTCGGCCTGCAGGCCTCGCGGCTGAGCCGGGCGACGAGCACGCAGGTGCTCGTCGCTCACCCGGCCCCGCTCGGCCTGCAGGCCTCGCGGCTGAGCCGGGCGACGAGCACGCAGGTGCTCGTCGCTCACCCGGCTCAGTCCCTGAACTTCTGGGTCACCATCAGCCCGCGCACGCCGCCGTCGAGCACGCCGATGCCGACGCGGCCGAAGGCGGGGCGCAGGATGTTGGCGCGGTGGCCCGGGGAGTCCATCAGGCCGTCGTGCGCCATCTGCAGCGATCGCGCCAGGGCCAGGTTCTCGCCGGCGGCGCGGAAGCGCACGTCGGCGGCGCGCATGCGGTCGAACGGCGTTCCGCCTTCGGGCGTGATGTGCGAGAAATAGCCGCGGGCGAACATGTCGGCCGAGTGGCGGCGGGCCACCGCCGTCAGCTCGGGGTCGGCCCGCAGTGGCCGCAGGCCCGCGGCGGCGCGCTCGGCGTTCACCAGGTCGAGCATGCGCGCCTCCAGGTCCGGCCGTGGCGGCGCCTGCGTCACGCGGAACGGCAGCGGCACCGTCTTGTCGGTGCCGGGCTGCACGGTCATGCGGTCGAGCGTGGCGCGCGCCGCCGGCTCGAAGATGGGCGACAGCCGTGCCTCGAGCCACTGCGCCGGGCGTGACAGCTGCTCGACCACGGGGCTGTCGCGCGCCGCGGCGTTGATGCGCTCGCCCAGCGGCATCACCAGCAGCAGCGCCGCCACGATGGCGGCGTGCAGCAGGCCCAGCGCCGCGCCGGGCAGCAGGCCCAGCGCCCGGTTGGCGCCGTGCTGGTGCACGCCCGCCGGCACCGCCGCCACCAGCCGCCCCAGCACCAGGCCGACGACGATGCGCGCCACGATCAGCGTCGCCAGGAAGGCCAGCGGCAGCGTCCACACGCCGGTGCCCAGGCCGTCGAGCCAGCGCGCCGGCCAGCGGTAGGCGGCCAGCGCGATGGCCAGCACCGCGGCCAGCGTCAGCGCCTCGGCCGTGGTGGTGACGAAGCCGCGCCGCCAGCCGCTCCACAGGCCGAGCAGCACGACGACGGCGATCAACGCCTCGACGGCGAGCGTCATGGGCCGCGGCGGCTCGTCGCCGATGCGGGCCGGGCATCGGGTCGAAGAAGCTCGAGCAAGCGGCGCATCCGGCGGCGAGGGCAAGTGGCACACCTGCCGGTGCGTCGCGGCTGCAGCACCTATGCTCGCGCGCCATGTCCTGCCGCCGCGCCTGCCATCACCAGCACCGCCAACCGCACCACCGATCGCACCCCCGACCACACGATCGACCGCACGATCGACCGCACCACCGACCGCACCACCGACCGCACCACCGACCGCACCACCACCACGACCATCACCCGGCCCGCCTCACGCGACTCCTGGCCTTGTTCACGCTGGTGCTGGCCGTCGCCGGCTGCAGCACGGTGCCGGGCGCGGCGCAGGCGCAGGGCTGCCGGTCCCCGTATGCCGGCTCGCCGCAGTTCTCGGCCGAGACCTGCACGTTCCGCAACCCGCCCAACCCGCACGAACAGCCGCATCAGAGCGGCTGGGCGATCTGGAGCCGCTTCGTCTTCGAGAGCCGGCCGCCGGGCACGGTGCCGGTGGACCCCATCCCCGTGCGCCGCGTGACGCGGGTGCAGCTCGAGGCGCTCGACCCGGCTGCGGTCCACGTCATCCGGCTCGGCCACTCGTCGCACCTGCTCAAGCTGAGCGGCGCGTTCTGGCTCATCGACCCGATGTTCGGCGAGCGCGCCTCGCCCGTCGGCTTCGCCGGCCCGAAGCGCTTCCACCCCACGCCACTGGCGCTGGACGAGCTGCCGCCCATCGAAGGCCTGATCCTGTCGCACGACCACTACGACCACCTCGACCGCGGCACCATCGAGGCGCTCATCCCGCGCGTGCAGCGCTACTTCGTGCCGCTGGGCGTGGGCCCGCGGCTGCGCGATGTCGGCGTGCCGGCCGAGCGCATCCAGGAGTTCGACTGGTGGCAGCAGGCGCGCCACGGCGCGGTGACCCTCACGGCCGCGCCGGCGCACCACTTCTCGGGCCGCACGCTCTGGGACCGCAACAGCACGCTGTGGGCGTCGTGGGCCATCGAGAGCGGCGACACGCGCATCTTCTTCAGCGGCGACACCGGCTACTTCCCCGGCTTCCGCGAGATCGGCGCGCGGCTCGGGCCGTTCGACATCGCGCTCATGGAAAACGGCGCTTACGACCGCTACTGGCCGATGTCGCACATGACGCCCGAGCAGACGGTGCAGGCCTTCGAGGAACTCGGCGCGCGGCTGCTCTACCTGGTGCACAACAGCACCTTCGACCTGGCGATGCACCCCTGGCGCGAGCCGATGGACCGCGTGGCCGCGCTGGCCGAGCGCAAGCGCCTGGCGCTGGCCACCCCCGAGATCGGCGAGGTGCTCACGCTGGGCCAGCCGCGCGAGAACCGGCTGTGGTGGCAGGCGCTGCGCTGAGCGGCTGAAGCGCCGAGCGCGAGACAGGTGCCGGCGACGCCGGGTGGTGCATGGCCCGTTTCGGGCGATGTGGCGGCGGGGCCGGCTGCGCAGACTGCGCGCCGTCGCCCAACCAACCCACCACCCGGAGACCGCCATGCCCCCTGCCTTCGCCCTCACCGCACGCGCCGCGTGCTGCCTCCTCACCGCCACGCTGCTGCCGCTGGCGGCCCAGGCCAACGCCATCGGCGACTTCGGCGCCCGCGTCGGCGCCCTGCCCGGCTACGGCAGCATGGTCACCAGCGGCGGCTCGCGCTCGCGCGAGGCCGAACTCGACCGCGCCGACCGCCACGGCAACGAAGCCACCGCCCGCGGCGTGCTGCGCGATGGCGCGCTGCACGCCGCCGCGGTGACGGTGATCAACGACCCGCGCTGCCGCGACACCTCGCCGTCCACTTGCAAGCCCAGCACGGCGACGGCCCAGGTGGAGCTGTGGGACATCCTCACCTTCACACGCGACGACCTCGCGGACCCGTCGCAGATCCGCTGGCGCTTCGACATCCACGGGTTCGAGACCAACGGTCCGAACCACGGGGGCACAGCGAGTGCGAGCTTCACCTACCAGGTCGACACCTGGGACCGCTGGGTGGAACGCCCGCTGTTCAGCGTCCAGAACGGCGACGTCATCCGCGGCTCGCTGGCGATGACGGGCGAGACGATGACCGTGCGCTTCTACGCCGGCCTGCGCGTCAGCGCACGCGACGGCGGCTGGGCCGACTACGGCAACACGGCGCGCTTCTTCCTCGACCTGCCGCAGGGCGTGACGCTCGCGAGCAGCCGCTCGGGCGTCTTCCTCGCCGATCGCCCGCCCATCCCCGCCGTGCCCGAGCCGCCGGTCTGGGCGCTGGGGCTGGCCGGCGCGGCCACGCTCGGCTGGCTGCGCCGCCGCCGCCCGGGGCCGGCGGACGCCGCCGCGGCCTGAAGCGCCGCTGCGCCGCGGGCGCGAACCGGCGCACGCTCACGCCGACAACCCCGCGACCCGGACCCGCGTGCACCGCAAGCGCGCGCTCGCCCCGATTGCCAGCCTTGCACGCCATGCACGACGATGCCGAGGTGAACTTCGCGCTCGGCAAGATCAGGCCGCCCACGCCCCGCGGCGCCACGCTGCTGCCGCGGCCGGCGCTCGAGGCGCGGCTGCGCGAGGTGCTGGCGGGGCACCGTGCGGTGGTCGTCGCGGCCCCCGCGGGCTGCGGCAAGACGGCGCTGCTGGTGCGCGCGCTGCACCCGCCGCCGCCGGGGCAGGCGCTGGCCTGGGTGTCGCTGGACCCGGGCGACGACCTGCACCGCCTGCTGGAATGCCTGCTGGCCGCGCTGGAGCCGCTGGACCTGCCCTGGCGCAGCGCGCCCGAAGGCCTGATGGCCACGGCGCTCGCCGGCGACCCGCGCGGCCGCCAGCAGGCCGCCGACGACCTGGTCAACGCGCTCGACGCGGCCGACGTCGCCCACGGCGCCATCGTCATCGACGACCTGCACCACCTGGCCGACGAAGCCGCGCACCACGTGCTGGCGCGTCTGCTCGAACGCCTGGGCCCGCGCTGGACGCTGGTGCTGGCGAGCCGCGAGGCGCCGCCCGCGGCGCTGCTGGCGCGCGCCGCCGCCGCCGGCGAGCTGGCGCGCTTCGGCCAGGACGAGCTGGCCTTCAGCGCCGCCGAGGTGCAGGACTGGTTCGCCCAGATGGGCCTGGACGCGGCCGCGGCGGCTTCGCTGCACGCGCGCACCGCCGGCTGGGCGGCCGGGCTCAAGCTGGCCGCCAGCGGTGCGCGCGGCGCCGGCCCCGGCAGCGCCATCGACCGCGCCGCCTTCGAGTTCCTGGCCACCGAGGTGCTGGCGCACCTGGACGCCGACCTGCGCGCCTTCCTGCTCGACACCAGCGTGCTGCACGTGCTGGACGCCGCACGCTGCGAGGCGCTGACCGGCGACGCGCGCGCCGCGCGCTGGCTCGACGAGATCGAGCGCCGCGGGCTCTTCGCCAGCGTCGTCGACGACGCCGGCACCACGCTGCGCCTGCACGACCTGTTCCGCGACGCGCTGCAGCACCGGCTGCGCATCGAGCGCCCCGAGGACTGGCCCGCGCTGCTGGTGCGCGCCGCCGAGCTCGAGCCCGACCCGCTGCGCAAGCAGGCGCTGCTGCTGGCCGCGCGCCGGCCCGACCACGCGGCGCGTGCGCTGCTCGCGGCGGCGCCGGCGCTCAACCTCACCGGCGCCTCGGCCACGGTGCTGCGCATGCTCGATGCCTACGCGCCCACCTTCGCCGCGCACAGCGCCGAGTGGCAGCGCGTCGCCGGGCTGACGACGCTCACCGTCTGGCGGCTGCAGGAGTGCGAGCGCCACTTCGCCACCGCCGCGGCGCTGTACGCCGCGCGCGGCGACCGCGACGGCCAGCAGGCGATGCAGGCGCGCCACGCCTCGGTGCTGGTGGCGCTGGGCCGCATCGGCGAGGCCGGCACGCTGCTCGACCAGCTGGCCGCGTCGCGCGAGCCGCTGTGCACCGAGGCCAGCCTGATGCTCGGCAGCGGCCGCATCTGGCTGCACCTCGAACGCGGCGAGAACGATGCCGTCGCGCCGGCGTTCGCCGCCTACCTCGGCCAGCTGCTGCGCAGCACCGACCTGGCCGACTGGGGCACCGTGCCGCCGCCGCGCCAGACGGCCTGCCGCGGCATCGCGCCGCTGATCCAGCGCTGGGCCGCGGGTGCGCTGGCGGTGGCCGGCGACCGGCCGCTGCCGCTGGCCACCTTCGCCCGGCTGGTGCTGGCCTGGCGCGCCTTCTGGCTCGGCCGCATCGCCGAAGCGCGCGCCCTGCTGCGCCAGGCGATGGGCGATGCGTCGTGGGGCGGGCACGAGGTCATCGCGCGCAGCCACGGCATGGCGCTGGAGGCGGCGCTGGCCGTCGCCGTCGGCGACCACGCCGGCGCCGTGCAGCGCGTGCAGCAGCGCGTCGCCGAGCAGCCGGCGGGCTACGGCGGCTGGGGCCTATGGAACGCGCTGCTGTTCGCCGCGCGCGTCGCCGCCGCCGCCGGCGACGCGGCCTACCTGCGCGAGTGCATCGGCCGCATGGCGGCGCTGCACGACACCCTGCCCGAAGCGACGCCACGCCGGCTGCAGCCGGTGGCGGCGCTGCACGGCGCGCTCGCCTGGCTGCAGGGGCAGCCGCAGGCGGCGCGGCGCCATTGGCAGGAAGCGCTGGCCGACGAAGCCGCCGCCGACGTCATGGGCCAGGCCGGCGAGGTGCGCGTGCGCCTGGCCGCGCTGGCGCTGGACGACGGCGACACCAGCGCCGCCGCGGCCTGGCTGGCGCCGCTGCTGGCCCGCGCCGACGACGACGGGCCGCGCGGCGCGGTGTTCGCGCCGGCCGAACTGCAGCGCCTGGCGCGCGTCGCATGGGACGGCGACGCCGCCCAGCACCTCGGGCCCGAGGGCCCGGCCACGCTGCGCCGCTGGGCCGCACAGCTCGCGCCCACGGTGGACGGCGCCTGCGACGTGGTGGCCATCGATGGCGCCGCCGACGCAGCCGACGACGCCGGCGGCGCGCCCGACGGCGTCGGCGCCGCCGAACGCACCGGCCCCGAAGGCCTGACCCGCGCGAGCTCGAAGTCGTGGCGCTCATCGCCCGCGGCCAGAGCAACAAGCTCATCGCGCGCACGCTCGACCTGAGCCCGCACACCGTCAAGCGCCACGTCGCCAACGCGCTGGGCAAGCTCGGCGTGGTGTCGCGCGGCCAGGCGGCGGTGTGGTTCCACACCCGCGCCTCGGCCTGAGCCGGGCCGCATCGTCCACCCACGCTGCCCGGCGCCATCGGCGCCACGCACGCACCCCTGGCCCGTTTCGGGCGATGCGCAGCGGACGCCCGCTCGCGAGACTGCTGCCCATTCCGCACAGCAAGCGAGGGAGTCGTCCGCCATGCCCCGTCCCCTGGTCACCGTCTTCGGCGCCACCGCGCCGCTGGGGCTGGCGCTCGTGCGCGCCCTGCTCGGCAGCAGCGCCACCGGACGCGCCTTCCGCGTGCGGGCCGTCACGCGGCGCCCGGGCGGCCTGGCGGCGCGCGAGCTGTCCGATCTGGGCGCCGAGGTCTGCGCCGCCGACCTGACCCGGCCCGCCGACCTGGCGCGTGCGCTGGCCGGCGCCGACGCCGCCTGGTGCGGCGCCAGCGGCGCGCACGCCGCGGCCTTCGCCGCCGCCGCCGCGCGCGCCGGCCTGCCGCGCACGCTGTGGTGCATGGCCGCGGGCGACGACGTGGCGGCCATCGAATCGGCCTTCGCCGCGCACGGCGTCGCGCTCGCCCTGCTGCTGCCTGCGGATGCCGCGCCGCGTGACCTGGCCACCACGGCGGCACGCGCCGCCGCGCTGCTGCGCGCCGCACCTGCGGCGGGCGGCACGCGGCTGGACCGCATCGCCGGCGACGTGGAGGACGCGCCGTGAGCGCCCGGCTGATCGAGTCGCTGCGCGTTCGTCGGCGCGTGCTGGCCGGCGCCTGGCGCGGCGTGCTGCGCCGCCTGCGGCCGTTGACGCTGGAGATCGGCGGCGCGGCACTCGGCCTCGGCGGCGGCCTGATGCTCATCGCGGCCAGCGGCAGCGCGTCGCTGCCCGCCTGGGGCTGAGCAGCCACGGGGCACGCCGCTTCGGGCGCGGGCCCGGCGCGGCATCCGTTAGGCTGTCGGCCAAAGCCCGTAGGGCACCGTTGGGCACGTCAGCATCATGGCCGTCAGCGTCTTCGACCTCTTCAAGATCGGCATCGGGCCGAGCAGCAGCCACACCGTGGGGCCGATGCGCGCGGCGCGGCTCTTCGCCGCCCGGCTGGCGCACGACGACCTGCTGCCGCAGACGGCGCGTGTCATCGCCCAGCTCTACGGCAGCCTGGGCGCCACCGGCAAGGGCCACGGCAGCGACAAGGCGGTGCTGCTCGGCCTGGCCGGGCACGAGCCCGACACGGTGGACGTCGACCTCGTGCCCGCGCTGCTGGCCGAGATGCGCGAGCAGCGCCGGCTGCTGCTGCTGGGCCGCCACGCCCTCGCCTTCGACGAGGCGGCCGACCTGATCTTCCACCGCCGCGAGACGCTGCCGTTCCACGCCAACGGCATGCGCTTCACGGCGCTGGACGACACCGGTGCCGAGATCGCCAACCGCGTCTACTACTCGGTGGGCGGCGGCTTCGTCGTCAGCGACGAGGTGGCCGCCGACGGCACGCGCCACAAGACCGTGGCGCCCGACACGACGGTGCTGCCGCTGCCCTTCCACAGCGGCGACGAGCTGCTCGAACGCACGCGCCAGATCGGCGGTTCCATCGCCGCGGTGATGCGCATCAACGAGCGCTTCCTGGCGCAGCGCCAGGGGCGCGGTGACGCCGACATCGACGCCGGGCTGCTGCGCATCTGGCAGGTGATGCAGGACTGCGTGGCGCGCGGTTGCCGCACCGAAGGCGTGCTGCCCGGCGGCTTCAAGGTCAAGCGGCGCGCCGCGGCGCTGAAGGCCGCGCTGACGGCCAACCCCGAGGCGTCGCTGCGCGACCCGCTGCAGGTGCTGGACTGGGTCAACCTCTACGCCCTGGCGGTGAACGAGGAGAACGCCGCCGGCGGCCGCGTCGTCACCGCGCCCACGAACGGCGCAGCCGGCATCGTGCCGGCGGTGCTGCACTACTACACGCGCTTCGTGCCGGGGGCCAGCGACGCCGGCGTCATCGATTTCCTGCTCACCGCCGCGGCCATCGGCATCCTCTACAAGGAGAACGCATCGATCAGCGGCGCCGAGGTCGGCTGCCAGGGCGAGGTGGGCGTGGCCTGCTCGATGGCCGCAGGCGCGCTGTGCGCGGTGATGGGCGGCACGCCCGAGCAGGTGGAGAACGCCGCCGAGATCGGCATGGAGCACCACCTGGGCCTGACCTGCGACCCCGTGGGCGGCCTGGTGCAGATTCCGTGCATCGAGCGCAACGCCATCGCCTCGGTCAAGGCCATCAACGCCGCGCGCATGGCGCTGCGCGGCGACGGCACGCACTTCGTCAGCCTCGACAAGGTCATCAAGACGATGCGCGAGACCGGCGCCGACATGATGAGCAAGTACAAGGAGACGGCGCGCGGCGGGCTGGCGGTGAACATCGTCGAGTGCTGAGCGCAACCGCGCGGCACGCCACATTTCGCACGCCGGCACGCGTCAAGGCCCGCGCCGGCGCGCCGATAAGGCCGTCGAGCCCGCATGCCAGCCCGACGATGCCGCTGTCCGAACCGACGCCAGACGCCTCCCCCGCCAGCTCCGACACGCCACCGCGCCTGCCCTGGCGCCAGCGCATCGGCAAGCGCATGACGGCGCTGGGCCTCGTCGGCGCGCTGATGGTGGCGCTGCCGTTGGTGCAGGTGCTGCGCTACCACGCCGAGCAAGCCGACGCGCTGGCCGCGGCGCGGGCCCGGCTGGACCCCGTGGCGCGCGCCGTGGACGTGCAGCGCAGCCTGCTCGTGCACCGCGAGCTGGCGGCACGCGTGCTCGCTGGCCAGGCCCAGGCCGAAGCCGAGCGCCGCCTGCGCCAGGGCGAGGTCGACCAGCGCATGGGTGCGCTCGGCGCCACCCTGGCCACCGGCACCTGGCCGCGCGCACGCGACGAATCCGACGCGCTGCGCGAGGACTGGCGCGTGCTGTCGCGGGCGATCGGCACGCGCAGCGTCACGCCGCCCGAGAGCGAACATGCGCACCGCCTGCTGGTGGAGCAGGCGCTGCAGGTCATCGACCTGGTGGGCGACATCGCCCTGCCGCCCGGCATGCCTGCGCCGCCGCTGCTGCGCAGTTCGCTGGAACTGACGCGCACGCTGCCGCGGCTGGCCGCGCAACTGGCCCAGCTGGCGCCGCTGGACGGCGGCGCCGGCAGCGGCAGCGCCGCGGCGCGCGACCTGGCCGCGGCCGAGGCTCGGCTGGCGCGCACGCTGGGGCTGCTCAACGCCACGCTGGCGCGCCACCCGCATGCCGCGCTCGGCGACGCAGGCTCCGCCGCCGGCGCTCTGGCAGACCGCCACCTGCACCTGCTCACCCCGGGTGCCAACGCATCGGCCACGGCGCGCGACGCGGCGGCGCAGCGCGCGATCAGCGCGCAGTTCGCCCTGTTCGATGCGCTGCATGCCGAAGCCGCGGCCGCGCTCGACCGCCAGCAGGTGCAGGCCGAGCATGCGCTGCAGCGGCTCGTCGCCGCGCTGGGCGGCCTGGCAGTGCTGGCGGCGCTGCTCGCCTGGAGCCTGCTGCGCCACCCCGGGCCGACCGGTCCGGCGCGGCACCGGCGCGGTGCCGGCGACGCCGCCGCGGGCCCGGTCCGCGACGGCGCCGCCGGCGGATCGGCGCCGCAGCAGCAGGCCTTCCGGCTGCTGGAGCGGCTGCGCGACGGCCGTCGGCGCCCGCCCCAGGGTCGCGAAGCTCCGAGCACCCTGTCGGGCACGCTCTAGCGCACGCCGCTTGCGGCACCATGGCGCCGACACCGCATCCCGGAGCCGCCGTCGCCATGTGCCGCAACATCAAGACCTTGTTCAACTTCGAGCCGCCCGCCACCGAGCTCGAGATCCGCGACGCCTCGCTGCAGTTCGTGCGCAAGCTCAGCGGCTTCGCCGTGCCGTCCAAGGCCAACGAGGCGGCCTTCGACCGCGCCGTCGAGGAGGTGGCCGCCACTGCGCGGCGCCTGCTGGCCGGGCTGGTGACGGGCGCCGAGCCGAAGAACCGCGAGGCAGAAGCGGCGAAGGCCCGCGCGCGGAACGCGGCGCGCTTCGGTTGAAGGCACGGAACACGGCGCGCTTCGGCCGACACACGCCGCGCCGCGCCGCGCGGCCGTCGTTCTCTGGCGGGCGTTCCGCGGCTGATGCGCTTCAGCGGCCGAGCCGCTCGATGAGCCCCATCGCTGCCGCCGGCGCGCGTTCCTTGGCGCCGCTGATGAAGAACACGAACACGTCGCGCGGGCCGGCCGGCTGCGGCGGCCCGATCCGCGGCACGCCGTCGGGTTCGCCGCCATCGGCCCAGCGCCGCGCGCAGGCGGCCATCGCGTCCAGCGCCTCGGGTGGCACGCCCTGCGGCAGCGCCGACTCGGTGCGCATCTCGCGCACGTAGACGAACGGGCCGGTCACGTCGGCGAACGACGGGTAGTCGTCGGAATCGGTGAACACCGTGGCCACGCCGTGGCGCCGCGCCAGGGCCAGGTACTCCGGCGTGCGGAAGCTCTCGTGGCGCACGTCGAGCACATGGCGCAACGGCAGGCCGCTCACTTGGGAGGGCAGCATCGCGACGAAGGCGCCGAAGTCGTCGGGATCGAAACGCTTGGTCGGCGCGAACTGCCAGACGATGGGCCCGAGCTTGTCGCCCAGCTCGGCGATGCCGCTGCCCACGAAGCGCTCGATCGATTCGCCGGCTTCGGCGAGCACGCGCCGGTTGGTGGCGAAGCGCGACGCCTTGAGCGAGAACACGAAGCCCTCGGGCGTCTCGCGCGCCCACTTCGCGAACGTGGCCGGCTTCTGCGAGCTGTAGTAGGTGCCGTTGACCTCGATGGCGGTGAGCCGCTGGCTGGCGTATTCCAGCTCGCGCGCGGCCGGCCAGCCGGCGGGGTAGAAGTTGTCGCGCCAGGGCTCGTACGTCCAGCCGCCGACACCGACGCGCACCTTGCCGTTCATCGTCGCGCGCTCCTTGGGTTCGCGTGAAGGGCCGCGCCTCATGTGCGCGTGGCCCGGAAGGCCGCGGATCGTACAAGCGCCGGCCACTCGCGGCGCACCACCCGAGCACCACCTGCGCACCACTCGCGCACCACGCCGTGCCGCGCCGTCCTGCGGCGTGCGCCGGCGCATCGCCGCACGATGCGCGGCGTCACCGCGTCGGGCGACGCGCGGGCCACCCCACAATGCGCCTCCAGCGAAACCGAAGGAGCTTGCCGATGCCCGAATCGACGTCGTCCTTGCCCTGCTCGACACGGGTGCCAGGCCTTGGCCGTGGCCGGCTCACGTCGGTCGTGCGGCCGGCCGCGCTGGCGCTCGTCATGGCGCTGGGGGCCGCCGGCTGCGCGGCGCCGCCGCAGGCGCTGCCGCCCGTGGCCGAGCGCAGTGCCGAACTCCGCGCCGCCGAGACCGCGTTCGCGCGCAGCATGGCCGACCGCGATTTCGCCGCCTTCGGCCGCCACATCGCCGACGACGCGGTCTTCGTCAACGGCGGCAAGCCGCTGCGTGGCAAGGCCGCGATCCTGGCGCACTGGCGGCGCTTCTTCGAGGCACCGGCCGCGCCGTTCTCCTGGAAGCCCGAGGTGGCCGAAGTCTCCGGCGCGCACGGCTACACCGAAGGCCCGGTGTCGGCGCCCGACGGCACGCCGATCGCGCGCTTCCACTCCACCTGGCAGCGCGGCGCCGACGGCCGCTGGCTCGTGATCTTCGACAACGGCACCTGCATCTGCGGCCCGGCACGGTCGCAGTGACGGCACCGCGCACGCCAGACGCCGGGCCGGCCGCACGCGGGCTCGGCGCCATGCCGCCGGCGCGGCAGGCCACCGTGCTCGGCCAGCGGCTCGAGTACGCCATCGCCGGCAACGGCGGACCGGCCTTCGTGCTGCTCGGCGGCAGCGGCGCGCCGCTGCTGGCGTGGCACCGCGTGTTCGGCCCGCTGGCCGAACGCCGCACCACGCTGGCCTACGCCCGTGCCGGCAGCGGTGGCAGTGCCAAGCCGGTGATGCCACAGACCGCCGGTCGCATGGCCGACGAACTGCACGCATTGCTCGACGCTGCCGGCGTCGCGCCGCCGTGGGTGCTGGTCGCGCACTCGTTCGGCGGCCTGGTCGCGAACCTGTTCGCGCGGCGCTTCGCGGATGCGGTGCACGGCGTGGTCTTCGTCGAAGCGACGGCACCCGGCGACGTCGCGGCGATGGCCGGCCACGCCGGCCCGGTGCAGCGCACCCTGCAGGCGCTGCTCAAGCGCATCGCGCCGCCGCACCCGAACGCCGAAAGCGAGTGGGCCGACGCGTCGGTCGCGGAGATCGCCGCGGCGGGGCCGTTTCCGCCGCTGCCGCTGGTGGTGATCACCGGCACGCGGCCCGCCATGGCCTGGGCGACGCCACGGGCGCAGGCCGATGCGCGCGCCGCCGGACAGCGCGCGCTCGCGGCGCTGTCGCCGCACGGCAAGCAGCGCCTGGCCACCCGCAGCGGCCACTTCCCGCTGTTCACCGAGCCGCAGCTCGTGGTCGAAGCCTGCTGCTCGCTGCTGCCGGACGGCTCGGGCGCGCCGCTTGCTGCGCCGGCGCATCCTTCGTGACGCGGAGCACCGCCATGATCGCCTTCCATTCCCACCGCCCGCGCGCCGCGCTGGCCGCCGTGGTCGCCCTGGCAGCGGCGTCGGCCCTCATCGCCGGCCCCGCAGCGGCCGCCGACGCCGCCAAGCACACGAGCGCGCCGCAACGCGCGGCAACGGCCGCGTCAGGCGCCGTGACCAAGGCCGAGAACGCCGTCAAGCGCGGCGCCAAGGCCACCGAGCGTGGCATCCAGACGGGCGTCAAGGCCGCCAACCAGGCCGCCGACAAGGTGGGCGGCAAGGTCGGCCTGCCGCCGGGCAAGCCGCCGTCGTCGCCCTGACGGCGCGCGCCGGCCCGGCAGAATGCCGGGCCCATGAACACGCCGAGCACGAAGGCCGCCGCCGGCGGCGCCGATGACCCGATCGACGACAGCGCCGACGAGACCGCCGGCTATCCCATCGAAGGCGGCTGCGATTGCCGCCGCGTGCGCTACCGCCTGACCGCGCGGCCGCTGGTGGTGCACTGCTGCCACTGCCGCTGGTGCCAGCGCGAAAGCGGCGCCTCGTTCGCGCTCAACGCCATGATCGAGGCCGACCGCGTCGAGCCGCTGGGCGAGGCGCCGGAGATGGTGCACACGCCGTCGGCCAGCGGACTGGGCCAGCAGATCGCGCGCTGCGGCCATTGCCGCGTCGCGCTGTGGAGCCACTACGCCGGCTCGGGGCCGGCGGTGGGCTTCGTGCGCGTCGGCACGCTCGACGACCCCGACCGCCTGCCGCCCGACATCCACATCTTCACCGCCAGCAAGCAGCCCTGGGTGGTGCTGCCGCCCGATGCCCGCGCGGTGCCCGCGTACTACGACCGCGAGACCGTGTGGCGCCCGGCGGCGCTGCGCCGGCGCGAGCGGCTGCTGCCGGCGATCGAAGCGTGGCAGGCGCAGCAACGCGCGCGCTGAGGCGCGCGGCGAGGCCGGCAGCGGCTTGCCGTCAGACGGCGGCGGCCGGTGCAGCCGGCGCACCGGCGGCCGTGGTGGCCTGCACCAGGCGCCCGGCCTCGATGACCAGCTGGCGGTCGCAGCGCGCGGCGATGCCGCGGTCGTGCGTCACCAGCACCAGCGTCGTGCCCACCTCGCGGTTCAGCTCGAACATCAGCGCCATCACCTTCTCGCCGGTGGCGAAGTCGAGGCTGCCGGTGGGCTCGTCGGCCAGCAGCAGCGCCGGGCGCACGACGAAGGCGCGGGCCAGCGCCACGCGCTGCTGCTCGCCGCCGGAGAGCACCTTGGGGTAGTGCCCCAGGCGTTCGCCCAGGCCCACGCGGCGCAGCATCTCGGTGGCCGCGGCGCGGGCGTCGGGGCGGCCCATCAGTTCCAGCGGCAGCATGACGTTCTCGAGCGCGTTCAGGTTGCCCAGCAGCTGGAAGCTCTGGAACACGAAGCCCATCTGCCGCGCCCGCAACTCGGCGCGCGCGTCCTCGCCCAGGGCGAACAGGTCGGTGCCCGCGACCTTGACGGTGCCCGAACTCGGCACGTCCAGCCCGGCCAGGATCGACAGCAGCGTGCTCTTGCCCGAGCCCGAGGCGCCGACGATGGCCACCGATTCGCGCGGTGCCAGGTTGAACTCGACCTCGTGGAGTATGGTCAACACCCCGGTGGAGTCGGCCACCTGCTTGGTGACGCGTTGAACGCTGATGAGTGCTTCTTTTTCTGACATCGATCACGAGGGCGCGGCGCGGCACGGGCGCCGGGCGGTCTTGCGCGCGATCGCGCACTGTAGCTTGGCTGCCCTGCTGCCCGCCTTGACCCCGGTGGCATGGGCCCAGACGGCGCAGGCCGCGGCACGGCGCACGGTGCTGGTGGTGGGCGACAGCCTTTCGGCCGAGTACGGCATTCCGCGCGGCAGCGGCTGGGTGGCACTGCTGCAGCAGCGGCTGGGCAAGGAAGCGCCGGCCTACGACGTGGTGAACGCCAGCATCAGCGGCGACACCAGCTCGGGCGGGCGCAGCCGGCTGCCGGCGCTGCTGGCGCAGCACAAGCCGGCGGTGGTGGTCATCGAGCTGGGCGGCAACGACGCCCTGCGTGGCCTGCCGCTGAAGATGACGCAGGACAACCTGGCGGCCATGGCGCGCGCCGCCAGGGCCGCCGGCGCCCGCGTGCTGATCGCCGGCATGGCCATGCCGCCCAACTACGGCCGCCAGTACGCCGAGCAGTTCAACGCCCTGTTCGGCGCCGTCGCCAAGGCCGAGAACACGGCGCTGGTGCCCTTCCTGCTGGCCGGCGTGGCCGACGTGCCGAACGCCGAGGCGCTGTTCCAGGCCGACCGCATCCACCCGCGCGCCGAAGCGCAGGCGCGCATGCTGGACAACGTCTGGCCGGTGCTCAAGCCGCTGCTGCGCTGAAGGCAGGCACTCCTGCGCCCTGGGCGCCAGCGCGCGGGCGCGCGCCCAGGGACTTCCGTTGGGCTGGCTCGATGAGCGCGGTCTCGTCGGCCAGCCGCACCCGATCGGCGCGATCCGGTCAGCGCGCGTGCTGCCGCTCCGGCCCGTCGGGCCGGCGCCGGCGCTCGTCGATGGCGCTGCGCGGCGCCGGCTCGGCGGCCTCGGCGCGGGCGCGCGGGGCCTCCTGACGCGGCGCCTCCTGACGCGGCGCTTCTTGACGCGCCGCCGGCGGCTGCACCTGGATCGGCCGGCCTTCGGGCCGCTGCGGGCCGGCGTGCCCCGGCCGGTCCCAGCGCGGGCTGCGTTCGGGCTGCGGTTGCGGCTGCGCCGCCGGCGCCGGTGATGGCGGCATCGGCTGCGCCCGCGGCGGCTCGGGCTGCGCGCGGGGCGGCTCTGCAGGTGCCTGCTGCACCGGTGGCGTCAGCGGGCGCGCAGGCAGCATCGCCGGTGATGGCGCGGCAGGGGCGGCCGCGGCCGGCTGCGCGGGCTGTGCCGGTGCCACGGGGCCCGCGGGCCCCGCGGGCGCCGCGGGCATGACGGGCGCTGCAGGCGTGGCGACCGGCGGCGCCATCGGCGTCACCTGCGAGCCCGGCAGGCGCTCGCGCCAGGCCGGACCCGGGCGGCGGCCATCGTCGCCGCCAGGGCGGCGATCGTCCGCACGGCCTTCGCGCCGTTCGTCGCGGCGGTCATCACGGCGATCGTCACCACGCCCCTCGCGGCGGTCGTCGCGCCGGTCGTCATGGCGGTCATCGCGCCGATCATCGCGCCGGTCGTCGCGGCGATCCTCGCGCCGGTCGTCACGCCCGGCGACGCCGCTCCCATCACGCCAGCCACCGTCGGGCCGGCTGCCCGCATCGCGCCGGCCGTCGCCGCGGCCACCCCAGGCCGGCGGACCGGCGGGCGGCGTCGCCGGCGTCATCTGCGGCGGGCGCTGCGGGCCGATGGCACCGTCGCCGGGGCGCGGCGCGCGCACATCGACCACGGCCCGGGCCACCGGCTGGCGCTGCAGCAGCACGTCGCGCGGCACCACGGTCAGGCCGCCGGGCACCGCTTCGTTGCCCCAGCGGCCGCCGCGCTCGTGCGGGCGGTGCCAGCGCTCGCGCGGGCCGGGGTTGACGCGGTCGACGTACACCGGCGTGTGCCGGTGGTGCGGCCGGTAGGCCTCGCGCGGCGCCAGCGGCACCCAGCCCACCGGCGGCCCGCCGATGCGGATGCCGATGCTCCAGTGCCCGCCGCCCACCCACGCCACCAGCGCCGGCGCGTACACCGGCCGCGCGACGTAGGCACCCGGCACCCAGCACCAGCGCTCGCGCCAGTGCACCCAGCGGCCGTAGTGGAACGGCGCGAAGCCCCACGGCGCCTCGTCGATCCAGGTCCAGCCCCAGGGCGCCACCCAGGTCCAGCGGCCGTGGCGGTACGGCGCCCAGCCGGCGTGCACGGCGACCGGGAACCAGACGGCGCCGTACTCCGGGTGCGTGGCCCAGCGGCCGTGGCGGTCGAGCTCTTCGGCGCCGGTCATCTCGGGCGAGACGTAGCGCCCGGCGACGCTGCGCTCGTCGTTGCCGTCGGCGGCCAGCACCCAGCCCTGGAAGGCGTCGTCGGGCAGGCGGCTTGCGGCCTGGCGCAGCTCGCGCCCGCTGCGGTCGCGGAACAGCTCCAGGCGCTGGCCGCTGGTGATGCTCCAGCCCGGCGTGTCGGCGACGCGCAGTTCGCCGCGCCAGGCGCCGGCCAGCGTGGTGTCGTCGAGCCGGTCGATGCGGTAGTGGCCGGCGCGCTGCGGCAGCAGGCGGGCCTCGGTGGTGATGAACTCGATCTCGGACGCCACCTCGCGCGAACGCACGCGCAGCGCGACGCTGCCGGCGTGCAGCTGGAAGACGAGGCGTTCGTCGTCCAGGCGCAGCACTTCGAGCTCGGTGGCGCTGGCCAGGCGCAGCACGGTGAAGCCCACGCGCAGCTCGGCGCGGCCGTCGCTGCCGGTACCGATGCGGTCGCCGCCGGTCAGCGGCCGGTTGCGCTCGGCATCGACCCACTCGCCCTGCTCGCCGTCGAACCACGACACCCGGCCCTGCAGCTCGGCGACGCGGCCGACGCGGCCCGGCGGGTCGTCGCCCGGCGTCTGCGCCGCCGCCGGCGCCAGCGCCGCGGCGCCCGAGACGACAGCGGCGATCAACGCGGCGCGCGCAGCGCCGAACCAACGGGCGATGTCCATGGCCCTTAGAACGGCAGGGCCGCGCCGAGTGCCGACGCGCGCCGTGTAAAGCCTTGTTGCTGGCCCCCGGCTGCGGGGTGGCGATTCAGTCGTCGCTGGCCGGGTCGAGCTCCGGGAAGAGCACGCTGGTGTAGCCCAGCTTGGTCAGGTCGGTCATGCGCGTGGGGTACAGCCGCCCCAGCAGGTGGTCCACCTCGTGCTGCACGACGCGGGCGTGGAAACCCTCGGCCTCGCGCTCGATCGGCGTGCCGTCGGCGTCGAAGCCGGTGTAGCGGATGCGCGCGTGCCGCGGCACGACGCCGCGCAGCCCCGGCACCGAGAGGCAGCCTTCCCAGCCCTCGACGACCTCGTCGCCGAGCGGCGTGATGACCGGGTTGACCAGCACGGTCGCCGGCACCGGCGGCGCCTCGGGATAACGCTCGTTGCGCTCGAAGCCGAAGATGACGAGCTGCAGGTCCACCCCGATCTGCGGCGCCGCCAGGCCCGCGCCGTTGGCCGCCTTCATGGTCTCGAACATGTCGCCGATGAGCGCCTTCAGCTCGGGCGACCCGAAGGCCTCCGGCGCCACCGGCTGGGCGATGCGCAGCAGCCGCGCATCGCCCATCTTCAGGATTTCGCGCACCGTCATTTGAAGCTCACCCGCACCTTGGGCGTGCCGGGCAGGCCCTGGAACTCCACCTCCACCGCCTGGCCGGCCTTGGGCGGCAGCAGGCGGCTGAACGACCCGACGCTGACCAGGTCGCCGGGCTTGAGGAAGGCGCCGTGGCGCTCAAGGTCCTGCACCAGCCACACCACGGCGGCGAGCGGATGGCCGAGCACGTCGCTGCCCTTGCCGCGGTCGACCTCCGCGCCGTCGACCCTGACCACGGCCTCCATGTCGCGCAGCGCGTGCAGCAGCTGGTAGCGCTCGGCGCGCATGCGCGGCACGTCGATCGCCTGGCCGGGCACGAAGTAGCGCGCGCCGACGTTGATGGCGGTGATGGCCGCGCCGTTGAGCTGGCCCGGCGCCTGCACGACGAGGTCGGGCAGCTCGATGGCCGGGATGACGCGGTCGATGGCACCCAGCACGTCGAGCGGCGTCTTGGCCTGGCGGATGGCGACGGCATCGGCCACGCGCACCAGCATGTCGGCCTCGAACAGCGGGCGCGCGCCGAAGGTGGCGTCGACCACCGCGCCGTCGGTCAGCATCATCGGCCCGTAGAGCACGCCCCACACGGGCGCGTCGGCGTTGAAGCGTTTCTGCACCGCCGGGTTGGTGAGGCCGGCCTTGTAGCCGATGGGACGCCCCATCCGCGCCTCGAGCAGGCGGTTGAGCTTGGCGCGCGTGCACTCGCCGTCGGCCGGGCTCAGCGTGGCCGGGTTCGGCGCGGGGTTCAGGCGGCTGTAGGCGTCGAACAGCGTGCCGACCTCGGGGTCGGTCAGGCAGGCGGCGTGGGCCGGCGCAGCGGCGACGGCAGCGCCGAGCAGCAGCGCGGCGGCGAGGGTGGCGGGGGTTCTCACGGCAGGTCCTCCTGGCGGGTTGCGGCGGGCGGGCGGCGTGGGCGCGCAGGCACACGCGGCCGGGTGCAGGCGATGCTAGTGCCTGCCGGCGGCGTCACCCCGTCGCGGCGGGCGTCTGCAGCAGGGCCAGCAGGCCGGCCTCGTCGATGACCGCGACGCCCAGCTCGCGCGCCTTGTCGAGCTTGCTGCCGGCTTCCTCGCCGGCCACCACCCAGTGCGTCTTCTTCGACACCGAGCCCGAGACCTTGCCGCCGGCGTCCTCGATCAGCTGGCGGGCGTCGTCGCGCGACAGCGTGGGCAGCGTGCCGGTGAGCACCAGCGTCTTGCCGAGCAGCGGCTTGGGCGCGTCGTCGGCCTCGCCCTCGCCTTCGGGCCAGGTGACGCCGGCGGCGCGCAGCTGCTCCACCACCTCGCGGTTGTGCGGCTGGGCGAAGAAGGCGTGGATGCTCTGGGCGACGACGGGCCCCACGTCGGGCACCTCGAGCAGCTGCTCGAGACTGGCGTTCATCAGCCGGTCGAGGCCGCCGAAGTGGCGCGCCAGGTCGCGCGCCGTCGATTCGCCCACCTGGCGGATGCCCAAGGCGTACAGGAAGCGCGGCAGCGTCGTCTGCTTGCTGCGCTCCAGCGCCGCCACCACGTTGGCCGCGCTCTTCTCGGCCATGCGCTCCAGCGCGGCCAGCTTCGCCACGCCCAACTTGTAAAGTTCAGGCAGCGTGCGGATCACGCCGCCTTCCACCAGCTGGTCCACCAGCTTGTCGCCCAGCCCTTCGATGTCCATGGCACGCCGGCCGGCGAAGTGCAGCAGCGCCTGCTTGCGCTGCGCGGCGCAGAAGAGGCCACCGGTGCAGCGGTAGTCGACGCCGCCACGGTCGCGCAGCGTGGCGCTGCCGCACACGGGGCAGCTGCGCGGCATGCGGAAGTTGGGCACGTAGCCGCCGCCCCGCGGCCCGGGCACGCGGCCGGTGACCTCGGGGATGACGTCGCCGGCGCGGCGCACGATGACCGTGTCGCCGATGCGCACGCCCTTGCGCCGCAGCTCGAACACGTTGTGCAGCGTGGCGTTGCTGACCGTGGTGCCGCCGACGAACACCGGCTCGAGCTTGGCCACCGGCGTCAGCTTGCCGGTGCGACCGACCTGGATCTCGATGCCGTTGAGCCGTGTCGCCTGCTCCTGCGCCGGGTACTTGTGCGCCAGCGCCCAGCGCGGCTCGCGCGTCTTGAAGCCCAGCTGCGCCTGCAGCGCGCGGTCGTCCACCTTGTAGACGACGCCGTCGATGTCGAACGGCAGCGCGTCGCGCTGCTGGCCGATGCGGGCGTGGAAGTCGACCAGCCCGTCGGCGCCGTGCACCACGGCGCGGTGCGCGTCCACCGGCACGCCGAACCCTTCGATGGCGTCGAGGATGCCGCTGTGCGTGGCCGGCAGTTCCCAGCCCTGCACGTCGCCCAGCCCGTAGGCGTAGAAGCTCAGCGGCCGCCGCGCCGCCACGCGCGCGTCGAGCTGGCGCACGATGCCGGCGGCGGCGTTGCGCGGGTTGACGAAGGTGCGCCCGCCGGCTTCACGCTGCTGCTCGTTCATGCGCTCGAAGGCGTCGCGCCGCATGTAGACCTCGCCGCGGATCTCGATCAGCGTGCGCTGCAGCGACGCGCCCTTCTTCGCCTTCAGCCGCTGCGGGATCTCGGCGATGGTGCGGATGGTGTGCGTCACGTCCTCGCCGGTCTCGCCGTCGCCGCGCGTGGCGGCCTGCACCAGCAGGCCGCCTTCGTAGCGCAGGTTGATCGCCAGACCGTCGAACTTGAGCTCGGCGTCGTAGGCCACCGGCGGCGCATCGTCGCCCAGGGCCAGCAGGCGGCGCACGCGCGCGTCGAAGCGCCGCGCCGCGGCCTCGGAGGTGTCGCGCTCGGTCTCGATGGAGAGCATCGGCACGGCGTGGCGCACCGGCTCGAGGCCTTCGAGCACCGCGCCGATGACCTTCTGCGTCGGCGAGTCGGGCGTCAGCAGTTCGGGAAACGTCTCCTCGATGCCCTGCAGCTCCTGGAACAGGCGGTCGTACTCGGCATCCGGGATCTCGGGCGCGTCCAGCACGTAGTAGCGGTGGGCGTGGTGGCGCAGCAATGCGCGCAGCTCGCGCGCACGGTCGGCGGCGCGCTCGGCGGGGTCGGCCTCATCGGCAGCGGGGGTCTTCTTGGCGGCCATGCGCTGGATTGTGGCGAAGTGGTCAGCCTGGCCCGGCGCGCACGCCGACCCCTGCGAGTGCGGGGTGGGCCTGCCCGGCGACGAGCCACGAAGATGGCGCTTCCCGCGTGAACCGTCGTCCCCCGGCGCGTGTACCGATCGCCGGCCGAGCGTCCCATCACCACCGCAAACCTCCCATGACAACGCACGCCGTCGCCCGTTCATCCATCGCCCGCATGGCGCTGCCATGGGCTGCAGCACTGGCGCTCGCCGGTGGCGCACACGCCCAGGTCGCCAGCAACGGCTCGCTCACCGGCGCCCCGGGCGAGGGTGTGGCACCGCCCGGCTGGAGCACCTTCAACCAGGGCGTTGACACGGTGGCCGCGGGCGGGCTGCCCAGCCCCTCGGGGCCTGGCGGGCTGCACGCCTTCGGAGCGCCAGCGTCGCCCGACGGCGGCACCTTCGTCAGCGCCTTCTTCCGCGACTCGGGCCAGTTCACCGAATCGTTTTCGCAACTCATCAGCGGCTTCACGCCGGGCCAGGCTTACCGCATCGGCTTCTGGCAGGCCAACGGTGGCTGGTATCAAGGCAGCAGCGTCTACGCCGACGAGGTGGCCACCGGCCGCTGGACGGTGACGCTGGGGGCGCAGAGTGCGCTCGGCAGCGCCCTCGCCTTTCAGGGTTTCGGCAGCCAGACATGGAGCCACCAGACGGTGGACCTCGTCGCGGACGCGTCCAGTCTCAACCTGACGCTCATGCCGGCGTTCGTGGCCTACGGCAGCCACGGCATGGGCAGCGACGGCCGGCTGATCATCGACGGCATCACGATCAGCCCGGTGCCCGAGCCGGCGCCGGCGGTGCTGGCCACGCTCGGCCTGGCAGCGCTGGTGCTGCGACGGCGCTGGCCGCGCGGCTGAAGCGGCACAACCCGCCGGCCGGCGCCCGCCAAGACCCGCCGGCCTGCGGCCACGATGGTCGCGTGCGATGCTTCGGCCCTTCACGAGGGAGGGCCCATGGCATTCGACTACGACCTGCTGGTGATCGGCGCCGGCTCCGGCGGCGTGGCCGCGTCGCGCCGCGCGGCGCTGCACGGCGCGCGGGTGGCGGTGGTGGAGGCCGGCCGTGTCGGCGGCACTTGCGTGCTGCGCGGCTGCGTGCCCAAGAAGCTGCTGATGTACGCCGCACAGTTCGGCGACGCGATGCGCGAGGCGCGGGGTTATGGCTGGGCCGTGCCTGAGGACGTTCCGTTCGAGATGACGCGCTGGGCCGACGCCAAGGCCGCCGAGACGGCGCGGCTGGAGGACGTGTACCGCAAGATGCTGGGCGGCTCGGGCGTGGAGCTCATCGAAGGCCGGGCGCAGCTGGCCGGGCCGAACCGCGTGCGTGTGGCGCTCAACGCCGGCGGCGAGCGCGAGATCGGCGCCGCGCACGTGCTGCTGGCGGGCGGCTCGTCACCCGTGCGCGACAGCATCCCCGGCGTCGAGGCCTGCGCGACGAGCGACGAGCTGCTCGACCTGCGCGAGCTGCCGAAGGAGGCCGCCGTCATCGGCGCCGGCTACATCGGCGTCGAGTTCGCCAGCATGCTCGCGCGGCTGGGCGTGAAGGTCTCGATCTACTACCGCAGCCGGCTGCCGCTGCGCGGCTTCGACGAGATGCTGCGCGCCGCCACGGCGGCCGAGCTGCAGGCCTGCGGCGTGGAGCTGCACCCGGGCAACGTGCCACAGCGCATCCAACGCTGCGGCGAAGGCTCGTCGAGCCTGCTGCTGCAGTTCACCGAGGACCGGGTGCGCGAGTTCGACTGGGTGCTCAACGCCACCGGCCGCCGGCCCAACACCGCAGGCCTGGGTCTGGAGACCATCGGCGTCGAGCCGCTCGAGGACGGCGCCATCCCCGTCGATCCGGCCACGCTCGAGACCACCGCACGGGGGCACTACGCCATCGGCGACATCAACGGCCTGAAGAACCTCACGCCGGTGGCCATCGCCCACGGCCGCGCGCTGGCCGACACGCTGTTCGGCGGCGCGCGGCGCTCGATCGACCTCACCCTGGTCGCCAGCGCCGTGTTCACCATTCCGCCGATGGCGAGCGTCGGCCCGACCGAGACCGAGCTGTTCGAACGGCTCGCACCCGACCAGCGCCTGCGCATCTACGAGACCGACTTCAGGCCGATGAAACAGGCCTTCATCGGCGGCAGCGAGCGCACGCGCATGAAGCTGATCGTCGACGACGCCAGCGACCGCGTGCTGGCCGCCCACATGGCCGGCAGCGACGCGCCCGAGATCATCCAGAGCCTGGCGGTGGCGCTGACCGCCGGCGTGACCAAGGCGCAGTTCGACCGCACCATCGCCATGCACCCGACGGCGGCCGAGGAGTTCGTGCTGCTGCGCGAGCCGGCGCGCATCGTGGGCGGCGACGCGGCCTGAGCCGCACCCCGGCCGCGGCCGAGGCGTCAGCGGGCGATGTCGACCACGCCGGCGAAGCCGCCGTAGATCATGCGCTTGCCGTCGAAGGGCATGGGGTTGTCCTCCATCTTCATGCGCGGGTCGTCCATCATCTTCTTCATCGCGGCGTCGCGCGTCGCCTTGTCGGGCCACTCCACCCAGGAGAAGCACACCGTCTCGTCGTCCTTGGCCTGCACGGCGCGCTGGAAGTCGGTGACCTTGCCCGGCGGCACGTCGTCGCCCCAGGCCTCGACGACGCGCAGCGCGCCGAACTCCAGGAACATGGCGTCGAAGGCCTTGGCGTGTTGAATGAACGTCTCGCGGTTGGCCGTGGGAACGGCGAGCACGAAGCCGTCGAAGTAGGACATGGGCGATCTCCCGGCAAGCGGTGGCGGCGAAGGCGGCGACCATAACGCCGCCAGCCGCCCCGTGCGCATGCGCCGGCCGCCGGCGCGGCGCACATCCCCCTAGGCTGTCGTCGGCCGATCAGCTGAACAGCCGCCGCGCCGCCGCCGAGCCCGCGGGCAGGCCCAGCGCCTCGAGCCGCTCGTACAGCTGCTGCAGCTCCTGGCCGATGGCGGCATAGGCGTGCAGCGTGATGGGCGCGCCGGCGTTGTCGAGCACGGTGGCGTCCAGGTCCTCGGCCAGCTGGGTGGCGGCGCGGTGCCAGGCGGGAAAGGCTTCGGCGGTGGCCGCCGTCTGCGGCACGTCCAGGCTCAGCACGCATTCGCGCACCGGCGTGGCCGGCGCGCCGGCATCGGCCGCGGCCAGCGCCGCCTGCGAATCGACCGCCAGCACCAGCATCGGCGGCGCGCCCTCCTCCGCGCCCGGCAGCACGAAGCGGCCGGGCACGGCGCCGGGCACGAAGCCCAGCCGCGCCGCCGCCTGCTGCAGGTAGGCCACCGACCAGGCGACGGCGTTGGCGCGCAGCGTCACGCTCAGCTGGGCATCGAGCGGGCTGGCCAGGGCGTCGAGTTCGCGCGCCCGCGCCACCACCTCGAGCATGTCGGGCAGTTCTGGCGCGGCGCCCACGGCGTCGGCGAACGCCTCGACCTTCTGCACGAACTCGCTGTACTCGATCTCGCCCAGGGCGCCGCCGCGGCTGGCGAGCTGCACGCCGGCCTGCAGCTCGCTGTAGCGCCGGCCCGGCGCGGCGGCCTCGATCGGCTCCCACTCGCCGGTCTCGGCGTCGAGGCCTTCGATGTAGAACGGCTTGCTGCCGGCGCGGCGCGTGGGCGGCAGGTGCTGCAGCGCCAGCTCGGCGGCGATCGGCGCATCCAGCGCCAGCGGCACGATCGCGTCGACGAGCGCGTCGAGCCGCGGCACACGCCGCGCCGGCATGCGCAGCGGCGCGGGCGGCGTCTCCAGGTCGGTCGCGGGCAGCGGGCCGAGCGAAGGCTCGACACGCTCGGCGCCCTCCGGCTCGCTGGGCTGGCGCGACAGCGGCGCCGCGCGGCGCGTGCTCCACCAGCCGTGCACGCCCAGGCCCAGCAGCACGGCGCCGGCCAGCGCCGCGAGAGCCATGCCGAGCGAGACGTCCATCGGCGCGTTCAGGCGGCCTCGGCCATGGAGACGGCGGACTCCATGTCCACCGCCACGATGCGGCTCACGCCCTGCTCCTGCATCGTCACGCCGATGAGCTGCTGCGCCATCTCCATCGCGATCTTGTTGTGGCTGATGAAGAGGAACTGCGTGCCGCGGCTCATCTCGGTGACGAGCTTGGCATAACGCTCGGTGTTGGCGTCGTCGAGCGGCGCGTCCACTTCGTCCAGCAGGCAGAACGGCGCCGGGTTGAGCTGGAAGATGGCGAACACCAGCGCGATCGCGGTCAGTGCCTTTTCGCCGCCGGACAGCAGGTGGATCGTGCTGTTCTTCTTGCCCGGCGGCTGCGCCATCACCTGCACGCCGGCGTCCAGGATCTCGGCACCGGTCATCACCAGGCGCGCGTTGCCGCCGCCGAACAGCGACGGGAACATGCGGCCGAAGTGCTCGTTGACCTGGTTGAAGGTGGTGGCCAGCAGCTCGCGTGTCTCGAGGTCGATCTTGTGGATCGCGTCCTCCAGCGTGGTGATGGCTTCGAGCAGGTCGGCGTTCTGCGCGTCGAGGAAGGTCTTGCGCTCGCGGCTTTGCGTCAGCTCGTCCAGCGCCGCCAGGTTGACGGCACCCAGGGCGGCGATGTCCTTGTTGATGCGGTCGATCTCGGTCTGCAGGCCCCAGAGCTTGACGCCGCCGTCCTCGATGCCCTTTCCCAATGCTTCCAGGTCGACGTTGGCGGCGGTGAGCTGCTCGAGGTACTGCGCGCCGCCCAGCTGCGCCGCCTGCTGCTCGAGCTGCAGCTTGGTGATCTGCTCGCGCATCGGCTCCAGGCTGCGTTCGAACTGCAGCCGCTGCTCGTCGCAGCGGCGCAGCTGGGCCGAGAGGTCGTCGTACGTGCTGCGCGCCAGGCCCAGCGCCTGCTCGCGTTCGCGCTGCAGCGCCAGCGCGTCCTGCAGGCCGCTGGACGCCGCGGCGTCGTCGAAGCTGCCCAGCTCCAGCTGCAGCTGCTCGCCGGCCTGCACGTTGGCCGCCACCTGCGCGGCGGCGGTCTCGATCGACCGCTGCAGCTCGGCCTGGCGCGCCGCCAGCGCCCGCGCCTGGAAGCGTGCCTCCTGCGCCTGGCGTTCGAGCGCGCGCTGCTGCTCGCGCGCATCGGACAGCGTGCGCTCGGCGGCGATCACCGCGTCGTCGAGTTCGGCGTGCTTCTCCTGGGCGTTGCCGAGCGCGACGTCGAGTTCCTCGAAGCGGCCCTCGCCGGTGGCGCGGCGTTCTTCCAGCGCCTCGATCTGGGCGTCGACCTCGGCCAGCTCCTCGGCCAGCTGCTCGCGCCGGCTGGTGGCGGCTTCGGCCTGCTGGCTCAGGCGCAGCAGCTCGACGTGCAGCGTGTGCGCGCGCTGCTGCGCCTCGCTGGCTTCGCGGCGCACGGTCTGCAGGCGCTGCGCGGCGTCGGTGTAGGCGGCGTCGAGCCGCACCGAGGTGCTCCTGGCGTCGTCGGCGATGAGCGCCTGGGCGCGCTGCTGGCGGTCGAGGTTCTCGATCTCCTGGGCGCGCGCCAGCATGCCGGCCTGCTCGCTGTCCGGCGCGTAGAAGGCCACCGCGTGCTGGCTCACCGCGTGGCCTTCGAGCGTCATGATCACTTCGCCGTGCGTCAGCTTCGTGCGCGCGGCCAGCGCCTCGTCGATCGAGCCGGCGGTGTACACGCCTTCGAGCCAGTCGTTCAGCAGCGCCTGCAGGCCGGCGTCGCCCAGCCTGAGCAGGTCGGTCAGGCGCGGCAGCGTCTGGTGGGTGTTGGCCAGCGCGCCGGTGGGCACGGCGTAGAAGGCCAGCTTGGCCGGCGGCGCGTCGGCGGCGAAGGCGCGCACGGTGTCGAGCCGGCCGACGGCCAGCGCGTTCAAGCGCTCGCGCAGAGCGGCCTCCAGCGCCGTCTCCCAGCCGGGCTCGATGTGCACCTGCGTCCACAGGCCCTGCAGGCCGGCCAGGCCGTGCTTCTCCAGCCAGGGCTTGAGCTTGCCTTCGATCTGCACCTTTTCCTGCAGTGCGCGCAGGGCGGCCAGGCGGGCGCCGATGTCGGCCAGCTTGGCGGCCTCGCGCGCGGCGGCGTCGTGCGCGTCGCGGCGCTGCTCGTCGAGCGCGGGCACCTGGTCCTGCAGCTCGTGCAGGCGGGCTTCGGCCTCGTCGCGCCGCTCGTTGGCGGCGGCTTCGTCGCCGCGCAGCTGTTCCAGCCGCGCCATGTCGGGCGCCTGCAGGCCCTGGCGCTCGGTGCTGAGGCGCTCGCGGCGGGCCTTGAGCGACCGCTGCTGCTCGTCGATGCTGCGGCTTTCCGCCGCCAGCACCTGGATCTGCTGCTGCACCTGCGCCACGGCGCCGCGCTGCTGGTTGGCGGCCTGCTGCGCGGCGCGCACCGCGTCTTCCAGCGTCGGCAGCTCGAGCGACTGCTCCTCGGCCTGCGCCGCCAGCACGCCGGCCTGCTCGTCGGCCGCGGCGATCTGCTCGCCGATGTCATCGAGCTCGGCCTTGGCCGCCTGCTCGCGTTCGGCCCACTGCGCGTTCTGCGCCTTCAGGTCGGCCAGGCGTGCCTCGGCGCGGGCGCGGCCTTCGACCACGTAGCGGATGCGCTCCTCGAGGCGGCTCACCGCCATCTGCGCTTCGCCCAGCTCGCCCTGCCGAACGTGCAGCACGTCGTTGGCGGCGTAGTGCGCCTGGCGCACCTGCTCCAACTCGGCCTCGACGTGGCGCAGCTCGGCGATGCGCGCTTCGAGCGCGGTGTGCGCTTCGCTCGCGGCCTGCTTCACGCGCGCCTCTTCCTGCGCCGCGTCGCTAGCTTTCAGGAACCACAGCTGATGCAGCTTCGTCGTGCCCTGGTCCTGCAGCGTGCGGTACTGCGCCGCCACTTCGGCCTGCTTCTCCAGCTTGTCGAGGTTGGCGTTGAGCTCGCGCAGGATGTCTTCGACGCGCGTGAGGTTCTCGCGCGTGTCCTTGAGCCGGTTCTCGGTCTCGCGCCGGCGCTCCTTGTACTTGCTGACGCCGGCGGCTTCCTCGAGGAAGAGGCGCAGCTCTTCGGGGCGGCTTTCGATGATGCGGCTGATGGTGCCCTGGCCGATGATGGCGTAGGCCCGCGGCCCGAGGCCGGTGCCCAGGAACACGTCCTGCACGTCGCGCCGGCGCACCGGCTGGTTGTTGATGTAGTAACTGGACGAACCGTCGCGCGTGAGCACGCGCTTGACGGCGATCTCGCTGAACTGGTTCCACTGGCCGCCGGCGCGGGCCAGCGTGTTGTCGAAGACGAGCTCGACGCTGGCGCGGCTGGCCGGCTTGCGGTTGCCGCTGCCGTTGAAGATCACGTCCTGCATCGACTCGCCGCGCAGCTCGGACGCCTTGCTCTCGCCGAGCACCCAGCGCACCGCGTCCATGATGTTGCTCTTGCCGCAGCCGTTGGGGCCGACGACGCCGACCAGCTGCCCGGGCAGCTGGAAGGTCGTGGGCTCGGCGAACGACTTGAAGCCCGAGAGCTTGATCTGGGTCAGCCGCACGTGAGTTAAGTGGTTGATTCTGAATGGAAAAAGCGCGCCTCATGACGGGCGCGCCAGGCGCCGGATGATAGCATCGCGCCCCCTTCGAACGCCCCGCCGCGCCGCCATCGGCGCGCCTGTCCCCATGCCGCGAAAGAAAGCCGAAGACGCGCCGCTGAACCAGCGCGCCAAGCCCGCCGTGCCGCCCACCGCGCCGGCGCGCGACCTGCAGGTCTTTCCCAACCCGGCGCCCGAACGCGACTACGTCATCCGCTTCGACGTGCCCGAGTTCACCTGCCTGTGCCCGCTGACCGGCCAGCCCGATTTCGCCCACTTCTCGATCGAGATCGTGCCCGACCGGCTGTGCGTGGAGACCAAGAGCCTCAAGCTCTACTTCTGGAGCTACCGCAACGAAGGCGCCTTCCACGAGAAGGTGACCAACACCATCGCCAGCGACATCGTCAAGGCCATCGACCCGCGCTTCATCCGCATCCACGCCGACTGGTACGTGCGCGGCGGCATCCGCACCTACGTCACGGTGGAGCAGCGCCGGAAGGGCTGGACGCCGCAGCCGCGCGTGGACCTGCCGGCGGCCTGACGGCATGCCGCGTCTGAGCGCCGCACCGGCCAGGCCCGCCGCCATGCCCGATCCCGCCGCGGCGACCGGGCGGCCGGCCTACCAGAAGTTCGCCGTCGACGTTCGCCCGAGCCGCATCGACGGCCAGGGCGCCTTCGCCGCCGAACCGATCCCGCCGCGGCTCAAGATCGGCGAGATCCGCGGCGAGAGCATCAGCGTGCAGGAGGCGCGCATCCGCGCCACGCGCACCGAGCGGGTGATGATCGTGGAGCTGTCGAGCCGGCGCGCCATCGACTTCAGCAAGAGCGCCGATCCGATGCGCTACACCAACCACTCGTGCAAGCCGAACGCACGCCTGTGCATCCGCGCCGGGCGGGTGGAGTTCTACGCCCTGCGCGCCATCGCGCCGGGCGAGGAGATCACGGTGGACTACGGCGAGACGCACCACGAGGGCAAGCTCGCGTGCCGCTGCGGCGCGCCGGGCTGCGCCGGCTGGCTGTAGCGCAGCCGCTCAGGGCTGACCGCCCAGCAGCGGATACGGGTTCACGGGCGTGCCCTCCCACCAGCGGCGCTCGGGGCCCAGCGCCATCACCGCGAAGTGCAGGTGCGGCGCGTCGGCCGAGGCGTTGCCGGTGCTGCCGACGGTGCCGACCAGGTCGCCGGCCCGCAGCCACTGGCCTTCGGCCAGGCCGGACGCATAACCGTCGAGGTGTGCGTAGTAGTAGACGAGCGTCTCGTCCTGGCTGAACTGGTAGACGGTGAGCCCGCCCGGCACGCTGGTGTAGAGCTTGGCGATGCGGCCATCGGCCACGGCGCGCACCGGCGTGCCGCGTGGCGCGGCGATGTCGATGGCCTCGTGCAGGCCGCTGCCGCGCGGCTGGCGGTACGTGTCCTGCAGCATCTGCGGGGTGACGCCGTCCACCGGGATGCGCAAGCGGGCATGCACCGTGGGGGCGGGTGCCGGTGGCGCCGCCCGGGGTGGTCGTGGGCCCGCGGCGTCCGGTGCGGCGGGTGCCTGCGCGCGTGGCGGCGCCGAGGGTGCCGGCGTTGCCGGCGGTGCCGGCACAGGGCCCAAAGCGTCGTCTCGGCCTCGATCGGGCAGCGCCAGCAGCAGCAGCACCACGCCGAGCGCGGCGCAGGCCAGCGTGAGCCAGCGGCGCATCGCGCGTCAGGCGCGCACGTCCACCACGAAGCCCACGGCGCCCAGCGTCATCAGGCGGCGGGCGTCCCAGTTCGTCAGGTGCAGGCAGCCGTGGCTTTCGGCGCGGCCCACGCGCGACGGTTCGGGCGTGCCGTGGATGCCCCAGTGCGGCTTGCTCAGGCCGAGCCAGACGCTGCCCACCGGGTTGTTGGGCCCCGGCTTGATCTCAACCTTGGCGTGGTGCGGCTTGGCGTCCCACATCAGCTTGGGGTCGTAGTGGAAGCTGGGGTTCTCGACCTCGTTCTTGATCGTCATCCGGCCCAGCGGCAGCGGGTCGTTGCGGCCGCCGAAGCTGACCGGGAACGACGCGATCGGCCGGCCGCCGCCGTCCAGCACCACCAGCCGCTTGGCGCCCTTGTGCACCTGGATCGCCGCGCCCTTGGCCGCGGGCCGCGTGCCCAGCACCGCCGGCACCAGCCATTCCTGCCCCTGCGCCAGCTCGCGCCCGGGGTTCAGCCGCCGCAGCAGCTGCGGGGCGACGTGGAACCGCTCGGCCAGCGCTTCGAGCGGGTTCTCGTAACCCAGCTGCGGCAGGCGCGCACGTTCCATGATGTCGGCCGGCACCGGCGCGAACGGCCCGCGCAGGTCGTCCTCGCCGATCACGTGGCGCTGCAGCACGGGTTCGGCGCCGGCGTCGGCGTGCAGCGCCTGCCAGGTGGCGCCGTCGATGCGGCCCGTGGGCTGGAGCCCGCGCGATGCCTGGAAGGCCACCACCGCGTGGTGCAGGTTGGTGCCGAAGACACCGTCGATCTCGCCGGAGGAGAACCAGTGCCGGTCGAGCAGCGTCTGCGCCCGCACGACCGCGGCGCCGCTGGCGCCGCGCGCCAGCGGCGGCATCGTGCGCTGGTCGGCCACCTGGGCGGCGAAGTCGGCCTGCGCAGGCGCCGCACGGGCGGGGGCGCGGGGCTGGGCGACGGACGAGGCGGCCGACACGAGGAGGATGCCGGCCAGCAGGAAGGCGGAAGCGATGCGGTTCATGGCGACCCTGCGGCAACAGGCATGCCGCGCTCGGCGTCGCGGTCCGCCCGAAGCCGCGCAGGCGTGCCGTCCGGCCGTCGCACGACAGGCGCCGCCGATAATCCGCCGCCATGAACCCGCTGCTGCAGCGCCTGCATCCGTATCCGTTCGAACGCTGGCGCGAGCTGACGCGGGACATCGTGCCGAACCCGGCGTTCACGCCCATCGGCCTGGGCATCGGCGAGCCGCGCCACGCCACGCCGGCGTTCATCGAGCAGGCGCTCGTGGCCGCCCTGCCGCAGCTGTCGCGCTACCCGGCGACGCTGGGCGAGCCGGCGCTGCGCGAGGCCATCTGCGGCTGGGTGCAACGCCGCTATGGCGTGACGCTCGACCCGGCGCGCCACGTGCTGCCGACCAACGGGTCACGCGAGGCACTCTTCGCCCTGGCGCAGACGGTGCTGGACCCGACCACGCCCGGCGCGCTGGTGGTGTGTCCCAACCCCTTCTATCAAATCTACGAAGGTGCGGCCCTGCTTGCCGGCGCACGGACGCACTTCGTGCCCAGCGACCCGGCGCGCAACTTCGCCGCGCGCTGGGACGCCGTGGACGACGCCACCTGGGCACGCACGCGGCTCGTCTACGTGTGCTCGCCCGGCAACCCCACCGGCGCGGTGATGCCGCTGGCCGAATGGCGCGAGCTGTTCGACCTGAGCGAACGCCACGGCTTCGTCATCGCCAGCGACGAGTGTTACTCGGAGATCTGGTTTCGTGACCAGCCGCCGCTGGGCGCGCTGCAGGCGGCGCAGCAGCTGGGCCGCGGCGACTTCGAGCGCCTGGTGGTGCTGACCAGCCTGTCCAAGCGCAGCAACGTGCCCGGGCTGCGTTCGGGCTTCGTCGCGGGCGACCCCGAGATCGTGCGTGCCTTCCTGCTCTACCGCACCTACCACGGCAGCGCCATGAGCGGCATCGTGCAGCGCGCCAGCATCGCCGCCTGGAATGACGAGGCGCACGTCGAGGCCAACCGCGCGCTGTACCGCGAGAAGTTCGCTTCCGTGACGCCGCTGCTGCAGCGCGTGCTGGACGTGCCGCTGCCCGACGCGGCGTTCTACCTCTGGGCCGCGGTCCCCGAGGCCTGGCCCCACGACGCTGCCCGCGAAGGCCGCGACATCGCCTACGCCCGTGCGCTGCTCGCTCAATACAATGTCGCCGTGCTCCCGGGCAGCCTGCTGGCGCGCACGGTGAACGGCCACAACCCCGGCGCCGGCCGCATCCGCATGGCACTCGTGGCCTCGCCGGCCGAGTGCCTCGACGCCGCCCGGCGCATCGTCTCCTTCACCGAACCCGTGACCGCCCGACCATGAGCACTTCCGACGCCACGCTGCAGGCCACCATCGACCTGGCGTGGGACCAGCGCGCCGAGATCAGCGCCGTGAACGCACCCCAGGTGCGCGAGGCGGTCGACCACGTCATCGCCGAGCTCAACGCCGGCCGCCTGCGCGTGGCCGAGCGCCGCGGCGTCGGCGACTGGCAGGTGAACCAGTGGGTGAAGAAGGCCGTGCTGCTCAGCTTCCGCCTGAGCGACAACAAGCTGATGCACGCGGGCGAGCTGGCGTTCTTCGACAAGGTGCCGACCAAGTTCGCCCACCTGAGCGAGGACGAGGTGCGCGCGGCGGGCGTGCGCATCGTGCCGCCGGCCGTGGCCCGGCGCGGCAGCTATCTCGCCAAGAACGTGATCCTGATGCCGAGCTACGTCAACATCGGCGCCTATGTCGACGAAGGCACCATGGTCGACACCTGGGCCACCGTGGGCTCGTGCGCGCAGATTGGGAAGAACGTACACCTCTCCGGCGGCGTCGGCATCGGCGGCGTGCTCGAGCCGCTGCAGGCCAACCCGACCATCATCGAGGACAACTGCTTCATCGGCGCGCGCAGCGAAGTCGTCGAAGGCGTGATCGTCGAGGAGAACTCGGTCATCTCGATGGGCGTGTACATCGGCCAGAGCACCAAGATCTACAACCGCATGACGGGCGAGGTGAGCTACGGCCGCGTGCCCGCCGGCAGCGTGGTGGTCAGCGGCAGCCTGCCGGCCATCGACGGCAGCCACAGCCTGTATTGCGCCGTCATCGTCAAGCGCGTGACGGCCGAGACGCGGGCCAAGACCAGCATCAACGACCTGCTGCGCAACTGACGCACCAGGTGCACTGACAGGGAAAGGCGGCAGCCCATGGCGAACAATCTGGAGCGCGTGCTGCGCCTGATGGCGGAGAAGAACGCCTCCGACGTCTACATGTCGGCCAACACGCCGATCCTGATCAAGATCCAGGGCCAGATCCTGCAGCTGTCCGACCAGCTGCTCACCCAGCACCAGACGCGCCAGCTGCTGGCCGAGATGCTGGCGCCGCAGCAGCTGGAGGAGCTGGACGACACGGGCGAGCTCAACGTCGGCATCAGCGTGCCGCGCACGGGCAGCTTCCGCCTCTCGGCCTTCAAGCAGCGCGGCTCCATTGCCGCCGTCATCCGCTGTATCCCCTTCGAGATTCCGACGCTGGAATCGCTGGGCGTGCCGCCGCTGCTGAAGACGCTGGTGACGGAAAAGCGCGGCCTGATCCTCATGGTGGGCGCAACCGGCACGGGCAAGAGCACGACGCTCGCCTCGATGATCGAGTGGCGCAACCAGCAGATGAGCGGCCACATCCTCACCGTCGAGGACCCGATCGAGTTCCTGTTCTCCAACAAGAAGAGCATCGTCAACCAGCGCGAGGTGGGCCGCGACACCAGCAGCCTGCAGACGGCGCTGAAGAACGCGCTGCGCCAGGCGCCCGACTGCATCCTCATCGGCGAGATCCGCGACCGCGAGACGATGACGGCGGCCATCAGCTACGCGCTCTCGGGCCACCTGGTGCTGGCCACGCTGCACGCCAACAACAGCTACCACGCGATGGGGCGGATCCTGTCGTTCTACCCGCCCGAGTCGCGGCCGACGCTGCTGTCCGACCTGAGCTCGGGCCTGCGCGCCGTGATCTCGCAGCGCCTGCTGCGCAGCAACGCCGGCGGCCGCGTGCCGGCGGTGGAGGTGATGCTCAACACCAAGCTCGTCTCCGAGCTCATCGAGAAGGGCGACCTCTCGGGCGTGAAGGAGGCGATGGAAAAGAGCCTGGCCGAAGGCTCGCAGACCTTCGAGCACGACATCGCGCGGCTCATCGGCGAAGGCGTGGTCTCGCGCGACGAGGGCCTGGCGTACGCCGATTCGCCCACCAACCTGCTGTGGCGGCTGCAGAACGAGCAGGCGCCCGTCTCGCGCGCGGCGCCGAAGAAGGAAGAGCAGGAGCAGGCGAGCTTCACCGAGATCACGCTCGACATCCGCGCCGACGAGCGCGCCGCCGCCGTCCCGCCCTGGGCCGTGAAGTGAACGACACCCTGCGGCTGGCCGAGGCGCTGATCGCCTGCCGCTCGGTGACGCCGGCCGACGCCGGCTGCGAGGCGCTGCTGGTGCAGCGGCTCTCGGCCGCGGGCTTCGCCTGCGAATCGCTGCCGGCCGGGCCCGACGACGCCCGCGTCGCCAACCTGTGGGCGGTGCACGACGCCGGCGTGCCGGGGCCGACGCTGGTGTTCGCCGGCCACACCGACGTGGTGCCCACCGGCCCGCTGGAACACTGGACGAGCGACCCCTTCGTGCCCTCGCACCGCGACGGCCGGCTCTACGGCCGCGGCGCGGCCGACATGAAGCTTGCGGTGGCGGCGATGACCATCGCCGCCTGCCGCTACGTCGCCGAGCACCCGCGCCACCCGGGGCGCGTGGCGCTGCTGATCACCAGCGACGAAGAAGGCCCGGCACTGTTCGGCACGCGCCACGTGGTCGACGTGCTGCGCGCGCGCGGCGAGCGGCTCGACGGCTGCATCGTCGGCGAGCCGACGAGCGTCGAGCGCCTGGGCGACATGGTGAAGAACGGCCGCCGCGGCACGCTCTCGGGCCGACTCGTGGTCAAAGGCGTGCAGGGCCACATCGCCTACCCGCAGCTGGCGAAGAACCCGGTGCACGCGCTGGCGCCGGCGTTGGCCGAGTTCGTGGCCACGCGCTGGGACGAGGGCAACGCGCACTTCCCGCCCACCAGCGGACAGGTCAGCAACATCCACGCCGGCACCGGGGCGCTCAACGTCATCCCCGGCAGCTGCACGGTGGACTTCAACTTCCGCTTCAGCAGCGCCTCGACCGCCGAGTCGCTCAAGGCGCGCACCCACGCCCTGCTCGACCGCCACGGGCTCGACTACGAACTCCGCTGGACGCTGGGCGGCGAGACCTTCCTGACGCCGCCGGGCACGCTGAGCGCCGCGCTCGTCGCCGCGATCGAGGCCGAATGCGGCGGCATCACGCCCGAGCTCAGCACCACCGGCGGCACGTCCGACGGCCGCTTCATCGCCGCCATCTGTCCGCAGGTGATGGAGTTCGGCGTGGTCAACGCCAGCATCCACAAGATCGACGAGTGGGTGGACGTGGCCAGCATCGAGCCGCTGACGCGCACCTACCAGCGCACGCTCGCGAACTTCCTCGCACCATGATCCTCGTCGAGCTGGTGCAGCGCATGAGCGAACGGCTCGAAGGCGCGGGGCTCGCCTTCGGCCACGGCACCACCAACGCCTACGACGAAGCCGCGTGGCTGGTGCAATGGCGGCTGAACCTGCCGCTGGACCAGCTCGACGCCAACGCCGGCCTGGCCATCGCACCCGACGACGTGGCCGCGGTGCAGGCGCTCATCGATGAACGCATCGCCACGCGCAAGCCGGCAGCCTACCTCACGGGCGAAGCCTGGCTGCAGGGCGTGCCGTTCTTCGTCGACGAGCGCGTCATCGTGCCGCGCTCGCTCATCGCCGAGCCGCTGGGCGACGGCACGATCGACGCCTGGCTGTCGGACCGCACGCACCGCGTGCTCGACCTGTGCACCGGCAACGGCAGCCTGGCCGTGCTCGCCGCGCTGGCCTGGCCCGACGTGACCGTGGTGGCCAGCGACATCAGCGCCGACGCGCTGGCGGTGGCCCGGCGCAACGTCGAGCGCCATGGCCTGGCCGACCGCATCACGCTCGTGCAGGGCGACGGCCTGGCCGCGGTGGCAGCGCACGCGCCCTTCGACCTGATCCTGTGCAACCCGCCCTACGTCAACGCGGAGTCGATGGCCGCCTTGCCGCCCGAGTACCGCGCCGAGCCGGCCCTGGCGCTCGACGGCAACGTCGCCGGCGGCGACGACGGCATGGACTTCGTGCGCAAGCTGGTTCAAGACCTGCCCGGCGCGTTGAGCGAGCATGGCGTGCTGGTGCTCGAGATCGGCCACGAACGCGCGCACTTCGAAGCGGCCTTTCCGCAGCTGCCGGTGGTGTGGCTGCCCACCAGCGCCGGCGACGACCAGGTGCTGCTGGTGGAGGCCGCTGCGCTGACGGCGTGAATGTACAATTATCTGTACAGCCCTCCCGCACACCCATGGACGCCATCACCTACACCGCCGCCCGTGCCAACCTCGCCAGCACGATGGACAAGGTGTGCCAGGACCACGAGCCGCTCATCATCACGCGCAACGGCGAGCAGTCGGTCGTGATGCTGTCGCTCGAGGACTACAAGGCGCTGGAGGAAACCGCCTACCTGCTGCGCAGTCCGGAGAACGCGCGCCGCCTGCTGTCGGCGGTGCAGGCGCTGGAGAAGGGCAAGGGCAAGGCACGCCGGCTGAATGCCGAGTGAAGCTCGTCTTCGCCGAGGAGGCCTGGGCCGACTACCTGTTCTGGCAACAGCACGACCGGCGCATCCTCAAGCGCATCAACGACCTGATCGCAGCCACTGCACGCGAGCCCTTCGCCGGCATCGGCAAGCCCGAGCCGCTGAAGCACGCGCTCGCCGGCTACTGGTCGAGGCGCATCACCGATGAACACCGCATGGTCTACAAGGCCGAGAAAGACGCGCTGCTGATCGCCCAGCTGCGTTACCACTACGGATGATCACCCTGCGCGACATCACCCTGCGCCGTGGCACCAAGGTCGTGCTGCAGCAGGCCAACCTCACCCTGCAGCCCGGCGAGAAGGTGGGCCTGATCGGCCGCAACGGCGCCGGCAAGTCCAGCCTCTTCGCGCTGCTCACCAACCGGCTGCACGCCGACGCCGGCGACGTCGAGATCCCGCCGCGCTGGCGCGTCGGCGAAGTGGCGCAGGAGATGCCCGAGACCGACGACGGCGCCACCGACTTTGTGCTGCAGGGCGACCTGCCGCTGATGGCGGCGCAGGCCGAACTGGCCGCGGCAGAAGCCAGCGGCGACGGCGAGGCCATGGCGCACGCCCACGTGGCGCTGGACGAAGCCGGCGCCTTCGACGCCCGTGCCCGCGCCCAGGCGCTGCTGCTGGGCCTGGGCTTCAAGACGGCGCAGCTCGACGCACCGGTGAACAGCTTCTCGGGCGGCTGGCGCATGCGGCTGCAGCTGGCGCGCGCGCTGATGTGCCCGGCCGAACTGCTGCTGCTGGACGAGCCCACCAACCACCTCGACCTGGACGCGCTGGTGTGGCTGGAAGCGTGGCTCAAACGCTTCGAGGGGCTGCTCATCGTCATCAGCCACGACCGCGAGTTCCTCGACGCGATCACGCGCGTCACCGTGCACCTCGACGACGCCACGCTCACGCGCTACGGCGGCAACTACAGCGCCTTCGAGGCGATGCGCGCCGAGCGCCTGACGCTGCAGGCCGCGGCGTATGCCAAGCAGCAGGAGCGCATCGCCCACCTGCAGCGCTTCATCGACCGCTTCAAGGCCAAGGCCACCAAGGCCAAGCAGGCGCAGAGCCGCGTCAAGGCGCTGGCGCGCATGGAGAAGCTGGCGCCGGTGCTGACGGCCAGCGACTTCGAGTTCGAGTTCCGCGAGCCGGCGAGCCTGCCGAATCCGATGCTCGCCTTCGACGGCCTGGATTGCGGCTACGCGCCAGCCCATCCCATCGTGCAGGGCTTCAGCCGCAGCGTGCTGGCCGGCCAGCGCATCGGCATCCTGGGTGCCAACGGCCAGGGCAAGTCGACGCTGGTGAAGACGATCGCCGGCGTGCTGCCCAAGCTGGGCGGACGCGCGACCGAAGGCAAGGGCCTCGTCATCGGCTACTTCGCGCAACAGGAGCTCGACGTGCTCAGCCCCGACGACGGGCCGCTGATGCACCTGGTGCGCCTGGCGCGCGACGTGGGGCCCGCCGCGCGCGAGCAGGAGCTGCGCGACTTCCTCGGCCGTTTCCGATTCACCGGCGAGATGGTGCAGCAGCCCGTGGGCACGCTCTCCGGCGGCGAGAAGGCGCGCCTGGTCCTGGCGATGCTGGTCTGGCAGCGCCCCAACCTGCTGCTGCTGGACGAGCCCACCAACCACCTCGACCTGACGACGCGCGAGGCGCTCTCCATCGCGCTCAACGAGTTCGAAGGCACGGTGATGCTGGTGAGCCACGACCGCGCGCTGCTGCGCGAGGTGTGCGACGAGTTCTGGCTGGTCGCCGGCGGTCGCGTCGAGCCCTTCGACGGCGACCTGGACGACTACCAGCGCTGGCTGCTCGAGGTGTCGCGTGCCGTGGCACGGGGCCAACCGGCGCCGGAGCCGCCGCGGGGCGGGGCGATGGCCGACGACGCGGGCGGTGCCAAGGCGGCCAAGGCGGCGGCTGCGACTGCACCGGGTGCGTCGACGCCCTCGCCAGCCGCCAAGTCGGGCACTGCCGCACGCGATCCGCGGGATGGCCGTGATGCACGCGATGCACGCGATGCTCGCAAGGCCGGCGCCGAGCGCCGCCAGCAGCTGGCCAACCGCACACGGCCCTTGCGCAACGAGCTGCAGCAGATCGACACCCGCCTCGCGCGCCTCGGCGAGGAGCGCGCCGAGATCGAAGCCAAGCTCGCCTCGCCCGGCCTGCCCGGCCCCGAGATCGCGGATCTCGGCCGGCGCCTGGCGCACGTGGGCGCCGAGACGGCGATGCTCGAGGAGCGCTGGCTCGAGCTGCAGACCGAGCTCGAGACGCTCACCGCCCAGGCGGGCTGAGCGAAACGCACAGCGAAGGCCAAAGCGCGACCGCGAGGGCGCGGGGAAGTCGAAAGCGCGCCCGCAAGGGGCGCGCAGGGAAGCGAAAGAGCGCCCGCAGGGGCGCTCTCCTTCATCCGAAGCGCAGCGCCACGACGGGCACCGCGCGCGGGGCATCAAGCCAGCGACTTCGGCGTCTTGTTGCGGATGCCGGGCCAGTTCTGGTTGGCCTTCTTGTTGTTGCCGTTCACGTCTTCCAGCCACTTCTTCTGCACGTCCTTGTTGACGTTCAGGTAGAGCTTGTCGCCGGCGATGTGCCAGGCGGCGGGGTCGCCGTCGAGCTTTTTCTCCAGCGCCACGCCCATGGCGCAGAAGCCGCCGTACTGCGGCGCATACTTGGCCGGGTTCTTCAGGAACAGGTCGCGGTTGGCGGCGTTGGCGAACTGGTAGGTGACGCCGGCGTGCTTGGCCGTCAGGTCGGCCTTGCCTTCGGTGGGCGCGCCCACGGTGAAGTAGGCCACCGGGTCGTAGCCGCGCAGGCCGATGCCCTTGGTGTCGACGTTGATCGCCGCGGTGGAGTTCTCGTCGTAGGCCCAGCTGACCGACGGCAGCAGCAGCGTGCCGGCGACGGCCGCGCTGGCGGCGATGGCGAGGGTGATGGTGGTGCGGGTGAAGGCGTGCATGGTGGAAGCTCCTGGTTTCAGGTTGGGGTTGGGACAGGACAGGCGACGGGGAAAGGGGGTCGGGTCGAGCAGTGGCTGAGCTCAGCCCGCGAAGTGGCTGACGCGCGGGAAGTCCACGTCGGTGTGCGCCACGTTGTTGAGGTAGTTGGTGAAGACGTTGACGGCCACGTTGGCGACCACTTCCAGAATCGCGGCGTCGCTGAGGCCGGCGCTGCGGGCGCTGGCGATGTCGGCGTCGCTGACGCGGCCGCGCTCGGTGGTGATGCGGCGGGCCAGCGTCAGGACGGCCTGGGTGCGCGCGTCGGCCGCGGTGGCGTCGCGCGCCGCGGCGATGTCGGCGTCGCTCATCTTCGCCAGGTTCTTGCCCAGGTAGCTGTGCGCGGCCAGGCAGTAGTCGCAGCCGTTGTGCTCGGCCACCGTCAGCGCGATGGCTTCGCGGGTGCGGCCGTCGAGCGTGCCCTTGCCGAGCGCACCGCTCAGCGACAGCAGGCCTTCCAGGGCAGCCGGCGAGGCGGCCGTCAGCTTGAAGAGGTTGGGCACGGTGCCCAGCTGCTTGTTCACCGCGTCCAGCAGCGGCTGCGCGGCGGCGGGCGTGTTCTCTCGGGTGGGGATGGCGATGCGCGACATGTCGGTTCCTTCGGGTGGTCGGCGTGGTGGTGGTCAGGTGGAAAGCGTCGGGGTTCACGTCGCCGTCACTTGATTCGTTAGCTCGGCGACTGGTGCTCACTGTAGGCAGCGCGATCTCGGCCGGGTGCGCCATTCGTCTCGACGGCTGCGCCGAACGTCTTGGCGTGCGCTCCACACGCACGAGCGCCTGGGTCCGTCGTTCGAGACGGGCGGCGCCCTGGCGCGTGGAACGGGCGGCGATGCTGGCCGTCCCTCCACCCCGCACCCTCACGAGCACGCCATGCATCCCACCCCTGCTTCCGTCACGGCCGTCGCCGCGGCCGACTTCCAGCCCTTCGTCGACCAGCCCGGCGCCAAGGCCGTGCTGATCGACTTCTGGGCCCCGTGGTGCGGCCCCTGCCACGTGATGACGCCGGTGCTGCAGCAGCTGCAAGGCAAGCTCGGCGACGCGCTGCGCATCGGCAAGGTCAACGTCGACGACAACCCCGAACTGGCGCGGCGCTTCAACGTGCGCGCCATTCCCACGCTGCTGCTGCTGCAAGGCGGCGCGCCGCTGGCCAGGACCGAGGGCGCGCGGCCGCTCCAGGAACTGGAACGCTGGATCGGCGAGCACGTCGCCTGAAGCCACGCGGCCCGCAGGCCGCAGTGCCCACGAACCCGGGCGGCCGCACAAAGTGAAGCGGCCGGCACCCGAGGGGCCGGCCGCAATCAACGTGTCGGAGCCGCGCTTGGGACCGCACCCCTGCTCAGCCGGCCCGCTCGGCAGCCGCCATCAGCCGCGCGTCCTGCGCCCAGGCGCCAGCGCCTGGCGGATCGCCGCTTCGCGGCCCTCGATGTGCTGCGGCAGGAAGCCGGCGTGCGTCGCCAGCACCTTGCCATCGGCAGCCAGCAGCAGCGACCAGGGCAGGATGCGCGCACCGAGCGCGGCGCCGTAACGGCCGCCGGGTTCGGCGACCACATCGAAGGACACCGTCTGCGCGGCCAGGAAGCGGCGCGCCTTCTCGGGGTCGGTGTCCATGTTCACCGCGACGATGGCCAGGCCCTCGCGCGCATGGCGCTGGTGCATGCGCTCCATCCACGGGAACGACAGGCGACACGGCGCGCACCACGAGGCCCAGAAGTCCAGGAGAACGACGCGGCCGTCGTATCGCGCCCAGTCCAGCGGCGCCGGGCCGCTCCGTGCGACGCGTTCGCGCGGCGACGGCTGGGCGATGGCCGGCACACCGGCCCAGGCGCCCAGGGCCAATGCAGCCAGCCACTGGCGGCGGCCGGGCGTCATGGCGTGCCCCCGCGCTGAGTGAGCCATTCCGTGGGCGTGAGCCCCAGACGCGCGGCGAAGGCACGCGTCAGCGCGTTGGGGCTGCCGTAGCCGACCTCGCCGGCGACGGCCTTGACCTGCTTGCCGCGTGCCAGCAGGCCCTGCGCCATCGAGATGCGCCACGCCGTGAGGTAGTCACCCGGCGGCGCGCCCACGGTGCTGGTGAAGTGCGCGGCGAAGCGTGCTCGCGACATGCCGGCCACGTCGGCCATGCGCACCAGCGTCCAGTCCTCGGCCGGCTGCGCGTGCAGCGCGGCCAGCACGCGCGCCAGGCGCGGGTCTCCCATCGCGGCCATCACCTTGGACGTCATGTGGCCACGCGCGATGGCGTGGCGCATGAGCTGGATGACGATCACCTCGGCCAGCCGGTCGAGCGCGGCGTTGCGCCCTTGGTGCTGCGAGAACGCCTCGTCGAAGAAGGCCTGCAGCACGCGCTCGATCTGCGGCGCCTCGTCCAGCGGCAGCACCAGCACCTCGGGCATGCCGTGCACCAGCGGGTTGCCGTACTGCGCGCCGAACTCGACCGAGGCGCACACCAGGTCGGCGCCGTCCGGCTCGTCGGGCACCAGGCGGTGGCGCACCTCGCGCGGGTAGAACAGCAGGCTGGGCCGCTCCAGCCGCACCGTGCGCGCGTCGGGGCCGATGAAGGTGGTGCTGCCCGAGCGCAGGATGTGCAGGTGCCCCACGCCCGGCCCCGGGTCGAAGTTGACCAGGCTGCACAGGTTGCCCGAAAAGAAGACGCGGGCGTGCAGGTCGAAGCGGCTGACCAGCGTGCTCAGCGGATCGGCGTCGGCCGTGGTCGTCATGCGCGCCCCGCCAGCAGCACGGGCGCCTTGCGCCGCGCCAGCAGCGCATCCAGGGCCAGGCGGCCGCCACCCTGGCGCATCAGCAGCAGCGCGCAGGCGGCCCAGGTCAGGTGCGTGGGCCAGGCGGCGGGATACACGAAGATCTGGATCACCAGCGTCATCACCAGCAGCGCCAGCGCCGAGAAACGCGTGGCCAGGCCCAGCACCAGCAGCAGCGGGAACAGGTGCTCGGCGTAGGTGGCCAGATGCGCAGCGATCGCCGGGTCGACGAGCGGCAGCCGGTACTCGTCGGCGAAGAGTTCGATGGCGCTCTCGCTCACCGCGAAGCCGCCTTCGGCCACCTTGGTGCGGCCGGAGTAGAAGAACACGCCGGCCAGCGCGAAGCGCGCGGCCAGCGCCAGCAGGTCGTACGGCAGCCGCTCGAAGGCGGCCATCAGGCGGGCGAGGCGCGAGGTCATGGTGTGCGGTGCCGACGGCGTGATGACGGGGGACGTGGTGGATGACACGGAGGCGGAGGAGGCGGTGCGGTTCATGGTGAGGGCCCAGGGTTGACCCCCGGGTCGGACCCCGGGTCGAGGATACGCAGCGCACCGGCTTCGAACAGCACGGGCAGCAGCGCGGAAAGATCGGCGTCGGGGTCGTGCTCGTGCACGCGTGCGACCGCCTCGCCGAAGCGGTGGCCATCGCGGCACGCCTGCAGGAACACGGCGCCGGCAACGGGCAGCGGCGACCACATCACCTCGTCGGCCGGGCGGGTGACCAGCAGGGCGACGGTGCCGGCGTTCGATGCGTCCGGCGGCGGCAGCGCGACGTCGCGGCGCAGCGCGTCCCAGGTGGCGAAGAGGTCGCGGCCCGGCACGACGTGCCAGCGCGTGGCAGCGAGCGGACGCAGCCGCAGGTCAGGCAGGCGATGTGGCGCGATGGCGGCCACCTCAGATAAGCGGGCCGCCGGCTCGTCGGCCGCGACGTGAGCTTCGGTCCACATCCGGTCGGCCCGCGCCAGCGCGTGCAAGGGAATGCCGTTCACGCCTGGGTGATCGGGCGTGACGTCGCGCAGGGTGTCGGCGAAGTGCGCGCCGTACAGCAGCAGCCGCCCGTCCTGGGCCGGATGCGCCAGCGCATGCGCCCGGGCCACACGGTCGACGTCATCGCCCAGCACGGCGGCGATGCTCGGGTGGTTGGCCACCAGCGCATCCATCAGCGCGCGCAGCCCGGTGTTGGCGTGCACGCGGAAACCGGGCGCGTGGCTGGCGTCGCACACGGCCGGCACGCCGCGCCGCGTGGCCGCGATGGCGGCGACGAAGCAGCGCTGGTGGGCCGCCACGTCGCATGCGTCCGCCACGGCTGCCGCCGCTGCATCGGGGCCGAGCGGGTTCACGCCAGCTCCACCTGGCGCGCCATTGCCAGCGCCGGCGCTGCGGCCTGCAGCAGTTCAGCGAACGGCGGCGTGCGCACGTCCCACTCGAAGCACGTGGGCAGCGGCCCGGTGCGTTGCACCAGCGCGTGGTACAGCGCCCAGGTGCCGGCGTCGGCCTCGCGGTCGTGCGAGTCGATCAGCAGCGCATCGCCCAGCACCGGGTCGGGCCGGTGTCCGGCCACGTGCACCTCGGCGATGGGCAGCCGCTCGGCGGCGCGCTCCACCCAGGCCACGGGATCGAAGCCGAGGTTGGCCGCGCTCACCGCCACGTTGTTCACGTCCAGCAGCACCTGGCAGCCGGTGCGGCGGCACAGCGCATCGAGGAAGCTGATCTCGTCGTACGCATGATCTTCGAGGGCCAGCATGTGCGCCGGGTGCTCGACGGCGATGGTGCGGCCCAGCCGCTCCTGCACCTGCTGCACGTGGCGCACCAGCACCTGCAGCTGGGCATCGGTGCGCAGCAGCGGCAGCAGGTCGGGCTCGTAGTGGCCGTCGAGCCGGCTGAATGCCAGGTGCTCGGAAACGAGTGCAGGTTGCAGTTCGCGGTTCAGCGCCGCCAGCCGCGCCAGGTGCGCCGGGTCCAGCGGCTGAGCACCGCCCAGCGACATCGACACGCCGTGCAGCGAGAGCGGAAAGCGCTCGGCCAGGGTGCGCAGCATGCGCCGGCGCGGGCCGCCATCGACCATGTAGTTCTCGGGGTGCACCTCGAGCCACAGGCCGGCCTGGGGCGAGGCCAGGGCGTCGCGGTAGTGCGCCGGCTTGAAGCCGACGCCCACGCCGAAAGGCGGCGCATGCATGGCGCTGGCCCGGGCGTGCGGATCAGGCCTTGAGCGGCTGCAGCGAGCCGCGGCCCTTCGGCGTCTGGATGGTGGTGCAGGTGCCCACGGGCACCTTCTTCCAGGCGTTGCCCTGGTAGTCGACCTTGGAGCTGCCGGCGCAGCTGGTGCCGGGGCCCGCGGCGCAGTCGTTCTGGCCGGCCAGCGAAACGCCGTAGCACTTCTCGGTGGCGGGCTTCTTGGGTGCCTTGTCCGCGGCCTGCGCGGCGGCGGTGACGAGGCTGGACAAGGCAAGGGCGGTCAGCAGACGGCGACGGGTGTTCACGGCAAAGGCTCCTGGATGTGAGAGGCCGCGGCAGAAGGCTGCGGCGTGCAGGCACTCTAGGTGGCGGCCCCGGCAGCCGGCCGTCAGCGCGTCTCAGACGATCACCCTGGCGTCTCGCCGGCCACAATCACCGGCGCTTGGAGCGGAGGGCATGGCATGGATCGCTTGATGGCGATGCGGGTGTTCGTCACCGTGGTGGAGGAAGGCAGCTTCGCGGCCGCTGGCCGGCGGCTCAACCACTCGGCGCCGGCGGTGACGCGGGCCGTCGCCGAGTTGGAGGAGAGCGTCGGCCAGCGCCTGCTGACGCGCACCACGCGCATGGTGCGGCTCACCGACGCCGGCGAGCGCTACGTCGGCTACTGCCGCGTGATGCTGGCGACGCTGGACGAAGCGCAGGCCGCCGTCTCCGGCGTCGACGCCGAGCCCGCCGGCACCTTGACGGTGACGGCGCCGGTGCTTTTCGGCCAGCTGCACGTGATGCCCATCGTGGCCGAGTACCTGCGGCGCTTTCCACGCGTGGCGGTGCAGTGCCTGTTCGCCGACCGCGTGCTCAACCTGGCCGAAGAGTCGGTGGACGTGGCGGTGCGCATCGGCGAGCTGCCCGATTCGTCGCTGCACGCGGTGCGCGTCGGCCGCGTGCGCAAGGTGGTGGTGGCGTCGCCCGACTACCTTGCACGGCACGGCACGCCGCAGCAGCCGCGCGAACTGCAGCAAGGCCACGAGGTGATCTTCGCCAGCAACGTGACGCCCGGCGCCAACTGGTCGTTCTTCGACGACGCCGAGCGCCCCCAGCAGGTGGCGCTGCGGCCGCGGCTGGCGGTCTCCACCAACGAAGCCGCCATCCAGGCCGCACTGGCCGGCGTGGGCGTCGCCCGACTGCTGAGCTACCAGGTGGCGCCGTTCGTCGCCGACGGTCGCCTGGCGTTGCTGCTGGAAGCGCACGAACCGCCGCCGGCACCGGTGCACGTGCTGCACTTCGAGGGCCGGCGCGCGCCGCGCAAGATCCGCGCCTTCATCGACCTGGCGGTGCAGGCGCTGCGCGACGACCCGGCGCTGCGCTAGTCGGCGCGCCTGCCACGCGCTGCGGCGCGTGGCGCCGGCGTCGGCTCGGCCACCACGTGGCGCCGCATCTCGGCTTCGACCCAGTCCAGCAGCGGATCGTGGCTGCGGCGCGCATGGCGCAGCACCGTCATCCTGAACCCGGGCACGGACAGCGGCAGCGGGCACACCGTCAGCCGCAGGTGGCGCGCCAGCAGCCCGGCCACCGGCTGCGGCATGCAGGCGATGGCGTCCAGCGACTTGAGCGCCACGCCCACCGAGAGGAAGCCATTGCCGCCGGCGATGACGCGCCGCGCCGCGTGGCCCTGCTCGCGCAACGCGTCGTCGACGCGGCCGGAGAGCTCGCCGTTGAAGGTGACGAGCAAATGCGGCAGCGCCAGGAAGTGTTCCAGCGTCAGCCGGCGCGGCAGGCGCAGGCGGGCGCGGTCGAACACGCAGGCCAGCTCGGACGTGTGCAGCTCGCGCACCAGCACCCAGGCCGGGCGCGGCGCCGCCACCGCCAGCGCCAGGTCGACCGCGTCGCGCTCCAGCAGGCCGGCGGCCTCGTAGGTGTCCATGCTGCGCACCACCAGCCGCAGCCGCGGCGCCGTGGCCGCCAGCGACTGCATCAGCAGCGGCAGCAGGTGCGCGCCGTAGTGGTCGGGCATGCCGATGCGCAGGACGCCTTCCAGCTGGCGGAAGTCGGCACGCGTGCGGCGCCGCGCACGCTGCACGCCCTGCAGCAGCGGCTCCACCTGCTCCCACAGCGTCAGGCAGCGCGGCGTGGGCACGAGGCCGGCGCTGCTGCGCACGAAGAGCGGGTCGTCCCATTGCCGCCGCAGCCGCGCCAGCGCCATCGACACCGTCGACTGGCCGACGAACAGCCGCCCCGCCGCCCCCTTGGTGCTGCGCTCCTGCAGCAGCGCGGCCAGCACCACCAGCAGGTTGAGGTCGAGGTCGCGGAAGTCGCGTTCGGAGATCATGAACCGATTGTGGCCACCAGCGGAATCAACGCCGTTGATCGGCGCGGCCAAGACGTTTTGCTTGTCGCCTGGCCCGGTGAACCGCCACAGTGCGGCCATCGCCCACCAACCTTTCCGGGAGCCTGACATGCCGAGTGAACTGACCCGTGAACTCTACGAATCCTTCCAGCGCGTGGAGCTCGACCGCTGGGACCGCATCGTCGCCGACGACGTGGAGATCAACAGCCCCGCCGGCTTCGGCATGCGCGGCCGCGACACGCTCAAGAGCTGGGCCGCCGCCTTCGCCGGCGGCCTGGCGCAGCGCATCGACCTGCTCGACGAGCACGAGGCGCTCGACGCCAACGGCGACGGCCGTGCCTTCATCACCTTCGTGCTGCACTGGAAGCACTCGGCCGACTTCTTCGGCCTGAAGCCCACCGGCCGCGAAGGCTCCTCGATCGAGACGCTGCTGCTCACCGTGCGCGGCCACCGCATCGTGCGCCTGGACGTCGCCGACAACTCGCTCGACCTCGCCATCTACCTGTGGGAACGTGGGTGGCCGTCGCCGCACAACCTGCGCCCCGAGCCGCTGGTGCGCGGCGTCACGCGCGAGGCCGCCAGCAGCACCTGACATCGCGCACGGCGCCGCGGCGCCTGCTTCCCCCGAACGCCCGGCTTCTCGTGCAGAGAAGCCGGGCGTTTCGCCGTGTGCTCGCGACGTGCCTTCGGCGCGGTCCATTGCAGCATCCGCAACAGTGACTTGGCCGGCGTGCCGGTTCTCTTTCGGCCTTGGCGTCGCCACCATTCGTCTCGTCAGCTGATGCAAGGCCAGGCCTTCCAGGCGGCACCTCTCAGCAGCTGCACCCCTCCGCTACGCAACACCCAAGGAGCCGCCATGGCCATCACGCTTCATCGCCACCCGCTGTCAGGTCACTCGCACCGTGCGCACCTCGCGCTGTCCCTGCTCGGCCTGCCGTTCACGCTGGCCGACGTGGACCTGATGAAGGGCGCCCACAAGACCGCCGACTTCCGCAAGCTGCATCCCTTCGGCCAGGTGCCGGTGCTCGACGACGACGGCACCACCATCTGGGACAGCAACGCGATCCTCGTCTACCTGGCCGCCAAGTACGACCGCGACGGCGTCTGGATCCCGCGCGATGCGCTGGGCCAGGCCCGCGTGCAGGCCTGGCTGTCGGTGGCCGCCGGCCCCATCGCCTTCGGCCCCGCGGCCGCGCGCCTGATCACGGTGTTCGGCGCCAAGTACAGCCCCGAGGACACCATCGGCCGCGCCCACGCGCTGCTGCAGGTGATGGAAGGCGAACTCGCCAAGGGCCGCTTCCTGGTGGGCGACCGCGCCACCTTCGCCGACGTGGCGGCCTACAGCTACATCGCCAACGCGCCCGAAGGCAACGTCAACCTGGCCGAGTACCCGCAGGTGCGCGAGTGGCTGGCCCGCATCGAGGCCCTGCCCGGCTTCGTGCCCTTCCAGCAGACCAAGGCCGGCCTGCGCGCCTGACCGCCTGGCCCGCGCCGCAGGTGTCCTGCGCGGGCACCGCGGCGCCCCGAGCCGCATCCTCACTCCGGAGCCCGCCATGTCCGACCTCGCGACGCCCACCACCGCGCACGACAGCCCCTTCCACGCCGGCGAAGTACAGGTGCACGAGCGGCTGGGCCTGCGCGAGAAGATCGACGGCCTGGGCCGGCGCGTCATCCGGCGCCACATGCCCGAGCAGCACCAGCGCTTCTACGAGCAGCTGCCCATGCTGCTGGCTGGCGTCGTGGACGACGCCGGCCGCCCCTGGGCGACGATGCTGGTTGGCCCCGAAGGCTTCGTGCAGGCGCCCGACGAGCGTACGCTTCGAATCGCCGCGCTGCCCGCGGCCGAGGACCCGGCAGCGGCCGGGTTCGTCGAAGGCGCACCGATTGGCTTTCTCGGAATCGAGCTGCACACGCGGCGCCGCAACCGCGTCAACGGCCGCATCGGCGCCATCGGCAACGGCGGCTTCGAGGTTGCGGTCGAGGAGACGGTGGGCAACTGCCCGCAGTACATCCAGGGCCGCGAGTTCGACTGGGTGCGTCCGGCGGATGACCGCGCGCCGCGCACAGTCGAGCGCATGACGGCGCTGGATGGCGCCGCGCAGGCACTGGTCGCCAATGCCGACACGCTCTTCATCGCCACCCGCGGCCCGGCGCTGCGCGACGGCGCGCGCGGCAGCGCCGACGTCTCGCACCGCGGCGGCCGCGCCGGCTTCGTCAAGGTGGAAGACGCGCGCACGCTGCTCGTGCCCGACTTCACCGGCAACTTCTTCTTCATGACGCTGGGCAACCTGCAGGTGGACCCGCGCGCCGGCCTGCTGTTCCTGGACTTCGAGCGCGGCCAGCTCCTGATGCTCAGCGGCCGCGCCGACGTCGTGTGGGAAGGCGCCGAGCTCGCGCAGTTCCAGGGCGCCGAGCGTGCGTTCCGCTTCCATGTCGAGCAGGCGATCCGCCTGCACGATGCGCTGCCGCTGCGCTGGCGGCTGCGCGACTGGTCGCCCAACACGCTGCTCACCGGTACCTGGGCCGAGGCGGCGCAACGCAGCCAGGCGCTGGCGCGCGCGGCCTCGTGGCAGCGCTATCGGGTGAGCCGCGTCGTCGACGAATCGAGCCTCATCCGCTCCTTCCATCTCCAGGCCGAGGACGGCTCGGCCGTGCCGCCCTACCGCGCGGGCCAGCACCTGCCCATCCGCATCCCGTCGGCCGACGGCGGCTGGCTGCAGCGCACCTACACGCTGTCGAGCGCGCCTTCCGACCGCGAGCTGCGCATCAGCGTCAAGCGCGAGGGCCGGGTGTCGTCGGCGCTGCACGACGGGCTCACCGCTGGCAGCATCATCGAAGCGCGCGGCCCGGCCGGCGACTTCACCATCGACGCACGCGACCCGCGGCCCGCGGTGCTGATCGGCGCCGGCGTCGGCATCACGCCGATGATCGCCTTCCTGCGCCACCTGGTGGCCGAAGGCGTGCGCAGCCGGAAGCGCCGCCCGGTGCACCTGGTGCAGGTGGCGCGCGATGGCGACGTGGCCGCGTTCGGCGACGAGATCGCCGGCCTGGTGCAGCGCTCGGGCGGCGCCGCGCGCTTCGTGCGCGTGCTCGACCGGCCCGCCAGCGGAACCGATCTCGCCGGCCCGCTGGACGTGGCGCTGCTCGAGACGCTGCTGCCGATCGCCGATTCGGACGACCACGAGTTCCTCCTCTGCGGCCCGGGCGGCTTCATGCAGGCGCTGTACGACGGCCTGCGCCAGCTGGGCGTGCGCGACGCGCGCATCCGCGCCGAGGCCTTCGGCCCGGCCTCGCTGCGGCGCCGGACCGACGGCGATGCCCGAGCCGATGCCGCGGCAGCGACGCAGCTCGCGCCACGCGCCACCAGCGCCGTCGTGCGCTTCAGCCGCAGCGGCGTGCAGGCCACGTGGCAACCGGGCAGCGGGTCGCTGCTCGACCTGGCCGAGCGCCAGGGCGTGGACGTGCCGTTCTCGTGCCGTTCGGGCCGCTGCGGCTCGTGCGCGGCCGGGCTCGCGTCAGGCGAGGTGCAGCTGGCCCCGGGCGCCAGCTGGCGCCCCGACGCCGGCCAGACGCTGCCGTGCTGTGCCACGCCGGCGGCGCATGCCGGTGGCGACGTGGTCGTGCTCGACCTCTGACGACATGGACCGCGCCATGCACGCCGACGCCGACCACCTGAACATCGACCTGGCGCAGCGGGTGGCCGTCGCGCCACCCGGCGACCACGACGGCTGGAGCGGCTCGCCGGCCGCCGGCGTGGTGCGCCACCGCCTGGAGCGTGCCGGCGCCGAGCTGGCGCGTGCCACGAGCATCGTGCGTTATGCCGCGGGCAGCCGCTTTCCGCGGCATGTGCACGGCGGCGGCGAGGAGTTCCTGGTGCTCGAGGGCACCTTCGAGGACGCGCACGGCCGCTACCCGGCCGGCACCTACGTGCGCAACCCGCCGGGCACGGCGCATGCGCCATGGTCGAGCGAGGGCTGCGTGCTGTTCGTCAAGCTCTGGCACTTCGAGCCCGACGACACGATGCCGGTGGTGGTGGACACAGCGCTTGGCGACTGGCGGCTCGACAGCGTCGGCGGCATCCGCACGCAGGTGCTGCACCGCCACGGCCCGGCGGTGACCTGGCTCGCGCGGCTGCCGGCCGGCGCCCGCCTGCCGCCGCACCGCCACCGGCGCGGCGTCGAAAGCCTGGTGCTCGACGGCACGGTCGCCGACGCGGCAGGCCAGCACGGCCGCTGGTCGTGGCTGCGCCTGCCGGCCGGTGCCAGCAGCCACGTGCGCGCCGGGGCACACGGCGCGACGCTGTTCGTCAAGGCCGGCCACTTCGGCACGGGGCTGCTGCAGGCGCCGGAGGCTCGGCCGACGGCGGACGAGGCCGCCCCAGTCGAGCGCTAAGACCGGCGGCTTCAGCGCGACGCCAGCTGCGCTGCGGCCAGGCCGGGAAACACCGCTTCCAGCGGCTTGTGCTCGGGCAGCACGTAGACGATGCCGCGGCGCTGGCCCATCGCCGGCCACAGCACCTGGTCGAAGAACGCCGGCGGCATGTTGATGCAGCCGTAGCTGATGCGGTTGTCGGCGACGGTGGGCGAGGCCAGCCGCTCGAGGCGGCGTTCGGCCGGGTTGGTCAGGCGCACGCGGTGCATCGAGACTGCGGCGTCGTAGTCGACCCACACCACGTCCTCGTCGAGCGTGTTCTTGCCAGACTGGGCGACGAAGCGCCCGGCCGGCGTGGTGCGCTCTTCGGGCCGCACCTCCTCGATGGGGCGCTGGCCGATGCCGGGCACGGTGTCGTCGCCTTCGGCGTAGCCCAGCAGCACGGGGGTCGCGCCGGCCAGGCGGCCGCCCGGTTCGAACACCAGCACCTGCGCCTGCTTCTTGTCGACGATGGCGAAGTGGCGGTGGCCGTTGTCGGCGCTGGCCACCACCCATTCGGCGACGCGGCGTGCGTCGTCGGACACCACGGCGCCGGCCAGGTCGAGCTTGCGCTCGATGGGCGGCGGGGTGGCCTGCACGGCGCGCGTGGCGGCCGGCGGCGGCAGCAGCAGGCCACGCGTCTGCGGCAGCGCCAGCAGCACCAGCAGGCCGATCACGATGCCCTGCAGCACGCCCTTGGCGACATCGCGGTCGATCCGTCGGGCCAGGGTGCGCAGGGCTTGCATAAGGTTGCTCTCGGGGGCTCGGGTCTCGGGAAAACGGGGCTGTTCGAGTTCTAGGGCTGCGGAACCGTGTCCAGGGTCTGTTCGAGTTCGAGAAGGCCGTCACTCGGACCGTGCGCGCCCGGTGTTGCCGAAGAGGCCTGGCGCGCGCCCCGGCCGCAGGGCCGGGGCTTCACGGGTCACGAGGCGTGTCGCGGTGCGGCGACTCAGTTGCGGTCGGCTTGCGCGGCCAGCGTCGAGTCCTGGTCGGTCGAGCTGTTGTTGTTGCTCGAGTCCCAGGTGCTGCTGCCCGACGTCGTGCCGGCGCTGTTGTTGTCCATCGCGCCGCTGGTGCTGCCGCTGTTGTTCAGGCTGCCGCTGGTCGTGCTGTCGACCGTGGTCTGGCCCGACGTCGTCGCGGCGGCGTCCGTGCCTTGCGATTGCGCGAAGGCCAGGCCGATCGAGCCCACCAGGGCGGCGGCGGCGATGCTGGAAACGAGGGTCTTGTTCATGGTTGCTCCTTCTGGGTTGGACCACATCGAGCCGGGGCTGCGTGGCGGTCCGTTGGCGATGAAGCCGGGTTCCGTGGTTCCCGGCTGACCGGTGTATCCGGCGTGGAAGTCATTCTGGCGGGCCCCGTGTTCGCGGGGGGTCGGCGTGTGTCGCCGTCGTGTGTAGGACGGTTCTGTGCGCTGCTGCACCGTGTTACACAAGGCGAAGCCTTGGCGGGTGTCTGTCGGGTGCTCCCTGGCGAACGTTCGAATGGCATGGCAATGTCGTGATGCACCGGGCGTCGAAACGCGCGGGAACACGCACTTCCGTGCCGGGGCGGTCAACGACCTTGAGCTGCACGCGCCCCCACCGCTGCTGCCGGCGGCCACACGCACGCGGCTTGCTCCAGCCCCGCCGACAATGGCCTCCACGATGCACCGCCGTCACCTTCTCTTCCTGCTGGGCGCCGGGCTGACGGCGGGCGCCGTGGCGCCGGCGCTGGCACAGGGTGAACGGCGCCCGCCGCCGCGGCGCCCGGCTCGGCCGCCTGCGAAGCGCCGCCCGGCGCCGGCCGCGGCGGCCGCGGCGGCCGCCAATACGGGTGCGGCGTGGGGCAGCCACCCGGCCGTGCGCGAGTTCGCCGCCGACGTGGCCGAGCGCCGTGGCCTGCCGCTGGCGTGGCTGGAGCGGCACCTGGGACAGGCCAGGCGCATCGAGGCCGCGCGGCGCCTGGTGATGCCCGGCCCGCCCGGCTCGGCGAAGAACTGGGCCGCCTACCGCGCGCGCTTCATCGAGCCGCAACGCATCGCCGCCGGCGTGCAGTTCTGGCGCACGCACGAGCGCTGGCTGGCCGAGGCCGAGGCGCGCTTCGGCGTGCCGGCCGCCATCGTCGTCGGCATCGTGGGCGTGGAGACCTTCTACGGCCGCATCGTCGGCAACTTCCGCGTCGCCGACGTGCTCGCGACGCTGGCCTTCGACTTCCCCCCCGGCCGCAGCGACCGCAGCCGCTTCTTCCGCACCGAGCTGGAAGAGTTCTTCGTGCTGGCCGCGCGCGAAGGCGTGGACCCGCTCGCCATCAAGGGCTCGTACGCCGGCGCGATGGGGTTGCCGCAGTTCATGCCGAGCAGCGTCAACCGCTGGGCCGTCGACTTCGATGCCGACGGCCACGTCGACCTGCACGGCAGCGCGCCCGACGCCATCGGCAGCGTGGCGCGCTACATCGCCGAACACGGCTGGCGCCGCGGCATGCCCACGCACTACGCGGTGCACGCGGTGCCGGGCGACGCCGAGCAGCGCCGCGTGCTGCTCGCCCCCGACATCGTGCCCAGCTTCAGCGCCCTGCAGATGACCGAGCGCGGCGCCGTGCTCGAGCCCGCCGCCCTGGCGCACGAAGGCCCGCTGGCGCTGGTGGAGCTGGAGAACGGCGGCGGCGATGCACCATCCACCTTCGTGGCCGGCACGCAGAACTTCTACGTCGTCACGCGCTACAACTGGAGCAGCTACTACGCGCTGGCGGTGATCGAGCTAGGCGACGCAGTGAAGGCGGCGCTGTAGCGCTCAGGCCGCCATCGGCACCAGGAAGTCGCGGCTGATGCCCACGCCCAGATCGCCGACGCGGTCGAGGAACTGGGTGAGGAAGGCATGCAGGCCGGTGGCGAGGATCTCGTCGATGCGGCCGTACTGCAGATCGGCACGCAGCCGGCCGGCGCGGCGCAGCGTCTCGGCGCTCTGCTGGTTGGCCACCAGGCCCAGGTTGGTGACCACCTCGTCCATGCACGCCGCCAGCGAGCGCGGCATGTCGGGGCGCAGGATCAGCAGCTCGGCCACCTTCTCCGGCCGGATCACGTTGCGGTACACCTTGCGGTAGATCTCGAAGCCGGACACGCTGCGCAGGATGGCGCTCCAGTGGTAGAAGTCCACCTCCTGCGTCGCCTGCTGGCTCTGCGTCTGGCTCTGCGACATGCTGCCCAGCGTCTGGCTCTGCACCATGCCGCCCAGCGACTGCTGCTGCAGCTGCATCGGCGCGGTGGTCGGGGTCCAGCCGACGTCGTCGCCGTTGGCCAGCGCCTGGAACTTCACGTCGAGCAGGCGCGCGGTGTTGTCGGCGCGCTCGAGGAAGGTGCCGATGCGCAGGAAGCGCAGCGCCTCGTCCATCAGCATCGTGCCCACGGTGACGCCGCGGCTCTGGTGCGAACGCACCTTCACCCACTCGAAGAACGCGCCGGGGTCGCGCTCGAAGGCGCCTTCGCGCAGCAGGCGGTTGAATTCGAGCCAGGTCTGGTTCTGCGTCTCCCACACCTCGGTGGTGAGCGCGCCGCGCACCGCCCGCGCGTTCTCGCGCGCCGCGCGCAGGCACGACAGGATGCTCGACGGGTTCGTCTCGTCGCGCACCATGAACGCCATGACGTTCTCGGGCGTGACCCCGGCGTACTTCTGTGAGAAGCCCCAGGTCAGCTCGCTGATCGAGAGCAGGCCGCGCCAGCCCTGCTCGGCGCGCGTCGCGCTCTGCGGCAGCAGGCTCGTCTGGTAGTTGACGTCGAGCATGCGTGCCGTGTTCTCGGCGCGCTCCATGTAGCGGGCCATCCAGAACAGGTGGTCTGCGGTGCGGGAGAGCATGGTGTGAGTGCTCCTGGACGTTGACGTGCTGGGTGCCGTTAAGCGTGATGGGACGAGCGCGTGGCGGACGGCGCCTCGTGCAGAGGCGCGCGGCGAGAAGGCTCGTGGCGGCAAAGGCGCGTGGGGGTGGCCGGCGTCGGCCGACATTCGGCGGTGGGCGCCCTGGGGGCGCCCACTTCCCTGCGCTGCTCGAAAGCCCGGCCCGCGGATAACTCGCTGCACTCGCTTCGCTCGTTACGCTCAAACAACATCCGCGAGTCAGATGTTGAAGCGCGCGGGTACGCGCGCGGCCGGGCTTCCTGCGCTGCTCGGCGCCTCATCACGGCCGCCGCCGGCCACCCCCACGCGCCTTTGCTGCACCGACGGTGGTACGCCACCAAGGAACACAGCGAGCGGTGGTCAAGCGGCAGGCGGTGCCCGGTGCGGTCGCCGTAAGAGGCGGCGAGGAGCGCAGGGCCAAGGGCGGCGCGTGTACTCACGCGCTTCAACATCTGACTCGCGGATGTTGTTTGAGCGTAACGAGCGAAGCGAGTGAAGCGAGTTATCCGCGCGCCCTTGGCCCGAGCACCGCAGCGGAGTGGGCGCCCTAGGCGCCCACCGCCGACAGCGGCGAGCGCACCGGGCACCGCCTGCCGCGATCGCCGCAACGGCAATGGCAACGGCAACGGCAACGCCGACGGCATCTGGGGGGCAAGGCAAGAGCCCACCACGCCTCAAGCCTCCAACACCCACGTGTCCTTCGTCCCCCCGCCCTGCGACGAATTGACGACGAGCGAGCCTTCCTTCAGCGCAACCCGCGTCAGCCCGCCCGGCACCATCTGCACCGTCTTGCCCGACAGCACGAAGGGCCGCAGGTCGATGTGGCGCGGCGCGATGCCGGCTTCGACGAAGGTGGGGCAGGTGGACAGCGACAGCGTCGGCTGGGCGATGTAGTTGGCGGGGTTGGCCTTCAGTGCCTCGGCGAAGGCGGCGATCTCGGCCTTGGTGGCGGCCGGGCCGACGAGCATGCCGTAGCCGCCGGCGCCGTGCACTTCCTTCACCACCAGCTCGTCCAGGTGGTCCAGCACGTACTGCAGGTCGGCGGCGTCGCGGCACAGGTGGGTGGGGACGTTGTTCAGGATGGGTTTTTCGCCCAGGTAGAACTCCACCATCTTCGGCACGTAGGGATAGATGCTCTTGTCGTCGGCGATGCCCGTGCCGATGGCGTTGCACAAGGCGATGTTGCCGGCGCGGTACACGTCCAGCAAGCCGGCGCAGCCCAGCGTGGAATCGGCGCGGAAGGCTGATGGATCGAGGAAGTCGTCGTCGACGCGGCGGTAGATCACGTCGACGCGGCGCGGGCCCTGCGTGGTGCGCATGTAGACGAAGCCGTCGCGCACGAAGAGGTCCTGGCCTTCGACCAGCTCCACGCCCATCTGCTGTGCCAGGAAGGCGTGCTCGAAGTACGCGCTGTTGTACATGCCCGGGGTCAGCACCACCACGGTCGGCTCGTTCACGCCGGCGGGCGCCACGGCGCGCAGCGTCTCCAGCAGCAGGTCGGGGTAGTGCGCCACCGGGGCCACGCGCTGGCGCGCGAACAGCTCGGGGAAGAGCCGCATCATCATCTTGCGGTTCTCGAGCATGTAGCTCACGCCGCTGGGCACGCGCAGGTTGTCCTCGAGCACGTAATACTCGCCCTCGCCGGCGCGCACGATGTCGATGCCGGCGATGTGCGAGTAGACGTTGCCCGGCACCGTCACGCCCATCATCTCCTTGCGGAACTGGGCGTTGCCGAGCACCTGCTCGGCCGGCACGATGCCCGCCTTCAGGATCGCCTGCTCGTGGTAGACGTCGTGGATGAAGCGGTTGAGCGCCGTCACGCGCTGCGCCAGGCCCGCTTCCAGCGTGCGCCACTCCTGCTGCGGGATGATGCGCGGGATCAGGTCGAACGGGATCAGCCGCTCGGTGCCGGCGCCGTCCTCGTCCTTGGCGCCGTACACGGCGAAGGTGATGCCGACGCGGCGGAAGATCACCTCGGCCTCGGCGCGGCGGGCGCGCATGGTCTCGGTGCTCTGCTGCTGCAGCCAGCGCTGGTAGGCGCCGTAGTGCGGGCGCACCGTGCCTGCGGCGGCGTTCATCTCGTCGAATGCGGCCTTCATGGTGGTCGTCGTCGTGGTGTGGGTGGTGTCGCTGTCGCCGTCCATCGTCGTCCCCTCGTAACCCTCAAGCAACCTGCGTGCTCACGCGAACCTCCAGGTGGTGGCGCCCGCCGCCGCGGATGACGCCGCGCAGCGGCGTGACGTCGCCGAAGTCGCGGCCCACCGCCACGCGCACGTGGCCGGCAGCGGGCACGATGCCGTTGGTGGGGTCCAGGTCCAGCCAGCCGTCGGCCGGAACGCCCGGCGTGCCCGGGCACCACAGCTGCACCCAGGCGTGCGACGCGTCGGCGCCCTGCATCGCCGCGCCGCTGTCGGGCGCGCGCGTGAGCAGGTAGCCGCTGACGTAGCGCGCCGCCAGGCCCAGCCCGCGCAACGCGCCGGCCATGAGGTGGGCGAAGTCCTGGCACACGCCGCGGCGCGCAGTCCACACGGCGTCGAGCGGGGTGTCGATCTCGGTGCTGCGGCTGGCGTAGGCAAAGTCGGCGTGGATGCGGTGCATCAGCGCCAGCGCGGCGGCGGCCAGGGGCCGGCGCGGCGCGAAGCTGTCGCGGGCGTAGTCGGCCAGCGCGGGCAGGCGGGGCACGTAGGGCGAAGGCTGCACGAACTCCACTTCGGGGGCATACGGTGCGCCAGCCACGTAGCGCAGCCGCGCGGCCACCTCCTCCCAGGGCGGCGAAGCCTCGGCTGCCAGGCCGGCGAAGCGCGGCGCGACGCGCACGCGGCTGTCGGCGCGCACCAGCAGGTGGTCGTGCGGCTGCGCCAGGCTGAAGTGCAGCTCGGCGTTGCCCATCCAGTCGTTGCCTTCGCGCTGCTGGCCGGGACGCGGCGTCACGCTCAGCTCGCAGAACAGCAGCGCCTGGTGGGCGTCGTGGATGGGCTTCAGGTGCGCCAGGTGGTGCGCCAGCGACACCGGCGCGCCGTAGGCATAACGCGTCTCGTGGCGGACGACGAGTTCCAGCGCCGTGGTCGTCATACGCGCTGGTCGGCGCCTTGCGCCAGGGTGAAGAAGCACTCGCCGACGCGGTCGGCCAGCTGCGCGGCGCGATCGGCCAGGCCGCCGGCCAGGCGCGACAGCACGCCGGCGATGGCGGCGTCGTCGGCGTCGCGCAGCGCGTCGAGCGTCAACCCTGCACCCTGCGGCGGCAACAGCGCCAGCAGCGCGGCGCGGGTGTCGTCGCGGCCGGGCAGCTTGCCGATCTCGGTGCGCAGGCGGCGCAACACGCCGGCGAAGGCCCGCGGGTTGGTCTCGTCCAGCACCAGCAGGTCGGCCAGGGCCAGCAGGTCCTCGTGGCGCTGGTAGCGGGCGCGGAAGGTGATGAGGCTGTCGAACTGCTCGAGCAGCGCCTCCACGCCGGCCACGCTGCCCAGCGCGCCGGCGCCGACGAAGGCCTCGAGCCGCCGCGCCATGCCGATCAGGCGTTCAATGAGCCGGCCCACGGTGAGCAGGCGCCAGCCGTGGTCGCGCGTCATGCGGTCGGTCTGCGCCCCCGTGGCGGCAGCCAGCTGCAGGCCCAGCCGGTCCAGCGCCAGCAGCGCCGCGGCACGCGACGGGGCCGCATCGTGGCCCTTGTCCAGCGCGGCGGCGAAGCCCTCGCGCATGCTGCGGATCAGGCCCCAATGCTCGGGCGACAGACGCTCGCGCAGCACGCTCGAGGCGCGTTCCAGCGCCGCCAGGTGGAAGGCCAGGCTGGCGGTGCCGCCGGTGCCGCCGGCGTCGCCCAGCGCGGCCAGCACCGCCTGCGCCAGGCGCGCGGCCATGCCCCGCGTGTGCGGCACCACGCCGGGGGCCGCCAGGCCGGTGGTGGCGGCCAGCGCCGCCAGGGCCTGCAGCAGCGGCGCAGGCGCGACGTCGTCGTCGCTGTCGGGCAGCTGCAGCAGGGCGCGCGCCAGGCGCAGCTGCTGCTCGGCGCGCTCGGTGTAGCGGCCCAGCCAGAACAGGTTCTCGGCGGTGCGGCTGCTCACCGGGCGGCGGCGCTGCGCCAGGTCGTCCACCTGCAGCCGCTGCGGCAGCATGCTGAAGGTGTCGACCGGGCCGTCGGTCAGCACCCAGGTGTCGAGGCTGGAGCCGCCGTGCTGCATGCTGACGCTGGAATCCTCGCGCCGCGCCACGCGCGTCATGCCGCCCGGCAGCACGTGCCAGCGGCCTTGCGCGTCGGCGATGGCGTACACGCGCACCAGGGCCGGGCGCGGCGTGATGGCGCCGCCGCCCCAGATCGGCGCACGCGAGAAGCGCAGCCGCCCCTGCACCGTCCAGGCGTCGGGGTCGGCGGCGATGGTCGCAGCATCGCGCGCGCCGGCGGCCGAGGCGCGCGTGCCTTGCGGAAAGCTGCCGCGCACCGTCCGCTCCCCCAGCGACTGGCGCACCGCCGCGAACGCCGCCGCCTCGCCGCACCACCACGTGGGCAGCGACGGCAGCATCAGGCCCTGCCCCAGCAGCCGCTCGCCGATCGCCGGCATGAAGCCCTGCAGCGCGGGCGACTCGAGAAAGCCGCTGCCCAGCGCGTTGGCCATGACCACGCGCCCGGCGCGCGCCGCCTGCAGCAGGCCGGGCACGCCGAGCGCCGAATCGGCGCGCAGCTCGAGCGGGTCGCACCAGTCGTCGTCCAGGCGGCGCAGCACGCCGTGCACCGGCTCCAGCCCTTCCACGGTCTTGAGGAACAGGCGCTGCTCGCGCACGGTGAGGTCGCCACCCTCCACCAGCGGCAGGCCGAGGTAGCGCGCCAGGTAGGCATGCTCGAAGTAGGTCTCGCTGAACGGCCCGGGCGTCAGCAGCACGATGCGCGGCACGTGGCCGTCGCCGTGGTCCAGCGCCACCTGCTGCGCCGCCGCCTCCAGCGTGTCCAGCAGGCGGCGGTAGCTGGTGGCGATGTGCTGCACGCGCAGGTCGCGGAAGGCGTCCGGGAACTGGCGCGACACGACCAGGCGGTTGTGCAGCACGTAGCCCAGGCCCGAAGGCCCCTGCGTGCGCTGCGCCACCAGCCACCAGCGGCCATCTGGCCCGCGCGCGATGTCGAAGGCGACGATGAAGAGGCGCAGCGCCGGATCGGCCGTCGTGCCGATCAGCTGGCGCATGAAGCCCGGGTGGCGGAACAGCAGGGCCGGCGGCAGCAGGCCGTCGTGCAGCAGGCGCTGCGGCCCGTGCACGTCGTGCATCAGCTGCTGCAGCAGCACGGCGCGCTGCACGACACCGGCTTCGATGGCTGCCCAATCGGCCGGTTCGATCAGCAGCGGCAGCAGCTCCAACGACCAGGGCCGCGCCGCGCGCGTGCCGTCGTCATCCGCACGGTCGCCTTCCACGCCGTCGCGCGCCGCAGCCGGCGCGGCGGCAGCGTCCGCGGCGGCGAAGACGTTGTGCGTGACGCCGTCGGCGCGGATGCGCTGCGCCACCTGCGCCAGGCGGCGGTCCAGGTCGCCGGCGATGCCCTCCGGCGCCAGCGGTGGCAGCGTGGCGGCCAGGCGCTGCCACGCCGGGCGCAGCGCGCCGCGGTCGTCGCGCAGTTCGTCCCACACGCCGGCTTCGCCGGGCAGCGCCCGGCCCGCGAGCGCGTGCGCGCCGCCCCCGCCGGCCGCGGCGGCGTCGAAGGGCAGCGTCGACTGCGACGGTGGCGAAGACGGCATCGCGCGCGCAGCCGCTAGCGCCGCAGGTCCAGCGTGAACGGGTGCTCCAGGCTCGGCGCGGCGTGCTGCACGTCCAGCGTGCCGGGGGTGTGGCCGAAGCGGAAGAAGCGCGCCAGGCGCCGGCTTTCGGCTTCGTAGGCGTTGACCGGGAAGGTGTCGTAGTTGCGCCCGCCCGGGTGCGCCACGTGGTAGCGGCAGCCGCCCAGGCTCTTGCGCTGCCAGGTGTCGACCACGTCGAACGTCAGCGGCGCGTGCACGCCGATGGTGGGGTGCAGCGACGCCGCCGGCTGCCAGGCGCGGTAGCGCACGCCGCAGACGAACTCGCCCGTGCGGCCGGTGGGCTGCAGCGGCAGGCTGCGGCCGTTGACCGTCACCACGTGGCGGTTGCCGTTCATGCCGCTCACTTTCACTTCCAGGCGTTCGAGCGACGAATCGACGTAGCGCACCGTGCCGCCGGCCGCGCCCTCCTCGCCGGTGACGTGCCAGGGCTCGAGCGCGGCGCGCAGCGTGAGGTCGAGCCCCGCGACACGCACGTCGCCGATGGTCGGGAAGCGGAACGCGACGTGCGGCGCGAACCAGGCGGCGTCGAAGGCGAAGCCGGCGCCGTTGAGGTCGGCGATGACGTCGTCGAAATCCATCTGCACGAAGCTCGGCAGCATGAAGCGGTCGTGCAGGGCCGTGCCCCAGCGCGTGAGGCGCTGCGCGCCGCGGCCGCGGTACGGCTCGCGCCAGAACCAGGCCAGCAGCGCACGCAGCAGCAGCTGCTGCGCCAGGCTCATGCGCGCGTGCGGCGGCATCTCGAAGGCGCGCAGCTCCAGCAGGCCGAGACGCCCGGTCGGCCCCTCGGGCGCATAGAGCTTGTCGATGCAGAACTCGCTGCGGTGGGTGTTGCCGGTGGCGTCCACCAGCAGGTTGCGCAGCACGCGGTCCACCAGCCAGGGCGGCACGCGGCTTTCGGCCGGCGCGCCGTCGCCCCCGCCGGCGCCGTGGAGCGCCAGCTGCCGCTCCAGCTCGATGAGCGCCAGCTCCACCTCGGCCACCTGGTCGGTGCGCGCCTCGTCGACGCGCGGGTGCTGGCTGGTGGGGCCGATGAACAGGCCGCTGAAGAGGTAGCTCAGGCCCGGGTGGTCGTGCCAGTAGGTGAGCAGGCTGGCCAGCAGGTCGGGCCGGCGCAGGAAGGGGCTGTCGGCCGGGGTGGCGCCGCCCAGCACGAAGTGGTTGCCGCCGCCGGTGCCGGTGTGGCGGCCGTCGAGCATGAACTTCTCGGCCGACAGCCGCGTGCGGTGCGCCGCGTCGTACAGGAACTCGGTGTGGTCGACGAGCTCGTCCCAGTCGGCGGCGGGGTGGATGTTGACCTCGATCACGCCCGGGTCGGGCGTCACCGCCAGCGTCTTCAGGCGCGGGTCGCGCGGCGGCGGATAGCCTTCGAGCACGATCTTCACCTGCAGCTCTGCCGCGGTGGCTTCGACCGCGGCGAGCAGCTCGAGGTAGTCCTCCAGCAGCGCCAGCGGCGGCATGAAGACGTAGATGACGCCGCGCCTGGCCGCCGGGTCGGCGCTGGCCGCCGCCTCGAAGCCGGGACCGAAGGCGCGCGCCGGGTCGCGCACCTCGACGCACAGCGCCGTGCGCACCGTGCCGGCCGCCGACTCGAAGCGCGCCGGCTCGGCGTCAGGCGCCTGCGCCGGCGCGGCGACCGGGTCGTGCTCGGTGGACCCGGCGGCCGGGCCCGCCGCGTCGGCGCCGGCCGCATCGGCACCGGCCGCATCGGGCGTCCAGCCGCTGCCGCCGGAGACCAGCGTGGTGGCGTCGCCATCGGCGGGACGCTGGGTGCGCAGCGCCGCCGCGGGCACGGGCGGGCGCGGCGCGAACGGGTCCTGCGCCAGGCTCCAGGGGCGGTCCGGCTCGGCGGCCCAGGGCAGCGAATCGAGCGGCAGCCGGAAGCCCATGGGCGAATCGCCCGGCACGAGGTAGAGCCGCTCGTCGCGCAGGAACCAGGGTCCGGTGATCCAGGCCGGGCCCCGCGTGCCGGTGCGCCACTCGCGCTTGAGCGGCAGCAGCCAGCCCACCGGCTCGGCCAGGCCGTGGGTGAACACCCGGCGCAGGCGCACGCGCTCGAGCTCGTCGTCGAGCCGGGCGTCGAACGGGTCCACGTTCACCGGCAGCCGGCGCTCGCGCCAGAGGTAGTACCAGGTGTCCTCGTAGCCCGGCTGGAGGTGGCGCGTGTCCAGCCCCAGGCGGCGGGTGAGCGATTCGATGAAGCGGCGCGCGTCGTCGCCGGTGTGGTTCAGCGCATCGCGCTCGTCGGCGAACAGCGCCGGGTCGTGCCAGCACGGCTGGCCGTCGGCACGCCAGGCCACGGTGAGCGCCCAGCGCGGCAGCTGCTCGCCCGGGTACCACTTGCCCTGGCCGAAGTGCAGGAAGCCGCCCTGCCCGTACTTGGCGCGCAGCTCGTGCACCAGCGCGGTGGCCAGGCCGCGCTTGGTGGGGCCCAGCGCGTCGGTGTTCCACTCGGCCGCGTCGCGGTCGTTGACGGCCACGAAGGTCGGCTCGCCGCCCATCGTCAGGCGCACGTCGCCGGCCTCGAGCTCGGCGTCCACCTGGTGGCCGAGCGCGACGATGGCCTGCCACTGCTCGTCGGTGTAGGGCCGCGTGACGCGCGGCGATTCGTGGATGCGCACGACGCGCATCTCGTGGCGGAAGGTCACCTCGCACTCGTCGACCGCGCCGCTGATGGGCGCGGCGCTGCCCGGCTCGGGCGTGCAGGCCACGGGGATGTGGCCTTCGCCGGCAAGCAGGCCCGAGGTGGGATCGAGCCCGATCCAGCCGGCGCCGGGCAGGAAGACCTCGCACCAGGCGTGCAGGTCGGTGAAGTCGCTGTCGGCGCCGCTCGGGCCGTCGATGGCCTTGACGTCGGGCTTGAGCTGGATCAGGTAGCCGGAGACGAAGCGGGCCGCCAGCCCCAGGTGGCGCAGCGTCTGCACCAGCAGCCAGCCGCTGTCGCGGCACGAGCCGCTGGCGTTGGCGAGCGTCACCTCGGGCGTCTGCACGCCGGGCTCCATGCGGATGAGGTAGGCGATGTCGCGCTGCAGCCGCTGGTTCAGCGCCACCAGGAAATCGATCGTGCGCTGGCCGGGCGCCGTGTGAATGCTGGCCAGGAAGGCGGCGAAGCGCGGCGTGGCCGGCTCCTTCACGAGGTACGGGGCGAGGTCGCGCGCCAGTTCGTCGCCGTAGGCGAAAGGGAAGGTCTCGGCACCCGGCTCGAGGAAGAAGTCGAACGGGTTCAGCACCGCCATCTCGGCCACGAGATCGACCGTGACCTTGAACTCGCGCGTCGGCTCGGGGAACACCAGCCGCGCCAGGTGGTTGGCGAACGGGTCCTGCTGCCAGTTGATGAAGTGCTGCGCCGGCTCGATGCGCAGCGAGTAGCTCAGGATGCGCGTGCGGCTGTGCGGCGCGGGGCGCAGGCGCACCACCTGGGGCGAGAGGTGCACGCGCCGGTCGTAGCGGTAGTGCGTGACGTGGTTCAGCGCGACGTGGATCGACACGGGGGCGTGGCTCCTGGGCCTGGTGTGGGTGACGGCATCCGGCTTGCAAGCCGCGGGCCATGCGCTGCACCGCGTTCAGCGCGGCCTGCCGCTTGCCGACGGATCGTCGAATCGATGATGCCAGTAACGGCGTGCGGTCTCGCGCTGGCACGAACCCTCGGACGGCGCCGCGCCCGCGGGCCGGGTCCAGGCGCCGCAGCGGTCGCTGCGCACCACGGCGGCACCACGTGCCGCGTAGCGCGCCACGACGTCGGGCGCGGGGTGGCCGAAGCGGTTGCGGTAGCCGGCCTGCACCAGCGCCACGCGCGGCGCCACGGCGTCGATGAAGCCGGCGCTCGACGACGTGCGGCTGCCGTGGTGCGGCACCAGCAGCACGTCGGCACGCAGCGCCTCCGGCGCCGTGCGCTGCAGCAGCGCGGCTTCCTGCGCCGCCTCGATGTCGCCGGCCAGCAGCACGCCGGCGCCGCCGCCGTCGGCCGCGCGCACGTGCAGCACGCAGCTCACGGCGTTGGGCCTGGTGCCGAAGCCGACGTCGGTGCCTTCCGGCGGGTGCAGGAACGCGAACGCCACGCCGTCCCACACCCAGCGCTGGCCGGCGGCGCAGGGGTCGAAGCGGATGCCGCGGGCTTCGGCATCGGCGCGCAAGGCGTGACCGGGCTCCAGGGACGCGACGAGGCGGCGCACCGGCAGCGCGGCCAGCAGGGCGGCGGCGCCGCCGGCGTGGTCCAGGTCGCGGTGGCTGACGACGAGTGCATCGATGGCCGCATCGCCGCGCGCGCGCAGCAGCGGCACCAGCACCCGGCTGCCGGCGTCGGCCTCGGGCGTGTAGGCCGGGCCGGTGTCGTACAGCAGCAGGTGGCGCGCGGTGCGCACGATCACCGCGTTGCCCTGGCCGATGTCGACCGCGACGACGTCGAACCGGCCCGGCGGCGGCCGCGCCACCGGCGGCGCCAGCAGCGGCAGCATCAAGAGCGCCCCGCAGGCGCGCAGGCGCCAGGGCAGCGGCAGCACGCACAGCGCACCGCCCAGCAGGCCGGCGGCCATCGCCCAGGGCGGCGCGGCAGCGGCCGTCTAGCTGCCGGCGGGCCACCCGGCCAGCAGCTGCAGGAAGGCGTCCAGTTGCTGCACCAGCGCCGCGGCCAGCGGCCAGAGCGGCGGCAGCCCCATGCCCAGCAGCGACATCGGCGTCACCACCAGCGTCACCAGCGGGATCGCGACGAGGTTGGCGACGAAGCCCACGACCGACACCTGCTGGAAGAACACCAGCGTCAAGGGCGCCAGGCCGATGGTGGCGATGGCCTGCGTGCGCAGCCCGGCGGCCAGCAAGGCCAGGGCGCGGGTGCGGCGGCCCTGCGGCGCCGGCTCGGCCGGCTGCAGCGGGTCGGACGCCATGAGCAGGCCCACGGCGACGAACGACAGCCAGAACCCCGGCTGCAGCATGGCCCACGGGTCGGCCAGCACCACCGCGACCGCGGCGCTCAGCCACACCAGCGGCAGCGGCCAGCGCAGGCCGCTCGTGCGCAGCAGCAGCACCACGGCGATCATGCCGACGGTGCGCTGCGCCGGCACGCCCCAGCCGGCCAGCACCGCATAGCCCAGCGCCACGGCGAGCCCGCCCCAGCGCGCCGCCAGCGGTGCGGGCAGCAGCAGCGGCAGGCGTGCATGCCAGCGCCACGCCCGGCCGATGGCGGCCGCCGCCAGCCAGGCCAGCATGGTGACGTGCACGCCGGACACGCTGAGCAGGTGTGCCACGCCCGTGTGCCGGTAGAGGTCCCAGCCGGCGCGGTCGATCGCCGCCTGGTCGCCGATGGCCAGCGCCGCCACCACGCCGGCCGCGGCGGGGTCGGGCACGCGGGCCTCGATGGCGTCCTTGATGTGCTGGCGCCAGCGTTCCACCGGATGGCCCACGCCCGAGGCCAGCAGGCGCGGCGCTTCGGCGCGGGCACCGCCGCGCACGCTGCCCGTGGCGCCGATGCCGCGTTCGAACAGCCACAGTTCCAGGTCGAAGCCGTGCGGGTTGAGGCTGCCGTGCGGCAGGCGCAGGCGCACCGGCAGGCGCCAGCGTTGTCCCGCCCGCACCGGCTCGGCCGGCTCGGCGAGCGCCGCCTCGTCGTCGGCAGCGGCGTACCAGCCCAGCGAGATCCGCCGCGGCAGCCGGACCGTGCGGCCATCGGCCGCGACCGCGTGCTCGGGCTCGAAGATGAACCGCGTGCCGGTGGCGGTACGCCGGGGCAGCTCGGCGACGACGCCGGTCGCGACGAGGTCGACGCCTTCGAGCCCGGGCTGCAGCCGGTCGTCGAGCCGCATGGCGGCGCGCCAGTCGGCGCCGGCGTGGGCGAGCAGCCCGGCGGCGATCGCGATGCCGGCCAGGTGCAGCCAGCGCCTGCGGCCCGGACGCCCGGACCGTTGGAGGCCGCCTGCGCGATCCGGCCGCAACGCCCACACGAGCACCACGATCAGCACCAGCGCCAGCGCGACCAGCGCCAAGCGCTGCGGACCATCCGCCAGGGCCGCGCGCTGCAGCTGCAGCGCGGTGCCCAGCAGCACGCCGCTGCCTGCCGCGAGCCAGCTCCTCCCCGCCGCCGTCGTTCTGGTCATGGGCCGCTGCAGTGTAGGATGCCCCGGCCCTGGCCCGGTGCGCCCACGACCCTCCCCCGAGCCGCTTGCCGCCGGCGCCGCGCGGCCCCTTCCCGCCCCTTCGGAACACCACCCGCCATGTCCATCGCCGAACGCCTGCAAGCCCTGTCGATCACGCTCCCGCCGCTGGCGGTGCCGGCCGCGGCCTACGTGCCGTTCGTGCGCAGCGGCAACTTGGTGTTCGTCTCCGGCCACATCGCGCGCAAGGACGGCAAGCCCTGGGTCGGCCAGCTGGGCCTGACGACCACCACCGACGAAGGCAAGGCCGCCGCACGCGCCGTCGCCATCGACCTGATGGGCACGCTGCAGGCCGCCGTGGGTGGCGACCTGGGCCGCGTCAGGCGCCTGGTCAAGGTGCTGTCGCTGGTGAACAGCGCGCCCACCTTCACCGAGCACCACCTTGTCACCAACGGCTGCAGCGAGCTGCTGGTGCAGGTGTTCGGCCCCGAGGTCGGCTCGCACGCGCGCAGCGCCTTCGGCGTGGCGCAGCTGCCCCTGGGCGCGTGCGTGGAGATCGAGCTGATCGCCGAAGTGCAGTGACCGCCGCGATGCGCCTGCCGCAGGGCCGCGCCGCGTGCGCGGCCATGGTGGTCGTGAGCCTGGTCGCGGTGGCCGCCGCGATGGTCTCGCAGCACGTCTTCGGCATGGAGCCGTGCCCCTGGTGCGTGCTGCAGCGCGTGGTGTTCGTGGCCATCGCCATCGCCGCGCTGCCCGGGCTGGTGTCGCGGCACGCAGCCGCGCGCATCGCCAGCGGCGTGCTGGTGCTGGCGCTGGCCCTGGCGGGCGCCGCGGCGGCGCTGTGGCAGCACTTCGTCGCCGCGGCCAGCCAGTCGTGCGCGGTGACGCTGGCCGATCGCCTGGTGCGTGGCTGGGGCCTGGACGAACTGTGGCCGGCCGCCTTCTCCGCCACCGCCAGCTGCGCCGACGCGGCGGTGAAGCTGCTCGGCGTCCCCTACGAGTTCTACAGCCTGGCGCTCTTCCTGCTGCTGGGCTGGATGGGTTTCAGGCTGCTCGCCCCGGCCCGACCGTCGCCCGGCCAGCGCTAGACGCGAGCGCCACGCGCGTGGCCGCCAGGTCCCACGCGGCCGAGCCCACGCTCTTGAAGAACAGCGGCGCGCCGCCCAGCGCCGCAGGGCCCGCACGCAGCAGCTGCGCCAGCGACAGCACGCTGTCCCAGTCGACGCCGGCACGGATCAGGTCGCCCGCTTCGTGCCGCGCACCTGTCGGGTCGTCGACCACGGCCCGGCTGGCCTGCACCGTGGCCGCGGCCACCTCGGCAGCGTGGGGCTGGAACGCGCCGACCGCCACCACCGCGCGGCCGGCGCGCGCCGCTTCAGCGTACACCGGCTCGGCGCTGCTGGTGCAGAGCACGACGGTGTCGACGCCATCGGCCAGCCCGGCCGCCGCCGGCGCCACGCGCAGGCCGAGCGCCGCGCCATGCCGGCACAGCGCGGCCACGGCGTCGGGCCGGCGGCCGGTCAGTTCAACCTGCGCGACAGGGTGCAGCGCCGCGAGCGCGTGGATGTGCGCCCTGGCCTGCGCGCCCGTGCCGACGAGGCACACCCGCCGCGGCACGTGGCCGGCCGCGGCCAGGGCCAGCATCGACACCGCGGCGGTGCGCCGGCCGGTGAGCGCCGGGCCGTCGAGCAGCAGGCGCGGCTCGCCGCTCGTCGCGTCCAGCGCCGTCACCACGCCCTGCACCACCGGCAGGCCGCGCGCCGCATTGCCCGGCGCCACGGTCACGAGCTTGTGCGCCGCCACGTCGGCGGCCACGGCCGGCATCGCCAGCATCACGCCGCCGTCCGGCAAGGGCACGGCGAGCCGCGGCGGGCAGGCGATGGTGCCGGCCTCCAGTTCCAGCGCGGCGCGGCGCAGCGCGTCGAGCAGGGCCGCGAATGGCAACGCCGCCTGCGTGGCGGCGGCGTCGAGCACGGCGGGCCTGCGGCCGTGCTCGGCGGCGCGTGAAAGGTCGGTGTCGGCGGTCGTGCGGTCCATGCCGCATCTTGCCGCAAGCCCTGCGGCGCGCCGCCGTGCGCGTCGTCGCGACGTCTGCCCGTCAGCGCGCGGCGCGCCGGCGCCGGCCGGCACCCACCGCGCCCGCCAGTGCCAGGGCCACGAGCGCCAGGCTCGCCGGCTCGGGCACCACCGCGCCGGGTGCGGCCAGGGGCACCGAGCGCCCGTTCCCCGGCGCCCAGACCAACAGGTCCTGCGAGCCGGTGCGCTCGAGGGCAAAGACGTCGAAGCGGCTCTGCGTCACCTGCGCGGCGCCGGCCAGCAGTGCGTTGGCCTTGATGCGATGGCCGCTGGTGTCGCCGAAGCCGCCGGGGCCCGTCACCGTGAAGTCGCTGTCGTAGACCATGTTCCACACCGCCAGCTGCATGGCGGCGGAACTGGCCGCATCGCCGACGCTGCCGGCCGTGTCCGCGACGTAGGTGAGCAGCCGCCCCACCCGGTCGGCGATGCCGGCATCGCCGCGCCGCTGCTCGAAGTACGAAGCGCCGTCGGTGAGCACGTAGCCGAGCATCGGCGTGTTGGCGAAGCGGAAGCTCTCCTCGATCTCGATGCAGTACGTGATGAACGACGCCGAGTCGAGCAGCCCGGCGCCGCTGAGCACGCCGGTGAACGCACCGGCGTGTCCGCGGTAGCTGGTCGGTGCCGCATTCGCCTCGACGACGGCGCTGGCCTGCACCTTCGGCCCGCTGCCGTAGGCCCAGCCGGTGAGCGTCACTTCGAGGGACGGCATGACGAAGCCGGCATGCGCCGGCGCCAGCGTGGCGGCGAGCGACAGCGCGGCGGCGGCGCGGCAAAGGAAGGTCTTGTTGGTGTGCATGGCGGTTCCGTCGGGCGCTGGCACGGTGCGACGTGCACCGGGCGTTTCCCAATGCCGCGAGTCTGCCCACGCAGGGCGCCGCGTGCGCGTCACGCCACCGCGAACACGGGGCCCGTGGGGCGTGGCACACGTCACGACACGCGGCGCGATGGACGCCTGGCGTGACTTCCGACCGGTCGTGCGCCTGTCTAGACAAGCGCGTGCGCGCGGCCGCGCATGCGGCCCATCCGTTTGGGGGGTCGGTGGTCACACGCGCATGCCCGGCGCCCACCTACACTGCGCCGCTTTTTCGGGGACCCGGCTCGGGTCCTCCCCTCCGCCCGGGCCTCGTCGCGCCCCTGCTCCCGCCCCGCCACCTGCTCACCCCATGCGCCTTCTCCACGCCTTCCGCTCGTTGCTCGCCCTCGTCGGCGCGGCCTGTCTGACCGCTTGCGGCGGCGGCGGTGGCGGCGGTGGCGGCGACGGCGCGGCCGACAACCGCTGGCTCGCCATCACGCCCGGCACGAGCGTGGTCGAGGCCTACGAAGGCGAGTCGGTGGCATTCATCGTGACGGCGCAGTCGTCGCGCACCATCGCCGAGCCGCTCCACGTGGCGATCGTCGACGCGCGCGGCGTGATCCGACCCGACGTGTCCATCCAGGCGGTCGATGCCCTCACCTATCGCGCCACCCTGCAGACCGCGGCGGCGCTGTCCGTCGGCGTGCACGAGGGCGCGTTCGAGCTACGGCTGTGCCGCGATAACCCGCTGACCTGCGCCAACCCGTACCCCGGCTCGCCCTGGCGCGTGCCGTACCGCGTGACCGTCCATCCCGGCACCAACCTCGTCCCGCTGGCCGCGCTGGCCGGCGCCGGCGACTGGACCACGTACCAGGGTGATGCCCGCCACCGCGGCTTCGTGGACGCGACGGTCGACCACCGGGACTTCAGGCGGCGCTGGATGCAGCCGCTCGCCAGCAAGGGCGTGGCCATCGCCGGCGGCCGCATCTACACCACCAGCGGCGATCGCTTCGGCCGCTGGCGCCTGCTCGCACTGTCCGAGCACGACGGCAGCACCGTGTGGCAGCACGACTTCGGCACCATGTTCAACGCCAACCCGCCCGCGGTGGCGGGCGGCCAGGTCGTGCTGGCCACCAGCGGCCACAGCGACACCGCGTTCTGGGCCTTCGACGCCGCCAGCGGCGCGCAGCGCAACCGCGTGCCGATGAACTCGCAATGGGAGAGCTACCTGCAGCCGACGGTGCACGGCGGCGCCGTGTACACCAACATCGGCAGTTACGGCGGGCTGGCCCGCTTCGACCGGACCACCGCCGCGCTGGACTGGGCCAACCTCGCGCTGCCCCAGTTCGACCTGTGGACACCAGCCGCCGACGACCACACGGTGTACGCGCTCATCCAAGACCGTCTGTGGCTCATCGACCCGGCGACCGGCGCGGTCCGCTCGACCATCGGCGATCCGCTGTACGCCTGGACGGGCTACTCCATGCACGGCGCCGCGGTGCTGGGCGACGGCGGCCGCGTCTATGCCACCGGCTACGGCAGCAACGGCGCCGACAGCTTCAGCGCCGGCCACCTGCTGGCCTTCGACACCGCCGGCTCACGCGTCGCCTGGAGCCGCGCCGGCCAGACGCGCAGCAACCCGGTGCTGGCGGGTTCCACCGTCTGGACGATCGACAACACGCGCAGCCTGCAGGCGCACGACGCCGCCACCGGGGCGTTGCAGCACACGATTCCGGTGGCCGAGACGCCCACCGGCAGCGGCCCGCTCGCGCCCGGCGCGCCGCTGGTCGTCGTCGGCCGCTACGCCTTCGCCGGACTCGACGGCACCACCTACGCCGTCGACCTGCAGGCGCGCCAGGTGGTGTGGCGCTATCCGCTGGCCGGGCCGATGGCCGTGTCGCGCAACGGCGTGCTGCTGATCGCCTCGGCCGAGCAGGGCAAGCTCGTGGCGATCAACCTGCGCTGACGGCGCTGGCGCTAACGGTCAGCCCGAGTGCATCCCGCGAAAGCCCTGATTGCCGGCGCGCGGCGGCGCCCATCCAATCGCGGGCAAAGGGGAGGAACCGACATGATCACGGTCCACGGGGCGCGCGCGTCCAGCCGCGCCATCGCCTGGTTGCTGGCCGCGGCGATGCTGCTGGCGGCGCCGGCACTGGCGCAGAGCCGCAACCTCGCACCCGGCTTCACCGCCTTGCCGGCCGGCGCCAAGATGGTGCTGATGCCGGTGGACGTGGAGCTGTTCTCGCTCACCGCCGGCGGCCTGCCCGAACCCAAGGCCGACTGGACGGCCGACGCGCAGCGCTTCATGAACCAGGCGCTCAAGGGCAAGCTGGCCCGCAGCGCCATCACGCTCGACACCCTCGACGAGAAGGCAGCCGACGACTTCGCCGAGCAGGTGGGCCTGCACGCCGCCGTGGCGCAGTCGATCAACCTGCACCACGCCATCGGCGGCAGCTGGGCGCTGCCCAGCAAGAACGGCCTGCTGGACTGGAGCTTCGACACGGCGATGCAGCCGCTGCAGCAGAAGACCGGCGCGCGCTACGGGCTGTTCGTGTGGGTGCGCGACAGCTACGCCAGCGCCGAGCGCAAGGCCGCGATGGTGATGCTGGCGCTGCTGGGCGTGGGCATCACCGGCGGCGTGCAGGTCGGCTACGCCTCGCTGGTGGACCTGCAGACCGGCCAGGTGCTGTGGTTCAACCGCCTGGCCCGCGGCAGCGGCGACCTGCGCGAGGAGAAGTCGGCCGTCGAGTCGATCGACGCGCTGCTCGACGGCTTTCCCGGCGGCGCGGCGCGCTGAACGGCCGTGCCGAACCGCAGGCGCTGGTTGCTCGCCGGCTGCGGCCACTGCGCGGCCCTGGCGACCGCGCCGGCGCTGCTGTTCGCCGCCGGGCGTGCCCGGGCGCAGGCCCCCGGCGGCTGGACGCCGCCGCAGCGCTTCGAGCGCCCCGACCTCGCCACCGACGAAGGTGGCCTGTGGGCGCTGATGGATCGCGAGGAGACCCGCCTGCGCCGCAGCCCCTTCCGCATGCGCGAGGCCGGCCTGCAGGAGTACCTGCAGGGGATCGCCTGCAAGCTGGCGGGCGAGCACTGCGCCGACATCCGCGTCTACCCCGTGCGCACGCCGTTCTTCAACGCCAGCATGGCGCCCAACGGCATGATGCAGGTGTGGAGCGGCCTGCTGCTGCGCGCCGAGAACGAGGCGCAGCTGGCCGCGGTGCTGGCGCACGAGGTGGGGCACTTCCTGCAACGCCACTCGCTGGCGCAGCTGCGCGACGTGCGCGCGCGCAGCTCGTTCGCCACCTTCCTGGCCATGTTCGGCGCCGTCGGCGCGCTGGCCGCGCTGGGCACGCTGGCCAGCGCCTTCGGCTTCTCGCGCGACCAGGAGCGCGAGGCCGACGGCATCGGCCTGCAGCTGATGGAACGCGCCGGCTACGACCCGCGTGAAGCGGCGAAGATCTGGCAGAACCTCATCACCGAGCTGGCGGCCAACCCGGGCAACGAGTCGACCTCGTCCACGCCCATGTTCGCCACCCACCCAGCACCCGCCGAGCGCAGCCGCACGCTGGCCGAGGCCGCCGCCGGCAAGGCCGGCGCGCTGGGCGAAGCGGAATACGCGGCCCGCCTGGCGCCGCTGCGCCAGGCGCTCCTCGAGGACGAGCTCAGGCGCGGCCGCCATGCCGAGACCCTCGTGCTGCTGAACCGCATGCTGCAACGTCAGCCCGGCGACGCCGAACTGCTGTACTTCCGCGGCGAGACGCGGCGCCTGCGGGCCGAGGCCGACGATGCCGCCGCGGCCCTGTCCGACCTGCAGGCCGCCGCCGCCACCGGCCGCGAGCCGGCTGCCACGCACCGCGCGCTGGGCTACCTGCAGCGCGCCGCGGGCCAGGGCGACGCAGCCCGCGAGAGCTTCGAGCGCTACCTCGCCAAGGCGCCGGATGCACCCGACGCCGCCCTCATCCGCCAGCAACTCGACACCAAGCCGCCGACATGACCACGCCACCGGTTTCCCTCGTCCGCCGCGCCGTCCCGGCGCTGGCCCTGGCCCTGCTCCTGGCCGGCTGCGCCGCGCCGGTGCTGAAGGTCGAGTCCGGCTCGGCGATGGTCAAGGAACGCCTGCTCGTCGACGTGGCGGTGCCCTGGAACCAGTTCCAGCACGGCCCGTATGCCGAGACGCCGACCTGGACGCACGAAGGCGTCACCGTCGACGCGCTGCAGTTCTACGTCGGCGTGAAGGACGGCCAGCTCATCGCCCCGACGCCGCGCGAGCCCAAGGGCGCGCGGGCGCTCGCCTTCAAGTCGACGATGCAGACGGCGGACATCGTCGAGCTGTTCCAGACGCTGTGGTCGCGCGACGGCTCGCAGGTGAGCATCGAGCGCATCGAACCGGCGCCGTTCATGGGCGGCGACGGCTTCAAGGTGGAGTACGCCGTGGTGCGCAAGCGCGACGACGTGCGCCTGCAGGGCGTCGCCTGGGGCGCCGTGCGTGGCGGCGAGCTGTTCGTCATCAACTACAGCGCACCGCGGCTGGCCTTCTTCGCCCGCTACCGCCCGCAGGTGGAAGCCATCGCCCGGTCGGCACGGCTGCGCAGCTGAGCGGCCGGGGCGGCGGCGGCGATGCCGCGCCCCGCCGGCCTGCGACCGATCAGCGGGGCGCCACGCGCGCCCGCGCCAGCTCCAGCCTGGCGAAGGTCGTCTCGCGATACGGCGCCGCGTCGATCTCCACCGTGCGCGCCCAGGCACGCTGTGCTTCGTCGCGCTGTCCCTGCAGGGCGTGGCGCTGGGCGACGTAGAAGTGCGCTTCGGCCAGGTTCAGGCGCTCCATCTCGCGCTTGGCGCGCGCCGCCTTCATCAGGTTGTCGGCGGTGATGACGCCGTTGACGAAGCGCAGCAGCTCGGCGCTGAAGCGCTCGCCGGCGGCGGCTTCGGCGTACCACGGCTCGATGGCCTTGGCGCCGCGCCCGGGCCCCTGGCGCTCGGCGGCGAAGTACAGCCAGATGAGCGCGAAGTCGCGATCCGCGCCGGCTGCGCGCTCGACCGCGGCGCGCAGCAGGCGCTCGGCCTCGGCGTCGCGGCCCAGGTGATAGGCCACCGATCCGGCCCAGTGCGCGTGCTGCGCCTTGGCAGCTTCGCCACCGGCGAGCCGCGTGAACTCGGCCAGCGCATCCTCCGCCTTGCCCTGGCCCAGCAGCGCCACGGCGCGGGCCTCGCGTGCGTCCTCCAGGTCGGCGCGGATCGCCAGCGCCAGCGTGGCGTCGGACAGGCCGGCGTCGAAGTCGCCCAGCAGGTTGCTGGCCACGGCGCGCGAGGCGTAGACCTGCGCGGCCAGCGGGCTCTTGCGGTCCAGCGTGTCGAGCACGCGGCCGTCGATGTGCCGGCTGAAGGTGTTGCGCGCGACGATGTTGCCCAGCGCGTCCTCGCGCCACCCTTTCGTGCCGACCACCTTGCGCTCGACCTCGCGCGCGTCGGCGCTGACCTGCTGCGGGTCCAGCAGGGCGAAGCGCAGCTGGTTGGACGACTGCTGCCGCGCCTTGAGCAGGGCCTCGCGGAAGGCATTCACGTCGGCCGGCAGCACCTGGTCGGCACGCCGCTCGACGCGGCGCACGAAGGTCACGCTGCGCTCCTGCAGCTCCACCCGACCGGTGTAGCGGAAGTGCCGGTCCACCACCTCGGTGGGCGGCGGCGCCTTGAAGCCCACGGGGCGCGGCGTGGTGATGACGATGCGGCTTTCCACCACGCGCGGCTGGTCGTAGAGGAAGGGCATGCGCCGCTGCACCTCGGGCGGGCCCGTCAGCACGTCCAGCAGCTCGATGGCGACGAACTCCATCTCGAGGGCGCCGCGCTGGTAGCGCGCCGGCTCGGGGTGCGAGAAGCGCTGCGTCACGGCCAGCGTGTTGAACGTGCGGTCGTCGGCGAGTTCGGGGGCGCCCTGCGGCTGCAGGCCGGGCGCGATGCGCGCATAGGCCCCGGCGAGCGCCTGGCCGATCGGCTCGACGCCGGCGTTGGCCACCGCCGCACGCCAGCGTTCGGCGGCCAGCCCCCGGGTCCGCATGGTGGTGACCAGCGTGGCCGGCTGGCCGGGCTGCGACAGGTCCCAGCGCTGTTCGTACTCCAGCCGGTCGATGGCATCCTCGGGCGCGGCCAGCGCCGTCAGCTCGCCGCTGCCCACGACCAGCCCCGCCCCGTAGGGCCAGTGGCCCCGCGTGCCGAGCTCCAGCCCCTGGTTGGCGATGGTCGGATCGAGCAGCCAGCGGCGACCCTCCAGGCGCAGTTCGGCGATGACGTGGTCGAACTGGTCGTGGCCAGGCGGGAAGTCCAGCAGGCCACGGTTGCGGTGCATGGCCACCAGCACCGGACGCGCGTCGAAGCCCAGCTCGCGCAGCAGCGCCACCAGCAGCAGCACCTTGTCCTTGCAGTCGCCCAGGCGTTCGGCCAGCGTCTGCTGCGGCGGCTTGGGCCGGTGCGAACTTTCGCCCAGGCTGGTGCTGAAGTAGCGCACCTCGTCCTGCACGAAGCGCAGCACGTCGCTGGCGAGGGCAGCACCGGTCAGGCCCTTGGCCTTGAACTCGGCGGCGCGCGCCGCGACGTCGGCATGCGCAGCCGCCGGCAGGGCGAAGAGCCGCTGCGCCCACGCGTCCACCTCGGCCCAGCTGGCGTACTCGCTCACGCCAACGGCCGGGAAGATCTTGAACCACGGCGGCGTGTGCTGCTCGGGCGTGATGGCGTGCACGTGGTGGCGCACCAGCCGCGTCTCCTGCACCGCACCTTCGCTGCGCTGCTCAGGCTCGAGCGAGGTCCCCATGCGCCACACGCGCAGCGGGCGGCTCGCCGGCGCCAGCACGCGCCAGTGCAGCGTGTCGACCGGCGTCTGATAGGCCAGCTGCATGCCGCCGGCGACGCGGGCTTCGAAGATCGGGTTCTCGCCCTCGACGGTGTAGGTGATCTCGACGGCGTCGCCGACACGCACGTCGTTCAGCACCACCAGCAGCGTCTCGGTGCCGTCGATCATCTGCTGCTCGAGCCGCTGCTCGCGCCGCATCAGTTCGATGCGCGCGTCCGCCAGGCGGTCCAGGCGCTGGCCGCCGCGTTGCACGGCGGCGGCGTGCAGCAGCACGGTCTGGTAGGCCGGGTTGAAGCCGATCTGCGGCTGCGACACGGCGCCCAGGGTGGCCGCGTCCAGCGCCACGCTGCGCCAGCGCACGAACTGCTGCGGCTTGGGCAGCGCGTGGTTGACCTGCACGTCGTACAGCTGCTCGCGCCGGCCGCCGGCATTCGGCGCCGGGGTGCTGCCGGCCGGCGGCGCCGGCGGCTCGACCACCCAGGCCGGCACCGCGCCCACCTGCCAACCCTTTCCGGCACGCGCGGGCTCTGCCGGCTTGGCCGCTGGCTTGGGCGCCAGCGCGGGTGCCGGCCGTGTCGCCGGCGCAGCTGCCGGCCGCGCACCCTGGCGCGGCTGCGCCGTCTGTGACCAGCACGCCGCCGGCCAGGCCAGCGCACCGGCGACCAGCCACCCCATGACCACGCCAGCGCGGCGCCACGCCGCGACGTCTGCAAGGCGCTTCATCGCACTCCCTCCCCTTCGCGCCCCGGGACTTGCCGCCCGGGATCGTGGCCAGTCTAGCGAGGGCCGCCTCTGGCCGGCCTCGGGATCAGCCCGCGACCACCCGCTGCGGCTTCATCCCGCCCAGCACGCGGCCCTTGCGCGCGCGCCGGCCGCGGTGCGGCTCGAGTGCGGCGCGCGTCATCGTCTCGTCGCGCGGCTTGCCGCCGCGCAGCGCCGTGCCCAGCACCTGCAGCCGTTCGCCGAAGGTGGCCACCGAGACCAGCGGCGCCTTGGCGTCGACGTCCATCAGCGTCAGGCCGCGGCCGCCGCCGGGCTGCAGCTTGAGTTCGTCGCGCGCGAAGACGAGCAGCCGGCCGTCGGCCGCCAGGCAGGCCACCTCGGTGTGCGCCGGCTGCACCACGGCCGGCGGCAGCGGCTGCTCGCCGGTCTCGAGCGTCAGGAACGCCTTGCCGCCGCGGTTGCGGCCCACCAGGTCGCCGGCGCGTGCCAGGAGACCGAAGCCGCCGGTGTTGGCGAGCAGCAGCACGGTGTCGGCCGGGCCGGCGAAGTGGTGCGCCACCTGGGTGCCGGGTTCCAGGTCGATGAGCGTGGTGATGGGCACGCCGTCGCCGCGCCCGCCGGGCAGCGCGGCCACCGGCACGGTGTAGACCCGGCCCACGCCTTTCGCCTCCGTGCCGAAGACCAGCAGCGCATCGACGCTGCGGCACCAGAAGCTGCCGTACCACTGGTCGCCGGGCTTGAACGACAGCGTCGCGGCGTCGACCTCGTGGCCCTTGAGCGCGCGCACCCAGCCCTTGGTGCTGACGACCACCGTCACCGGCTCGTCGACCACGCGGATCTCGGCCACCGCGCGCTTGTCCTCCTGCACCAGCGTGCGGCGCTCGTCGCCGTGCGCCTTGGCGTCGGCCTCGATCTCGCGCGCCACGGCGCGCTTCAGCGCCGCGGGGCTGGCGATCATCTCCTCGAGCCTGCGCTGCTGGTCGCGCAGGTCGGCCAGTTCCTGCTCGATGCGGATCGCTTCCAGCCGAGCCAGCTGGCGCAGCCGGATCTCGAGGATGTCCTCGGCCTGGCGGTCGCTGAGCGCGAAGCGTTCGATCAGCGCCGGCTTGGGCTCGTCGGCGTTGCGGATGATGCGGATGACCTCGTCGATGTGCAGCAGCACCAGCTGCCGGCCTTCCAGCACGTGGATGCGGTCCAGCACCTTCTGCAGGCGGAAGCCCGTGCGCCGCTCCACCGTCGCCAGGCGGAAGCCTATCCACTCCTGCAGGATGCGGCGCAGCGGTTTCTGCACCGGCTTGCCGTCGGCGCCCACCATCGTCAGGTTCAGCGGCACGCTGCTTTCCAGGCTGGTGTGCGCCAGCAGCGTGGTGATCAGTTCCTGCTGCGCCACGGTGCGGCTCTTCGGTTCGAACACCAGGCGCACCGGCGCGTCCTTGTTCGATTCGTCGCGCACCGCGTCCAGCACCGCCAGCACGGATGCCTTCAGCTGCAGCTGCTCCTGCAGCAGCGCCTTCTTGCCGGCCTTGACCTTGGGGTTGGTCAGCTCCTCGATCTCGGCCATCACCTGCTCGGCGCTGGTGCCGGGCGGCAGCTCGTTCACCACCAGCTGCCACTGGCCGCGCGCCAGGTCCTCGATGGTCCAGCGCGCGCGCACCTTCAAGCTGCCGCGGCCGCCGCGGTAGGCCTCGTGGATGTCGGCGCGCGGGCTGATGATCTGGCCGCCGCCGGGGAAGTCGGGCGCGGGCAGCAGGTTGAACAGCTCGTCGTCGGGCAGCGCGTCGTTCTTCAGCAGCGCCACGGTGGCCGCCGCCACTTCGCGCAGGTTGTGGCTGGGGATCTCGGTCGCCAGGCCGACGGCGATGCCCGAGGCGCCGTTCAGCAGCACGAACGGCAGTCGCGCCGGCAGCTGCTTCGGTTCTTCGGTGCTGCCGTCGTAGTTGGGCTGGAAGTCGACCGTGCCTTCGTCGATCTCGTCGAGCAGCAGCCGCGCGATGGGCGTGAGGCGCGCCTCGGTGTAGCGCATCGCCGCCGCGCTGTCGCCGCCGCGGCTGCCGAAGTTGCCCTGGCCGTCGATCAGCGGGTAGCGCTGGTTGAAGCCCTGCGCCATGCGCACGAGCGCGTCGTACGCCGCCTGGTCACCGTGCGGATGGAAGCGGCCGAGCACGTCGCCCACCACGCGCGCGCTCTTCACCGGCTTGGCCGTCGCCGCCAGGCCCATGCGGTGCATGGCGTAGAGGATGCGGCGCTGCACCGGCTTGTTGCCGTCGCACAGGTCGGGCAGCGCCCGGCCCTTGACGACCGAGAGCGCGTATTCGAGGTAGGCACGCTCGGCGTAGTCGGCCAGCGGCAGCGTGTCGCCGGGTTCGGGCGGGGCGGGGGTGAACAGGTCGTCGGTGGTCATGTGCTGATGGGCGTCGGCCGGCCGACGCATGGCGCCGGGCCGCATGGCGCTGCGGGGCGTGGACGCCAGGCGAAGCAGGCCGAAGCGCGGGATTGTGGTGCAGCGGCTCGGCTATGCTCGTTGCGTGACCCCGCCTGCCACCCCACGTGCCGTGCCGTTGCTGCTGGCCGTCGTGTGGCTGCTGCTCGCGGGCGCGCTGGGTTTCGCCTGGTCTGCGGCGCAGTCGGCTGCACGCGCGGCCGACGAGTTGCAGCGCACGCACCAGGTCACGGGCGCGCTGGCGCTGCTGGCCGGCGCGGTGCACGAAGCCGAATCGGCACCGCTCGCCGACGCACCGGCCGAGGTGCTGACGCGGGCGAGCGCCGCGCTGCAGGCGCAGCAGTCGGCGCTGCGCACGCTGCTGGCCGGCAACGGCGAGCGCTACAACGAGCTGGTGGCGCTGGGGCCGCTGGTCACGCGCCGGCTCGAGGCGCTGGCCGGGGCGCTCGACACGGCGCCGCGCCCAGCCGGGCGCCAGGCTGCGGCGCCCAACGCCATCGACACGCGCCGGCTGCAGGAGCGCATCCGCACCGGCCTGGCCGAGCTGCAGCAGGGGGCGGCCGCCGACGTCGCCACCGCGCAGCAGCGCCACGCCGCCGCCGCCACGCGTGCCGCCCGCGCGGCCGTGCTGCCCGGCGCCGTCGCCCTGGTGCTGCTGGCGGCGCTGGCCTGGCGCCTGCTGCGCACCAGCGCGCACGTGCGGCACGACCGCGCCCAAGCCGCTGCGGCGCAGGCGGCGCAGCGCCTGGCCAATGACGCCTTGCAGCAGCTCTTCGCCGCCGTGCCCGACGCCCTGCTGGTGCTGGACAGCGAAGCCCGCGTGCAGCGCGCCAACCCCGGCTGCCTCGCGGTGTTCGGCCGCGCACCGCACGCCATCGAAGGCCGCCTGCTCGCCGAGCTGGTGTTCGACGAGGACCAACGCCGCAGCGAACAGGCGTTGCGCGCCGCCGTCGCGCGCCCCGGCGAAGTGCAGACCTGGCACAACCGCGGCGTGGCCGTCGATGGCGGCAGCCGGCGCCCGCTGGCCTGGCGCGGCGTGTGGTCGGCCGAGCAGCGCGTGCTGGTCTGCGTGGCGCAGGACCGCACCGAGCTCGAGGCCCAACGCGCCGCCGCAGCCGCCGACCGCGCCGCGCTGCAGGCGGTGCAGGCCGAACTGGCGCAGGTGCAGGGCCGCGCCGACGCCGCCGGCCGTCTCAACAGCGGCTTCATCCAGACGCTGGGCGAGCGCATGCGCCCGGGCCCCTTGGCCATCGCCAGCATGGTCGACATCCTGCTGCAGGGCCTGGGCGGCCCGCTCACGCGCGAGCAGCAGCGCGAGCTGGCGAGCGTGCGCGAGCACGCGCGCACGCTGCAGGGCCTGGTGAGCGCCGGCCTCGACATCGCCGCGCTCGAAGCCGGACAGCTGCCGCTGAAGCGCGAGGCCTTCGACGTCTGGGAGACCGTGCACGAGGTGGCCGATGGCGCGCGCCCGGCGCTGCAGGACAAGGGCCTGACGCTCGAGTTCGCGCTGGCCGACCACCTGGGCTACGCCCGCGGCGACGGGGCCCGCGTCGCCCAGGTGCTGCGCGAGCTGCTGCACAACGCCGCGCGCTTCACCGAGCGCGGCGGCGTCACCGTGGCGGCCGACGTGCCGCAGCCCGGCCGGGTGCGCATCACGGTGGCCGACACCGGCATCGGCATCGCGCCCGACGACCAGGCCGGGCTGTTCGAGCCCTTCCACCGCGCGACCGACCCGCTGGCCCGGCCGCAGGCCGGCAGCGGCCTCGGGCTGGCGGTCTGCCGGCGCCTGGCGCGGCTGATGGGCGGGGACCTCACGGCCGAAAGCACGCCCGGCCAGGGCAGCCGCTTCACCTTCACCCTGCCGGCCGACACGCTGCCCGTGGCCGACAGCGCCGCGCGCGATGAGCCGGCCCGCACCGCGCCGAGCCCGACGACGACCACCGCACCATGACCCGCATCGCCACCTTCAACGTCAACGGCATCACGACGCGCCTGCCGGCGCTGCTGCAGTGGCTGGACGAGACCAAGCCCGACGTCGCCTGCCTGCAGGAACTCAAGACCCAGGACGCCACCTTCCCCGCCGCCGCGCTGGAGCAGGCCGGCTACGGTGCCATCTGGCAGGGCCAGAAGGGCTTCAACGGCGTGGCCGTGCTGGCGCGCGGGGCACAGCCGGTGGAACGCCGGCGCGGCCTGCCCGGCGACCCCGACGACACGCACAGCCGCTACCTCGAGGCCGAGGTCGGCGGGCTGGTCGTGGCCTCGATCTACCTCCCCAACGGCAACCCGCAGCCGGGGCCGAAGTTCGACTACAAGCTGAAGTGGTTCGAGCGCCTGATCGCCCACGCCGGGGCGCTGCACGGCGAGCGCCAGCCGGTGGTGCTGGCCGGCGACTACAACGTCGTGCCCACCGACGACCCGCACGACATCTACTCGCCCGCGTCGTGGCGCAACGACGCGCTGCTGCAGCCCGAGAGCCGCGACGCCTGGCAGCGCCTGCTCGCCCAGGGCTGGACGGACGCGCTCCGCCAGCTGCATGGCGACAAGCCGATGTACACGTTCTGGGACTACTTCCGCAACCGCTGGCAGCGCAACGCCGGCCTGCGCATCGACCACCTGCTGCTGAACCCCGCGGCGGCGCGGCAGCTGAAGGCCGCCGGCGTGGACCGCGAGGTGCGCGGCCGCGAGAAGCCGAGCGACCACGCGCCGACGTGGATCGAGATCGGCGGCTGAACCCGCGCCCCGTGCCCACGGCGGCGGGAACGGGCCTTGCTGCCGCCAGCCGATGGCCCTGAACCCCAACGACGACAACGGCGAGGCGGCCGAGCTGGGCCTCGATTCCACGGCCGACGCGGCGGCAACGGCGATCACCGCCGATCCCGCGCCGCAACCCGCCAGCGCACGTGCGGGCGACGACGTGCTCGACACGCTGGTCATCGGCGGCGGCCCGGCGGGGCTCGCCGGCGCGCTGTACCTCGCGCGCTTCGTGCGCCGGGTCGTCGTCGTCGACGACGGCGGCAGCCGCGCGCTGCGCATCCCGCGCTCGCACAACGTCGCCGGCTTCGTCGACGGCGTGCCCGGCGAGGACCTCATCGCCACCATGCGGCGCCAGGCGCGCGAGGCCGGCGCGCGGCTGGTGCAGGGCCGCGTCACGGCGCTCGAGCGGCGCGACGACGGGCTGTTCGTCGCCCGGGCGGACGTCGGCGAGTGGCGCGCCCGCACCGTGCTGCTGGCCACCGGCGCGGCCGACGTCGAGCCCGCACTGCCCGACATCCAGGCGGCGCTGGACGAAGGCGCGCTGCGCTACTGCCCGGTGTGCGACGGCTTCGAGGTGCGCGGCAGCCGCGTCGGCGTGCTCGCCAGCGCGGCCGACGCCGGCACGGCCGAGGCGCTGTACCTGCGCCACTTCACGCCCGATGTGTCGCTCTTCGTCACGTCGCGCGCGGTGCGCTTCGACGACGACGCCCTGCACCGCCTGGCCAAGGCCGGCGTGCGCGTGCACACCGCGCCGGTGACCGCGCTCAAGCTCGTCGACGGCGGCGTGTGCATCACCACCGCCGACAACGCGGTGCACGAATGCGAGTCGCTGTACTCGGCACTCGGCATGCGGGTGCACGCCGAGCTGGCCGAGGCGCTGGGCGCCGAGCTCGACGGCCAGGGCTACGTGCTCGCCGACCGCCATCAGCAGACGCGCGTGCCGGGGCTCTACGTGGCCGGCGACGTGTCGCGCGGGCTGAACCAGATCTCGGTGGGCATCGGCGAGGCCGCGACGGCGGCGGCGGCGCTGCACCTGGCCCTGTCGCGCGCGGCCCGGGGCGACTGACGCCGCCATGGCGCGTGGCGTGGCAATCGACGTGGCGCACACGCTGCGCCCGATCGCGGTCGAGGAACTGGCGGCGCAGGGATTCGAACCCGAGATCGACGCCGCGGCGCTGGCCGAGGCCGCGGCGATCGCCGAGCCGCGCGCCGGCGACACGTTTCGCGCCGGTGATCAGGCCCAGCCGGCCGCGGACGACGCCGGCCCGCGCGTCGAGGACCAACGCGACCGCCCCTGGTTCTCGATCGACAACGCCGACACGCGCGACCTCGACCAGCTGAGCTGCGCCGAGGACCTGCCCGACGGCCGCACGCGGCTGGCCGTGGCCATCGCCGAGGTGGACGCCTTCGTCGCGCCCGGCAGCGCCATGGACCGCCGCGCGGCGGTCAACACCACCTCGGTGTACACGGCTGCCGGCGTCTTCCCGATGCTGCCGCCGCGCCTGTCCGAGCAGCTCAGCTCGCTGCACGAAGGCCAGGACCGGCTGGCGCTGGTGGTGGGCTTCAGCGTCGACGCCGACGGCGCCGTCGGCGACGAGACCGTGGTGCGCGCCTGGGTGCACAACCACGCCCGGTTCGCCTACGGCGAGCTCGCCGCGTGGATGCATGACGCCAGCGCCGCACCGCCGGCGCTGGTGCGCCGGCCGTCGATCGCCGGCCAGCTGCGGCTGCACCAGGCCGCCACCGAGCGGCTGCGCCGCTGGCGCCACCAGCGCGGCGCGGTGGAGGTGGCCGGCGCGCAGGCGCGGCCGGTGTTCGACGCCGAGGGCCGGCTCGTCGACCTGCAGGCGTCCGAACCCGACGCGGCGCGCGCGCTGATCGGCGAGCTGATGATCGCCACCAACGGCGCCCTGCTGCGCTGGCTGGAACGCCGCGGCATGCCCACGCTGCGCCGCGTGCTCGACACGCCGCGCCGCTGGGACCGGCTGGTGCAGCTGGCCGCCGCCCACGGACACGCGTTGCCGCCCGAACCCGACGCGGCGGCGCTCGACCTCTTCGTCGCCGCGCGCCGCGCGGCCGACCCGGCCGGCTTCGAGCGCCTGTCGCTGGCGGTGATCAAGCTGCTGGGTTCGGGCGGCTACGCTGCCGCGCCGGCCGGGGCCGCGCCGAACGGGCACTTCGGCCTGGCGCTGCCCGGCTACACCCACGCCACCGCGCCCAACCGGCGCCTGCCCGACCTGCTGATGCAACGCCTGGCGAAGGCCGCGCTGGCGGGCCGCGCGGCGCCCTACACACTGGCCGAACTGGCCGCGCTGGCCGAGCGCTGCACGCAGCAGGAGGACCGCGCCGCGACGGTCGAACGGCGCGTGCTCAAGGCCGCCGCGGCCCTGCTGCTGCACGGCCGCGAAGGCGAGGTCTTCGACGCCGTGGTGACCGGCCGCGCGACCAAGGGCACGTTCGTGCGCATCGCCTCGCCGCTGGTCGAGGGGCGTGTGGTGCGCGGCGAGGCGGGCCTGGACGTCGGCGACGCGCTGCGCGTGCGCCTGCTGGCCGTGGACCTGGCGCAGCGCCACCTGGACTTCGAGCCGGCCTGAATCGGCCGCTGGCCGGCGGGGTCTGCACCAAGCCGCCATCGCACGACAGCGCAAGGCGGTGGTGACCAAGCGGCCACGCTGCTGCTGCGAATCTGCAGCGAGCACCGGCATGAACTCGGCATGCCCGGCCCGGCCTCGGGCCGAGTCTTTGCCCTTCGGCGCCGCACGCACCGCACCGCGGGGCGTGCGTGTCGTTCCAACCACGTCCGGAGGCCCGAGTTCATGAGCACCCTCGTATCGCACATCCGCCAGCCCGCCATGCGGCGCACGGCGCTGGCCGCAGCCATCGCCTGGTGCGCGTTCGCGCCGGCAACGGTTTCTGCAGAAAGCATCCTGTTCATCGGCAACAGCTTCACCTACGGCGCGGGCGCCTCGGTGCAGAGCTTCCGCAGCAACACCGTCACCGACCTGCGCGGCACCAACATCGGCGGCGTGCCCGCGCTGTTCAAGGCGTTCACCGAGCAGGTGAACCTGCACTACGACGTCTTCCTCGAGACGCAGCCCGGCAGCAACCTCGACTACCACTACAACAACCAGCGCGCACTGATCGACCAGCCCTGGGACAACGTGGTGATGCACGGCCAGAGCAACCTGAACTTCGCCGCGCCGAACAACCCGGCGCTGATCAGCCAGTACACCGGCATCCTGGGCTCGATGTTCCAGGCCAAGAACGCCGACGTCGACATCTCGCTCACCGCCACCTGGTCGCGCGCCGACCTCACCTACCCGGCCAACGCGCCGGGCCCGTGGCGCGGCGCGCCGATCGAGCAGATGGGCATCGACGTGTGGAACGGCTACCTCGTCGCCGCCGGCGAGAACCCCACCGTGGTGAGCCGCGTCAACCCGGTGGGCCTGGCGTGGAACCGCGCCTGGGCGGCCGGCGTGGCCGACGCCAACCCGTACGACGGCATCACCACCGGCCAGATCAACCTCTGGACCACCGACCACTACCACGCCAGCAACTACGGCTACTACCTGCACGCGCTGGTCGTGTTCGGCATGGAGACCGGCATCGACCCGCGCCGCCTGGGCGGCCGCGAGAACGCGGCGGTGGAGCTGGGCTTCACCGCCAGCGAGGCCTATGCGCTGCAGTCCATCGCCTGGGAGACGATCTCCGCCGTGCCCGAGCCGGGCACCTGGGCGCTGATGGCCTTCGGCGCGGCGGGCCTGGCCGGTGTCGTGCGCCGGCGCAAGGCGGCCGAAGCGAAGACGGCGTAACGGTCCTGCGCGGGTGGTGCGCGGCCTGCGGGCCGCGCGCCACGGCCTCACAGGCCGCTGGGGAAGGTCTCGGCCTCGGCCCCGGCGGCCTGCCACTCGGCGGCGGCATCCAGTGGCGTGACGGCGCGCGTGCGGTCGACGTGCACGATGGCGTCGAACTGGCGCGCCGGGTGTGCGCCGAAGTAGTGGCTGTGGCGCTCGGTGTCGGGCCGGTAGACCACGCCAATGGCGCGCTCGAGCCAGCGCGCCGAGAGCGCCGGCTCCAGCGCCGGGTGCGACAACGGCACCAGCGCGCGCTGCACGCCGGCGTCGTGCAGCAGCTTCTCGACGCTGCCTTCGAGCGCCGGCCGCACGCGCTGGTGCAGCACGGGCTGGTCCCAGTCGGACGCCGCGGCGACATGGCCGCCGTGGGTGGTGAAGCCCAGCAGGAAGACATCGCCCGGCGCGGCGGCGCGCTGGCGCATCAGCTGGCCGAGGTTGATCTCGCCGCCTTCGCCCATCGCCGTGGCGCGCGCGTCGCCGATGTGCGAGTTGTGCGCCCACACCACCAGCCGCGCCGGGCGGCCGCGCTGGTGGTGCAGGTGGCGCGCCAGCGCCTGCACGGTGTCGGCCATGTGCGTGTCGCGCAGGTTCCAGGCCGCCGTGCCGCCGCGGTACAGCGCGCGGAAGTACTGCTCGGCGCCGCGCACCACGCGGGCGTTCTGCTGGGCGTAGAACAGCTCGTCGGCGCCCTGCACGCCGGCGGCGCGCGGCAGGTCGCGCGCACTGCGGGCGCACAGCGCGGCCAGCTGCTGCACGGCGCTGTCCTCGCAGCTGTCGACCAGGCCGCGGCGCGCCGCCCAGCCGTAGCGCTGCGGCTCGTCGGCCAGGCCGTCGAAGCAGGCGTAGCGGTCACGCGCCTGGCGCGCGAGTTCGGGATCGACGCCCGCGAGGAACCGCAGCACGGCGTCGATCGAAGCGCGCAGGCTGTAGACGTCGATGCCGTAGAAGCCCACGCGCGCCGTCGGCGCCAGGCGCTGGTTGTGCGTCCTGAGCGCGGTGACGAGCTGCAGCACCTCGTGGTTGCGCCACATCCAGCGCGGAAAGCGCTCGAAGCCGGCCAGCGCGTCGCGCGCGTCGGCCACGTCGGCGTCGCCGCGCAGGTGGCGCGCCACGCGCAGTGCGTCGGGCCAGTCGGCCTCCACGGCCACGGCATCGAAGCCGTGTTCGGCGACGAGGCGCAGCGTGATCGCCGCGCGCAGCGCGTAGAACTCGTGCGTGCCGTGGGTGGCCTCGCCCAGCAGCACGATCCGCGCGCCGCGCAGGCGCTCGACGATGGGGCCGACGTCGTCCGGCGTGCGCAGCTCGATGGCGGCATCGCGGATCGCGTCGCGCAGCGCGGCGGTGCCGCCGGTTCGGGTGGTGGACATGCGCAGGCGCGGCAACGCGCGGTCCCGACCGGGCAGCGCCTTCGCTTCAGCCGCGCGCCGTCACGACGACTCGCCGATGGCCGCCGTCCACGTGGCGACGTCGTCCTCGGTCATCGAGCCGTCGCTCAGGCGCGCGTCGTGGTAGCCGCGCTGCGCCACGTCGGGCAGGTACTGCTCGCGCGACAGCAGCGTGCCGGCGCAGTGGTCGGTGCGCGGCGCCTCGCCGCGGGTCTCCTCGGCCAGGCGCTGCGCCAGCTCGTTCATCAGCCAGCGCGGCACGCGGTCGCGCTCGCCCGGGTAGATGAAGCCGAACAGCACCAGGTGCGACAGCAGCACGCGCCAGTGTTCGCCGAAGCGCATCAGCAGGCGCTGCCAGTCGATGCGCGCGGCGCAGGCGTGGACGAGGTGCACCACGTCGGCGCCGTCGTAGCGTTCGCGCTCCATGATGAACGCCTTGGTCCAGAGGGTTTCCTCCACCGGCGTCAGCAGCGCCGGCTGGCCCAGCACGTGCGCCGGCACGGCATGGTCGAACCACGAGTCTTCCACCGGCGACAGCCCGTTGCCGGCGTTGAAGATGACGTCCACGAAGCCGGCGCCGCCGCCGTCGTGCACCTTGCCCAGCCAGTGCGGAAACGTCAGCTCGGCACGGTGCCCGGCACGCGCCGCCGCCGCGGACAGGCGCTCCCAGTCGGACTGGCGCACGAAGACGTCCAGATCCTTGGTGGGGCGGCGGATGCCGGTGTAGTGCGCGAAGGCGTAGGCGCCGCCCACCATGCACGGGATCTGCTCGGCTGCGAGCGTCTGCAGCACCTGGACGTAGAACTGGGCTGCGGCATCGGGGTCGGGTGGGAGGGCGGACATCGTCCACCCCTCACGGCAACGGGCGTGCCGCCCGGCGCGCCGATTGCCGGCGAGCCGCGATGCGACCACCCACGCCGCCAGCGGCCACCCACACGATGCACGACCACGACGATGCCGGCTCCGTCACCTTCGCTGCCGTCGGCGACCTGCACTGCACCGAAGCCTCGGCCGGCACGTTGCGCCAGTTCTTCGCCCAGGCCTGCGAGGCCGCCGACGTGCTGCTGCTGTGCGGCGACCTCACCGACTACGGCACGCCCAAGGAAGCGCGCGTGCTGGCCGACGAACTGAGCGTGGTCTCGGTGCCGGTGGTGGCGGTTCTGGGCAACCACGACCACGAGAACGGCACGCCCGACGAGGTGCGCAAGGCGCTGCAGGGCGCCGGCGTGCAGGTGCTCGACGGCGAAGCGACCGAGGTGCACGGCGTGGGCATCGCCGGCGCCAAGGGCTTCTGCGGCGGCTTCGGCCGCGCCTCGCTGGGTGCGTGGGGCGAGGCGGCGATCAAGACCTTCGTCAACGAGGCGCTGCAGGAGGCGATGAAGCTCGAGTCGGCGCTGGCCAAGCTGCGCACGCGCCACCGCATCGCGCTGCTGCACTACTCGCCCATCGCCGGCACGGTGCAGGGCGAGCCGCCGGAGATCTTCGCCTTCCTCGGATCGAGCCGGCTCGAGGACCCGCTGCTGCGCCACCCGGTGGACTGGGTGGTGCACGGCCACGCCCACCGCGGCACGCTCGAGGGCCGCACCGTCAACGGCGTGCCGGTCTACAACGTCGCCAAGCCGCTGCTGCAGCGTTCGCATCCGGAGACACCGCCCTTCCGGCTGCTGACCCTGCCGCGCGTGGTGGCCACGGCCGACGCCGCCGCCGGCTGAACGGCCGGCCGACGGCTCAGCGCGGCCGGGCGGCGGCTTCGGCGGCGATCTGCGCCGGCGTCGCCGCCCGCTCGGGCACGGCAGCGAAGGCGTCCTCGGCGAGCGCGAAGCCCGGGTCGATGGCGAGCGCGGCGCGGAATGCGGTGCGCGCGTCGTCGTAGCGGTCCTCGGCCAGCGCCGCCAGCCCGGCGGCGAAGCGCGCATACGCCGCCCAGCTGCGCGTGTGCACGCGCTCGACCTCGGGCGGGATCTCCTTGACACCGAGCGTGTCGAGGATGCCGCGCACGATCTGCTTCTGCAGGACGAAGAACTCGGCCTGGCGGCCGTCGGCTTCCTGGGTGCCGACGACGCGGCCCGCGACGACGTCGGACACCGCGGTGTGGATGCGGTAGCGGCCGGCGCCCGGCCCTTCGGGCGAGGGCTCGTTGATCACCAGGCCGGCCACGACGCTGCCGGCGCCGAGCAGCCGCGCCTGGGCCTGCAGCGCCGCCGCGTCGGGGGCGACCAGGCCGCTGGCGGCGAGCTGGCGTTCGCGCAACAGGGCGTCGATGCGCTCGCGCTCCAGCAGCGTGATCGCCGGCACCTTGGCGAGATCCACGCTCAGCATCGCCAGCAGCGCGCGGCCGAACGGCTCGCGCGCGCCGGCCAGACCTTCGCCGCGCAGCGGGAACAGCGCCACGTGCAGCGGATCGGCGCGCGCCGGTGCGGACGCCGTGGCGAGGCCCTGCCCGGCACGTTCACGCGCCACCGCCTCGCGGGCGAAGCGGCGGGCCGACTCGCGCTCAAGCAGCGTGAGGTAGCCGCGCACGCGCCGCGCCTGCGGCAGCTCGCGTGGCGCCTGGCGCGCGTAGGCCCGCCAGGCGACGAGCGTGGCGTCGATGTCGCCGCCCGCCAGCGCTGCGGCACCGTCGGCGTACAACCGCTCGAGCCGCGCCTGCAGCGCCGGGTCGCCGGCCGCGACCGCCGGCGTGTGCACGCCGGCGCGCCAGTCGCGCCAGGCGGCGCAGCCGCCCAGCAGCAGCGCCAGCAGCACGAGCAGCAGCGCGCGCGCCGGCCGCGCGGGGGCTGCCGCGCTCATGGCCGCGGTGCTGTCAGGTCGTGGGCCGGCGCGGGCCGCAGCGGGCCGAAGAAGCCGACGATGCGCTCGATGGCCGTCTGCTCCGGGTTCAGCACGGCGAAGTCCAGCCCTTCGGGCAGCGCCGTGCCGTCGGCCTGAACCAGGCGCCAGGCGAAGCGCGCCACGCCGTGGTGGGCGTCGACGGCGCTGGTGCGAACGATGCGCGCGCCCGGGCGGGCCCGCTGCACGCCGCCGATGTGCGCCGACAGCTCGTCTGCGCCAGTGGCGTGCACGGTGGGGTCGGTGTAGGTGGCGCCGCGCGCCCAGACCTCGGCCAGCAGCGCCGCGCGACGCGCGGCATCGGCCTCGTTCCAGGCCGCGCAGTAGGTGTCGATCAGCCTCGTGACGTCCATGGAACGCTCCTCCATCCGTTCAAGGCGCCGACGCCGGCGCGGCGGCTACGACTTGCCGGCCAGGTGCTCGTCCTCGTGCTCGGCGTGCTCGGCCAGGGGCTTGGTGCTGAAGAGGTACTCCTTGAGCTCGTGCGTGAAGCGCTCGTCACGCCGGCGGATCCACTCGAGCACCATGGCCGCGTGCTCGATCTCCTCGTTGCGGTTGTGCTCGAGGATGGCGCGCAGCTCCGGGTCCTTGGTGGCATGGGCGCGCTGGTTGTACCAGTCGACGGCCTCCAGCTCCTCCATCAGCGAGGAGATGGCGCGGTGCATGTCGCGCACCTCGTCGGAGAGCTCTTCGATCGGTTCGTGGTAGCCGACGCTGGACATCGTGGTGTTGCTCCGTGGCGGAAAGGACATGGATGGGGTGCGGCGTGCGAGGCCGCGGGCACCCGACGAGGCAAGCCTCAGGCCAGCAGCGCGTGCAGGCCCTTGCTCACGGCGTCGACGGCCAGCTCGGCCCAGGTCATCACGACCAGCAGCACGATGGCCGTCGCCAGCATCCAGCGCCGCGCCGGGCGCGCCGTGCGGTGGGCGAGCCACTCGTACAGCACGCCGGCGCCGAACAGCAGTGCGGCCATGACGACGAAGTCGCCCGGGCCCCAGTGCCAGCCGTCGCCGGCGGGGCGGTGGCGGTCGAGCCAGGTCATGCAGGCGGGCACCAGCAGGAGCAGCGCCGTGGCGATGGCGGGGCGGCGGACGAGCGACGGGGTGGTCATGGCATCGGTGCGGGCGACGAGCGTCAAGGCGCCGAGTATCCCAGGGCTTCCAGGCCGAGTGCCACACGGGCCTGGTATTCGCGGTCGAGCATGCCCATCACCACCAGCGTGTCGTAGCCGTCGGCGGCGCCGTCGCGGCCCGACAGGCGCACGCTTTCGCGCAGCCGGCCTTCCTCGACGAAGCCTTCGCTGGCGTACAGCGCCAGGGCGCGGGTGTTGAGGCTCTTCACGTCGAGCCAGAAGCGGTGCGCGTGCAGGTCGCGGAACGCCATCTGCTTGAGCAGCCGCACGCACTGCCGGCCCAGGCCCTGCCCCTTGTGCTGCAGCACGATGCGTTTGAGCTCGACGCTGCGGTGCGGGTTGCGGCAGCCCTGCAGGATGACGAAGCCGTCGCCCGGCGAGCCGGGTTCGGCGTGGCCAGCCTCGACGATGAAGTGGCGGAAATCCGGGAAGCGCACCGCGCTCTCGTGCTGCGCACGTTCCCAGGGCGTGATGAACGGCAGGTTGCGCGGATCGGTCTCGACCGAGATCACGAAATCCAGATCGGACAGCAGCGTCGGGCGCAGGCGGGGCAGCGGCATGGGTCGGGCCGGACAGGCGAACGATGCTCAGCGCGGCTCGTCGGTGCCGGCGGGCCCGCGCGCGGCACGTTCAGCCAGCGCCGCGTCGAGCAGCGCCACCAGCTCGTCGCGGCTGCGGCGCTGCGATGGCGCCTCGTTGGCGTCGAGCCAGCGTTCGATCAGCGCCTGCACGACGCGGTCGCCTTCCCAGCGGCTGCCGACCAGGTAGCGGGCGCGCGGCGCGGTGCAGAACAGCGCGTGCTCGATCGCCGCGCACACCTGCGCCGGGGTGGACAGGCGCCGGTTCGACGCCGACTCGGGCTGCGCCGGGTCGAAGCGCGCCGCGGGTGCGTCCATCTGGCGCAGCACGGCCTGCGACTCGGCGTCGAAGGGCGGCGCCGCGGCAGCGAAGCGGGCGCGGGTGGCCGCCGCGTCCTTGCCGCCCATGCCGGTGTCGACGCCGCCCGGCTGCACGATGGCCACGTGCACGCCGTGCGCGGCCAGCTCCATGCGCTGGCACGCGGCCAGCGCCTCCAGCGCGTGCTTGCTGGCGGTGTACGGCCCGTACCAGCGGCTGGTGATGCTGCCGCCCATGGAGCCGACGTGCACGATGCAGCCACGGCCGGCGCCCGCGGCCAGCAGCAGCGGCAGCAGTTCGCGGCCCAGGCGCTGCGGCCCGGCGACGTTGGTGTCGAACACGGCGGCGAAGGCCGCGTCGTCGAAGCCGTGCAGCCAGCCCAGCCCGCCGATCGCGGCGCTGTTCACCAGGCCGTGCAGCACGCCGCCGCTGGCCTGGGCGATGCGCACCGCGGCGGCCTGCACCTGCGCGGTGTCGGTGACGTCCAGCGCCAGCGGCACGACGCCCGGGATGGCGGCCAGCGCCTCCAGGTCCTGAAGCCGGCGCGCGCCCGCCCAGGCGTGATGGCCGGCCGCCGCCAGGCGCTCGACCAGACAGCGGCCGATGCCGCTACCGGCGCCGGTGACGAGCACGTGGCGTGGCTCGGTGCGCGCCGCTGCCGCCTCCGCCGGGCCCCCTGTGTCGGTGGTGTCGGTGGTGTCGGTGGTGCCGGTGGTGCCGGTCGTCCCCATGGTGTCGTGCCGGTTCATTGCAGCAGCACCTGCAGGTGGTGCTCGTAGTGGCCGGTGAGCCCGTCGAGCAGGCCGAGCAGGGCTTCGCTGGACGTGGCCAGCGTGTCGCGCCCGGCCGGCCGGGCCGGGTCGGCGGCCAGCAGCGCCTGCCATTGCGCGGCCGCGGCGGCGAGCGCCGCGCGGATGTCGCGGTCGGACAGCGGGAGCGCCTCCAGCCAGGCCAGGCCGCGTTCGTACTCGACTTGCGCCGCGCGCGCCGCTGCGGTGTGCATGGCGGCCGGATGCCCCGCGGCGTCGCCGTCCGGCGGCGGCAGCACCGCCAGCAGCCGATGCTTGGCGATCCGCTGGCTCAGCATGCGCTGCCGGCCGCACACGTTCACCAGGCGCAGCGGGCCGGCGCTGCCGGCGGCTTCCAGCGCGGCGGTCAGGCGGTCACCCTGCAGCAGCATGCGCTCGGCCAACCCGTCGATCGCCGCCAGCGCGCCGACCTGCGGCGACGCCTGCAGCGCCGGCTGCAGCGCCGCCCAGGCCTGCACCACGCCGTCGACCAGGTCGCCGAAGGTGGCCGCGGGCAGGTCGCGCGCCAGGCCCTGGACGGTGGCGTCGGCGCGCTGCACCGACTCGGCCAGCAACGCCGCGCTCTCGGCGGCGCGCACGCGCAGGCAGCGCAGCGCCTGCAGCTTCACCATGCGCTGGCTCAGCATGCGCAGCTGGCCGCTGCGGTTGACGTCAGCCGCCGCACGCGCGCTGTCGAGCACGCGCCGCGCCACGTCGCCGATGCGCTGGGCGGACTGCATGGCGGCGCTGCGCAGCACGGCGAAGGCGTCGTCCTCGTGCATCTGGCGCGCGCGCATGAGCAGGCCCTTGGCGCGGTCGACGAGCTTGCGCTCCTCGAAGCGGCCGGTGACGTCCGACAGCGCCTCGCGCAGCTCACGTTCGAGGCCGTGGCGGGCACGGGCCAGGGCGATGTGCAGCGGCAGCTGCGCGGCCGTCGGTGGCGTCGTCACGTAGCCGTGCACGCCGCAGCGCACGGCGCGCTCGATCGTCCGGCCGTCGCTGCCGGTGGTGAACAGCAGCACCGGCAGCGGCGCTTGCGCCTGCAGCGTGGCGAGCGCATCGAACAGGCCGTCGTCGGGCGCCGGATCTTGGCAGACGAGCACGTCGGCGCCGAAGCGCCGCACGTCGTGCACGAGGGTGTCGGATGCCGCCGTGCCGAGCACCTGCACGTCGGCGGCCAGGAGTTCGGCCGCGAGCCGGGCCGCCGGATCCGAGGGCGCCGCATCGGCCGCGGACGCCGGGTCCGGGCCGGGCCGGACGTGGATCACGGCGGAGATCATGCGTGCGGCAGCAGGGCGCTCCAGGGCGCGGATCGCGCCAGGTGGCGGGCATTGTGGCACGCGGTCCCACGCCGGCTGCCGCGGCGCGGGGTGGAGCGGCGCGGGCGAGGTGCGGGGCGGAGCGGCGCGGCCCGGGGCGGGCGAAGTGCGTGCGCCGTGCGAGGCGGCAGCGGGTGGAGGCCGTGTGGCGCGGCGCCGCGGCGCCGCGTCACGCCGGGGCTCAGATCTTGTCGATGACGTTCTTGACCTTTTCCTTGGCATTGCCGACTTCCGCGCGGGCGTTGCCGACGTGCTTCTCGGCACGGCCCTCGTTCTCGAGGCGGCGGTCGTCGAGCGCGTCGCCGACTTCTTCCTTCACCTTGCCGGTGGCCTGGTCGACACGGCCCTTGACCTGGTCCTTGTTCATGGTGAGCTCCTTTGCGGTTGAAGTGGATACCCAGCACCCGTGGGCAACGGACATGCCGGGCCACGCGCGCCGCTCACCATTGCGGGCCCCGTGCGGGGCACAGCATGCGTGCGCGCAGCGCCACCGCCGAGAGCACGCCCACGCCGATGGGCTTGCCCAGCACCCCAGCGTCCCGCCATGACTGCGGCGATCAGGCAAGGCGATCGAACACCATGGTCCAGTTGGTTTCCCAGCTCGCACCGCCGTCAGCCGAGAAGGCCTGCTCCCAGCGGGGCGAGGCGCTGCCTGTGTCCAGCCACTGGAAGCGCACGCGGATCGGGCGGCCGTCGAGCGTCTCGTCGGCGAAGAAGCGGCCGACCCCGCCCTCGAAACGGCCCGCCACCGGCGTGTCCAGTCGCGCCGGCCAGCGGCCGTCGAGCCACCAGATGCGCCACAGCCGGTCCTGCGGATCGAAGCAGCGCAGGCTGGCGGCGCGGTAGGGGCCACCCAGTTCGGCCGGCAGCTCGATGACGTTGTCGTCGACGTTGCCCAGGCCGCCGAGCAGCGGCATGGCGATGGTGGTGCCACCGAAGGTGTCCCACTCGCTGCAGCCCGCCAGCCGGCGGCGCAGCCGGCGGTGGCGCACCGCCCAGCGGCCGTGGAAGAAGTCGAAATGGTCGCGGCCATCGTGCGCGGCAGCGGGTTCAGGCGTCGATTGCGTCATGGTCATGTCGTCTCGAAGAAGGGATGGGTGCGGTTCGGCCTGGGTGCGCTCGGCGGACGAGGGCGCGCCGAGGCGCTGGCCGAGGGGTGCCCATCGTCGTCGCCAAACCCTGACACCGCATGTCAGCATTTGGCGCGACACTGCGCCGCACCACCATGCGTGCCTCGCGACTGCTCGCCATCCTCATGCTGCTGCAGTCGCGCGGCCGGCTCAGCGCGCAGGCACTGGCCGCGGCGCTCGAGGTGTCGGTGCGCACGATCTACCGCGACGTCGACGGGCTCAGCGCCGCCGGCATCCCGGTGTACGCGCTCACCGGTCGCCACGGCGGCGTGTGCCTGCGCGAGGGCTGGCGCACCCAGCTCACGGGCCTGACGGCGCCGGAGGCGCGGGCCGTGTTCTTCACCGGGTTGCCCGGCCCGGCGGCGCAGCTGGGCATGCGCGAGGCGCTGGGGTTGGCACAGCTCAAGCTGCTGGCCGCGCTGCCGCTCGATGCACGCGCCGATGCCCAGCGTGCGGCGCAACGCTTCCACCTCGATCCGGCCGACTGGTTCACCCAGGCCGAGCCCGCGCCCCTGTTGCAGGCGGTGGCGCAGGCGGTGTGGGAGGGGCGGCGCATCGCGGTGCGCTACCAGAGCTGGCAGCGCACGGCCGAGCACGTGCTGGAGCCGCTCGGTCTGGTGCTCAAGGCCGGCAGCTGGTACCTCGCGGCGCGGCGCGCAGCGACCGGGCTCGACGGCGTCACGCCGCGCGGCCGCGGCGACCGGACCGCCGCCCGACGCGACGAACCCGCCGTCTGGCGCCTGGCGGCCATCGAGACGCTGCAACCGCTGGCCGAGACCTTCGTGCCACCCGCGCGCTTCCAGCTGGCGGCCTGGTGGCGCGAGGCGACGACCCGCTTCGAATCGGGGGTCTACACCGCGCACGCGGTGTTGCGGCTCGACGAGCGCGGATTCGAGCGCCTGTGCCGCTTCAGCCCGCAGGTGCGGCGCGCCGCCGAGGACAGCGCCGAGCCCGCCGCGCCGGACGGCTTCGTCCGGGTGACGGTGCCCATCGAGTCGATCGAACACGCGGCGCGCGAGATGCTGTCGCTGGGCGAACACGTGTACGTCGACGAGCCCGCCCCGTTGCGCCAGCGGCTGGCGCAGAGCGCGCGTGCCATGCTCGAGCACCTCGGCGGCTGAGGGCGGGTCGGACGGGCCGGACGGGGCGAACGGGTCGGGCGCGCCGACGACGGACTCGCGCCGGCCGGCGCGTGACGGGCTCGGTCGTTCGCGCCCTCCTGACGCCGACGCTCGCGCCGCAATGCTGTGCAGACCCTCGTGTCCAAACGGTCATCGCGCCGATTTAATTGCACACAATCGAATTGCACACTACATTCTCGCCATGTCGTCCCGATCCCGCTCCCCCGCCCATGGCCAGCCGGTCGCGCCGGCTGCCTGGCTGGCGCTGGACCGGCAGCTGTGCTTCTCGCTCTACGCCGCCTCGCTGGCGATGACCAAGTTCTACAAGCCGCTGCTCGAGCCGCTCGGCCTGACCTACCCGCAGTACGTCGTCATGCTGGCGCTGTGGGAAGGCGACGGCATCACCGTCTCGCAGCTCGGCGAACGCGTGGCGCTGGACTCGGGCACGCTCACGCCGCTGCTCAAGCGCCTGGAGGCCGCCGGCTTCATCCAACGCCTGCGCGACACCGCCGACGAGCGCCGCGTGCTGCTGCAGCTGACGCCACGCGGCCGGGCCCTGCGGCAGCGGGCGGCGCGCGTGCCGCAGGCGGTGGCGCAGGCCGCCGGTTGCGGCGTCGACGAGATCACGAGCCTCGTGACGCGGCTGCAGGCGCTGCGCGACCGCATCGCCGACGCCACGCCGCGCGTGGCCTGAACGCGCCGTCGCAGAGTTTTTCCGAACCTCCACCTCCTCCACCCACCGAAGAAAGGCAGACCCCATGGCCATCGACAAAGCCCTCTACACCGCACGCGCCACCAGCACCGGCGGCCGCAACGGCAAGACCGAAAGCTCCGACGGTTCGTTCAAGCTCGACCTGGCGACGCCGCGCGAGATGGGCGGCGCCGGCGGCGTCGGCACCAACCCCGAGCAGCTCTTCGCCGCCGGCTATTCGGCCTGCTTCATCGGCGCGCTGAAGGCCGTGGGCGCCAAGCAGAAGATCGCCGTGCCCGCCGACACGTCGATCGACGCCGAGGTCTCCTTCGGCCCGCTGTCCGGCGCCGAAGGCCGCTACGGCATCGCCGTCGTGATGAACATCCACCTGCCCGGCATGGAGCGCGCGCAGGCCGAGAAGCTGGTCGAAACGGCGCACCAGGTGTGCCCGTACTCGAACGCCACGCGCGGCAACGTCGACGTCACGCTCAACGTCGTCTGATCGCGCCGCACGCGCCGCCCGGGCGGGCAGGCCTGCACCGGGGTGTCGCCGCCCGCAGCCCGGGCCGCGTCGCCGCCCCACCCGTCGCGCCGCAGCCGGGTTTCGTCACAAGCCGACGGCACGGCGTCCGCGGTCTTGCGAGACTGCAGGCTTCGCCACTGCACGAGCCGCCGCCGTCTGCCGCATGACGACCATCCGAATCCGGGCCACCTTCACCCTGCTCGGCCTGCTGCTGGCGCTGCAGCCGGCGCTGTCCGTCGCGGCCCAGCCGACGAACGCCGCGAACGGCACGGGCGGCCTGGCCGACCTGCGCGCCGCCCTGGCCCGCGCCGCGGCCGGCAGCGGCGTCGTCAGGGGCGTGCTCAGCGTCGAGACCCAGTCGCGTGACGGCAGCGACGAGGAGCGCGGCAGCGCCAGCGTCGCCATCGACGACGGCCCCGGCGGCGTGCGCACCACGCTGCCGCGCGAGCTGCTGCAGCGCGCCGAGGCCGAGGAGCGGCTGCGCGAGAAGGACCCGGCCGCGCGCACCCCGGTGCTGAATGCGCTGAAGGCGCTGGAGCTGCGCGAGCTGCGGGCGCTGGTGGCGCCCGCCTCGGCGCTGGCCGCGCTGCTCGAGCAGGCGATTCCGCGCGGCGAAGCGGCCGAGGCCTGGGCCGGGCAGCCGGCACGCAAGCTGAGCTTCGAGCTGCCGCTGTCGCGCCTGAAGGAGCGCGAGCGCAAGTACGTGCGCCAGTTCGACAGCCGGCTCGACGTGTGGATCGGCGCCGACGGCCTGCCGCTGGCGCACCGCATCCAGACCAGCGTGTCGGGGCGCGCCTTCGTCGTCGTCGGCTTCGAATCGAGCAGCAGCGAGGAGACGCACTACCAGCGCGCCGGCGACCGCCTCGTGGTGCAGCGGCGCGAGCGCAAGAGCGCCGGCTCGGGCGGTGGCGAGAAGGGCGACACGCGCAGCCTGCACGTGCTGCAGCTCAACCCGGGCTGAGGCGCGCCTCGCGTCCATCCTGGCCGGCGGTGTCGCGGCCACGAGCCTGCGCCGTCAGCGCCGTGGCATCAGGGCGTGGACAGCTGCCACAGGCCGAAGGCGAAGAAGGCGAAGCCAGCGGCCAGGATGCCGAGGATGCCCAGCGTCTGGCCGCTCGCCCCGTCCTTGCCGAAGACCGCGGCGGCGCCGTAGCACACCATCGCCGTCGCCACGCCGGCGAACGACACGGCGACGCTGCGCTCGAGGTGGTCGCCAGGGCCGATGGCCGGATAGAGCAGCGCCGCCAGGAAGGTGAGCCCGGCGGCGGCGTTGAAGCTGGCACGCCAGCGCTCGCCGTGCGCGATGCGCCAGGCGGCCCATGCGGCGCCGATGCGCGACGCCGGCGCCGCGCCGCGGCGCGATGCCGTCGCCGACGCCGCACCACGACGCGACGACGCACGTGACGCGGGTCGCCGTGCACGTGCATCGGCGCGCGCCTGGGCCACGAAGAACAGCGCCGACAGCAGGCCGAAGCCGGCGAATCCGGACAGTGCCCAGAAGCCGCCCCACAGGTTCTGGAAGTCGGCCACGAGGCCACGCGCCGGGTCCTGCGGCGGATACAACACGGGAACCGGGTCGCCCGGCCGCTTGTCGCCCTGGCTGCCACCCAGGCCCTGGATCACGTGGCGCCGTCCGTCGGCCGATGTGAATTCGACGCGCGGCGCGCGCACGGTGGTCGTGCGCCGCGTGCTCGCGTCGGTGTCGGTCTGCTCGACGAAGTCGACGAGCCGGCCCTCGGCCGCGACCATGCCACGCTGCTGCTGCCAGGCGACGAGGCCCACCCGCGCCGCGCCGAACACCGTGCAGGCGGCGAAGACCGACAGGCCCAGCGCCAGCCCGGCCACCATGCCGTCGGCGCCGCGCCGCCCGCGCCAGGCGCCGAAGGCCGCGCCGAGCACGCCGCCGGCCAGCGCGCCGCCGAAGAGCAGCAGCACGGCCTGGGTGATGACGTCGTCCACGGCGTGCGGTCGGTGGCGGCGGGCGATGGGCGACGCGTGCGGGTCGGTGGGAGAAGGGCCGCTGTGGCTGACCGCGCGTGGCGCTATTCGTTGCCGCCGATCAGGTCGAGCATCAGCTCGATGCGCGCCTGCACCGGCGTCAGCCCGCCGGTGGAAGGCAGGTCGCGCAGGTGCATCGATTCGCCGACCACCCCGCCCAGCAGGCAGCGCGAGGCGCGGCGCACCGGCACGCCGGCGGCGATGGCGCGGCGCGCCGCGGCGGCCAGTTCGGCGTGCACGCTGCCGTTGCCGGTGCCGGCGATGACGATGCCGCGGGCACCGGCGCCCACCAGGGCGTCGATGACGACGGCGCGCGCACCGGCGTGGCTGGTGACGATGTCCACCGCCGGCCAGGCCGCCTCGTCGGCCGGCAGCATCGACGCCGCCGGGTGCAGCGCGGCGGCGCGCGGCCAGGGTCTGAAGCAGCGCACCGTGCCGTCGTCCACCACGCCCACGGGACCGGCTTCGCCAGAGCCGAAGGCGTCGACGCGCCAGCCATGCAGCTTGCGCAGCTCGGCGCCGGCGTGGATGCGCCCGGCCACCACCGCCAGCACGCCGGCGGCGCCGGGCGTGCGCGCCACGGTCACGGCGTCCAGCAGGTTCTGCGGGCCGTCGGGCGAAGGCGCGGTGGCCGGCCGCATCGCCGCGGTCAGCACCAGCGGCTTGGGTGCGTCGACCGTGCGGTGCAGGACGTAGGCCGTCTCCTCCAGCGTGTCGGTGCCGTGCGTGACGACGACGCCGGCGACCTCGGGCCGCGCCAGCTGCTCGTGGGCCGCGGCGGCCAGCGCGCGCCAGATGCCATGTCGCATGTCGCTGCTGTCGATCTGCGCCAGGTTCAGCGTCTCGATCGGCACGCCCCGCAGCAGCGGCAGCGCCGCCAGCAGCTGCTGCACGCCCAGCGTGCCGGCCTCGTAACTCGACAAGTGCGCGGCATCGGGGGCCACGCCGGCGATCGTGCCGCCGGTGCCGATCACGACCACCACGCCGGGGGCACTATGCATCTGCAGCATTCTGGATAAAAATACAGTGACTGGATAAAGCGCCAGCCGCCTCACCCGCGGCCCACCACCATGGACGACAGCCCGAAGCTCACGCAGCGCCAGCAACAGGTGCTCGACCTCGTGCAAAGCGCCATCGAGCGCACCGGCGCCCCGCCGACCCGCGCCGAGATCGCCGCCGAGCTGGGCTTCAAGTCGCCCAACGCGGCCGAGGAGCACCTGCAAGCGCTGGCGCGCAAGGGTGTCATCGAGCTCGTGGGCGGCACCTCGCGCGGCATCCGCTTGAAGTCTGACACATTGAAGGCGCTGAACGAGGCGCGGCTGGCGCCCTTCGGCAAGCAGTACATGCTGCCGCTGCCGAGCCTGGCGCAGCTGTCGCTGCCGCTGGTGGGCCGGGTGGCGGCGGGCAGTCCCATCCTGGCGCAGGAACACGTCGACCAGACCTACCTGATGGAAGCGTCGATGTGGGCGCGCCGGCCCGACTACCTGCTCAAGGTGCGCGGCATGAGCATGCGCGACGCCGGCATCCTCGACGGCGACCTGCTCGCCGTGCAGAAGGCGCGCGAGGCCAAGAACGGCCAGATCGTGGTGGCCCGGCTGGGCGACGACGTCACCGTCAAGCGCTTCCGCCGCGCCCGCCACGGCATCGAGCTGATCCCCGAGAACCCCGATTTCGAGACGATCCTCGTGCCCAACGGCAGCGAGGAGTTCGAGCTCGAAGGCATCGCGGTGGGGCTGATCCGCAACACGATGCTGATGTAGCGCCGCCGGCCGCGCGCAGCAGGGCGTTCAGCCCCCGGGCTTCACCACCAGCACGTCGGATTCCCCACCTGCCGCCGGCCACAGCGGCACGTACTGCACGTCGGCCCACGGCCGAACGAAGCTGCGGTAGCGCGGCGAGAACACGATGCCGCTCTGGCCGCTGGAGTGCATGACGCGCGACTGCGCACGGTCGGCCAGGTCGTAGATGGCGCGCAGGCTGGGACCGTGCTCGTTGAGGTACAGCTCGCCGGTGGCGGCGTCGGGCCTGAGCCCCACGCGCGCGACGTTGACGGTGAAGGTGTCGCCACCGGTGGGCACGCGCAGCTCGAACGCACGGGCCAGCGCCTTGACGCGCGAGAACGGCCGGTGCTCGGCGCGCATCGGGTGCGCCTGGCCCCACTGCCACTGCGCGACGTCGGCGCCGAAGCGCTGCTGCAGTTCGTCCAGCGCCCGCACCAGTGCGACGCGGCTCTGCTGCGCGCAGGTCTCCTGCACCGCCGGCGTCGTGCGGTCGTCGCACCAGCGGGCGTCGTCGCGGCCCAGCACGCCTTCCAGCGCGTCCTGGAAGGTCCGCGTGGCCAGGCCCTTGTTCCACAGCTCGTCGCCGACGTCGTCGGCGAAGATGGCGCGCGCCAGCTGGCGCTGCCAGGCCCAGAAAATCAGCGGCGCGGCCTTGTCCGCCGCCATGGTGCCGTCGAAGCCCGTCAGCTGCTGGCGCGCCGCGCCGGCCAGGGCGTGCGGCGGGTCGTTCGCCTCCAGCGCGCGCTGCAGCCAGGGCAGCAGCTGCAGCGCGGCCAGGCTCTTCACGTCGGCGTGCAGCGCCACCATGTCGGCCATGCCGTGCTTGGGCTTGGCCTCCAGCAGCTGCTCGATGCGCATCTGGCGGTAGGGCAGCGCCCATTCGCTGGTGATGTGGTGCGGGTAGCCGGGCGGCGTGATCCGCTGATTGGCGGTGGCGATCCAGCCACGCGGCGGGTCGGCCTCGCGCGGGGTCTCGTCGGCCGGCACCCATCCGGCCCAGTCGTAGCGCGCATCCCAGCCGGGCGCCGGCACGTGGCCCTTCAGGTCGTTGTCGGGCTTGCGCACCGGCACGCGGCCGGGCGAGATCACGCCGATGCGGCCATCCACGTCGGCCACCACCATGTTCTGCATCGGCGCGACGAAACCTTTCGCACCGTCGAAGAACTGCGCCACCGACGCCGCCTGGTGCGCGGCCAGGCCGGTGCCGATGGGGTCGGCGTCGGCGTCCAGCGCCGTCCAGCGCATGGCCAGCACGTGGTTAGGTCGGTCGCGCGGGCCGAGCACGTCGTTCACCGTGCCGGCGTCGCTGATCACCGGGCCGTGGCGCGTCGTGCGCACGGTCATGCGCTGGTCGGGCTTGCCCTTGACCTTGATGACCTCGGTGCGCGACTCGAAGCGCGCCCAACCCTCGGGCGTGCGGTAGACGCCGGGGTTGGCGGGGTCGAGCTGCTCGAGGTACAGGTCCTGCACGTCGGGGCCGGTGTTGGTGAAGCCCCAGGCGATGCGCGCGTTCTGGCCCAGCACCACCAGCGGCAGGCCGGGCATCGTCGCGCCGGCCACCTGCAGGCCGGGCGCTTCCAGACGCGCGACGTACCACAGCGCCGGCGCCGACAGCTTCAGGTGCGGGTCGTTGGCGAGCAGCGGCTTGCCGGTGGTGGTGCGGCTGCCGGCGAGCACCCAGTTGTTCGAGCCGACGCCTTCCACGCCCGAGGGCGGCGCGATGTCGGGCAGGCGCATCCAGGCGGTGGCGGTGTTGCCGGCGTCGAGCCTGAGCGCGCGGTACAGCGCCGCGTAGTCGGTCTGCACCAGCGGTTGCTCGCCCGGGTACGGCGGCAGCAGCGCGTCGATGCGCTCCACCGGCAGCTTCAGCGCCAGGCGCAGGCGCAGCAGCTCGGTGTTCCAGTTGCCGCCCAGGTCCCAGGCCATCATGATCGCCCAGGCCAGGCTGTCCACCGGATCCCACGGCTCGGGCTGCACGCCGGTGAGCCCGAACTCGGGCGGCCGGGCCTCGAGTTGGTCTCGCAGCACGGCGTTGATGCCGGCAGCGTAGGCCTCGAGCGCGGCGCGCGACGCCGGCGGCAGCTGCTGCCACTGCGCCTGCGCGGCGCGGCGCACGCCCAGCGCGCGCAGGAAGCGGTCGGTCTCCACCGCGCCTTCGCCGAAGGCTTCGGCCAGCCGGCCGGCGCCGATGCGGCGGTGCGTCTCCAGCTGCCACAGCCGGTCCTGCGCATGCACCACGCCCAGGCCGTAGTAGGCGTCGTGCGCATTCGCGGCGCGGATGGTGGGGATGCCGTGGGCGTCGCGTTCGATGCGCAGCTCGGCCTGCAGGCCCGGCAGGCGGATCTCGCCGCTGGTGCGCGGCAGGCTGCGCCAGGCGTAGACGGCCAGCACCAGCGCCACCAGCAGCACCGAGGCCAGCACCAGCCCCAGCAGGCGTTTGATCCAGACCCTCATCGGCGTGTCACCTCGGCTTGCTCGAATGCGGCGCAAGCCTAGCAGCGCGCCCTGCCCGCCGCCGTCGGGCCGGCCCGATGTGACGGCAATGTGACACGCCGGACCGGGTGCCGGGCCGCCGGCCTTCCGGGTCAACCCGGAAACGGTCGATCTGGCGCCCTTTCGCCCCGTTTTCCCGCCGCTTCGTCAAGCCCAGGGCCGGCGACGATCGCACTCAAGCCGATGGCGTCCGTGTCCGATATCACACCCATGTTCAAGTCCCTGCCGCTCCTGTCGCGCTGGTCGCACCGACCGACCACGACGCTGGCCGCGTCCAGCAGCCTGCGCGTCGAGGTGGTGCCGCCCACGCTGCGCTGCGCACCGGTCGCCGCCGCCGATTCGACCTGGCAGCGGCTGCTGTTCTGGCTGCTGGCGCCCGCGCCGCAGGACGCCGCGCCGCCGCCCGACCGGCTGCCGCGCGTGCGCACCGACTTCCTGGCCACGCTGGCCGACATCGACAACGCCGATGCCGAACGCGCCCGCTGCCGCATCCACGAGGCCCGCACGCTGCGCGAGCTGTGGCACGCGCGCACCGAGGTCTACCGCGTGGTGGCCGTGGCGCACAGCCAGTGGCAGGCCGAAGAGCGCGTGGCGCTGCTCAACCGCCATTTCCCGACGCGTTCGCCGCGATCCGGCTTCGCGCCGCTGTGACACCGCGCGCCATGCCGCCGCCGACCCAGGCCCCGCGCGACTACACCGCCCAGCAGCACGGCCTGCCGGGCGACCGCCAGGCCCGGCTGGCGGCGCGTACCGCCTTCGTCGCGCTCAAGACCACCTTCATCCAGGCCCTGGACGACCTGCCCGGCGCCGACTGGCTGCGCGAGCTGGTGCGCAGCGCCGAGGAGCCGGTCGACCTGTGGCTGCTGCGCGCACCGGTGTTCGCCGCGCTCGGCGGCGCCGAGCCCGAGTTCCGCCAGCGCCGCCACGCGCTGCGCCGAGGGCTGGACGCGATGTTCCCGCAGCGCGAACCGGCCAGCGGCTTCAGTCCGCTCTGACCTGCACGCCCGGCCGGCGCAGGCGCTCGGCGCTCAGGCCTTCACGCGCGCCTTGAACGTCTTGCGGAACTTCTCCACCTTCGGCGCCACGACGAAGGCGCAGTAACCCTGCCCGGGGTTGTTCGCAAAGTAGTGCTGGTGGTATTCCTCGGCGCGGCTGTAGCCCGCTTCCGGCGCCAGTTCGGTGACGACCTTGCCGCCGTGGGCCTGGTTCGCCTGGGCCGTCACCTCGCGCACCACGGCCTCCTGCTCGGGGGCATGCCAGTAGATGGCGCTGCGGTACTGCGTGCCGACGTCGTTGCCCTGGCGGTTGAGCGTGGTCGGGTCGTGCACGGCGTAGAAGATCTCGAGCACCTCGCGCAGCGTGATGCGCGTGTCGTCGAAGCGCACCCGCACCACCTCGGCGTGGCCGGTGGTGCCTTCGCACACCTGGCGGTAGCTGGGGTTGGGCACGTGGCCGTTGCTGTAGCCGCTCTCGACGTCGAGCACGCCCTCGACGAGCTCGAACACCGCTTCCACGCACCAGAAGCAGCCGCCGCCCAGGGTGATGGTCTGAACGCTCATGCGGGATGGTCCTTTGGGATGAAGTCGCCTCGGCGTCCGTCGCCGGCGCCGGGCAGGTCCTTACACTGGCGGCCGACGATCGGTGCCCACCCCGGAGCCTAGAGCATGGCCAGCAGCTTCACCTGGAACGACCCTTTCCGCCTCGACGACCAGCTGAGCGAGGACGAGCGCGCGGTGCGCGACGCCGCCGCCGCCTACTGCCAGGAACGGCTGCAGCCGCGCGTGCTGATGGCCGCGCGCCACGAGCAGTTCGACCGCGAGATCATGAACGAGATGGGCTCGCTCGGCCTGCTCGGCAGCACCATCGAAGGCTACGGCTGCGCCGGGTTGAACCACGTCTGCTACGGCCTCGTGGCGCGCGAGGTCGAGCGCGTCGATTCCGGCTACCGCAGCGCCATGAGCGTGCAGAGCTCGCTCGTGATGCATCCCATCCACGCCTACGGCAGCGAGGCGCAGCGCCAGAAGTACCTGCCCCGCCTGGCCAGTGGCGAATGGGTCGGCTGCTTCGGCCTGACCGAGCCCAACCACGGCAGCGACCCGGCCAGCATGCTCACCCGCGCCACGCCGGTGGACGGCGGCTACGTGCTCAAGGGCAGCAAGATGTGGATCACCAACAGCCCGATCGCCGACGTGTTCGTCGTCTGGGCCAAGAAGGTCGATCCCGACGGCCGCGTCGGTGGCCAGGAGGCCATCCACGGCTTCGTGCTCGAGCGCGGCATGAAGGGCCTCTCGGCCCCGAAGATCGAAGGCAAGATGAGCCTGCGCGCCAGCACCACGGGCGAGATCGTCATGGACGACGTGTTCGTGCCGGCCGAGAACCTGCTGCCCAACGTCAATGGCCTCAAGGGGCCCTTCGGCTGCCTCAACAAGGCGCGCTACGGCATCGCCTGGGGTGCCCTCGGCGCGGCCGAGTTCTGCTGGCACGCCGCGCGGCAGTACACGCTGGACCGGCAGCAGTTCGGCCGGCCGCTGGCGGCCAACCAGCTCATCCAGAAGAAGCTCGCGGACATGCAGACCGAGATCGCGCTCGGCCTGCAGGGCTGCCTGCGCGTCGGCCGGCTGCTCGACGAGCACCGCGCGGCGCCGGAGATGATCAGCCTGATCAAGCGCAACAGCTGCGGCAAGGCGCTGGAGGTCGCGCGCATGGCGCGCGACATGCACGGCGGCAACGGCATCCACGACGAGTACCACGTCATCCGCCACATGATCAACCTCGAGACGGTCAACACCTACGAAGGCACGCACGACGTGCACGCGCTGATCCTCGGGCGGGCGCAGACCGGCATCGCCGCCTTCGCCTGACGACGTTCCAGGGCAGGCGGCGGGCGCCGCCACCAGCCCTGCCCTGCGGACACGCGTCCGAGACCGCCAACGCCGGCAACAGAACCGACGATGAACGAGATCTTCCACAGCCTGGGCATCGGATCCTGGAAGCCGGTGATCGGCGCGCTGCTGCTGCCGCCGGTGCCGCTGCTGCTGCTGATCCTGGTGGGCGCGCGGCTGATGTTCAGGCGCCGGCTGCTCGCCTGGTCGCTCATCCTCCTGGGCGTGCTGGGCCTGTACTTCGCCGCCACGCCGGCGGGCGCGTACGGCCTGCAGCAGCTGCTGCTGCGCACCCCGCGCGCGCTGGCGCCGTCGGAGATCGGCGACCTCAAGCGCGCGCCGAAGACCGCGATCGTCGTGCTCGGCGGCGGGCGCATCGAGCTGGCCCCCGAGTACGGCGTGTCGTCGCTCAAGCCGCGCGCGATGGAGCGGCTGCGCTACGGCATCTGGCTGGCACGCGAGACCGGCCTGCCGCTGGCCTTCAGCGGCGGCGTCGGCCACGGCGACCGGCCCGGCTCGGCGGAGGCCGAGATCGCCGCGCGCATCGCCGAGCGCGAGTACCGGCTGCCGCTGAAGTGGACCGAGACCGAGTCGCGCGACACGCGCGAGAACGCCTTCCGCACCGTGTCGCTGCTGCGCGCCTCGGGCATCGAGCAGATCGTGCTGGTGACCGAGGGCTACCACATGCCGCGCGCGCTGGCCAACTTCGAGGATGCGAGCGCCGGCGCGGCGATGCGCATCGTGGCCGCGCCCATGGGTCTGTCGACGCCGATGCGCGGCTTCCATCTCTTCGACTGGCTGCCCAGCCACCAGAGCCAGGAGATGACCCGGCTGGTGCTGCACGAGTGGATCGGCCGCCTGGCCGGGGCCTGAGCTCGGTGGCGCGGCGCGCGCCGCTGGATCAGCCGGCCGGCGCGCTGGCGGGGGCCGAGACTGGCGCGGGGGCCGGCGCCGGCGCAGGCTGAGGCGCAGGCGCCGGGATCGGCGCCGGTGTCGGAATCCGCGCCGGGATCGGGGCCGGTGCCGGGATCGGTGCGGGCACCGGCAGCGGCGCCGGCAACGGCACCGCAGGCGAGGCCGGGGCCGACGTGGGCAGCTGCAACGGCACCGGGATCGGCACCAGCGGCTGGCGCGACGCCGCCTCGGCGCGCTCGCGCTCGCGTTCGGCCTGGGCCGCGGCGGCCTGGATGGCGCGGATGCGCTTGGCGTGCTCGGCGGCGTTGCTGCGGCGGAAGTCGTCCATCATCACCGCGTCGACCTTCATGCCGAGCGCGGCCATGCGCTCGGTCAGCGTCAGGCCGGCGCCGGGGTCGCCGCCCAGCGACGCCACCACCTCGTTGGCGAACAGGTCGGCGTTGCCGACGATGCTGTCGACGGCGATGGCGCGTTCGGCCTGGGCCTCGGCCGCGGTCAGCAGCATGCCGGCGCCGGGCACCATCACCGCCAGGATCTTGCCGGCCAGGAAGGCGTTGCTGGCGTTGTCGGCGCGCTTCACCGCGGCGATCGAACTCTTGCTCGCTTGGAAGTAGGTGCCGAAGGCCGCCAGCCAGCGCATCTCGTCGGCCGAGCGCGCCTCGATCATGGCGTTGGCGGGGATCTTCGCCCGCTTGTTGCCCTGGCGCCAGAAGGTGTCCGGATCGTTGTCGAAGCTGCTGGCGGTGACGGCGCCGGCGCAGCCCTTCTGCGTCTCGACCTCGAGCTTGCGGCCGTCGGCCAGCGTCAGCACCATGGGCTTGCCGCCCTCGGCTTCCTTGCGCGCGGCGAGCATCACGTCCCAGAAGCCCTGGTCGTCGTTGCTCATGACCGAGCCGCCGCGCAGCAGCGCGCCGAACTCCATCTTCGTGCCGCCCGCGGGCAGCGGCCGGCCGTTGACGTGGGTGACGACGTCGCGCAGGTGCAGTTCGTCGGGCGCGCTTTCGTCGACCCAGACGACGCGCCATTTCTCGTCGATGCCCGTCACCTCGCGGAACAGCTGCAGGTCGCGCTCATCGAGCCGCCGGCGCATCGCATAGACCGACAGCAGCACGAACGGCTCGACCTGCGTCGTCGCGTCGCACAGCGCCTCCGCGCCCCAGGCCACGTGGATGGCGGCGGCGCGGAACTTGATCTCCTGCTCGATGCGCGTCTTGTACAGGTCGCGCTCGAAGGCACGATCGGCGCCGCGCGCCTGCTGCGGCGCCGCGGCGGCCGACGCCAGCAGCACCAGCGCCGCGGCGGCCAGCGGCGCGACACCGCCGCCGGCGCGAGCGCGCCGGCGGGCCGGAAGGCGGGCGACGGAGGGTCGGTGCATCGCCGTCGATTGTCGGCGCCGCCGCCGCCGCGCGGGGAGGGTGAAGGCCCCCGGGAACCCCGCTGATCCGGGCTTTGTCCATACGGGCGGTGGACCTACCGTCGGGCGCACAATCGGCCCACGGGCCGCTGCGCCGCGGCCACCACCCCCTCAGGAGACACGACGACATGAAGACCGGACTCATCGCCGCCCTCGTCCTCGCGCTGGCCGCGGGCGCGGTGCCGCTCGAAGCCGATGCCAAGCGCCTGGGCGGCGGCAAGAGCAGCGGCATGCAGCGCGACATGCCCGCGCGCACCGCCCCCGACGCCCCGCCCGCCAAGCCGGCCCAGCCCGGGCAGGCGCAGCAGGCCACGCCCAACAGCACGGCCGCCGCGCCCGGCGCCGCCGCGACCGCGCCGCGGCGCAATTGGATGGGCCCGATCGCCGGCCTGGCCGCCGGTCTGGGCATCGCCGCGCTGCTCAGCCACCTGGGCTTCGGCGAAGGCCTGGCCAACCTGGTGACGATGCTGCTGCTGGGCGTGGTGGCGTTCTTCGTCATCCGCTTCCTGCTGCGGCGCTTCGCCGGCGGCGGCGCGGCGCAAGGCCCCAAGCCGGCGCTGGCCGGCGCGCACGGCGGCGCCATGGGCGGCAGCCCGGCCTGGCAACCGGCGCAGCAGCCGCTGACGCCGGCGCAGCCGATGCAGCGCAGCGCTGAGCAGCCGGCGGCACGCATCGACACCCCGGCCGCGGCCACCGCCGCCGGTGCGGCAGCGGCAGCCCCGGTGACGCGCGCCTTCGTCCCGGCGGCGTTCGACGCCGAAGCCTTCACGCGCATCGCGAAGATGATCTTCATCCGCCTGCAGGCCGCCAACGACGCCGCCGACCTGGACGACCTGCGCCGGTTCACGACGCCCGAGCTGTTCGCCTCGCTGCGCCTGGACATCCAGGAGCGTGGCCCCGCGGCGCAGCACACCGACGTGACGCGTGTCGAAGCCGACGTGCTGGACGTCGCCGACGAGGCCGATCGCCAGGTGGTGAGCGTGCGCTTCCACGGCGAGGTGGTCGAGGAGAAGGGCGCCGCGCCGACGCCGTTCAACGAGGTCTGGCACCTGGTGCGGCCGCACGACGGCAGCCGCGAGTGGGCCATCGCCGGGATCGAACAGCTGAACTGAATCGGGGCTCTGGCTGGCGGCACTAGCATGCCGCCATGAACCAGCCCCGAATCCGCACCCAGGCCGCTGCACTCGCAGCGGCCTTTTTGCTGGCCGCATGCGCGGCCCCGCCCGCCGGCCGGCCGGCCACGCCGGCATCGCCGGCGGGCAGCCCGCCGGCCGAGACGATCGCCGCGCCGCCGGCGATGCGCACGGAAGGCGTGCCGCCGCTGCCGGCGCGGCTGCACCAGCTGGCGCAGCGCTACAGCGCGGTGGTCGGCCACGGCTTCGTCGACTGGCACCCCACCAAGCGCGAGATGCTGGTGGCGCACCGCGCGCCCGGCACCAACACGGCGCAGCTGTTCCGCCTGCGTGGCCCGCAGGCGGCGCTGGAGCCGCTGACCACGGGTGCCGAGCCGGTGACGAGCGCGCGCTTCGAACCGGTCGACGGCCGCTACGTCGTCTTCGCCCGCGCCAGCGGCGGCGACGAGGCCTACCAGCTGCACCGGCTCGATCCCGAGACCCGGGCCACCACGCAGATCACGCCCGACGGCCAGCGCCACACCCTGTGGGGCTGGGTCAGGTCGGCGCCGGGCGGCGCACTCGCGGTCGTCGCCTCGGTGCCGCTGGACCGCACGGCCGAAGGCGGGCGGCGGGCGCAGATCGCGACCACCGTCTCGCTGATCGATCCGCTGCGGCCGGACGCGCGCCGCGTGTTGACCGAGCTGCCGGGCGGCGGCTGGTTCGCCGGCGAGGTGTCGCGCGACGACCGCCAGCTGACGCTGACGCGCTACGTCTCGGCGGCCGAATCGGAGGTCTGGCTGGTCGACCTGCAGGGCGCGCAGGCCGGCCAGCGCCGGCGCCTGCTGCCGGCCGAAGGCGAGACCGGGCTGCGCGCCGCCCACTACGCCGGCGCCTGGACGCGCGACGGCCGCAGCCTGCTGATCGCCAGTGACCGCGCCAGCGAGTTCGTCGAGCTCATGCGGCTGGACATCGCCAGCGGCACGCTCACCCGGCTGACGGCGAGCACGCCCTGGGACACGTCGGACGCCGACACCAGCCCCGACGGCCGCACCGCCGCGGTCGCCGTCAACGTCGACGGCCGCGACGAACTGCAGCTGCTCGACGTCGTCAGCGGCCAGCGCCTGAGCCTGCCGCGCACGCTGCCCGGCGGCAGCGTCGACGAGCTGCGCTTCCACCCCGCCACCGGCGACCTGGCGTTCATCAACCACAGCCCGCTGGGGCCGGCGCAGGTGCTGGTGATGGACGCGGCGCGCACGACCGTCACGCCATGGACGACGCCGGTCGGCGCCGCCGAGCTGAACCTGGCCGAGCTGCCCGAGCAGCGCATCGTGCGCTGGACCAGCTTCGACGGCCGCACCATCAGCGGCGTGCTCAGCCTGCCGCCGGCACGCTTCACCGGGCCGCGCCCGGTGGTGATGCTGATGCACGGCGGGCCGGAAGCGCAGGCCAAGCAGGGCTGGAACGGGCGCTGGAACCTGCTCATCCAGCACATGGGCGTGGCCCTGCTGGAGCCCAACGTGCGCGGCTCGCGCGGCTACGGCAAGACCTTCCTGGCGCTGGACAACGGCCGGCTGCGCGAGGACTCGGTCAAGGACATGGCCAGCGCCATCGACTGGATCGCCACCCAGCCCAACCTCGACGCCCGCCGCGTGCTGGTCACCGGCGGCAGCTACGGCGGCTACATGGCGCTGGCGGCGGCGACGCTGCTGAACAACCGCATCGCCGGCGCCGCCAGCACGGTCGGCATCAGCAACTTCGTCACCTTCCTCGAGAACACCGAGAGCTACCGCCGCGACCTGCGCCGCGTCGAATACGGCGACGAGCGCGACCCGGCGATGCGCGCCTTCCTGCAGGAGATCTCGCCGCTGAACCGCGCCCACCGCATCACCAGGCCGCTGATGGTGGCGCAGGGCCGCAACGACCCGCGCGTGCCCTGGACCGAAAGCGAGCAGATCGTGCGCAGCCTGCAGCAGCGCGGCACGCCGGTGTGGTACCTGCTGGCCGACGACGAAGGCCACGGCTTCGCCAAGCGCGAGAACGCCGACTACTGGTTCACCGCCTTCAGCCACTTCGTCGAGCGCACGCTCAAGCCGTGAGCGGCGGCGTGGCGGCACGACGGCCGCCGCGCACGCCTGAAACGCCTGGACACCCGGGCGGCACCGCCCTTGCCAGGGTGGCGCCCATGAACGCCACCCCATCCCTCCGCCACGGCGCCGCGGCAGGCGCCCTGCTCCTGGCGCTGGCCGCCGCACCGGCCAGCGCCGCCATCACGCTCGCGCCGCAGCACGCCGGCAGCTTCGCCGACGGCACCGGTGCCATCGCGAGCTTCGTGCAGATCGATTCGGCCTGGCGCGGCAGCACCGTGCTGTGGGACGAGGCCAGCGGCACCTTCGGCAGCGGCGTGCCGGTGTCGACGTACGCCTGGGGCACGGGCCTGTGGGGCCGCGCCGACTGGCAGACGGTGCAGGACACCGCCGCCGGCAACCCACCCGCCAGCAACGCGCCACCCATCGTGCAGCGCTGGAGCGGGCCCATCAGCTCCATCAACTACGCCAACGCGCTCTACAACGACCAGCACTCGGCCATCTGGGGCACGGCGCAGCTGGTGCCCTTCTTCAGCGCCGGCGATGCCGCCCCGCAGGAGAACTGGACGTTCCACGCCGCCGGCTACATCCGCGTGACCACGCCGGGCGAATACGCCTTCAGCGTGCTCAACGACGACGGCTTCTTCATGCGCCTCACCGGCGCCGGCGGCAGCACCCTCGAGATGGGGCGCGACTACCTGCACCCGCGCGAGCGCATCGGCTTCGGCGACATTCTGCTGCTGTCCGAAGGGCTCTACGGCTTTGACCTCGGCATGTGGAACCGGCTCGAGGCCGGCGTGGTGGATCTGCGCTGGATGACGCCGGGCTCCACCGAGTGGACGCTGGTGCCGACGAGCAACCTGGTGCCCATCCCCGAGCCCGGCACGGCGCTGCTGCTGCTGGCCGGCGCGCTGCCGCTGGCCTGGCGCCTGCGCCGGCGCGCATGAGGCCGGGCAGCGCATCCGAGCCGCTGCCGACGCGCCGGCGCCGCGCGCTGCATGCGGCGGTGCTGGTGCTCGGCTGGCTGGCGTTCTGCGCGATGTGGGCCTGGGTGCTGATCGGGCCCGGCGCGCCGCGGCTGCTGCTGTGGCTGGGCCTGGCCTCGCTGCTGCTGTTTCCGGCGGTGACGCTCGTCTGGGTGGCGCACAACGTGGCGCTGTACCGCCGGCTGGGGCCACGCCGCGGGCTGCGCCACGTGGCGCCGCACTACGCGCAGGACTTCGTCGGACGGCGCGTCGACGCCGACTGGCCGGCGCTGCGCGACGCCCGCCGCGTGACCATCGCCGTCGCCACCGAAACGCTCGACGGCGACGTGGACGGCGGCCGCGGCACGGTGCTCGTCAAGCGCTACGCCGCGGCATGAGCCTGGAGGCGCTGCTGCTGTCGGTGCAGCAGTCCGCCCTCTACCAAGCGGCGCTGCTCTACTTCGCGGCCTACCCGGTGGTCACCAGCATCATGTGGATCACCACCGCCGTGGTCTTCCGGCTGCGCTGGGAACGGCACGACGATGCCGGCGCAGCCGCGGCGGCGTCCGCCGACGCGCCAACCGCCTGGCCCTTCGTCAGCGTGATCGTGCCCGCCTTCGACGAAGCGGCCGTCATCGCCGAGTCGGTCGGCGCCATGTTGGCGCTGGACTACCCGGCCTACGAGGTCATCGTCGTCGACGACGGCTCCGGCGACGGCACGCTCGACGCGCTGGCCGCGCTCGCCGCCGACCCGCGCCTGCGCCTGGTGCGCAAGCAGCGCAACGAAGGCAAGGCGATGGCGCTGAACGACGCGCTGCCGCTGGCGCGCGGCGAGATCGTGCTGGGGCTCGATGCCGACGCCCGGCCAGACCCGATGCTGCTGCACCACGTGGTGCCGCACTTCGAGTCGGCGCGGGTCGCCGCCGTCACCGGCAATCCGCGGGTGCGCAACACCGAGACCTTCGTGGCGCGGCTGCAGGCCATCGAGTTCAGCTCCATCGTCAGCCTGATGCGCCGGGCACAGCGTGTCTGGGGGCGCATCGTCACCGTCTCGGGCGTGTGCGCGGCCTTCCGGCGCAGCGCGGTGCTCGACGTCGGCGGCTTCAGCCCGGACATGGCCACCGAGGACATCGAGCTCACGTGGAAGCTGCAGAAGCGCTTCTACGACGTGCGCTACGAGCCACGCGCCATCTGCTGGATGACGGTGCCGGCAGGCTGGCGTGCGCTGGCGCGCCAGCGCCTGCGCTGGTCGCGCGGGCTCATGCAGGTGCTGCGGCGCCACGCCGACGTCATCGTGCGCTGGCAGTGCCGGCGCCTCTGGCCGGTGTTCGTCGAGTCCGCGCTGTCGATCGCCTGGGCGCTGTGCTTCGTGGTGCTGACGACGATCTGGCTGCTGGCCGCGGCGCTGGGCCTGCCGCCCGTCGGTGCGACGCCGCTGCCCAGCGTGTGGGGCATGTCGATCGGCACCGTGTGCCTGGTGCAGTTGGCCGCGGGGGCCTGGATCGACCGGCGCTACGACGCCGGCATCGTGCGCCTGGTGGCCTACGCCGTGTGGTACCCGCTGCTGTACTGGGCGTTCATCGCGCTGACGACGGTGGCCTCGCTGCCGTGGCTGCTGCGCAAGCCGCGCGCGGTGCCGGTGCGCTGGCACACGCCGCGCACGGGGGCCCGGGCATGAGGCCGAAGGCCGCCGTGGCCGCGCGCACGCCAGGTCGGCGCGGGCGCGCCGTGGCGCTGCTGTCCGGGCTGCTGGCGGCGGCGTTCGCCGGCATCGCCCAGGCCGATGCCGGCGGCACGGCGGCGGCCGCATCCGGCGCGCCGGCCAGCGCGCGTGCCGGCGCGCCGACCATCGGCCGCGCCAGCGCGCTGGCCGAGGCGCGTGCCGCGGTCGACCGTGGCGAACACCGGCGCGCCATCGCGCTGTACGCACCGCTGCTGGCCGCGCGGCCCGACGACGCCGACCTGCTCATCGAAGCCGCGCGCGTGCACGGGTTCGCCGACCGCAACGCCGAGGCCGCCGCGCTGTACCGGCGCGCGCTGGCCGCCGCGCCGGGCCGCCGCGCGGACATCGTGCCGTCGCTCGCCTGGCAGACGCTGTGGGCCGGCGACGCCGCAGCGGCGCTGGCGCTGTTCGGCGAACTGCCGGCCAGCGCCGAGGTGCTGGACGGCATCGGCCAGGCCCACCAGGCGCTGGGACAGGACCGCGCCGCCGCGCTCGCCTTCGGCCGCGCGCTGCAGGCCGCGCCGCAGCCCGGCGCCGGGCTCAGGCGCCGCGCCGCGCAGGCGCTGGTGTGGGCCGGCTTCGACGACCGCGCCGCGCCGCTGCTGGCCGATGCGACAGAGCCCGATGCCGCGTGGCTGCGCGACGTGACCATCGGCCGCGGCCAGCGCCGCTACGCCTATGGCGGCATCGAACACGCCATCGACCGCGACCGGCTCGAAGCCTGGTCGGCCACCCTCGGCGCCGGCTGGCGCCCGGCCGGGCTGCACACCGCCGAGACCCGGCTGCGCCGATTGCGCCTGACCGACGCTGCCGGCCGCGTCGACGGCACCGAGGTGCAAGGCCTGCTGCGCTGGCGCCTGGGCGGCCTGGACGCGCCAGGCGGCACCTGGTGGCCGGGCGTGGTGCTGCGGCTGGCCCGGTTGGACGGCTGGCAGCCGCTGACGGGCCTGGTGCGCACGACCTGGGTGCCGCGCGACGGCTGGCGCGTCGACGCCGAGGCCGGGCGCGACATCGTCGAGTCGCCACGCGCCGTGGCCGAGCGCGTGCACGTCGACACCGTCTCGCTCGGCGCCGACTGGCGGCCGCTGCCGTCGCTCACCACCACCGCGGCGCTGGCGCACCTGCGTTTCGACGACGGCAACCGGCGCGACCGCACCCTGCTGCGCGCCGAGTGGCGCGTGCCGCTGCCGGCAGTGCCCGCGTGGCGCGGCGCGCGCCTGACGCTGGGCGCCGAGGCGCTGCGCTTCCGCAGCGCACGCCCCACCGGCCCCGACGTGGCCACGCGCGGTTACTGGAACCCGGCGTCGTACGCCGAGCATCGCCTGACCGCGGCCTGGGACTGGAACGCCCGGCCCTGGTCGGCCGGCCTGCGTCTGGCGCTCGGCGAGGCGACCGAACGCGACGGCTGGGGCAACCGCACCCGCGCGCACCCGCACGGCTGGCAGCTGACGCTCGCGCACGACGTCTCACCCGGTTTGCGCCTGCAGCTGTCGGCCAGCGGCTCGGGCCGGTCGCTCGGCATCGACACCGGCGGCAGCAGCCGCGGCGCGGCCGGTGGCGGCGGCTACTGGCGGCGCGCGGTCTCGGCCAGCGTCATCGGCTGGTTCTGATGCCGTCGGGTTCAGCATCCCCGCGCGTGGGCTTGGCGCGGGGCGACCAGCGCCGCGGCGCACAATGCCGCACCGCTCGCACCACCAGAAGGAACGGCCATGAGAGGCGACCCGCAGGTCATCGACTTCCTCAACCGCCAGCTCAAGAACGAGCTGACCGCCATCAACCAGTACTTCCTGCATGCGCGCATGCTCAAGCACTGGGGCTACGAGCGGCTGGCCAAGCACGAGTACGACGAATCGATCGAGGAGATGAAGCACGCCGACAAGCTGATGCAGCGCGTGCTCATGCTCGACGGCCTGCCCAACCTGCAGGACCTGGGCAAGCTGCTCATCGGCGAGAACCCGATGGAGATCCTGCAGTGCGACCTGCGCGCCGAGCTCGATTCACACGCCCTGCTCAAGGAAGCCATCGCCTGCTGCGAGGCGCTGCGCGACTACGTCAGCCGCGAGCTGCTGGAAGAGATCCTCGAGGACACCGAGGAACACATCGACTGGATCGAGACCCAGCTCAACCTGGTGGGCCAGGTGGGCGAGCCGAACTGGCTGCAGACGCAGATGGGCGACGGCCCGGGCAGCTGAGCCCATCGCGCGGCGGCGGTGGGGTGATCGACTTGAAAATGCGAACAATTCGCATTACAGTGGCGGCTCTTCGATCCACCACCCGCCTTCGCGTCGCGCCCTGCCATGATCGTCTGCGTTTGCCACCGCGTTTCCGACCGCGACATCGCCCGCGAGGCGCGTGCCGGTTGCGGCAGCTTCGAGGAACTGCAGGACGAGCTGCGCGTCGGCACCGGCTGCGGCGCCTGCCTGGACCACGCCCAGGCCACCTTCAGCCAGCACTGCGCCGGCCGCCACGGCGCCTGCGCCACCACCTGCCATGCCTGGCCGGCGGGGCAGGCGCCGCATCAGCGCGACGTCCAGCGCGCCACCACGCCTATCGCCGTGATGGCGGTTGCCTGACCCGGGCCGTCGATGCGCGTCGACCCTCGCGAAGGCGCCGCGGCGCCGTCCGGCCGCTCGGAACCGCTGCACGGCACGTCGGCCGGCGATGAGCGGCCCAGCGCCGCGGTCCCGCAGCGGCGGCTGGACAGCCGCGTCTTGTTCGCCCAGGGCCACGACGAAGTGGAGATCGCCCACGGCGAGGCCGTCTACCGTCTGCGCCGCACCTCGCTGGGCAAGCTGATCCTGACGAAGTAGCGCGCGCCCGTCGCGCACGGAGCGAGCGCCACGCGCCGGCAGCGACCGTCTGGTCCTCAGGGTGCAAGCAAGCGGGGGAAGCGGCGAAGGCTGCGGCCCGCGGCGCTGTCGCCGACACGCACCGCGCCGGCAGCCGACGCGTTCAATCGAGCAGCGCCCGTGCGCCGCTCCAGAGGCCGGCGACGAAGGCTGCCGCCGGCGTGGACTGGTGCACCAGACCCTCGCCCTGCCCCGACCAGGCCTGCATGCGCTCGACGTCGTCGGCGTCCTGCGCCGCCTTGCGCATCGCCGCGGTCAGGCCGCGCTGCACCGGGTACGGCGCCGGCTCGGGCGCGTCGGGTGCGTGGGCGGCGCGCACGTAGTCGGTGGCGATGGCGCGCCCCCAGCGGCCGGAGAAGGCGCGCGTGAGGATCGTCGCTTCCGGGCGCAGGCCGTCCAGGCGCGCCGCCCAGGCCGGGGCGATCGCGGCCTCGGGACTCCGCAGCAGCGCCGTGCCCACCTGCACCGCACTCGCGCCCAGCAGCAGCGCCGCGGCCACGCCGCGCACGTCGGCGATGCCGCCGGTGGCCACCACCGGCAGCCGCACTGCGTCGACCACCTGCGGCAGCAGCGCGAACAGGCCGACCGCCGCATCGCGCGCCTGCCCGGCCTGGAAGGCGCCGCGATGGCCGCCGGCTTCCGCGCCCTGGGCGACGATGACGTCGGCGCCCGCCGCCTCGGCTGCCAGCGCCTCGGCCACGGTCGTGACGTTGGCGAACCAGGCGATGCCCGCAGCCTTCAGGCGCTGCACGATGTCCGGCGGGTACAGCCCCATGATCGACGACGCGGCTGCGGGCCGGGCGTCGATCAGCGCCGCGCACTGCGCCGCGAAGTCCGCCGGACGCGCGTCGCCGGCGCTCGCCGGCACGGCCGGGCCCCAGCGGCCGAGGAAGGCACGCACGGCGGCTTCCTGGTTCGCGTCGCGCTTCGGCTCGGGATCGGGGATCCACAGGTTGACCTGCAGCGGCGCGCTGGTCGCGGCGCGGTAGTCGGCCACCCACTGGTGCAGCGCCGCCGGCTCGTGCAGCAGCGCGCCCAGCGCACCCATGCCGCCGGCCTGGCCGACGGCGGCCGCCAGCGCCACCGGGTTGGCACCGGCCATGGGGGCCATCAGCAGCGGCAGGCGCAAGCCGAAGCGTTCGGCAAAGGCCTCGGCGTGGCGCAGCGCGGCGGAACGTGGAGCCGTCATGTGGCGCTCACCTGGTGCTCGTCTGGCGCTGACCCGGTGTCCACCCGCCGCTTCAGGCCGCGCTCGGCGCGACGGCCACCTCGGCCGCCGGGGCGGCAGGCCCGGCCTGGGCGGGGCCGGCCTTCACCGCCGGCACCAGCGCCGCGTTCGACTGCAGCCACTGCTCGGCCAGCCGCGGGTCGCCTTGCGACGGATGGAAATCGGCGCGCAGGTAGCGCATCAGCGGCGTCCAGATCTCCCGCACCAGCCCGCCACGCGCGAACAGCGTGCGCCATCCGCTGGCCCAGGTGGACGGGCGGCGCCACGAACCATCGGCCCACAGGTTGCGCCAGGTCTGCAGCGCAAGGTCGATGGCGAAGCTCCAGGCCACGGTCCTGAAGATGCGCACGCGCCAGGCGTGGTTGCCGCCGAGCGCGAGGTACAGGTCGAAGGCGGTCGAGCGGTGTTCGGTCTCTTCGGCGCAGTGCCATTGCCACATCTGCGCGATGCGCGGCTCCACGCCCTGCATCAGCTCGCTGTGCGACAGCAGGTATTCCGAGAACACGGCGGTGAAGTGCTCGGTGGCCGCCGTCACCGCCACCCAGTTGCGCGTGTCGATGCGTTCCAGCAGCGGCCGCCGCGCCGCCAGCCGCGCCTCGTAGCGGTTGACGTAGCCTTGCTGATCGAGCAGCGCATTGAAGCGCTGGTGGATGCGCCGGTGCGTCGCCTCCTGGCCGATGAAGCCCTGCACCTCGCTCGCGAAGCGCTCGCGCTCTTCGGGCGGGAGTTCGACGACAGCCTTCTTCAGCGAGTCGATGAACAGCTGCTCGCCCATCGGGAAGCTCATCGACAGCGCGTTCATGAACGCCGTGCGGAAGGCGTCGCCGCCGGCCCAGTGGCGCGGCAGCGGCGTCTCCAGGTCGATCAGCAGTCGGCGCACGGTCAGGGTCGTGGTCATGCCAGTGCCTTTCGAGCGTTATGAAAGAGCTGCATCCAGGGGCTGTGCGCGCCCGGGTCGCCGCCATGCCAGCTCATCTGCACGTGGCGGAACACGCGCTCGGGGTGCGGCATCAGCGCGGTGTGGCGGCCGTCGGGCGTGGTGACGGCGGTGAGCCCGCCGGGGCTGCCGTTCGGGTTGTGCGGATAGGCCTCGGTGGCGCGGCCGGCGCCGTCGACGAAGCGCAGCGCGGCGTGCACCCGCGTGGCGTCTCCGCGCGTCGAGAAATCGGCGTACCCCTCGCCGTGCGCCACGGCGATCGGGATGCGGCTGCCCGCCATGCCGGCGAAGAAGGCGCTCGGCGAGGGCAGCACCTCCACCATCGACAGCCGCGCCTCGAACTGCTGGCTGCGGTTGCGCGTGAAGCGCGGCCAGGCGTCGGCGCCGGGGATCAGTGGCGCCAGCGCGGCCATCATCTGGCAGCCGTTGCACACGCCGAGCGTCAGCGTGTCGCGCCGGTTGAAGAAGGCCGCGAAGGCCTCGGCCAGGCGGGGATTGAAGAGGATCGAGCGCGCCCAGCCCTCGCCGGCGCCCAGCGTGTCGCCGTAGCTGAAGCCGCCGCAGGCGACGAAGGCCTGGAAGTCGGCGAGCGTCGCGCGGCCGGCCTGCAGGTCGCTCATGTGCACGTCGAAGGTGTCGAAGCCGGCCAGCGCCATGGCGTAGCTCATCTCGACGTGCGAGTTGACGCCCTGCTCGCGCAGGACCGCGACCTTGGGCCGCGTGCCGCCGATCGCGGGAGCATGCACGGCGTCGCCATCGCTCGCCGACGGGGGCGTGCCGGGCGCGGCCGGGGTCGCATCGGGCGTGAACGTCAGGTGCCAGTGCAGCCCGGCGTCGGCCGGGTCGCCGGCAGCGGCATGCTCGCCGTCGGCACACGCGGGGTTGTCGCGCTGGCGCGCGATCTTCCAGCTCACCTCGTCCCACGCCTGCTGCAGGGCCTGCAGCGGCGCGCTGAACTGGCACTTCGTGTCGCGCCACACCTCGACCACGCCGCGCTCGTTCGTCTTGCCGATGACGTGGGTGTGGCGGTACAGGCCATGCGCGCGCAGCGTGGCGATGACCGCGTCACGTTCGGCGCTGGCCACCTGCAGCACGACGCCGATCTCCTCGTTGAACAGCGCTTCCAGCGTCAGCTGGTTGCGCCGCTCGCCCACCTGCGCCGCCCAGTTCTTCGAGTCGCCGTACTCGGCGCGGCTGTCGGCGATGCCGTCGCTGTCGGTGACGAGGATGTCGACGTTGAGGCTCACGCCGCGGCGGCCGGCGAAGGCCATCTCGCAGACCGTGGCCCACAGGCCGCCGTCGCTGCGGTCGTGGTAGGCCAGGATGCGGCCCTGTGCGCGCAGCGCGTTCACCGCGGCCACCAGCTGCACCAGCGCCTGCGGATCGTCGAGGTCGGGAACGGTGTCGCCGAAGCGGCCCAGCACCTGGGCGAGCATCGAGCCCCCCATGCGGCGCCGGCCCCCGCCCAGGTCGACCAGCAGCAGCGTGGTGTCGCCGCTGTGCAGCTGCGGCGTCAGCGAGCCGCGCACGTCCGCCAGCGTGGCGAAGGCCGTGACGATCAGCGACACCGGCGCCGTCACCTGCCGGTCGGCACCCGTGGCGTCGTCGCGCCAGCGCGTGCGCATCGACAGCGAATCCTTGCCCACCGGGATGCCGACGCCGAGTGCCGGGCACAGCTCCATCGCCACCGCGCGCACCGTGTCGTAGAGCGCCGCATCCTCGCCCGGCTCGCCGCAGGCGGCCATCCAGTTGGCGCTGAGCTTGACGCGGTCGAGCGCGATCGGCGCGGCCAGCAGGTTGGTGATGGCCTCGGCCACCGCCATGCGGCCGGAAGCCGGGGCATCCAGCGCCGCCAGCGGCGTGCGCTCACCCATCGCCATGGCTTCGCCGGCGTAGCCGCTGAAATCGGCCAGCGTCACCGCGCAGTCGGCCACCGGCACCTGCCACGGGCCGACCATGGGGTCGCGGTGGCTCAAACCGCCGACGGTGCGGTCGCCGATCGTGACGAGGAAGCGCTTGCTGGCGACGGTGGGATGGCGCAGCACGTCCAGGCACGCGGATTCGAGCGTCACGCCGGTGAGGTCGAGCGGCTCGCCGCGCCACGCCACACGCTGCACGTCGCGGTGCACCTTGGGCGGCTTGCCCAGCAGCACGTCCATCGGCATCTGAATGACGCGCCGCTCGCCGTCGCTCACCACCAGCTCGCGCTCGGCGGTGCTGGTGCCGACCACGGCGTAGGGGCAGCGTTCGCGTTCGCACATCTGCTCGAACAGCGGCATCAGCGCCGGGTCGATGGCCAGGACGTAGCGTTCCTGGCTCTCGTTGCACCAGATCTCCTTGGGCGCCAGGCCGGTTTCTTCCAGCGGCACGCGGCGCAGGTCGAACACGGCGCCCTGGCCGGCGCCGTCGACCAGTTCGGGAAAGGCGTTGCTGATGCCGCCGGCGCCGACGTCGTGGATGGCGAGGATGGGATTGCGCTCGCCGAGGGTCCAGCAATGGTTGATCACTTCCTGCGCGCGGCGCTGGATCTCGGGGTTGCCGCGCTGCACGCTGTCGAAGTCGAGCGCCGCGGTGTTGGTGCCCGCGGCCATCGAGCTGGCCGCGCCGCCGCCCATGCCGATGCGCATGCCGGGCCCGCCCAGCTGCACCAGCAGCGTGCCAGGGCCGAAGGGCAGCTTCTGCACCTGGCCGGCGCTGATGGCGCCGATGCCGCCGGCGATCATGATCGGCTTGTGGTAGCCGCGGCGCACGCCGGCCACGGTCTGCTCGAAGACGCGGAAGTAGCCGCCCAGGTTGGGCCGGCCGAACTCGTTGTTGAACGCCGCGCCGCCGAGCGGCCCCTCGGTCATGATCTGCAGCGGGCTGGCGACGTGCTCGGGCTTGCCGACCGCATCGCGCTCCCAGCCTTCGGCCCGGTCGTCCAGGTGCAGGTTGCTCACCGAGAAACCCGTCAGCCCCGCCTTGGGCCGCGCACCGCGGCCCGTCGCGCCTTCGTCGCGGATCTCGCCGCCGGCGCCGGTGGCGGCGCCCGGGAAGGGCGAGATCGCCGTCGGGTGGTTGTGCGTCTCCACCTTCATCAGCACGTGTGCCGTCTCGCGCCGCGCGGCATAGGCCGGGGCGTTGGTGAAACTCGCCGGCAGCCAGCGCTCGACGCCCGCGTGGCCTTCCATCACCGCCGCGTTGTCGTGGTACGCCACGACGGTGCCCTGCGGCGACACCGCCTCGGTGTGGCGGATCATCTGGAACATCGAGCGCTCCTGCTCCACGCCATCGATGGTGAAGCGGGCGTTGAAGATCTTGTGCCGGCAGTGCTCGCTGTTGGCCTGGGCGAACATCATCAGCTCGACGTCGCTCGGGTTGCGCCCCAGGGTGCGGAAGGCGGCGACGAGGTAGTCGATCTCGTCGTCGGACAGCGCCAGGCCGAACTGGCCGTTGGCCAGCACCAGGGCATCGCGGCCGTCGCCCAGCACGTCGACGTGCGCCATCGGCTCGGCCTCGCGTGGCTCGAACAGCGCGCGTGCCGCATCGCGCTCGAAGGCGACGCTCTCGGTCATGCGGTCGTGCAGCAGCGCCGCGACGGCTTGGCGCTCGTCGCCCGACAGCGGCTTGGCGCTGCCGATCAGCGGCGCCTTCAGCCGCAGCCGGTACTCGGTGATGCGCTCGATGCGGTGCGGCGCCAGGCCGCAGTTGCGCGCGATGTCGGTGGCCTTGCTGGCCCAGGGCGAGACGGTGCCCAGGCGCGGCATCACCACGACCAGTTCGCCATCCGCATCGGCCGACGACCGGGCCTGGCCAACTGCCGATGCCGACGCAGCGCCGTCGGCCAGCAACGCCGCCAGCCGGTCGGCCTGCACGCGCGCCGTGGCGGCGTCGTCGTAGGCGGCCCAGTGCACGAAACGCGCGCCCACGGCCGTGATGCGCGGCACCGCCGCCTGCAGCCGCGCCAGCAGCGCCTGGGCGCGGAACGCCGGGAGCGCGTCGCCGCCCTCGAAGTGCATCAGATGGAGCGGCGTGGCGGCGGTCATGAAAGTCCCGGTTCGACGAGGCGTCGAAGGCAATGCGCAACCGGTGATTTTAGGGTGCCGGTGGGATAATCCCGCGATGCCGATCCAGATCAAGACCCAGGCCGACATCGAGGGCATGCGCCTCGCCTGCCGGCTGGCCAGCGAAGTGCTGGACCTGCTCGAGCCGCACGTCCGCCCCGGTGTCACCACGCGCGAGCTGGACCGCATCGCCCACGACCACATCGTCGGCGTGCAGGGCGGCACGCCGGCCACGCTGGGCTACGCGCCGCCGGGCTACCCGCCCTTCCCGGCCTCGCTGTGCGCCTCGATCAACGAGGTGGTGTGCCACGGCATCCCCGACGACCGGCCGCTGAAGAACGGCGACATCGTCAACATCGACGTCACCGTCATCAAGGACGGGTGGCACGGCGACAACAGCCGCATGTACGTGGTGGGCGAAGGCTCGATCGCCGCCAGGCGGCTGTGCCAGGTCACCTTCGAGGCCATGTGGAAAGGCATCGTCAAGGTCAAGCCCGGCGCGCGGCTGGGCGACGTGGGCCATGCCATCCAGATGTTCGCCGAGCACGCCGGCTACTCGGTGGTGCGCGAGTTCTGTGGCCATGGCGTCGGCGCGCGCTTCCACGAAGAGCCGCAGGTGCTGCACTACGGCCGCCCCGGCACGCTGGAAGAGCTGGTGCCGGGCATGATCTTCACGATCGAGCCCATGATCAACGCCGGCCGGCGCGACATCAAGGAAGACCGGCGCGGCAACCGGCCCTACGACGGCTGGACCATCGTCACCCGCGACCGCTCGCTCAGTGCGCAGTGGGAGCACACCGTGCTGGTCACCGACACCGGCTACGAGGTGCTGACGGTGAGCGCCGGCAGCCCGCCGCCGCCGGCCTTCGCCACCGCGGGCTACGGCACGCCGGCGCTGGCCACCACGTAGCGCGGCACCCCATGGCCGCCGCGCTGGTGGACGAGACCCGCCGCGCGCCGGGCAGCGTGGCGCTGCTGCGCCTGCGCTTCCGCGAGGGCAAGGCGGCGCTGCTGGAGCGCTTCCGCGCCGACAAGCCCACGGCCAAGGCCGCGCACCAGCTGACACGGGCGCTGGCGCGTCACGTCGACGCGACGCTCACCGCGCTGTGGGCCGAAGCCGGCCTGCCGGCCGACGCCACGCTCGTGGCCTGCGGCGGTTACGGCCGCGGCGAGCTGTTCCCGTACAGCGACGTCGACGTGCTGGTGCTGCTCTCGGCGCACAGCGAGGCCACGTCCAACGCGGTGGTGAACTTCGTCACCGCGTGCTGGGACGTGGGGCTGGAGATCGGCTCCTCGGTGCGCACGCTCGACGAATGCCTGGCCGAGAGCGCCAAGGACGTGACCGTGCAGACCGCGCTGCTCGAGGCGCGCCCGGTCTGCGGCCAGCGCAAGCTCTTCGCCCGCTTCCGCGAGCGCCACCAGGCGGCGCTCGACCCGGCCGCCTTCCTGCGCGCCAAGACGCTCGAGATGCGCCAGCGCCACGTCAAGTACGAAGGCACGCCCTACGCGCTGGAGCCCAACTGCAAGGAAAGCCCGGGCGGCCTGCGCGACCTGCAGGTGGTGATCTGGGTGGCACGCGCCGCGGGCCTGGGCCGCACCTGGAGCGAGCTCGCGGCCAAGGGCCTCATCACGCGCTTCGAGGCGGCGCAGCTGATGAAGCACGAGGGCATGCTCAAGCTCATCCGGGCCCGGCTGCACACCGTGGCCGGGCGGCGCGAGGATCGGCTCGTCTTCGACTTGCAGACCGCCGTGGCCGAGAGCTTCGGCGACGCCGCCACCAGCGGCCAGCGCGCCAGCGAGTTGCTGATGCACCGCTACTACTGGGCGGCCAAGGCGGTGACGCAGCTCAACCAGATCCTCATGCTCAACATCGAGGAGCGCATCAACGGCAGCGAGGCCGCGCCGATGCGCCCCATCACCGCGCGCTTCTTCGACCGCGGCGGCATGCTGGAGGTGGCGAGCGACGACCTCTACACCGAGAACCCGCACGCCATCCTCGAGACCTTCCTCGTCTTCCAGCAGACGCCGGGCCTCTCGGGCCTGAGCGCGCGCACGCTGCGGGCGCTGTACAACGCGCGCAACCTGATGGGGCCCGCGTTCCGCCACGACCCGCTGAACCGCGAGCTGTTCATGGACATCCTGCGCCAGCCGCGCGGGCAGACGCACGCGCTGCGGCTGATGAACCAGACCAGCGTGCTGGGGCGCTACCTGTGGGTGTTCAGGCGCATCGTCGGCCGCATGCAGCACGACCTGTTTCACGTCTACACCGTAGACCAGCACATCCTGATGGTGGTGCGCAACGTGCGCCGCTTCTTCATCCCCGAGCACGCCCACGAGTACCCGTTCTGCAGCCAGCTGGCAGCGCAGTGGGACAAGCCGTGGATCCTGGTCATCGCCGCGCTGTTCCACGACATCGCCAAGGGCCGCGGCGGCGACCACAGCGACCTCGGCGCGCGCGAGGCGCGGCGCTTCTGCCGCCAGCACGGCATCGAGCGCGAGGACGCGCAGCTCATCGAGTTCCTCGTGCAGCACCACCTGACGATGAGCCGCATCGCGCAGAAGGAAGACCTGGCCGATGCCGAGGTGGTGCAGCGCTTCGCGACGCTCGTGGGCAGCGCGCGCACGCTGACCGCGCTGTACCTGCTGACGGTGGCCGACATCCGCGGCACCGGCCCCAAGGTGTGGAACGGCTGGAAGGGCAAGCTGCTCGAGGACCTGTACCGCCTGACGCTGCGCGCCTTGGGCGGCGCCAAGCCCAACCTCGACGCCGAGATCGAGGCGCGCAAGCAGGAGGCGCGGCAGAACCTGGCGCTGCATTCGGCATTGCCGGGGACGGAAGAGCCGCTGTGGAAGACGCTCGAGGTGAGCTACTTCGCGCGCCACGACGCGGCCGACATCGCCTGGCACGCGCGCGCGCTGTGGCGCCACGTGCAGACGCCGCAACCCGTTGTGCGCGCCCGCGCCTCGTCCACCGGCGACGGCCTGCAGGTGCTGGTGTACGCGCCCGACCGCGCCGACCTGTTCGCGCGCATCTGCGGCTACTTCGACGCCAGCGGTTTCTCCATCCTCGACGCCAAGATCCACACCACGCGCGCCGGTTATGCGCTCGACACCTTCCAGGTCGTGTCGCCGCAGCTCGACGACGGCCGCTCGCCAGCGGCGGGACGCGGGCGCGAGGTGGAGTACCGCCACCTCATTTCGCTGGTGGAGACGCAGCTGACGCAGGCACTGGCCGGCACCGGCCCGCTGCCCGAGCCGCGCAGCGGCCGCGTCTCGCGCCGCGTGAAGAGCTTTCCCGTCACGCCGCGCGTCTCGCTCGCGCCCGACGAACGCGCGCAGCGCTGGCTGCTCACCGTCTCGGCCAGCGACCGCACCGGCCTGCTCTACGCCATCGCCCGCGTGCTGGCGAGCAACGGCGTGAACCTGCAGCTGGCCAAGATCACCACGCTGGGCGAACGCGTGGAGGACACCTTCCTCGTCGACGGCCCCGAGCTGCAGAAGCCCAAGGCGCAGCTGCGCATCGAAAGCGAGCTGCTGGACGCGGTGGCGGCGCCATGATCGCTGGCCGAGCCACCGACCAACTAGACTCAGCAGCGCAACAGCATGGAAGGTTAGGCCGACCTGTTGGTAAGGCTCAACACTCTGCCTACATGAAAACTCTTCCTTGGGACAGCGTATTCGGTCTCGTTGGCGATACGGCGTCTACTTCACCCAAGTGCCATGATCAACTAATAGTTGCGCAACTCGGTCTCAATCGCGAGCCTTAGGTCATCTACCGAAGGTGTCACACCTTTACTGGTCGGCGTAAAGAAGACCCCGGGCAATACACCGTCAAACTTCAGCTTAGGAAGTAGCACATCCATGAAGTCGTTGAGAGAGATTGAACGCGGCTCATAGGTAGCCCACTCGTTCACAGCACAAATGCCCGCGTATTCTTTAGCAGGCCAGAGCGGAAACACCGTCGCACCATCATCTGCCGCCGCAAGAGCCCATCCTTCCTTGTATAACCCCCAGACCTCCTGCCAATCGGCAACGACCTTGATAAAGTGCTCAAATCGCCTTGCCCCCGCAAGTGCAAGCACCGCATCCATCTGCTTCTGACTTACTTTCACGCCCAGAACTCCAGTTTAAGGCAAGGGTCTCTCGGCATTCGCTCGACCAAAATCGTCGTACTTGTGTTGCAGGCGATGCAGGTCTCGATCCTGCAGATTCGATTGCTTGTAATCATAGCCCTTTGCTGCTTCGCGCCCTCGTTCGTGTGCAAGCTCCTTACCCGGTGGATTGCGAATCCTCGACCGATGTCCACGTTCGATTGAGTTCATCTCTTGCTTAATCCATCCGCGATCAGCGGAACCCACCTTATCATCCCTACCCAACTCCCGCAGCCTCTCCTGCTTCCCTGCCCTTCCTACATCGCCCGCACCCTTTGCGGCGGCTGTTTCCCTTGCAGCAGTCGCCTCTCTTGCTGACTGCAGGTTCTCAATCCGCTCTGCGCGTGAATAGCGAACCGGCGTTCCGTCCAAATTGCGTTCACCGCCGAAACCTCGCCCCGAGTATCTCGACTCTTCGATTATGATAGGTGCGAGGCCGTCCGGGTCGGTACTGTTTATTGGGTCACCAACAACATACGCATACAAATTTAGGTCGCCGCTGTCGAACCGGATCGGATCGGTCTGTAGGAATCGCCCAAGCTTCGGGTTGTAAAGTCTCGCTTTGTAGTAATGGAGCTGGAGTTCCGGCAGCCAGGTTTGGCCGGTGTACTGGTACCGCCCCAGGTTGCTGGGTGCAGGTGACCCATATTCATCGAAAGTGTTGATTGCCAAAGCGAGGCCCGTCCGGTCGCTGACGGCAATGACGCTGCCTTGATGATCGGCATGCAGCCATCTGCGGTCGGACGAGCCGCCGCCTTCATACCAGACGAGTGGCTCTTCCGACGAGAAGCCTGGCACGTACCGTCTCAGAAGGTGGCCCTGTCCGTTGCGCTCTGCAACGAGCGATTGCCCGACGTACTCGAAGCGTGTCGCGACAGCCGTCCCATCGATCACTTCCGCCAAGCGACCCAGCGCGTCGTATCTTAGGGTGGCGCTGCCTTGGGGCCCGGCAGCGGTCGCCAAGCGGTCCTCCACTGTGTAGGTCCACGTGTTGCTTAGGGCACCGGTTAAGTTGCCGCGAGGGTCGTGTAGCGTCGCTTGGCCCGCCACGTCTCGCAGCTGGTTCAGTCCGTCGATGCCGTAAGTCGTGTTTGAGTTGCCGTACAGGGGCCAGCCGTAGCTGTCGTTGTCGCGTTGCAGCGAAACGATTTGGCGCGCCGGGTTGTACGCATACCGATGCGTAACACTTGCCCCGGAAATTTGATGCACCAGGGAAGCCGGGCCGATGGTGCCAGCTACATAGCTGTAGCTGGTACTGGCGCCGTTTCCGCGGTCAACCCATTTCAGGCGGCCCAGGTTGTCGTGATGCCGCGTCACGAGCCCAATCCCGCCGTCTTCCCACACTGCGGCGAGTTGACCCGTCAGCAGGCTGCTGAAGCGGATGGTGAAGCCGTCGGCATACGCAAGTGTCGTGAGCCGACCAGCGCGGTCGCAGCCGAGCTGCTTGGTGCCGAAAACATCCGTTTCGCTACGCAGGCAGCCCAGGGCGTCATAAACGCGGCTGACGTTCCAGCCGATGCTGTCGCTTGCCGTGCGCAGCATGCCGTTGGCGTCGTACGTGTAAGCTGTGTGAGCAGACTCCCCCCAGGCCAGGGCGACCACGGTCTTGCCGGTGCGACGATTGAGCGCGTCGTACTGCCAAGTGATCGTGCGCCCGTCGCGCAGGCGTTTCGTCTGCGCGTTGCCGTTGGCGTCGTAGGACAGCAGTTCCTCGTAGTCGCTGCCGCTGCTAACGCCGATTGAGTCCGGATGTGGGTACAGCGTCCTCGCGGGTCGATCCAGGCCGTCGTAGGTGAACGTTGTTAGGTTGCCGTTGCCGTCGGCAATTGTCGACAGCTTGCCGTTCGACGTGAAGGTCTGGGAGCGCTCGGTGCGCTGCACCCCGGTCCCGATCCCTTGCTGCACCAGCCGCAGTTGCCCGGCGGCGTCGTACGCATTGCGCGTAATCCGATCAGGCCCGTAGGCACCTTCTGGCCCCAACTGGCAAGCCCCCGTCGATGTGCTCGCCAGATTCATCCGCGTGGCCACGCACTCGACGCGGTTAGCAAGGCTATAGCCGGTGTCGGCACGTGAAGCCAGCGCTCCACCGACGTACACCTGCTCCGATGTCTTCCGGCCCGCCCCGTCATATTCGAACCGCGTCGCTGAAAGGGCGACGTACGTCTCTAGTGTCGGCGTCGCGCTGTAGCCCTTCTCAACCAGCACCGGGAGACCGTCACGGTCGAACGTGGTGACCGTGATCGGGTGGGCCAGTGGACCGCCGCCGTCCGGATCAGGCTCCAGGGTGGCATAGCGCTGCCTGTTGGCGTTGTAGTAGTGCCGCGTAGTCTGACCCGCCATTGGGCCGTGTTGCGCGATTAGATTACCGACGGCGTCGTACTCGTAGCTGATGATTGCCGTGACGGAGCCATCGCCGGCCGACGTCGTCTCCGACTTCAGCAGCAGGTTGTCGTCATAGGCATAAGTCTTGATGACTTCATCGGCGGTCCCTGCGCAGCTGTCCAGTGATCTGGTCATACAGCTCGCTGTGCGTTCGAGCTTGTACACCGGCGCCAGCGCCGGTTCGGGGGCGCCTAACGCCGAACGCTTGTAGTACGCGTAGTACGCGCGATAGCTGTTGCGCGTCCGGTACTGCACCATCCCTTCCGGGCTGGGCACGGGGGAAGAGGTCTTCGTTGCCAGAAGCCCGCTGTTCGGCTCGTAGGTGTAGTGGGTAACATTGCCCAGGCCATCGGTGGTGGTCTCGGGTTGGTTGCAGAGCCTGAAGTCGCCAGGCCCCGAACATGCGCGAAACGTCGCCGTCGTCGTAACCGCTGCAGTGGCTGAGCCGGGCTTCGGCTCGTTCGAGGTTCGCACTAGGTTCCAGCGGCTGTCATAGAAAAAGTCGACCCGGTTTCCTTCCGGGAACGTCTTGCTCTTGATCTTGAACACTTGGCCGCCACCGTTGTATCCGGCTGGCAAGCTGTGCCAAGCGTAGAGTGTCCTTCTACCGAGGCCATCGACGCTCTCCACCCCATTGCCACCCACACTGCTCGTCACCGATTCGGGGTTGGTCGCTCGGCCGACCGCGACCATTGGGCCCACTCTGCAATCGCGGTTGAATTCGTAACCGTAGCGCCACACGCCGGCGCTGGTGCGAATCTGGGTGGCGACGCTGCCACCCGGGCACAGCGGAGGCCCACTACATGCTGTGATCGAACAACTTACCGGCGGTGTGTAGCCCTGGATTTCAGTCCACCACTCGAAGCGCCTGCCCTCCGGCGTGGTGATCGACCACGGCATGGCGCCATTTGCGGCAATCGTGGTGCGGTTCATGGAGTCGACGCCAGTCCAGACGCTGCCGGACCGCGTTGCGCGGACCGTAGGCCACGCGCCCGCCAACGAACAAGCTGCAGCATTCGGGTCGCAATACTCGTACCGCAAATTCAGCAGTGTCGCCTTCGACCAGTTGTGCGTGTCTTGGGCGTACTCGAAATGAAGCATGTAGCCGAGGTTGCTGACGATCGATCTGGTCTTCCGCGCTTCGGTATAGGTGTACGTCAGCATTTCTCCGTTCGGATACCGCACGGATCGCAGCAGGCCATTCATCAGCGCCTCACGGTTCCCTCGGAGAAACCAGCGGTTGTCTAATGGAACCGGCACAAACTCCCAAACCGTCCCGTCGGCGTCGGTAACCACATTGCCTTGCTCGTGACCGGCCTCGTGATAGACGCCTCTATCCCACGTCAATCGAATACCCATCTCATAGTGGACAACCGAAATCCCAATGCATCCGTAATACGTGCGAACCGTGCACTGGTACTCCGAGTAGCGTGCGCCGAACAAGGGCGTCTTGCCGGCTCCTCCGCCGCTAATGTTGAACCAGGCCAAGGAAAGTGCCGGAGATTCGGCGCTGCCGATAGTCAACAATCCGCCCGCCCGTACTACCTGACCTGATCGGAGGTCGACGCCCATGTCGTCGGTGAACTGCACCCGTGGAACCGGGTCCGTGACACTGACATGGCCCTGCGACAAGCCAGAGGCGACGGCACAGCTGAAGAGAGTTGCGAGACGACGGATTGTTGAACTGGGTGCCATAGCGTCACTCTGCTGACTTGGAACCAGGCCTGCCGACGAGCGCGCCAGCCGGCAACTTAACGAGAACCGGTGCAGCAATTGCCAACGGAGCGCCGCCATAGGCGGAGCGATATTGCATGATGACGACGTGGGTTCCTGGTTCGGAGAATGTCGTCACCAACTCTGCGCGTCCGGCCCTCACCGGCGCGCTACCGAGCGCGCGCCCTGCGGAAAAGAACGTGACTTCCCCAGACGAAACATCCGGCAAATTCGCGCCGAGCATCACCGGCACGCCGACGAGCGCCTGCAGCTGCTGTGCTTGTAGAGAAGACGTAGCACCCGTCACCATCATCGAGCGCCGATTGCCTGCTGCGTCGAAGTCGAACGAGACTCGAACTCCGTTGTTGATGCTGCCCGCGTGCGCCGCTACCCGTAGTCGCCCAAGTGCATCGTACGTGTACGCAACTGTCTCAGCCGCATGAACTTCTTGCTGGGTGAAGCAAGCCGTCCCCAACGCCAGGCCAACGACTACTGACGGATGAGACCAAGTAGGATTCCGCATGGCAGCTCCTTCCGGGACAGGCGTGCAAAGGTACTGGACCAATGCCAAACCAGCTAACCCCTAATGTGAGCATCATCCCGAGGGCTTGGCCCAATGGTCACGGCGGCTGGGTTCAGGTACGCCAGCGCCCACGAAACGCTGGAGTGCAACTGCCTCTGACCCCCCTTGAGTTTCCAACGCGACGCAGCAGCCTATGTCGAGCTGCTCGCTAAGGGCATGGTGACTGCAAGGCCTCGCCCATGAGCCTGCGCCGCATCCCCGCCAGCGAAGCCCTGCCGCGTCTGGCGCAGTTCGGCGCCATCGTCGACGCGCGCAGCGAGAGCGAATTCGCGCTCGACCACGTGCCCGGCGCGGTGAACTGGCCGTCGCTCACCGACGCCGAGCGTCACGCGGTGGGCACGATGTATGTGCAGCAGTCGCCCTTCGTCGCGCGCAAGCACGGGGCGGTGCTGGTGTCGCGCAACGTCGCGCGCCACATCGAAGCGCACGTGCTCACCCTCGAGCGCGACTGGCGGCCGCTGGTCTACTGCTGGCGCGGCGGGCAGCGCTCGGGCGCGCTGGCCACCGTGCTCGACCAGATCGGCTTTTCGGTGACGGTGCTCGACGGGGGCTACCAGGCGTTCCGCCGCGCGGTGATCGCCGAGCTCGACGTGCTGCCGACGGCGTTGCGCTTCCGGGTGCTCTGCGGCCGCACCGGGTCGGCCAAGAGCCGGTTGCTGCGCGCCCTGGCCGCACGCGGCGCGCAGGTGCTCGACCTCGAGGCGCTGGCCGCGCACCGCGGCAGCGTGCTCGGCCCCGAGCCCGGGCGCGCGCAGCCGTCGCAGAAGGCCTTCGAGACGGCGCTGTGGCGCGCGCTCGCCGGCTTCGACGCGGCGCGGCCGGTGTTCGTCGAGGGCGAGAGCCGCACCATCGGCCGCCTGCGCGTGCCCGAGCGCCTGACCGACGCGCTGCGCGCCGCACCCTGCCTGCGCGTGGCCATGCCGATCGAGGCGCGGGTGGCCTTCCTGCTCGACGACTACGCGCACTTCGTCAGCGACACGGCCGCCTTCGCGACCCGGCTGCAGGCCTTGCGCGAACACCGCGGCGCGGCGACGGTCGAACGCTGGCAGGCGCTGGCCGGCGCGGGCGACACGGCCACCGTGGTGCGCGAGCTGCTCGAGCAGCACTACGACCCGATCTACGAGCGGTCGATGCAGCGCCACTTCGCGCAACTGGAAGCGGCGCGCGTGGTCGAGCTGGCGGACGCGTCGCCCGCGCGGCTGGACGCGGCGGCGGCCGCCATCCTGCACCGCGGCTGAGCCGGCCGGGCGGCAGCCGCTCGACGTTTCATCGGCGGCCTGCCAGCCCTGGTGGGCTGATTCGCCGTTCTGTCGGAAACGGCTCGGCATCGCGGCGCTGCTTTCCTAGCGTGCGGGCTTTCCACACCCGAGGAGCTCCGCCATGCCGACCATCACCACCCCCTTCGTCCGCCGCGCGCTGGCCGCCATGTTCGGCGCCGCCGCCGTGCTGCCGGCGCTGGCGACGCCCACCGCCGGCCCGCTGCGCCAGGCCTGCCCCGGCATCGACGAGCACCTGCAGGCCGCGCTGTATAAGGTGGTGCACGCCGAAGGCGAGGCCGCGCACATGCACGTGCGGCTCACGCTGCGCGGTCAGCGCATCGTCGCGGTGCACACCGATGGCGGCCCCGATCGCTACCATCGCGCCGTGCGCAAGGCCTTGCAGAACCTGCACTGCACCCAAGCCGATGCCGACGCGACGCAGACCGTGGACGTGAACCTCCGCTTCATCGACCCCTGGGGCCGCGCCGAGCCGGCGGGCCCGCACCTGGCGCAGGGCCCCGCGGCTTCGGCCGCGGCGCGGCGCTGAAGCACCGTGCAGCGCGCCGGGCCGCCCGCGCTGCACGTCGCCGTGCTGCAGGCCACGGCGCTGGCCGCGTCGATCGCCGCCCTGTGGGTGGCCGTGATGCTCGCCAAGCTGCTGCTGCAGCCGCAGCCGCCGGCAGCGGACGCCATCGCCGCGCTGTTCTGGCGGTACTGGCGCAGCGAGTTCGTGGCGCTGGCGTCGATCTTCGTGCTGGCCGCGGTGGGCCACCGCATCCTGCCGCCGTCGGGGCATGCGCGCGCCGCCGGCCTCGGGCTGCTGGTGCTGGCGTGCACCGCAGCCGGCGCAGGGCTGATGCTCGGCCTGGCCGAGTACAAGGGTGCCACGGCGCTGCAGGTGCTGCCGTACCTCGTCGTGCGCCAGGGCACGCTGGCCACGCTGACCGTGGCGCTGCATGAACTGGCGTCGCGCCAGCGCCGCGCCGACGACGCCGCGCACCAGGCGGTGCTGCGCGAGGCCGAAGGGCAGCGCGAACTCGACGCCGCGCGGCTCACGTTGCTGCAGGCGCAGATCGAGCCGCACTTCCTGTTCAACTCGCTGGCCAACGTGCGCCGGCTCCTGCGCACCGACCCGCCGGCCGCGCAGGCGCTGCTGGCGGCGCTGCGCCGGTATCTCGAGGAAGCGCTGCCGCTGCTGCGCGAGGAGCGCGGCACGCTCGGGCGCGAGGCCGAACTGGTGCAGGCCTACCTGGCCGTGCATCAGGTGCGCATGGGCGCACGGTTGCAGGCGCACGTGGACGTGCCCGAAGCGCTGCACGGCTGCGCCCTGCCCCCCATGCTGCTGCTGACGCTGGTGGAGAACGCCATCAAGCACGGCGTGGCGCCGCTGGTGGAAGGCGGCCGCATCGACGTGGCGGCGCGGGCCGAGCGCGGCACGCTCACGCTCACCGTGGCCGACACCGGCCGCGGCATGGGCAGCGGCGCCGGCCACGGCACGGGCCTCGCGAACCTGTGCGCGCGCCTGCGTGCGCTGCACGGCAGTGCCGCACGCCTGTCGCTGCGCCTGAACGAGCCGCGCGGCGTGGTGGCCGAGGTGACGCTGCCGGCGCTCGACGCGGCCGCGACGTCATGAACGCCGCGATCACGCGCGACGCACTGCGCGCCGGCCTGGCGGCGAGCCGTCCGCGCGACCTGCTGGTCGGCTTCGCCATCGGCGCGGCCTGCCTGCTCTACATGGGCGCGCCGCTGTCGCCCGACGGCTGGCGCCGCGACTGGACCGTGCCGCTCGTCTACAACGTGCTGCAGTTCGGCCTGCCGCTGGTGCCGGCGCTGCGGGTCGCCGATGCGGCCGTGGACCGCGGCGCGCGGCCCTTGGCGGCCTACGGCGCCGCGGTGCTGGCGGTCGTGATCGCCGGCGTCTGGCTCATCGCGCCGCTGCTGCTGCCGCTGCTTGGCGGCGACCCGGGCTGGACCCTGGTCAACGACCTGTGGCTGGCCACGGGCATCGGCGTGCTGCTGGGCTTCGGCACCGCGGGATACGCGCGCTGGCGCGGCACGCAGCGCGCCCTGGCGCGCGGCCGGTCAGCCGAAGCGGCACGCGCCGCGCGGGAGCGAGAGCTGCAGGCCGCGCGCCTGCTCGCGCTGCAGGCGCGCATCGAACCCGAGCTGCTGTTCGACGCCCTGGGCCGCGTCGGCCGCCGGCTGTCGGCGGGCGACGACGCCGGCGCGGACGCGTTGCTGGCCGACACCATCGCCATGCTGCGCGCCCTGCTGCCGCGCGCCGGCGGCGGTGCCTCCAACCTGGGCCGCGAGCTGGCCCTGGTGCAGGCCCAGGCACGCGTCGGCGGCGACACGGCGCTGCAGCCGCCGGCGCTGCAGCTGGACGTCGACGCGGCGGCCGCGCGCGCCGTCTTCGCGCCGACGGTGCTGCCGGCGCTGCTGCGCCGTCTCGCCGGCGCGCACGCCGGCTGGACGCTGCGGGCGCGGTGCGTGGACGGGCGGCTGCAGGTCGCGGTGCGCGCAAGCCCACCCGATGCGGTCGCCGAGGCGGCACTCGACGCCGTCGACCTGCCGGCGCTGATTGCCCCGCTGCGCGCCGTGCACGGGCCGTCGGCCAGCGTCGCGCGCGCCCGGCCCGCCACCCTGCAACTCGACCTGCCCCACGCCGATGACCCTGGCGCTGATCGCTGAAGACGAACCACTGCTCGCGCAGGAACTGCACGAGGAACTCGCGCGCCTGTGGCCCGAACTCGAGGTCGGCGCGGTGGTGCACGACGGCCATGCCGCGCTGCGCGAGTTCGAACGCCTGCGCCCGCGGCTGCTGTTCCTCGACGTGCAGATGCCCGGGCTCGACGGCCTGGAACTGGCGCGCCTCGTCGCCGGCCGCGCGCACCTGGTCTTCATCACCGCGTTCGCGCACTACGCGGTGCAGGCCTTCGACGAAGGGGCGGTCGACTACCTGCTCAAGCCGCTGGACCGCGTGCGCCTGGCGCGCGCGCTGCTGCGCGCCAAGGAACGGCTGAACCAGCCGCCCGCCGACCTGCGGCCGGTGGTCGATGCCCTCGCCCAGGCACGCGCCGCGGCGCCGTCGGCCGCGGCGGCGGAGCCGCTGCGCTGGATCAGCGTGCAGCGCGGCCGCGAGCTCAAGCTGATCACGGTCGACGAGGTGTGCTACTTCCGCGCCGACAGCAAGTACGTGGCCGTGGTGACGGCCGACAGCGAGGCGCTCATCTCGACGCCGCTGAAGGAACTGCTGCCGCGCCTGGACCCGCAGGTGTTCTGGCAGGTGCACCGCAGCACGGTCGTCAACGCCCACGCCATCGACAGCGTGCAGCGCAGCAGCATCGGCGGCGGGCTGACGCTGGTGCTCAAGCACCGCCCCGAGCGCCTGCAGGTGAGCGCGACCTTCGCGTCGCGCTTCCGGCACATGTAGGGCCGCGATTCGAAGGCCGCCAGTGGCGGCCTTCTCTTCGTCACACAGACTGGAGCCCCCTCCTGGAGGGGGCTGGGGGAGCCAAACGGACGCCCGCAGGGCGCTCAGCCCATGTGCAGCCCGCCGTTGCAGCTGAAGTCGGCACCCGTCGTGAAGCCCGAATCCTCGCTCGCCAGCCAGGCGACGATGGAGCCGATCTCCTCCGGCGTGCCCAGGCGCTTGACCGGAATCGTGGCGACGATCTTCTCCAGGATCTCGGGCTTGATGGCGCGGACCATGTCGGTGCCGATGTAGCCCGGGCTCACGGTGTTGACCGTCACGCCCTTGGCCGCCAGCTCCTGCGCCAGCGCCATGGTGAAGCCGTGCATGCCGGCCTTGGCGGCCGAGTAGTTGGTCTGGCCGGCCTGACCCTTCTCGCCGTTCACCGAGCTGATCTGGATGATGCGGCCCCAGCCCTTCTCGACCATGCCCGGCACCACCTGCTTGGTGACGTTGAACATCGAGTTGAGGTTGGTGTCGATCACCGCCTTCCAGTCCTCGGGCGACATCTTGAGGAACATGCGGTCGCGCGTGATGCCGGCGTTGTTCACCAGCACGTCGATCGGCCCGTGCTCGGCCGTGGCCTTGCCGAACGCGGCCACGGTGCTGTCCCAGTCGGCGACGTTGCCGACGCTGGCGTGGAAGGTGTAGCCCAGCGCCTTCTGCTCGTCGAGCCACTTGTTGAAGTCGCGGCTGGGGCCGCAGCCGGCGATGACCTTGAAGCCTTCCTTGTGCAGGCGCTGACAGATGGCCGTGCCGATGCCACCCATGCCGCCGGTGACGTATGCGACCTTCTGTGCCATGTGCGTTCTCCTTGTGAACCGTGTGATGCGTGTCGATGTTCGGCTTGCCGAGGGCGCAGCGTCGCCCGCCGCCGAACGGCGGTCAACCGGGTTCGCCCGATGCCGTCGGGGTTTAGGGATGCGGGCGGCGCGCCGGCGGCACGCGGGCAGCCGGCCCGTGCGCCCATGCCGCGCCGCGGCCCTGGTGCTTCAGCGCTCGACCGTCAGCGCGACGCCCATGCCGCCGCCGATGCACAGGCTGGCGATGCCCTTCTTCGCGTTGCGGCGCTGCATCTCGTGCAGCAGCGTCACCAGGATGCGGCAGCCCGAGGCGCCGATGGGGTGGCCGATGGCGATGGCGCCGCCGTTGACGTTGACCTTGGCCATGTCCCAGCCCATCTCGTTGTGCACGGCGCAGGCCTGGGCGGCGAAGGCCTCGTTGATCTCCAGCAGGTCCAGGTCCTGCGGCTTCCAGCCGGCGCGCTCCAGCGCCTTGCGGCTGGCGGGCACCGGGCCCATGCCCATCACCTTGGGGTCCAGCGCCACGGTGGCGTAGCTGGCGATGCGCGCCAGCGGCTGCAGGCCCAGCTGGTCGGCCTTCTTCGCCGACATCACCACCACCCCGGCGGCGCCGTCGTTCAGGCCCGAGGCGTTGCCGGCGGTGACGCTGCCGGCCTTGTCGAAGGCGGGCTTGAGGCCGGCCAGCGCGTCGCCATTGGTCTTGCGGTTGATGAACTCGTCGGCGTCGAACACCAGCGGGTCGCCCTTCTTCTGCGGGATCGAGACCGGCACGATCTCGTCCTTGAAGCGGCCGGCGTCCTGCGCCGCCGCGGCCTTCTGCTGGCTGGCCAGCGCCAGCGCATCCTGCTGTTCGCGCGTGATGCCGTACTGCTTGGCCACGTTCTCGGCCGTGATGCCCATGTGGTACTGGTTGTACACGTCCCACAGGCCGTCGGTGATCATGGTGTCGACGAGCTTCCAGTCGCCCATGCGCTGGCCGTCGCGCGAGGCCGGCAGCGCGTGCGGCGCCAGGCTCATGCTCTCCTGGCCGCCGGCGATGACGATCTCGCTGTCGCCGTCGCGGATGGCCTGCGCCGCCAGCATCACCGCCTTGAGGCCCGATCCGCACACGGCGTTGATGGTCATGGCCGGCACGCCCTGCGGCAGCGCGGCGCGGATGACGGCCTGGCGCGCCGGATTCTGGCCGGCGGCGGCCTGCAGCACCTGGCCGAGGATGACCTCGCCGATCTGGTCGCCCGACAGCCGAGCGCGCTCGAGCAGCGCCTTGATGACGGTGGCGCCGAGTTCGGGCGCCGGCGTCTTGGCCAGGGTGCCGCCGAACTTGCCGACGGCGGTGCGGGCGGCGGCGACGATGACGACTTCGGTGGTGCTCATGCGGTGCTTCTCCTGAAAAGTGGGGTCAGGCCTTCGCCTTGACGTAACGGCCGGGGGCCGGCTCGATGGGCTTGAACTGGGGGCTGCCGGGTTTCGTCGGCGCGGCGACGAGCTTGCCGCCGTGCGGCTCGAGCCAGCCGGTCCACACCGGCCACCAGCTGCCCGGGTGCTCGGTGGCGCCTTCGAGCCAGGCTTCGGCGCTGTCGGGCAGCGCGGGGTTGGTCCAGTGGCTGCGCTTCTTCTTCGCCGGCGGGTTGATGACGCCGGCGATGTGCCCGCTGGCGCCCAGCACGAAGGTCACGCCGGCGCCTGCCTTCTTCGCACGCGCGCCCTTGGCGCCAGCCGCCGCGCCCTTGAACAGCGGCACCGAGCGGTAGGCCGCGGTCCACGGCACGATGTGGTCCTCGCGCGAGCCGTAGATGAACACCGGCGCCTTGATCTTGCCCAGGTCCACCTGCTCGCCGCAGACCGTGAGCCGGCCCGGCACCTTCAGGTCGTTCTGCAGGTACATGTGGCGCAGGTACCAGCAGTACATCGGCCCGGGCAGGTTGGTCGAGTCGCCGTTCCAGTACAGCAGGTCGAACGGCGGCGGGGTCTCGCCCTTCAGGTAGTTGCCGACGACGTAGTTCCACACCAGGTCGTTGGGGCGCAGGAAGCTGAAGGTCGTCGCCAGCTCCTGCCCCTTGAGCAGACCCGGGCCCGCGGGCGCCTGCTCGCCGATGGTCATCTCGCGCATCTGCACCGCGGCTTCGTCGATGAAGATGTCGAGCACGCCGGTGCTCTCGAAGTCGAGCAGCGTGGTCAGCAGCGTGACGCTCGCCGCCGGCTGCTCGCCGCGCGCCGCCAGCACCGCCAGCGCCGTGGCGAGGATGGTGCCGCCGACGCAGAAGCCCAGCGTGTTGATCGTGTCGCTGCCCGAGATGGCCTGCACCGTGCGGATGGCTTCGATGGCACCGTGCTCGATGTAGTCGTCCCAGGTCTTGTCGGCCAGGCTGGCGTCGGGGTTGCGCCAGCTCACGACGAAGGTGCGGTGCCCCTGCTCGACCGTGTGGCGAATGACCGAGTTCTCCGGCTGCAGGTCGAGGATGTAGTACTTGTTGATGCACGGCGGCACGAAGAGCATCGGCCGGGCGTGCACCTTGGCCGTGAGCGGCTTGTATTCGATCAGCTGGAACAGCGCGTTCTCGAACACCACGCTGCCCTCGGTGGTGGCGACGTTGCGCCCCACCTCGAACACGCTCTCGTCGGTCTGCGAGACGTGGCCCTTCTGCAGGTCTTCCAGCAGGTGCTGCATGCCGGTCGCGATGCTCTCGCCCTTGGTCTCCACCGCCTTCTTCAGCGCGTCGGGGTTGAAGGCCAGCACGTTGGCGGGGCTGGTGGCGTCGATCCACTGCTGCACGGCGAAGCGCACGCGGGCACGCGTCTTCGGGTCGCCCTGCACGCTGTCGGCCATCTGCAGCAGCGCGCGGGCGTTCAGCAGGTACATCTGCGCGGTGAAGGCCGCCGCCGGGTTCTTCGCCCACTCGCTGCTGCCGAAGCGGCGGTCGGCGATGGGCGCGGGCTCGGCGTCGGGCGCGGCCTGCAGGCGCTGCAGCTGCTGGTTCCAGATGTCGGTGGCGTTCTTGACGTAGTCGGCCTGGATCTGCGAGAGCTGCTGCAAGGGCACGTTCAACCCCTGCATCGCCTTGACGAAGTCGCCGACCGCGGCGCCGAAGGCTTCGGCGGGCGCGCTGCCGTCTGGGGTGTGGGCCTTCATGCGGTCTCCTCGTGGCGCAGCGCCGGCGCAGCGCTGCGGCGGCTTGCGGAACAATGCGCGAAGTCGCGCACATCGTGCGCAATTCTCGCACCGAGGCTGCACGCGTGTTCTTGATCCTGGTCGCCATCGGGTGGATCTACGTCGTCGCCCTGATGGCGCTGGCCGAGGCCACGGCGCCGAACGGCAGCGTGCTCGGCGCCGTGTTCACCTTCCTGGGCTGGGGCGTGCTGCCGCTGGCGCTGGTGCTCTACATCGGCGGCACGCCGGGCCGCAAGCGCCGGCTGCGCGAACGCGAGGCGGCCACGACCCGGGCGGGGCAGCCGTCCGGGTCAGCGCAGCCAGACGGCCGCGGCCATGCGGCCGGTGACCCCGTCGCGCCGGAAGGAAAAGAAACGCGCTGAATCCTCGACGGTGCAGGCGTCGTCCATGATCACCTGCACCACACCGGCGGCGGCCAGCCGGTCGGCCGCCAGGCGCTGCAGGTTGGCGAGCCAGCGCGGCTGGCCGTCGGGGCGTGGCGCGACGACGAAACGTGCCGGGTCCGGACCGGCCGGGTCCTGGCCGAAGGCCGCCAGCACGTCGGCGCCCACCTCGAAGCGGCGCGGGCCGATGCAGGGGCCCATCCAGGCCAGCAGGTCGGCGGGCTGCGCCGTGCCGCCATCGCACACGGCCGCGACCGTCGCCTCCACCACGCCCGCGGCCAGCCCGCGCCAGCCGGCATGGGCTGCGGCCACGGCGCTGCCGTCGCGACGGGCGACGAGCAGCGGCAGGCAGTCGGCGACCTGCACCGTGCAGGCGATGCCCGGTTGGTCGGTCCACGCGGCGTCGGCCGGGTCGTCGGCGGCGCCGGGCGCCAGATCGCCAGCGGTCAAGCGGCGCACGTGCACGCCGTGCACCTGGCGCAGCCACACCGGCCGCGCGCCTTCCAGGGCATCGGTGTAGCGCCGGCGGTTGCGGGCGACGGCCGCAGGGTCGTCGCCGACGGCCACGCCGAGGTTCAGGCTGTCCCAAGGCGCGACGCTGACGCCGCCCTGGCGCGTGCTCATCACGGCGCCGACGTTCGCCGGCGCCGGCCAAAGGGGTCGGATCAGCACGGCGCGACGGGCCCGGCGATCACTCGGCGTCGGGGCAACGCTCCGGCTGCGTCTCGTCGAACGCGGGCAGCCGCATGCAGGCTTCGTGCACGCGCATCACGTTCGGCACGTGGTCCAGCCGGCAGTCGAAGCGCCGGGCGTTGAAGATCTGCGGCACCAGCACGCAGTCGGCCAGCGTCGGCCGGTCGCCGTGGCAGTAGGTCGAGGGCTGCGCCGCCAGCTGGCGTTCGACGACCTCGAGCCCCGTCTCCACCCAGTGGCGGTACCAGCGGTTCTTGTCGTCGTCGCTCAGCTTGAGGTCGCGCACCAGGTAGCGCAGCACGCGCAGGTTGTTCAGCGGATGGATCTCGCAGGCGATGTCGAGTGCCAGCGCGCGCACCCGGGCGCGGCCGGCGGCATCGGGCGGCAGCAGCGGCGGCTCGGGGTGCGTCTCGTCGAGGTACTCGATGATGGCCAGCGACTGCGTGAACACCGCGTCGCCGTCGCGCAGCAGCGGCACCAGGCGCGCGGCGCTCACCGCCTGGTACGACTCGTTGAACTGCTCGTTCTTCGCCAGGTGCACCGGCTTGTAGTCGTAGGCCTGGCCCTTGAGCGCCAGGGCGATGCGCACCCGGTACGAGGCCGACGAGCGGAAGTAGTTGTAGAGCTCCATCGTCTGCTGCTCCATGGCGGGCTCGCTTGCCGGCTGCACGCGCGGCTCGGGGCCCGGGGCGTGCGCCGCGGTCAGCGCAGCGCCACCTTCAGCGTGCCCAGTCCTTCGATCGCCGCTTCCATCACGTCGCCGCGCACCACGGCGCCGACGCCGGCCGGCGTGCCGGTGAAGATGAGGTCGCCCGGCTGCAGCGTCCAGGCGGCGCTGAGCTGCTCGATCGTCTCGGCGATGCCCCAGATGAGGTCCGACAGGTCGCCCTTCTGACGCGGCTGGCCGTTCACCGCCAGCGTGATCGCGCCGCGCTGCAGTTCGCCGGTGCGCGTCTTCGGGTGGATGGGGCCGATGGGCGCGCTCTGGTCGAAGCCCTTGCCGATGCTCCAGGGCCGGCCCTGCTTCTTCATCTGGCCCTGCAGGTCGCGCCGGGTCATGTCCAGGCCGATGGCATAACCCCAGATGTGATCGGCCGCCTGCGCCGCCGGGATGGCCGCGCCGCCGCGGCCGATGGCCACCACCAGCTCCACCTCGTGGTGCAGGTCCTGGGTCAGCGAGGGATAGGCCATCTGCCCGGTCTCGCCGTCGGGCACGGGCAGCACGGCGTCGGCCGGCTTCATGAAGAAGAACGGCGGTTCGCGACCCGAGTGGCCCATCTCCTGCGCGTGCTCGGCGTAGTTGCGGCCGACGCAGTAGATGCGGTGCACGGGAAAGGTGCCGCCGCCGGCGACGGGCACCACCGGCTGCGCCGGCGCGGGAATGACGAGGCTCATGCGGCGCATGATGCCACGCACGGCCGTCGGCCCGAGCCGCCGCGCGCCGCTGCAGCCGGGGCGGTCGGGGCCGTCGGGGCGGCCGCTACACTGCGCCGCATGCTGCTGGACAGCCGCATCAAGCACTGCCGCTGCTGCGGCTCGGAAGTGGCCTGGCGCGTGCCGCCGGGCGACAACCGCGAGCGCGCCGTCTGCCCCGCCTGCGGCGAGATCCACTACGAGAACCCGATCAACGTCGTCGGCACCGTGCCGGTGTGGCAGGACCAGGTGCTGCTGTGCCGGCGCGCCATCGAGCCGCGCTACGGCCTGTGGACGCTGCCGGCGGGCTTCCTCGAGCTCGGCGAAAGCGCCTCGGCCGGTGCGCTGCGCGAGACGGTGGAGGAAGCCGGCGCCCGCGTCGAGCTCGGCGCGCTGTTCTCGCTGTTCGACGTGGTGCGCGTCGGCCAGCTGCACCTGTTCTGGCTGGCACACCTGCAGGACACCACGCTCGCGCCCGGTCCCGAGACGCTGGAGGCACGGCTCTTCACCGAAGCCGAGGTGCCGTGGGAGCAGCTGGCCTTCCGCACCGTGCGGCGCACGCTGGAGCACTTCTTCGCCGACCGCGCCGCCGGGCGCTACGGCGTGCACACCGGCGTGATCGGCTGAAGGGCGCCGGGCGGGCAGCGCGCAGGCGCTACAGCGCCCCGGGCGAGGTGTCGATCGCGTCGGTCGTGAGTGCCGGGCCGGTGGCGCCGTCGAAGCCCAGCGCCCACAGGCGCATGAGATCGGCCTCGTCGTCCACGCCTTCGGCGAGCGCCATCAGGCCCAGGCCGTGGATCAGGGCCACTAGGCTCTGCGCGTAGCCCGCCACGGCCGGGTCGTGCGCGGCGCCGCGCAGGTGGCGCGAATCGACCTTGACGTAGGCGATGCCCGTGGCCTGCAGCTGCGGCAGCTGCTGCGGCGCGCCGCCGGCGTGCTCGATGCCGACGCGCACGCCGTGGGGGCGCCACGCCGCCACCGCCGCCGCCAGCGGCGCCAGCTGGCGCGCGATGTCCTGGCTCGAGCGCAGCGCCTCCACGCATTCGATCGACAGCAGCACCGCGGCGCTCGGCGACGCCGCCAGGCGCCGCGCCACCGCGTCGACGAAACCCGGCGTGGCCAGCGACACGATGGCCGCGTGCACGGCGCGCGGCCGGCCGTCGGCGGCAATGGCGGCCAGCGCCAGGTCGACCGCGGCCAGGTCCACCTGCGGCAGCAGGCGGCTGCGCCGCGCCAGCGCCAGCCAGCGGTCGGCGGCGTGGTAGGCGCCCTCGGGCACCAGCTGCACGCGCAGCGGGCACTCCAGGTGCACCAGCCGGCCATCGGCATCGAGCACCTCGAACTCCGCCAGACGCGCCCGGCCCTGGCCCAGCGCCGCGGCGATCTGCTCGCGCCAGGCGGTGGCACCGGCCAGCGACAGCGCGCCGCCGCTGCCCTCGGCGCCCGGCGCATGCTGCTCGACGGCGACGCCGCCGACGTGCACGCCTTCGTGGTCGGCTTCGGCGCGCGCCAGCGCGGCGTCGGCCGCGGCCAGCGCAGTGCCGGCGTCGACGTCGCGCAGGCCGTCGGCGCCGCCGACGACGAACTCGGCACCCGCGCTGCGCAGGGCCGGGGCGGCGGCCAGCGTGGCGTGCAGCGACTCGGCCGTCTCGCGCGCCACGCCGGTGACGGGCAGGCACAGCGCGAAGTCGCAGCCGTTCAGCCGCCCGGCGAAGGTGCCCGGCACGCGCTGCACGTAGGTCTGCAGCAGCTCGGCGATCTGGCCCAGCAGGCGGTCGGTGACCTCGTGGCCGAGGCGCGGGTTGAGCGTCTCCAGCTGCAGCACGCGCACGATCAGCACCGCCAGCCCGGGCCCGCCGGGTTCGGCCAGCTGATGCTGCAGGCGGCCGACGAAGTGCTGGCGCAGCGGCAGGCCGCTGACGGCATCGAGCTGCGCCTGGCGCTGCAGCAGCGCCACCTGCTCGGCCTGCGCGGCGAACACCTCGCGCAGGCGGCGCACGGTGGCGTTGAGGCTGCGTGCCAACGTGCGCAGGCCCGGCCAGGGCGGCTCGGGCACCTCGACGAGGCGCCCCTGCTCGAGCCCGCGCGCCTGGGCCAGCACCGCGCGCCAGGCGCGGCCCAGTCCGAGCAGCACCCACAGCAGGAGCGCAGCTGCGCCGAGCCCCAGCAGCGCCAGCAGCACCCATCCTCCCAGCCCGCCCGGCGCCATGTCCTTCATCTCGAAGGCCATGCTACGCCAGCGTCATGACGCTGCCGGATGCGACGAAGCCCGCACGGGGCGGGCTTCGAGGGGGGTCGAACGCGGCCGCGGGCCGCGCCTCAAGCCGACGATCAGGCGGTGGCAGCGCGCAGCTTGAGCGAGAACTCCTGCAGCGCGGCGATGCCGCTGTCCTCGGCCTTCTTGCACCAGGCCTGCAGGTCGGCTACCAGCTGCTCGGCCGAGACGTTGGTGCGCGTCCACAGGGCGCGCAGCTCCTCGCGCATGGCGACCAGCTTGGCCAGCTTGGGGCTCTCGCCCAGCGTCTGCTGCAGCACGGGCTTGACCACCGGCGGGATCTTGTCGTCGTCGCGGTGCAGCCAGGCCTTGGCCAGGCGCAGGTTGGCGAAACGCGCGGTCTGGTGCGCGCCCTGCGCCTTCAGCTTGTGCAGCTCTTCGGCGACGGCCAGGCGCACGTGCTTGGCATAACCGGCCATGACCTCGTAGCGGTTGGCGATGATCGCCTCGAGCGTCTTGCCGTCGGCCACCGGCTTGACCTCGCCCAGCGCCAGCTTGGGCGGGGTCTTGCGCACCTTGGCCAGGCCCACCTTCTGCATCAGGCTGATGTAGAGCCAGCCCACGTCGAACTCGTACGGCTTGACCGAGAACTTGGCCGACGTCGGGTAGGTGTGGTGGTTGTTGTGCAGCTCCTCGCCGCCGATGATGATGCCCCACGGCGAGACGTTGGTCGACGCGTCGGCGGCCTCGAAGTTGCGGTAGCCCCACCAGTGGCCCAGGCCGTTGATGACGCCGGTGGCCCACCAGGGGATCCACACCATCTGCACCGCCCACACCGTGAGGCCGATGGCGCCGAACAGCAGCACGTTGAGCACCAGCATCAGGCCGACGCCCTGCCAGGTGAAGCGGCTGTAGAGGTTGCGCTCGATCCAGTCGTCGGGCGTGCCGTGGCCGTACTTGACCATGGTCTCGGCGTTCTTCGCCTCGGCGCGGTACAGCTCCACGCCGGTGAGCAGCAGCGCCTTGATGCCACGCGTCTGCGGGCTGTGCGGGTCTTCCTCGGTCTCGCACTTGGCGTGGTGCTTGCGGTGGATGGACACGAACTCCTTCGTGACCATGCCGGTGCCCAGCCAGAGCCAGAAGCGGAAGAAGTGCGACACCAGCGGATGCAGGTCCAGCGAGCGGTGCGCCTGCGAGCGGTGCAGGAAGATGGTGACGGCGCAGATGGTGATGTGCGTCGTGACCAGCGTGTACAGCAGCACCTGCCACCAGCTCGCATCGAGCAGGCCGTGCGCGAACCACGCCACCACCGCGTCGTGCATCACACCGAAGAGTTCCATCCGTTGAGTCCTGAGTTCTTTGTTGCAAAAAGCACGCGCATTGTAGGCAGAGCCGGCACCCCGGCGCTGCGGTTAATGCCTATCCGAAAACGCCCATCTCGGCGGGGAAGACGTGGCGTTGGCAGGGAGAAGCAGGCAAATGCCGTGCTCGGGGACGGTCCGGCTCACCGCCGCTGCCACACCGCGGCGAAGAAGCCGTCGGTGCCGTGCCGGTGCGGCCACAGGCGCAGGTTGGGCCCGGCCACCAGCGCTGCCGCATCGGCCACGTGCGCCGCCTGCAGCAGCGCCTCGGCCGGCAGGCGCTCGAAATCGCGGCCCGAGGCGGCCTCGAAGGCGTCCGCCACCGCCTCGTTCTCCTCGGCCAGCAGGCTGCAGGTGGCGTAGACGAGCCGCCCGCCGGCTTTCAGCAGGCGCGCGGCGCTGGCCAGGATGGCCGCCTGCTTGATCTTCAGTTCGGCGATGGCCGCCGGCGACTGGCGCCACTTCAGGTCCGGGTTGCGGCGCAGCGTGCCCAGGCCCGAGCACGGCGCGTCGACCAGCACCCGGTCGATCTTGCCGGCCAAGCGCTTGATGCGGTCGTCGCGTTCGTGGGCGATCTGCGCCGGGTGCACGTTGGACAGGCCGCTGCGCGCCAGGCGAGGCTTGAGCGCATCGAGCCGGTGGCCCGAGACGTCGAAGGCGTAGAGCCGCCCGGTGCTGCGCATGGCCGCGCCGAGCGCCAGCGTCTTGCCGCCCGCGCCGGCGCAGAAGTCGACCACCATCTCGCCGCGCTTGGGGTCGGTCAGCAGCGCCAGCAGCTGGCTGCCTTCGTCCTGCACCTCGACCGCGCCTTCGGTGAACAGCGCCAGCTTGGCCAGCGCCGGCTTGCCGTCGACGCGCAGGCCCCAAGGCGAATGCGGCGTCGGCCGGGCCTCGATGCCGGCTTCGGCCAGCGCGCGCTGCACGTCGTCGCGCTTGGCCTTGAGGGTGTTGATCCGCAGGTCCAGCGGCGCGGGCGCGTCGAGCGAGCCGGCCAGCGGCCAGAAGTCATCGCCCAGCTGCTGCTGCAGCGGTTGGGCGATCCAGTCGGGCAGGTTGTGGCGCAGCTTGTCGGGCAGCGTCGCCGGGTCGACCTTGCGCACGTCGGCCAGCCAGGCCTGCTCCTGCGGGCCGAGTGCGCCGCGCAGGAACGCCTCGTTGCCCTGCCAGCCCAGGATGGCCAGGCGGCGCTCGAGCGCGCCGCTGCCGCTCTGGGCGAGGTGCTGCAGCAGCAGCCGCCGGCGGAGCACGGTGTAGACCGTCTCGGCCAAGGTGTGGCGCTCGCGCGCGCCCAGGTTGCGGTGCTGGCGGAAGAAGGCCGACACGACGGCGTCGGCCGGCTGGTCGAACTTCAGCACCGCACGCAGCAGCGTGGTGGCCAGGTCGAGCAGGGCACCCGGATGCATCGGCCGCTGCCCTACAGATAGACCTGCGAGGCGCCGCCGCGGTGGCGCACGATGCCGCGCCCGTCCACCTCGAGCTGGCCTTCGACGAACCAGCGCACCGCCAGCGGGTAGATCACGTGCTCCGTGGCCAGCACGCGGGCGGCCAGCGCCGCCTCGTCGTCGCCGGGCAGCACCGGCACAACGCTCTGCAGCACGATGGGGCCGTGGTCGAGCTCGGGCGTCACGAGATGCACCGTGGCGCCGGCCGCCTTGCAGCCGGCCTCGAGCGCGCGCCGGTGGGTGTGCAGGCCGGGGAACGCCGGCAGCAGCGACGGGTGGATGTTGAGCAGCCGCCCGGCGTAACGCTCGACGAAGGCCGCGCCCAGCACCCGCATGAAGCCGGCCAGGAGCACGAGGTCCGGTTCGTGGCTGTCGATCACCCGCGCCAGCTCGGCATCGAAGGCCTCGCGGCTGGCGTGCGCCTTGTGGTCGACCACCGCGGTGGCGATGCCGTTGGCGGCGGCGAAGGCCAGCCCGCCGGCGTCGGCGCGGTTGGCGATGACCGCCACCACGCGCGCCGGCCAGCGCTGCTCGGCGCAGGCGCGCACGATGGCTTCCATGTTCGAGCCACGGCCCGAGATCAGGATGACGATGCGCTGCTCGGGCGCGGCCGGGGCGGCGTGTCGGGTGTGCGGGCTGGCGATGGGGTCCACGGCGGCGATTGTCCATTGGCGACAATAGGCGCTCGACTCCACCGCACCCGCCCCATGCGATCACGCGTTCTTTCCGGCATGCGCCCCACCGGCGCCATGCACCTCGGCCACTACCACGGCGCGCTCGCCAACTGGGTGAAGCTGCAGCACGAGCACGAGTGCTTCTTCTTCGTGGCCGACTGGCACGCGCTGACCACGCACTACGAAGAACGCGAGGTGATGGAGCGCTACGTCTACGAGATGGTCATCGACTGGATCGCCTCGGGCCTGGACCCGGAGTCCTGCACGATCTTCGTCCAGAGCAAGCTGCCCGAGCACGCCGAGCTGTTCACCCTGCTGGCGATGGGCACGCCGCTCGGCTGGCTGGAGCGCGTGCCGACGTACAAGGACCAGATCGAGAAGCTCAAGGACCGCGACCTGGCGACCTACGGCTTCCTCGGCTACCCCTTGCTGCAGGCCGCCGACATCCTGATCTACCGCGCCAGCTACGTGCCGGTGGGCGAGGACCAGTCGTCGCACGTCGAGCTGACGCGCGAGGTGGCGCGGCGCTTCAACAACCTCTACGGCCGGCCCAGCGACTTCGAGGCCCGCGTGGCCGCCGCGATGGCCAAGCTGCCCAAGGACGACGCGCGCTACTACGACAAGCAGCGCAAGGCCTACGGCGAGACCGGCTCGGCCGAGGCGCTGGCCAAGGGCGAAGGCCTGGTGAACAAAGCCGCGGCGCAAGTGCCCGGGTGGACCGAGGACGACACCGAGCTGCTGCTCGGCCACCTCAAGGGCGCCGGCAAGACCATCCTGGTCGAACCCGCGGCGCTGCACACGCAGGTGCTGCGCCTGCCCGGCACCGACGGCACGAAGATGAGCAAGAGCTACGGCAACGCCATCCTCATGCGCGACGAGCCGGCCGAGGTGACGAAGAAGGTGCGCGGCATGACCACCGACCCGGCGCGCGTGCGCCGCACCGATCCGGGCGAGCCCGAGAAGTGCCCGGTGTGGCAGTTTCACAAGATCTACAGCGACGAGGCCACGCAGCAGTGGGCCGCCACCGGCTGCCGCACCGCCGGCATCGGCTGCCTGGACTGCAAGCAGCCCGTCATCGATGCCATCGTCGCCCAGCAGCAACCCTGGCGCGATCGCGCCGAGAGCTACCTGGCCAACCCCAAGCAGGTGCACTGGATCGTCGAGATGGGCACGGAGCGCGCGCGCACCGTGGCCCGGCAGACGATGAAGGACGTGCGCGGCGCCATGGGCCTGGCCTACTGAACCGAACCTTTCCGCCGCCATGAGCAACGCCACCGCACCGCTGGCCACCTTCGAGGTCCACCCCGCCGGCGAGGCCCGCGCCACCATCGTCGTGCTGCACGGCCTGGGTGCCGACGGCACCGACTTCCTGTCCTTCGCCGACGAACTGAAGCTGGGCAGCGCCGTCGGCCCGGTGCGCTGGGTGTTCCCGCGCGCGCCCGAGCGCGCCGTCACCATCAACAACGGCTACCGGATGCGCGCCTGGTACGACATCCTCGGCGCCGACCTCGTGCGGCGCGAGGACGAAGCCGGCCTGCGCGAATCGATCGCCCAGGTGCACGCCGTGCTCGACCGCGAGGTGGCGCGCGGCATGCCGTCCGAGCGCATCGTGCTGGGCGGCTTCAGCCAGGGCTGCGCCATCACGCTGGGTGCCGGCCTGCGTTACGGCCGCCGTCTGGCCGGGCTGGTGGGCCTGTCGGGCTACCTGCCGCTGGCCGCGGCCACCGAGGCCGAGCGCGCCGACGCCAACGTGCTCACCCCCGTCTTCCTGGGCCACGGCCGCGACGACGGCGTCGTGCCGCTGGCGCGCGGCGCCGCCGCGCGCGACGCGCTGCAGCGCTGGAACCAGCCGGTGACCTGGCACGACTACCCGATGGCGCACTCGGTCTCGATCGACGAAGTGCGCCACCTCGAGCGCTGGCTGCAGCAGGTGCTGGCGCGCTGAACGCGCCGCCGGCAGACCTCAACGGATCGCGTTGATCATGCCGGCCGTCGCGCCATCAGGCCCGAGGATCCGGTAGTTGATGCCGGCCTTGACGACCGTGAAGCAGCGTTCTTCGCCGCGGCGGATCTGCACCCAGGTGGCGCAATAGCCCTTCTCGTGCGCACGCCAGGTGCCGGTGTCACCGGACGTGCCGACGCTGATCGTGGCGCTGCCGTCGGCGTTAAAGCGCATGAAGATGCGCTGGCCGTTGGGCGCCGTGCCGACGATCTCCCTGCCGACCCATTGCGCCTGGATCTGCTGGCCGCTGACGACGTCCTCCTGGCCCCAGGCCTGCAAGGGCACGGTCGCGAGCGCCATCAAGGCGGTGCCAGCGGCGAGCGCCGCGCCGCAGGTGCGGTTGGAACAGACCATGGCGGCCTCCGATGAAGTGCGGCCAGTGTAGGCACGGACGCGCCGGCTGGCATCAACCGCCCTGACGACGCGGCCCGGGCCCGCTGCTTTCAGCTCGCCACGACGATCTTCACCGGCTGCCCCACGGCCGGCTCGCGCGTGCTGCCGGAAGGGCCGTAGGCGGCATTCATCAGGCGCAGCTGGGCCTCGGCGTAGGCCAGCGACTCCACCGCCAGCGGCGAGGTGCGCGCCAGCTCGGCGAAGCCGCCGCGCGGGAAGGGCACGGTGCGCACGCGCCACGGTTGGGCCATGGCGCGGTCGGCGGCCTGCAGGGGGCGGAACGAGGCTTCGGCCTGGGCGATGGCGCCGGCATTGCGCTGCATGGCACTGGCGTCGCGCGCCGCGGGCTGCAGCGCGTAGATGCGGCCGCCCGGGCCGGTGACGAGCGTCAGCCGCACCGGGCGCACCTGGCCCTGCTCGTCGCGCGTGGTGCCTTCGAACTGGGTCGCCTCGAAGCCGTTGATCGAGCGCCGCGTGGCGCGGCCGTCCACCGGCTTGATGGCGTTGCGGATGATCTCGTCGTGCGTGCTTCCCGCGGCTGCCGGCGCCATGCGCATGATGAGCGCGGCGTCGCCGGCGGGGCTGACCATGGTCACCGCGTCGGCGGCGTTGCGGATGCGCCAGCCCTCGGGCGCCGTGAGCGCGATGCCCAGGTCGGGGTGCACGAACTGCCGGCCGCGCGTGAAGCCCTGCGCCGCGCTTTCACCGAAGGCCATGCCGTCGACGGCCTGCAGGTAGGCCGCGCGCCGGTCGTCGCTCCAGGTGCCGCCGCCCTGCTGGCGCAGCCGGTCGGCGATGGCGCGCAGCTCGGCCAGCCGCTGGTCGTTGCTGGGGTGGCTGGCCAGCCAGTTGGGCGCACCGGGCGCGGCCTGCCCGGCCGCGCGGGCGTTGTCGGCGGCGAACTGCTCCTGGCTCTTGAGCACGTTGATCGCGTCGACCATGTTGCGCGGGTCGTAGCGGTTGCGCGCCAGGTACTCGGCGCCCAGCTGGTCGGCCTGCAGTTCCTGCTCGCGGCTGTAGCGCGCCACGTAGCCCAGCGCCGCGGCCTGCGACACCTGGCTCGCGACGTCGCCCACGCCCAGCACGGCGCCGAGCACGCTGGCCGCCAGCACGCCCAGGCCGGCGCGCTGCTGGCGCGTGGCGCGCTGCGCGCCGTGGCGCGCGGTGACGTGGCCGATCTCGTGGCCCACCACGCCGGCCAGCTCGGCCTCGCTGTCCAGGTAGGCCATGATGCCGCGCGTGACGTAGACGTAGCCGCCGGGCAGCGCGAAGGCGTTGACCTCGGGGCTGTCGAGCACGGTGAAGGTCCACTTCAGGTCGGCCCGGTGCGACTGTGCGGCGAGCCGCTGGCCCAGGTCGTTGACGTAGGCCTGCAGCCGCGGGTCCTGCACCACGCCGTACTCCTGCAGGATCTGCTGGTGCGCCTCGCGTCCCTGCGCCACCTCGTCGGCCTCGCTCAGCACCGTGCGCTCGGTGCGGCCCGTCACCGGGTTGACGACCTGGGTGCCGCAGGCCGCCAGCAGCGTGGACGCCGCCAGGGCCAGGGCGATGAACGGGCGGTGCAACGACGATCGAGCGGTGGCCATGGATCCTCCGGTGGTGATGCGCCAAGATGCGGCGCTGCGCATGGCAAGCCCGGTGCCCGCACGCGGTTCCGGGACGCCGCGCGGCGGCGCGCCGGGTCGAGGAGCGCAGGCGGCCGCAACACGAGCGCTGCGTGCGCGGGAACCACGTGACGCGGCATCGTCGTTACTGTATAAACATCCAGTGAACGATGAACCCGCGGCACCGCGCCGCGGCACCGACCTTCCCTCTGCCCCGTGGAGCCCGCCATGACGAGTCGCCAGAGCCGCCGCTTCTACCAGCCCAAGCCCGACCGCATCCCGCGCTGGCTGCGCCGCGTCTGGTCCTGGCTCTGAGGCGGAGCGGCCCACCTCCCCGAACCTGCCATGCCGAACCCGCCCGCGACCGAAGTCCTGATCCGCCCGCCCGACCGCGCTGCCGATGCGCAGGCGCCCCTGCCGCTGGCGGCCGACGGCGTGGCGCGCTGGGTGTGGGAGAGCCGCTTCGGCGCCATGCTCATCGAGGTGGTCGGCGAGCAGGTGCGCGTGAACGGCGAGCCGGTCGAACCGGCGCCGCCGCCCGGCGAGGCCGCGCCGCGTTGACGCGCTGGGTCGTCGGCGCGTGGCGTGTCGACGCGCTGATCATCGAGTGGACCCATCGACTGGACCAGCGACCCTTCGGCGGCCCTTACCCGCCGAGCACCGCCCCCAGCGCCGCCATCTCCACCGGCTTGACCAGATGGGCATCGAAGCCGGCGGCCGCGGTGCGGGCGCGGTCGCTGTCGTGGCCGTAGCCGGTGAGCGCCACGAGCCGCAGCGCCCGTCCGTCCGGGCGCTGGCGGATGGCGCGGGCCAGCTGGTAGCCGTCCATGCCGGGTAGGCCGATGTCCAGCAGCGCCACGTCCGGCGCGAAGCCGTCGAGCAGCGCCAGCGCCTGCGGGCCGTCGTAGGCCAGCTCGACGGCGTGGCCTTCCAGGCCCAGCAGCGCGGCCAGCGACTCGGCAGCATCGGCGTTGTCGTCCACGACCAGCACGCGCAGCGGGCGCGGCCGCGACGGCCCCGGCGCGGGATGGGATGGCGGCTCGGCGCTGCCGGCGGCCGGCAGCGTCACGGTGAAGGTGCTGCCCCGGCCCGGGCCGTCGCTCTCCGCGACGATGGTGCCGCCGTGCAGCTCGACCAGCCGGCGCGCGATGGCCAGGCCCAGGCCGAGCCCGCCCGAGCCCCGGTGCAGCGCCTGCTCGCCCTGCACGAAGCGCTCGAACAGCCGCGGCAGCAGCTCGGGCGCGATGCCGATGCCGCGGTCGCGCACGGCCAGGTGCAGCCGGTCGCCGTCGCTGCGCCACAGCCGCAGCTCGATCGGCGTGCCCGGCTCGCTGAACTTGCCGGCGTTGATGAGCAGGTTGCCCAGCACCTGCACCAGCCGCGTGGCGTCGCCGTTCACGAGGAAGGGGCCGGCGCCGTCGATCCGCGGCTCGACCGCACCGTGCTCGCGCAGCGCCGGCGCCGCGGCCTCGAGCGCGCGCGCCACCACGTCGCGCAGGTCCAGCGGCTCGAGCCGCAGCGCCACCTTGCCGGCGGCGATGCGCGACACGTCGAGCAGGTCGTCCACCAGCCGCATCAGGTGCCGCACCTGGCGTTCGATGACCTGGCGCTCGGGCGAGCCGGCGGGGTCGCGCCGGGCCATGAGCTCGAGCGCGCTGACGATGGGGGCCAGCGGGTTGCGCAGCTCGTGCCCGAGCACGGCGAAGAAGTCGTCCTTGGCACGGTTGGCCGCCGAGGCCTCGTGCAGCGCGCGGCGCGAGGCCTCGAACAGGCGCACGTTGTCCAGCGCCAGCGCGGCGCGCTGCGCCAGCTCGCGCACCAGGGCGACGTCGTCGTCGGCGAAGTCGCGCCCGGATTCGGCCTGCATCACCGCCAGCGCGCCGATCGTCTGGCCGCGCGCCACCAGCGGCAGCGACACGGCGGCGCGCAGTCCGACCAGGCGCGCGAACTGGCGCGCCCCCGGGTCCTTGAACGGCACGTCCTCGGGGCTTGGAAAGTGCGCCACGTAGGTCTGCCCGGTGCGGATCACCCAGGGAAACGTGCCGGGCACCTCGGGTGACGCCACGCTGCGCGCGACGAAGTCCTCCAGCGCGCGGCGGCGCTCGGGGTCGACGTGGAAGGTGATCTTGCGCTGCAGCCGGCCGCTGTCGTCGAGCAGGTCGATGCGGCAGGCGTCGGCCAGCGTCGGCACCAACAGCCCGGCGATGGCGTCGAGCGCGCGCGCTTCCTCCAGCGCCTGCGCCAGCACGCTGCCGGCCTCTGCCAGCAGCGTCAGACGCTGGTGCGCGCGTTCGGCGCCGGCGCGCGCCAGGCGCTCGGCCTCGAGCAGCCGTTCGCGCTCGGCCTCGGCCGCGGCGCGGCGCTGGGCGGCGTCGACCAGCGCGTCCGACACCGTGCGCACCTCGTCCAGCACCGACGGCACCGGCGCCACCGGCTCGCCGCGGCCCAGCGCGACCGCGGCGCGGCGCAGCTTCTCCACCGGGCGCGCGATGCGCCGCGCCGCCACCATGGCCGCCAGCCCGCCCAGCAGCACCGACAGCACGATGCCGCTGCCGTAGGCCACCGCCGAAGCCCGCGCCGCCTCGTGCATGGCCGACTGCGGCACGCCCAGCGTCACGAGCCAGTCGGCCTCGTCCAGCCGGGCCAGCGCGGCGTGCACCGGCTCGCCTTCGAGCGTGATCGTCTCGCCGCTCAGCACGCGGCGCTCGCCCATGGTGGCGATCAGCGCCGCCAGCGTCGGACTCGGCGCGGTGCCGACGTGGCGCTCGGCGCCACGCGAGCGCGCCAGGCGGCGCTGTTCGCCGTCCAGCACCGAGGCCACCCAGTCGTCGGGCACGCGCTGGCGCCGCAGGCTGCCCAGCACGGCCTCGGGCCGCAGCACCGCGCCAAGCGCCAGCGGCGGCTGGCCGTCGCGCAACAGCGGCACCAGCACGGCCACGCCGTGGCGTCCCTGCGCATCGCGCACCAGGTGGCCGACTGTGGGCCGCTGCGCCTGCAGCGTGCGCGCCAGGCTCACGTCGTCGATGCCGCGCCTGGTGACGTCGCCCGCGCCGGCGACGATGGCGCCGGCTGCGTCCAGCACGTGCAGCGCACGCCACTCGGCGTGGCGCTTCAGCGCCGCTTCGGCCAGCGCCCGCGCCGGCGCAGCGTCACCCGTCGGCGACGGCGCCATCGCGTCCACCAGCGCCAGTGTCTCCAGCGCGGCGATGCTCAGGCGCAGTTCGTTGTCGACGGCGTGCGCCAGGGCCCGGCTCAGGTCGAGCGCGGCGCGCTCGGTCTGCGCCAGCTGCTGCGCCAGCAGGCTGCGCAGCGCGAAGCCGCACAGCAGCGCCACGGGCAGGATGGCCACGGTGGCCAGCAGCACGAAGCGCCAGCGCAGGCTCGCCGGCCGGAATGCACTGGAAGCGGTCACGAGGACGCGGATGCTAGCCGCGCCCTGCAGCGCGGCGCCGCGGCGCCGCAGCCTCGGCCCGCGTCAGGCCGGGGCCGGGCGCAGCTGCGCGATCAGCTCGCCGAGCACGAGCACGTCCACCGGCTTGTCGAGGAACACGGTGAAGCCTTCCTGCATGCAGCGCCGCTTCTCCGCCGGTTCGTGGTTGCCCGAGACGCACACGCACACCGAGCGCTCGAACACTGCGTGTCGGCGCCGGCCTTCGCGCAGCGTCTCGCAGCCGTCCAGGCCGCGCATGTTGAGGTCGATGATGACGAGCTGGGGCTCGAACTCGCCGGCGGCGTCGATGGCGGTGAGGGCGTCGGTGAAGACGGCCGGTTCGCACCCCATGTCGGCGAGCAGTGCGCCCAGGGATTCGGCGGCGTCGGGCTCGTCGTCGACGACGAGCACGCGCGGGCGGTGCGAACCCGGCCGCGACAGCAGCGTGGCAGGCATGCCGTGATGGTGCGGTGCGGGCTGCAAGGCTGCAAGTGAGGGGCGAATCCCCGACTTCGGCAAGGCCCGTGCCCGGCCGGTGTGCGCGCCCGCCCGGCCAGCGCGCCGCACGCCGCATGGCAGACTCGGGCCGATGTCCGATTCCCCCGAGGCCGCCGCGCGGCCACCCGGGCCGGCCGCGCCGCGCCGCGTGCTGCTGGCGCCGATGGAAGGCCTGCTCGACCACCACCTGCGCGACGTGCTCACCACCGTGGGCGGCTTCGACACCTGCGTCTCGGAATTCATCCGCGTCACCGACCAGCTGCTGCCCGAGCGCGTGTTCAGGCGCATCGTGCCCGAGCTGGCGCGCGGCGGCGCCACCGCGGCCGGCACGCCGGTGCGCGCCCAGCTGCTGGGCAGCGACCCGGCGTGCCTGGCCGACAACGCGGCGCGCCTCGCCGCGCTGGGGCCGGCCGGCATCGACCTCAACTTCGGCTGCCCGGCGCCCACCGTGAACCGCCACCGCGGCGGCGCGGTGCTGCTCGACGAGCCCGAGCTGGTGCACCGCATCGTCGCCGCGGTGCGCCGCGCCGTGCCGGCGCACCTGCCGGTGACGGCGAAGATGCGCCTGGGCCACCGCGACGACGCCCGCATGCTCGACAACGCGCACGCCATCGCCGATGGCGGTGCCGCCGAGGTCACGGTGCACGCGCGCACCAAGCTCGACGGTTACCGGCCGCCGGCGCACTGGCACCGCATCGCCGCGATCCGCGCGGCGCTGCGCATCCCGGTCGTCGCCAACGGCGAGGTCTGGACGACGGACGACGCCGAACGCTGCCTGGCCGACAGCGGCTGCGACGCGCTGATGCTCGGCCGCGGCGTCGTCGCCGACCCGGGCCTGGCGCTGCGCCTGGCCGGCGCGCCGGCGCCAGCGTGGACGGCGCTGCTGCCGCTGGTGCGCCGCTTCTGGCAGGGGCTCGACGGGCACGTCGCGGCGCGGCACCGCGCCGGGCGCCTCAAGCAGTGGCTCAACCTGATGCGCCGGCGCTTTCCCGAAGCGCAGGCGCTGTTCGAAGCCCTGCGGCCGCACCACGAACTGGCGGTGGTGGACCGGCTGCTGGGCATCGCGGCGCCGGCGCCAGCGGCAGACAACGCGCGACCGGCCGTCGCGGTGGCGGCGTGAGCCGCGCGGCCCTGTCCGTGCTCGGCGTCGCGCTCGGCGTCGCGCTCGTCGTCGCGCTGGCCATCGCCGCCGACGTCCGGGCGGAACCGGGTGCCACGCCGGCGCAGCCCGCTGCCGTGCCGATGCAACCGGCCGCGCCCGCGTCGGCGCCGGTGGCCGACACCATGGCGCAGCGCATGCAGGCCTGCGTCGTCTGCCACGGCCCGGAAGGGCGCGCCACCAACACCGGCTACTTCCCGCGCATCGCCGGCAAGCCGGCCGGCTACCTGTACGAGCAGCTGCAGAACTTCCGCAACGGCCGGCGCCGCAACGCCGCGATGGCGCACCTGCTGCAGCACCTGTCCGACGACTACCTGCGCGAGATCGCCCGGCACTTCGCCACGCTCGACCTGCCCTATCCGCCGGCGCGGCCGCACGGCCTGACGCCCGAACAGCAGGCGCTGGCGGAGACGCTGGTGCGCCAGGGCGCGCCCGAGCGCGGCATCCCGGCCTGCACCGCCTGCCACGGCAGCCGCATGGCCGGCCGCCTGCCGGCGATGCCCGGCCTGCTGACGCTGCCGGCCGACTACCTGCTGGGCCAGCTCGGCGCCTGGCGCAACGGCGTGCGCCGCGCCGCCGAGCCCGACTGCATGGCGCACGTGGCGCGCGCCCTCACGCCGGAGGAGGTGGCCGCCGTCTCGCGCTGGCTGTCGGCGCAGACGCTACCGGGCGGCACCGCGCCAGACCCCGCCGGCGCCACGGGCGAGCCGCTTCCCATGGCCTGCGGCAGCGGGCTGCGATGAGCACGCGGCCGCCCCTGCCGCGCGCGCCGCGCCGGCTGCGCTGGCTGGCCGGGCTGGCGGGCCTCATGCTGGTGCTGGCGGCGCTGGTGGCCTGGCTCAACCTGCGCGGCGAGGCACCGCTGGACGACGCTGCACCCGTGGCCACCCCCGAACGGCTCGCCCGCGGCGCCGTGCTCGCCCAGGCCGGCAACTGCATCGGCTGCCACACCGCAGCGGGCGGCGCGCCGCTGGCCGGTGGCCGCGGCGTGGAGACGCCCTTCGGCGTGGTGCACGCGCCGAACATCACGCCCGATGCCGACACCGGCATCGGCCGCTGGAGCGCGGCCGAGTTCCGCCGCGCGCTGAAGAACGGCCGCGCGCGCGACGGCCGCCTGCTCTACCCCGCGTTCCCCTATCCGAGCTACACGCTCGTCAGCCGCGACGACGCCGACGCGCTGTGGTTGTGGCTGCGCAGCCAGCCGGGCGTGCGCCAGGCCAACCGGGCGCACGCGCTGCGCTTCCCCTACGACACGCAGGTGGCGCTGGCGCTGTGGCGCGCGATGTTCTTCGCGCCCGACGACTTCGTGCCCGAGCCGGCGCGGTCCGACGCATGGAACCGCGGCCGCTACCTGGTGCAGGGACTGGGCCACTGCGCGGCCTGCCACTCGGGGCGCAACTGGCTGGGCGGCATGCGGCTGAACGCCGAGTTCGCCGGCGGCCTGATGCCCGACCGCGCGTGGTACGCACCGTCGCTGGCCAACCCGCACGAGGCCGGCGTGCAGCACTGGAGCCGCCAGCAGGTGGTGGCGCTGCTGCGCGACGGCATCGTGCCCGGCGCCTCGGTGGCCGGGCCGATGGCCGAGGTGGTGTACGCCAGCACGCGCCACCTGCCGGAAGCGGAACTCGACGCGATGGCGCAGTACCTGTCGGGCATCGCCGAGCGCGGCACCGCGCCCGCGCCGGCACCGACGGCGCCGCAGGCCCAGCTGGACCGCGGCGCGGCGCTGTACCGCGAGCACTGCATCGCCTGCCATGGCGGCGACGGCCGCGGCGTGGCGGGCATCGCGCCGCCGCTGGCCGGCAACCGCGCCGTGACGATGGCCGTGCCGAACAACGTGGTGCAGGTGCTGCGCTGGGGCGGCTTCCCACCCGCCACCGCCGGCAACCCGCGGCCCTTCGGCATGCCGCCCTTCGGCCAGGTGCTGGGCGACGAGGACATCGCGGCCGTCGCCACCCACATCCGCCAGTCCTGGGGCAACGCCGCGCCGGCGGTCACGCCGCTGGCCGTGTTGCAGGTGCGCTGACCGCGCGCGCGGCACCGCGCTCAGCCCGCCGGCCGCGCCTTGGGTCGGATGATCGTCTTCTGGAACCAGGCCTCGTGCATCTGGGCCAGGAACTGCGGGCTGATCTCCAGGCCCGAGCCGTCGCCCAGCACCGATTCGCTGCCGCAGCGCGGGCACAGCGCGGTATCGCCCTGCAGCGCGTCGGGGTCGTCGAAGCGGTCGAGGTCGAACCCGGTCCAGGCCACGATCTCCTCCGGCGGAAAGATCTGCATGCAGTGGAAGCAGCCGCAGGCGCTGCTGGCCTCGATCTGGGCGCGGTTCTTGGCGGCATGGCGCTGCGCGGCGAGCAGGTCGGCCATGGGGTCCCTCCGGTGGGCTCGTTCTTGGATGCGGACGATCATAGGGGCGCCGGCGGCGCTCCGCGATCAGGGATGGCGCACCTCGCCGATCGACGCCAGCATCGCTGCCGGCGCCGCTGCACCGTGACCCTCCCAGGCCTTCGCGAAGCCACGCCCGAGCGCCGCCCGCCCACCGCCCCATGCCCGTCTCCCTGCTCACGCCAGACCACACGCCGGCCTACCGCGACCTGATGCTCGAAGCGTATGCCGGCGCCCCCGACGCCTACACCGCCACCGCCGAGGAGCGCGCCGCCGAGCCCGACAGCTGGTGGCGGCAGCGCGTGGCCGACCCCGCCGGCAGCACGTTGTGCTGGGGTGCCTTCGACGACGGCGACACACTCGTCGGCAGCGTGGCGCTCGAGTTCGGCACGCGGCCGAAGGCGCGCCACAAGGCGCTGCTGATCGGCATGTACGTGCAGCCCGCGGCGCGCGGCCGCGGCCTGGGCGACGCACTGCTGCGCGCCGCGCTGCAGGCGGCGCAGGCGCGCGACGGCATCCGCGTGGTGAACCTCACCGTCACCGAAGGCAACGCCGCCGCGATCGCGCTGTACCGGCGCCACGGCTTCGTCGCCTGGGGCACCGAGCCCAGGGCCATCGCCAGCGGCGACGGGTTCAAGGCGAAGGTGCACATGGCGCTGCCTTTGCGCGATGCCGGAGGGCTGCGTCCGTGACCCGCCGCCTGCTGTTCATCGTGGCCGCCGCCGCCGCCGCGCTGCACGGCCATGGCCTCGCCGATGCGTCGCGCCGTTCGATCGCCCTGGCCTCGATCGTGCCGGGCAGCTGTGCGCCGCTGGTGGACGAGCGGTTCGCCGCGCCTGGCGAGCCGGCGTCGGCGCTCTCGGTCGTCTTCACCGTCGATGCCGAAGGTGGGCTGCGCGAGGCGGCGGCAACCGGCCCGTCGGCAAGCGCCGCGTTCGATGCCCTGCAGATCCGATGGCTCGGCACGTGCCGGTTCACGCGTGGCGCACGTCCCGCTGCGGACGGGTCCACGCGCGGCGTCGTCGTCTTCCCGCGCTGGACACCTTCTGCAGCGGCCTCGTCCGATGCTCCGCCTGGCAGCAAGCCAGCGGTGCTCGACATTCAGGCGTGCGCACCGAAGGCGGACGACTATCCCGCAGCTGCACTCCGGGCCGGCGCCCAGGGCACCACGTCGATCCGATTCACCGTCGACGAGCAGGGGCGGCTCGCCGTGGCAGAGGTGGCGGCGTCCAGCGGCAATTCCATGCTCGACGCCGTCGGACTGCAGCGGCTGATGCACTGTCGCTTCCGTGCGGCCCGCCAGGCCGACGGCACGCCCGTGGGTGCCACCTTCTCGCTCGACTACCGCTGGCGGCTCCAGTGACCTGACGGCCGGCATCGGTCCGGCCGACCTGCGGCGGGAACCGGTGCGCCCCCGCGCGGCGCTGCGGCCGGTGCTTCAGTCGCGCCCGCGCGCGCCCATCAGCGTGGCCGCCAGCACCGAGGCCGAGCACGGCTTGGGCAGCAGCTCGAAGCCTTCGGCGGCGATGGCCGGCAGGTGCTGGGCGTGGCCGGTCATGAGCACGATCTTGATCTGCGGCCAGCGCGAGCGCACGAGGTTGGCGAGCGCCAGCCCATCCATCTCGCCGGGCATCACCACGTCGGACAGCAGCACCTCGGGCGGCTCGTGGCGCAGCAGCCACTGGCGCGCCTCGTCGGCCGAGTGCAGGCGGGTGACGCGGCACTGCATCGCCTCGAGCAGGTCCTCGAGGCTTTCGCCGACCTCGGCGTTGTCCTCCACCAGCAGCACCGACAGGCCGAGCGCATGCGCCTGGGCCTCCGCGCTGGGCCGCGCCTCGGCCACGGCGCCCGCGGCGGCTGGCAGGAACAGGCTCACGGTGGTGCCGCGGCCCGGCGTGCTGGCGATGGTGGCGCGGCCGCCGGCGCGTTCGCACAGGCCGTACACCTGCGACAGCCCGAGCCCGGTGCCCTGCCCCACCGGCTTGGTGGTGAAGAAGGGCTCGAACACCTTGTCGAGCAGCTCGGGCGGGATGCCGGTGCCGGTGTCGGACACCGCCACCACGACGAAGCGGCCCGACAGCCCCGGCGGCGGCGACGCCGCATTGCCGGCGGTGATGTCGACGCGGCCGCCATCGGGCATGGCGTCGCGGGCGTTGAGCGCCAGGTTGAGCACGCCAAGCTCGAACTCGCTGTTGTCGACAAGCACCGGCGCGGTGTCGGCGTCGACGCGCAGCGACAGCGCGATGCGCGCGCCGAGCATCGGCCCGATGAGGCTTTCGAGCTGCGGCAGCCGGTCCTGCAGCCGCACCACCTCGGGCATCAGCGCCTGGCGGCGCGAGAACGCCAGCAGCTGGCGCGTGAGCTTGGTCACCGACTCGACGGCGCGGCCGATCGGCGCCGCCTCGGCCAGCGCGTCGCCGGGATGGCGCGCCTTCAGCAGGTACAGGCTGTTGCTGATGACCATCATGGCGTTGTTGACGTCGTGCGCCACGCCGCCGGTGAGCCGGCCCAGGGCCTCGAGCTTCTGCGCCTGCAGCAGCGACTGCTCCACGCGCTGGCGCGCCGCCGTCTCCTCGCGCAGGCGCTGGGCGGCCAGCTCCGCTTCGCGGGTGCGACGCAGCGCCGAGCGGCCGACGAGGAACAAGCCCAGCATCGGCGGCAGGCCGAACGCGGCCAGCCAGAGCATGTCGCGCCGCCAGCGTTCGAGCAGCCGCCCGGTGTCCATGCCCGTGCCGACGAACACCGGGAAATCGCCCACCTGGCGGAAGGTGAGCAGGCGCTTGCGGCCGTCCACCGACGACACGCCTTCGACGCGCCCCGCCGTCTGACCGGCCGCGATGGCGCTCATCACCGGGCTGTTGGACGCCAGCCGTGGCGGCGCGTTGGCCAGCTGGGGCGATCGCGTGAAGATCGTGCCGTCGCGGCGCAGCAGGTTCACCGCCAGGCCGGGCTCGTCGGTGACGAGGTTGCCGTAGAAGCCGTCGAAGTAGCGTGGCAGCAACGCGATGACGACCACCCCGCCGAAGCTGCCGTCGGCGTTGCGCAGCGCCCGGCTCATGGCGAAGAACGGGCGCCCCGTCACCAGCCCCTGGTAGGGGCCGGAGAAGTAGGTGGCGTCGCCGCCGCCCGAGCGGTGCCAGGCGTAGTAGTCGCGCGCCGACACGTCGATGCCCTTGCCGTCGGCCGGCGCCTCGTGCGAGGCCACGGCCAGCCCGTCGGGCCCGTGCACCCAGATCGAGTGGTACTGCGGCTTGCCTTGCGCCAGCGCGCGCAGTTCGGCGTGCAGCTCGGCGCTGCGCTCGGCCAGCGGCACGCCGGGCTGTCGCGCCACCACGGCCTGCACGCGCTCGAGGATCACCTCGCTGACCTCGAAGACCTTGAGCGCGTGTTCCTGGGCGATGCCCAGCGAGCGGTCGAGCCGCACCGTGGCCTCGGCCTGGATCTGCTGCCAGCGCCAGGCGCCGACCACGCCGTACACCAGCAGCGGCACCGCCAGGCACAGCAGGGCGAAGCCGCGCAGCGTGCGCGCCGCACGCGCGTCGCCGCGGGTGGCGTCGCCGTGCTGACCGTCGGTTGCCGCGCCGAGCGCTGCCGCCATGCCTGGAAGGGCCGGCTGCCGCGGTGCGGTCGGGCCGGACGTGGTTGAGCGAAGCCGCGAGTATCACCGCGCTCGGCCACGCGTGCCGGGGTCCGCATGCCGGCCTGCACGCGGGATCGCGGCTTGCTGCAGGCCCGCCAACCGTTTCCTGGAGGTGCCGCAGATGCTGGCCATGGACTACCGCGGACCCTACCGGGTCCGCCCCGCGAACAAGCCCGACCCGGTGATCGAACATCCGGGCGATGCCATCGTGCAGGTGACACGCTCGTGCATCTGCGGCTCCGACCTGCACCTGTACCACGGCCTGGTGCCCGACACGCGCGTCGGTTCCACCTTCGGCCACGAGTTCGTCGGCAAGGTCATCGAGGTCGGTTCCGACGTGCAGCGCCTCAAGGTGGGCGACTCGGTGCTGGTGCCGTTCAACATCTTCTGCGGCCGCTGCTTCTTCTGCGCCCGCGGCCTGTTCAGCAACTGCCACGACACCAACCCCGAGGCCACGGCCGTGGGCGGCATCTACGGCTACAGCCACACCACCGGCGGCTACGCCGGCGGCCAGGCGCAGTACGTGCGCGTGCCGATGGCCGACGTGGGCCCGATGGTCATCCCCGACACCCTGTCGCAGGACGACGCGGTGCTGCTCACGGACGCCTGCCCCACCGGCTACCAGGCGGCGGAGATGGCCGACATCCAGCCCGGCGACACGGTGTTCGTGTTCGGCGCCGGGCCGGTGGGCCTGTTCGCGGCCAAGTCGGCGTGGCTGTTCGGCGCCGGGCGCGTCGTCATCGTCGACGGCGTCGACTACCGGCTCGACTTCGCCGCGCGTTTCGCCGGTTGCGAGACGCTGGACTTCCGCAGCGTCCCCGACATGGTGGTGCAGATGAAGCGCATGACCGACGGCCTGGGCCCCGACGCGGTGATCGACGCGGTGGGCGCCGAGGCCGCGGGCAACGCGCTGCAGCACCTGACGGGCGTCAAGCTCAAGCTGCAGGGCGGCGCCGCCACGGTGCTGCACTGGTGCATCAACGGCGTGCGCAAGGGCGGCCGGGTGTCGATCGTCGGCGTCTACGGCCCCACCTTCAACGCCGTGCCGATCGGCAACGCGGTCAACAAGGGCCTCACGCTGCGCATGAACCAGGCTGCGGTGCGGCGCCACCTGCCCACGCTCATCGACCACATCGAGGCCGGGCGACTGAAGCCTTCGGAGGTCATCACGCACCGCGTGCCGCTGGAGGAGGTGGCCGACGCCTACCACGTGTTCTCGAGCAAGCTCGACGGCTGCATCAAGACCGTGCTCATCCCGCCCGGCATCACGCACTGACACGGCACGGAGACCACCATGCAGACCCCCGCCCTGCGCCCGCACCAGCCGGCGCCCGCCGTCGACCTCGACAGCATCGACCGGCCCAAGCCGATGGAGGAGCTGCCGCCGAAACCGGCGGCCGGCGCCTCGCTGCAGGTCGCGCAGCAGCCGCAGCGCGTGGAGGTGCTGCACTCGATCGAGCGCCCCGGCATCACGCCGGTGTTCGGCAGCACGCTGCCACCCAAGGGCTTGAGCGGCGTCATCCGGCGCCGTGCCTTCCGCCACAGCGAAAGCGACCTGCGCCACTGGCTGATGCTGCTGGCCGCCGACCGCGTGGACATGGTCGAAGGCATCGTCTCCGACCTGGCGCGCGGCCACGTGCCGAACATCTACCGCGAGATGGGCGGCCGGGCCGAGTTGCGCCACAACCCGCGCGGCGCGGCGAAGAAGGCGCTGGTGCTGGCGGCCGTCGCCGGCGTGGCGATCTGGGCCTGGCAGCGCTCGGGCTCGCGCGGCGGCCGCCGCTGACGCCGCCGGCGGCTCAGCTCAGGGGAGCGCCAGCCCGGCCCGGCGGCCGGGCAGCTCCGACGGCGCGTCGGCCATCGAGCGGCCGGCCAGGCGCTCGAACTCGTCGGGGTCGTGGGCGCAGAACAGGCGCACCTGCTGGCCGTGGTCGCGCGCCAGCATGCGCAGCCGGCGCTGGTTGGCCAGGCGCGCGCCGCGGTCCTTCTCCATCAGCGTCTGGTACAGGCGCAGCCCCAGCCGGCAGCTCGGCCGCTCGGGGTGCATCTCGCGCGCGTCGAAGTAGGCATCGCCGGCCTGCAGCAGCCAGCCGGCATCACCGCGCACCGCCACGCCGGCATGGCCGAGCGTGTGACCGAGCAGCGGCACGAGCAGGATGCCTTTGGGCAGGCCACCTTCGCCCTGCACGGCGTCGAAGCCGTGCCAGCGGTCGCCGCCGCCGCCCATGCCGTGCACGCGCCAGCGCGAACGGTCGCTCCACTGCTGCGGTCGGTAGCGCTGGCGGTCGAGCCAGGTGCGCTGCAGCTCGGCATGGCGGCGCTCGGCGCCCAGCATGTGCACCTGGGCCTGCGGGAAGTCGTCCAGCCCGCCGGCGTGGTCGAAGTCGAGGTGCGTCAGCACGATGTGGCGCACGTCGCGCGGGTCGAAGCCCAGCGCCTGGACCTGGCGGTAGGCGGTCATCTCCTCGCGAAAGTCGGGACTGAGCAGGCGCAGGAAGAAGCCGCTCAGGCGGCCGCGCGGGTCGCGCACGTCGCGCAGGCCGAAGCCGGTGTCGACGAGCACCAGGCCCTGCGCCGATTCCACCAGCAGGCAGTGGCAGCACAGCCGGCCACGCTCGAGCACGCCGGGCGTGCGCCCGTCCATCAGCCGCCCGCCCAGCGGGCAGGACGAGATGCAGTTCAGGTGGTGCACCTTCATGGCCGGGCAGCCTCGTGTCGCGGTGGGATGGAACCCGCACCCCGCGGCGCCGAAGGTGCGCGGCGCCCGGGGTGCGCACGGGCCGGTCAGCTGGCGGCGTCGGCCCGCCCGGCGTCGGCCAGCGTGAGCCGGCCGACCAGCTCGCGCAGTGTCTGCAGGTGCTGCGCTTCCTGCTCGATCGCCACCGTGAAGCGCTCGGCCAGCGTGTCGTGGCCGGCGGCGCTGGCCAGCTGCGACAGCAGCTCCCAGCTGGCGTTGTCGATCAACTCGGCGTCGAGCATCACGTGCAGCGATTGCAGCAGGTTCGTGCGCGGATCGTTCATCGCCTGCACCAGGCCCATGCTCTCCACGCCGACGAGGTCGGCGCAGGGCGTCTGCGCCGTCGGGTCGGCGCCCAGGTCGGTGAGCGCCTGGGCGACGATCGCGAAGTGCTCGGCTTCCTGGTCGCGGTACTGCGCCAGCAGGCTCACCTCGGCCTCGTCGAGCAGGCCGGCGTCGTCGGCTTCGCACTTGAGCAGCAGCGTCTCGTACAGGCGCACGCCGCCGCGCTCGAAGGCCAGGCGCTCGCCCAGCTTGTCCACCAGCACCTGCGGGCGCTTGCCGGTGAGCAGGTCGGCGGTGGACTTGGCCACGCCCTTCATCGTCGCCGGGATGGGCACGGTGCCCAGCGGCTCGGCCTCGGCGGCGTAGGTCACGCGCAGCTGCGAATCGCCGCGCGGCGCGACGGGGTCGATGGCGGGTGCGCCCTCGGGGTTGGTCATGGCCTCGGTGTCGATGGGCGACATCTGCACGCCGGTGCGGTTGCGGCCGAGTTCGGTGCGGGTCTGCATGTCGGGGTTCCTGCGATGGGTTCGGGTGATGGGGCGGTGCGGCGCGGGGCCTGCGCTCAGGCGGCAGCCTGGTCGCGCTCCTGCTGCAGCTCGGTGCCGGGGCGCCAGCGGTAGCCGGCGGCGACCATGTCGGTGGGCGAGCCGTCGGCGTTGACCTGGTTGCGGTAGTCGATCGAGCGCTGCGGCTCCTGCGAGGCGTCGACGAAGTTCGGCCCGTCGGCGCGCAGGTCCACCTCGGCGGCGAGCGTGGCGCGCACGAACTCGCGCTGGCTGGCGAACGGGATCGGGTCGGGCAGCGTGCTGGGCAGGATCTCGGCGATGTCGCGGCCCTCGATCTTCTGGAACTGCTCGATGGCCACGTGCAGCTGGCCGAGTTCGTAGTCGAGGAAGCGCTCCCAGATCGCCTTGATGCGCGGGTTGCTTTCCTGCTCGGCGCAGGCGTGGTAGTTGTAGACCTCGGTGGCCTCGTGCAGCACCCACTTCTCGAGCCAGCTCTCGCTCGGGTCGATGATCGATTCGTACTGCGTGGTGTGCTGCTCCTCGATGGAGGCGATCTCGGCGTACAGCAGCCGCGCCACCGGGTCGCTGAACAGCGGGCCGATGTTCATGTAGTAGTTGTGGGTCTGCTGCTCGGCGGCCATGATGGTCAGCGCGTGCAGCTTGGACAGCGGCGCGGCGGTCTTGCGGTCGTAGGGCGCGCGCAGGTCGTCCAGCGGGTGGCGGTGCTCGACGATCGTCGGCCGGCCGGGCAGGATGTCGGTGTAGCTCTGCAGGATGTTGTTGGCGTCCTTGCCCTCGAGCCGGTCGAGCAGCGCCGAGTAACGGTACATGTGGTCGAAGTCCTCCAGCAGGCCGAAGCGGTAGACCTGCGCGAGGTACTCGTCGGGCTCGCGCATCGCCACGCCGGCGGTGACGTCGATGGCCACCTGCTCGTAGGCGATCGTGGTCTCCAGCGGCGAGTGGTCGGCGCCGATCAACCAGTTGATGCTGGTGGCCTGGTGCTGCTCCACCCGGCGCAGCTCGGCCAGCACCGGCTGCAGCGCCTTGTTCATGCGCGCGCAGGCGTGCGAGAAGCGCAGCGCCTCCATCTCCAGGCCGTTCATCAGGATGATGCGCACGCGGGTGTAGGCGTCGTCGTCGAGCTTGCTGATCGGCTTGCCGACCATGTCGCGCCACGTGAAGCGCTGCTTGGCCAGCGCAACGCCGCGGTTGTCCATGATGTTGAGAGGCATGGGGGCTCCTTGAGAGGGTGAGGTCCGGGTTAGCTGGCTTCACGGCAACGCCCGTTCCGGCGCATGGCGGCCGGGCCCCAGGATCGGCCTTTGCCTGATCCAGCACCCCGGCTTTCCATCGCCGACGCCGCGTCCCACACCCGTCATGGCCCAACCGCGTGAACCGTTCGCGATCGAGGACATCCTGCTCGAGCAGCGCATCAGCGACCTGCACGTGCTGCGCGACGGCACGCTCGCGGTCTGCTCGGTCAGCGCCATCGACCAGAGCGCCGACGGCTACGTCTCGGCGCTGTGGACGTTCCGGCTGGACGGCAGCGAATGCCGCCAGGTGACGCGCGGCCCGGGCCGCGACGACTTCCCGCGCTGGGCGCCCGACGGCCAGCGCATCGCCTTCATCGGCGACCGGCACGGCGGCGCGCCGCAGCTCTACGTCATCGACATCAGCGGCGGCGAGGCGCGCCAGCTCACCCACTTCGAGGCCACCGTCGTCGACCACGCCTGGCGGCCCGACGGCCGGCAGTTGCTGGCACTGATCGAGGTGCAGGTCGACCCCGAGAAGCGCGCCGCCGGCTGCGACGAGGTGGCCGACCTGCAGCGCAAGCCCCGCTCCGACCCGGAACCCGAGGTGATCTGGCGACTGCCTTACAAGGCCGACGGCAAGGGCTACACGCTGGCGCAGCGCACCCACCTCTTCCTGGTCGATGCCGACAGCGGCGAAGCCACGCAGCTCACGCGCGGCGACTTCGACGTCGGCGGCATGACCTGGTCGCCCGACGGGCGCCACGTGGCCTACACGCGCAAGCGCAGCACACCGCGCGAGGCGCACTGCAGCGACCTGTGGCTGCTGGCCATGGGCGACGACGGCTCGTCAGGCAAGCCGCAGCGCGTGAGCCGCGAACAAAGCATGGTCTCCGGCCCGAGCTGGTCGCCCGACGGGCGGCGCATCGCCTTCATCGGCAGCCGCCAGGCCGGCGACGCCCAGATGAGCCTGTGGCACTGCGAGGTGCAGGACGGCCACGCCGGCCCGGTGCGCCAGCTGGGCGATGCTTCGATCGAGGTCGCACCCAGCAGCACCCTCGCATGGCACGGCGATTCGGGCTCGCTGTGGTTCATCCGCGCGCACCGCGGCGTGCAGCGCATCGCCCGCATCACCGTGCCGGGCGGCGAGGTCACGCAGATCGAGCGTGGCGTGGCGCACGTCATGCACATGACGGCGCACGAGGCGCGCATCGTGTTCTCGCAGGAAGCCCCCGACCGGCCGATGGAGCTGCACGCCTGCGACCACGACGGCGGCAACGCCGTGCAGTTGAGCCGCTTCAACCCCTGGTGGGACGAGCGCATCGTGCCGCAGGTGGTGCTGCGCTCCTTCGAGGTGCCCGACGGCGACGGCGGCACCGAGCTGGTCGACGGCTGGCTGCTGCTGCCCGGGGAAGGCGCCGAGGCGACCAAGCCGTACCCGCTGCTGGTGGACGTGCACGGCGGCCCGGCGGCCTACGTGGACATGCAGTTCCCCGCGCACGCCTACCGCCAGCTGCTGTGCGCGCGCGGCTGGGCGGTGCTGGCGCTCAATGCCGTGGGCAGCGCCAGCTACGGCCGCGACTTCAGCGAGCGCCTGCGCGAACGCTGGGGCGAACTCGACCTGCCGCAGCACCTGGCCGCGGTGGACACGCTGCGCCAGGAAGGCATCGCCGGCGAGCAGCTTGCCATCAGCGGCTCGTCCTACGGGGGCTACCTCGCGGCCTGGGCCATCGGCAAGACGCGCGAATTCCGCGCCGCGGTGGTGTGCGCCCCGGTGGGCAACCTCGAGACGCACTTCGGCACTTCCGACAGCGGCTATTACGCCGACCCGTATTCCATGCGCGGCAAGCCCGAGGCCGACCGCCGGCTGATGTTCGAGCTGTCGCCCATGGCGCACATCGAGCATGCGGTGACGCCCACGCTCTTCCTGCAGGGCATGGACGACGAGCGCTGCCCGAAGTGCCAGTCCGAGGAGATGTTCGTCAAGCTGCGCACCAGCGGCGTCGAGGCTTGCGAGATGGTGCTCTACCCCGGCGGCAGCCACCACGTCTTCGGCGACGGCAAGCCTTCGCACCGGCAGCACGTGCTGAAGCACCAGATCGGCTGGCTCGAACGCTGGGTGGCGCAGCGTTTGCCGCAGAGCCAGGGTTCCGACCCACCACCCCCCCACAACCGAGGAAATCGCGATGAAACTGATGATGCTGGCCGCCCTGGCGGCGGGGTACGGCGCCGTGCGCTACCTGCAGAAGCAGAAGAACCAGCAAGGCTCGCCGATGGCGATGGCCGGTGACGGCGGCAGCGAGGCGGGCAGCGCCGAGCTGACGCCCACCGCCGGCAGCGGCTCGCCCAACCAGGCCGAAGGGCTGCAGCGCACCCAGGCGATGGGCGCCTTCGGCGGCATCGGCGCCGGGCAGGCGCAGCCCGCCAGCGGAGACCCGCTGGTCGAGCCGCGCGTGCAGGCCGTCGAACGCGGCCAGGGCCGCCCCGGCGAGCTCGACGACATCGGCGGCGCCGACGACGGCAACGAGGAGCGCATCCAGCCCGGCGTGCCGGATTACGCCCGCGGCGCCTGAACGCCGGACCGCCCGGCCCGCGGCGGCAGGCGCCTCGCCGCCGCAGGGCGCGGGCCGCGGGCACGAGCGCTGCCATGCCAGGGGCAACAGGGCTACCAAGGAAGCGCTCATGCGCATCGGCAATCCCCAGGTGCTGGCCTTCGTCATGGCCGGCGGCGAAGGCACGCGCCTGCACCCGCTCACGGCCTACCGCTGCAAGCCGGCCGTGCCGTTCAACGGCAAGCACCGCATCGTCGACTTCGTCCTCAGCAACCTCGTCAACTCGGGCGTCTTCTCGATCTACCTGCTGGTGCAGTACAAGAGCCAGGGGCTGATCGAGCACGTGCGCAGCTCGTGGACGATGGCGCGGTTCATCCCGCAGCACTTCATCACCGTGGTGCCGCCGCAGATGCGGCTCGGGCCCGACTGGTTCCAGGGCACGGCCGACGCCGTCGCCCAGAACATGAACCTGATCGAGCAGCGTGAACCCGACTACGTGGCGGTGTTCGGCGCCGACCACATCTACCGCATGGACGTGCACCAGATGCTGGAAGCGCACGTCGACCGCGGCGCGCACGTCACCGTGGCCACGCTGCCGGTGCCCATCGAGCAGTGCGGCTCGTTCGGCATCGTCGAGGCCGACGCCGACCTGTGGATCCGCCGCTTCCAGGAAAAGCCCAGGACCGCCGAGCCCATGCCCGGCCGGCCCGGCCACGTGCTGGCCTCGATGGGCAACTACATCTTCTCGACCGGTGTGCTGGTCGACGCGCTCAAGGAAGCCATCCGCGCCGGCGAGAAGGACTTCGGCAAGGACATCCTGCCGCGCCTGCTGAAGACGCACCGCCTGCTGGCCTACGACTTCACGACCAACGTCATTCCCGGCGGCCACGGCTTCGAGGAGCCGGCCTACTGGCGCGACGTCGGCACCATCGACGCCTACTTCGAGGCCCACTTCGACACGCTCGGCCCCAACCCGCGCTTCTGCATGAACAACCCGCGCTGGCCGATCTATGCGGCCACCGACCAGTCGGAATCGGCGCAGATCGATGGCGGCTCGCTCGAGCAATGCGTGGTGGGCTCGGGCTGCGTCATCCGCAGCGCCGAGCTGCGCCGCGCCATGCTGCGGCGCGACGTCACCGTCGACCGCGGCGCGCGGCTCGACCAGTGCATCGTGATGGACAAGACCGTCGTCGGCGCCGGCGCCCAATTGCGCCGCGTCATCGTCGACCAGGAGAACCACATCCCGCCGAACGAGCGCATCGGCTTCGATCCCGAGGCCGACCGGGCACGCTTCCCGGTGAGCGATGGCGGGGTGGTGGTGGTGCCGCGCGCGCACTTCCCGCGCGGCGGCTGAGTCGGGCGACGAGCCCGCTGCGGGCTCGTCGCTGATCTGGCTCCGCTCGGCCTGCATGCCTCGCGGCTGAGCCGGGCGACGAGCACGCAGGTGTTCGTCGCTGATCCGGCTCAGTCGGCTGCCGCGGGCGAGCCAGCCATCTTGGCCAGCAGCGATTCCTTCAGCGCCGACATCTCCTCGCCGAGCGCGGCCAGGTCGAGTTCCTTGGCCTGGCGCAGCTTGGGGAACATCTCGTTCTCTTCTTCCTTCACGTGGTGCTTGATGTACTCGCCCAGCACCTTGACCTTGGCGTCGTACAGCGGCTCGGAAGGCGACCCGCTCTGCAACTGGGCGATCAGGTCCTTGGCGCTGGCGTGCTCGACGTTGGCCTCGTCGACGAGGTCGGCGTCGTCGCCCAGCGCCTCCTGCGCCCGCGGGTAGAGCACGCGCTCCTCGATCTGGGTGTGCAGCGTGAGGGCGAAGCAGATCTGGCCCGCGAGGTCTTCCTTCTCCTCGTCGCCGGCGTCGCCTTCGGCCAGCTTCTCGTAGCGGTCGAAAAGCTGCTCCACCTCTCGGTGCTCTTCCTTGAGCAGCGTGATGGCGTCGGGGGCTTTGCTGGCGGCGGCTTGCGGCATGGTGGTTCTCCAGGGGTTGATCCACCGCCGACGGCAAGGGCCGTGCCACGCCGCCGTGCCCGTGCACGGCCCACCCTGGCCGGCGCGTCGACGTCCGGGCCCGCCCTGCCTCACTTCGCCAGCTGCACGCGCCGGGGGCCGCCGTCGGCGCGCCAGCTGGCGTCGAACGACGTGCAGTCGGCGCCGAGCGACGACGCCACGAGCGGCGCCGCGGTCGAGAGCGCGTCGTCCACGTGCCGCGGCTGCTCCAGGCCCGGGCCCTCGACGGCCTGGATGTGCAGCTTCGGCGGCCCGGCCTTGACGCCGCCGAACATCGTGGCAAACGCCACGTCGGCCGCGTCGCGGCCGGTGCCAAAGCGCATGAAGCCCAGCGGCACGCCCGTGCCCGAGGGGTCGAAGAGGTACCAGCGGTGGCTCAGGTAGACCTCGGCGTAGGCGTGCAGGTCGGGCGGGCCCAGGTCCGGATCGGCGCCGTAGTCGGTGCCGGTGGCCACGCGGGCCGGGATGTTGAGCGCCCGGCACAGCGCGATCATGAGGTGGGTGAAGTCCCGGCACACGCCCGCGCGCTCGATCAGCGTGTCGACCGCTGAGGTGTTGACGTCGGAGGTGTTGGAGGCGAAGCGCACGTGCTCCTGCACCCAGCGCTGAATGGCCAGCACCCGGCTGCAGCCGCGCGGCAGCGCGCCGAACTCGCGGTACGCCAGGTTCAGCAGCCGGTCCGACTGGCAGTAGCGGCTGGGGTAGACGTAGGGCAGCACCTCGAGCGGCAGGCAGCCGGCGTTCACCTCCTGCAGCGTCTCGGGGCGGGCGCGGTGGTGGTGCAGGTCGATCGTGGCCTCGTAGCGCAGGTGCAGCGGGCCGGTGCCGGCGTGCAGGCGCATGAAGCGCGTCTCCGTGGCCGGATCGCTGGCCACTTCGTAGGGCACTGGCTGGCTCAGCACGAGCTGCTCGTGGCGCACGGTCTGGTGAGCCGTCCGGGCGGCGTGGATGTTGAAGATGAAGTCGGCGCCGTCGGGGTCGACCACGTCGTACGCCAGCTCCAGCGCCAGTTCAAGGCGAACCATGACCGGCCCCCGTGGTCGTTTCGGCCACCTGCGCGTCGTGCCGCGGCCGTGCGCGCGGCTGCGGCCCGTCGGCCCGGGGCCCGGACGCGCCGGCGCCCATGACGTGCTGCTCCAGCCACTGCACGATGCGCCCGGCCGCGTCGGCTCGGCAGTCGGGCTGGCCGTCGCCCAGGAAGAGATGGCTCTCGCCCGGGTAGAGCACCATCTCGGCCGGCGTCTGGCCGCTGCGGTACAGGGTGACGAACATCTCCTCGGACTGGCACTTGGGGCAGCGCTCGTCCTCCTTGCCCTGCAGGAACAGCGTGGGCGTGGTGGAGCGGGCGATGTGCTGCAGCGGGGACAGCTCGCGCGCCAGCCGGCGGTCGAACTCGGGCGCCGAGTCGAGGTACAGCGGGTCGGCGTAGTAGCCGCCGTCGGACGTGCCGTAGTGCGTCTCGATGTTGCCCACCGGCGCCATCACGACCGAGGCGCGAAAGCGGTCGGTGTGGCCCGTGGCCCAGGCGCTGAGGTAGCCGCCGTACGACTTGCCCGAGATCGCGATGCGCGCGTCGGCCTCGCCGGCGGCCTGCAGATGCTCGATCGCCGCCAGGTGCTGCGGCAGGTCGAGCTCGCCCCAGCGCCCGGCCAGGCGCTGGCAGAAGCGGCGGCCATGGCTCGCCGAGCCGACCGGGTTGAGCGCCAGCACCGCCCATCCCTGCGAGCACAGCACCTGCCAGAAGACGTTGGTGTCGTAGTCGAGCAGCGCGTAGGCGGCCGGGCCGCCGTGCACATCGTCGAGCAGCGGCTGCGGCTGCGCCGAGCCGCGGGCGCGGATCAGCCAGCCCTGGATGGTCTCCTCGCCGCCTTCGCCGTCGGGGACCTGGAAGCGGCGCCGCGTGGCCTCGAGCGGCGTGCGCTCGTCCCACCAGGGGTTGAACGTCGTCACACGCCTTTCGTCGACGCCGGCCTGCGCCGCGCAGGCGAACAGCTCGCTGGGCTGCACCGGGCTCTCGACGCTGTAGGCCAGCCGGCCGCCGGCGCAGGCGAACGCGCCGAATTGCCGATCACCGGCCACCCACGTGTCGATCGTGCCGGTTTTCGGGTCCACGGCCACCAGGCGGTGGCAGCCTTCGTGGGCGCGGGCGACGATGAGCTGCTGGCCGTCGCCCGACCACTGCACGGCGTCGTTCAGCGCCGCCACTTCCAGCGCATCGGCGGCCAGCGCACGCAGCCTGCCGCTGGCCACCTCCAGCACGAACAGGCTGGTCTGCGCGTCGCCCTCGGCCGCCGAGCCGGTGAAGGCGACGCAGCGGCCGTCGGGCGACCACGTCGGCTGCATCACGGTGGCCAGGTCGTGGGTGAGCTGGCGCTGGCCGCTACCGTCGATGGCGCACAGCCACAGGTCGGTGCGGTGGGCGTCGCGGCCTTCGCGGTGGCGCACGTACACGACCTGGCGGGCGTCGGGCGAGACGTCGAAGCCGTGCACGTCGAACGCGCCGTCGGTGAGCTGCCGGCTCGCGCAGCTGCCCAGTTCGACGTGGAACAGGTGCACCTCGCGCGCCAGCGTGTAGCCCGAGCCGTCCTGCTTGTACGGCAGGCGCCACGCCACCTCGGGCTTGCAGGGGCGGCGCTGGCCGGGCGCGGGGCCGCGCCGGCCCCGCCGATCGGGGTCGACGTCGAGCAGGCGCGTGATCAGCAGCGAGCGGCCGTCGGGCAGCCAGCGGTGCAGTTGCACGCCGGCGGTGGCCTCGCCGCAGGCCGTGGGCTCGCCGCCACCCGGCTCCACCAGGTGCAGCTGCGGGCCGGCCTCGGTGCTGGCGATGAAGGCGATGCGGTCACCCTGCGGCGACCAGCGCGGCGAGCTGTCCTGCCCCGTGCCGTGGGTGATCTGCCGTGGCGGCGTGCCGTCCAGCGAGCACAGCCACACGTTGGCGACGTAGTCGTCTTGGTCGCGGTCGACATGGCGTACCACGGCCACGACATCGTTGCGGCCGGCAATGCCGTGCAGCTCGCTCACCTTGCGGTGCAGGTGGAGGTCGTCGATCGAAAAGGGTTTCATGAGACGTCAAGGCAAGGCGCGTTCCGCGCGGGCCAGCCGATCAAGGGCTGCTGCGCCTGCGCCTCGGGCCCGGCGGCACGACGGCCTGACGGCCGGAAGCCTCCGGCTGCTGCGCCGCCGCCGGCGGCGGCGAGAAGTTCATCGGCACCTCGCCGCGCACCGCGGCGCGCACCACGCGGTGGATGAAGTCGACCTTGTCGATCACGGGGCTGGGCACGGTGAACGGGTAGCTGTCGTTCAACCCCAGGCTGCGGTTCATGGCGTTGTTGAAGCGCGAGACCGGCAGCCACAGGTCCACCAGCGCGCCGCGCACCGAGGGCTGCGCCAGGTCCACCGGCGCCACGGCCAGCAGTCCGGCGATTGGCGGGGTGTGGGCCAGCTGCAGGCCCCAGGCTGCCGCTGTTTCCAGCCCGCACACCACGTGCAGGTAGTGCGCCCAGCACTCGGCCCAGTCCTCCCACGGGTGGCTGGAGGCATAGGCGCTGATGAAGCTGCGCCGCCAGTCGCCGCGCGGCTGCGCGTAGTGGCGCTCGAGCGCCTGGGCGTAGTCGCGCCGTTCGTCGCCGAACAGGCTGCGGCACTCGTCGATCCAGCGCGTGCCCTTGACCAGCCGGTCCCAGTAGTAGTGGCCCGACTCGTGGCGGAAGTGGCCCACGAGCGAGCGGTACGGCTCGTGCATCGCCACCCGCGCCTGCTCGCGCAGGGCGTCGTCGGCCTCGGCGATGTTGAGCGTGATGACGCCGGCGCCGTGGCCCGTGAGCACGCGCGCGGAGGGGTCCACGTCCTGCAGGAAGCGGAACGCGATGCCGTGCTGGGGATCGGCCGCCTGGCTGGGCACCGGCAGCCCCAGCGTCATGAGCGTCACGAACAGGTGGCGCTTGGCCTGCTCGAGCTTGTGCCAGTAGAGCCGGTTCGCGGGCGTGCCCAGCGCCGGCACCACCTGCGTGGTGCGGCACGAGATGCAGCGCGGGGACAGGTCGTCGTGCGCCACCATCCAGTTGCACACGCCGTGTTCCACGTGGTTGCGGCAGGGGCGCTGCGCCGGGCCGGGCGCGCCGCGACGCACCCAGGCGCCGGCACCGTCGACGTGGAAGGCGACCATGGCCGATTCGGCCGGCACGTAGCCCAGGCGCGAGTCGCAACGGCGGCACACGGTGTTCTCGAAGAACACCTGCTGCCCACACTCGGTGCACTGGAAGAGTTTCACGCGCCGGCCGCTCCACGAGACGAGTCTGCCGGCGCGACCCGCCGGCACGGCGCGCGCACGACGCCACCCTTTGGCGCGGGCATTCGTCGCTCCCAGCCAGCACCCGTGCCGGCGGCGGGGCGCTGCGCCTGACGGGCGCGCGCGCCTTCAGCCTGTGGCCGTGGCCGACAGCGCGCTGCCCTGCAGCACGCGCGCCAGGAGGGCCGGGTCGACCGGCTTGGTGAGGTGCACCTCGAAGCCGGCTGCCGCCGAGCGCTGCTGGTCTTCGGGCTGGCCGAAGCCGCTCATGGCGACGAGCCGCGGCCGCGACCCGGGCGGCAGCGCGGCGGCGATGCGCCGGGCCAGTTCGTGGCCGTCGATGTCGGGCAGGCCGATGTCGATCAGCGCCACGTCGGGTCGCCACTGCGCCAGGATGGCCAGCGCGCCGGCGCCGTCGGCGGCGCCGCGCACCTCGTGCGAGGCCAGCTGCAGCATCAGCTCGAGCACGGCGCGGCCGTCCTCGTTGTCCTCCACCACCAGCACGCGACGGCGCGGCCCCGCAACCGCATCGCCGTCGGCATCCGGCGCCGATGCCACCTGCGGCGGGGCCGCCAGCGGCAGGCGGATGGTGAAGCACGCGCCCTGCCCTTCGCCGGCGCTCGTCGCCTCGGCGCTGCCGCCGTGCAGCTCGGCCAGGCGCCGCACCAGCGAGAGCCCCAACCCCATGCCGCCCTGCGGCCGGTGCATCAGCTGCGTGGCCTGGTAGAAGGTGTCGAAGACGCGCGGCAGGTCGTCGGTGCGGATGCCGCGCCCGGCGTCGTGCACGCGCAGCACGGCGTGCGCGCCCTCGGCGGCCACGCGCACGTCGACCGTGCCGCCCGGCGGCGAGAACTTGAGCGCGTTGTCGACCAGGTTGCCCAGGATCTGCTCGAGGCGCGACCGGTCCAGCCGCGCCCAGGCCGGCTCGCCTTCGAAGCGCACCGCCTTGCCCTGGCGCGTGGCGTTGTGCTGCCACGTGGCGATGGCGCTGCCGACGACGCCATGCAGGTCCTGCAGCTCGAGCTCCAGCCGCAGCTTGCCGGTGGCCAGGCGGCTGATGTCGAGCAGGTCTTCCACCAGCCGCGTCATCTGCCGCGTCTGGCGCTCGATCACCTCGTGCGCGCGCTCGGCGCTGCCGGCGCCGGCCGGCGCGCGGCGCAGCACGTGGGCCGAGTTGGTGATGGCGCTCAAGGGGTTGCGCAGCTCGTGTCCCAGCATGGCCAGGAACTCGTCCTTGGCGCGGTCGGCCTCGCGCATGGCCAGCTGCTCGCGCTGGCGCAGCGCCTCGCGTTCGCGGATCGAGGCCGCCGCTTCCTCGAGCGCGCGCGCCACCTCGGCGGCCTCGGCGAAACCGGGCTGGCGCTGCACGTCGCGCAGCGCCGCGGTGTCGGCCTCGCCCACGCGCTGCGCGGCGCGCGCCAGCAGGTGGATGGGCGCGGCGATGCGGCGCGACACCCACAGCGCCAGCCCGCCGGCGATGCCCAGCGAGATCAGCGCGCCCCAGGCCAGCCAGCGGCCGGCGCGGTGCACGCCGGCCAGCACCTCCTCGCGCGGCACCGCCACCGCCACGCGCCAGGGCGCCGACGGCATCGCGGCGAAGGCCTGGTGGGTGTCGCGGCCTTCGAGCGTGGGCACGCGGCGCCAGCCGCTGTCGGCCTGGCCCATCGCCTGGAGCAGCGGCTCGGAGGCGCGCGTGCCCGGCGGCCGGTGCGGCTGGCGTGCGACGAAGTGGCCGTTGCCGTCGACGATGGCCACCGCCCAGCCCGGCGGCACGCGCTGCTGGCTGAGCAGCGCCGCGAAGGCCTCCGGCTCGAGGATGAGCTTGAGCGACATCGGCTCGCCGCCCATGCTGACGCGGATCTGCAGTGGAATGGCGACGAAGCCCGAGGCCGGCCCGCGGCCAACGTTGCCGACGTGGGCCTCGCCGGTCTGCAGCACCTGCAGCAGGCCCGGCCGCTCGGTCTCGCGCTCCTGCGGCAGCGGCCGCTGCGCGCCCAGGCGCAGGTTCATGCGCTGCTGGCCGGCGGCGTCGACGAGGATGACGTTGCGCCAGTGCACCTGCGTGGCCTTGACGCGCAGCGCGTCGCGCTCGAAGCCGGCCAGGTCGGCATGCGCCAGCGCGTCGCTGCTGCCCAGCGCGCGCAGCGACGACAGGTGGCCCAGCAGCAGCGCGTCGACGGCCGAGGCCGTGGCCTTCATGCGCGCCAGCGCGCCGTCGCGCGCCAGGTTCTCCTCGCGCTCGAACAGCAGTGCCGCGATCAGCACGATGAGCACGATGAGCGGCACCATGCTGCCCAGCGTGAGCAGCAGGAGGTGGGACCGCAGGGCAGGCAGGCGCATCGCCGGCCAGTGTAGAGGTGCCCGCACCACCCCCGGCCGCGGCGTCCTTATCATGCTCCGCACCCGCACCACGGGAGAACCCGACATGACGAGCTACCGCGAGACGCGCCGCCACGAGCTGCGCCGAACCCGCGTGACGATGATCGACGGCCACCTGGCGCTGAACGCGCGCAGCGCCGAAGGCGGCATCAGCACGCGCATCCACGACGCCGGCTACTGGGGCTTCGCCTCGACGTCGGCCAGCGACGCCGGCGCCGCCGCCGCCGTCACCGACCAGGCGCTGCGCAACGCGCGCGCCATGGCGCGCTTCGGCCAGCGCACGGCGCTGACCCTGCCGGGCGGACACGCCAGCGGCGAACACGTCTTCGCCGGGCGCCCGCCGCTGGCGCAGAAGGAGATCGTCGACCGCCTGGCGGCGCTGCACGCCTTCTGCGGCACGCGCTACCCGGGCCTGGCGTCGACGCGCTTCATGCTCAGCGACGAGCACCACAGCAAGTGGCTCGACACCGGCGCCGGCCAGGGGCTGGCCAGCATCCAGCGCGCGCAGTGCTACATCGTCCTGGTGGCCACCGCCGACGATGGCGCACCGGTGGAGCTGTGGCTGCGCCTGTCGGCCAAGGGCAGCCTGGCCGACCTGGACTGGTCGCTCGAGGCGCTGGCGCCGCAGCTCGACGAGCTGCACGGCCACCTGCAGGCCAAGCGCCAGGCCGTGGCCGCGCGCGGCGGCGAGCACACCGTGGTGTTGGGCGCGCAGCTCGCCGGCATCCTGGCGCACGAGGCGATGGGCCATCCGTGCGAGGCCGACCTGGTGCTCGGCGGCGCCGTCACCGGCGACCTGATCGGCCAGCGCGTGGCCAGCGAGCTGGTGACGATGGTCGACTACGCCCACACCCGCCTGGGCGAGGAAGTGATGATGCCGGTGTACGCCGACGACGAAGGCGTGCCGGCGCGCGACGCGGTGCTCATTCACCGCGGCGTGCTCGCCGGCTTCATGCACAGCCGCGAGACCGCGGCGCGCATGGGCGCGGAGCCGACCGGCAGCGCACGCGCCTACGCGCCGCACGACGAGCCGCTGATCCGCATGCGCAACACCGCCATCGAGCCGGGCACGTCGAAGCTCGACCAGATGATCGCCGGCGTCGACGACGGCTACCTGCTGCTGGACACCGGCAACGGCCAGGCCGACTCGACCACCGAGTTCATGTTCGCGGTGAGCCTGGGCTACGAGATCAAGCGCGGCAAGCTCGGCCGTGCCATCCGCGACACCACCGTCTCGGGCTCGGCCATCAAGGTGCTGCAGAGCGTGGACGCGGTCTCCGACGACATGCACTGGACGGCCACCGGCTACTGCGGCAAGAAACAGTCGATGGTGGTCTCGATGGGCGGGCCGGCGCTGCGCGCCCGTGCCCACCTGGGGGGCGAATGATGGGCGCCGCGCTGCAGGCCCTGCACGACAGCGCCGGGCAGGCACTGGCGCTGATGCAGCGCCAGGGCTTCGACCACGTGCAGGTGGACGCCTGGTCCACGACGATGGACGAGCTGAACATCGCCCACAACGAACCCAGTCTGATGCGCAGCACCGAGCAGCGCCGCCTGGCGCTGCTGGGCATCGTCGACGGGCGCAAGGCCAGCACCGAGCTGACCGACGTCGCGCCCGAGGCGCTCGCGCAGCGCATCGCCGCGCTGCACGCCGACGCCCTGGCCGCGCCGCGCGACGACGCCAACGCCGTCTCGCAGGGCCAGCGCGCGCGGCTCGTGCAAGGCCCGCAGCAGGGCGACGGTGCGCAGCTGGCCGACAAGGTAGCCGAGCTGCTGGCCTTCCGCGCGGCCGAGACGCCCAAGGCCATGCTCGAGGAAGGCCTGGCGTCGCACACGCTCGCGGAGCGCTGCTGCCTCACCAGCGGCGGCACCGAGCTGCTGGCCAGCGTCGGCAGCTACGCCCTGGCGGTGGTCGCGAGCGCGCGCGACGGCGGCCGCGTCAGTTCGTTCAACTTCACCGGCGGCAACGCCGACCGGCTGGACGACCGCCACGCCAGCGAACACTTCGGCATCGGCGAGATGCTGCGCGCCTGCGAGCGCCAGATCCACACCGCGCCCGTCGGCGCCAAGTTCGTCGGCGACGTGGTGCTGACGCCCAGCGCGGTGCAGGACCTGATCGGCTGGCTGCTCGAGCAGCTGGGCGACACCCGGCTCATCGACGGCAGCTCGCTCTACCTCGAGCGCGTCGGCCAGCGCATCGCCTCGCCGCTGCTCACGCTGGACAGCCGCTTCGACGCCCCGGGCGTCGGCGCGCTCTCGGGCGACGGCTTCGTCGCGCCGCCGGTGCGCATCGTCGACGCCGGCCGGCTGGGACGCCTCACCCCCAGCCTCTACGCCAGCCGCAAGACGGGCATCGCCCACGTGCCGCTGGCCTGGGGTGGCTGGGCGCTGGCGGCCGGCGACAGCACGCGCGACGCGCTCGTCGAAGCCGTGTCGCGCGGTGCGCTGGTCGACCGGCTGTCGATGGGCAACCCGGCGCCCAACGGCGACTTCTCGGGCGTCATCAAGAACAGCTTCGTCATCGACGGCGGTCGCCTCGGCGGCGCGCTGTCGGAGACGATGATCAGCGGCAACATCGCCCAGATGCTGCGCGACGTGGCGGGCGTCAGCCGCGAGCGCATCGACACCGGCAGCTGGCTGCTGCCGTGGCTGCGCATCACTGGGCTGCACTTCTCCTGAACGCCACGGCGGCCGCCGCGCGCCGCCGAGCCGGCGCGCGCGGCGGCCAGCCGCGCCGTGCCGCGCCTACTGGCGCGACGACACCGGTGCCGGCGGCAGCGGCTGCCCGCCCGGGCCGGCCCTGAAGGTCAGCGGGCTGGCGGCCGCGGTCTGGCCCACGCCGGGCTTGGACCAGTCGCACACGCCGTCGGGGAACACCGCCTGCAGGCGCGTCCACTGCGCGGTGGTGAAGGCACCGGCCGGGTAGTCGGCCTGCGCCAGCGGCTTCAACTGGCACTTCAGCACGTCCTCGGCGCGCGGGCCGCCCGCCACCTGGCGCGGCGACAGGCTCGGGCGCAGGAAGCGGTTGGCGTCGCACACCGCCATGTCGCGCACGCGCGTCGTCTGCGCCGCGTCCTCGGGCAGCAGGCAGAAGTCGCGCGTGTCGTGCGTGCCGGAGACCGGCCGCGCGTTGCGCACCTTCTGCGCCAGCGGCGCGGCCGAGGTGTCGGCCTTCAGGTTGGTGAGCCACTGGTCCATCGCCAGGAAGGCGTCCAGCCCTAGCGTGCCCGGCGCGGCGAGCCCGGTGCGGGCGAAGCGCCACAGCGCCTGGTTGTTGGCGTCGCCCGCGTCGCGCACGATGCGGTCGCGCACCGCCCAGCTGAACCACTGGTGGTGGATCGGGATCGACCCCGGCGCCAGGCCCGGCGGCACGTTGGCCGGCAGGTTGGAATCGTCCCAGCCGCGCAGGTCGATGATCGCCGTCTTGGCGAGCTGCGCACCGCTGGCGACGATGCCGCTGCGGTAGGCGATCTCCAGCGCCTCGGGGTCGGCCGTGGTGCGCGCGGTGCGCGGCGTCGAATCGCGGTCGATGCCGCCGACCAGCTCGTTGAGCGTCACGAACTCCTCAGCGGTGATGGGGCCGTCCCTGAAGGCCTTCAGGCCGTACTGCACGCCGACGTTGTCGCGTGTGTCGCGCGCCGCGTTGCTGCCGGGCACCTTGCCCCAGATCGACTCTCCCCAGGACCAGGCGTTGCAGCGCGGCAGGTTGGCCGTGGCCGCGGCGTTGGCCGGGTCGTAGACCGCGCTGTTGGGCAGCTCGCAGTTGTTGGTGGCGGTCGGCGACTGGGTGATCGCGCCGGTGGTGTTGTTCGTCACCAGGCGCTGGTTGTAGACGCCGGCGCGGCCGTTGCTGCCGAAGGCGTTGTACCAGGCGTGGCACGCGGTCTGGTCGACGTGGCCGTTGATCGCGCCCTTCTTGGCGTTGATCTGGTCCTGCGTCAGCCCGGTCCACAACGCGGTCAGTGCCGGTTTCTGGTAAGCCTCGACGAGCAGCACGCAGTCGCCCACCTCGAGCGTCGTCGTCTCCGAGTCGGGATAGGTGCAACTGGTGACGATGCCGTCGAGCAGCCCGGGGTGGATCGACGCGTTCATGTTCGAGTTGATCGAACCGCCCGAGCAGCCGGTGCCGAGCGTGTAGCGGATCGGGCCGTAGGTGTCGCTGATGTGCTCCTTCATCATCATGACCGTCTCGCTCATCAGCACGCGGTTGGAGTTGCGTGCCGAGTCGGTCATGCTGTTCATCGCCACCATCCAGCCGCGGCGCAGCTGCTGCTCGAGGCTCGTCCAGGTGGTGGCCGGGCGCACCTGGCGCCGCGGCTGGCCGGTGCTGGCGCCGAAGCTGTAGTAGAGCTTGCCGTTCCAGCCGGCCTGCGGCGCCAGCGGCGACCAGGCCTGGGCCGGGTCGTGCAGCACGGCGATGTCGTAGATGCCGCGGTTGAGCGTGCCGCGCTCGACGCGCACGATGTACGGCACGCTGAGGCCGGCGTCGGTGGTGGTCGTCGCCAGGTCGGCCGGTGTCGTGCCCGCGGTGTAGGGCTTGAAGCAGCCGTTGGCCGGTGCCGCCGGCTGGGTCGGCACCGTGGTGGCGGTGGCGCCGATGTTCCACACCGGGTCGGGCAGGCCGAGCGTGCAGCCGCCGGGGTTGGTGGCGCTCTGGGCCTCGGCCGTGGTGCGGTAGTAGAGCTTGGTCTCGGTCGCGATGTTGCAGTTGGCGTCGGGCGCGCCGGCCAGCCCGCTGGCCGGCGTGGCCGGGGTGTTGCCGTTGGCGGCCACCGGCGTGGGCGTGGCGCAGTAGAACGGGCCGACCTGGGCACCGGAATGCACCGGGCCGTGGCGCGGCGCATTGGTGATCACCAGCCGCGCGGTGTGCGAGCCGGCGACGCTGGCGAGCACCGTGTTCTCGCCGACGACCAGGCCGTCGACCACGCCGACGATGCGGCCGTTGCGCGTGGCGAAGCGCGAGCTCACGTCGCGCCCGTTGACCTCGACGCGCAGGCCGGCGCCGCTCAGGTGCGCCGGCGGCACGATCTCGATCGTGGCGTCGCCGCCGCTCACCAGGTCGGCGCGGTTGGCCGTGGTGAGGATCTGCACCGGCTCGGCGTCGTCCGCGCCGTCGCCGCAGCCGGCGAGCAGCAGCGCGGCGACGACCGCAGTGAGCGGCCAGCGGGTGTCGATGGAAGCGTGGCGCGGCGTGCGGCGCGGCGCCGGCTGGTGGCCTGGCATGACGTGTCTCCTGTCGTCGTGGGCGGTGGAACCGCTGATGCGGGCATCCTCCGTGCGCGCTCCCGCGCGCGCCGGTCGCCTGGGTGACAGGTGCGGGCGGCCGAGTCACCCGGGTGACACCGGCGCGGCCCCGCCACCACGCCGGCATGCCGATGGCGGCCGCGTCCGGCGGGCCGGCGTACGCACGCCGCACGCCGGCGGATGCGCGATCGCACGCCCGCTTCATGGGACATCCAGCCGGCGGCAGGTCGCGTAAGTCATGCGTCGTCGCGCGAAGCACCGAGGCCGCGCGGACGACGCAGCCGACCCCACCACCCCAGGAGATGTGCCCATGAAGCGTCGTTCGATTCCACCCGCCGCGCCGATCGCGGCCGCCGTCGCCGCCGCGCTGGCGACGCTCGTCGGCGGCGCGCTCGCGTCCAGCCACCGCGAGGCGCCGTTCATCACCACCAGCCCCAAGGTCGACGGCACGGACTTCTACATGTTCGTGAGCTACGAGCAGGGCCGCAGCGACTACGTCACGCTGATCGCCAACTACCAGCCGCTGCAGGCGCCGTACGGTGGTCCGAACTACTTCTTCATGGACCCGAACGCGCTGTACGAGATCCACGTCGACAACAACGGCGACGCCAAGGAAGACCTGACGTTCCAGTTCCGCTTCAACAACAAGCTCGCTGCCAACGGCAACGGCGTGGCGCTCAACATCGGCGGCACGCAAGTGGCGATTCCGCTGATCCAGGCCGGCCAGGTGTCGAACGTCAAGGATGCAGCGCTCAACCTCAACGAGACCTACTCGGTCTCGCTGGTGCGCGGCGACCGCCGCAGCGGCACCGTGTCGAACGTCACCAACGCCAGCGGCGGCAGTGCGACGTTCGACAAGCCCGTCGACAACATCGGCACCAAGACGATTCCCGACTACGCGACCTACGCCGCCAAGCACATCTACACGGTCAACGTGCCGGGCTGCAACATGCCCGCCAAGCTGTTCGTCGGCCAGCGCAAGGAAGCGTTCGCCGTCAACCTGGGCACGATCTTCGACCTGATCAACGCGCCGCTGTCGGTGATCACAAACCCGTCGCTCAAGGGTGCCGCGCCCAACACCATCGACAACGCCAACGTCACCACGCTGGCGCTCGAGGTGCACAAGAGCTGCCTCACCGCCGGCGGCGAACCCGTCATCGGCGGCTGGACGACGGCCAGCCTGCGCCAGGCCCGCCTGCTCAACCCCACCCCCGCGGCCGGCCACCAGACCACCGAGAAGCCCGGCGGTGCGTGGGTGCAGGTCTCGCGCCTGGGCATGCCCCTGGTCAACGAAGTGGTCATCGGCCTGAAGGACAAGGACCGGTTCAACGGCTCGTCGCCCAGCGGCGACAGCCAGTTCGCCACCTACGTCACCAACCCGACGCTGCCGGCGCTGGTGGAAGTGGCGTACGCCACGCCGGGCCTGGCGCCGACCAACTTCCCGCGCAACGACCTGGTGACGACCTTCCTCACGGGCATCCCCGGCGTCAACAAGCCGGCCAACGTGACGGCCAGCGAGATGCTGCGCCTGAACACCAACATCGCGCCGGTGCCGTTCGCGCAGCAGAACCGGCTGGGCATCGTCGGCAACATCCTCGCCGGCGGCAACGACAACGCCGGCTACCCCAACGGCCGCCGGCCGAAGGACGACGTGGTCGACATCTCGCTGGTGGCGGTGATGGGCGGTCTGTGCGTCGCCAACGGCGCCAACAACGCGCTCGGCTTCGGCACCGCGTGCAATCCGAACGCGGTGTCGGCGGCGCTGCGGGCCAACGGCCCGAACGGCGTGCCCACGGTGTTCAACCTGCACGACGCGGTCGACCAGGCGGTGGTGCCGCTGCTCGCCGGCTTCCCGTACCTGGCGACGCCGATGCCGGGGGCCCAATGACCACGCCACCGCGCGCACGCCGCGCCCACCACCGAAGGGACACGACGATGATGCCCAGGCCTCTCCGTTTCACTGCCGTGCTGGTCGCCGGCATCGCGCTCACCGCCTGCTGGGACGACGACGACGACCACGTGGCCGTCGACCCGCCCGCTGCCGCCAACGAGGTGCCCGACAGCGCACTCACGTCGTCGGCCGCGTTCACGGCCTACGTCGGCTCGCTGCCCGCGAGCGAGACGGCGCAGCCGCTCGACATCAGCAAGATCACGACCGCGCCCAGCAGCGAAACGGCGTTGCCGGCGCCGATCTGACGGCCCGCCCGGGGTTGCCGGCCTGGCGCTGCACCGCACCCCGTGCAGCGCCGGCCGCGCATTCACGTCGTCGATGGCGTCGATGGATGCGGTGCCGCGCGCACGGCTACACCGAGCGCCGTGTCCACTCCAGCGCCAGCACCAGCACGGCCGCGGTGGCGAGCCAGGAGCCGGCAACGCGGACCAGCATCGTCTTGATCCGGCCGCGCGTGCGCCCGACCAGTGCCTGCAGCAGCAGCAGCGCATTGCCGGACAGCCCGATGGCGGCGATCACGACGCCGGCGAGCCAGACGAGGCGGAACGAGAGGTCGGCGGTCTGCGCCGGCATCGACACCAGCATCGCCGCCGCGGCCACCGACGCACCCAGCGCCGCATGCACCGACGATGGCAGCGGCCGCGCCCAGGCGACGAGGCCGCCGCAGGCCAGCGTGAGCGTCAGCAGTTCGAGCGTGAAGTCGCCGGCGATGCCAAACGCGGCCAGCAGCGCTGCCGCAGCGAGCGCGGCGGCGCCAGCCAGCACGGCGGCGCGCGCCCGCGGCCAGCCCTGCTGGGCCACCAGCAGCGCCAGCGCCAGCAGCGCCAGCACGCAGGCCGGCTCGCCGGCCAGGGCACGCGCGCCGGCGCCGAAGGGGCTCACCGGCGCGGCGCCGCCATGGCTCCAGGCCGGGCCGACGAGTGCGCCGCCGGCGGCCAGCAGCGCGGCGCCGCGCGCGGGGCGCCACCGCAGGCCGCCGAGCGGCGCCGCCGGCCTGCGCAACAGCAGCGGCGCTACACCGCGCGCCACACGAACCACAGCCCGCCGGCGGCGATGAGCGCACCGGCCGCACGCAGCGCCGTCCAGCCGGCCGGTGAGCGCGCCACGCTGCCCAAGGCCACCCCCGCCAGGTGCAACAGGCCGGTGGCGACGACGAAGCCGGCGCTGAATGCCAGCGGATGGTTGGCATCGGGCAGCTCGGTGCCGTGGGCGTGGCCGTGGAACACGGCGAAGGCGCCGACGATCAGCGCGGCCAGCACGAGCGGCGCGCGCCAGCGCAGCGCCACCGCCAGGCCGAGCGCCACGCTCGACAGCGCGATGCCCAGCTCCACCCGCGGCAGCGGCATGCCGAACAGCGCAAGCGCCCCGCCGAGTGCCATCACCAGCGGAAACACCACCGGCAGCAGCCACAGCGCCGGCGGCCCGAGCACTGCGCCCCACAGGCCGACGGCGACCATCGCGATCACGTGGTCCGGGCCGGTCACCGGATGCAGCAGCCCGGTCAGCAGCATCGCGCCCGGGCCTTCGCCTTCGACCACCGGGTGCCCGCCGTGCGCCAGCGCGGCCGACGTGGCCACGGCCAGGCACCACGCGATGGCGGCGTGCGCGGCAGCGCGGCGCAGCGGCGCGTGCGCCGCCCTCATGGGCGCACGAAGGTGTACGTCGCCACCAGGGCCAGGCGGTCGGCGCCGCCGACGCGGTCGCGCGGGATGAGGCTGCCGTCGTTGGGTCGCTCGGCGCCGACGGCGATCACGTTCTCGCCCTTGGGACGCAGCACCACCTGCGCGATGCCGGCGGCGTCGGTGGCATGGCGCACGATCTTGCTGTCCTCCACCACGTCCTCGAGGTTGCCGACCTCGACGTTGGCGCCGGCAAGCGGCTGCCCGGCCAGCAGCACCAGCACCGGCAGCGCCTCGCCCGGCGCCAGCGCTGCCGGGTTCTTCTGCGGCACGATCTCCAGCAGGTGGCCGACGCGGTGCCTGAACACCGCGGTGTCGCGCGCATCGAGCACCAGGGCCTTGGCGAACTTGAGGTTGTTGGTGACCACCGCCGCCTCGGGCAGCAGCGCGCGCGTGGTGTTGCGCGTCATCGGCTTGGCCTGCCCGGGCACCGGCACGCGCGCCCAGTAGCCGTTGTCGTACAGCGCGCTGACGAGCCGCGTGTCGCTGCCGCGGTCCGACAGGCGCAGGTCCAGCGGCGCCTTGCCGAAGCCCGCCGGCACCGGCCGCAGGTCGGCCAGGCGCGAGCGGCCGGCACCGGCGTCGGCGTGCACGCGCAGGTCGACGAGGCGGCGCTCCTCGACGCGCTGCCAGTCGCCGGGGTGGCCGTAGCGCACCACGAGTTCGTTCTTGCCGCTGGGCACGAGCACGATGTCGTGCGCGGCGGCCATCAGCGGCAGGGCCAGCGCCAGCGCGGCGGCGCCACGGATCAGGGGAAGGGATGGCATGGTCGGGGCTCCCGTGCGTCGGTCAGAAGTCGGCCTGCACGCCCACGCGCAGCGCGCGCGGGGCGCCTGGTGCGACCAGGCGTTGGCCGCCGATGATGAAGAGGTTGCTGGCGTAGGCGCGGTCGGTGGCATTGTCGAGCCGCGCGTCGGCGCGCCAGGTGCTGGCCTGGTACTGCAGCGACACGTCGGCGGTGCCGAAGGCGCCGGCCACCCGCGTGTTGGCGGCGTCCACCGCGATGTCGCCCTGGCGCCGCCACGACAGCGCCGCGCCCCAGCCCAGCGCCGGGCGCCACGCCAGGCCGAGCGTGGCGCTCGACGACGGCACGCCGGTGACGCGTTTGCCCACCAGCGCCGGGTTGGCGTTCTCCTCGACGGTGGCGTCGGTGCGCGCGGCCACCAGCGACAGCTCGAGCGCCTCGACGGGCGTGAGCGTCAGCGACAGCTCCGTGCCTTGCCGGCGCGTGCGGCCGAAGTTCTCGAACACGCCGGGCGACACCGTGCGCACCTCGTTGCGGCTGCGCATGTCGTACCTCGCCACGTCGGCCTGCAGCCACGCGGACTTGACGCTCAGGCCCAGCTCGTGCTGGCGGTACTCGGTGGGCTCCAGCGCCGCGCCGCCCGGCGCGAACTTCGCCACCCCCGGCGGCAGCGCGAAGCCGATCGCGCGGCTCGCGCGCACGTCCAGCCCCGGCAGCAGCGTCGAGCGCACGCCGAACTTCGGGCTGCTGCGCGACAGCGCGTTGAGCGCGGCGCAGGGGTCGCCGCCGGTTTCGACACGCTTGCTGCAGCCGCCGTCGAAGCGGTCGTGGCGCAGCCCCAGCGTCGGCTTGAACATCGGCGCCACGATGGCCGTGGCCTCGACGAAGGCCGACGTGCTGTCGAACCGGTAGCGCCGGTCGTACACCGCCGGCGCCGTGCGCACGCGCGCCTGCGAGCCCTCGAAGAACAGGTAGTCGGTGCGCTCGCGATAGGCCTCGGCGCCGGCCACCCAGGCCAGCGGCACCGCACCGACGCGCTGTTCGGCGTTGACGCTGAAGCCCACGCCGCCCACGGCGCGGTCGTATGTCTCCTCGCGCTGGCTCCAGGTGGTGGCGCTCAGCGGCCGGGTGAACCAGCGCGTGTAGTCCTGCTGCGTGGCGTAGGCGAAGGCCAGCAGCGTGACGTTGGTCGAGAGGCCGTGCGCCACGTCGAGCCGCAGCGTGCCGAAGCGCTTGGAGCCGCCGTCGGCGACGACCCGCGGGTCCTTGCCGCGCCGGTTGCCGGCATCGAAGTCGCTCTCCAGCAGGTAGCTGGCGCTGTCCCATGCCCCGTCGTGCAGCCGCGTGCTGAGCGACACCGCGGTGGCGCTGCTCAGCGGCAGCGTCCAGCGCGCGGCGCCCGTCCCGCGGCGGTACTGCGAATCGGGCCGGAAGTCGCCCGTGCGCCAGAGCTGCAGCGCGCCGTTGAAGTGGCCGGCGCCCAGCGGCATGCCGGCGGCGGCCTGCAGGTCGACGGTGCCGAAGCTGCCGAGCGCGGCATCCACCTCGCGGTACGCGCCGCCGCGCCGCGACTGCACCGCGATCAGCCCGCCGCGGTTGAAGTTGCCGTACAGCGCCGAGACGGGGCCGCGGAACACCTCGAAGCGCTCGATCTCCAGCGGCACGATGACGTTCAGGTCGGCGTAGCCATCGGAGTGCGACATCGCCTCGTTGAGCGGGATGCCGTCGATCATCATGCCCAGGTCGCCGCCATGCGCCCCGCCGCCGAAGCCGCGCACGGCGATGACGTTGACGACGCCGCCCAGGTTGTAGTTGCGGGCGTCGACGCCGGGCACCAGGCGCAGCAGCTGCTCGGGCTGGTCGACCCGCGCCTCGCGGATGCGCTCGGCGTCGAGCACGGTGCGGCTGGCCGCGCTGGCCTCGCGCGGCAGGGCCTCGCCCTTGACCACGATGGACTGGACCGCGGGCGCATCGGCGGCCCAGGCGGGTGGATGACCGCACACGGTCAGGGCGGCCAACGCCAGCGCAGTGGGCGCGGCGCGTGGCCTCGAAAACGACCGGAACATGAAGGAACTCCCTCGGCGTGTCGTGCTGCGGCGCGGCCGGGCGCCGCCATGGGGCGGGGCTGAAGGCCCGCTGCCGCAGCCGCGGCGCGGCTCAGCTGTCGACGGCGGGTCCGCGGCGGGCGGACTCGAACCGCGCGCCTCAGCGCCGGGGAGGTGGTTCGGGCGGCGCCGGGGTGGCGTCCTTCCAGTGCAACGCGGGCCCGCGCGCGGCCCAGGCATCGCGGTCCGCGGATGGCACGGCCGGCAGCCGCGGGAAGGCCGGCAGCCCGGACGCCAGCGCGCTGGCCGCGGCGCCGCCGGTCATGTCGTCGGCGGCCTGGGCGGCGCCGTCCAGCACGACGACGCCGGTGGCATCGGCCGCATCGCCGTGCCAGTGGCGGCCCGCCGCGTCGGCGGCGCCCTGGTGGTGGTCGCCCGCGTGCGCGTCGCCGTGCACGTGCAGCGGCCCGGCGATGGCGCGCTGCCCTGCAGTCAGCGTCAGCGCCAGCAGCGCCTGCATCAGCAGCACCAGCACCCAGCGCTGCCACGGGCCGGTGCGGCGGATCCGGGGCTCGGGTGCTGCGTGCCGCATGTCAGCTCCTACGCAGACCGCGACAGGGTGGATGCGGTGCAGCGAGGGTTCTCGAACGACAGGCCTACAGGCCTGGTCTCGAGGAGCACAGGCCCGCAGGCCTGTCTCCAGGCACGGCGGGCCCGTGCGGGTCAAGGTGACGTCAGCGCGCGCGACGGCACTTGGCCGCCGGTCACTTCTTCATCTCGTCCTTCTTCGCGGCCGGGGCCTTCTTCTCGTCCTTCTTCTCGGCCTTCTTGTCGTCCTTCTTGGCCGCGGCCGCGCTGGCCGGCTTGGCGGGGGCGCCGCCGGCGTGCGAGGCGGCATGCGCGGCGCCGGCGAAGGCGAACGCGGCGGCGACGAGGGCAGTCAGGATCTTGGACATGGTGGCGTCTCGTGGTGTGGTGTCGGCACAGGGTGCGGGTGCCGGATCGCGAATCCGGGCGCCCGATGCTGCCCAGGGTGGTCAGCACGGCCGCTCAACGGCGCGATCGGCGCAGCGTTGACAGCACAAACCCCGGGGCCTTCAACGCGGTGGGGCGGCAGCGGCAGGCTCGACGTCGAAGGCCAGGGTGACGAAGTCGCTCTCCCAGCGCGCGCCGGGCCGGGCCGGCGCCCGCAGCAGCGTCGAGCGCAACAGCCAGCGACCCGGCAGCGGCAGCGCCAGCGCGATGCGGCCCTCGGCATCGGTGCGGCGCCACAGGCCCAGGCGGCTGGCCTCGGTGACCAGCTCCACCGGGTGATCGGCCAGCGGCCGGCCGGCGTGGCGCAGTTCCAGCCGCAGCGGCTGGCCGACGCGCGCGGGTCCGGCGTCCAGCGGCAGGGCTTCCAGCGCCAGGCCGATCGGCTGCGGCGACAACGCACCGAGATCGATGCGTGCGTGCTTGGTGTAGCGCTCGCGCCAGGCTCGGCCGGCGGCCTGCTCGGCGGCCCAGGCGGCGCGCAGCGCGTCGCCGGCCGCGATCTCCTTCAGGTACAGATCCACCTTGGCCGGCTCGATCTCGATGTCGAACGGCACCAGGCTGGCCCAGCAGGTGTGCGGCACGGCCGCCCCGCCGGGGCGCGCCGCGGCGGCGGGCAGGCGCAGCACCAGCGCCTGAGTCAGTCGCCCGGCCGGCCCGCCGACGGGCACCAGCCGCTGAGCCGACGCCCGGCCGCCCGCGGCCAGCGTGGCCTGCGGTGCGCAGCCGTGGTCCTGCAGGTGCTCCGGCTCGACCCGCGACTCGAGCGTCGGGAACCGGTCGCCGGTGCCCAGCAGCAGCGCCGGCGGACGGTCGTCGGGCCGGCGCTCGAACCAGGTGTCGTGGGCCAGCGCCGGGCCGGTCAGGAGGAGCAGCAGGCCGGCAGCGATGCGGCGAAGACGCGGAAGCAGGGAACGCGGGTGCATGGAACGCAGCCTACGCGCCGGGGCGGCCGGCGGATGCGGTGCATGCAGCCGCACGGGACGCGTGTCGCGGTGCCATGAGCGCCATGCGTCAGCGACCGCCGCCGCGCATCCCGCCGCCGCGGCCGGCGTCGAGCGCCTCAGGTGCCGCAGAAGGTCTGATAGCGCGCCGTCACCTCGGCCGGCGCGGGCGCGGCCAGGTGCGCCGCCGCCGGCGACGGCACCCAGGGCGAACGCAGGGCCGCCAACAGCGCCTCGAACGGCGCCAGGTCGCCTTCGGTGGCGGCCGCGAGCGCTTCCTCGACGCGGTGGTTGCGCGGAATCAGCCAGGGGTTCACCAAGCGCATGCGGCGCGCGCGGGCCTGCGCGGCCGACTCGCCATGGCCGGACGCACCATCGTTCGACGCACCATGGCCGGGCGCGGCGGTGCTCGAAGCGCCAGTGCCGGACGCGCCATCGGCCGACGCGCCCTCACCCGTCGCCAGACCCGCCGCGGCATCGTCGGCCCGGCAGCGCTCGCGCCAGCGCGCGAGCCAAGGCCGCGCCGCGTCGCGGTCGACCATGTGGTCGAGCAGCGCGGCGTCGTTGCCTTCGGCGGCATCGGCCAGGGCGCGCCAGGCGATCGTGAAGTCGACCGACTGGGCGTGCAGAAGCGCGAGGAAGTCGTCCGCCAGGCGCCGGTCCTCGTCGGCCTGCGGGTCGTCGCCCGGCCCGTCGCCGGCGTCGGACGCCGCGGCAGCATCGGCGGCCGCGAACAGCCCCAGCTTCGCGCGCTGGCCCTGCAGCAGCGCCGCGGCGTACCAGCCGGGAAAGGCGTCGATGACCGCCGTCGCCGCCGCGGCGGCATCGCGAATCGCGGCATCGTCGGGGTCGCCGGACTCGGGTTCGTCGCCGGCGCCCGCCATCAGCGGCAGCAGGGCTTCGGCCAGGCGCGCTAGGTTCCAGCGCGCGATCAGCGGCTGGTTGGCGTAGGCGTAGCGCCCGCCGTGGTCGATGCTGCTGAACACCGCCTGCGGGTCGTAGGCTTCCATGAAGGCGCACGGGCCGTAGTCGATGGTCTCGCCCGAGATCGTCATGTTGTCGGTGTTCATCACGCCGTGGATGAAGCCGACGTTCATCCACTGCGCCACCAGCCGCGCGTGGCGCCGGGCGACGGCGCGCAGCAGCCCGAGATGGCGGTCGGCTGCGCCGGCCAGCGCCGGGTCGTGGCGCGCGATGGCATGCTCGGCCACGCGGCGCAGCTGCGCGACGTCGCCGCGTGCGGCGAAGAACTGGAAGGTGCCCACGCGCAGGTGGCTCGCCGCCACGCGCGTCAGCACCGCACCCGGCAGCACGGCGTCGCGCACCACCGATTCGCCCGTCGCGGCGACGGCCAGGGCGCGCGTCGTCGGAATGCCGAGCGCGTGCATCGCCTCGCCGATCAGCACCTCGCGCAGCATCGGGCCCACGGCCGCCTTGCCGTCGCCGCCGCGCGAGAACGGCGTGCGGCCCGAGCCCTTGAAGGCGATGTCACGGCGCTGGCCGTGGCGGTCGATCACCTCGCCGATCAGCAGCGCGCGGCCGTCGCCGAGTTGCGCCGAGAAGTGGCCGAACTGGTGCCCGGCGTAGGCCTGGGCGATGGGCTCGGCGCCCTCGGGCAAGGCGTTGCCGGCGAACAGCGCCGCGCCGGCGTCGCCGCCCAGCGCGGAGGCGTCCAGCCCCAGCTCGTCTGCCAGGGGTCGATTGAGATACAGCAGCCGCGGCTGCGGCACGACGGCGGGCTGCCAGCGCACGTAGGCGCCGGGCAGGTCGCGCACGTAGCGGTTGTCGAAGCGGAAGGTGCTCATCGGGTCCTCGGCGGCAGGCGGCGTGCCGCGCGCCGGGCGGTGTACCACGCGGGCACGGTCGCGCGCGCCGCCGTGGGAACCGAATAATCGACCCGGACCGTTCGAGAACAACCACCGACGCCCGTTCGCGGGCACGTGCCATGAACTACAAGCACCTCCACTACTTCCTGCAGGTGGCCGAGCACGGCAGCGTGGCCAAGGCCAGCGAGGTGCTGCACCTGACGCCGCAGACCATCAGCGGCCAGATCCAGCTGCTGGCCGACCGGCTGGGCGGGCCGCTGTTCGAGAAGGTGGGACGGCGGCTCGAACTCACCGACATGGGCCACGTGGCGCTGGGTTACGCCCAGGAGATCTTCGCCCTGGGCTCGGAGCTCGAGGCCACGGTGCGCGAGAAGATGCGCGTCGGTCGCTCGGTGGAGTTCCGCGTCGGCGTGGCCGATGCGGTGCCCAAGTCCATCGCCTACCACCTGGTGGAGCCGGCGCTCGAGATCGACCAGCCGGTGCGCATCGTCTGCCGCGAGTGGCGGCTCGACCGGCTGCTCTCGGAGCTGGCCGTGCACACGCTGGACCTCGTGATCGCCGACGCGCCGGTGCCGCCGTCGGTGAGCGTCAAGGCCTTCAGCCACCACCTCGGCGCCTCGGCCATCGCCGTCTTCGCCGCGCCGGCGCTGCGCGCGACGATCCGCGAGCCCTTTCCCACGTGCCTGCACGGCGCGCCGCTGCTGATGCCGGGCGAGGACTCGGCCGTCGGCCAGCGCCTGCGCGCCTGGTTCAACGCCCGCTCGCTGGTGCCGCGCATGGTGGGCGAGTTCGACGACAGCGCGCTGGCACAGGAGTTCGGCCGCCAGGGCACCGGCCTGCTGCTGGGGCCGGCGGTGCTGACCGACGAGATCGAGGCCCGCCTGGACGTGCAGTGCATCGGCACGATCGACGACGTGCAGGAGGACTTCTACGCCATCTCGGTCGAGCGCCGCATCACCCACCCCTGCGTGCTGGCGATCACGCGCGTGGCGCGCAGCGAGCTGTTCCACGTCGCGCCCGAGGCGGTCAAGGGAAGGCGCAAGGCATCGGCCGCGCGCAAGGCGCGCTAGCGGCGCCTGGCGTCGGCGCGCGGACCGGCGCGCGCCGACGCGCGCCCAAGGCCGGTCAGGCCACGATCTGGCGGTGCTGCAGCTGGGTCTCGAACACCGAGAACACCACGAACACCTTGCCGGCGCGCAGGTCGATCTTCGGCCCGGCGGCGAGCCGCGGCAGTTCGGCGGCGAACGCCTGTACCTCGGGCAGCGCCAGCAGCTGTGCCTCGGTGGCGAGCAACACACTCAGCGGCGGGTCGACGAGCTGCACCTGGCGCTTGGCGAGCACCGGCCGCACCTGCAGGATCTCGCGCACCGCCAACCCCGGCGGCGTGATCATCTGGCGTTGCGTGGCGAGCGTGTAGGCCGGGTTCTCGCTGCGGATCTCGAACACGAAGGTCACCGGCTTGTCGCTCGGCGGGCGCGTGCCGGTCAGCTCGTTGGCCTGCGAGTTCAGGCTGAGCACGGTGCGGCCGTCGGCGTCGGCGATGCGCAGCCGGCGCTCGCCCTGGGGGACCCGCGCGCCCGGGGCCGCCAGCAGCTGCACCGTGAACGACACGTCGGTGAGCAGCCTGGCGATTGCGCCGCCGAAGCCGCCACTGCTGCCCGGCGAGGGCGACGGCGCCGGTGTCGTGCTCGGCTGCACGCGCCGGCCGGCACGGCGCGGTGAGCGCGCCGGCGCCGGCGTGGCTTCGGCCTTGGTGCCGTCGACGATGGTGTCCACCGCCTGCTGGGTCGCGGCGGCGGCGCTGGCGCCGGTCTGCGCCGCCTGGGCCTGCTGTTCGAGCGACGCGCCGCTGTCGGCGCCGGGCTGGCCCGTCGTCGCGCCGGGCGCGCCCGGGCTGGCCCCGCCGCCGCCCTGCGCCGCCTTGTCCTGGCGGTCGGCCGTGGTCATCGCCAGCCCGGTCTGGGTCGGGCTGGCCTTGCCACCCGCGTCGCCGCCACCCTGGGTCGCGAGGAAGAGGTCGGCGGCGATCTTCAGCCGCTCGGTGTTCTGCGCCATCACCGTCTGCAGCGTGTCGGCGGCCTGGGTGGCCGCCGCCGTCGCGCCGGCGCCGGCGAGCTCGCTGCCGCTCTGCGCCAGGCCGGCGTTGCCGGCGATCACGGCCGACAGGTCGCGGAAGGGGCTGCCGGCCTGCAGCGCGGCCAGCACCGCCGCCGCGCCGGCGCCGGCGGGCAGCGGCGTGGGTTCGGTCTGCTTGAGCAGCGGCGCACCGAGCGCGCCGGTGCTCAGGTCCAGCGCGCGCCGCCGGCTGCCCGCGGGCAGTGCGGCGATGTCCGGCGGCGTCAGCGGGATGGGCGAGGCCTGCCAGTCGAAGAAGCGCGTGAGGTCGATCTTCTCGGCGCTGTTGAAGCGGCCGAGCACGGCCTCGGCGAAGACGCCGCCCGACGGCAGCGGCACGGTCTGCGACTGCGGCACCGGCCGGTCGAGCCCGCGCCGCTGCAGGAAGCGCTGCCACTCCTCGGCCTCGGCCGCGAGCGCCGGGTTCTCGGGCACGGCGCCGCGCGCCGGCAGGTTCAGGCGCAGCACCAGCGCGTTGGCCACCAGCGCCACCGGCTGCGGGTCGACCAGCGCGCCCAGCGGCACGCCGCGCAGCGTGAAGCCCGACAGCAGGCCCGACAGCGTGGCCGCGTCGAGCCGCTCGAACACGGCGCGGCTGTAGTGCAGCGCGTTGGCGCGCAGGTGCGCCAGCAGCGCCGGCGCGGCGCGCGCGGCCTCGAAGCGCACGATGGCCGTGGCCTGGCCGGGCCGCGGCAGCTGCACCGGCACGTCCAGCGGCAGCACCGTGCCGCCGATTTCCACCAGCAGGCGCAGCTTGGCCGCGCCGGGCTGGTCGTCGGGGCGCAGCAGCACCCGCACCTCGCCCAGGTCGGCGAAGCGCGCCGGTGCGGCCAGCGTCAGCTGCGTGGGGCTCGCGGCGTTGCCCGGCAGGTCGGCGCCGGCGCGGGTGCGCACGGCCAGCCCGCTGGCGCGCGCGCCGAGGACCGCCAGGCCGTGCAGCCGCGCCTCGTCGGGCACGAAGACGGCGTCGCTCGCGTTGCGCAGCACGGTGCGGCCGGCGACCGCGGCCAGGCGGCCGATCTGGCGCGGGTCGAAGCCCTTCAGCGCCGTGAGCGTGGCCCCCGACTGCGCCGGGCCGAGGTCGAAGCGCAGGTCGCGCACCGCCTCGGTGGCCGCGGTGGCGGCCTCCGGCGTGGCCGCCGCGAAGGCCTCGGTGCGGATCGCCGCGGCGTCGAAGCGGATGCCGTGCAGCAGCGACGTCGCCAGGCGCGCCGAGGCCGCGGGCCGCGGCTCGGCGGTGGCGCCCGCGGTGTCGCGCAGGCGCGTGGCCGAGCCCGCCACCGACGCGGCGGCCACGCGCCCGGCCAGCTCGGCGCCGCGCAGCGTGGCGGTGAGCACGGCCTCGCCGATGCGCAGCCGCGGCAGGTTGGGCACGATCTCGACGACGCCGAACTCGGTCGTCAGCTGGCGCCGGATGTCGTCGGACAGCGCCGCGTCGGCGAGCACGCCGCGCCAGCGCTCGAGCACCAGCGGGTCGTCGAAGTCGACGAGCTTGACGGGCACGAACAGCACCCGCTCGGCGCGCTGCAGCGTGGTCGTGACGCGGAACGCCTGCACCACCTCGTAGTACTGCACGTTGAGCGCGTGCATGTGGTTGTAGTTGCAGACCACGCGCGTCGACAGCGCCTCGCGTTCGCTCTGCGCCACCTCCTGCACGATGCTGGCGCGGCGGCTGCGCGCCGCGCTCGCGTGCTGCTGGCTGACGTCGTTGATCTGCTGCGCGACGCTGGCCGCGAGGTTGCGCCGGCCGAAGGAACTGGTGACGGTGAGCGCCTCGGTCGAGGTCCCGCCGCCGCCCGACGAACCGCCGAAGGCCACCGGCCCGATCTCGAAGCCCAGCGCCGAGCCGCTCTGCGACGCCGACGACGTGCTGGTGCTGCGGCTGCTGCCGCCCTGCACCTCGGTGGCGGTGGCCTGGGTGACCTCGGACAGCGCGCGCTGGTGGGTGGTGGTGTTGGCCAGGCGCTCGGCCTCGTCGATGTCCTCGCTGCCGCTGCCGCGGCTCTGGCGCGACCAGTCGATCATCGCCATGCGCGTGCTCTCGCCCGGCGCCAGCGACAGGCTGTGCAGCAGCTGGCCCAGCGCCACGCCCTGCGCGAACCAGTCCTGGGCGAAGGTGAGCAGCGCGCCGCTGGCCAGGCGGTCGAAGCCCTGGCCGCTGCCGGAAAGCACGTCGCCGAGCGACAGCGCGTCGCCCAGCTGCTCGAGCGGCTGCACGCCGCGGTCGGAGACGCTGTCGATGAGCAGGCTGCGGTAGAGCACGCGCTCGGTGGGAAAGGCGCCGTTGCGCGGCAGCAGCTCGGGCGGCGTGCCCGGGTCGCCAACGGGCACCGGGTCGTCGCCCGCCAGCTGTTCGGCCAGCAACGCGCGCGCCGCACGGGCCGGTGGCCACAGCGCCAGATCGCGCACCGTGGTCGTCGCCAGCGCCGTGCGCAGCGCCCGCGCGCGCTGCGCGCCCACGGCCTTCAGCGCCTGGATGGGCAGCAGCGCCAGTTCGGCCACCGGCACGCCGGCCGGCACGTCGGCGATGTCGGCGGCCACGCGCTGCAGCTGGGCTTCGGGCTGCGTGGCGTCGTCCTGCAGCAGCAGCAGGCGGCGCGCCGCGGCGAAGGCCGCCGACGCCGCCAGGTCGAACACCGTGCGGATGCCCAGCGCTTCCAGCGCCGCCTGCTGCGCGGCGTCGACGCCGCGCAGCACGCCGGGCGCGGCCTGCATCAGGGCGTCGCCGGCGAGCGTGGCGCTGTCGCGCTTGAGCAGGCTTCGCGGGTCCAGCGGCATCGTCGCTCCTCAGCGCAGGGCGCGCGCGAACGCGGCCAGCTGCGCAAAGCCGGGCACGAGCTGCTCGTCGGGCTCGATCTCGCCGTCGTGACGGCGGATGCCGCAGTCGAAGCCGCGCTCGGCCGCGGCGCCGGGGTCGGACTCGGCGGTCAGGTACACGTCCACCAGCCCGGCGTCGCCGTCGGCCGACGCCGGGCTGCCGGCGTCGATGCGCACGCGCAGCAGCAGCTCGATCAGCATCGGCATCGTCGACGACGGGGGCCGCGGGTCGAAGTGCGCCTCCTCGCCGGCGACGAGGTCGAGGCCGAACTCGACGTCGCGCTCGACGCTGCCGTCGGCGGCGTGGCGCGCCAGCACCACCGCCACCACCGCGGCGCCGTCTTCGGGGTCGCTGGCGTTGCGCACGCGCACGCGCGCCTGGTCGCCCAGCAGGTCGGCGAGCGCCGCGGCGCCGAGGGGTGTGATGGCCATGGCAGGTGTGGTCGGTTCAGTCGGAGACGACGTCCAGGCGCAGCGTGTCCAGCTGCGCGAAGCGGGCGAAGAACTCGCCCGAAGGGTCGGTCTCGACCACGGGCTTCCTGAAGATCGTGCGCAGGTCGAAGGCCACCGTCTGCAGCACCTGCACCACCTTCGCGTCGTCGGGCGCGGCAGGCCCCGCGGTGATGAACTGCCGGTGCTGCCGGAACGGCGCCACGAGGTCGATGCGCACCGCGCCCTGCAGGCGCGCCCGCTCGATGCGGACCTGGCGCACGTGCACCAGCGGCCGCGGCGTCGGCCAGGCCGCCTGCACCGTCAGCCGCACCTCGACGAACAGCGACGGCGCCGACGACGCGAGCGTCAGCGTCACGACAGCGCCGCCGTCGAGACCCGTGCGGCTGGCGATGAGCGTGCCGTCGGGCTCGGTCACGCGCAGCTGCAGCGTGGCCGGCGGGTTGTCCAGGAACGCCGCGTCGCGCAGCGTCGCCGTGCCACGCAGTTCCAGCGTCAGCTGCCGGGGCGCGCCGGCCTCGCCGGCCTCGGGCGTGGCGCCGGCCTGGCCTGCGCCGGCGCCGGCGCCCTGCGTCGCCGCACCGACCAGCCGCGCCGCCGTCTGCGCCGCCGTGGCGCCGCTCTGGCGCTGCTGCAGCTCGGTGGCGGCGGGCCGCGGCTGCGCATCGCCGCCAGCGTTCGATTTCGCCGCATCGAGCGCCTTGGCGCGGTTCTCGAGCCCGCCGGCGACGGTGTTGGACGGCTTCGACGCACCATCGCCGCCCTGCCCCTTGGCGCCGCCCACCGGCGGCACGCCGGCCATGGCCGCGGCCACCTTGGCGGCGGTGCGCAGGCGTTCGGTGTTCTGCTCCATCACCGTCTTGAGGGTTCGCGCGGCGAGCGCCCCGCCCGAGGTGGCGCCGGCCGCGCCCACCTTCTGCAGCGCCTGCGCCAGCTTCAGCGTCGCGTCGGCACCGCTCAGGTCGTTGAACAGGTTCTTCGCGCCCAGCGCGCCAAGCACCGCGGCCAGCCCGGTCGGGTCGGGCAAGGCGGTCGGCGCCTGCACGTTGACGATGGGCGCCGACAGGCCGGTCGGCTTGAGCTCCTCGTCCTCGGCGCGCGAGCCGGCCTCCAGCGGCGCGATCTCGCTGGCCACCAGCGGGATCGGCGACTCCTGCCAGTCGAAGAAGCGCGTGCTGTCGAGCTTCTCGGCCGCCACCGAGCGGCCGAGCACGGCCTCGGCGAAGACGCCGCCGGTGGGCATGAGCATCAGCTCGCGCCGCGGCGCCGCGTTGACGAGACCGGCGGTGGCCAGGAAGGCCTGCCAGGCCTGGGTGAGCGCGGCCAGCGCGGGGTCGGGCGGGTCGCCGTGGTCGGGCAGGCCGGCCTTGAAGACGAGGTAGTTGGCGGTGACCGCGACCGGCCGGTGGTCGACCCACTGCGCCAGCGGCACGCCGCCGAAGCTGAAGCGCGCCAGCATCGCCGACACGACCGATTCGTCGAGCGTGCGCATCACCGCCTGGGTGTAGTGCAGCGCGTTGGCCTTGAGGTGCACGAGCAGCTCGTCGCGCTCGGGCGGGGCCTCGAAGCTCACCACGCGCTGCAGGCCCGACAGCGGGCCGCCGGCCTGCAGCGTCACCGGCACGGACACCGGCGAGGCCGTGCCCTGCAGGTTGAGCTGCAGCGTCACCGTCGTGTCCTTGGGCACGATGAGCGCGCTGCGCAGCGACACCGCGGCCAGGTCCTGCACCGCCTCGGGCGCGAGGAAGCGCGCACCCGCGGGGCCGGGCTCCACCAGCGGCACCACCGAGCCGTCGCGCCGCGTGACCTCGATGGCCAGCGCCAGGTCGGACGGCAGCACGACTGCGCTGATCAGCGTGTCGGCCGGCAGCGTGAGCACGGTCTCGAACGGCGTGGCCACGGGACGCACGCCGCAGCGCACCAGGGCGCGCAGCTCCTCGCCGTCCCAGCCATCGGCGCTGAAGCGCTGCAGCAGGCCGCCGACGGCGGCGGCGAGCGGGACGGCGGGCGCGGCCGGGGCGGGCGATGGCGAAGGGCTGGGTGACGGACTCGGGGAAGGAGTCGGTGCAGGACTCGGCGCCGCCGCTGCCAACGCCACCGGCGCGATGGCCGAGTCCGCCGCCAGCAGCACCGAGCTCGCCGCGACGAATCGCCCGTCGAGCGCACGCAGCCGCCGCGGCCTGCGGCTGCGCACCAGCACGCTGCCGAACAGGCCGATGCGCTGGCGCGTCGCCGCGTCCAGCGCCGCGCCGGCCAGCTCGGCGCGGAAGCGCACGATGTTGGCCGTGTCGTCGAAGTCGATGAGCCGGATGGGGACGAAGATCGCGCGCTCGGCGCGCTCGAGCCGCGTCGTCACGCGGAAGGCCTGCACCACCTCGTAGTACTGCACGTTGAGGGTGTGCATGTGGTTGTAGTTGGCGACCACGCGCGTGGACAGTGCCTCGTGTTCGCTCTGGCTCAACTCGCGCACCACGCTCGCACGGCGGCTGCGCGCGGCGCTCGCCTGCTGCTGGCTCACGTCGTTGATGCGCTGCGCGGTGCTGCTCGCCAGGTCGCGACGGCCGAACGAGCTGGAGACCGTCATCGCCTCGGTCTTGGTGCGCGAACTGCCGCTGCTGCCGCCGAAGGCGACCGGCCCGATCTCGAACCCGAGCGCCGAGCCGCCCTGCGAGGTGGACGACGACGAGGTCGCCTGCGTGCTGCCGCCCTGCACTTCGCGCGCGGTGGCCTGCGTCACCTCCGACAGCGCGCGCTGGTGGGTGGTGGTGTTGGCCAGGCGCTCGCTCTCGTTGACGGCCTCGCTGCCGCGGCCGCGGCTCTGGCGCGACCAGTCGATCATCGCCATGCGCGTGCTCTCGCCCGGCGCCAGCGACAGGCTGTGCAGCAGCTGGCCCAGCGCCACGCCCTGCGCGAACCAGCTTTGGCTGAAGGTCAGCAGCGCGCCGGTGGCGACGCGGCGGAACGCGGTGTCGCCGCCGAGCGCGGCGCCGAGGTCGACCGCGCCGGCGTCCTCGATGGCCACGCTTTCGCCATCGGGCGTGGCCACGCTGTCGATGAGCAGCGTGCGGTAGAAGACCTTGTCGGTGGCGTGCTCGCCGATGCGCGGCAGCAGGTCGGCCGGCGCCTCGGGATCGAAGCCGGGTGCCTGCTCGGGGATGCAGGCGGTGGCCAGCAGGTCGCGCGCCGCCAGCGCCGGTGGCCAGGCGGCGAGTTCGCCGACGGTGGCCACGCCGAGTGCACCCTGGATGCGCGCCGCACCCGCAGGGCCCAGCGCGCGCAGCGCGGCCAGCGGCGCGTCGACGAGCGGCTTGTCGTCGGCGGCCGCGGCGTCGAAGACGTCGCCGGCGAGCCGCGGCTGGGCCCGCGCCAGCGCCGTGCGCAACGTGTGCAGCAGCTGCGACGCCGCCAGGTCGAAGACCGTCTGCACGCCCAGCAGCTCGCGCAGTGCGAGCGCCTGCGCGGCGGTGGTGCCGTGCAGGGCTTCGACGGGTGCCGTCAGCAGCTCGGTCGTGCCCAGCCCGGCGAAGCTGCTCTTGACAAAGGTCTCGACGTCCACGGCGCCCCCATGACAGGGGCGCTATGGTGTGAAGCTCGACAGCGGGCCCATATCCCTAGGAGGGACGGGCCGCAGGTCATCCTGGGGGGATCGACCGGGGCCGACGGCGCCGCACGCGGCAGCGTGGCCCGCCCAGTGCCCCCGATGTCGTCGTCGTTAGCGGCTGCGCGCCGCGGCGGGCGGCGCGGCCTGGTCGGGCTGGCTGTAGTCGCACACGCCGCTGGGGAAGATGAGCTTGAGCTGCGCGATCTGCGCCGCATCGGGCGTCCACGCGCCATAGGTCCCGTCGGCCACCGCCGCTTCCACCGACTTGCGCGCGCAACTGTAGATGCCGCCTTCGATGGGCGCGCCGGCAACGATGCGCGACGTGCCGTAGAGCGGGAAGGCCTGGGTGCAGGCACCCGCGCTGCGCGCGTCGAGGATGCCGTCCCACACGCCCGCGCCGCTGGCCAGCGGCGCGCCGAAGCGGTCGAAGCACGCGTCCACGGCCCCTGCGGGCTTGTTCTGCGCGATCGACTTCTTCGGGTTGGCCTTGATGTTGTCCAGCCACTGGCTCATCACCTGCAACGCCTGCAGCGTCTGGCTGGCCTTGGGCGTGTTGGGGATGGTGTCGGTGAACCAGATGACGAGGTTGTCGGAGTGCCCGGCCTGGCGCAGCACGCGCTGGCGCACGGCGAAGGACTGGTGCGCGTTGTGCATGTCGAGCTCGCGCTCCATGTACTGGCGGTGGTCGATGGCCGGCACGTCGAGCCGGCCGCCGAAGACGTGGCCGCTGGTGTAGGCGGCGCGCATGGCGAGGGGGTCGCCGACGGTGCGTGGCGCCGGCACGCCGGCGGCCGGGCTCAGGTTCATGTTGCGCCGGCTCCAGGGATCGAAGTAGCCGGGGATGGTCAGCGCCTTCTGCACCTCGGCGCTGCCGGTGCCGAAGAAGGGAAAGCCCTCCTGCACCATCTCGCTGGGGTGCTTCCAGCCGCCGACGTGGAAGTTCAGATGCAGGAACTCCGCCGGCGTGATGCGCCCGGCGCGCAGCGCATCCAGGCCGTACTGCACGCCGACGTTGTCCCAGGTGGTGCGCGCGGCGCCGTTGGCGTCGACACCATAGACGTTGCGCAGGTCGTCGTAGTGCGTCCAGCGAATGGCGGCGATGTCCGACTGCGGCTGGTAGAGCTGCTGATTCGGCGCCTGGCCGTACCACGGGTTCATCGCCAGCGGCGTCAGCCCGCGCCAGGCAGGCACGCATTCCGTGGTGCCGGGTGCGCTGCTGTAGCCGAGCGCGGCCTTCAGCGGCGCGAGGGCGTCGTTGACGCGGGTGAAACCTTCCTCGGCGTTGAAGCCGACGAGCCAGCTGCGGTTCTTCGTCGTGCGCCACTTCGCGTTCGTGCGGTCGGTGGCGTCCATGTAGTGCTCGAGCAGCTCGCAGTCGCCGACGTGGATGGTCTGCGTGACCATGTCGGGGTAGCTCTGCACCGGCAGCAGGCCATCCAGCACGCCGGGCTGGTTCTGCGCGATGAGGTACTGCTGGATGGCACCACCCGAGCCGCCCAGGCCCACCGTCCAGTGCGGCACGCCATAGCGCTCGATGAAGCGCTCCTTGGTCATCATGGCCGTCTCGCCGGCCAGCGTCATGTTGTAGTGGGTGCCGGTGTTGTTGCCGCTGCTGTGCACGATGGCGAAGCCCTGGCCCAGCACGTCGAGGTTCATCGAGCCGCCGTGCACCGTGCCCTGGCTGTGGCCGATCGCCACGCCGCCCTGGAACCAGTACAGCAGGCGCCGGTTCCACAAGCCCGTGCTGGGCGCAGCCGGGTCGTCGCCCAGCGGCGCCAGCATGGCGATGCTGTAGAGGAAGCGGTTGATGGAGCCGACCTCGCGGCGCACGATGAAGTCCACCGTGCGGCCATCGGGCAGCGTGGTGGTCGCCATGTCGGCCGGCCGGTTGCCGCCCGCGGGCAGCGGCACCAGGGCGCCCGAGGTGTTGCGGTAGACGTAGCTCACCACCGTGTCCACCGAACAGTTGCGGCTGTAGCCGATCACGTTGCCGCCGGCGTCGGTGACCGGGTAGCCCGGCGGCGTCGCCGAGTCCACCAGCGGCTGTCGTCCCACGGCGCCCTGGTTGGTCGTGCACACGAACGGATGCTGGTGCGGGCCGCTGAACATCGGACCGGTGATCGGATGGTTGGTCAGCACCAGGCGGTCGCGCACGCGGCCGTCGACCCGTGCTTCGAGCACGTTGGCGCCGACGACCAGGCCGCCGATCACGCCTTCGAGCCGGTTCTGGCTCGACTCGAGCATCGGGTGGATGCGCCGACCGTTGAGCCACAACTCGATGCGCGGATGCACGCCACGGCCGGCCCGCACCTCGATGCGCGCGTCACCGCCCGACACCCACTGCGGCGCGCTCGACAGCACGCCGAGCTGGATGTTGGACGAGACCGGCGATCCACCGGCATTGGCCGCCACCGCGGCGCCGGCGGCAGCAGCGCCCGTCGCGGTCGCCACGGCACTGGCGGCGGCCCGGTCCGCGGCCAAGGCCTGCGCCGTGCCGTCCACGGCGAGCGTCTTGTCGCCGCCGCCGCAGGCTGCCAGCAACACCGTACAGGCCGACAGGGCGGCCGTCAGGGACTTGTGATGCATGTCGGTCCTTCGCTTCGCGCCAGGTGCGCGTGGTGGGTCAGACAACCGTATGCGAAGGCGGCGCGGCACGTTACCGGGTTTGCACAGGGGGAGGCGAGGCGCCCGTTGCCGAACGCCCGCCGGCGCCTTCGCTGCATGTCGGTCGTGCTGCACCATGACGCGACGGGGCGCTCGACGCGCCCTGCTATACTCTGCGGCTTCCGCGCGGCTGTAGCTCAGTTGGATAGAGTACTTGGCTACGAACCAAGGGGTCGTGGGTTCGAATCCTGCCAGCCGCGCCACCTGAATCGAACGGGTCAGCTCCGAAAGAGCTGGCCCGTTTTGCATTCGGCGGTCGAGCCGCGGCCTTCAGTCGAGCGCCGCTGCGGCCTGCTCGCACTGCAGGGCCCGCGCTTCGTCGGCGTCCTGGCGCGCCAGCGCCGCGAGTTCGCGCCAGGCCGCGCGGCGCGAGCGGGCTGGCAGCGCGGGCGACGCCGCGGCCTGTTCGAGCAGGCGGCGCGCCTTGCCCCACAGCTGGCGTTCGGCGAACACCATGCCGACGGCCGCGACGATCGGCGGCTCGTGGCCGAAGGCCTGGGCGGCCGATTCCAGCCGCGGCAGCCAGTCGCCGGCGATGCCGGCGCGGGCGTCGATGAGCGCCAGCGCCACCTGTTCCCGATCCTCGCGCGGCAGTTCGGGCAGGCGTTCCCAGAACGGGCGCAGCCACTGGCGCGCGTCCTCGGCCGCGTCCAGCTGCACGGCGCGCTGCGCGGCGCGGGCGGTGACGTGCGCGTCGCGCCGGTCGGCCGCATCGAACTGGTTCCACAGCCGGCGCAGCTGCTGCACGTCGTGCGCCGACTCGAGCGCCTCGCAGGCCAGCGTGCGCAGCAGGCTCTGCGCCACCACCGGCGAGAACGCCTGGTGATTGGCCAGCAGGCGCGCGGTGTGCAGTGCGTCGAGCGGGCGGCGCGCCAGGCGCAGTGCCTGCAGCTTGAGACGCAACGCGTGCGTGCGCCGCGCCGCGCCCGGCGGCAGGGCCTGCAGGGCATCGATGGCGCGGCCGGCGTCGCGGTCTTCCAGCGCCCACTCGGCGGCCAGCAGCCGTGCGGCCTCCTCGATGCCCTTGCTGGTGCCGCGCAGCGACCTGGCCGACTTCAGCGCCAGGCGCAGCGTCTCGTCGCGCCGCGCGCGGTCCTGCAGGCGGTGCAGGCTGCCCGCTGCCAGCAGGTGCGCCAGCGCCAGGAACTCGGGCTCGGCCTCGAGCGCCGGCGTGCCTTCCGCGATCGCCAACGCGCGCTGCGCCGCCTTGCGCGCACGGCCGTAGCGCGCGCCGAAGTACTCGGTGAGCGCTTCGCGCATGGCCGCCTGGGCGGCGCGCTCGCGCCGCAGGGCACGCCACTCGCCGGCGCGCCTGGGCAGGCTCACCAGGGCGTTGATGGCCTGCACGGCAGAGGTCACGAGCACGCAGCCGCCCAGCACCAGCAGCACGAACAGGTTGAGCGAGAGGTCGGTGCGCCAGCCGCCCCAGTAGATGGTCACCAGACCGTCGTTGCTGCCCAGCGTGGTGGCGGCCACGACGGCCACCACGAACAGCAGCACGAGCCAGATGACGATGCGCATGCGCCGGCGTCCGTCCCTGTGGTGCGTGTGCGGCGGCGCGCCTTCAGCGCCCGGCGGAAGCGGTGGCGATGGCGGCCAGCGTCGCGTCCGGCCGGGGCACGGTCACCACGCGCGCCTGGGCCATCACCTGGCGCACCGCCTCGCCGGCGAGCACGACGCGGCGTGCGCTCTTGTCGAAGTAGCGGTCCAGCGCGGCCTGGGCGTCGCGCAGGTCGCTCTGCGCGGTGTCGAACTGGCGCGACAGCAGCGCCAGGCGGGCGTTGAGCAGGCGCAGCTTGAGGTTCTCGCGCAGGAAGAAGGCCTGCTCGGGCGCGACGAGCATCGCCTCGGGGTGTTCGATGCGCGTCACGCGGATGAGGCTGCGCGCCTCGTGCCAGAAGGCGGCGCCGAACTGCTGCCAGGCGCGCTGCAGCCGCGCGTCCCACCCGTCGTCGGCCACGGCCGCCGCCGGCCGGCTGGCCGCGTGGTCGGGCGCAGCCGCGGTGCTGCGGGCCGGCGGCTGGCGGCGCTCGGGCACGGCCAGCAGCGGCAGGTCGTCCACCTGGCGGATGACGTCGTCGAGGCGGATCGTCAGCTGCGTGATGTCGCTGACGCCGGCGTTGCGCGTGCGCTCGAGGTCCTGCGCGACGGCGCGGCGCACGCGTTCCAGCCGCGGCTGGTTGTAGCGCGCCAGGCGTTCGTCGGCCTGCTTGAGCGTCAGGATCAGCGGCTCGGCGCTGCCGGTGATGGCCGATTGCTGCTGCGCCACGCGCAGCGCGGCGTCCAGGTCGGCGAGCACGTTCTCGTCGCGCGAGCGTGCCACCGATTGCAGCAACTCCTCGATCTGCGTGCGCTGCAGCGTCGTCTCGGCGACGCGCGCTTCCAGCAGCGCCAGCTTGGCCGCCGTCTCGCGCGCCGTGGCCTCGGCCTGGCGCGCCAGGGTGCGCGCCTCGGTGGCGAGGTTGCCGCTGTCCTGCTGGCGCTTGACGAGTTCGGCTTCCAGCGTCTTCACGCGCTGCTGCGTGTTCCAGGCCAGCACCAGCGCGGCGGTGGCCGCGGCGGCCAGAACGGCGGCGCCGATGGCGATCCAGCGGCCGTGGCCCGCGGTCTGGGCCGTGGCGGCCCCGCCCGCCGTGCCGGTGCCCGGCGCGGCCGGGCCCGGCGCCACGGGGGCGGCACCACCCTCGGTGGGCTGCGGCAAGGCGGGGGGCGTCGGCGTGTCGTTCACGGCGGCGGGGATTGTAGGGAGGGGCCCGACGCGCCATCGCCACGCGCCTGCCGCGGCTCGTCGCCCGGCGCGCCGCCCGCTGCCGGCGCGGCCGGGGCATCGGCCAGCAGCAGCGCCGCGACGCTGTCGGCGTCGGGCGCGCAGATGGTCACGTGGCCGAAGCCCGCGTCACGCGCCGCCTGGGCGATGCGGGGGTGCGACGCCAGCGCACGGCCCGCCGACCAGTCGACAGCCGGACGCAGGCTGCGCAGGTGGGCGATGGCCTGGCTGCTGCTGAACAGCCAGCACCAGGCCGCAGGGTCGGCCACGGCGGCGTCGAGCAGCGCGTGCCCGGCCGCGTCCAGCCGCGGCGCGCGGCGGGCGTAGGCGGCCAGTGGCTCGACCGTGGCGCCTCGCTCGCGCAGGCGCTCCGCCAGCCAGTCGCGGCCGTCCTCGCCCCGCACGACGAGCACCCGGCGACCGGCCCAGTCGCGGCGTTCGAGCTGCTGCCACAGGCCTTCGGAATCGAGCGCGCCTTCGTCGGGCTCGACGATCGCCTCGGGCGGCACCCCGGCGCGTTGCAGCGCGGCGCGCGTGCCGGGCCCGGTGCAGCCGGCGAGCGTGCCGGCGGGCCAGGTGGCTGCGCCGGGCCTGGCGTCGAAGAAGTGCAGCACGGCGTTGGCGCTGACGAACATCACCAGCGCCTGCTGCGCCAGCCCGGCCCAGGCGCGCACGAGCGGTGCCGCATCCGCCACGGGCGCGATGGCGATCAGCGGCAGCGCCACCGCGTCCACGCCACGCCGGCGCAGGCCGTCGACCCAGGCGCCGGCCTGGGCCGCGGGACGGGTGACGATGAGCGGCATGCAGCCCGCGTCGCGATGCCGCTTCAGCCGGCCTCGGCGGCCGGCAGGTAGCCGGCGGCGCCCGCGTCCATCAGCTGCGCCACCGCGGCCCGGCCCAGTGCGTCGGCCGCCGCGGCGTCGGCGACGGGCCCCTGCACACGCGCGCGCAGCAACGGCCGCTGCAACTGCCCGGCATGGCCGAGCGCGGCGGTCAAGGTGAGCTCGCGGTCCTGCCACGTGCCGTGCGCGGCCAGCGGCATGCTGCAGCTGCCGCCCAGCGCGCGCGAGACGGCACGCTCGGCGGCCGTGGCCAGCGCGGTCGGCGCGTCGCTCGTGTCGGCGAGCAGCGCGCGCAGCGCAGTCGCCTCGTCGCGCACCTCCAGGCCGAGCGCGCCCTGGCCGGCCGCCGGGATCATCGTCTGCACGTCGAAGCGCAGCCGGATGCGGTGCTCCAGGCCCAGGCGCATCAGGCCGGCGGCGGCGAGCACGATGGCGTCGTAGCCGCCGCCGTCCAGCTTGGCCAGGCGCGTGTCGAGGTTGCCGCGCAGCGGCTCGATGCGCAGGTCGGGCCGCAGCGCCAGCAGCTGCACGTGGCGGCGCAGGCTCGAGGTGCCCACCACGGCACCTTCGGGCAGCGCCTCCAGGCTGGCGTGGTGGTTGGAGACGAAGGCGTCGCGCGGGTCCTCGCGCGGCCACACGGCGGCGAGCACGAAGCCCGGCGGCAGCACCATCGGCACGTCCTTGAGCGAATGCACCGCCAGTTGCGCGCGGCCTTCCTCGAGCGCGGTCTCCAGCTCCTTCACGAACAGGCCCTTGCCGCCCACCTTGGAGAGCGTTCGGTCCAGGATCTGGTCGCCGCGCGTCGTCATGCCCAGCAGGTCCACCTGCAGCCCGCGCCGCTGCAGCTCGGCTTGCACGTGTCTTGCTTGCCACATGGCGAGCCGGCTCTCGCGCGTGGCAATCGTGATCCCGGTCGTGATCGCGGTTGTCATCGGTCGATCATAGAGAGCGCCACGATCGCGCCGCGCCGGTGGACAATGGGTAACTCGATTACACGAAGGACGGATGCATGGCGCGCACGGCGGCGACGGGAACGCAGCGGGCTTCGGCTTCGCGGAGGGCGCTCCACCCAGGTGATGCGGACGCGGCGGCCAAGAACAAGCCGCTGGTCGAGGATATCCGGTTACTCGGCCGGATCCTCGGCGACGTGATCCGCGAGCAGGAAGGCGCCGCCGCCTTCGACCTCATCGAACGCATCCGCCAGCTGAGCGTCGGTTACCGGCTCAAGGCCGACGCCAGCGCCGGCCGCGTGCTCGACCGGCTGCTGAAGAACCTCTCCGCCGACCAGACGGTGACGGTGATCCGCGCCTTCAGCTACTTCAGCCACCTGGCCAACATCGCCGAGGACCGCCACCACGTGCGCCGCCGCGCCGTGCACGACAACGCCGGCGACCTGCAGGAAGGCTCGCTCGAACTGGCCTTCGAGCGCCTGCACCGCGCCGACCACCGCGCCGCCGACATCGCCGCGATGCTGGAGCGCGCCTACATCAGCCCCGTGCTCACCGCCCACCCCACCGAGGTGCAGCGCAAGAGCATCCTCGACGCCGAGCGCTCGCTGGCCACGCTGCTGGCCGAGCGCGACGAAGGCCTCACGCCCGAGCGCCGCGCCGACAACGAGGCGCTGATGCGCGCCCGCGTCACCCAGCTGTGGCAGACGCGCATGCTGCGCCTGGCCAAGCTGACCGTGGCCGACGAGATCGAGAACGCGCTCAGCTACTACGAGAGCACCTTCCTGCGCGAGATCCCGCGCCTGTACCGCGACATCGAACGCGCCCTGCCCGGCCACCCGGTGGCGCCCTTCCTGCGCATGGGCCAGTGGATCGGCGGCGACCGCGACGGCAACCCGAACGTCGGCGCGCACACGCTGCGCCACGCGCTCGCCCGCCAGGCCGAGGTGGCCTTGCGCTTCTACCTCAAGGAGGTGCACGAGCTGGGCGCCGAGCTCTCGGTGAGCGGCACGCTGATCCAGGTGACGCCCGAGATGAACGCACTGGCCGAACGTTCCCCCGACACCAACGAGCATCGGCGCGACGAACCGTACCGCCGCGCCCTGATCGGCATCTACTCGCGGCTCGCCGCCACGCTGCAGCAGCTGACCGGCACCGAGGCCCTGCGCCACGCCGTGGCGCCGCAGCACCCGTATGCCGACGCGGCCGAGCTGCTGGCCGACCTGCGCGTGATCGAACGCTCGCTGCGCGCCCACCACGCCCAGGCACTGGTCGCGCCGCGCCTGGCACCGCTGATGCGCGCGGCGCAGGTCTTCGGCTTCCACCTCGCCACGCTGGACCTGCGCCAGAGCTCCGACCAACACGAGTCGGTGGTGGCCGAGCTGTTGCGCACCGCGCGCATCGAGCCCGACTACGCGGCGCTGCCCGAGGCGCGCCGGCGCGAGCTGCTGCTGGCGCTGCTGAACGACGCCCGGCCGCTGCGCGTGCACGGCGCGGACTACTCGGCGCACACGCGCGACGAGATCGCCGTGTTCGAGGCCGCGCACGCGGCGCTGGCGCTGTACGGCCGCGAGGCCATCCGCCACTGCATCATCAGCCACACCGAGGAGGTGAGCGACCTGCTCGAGGTGCTGCTGCTGCAGAAGGAGACCGGGCTGCTGACGGGCACGCTGGACGGCCCGGCCGACGCAGCGGGCGGCGCCGGGGCCGCGCGCGCCGCGCTCATCACCGTGCCGCTGTTCGAGACCATCGGCGACCTGCGCCGCAGCGAGCCGATCATGCGCGCCTTCTATGCCCTGCCCGGCATCGCCGCGCTGGTGGCCAGGAGCGGCGGCGAGCAGGACGTGATGCTGGGCTACAGCGACAGCAACAAGGACGGCGGCGTCTTCACCAGCAACTGGGAGCTGTATCGCGCCGAGATCGCGCTGGTGGCGCTGTTCGACACGCTGAAGCATGCACACGGCATCACGCTGCGCCTGTTCCACGGCCGCGGCGGCACCGTGGGCCGCGGCGGCGGGCCGAGCTACCAGGCGATCCTGGCGCAGCCGCCGGGCACGGTGAACGGGCAGTTTCGCCTCACCGAGCAAGGCGAGGTCATCGCGTCGAAGTACGCCAACCCCGACATCGGCCGGCGCAACCTGGAGACGCTGGTGGCGGCCACGCTCGAGGCCAGCCTGCTGCACCCGACCAAGAGCGCGCCGCGCGCCTTCATGGACGCCGCCGACGCGATCAGCGACGCCGCGTTCGCCGCCTACCGCCGGCTGGTCTACGAGACGCCCGGCTTCACCGACTACTTCTTCGCCGCCACGCCGATCCGCGAGATCGCCGAGCTCAACATCGGCAGCCGCCCGGCCAGCCGCAAGGCCACGCGCGCGATCGAGGACCTGCGCGCCATCCCCTGGAGCTTCTCGTGGGGCCAGTGCCGCATGGCGCTGCCCGGCTGGTGCGGTTTCGGCAGCGCCATCGAGGCCTTCGTCGACGGCCGCGCCGGCGCAGCCGGTGGTGAGGGCGACGCGTCAGCGTCTGCGCGCGAGGCGCGCGTGGCGCTGCTGCAGCGCATGCACCGGCAATGGCCGTTCTTCCGCACGCTGCTGTCGAACCTGGACATGGTGCTGGCCAAGAGCGACCTGCGCATCGCCGCGCGCTACGTCGAGCTGGTCGACGACAAGCGCCTGGCGCGGCGCATCTTCGGCCTCGTCAAGGCCGAATGGCAGCGTGCCGACGCCGCGCTCACCCTCATCACCGGCCACGCCGGTCGCCTGGCCGCCAACCCCGCGCTGGCGCGCAGCATCGAGCACCGGTTCCCCTACATCGACCCGCTGCACCACCTGCAGGTGGAGTTGATGCGCCGCTACCGCAGCCAGCGCGACGGCACGCCCGGCAGCGACCGCGTGCAGCGCGGCATCCACCTGTCGATCAACGGCATCGCCGCGGGGTTGAGGAACACGGGCTGAGGACGGGCCGAGGGCGAGCTCTGCGAGCGGGCTGAAGCTTCACCGACCCACCACCCCCATGCCGATCGCATCGGCATACGCCTGCTCCACCTGCTCCACGATGCGCGCCCAGTCCAGCGTCGCCACGCGCTGGCGGGCGCGCTGGCCCAGGCGGCGGGCCTGGGTCACGTCGCCGGCCAGGCGGCGCGCCAGGGCGCAGTAGGTGGCGGCGTCGCCCACCGGCGCGAGCAGGCCGTCTTCGCCGTGGCGCACCAGCTCGGCCGCGGCGGCGTGGTCGAAGGCCAGCAGCCCCAGGCCGCTGGCCATGGCCTCGGGCACCACGTTGCCCCAGGTCTCGGTGACGCTGGGGAACAGGAACACGTCGGCCGAGGCGTAGTGCGCCGCGAGTTCGGCGCCGCGGCACTCGCCGGCGAACACGGCGCGCGGCAGGGCGCGGCGCAGGCGCTCGCGTTCGGGGCCGTCGCCGACGATCACGAGGCGCAGGCCCGGGTCTTCGGCCGCCAGCGTTTCGGCCGCCTGCACCAGCGTGCCCAGGTTCTTCTCCGGCGCCAGGCGGCCGACGTACAGCGCCACCAGCTGCTGCGGCCCCGCGCCCCAGCTGGCGCGCAGCGCCGGGCTGCGCCACGCCGGGCTGAAGCGCCGGGTGTCGACGCCACGCGCCACCACGCGCAGCCGCTCGAAGCCGGCGGCCGCCAGTTCGCTGCGCAGGGTGCCGGTGGGCACCATGGTCGTGGCCGTGGCGTTGTGGAAGTGGCGCAGGTAGGCCATCAGCGGCCGGCGCAACCAGCTGAAGCCATAGTGGCCGCTGTAGGCGTGGAAGTTGGTTCGGAACTCGCTCACCGTCGGCACGCCGAGGCGGCGTGCGGCCTGCAGCGCCGAGTGCCCGAGCGGCCCTTCGGTGACGATGTGCACCACGTCCGGCGGCTGCGCGCGCCACGCGTCGAGCAAGGCGCGCTGCGACGGCAGGCCCAGGCGCAGCTGCGGGTAGCGCGGGATGGCCATGCCGGGGCGCAGCAGGTGCTCGATGGCCCGGGTGCCGGCGTGCGGCGGCATGCGGTCGCGGCCGGACACGGCCGCCGTGGCGTCGTCGGCCAGCTGGCGCGGCCGCACCAGCTGCACCGCGTGGCCGCGTTCGGCGATGCCGCGCACCGCGCGCTCGATCGTCATCGCCACGCCGTTCACTTCCGGCGGCCAGGTCTCGGTGACCACGGCGATGCGCCAGCGGCGCGGCGGCGGTTCGTCGCCGCTGGCAACGGGCACCGCGTGATGCACGGCCGGCGCCGGCGCGGGCGCCGCGCCGGCACGCCCATCGAACGGGCGCGTGACGAACGCAGGCGGCGCGAAGTCCATGGCGCGATGGTCGCCTGCGCGTGCAACGGTTCGATGACAACGCAATGCGATCGCGCGACCCTTCATCGTCGCGTCACGACCGCTCTCGACCATCGCGCCGGTTCGCGACACCCACCACGAGAGAGAGGCCCCATGGACGGAATGACGCGCCACATCGCCGGGCTGGTGCGCGGCTTCGGCGACGAGCTGAAGCTGCAGCGCTGGGACGACCACCGCTACTACCACCACTGCCGCATCAACCAGTCGCTGCACTTCGCCAGCGCGCTGGGCTTCATCGCCGCCTACGCGCTGCTGTTCGTCGACCCGTCGGCCGCGGCGCTGCTGGCCTGGGGCTTCTCGATGACGACGCGCCAGGCGGGCCACTTCTTCTTCGAGCCGCACGGCTACGACCACGTCAACGAGGCGACGCACGACCACAAGGAAGCGATCAAGGTCGGCTACAACCTGCAGCGCAAGGTGGTGCTGATGCTGGCCTGGGCCTCGCTGCCGCTGCTGCTGTGGCTGGCGCCGTCGCTAGGCGGGCTGATCGAGCCGGCGCACGACTGGCGCGGCTGGCTGCACGACGTGGGCATCGCCTGGCTGGCGCTGGGCGTCGGCGGCCTGCTGCTGCGCGTGCTGCAGCTGACGGCCACGCGCGGCCTGCGCACGGCGCTGGTGTGGGCCACCAAGATCCTCACCGACCCGTTCCACGACGCCTGGCTGTACCACCGCGCGCCGCTGCAGCTGCTGCGCGGCGAGCGTTTCGACCCGGCGCACCGGCCGCACCGCTGAAGGCGACGAGGCGGTGCCGCGGCCTCGTCGCGACCGGCGATGCCACGGCAGCCGCGGCTCAGCGGCGCCAGTGCGCCAGCATCTCGCGCAGCAGGCCGCGGCGGATGCTGCGGTTGCTGGCGGCCGGGTCGTGCCACCACCAGCCGTCCTGCGCGCAGGCCTGCGCCGCGGCGACGAACCGGGCGCAGACCTCGTCGAACTGCGCCTTGGTGTAGTCCAGGCTGAAGACGATGCGGCCGCTGCCCACCCAGCTGAGCGCCAGGCCCTGGTCACGCAGGTAGAACTGCAGCATCCAGTTGTAGCGCGAGGGCCGCGTGTAGAGCACGGTCCACACGCTGCCCAGCGCCGCCACCTGCACCGGCAGCCCGGCGCTGCGCAGGCGTGCGTTGAGCGCCTCGGCGCGGCGTGTCCACAGCGCGTCGGCCTGCTCCAGCAGGGCCATCGTGTCGGGCTGCTGCAGCCGCTCGAGAAAGACCTGCATCGCGCCCATCACGTAGGGGTGCGCGTTGAAGGTGCCGCGGGCGAAGCACACGTCGGCCGGGCGGTCGTCGCGGAAGCGCTTCATCAGCTCGCGCCGGCCGCAGACCACGCCCACGGGCAGGCCGCCGCCCAGCGTCTTGCCGTAGGTGACGAGGTCGGCGCGCACGCCGAAGAAGGCCTGCGCGCCGCCGATGCCCAGGCGGAAGCCCATGAACACCTCGTCGAAGATCAGCACGATGCCGCGTTCGCTGCACACCTGGCGCAGCCGGCGCAGCCACTCGGTGTAGGCCTCGCGCCGCACGCCGGCGCGCCGGCCGCTGTCGACCAGCGTGCCGTCGCTCGGCGCCGCGCTGTTGGGGTGCAGCGCCTGCAGCGGGTTGACCAGCACGCAGGCGATGTCGCGGCGCTGGCGCAGCACGGCGAGCGTGCGCTCGTCCATCTCCTTGAGCGTGTAGGTGCGCCCTGGCGGCAGCGGGTTGCCGGGGCCGGGCTGCACGTCGTCCCACCAGCCGTGGTAGGCGCCGGTGAAGCGCACGACGTAGCGCCGGCCGGTGTGGTAACGCGCCAGGCGCACGGCCTGCATCACGGCCTCGGTGCCGCTCATGTGGAAGCTCACCTCGTCCAGGCCCGAGATGCGGCGCAGGTGGCGCACGTTGTCGGCCACCACCGGGTGGTAGCTGCCGAGCACCGGCCCGAGCGCGGCCACGCGCGCGCTGCCTTCGGCGATGCACGACTGGTAGAACGCGTGGCCGAAGAGGTTCACGCCGTACGACCCCGTCAGGTCGTAGAAGCGCTGCCCGTCCAGGTCGGTGAGCACCGGCCCTTCGCTCTTCTCGAAGAACGCGCCCAGCGCCAGGTGGCGCCGCAGGTAGGGGCTGTACTGGAAGGGCACGCGGTAGGCGCTGGTGAACTGCAGGTCGGAGATGGACTCGCGCGCCTCGGCGGTCAGTGCAATCGTGCGGGCATGCCGGCTGGCGAGCCGCCGCGCCAGGGCGTGGAAGCCCGCGCGCCGCTGCTGCTGCACGTCGGGCGGCGCGCCGTCGCTCGCGAAGAAGCGGGCCTCGTCGTAGGCGTAACCCGGCACCAGCGCGGCGACGCGCTTGGCGATGCGCGCATGGCCCGCCAGCGAGCGGTGCTTGGCGCGCGACAGCGCCAGGCGGCGCGCGGCGTGCGGCCAGCCCAGCGCCGCGGCGGCGGCCAGTGCCACCGGCGTGAGCCAGGACGACGGGGCGATCAACGATTCGAGCATGAAGGCAGGCCTCGCAGCGGCAACGATGTCCGGCTGTGTAGTGCCTGCGCTTGACAGCACCATGAAAACCAGCACGACACCCATCACGTCATCCATCACCACGCCATCCGTCACCCCGTCGAACGAGACGCGGCGCGACCAGCACGACGCCACCGCCGCGGCCGCGTTGCCGACCCGTGCGCGGCCGCGCCTGCGCGACCGTCTGCTGCTGCAGGAAGACCTGAACTTCCTGCTCACCAACCGCATCCCGCGCATCGCCGCGACGCACGCCATGGGCTGGTTCAGCCGGCTGCGCTCGCCGCTGCTGGCGCGGCTGTCGATCGCGGTGTGGCGCCAGTTCACCGAGCTCGACCTGAGCGATGCCGAGCGCACGCGCTTTCACAGCCTGCACGACTGCTTCACGCGCGCGCTGAAGCCGGGCGCCAGGCCCGTCGATCCGCGCCCGGAGGTGCTGACCAGCCCCAGCGACGCCATCGTCGGCGCCTGCGGCGAGGTGCGCGCCGGCCAGGTGCTGCAGGCCAAGGGCATGCCGTACGCGATGGCCGAGCTGTTCGGCAGCGACGCCGCGGCCGCGCCGTTCGAAGGCGGCACCTTCGTCACGCTGCGCCTCACCTCGGCCATGTACCACCGCTTCCACGCGCCGGCCGACGCGACCCTCCGGCACGTCACCTACATCAGCGGCGACACCTGGAACGTCAACCCGATCGCGCTGGCGCGGGTGGAGCGGCTGTTCTGCCGCAACGAGCGCGCCGTGCTGCACCTGCGCCTGGCCGACGGCACGCCGATGGCGCTGGTTGCCGTGGCCGCGGTGCTGGTGGCCAGCATCCGCCTGCACGCGCTCGACGTGCGCCTGCACCTGCGCTGGCGCGGGCCGAACGAGCTGCCGTGCAACCACCCGGTGGCGAAGGGCCAGGAGATGGGCTGGTTCGAGCACGGCTCGACCATCGTCGCCTTCGTGCCGCGCGGCATGGCGCTCGCGCCCGGCATCGGCGAAGGGCAGCGCCTGCGCATGGGGCAGCCGCTGTTCGAGCGGCCCGCCGTCACACGCGCTTCACACGGCCTTCACGCCGCTGTCGCGCAGCCGGCGCACGATCTCCAGCCACGATGAACACCGTGGTCGACCTGGTGTGGTTCAACGCCGGCGGCGGGCACAAGGCCGCCGCCGCCGCGTTGTCGCAGGGCATCGACGCCGCCGGGCTGCCGTGGCGCGTGCGCAGCATCGATCTGGTGCAGGTGCTCGACCCCACGGCGCTGTTCCGCCGCAGCACCGGCATGGCGCCCGAGGACCTGTACAACAAGCGTCTGGCCTCCGGCTTCACGCTCGGCCTGCGCCAGGAACTCAAGCTGCTGCAGGGCGGCATCCGGCTGGCGCACCCGCGGCTGGTGCAGCGCCTGGCCGCGCACTGGGCGCGCACCCGGCCCGACCTCGTCGTCTCGCTCATTCCCAACTTCAACCGCGCGCTGCACGATGCGCTGGCGCTGGCGCGGCCCGGCGCACCGTTCGTCACGGTGATGACCGACCTGGCCGACCTGCCACCACACTTCTGGGCCGAGCCGGGCACCGCGCAGCACCTGGTGTGCGGCACCGCGCACGCCGCGGCGCAGGCGCTGGCCGCCGGCATGGCGCCGTCGCAGGTGCACCGGGTGCACGGCATGCTGCTGCGGCCGGGCTTCCATGCCACCCCACCCTCGTCCGCCGAACGGCGCGCGGCGCGGGTCGCCGCCGGGCTGCCGGCCGATGGCGCCGTGGGCCTGGTGCTGTTCGGTGGCACCGGCTCGCGCGCCATGCTCGCCATCGCCCGCGCCCTGCCCGAGACGCCGCTGGTGCTGCTGTGCGGGCGCAATGCCGCGCTCGTCCAGGCACTGCAGCGCGAGCCGGCCGCCGCGCCGCGCGTCGTGCTCGGCACCACCAGCGACGTCGCGCACTGGATGCACCTGGCCGACTTCTTCGTCGGCAAGCCCGGCCCAGGCTCGTTGAGCGAGGCGGTGCAGTGCGGCCTGCCGGTCATCACCACCTGCAACACCTGGACGCTGCCGCAGGAGCGCTGGAACGCCGACTGGGTGCGTGATGAAGGGCTCGGCCTGGTGCTGCGCCGCTTCGCCGACATCGACGTGGCGGTGCCGGCGCTGCTGTCGCGCCTGGGCGAGTTCAAGGCCAACGCGGCGCGCGTGCGCCACGATGCACTGCAGGCGGTGCCGGCGCTGCTGCAGCAGCTGGTGGCGCCGGCCGCGCGGCCGAGCACCGCCCGCGCCGCCGACGCCCCACCGCTGGCCGCGGCGGTGGCCTGAGGTGCTGCCCGGCCTGCGCCGCCAATCGCTGCCGCTGGCCGGTGCCATGGCGGCGGCGACGGCGTCGCCGGCACCGGCCGAGCCGGGCGCACGCGACGACGACCCGCCGCCCCGCTGGCGCGTGCGCACGGTGTGGATTTCCGACCTGCACCTCGGCACGCCCGGCTGCCAGGCGCAGGCGCTGCTGGCCTTCCTGCGCAGCGTGGAGTGCGAGACGCTGTACCTCGTCGGCGACATCATCGACGGCTGGCAGCTGCGCCGGCAGTGGTACTGGCCGCAGGCGCACAACGACGTCATCCAGAAGCTGCTGCGCAAGGCGCGCAAGGGCACGCGCGTCGTCTTCGTGCCCGGGAACCACGACGAGTTCGCGCGCCGCTACGTCGGCCACAACTTCGGCGGCATCGACGTGGTCGAGGACGCGGTGCACCTCACCGCCGACGGCCGCGCGCTGTGGGTGATGCACGGCGACCTGTTCGACGGCGTGATCCAGTGCGCCAAGTGGCTGGCCTACGTGGGCGACTGGGCCTACGAGACCACGCTGCGCTTCAACCGCCACCTCAACTCGCTGCGCGCGCGGCTGGGGCTGCCGTACTGGAGCCTGTCGAAGTACCTCAAGCTCAAGGTCAAGCGCGCGGTCAGCTACGTCGGCGACTTCGAGCGCGCGGTGGCGCGCGAGGCGCGTGCACGCGGCCTCGACGGCGTGGTCTGCGGGCACATCCACCACGCCGAGATGCGCATGATCGACGGCATCCTCTACTGCAACGACGGCGACTGGGTCGAGAGCCTGACCGCGCTGGTGGAGCACGCCGACGGCCGGCTCGAGATCATCGACACCAACGCGCCGGCGGCCGCATCGCCCGCGCTGCCGCAGCCCGCGCCGGCGGTGCCGGCGGCGGCCGAAGAAGCCGTCGCCTGAAGGCCAGACGCGCGCGGCGGGAACGGCCGCGCGCCTTCCGATCGGGCGCCCTCCCGCGCAGGCGGCCGGCGACCGGCGTCAGCCGCGGCGGCGGCGCAGCCCGGCCAGCGCGGCGATGCCGCCGGCCAGCAGCAGCGCCGAAGCCGGCTCGGGCACCGGCGTCAGCACGATCAGGCGCGAGTTCAGCTCGTTGCCCTGCTCGGCGACGAGGTAGATCACGCCGCGGTGGTCCACCGTCACGCCCTCGATGGGCTGGGTGGTCAGCGTCGACAGGTCCAGGCTCGACAGCAGCTGGCCGCTGGCGCTGACTTCCACCAGGCGGCGCGAATCGAGGCTCAGCACCAGCAGGTTGCCGGCCGCGGCGGTGCCGGCCAGCGCGTCCACCGGCGAGAGCGTCTGCACGTCGGAGAGGCTTGCCAGCCCCCACAGCGAAGCGGCGTTGAAGACCTCGGTCATGGTCGAGGTGCCGCCCGCGGCGCCGGTGGCGAAGCTGAGCGTGCCGCGCCACAGCACCTGCGGGTTGTCCTGCTTCACCGCGAAGAAGCGGTCGCCGACCGGGTCGTACGAGATGCCTTCCATGCCGACGTTGTTGTAGGCGTAGCTGCCCACCGACGCCCAGGGCGCGTCGGCCAGGTTCACGCTGCCGCCGGCCACGTAGGTGAAGCGGAACGCGTCCTGCAGCCGCTCCTCGCCGACGACGAGCACGCCGTTGCCCAGGTAGGTCAGCCCTTCGGCGTCGCTGTGCTGGGTGCGTGGCGTCCAGCCGCTGAAGGTCATCGACGACACGACCTGGCCGGTGGTGCTGAGCTCGACCACGCCCATGCCTTCGTCGCCCACCGCGAACAGCGTGCCGCGGTCACGCGCATACGTCACCGCCGACAGCTCCAGCCCCAGGCCCGCCAGGCCGGGGACGGCGTAGCTGCCGCTGAGCTGGTAGCGCGACAGGTCGATCGACGTCGTGGCCTGGGCCGGTGCGGCCAGCGCCAGCACCGCGGCGGCCAGCGCCGCGATCCGCCACTGCAGCGCCTTCATCGTGCACCACCCTTGGCCAGGGCGCGGCGGCGCAGCACCAGCGCCACGCCGCCGGCGGCCATCAGCGCCCAGCTCGAGGGCTCGGGCACGGCCAGCGTGAACAGGCCGGGGTTGCCGATGTCGCCGCCGGCCGAGGCCCAGGAGCCGTAGACGTCGCCCGTGGCCGACAGCACCCAGCCCGCGGCAGTGGTCTGCGGCGCCAGCTGCGACAGCGCGGTGGGCGTGGCGCTGCGGAACTGCGCGCGCACGGTGCCGGCGATGGTCTGGTCGTCGTAGGTCAGGCGGTCGACGAGCACGCCGCCGACGCCGTAGAGGTTGATCTCGTCGCCGCGGCCCAGGTTGTGGGTGTTGCTGCCGATCACCTTCACCGAGGCGGGCAGGTTCCACGCGCTGCGGAAGGCGGCCTCGGTGGCCTCGGTCATGATGACCGACTGCCCAGGCGCGACGACGCCCGGCGCCGAGAGGCTGAAGCTGCCCGGCGCGCGCGAGCTGTCGTCGAACGACCAGCCGGTGAAGTCCACCGGCGCGTTGCCGAGGTTGGTGAACTCGACGTACTCGCCGGTCGCGCCGTTGCCGTTGTACATGTACTCGGTGATCTGCACGTTGGCCTGCACCGCGCCTGCGGCCAGCAGGGCCAGCAGCCCCGCGCCGGCCATCGTCATCGTCGATCGCTTCATGCCCTCTCGCTCCATGGGTCGTTCGTGGAGCGGGCGAGGCTAGGCAGCGCGGATGACGGTTCCGTGACGCCGTGCCCCCGCGACCGCGGGGCGTCACGCGCCTGTCACGGTCGGGCGACATCCTGAGCCGAAATCACCATGGACGCCCGCCAGAGGGCAAGGACGACGCACGCATGAGCACCCGGGACCCGAGGGAGATGGAGGACAGCAACCGTTCGGCCAACGCCTACATCCGCGACCTGATCGCGCCCGAGCGGCGCGCGCTGCTGCGCGGCGCCGCCGCGGCCACGCTGCTGGCGCCGCTGGCCGGCGCCGGGCTGCTGGCCGGCTGCGCCAGCGGCGGCACGCCGGCCCGCGCCGCGCCGCGCCTGGGCTTCAAGAGCGTGCCCGTGTCCACCGCCGACACGGTGACCGTGCCCGAAGGCTACGTCGCCCAGGTCATCGCGCGCTGGGGCGACCCGGTGGGCCTTTCCGGCGAGAGCCCGGCCTTCAAGCCCGACGCCAGCAACACGCCCGCCGAGCAGGAAGCGCAGTTCGGCATGCACCACGACGGCATCCACTTCTTCCCGTTCGACGGCTCGTCGACCAGCGGCCTGCTGGCGATGAACCACGAATACACCGACGACGGCCTGCTGCACGCCGACGGCATGAAGACCTGGACCGCGGCCAAGGTGCGCAAGGCGCAGGCGGCGCACGGCGTCGCCATCGCCGAGGTGGAATGGAAGGACGGCCGCTGGCAGGTGGTGCAGCCCTCGCCCTGGGCGCGGCGCATCACCGCCAGCACGCCGATGGCGGTGTCCGGCCCGGCTGCCGGCCATCCGCTGATGCGCACCGCCGCCGATCCGCAGGGCCGGCGCATCCTGGGCACGATCAACAACTGCGGCAGCGGCATCACGCCCTGGGGCACCTACCTCACGTGCGAGGAGAACTTCGTCAACTACTTCAAGGGCCCCGACCAGCCCGACCCGCACCAGGCGCGCTGGGGCCTGCGCAAGGGTGACCCGGCGGGCTACCGCTGGCACGAGCACGACGCACGCTTCGACGCCACGCAGCACCCCAACGAGCTGAACCGCTTCGGCTGGGTGGTCGAGATCGACCCGCACGACTTCAGCAGCACGCCGGTGAAGCGCACCGCGCTCGGCCGCGCCGCGCACGAAGGCGCCACCGTCGCCATGACCAAGGACCAGCGCGCCGTGGTCTACATGGGCGAGGACGCGCGCTTCGAGTACATCTACAAGTTCGTGAGCGCCGGCCGCATGCAGCCCGCCGGCGGCGGCCGCAGCGCGGCGCAGGCCAACGCCACGCTGCTCGACGACGGCACGCTCTACGTGGCGCGCTTCAACGCCGACGGCAGCGGCCGCTGGATCCCGCTGGTGCACGGCCAGGGCGGCCTGACGGCCGCCAACGGCTTCGCCGACCAGGGCGAGGTGCTGATCAAGTCGCGCCAGGCCAGCGACCTGCTCGGCGCCACCAAGATGGACCGGCCCGAGTGGATCGCCGTGGACCTGGACGGCAACGTCTACTGCAAGCTCACCAACAACACCAGCCGCGGCGGCAACAACCAGCCCGCCACCGACGCCGCCAACCCGCGCGCCAACAACACGATGGGCCACATCGTGAAGTGGAAGGAGGACGGCGACTTCGACGGCACCACCTTCCGCTGGCGCCACTTCGTGCTGGCCGGCGACCCGGCCAACGAGCGCGCCGACGCCAAGGGCAACGTCCAGGGCGACGCCTTCGCCTGCCCCGACGGCCTGTGGGTCGACGGCCGCGGCCTGCTGTGGATCCAGACCGACATGTCGACCTCGGCCATGGGCCGCGGCGACCTCGCCCGGCTCGGCAACAACGTGATGCTCGCCGCCGACCCGCGGCGCGGCGAGGTGCGCCGCTTCCTCGTCGGCCCGGCGGGCTGCGAGGTCACCGGCGTCACCGAGACGCCGGACGGGCGCACGATGTTCGTCAACATCCAGCACCCCGGCGAAAGCCCCAGCGAGCGCAGCGACCCGGAGCAGCCGCGCCGGTTCTCGAACTGGCCCGACGCCAACCCCGCGGGCCGGCCGCGCTCGGCCACCGTGGTGGTGCGGCGCATCGACGGCGGTGTGATCGGCAGCTGAACGCAGCCTGGACTCCGAGGCTTTCGTCGCGCGCCGGAGCCGCCGCTGGGGCGAAGGCGTGGCGCGGCTCGCGGTGCGTCGCCGCGCCGCGACCGTCAGTCGTCCGCGGACGGTGACGCCGGCGGCGTCCACGCCTGCAGCACGTCGGTCACCTGCGCCTTGGCGCGCCAGGGGCGCGGCGGTGCCGCCGGCGTGCCCAGCACGATCCAGCCGACGAGCGTCTCGCCCGGGCCGCAGAAGGCGGCCATCACGCGCGGCTGGCGCACCTTGGCGCCGCTGAGCATCTTGCCGGCATAACCCTGCAGGTGAGCGGCCGCGAGGAACTGCGCGATCGCGCCGCCCACCGCGGCCCACTGCTCGTGCGCCGGCACCTGCGGGTGGCCGGCGTCGATGCGCGCCACCACCGCCACCGATGCCGGCGGCGCGGCGCCGCGCGTGGCGTCGAGCGCGGCTTCGGCCGCGGGCTTGCCGGCGTCGATGGCGGCCTGCTCGAACAGCTGCGCCAGCCGCGCGCGCGCCGCGCCGGCGACGACGACGAAGCGGTAGGGCACCAGCTCGCCGTGGTCGGGGGCGCGCAAGGCGGCGGCGGCCATGCGCGCCAGCGCCGTGGCGTCGGGCGCCGGCTCGCGCAGGTGCTTCGGGCCGAGCGACTGGCGCGACAGCAACTGCGCCAGGGCCGGTGGCAGCGGGACCTCGGTCTGCATGCGGCTGCTCCTCGTGGGGCCTCAGAACACCAGCGCGCGCCAGCGCCGGTCGCCGGCGCGCGCCATGAACTGCACCGCGCCGCCGTGGCCGCTGCACTCGGCGATCAGCGCCGTGCCGGCGAGGCCCTGCGCCTGCAATGCGTCGCTGCAGGCGTAGAGGCGCGCGCCGTGGTCCACCGCTTCGCGCATCGCGTCGTGGATGGTCTTGGGGTGCGCCGAGGCGCGCAGCGCTGCCGCGACGCCCGGCACCAGCAGGTGCACGCTGGCGGCGCTGAAGTAGATCTCCACCGGCAGCTCGAGCGCCGCCGCGGCCGCGGCATGGAAGAACGGCGTGGCCAGGCGCTGCGGCTCGGCCGGATCGGCCGCCCAGAGCAGGATCGCCACGCCGGCGACCGGATGTTCAACGAAAGCCACGTCAGCCGTCCTTGATCGATCGATCGTTGCCGTCAACAGGCGCTCAGCGCGCGGCCCGGTCACCCGAGCCGGTTGAGCCGCGCATGCTCGCGCATCGCCGCCTCCACCGCCCCGCCCGTCACCAAGCCGGCCAGGTCTTCGGCCCAGCGCGTCGGCGCGAGGCGTGCGATCCAGCCGGCGCCATAACAGTCCAGGTGCACGAGCTCGGGCTGCCCGGCCAGCGCCGGGTTGCCCTCCACCACCGTGCCCGTCATCGGCGACTTCACCGACACGATGGCCTTGGCCAGCTCCACCACCGCCACCGCCCGCCCCTGCTCGACCACGCTGCCGACGAGCTTGGGCCGGCACATGTAGATCTCGCCCGCCTCGCGGATGCCCATCGCCGTGATGCCCACGGTGGCGTGGCCGTCGGCGTCCAGACGCACCCAGGTCTGCGCCTGGGCGTGGTAGTGCAGCCCTTCGGGGAACGCGCAGCCGGCGATGGTCAGCATGGGTGGGCACCACCAAGGTCACGCAGGTCGTATCGCCGTCGCGAGCGGCTGCAGGTCGCGCCGAGAAGCGCAGGCGTACACCCGTACGCCGAGCATCGCAGGTGCGAGATGCAGTCGCGCAGCCGGCGAGACGGCTTGCGTGGCGGAAGGGGGTGGGAGTCGAACCCACCCAGCGGCGCATGGCGCCACCCACCGGGTTTGAAGCCCGGCCGACCCACCAGGATCGTTCCCCTTCCTCGTGCTCGTTCGATCGCCATCGACACCATCATCGAGAGGCCTGCATCCCGCCAGCGCCGGCCGCGTCGTCGTCGTCGACGAACACGCGGGTGTCGCTGCGCAGCCGGTGCACGTCGCCCACGCGCCGCAGCAGGCCGACACGGTCGAAGTATTCCAGCACCTGGATCGCCCGCTTGCGCCCCAGCGCGGTGGCGTCGCGGAACGCCGCCGCGGTGACCTCGCCGCCGCGCTCGGCGGCGACGCGCCGCGCCAAAGCGGCCAGCCGCTGCAGCACCGCAGGGGCGTAGACCAGGTCGCGCACCACCTGGTGCACCTCGCCGCGCTGCGCCAGGCGGGCGATGGCGGTGCGCAGCAGCGGCTCGGACTCGGCGCAGTCGCGCGCCAGGTCGCGTGCCCAGGCGCCTTCGAAGCCGGCTTCGAGCAGGCGCGGCGCGATCTTCTGCGCGATGCGCTCGTCCACCGCCGAGAGCTTCAGCCCGTGTTCGGCCAGGTGCACGAAGCTGCCGCGCTGCTGCACCCGGCCCTGCTGCTGCAGCCGCGCCAGCAGCGCGGCGAACAGCGGCTCGGGCAGGCGCGGCAGCGACAGCCGGCGCAGACGGCCGGCATCGGGCCCCAGCTCTTCGGCGTGGCGTTCGTGGAACGTCGCCAGCGCCGCCAGCAGCGCCTGTGCAGCGGCGTCGGCGCGGGCCTGGCCGAGCGCCCAGCCGCCATGCACCAGAGCATCGGGCGGCGCAGGCAGCCGGACCCGGCCTTGCGCCGCGGCAAAGCGGTCCAGCGCCAGCCCGTGCGGCGCTGCGGCCACCAGTGCCTGCAGGCGCGCGGCCGCCGTCGGCACGCCGGCCAGCACCTGCAGTTCGGCCAGCCGCTCCGGCGTGCGGCGATACCGGGCCGGCGCATGCGGGTCGAGCACGATGCCGCCGGCGATGGTGCGGCTGGCCGAGGCGTCGCGCAGCACCACGCGGTCGCCGTGCCAGGCGGCCATGGGCGCGTGCAGCACCAGCTGCGCCAGCGCCGTGGCGCCGGGCGCCAGCGCGTCGCCCGGGGCGCCGTCGAGCACGGCGACGCTGCCCTGCCCCGCCGCCGCGCCCAGGTGCACGTGCACCGGCGTGCCGCTGCGCAGCGCCTTGGCCTCGCCGTGCCACAGCGTCAGCTGCACGTCCAGGCGCTGCGTGACCGTCGTGGCCAGCGCCGGCGCCACCAGCCACTGGCCGCGCTGCACGCGGTCCCTGGCCAGGCCGGCGAGCGCGATGGCGCAGCGCTGGCCGGCGTGCGCACGGTCCACCGGCCGGTTGTTGGCGTGCAGGCTGCGCACCCGGTGCAGCCCGCCGGGCGCGCCGGGCACCAACGCCAGCTCGTCGCCGATGGCGACCTCGCCGGCGTGCACGGTGCCCGTGACCACCGTGCCCACGCCGTCGAGCACGAAGCCGCGGTCGATGGCCAGGCGGAAGCCCACGCCGGCGTCGTCGGGCGCCGCGCTGTCGTCGACCCGGCCGGCGCCCCTGCCCGCGCTGCCGCGCCGGGCCGCGTGCCCCACCGCGGCCTCGACCAGATGGCCACGCAGCGCGTCGATGCCCTCGCCCGTGGTGGCCGACACCGTGAACAGCGGCGCATCGGCCAGCGTGCTCGCCGCGAGCAGGGCCCGCACCTCGCCGCGCACGGCGTCGAGCCGCGCGGCATCGACGCGGTCGGCCTTGGTGATGACCGCCGCGCCCTGGCCGATGCCCAGCAGCGACAGCACCGCCAGGTGTTCGCGCGTCTGCGGCATGGGGCCGTCGTCGGCCGCCACCAGCAGCAGCGCGTGGTCGATGCCCGTGGCCCCGGCCAGCATGGTGTGCACCAGACGTTCGTGCCCCGGCACGTCGATGAAGCCGATGCGTTCGCGGCCGGGCCCGGCGTCGAGGAAGGCGTAGCCCAGCTCGATGCTGATGCCGCGCTGCTTCTCCTCGGGCAGGCGGTCGGTGTCGACGCCGGTGAGCGCCTTCACCAGCGTGGTCTTGCCGTGGTCGATGTGGCCTGCGGTGCCGACGATCATGGGCGTGGTGCCGGGGCGCGGTCAGGGGTTGAGGGCACGCCGCAGCAGCGTGGACAGCAGGTCGACCAGCGCCACGAGCAGCAGCGTCGCCAGCAGGATGCTGGCCGTCTCGCGCATGTGGAACAGGCCCATGTGGAAGCTGAGCATCTGGCCCAGCCCGCCGCCGCCGACGACGCCCAGCACGGCCGCGGCGCGGATGTTGTTCTCCCAGCGGTACAGCGTGTACGACAGCAGCTGCGGCAGTGCCTGCGGCAGGCTGCTGTAGAAGAAGGCACGGCCACGCGGCACGCCCTGCACGCGCAGCGCCAGTGCCGGGCCGTCGGGCGCGTTCTCCAGGCTCTCGGCGAACAGCCGGCCGAGCACGCCGCTGGTGTGCAGCGCGATGGCCAGCGTGCCGGCCAGCGGCCCGAGCCCGGTCGAGATGAGCAGCAGCGCGGCCCACACCAGCTCGGGGATCGAGCGCAGCACGTTGAGCAGCCAGCGGCTCGGCGCGTGCCACGGCGCCTGCAGCCAGCGCCCCGCGGCTGCACCGGCGATGCGCTGGCCGGGCAGGCGCGCGGCCGGCAGCGCCAGCAGCAGCCCGAGCGCCGCCGCCAGCAGCGTGCCGACGACGGACATCGCCAGCGTCTGCAGCGTGGCCACGGACAGCCGCGCGAGGAACGGCGCGTCGAACGCCGGATCGGCCAGCTCGGCGAGGAAGCGGCCCATGCGCCGCGCGGCGTCGGCCGAGAACAGCCGGCTCCACTCGATGCCCACCTCGACGAAGCTGGCCACGGCCAGCGCGGCGATGCCGGCCAGCAGCAGCGGCACGCTCCAGCGCCGGGGCGGGGGCGGCCACAGTGCCGTGTTCATCCCAGCGCCTGGCGCAGGCGCGCGCTGACCGCATCGGCCAGCGCCACCAGCAGCACGAAGGCGACGAGGATGGTGGCCACCTCGCCGCCGTTGAACAGCTTCATCGACGCATCGAGCTGCTGGCCCAGCCCGCCGGCACCGACGAAGCCGAGCACCGCCGACGAGCGCACCGCACACTCCCAGCGGTAGACGGTGTAGCTCGTGAGCTCGCGCGCGTTGCCCGGCACCAGCGCATACGCCAGCGCCTGCAGCCGGCCGGCGCCGCAGCGCAGCAGCGTGCGCGCGGGGTGCAGGTCGCCGCTCTCCAGGATCTCGCCGTAGACCTTGCCCAGCATGCCGGCGTACGTGACGGCGATGGCGAGCACGCCCGCGGCCGGTCCCAGGCCGAGCACGCGCACGAACACCAGCGCCCACACCAGCTCGGGCACGCTGCGCAGCACCACCAGCAGCGCACGCACGCCCTGGCGCAGCGCCCAGGCCAGGGGGTGCATGCGGCCGGACAGCGCCGAGACCGACAGCGCCGCGCACGACAGCAGGGCCAGCGGCACGGCCAGCAGCAGCGCCAGCACCATGGCGGCGGTGGCGATGGCCACGGTGCGCCAGGTCTCGCGCAGCACCAGCTGCAGGAACTCGGGCGCGGTCTCCGGCGGCAGGAAGTCGGCCAGGAAGCGCAGCGTGACGCGCAGGTTCTCCGGCTCGAACAGCAGCCAGGGCCGGAACTCCACCGCCACCAGCGCGGGCGCCAGCAGCGCCAGCGCGGCGAGCGTCCAGAAGACGCGGCGGCGCCACGCCGGGTCGTGGCGCGGGTCGACGCCGGCGGCGCCGGCGCCGGGGGTCGCTGCGGCCGCCAGGGACACCATCAGCAGCGCACCACCTGCAGCGCGGGCACGGGCACATCGCCCTGGTCGGGCGCTGCACCGGCGGCGCCCGACAGCTCGTGCTCGAAGCGTTCGTACAGCGCGGCCAGGCGCTGCCGCGTCACCTCGCGCGCCGGCAGGTCGAAGACCAGGCGGCCGTCGCGCAGGCCGATCACGCGCGGGAAGTGCGCCAGCGCCAGGTCCACCTGGTGCAGCGTCGCCAGCAGCGTGACGCCGCGCGCGCGGGCCGCGGCGGTGAGCGCTTCCAGCGCCTGCGCGGCGCGCGCCGGGTCCAGCGCCGACAACGGCTCGTCGATCAGCCACAGGGCCGCCGGCGACACCAGCGCGCGCGCCAGGCCGACGCGCTGGCGTTCGCCGCCGGAGAGCCGGTCGACGCGGTCCCACAGCTTGTCGCCCAGGCCGAACGCGGCGAGCGCGGCGTGTGCTTCGGGTGCCAGCCGCGGGCGCAGCAGCGACAGCAGGCTCTCGGCCAGGCCCATCTGCGGCAGCCGCGCCGCCAGCACCGCCGTCACCACGCGCTGGCGCGGCGGCAGCGGCGGCGTCTGCGGCGCGAGGAAGAGCCGCGCGCGCAGCCGGCGCAGGGCGGCACCGGACAAGGCCCACGGCGCCTGTCCGCCGAGGCGCAGCTCGCCAGCGCAGGGCGGCAGCGCGCAGGCCGCGGCGTGCAGCAGCGTCGTCTTGCCGGCGCCCGAAGGCCCGATCACCGCCACGTGTTCACCCGGCGCCAGCGCGAGCGACAGCCCGCGCAGCGCCGGCGCCGCCGCGGCCGGCGCGGCGGGGTGGCGCACGTCGAGTGCGCTCAGTTCGAGCGTCAGGCCGGTGGTCACGTCACTTACTTGATCAGGCCGGCGCTGCGCCCCGCGGCCTCCAGGCCCTTGTAGTTGTCGGCCCTGGTGGGCACGTAGCGCGTGGCGCGCGCCAGGCCCAGGATCTCCTTGCCCTCGGCCGTGTCGGGCGACAGCGCCAGCAGCGCGGCCTGCACGCGCTCGCGCTGCGCCGCCGGCATGTCGGCGTGCACGCTCCAGTTGTAGTTGAAGTACGGCGGCGTCGTGTAGAAGACGTCGACCTTGCCGGTGTCGACCTTCTGCTCGGCGACGAACTTGCGCCACACCGTGATGTCGAGCGCCGCGGCGTCGACGCGGCCGCTCACCACCGAGGCGATGGTCGCGTCGTGCGCGCCCGAGAACGCCACGCGCTTGAAGTCGCGCTCGGGCTCGATGCCGGCCTCGAGCAGGAAGCTGCGCGGCATGAGGTGGCCCGAGGTGCTGGAGGCCGAGCCGAAGCTCACCTGCTTGCCCTTGAGGTCGGCCAGCTTCGTGATGCCCGAGCCCTTCTGCGCGATGAACACCGAGCGGAACTGCGTGTCCTCCTCGCGCTGGGCGATGGGAATCACCTTGTCGCCCGAGCGCAGCCGCGCCTGCACGAAGGTGAAGCCGCCGAACCACACCAGGTCCACCTGCTTGTTGACCAGCGCTTCCACCGCCGCCGGGTAGTCGGCCACGGGCACGAACTCGACCTTGCTGCCGAGGCTGCGCTCGAGGTACTTGACCAGCGGACCGAACTTGCGGATCTGCTCGGACGCGGCCTCCTCGGGGATGGTCGTCACCTTGAAGACGGCCTGGGCGTGGGCGGCCGTCGCGGCGATGGCCAGCACAGCGGCGGTGGCGAGGGCACGCGCCGCACGGGCGACGTGGAAGGACAGGTTCATGGGGAAGGTCCTGTGGTTGGCGTTGGGTGTGGCGGAAAGGCGGCTGGAAGAACGTCGGTCGGATGGGTGGCTGCGCCTGGCCTCACGCTCCGGCCAGCGCGGTGCGCAGCGCAGGCAGCTGCTGCTGCAGCTCGGCCGGCTGCTCCAGGCAGCGCAGGTCGAGCAGCAGGCGGTGATCGGCGATGCGGCCGATCACCGGCAGCGGCAGTGCGCGCAGCGCCGCAGCCAGGGCGTCGAGCGCGCTGCCGGCGCCCTTTTTCTGCTGCGGCACGATCGCCAGGCCCGCCGAGGGCAGACGCTCGACGGGCAGCGAGCCCGAGCCGATCTGTCCCAGCAGCGCCACGCGCTCGACGGTGTAGCGCGGCGCCACGGCGTCGGCCAGCGGTGCGAGCAGCACCGACGCGGTGGCCTCGATGTGCGCCAGCGGGCGCGTCAGCAGGCGCAGCGTGGGCAGCTCGTGCACCAGGCGTTCGGGCCGCAGGTACAGGCGCAGCGTGGCTTCCAGCGCGGCCAGCGGCAGCTTGCTCACGCGCAGCGCGCGCTTGAGCGGGAAGCGGCGGATGCGCTCGACGGCCGCGCGGCTGCCGACGATCAGCCCGGCCTGCGGGCCACCCAGCAGCTTGTCGCCGCTGAAGGTGACGACATCGCAGCCCGCCGCCAGCTTCTCGCGCGGCGTCGGCTCCTTCGGCAGGCCGTGCGCGGCCAGGTCGACGAGCGAGCCGGCGCCCAGGTCGCTGGCCAGCGGCAGGCCGCGGGCGTGGGCGATGCCGGCGAGCGTCGCTTCGTCGACCGCGCTGGTGAAGCCCTGCACCGCGTAGTTGCTGGTGTGCACCTTCATCACGAGCGCCGTGCGTTCGCCGATGGCGCGTTCGTAGTCGTGCGGATGCGTGCGGTTGGTGGTGCCCACCTCGACCAGCGTGGCGCCGGCCGCGGCCATCACGTCGGGCATGCGGAAGGCGCCGCCGATCTCGACCAGCTCGCCGCGCGAGACGATGCATTCGCGCCCACCCGCCAGCGCGGCGATGGTGAGCAGCACGGCGGCGGCGTTGTTGTTGACGACGGTCGCGGCCTCGGCGCCGGTCAGCGTGCACAGCAGCTCCTCGACCACGCTGTCGCGGTCGCCGCGGCTGCCGGCGGCCAGGTCGTACTCGAGGTTGTTCGGGCCGGCCATGGTCTGGAGCACGTGCTGCAGCGCCGCGTCGGACAGCAGCGCGCGGCCCAGGTTGGTGTGCACCACCGTGCCGGTGAGGTTGAGCACGCGCTTCAGGCGCGGTGCCAGGCGGGCGTCGATGCGTGCCGCCAGCGCCGCATGCAGTGCGCCCGGCTCGAGCGCCCGTTCAGGCAGCGTGCCGGCGCGGGCCTGGGATCTGAGCGCGTCGAGCAGCGCGCGCGCCTCGCCGGCGACCAGCGTGTGGCCATGCGCCTGCACCAGCGCGCTGGCGCCGTGCAGCAGCCGGTCGACCGAAGGCAAGTGGTGCGGCGCGACCGGCGCGTTGCCTGGATCGCTGCTGCTGCTGTTGCCGGCCTTCGTACCGTGGACCACGGATGCCTCGGGCCTGCGCATCAGCCGGCCCCCGGGTCGGGTGGTGGCGCGGCGCCGGGCGGCGGCTCGGCGTCGCCGAACAGCAGCATGAGGTTGACGCCGTGGCGCAGCTTGCCGGCGTCGGACACCAGCAGGTCGAGCGTCAGCGTCGCCAGGTCGTCGGCGACCGGCTCCACGAAGGGATCACGCTCGGTGTGCATCAGCTTGACGTAGTGGTCGCACTCGCCGCAGACCTCGGCCTGCACCGCGGCCTGCGCGGCGCGGGCCGACTCGTCGTCGCCGGCGTCGGCGGCGGCCAGCGCATCGTAGACCAGCGGCTTGGTCGACCCGCAATGGCTGCACTGGCCCCGCGGCAGGTGCCACTGCAGGCTGCACAGGCCGCAGTGCAGGTAGCGCTGGCCGTTGAAGCCTTCGCCGCTCTTGACGATGGCCGCCACGGGGCGGCTGCCGCAGCAGGGGCAGACCAGCGCGTCGTCGATGCGGCCGAACGCCTGGCCACCGGCGCCGTGGCGCGCCTGCGTGGCCAGCAGCAGGTGCGTCCAGCAGACCTGCAGCGCCGCGGCCACCACCGGGGCGGCGGCGAGGTCGAGGCCGTTCATCACGCCGGTCAGCAGCGCGTCGGCCTGGCCCTCGAGCCAGTCGCCATCGGCCTGGGCCAGCGTGCGCAGCGTGGCCTGCGCAGCGGGTGGCGCCGCGCCGACCAGTTCGGCCGCCAGGCTGCGCAGCACGCCGTGCCAGGCCGGGTCGCGCGGCCATTCGGACGCCGGCAGCGGCGGCACGCCCTGGCGCGCGGCGCGGTCGAGGTGGTCGGCGTCGGGCAGCGCCAGGTCGGGCATCGCCGACAGCCGGGCCTGCTGCGCCTGCGCGATGGCGCCGACGAAACGCAGGTAGTCGCCCATGGCGTTGCCCGGCGCGCGCTGCGCCAGCCGCATGGCGCGCTCGGCGAACACCGTGGCGCGCACCGGCCACTGCAGCTGCGGCGGCGCACCGCCGCCGCGGGCGGCGATCTCCTCCGCGGACATCACGCGGATGGTGGCCGTGGTCGTCATCGGTCGTCGGCGCGGTGGAACGGCCGCGCCCCGGCGGGCGCAGCGTGCAGGGCCATCACTTGCGCGGCGCCGAGGCCACGCCCTGCTCGGCGCGGTCGCCGGCGGTGGTGCTGCCGAGTTCGGGCAAGGTGCCGGGCACGGTGGACGCGGCCGGCGCCACCACCGCAGCGGGGGCGGGCGTCGACGCCGGCACCGCCACCGGGGCCGGCGGCGGTGCGGTGGCCTGCGGCTCGGCCGCCGGCGTGGCCGGCGCCTTGCGTTCGCAGCCGCTGGCCAGCAGCGTGGCCGCCGCGGCGGCGGCCAGCGTGGCGATCAGCCTCGTCGTGGGGGTCGTCATGGTCGGGGGCTTTCGCGCCGGACGTCGGCGTACCACTGCGGGTGGTTGCGCTGGGCCCAGCTTTCGGTGACGGTGCCGCGGGTCATGGCGCGCATGGTGCCACGCACCCAGATGGCGGCGTAGACGTGCAGGATGATCGCGATCACCAGCACCACCGCGGCGATGGCGTGCAGCAGCAGCGCCACGCGTTGCACGGGGATCGGGAACGCGCCGTCGAAGTACGGCCGCCAGAACATGATGCCGGTGACCAGCAGCACCAGGAGGCTGATGCTCGTCGCCCAGAACACCAGCTTCTGGCCGGCGTTGTACTTGCCCACCGCCGGCATGCCGTCCTTGTCGCCGCGCAGCATGCGGCGCGACTCGCGCAGCCAGGCGCGGTCGCCGTCGTTGAGCACGTTGTCGCGCCACAGCGCGACGAACATCGCGACGAAGCCCAGCAGCATCAGCACGCCGAGGAAGGGATGGAGGATGCGCGCCCACGAACCGCCGCCCACCAGCCCGCTCAACCAGTACAGGCTGGGGTGGAAGAAGGCCAGCCCCGAGGCCGCCGCCAGCACGAACAGCAGCACGATGACCCAGTGGTTCATGCGCTGGCCGTCGCGGTAGCGGCGCACGACGCGGACGTCGTCGTTCATACCCGTTCCTCCTCGTCGTCACGCCGGCGGTCGGGCAGCGGCTTGTCCTCGACCGGGCCCACCTTCATGTAGTGGAAGAAGCCGGCGATCACCGCGCCCACCATGCCGGCCAGCGCCAGCGGCTTGGCGATGCCCTTCCACAGCGCGATGGTCGGGCTGATGGTCGGATCCTTGGGCAGGTCCTCGAGCTGCGGCCGGTCGGCGTGCTTCAGCACGTACATCACGTGCGTGCCGCCCACGCCCGCCGGGTTGTAGAGCCCGGCGTTCTGGAAGCCCCGCTCCTTGAGCTCGCCGGCGCGGCGCTCGCCGTAGGCCACCATGTCGGGCTTGGTGCCGAAGGTGATGGCCCCGGTGGGACAGGTCTTCACGCACGCGGGCTCGAGCCCCACGCCGACGCGGTCCGAGCACAAGGTGCACTTGTACGCCTTGTTGTCGACCTGGCTGATGCGCGGCACGTCGAAGGGGCAGCCCTTGACGCAGTAGCCGCAGCCGATGCAGTTCTCGCTGATGAAGTCGACGATGCCGTTGGCGTACTTGACGATGGCCCCCGGCGCCGGGCAGGCCTTGAGGCAGCCCGGGTCCTCGCAGTGCATGCAGCCGTCCTTGCGGATCAGCCACTCGAGGCTGCCCTCCTTGGGCTCGACCTCGAAGAACTTCATCACCGTCCAGCTGGTGGGCGTCAGATCGGTGGGGTTGTCGTAGACGCCCACGTTGGTGCCGACCTCGTCGCGCAGGTCGTTCCAGTTCATGCACGCCACCTGGCAGGCCTTGCAGCCGATGCACTTGCTCTCGTCGATGAGCTTGGCCACCGCCGGCACGCTGTTGCGCACCTGCGGCGTGGGCAAGGTGGTGGCCGAGCGCGCCACCACGTTCTGGGATTGCAGCGATGCCATGGCTCAGGCTTTCTCGATGTTGACGAGGAACGCCTTGAACTCCGGCGTCTGCGAGTTGGCGTCACCGACGAAGGGTGTCAGCGCATTGGCCAGGTAGCCGTTCTGCGTCACGCCCTTGAAGCCCCAGTGGATGGGGATGCCCACGGTGTGCACCTTCTTGCCGTTCACGTCGAGCCCGCGCATGCGCTTGGTCACCACGCACGCGGCGATGACCTCGCCGCGGTTGCTGCGCACCTTGACCCGGTCGCCCTGCTTGATGCCCTTCTCCTTCGCGAGGTCCTCGCCGATCTCGACGAAGGGCGCCGGCTGCACGATGGCATTGCTGCGCGCGTGCTTGGTCCAGAAGTGCTGGTGCTCGGTGAGGCGGTAGGTGGTGGCCGCGTAGGGGAACTCCTCCTTCTTGCCGAAGGCCTCGAGGTCGCCCTTGAAGACGCGCGCGGCCGGGTTGCTGGTGGCCTTGGCGTTGTTGGGGCACATGAGGTTGACGCCCACCGGCGTCTCGAACGGCTCGTAGTGCTCGGGGAACGGGCCCTCGTTCATGGCCACGGCGTGCAGCCGCGCCACGCCTTCGGGGTTCATGATGAAGGCGCCCACGCCCTGCGCCGGCGCGGCGTCGGGCCGCATGTCGGGGACGTCGGCCCCGCCGGCCCAGCTGCTGCCGTTCCAGGCCAGGTACTTGCGGCTGGGATCCCAGGGCTTGCCGTCCTTGTCGGCGCTGGCGCGGTTGTAGAGGATGCGCCGGTTGGCCGGCCAGCTCCAGCCCCAGTTGGGGAACACGCCCAGCCCGGTGGGGTCGGTCAGGTCGCGCCGAGCCGTCATGTTGCCGCTCTGCTGCCAGCAACCGGCGTAGATCCAGTTGCCGCAGGCGGTGCCGCCGTCGTCGCGCAGCAGCGCGAAGTTGGGCAGCTGCTCGCCGGCCTTGACGATGGGCGTGGCCGGCGGCGTGGCGGCGGCAGGCGCCGCCGGCGCCGTGGCCGGCCTGGCCGCCGCAGCAGCGGCCGGTGCCGCCGCCGTCGTCGCCGGCACCGAGGCCTTCAGCGCCGCGGCCGCCGGCGTGGCGCCCGCGATCACCGAGGTCAGCGTCGTCTGCGGGCCGTAGATGTCGACCAAGGCCTTGCCGTTGATCTCGCGCAGCAGCTCGGCCGAGGTCGGCACGTTGGCGTTGAGGTACGGCCAGGTCAGCGCCGCCACCGGCTCGGGCAGCGCGCCGCCTTCCTTGGCGTAGAGCGCCCGCAGCTTCATGAACAGCCGCGCCACGATCTCGGAGTCGACCTTGGCCTCGCCCGGCGGGTCGATGGCCTTTTCCTTCCAGCCGATGACGCGGCTGCTGTTGGTGAAGCTGCCGGTCTCCTCGGCGAAGCAGCCCGTGGGCAGGCGGAACACCTCGGTCTGGATCTTCGACGCATCGACGTCGTTGAGCGGGCCGAAGTTCTTCCAGAACTCGCTGGTCTCGGTCTCCAGCGGGTCCATCACCACCAGGTACTTCAGCTTGGCCATCGCGGCCGAGAGCTTCTTCTTGTTCGGCACCGCCGCCAGGGGGTTGAAGCCCTGGACGATGAAGCCGTTCATCTTGCCCTGGTGCATCAGCTCGAAGATGTGCAGGATGTCGTAGCCCGCGTCACGCTTCGGGATCCAGTCGTAGGCGTAGTCGTTGTCCGCCGTGGCGGCCGCACCGTAGTAGGCCTTCATCAGGCTGGTGTGCCACTTCGGGAAGTTCTGCGTGAACGCCATCGAGTTGGGCCGCAGCGGCTTGCCGGTGCGGGCCGCCAGGTACGTCGGCCGGTCCTTGTCGGCGTCGGTGGGCGCACCCAGGTAGCCCGACAGCACCTCGGAGTAGGCGTTCATGTCGGTCACGCCCTGCACGTTGGCGTGGCCGCGCAGCGCGTTGACGCCGCCGCCGGGCCGCCCCATGTTGCCCAGCAGCAGCTGGATCATGGCCATGGTGCGGATGTTCTGGCTGCCCACCGAGTGCTGCGTCCAGCCCAGCGCGTACATGATCGTCATGACCTTGTCCGGCGCCGAGGTGGAGGCGAGCAGCTCGCACACCTTCAGGAACGCGTCCTTCGGCGTGCCGGTGATGCGGCTGACCTGGTCGGGCGTGTAGCGGCTGTAGTGCCGCTTCATCTGCTGGAACACGCACAGCGGGTTCTGCAGCGTCTCGTCGACCTTGACGAAACCGTCCTCGCCGACCTGGTAGCCCCAGGTGCTCTTGTCGTAGCGGCGCTTCTCGGCGTCGTAGCCCGAGAAGAAGCCGTCGTTGAAGTTGTAGCCCTCCTTGACGAGGAACGTCGCGTCGGTGTTGAGCTTGACGTACTCGTGGTGGATCTTGTCGTTGCTCAGCAGGTAGTTGATGACACCGGCCAGGAAGGCGATGTCGGTGCCCACGCGGATGGGCGCGTAGAAGTCGGCCACCGCCGCGCTGCGCGTGAAGCGCGGGTCGACCACGATGAGCTTGGCCTTGCGGTGCTGCATGGCCTCGGTCACCCACTTGAAGCCGCAGGGGTGGGCTTCGGCGGCATTGCCGCCCATGATCAACACCAAGTCCGTGTTCTTGATGTCGGTCCAAGAATTCGTCATCGCTCCGCGACCGAAAGTCGGGCCCAGACTGGACACCGTCGGCGCGTGTCAGATACGTGCTTGCGTATCGAGTGCGACCATCCCCAGGCCGCGAGCGACCTTCACGGACAGATAAGCGGATTCGTTGGACGCCGCGCTGCTCATCAGGAAACCGGTGGTGTTCCAGCGGTTGACCGTCACGCCCGCGGCGTTGGTCTTGATGAAGTTGGCGTCGCGGTCGGCCTTCATGTGGCGCGCGATGCGGTTGAGCGCGTCGTCCCAGCTGATGCGCTTCCACTCGTTGCTGCCGGGCTCGCGCACCTGCGGCACAGTCAGCCGGTTGGGTGACTGCACCATGTCCATCACGCCGGCGCCCTTGGGGCACAGCGTGCCGCGGTTCACCGGGTGATCGGGGTCGCCCTCGATGTGCACGATGGCGGGCTTGACGTTCTTCGCCCGGTCGCCCAGCGTGTAGATCACCAGCCCGCAGCTCACCGAGCAATACGGGCAGACGCTCCTCGTTTCCGTCGTCCGGGCCAGCTTGAAGTTGCGCGTCTCGGCCAACGCCGCGGTGGGCGAGAAGCCGAGTGCCACCAGACTGGATCCCACCAGTCCGGCCCCGCTGACCCGGAGGAACTGCCTCCGGTCCATGTCCATGCCATTCACTCCGTCGGGCCGCAGCGGCCCTGCGTTGCACCAAACAGGCGGTCACGCCGCACGCCTTGCGAGTGTTGAAGGCGCACCATCCACGGGCAAGCCGTGGCACCCCTAGGTTGAACCCGGGGCGTCGCGACAATTTGTCGCGCGCCACGATGGCCGTGCCGCGCCCGGACGGCATGCGAACATCGGCCGATGCCTGGGCCCGCCGCTCGCACGCTGAACGTCCGCGGCCGGGCCGCGCGGCTGCGCGTCCGGGCATCGCTGCACGCCTGGGCGCGGCTGGCGTGCTGCGGCGCGGCACTGGCGCTGCTGGGCGCAGTCAGCGGCTGCGCGGTCGTCGACTTCGAGCAGCGGCGCTGGATCTTCATGCCCGGCGAACGCACCTGGGCCCCGGGCCTCGCCGCCGCCGAGGGCATGGAAGACGCGTGGATCGACTACGTGTCGCAACACCCCGAGCAGCGCGGTCAGCCGGTGCGGCTGCATGCCTTGTGGCTGCCGCAACCCGCGGCCGATGCGCCGGTGCTGCTGTTCCTGCACGGCGTGCGTTGGGACGTGCGCGCCAGCGCGCCGCGCCTGCGCCGGCTGCACGACCTGGGGTTCGCCGTGCTGGGGCTGGACTACCGCGGCTTCGGCCGCAGCACGGACGCCATGCCGTCGGAGACGCTCGTCGCCGAGGACGCGCGTGCCGCCTGGGCCTGGCTGGCGCAGCGCCATCCGCAGGCGCGCCGCTTCGTCTTCGGCCACTCGCTCGGCGCCGCGGTCGCGGTCCGGCTGGCGGCCGAGGTGGACGACGAAGCCGGGCTGATCATCGAAGGCGGCTTCACCTCGACGCTCGACGTGCTGCGCAGCACGCGCTGGGGCTGGCTGCCGGTGGCGCCGCTGATCACGCAGCACTTCGACGCCGCCTCGCGCATCGCCGACGTGGGCTCGCCGGTGCTCGTGGTGCACGCCGAACGCGACAGCATGATCGCGCCGCGCCTCGGCCGCGAGCTGCACGACCGGGCGCGGCCGCCCAAGCGCTTCGTGCTCGTGCCCGATGCGGTGCACGAGAACGCCGACGAGCTCGGCGCGGCGGCGTACCGCGAGGCGCTGCGCGAGCTGTTCGGCATCGGCCGCTGAGCACGAGCTGCGCCGCTGGGCACAATGGCCCGCGATGCCCCACACCGCCCGTGACCGCGCCCCGGCGCGCGCCCCAGTCCTCGCGCACGCCCTCGCCTTTGCCGTCGCGTTCTGCTGCAGCAGTGCGAACGCCCAGGACGAGGTGCCTTTCGTCACCACGCCCGACAACGTCACGCTGGCGATGCTCGATCTGGCTGGGGTGGGCCCGACCGACCACGTCGTCGACCTCGGTTCCGGCGACGGCCGCATCGTCATCACCGCGGCCCGCCGCCACGGCGCCAGCGGGCTCGGCGTGGAGATCGTCGGCGAGCTGGTCGCGAAGAGCCGGGATCACGCGCGCCGCGCCGGCGTCGCCGACCGCGCGCGCTTCGTCGAGCAGGACCTGTTCGCCACCGACCTGCGCGCCGCCACCGTGGTGACGCTGTACCTGCTGCAGGCGGTGAACCTGCAGCTGCGCCCGCGCCTGCTGGCGCTGGCACCGGGCACGCGCATCGTCTCGCACGACTGGGACATGGGCGACTGGCGGCCCGACCGCACCATCGAGGTCGAGGCGCCAGACAAGACCGTGGGCCGCGAGAAGCGCTCGCGCGTGCACCTGTGGACCGTGCCGGCGAAGGTGCACGGCACGTGGTGCGGCGTGCAGGGCCGGCTCGACGTGACGCAGCGCTTCGCCGACTTCTCGGCCACGCTGCTGCGCCATGGCGAGATCACACCGCTGGTGGTGTTCGACGGCCGCATCGCCGCGCACACGCTGCATGCGCAAGGCGACGCGGCGCTGCTGCGCGCCGACGGCGACCGGCTGCGCATCGAGCGCATCGAAGGGCCCGGGCTGCCGTTCGCCGGGCAGACCTTCGAGCGCAGCGCCGAAGGCCGCTGCCGCTGAGCGGCAACGGGCCTGCTCGGCTCGGCGCAGCTGCCCCATGGACCTCCGACCCATCATGTCATATGATGACCCGATCATGGCAGGACCGGCGGTGCGCACCCCCACCCGCAGACGCAGCGGCGGTGCCAACCCCGACGACGTGCCGGCGCCGCCCGTCACGCGGCCCGCGCCGGCACCGCTGATCGCCGAGCGGCTGTCCGACCGCCTGGCCGCCTGGCTGGCGGCGCAGATCCAGTCGGGCGCGCTCCAACCGGGCGAGCGCCTGCCGACCGAGCCGCAGCTGGCTGCGGCGCACGGGGTGTCGCGCACGGTGGTGCGCGAGGCCGTGCACCAGCTCAAGTCGCAGGGGCTGCTGTTCTCGCGCCAGGGGTTGGGCGTGTTCGTCGCGCCGGCGTCGAGCCAGCGGCCGCTGGCCTTCGACCCCGGCGTGCTGAGCTCGATCGACGCCGTGCTGCAGGTGGTGGAGGTGCGCCGCGCGCTCGAAGGCGAGATCGCCGCGCTGGCCGCCGAGCGCGCCACGCGCGCCCAGGTGGCGCAGCTGCGCCGCGCGCTGCGTGCGCTCGACGCCGCGGTCGCCGCCGGCGGCGACGGCGTCGACGAGGACCTGGCCTTCCACCGCGCCATCGCCGAGGCCGCCGGCAACCCGCAGTTCAGCCGCCTGCTCGCCTTCCTCGAGCAGTACCTGCGCGAGGCCATGCGCGTCACGCGCGGCAACGAGGCCCGCCACTGGCGCTTCGCCGCCGACGTGCGCGCCGAGCACCACGCGCTGGTCGACGCCATCGCCGCGCGCGACGCCACCTTCGCACGCCAGGTCGCGGCCGAACACATGCGCCGGGCCGCGCGCCGGCTCGAAGCCGGCGGCGTGGTCGACAGCCGCGCGCTGTCGCCGGGCGGCGCGCGTGGTGCCCGTGACGCGAGCCGCCGGGCCCCTGCGACGCCGCAGCGCCGCGTCGAACCCGCTCCAACCGGAGGCCGCCGATGAATGCACCGCTGTCGCGCGACACACCGCCTGCCCGCACGCTCGGCGTGGTCGGCCTGGGGTCGATGGGCCTGGGTGCGGCCAGCAGCGCGGTGCGCCGCGGTGTCGCCACCTGGGGCCTGGACCCGCGGCCCGAGGCGCGCGCCGCCTTCGCCGCCGCAGGCGGCCAGGCCACCGATTCGCTCGCCGATCTGGGCGCGCGCTGCGACGTGGTGATGGTGCTCGTCGTCAACGCCGCGCAGACCGAAGCCGTGCTCTTCGGCGAACAGGGCCTCGCGCACACGCTGAAGCGCGGCAGCGTGGTCGTCGGCTCGGCCACCGTCGACCCGGCGCTGCCGCCGGTGTGGGAAGCGCGCCTGGCCGAACGCGGCCTGCACTTCATCGACGGCCCGGTCTCGGGCGGGCCGAAGAAAGCCGCCGACGGCCAGATGACGGTGATGGCGTCGGGCCGCGCCGAGGCCTTCGATGCCGCCGGCGCGCTGCTCGACGCGGTCGCGGGCAAGGTGTGGCGCCTGGGCGATCGCGCCGGCATCGGGTCGACGGTGAAGATGGTCAACCAGCACCTGGCCGGCGTGCACATCGCCGCCGCCTGCGAGGCCATGGCGCTGGGCCTGCGCGCCGGCGCCGAGCCGCGCACGCTGTACGAGGTGATCTGCGGCTCTGCCGGCATGAGCTGGATGTTCCAGAACCGCGTGCCGCACATCCTCGACGGCGACTTCACGCCGTTGTCGGCGGTGAACATCTTCGTCAAGGACCTGGGCATCGTGCTCGACGCGGCGCGCCAGCTCACGCAGTCGCTGCCGCTCGCGGCCACGGCGCACCAGATGTACCTGCACGCAGCCGCCGCCGGGCTGGGCGGCGAGGACGACAGTGCGCTCATCAAGATCTTTCCCGGCGTGGTGCTGCCCGGGCAGGGGGCGGGCGCGGACGTGGCGCCCGCCAGCGCGGCCACCGCGGGCAACACGGCGGCGGAGGCCAAGCCGTGATCCTCGGCGTCATCGCCGACGACTTCACCGGCGCCACCGACGTGGCCAGCATGCTGGTGCGCGGCGGCGTGCGCACGCTGCAGGTGATCGGCGTGCCGCAGGCTGACGTGGGCGACGACGTGCAGGCGGTGGTGGTGGCGCTCAAGTCACGCACGGCGCCGGCGGCCGATGCGGTGCGCGAGTCGCTGGCCGCGCTGCACTGGCTGCGCGCGCGCGGAGCCCGGCACGTCGTCTTCAAGGTCTGCTCGACCTTCGATTCCACGCCCGCCGGCAACATCGGCCCGGTGGCCGAAGCCCTGCTGGCGGCGCTGACCGCGCAAGAAAGCGCGCCGCCGCAGGCCATCGTCTGCCCCGCCTTTCCGGAAAACGGCCGCACCGTCTACCGCGGCCACCTGTTCGTCGGCGACACGCTGCTCAGCGACAGCGGCATGCAGCACCACCCGCTCACGCCGATGACCGACGCCAACCTCGTGCGCGTGCTGCAGCAGCAGTGCCGCAGCGCGCGCGTGGGCCTGCTGCGCCAGGCCGAGGTGGCCGCCGGGCCCGATGCCGTGCGTTCGCGCCTGCAGGCGCTGGCGGCGCAGGGTCTGCAGTTGGTGATCGCCGATGCCATCGCCGACGACGACCTGCGCACGCTGGCGGAGGTGGCGGTCGACGGGCCGCTGGCGGTCACCGGCTCGGGCGTCGCGCTGGGCCTGCCCGCCGCCTGTGCCCGCCGCGGCTGGCTGGTGCCCGACGCGCAGGCCGCGGCGCTGGATGCCGTGCACGGGCCGGCCGCCATCGTCGCCGGCTCGTGCTCGACGGCGACGCAGGCCCAGGTGGCGCACTGGCTGCAGGCCGGCCGGCCTGCGCGGCAGGTCGACGTGATGGCCCTGGCGCGCGGCGAAGCGGTCGCAGCCGATGCCCTGGCCTGGGCCCGTGGCCATCTCGCCGAAGGCCGCGCCGTGCTCGTGTACGCCACGGCCGATGCACGTGCGGTCGCCGACGCGCAGCGCACGCTGGGCACGGCGCAGGCCGGCGCGTTGGTCGAGCGCTGCCTGGCGCAGGTGGCGGCCGGCCTGGTCGACGACGGCGTGCAGCGCCTCGTCGTGGCGGGCGGCGAGACCTCGGGCGCCGTCGTGCAGGCACTCGGCGTGACCAGCCTGCGCATCGGGCCGGCCATCTGCCCGGGCGTGCCCTGGACGCAGGCCACGGGCCGGCCCGCGGCTCCGCTGCTGCTGGCGCTGAAGTCGGGCAACTTCGGCGGCGTCGACTTCTTCGACGCCGCGCTGGCGGCGACGGCCGGCGCGGCGCCCACGGCATGAACGGCGCCGACACCGTGCACGCAAGCTGCGACGCGATCTGCCAGGAGATCTGCCGCGTCGGCCGATCGCTCTTCGACCGCGGCTACGTGCACGCCACCGCCGGCAACATCAGCGCGGCGCTGCCCGACGGCGGCTTCGTCATCACGCCCACCGACGCCTGCCTGGGCGTCCTCGAGCCCGAGCGCCTGGCCATCGTCGGCGCCGACGGCGTGCAGCGCGCCGGCGACCGCGCCAGCAAGACGCTGGCGCTGCACCGGCGCATCTACGCCGCCGATCCCGGGGCACGCTGCGTGGTGCACACCCACGGCCGCGCGCTGGTGGCCCTGACGCTCGCCGGCGCGGCGTGGAGCGACGAGGACGTGCTGCCGCCCCTCACGCCGTACTTCGTGATGAAGGTCGGCCACGTGCCGCTGATCCGCTACCACCGCCCGGGCGACCCGCAGGTGGCGACGCTCGTCGAAGACGCCATCGCCCGCGGCACCGCTCGTGGCGCGCCCATCCGCGCCGTGCTGCTCGACCGGCTCGGACCGGTGGTGTGGCACGCCTCGCCGGCGCTGGCGATGGCCACGCTCGAGGAGCTGGAAGAAACCGCCGCCCTGTGGCTCGGCACCCAGCCGCGGCCGGCGCCGCTGTCGGAGGCGCAGATCGACGACCTGCGGCGCCACTTCGGCGCGCGCTGGTGAAGGCGCGAAGGCGCCAAGCAGCCCCAGAGGAGCCGCCCGCATGCCCCGCTTCGCCGCCAACCTGTCGATGCTCTACGGCGAGCATCCCTTCCTCGACCGCTACGCCGCCGCCGCGCGCGACGGCTTCGAGGCCGTCGAGTTCCTCTTCCCCTACGCCCACGACCCGCAGGCGCTGGCGCAGCGCCTGCGCGACCACGGCCTGGTGCAGGTGCTGTTCAACGCCCCGCCCGGCGACTTCGACGCCGGCGAGCGGGGCCTGGCCATCCTGCCCGGGCGCGAGGCCGAGTTCCGCCGCGGCTTCGTCGAGCAGGCCCTGCCCTACGCCCTGGCGCTGGGCTGTCCGCGGCTGCACGTCATGGCTGGGCTGGTGCCGCCGGGCGCCGAGCGTGCGCGGCTGCGCGACACCTACCTCGCCAACCTGGCCTGGGCCGCGCAGCAGGCGGCGCCGCACGGCATCCAGGTGCTGATCGAGCCGATCAACACCCGCGACATCCCCGGCTACTTCCTCAATCGCCAGGACGAGGCGCATGCCGTGCTGGTCGAGGTGGGCGCGCCCAACCTGCAGGTGCAGATGGACCTGTACCACTGCCAGATCGTCGAAGGCGACTTGAGCCGCAGGCTCGAAGCCTGGCTGCCCGGCGGCCGCGTCGGCCACATCCAGATCGCCGGCGTGCCACAGCGCCACGAGCCCGACGTGGGCGAGGTGCACTACCCGCACCTGTTCGAGCTGATCGATGCGCTCGGCTACGCGGGCCACGTCGGCTGCGAGTACCGGCCGCGTGCCGGCACGTCGGCGGGGCTGGGCTGGTTCGCGCCTCATCGGCGGCGCGGCGCCGCCTAGCACGCGCCGCGGCGGCGCGGCGCGTTGCCGCGTGTCAGCGCCCGGCCGCCGCGCCGCGCCAGTGGCGCAGCGTGAGCGCGTTGGTCACCACGCTCACGCTCGACAGCGCCATCGCCGCACCGGCGACCATGGGGCTCAGCAGGCCGAAGGCGGCCAGCGGGATGCCCAGCACGTTGTAGCCGAAGGCCCAGAACAGGCCCTGCTTGATCTTGCGCGTGGTGCGGCGCGAGACCTCGATGGCGTCGGCCACCAGCAGCGGCTCGCCGCGCATCAGCGTCACCGCCGCGGCCTCGCCGGCGACGTCGGCGCCGCCGGCCATGGCGAAGCCGACCCGCGCCGCGGCCAGCGCGGGAGCGTCGTTGACGCCGTCGCCGACGAAGGCCAACACCTCGCCGCCGGCGCCGAGCCGCTCGACGATGGCCGCCTTGTCGGCCGGCAGCAGCGGCGCGTGCACGTCGGCCTCGGCGATGCCGAGTTCGCGCGCCACGGCCAGCGCCGCGCCGCGGTTGTCGCCCGACAGCATCACGCAGCGCACGCCCGCGGCCTGCAGGCGCTGCACCGCGGCGGCGGCGCTGGGCTTGGTGCGGTCGCCGAACGCGACCAGGCCCAGCACGTCGGCGGCGGCGCGTCCTGGAGCGGCGCTGGTGCCGGCGGGTTCGCGCAGCAGCCACGACACGGTGCGGCCCTCGGCTTCGAGCGCGGCCGCGCGCGTCGCCAGCTCGCCCGGCACGGCGCCGCCGGCGCGCTCGTCCAGCAGGCGCCGGCTGCCCAGGAGCAGCCGCGCGCCGTCGACCTCGCCCTCGACGCCGCGCCCGGCCAGCACACGCGCCTCGCGCACCGACGGCGGCGTCAGCGTGCGGGATCGCGCCTCGGCCAGCACGGCCAGCGCCAGCGGGTGGGTGCTCGCCGCCTGCAACGCGGCAGCCTGGGCCAGCACGGCGTCGGCGTCGATGCCCGGTGCGCCCGCCACCGCCACCACCGCCGGCTTGCCTTCGGTGAGCGTGCCGGTCTTGTCGAAGGCCACCACGCGCACACCGTGCGCCAGCTCCAGCGCCTCGGCGTCCTTGATGAGGATGCCGCGCCGCGCCGCGACGCCGGTGCCCGCCATGATGGCCACCGGCGTCGCCAGGCCCAGCGCGCAGGGGCAGGCGATCACCAGCACCGCCACGGCGTTGATCAGCGCCGCCTCGACGCCGGCGCCGTGCACCAGCCAGGCGACGAACGTGACCGCGGCGATGCCCAGCACCACCGGCACGAACACCGCGCTCACCCGGTCCACCAGGCGCTGGATCGGCGCCTTGGCAGCCTGCGCCGATTCCACCAGCCGCACGATGCGCGCGAGCGTCGTCTCGGTGCCCACCGCCATGGTGCGCACGAGCAGCCCGCCCTCGGCGTTGACCGAGCCGCCGGTGACGCGGCTGCCTTCTCCTTTCGCCACCGGCAGGCTCTCGCCGGTGAGCATGGCCTCGTCGACGTGGCTCTGGCCTTCGACCACCACGCCGTCCACCGGCAGCCGCTCGCCGGCGCGCACCCGCACCAGGTCGCCGACGCGCACCGCGTCGATCGGCACGTCGACGTCGCGGCCGTCGCGCTGCACCCGCGCCGTCTCGGGCGCCAGCGCCTGCAGGGCGCGGATGGCGTCGGCGGTGCGGCGCTTGGCCCGGCCTTCGAGCCACTTGCCCAGCAGCACCAGCGTGATCACCGCCGCCGACGCCTCGAAGTACAGGTGCGGCGCCCCGTGGCCGGCGTGGGCGTGCATCAGGTAGACCGACAAGCCCCACGCCGCCGAGGTGCCGAGCGCGACCAGCAGATCCATGTTGCCGCCGCCGGCACGCAGCGCCGCCCAGCCGGCGCGGTAGAACCGCCAGCCGAAGCCGAACTGCACCACGCTGGCCAGCAGCAGCTGCAGCAGCGCCGGCACGTCGAGCGCCAGGCCCAGCGGCGCCAGCACCATGGGCAGCACCAGCGGCAGCGTGAGCGCCGCGCTGGCGGCGACCCGGCGGCCGTCGTGCGCCCCAGCGTCGTCGGGCACTGCGCGGCGTTCCGGGCGCACCAGCGACGCCGTGTAGCCCGCCTTCTGCACGGCCGCGGTCAGCGCCGCCTCCAGCGGCTCGGCAGCCGAACCGGCCTGCAGCTGCACCGTGGCGCGCTCGGTCGCCAGGTTGACGGTCGCATCGGCCACGCCCGGCACCTTCTTCAGCGCCCGCTCGACGCGGTTGACGCAGGCAGCGCAGGTCATGCCGCCCAGCTGCAGGGTGATGGGCGGCGCCGCGGCCACCGACGGGGCGGCAGGGACGGAGGAGGCCGACGCGGGCATGCGGGGGTGACGAGAATGGCGCCGTGCAGCGGCGACGGGCACCAGTATCGGCCGCCGGCCGCCACCGACTTGGAGAAAGCGCAAATGATCACCTTCGAGGTCCAGGACATGAGCTGCGGCCATTGCGTCGGCGCCATCACCCAGGCCGTGCAGGCCGCGGCACCGGGTGCGCAGGTCCACGTCGACCTGGCGAGCCACCGCGTCGAGATCGAGCCGGCGGGCGCCAGCCGCGAGGTGCTGGCGGCGGCGATCGAGGACGCGGGGTACACGCCGGTGGCCCTGGCCGACTGACACCGGCGCGCCGGCGCTGCCCGGCCAGGGGTTGCACGTCCGCCGGCCGCGGCGGCACGGGAGCGGCGCTTGCTCGCCCGGGTGATCCGCATCGATCGCCATCAAGGAGACCTCCATGGCCCATCCCGACCCGAACCGCGCCGGCTCCGAGCACGACCAGCGCCGCCACGCCGGCCAGACCAGCGAAGCATCCGACGTCGGCATGCAGGACAAGTCGCAAGGCAAGTCCGGCACGCGCGCTGACGAACGCCGCGCCGACGACCCCGGCCAGGCGCCGGAAAGCGGCGAGAAGCCCGAGGTGATGCCGCCCGAGCCGCGCTAGGGGCCGCCGGGCGCGGGGCCGGCCTCGGGGCGGCGGCCCGGCCTTCGGACGGCGGCGCGCCCCGGGACTTGCGGCGCAGCCTCGGGTCGGCGGCGCGCGACAATGCCGGCCCCTCCGCTGCCAGGGCCGCCGCCGTGCCTGCCACACCCGTCCGCCTCATCTCGTCGATGGCCACGCGTGGCCTGCTCGCCGATCTGGCGGCGCAGTTCGGCCCGCGTGCCGGTGCCGCCGTCGAACTGGTCTCCATCGGAGGTGTCGACGCGGCCCGCCGCGTCGCGGCCGGCGAGGCCTTCGACGGCGTGGTGCTCGCCGCCGACGCGATCGACAAGCTCATCGCCGCCGGCCACGCGCACGCGCCCCGGCTCGACCTCGTGCGCTCGGGCGTCGCCGCCGCGGTGCGTGCAGGCGCGCCACAGCCGGACATCGCCAGCGAAGACGCGCTGCGCGACGCCGTGCTCGGCGCGGCCAGCGTCGGCTACTCGACCGGCCCCAGCGGCACGGCGCTGCTGCAGCTGTTCGACCGCTGGGGCATCGCCGCGCAGCTCGAAGGCCGGCTCGTGCAGGCGCCGCCCGGCGTGCCGGTGGGCAGCCTGGTCGCCGACGGCCGCGTCGAACTCGGCTTCCAGCAGCTGAGCGAGCTGATGCACCTGCCCGGCATCACGCTGCTGGGCGAGCTGCCCGAGCCGGTGCAGATCGTGACCACCTTCACCGCCGCCGCGACGGCGCGCGCCGGCGCCGAGGCGGCCGAGGCGCTGGCGCGGCTGCTGTCGGCCTGGTCGGGCGACGACGCGGCGGCGGCGATCAAGCGCCGCCACGGGATGGCGCCAGCCTGAGCAGAACCGGGCCGAGGCGCCGGCTCCGAGCGGACGCGCTGGCCGGACGCCGCCGCCTCAGGCGGTCGCCAGCGTGAAGCCCACCCGCGTCGTGCCGCCGTGGCACTCGGCCAGCGTGCGCCCGGCGTGCATGCGGGCGATGGCGGCGACGATCGCCAGCCCCAGCCCGTGGTGCACCTCGTTCGGGCAGCAGCGCGACTCCTCGCCGCGGAAGAAGCGGTCGAAGAGCCGCGGCAGGATGCTCGGCTCGATCGGCTCGCCGCGGTTGCACACCTCCACCTGCACCTGGCCGGCCGGGTCGGCGGCCGAGGCCGCCGCGGGCTGGATGCGCAGCACCACCACCGAGCCCGGCTCGGCGAAGCGGCGCGCATTGCCCAGCAGGTTCGACACCGCGCGCTTGAACAGCGGCTCGTCCACCGCCACCACGGCGTCGCCTTCGACACGCAGCGTGAGGCCGGCTTCCTCGAGCGTGGCTTCGTGGAACTCGCACACCTGGTGCGCCAGCGCCGCCAGGCTCGTCGGCGCGCCGCGGCGCGCCACGGCGCCGCGGTCGGCGTTGGAGAGAAACAGCATGTCGTTGACCATGGCCGACAGGCGCTGCATCTCCTCGAGGTTGGAGGCCAGCGTGTCGCGCAGCTCGGCCGGGCTGCGCTCGCGGCTGAGCGCCACCTCGGTCTCGCCGATCAGCGCCGCCAGCGGCGTGCGCAGTTCGTGCGCGACGTCGGCGTTGAAGCCTTCGAGCTGGACGTAGGCGCGCTCCAGCCGCGCCATCAGCGCGTTGAACTGCTCGACCAGCGGGCTCAGTTCGCCGGCCGGGCTGGCCAGCGACAGGCGCTGGTCGAGGTGCTGCGGCGAGATCGCCAGGGTCTGCGCCGCCAGCTCGCGCAGCGGCTTGAGCGAACGGCGCACGTGCCACCCCGCGCCGATGGCGACGACGGCGCCGGCGGCCAGCGTCACCACCACCAGGATCGCGGCCCAGCGCGTGCCCATGCGCTTGTAGGCCGACTGGTCGAGCGTATAGCGCGCGGTGACGAAGCCGCCGGCGAGCGCCGGCGTCTCGATGGTGAAGGTCTTCACCAGGCGCCCGTTGCCGGCCGACAGCACCGGGCCCGGGTCGGCGAACAGCAGGTCGCCGGCGGCGTTCCACACCTGCAGCCGGGTGTTGGTGCTGCGCATGGGCGCGTCGCTGTGCAGCCAGGCGATGACCGCCGGCTCGCCGCCGATGCGCGCCTGCACGGCGATGACGTCGGCCATGAGATCGGTGCGCAGGTCCAGCTCGCGCCGGCTGCGCTCCTCCATCAGCATGCCCACCGACATCCACGCGCCCAGCGACAGCAGGCCGATGACGATGATGGTGAAGAGCGCCAGCTTGCGCGACAGCCGGCCGCTGATGGAACGCGGGCAGAACAGCTGGACGTGCAGCGGGTCCGCCCCCTCGGCCGGCGCCTGACCCGCGCTGCGGCGCGACGCATCGGCGGCGCCGCCGGGCGAGAAAGCCGGCGTCGCGCCGCGCGGCGCGGTGGCGACGGTGCTGGCGGCGGTGTTCATGTGGCGCGCTCCTCGAGCACGTAGCCCATGCCGCGCACGGTGTGCAGCAGCTTGGCCGGGAACGGATCGTCGAGCTTGGCGCGCAGGCGGCGCACCGCGACCTCGACGATGTTGGTGTCGGAATCGAAGTTCATGTCCCACACCTGCTCGGCCAGCGTCGTGCGCGACAGGATCTGGCCGCGCCGGCGCAGCAGCAGCACCAGGAGGTTGAACTCCTTGGCGGTGAGGTCCAGCCGCTGGCCGGCGCGCTGCGCCTTGCGCGCCAGCAGATCGACCTGCAGGTCGGCGAGCGTCAGCGCCGTGCTGGGCTGCGCCACGCCCGGCGCGCTGCCCCGGCGCAGCAGGGCGCCCACGCGCGCCAGCAGCTCGGAGAAGGCGAAGGGCTTGACGAGGTAGTCGTCGGCACCGCTCTCCAGGCCGCGCACGCGGTCCTCGACCTTGTCGCGCGCCGTGAGCATCAGCACCGGCGTGCGCTTGCCTTCGGCACGCATCGCGGCCAGCACGCCGAAGCCGTCGACGCCAGGCAGCATCAGGTCGAGCAGCACCAGGTCGTACTCGCCGCCCGTGGCCAGGCGCCGACCCTCGATGCCGTCGTGCGCCAGGTCGACGACATGGCCGTTCTCGCTCAGGCCCTTGTGCAGGTACTGGGCGAGCTTGGGTTCGTCTTCGACCACGAGCAATCGCATGGGCGCAATTGTTTCGTTTTTTGGCGCGAGACCGGATTACGAATTTGTCATCTGGCTGTTCGGCAGGTGCGTATTTGACTTCTCAAACTTCGTTCCGTGGTCGGCAGCGAGCCGGCCTCCACAAGAGATGAACCCCGTCAACCGTCGCCAACCCCAGGAGCACACCATGAAGACCTTCTCGATCATCGCCGCCGCCTCCCTCGTCGCCGCCGCCAGCAGCGCCTTCGCCGTCTCCGGCGAAGCCACCTACGAGTATCCGCAGCCCGTCGTCTCGGCCAAGAGCCGCGCCGAAGTGAAGGCTGAACTCGCCGAGGCCCGCGTGGCCGGCGTCATCGTCAGCGGCGAAGCCAGCGGCGTGCGCAGCGTGACCGTCGCCGCCGCCAAGGCCGACACCGCCGCGCCGCGCGTGGTCGCCGCCGCCGACGAGCGCCTGCCGCTCAACGCCGAAGCGCTGACCTTCGACGGCCGTGCGCCGCGTGCGCAAGTGCCGGCCACCGCGCCGATCCTGGCCCGCGCCGCGCGCTGAAGCCTTCGTAGAATGCCGGGGGCATGGAAACCCCCGGCAACCTGTTCTGCGTCGCAGCGCCCAGCGGTGCCGGCAAATCCAGCCTGGTGAAGGCGCTGCTCGAGCTCGACTCGCGGCTCGCCGTCTCCGTCTCGCACACCACGCGCCCGCCGCGCGGCCAGGAAGTCAACGGCCGCGAGTACTGGTTCGTCGGCGAGCCCGAGTTCCGCGCCATGATCGAGCGCGGCGAGTTCTTCGAACACGCGCTGGTGCACGGCAACCTGTACGGCACCAGCCGCAAAGCCATCGAGGCGCGCCTGCAGCACGGCGACGACGTCGTGCTCGAGATCGACTGGCAGGGCGCGCTGCAGATCAAGAAGCTGTTCCCGCACGCGGTGCTGATCTTCATCCTGCCGCCCAGCTGGGACGAACTCGCCCAGCGCCTCAAGCGCCGCGGCGAGGACGGCGAGGCCGTGATCGCCACGCGCATGGCCAATGCCCGCCACGAGGTGGCGCAGGCCCGCCACTTCGACTTTGTTATCATCAACGCCCTCTTCGAGACGGCACTCTTCGACCTGAAGACCGTCGTCCACTCCCAGCGCCTCAAGTACGCCGCACAGCTGCGCAACCGCTCGACGGTGTTCGCCGCGCTGGACCTCATCTGAGAGAGCACCGCAAGGACCCCATGGCCCGCATCACCGTCGAAGACTGCCTGCAGAAGGTGCCCAACCGCTTCCAGCTCGTGCTGGCCGCCACCTACCGCGCCCGCATGCTGAGCCAGGGCCACGCGCCGAAGATCGAGACCAAAAACAAGCCCGGCGTGACCGCGCTGCGCGAGATCGCCGCCGGCGAAGTCGGCCTGGAGATGCTGCGCAAGGTGCCGGTCTGACGACCCGGCTGCGCTGCGCCGGGCGCTGAAGCCCCCTTCGCGCCTCGCTCGCCGCGCTTCCCCCGCTGGCACGTCCAGCGCCGGCCAGGCGCCCGTCACCGGCCACGACACGGCCGGCCCTCGATCCCACACCGCCCCACGGGCGCGCCGCCGACAGGCCGCGTGCCCGCTGCGCATTGCCGCAGCGCACAGGTCGGGTGCGGCGTTCGCGCTAAGCTTGCGCGCATGGGGCTCCGATCGCTTGCCGCCGAACTGCTGCCCGCGGCGCTGCAGGGGCTGCAGCGCGCGCCGCTGGTGCAGGTGCAGCCCGGCGGCCCCGAGGTCTCGTCCTTCGCCGCGCTGCAGGACAAGCTGGCCTACCTGAGCAAGGCCGAGCTCAAGCAGGTGCGCGAGGCCTACAAGTTCGCCGACGCCGCGCACCTGGGCCAGTTCCGCGCCAGCGGCCAGCCCTACATCACCCACCCCATCGCGGTGGCCGGCCTGTGCGCCGACTGGCGCCTTGATGCGCAGGCCATCATGGCCGCGCTGATGCACGACACCATCGAGGACCAGGGTGTCACCAAGGCCGAGCTGATCGAGAAGTTCGGCGCGCCCACCGCCGACCTCGTCGACGGCCTGACCAAGCTCGACAAGCTGCACTTCAACACGCGCGAGGAGAGCCAGGCCGAGAGCTTCCGCAAGATGCTGCTGGCGATGGCGCGCGACGTGCGCGTCATCCTCATCAAGCTGGCCGACCGCCTGCACAACATGCGCACGATGCAGGCGATGGCGCCCGACAAGCGGCGGCGCATCGCGCGCGAGACGCTCGAGATCTACGCGCCCATCGCCCACCGCCTCGGCCTGAACCAGACCTACCGCGAGCTGCAGGAGCTGTGCTTCGAGATGCTGCACCCCTGGCGCCACGCGGCGCTGGCCAAGGCGGTGAAGCGCGCGCGCGGCCACCGGCGCGACATCGTCGAGCGCGTGCGCAAGGAAGTCGAGGCGGCGTTTGCGGCGCAGAAGATGAAGGTGGTGCTCTCCGGGCGCGAGAAGACCATCTACTCGATCTACCGCAAGATGCGCGAGAAGCACGCCGGCTTCACCGCGGTGAACGACATCTTCGGCTTCCGCGTCGTGGTGCCCACGCTCACCGACTGCTATGTCGCGCTCGGCGTGCTGCACCAGCTGTACAAGCCGGTGCCGGGGCGCTTCAAGGACTTCATCGCCATCCCCAAGGCCAACGGCTACCAGAGCCTGCACACCACGCTGGTGTCGCCGCTGGGCACGCCGGTGGAGTTCCAGATGCGCACCGAGGCCATGCACGCCGTGGCCGAGAAAGGCATCGCCGCGCACTGGATCTACAAGATCGGCGGCAAGGGCACCGAGAAGAACGGCGGCGCCGCGGCCGACGCCCAGCGGCTGAGCTCGATCTGGCTGCAGAGCCTGCTCGACATCCAGGACGAGACGCGCGACTCGGCCGAGTTCCTCGAGCACGTGAAGATCGACCTCCACCCCGACGCGGTGTACGTCTTCACGCCGATGAGCAAGATCCTCGCGCTGCCGCGCGGCGCCACGCCGATCGACTTCGCCTACGCCATCCACTCCGACGTCGGCCAGCACACGGTGGCGGCCAAGGTCAACGGCGAACCGGTGGCGCTGCGCACCGAGCTCAAGAGCGGCGACGTGGTCGAGATCATCACCGCGCCCGGCGCGCGGCCGAACCCGGCCTGGCTGAGCATGGTGCGCACCGGGCGTGCGCGCAGCAAGATCCGCCATCACCTGAAGACGATGGAGAGCGAGGAGTCGCGCTCGCTGGGCGAGAAGATGCTCACCCAGGCGCTGCGCGCCGAGGGCCTGCAGCCGCCCGCGTCCGACCCCAACGACACCGCCGCCGCCGCGCTGTGGCAGCAGCTGACGCGCTGGAGCGGCAACCGCAACCGCGGCGAGCTGCTCATCGACATCGGCCTGGGCCGCAAGATCGCCACCATCGTCGCCAAGCGGCTGGCACAGCTGATGGGCGAGAAGGGCATCCGCCCCGACCCGCTGACGCTGACGATGACGCGCTACGCCAGCGACGACGACGCGCCGGCGCAGGGCGTGGTGTTCGTCGACGGCAGCCAGGGCGCGTCGATCCAGCTCGCGCCGTGCTGCCGGCCGATCCCCGGCGACCGCATCGTCGGCTACCTGGGCCGCGGCGAAGGGCTGCTGGTGCACACCGCCGAATGCCCGGCCGGCAAGCGGCTCTTCGAGCGCGACAGCGAGCGCTGGATGCAGGTGGAGTGGGCCGAGGACCCGGAGCGCAGCTTCGAGACCAGCCTCTACGTGCTGGTGAAGAACGGCAAGGGCGTGCTCGCCCAGGTGGCCAGCGCCGTCAGCGCCGCCGAGGCCGACATCACGCACCTGGACATGGACCCGGGCAGCGCCGGCATCGCACTGGCCGGCTCGCCCGCAGCCGAGACGATCGAGCTGCGCCTGCTCATCAGCGTGCGCGACCGCGTGCACCTGGCCGACGTGCTGCGCACGATGCGCCGTTCGCCGGTGGTCGAGCGCGTGTCGCGCTACCGCAGCGGGTCCTGAAAGCCGGCGCCGCCGCTGGCCGTCGGCGCCGGCGCGGCGCCGTGCGGGCTTCTTTCAGCGCCCCGGTTCGGGGTAGCGCACCTCGAGCACCTCGATCTTCTCGACCCCGCCGGGCGTGACGAGTTGCACCTCGTCGCCTTCGCGCGCCTTGAGCAGCGCGCGCGCGATGGGCGAGATCCAGCTCACCTCGCCGGCCAGGCTGTCGGCCTCGTCGATGCCCTTGATGGTGATGGTGTGCTCGTCGCCCTGCGCGTTGGCGTAGGTGACGGTGGCGCCGAAGAAGACCTGGTCGCTGCCATGGTGCGCCGAAGGGTCGGCCACCTCGGCGACGTCGAGCCGCTTGGTCAGGAAGCGGATGCGCCGGTCGATCTCGCGCAGCCGCTTCTTGCCGTAGAGGTAGTCGCCGTTCTCGCTGCGGTCGCCGTTCTTGGCCGCCCACGACACGGTCTCGACGACCTTGGGCCGCTCCACGTCCAGCAGCGTCATCAGTTCGGCGCGCAGCCGGGCATAACCGGCCGGCGTCATGTAGTTGCGCGAGCCGGCTGGCAGCGGCGGCAGGCCGGGCGTGTCGTCGTCGCCGTCGTCGTCCGCGGCGTCGCTTTCCTTGACGAAGGCCTTGTTCAGGGGACGATCTCGACGCGGACCAGCGCCGCGCCGTACTCGTCGGCGCAGTTGGGCTCGGCCGTCGGGCAGACGGCCTTGCCCGCCATGGGCGTCTGGTTGGGCGGGATGGCTGCGGCCAGCGCAGCCGCCTCGGCGCCTGTCGGAAAGGTGCGGTAGCCGGCGTCGGTCCGCGGCCGCATGGCGCTATGGTCGCGCTGGCGTGCCGAGACCATCACCAGCAAATCGGTGGGGCCGGCGGGGCCCTCGGGCAGGAATCTGTCCTGGCCCTGCGGCAGCGCGAGCGTCTGACCCTTGCCGATCTTGAGCGCGCCGGACGTGGCCTTTGGGTAGAGCTGGATCAGCACGTTGTCGGCACCATGCCCGAACACGTAGACGAAGCCTTCGCGGTCGGAACGGACGGTGAACTTCAGCTCGTCGCGGCCGATGCGGTAGCTGCTGCGGTTGGTGTCGAGGTGCACGTCGAAGCCGGGCGTCTGTGCCCGCACCACGCGTCCGAACTGCTCCTGGACGTCGAACGTCGCCGGCGCGGCGGCCACCGGCGCGGGTGCGGGTGCGGGCGCCGGTGCCGGCGTCTGCGCGACGGGCGCCGGCGCAGGCGTCGCGACGGGCGGCGCCTCCACCGTCGCCCGCGGCTTGGGCGCGAGCAGCGCATAGCCGCCGATGCCCAGTGCCAGCAGCGCCACCACGCCGGCGCCGATGCCCACGATCGCGCCCTTGCGCGTGCCGCCCGCGCCGGGTGCAGGCGCGGCGCCGGGCGACCGTTCGGCGGGTCCCGCACGGCCTGCGCGCGCCGCGGCCGGGGTCATCGCCTGGGTGGGCGCCATGCCGCGCGCGGCCCCCTGCGTGGCGCCGTCGCGCCGTGGCGGCACGCCACTGTCGCCCGCCAGCGGCTTGGTGGTGTAGGCGTCGAAGGTGGAATCCGAGACGCCGGGCCCCAGGCCGAGATCCTGGCGCAGCTCGCCAATGCTCTGCGTGCGCTCCTCGGGCCGCACGGCGAGCGCGCGGTCGATGGCGGCGAGGAACGGTGCGCTGTAGCGCCCTTCCGCGGCCTTCGACAGCGGCACGTAGGTGTCGTTGAGCAGCCGTCCCACCGAAGGCGGCGGCGTGCGGCCCATGATGGCGAAGTACACCACCGCGGCCAGGGCGTAGACGTCGGTCCACGGGCCCTGCTTCATGCCCGGGATCTCGGCGTACTGCTCCACCGGCGCGTAGCCGGGCTTGAGGATGACCGTGAGCGCCTGCGTCATGTCGCCGATGACGCGGCGCGCGGCGCCGAAGTCGAGCAGCAGCCAGCGGTTGCTGCCCGACAGCAGCATGACGTTGTCGGGCGCGATGTCGCGGTGGTAGCACTGCTCGGCGTGGATGACCTGCAGCGCCTCGGTCAGCGGCCCCAGCACGCTGCGCAGCCAGGCTTCGTCGGGCGGCGCGGCCAGGCTCTTCAGCACGTCCTTTAGCGTGGTGCCTTCGAGGAAGGGCATCACCATGTAGGCGGTGCCGTTGGCTTCCCAGAAGCGGTAGACCTTCACCAGCGACGGGTGGTCGAAGCTCGCCAGCAGGCGCGCTTCGTTGATGAAGCTCTTGAGGCCGGCCTCGAACGTCTCGCGGTAGCGCTCGCTCTTGACCACGACCTGGCTGCCGCCGGCGCCGCCCGCGCGCTGCGCCAGCGACGACGGCATGTACTCCTTGAGTGCCACGCGGCGCTGCAGCGAATGGTCGTGGGCGCGGTAGACGACGCCGAAGCCGCCTTCGCCGACGAAGGCGGTGATCTCGAACTCGCCCAGCCGCGTGCCCACCGGCAGGTGGCCGCCCATGTCGTCGGGCGGCGCGGGCGGTGGCGGCGGCACGAGCTCGGTGCGGTCGCCGCCCGGCGCCGGCGTGGCGCGGGTTTGGCCGGCCGACCATTCGGTGCGCTGGAAGGCGGTCTCGGGGAACGGTGCCGGCGCGGGGTGCGGTGACACGGGCGGCACGGGCGGCATTGACGTGCTGCCCGGCGGCCGGATCACGGTGCGGTCGTCGTCGTCGTCCGGGCTCATGGGGTGGCCATTGTCGCAGCCGGGCCGAAGAAGCGCGCCATCGCCGCTGCCGCGGGCAGGCCGCGCGACAGCAGCAGGCGCGGCGTGCCCTCGTCGGGCCGGGCCTGCCAGAAGGCGCGGCCGCGTGCGCCCTGGGCCCACAGGTGCTGCGCCTCGACGCCGATCAGCAGCGCCGCGTCGGCTGCCTGCGGCTCGGCTTCGGCGACGTCGCCGTCGTGCATGGCTGCGGGCGCGGCGTGCTGGCCCTGCGCCGTCGCCAGGTCGACCGGCGCCATGCGCGCCAGCTCCTGTTCCAGCCGGTCGGCCGTCCAGTCGTCGTAGAGCGCGTCGCGCGCCAGCTCGTCCAGGCGGCCCAGCCAGTGCCACAGCGCCGCCATCTGCTGCGTGCTGCACGGCGCGTGCCCGCCCAGCGGCTGCACCAGCGTCAGCGGAAAGTAGCGGCCCACGCGGTCCACCGACGGCATCAGCACGCCGGCCCAGCCGCCGGCACCGGCGGCGCCGGGCATCACCCCGGGCATCAGCAGGAAGCGCCAGCTCGGCGAGCCGAGATAGTCCTCGAGCCAGCCGTCGGGCCGCTGCTCGCGCAGGGCGGCCAGGCCGGCCGAGAGCCACGCGTCCCAGGGTTCGACGAAGTCGGCGTCGAGCCGCCGCGAAGCGAAGTCCCCCAGCGACGGCAGCTTGCCGTGCCAGCCCGGCGGCGACGCGGCGGCGGCGTTCACGGCGCCGGGCAGCGGAACTGGCGCAGCTCGCGCAGCGCGAACGGGTTGAGCGCGCTGGCCACGCGCACCTCCAGCCGCGCCGGCCGGTTGTCGGGGTTGATCACCACCGAGAAGCGGTCGCTGCTGGCGCCGGGCTCGATCCGGAACTGGTCGAACAGCCGGAACATCGCCCACGAACTCTGCGGCACCTGGGCGTTGACGCTGCCCACGCTCAGGCGCGCGCTCGACGCGACGCGCTGGCTGGGCCAGGTCACGCTCATCGGCTGGCTGGTCGTGCTGAGCCGGTTGACCTGGCCGTCGAGTTCGATCACGACTTCCTTCAGCGCGGGGTCGAGCGCGGTCACGCCGACGTCGAAGCGGAACTGCGGCTGCTTGCCGCCGGCGCGGAAGAAGGCGTCGCGGATGCGGGCCGCGCGCTGGAACTCGGGCAGCCACGACGGCGTGGGCGGACGCGTGCCGTCGGGCAGCGGCTTGTAGCTCCACACCGGCGTCGACACGTCGACCACGCCCGCCAGGCGGCGCTGGAAGAACTCGTCGAGCAGGCCACCCGCACCGAACATCTGGCCGAGATCATCCGGCAGCACGTCGGCGTTGCTGCCGCTGGCGAAGGGATAGCGGCCGCTGATGGTGCGGGCGCAGATCTCGGCGATGGGCCGCAGCTCGGCGGCGATGCCGCCGACCTCGGCCGACTGCGTCACGCCGTCGGCCACGGCTGCCAGCTGCTCGACCATGCCGCGCACCAGCTCGGGCTGCTGCGCCGCGGCCACCTTCACCTTGGCGCCACCACCGCCCGGGGGTGGCGGGCTCTTGGTCTTCTTCGCCTGGTCGGCCGCCGCCAGCTGAGCGTGCAGCTCGCCGAAGAGCTTCAAGGTCTCGTTGATCGGCGGCGGCTCGCCGGCCACCAGCCGGTGGATGGGCGCGAAGTGGTCGTCGACCATGCGCTCCAGCGGCCCGCCTGCCGCGCCCGCGGTCGCGGGGGGTGCCGCACCGGCCAGCGCAGCGGCGTCGGCGCGCGCCTTGTCCGCGGCGGCCTGCGCAGGGTTGGGCGGTGCCGCCGGTGCCACCAACTTCGTCTGTTCGCTCACGCCACGCAGCCATGCGGCCAGCGGCGAATCGACACCCGCCAGCAGGCGCGAGACTGCCATCGCGCGCTCGGGGTCGGACAGCTTCACCAGGCGCACGTCGTCGATGTAGGCGTCCCAGGTCTTGATGTAGTCGGTGAAGTACAGCCGCCGCACCTTGTCGCTGACCGCGGTGCCGAGCGTCGCGTCGCGCAGCCGCGCCGGGTCGGTCTTGAGCCCCAGCACCCAGCCTTCTTCGTTGGCCAGCTGCGCGGTGGCCTTCTGCACCGACGGCAGCACGACGCGGCGGTAGCCGTCCTTGGTGAAGAAGCCGCTGATGCCGCGGGTGAGCGGCTCGCCGCTCTTGCGCTCGAAGGCCTGCGCCGCGTTCGGCCCGGCCGCGCCGGCGGCGGTGAACTCGGGCAGCGTGCCCGGCCGGTACTGGCGCTTGATGCGGCTGTAGACGCGGTATTCGAGGGGGTACGCCGCCAGCATCTCGCGCACGCCGGCCACCAGCGCGTCGTCGCGCGCCACCGCGGCGCGCGGCGGGCCGAGCGCGAGCATGGCGTCGAGGTGGCGGTCGAGCTGGGCGCGGTCCTCCGGTGCCATGCGGGCGTACTGCGCATCCCAGTCCACGGCGATCCAGGCGCGCAGCGCCTCGGCGTCGAAGCGCTCGGGGCTGTGCAGCATGAGATAGGCCTTCAGCGCCTCGTAGGCCGCCTCGAGATTGTCGCGGCCCACGGCGCGCAGGCGTTCCTCGAGCCGGCGCGCGACGCGCGGCTGCATCTGCTTCTCGAGCAGGCGCTGGTAGGCCAGTTGGGCGGCGGCGTCGAGCTTGTCGCCCTGGTACAGGCCCAGGCCGTGCAGCAGCGGCGGGTCGTCGAGCGCCACGCCATCGATGACCGCGGCGTCGCGCACCTGGGCCAGCGGCTGCGGCAGCGGCGACACGTCGGCGCTCGTCGGTGCCGGCAGCGCCGCCACCGCGGCCTTGAGCGCCGGCACGCGTTCGGCCACCTGCTGGGCGTGGTCGACGTTGCGCGCGCGGCTCACCGCCCAGCCCACCACCACGGCCACCGATGCCAACGCCATCGCGCCGGCGGCCGACAGGCGCAGCACGCGCCGCCGGCGCTCGGCCGCGGCGTTGGTGGCGCCCAGGCCGCGCTCGGCGAAGACCACGTCCTTCAGCAGGCGGTGCAGGAAGAAGCTCTTGCCGCGGCCCGGCGCGATCGCGGAAGCGCGTCCTTCGATGCCGAAGCTGCGGCCGATGGCGCCCATCACCCGGTCGATCGAGCTGCCTTCCTGCGTGCCGCTGGTGAAGTACACGCCGCGCACCCGCGGCTGCGCCTCGAGCGCGCCGCCGCCCGAGAACACCTGGCGCAGGAAGTCGGCCAGCACCGGCTGCAGCGCGGCGAACTCCTGCGGGAAGGCGAAGATGGCGCTGCGCTTGAGCACGTCGCGCTCGGCTTCGAGCCGGCCCACCAGCTGCTGCACCAGGCGCTGCTGCAGCAGTTGGAACTGCGCGCCGAAGCCGGCCAGCGCGTCGCCGCCCTCGGTCTCGTCGAGCGTGAAGGTGAAGCCCCAGACCTGGTCGCGGCCGTCCTTGTCCAGCGCCTCGAACGTTTCGTTGAAGCCGCCCAGGAGGTCGGCCTTGGTCACCAGCACGTACACCGGCGCGCGCACGCCCAGCTTGGTCTGCAGCTCGGCCAGGCGGGCGCGCAGCTGCGTGGCGTGCTCGGCGCGTTCGGGCGCGCCCTGCTGCAGCAGGTCCTGCACGTTGACGGTCAGCAGCACGCCGTTGATCGGCTGACGCGGCCGCGTCTTCTTCAGCAGCGCCAGAAAGTTGTCCCAGGCGCTGGCGTCGACGTCCTTGTCGCTGTCCTGCGTGGCGTAGCGGCCGGCGGTGTCGATCAGCACCGCGTCCTGCGTGAACCACCACTCGCAGTTGCGCGTGCCGCCCACGCCCTGCACCGAGGCCTTGCCGCCCTTCGCATCGCCCAGCAGGAACTGCAGCCCGGCGTTCATCAGCGCCGTGGTCTTGCCCGAGCCCGGCGCGCCGACGAACACGTACCACGGCAGCTCGTAGAGGTAGGTGCCGCCGCCGAAGAACGAGCGGCCGCGGGCCGCCTTGAGCTTGGCCACCGCTTCGTCGAAGCGCGCCGCCAGCGCCTGCGCTTCCTTGCTCGCCGCGGTGGGCCCGGCGCCCAGCCCCTGCAGCAGCGCGGCGTTGGTGCGCTTGCGGCGCCAGGCGCGGTAGGCCAGGCGGCCGATCCACGCCGCCCACAGCAGCACCAGGATCAGCACGCGCAGCCACACCGGGTCGAGCGGCCGCACGCTGCCGACGGCCACCAGCGGCCCCACCCACCACACCAGCGCCGAGAGCGCCAGCAGGCCCAGCGTGCCCAGCACGACGGGACTCAACAGCAGCTGCAGGACGCGCTTCATGACGCAGGCGCTGTGGCCAGCAGCGTGATCTCGACGCGGCGGTTCTTCGCCCGGCCGGCCGCGTCGGCGTTGTCGGCCACGGGCTCGGTGTCGGCGCGGCCTTCGGCGGCCATGCGCTCGGGCTTCACGGCCGACGCGGCCAGCAGTGCCTTGACGCTGTTGGCGCGGTCCTTCGACAGGTGCCAGTTCGACGGGAAGCGCAGCGAGCGGATCGGCTGGTTGTCGGTGTGGCCGGCGATGACCACCGGCCCGCCGACCTGGTTGAGCGCCGCGCCGATGCGCTCGAACAGCGGACGCGCCCGCGCCGAGACCTCGGCGCTGCCGGCGTCGAAGACCCCGTCGCCGCGCAGCGTGACGACGGAACGGTCGGCCAGGTCACGCACTTCGACGGCACCCGCGTCGATGTCGCTCTTGAGCAGCTGGGCCAGGCGCGGTGCTGGCGGCGCGGCCGGCGGCGGTGGCGGCGGTGCTGCGGCGGCGCGCGGCGGGTCGAGCGCGAGCAGGGCGTTGAAGGTGGCATCGGTGTGCGACGCCAGCGTGAGCCGCAGCACCAGGAACAGCAGCAGCAGCAGCGCACCGAGCACGGCGGCGACCACCCACAGCGGCACGCCGTCGGACAGCCGCGGCGCCGCTGCGGCTACGCCCTGCCATTGCGGCGACAGGTCGCGCTCCACGGGCCCTGCCAGTTCGCGCAGCTTGGCGGCGAGCCGCTCGCGCACGCTGTCGAGCTGCGCGCGGCCGTTGTCCAGCACCTTGTAGCGGCCCTCGAAGCCGAGCGACAGCACCACGTACACCAGCTCGAGCAGGTTGCGGTGCTCCACCGGGTTCTGCGCCAGGCGCGTCAGCAGCTGGAAGACCTTCTCGCCGCCCCAGGCCTCGTTGTGGAAGTGCACGAGCAGGCTCTGCGCCGACCAGGCGCCCGAGCCGCCCCAGGGCGTGTTCGACGCCGACTCGTCGAGCAGCGTGCACAGGATGTAGCGCGCCGCGATCACCTGCTCGTTCGGCAGGCCCTGCTGGCGCGCCGTGGCCTCGAAGCGCTGCACGGCGGCGATGAGCTGCTGGCGCAGCGCCGCCGGATTGGCATGGCGCAGCGTGGCGCGCAGCCGTGGCGCGGCGCCGAGCAGCGGCGCGGCGGCCTGCACCAGCGGGTTCAGGCTGGCCACACCGGGCAACTGCGGCAGCTCGGGCGCGGGCCCGCCCATCGGCGGCACGCCAGCGGTCGGCGCCGCCGCAGGCGGCATCGCCGCACCCGTCGGGGCCGCGCCGGGCTGGGCCGCCGCGCCCGGGCGGGCACCGCGGCCGGCGCTGGGCTTGATGACCGTGCGGTCCGATTCGAAGGCCGCGAACGGGTCTGGCGCGGGGTCGTCGTGGGGGCTCATCGCTTCAGCGCTCGTCGACGCGTCGGGCCGCGCAGCCGTCAGCCGCGCACCGCCCAGAACTCGATCTGCAGGCCGGGGAAGTCGCCGGCGACGAAGATCGCCAGGCCGCCCGAGGTCTCGAGCTGCTTCCACAGTTCGTTGCCGCGCGTCTCGAGTTCGAAGTACGTGTAGCCGGCGTGGTACGGGATCTGGCGCGGCGCCACCGGCAGCGCGCGCAGCGTCACACCTGGCAGGGCCAGGTTCACCAGGTCGCGGATGCGCTCGGCCGGGCCGATCTTCACCTGGGTGGGGAAGCGCATGCGCAGCGCCTCGCTGGGCATCTGCGCGTTCACCGCCAGAATGAACATCGCCGTGCGCAGCAGTTCCGGGTCGGCGATGATGGCCACGCGGATGCCGTGCTTGCGCTCTTGCAGGTCGATGGGGATGGCGGTCTGCTCGAGCACCATCGACAGCGACTGGCGCAGGTCGGCGATCACCGGGCGGAAGCACGCGGCGAGGTCGTCGTGGCGGTATTCGGGGTAGGCGGGCGGGCGGCGCTGCTCGCGGAACGTGGCCAGCTCGCCGGCCAGCGCCAGGCACTCGGCGTAGAGCCGCTCGGGGTGCAGCAGCGGCAGGCGCTGCAGGTGCGCGAAGGTGGCCTGGCTGCGGTTGATGAGCTGCAGCATGAGGAAGTCGACGATCTCGCCCGTGCCGGCGCGGCCGGGCTGCGCCAGGCGCGCACCGAGCGCCTCGCCGCGCTGGTGCAGCATGCCGTGCACTTCGCGCACGTAGCCGTCCAGCACCAGGTGCGCCGGCGCGTGCAGCAGCGGCGGCACGAAGTGCGGGTCGAGCACGACGCGGCCGTCGGCGCGGCGCTCGACGATGCGCAGCACCGGCAGCGCGACGTAGCCTTCGTTGGCATCGCGCTCGAGCATCAGGCGCAGGTTCAGCCGTCCGACCTGGGCCGGCGCCTGGCGCAGGCTGGTGGCGTGGATGTCGGCCACCTCCACGTCGGCCACCTTCCAGCGCGGCGGCATCGCCGTCTCGCGGCCCTCGCCGGTCTCGACGTCGCTCTCGGTGACGCCGGGGCGGCTTTGCGGCACGGCCAGCACGAGCAGCTGGTCGCGGGCATCGGCCGGCACGTCGAAGGCCGGGGGCGCCGGGTCGTCGCCGGGGATGGTGAAGGCCAGGCCGTCGGGCAGCACGCCGCGCGCGGCGTTGAGCATCACCTTGCCCTGCAGCAGCGCGGCCTCGTCCACCTGCAGCGCCAGGAGGCCCCAGGGCCAGGCCGCCACCGAGGCGACGCGGCCGTCGAGCTGGCGTGCGACGAACCGATCCTGCTGCTGGAAGTGCTGCGGCTGGAGGAACATGCCCTCCGTCCACATCACCTTGTTGTGCCACGTCATCTGGAGATCGGCCCCTCGCCTGCCTCGCTCGCGAAGCGGGCAACGATACACGCGCACAGGGGGGTCGTCATGGCCTTTCGGGGCAGGCAGGCTGCGGCATCCGTCGCGACCGCCCCTCGATTGGGGATGAATCGCGCCGGTGCACGGTCTATCATTTCTTCACCCGGCCGCCGGCACCGCACGCGCCACGCCGACCGACAGCGCGCCACACACACACGCCGCGCATCCAGCCCGCCCGAGCGGCCAGCGGGCGTCGCCAAGAGAGGAGCACCCGAAATGAAGCGTCAACCCTTCGCGCGCCGCGCGCTCGCCCGTGCCGCCGCGCTCACCGCCGCGCTCGGCGCGGCCGTCGCCCTGCAGGTGCAGGCCCAGCCTGCGGCGGCCCCGGCCGTCGACATGGGCCAGAACATCCCCGACGCCAAGACGGTCGCCGACGGCTTGTTCCCCGAGGACGAGTGCGAGCAGCTCAAGGCCGCAGGCTTCAAGTGCATGGGCTTCAAGCCGGCGGTGCGCTACTCGCTGCCGGCCTCGTCGTTCAAGCTCGGCTCGGCCGAACTGCCCGACATGCTGAAGAAGCAGCTGGAGGTGTTCGCCGAGGTGCTGAAGACCAAGCGCGGCAGCGGCAAGGTGGTCCGCATCGAAGGCCACGCCGACGCCTCGGGCGCCGCCGCGGCCAACGTGGCGCTGTCGCAGCGCCGCGCCGAGGCCGTCAAGTCGTTCCTGGTGGAGCTGGGTGCCGACCCGGCGATGCTGGCGCCGGTGGGCGTCGGCTCCAACGCGCCGAAGAACAGCAAGGACCCGTTCGCGCCGGAGAACCGGCGCGTCGAGATCGGCCGCGCCACGCCACCCAGCTGAACACGCACGCGGCCGGCGCTGCGCCGGCACGCCCGCATGGCAGAAGGCCCGCGAACCGCGGGCCTTTTTCGTTTCCGGCGCTCGCCCGGCGGCGTCCGCCAGCGTGGCGCCGCCGCCTCAGGGAATCTGGTGCGTCACCTGGCCCGGCATGTTGATGCTGATGACGCCGGCCCACATGCACATGAGCTTGGAGCTGTCGTTGAGCGCCGGCGCGCCGGTGACCAGCACGGTGGGCGAACCGGGCGCCCACGGCGCGGGCGTCGCCGGCACGCACGGCATGGGGGTGAGCACGCCCATCGCGGCCGCCGTCGCCGCCGCCACCATCGGGTTGGAAGGGCTCTGGCACATGCCGAAGGGCGGGATGTTGACGATTGGGATGTGGTCGAGGATGTTGGCCGCGACCATGTTGCTCGTCATCACCGTCTTGGGCGTCGGCACCAGCGAGCTGGGCGCCATGCCCATCGAGCACTGCATCATGGCGCCCATGCAGACCTGCATTCCCATCGTCGGCTCCTCGTCGCGCGTCGGCTAGATCGATTCGGGCGCCGCCCGGGTCCACACCGTCAGCGCACTGAAGTTGTCGTGGCTCGCCTTGTGGCTGGCCGCCTCGCGCACCTGCGCGGCCAGCTCGCCGAGCCAGGCGCCCGGGTTGGCCGCGCCGCTCAAGGTGCGCTCCAGGACATCATCGGCCAGGTATTCCCACAAGCCATCGGTGCACAAGAGGAAGACGTCGCCGGGCTGCACCTCGTCGGCACCTTCGCCGGCGCTCACCTCGAGGACGTCGGGCGCGATGCCGAGCGCCGAGCGCAGCTCGCTGCGCTTGGGGTGGGTGCGGATCTGGTCGGGCTCGAGCAGGCCCGAGTCGACCAGGCCCTGTACCAGGCTGTGGTCGCGCGTGCGGTCGAGCACGCGGCCGTCGCGGAACCAGTACATGCGCGAGTCGCCGCTGTGCGCCCAGTGCGCGCGGTGATCGGCGAAGTCGATCACCAGGCAGACGACGGTGCTGTGCATGTCCTGCCGCGCGGTGCCGGGCACGCGCTGGGCGATGAGCACGTCGTTGGTGACGCGCAGCAGGCGGTCGAGCTCGGCGGCGCGCTCGGACGGCTGCAGCGAGAAGCGGCCGATCAGCTCCTGCACCGCCAGGCGCGAGGCGATGTCGCCGCCGCCATGGCCACCCGCCCCGTCGGCCAGCACGCAGCACAGGTGGCGGCGCGAGTGCCAGTGGCCGCACGCGTCCTCGTTGTACTTGCGGCCGCCGCGATCGGACATCAGCGCCACTTCCAGTGCCAGCATGGTCGTCCCTCCGTCTCCTGCGCTGCGCCCGTGTTGCCGGCCTGTCAGCGCCGTTGCCGCGTCAGCCCCGGCCGTCGCCTTCGCGCTGCAGCCGGTCGAGCTGGTCCTCGTAGGCCTTGACGAAGGCCTTGCCGAACAGCTCGTCGAAATCGTCCTGGGCCTCGGCCTGCAGCTGCGCGAACAGCTCCTGGAACGCCTCCCACAGCCGCGCCTTGCGCGTCGCCGGGATGAGGCTGCCGATGGCCGAGCGGTGCGTGAGCTTGGCCTCGAGCTGCTGCGGGTCGAAGCGGCCGAGCACGCCCTCGAGCGCCGCCCGCATGCCAGCCATCACGCCCAGCTGGTGCGCGCGCAGGTCGTCGAAGGCGTCGCGCACCGCGGCCGTGGCCGGCATGAAGCCCGGTGCCGGCGGGCCCAGCAGGTGCTGCAGCGCCACCTCGACCGTCGGCGAGAACTTGAGCGGGTTGTTCTCGCGCGCCACGATCATCGTCATCTCGGCGCGCATCTCGCGCTTGAGCGCGGCGCGCGCCACCAGCAGCTCCACCGCGCCGCGCATCGACTCGCGCAGCAGCTGGCCCAGCAGCAGCATGGTCGGGGCATCGAGCTGGTTCAGGCGCAGGCCGGGCGTGCCCAGGCCCTGCAGCAGGGCGCCGAGCAGCTCGGCTTCGTTGGACGTGGCCGATGCGGGCGCGCCTGCGCGGGTTTGCGCGGGGCGCGGCGCCGGGGCCGTGTCGGACAGCGGGGCCGCCGGCGAGAACGGCGCGCCGATCGCGGGGCCGAAGGGGGTTGCCGCCGAGGATGCGCTGGAAGGCGCGGCGGGCTGCAGGACCGACCCCGCCATGGGTTCGATGGCGGCGCCGGCGTTCGCTGCAGCCGGCGACGCGTCGCTGCGGCGCACGCCGGGCAGCGTCACCACGCGGCCGTCGCGCGGCGGGTCGTTCCACGAGAACACGGCTCCGGCGGGCAGCGGCGCTGGCGTCGGAGGCGCGGCGGGGGCGCGCGGCTGCGGCCGCGGCATCGGCGTGTTCAGTTCCGACGCATGGTCCGGCGCCGTCGGCGGCGGCATCAGCGTGGCCGTGCGCAGCAGCGACTGGTAGGCGTCGCCACCCTGACCGGTGTTGGGCTGCGCCAGCAACGCCTGCGCCGGTGGCGCGCCGAGCGGATCGGCCAGCGGGTCCAGGCCAGGGCCTGGCGCGGACAGGCCGAACAGCTCGTCGAGCGATTCGCCGCCGCCCGCCGGCACGCTGCCCAGCACGTCGCCGGCCCGCGCACCAGCCGGGACGGGCGCGGGCGGCGGCGCAGCGTCGTCGGGCGCGAAGGGGTCCCAGTCCTCGGGAATGTGACCCGGCTTGATCGACGCGGCCGGTGCAGCCGCCGCGGGCCAGGATGACGGCGCAGGCGACGGCGCCGGCGCGCCCCAGGGCGACGCTGCGGGCGACGAGGCTGCGCCCCAGGGCGACGGCGACGGCGACGGCCCCGCGCCGTAGCCTGCCGACGCCGCGCGCGGCATGGCCGTCGCGCCGCCTGCGGCCGGCGCCATCGCCGGCGGCGGGGCCGGCACCGCCAGGCCCACGGCGCCGTCGCCGAACAGGTCGGCGAACGGGTCGGCGGCGGCCTTGCTGGCGGCGGCCTGCGCCATGAGCACGTAGCCGCCGATCTGGATCTGGTCGCCTGGCTTCAGCGGCTGCTCGCGTCCGGCGCCCACCGGCTGGCCGTTGACGCTGATGGGATTGCTGCCGTTGTCGACGACCGCGAACTGGCCGGCGCGGAACACCACCCGGGCATGCACGCGCGAGATGGTGCGCTCGGGGTCGGGCAGCACGAGCTGGTTGTTGTCGGCCCGGCCGATGGTGCCACCCAGCTCGTCGAACTGCGCCTCGGGCCCGGCGGCCGGCGCACCGTTGTAGCTGAGCACCCTCAGCACGATCATTCGCCGGCTCCGGTCGCGGTGTCTTGCATGGGCAGCAGCATAGCGGCGGCGCGGGCCTCAGCGCACCACGTAGAAGCGCCCGTCGATGACCGCCAGGCGCACCGGCCAGGCCACCTGCCCGCCGCCCGCGGTGGCGCTGGCCAGCACCGGCTGCCCGCCGGGCCCGAGGCATTCGAGCAGGCGGCCGCCAGCCACGGGGCGCAACGTCAACGCGGCGGCCTTCGGCATCGCCGGCTGCAGCGGCTGCGCCGCGTGCAGGCGCTGCACGGTGGCGCGGAAGCGCCCGACGTCGTCGGCGACGTTGCGCTGGTAGGCCTGCGCCAGTTCCTCGAAGCGGATCCGCGCCGCCTGCACCAGCGGCTCGGGGTCGCCGCGCAACAGGCCGAGTGCCAGGCCTTGCAGGAACGCCGCGGCCGGGCCGCGCAACGCCTGCGCGTCGGCCACCGGCGGTGCGTCGAAGAAGCGCCAGCGCGGAAACGCGATCGGCAGGTCGACCGTCTGGCGCAGCGTGTGCGGCACGGTGGTGACGTCGCCGGCCGGCGGCGCCCAGTCGATCTGCGCCAGCGTGCGCGCGTTCTCCGGATGCGCCAGCTGGCCGATGCGCGGCAGCAGCAGGCGCAGGCTGGCGCCGAGGTGGCCATCGCTCGGCAGCGGCTCGCCCTCCGGCGCGGCGGTCTCGCCAGGCGCCGGCGGCGCGATCACGAGCGCCAGCTCGTTGGCGCCGGCGAGCGTGTATTCGTGGATCGCGACGGTGGTGGCGCCGGCCTGAGGCCCGCTGCGCGCCAGCGGCACGCCGTTGAGCGACGCCTCGGCGACCACGCCGACGCTTTCCAGCCGCAAGACGAGCAGGCGTTCCATCAGGCCGACGTGCTCCAGTCCAGCAGCGTCTGCGCCGGCCACAGCGCATGCTGCAGCGTCTGCACGCCGGCACCGGGTTCGTGCAGCACGAGCGTCAGCGCCGCCGGCTCCAGCCGAAGCTGGGCGAACCACTCGAAGCCACTGCCGCCGCGCGTGCGCGGGCGCAGGCCCGCCTCGCCCACCAGCGCGGCCGACAGCGGCGCTGCCAGGCGCATCAGCACCGCGCTGTCGTCGGCGATGGGCGTGAGCTCGGCGGCAAACGGCAGGCGGATCGACGTGCGCGCCGGCAGCATCGCCGCCAGCAGCGGCGGCTCGGCCGCCTCGCGCGCGATGGCCAGCACCAGCGGCGTGCGGCCGGCCAGGTGCAGCGCGAGCCGGGCCCGTGCGCCGGCCACGGTCAATTCGCTTTCGGCGTGCAGCTCCGCCTGGCAGGCCGCCATGTCGAGCTGCGCGAGCAGGCGCATGAAGGCGCGGCCGTCGAGGCCGCCGGCCCCCAGGCGCCAGCCCCAGGTGAACGCCGCCTGGCCGGTGAGCAGCGCCAGCTGCCCGTCCAGGCGCGCGGCGCTGACGCCGGCGGCCTGCGTCAGCGCCGCCAGCAGGGCCTGCAGCGCCGCGGCACTCGCGGCATCCAGGCCCTGGGCGAAGGTGCGCTGCAGCGGCGCGGCATCGCGCGGCTGGCCGTCGACCTCGACGCTGCAGCGCGTCGCCGGCGCCAGCACCGGCGCGCGGCCGGCCACCACCGGCTGCACCTCGGCGGCGCGGCGTTCGACCTGCAGCCACCACTGCTCGGCCGGCCACACCCACAGCTGCGTCGACTGCGGCCCGAGCGCGTCGCCCTCGTCGCGCAGCCCGCAGGTGGCGAGCTCGAGCCGGAAGATGTCGGGCGAGGTCTCCTCGGCGATGGCGCTGCCCGGCACGCCGCCTTGCACCGGCTGCTGCAGGGCGTGCAGCGGCCAGCTGACGGCGCGCGTCTCGTGCCCCGTCCAGGACCACAGGCCATGCGTGCCGGCGACGCGCAGCGCCGGGTGCACCGCGGTGTCGCACTGGGCGTGCGGCACGGCGCGCAGCTGCATGCGCGCCGGGCGCGCGCCGCCCGGAGCATGCGACAACGCCGCCACCAGCCGCGGCAGCGGGTGCGCCAGGTCGACGCGCAGGGGCGGGGGCAAGGGGATCGGCTCGCGCCCCCAGCCGCCGCCGGCCGCGCGCACGTGGTGCTCGGCCACCGCCGGCTCGACCAGGCGCAGCTCGAAGGCTTCCAGGTCGCAGGCATGGCGCGGCCGCGGCGGCGGCTCGGCGGGGTGCAGCTCGCCTTGGCGGCCCAGGGCGCCGAAGCGGTCGACGAGGCGCGCGTCGGCCGCGGCCAGCTGCTCGGGCCCGATGCGCGCATCGGGCAGGCGCTTCAGCTCGGCGATGGACCGCTGCACCAGCTGGTGCACGGTGAGCCACTCGCGATCGGCGGGCGCGGCCAGCAGCCCCTGTGCCCACTCGAAGCCGGGCTTGTCGTGGAAGGCCGGCCCCCAGACGAACCAGAGGTTGACGTAACGCGCCACGGCCGCGGCCGTCGCCAGGCCGCGCTTGCCGGCCTGCTGCACGCCGTGCTCGACGAAGGCGGCGTAGCGCTCGCCCAGCCGCTCGGGCATGGCGGGCCACTGGGCGGCGAGGTGGTCGGCGAGCGTGGCGACGAAGGCCGCCCACTGCTGCCGCGCCAGCTCGGCCGCAGCGTCGGGATCGCCCGGCTGCATCAGACGTGCGACAGCGGGTCTTCAGGCAGTTCCGGCGCCTTGGCCTCCTCGGGCGCGGTGGGTACCACCGGTGAGGCCCCATTGCCGCTGCCGGCGGCCCCGCCCGAGTTCACCTTCACCATCGGCCCGGTGATGGAGACGCCGTCGGGTCCGATCACGATCGAGCCGGCGCCGGCCTTCAGCGTGAGCTGCATGCCGGCCTCGACAACGACGTTCATGCCGCCCTTCAGGTGCACGTTCATGCCCGCGTCGACGCCGGCGTTCTGCCCGGCCTTCACGTGCAGGTCGGTGCCGGCCTTGATGCTGTAGGCCGTGCCGGCCTCTGCGGTGATGTCCTTGGCCGCCTTCAGCGCGTGCAGGCCGTTGCTCGCGACGAGTACGTCGTCGGCCACCTTCAGGCTGAACTTGCCGTCCAGCTTGTGGCGCACGTCCTTGGCCACGGTCAGGTGCAGTTCGCCTTCGACCTTCTCGAAGCGGTCCTGCTTCACCGTGTGATGCAGGTCCTTGTCGATCTGGACGCGCTGCGAGTCCTTCACGAATTCGAGCCGGTTCTTCTGTGCCTGCATCAGCAGGTACTCGCTGCCCTTGGTGTCGTCGAAGCGCAGTTCGTTGAAGTCTCGCGCTCCACCGCCGGTGGTGCTGCGCGTCTTCATCGTGCTGACGGCCTTGTGGTCGGGCAGCGTGTAGGGCGGCACGTTCTGGCCGTTGTAGACAGCGCCGGTGATGAGCGGTCGGTCGGGATCACCTTCGAGGAACTCGACGACCACCTCCTGGCCGATCCGTGGCAGGGCGACGAAGCCGAAGCCCTTCCCCGCGGCAGGCTGGGCGACGCGCACGAAGCACGAGCTGCCCTGATCCTTCTTGCCTTCGCGGTCCCAGTGGAACTGCACCTTCACCCGGCCGTGCTTGTCGACGAAGAGCTCCTCGCCCGACGGCCCGACGACGGTGGCCGTCTGCGGCCCGGCGACCACCGGCTTGGGCGTGCTCGGCAGCGGCCTGAAGGGCTGCTGCGCCGGCATGGCCGTGAAGTCGCAGGTGTGCGACGCCTGGCTGGCGGTGCCGGCCTCGACGCCGCCCACGCTCATCTTCACGCGCGTGGCCAGCACGACGTATTCGCGGTTCTGCTCGCCCACGGGGTGCTCGGCCAGCGCCAGCCGGGCACCGGCGCAGACGTTCACCGAGTTGGTTTCGGCGTGCGCCAGCTCGAAGTGCGCCTGCAGGGCATCGATGCGCACCCGCGCCGCGTGCGCGGCGTCGTCGGGCAGCTTCGAGAGGTCGCCCTCGGCATAGGGGGCCAGGCCCGCGGGCCAGTCGTAGGACTGCAACGTGCCGTGGGTGTGGCGGCGCGTGACCTTGGCCTCCTTCTCGAAGTTCTGGCCCGGCTGCTCCATCGCGTGGTCGCGCACGAGGAAGCCCGTGGTCTGCAGTTCCTGGCCCCAGCGCCAGGCGCCGATGGACTCCTCGCCCTGCTCGGTGTCGCGCCAGGGCAGCCTAGCCAGGCTCTGCATGGGCACGTGCGCGGAGCCGTCGTCGGCGATCACCATCGTGTGGCGCGCGGCCTCGTGGCGGAAGAAGTAGAAGATGCCTTCGTCCTCCATGAGCCGGCTGACGAAGTCGAAGTCGGTCTCGCGGTACTGCACGCAGTACTCACGCTTGCGGTAGGTGCCCTGCAACTGCACCTGGAAGTTGCCGCCGTAGGCCGAAAGCACCTTGTTGAGGATCTCCGGCACGGTCATCTTCTGGAAGATGCGCACGTTGCGCGAGCGCGTCAGCAACCACAACCAGGGCCGCAGCGTCAGGCGCCAGGCGCGGTTCGAGCCGCTCTTGCCGACGAAGCCGACGGAGGCGATGACACCGTGGTAGTGGCGCACCGGCTTGGTGGCCACCGTGACGGCCACGCTCGCGGGCTTGCCCAGCAGGTCGTCGAAGACGATGGCGTCGGCCGGCCTGGCGACGGCCAGCACCTGGTATTCGAACGGCCGCGAGATCTCCTCGAAGCCCTCCATGCTCTGGAACTGCAGCGCGCTGCCCGCCGCCGGCGGGGCGAGCTTGATGAAGGGAGCGTCTGCCATCGGCGTCTCGTGTGGCGTCAGGGCTGGGTGGTCGGGAAGGCGGCTGGCCGGCGTGCGGTGACCAGCCAGCCCTGCACCGGCTTGGCGTTTTCGCTGCGCAGCACCACGTCTTCCAGGCGAGGCTCGGCTTCGAACCCGACCGTGCCGAGCACTGCCCGCACGTAATCGGCATGGTGGCTGTAGCGGCCGTGCCGCTGCAGTCGCCAGCCGCCATCGTGTTGCCGGTGCTGTGCGCCTCCACCGTGAAGACGAGCCAGCCGCCGGGCACCAGCGCGGCGTAGGCGGCGTCGGCGAATTCGTCGAGGCGGCCGAAGTAGCACAGCGTGTCGGCCGAAACCGCGAGGTCGATCGCCCCGCGCCGCTCGCGCAGGAAGGCCACCAGTTCGGACTGGTACAGCGCGTCGTAGAGCGAGCGCGCGGCGGCCTTCTCCAGCATCGGGCCGGAGAGGTCCACGCCTTCGAGGCGTCGCGCGTGCGGACGCAGATGGCTGCCGCACAGCCCGGTGCCGCACCCCAGGTCGACCACCAGCGCGACGGCCGCACCCGTGCCCAGGACCTCGGTGACGGCACGGCCCACCAGCGCGGGCGCGGCGTAGTCGAGCCGGCCGAGCTTGGCGTCGAAGGTCTGGGCGAAACTGTCGAACACGGTGCGAACATAGTCGTCCGAAGCGCGCTCGGGCACCCTCTGTCCGGTGTAGGCCGCGAGATAGTGCGCCGCCTGCGGGTCGGTCGGGTCTTCGGCGTACCACTGCTGGTAGAGCTCGAGCGCCTGCTCGTGCATGTCCAGCGCGTTGTAGGCCGCACCCAGCATCACGCGCAGCACTTCAGCGCGCGGCGCGGTGACCAGGCCCTCCACACACTGCTCGATGGCGTCGTGCAGCCGGCCGTGGCGCAGGTACAGGCTGGCCAGGTTCTGGCGCGCGTCGGTGAAGTCGGGCCGCTCCGCGAGCAGCGCCTTGAAGGTGGCTTCCGCCCCGGCGACGTCGCCGCGCCGGCCCTGCAGCACGGCCAGGTTGTTGACGGCGTCGTAACGCCGCGGTTCCAGCGCGATGGCGCGGCGGTAATGCGCCTCGGCCTCGCCGTAACGCTCGGCCTGCTGCAGCGCGTTGCCCAGGTTGTTGTGGAACATGGGCTCTTCGGGCAGCAGCGCCGCGGCGCGGCCGATGAGCTCGATGGCGCGTGCGTGGTTGCGCAGCTGGCCTTCGAGCACGCCCAGCATGTGCAGGCCGTCGGGGTGCTCGGGGTGGGCGGCGAGCAATGCCTCGTAGCGCCGGCGGGCCTCGTCGAAGTCGCCGTCCCGATGCACCGCCATCGCCTGCGTGAGCATGGCGGATGCGCCGGCACCCGGCGCAGCGCCGCTCATGGCGCAGGCCGGGCGCTGCGCGAGCGCACGTCGACGATGAAGCGGGCACCGCGCTCGTTCTCGATGAGCAGCGTGCCATCGGCCTGCGCCGCCATCGACTTGAAGAACACGTCCTGCACGTCGCCTTCCTTGCCCGGCACGCGACGGTTGTCGTAGACCTTCAGCGTCCACAGCAGCGCGCCCGACGCCACGTCGTGCGCCGTGAGCAGCCCACCCATCTGGTCGAACCCGGCCACCAGGCCGTTGCGCAGCTGCTCGTAGCGCACGCCGTCGATCACGACCGGGGCCACCGTGGGCGCCGGGATCCGGCTGCCGGACTTGCTGTTCACGACGACTCGCTCCTGCAGTGAAGGGGAAGGATGCGGCTGGCTGGCGCAGCCGCCGTGCAGGCCCAGGGCCGACGCGGCCGCGGCCACCAGGACCAGGCGGCGCTCACCGGTCGAGGGCATTCTGGATGACGCCGGGCGTGAGCGCGCCGGCACACTCGGCGCAGAACCAGGCCCAGCTGTCGGCGTTTTCCAGCGCCCGGGCGGCACTGATCTTCTTCGGATTCATGCCCTGGTGCTCGTAGGCGTGGTCGGTGGTGGCGCACTCTCGATGGGTGAGCTCGTGCACGACGATGCGCGCCCAGTTGGTCAGGCCCTTGAGCGTGTTGCGCGTGCCGAAGAACTCTTCCTCGATGTAGACGACGTCGATCGTGTCGCCCCACACGAAGGCCTCGGTGCCGGTGTTGGCCGTGGTGCCACGCTCGGAGACCGAATCGGTCAGCACGAGGTTGCCCGCCTTGAGCCGGGCGGCGATCTTCTTGAGCCCGGCGTTGAGCGTCGCGCCCATGGCGACGACGTCGTTGTCCTTGCTCTTGGCGTCGGCGAACCAGCGCGCCACGCACGCGAAGTGCGCCGGCCGCTTCATGTCGCCGCTGACCACCATGGCCTTGTGCACCCACTTCAGCGCTTCCTGCGAGGCGTGGCTCAGGTGCTTGCGGTCCTCGAGGCCGAAGCGCTCGGACGTGTCGTCGAGCTTCACCGTCGCCGGGCCCAGCCCGCCCTTGAGCGCCTCGTGCGGCCAGTCGGTGAACGACAGCGGCAGCGACAGGCACCACACGCGGTGGCCGCCGAAGCGCTTGAGCAGGTAGGCGTGGCGCAGCGTCTTCAGCGCGCCGAGCCGCTTGGCCAGGGCACCGTCGATCAGCACCCCGGGGCCGTTGCCGCTGAGCTGCTCGCCGGCACCGGCGAACAACGCCACTGCCTCGCTGCCGCCGGAAGCCACCGCCTTGGCCAGCTTCTTGCGCAGATCGTCGGTCATCCCGGCCTCGCCATCGTCGAGCCCAGTGGCGCCAACGAGCTTGCGCGCCCGTTTGATCAGCGCCTGCCAGTCCTTGTCGGACGAATAGTCCTTGCTCGCGAGACCGGCGACGATCTCGGCGTAGGCGTCGTCGAAGCGTGTGGGCATCGCGGTTCTCCTCTCCTCGGGCGGGTGGTGGCGGCCTCGCGTCGGATCACTTGATCTCGTCGAGCGACCAGCGCAGCGTGCCGATGGTGCCGGCCATCACGCAGGCGTTGTTGGCCATGCACAGCATCTCGCGCGGCTTGCAGGGTTCGCTCTTGAGGTTGCCGTTCGTCTCCTTGCCGAACTTGTGGTTCTCGAGGAAGCCGCTGGCCTCCAGCGCCGCCAGGCCACGCACGTAACCGTCGTGGTTGCCGCGCGGCGGCATTTCGTCCTCCAGCACGCGGCCGATCCAGAACATGTACTTGTCCTCCTTGCCCGGCGTGCCGATGTAGGCCCACGTCTGGCTCGTCGGCTGCCACTTCATCACCGAGTTTTCGCAAGCCACGCCCATGCGCGTCACCAGCAGCGGCAGCGCCTTGAAGGTCAGGTGGGCGTGGCGCCGCTTGAGCTGCGAGACGACCCGCATGGTGTACGAGTCGGCATACGTGCCGTGCCGGTGGCGCAGGTTGCACGAGATCATCTCGACGGTGGTCACGCCCGGGTTGGCCTTGCACCACGCGCTGACGACGTCCAGGAACTCGGGCACGTCGACGTGGCAGAACTTGTCGGCCGCGCCGTGCCCCCAGAACGTCAAGGTGTCCAGGCCGGGGATTTTCTGCGCCGGCACGGCGGAGAAGTCGTGCGCCGGTGCGTTGTAGGTGCGGGCCAGGAGCTCGGCGCGATTCTGGTGGTCGGCGTCGGCCCAGAGGACGGCTATGCCCATAGTTCAAGCTCCGTCGAACGCGTAGGCGAAGCCGCCGTCGGCAACCCCCACCTTGACGCCGGTGATCGGCTTGCCCTCCATCATCCGCGTCAGGAACTCGCGGCTGATGTCCGGCAGCATGGTGTTGGTCAGGATCGCATCGATCATCCGCCCGCCACTCTCGCTTTCCGTGCAGCGGCTCACGACCAGCTTGACCACGTCGTCGCCGTACTCGAACGGGATCTTGTAGCGCGCCTCGACCCGCTTCTTGATGCGGTTGAGCTGCAGCTTGACGATCTTGCCCAGCATCTCGTCGGACAGCGGGTAGTACGGAATCGTCACCAGCCGCCCCAGCAGCGCCGGCGGGAAGATCTTCAGCAGCGGCTCGCGCAGCGCCTTGGCCATGCCTTCGGGGTCGGGAATCAGCTCCGGGTCCTTGCAGAGGCTGGCGATGAGGTCGGTGCCGGCGTTGGTGGTCAGCAGGATCAGCGTGTTCTTGAAGTCGATGAAGCGGCCTTCGCCGTCCTCCATGAAGCCCTTGTCGAACACCTGGAAGAACATTTCGTGCACGTCGGGGTGGGCCTTCTCCACCTCGTCGAGCAGCACCACGCTGTAGGGCTTGCGCCGCACCGCCTCGGTGAGCACGCCGCCTTCGCCATAACCCACGTAGCCCGGCGGCGCACCCTTGAGCGTGGAGACGGTGTGCGCCTCCTGGTACTCGCTCATGTTGATGGTGATGACGTTCTGCTCGCCGCCGTAGAGCGCTTCGGCCAGCGCCAGCGCGGTCTCTGTCTTGCCGACGCCGCTGGTGCCGGCGAGCATGAAGACGCCGATCGGCTTGCTCGGGTTGTCGAGCCCGGCGCGGCTGGTCTGGATGCGCTTGGCGATCATCTCCATCGCGTGGTCCTGGCCGATCACGCGTTCGCCGAGGTGCTTGGCGACGTTGAGGATCGTCTCGATCTCGTTGCGCGCCATGCGGCCGACGGGGATGCCCGTCCAGTCGCCGACCACCGCGGCCACGGCCTGGTAGTCGACCGTGGGCAGGATCAGCGGGCTCTCGCCCTGCAGCGCGTGCAGCTGGGCCTGCACCTCGCGCAGCTGGGCCTGCAGGTCGGCGCGTTCGCCGTCGGTCATGGCGGGTGCCGCCGGCGCCACGCTGGGCGCGGCCTCGGCGGCGGCGGCCTCGAGGTTGCTGCCGGTGCCTTCCACGGGCTGGATGCCGGCGCGCAACTTGGCGCGCAGCGCGAGCAACTGGTCGACCAGCGCGCGCTCCTCGCTCCAGCGCTTGTCGAGTTCGGCCAGCCGCGCACGCTCCTCGTTCAGCGCCGCGGTCGTGTCGGCCTCGCGGTTGCCGATGTCGACGCCGATGGCCTTCTCGCGGCCGATGATGCCGAGCTCGGTCTCCAGCGCCTCGATGCGCTTGCGCGAGTCGTCCACCTCGGCCGGCGTGGCGTGCAGGCTCACCGCGACGCGGGCGCAGGCGGTGTCGAGCAGGCTCACGCTCTTGTCGGGCAGCTGGCGCGCGGGGATGTAGCGGTGGCTCAGGCGCACCGCCGCTTCCAGCGCCTCGTCGAGGATCTGCACCTGGTGGTGCTTCTCCATCGTCGAGGCCACGCCGCGCATCATGAGGATGGCCTTGGGCTCGTCGGGCTCGTCGACCTGCACGGTCTGGAAGCGCCGCGTCAGCGCGGGGTCCTTCTCGATGTGCTTCTTGTATTCGGCGAAGGTGGTGGCGCCGATCGTGCGCAGGGTGCCGCGCGCCAGCGCGGGTTTGAGCAGGTTGGCCGCGTCGCCCGTGCCGGCGGCGCCGCCGGCGCCGACCAGCGTGTGGGTCTCGTCGATGAACAGGATGATGGGCTTGGGGCTCGCCTGCACCTCGTCGATGACGCTGCGCAGGCGCTGCTCGAACTCGCCCTTCATGCTGGCGCCGGCCTGCAGCAGGCCGACGTCGAGCGCGCGCAGCTGCACTTCCTTCAGCGAAGGCGGCACGTCGCCGCGCGCGATGCGCTGGGCGAAGCCTTCCACCACCGCGGTCTTGCCGACGCCCGCCTCGCCCACCAGGATGGGGTTGTTCTGGCGCCGGCGCATGAGGATGTCGACCACCTGGCGGATCTCGTCGTCGCGGCCGACGATGGGGTCCATCTTGCCGCTCCTCGCCTGCTCGGTGAGGTCGACGGTGAACTTCTTCAGCGCCTCCTGCTTGCCCATCTGCGCCGGGGCGATGGCGCCGCTGGCTTCGCCAGGGGCGGCACCGCCGGCCGCACCCGAGGAGCCGTCGCTCGCGCCTTGCCCGTCTTCGGGCGAGCCGGCGATGACCTTAGGCAGCGCGTCGCTCACCTCGTCGACCTTGAGCTTCTCGAACTGCCGGCTGATCGCGATGAGCGCATCGCGCAGGCGCCGCGTCTTGAGCATGCCCACGAGCAGGTAGCCCGAGCGCACCGCATGGTCGCCATAGAGCAGCGTGCCGTAGACCCAGCCGCGCTCGATGGCATCGGCGATGTTCTCGGCGATGCCGCTGATGCTGGTGGCGCCGCGGGGCAGGCGGTCGAGCGCGGTGGTGATGTCGCGCGCCAGCGCCGACATGTCGAGCTCGGCGTGCTTGATCACGCGGTGCCAGTCGCTGTCGTTCGTCTGCAGCAGTTGGGCGATGAAGTGCTCGAGCTCGACGTACGGGTTGCCGCGCAGCTTGCAGAACACCGTCGCGCCCTCGACAACCTTGTAGGTGGCCGGGTTGAGCTTGCCGAAGAGCGTGACGCGGTTGATCTCCGCCATGTCGAGACGTCCTTTCAGTGTGGCGACCGCGCGGACTGCGGGTCGAGGATCAGAAATGCGGTGTCGCGTCCGCGTGGGCCCCGCCGCGCGGCGCTGCTGCCGAGCCAGCTGGTCCAGCCCAGGCGCGCCTTTCGGCCCAGGCTGCACGGCGTGCCCTGGGGAGCAGCGAGCTGCAGGCGCACGTCCCAGCCGAGTTCGTCGCCGACGTACTGGTCGACCAGGGCCTTGGTCACGGCCAGGGAGCCGCCGGTGGGCAGCATCGACTGGAACTGCGCGTCGTCGAGCGGCCCCACGTGCAGCCGGAAGTGATGCTGCCGGTCGAACACCGTGCCGCCGAGCACGGCGCCGCGCCCGAGTTGCGCGCTGCCGCCACGGCTCTTGCCCAGCCGCGTGCGCTCGCGTGGCAACAGCCGCATCCAGCGGCCCACGAACGACTGCACCCGCACCGGCAGGCGCAGCGTGCCGCCCACCAGCGCCTCCAGCCCGTCGGCATTGCGCACCTGGCGTGACAGCACGCCGGCATGGAACAGCTTGGCATGAGACGGCGCGGCATCGCGGCCGCGCCACTCGGTGCCGCCCATGCCGATGAGCGAGCCAACCCAGTCGGCATAGCGGTCGTGTTCCGGCCGGTCGAGGTTGGCCGTGGGCTGCGCCTGCGCCCACGCGCGGTAGAACAGCAGCAGCAGGCGGTGGTGGAACAGGTCCGCGAAGCGCGCCAGCGTGTGGTCGCCCTTGTGCAGCAGGCGCTCGCGCGCGTAGGCCGTCAGGTGCAGCGGCAGCGGGCCGTTGGGGCCGAACAGGCCGAAGAAGCGGACCGTCAGCCGAGGCACGCCACCGCCTTGGGGGTGGAGGTCCACCGCGTCGATCGATGCCGGCGCGAACGCCAGGTCGGGCGTCTGCGCCAGGCGCACGGGCTCGTCGCCGGGGCGCCGCGCGCAGCCCAGGCGCGGCGTGCCGGTCGGCATGCGCGCGTCCACCCAGCGCAGCGCCTGGAAGAAGTCCCAGCGCCATGGTGCCTCGGCCACCAGGGCCAGGGCCTGCTGGGGGTCGGGCGGCAGCGTCGCGCTCACAGCATGGACCTCGCGCCGCAACGCGGCTGGCCGTCGAGGATGGTGCCGCGCAATGGCGAACGAAGGCGCAGCTGGGTGAAACCGTTGATCGAGACGTGGCGCGCAAAGAAGCGCTCGAGCACCGTGCCCAGCAGGAAGGCGCTGCCGCCTTCGAACGCCAGGTCGTCGACCTCGAGATCGATGGCCACGCCGCGCCCGAATGCGATCGGCCCTGGCATCGGGAGCCGGCGCACGACGGCCTCGGTGCGCACCGAGCGCAGGCCGTCGATCTGGCGCTGCGCGGCGGCATCGCCACTGGCGGCATACAGGCGCAGGATCTGGCGCAGGGCTGCGGCGCCATGCTCGGCATCGATGTCCAGCAGCGACAGCTGGTTGAGCGACAGCTGGTTGATCAGCTTCCAGGCCACGTTGCCTTCGCGCACCGCCGACAACGGCCGGCTCGGCCCCTTGATGACGGCGATGCTGCGCACCGGTGCGGGCGTGGCCAGCGTGAGGTCGCCGCCCGCCTGCCCCACCGGCATGAGAATGGGCAGATCCCGGTTGGTGACCAGCGCGCGCACGGCCAGCTGGCGCAGGTCTTCGGCGAAGGGGGCTTCGGCGGGATCGACCACCGAGATGAACACCTCGGTGCCGAGGTAGCCCGAGCGCGGGCCGTCGCGTTGCTGCAGCGCCGACATCAGGCGCGGCTCGCGCTGCACGGCGTAGTAGGCCGGGTGATCGCGCCCTTCGGTGTGGAAGGCGCGGTAGAACGGCAGGAAGGTCCACTGCGCCTCCGCCCCCACGCCGTAGCCCTGCACGTCGAGGATGGAGTGGATCTCGAAATCCTGCGGCCGCGTGCGGTCGGGCACGACGTGGTGGTCGGGAATCTCGGGCGAGACGTGGATGCGGTCGCAGCGTTTTTCCAGCAGATTGACCGCCGGTACGCAGTGCAACGCGAGGCAGCTGGCATCGACGGCCTGCTGCAGCGCCGCGTCCGCGCGGCCGAACAGCAGCACGATCTCGACCTCGTCGCCGCCGATGCGGCGCAGCGCCGGCCCGATGCCGGCCAGCGAGAAGAACAGGAAGCGCGGTGCGAAGGCGAAGTATTCCTGCAGCAGCCGGTAGCCCTCGAAGCCGCGCAGCGTCTGCGGCAGCAGCGCCTCCTCGTCGGCGTAGCCCACCGGCACGACGGCGTCGCCATCGAGCACTTCGAAGCGCCCGTTGCGCGCGGCGCGCGCGCCCGGCTGCACCAGCACGCCCAGCGTGCTGCCGCACACCAGCTCGTGCAGCCGCAGGGCGATGTCCTCCACGCCAGTGACGTGCAGCTGCAGGTCGTCGAGCGCGATGGCGGAGAAGCCGAGGCCCGCAGTGGCGCGCAGCCGGATGCGCAGGCCGGCGCGGTAGCGGCGCAGCTCGGGCAGCGATGCCACCGGCAAGTCGGCGGCGTGGGTGAAGTACTCGGCGTGCACCAGCTCCAGCGGCCACAGCCGCAGCGCGTGCGCGGTGCGGAACTCGCACGCCGTCGCCGACGCACGGCCCGGCTGACCGACGAGCACGCTGCCACGCGGCACGACGGGGCCGGCGGCCAGCGTCGCCTCGCCCAGCTGCGGCTCGAAGCGCGCGATCAGCATCGAGGGCGTGGGCGTCAGGAACTGCGGATAGACGATCTCGAGCAGCCGCTGCGTGAAGCGCGGGAACTCGGCATCGAGCTTGAGCTGGATGCGCCCGGCCAGGAAGGCGAACCCCTCGAGCAGGCGCTCGACATAGGGGTCGGCCACCTCCAGGCCCTCGAGCCCGAGGCGGGCGGCGATCTTGGGGAAGGCCTGGGCGAACTCGGCGCCCATCTCGCGGAGGTGGCGCAGTTCCTCGTTGTAGTAGCGCAGCAGCCGCGGGTCCATCAGCGGTTGCTCTCGCGGATGGCGACGCGGCCGGTCTCCAGGTCGACGTCGGTGTGCAGCATCAGCTCCAGCGGCACCGGCTGCGCCCAGAGATGCCCGGTGATGCGAAAGCCGATCTGGTTGTGGTGATCGATCAGCCGCGGGTCGAAGATGGCCTCTACCACCAGCGACTCGGGCAGGATGCGCGGCTCGTGCTCGACGATGGCGCGGCGCACGCGCTCCTGCAGCGCGGGCACGTCGATCGACGACGCCGTGCGCCCCGACAGCGGCGGCAGGCCGAAGCCCAGCACCGAGCGGGCGGCGTGCGGCACGTGCGACCAGTCTTCCTCGATCGCCGGGCGCGTGGTGTTGAACAGCCAGCCCAGGTCGCGCAAGACCAGCTCGCGCAGGCGTGAACGGTTGATCACCCGGGTGTCGGGCGCCTCCACGGCCGACGCCGGGTCGTCGTCGGTCAGCCGGTCGAGCAGGGCCGGCTGCAGCCGGTCCTGCGCACGCAACGTGGCCATGGCGAGCCGCTCGCGATCAGTCGATGACGATGGTGCGCACGTCCATCAGCGCGGCCTCCTCGGCATCGGTGCACAGCACGCGCTGCCCCTCCCCGCGCCACACGCCGTGCTCGTCCTCGCGCCACTCGGTGCGGCGCGACAACGCGAGCGCGTCGCCCTGCGCGACGTCGGTGTCGGGGTAGCGCACGGGCACCAGGCCGACCGTCTCGCCGCCGTTGGCGAAGGTGAAGTGCGCCGGCATCCACACGGCGTCGCGCAGGTCGGCCGGCGCTTCCAGGCTCACCTGCGACAGGCGGTTGAACGGCAGCCAGTAGTAGCGGCCGTTGATCACGGCCTCCAGCACCGGCCCGAGGCGCGAATCGGCATCGGCGATCCAGGCGAACGGCCTGTCGTCGAGGCGGCCGCCGCTGGCAGGCGCTTCGTCGAGCGCCTGCGCGCGCAGCTTGGCCGCCGCTGCATGGTCGCCGCGGCCGGCGCGGAGCAGGGATTCGATGAGCAGCGCGATCCAGGGCTCCGGTTCGCCGAAGAGCAGGGGCACCTTGGTGCCGGCGAACACCTGCTGGCGCAGCTGCTCGCAGAAGATGGCCTCGCGGTAGGTCTGCGCCATGGGCAGCGTGGCCGGATCGAGCTCGGACGCGACGGCCAGCTGGTTGAGCGCGCGGTCCCACTGTCCGGTGACGGCCAGCAGCTGGAAGAGAAAGGTGCGCAGCGCCGCGTCCTGCGGTTTGCTGCGCACCTGGTCGGTCAGGAGCTTGAGCGCGCCCGCGGCATCGCCGGCACGGAGGGCCGCTTCGGCGGCCGGGGCTGTCGTCGTCATGGCGATGGACGCTGGGTGACGGAAAAGACGGCGCCGCAGCCGCGGGGATGCCGACGCTGGCTGCGGCAGGTGGGGCGCGGCGCCACCGGCGCGCGCCCGCTGCGGCGGGTCAGACCTTCTCGTTCTTCTTGATGTCGTAGGTCACTTCGCCCGCAGGCTTGCCTGCGCCCTTCTCGTCCTGCACCTGGTACTCGAACTTCACCTTCGAGAAATTGATGGTGACGTTCTCGGTGAGCCGGTCCTCGCCGCCGCTGCCGCCGGTGCTGACGGCGGTGATCAGGCAGTCGGTCAGTTCGATCTTGATGTACTCGAGCGGCTTGTCGCCGGCCTTGCGCACGACCAGGTTGGCCTTGGGGATGTGCTTGCCCGTCAGCGCGTGCATCAGCAGGGCGGCCGAGCCCGAATCCACCCATTTGGTGAACGAGATGTCCTGGACGTTGGCCTTGCCGCTGCCGCCGCCGCCGCCGGTATGGCTCGAACCGCTGTTCGACACGCCCCAGCTCCAGGCCAGCACGTCGAACTCGTTCGGGTGCTTGCCGTCCTTGGACTCGCCCTTGATCCCTTCCAACTTGAGAAACATGTCCATTGCCATGGTGGCTGCTCCTTGTGCGCTCCTCCATCGAGGAGCTGATGATCGCTGCAACGTCGCCCGACGGTTCCAGGCGCCCTCCCTCGCAGCTTTCGGGGAGAGATTGGGTCAGTTCCCCAACGGCTTCATCCTGCCTTCGCAGAGGGCAGTTTGGAAACGAGCCTAAGGGATACCGTCAGTCCCTCGAGCTGGTAGTGCGGGCGCAGGAAAAATTTCGAGCTGTAATAGCCCGGGTTGGCGGGATCCTCCTCGACCACGACCTCGGCATCGGCCAGTGGACGCCGGGCCTTGGTGCCCTCCGACGAGTTGGCCGGGTCGCCGTCGACGTACTGCATGATCCAGTCCTGCAGCCAGCGCTGCACGTCGGCGCGCTCCTTGAACGAGCCGATCTTGTCGCGCACGATGCACTTGAGGTAGTGCGCGAAGCGCGTCGTGGCGAACAGGTACGGCAGGTTGGCGGCGAGCTTGGCGTTGGCCGTGGCGTCGGGGTCGTCGTACTCGGCCGGCTTGTGCAGGCTCTGCGCGCCGATGAAGGCGGCGAAGTCGCTGTTCTTGCGGTGCACCAGCGGCATGAAGCCGTTCTTGGCGAGCTCGGCCTCGCGCCGGTCGTCGATGGCGATCTCGGTGGGGCACTTCATGTCCACGCCGCCGTCGTCGCTGGGGAAGGTGTGCGTGGGCAGGTTGGCCACCGCCCCGCCCGATTCGATGCCGCGGATGCGCGTGCACCAGCCGTACTCCTTGAACGAGCGGTTGATGTTGGTGGCCATGGCGTAGGCGGCGTTGGCCCAGGTGTACTTGCCGTGGTCGGCGCCGCCGGTGTCTTCCTCGAAGTTGAAGGCTTCCACCGGGTTGGTGCGCGCGCCGTAGGGCATGCGGGCCAGGAAGCGCGGCATCGCGAGACCCACGTACTTGCTGTCCTCGCTGTCGCGCAGGCTGCGCCAGGCGGCGTATTCCGGTGTGGTGAAGATCTTGGTCAGGTCGCGCGGATTGGCGAGCTCCTGCCACGAGTCCATCTGCATCAGCGTGGGCGAGGCGCCCGTGATGAAGGGGCAGTGCGCCGCCGCCGCCACCTTGGCCATCTCGGCCAGCAGTTCGACGTCGGGCGCGCTCTGGTCGAAGTGGTAGTCGCCCACCAGGCAGCCGAAGGGCTCGCCGCCGAACTGGCTGTACTCCTCGTTGTAGATCTTCTTGAAGATCGGGCTCTGGTCCCAGTTGGTGCCCTTGTAGCGCTTGAGCGTCTTGCCGAGTTCGGCCTTGGAGACGTTCATCACGCGGATCTTCAGCTGCTCGTCCGTCTCGGTGTTGTTGACCATGTAGGCCAGGCCGCGCCACGCGCCTTCCAGCTTCTGGAAGTCGGCGTGGTGGATGATCAGGTTGATCTGGTCGGACAGCTTCTTGTCGATCGCCGCGATCATGGCTTCGATCGACGCGACGACGTCGCTGCCGATCAGCTGCGTCTGCGCCAGCGCCTGTTGCGCCAGCGTCTGCACGGCCTGTTCGACGGCGCTCTTGGCGTCGTCGCTCTTGGGCTTGAATTCCTTCTGCAGCAGCGAGGCGAGGTCGCTGCCTTCCATCGTCACGCTGGCCAGTGCAGCGGAGGTCTGGGTCTCGGCCATTTGATTGCTTGCTCCTGTTGAAGACGGGTTCCGCGGGCGGCGCGCGCGCCGATCAGGCGGCGTCGGCCGGCTTGGCCGAGCTGGCCAGCGTGCCCAGCAGCGCCGGGTCCTTCATCAGGCGGCCGATCAGCTCTTCGGCGCCGCCCTTGCCGTCCATGTACGTGACGAGGTTGGCCAGCTGCTGGCGCGCCTCGAGCAGCTTGTTGAGCGCATCGACCTTGCGCGCCACGGCAGCGGGCGAGAAGTCGTCCATGTTCTCGAAGCTGATGTCGACGCTGAGATTGCCTTCGCCGGTGAGCGCGTTGGGCACCTGGAAGGCGACGCGCGGCTTCATGGCCTTCATGCGCGAGTCGAAGTTGTCGACGTCGATCTCCAGGAACTTGCGGTCGGACACCGGCGCCAGCGGCTCGGCCGGCTTGCCCGACAGGTCGGCCAGCACGCCCATGACGAACGGCAGCTGCACCTTCTTCTCGGCGCCGTAAACCTCGACGTCGTATTCGATCTGGACGCGGGGCGCGCGGTTGCGTGCGATGAACTTCTGGCTGCTGCTCATGGGGATGCTCCTGTGCGGGAAAAGACGGGCGGTGGGGTTTTCTTCGAACGGGCGGGGTTCGTCAAGCGTCGCCCGTTCCGGGCTCCGTGACCGAATCGGGATCGACGCCGACGACCCGGGCGACGTCGGGCAGCGCCTCGGGCGCCAGCGCCTTGAGCAACTGCAGGAAGTTGTGCCCCACCAGCTGGCGCGCGCGGCGCAGGAACAGCGGCGCGGGGTTGGTGGGCTCCGTCTGCTCGAGGTAGGCGATGACCATGTCGATGGCGCGCAGCGCGTCGTCGCGCGAGTGCACGCCGCCGCTCAGGCCCTTGCCGCGACCAGCGCCGTCGGCCGATCCGCCAGCGTCGCTGGCTGCGTCTTCGCCATCGGCGCCTTCGTCCCCGGCACCGGCTTCGTCGGGCAGCAGACTGGCGATGCCGTTGACCACGGCGTACAGCGGCCGCAGGTCGGGCGCGTCATTGCCCAGCCGGTCGGAGAGCCGCGACATCAGCGCACGCAGCTGCGGCACCGAATTGGTGTACACGGCGCGCAGCTCAGGCCGCTTGTCGAGCAGCGCAGCCAGCATCATCGTGACCTGGCCCTTGCTGAACTCGTCGCGGCCCGGCGCCACCGGCATCAGGCCCAGCGCGGCCTCGACGTCGCGGCCCAGCAGCTGGCCGATGCTGCGGTCTTCGACCACGTGCACGTCGCGCACGTCGCCCAGCACGCCTTCGTGCTCGCGCAGCAGGGTGAGGGCGTTGACCCGTCCGTACGGGTCGCCGTCGTCGGGGTCGGGCAGCGGGTGCACGCCGTCCCAGAGGTTGTCGAGCATGCCGTTCAGCAGCTGCAGCCCGGGCAGCAATGCACCGTAGCCGTGCAGGTGCAGCTGGCTGCGCAGCCAGGCGATGGCGACCCGCACGTCGCGCGTGCGTTCCATCAGGCCCTGCGCGATCTCGGCGGCGCTGCGCCAGTCGGGCGGCTCGGCAGGGCCGAACTGCGACTCGGGTTTGCCCGTGGTCGCCTGGGTCAGCGCGAGGAAGTCGTTGTCGTACTCGAGGTCGGCGCCGCAGGGTGCGGCGTCGTCGGCCAGCGGTTGGCTCCAGGTGGCCGCAAAGGCGTGCGCGTCGTCGAGATCGCTCATGGATGGATGTTGTGGCCGGCACGCTCGGCGCCGTGGCGCGCTGCACGTGAGGCCCTCCAGCGACCGCGCAGCGGCGCGCAGTGTCGCCAAAACACCTGCCCCTGCAAAGCCCTGAAAGCCCTCGGTGACCGTCGGCCCGACGCCATGCCGCGTTCAAGGGGACCTTGTCACGGCCACCCCGTATTTCGCGCCCCATCGGGCATCGTGCACATCACCCCGAGGAGGGAGCGCCGGGCCATCACCGCGCCATGGTGCGGCAGTAACATCGCGCGCCGCTGACAGTGCAGCGACGCGAGGCGAGGGATGGAGACGTTCGGAGGCGGCAGCTCCCGCAGGGCCGTGGCTGCAGGCATCGCCATGGCGCTGCTGGTCGCGATCGCGCCGCTGGCGGCGAGGGCCCAGACCGCGCCGCCCGCTTCCCCGCCTCCGCCGCCGCGCACGCCGGCCGTCGTGCCGCAGCCCGGCGAGCTGGCGCCACCCATCGTCACGCCCGACAGCAGCGCGAACGTGCCGCGCCCCGCGCCGCCGCGCGAGCTGGCCAAGCCCGAGGACGACCTGCGCCTGGACGTGGCGCGCTATGCGCTCGACCCGGGCGCGCCCGCCGCGCTGCGCGACGCGCTGCCGCGCATCACCGCGCGCTACACCGGCGCCAACCGCAGCTTCGAGGACGTGTCGGGCGCCGCTGCCGAAGTCACGCGCTTCCTGCAGCGCGACCTGGGCTACTACCTGGGCTACGCCTACATCCCCGAGCAGCAGCCCGAAGGCGGCGTGATCCGCATCGCCGTGCTCGAGGGCCGGCTCGACCGCGTCACGCTCGAGTGGCCGGGCAACCTGCCGGTGAAGCGCGAGGTGGTCGAGGCCTATCTCGCGCGCCTGGTGCCGGGCGAGGTGCTGAAGGTGCGCGACGTCGAACGTGTCGTCTACCTGGTCAACGACCTGCGCGGCATGACGGCGCGCTTCGAGGTGCGCGCCGGCAGCAGCCCCGGCACGGCGACGCTGGTGGTGACGCCGGCACCCGAGGCCGTGTACGCCGGCAAGGTCGAGCTCGATGCGAACGGCACCAGCGCCCTGGGCGAATACCGCCTCTCGGGCCTGGGCCAGATGAACAGCCCGCTGGGCCGCGGCGACGGCCTCACCGCCAACGCGCTGGTCTCGCACACCGGCGGGCTCGCCTTCGCGCTGCTGGGCTACACCACGCCGCTGGGCAACGACGGCATCAAGGTCGGCAGCTCGGTCTCGCTGGTGCGCTACCAGCTCGACAAGGACGCCTTTCCGCTCGACCTGAACGGCACCGCCGCCACGCTCAACGCCTACGCGCTGTACCCGGTGGTGCGCTCGCGCAACTGGAACCTGTTCACGCTGGCGTCGCTGGAGCACAAGCAGTACGAGGACCGCAACATCTCCTCGGCGGTGAAGAAGAGCGTCGACACCATCGCGCTCGGCACCACGGGTGACTTCCGCGACAGCCTGCTCGGCGGCGGCGTCAACACCTACGAGGCGAGCGTCGTGCACGGCAGCGTGCGCTACCCTGCCGGCCGCAACTCGGCGCTGGACGACGACGAGCGCTTCACCAAGCTCACCTACGGCTACACCCGCCTGCAGGACTGGATCACCGGCCGGGCGCTGGTGTACTTCGCCATCCGCGGCCAGTACGCGGCCAACAACCTCGACACCACCGAGCAGTTCCGCATCGGCGGGCCGGAGAACGTGCGTGCCTTCCCCGTCGGCGAAGGCACGGGCGACATCGGCGTCATCTCCAGCCTCGAGCTGCGCCTGCTGCCGCCGGAGGCCTGGATCGGACGCATCGCCCGAGAGATGGTCGCCTCGGCGTTCGTCGACGCCGGCTACGTGCAGTTCCGCTACCGGCGCAGCCTGACGATCGACCCCAACGCCGGCCCCAACCACGCGCGCTACGCCGGCGTGGGGCTCGGCCTGTCGTGGGTGCGGCCCGGCGGCTACACCCTGCGCGTGTCGGTCGCCAAGCCCGTCACCGGCACGGCACGCGGCGAAGACCAGCAGCGCGACGCGCGCTTCTGGCTGCAGGCGGCCAAACTCTTCAACTGAGCGGCACGCGCCCGTCCGACCGGCCCGTCGCGCCGTTCAAGCCCCTCACGGCCTTCACGCCCCTTCCGGCCCACCCGCGCGGCTGAAGCCCCACCCGAGCACGACACCATGCGCACTCCTGCCAACGCTTCCGCCCCGCGCCGCCCGCGCAGCACGCGCCAGGCCCGCTTCGCCCTGCGGCCCGTCAGCCTGGCCGCCTGCCTGATGGGCGCTGCGCCGATGGGGCTGGCGCTGCCGCAAGGGCCGGTGCAGACGCAGGGCCAGGCGCAGGTGAGCGTCACCGCGCCGGGGCAGATGGCCATCGTGCAGACCACGCCGCGCGCCGGGCTCGACTGGACGAGCTTCTCCATCGCCGCGGGCGAGCGCGTCAGCGTGCAGCAGCCCGGCAGCAGTTCGGTGCTGCTGAACCGCGTGCTGGGCAACGATCCGTCGCACATCCACGGCGCGCTCACCAGCAACGGTCAGGTGTGGCTGGTGAACCCGCGGGGCATCGTCTTCGGCGCGCAGTCGCGGGTCGACGTCGGCGGCCTGGTCGCCACGACGCTCTCGGTCACCGACGACGCCCTGGCCGCCGGCCGGCTGCAGCTGGGCACGGCGGGCGGTGCCGACGCCGGCGCGCTGCGCAGCGAAGGCCGCATCACCGCCGGCGACGGCAGCGTGGTGCTCGTCGCGCCCCAGCTGCTGCACAGCGGCACCATCCAGGCGCGGCGTGTCGGCCTGGCGGCGGCCAGCGAGGTGCTGGTGGACGTCGAAGGCGACGGCCTGGTGTTCTTCAACGTTCGCAACGACCGGCTGCAGGCGCGGCTGGACGTGCTGGGCAACGTGCTGGCCGACGGTGGCCACGCCGAGCTGCGCGCGGCCGCACGCGCCGGCCTGGCCGACACCGTGCTCAACGTCGACGGCATCGTGCAGGCGCGCTCGCTCGGCATGCGCGACGGCCGCATCGTGGTCGACGGTGGCACGAGCGGCATCACGCGCGTCGCCGGAACGCTGGACGCCACCGGCGCCGGCGCCGATGCGCGGGGCGGCCGCATCAGCGTCGAGGGCGAGAAGATCGGCCTCGTCGGCAACGCGCGCCTGGACGCCTCGGGCAGCGCCGGCGGCGGCGCGGTCTTCGTCGGCGGCGGCTTCCAGGGCCAGGACGCCACGCTGCGCAACGCGCGCATGGTGAGCGTCGGGCCCGACGCGGCGCTGGCGGCCAACGCGGGCGAGCGCGGCGACGGCGGCACGGTCATCGTCTGGTCCGACGACGCGACGCGCTTCCACGGCCGCGCCGACGCGCGCGGCGGGGCGACGGGCGGCGACGGCGGTCTGGTCGAAGTGTCCGGCAAGGCCTACCTCGACTACCGCGGCAGCTCCGACCGCAGCGCGCCGATGGGCCGCGCCGGGGTGCTGCTGCTCGACCCGACCAACCTCACCATCGCAAGCGCCGGCGCCAACATCGACGATTCACCCGCACCCGGGGGCGGAGACCTCTCGAGCGGCACGCTGTTGTTCGGTGCGCCGGGCACCAACAGCGTCATCACGGCCGGCGCGGTGCAGACGCAGCTGGCTGCGGGACCAGTGCAGTTGCAGGCCGAGGCCCTGATCAACGTCAACGCCGCGATCACGTCCGCCAGCGGCAACAACCTCACGCTGCGCGCGGGCGGCTCGATCAACGTCAACCAGCCGATCAGCGTGACCGGCGCACTGACGCTGAGCGCCGGCGACGCCGGCGCCACGGCCCCGGTCTCGGCGGCAGGCGTCACCGTCGAGGCGGCCCTGAGCGCCGGCGGCACGCTCACCCTCGGTGCCGGCGGCTCGGGCGTGCACGAGATCAAGGCCAACCTCAGCGGGCAGACGCTGTCGGTCACCGGCGGCATCCTGCTCAGCAGTGCCAGCACCTGGACACTGGCCAACGACACCACGCTGGCCAACACCGTCACCGGCAGCGCGGCCCTCTCCAAGGCCGGCGCCGGCGTGCTGACGCTGTCGGGCGCCAGCGGCTACACCGGCGCGGTCATCCTCAACGCCGGCGGCTTCAGCGCCACGGGGGCACTCGGTTCCACGAGCATCACCGCCAACGCCGGCACCTTCACCGTCGGCGCGCTCGACGCGCTGGCCAACGGCGCGGCGCTCACTGTCGCCAACGGCGCCACGCTGTCGATGGCGGCGAGCGACCAGGTCACGTCGCTGGCGCTCGGCGGCACGCTCAGCGGCGCGGGCACGCTCACCACCAGCGGCACCACCACGCTCAACGCCGGCGCACTCGTCGCCGCGCCGCTTTCGGCCAACGCGCTGGTCGGTGCCGGCAACGCCACCATCACCGCGGCGGCCAGCGTCACCACCAGCGCGACGGTGAACAGCGGCACGCTGACCGTCGGCGACGGCACGACCAACGGCTCGCTCAGCGCGGCGACGATCACGGTCAACACGCCCGGCGTGCTGGCCTACGACCGCAACGACACGCACGACATCGGCGCCATCGCCGGCAACGGCACGCTGCGCCAGGCGGGCAGCGGCCGGCTGCAGCTGACGAGCGCCACCGGCCAGGTGACGACCGCCGTCGACGTCGCCGCCGGCACGCTGGCGCTCACCGGCGCCAACCTCAACCTGATCGCCGACGCATCCAGCGTCACGGTCGGCAACGGCGCCACGCTGGCGGTGGGCAACACCAGCGAGACCATCTCGGCGCTGACGCTGAACGGCGGCGGGGTCGAAGGCAGCGGCACGCTCACCGTCACCAACGCGCTGACCAGCACGGGTGCGAGCCAGCTGCGCAGCGACGTCTCGGCCGGCAGCGTCGCCGTTAACGGCGGCACCCTCGTCGTCGGCAACGGCAGCACGGCCGGCACCCTGACGTCGGCCGGCGCCAACATCGCATCGGGTGCGGTGCTGGCCTACGACCGCAGCGACAACGTCACCCTCGGTCTGACCACCGTCAGCGGCGCAGGCGCGCTGCGCCAGACGGGCAGCGCCGACCTGCGCGTCGCCGGAGGCGCCGGCCAGGTCGCCAGCGGCGCGCTCGAGGCCAGCGCCGGCCGCATCGTGCTGCTGACGGGCCAGAACAACCGCATCGCCGACACGACGCCGGTGGCGCTGTCGGGCAACGCGCAGCTGGTGCTCGAGAACGCCAGCGAGACGATCGCGTCGCTCGCGCTGACGGGCAGCGGCGGCGTCGGGGGCAGCGGCACGCTGTCGACGACCGGCGCGCTCACGAGCAGCGGCACCGCCACGCTGGCCACGGCGGTGAACGTCGGCGGCACGGCCACGGTGTCGGCCGGCACGCTCACCGTGGGCAGCGCCGGCATCGGCAGCCTGTCGGCCACCGGCGGCATCACCGTCACCGGCGGCAGCCTGGCGCTGGCCGACGGCGGCAGCGGCGACCGCCTGGGCAACACCACCGCGGTCACCGTCAGCGCCGGCAACCTGGCGCTGGCCAGCGACCAGGACGAGACCGTCGGCAACGTGGTGCTGAGCGGCGGCACGCTCACGACGAGCACGCGCCGGCTCACCTCGGGCACCGGCAGCTACACGCTCAGCGGCGGCAGCCAGGTCAACGCCAACCTCGGCACGGGCACGATCGACGTCACCGGCGCCGCCACGCTCGACGCCGGCGCCACGGCCACGGCCGTCATCGTGCGCAACGGCCAGACCCTCACGCTGGGCAGCAATGCCGACCTGGCCGCCGGCGCCACGGTCACGGTCGAGACCGGTGCCACGCTCACGCTCGGCGCCGCCAGCGACACGGTGACGACGCTGGCGCTGGCCGGCACGCTGGCCGGCGGCAGCACGCGCACGCTCGCCGCCACCACGCACACGCTGCAGGACGGCGCCGTGGTGAACGCTCGCCTCGGCGGCACGGGCACGATCAACAGCAGCGGCGCGGTGGCGCTGAACCAGCCCAGCACGGCGACCACGGTCAACGTCAACACCAGCGGCAGCACGCTGACGCTCGGCGGCGCCGACCTGCTGGCCAACACCGCTGCCGTCACCGTCGCCGCAGGCGCCACGCTGGCGCTGGGGGGCGACGACACGATCGGCGCGCTGACGCTGGCCGGCACGGTGTCGGGCAGTGGCACGCTCGGCGCCGCCTCGCTCGTCGCCAACGGCGCGGCGGCGGCGCTGCGGGCGGCGCTGACCACCACCGGAAACGCCAGCGTCTCGAGCGGCGTGCTGACCGTGGGCGACGGCGCCGGCAACGGCAGCCTCGGCGTCGGCGGCACGCTCACCGTGGCCTCTGGCGCGGTGCTGGCCTACGCCAACAACACGCCGCTGACGCTCAGCCAGAACATCCTCGGCGGCGGCACGCTGCGCCACACCGGCAGCGCGGCGCTCACGCTCGACGCCGACGCCGACGCAATCGGCGCGGTGCAGGTCTTCGGCAGCAGCAGCTTCACGCTCGCCAACGGCAACAACGACCGCCTGGCCAACGGCGCCACGGTCACGGTCAACAGTGGCGCCACCTTCGCGCTCGGCAACAGCAACGAAACCGTCGGCACGCTGGTGCTCGCCGGTGGCACGCTGGGCGCGGGCGGCGGTGGGCGGCTCAGCGCCGGCAACTACGACCTGCAGGCCGGCGCCGTCGTCAATGGCACGCTCGGTGCGGGCACGCTCGCCACCAGCGGCAACGGCACGGTCACGCTCGGTGCGGCAGTCGATGCGTTGACGATCAACGTCGGCGCCGGCTCCACGCTCGCCATCGGCGCCTCGGCGGGCCTGGTGAGCGGCAACAACGGCGCCAACATCAGCGTCGCCGGCACCGGCCGGCTGCGCCTGAGCCGCGACGTCAGCGTGCAGTCGCTCAGCCTCGCCGGCACGCTCGACAGCACCGGCACGGCGGGCGCGCCGTTCACGCTGACGACGGTGGGCGTCAGCCAGGGCGGCGGCACCACGCTGGCGGCCGGCGGGCTGATCGACACCAACGCCCGGCTCGACGGCGGCCGGCTCACCGTGACCGGCGACGCCACGCTCGCCGGCCGCACGTTGACCAACGTGCGCGTCAACAACGGCGGCATCCTGCGCCTCAGCGCCGACAGCAGCGACCACATCGTCGACAGCGCGACCGTGACCCTGGTCTCGGGCAGCACCATCCAGCTCGCCGCAGGCGTCAACGAGATCGTGACGGAGGTGACCGGACCCGGCGCCATCGTCGGGCCGGGCACGCTCAACCCCGGCACCTACCGGCTCGAGGATGGCGATGTCGTGCCCCAGGGCAACACGGTCAACGTCGGCCAGCTGGTGAGCGACGGCACCACGTCGATCCTGGGCACCGTGTCGGTGAGCGGCAGCGCCACGGTCAACACCGGCACGCTCACCGTGGGCAACGGCAGCAACGGCAGCCTCGCCGTCGGCGGCGGCATCACCATCAACGGCGGCGCCACGCTGGCCTACAACCGCAGCAGCCTCGTCACGCTGAGCACCGCCATCACCGGTGCAGGCACGCTGCGCCAGGCCGGCAGCGGCGAGCTGCGGCTGTCGAGCACGGCCGACGTCGGCGCCATCACCATCGCCAGCGGCAGCTTGAGCCTCACGACGGGCAACAACGACCGCATCGGCGACACCACCGCGGTCACGCTCACCGGCGGCACGCTGCAGCTCAACAACGCCAGCGAGACGGTCGGCAACCTGGCGCTCGGCGGCACGCTGGTGGGCGGCGCGCTCACCGCCGCCACGGTCACGCTCAACACCGGGGCCAACGTCAACGCCGCCCTCACCAGCGCGGCCGGCACGGTCACCGTCGCCGGCAACGCCGCGCTGGGGGCCAGCGGCAACCTCGCCGACGGCACGACGCTGGTGATCGACACCGGCAGCACCTTCACGCTGGGTGCCAGCGACACCATCGCCCAGCTCGACCTCTCGGGCACGCTCGCAGGCACCGGCACGCTCACCGCCACCGCCGGCTACGCGCTCACCGGCGGCAGCACCACCGCCAACGCCCACCTCGGCACCGGCACGCTCACGTCCAGCGGCAGCAGCCAGCTCGCCGGCACCAGTGCGGCCGGCAGCGTCGCCGTCGGCGGCGGCACGCTCACCCTGGCGAGCGCCAGCCGCCTGACGGCGGTCCCGACGCTCACCGTCGCCAGCGGTGCCACGCTCGCGGTCACCGGCGCGCAGACGGTGGGCAGCACCACCATCGCCGGCACGCTGCAGGGCAGCGGCAGCCTGGTGTCGGCGGCGACCATCGGCGTGCAGGCCGGTGCGAACCTGCAGGCTGCACTGACCGCGCCGACGCTGGCCGTGTCGGGCAGCGCCACGCTCGCCGCCGCGGCCGACGTCGGCACGGTGGACGTCACGGCGGGCACCCTGACGCTGTCGGGCGCCAACCGCCTGGCCGATGGCGCGACGGTCAACGTCGCCAGCGGCGCGACGCTGGCGCTCGGCGGCAACGACACGATCGCCCAGCTGAACCTGAGCGGCCAGCTCGGCGGCAGCGGCACGCTCAGCGCCACCACCGGCTACCAACTCGCCGGCGCCAGCACGGCCAGCGGCGCCAACCTCGGCTCGGGCGTGCTCACCACCACCGGCGCGACGCTGCTGGCCGGCAGCGCCGCAGCAACCGCCGTCAACGTCGACTCCGGCACGCTCACGCTCGCCAGTGCGGACCGGCTGAGCAGCGCCGCCGTGACCACGCTCGCGCTCGGCAGCACGCTGGCGCTCGGCGGGGACACCACGCTCGGCAGCCTCGCCGGCAGCGGCAACGTGGCGCTCGGCGGCTTCACGCTCGCAACAGGCGCTGCCGGCAGCAGCAGCTATGCCGGGCAGATCGGCGGCAACGGCGCGCTGGTCAAGCAAGGCGCGGCCAGCACCTTCATCCTCGGCGCCGCGCAGGCCTGGAACGGCACGACGACCGTGGCGCAAGGCACGCTGCGCCTGTCGGGTGCCAACCAGCTGCCCGACAGCAGCGCGGTCACGGTGGCCAGTGCAGCCACGCTCGAACTGGGCGGCAACGACACCGTCGCCTCGCTCGCGCTGTCGGGGTCGCTCACCGGCAGCGGCACGCTCACCGCCACGGCACTGTCCGGCTACACGCTCTCGGGCGGCAGCACCGCGGCGACGGCGAACCTCGGCACGGGTGCGCTCACCAGCAGCGGCAGCAGCACGCTGGCCGGTGGCTCGGCGGCGTCGACCGTCACGGTCAGCGGCGGCACGTTGACGCTGGTCGGCGCCGAGCGCCTCTCGGACGGCGCCGCGGTCAGCGTCGCCGGCGGCGCGACGCTGGCGCTCGGCGGCGCCGAGCGCGTCGGCACGCTCGCCCTGGGCGGCACGCTGGCCGCGGGCCAGACGCTCAGCGCCACCAGCGCCACGCTGCAGGCCGGCGCCACGGTGCATGGCAACCTGGCGCTGACGGGCGCGCTCGCCGTCGGCGGCAACGCCACGCTCAACGGCACGGCCAGCGCAGGCAGCGTGGCGGTGAACGCCGGCACGCTGACGCTGGCGGCGACCCCCGGCCGCCTCGCCGGCGCGCCGGCGGTGACCGTCGCCGGCGGCGCGACGCTGCAGGTCGGCGCGGCCGAGACCGTGGCCTCGCTCGACCTGGCGGGCACGCTGTCCGGCGCCGGGTCGCTGGGCGGCGCCAGCGCCGTGCTGCGCAGCGGCAGCAGCGTCGCCGCGGCGCTGGGCACGACGCTCGTCACCGTCACCGGCAACAGCACGCTCTCCGGCACCATCGGCGGCACCACGCTCGCCATCGACGCCGGCACGCTGACGACCACCGCCGGCGACCGCATCGGCAACGGCACCGCGGTCGGCGTCGCCGCCGGCGCGACGCTGCAGCTGGGCGGCAGCGACACCGTCGCCAGCCTGGCGCTGTCGGGCACGCTCACCGGCAACGCCACGCTCACCGCCACGTCCGGCTACACGCTCTCGGGCGGCAGCACGACCACCAACACGCACCTCGGCGCCGGCACGCTCACGTCGACCGGCAGCAGCCAGCTCGGCGGTACCGCGGCGGCGACGACGGTGAACGTCGACGCCGGCACGCTGACCCTGGCCGGCGCCGACCGGCTGGCCAACACCGCCACGGTGACGGTCGCCACCGGCGCCACGCTGGCGCTCGGTGGCAACGACACCATCGGCGCGCTGGTGCTCTCCGGCACCTTGCAAGGCAGCGGCACGCTCACGGCCGGCAGCTACGCGCTCGGCGGCGGCACGGCGGGCGCCGCGCTGGGCGCGGGTGCACTCACGTCGACCGGCAGCAGCGTGCTCGCCGCCACCAGCGCGGCGACGAGCGTCGCCGTCGACGGCGGCACGCTCAGCGTCAGCGGCAGCTTCGGCGCAGCACCCGTCACCACCGTGGCCAGCGGTGCCACGCTCGCCCTGCCCTCTTCGACGACGCTGGGCTCGCTGGCCGGCGGCGGCTCGGTGGCGCTGGCCAACGGCGCACTGCTCACCACCGGCAGCGCCGGCAGCACCACCTTCGCCGGCACCATCGGCGGCGACGGCGCGCTCACCAAGGTGGGCGCCGCCACCACGTTCACGCTGGCCGGCGCCAACACCTACACCGGCGCGACGACCGTGTCCGCCGGCACGCTGGCCACCGCCGGCGCCGACGTGCTGCCCGACGCCAGCGCCGTCACCGTCGCCACCGGCGCCACCCTGGCGCTGGGCGGGCACGACACCGTGCAGCGCCTGGTCCTGGCCGGCACGCTGACGGGCGGCGCCGGCATCACGCTGAGCGCCGATGCGACGCTCACACCGCCCACCGGCTACGGCTACACGCTGGCCGGCGGCACCGCCAACGCACGCCTGGGCGCCGGCACGCTGCAGAGCACCGGCAGCAGCACGCTGGCCCAGGCCTCGGGCGCCGACGTGGTCGACATCACCAGCGGCACGCTCACCCTGGCGGCGGGCGACCTGCTGTCCGACAACGCCGTGGTCACCGTGGCCGCGCCGGCGACGCTGACGCTCAACGGCGACGACACGGTGCGCACGCTGGCCGTCTCCGGCACCGTGGGCGGCACAGGCGTGCTCTCGGCCAGCAACTACGTGCTGACCGGCGGCATCTACAACCTCAACCTCGGTGGCGGGCTGCTCACCAGCAGCGGCGCCAGCTTCCTCAACGGCAGCAGCCTGGCGAGCGAAGTGCAGGTCATCGGCGGCACGCTCACGCTGGTGCAGGGCAACACGCTGCGCAACGCGCCGCTGGTGACCGTGGACGCCGGCGCGACGCTCGCCCTGGGCGGCGCCGAGACGTTCGGCGCGCTCGCCGGCAGCGGCCACGTCGACCTCGGCAGCGCCGTGCTGACCACCGGCTCGCTCGCCAGCAGCAGCTTCGGCGGCAGCATCGCCGGCGGCGCCGCCAGCGGCCTCGTCAAGGCGGGCAGCGCCACCACCTTCACGCTCGCCGGCAGCGCCAGCCACACCGGCAGCACGCAGGTCGCGGCCGGCACGCTGCTGGTCGAAGGCACGCTGGCCTCGCCGGCGATCGCGGTGGCCGGCGGCGCCACGCTGACGCTGGCCGCGGCCGAGCGCCTGGCGGACACCGCGCAGGTGAACGTCGCCGCCGGCGGCACGCTGAACGTCGCCGCCACCGAGACGATCGGCCGGCTCGACCTGGCCGGCCTGCTGTCGGGCAGCGGCACGCTCGGTGCGGGCACCGTCGCACTCGACGGCGGGACTGCCGGCGCCGCGCTCGGCCCGGGTGCGCTCACCAGCACCGGCACCAGCACGTTGACGGCCACCGCGGCCGTGGGCAGCGTCACCGTCACCGGCGGCCGGCTCACGCTGGCGACGGCACAGCAGCTGACCGCCCTGCCCGCGGTGAGCGTCGCCGGCGGTGCCACGCTGGCGCTGGGCGCCGGCCAGACGATCGGCAGCCTCGCCGGTGCCGGCCAGGTCGACCTGGCCGGGGCGACGCTCGCCACCGGCGGCGCCGGCAGCAGCCGCTTCGACGGCGTGATCGCCAGCAGCAGCGGCGCCGGCGCGCTCGTCAAGCAAGGCGCCGGCACCACGTTCACGCTGGGCGGGGCCAACACCTACGCCGGCACCACCACCGTCGCCGCCGGCACGCTGGCGCTCGACGGCGCCGGCCGGTTGGCGGGCGGTGGCGTTGCGTCGGTCGCCGGCGGCGCGACGCTGCAACTGGGCGGCGACCAGAGCCTCGCCGGGCTCACGCTGGCCGGCACGCTGGCCGGCAGCGGCACCTTCACCGCCCCGCTGGTGACGCTGGCCGGCGGCAGCGTGCAGGCGGCGCTGGGCACCGGCGCCATCAGCAGCAGCGGCAACAGCACGCTCAACGCGGCCAGCGCCGCGCACACCGTCGACGTCGCCGGCGGCAGCCTGACGATCGGCAGCCAGGGGTTGCTCAGCGCCGCACCGGCCGTCGACGTGGCCGGCGGCGCCGTGCTCGCGCTGGGCAGCGCGCAGACCATCGGCCGGCTGTCCGGCACCGGCCAGGTGACGCTGGGCAACCACGTGCTGGCCACCGGCAGCGGCGGCGACAGCAGCTTCGGCGGCACGATCGGCGGCAGCGGCGGCCTGCTCAAGCAAGGCACCGGCACCTTCACGCTCTCGGGCGACCACGGCTACACCGGCGCGACCACGGTGGCCGGCGGCACGCTGGCGCTGTCGGGCACGCTGGCCTCGGGCAGCGTGCGCGTCGACGCCGGCGAGCTGAGCCTCGCCAGCGGCGACCGCCTGGCCGACGGCGCGGTGCTGAACGTCGCCAGCGGCGCGGTGCTGCGCCTCTCCGGCGCCGACACCGTGGGTGCGCTGATGCTCGCCGGCACCCTGGCGGGCAGCGGCACGCTGAACGCCGCCACGGTGCAGCTCGACGGCGGCACGGTGCTCGCCAACCTGGGCGCCGGCCAGCTCGACAGCAGCGGCAGCAGCCGGCTCGACGGCAGCAGCGCGGCCGGCCACGTGCGGGTGAACGGCGGCACGCTCACGCTCGGCAGCGCGGCGCGCCTGGTCGGCACGCCCGAAGTGACGGTGGCCGGCGGCGCCACGCTGGCGCTGGGCGGCGACGAGGCGATCGGCCGGCTCGCCGGCAGCGGCAGCGTCGCCCTGGGCAGCGCCACGCTCACCACCGGCAGCGGCGGCGACAGCAGCTTCGCCGGCGTCATCGCCGGTGGCGGCGGCCTCGTCAAGCAGGGCGCCAGCAGCTTCACGCTGGCCGGTGCCAACACCTACACCGGCGCGACCACGGTGGCCGGCGGCACGCTCGCGCTGGCCGGCGCCGACCGCCTGGCGGACACGGGCAGCGTCGGCGTCGCCAGCGGCGCCACGCTGCAGATTGGCGGCAACCAGCGCCTGGCGAGCCTGCAGCTGGCCGGCACGCTCGCCGGCAGCGGTGTCCTGCAGGCGGCCAGCACGACGCTCGACGGCGGCACGGCCAACGCCGAGCTCGGCGGCGGCACGCTGGCGAGCCGCGGCAACAGCACGCTGGGCGGGCGCAGCGCCGCCAGCGTGGTGACGGTCGACAGCGGCACCCTCGTGGTGGGCAGCGCCGACGCGCTGAGCGCCGCGCCCGCGACGACGGTCGCGGGTGGCGCGACGCTGCGCCTGCTGGGCGGCCAGACGCTCGGCCTGCTTTCCGGCGCCGGCACCTTGGAGATCACGGCCGGCGCGCTGGCCACCGGCGCGGCCGGCGACAGCACCTTCGGCGGCGCCATCGTCGGCGGCGGCAGCCTCGTCAAGCAGGGCAGCGGCAGCTTCGCGTTGACCGGCAACCACGGCTACACCGGGGCCACCACGGTCGCGGGCGGCACGTTGCTCGTCGACGGCACGCTCGCCAGCACCACCCTCGCCGTCGACGCCGGCCGACTGCAGCTGGGCGCGGCCGAGCGCCTCGCCGACGGCGCCGCAGTCAGCGTCGCCAGCGGCGCAGCGCTGCAGCTGGCCGGCGACGAACGCATCGGCACGCTGGCCCTGGCCGGCACGCTGTCCGGCAGCGGCAGGCTCAGCGCCACGGGCTACACGCTCGACGGCGCCACGGTCATCGCCGACCTCGGCAGCGGCAGCTTCACGAGCCGCGGCGCCACGCGCCTCGACGGCACGCTCGGCGCCGAGACGGTGACGGTCGCCGCGGGCACGCTGACGCTCGGCGCCGCGCACCGCCTGGCCGATGGGGCCGCCGTGACCATCGACCCGGGCGCTGCGCTGCAGCTGGGCGGCGACGACACGGTGGCCACGCTCGCCGTGCGCGGCACGCTCGGCGGCAGCGGCACGCTCACCGCCACGCAGACGCTGCTGGACGGCGGCCGCGTCGACGCCGACCTCGGCGCCGGTGCGCTCACGTCGCGCGGCAGCGCCGTGCTCGCCGGGCGCGCCGCGGTGAACCGGGTCGACGTCGAGACCGGCACGCTGACGCTGATCGGCGCCGACCGCTTCGGCGCCCTGCCGGCGGTGACGGTCGCCGCGCCGGCGGCCATCGTGCTCGGCGGCGACACCCGCTTCGGCACGCTGGCCGGCGCGGGCAGCGTCGCGCTCGGCACGTTCACGCTCGGCACCGGCGACGGCGGCGACAGCACGTTCGCCGGCGTGCTGGGCGGCAGCGGCGGGCTGATCAAGCACGGCGCGTCGTCGACCTTCACGCTCACCGGCAGCAACGCCTACACCGGCGCGACGACGGTGGCCGCTGGCACGCTGCGCATCGGCGACGGTGGCAGCGGCGGCAGCGCCGCCGGCAGCAGCCAGTTCGACGTGCAGGGTACGCTGGTCATCGCGCGCAGCGACGCGCTGACGCTGGCGCAGCCCATCGCCGGCAACGGCCAGGTGGTGCTGGACCTGGCCGACACCGGCCGCGTCACCTTCAGCGGCGGCAACAAGACGCACGCCGGCGGCACCACGGTGCAACGCGGCACGCTGGCCACCGCCGGCGCCGATCAACTGCCCGACACCGGCACCGTGACCGTGGCCGCGCCCGGCGCGCTGGCGCTGGGCGGCAGCGAGCGCGTCGGCGCGGTCGACGCCGACGGCACGGTCACGCTCGGCGGCGACCTGAGCGCTGGCCAGGCGCTGCTGCTGCGCGGCGCGGTCACCGTCGCCGGCGGCGGCGCGGTGACGCTGGCCGGCACGCGCATCGACGCCGTGCACGCCGGCAACCGCTGGGGCAGCCGGGTGTCGATCGCCGCCAGCGACGCGGTCACGCTGAACGCCGGCAGCGACGCCGGCACGGCACGCGACCTGGTGCTGGGCAGCGTCGATGCCGGCAACGGCGGCCGCATCGAGGCCGGCCGGCTGACGCTGGACGGCGCGCTCACGCTCAGCGGCGGCACGCTGGAACTGGCCGCCGCGGCGCCGGCTGCCGTGGCCGAGGCCGAGCCGGCGCTGGCCGGCAAGCAGGTGGTCGGCCAGCCGATCGCGTTTGCCGAGGACGTGGTGACGCAGACGGCGCGGGTCGACGTCGCCAGCGGCGCGCTGCTGAAGATCGAGGCTTCGGGCGGCGGCTCGGTGCTGCTGGACCACGCAGAGAACAACGTCGCCGGGCGGCTGGCCATCGTCACCGGCAGCGCCGCCGACCCGTGGACGCTGAACGTGGTCAACGCCGGCGGCACGCGCGGCAACGTCGCGCTGCAGAGCCGCGTGCGGCTCGACGGGCGCACGGTCAACGTCGGCGACGTCGGCATCGTCGGCGACGTGCTGCACCTGCGCGCCGAGCGCATGGCGACGGTGGACCCGGACGCGGCGCTCGTGGCGCGCATGCCCTTCGACCCGCTGACCGGCACGGCGAGCACCATCCCCGGGTTGACGCTGGAGCTGGCGCCCGGCGCGTTCACCACCCAGTTCCCCTTCGGCGAACGCGGCGAGGGCGGGCTGCGCGTCAACGTCGGCAGCGTCGGCTGGGGCAACCGCACCGCGCTGCCGCTGAACGCCGGCTACATCAGCGTGCTGCCGCGCGGCGGTGCGCAGGGCGACACCGCGGTGCTGCTGATCGGCCCGCAGGTGGGCGCCGGCGGCTACCGGGTGTTCGTCGAAGGTGCGCGCCGCAGTGGGGAGATTCCGGTGTCGTACAACGGCCTGCTGCCGGCGACGCCCGCGGCCGAGAACTCGATCTCGGCGACGGTGGCGGTGTCCGAAGGCGCGCGCAAGGAACGCTTCGAGGAAGCGGTGCGCACCGAGAACGTGGCCGTGCGGCTGCGCGCCGGCGTCATCGCCGAAGTGGGCCCGGCGCCGTCGGCCACGCTGGGCACCGAAGGCGTGCGGCCACCGCCCGTCTGCCCGCCGGGTGGCGGCCAGGGCCTGGCCTGCGCCAAGGCACCGTAGCGGCCGGCGGCGGGCGAACGGACGACGAGCGAACCGGCCGACGACGCACGAACGAGCCGACGACGAACGAGCGAACGAGCGAGCGACACATGACGCGCCAACACCTGGATCGAGACGAGCGCCGCGCGCCGCGCCGGCGCCGCGTGCTGCAGTGGGGCGGCGCCCTCGCCGGCCTGCCGGCCTGGGCGACGCTGGCGCAGCAGCCCGCCGCCACGCCGGTCGCGGCCGCGGCCGGCCAGGCGCCGCGCCTGGCGCTGCTGCTGGGCAACCGCGACTACCCCGGCGGCGAAGACCTGCCGCCCATCCACAAGAACGTGCGCGATCTGCGCAGCGTGCTCGAGAAGCGCGGCTTCACGGTCAGTGACGGGCTCGACCTGGACCTGGCCGGCGCGCGCGCCGCAATGGCCGCCTTCGTCGCCCAGGTGCGCGCCGCGCCGCCCGACGCCACGGTGTTCTTCTACTTCTCGGGCCACGGCGCGCAGGTCGACGCCGAGAACCTGCTCGTCTCGGCGCGCATCAGCCCCAAGGCACCGGCCGACAACCTGGTGCGCGCCAGCCTCACGCTGGGCAAGGACGTGATCGGCCAGCTGCCGCTGCGGCCGCAAGGCCTGACCATCGCCGTGGTCGACGCCTGCCGCACCTCGCTGCGCGACGTCGCGCGCGGCGAAGGCCTGAACCAGGTGGAAGCGCCGCCCGGCTGCCTGATCGCCTTCGCCACCGGCGCCGGCCGCCCGGCCATCGCCCCGGCCGACGACACGCGCAACACGTTCTACACGGCCTCGCTCGTCAAGCTGCTCGAATCGGCCTCCGACGAGATCACCTTCTCCGACCTGTTCCGGCTGGTGAAGTACGACGTGCAGAACACGATGCTCAACCACCCGGTGGTGCTGCTGCGCCAGTTCGCGCAGTTCCCGTTCATCGCCGAGAACGTGCGCGTCGCGCGCCGCCTGGCGCCGGAAGTGAAGGCCACGGCCGTGGCCGCCCCCGCGGCCGCGCCGCCGCGCTTCGCCACGCGCGACGAGGCCGCCGATTTCGCCGCGCTGGAAGCGGCCATCTGGCCGGCCGAGGTGGAAAAGCTCGCCACCGAATTCCTGAAGAACCACCCCGGCAGCCGCCTCGCCGGCAGCGCCGAGGTCGCGCGCGAAGGTGCGCGCGAAGCCGCCGCCATCCTGCGCCGCAACGACGTGCGCCTGTTCCGCAGCGCCTTCAGGCCGACGCCGGCGGCGCCCGGCGCGGGCTACGCCGCCGAGGCCGGTACCGCGGCCGGCTCGGCGGTCGACCCCGACCTGCTCAAGTGCGGCCGCGGCGACAAGGACGCGGCGGCGCGCATGGCGCGTTTGGTCGGCCGCGACTCCGGCCGCTACGACATCGGCCGCTACGAAGGCTGGCTGCAGTACGCCACCGAGCTGGGCAACGGCATCGCGAGCTACGAGCTGGCGCTGCACTACCGGCGCGAGGCGCAGCCGGTGCTGGCCGCGCGCTACGAGGCACGCGCGCGCGAGCTGGGCTACACGCCGCCGCCATCGCTGGACAACACGCGCAAGTAGGCGGCGCAGCGGCGCAGCGGCGCCAGGCAGTCCACGATTGAGCGATTCAGCGGATCAGCGACCCGCACGCTGATCCGGCCGCGCGCCGCGCGCCGGTTCAGCCGTGTGCCGCCTCGCGGCACTCGGGGCAGCGGCCGCGCACGTTGAGGTCGACGTGGTCCACCTCGAAGCCCTCGGGCACGAAGTCGCCACGCGGCGCGCGGGCCGGCAAGCAGTAGAGCCGGCCGCAGTCGTTGCAGGTGAAGTGGGGGTGGCGCGTGTGGTCGCCCGGGGCGATCGGCACGAAGCGCGCGACGCGGTCGGCGCCGATCGTCTTGGCGACCAGTCCCGCCTCGGCGAAGCTGTCCAGCGTGCGGTACAGCGTCACGCGGTCGATGGCGTCGGGGCCGAGCAGCTGCTCGACCTCGGCATGGGTCAGCGCGCGCCGCGCTTCGATCAGGCAGTTCATCACCGCCACGCGGGCCGGCGTCGCGCGCAGGCCGGTGGCGGCGATGCGCCCGGGCAGGTCGGGATGGACGGCCGTGTGGCGGGGTGCCGGCATCGCGGCATTGTAGGAAGCCTGGGCACCCGCGGCACTCAACGCGGGTTCGCCGGCGACACCGTGTGCACGAAACGCACGCCGTCGGCGTCGGTGCGCACCAGGCGCGCGCTCCACCAGGTGCTGCGCCAGCCGGCGCGGGCATCGAAGGTGGTGTCGATGCGGCCGGCGGTGCCGGCGAGCGGGGTGCGCCGGTGCTGCAGTTCCACGCTCGCCACGTCACGCCGCTGCCAGCTGCGCAGCAGCTCCAGCGCGCCGCCGGGCGGCGCCTCCCAGCGCAGCACCGTGGCTGCGGTGTCGCGGCCATAACCGGCAACGCGCTGGGCGGTCGGCGCGTCGGTCTCGGCTTCGGGCTGCAACCGCGCGAAGTGGCGTGGCGCGTCGGCGATGCGCCAGGCCGATGGCGGCGGCTCGGCCGGCAGCGCCGCGTCCAGCGTGGCCAGCAGCGCGCCGGCGCCGTCCAGCAGCTCGAAGCGCAGCCGGTCGCCCGGGCCGAACGACCGCCAGGCGGCGGCGCAGCTGGCCGCGTCGGCGTCGTCGGCACACCAGCCCCAGGGCAGCGCCGGCCAGCCGGTGTCGCGGTCGGACGAGGTCACCCAGTGCTCGAAGGCAGGGCCGGCCAGCGTGAGCGGCGGCGGCAGCAGCACGACGCCCGAGGCCGGCAGCGGGCCGCCCCGCACGCGGATGGGCGCCACCCGTGGATCGACGGCGCGCGCGTCCACCTCCAGCAGCAGCTGGCGGGCGATCGCGGCGCTGGGCGTGCCCAGCAGCTCGGCGCGCGTGAGCACGCTGTCGCCGGCGGTGTCGGCGGCGTCCGGCTCGAACAGCGCCAGCATGCCGAAGGCGCCTTCGCCGACGTCGCCGAACTGCAGCCGGCCGCCGCTGTCGGCCCGGCTGCAGCGCAGCCCGCCGAGCGCCGTGGAAGCCGGCGCGCAGACCACCCCGGGCAACGCCTGCACCTGGGCCGGCGTGAGCGGCGCGGCCTGCAGCACGGCGGCGTGGCGCAGGCGCACGGCGGCGGCCAGGCCGTCGCCGGCCAGGCGCCAGCCGTTGCCCGTCGGTGCCCACCAGGCCGTCTGCTCGAAGGCCTCGAACGGCGCGCGTGGCGTCACCTGGACGCGCAGCAGCGCCCGTCCGTCGCCGGCGAGCGCCAGCACGCGCGTGCCCGAGAAGCGCGCGCCGGCGAGGCTGTAGCCCCCGTCGGCCGGCGCGTCGGCGCGGCGCAGCACCGTGTCGACGTAGGCGTCGGCGTCCAGGCCGGCGTGACGGAAGCCCGGCGCCAGCCAGGCGTGCAGCGTGGTGGCCGGCGGAAGGCCGCCTGCCAGCTGCGCCGTCCATGCGGCGAGTGTCGCGTCGACAGCGGTCTCGACCTCGGCGATGCGCGCCACCCACGCCGCCAGCGCCGCTGGTGCAGCGGCCGGCGGTGGCAGCGGCGTGGCGGGCGTTCCCAGCGCATCGAACACCGCCTCGCCGCCGGCACCGACCAGCGTGATGCGGCCGCCGGCCGGTGCCGGCTGGACGCGCACCACGCGCAGCGCCTGCGCCAGCGCGCTGCCCGTGGCGAACTCGCTGCTGCGCAGGTCGACGTCGCCGGTGACACCGGCGGCGTCGACCAGCGGCTGCAGCAGCGCCTGCAGGCGCGTCTCGGCGGCCTGCAGCGCGCGTTCGGTGATGCGCTCGGGCTGGACCTCGCCGCGCGCCACCAGGGCCTGCGGGTCGCCGCCCAGCACCTCGGCCGCCACCAGCGTCGTCAGCGGCGTCAGGTGGATGGCGCGGCGGCCGTAGCGCGTCTCGTCGGCACCTTGCAGGGCGTGCAGCACCACGCGCCGGCCGGCGTCCTCGCCCCGCGCCTCGAGCACCAGCGTGCCGCCGAGCGGGCCGAGCTCGATGCGGTAGCGGCCGGCCGCGTCGCTGCGCGCCTGCGCGCCGCGGCCGGCGGCATCGGTCACCTGCACCGCCGCATCCGCGAGCGGCCGGCCATCGATGGCGACGGTGCCGGTGAGCACGCCGGCCCGGCAGCCGTCGCACGGCGGCGCGGTGAAGTCGGTGGCGCCGTGCACGGTGACCTCGGTACGGCCGCCGCCGTCGCCGCCGCCGCACGCCGCCAGCAGCACGACGGCGCACAGCAGCAGATGCCGCGGCCTCATGTGCGCACCTCCAGGCCGGCCAGCACGCTGCGCCCGGGTTCCGGCGCCAGATTGCGCAGCAGCGACGCGCTGTTGCGCACCGTCGCGTTGCCGAGGTTGCGGCCGATGACGAACCACGACCACTGCACCGCGCCCGACGTGTGCAATTGGTAATGCAGTGCGGCGTGCACCTGGCGCCAGCCGGCCGTGGGCGTCTCGTTGACGCCGGGGCGGTCCTGCGCCCGCGCCTGCACCAGCCGCAGCTCGCCCGACCAGGCGCCGAAACGCCCTTCGGTGATCCAGCTCCAGCGCGCCGGCGGCAGGCGCGGGATGTCGCCGGCACCCACCAGCCGGCCGCGCACCCAGGCCGCCTCGAGCCGCGTCTCGGCCTGCCAGCCGGCGCCGCTCCAGTGGTGGGCCAGCGCCACCTCGCCGCCGCGCAGGCGTGCGCCCAGCTGCTCGTAGCGCATCACCGGCAGGCAGACCTCGAGCCGCGCGCACTCGAAGCGCACGGCGCGCACGTCGGTGTTGTAGTAGCGGCCCAGGCTGCGCTGCACGATGAAGCTGCCGCTGCGGTAGCCGAAGAGATTGGCGCGCGCCTGCCAGGCGCCGATCCGCACGGCACCGGCCAGGTCCAGCCCGGCCAGGCGTTCGACGCCCAGGTTCTCGTTGCCGATGTCGTAGCTGCGCGAGGCCAGGTGCGGCCCGTCGGCGTACAGCTCCTGCAGGTCGGGTGCGCGTTCGGCGTGCCAGGCGGTGGCCGTGACATGGCCGCCGGCGACGACGCGGCGCAGCGCGAGCGAGAGGCTGTGGCTCTCGAAGCGGCGCTCGGGGGGCCGCTTGGTGATGCGCAGGCCATCGCGCTCCAGGTCGTAGGCGTCGGGCTGGCTCGCCTGCAGTTCGCCGCGCCAGCCGGCTTCCAGCCGCCACGGGCCGTGTGCGAAGGCCTGCTCGACGAAGGCACCGGCGGTCTGCAGCCGGGTCTGCGGCGCGAACGGCTCCTCGCCCAGCGCCGAGAAACGGCGCCGCGTCGCGGCCACGCCGGCGCGGCCGGAGGGCTCGCCGTCGGCAGCGCGGCCCAGCCAGGCGTGCGCGACCTCGGCGCCCAGGTCGAACACGTCGTGCTCGAAGCGGGTTTGCACCACGCCGTTCTCGCGTTCGTCGTGGCGGTAGCGCGTGCCGGTGAGGCGCAGCGCAAGCGCCTCGACCACGGGGTGGCCGAGCACGATGTCGGCGCGCGCGTCGGCGCGGTCCTGGCGCGCGCCGATGCGCACCCGCTCGGCATCCGCGGCGTCGGCCGCGCCGCCGTGGCTGTGGCCGCCGGGCGGCACGCCGTAGTCGGCGCGCAGCGTGGACACGGCCGTGACGGCGCGGCTGCCGTCGGCGCCGAACCAGCCGGCGCCGAACGCGCCGCCCTCGCCGCGCGCCGCGGTGTTGGGCACACGGCCGATGCTGTTGCGCGCCGTGCTCAGGCCGAACTGGGCGCGCAGCGCGGCCTCGTCGAGCGCCGCACCGGGGATGCGCTGGTCGTCGTGGCGCCGGCCATGAGCGTCGGCCTGCAGCGCCCAGCGCGCCGGGCCGGGTTCGGCCTCGGCCGTGCGCTCGCCACCGCCACCCAGCGCCAGGCGCGCCACCCCGGCGCGCTGGCCGGCACCGGCGCGCAGCTCGGCGCGGCCGTGCAGGCCCTGGCGGGCCGTGCGCGGCAGGCGGCCATCGTCCACCTCGACCGCACCGCCGATGCCGGCGCCACCGTGGCGCACCGCCGCCGGGCCGCGGCGCACGGTGACGCTCTCGGCCAGCAGCGGCTCGGTCATCACCGCATGGTCGGCGCTGTAGGTCGACGCATCGAAGGTGCCGCTGCCGCCCACCAGCACGCGCACGCGCGAGCCGCCCAGTCCGCGGATCACCGGCAGGCCGACGTTGGGGCCGAAGCTGGCGTTGCCCAGGCCCGGCTCCGACTCGAGCGTGGCACCGAGCGTGGCCGCGGCGCGCCGTCGCAGCCGCTCGCCCGAGAGCCGCTGCGTGGGCTGCACCGTGTCGGTCGCCGCGTCGTCGCGCCGGCCGGTGATCTCCACGCGCTCGGTGGCGACGGCCGCGCCAGCGGCGAGGCCGAGCGCCGCAGCGAGGCCGGCGGTGACGGCAGCGGCGATGCCGGCGCGCCCGGCGTGGCGGCCTGCGCGGCCAGCGTGGGCGACAGGGCGCGCGGCGGCGCCGCGAGCCCGGGCGCCGCCGGGTTCAGGGCCCGGGCCTGGGCCCGGCCGGCGCGTGTCTCGAAGCATGGGATGGCTGGGTTGATATGCAACTGAAGTGCATTATCATCGCAACTCGATTGCATCTTTCGCGACCGCAGTCTGCCCACCCATCGCCACGGCGCCCGCACCGGGCCCGGCACCCAGGAGATTCCACGATGCCCACGTTCCGTTCCACCCTGCAGCGCTGGCTGGCCGGCGCCACCGTCTGCAGCCTGGCTGCGCTCGCCCTGCCGGCACTTGCCCAGACGCACGAGGACGACATCCAGGTGTCCGTCAGTGCCGGACGCATCAGCGTCGGCGGCGCGCACCACACCACGGCGCTGGGCCTGCCGGTGTTCGAAGGCGACTTCGGCGATCTGGCCGGCGGCCTGTACAAGACCGACGACCCGGGCTTCGACAGCGCCACCGGAACCTTCGCCGCGGGCACGCAGCTGCGCTACCAGGCGCACGGCGAACTGCGCTTCTGGAACGGCAGCGCCTGGTCGGCGGCGTTCGTGCCGAGCGGCGTCACCGTGGTGCTCGACGGCAACCTCGGCGAACAGACGATCTTCGGCGCCGGCGGCGTCACCGGGGACCCGAGCGGCCTGGTCGGCCAGGCCGGTGCCAACGGCCAGGTGCACGAGCACCTGGACTGGACCGTCCTGGGCGCCAACCGCACGACGCCCGGCGCCTACCTCGTCACGCTGTCGCTCGCCGCCGACGGCCTGCAGTCGTCGTCGCCGTTCCTGCTGGCGCTCAACCGCGGCCTGGACGAGATGGCCTTCGAAGCTGCCGTCGCCTCGCTGGCCGCGCCCGTGCCCGAGCCGGCCAGCGCTGCAGCGCTGGCCATGGGCCTCGGGCTGATGGGCTGGCGCCTGCGCCGCACGCGGCGCGCGCCGCAGCCGCACTGACGGCGGCGTGCACGTGATCCGGTCGCTGCGACCGGCGCTGCGCAGCGCGCTGGCGGCGGCCGCCATGCTGGCCGCGGGCAGCGCCGCGGCGCTGCACTTCGATGTCGCGCTGCGCACCAACCCCGGCCCCGTCGCCGGGGCGCGCATCGTCACCGACGTGCTGGGCGACCTGCCGGCCGGTTCGCTGCCCGTCGACGGCGAGACCGGGCTGCAGGTCTTCCCCGGCTACTTCGGCGACGTCGAGGGCGGGCCCTACCTCACCGACGACCCCGGTTTCCAGGCGCCGGCCGGCAGCTTCCTGCGCAACGAGGTGCTCGCCTTCCGCGCCCTGGGCACGCTGCGCTGGTGGAACCCGCAGACGCAGCGCTGGAGCGCCGCGCCGCAGGGCGTGCAGGTGGTGCTGTACGGCAACATCCCGCCCGAGGTCGAGGCCGGCTACGACGCCGACCCCGAGCGCTGGCGCGCGCAATACGAGTTCTGGCGTGGCGGCACGCGCTTCGGCGCCGGCGGCATCCAGGGGCCGCTGGCGGCGAGCATCGACGCGGCGGGCCGCAACGGCTCGCTGCACGCCCACCTCGACTGGCGCGTCGTCGCCGACGGTGGTGCCGTGCCGCCGGTGGGCGCCTACCAGGTGACGCTGCAGTTCTGGTCCACGGCCAGCGTCAACGGCGCGCCGAAGTACGTGCCGTCGGCGCCGGTGCAGATCGTCTTCGAGCGCGGCATCAGCGAGGCCCAGCTGGCCGCCGCCGTGCAGGCGCGCGTGCTGGCGCGCGCCCCCGAGCCGGGCGAGGACGGCGCCCGCCTGCCGCGCGCCGCCTGGGCGGCGCCGCTGCCCTGACCTGCCGGGGCGCCGCAGCTGCAGGGCCTGGCGGCCCCGCCTCTGCCGATCAGGCCGGCGCCGCCATCGCGCCACGGCGGCGCAGCAGCAGCGCCGCCGCGCCCAGGCCCATCAGCAGCCAGCTCGCCGGCTCGGGCACCGGCGACGGCACGCTGAAGTCGAACGAGAAGGTGCCGCTGTCGCGCACGTGGGCGTTGGCGCCACCCAGGTTCAGCAGCGAGAACGTGGCGCTGTAGGTGCCGGCCGCGGCCGCGCCGTCGACCCAGAACGTGGGCATGAACGTGAAGCTGCCGCTGCTGCCCAGCGTGACCACGCTGGACGAGGCGAACACGTCGCTGCCGCCGGCCGAGATCTTCAGGCCAGGCGTGGCGCTCACCAGCTGCAGGCCGACGGTGACGCCGGAGACGTCGGCGCTCCAGCGGTGGCGGCTGCTCGCGAACAGCACGTCGGCCTCGGCGCTCAGACCCTGCAGCGACTGCACCGAGGCGAAGCCGAGGTGGCTGTAGGCGTGGGTGGGCGCATCCTGCGGCAGCACGCCGCTGACCCAGCGCCCCCCGCTGGCGCCGCTGCCGGCCTGCAGCGGGATGGCGTCGGTGGCACCACCCGCGCGCGTGTACGGCTCGGGGATGCGGTTGTTGGCGCTGGTGGACATCACCACCGGCGCGGCCGCGGTGCCCGTGTAGCTGTAGGCGCCGATGCCGTGGAAGTGGTCGCCGTGATCGAACAGCAGCGTGAGCCGGCCGGCGTTGGGGTTGGCGAGACCGGCGAAGGTGCCGCTGGCGATCACCACGTTGCTGTCGACGCCGACGTAGAACGCGATGCCGTCGGCGAAGCGCGCGCCGTCGGCGGCCTGCGCGCCACCGGCGACGACGGTGGCCGCAACGGCCAGCAGCCAGGCGCGCGGGGCGCTGGCACGAAGGGACAAGGACATGCTCGACTCCTGGAAGGGATGACCGCGGCCGGCATCGCGGGCCGGCCGTCGTTGCAACTAAGTTGCAATATCCAGGATAACGCAACCAAGTTGCAGTGCCGCGCACCCCCCACGCTCGAGGGAGCGAAAGGTGGACACGGCGTGCTTCCCGGCCGCGCCCGCTTCAGGACAGGAGGTCGTGCCCGGCGGCGCTCTCTTCGGCGCGCGCCAGGGCGCGCTGCCAGGCGTGCATCTCGAACACCAGCCAGGCGACGCTCACCAGCACGCCGGCCAGGCCGAGGTGCGGCGCGATGAGGTCGCCGATCACCAGTGTCAGCGCCAGCAGCACGAGCACCGGTGCCACGGCGACGGCCCAGGCGGCGCGCTGGGCCTGCGGCTCGTCGGGCGCCTCGGCCAGCGCGCGCTCGGCGGCCGGGCTCCAGCCGAAGCGGCTGGGCAGCGCGTCGTGGGCGAAGGTGGAATCCAGGCGCCGGTCCATGGCCGCCATCTTGCGACGCGCGCGGCGCGGCGTCGCGCCGATAAGCGCGGGCCATTCCGTTCAATTGCGGACGGCTCGCGTCGCCGCCCAGGCGCCTGACCCCGCGCGGCCGCGGCGCGGGTGTCAGCGCACGCGCGCCAGCTCGGCCAGCAGGCGCTGGCGCGCCGCTTCGGGCACCGCATCAGCCAGCGCCGCGAACAGCGCGTCGCGCTCGCGCGTGCGTTCGGCGGCGCGGCGGACCACCACGCGTGCGATGGGGCCGACGTGTGCCGCGAGCACGCGCACGGCGTGCTCGAGCTGGTCGTCGGTGATCTGCACCGCAGCCGCGCCGTCGCGCGTCGAGGCGCCGGCGCCGGTCGCCCCGACCCCACCAGCCGCACTGCCGACGCTGCCGCCGCTGCGACCGCTGCCCGCGCCGCCACCGCTGGCGCCGGCGGCCCCACTGCCGCTGCTGCTGCCCGCCGTGCGCGACGCGCCGGCCCCGTCGCGGGTGCGGCTGCCGCCGCTGCCGGTGCCGGACCCGCCCGTCGCAGCCCCGGCCATCTGGCGCAGGAACGCCTCGCGCGCCGATGCCGACGTGATCTGCTCGGCCAGCCGCGCCACCAGCGCCGACACGTCGGCGCAGTCGCGCGCCGCGCGGCGCACCATCACGCCGGCCAGCGGGCCGACGTGGCGCGCCAGCGCCGCCTCGACGCCCGCCAGCACGGCGGCGTCCCAGTGCGAGGGCGGCGCGGCGCTGCCGCCGGTCGGCGCCGGTGCGGGGCCGGATGGTGCCAGCGCGGGCATCGCCGTCTGGCCGCCGGGCGGACGCACCAGACGCTCGGTGGGCGCCCAGTCGCTGTCGAACGGCAGCGCCTGGACGACCGCGGCCGCGACGGACGACGGCACCGGCGCGCCGGTCGCGGCCGTGCACGCCTGGCGCAGCGCGTCGGCGAGGGTCGCGGCGTCGGGCCAGCGCTCCTGCGCCTCCTTGGCCAGGGCGCGCAGGATGACGGCGTCGAAGGCGCCCTGGCCCGAGCCGCCGTCGACCGCCGACGGCGGCGGCGGCGCCTCGTTGACCACCTGGTACATCAGCGCTTCGGCCGTGCCGACGAAGGGCGGCCGGCCGGCGACCATCTGGTAGAGCACCACGCCGGCGCCGTACACGTCGACCCGGTGGTCGATGGCGCGGCCGACGAACTGCTCGGGCGCCATGTACATCGGCGTGCCCAGCACGCTGCCGGCCATCGTGAGTGCACTGCTCTCGGTGCGCGCGATGCCGAAGTCGGCCACCTTGATGCGGCCGGCGCGCGTCATGATCACGTTGCTGGGCTTGACGTCGCGGTGCCACACGCCGTGCTCGTGCGCATGCGCCAGCGCCTCGGCCAGCTGCACGCCCACGGCGGCCACGTCGCCGATGCCGAAGGCCACCCGGCGCGCCAGGTAGCGCGACAGCGTGTGGCCCTCGACGTACTCCATGGCGATGTAGGCCACGCGGCCGCTGCCGTCGTCGTGCTCGCCGTAGTCGTACACGCCGACGATGCCCGGGTGCAGCAGCCGGCCCGCGGCCTGCGCCTCGTTGCGGAAGCGGGCGCGGCTCTGCGCCAGCGCCTCGGGGCCGTGGCCGGGCTGCTGGCGCACCGTCTTGAGCGCCACCACGCGGCGGATGTCGGGGTCGAAGCCGCGATAGACCACGCCCATCGCGCCTTCGCCGAGCACCCCGGTGACGGGGTACTTGCCCAGGCTCTGCGGATGCACGGTCACGGCGCCACGCCCACGAGGATCACTCCAGCATCTTCATCGCCTGCACGACGCTGGCGCGCATGCGGGCGAACGACTGCGCCAGCACGCCGATCTCGTCGCGGCTCCTGACGGGGAACTCGGGCGCGTCGAGCTCGCCCTGGCTCACCCGGTCGGCCAGCGCCGAGAGCTGCGTCACCGGCCGCACGACGACGAACCAGATCATCAGGTTGAGCACGATGCCGACCACGACGAACACGCCCACGAGCGAGCCGATGAACAGGCTGAACGACTGCTGCGCCCGCGCCAGCGGCAGCGCCATGGGCACCGACACCACCTGCGCGCCCACCACCTCGCCCAGGCGCCAGCCGAAGCCGTTGGCCGGGCCGTAGCGGTCGACCATGGTCTTGGGCGCGGCCTCGACGCTGCTGTGGCACTGCAGGCAGGCGCCGTTGGTGATGCGCAGCGGCCGCGCCACGTAGAGCGAGCGGCCGGTCGGCGTGTCGCGCTCGCCGACGAATTCCTTCAGCTCGGCGCTGTTGCGGAAGGCGCTGACGATGTCCACCTCCCAGCCCACGGCGCGGTCGCGCGGGTTGGTGGGGTTGAGTGTGGCTTCCTTGTAGCCGTACTCCGGGTACTTCTCGCGCACCGTGTTCAGCACCTCGGTTGCCGAGAAGCTCGGCACGCTCTGCGGCAGGAACTCGTGCTGCATCTTGTCGGCCAGCAGCGCGGTGATCTGGCCGCTGGTGTAGGCGCGCACGGCGCTGGCCTGCTCCATCATCAGACGCGCGCTGCCCAGCACCTCCGAGCGCGCCTGGTCCTCGAGCATGCCGCGGCTGATCCAGGCGGTGACGGCCACGCCCAGCGCCATCACCAGCACGAAGATCAGGTTGAACTTGACGAGCAGCTTCATGGACGCCCCTCCGGCGCGCGCGGCGGGTGTCGAGGGGTCTTGCAGCCCCGCCCGCTTTCGCGACTGCGAATGAAGGCGGCATGGTAGCTCGCATGCGCACCTGGGCGGCCGGGCAGACGCAGCCGCGCGCGCCCTGCGGCGACAATCGCCCGACCCATGTCGAGCCCCGTCCTCCCCGCCGGCGTGCGCCTGTTCGAGCGCGGCTGGCTGTCCTCCAACAACGTGCTGCTGCAGGGCGACGATCCGGCCGAAGGCGCGGTGCTCGTCGACAGCGGCTACGTCAGCCACGCCGCGCAGACCACCGCCCTGGTAGGCGCGGCGCTGCGCCCGGGCGAGCGCCTGGCGCAGGTGGTCAACACCCATCTGCACGCCGACCATTGCGGCGGCAACGCCGCGCTGGTGCGCGCCTTCGGCTGCCGCATCACCATCCCGCCGGGCCTGTGGCGCGCGGTGATGGCGTGGGACGAGGTCGCGCTGAGCTACGCGCCCACCGGCCAGCGCTGCGAGCGCTACACGGCCGACGGCGTGCTGGCGCCGGGCGACTCGTTCAGCGTCGGCGGCCGGCGCTGGACGGCGCACGCCGCCCCGGGCCACGACCCGCACTCGATCGTGCTGTTCGCGCCGCAGGAGCGGCTGCTGATCAGCGCCGATGCGCTGTGGCGGCGCGGCTTCGGCGTGGTCTTCCCCGAGCTCGACGGCGAGCGCGCCTTCGAGGACGTCGGTGCCGTGCTCGACCTCGTCGAGCGCCTCGACCCGGCGCTGGTGCTGCCCGGCCACGGCGAGCCCTTCACCGACGTGGCCGCGGCGCTCGCCACGGCGCGGCAGCGCCTGGCCGCGTTCCGGGCCGACCCGGTGCGCCACGCGCGCCACGCCATGAAGGTGCTGCTGAAGTTCCACCTGCTCGAGTGGCAGCGACGGCCGCTCGACGCGCTGATGGCGTGGTTCGCCGCCAACGCGCTGTACGGCGCGGTGTGGCGCCGCATCGGCTGCCCCGGCGGCTCGCTCGAAGCGTTCGGCGTCGCTTTGGTGAAGGAGCTGGACGCCGCCGGCGTGCTGCTGCTGCGCGACGGCGTGGTGCTGAACGACGCCACGGCCTAACCCGGCAACCGAGTGGCCTGCAGCGTCGCCGCCGGCACAGCGTAGTGGCCGCCGCCCAGGTGGTGCAGCGTGTGCAGGTCGGCGTTGTCCGCGCGGAACGACCAGCGCCCGGCGGCGAACACGCGGTCGTCGGCCCACGCGCCCTGCACCTCGCAGAACAGGGTGTCGTAGCGCTCGGCCGCCTGCGGCTCGTCGAGCACCCGGCACTCCATCCAGGCGACGCAGCCTTCCACCAGCGGCAGCCCCAGCAGCGGCCCGGCGAACGCGCCGATGCCGAAGCGCGCGAACTTGTCGCCGTCGCGGCCCGTGGTGTTGCCCACCGTGGTGACCAGGTCGGCCTGTGCGCGGCACGGCAGGTTCAGCGCCAGCACGCCGCTGGCGCGCACGAGCTCGGCGCTGTAGGTGCGCTTGTCGACCACCACGGCGATGCGCGGCGGCACGAACTCCACCGGCATCGACCAGGCCGCGGCCATGACGTTTCGGCGGTCGCCGTGCACGGTGCTCACCAGCACCGTCGGGCCGTGGTTGACGAGGCGGCAGGCGTGCTCGGGCTGGACCGGCTGGCGCATGGCGGCGGCCCCTACCCGGCGGCTGCCGAGGACTGCAGCGAAGGCAGCCGCTGCGACAGGAGCGGCATCAGCGCTTCGTCGCCGGCCAGGCGCTGGTCGTGGCGGTAGCCGTCGTCCTCGGCCAGCACGCGCCAGTGCGGCCGACCGGCATCCCGGGCCAGGGCGTGCAAGATGGCGTCGAAGGCGTGGCCCTCGGCGGCGTTGCTGTCGAGGTGCACCACGCCCGAGCGGCGCGTGTGCAGCAGCGCCGCCAGCGCCGCGGCGGTGTCGCCGACGACGCTGCACGCCGGGCGCCAGGCGCGGCTGGCGGCGATGCGGCCATCGCGCGCCTGCTGGGCGTCGAGCGCCGCGCACATCTGGTTGCCGTCGGCGCGGCCGGGGTCGATCTGCCAGCCCAGGCGGGCGATGCAGGCGGCGGGGTGGGCCGCGCGCACCGCGTCCTCGCAGGCGATCTTGTAGCGGCCGTAGTCGTCCTGCGCCGTGCGCTCGTCGCCGGGGTGGTGCGGGCCGTCGGGCTGGTGGTGGAAGACCATCGCGCTGCTGGTGTACACGAAGGGCAGCCGCTGCGCGGCGGCATGGCGGGCCAGCCGGGCGGCCCAGCCTTCGGTGCCGTTGGCCAGGTGGGCGATGGCGTGCAGCGGCGCCTGCCGTGCGAGCCAGGCGTCGCCGGTGGCCAGGTCCTCGGGGTCGACGCTCGCGCGGTCCCAGCCCAGCACGGTGATGCCGGCGGCGCGCGCCAGCCGCGCCAGGTGCGGGGCGACGGTGCCGGAAAGGCCGGTGATCAGCCAGCGCTGCACGCCGTCGCCACGGGCGGGATCGGTGGCGCGCTCGGGGCCGGTGCCGGCCTGGGCGGGATCGGTCATGGGTCGTGCGGTCGGGGCGTCGAAGGCGCCATCGTGCACCACCGCCGCCAGGTTCGTCGGGCGCGACGCGCGCGGCCGCGCATTGGCCGCATTTGCGACACTCGGCGCACCGATGTCGCCACCGCGCCGCTGGATCGCCCACCTCGACATGGACGCGTTCTACGCGTCGGTCGAACTGCTGCGCTACCCCGACCTGGAAGGCCTGCCGGTGGTCATCGGCGGCGGCCGGCGCCACCAGCCGGTGCTGCAGCCCGACGGCACGCGGCGCTACGCGGCGCTCGGCGGTTATGCCGGGCGCGGCGTCGTCACCACCGCCACCTACGCCGCGCGCGACTACGGCGTGCACTCGGGCATGGGCCTCATGAAGGCCGCGCTGCTGGCGCCGCAGGCGGTGCTGCTGCCCACCGACTTCGAGCGCTACCGCCAGTATTCGCGCGCCTTCAAGGCCGCGGTGGCCGAGGTGGCGCCGGTGATCGAGGACCGCGGCATCGACGAGATCTACATCGACCTCACGCACGTGAGCGGCGCGCAGGACAGCGTCGGCCACGACCCGCACGGCGGCGTGCGCGCGGTGGCGCAGGAGATCCGCAACAACGTGCGCCGCGCCACGGGGCTCACCTGCTCGGTGGGCGTGACGCCGAACAAGCTGTTGTCGAAGATCGCCAGCGAACTCGACAAGCCCGACGGCCTGACCGTGCTGACGCTGGCCGACGTGCCGCGCCGCGTGTGGCCGCTGCCGGTGCGCAAGATCAACGGCATCGGCCCCAAGGCCGCGGCCAAGCTCGCGACGCTGGGGCTGCACAAGGTGGGCGACATCGCCACCCGCGAGCGCGCCTGGCTGGTGCAGCACTTCGGCCGCAGCTACGGCCGCTGGCTGCACGACGCCGCGCAGGGCATCGACGACCGGCCGCTGGTGACGCACGGCGAGCCGGTGTCGATGAGCCGCGAGACCACCTTCGACCGCGACCTGCACGCCGTGCGCGACCGCGCCGAGCTGACGCAGATCCTCGACGCGCTGGTGGCCGAACTCGCCACCGATTTGCAGCGCAAGGGCTACGCCGGCCGCACCATCGGCATCAAGCTGCGCTTCGACGACTTCAAGACCGTGACGCGCGACCTGACGCTGCCGCAGCCGGTGGCCGACGCCGCGGCGATCCGCCAGGCCGCCGGCCAGTGCCTCAAGCGCGTGGACCTGGCGCGCCGCCTGCGCCTGCTGGGCGTGCGCGCCGGGTCCCTGGCCAGGCTGTAGGCTCGCGCGCATGGACGACACCGCACCGCAGGGCCTGCGCTTCGACGCGCGCATCGACGACGTCGACTGGGAGGAACTCTCGCGCCTGTACCGCAGCGCGCTGGGCAACAAGTCGGCCGAGCACCTGCAGGCCGTGTTCGCCGCCAGCCGCCACCGCTGCCTGGTGCGCGATGCCCAGGGCCGGCTGGTCGGCGCCGGCCGCGCGGTGGCCGACGGGCGCGACGTCGCCTACATCGCCGACGTGGTGGTGGCCCCCGGGCTGCAGGGCAGCGGCGTCGGTCGCGCCGTGATGCAGCGGCTGCTCGAGGCCTGCCGCGGCCACGCCAAGATCATCCTCTACAGCGTCGTCGGCAAGGAGGGCTTCTACCGCAAGCTCGGCTTCCGCCGCATGACGACGGCGATGGCGATCTTCGCCGACGAGGCCGGCGCGCTGGCGCGCGGCCAGATCAGCGCCGACTGACCGCCGCGCCGGCCGCCGGCGCCGCCGTCGGCAGCCGCCACATCCACAGGGCGACGCCGGCACAGACCAGCGCCGGGGCCCAGCACCAGGCCCGTGGCAGCATCCACCAGGCCCACGCCGAGCCCGCGGCCATCATCGTCCAGGCCAGCTGCTTGGCGCGCAGCGGCACCGCGCGGTGGGTGCGCCAGTCGCGGATGGCCGGGCCGAAGCGCGGGTGCGCCAGCAGCCAGGCTTCCAGGCGCGGGCTGCCACGCGCGAAGCACGCCGCAGCCAGCAGCACGAACGGCGTGGTCGGCAGCACCGGCAGCACGATGCCGACGATGCCCGTGGCCAGCGCCGCGGCGCCGGCCGCGAGCCACAACAGACGCTGCCAGCGCGGCGTGGACGACATGGCCCCATCGTGCCACGCCCTGACGCACGTCAAGCGCGGCCGCGCCGGCGCGGCTGGCGATTCAGCGCCGTCTCAGCCGGCCCGGCTAGCATCGCCGGCGCGAGGAGACACGGAAACAGCCATGACGGTGATCACGACCATCGAAGACCTGCGCCTGCTGGCCAAGCGCCGCGTGCCGCGCATGTTCTACGACTACGCCGACAGCGGCAGCTGGACCGAAGGCACCTACCGCGCCAACGAGCGCGACTTCCAGCAGATCCTGCTGCGCCAGCGCGTGGCGGTGAACATGGACAACCGCACAACGGCGGTGACGATGGTGGGCGACCCGGCCAGGATGCCCGTGGCCATCGCGCCCACCGGCCTCACCGGCATGCAGCACGCCGACGGCGAGATCCTCGCCGCGCGCGCGGCGCTCGCCTTCGGCGTGCCGTTCACGCTGTCGACGATGAGCATCTGCTCGCTGGAGGACATCGCCGCGGCGACGCGCGCGCCGTTCTGGTTCCAGCTGTACTGGATGCGCGACCGCGACTTCATGGAGCGGCTGATGGACCGCGCCAAGGCCGCCGGCGTCAGTGCCCTGGTGCTGACGCTCGACCTGCAGGTCATCGGCCAGCGCCACAAGGACCTGAAGAACGGCCTGACCGCGCCGCCCAAGCCGACCATCGCCAACATCCTCAACCTCATGACCAAGCCGCGCTGGTGCCTGGGCATGCTCGGCACGCAGCGGCGCAGCTTCGGCAACCTGGTGGGGCATGCCAAGGGCGTCAGCGACATGAGCTCGCTGGGCGCCTGGGCGCGCGAGCAGTTCGACCCGCGGCTCGACTGGAAGGACGTCGAGTGGATCAAGCGCCGCTGGGGCGGCAAGCTCATCCTGAAGGGGATCATGGTCGAGGAAGACGCGCGCCTGGCCGCCGACGTGGGCGCCGATGCGCTGGTCGTCAGCAACCACGGCGGCCGCCAGCTCGACGGCGCGCCGAGCTCGATCGCCGCGCTGCCGGCGATCGTCGACGCCGTCGGCTCGCGCATCGAGGTCTGGATGGACGGCGGCATCCGCAGCGGCCAGGACGTGCTCAAGGCCTGGGCCCTGGGCGCGCGTGGCACGATGATCGGCCGGGCGATGCTCTACGGCCTGGGTGCGATGGGCGAAGCCGGCGTCACGGCCGCGCTGCAGCTCATTCACAAGGAGCTCGACGTGACGATGGCCTTCTGCGGCCACACCGACATCCGCAACGTCGGCCGCTCGATCATCGTGCCGGGCACGGAGCCGCGGCTGGGGCGGTAAGTCACGCGGCGCGCGGCAGGCGCCGCGCGCCCATGCCACCGGTCAGAGGCGTCGCGCGTCGAGACGCAGGGGCCTGAGCGCGATCGACACGCCGTCGTGCAGCTCGTCCGGCGTGGAGAACAGGTTCTCGCGAACCTCGAGGCGCTCCCTCGCCGCGTTGACGACGAACGGCAGCGAAGCGCCGCCGAAGCTGCGAAACGCCAGCGCTCCGCTGGCCTGCAGCGCCAGCAGGTCGACCGACAGGGCCGTGGTCGTGCCGCGGTACCACGCCGACGCGCCCGCCTGGTGGCGCGCCGGCACCAGGCGCTGTTGGCCGTCCCACACCGCCTTGGTGCCCGACAGTTCCGCCGTGCGCAACACGAGCCAGGGCTTGATCACCAGCCGGGCACCGGTTTCGCCGGCGACGCGCGCGGACAGCGTGGTGATCGCCCGGGCGTGCGCTTCCACGCGCCGCGCGCCGGTCACCGGATCGAACAGCCCGCCGGCGGCCTGCGCCTCCTGGGCCCACAGCGTCGCGAAGTTGGCGGCGTCGAGAAGCGCGACGCGGTAACCGCCCGACGAGAGCGTGCGGTGCAGGGCATCGAGCAGCAGCGGCAGGCCGGCCTGGAGCTCGTCGGCCTCGGCTTCGGGGGGCAGCAGCACGATCAGCGATCCGGCTTCCGGCGGCGTGAACGCAGGGTCGGGTGGCGTCTGCGCCCACGTCGGGCTGGCGAGCGAGCAGGCCGCCGCGCATGACGCGACGAACGAGCGGCGACGAAGCAGCGAGGTCATGTGGTTCAACGTGGTCCGGGTCACGGAGGCGCCTTCAGCGCACCCCCAGCTTGAACGCGATCATCGCCCGCAGCTTGTTCGGCAGCACCGGCTTGATCAGCAGGTGGTAGTCGTGGCGCTCGGCTTCGTCCTCGTGGCCGCCCAGCGTGCTGCCGGTGATGACGATGGCCGGGATCTTGTGGCCGGCGAAGCGCCGGCGCAGCGCCACCAGGGCGTCGATGCCGGTGCGGCCCTGCGGCAGCCGGTAGTCGACGAGCATGAGGTCGGGCCGCGCCGACGCGCCGCCGGCGAGCCAGCCTTCCACCGCCTCGACGCTGTCGAAGGCCAGCACGTTGGCGCCCCAGGCCTGCAGCAGCACGACCAGGCCTTCGCGCACGGCCACCTCGTCCTCGACGACGACGATTTGCCGGCCCTCGAGCGTCAGCCCCACCGGCATGCGCGCCTGCGCGCTGCCGGGCACGGCGTCGATGCGCTCGCGCGGGGCGCGGCCGGCGGGCACGCGCAGCGAGAACACGGTGCCGTGGCCCAGGCGCGAGCGCACGTCGATGGGCGCGTCCATCAGCGCCGCCAGGCGCTTGACGATGGCCAGGCCCAGGCCGAGGCCCTTGCGCTGGTGCGCCTCCAGCGGCCGGTTGGCGTGCACCTGCACGAACTCGTCCCAGATGCGCGGCAGGCTGGCTTCGCCGATGCCGATGCCGCTGTCCCACACCTGGATCAGCAGCGCGCCGGCGCGCGGCCGGCAGCAGACGAGCACGCCGCCGTCGTCTGTGTAGCGGATGGCGTTGCTGACCAGGTTGCGCAGCACGCGCTCGAGCAGCACCGGGTCGGCGTGGGCGACGTGCTGCTCGCCGCGGAAGCTGAGCATCAGCCCCTTCTCGAAGGCCACCGGCTCGAAGTGCAGGCGCAGCCGCGCGAACAGCTCGCGCAGGCGCACCGGCTGCGGGTTGACCTCGACGCCGCCGGTGTCGATGCGCGTGATGTCGAGCAGCTCGCCGAACAGGCCCTCGAGCGCGTCGACGCTCTCGTTGATGCTGTTGACCAGCGCGGCCACCTCGGGGTCGCGCGTCTTGCTGCGCAGGGCTTCCGCGAACAGGCCCATGGCGTGCAGCGGCTGGCGCAGGTCGTGGCTGGCGGCGGCGAAGAACTGGGTCTTGGCGCGGTTCGCGGCCTCGGCGGCGCGGCGCGCCTCCTCGGCCTCGGCCTTCTCGGTGCGCAGCTGCGCGGCCAGCTCGTCGGTGCGCGCCTTGAGCCAGAGCGCCTGGCCGAGCGCGCTGCCGTAGGTGCGCGCCATCAGCACCGTGGCGCAGAACAGGATGGTGACGATGAACGCCAGCGGCAGCGCGCCCGGCTGGCTGGAATCGCTGGCGATGCGCACCACGGTGGGCGTGAGCACCAGGCTGATGAATGCCAGGAACACCCAGGCCTGCGTGGCGAGCAGTTGCACGCTGCTGACGCAGTAGCTGTAGACGACCAGGATCAGTGCAATCTGCTGGTAAGGCGTGCCCAGCCCCCAGAACAGCCACACCGCGATGCCCCACAGGCTGCCCTGCAGCAGCACCAGCACGCGCCAGCTGCGCCGCCAGGCCAGCAGCGTGGCCTCGTCGGCGGTCTTGCGCTGGCGGTAGTAGCGCAGGTAGTGCGCCAGGCGCAGCAGCCACAGCAGCGCGACGACGCCCACCCAACCCCACAGCTGCAGCGGCGAGGCCAGGTCCCAGAACAGCGCGCAGACGACGACCACGCCCAGCACGTAGCCGATGAGCGTGGCCGGCGTCTGGACGTAGAGCGCGCGCATGTGATCGACCGCGCTGCCCGGGCCGCGGCGCGACGCGGCGGTGCCGTTGCCCGCCGCCGAGCCCGCCGCCGCGCCGCCGGCAGGGGGCGTGCCGGGGTCCGACGCCATCGCGGCCGGCGGCGACGCCGACGGCGCACCCGGTGCGCCGTGTGCACGGCCGGCTGCGGGCGGGGCCACCTCGGCGGTCATCGCGCGCGTCCTGCGTGCGGCTTCAGCGGCGCGGCGCCGTGCCGCCCGGCGGCAGGCGCCAGGCGAAGGAGCCGCCGCCACCTTGCGTCATCTGGCTCACCGCCAGCACGGCCTGGGTGCGCGAGCTGACGTTGAGCGCGCGCAGCACCGCCGCGACGTGGTCCTTCACGGTCTCCACCGACAGGTTGAGCTGGCGCGCGATGAGCTTGTTGGGCAGGCCCTGCAGCAGCAGCGACAGCACCTCGGCCTGGCGTGGGGTGAGGCCCAGGTCGGCCGGCGTCGGCACCTTCTGGTGCGGCTCGGGTTGCGCGGCCGCGCCCAGCGGCGCGCCGGCGTCGTGGCGCGGCGCGGGCGCACCGGCCGCACCGGCGCCGGGGCCGTCGGTGCCGTCGCCACCCAGCGGCCGCATCACGCCGGGCACGGTGTCGCCACCGCCGCGCCGCAGGTCCAGCCCCAGCATGTAGGGCGGCACGTACATCTGCCCGGTCATCACCATGCGCAGCGCGTCGTGCAGCTCGGCATGGCTGCTCTTCTTGGGCACGTAGCCCATCGCACCGTGGTCGAGGGCGCGGATGACGTCGCTGACCCGGTCGCTGGCCGACACCACCACCACCGGCACCGCCGGGTAGGTGGTGCGGAACTCCAGCAGCACGTCGAAGCCGTCGGCATCGCCCAGCGCCAGGTCGAGCAGCACGAGGTCGAAGTCCGAGTCGCGCTGCAGCGTGGCGCGCGCGGCGGCGGCGCTGTCGACGCCGGTGACCTCGGTGTCGCTGCCGATGGACTGGATCACCGTCTGCAGCGCGGACAGCACCAGCGGGTGGTCATCGACCAGCAGCACCTTCATCGCACCTCCATCGCCCCGGCGTTCCATGGCCGGGGCATTGTGGGCCTGCCCTTCGCGCCGCCCGCTTCCCCAGAAAGGGGGTGTCAGGTGTAGCGGCGCGACACCGTCTCGGCCACGCAGGCGGGCTTGGCCGAGCCCTCGATCTCGATCGTCGCCTCCATCGTCAGCTGCGCCGCCGTGCGGCCCGGCTCGTCGACCGGCAGCGCCTGGTAGGCCAGCAGCGTGAAGCGCGCGCGCAGCCGGCTGCCGACGCGCACCGGCGCCGTGAACCGCACCCGGTTGAGCCCGTAGTTGACGCCCATGCGCACGTCCTCGATGGCCAGCGCCTGGTCGCCGAACAGCGGGATCAGGCTGAGCGTGAGGAAGCCGTGCGCCACGGTCGCACCGAACGGGCCGCTGGCCGCGCGCGCCGGGTCGACGTGGATCCATTGGTGGTCGCCGGTGGCGTGGGCGAAGGCGTCGATGCGCGCCTGGTCGACGTCCAGCCAGCCGCTCGTGCCGACCTCCTGGCCGACCAGCGCCTGCAGGTCGGCCAGGCGGGCGTAGCGGCGCGGCGCGTGGCCGGTGGCCGTCATGCCGCCCTCACCCAGTCGCACAGCGGCGCCCACTGCTCGAGGTCGCGCTCGACGCGGCTGGGTGCCACGTCCCACAGCGTCAGCCCGCGCGCCGCCAGCTGCACGTAGTTCTGGGTGTCGCGCAGCCAGGCGATCACGGGCACCGGCAGCGTCGCGGTGTAGTGGTGCAGCTGCTCGTTGGCCTTGGTGTGCTCACGGATGCGGATGCCCACCAGCCCCATCTGCAGCCCGGCGCCGCGGCGGTGCTGGCGCACCTCGGTGATGAAGGCGTGCGTGGCCTGGATGTCGAACAGGCTCGGCTGCACCGGGACGAGCATGCGGTCGGCGATCTTCAGCACCGCGTCGAGCCGCTTGCCGTGCAGCCCGGCGGGCGTGTCCAGCACCACGTGGGTGGTGCCCTTGGGCGGGCGCACGATGTCGTCGGCCGCCACGTCCCAGCCGCGGATGACGGGCAGCGACGGGGGGCGCAGCTGCAGCCACTGGCGGCTGCTCTGCTGGCGGTCCACGTCGCCGAGCATCACCGCATGGCCCGCGGCAGCCAGGCAGCCGGCGACGTTGGTGGCCAGGGTGCTCTTGCCGGCGCCGCCCTTGGGGTTGGCGACCACGATCACGGGCATGCGGGCGATCCTCCTCGGGCGGCAATGGTAAGCGCGCCATGAGACCGGCCGGCCCGCCGCCCCGCACTGCGGTAGAATCCGGGCCGGGCGGGTGATGCGGAGGCAGCGATGGCGGTGGCCGAGGGCAGTCAGGAACTGGTGCGCGTGGTGGTGCTGCTGGGCGCCGGGGTCATCGGCGTGCCGCTGTTCCGCCGCCTGGGGCTGGGGTCGGTGCTCGGCTACCTGGCCGCGGGGCTGGCCATCGGCCCGTTCGGCCTGGCGATGTTCTCCGACCCGCAGGCCATCCTGCACGTGGCCGAGCTGGGCGTCGTGCTGTTCCTGTTCGTCATCGGGCTGGAGATGCAGCCGCGGCGCCTGTGGAGCCTGCGCCGCCAGATCTTCGGCCTGGGCCTGTTGCAGGTGCTGGCCTGCGGCGCGCTGCTCGCCGGCCTGGGCGTGCTGTACGGCCTGGCGCCGGCGGTGGCCTTCGTTGCCGCCATGGGCTTCGTCATGACCAGCACCGCCACGGTGATGCTGATCCTGGACGAGCGTGGCGAGACCGCATCGCCGCGCGGCCAGCGCGTCGTCTCCATCCTGCTGCTGGAAGACCTGGCGATCGTGCCGCTGCTGGCCATCGTGGCGCTGCTGGCGCCGGTGCAGGCTGCCGGCGGCGCGCCCGCGTGGCAGGCGGTGGCCATCGCGCTCGTCGCCGTGGCCAGCGTCACGCTCGCCGGCCGCTACCTGCTCAACCCGCTGTTCCGGCTGCTGGCGGCGGCCAAGGCGCGCGAGGTGATGACCGCCGCGGCGCTGCTGGTGGTGCTGGGCGCGGCGCTGCTCATGCAGTGGGGCGGCCTGTCGATGGCCATGGGCGCCTTCCTCGCCGGCGTGATGCTGTCGGAATCGAGCTTCCGCCACCAGCTCGAGGCCGACATCGAGCCCTTCCGCGGCATCCTGCTGGGGCTCTTCTTCCTGAGCGTGGGCATGTCGCTCGACCTGGCGGTGTTCGCCGCCGAGTGGCGCCTGGTGCTCGCCGCCACGCTGGCCTTCATGGTGCTGAAGGCCGCCGGCATATACGCCATCGCCCGCGCCCTCGGCGCGACGCATGCCGACGCCCTGCACCGCATGGTGCTGATGGCCCAGGGCGGCGAGTTCGCCTTCGTGCTCTACGCCGCGGCCACCGCCTCGGGCCTGCTCGACGCGCGCCTCAACGCCGTGCTCACCGCCGTGGTGATCCTGTCGATGGCGCTCACGCCGCTGGCCGTGGCCGGCCTGAACTGGCTGCTGCCGCGGCGCACGGCGCCGGCGATGGACGGCGTCGACCAGGCCAACGGCCTGAAGGGCAACGTGCTCATGATCGGCTTCGGCCGCTTCGGCCAGGTGGCCAGCCAGGCGCTGCTGGCGCGCGGCGTCGAGGTCGCCATCATCGATCTGGACGTCGAGATGATCCAGAGCGCCGAAGGCTTCGGCTTCAAGGTCTACTACGGCGACGGCACGCGGCTCGACGTGCTGCACGCCTCGGGCGCGGCCAGTGCCGAGGCCATCGCCGTGTGCGTGAACGACGCCGAGGTGGCGATGAAGATCGTGGCCCTGTGCCGGCACGAGTTCCCGGGCGCGAAGCTGCTGGTGCGCGCCTACGACCGCGGCCATGCCATCCGGCTGATCGGCGAGGACGTGCACTTCCAGATCCGCGAGACCTTCGAGTCGGCCAACGCCTTCGGCGAGGCCGCGCTGCGCGCGCTGGGCGTGGCCGCCGACGAGGCCGCCGCCATCGCCGCCGACGTGCGCCGGCGCGACGCCGAGCGCCTGAGCCTGCAGGTGACCGGCGGCCTGCGCGCCGGCACCGACCTGCTGCACAGCAACCGCGTCAAGCCGACGCCGCTGACGAAGCCGACGGCGAGCGGCGGGGTGCGACCGGCGCCCCCGCCCACGCCCGGCACGGTCGGCACCGTGCCCTGACGTCGTCGCCCCTGCCATGGCCCACCCGGGTGTCAAGCGAGGCGCGAGGCCCGCTGGGAGCGCCGAATGCCCCGCCGATCCGTTCGACGTCCAGCCGTGGCGGTCGCCCCTCGCAGCGGCACCGGCGCTCGGATGGCTCCAAGCTGGACGCTTCGCGGTGGCTTCGCAGGAGCCGCTCGAGATCGTGTCGCCCCCCACCCGCTGCCAGCACCTTGCCAGGCCCTCCATGAACCAGACCCACATCGCCTCGACCGACCTCCGCGACAGCCGCGCGGCCGGTGCCCACCTCGGACATACCATCCGCGAAGCGTTCGGCGGCGCCGCGGCCGATGCCGTGCTGGTGTTCGCGTCGGCCGAACACGACTACGACGCGTTGCTGCAAAGCCTGGCCGAAGCCGCCGGCACCGAAGTCATCGCCGGCTCGTCGTCGGCGGGCGAGTTCACCGACCAGGGGTCGGGCGTCGGCCAGGTCTCGGCATTGGGTCTGCGCGGGCCGGAGCTGGGCTTCAGCGTCGGGCTGGGGCGCGGCGTCAGCGCGTCGCCCGCGGAAGCGGCGCGCCAGGCCGTGGCCGGCTTTCGCGGCCTGGGCGACGGGCGACCGGCGCACCGCACCGCGCTCGTGATGGTCGATGCGCTGGCCGGCCACACCGATGCCCTGGTGGAGGAACTCACGATGCGCACCGGCGGCGACTACCGCTTCTTCGGCGGCGGCGCGGGGGACGACGGCCGGTTCGCCACCACCCACGTCTTTGCCGGCACGCGGTCGTACACCGACGCGGTCTGCGCGCTGGAGATCCTCTCCGACAAGCCGGTGGGCATCGGCGTGGCGCACGGCTGGCGGCCGGCGAGCGAGGGCATGCGCGTGACCGAGGCCGATGGCGAACGGCTGATCGGCCTCAACGGCGGGCCGGCCCTCGAGGCGATCGAAGCCCATGCCCGCCAGACCGGGCAGCCCTTCGACGCCGCCGACCCGCTGCCGTTCTTCCTGCACAACGTGCTCGGCATCGAGGGCATCGACGGCCACCGCCTGCGCGTGCCGCTGGCGGTCACCGACGATGGCGCCCTGGTGTGCGCGGCCGCGGTGCCCGAAGGCGCCGTCGTGCACGTCATGACCACCAGCGCCGCCTCGGCGGCCCAGGCGGCGCGCGAGGCGACGGAGGCCGCCCTGCGCGGTCTGGCCGGCCACAAGCCGGGCGCCGCCGTCGTGTTCGACTGCGTCGCGACGCGGCTGCGCCTGGGACGCGCCTTCGAGGACGAACTTCAGGCCTGCGCCAGGCTGCTCGAACCGGCGGGCTTCGTCGGCTGCAACACCTACGGCCAGATCGCCCGCGCCGAAGGCCAGTTCAACGGCTTCCACAACTGCACCGCAGTGGTGTGCATCCTGCCGGCGTGAAGCCACCCGACCTGCGGCGGCTGGTCGACGCCCTCGGCGACGAGCACGCTCGCGAGGCCGCGGCGCGCGCGCTGGCGCAGGCGGTGCCTTGCGCGCATCTGCTGCTGCTGGTGAAGGACCCGCGGCTCGACGTCCTGCTGCCCGCCCCAGGCATGACGAAGACGCTGGCCGCCGGGCCGGCGTGGCGCGACCTTCTGAGGCGCTGCCTGGAGGCGGGCGGTGGCGGCGCGGCCGGCGGGACGGGCGAGGCCGGCGACGTCGGGACCGAGCTCGGCGGCGTGGTCGACGTCATGGGCGGCACCTGGCAGGCCCGTGCCGTCGTGCACGGGCACTGCGCCGCGGTGTTGCTGGATTCCGATGACCCGCCCGTGCCCGCGGCGCTGCGCGAGGCGCTGCCGCTGCTGTGCCGGGTGCTGCAGGCCCAACAGGCGCTGCGCGTGGGCCGCGCCGATGCGGAGCAGGCGCGCCAGGCCGCCGCGCGCGCCCAGCAGCTGACGGTGGCGCTCGACACGGCGCGCGCCGCCGCGACCGACCTCAACCTGAAGCTGCGCGCCGAGCACCAGCACAAGGACGAGTTCCTGGCGATGCTGGCGCACGAGCTGCGCAACCCCCTGGCGCCGATCGTCACCGGCATCGAGATCCTGCGCCGCGCCCCGCCCGACGACACTGCCCTGCGCGATCGGCAGCTCACCGTCATGAGCCGGCAGATGAAGCAGCTCACGCACCTGGTCGACGACCTGCTCGACGTGTCGCGTGTCAGCCGAGGGCTGATCGAACTGCGCCGCGAGGCGCTGCGGCTCGACGAGGTGATCGACGCTGCGGTCGACGCCAGCCTGCCGCTGATCCGCGCCCGCGGGCACGTGCTCGAAGTGCCGCGTGCAGCCGCCCCGCTGCACGTCGACGGCGACCGGGTGCGGCTCGTCCAGGTCTTCTCCAACCTGCTCAACAACGCAGCCAAGTACACCGACCCTGGCGGCCGGATCGTGGTGCAGGTGGCCGTGGCCGGCGACCAGGCCGAGGTCGAGGTCAGCGACACCGGCATCGGCATCCCGCCCGAATCACTCGACACCATCTTCGACTTGTTCGCCCAGGTGCCGGGGGCTGTCGACCGCGCACCGGGCGGGCTCGGCCTGGGCCTCACCCTGGTGCGCTCGCTGGTGCAGCTGCATGGCGGCCAGGTCCGGGCGCGCAGCGCCGGGCGTGGCCATGGCAGCACGTTTCTCGTCCGGCTGCCGCTGCTCGCCGAGCAGCCGCAGCCCGCGGCGGCGCCCCGGGCCGGGCCCGTCGCCACCCGCTGCGGCATCCGGGTGCTGGTGGTCGACGACAACGTCGACGCGGCCGAGACGCTGGCCGAAGTGCTGCGCATGAACGGCGCCGACGTGACCGTGGCCCACGACGGCGGCCACGCGCTGCAGGTGGGCGCGGGCGCCGACCCGCCCGAGCTGGTGCTGCTCGACATCGGCCTGCCGGGCATGGACGGCTACGAGACTGCGCGCGAGTGGCGGCGGCGCTTCGGCAGCCGCGCGCGGCTCGTCGCGCTCACCGGCTACGGCAGCGCCGAAGACCGGCGCCGCACCGCGCACAGCGGCTTCGACGCCCACCTCGTCAAGCCGGTGGATCTGGCGGTCATCGAGGCCCTGCTCGGCCCGCCGGCCGCCGATCGCGCTGCGCCGGCGTGAGCCCGCTGCGCTGGCTCACGGCACGACGCCGTCCCACAGCAGCTTGGCGCCGGTGGCCGCCATGCCGACGTACGCCAGGCGGTAGAACCACGCCGGATCGATGCGCCGCGTGAGCCACACGCCGGCCCACACGCCCAGCGGCGCCAGCGGCATCAGCACCAGCGAGGTGGCCAGGTTGCGCAGGTCGAACAGGCCGAGCGCGGCGTACGGCGGTACCTTGCTCAGGTTGATCGCGGCGAAGAACACCGCGGTGGTGCCGGCGTAGGTGATGGGCGGCAGCTTCAGCGGCAGCGTGTAGGCCGCGAACGGCGGGCCGCCAGCGTGGGCGACGAAGCTGGTGAAGCCCGAGGCCGCCGCGCACGCCGGGCCCAGCCAGCGCGGCGGCGGCGCGCCTTCGCGCCGCGGCGGCAGCAGCAGGCGCTGGGCGACGAAGGCCAGCGTGAGCACGCCGACGATGGCCGACACCGTCGCCGCCTTCAGCGCACCGAACGACAGCGTGCCCAGCACCAGCGTGCCCACCAGCCCCCAGGGCAGGAGGCGGCGCAGCAGGGCGTCATCGCGCTCGCGCCACAGCTGCTGCAGGCCGGTCAGGTCCATCACCAGCAGCAGCGGCAGCATGATGGCCGCCGCCTGCGGCACCGGCACGGCCAGCGCCAGCAGCGGCGTGGCGAGGGCGCCGAAGCCGCCGAGGAAGCCGCTCTTGGCCAGCCCCATCAACAACACCGCGGGCACGGCCAAGGCGTAGAACCCGACATCGGTGATCAACGGCACGCGACAATTCTCGGATGTTCCAGCCCAACCAGGCCGACGTGCGCCGATTCTTCTGCGCCGCGCTGGCCAAGCAGCGCGACCGGCGCCCGCTCGACCCGATGGAAGCCATCGCCGCCGACTGGATCGTGCAGCACCCCGAGTACCACGACGAACTGGGCGACGTCGACGCCGCGCTGCTGCGCACGTACACCGTCGAGCAGGGCCGCGGCAACCCGTTCCTGCACCTGTCGATGCACCTGTCGATCCACGAGCAGATGGCCATCGACCAGCCCAGCGGCATCCGCCAGGCCGTCGAGCTGCTCGCCCGCCGCCGCGGCTCGATGCACGAGGCGCACCACGAGGTGATGGAGTGCCTGGGCGAGATGATCTGGACCAGCCAGAAGAGCGGCCTGCCGCCGGACGGCGAGGCCTACCTGGAGTGCGTGCGGCGCCGGGCGACGCGCTGACACGCGGCCGGCCGCGCCCGCTGCCGCCACGCGCGCGGCGTCAGCGCACGCTCACCCAGGCGAACTCGAGCCAGTTGTCCGGCCGGTGCACCACCTCGACGTTGCGCCGCGCCACCCAGGGGATCACCTGGCGGTGCAGCGGGATGAGGTGCACCTGCTCCTGGTACTCGCGCAGCGCGGCCTTGACCAGCGCCTCGCGCTTCTTCGGATCGGGCTCCACCGACGAGGCCGCGGCGAGCTGCTCGAAGCGCTCGTTCTTCACCCGGCCCCAGTTGTAGAAGCCCTGGCCCTTGCCGTCGCTCGCGCGCAGCACCGGCGTGAAGGTCGTCTCGGCGTCGGTGACGGCGCCGCCCCAGCCCAGCAGGTACAGGCTGGTGTCGAGCTTCTCCATGCGCGGGAACCACAGCGCGCGCGGCTGGGCGTTGACCTTGACCTTGAGCTTGATCTGCGCCCACATCGAGGCCAGCGCGATGCACAGCTCCTCGTCGTTGACGTAGCGGTTGTTGGGGCAGTCGAGCGTGACCTCGAAGCCGTCCGGATAGCCCGCCTCGGCCATCAGCGCCCGGGCGCGCGCCAGGTCGAAGGGCAGGCGTGCCTCGAGCGCGGCGTCGCCATACGCGCCCTGCGGCGACGGCAGGATGAGCCCGGTGGGCACGCTCATGCCGTTCATGAGCTTGGCCTTGATCGTCTCGATGTCGATGGCGTGGTACATCGCCCGGCGCACGCGCACGTCCTTGAACGGGTTCCTGTCCTTCACGCTGCCGTGCAGCAGCTCGTCGCGGTGCTGGTCCATGCCGACGAAGAGCACGCGGTTCTCGGGCCCGTCCACCACCTTCACGCCGGCGCTGTTGCGCAGCCGCGCCACGTCGCGCGGCGCCGGGTCGATGACGAAGTCGAGCTCGCCCGAGACCAGCGCCGCCAGCCGCGTCGCGTCGTTGCCGATGGGGTTGAACACCACCTGCTGCACGTTGCCTTCGTGGCGGCCCCACCACTGGGCGTTGCGGCGCCAGGTGGTGCGGATGCCGGGCTGGCGGCTTTCCAGCACGTAGGGCCCCGTGCCGTTGGCGTGGAAGCTGGCGTGGCTCTCCTCGCGGTTCTTGAAGTCCAGCGGCCGGGTGACGCGGTGCTTCTCGGCCCAGGCCTTGTTCATGATGAACACGGCGTTCAGGTGCTGCAGGAACACCGGGTTGACCTTGGCCAGGCGGAACTCCACCGTCTGCGCATCGATCGCCACCGGCGTGCCCAGGGCGCTGGCGTAGACCTGGATGTTGGCCGTGGGCTGCTGCGCGCGCTGCACCGAGAACACCACGTCGTCCACCGTCAGCTGGCTGCCGTCGTGGAAGCGCACGCCCTGGCGCAGCCTGAAGCGCCAGGTCAGCGGCCCGGTCTGCTCCCAGCCCGTGGCCAACGCGGGCACGATGTCGAGCTGGCGGTCGCGCCTGACCAGCGTCTCGTAGACCTGTCCGTTCAGGTTGTTCGTCAGACCTTCGTTCTGCGAATGCGGGTCCATCGTCAGCGCGTCGCCCTGGCTGGCCCAGCGCAGCGTCTGCGCCGCGGCGGGCGCGCAGCAGAGCGCCAGCAGCACGAGCGTGGCGGTGGCGAAGGACGTGGACGCGCGCATGACGAACTCTCGGCCGTGGTGGACGGCCGCAGTGTAGGCAGCGGCGGTCAGGCGGCGCGCGCGACGCGCTGGATGGCCTCGGGGCCGGCCCAGAGTTCGTCGAGCAGCGGGCCGAAGTCGCCGTGCTCGCCGTTGTCGCGGCCGACGATGCGGTCCTGGCAGCCGCGCGCCGCCAGGTCGATGCGCTGCGGCGACAGCCGCATCTCCGAGCGGATCGAATAGAAGGCCTTGACCACGGGCGCGGTCAGCTCCCTGGGGTTCTGGTCGACGACGATCGCCAGCCGCCCCGATTCGAGCCGCACGCGCGAGCCGGTGGGGTAGATGCCCAGGCTCTGCACGAAGGCGGCGAAGACGCGTTCGTCGAAGTGGCCCTTCCAGCTGGCCATCTTGGCGATGCTCTCGGCCGGGTCCCAGCCGGCCTTGTAGGGGCGGTTGGAGGTGATGGCGTCGTACACGTCGCAGATGGCGCCCATGCGCGCCAGCAGGCTGATCTGCTCGCCCGCCAGGCGGCGCGGGTAGCCGGTGCCGTCCATGCGCTCGTGGTGGTGCAGCACCACGTCGAGCGTGGCATCGGCCGCGCTGCCGCCTTCCAGCAGCATGGCGTGGCCCCGTTCCGGATGGCCCTGGATGACGGCGAACTCGGCATCGGTCAGGCGGCCGGGCTTGTTCAGCACCTCGAGCGGCATCGCGGCCTTGCCGATGTCGTGCATCAGCCCCGCCAGCCCGGCTTCGCGGCAGGCGCCTTCGTCCATGCCGTGCTGGCGCGCCAGCGCCACCATCAGCGCGCACACCGCCACCGAGTGCATGTAGCTGTAGTCGTCGCGCGTCTTCAGCCGCGCCAGGCTCACCAGCGCGCCGGGGTTGCGTTCCACGCTCGCGGCGATGTCGTCCACCAGCGGCAGGCAGCCTTCGACGTCGACGGCACGCCCCAGGCGCGCTTCGCCGAACAGCGCGACGACGGCCTCGCGGCCGCGGTGGCAGATGCTGGCGGCCTGGCGCAGTTCCTCGTGCAGCGGGCGCGGGCCGGCACGGTCGCGCGCGGCAGCCGGTGCCGCGGCCAGCTGTCGGCGCGTCGGCGCCGGCGGCGCCACCGCTGGGGCCGGCGCGTCGCGCCGCGGTGCGACGCCACGGTCCGGCTGGGCAACATCCAGGCCCTTGGCGACGTCGATCCAGCACTCGGCCACGCCGCAGGCCTTGAGGCGCTGCAGGTCGTCCGTGCTGTCGATCACGAACCGCGTCTTCCAGAACGGGTGCGACATCCACCCGCCTTCCAGCTTGTGCAGGTGCATGCCTATTCGCAGCTGGCTGACGGCGATCTTCTTCAGCATCGGGAGGAGGGTCGGGCGGGTCGTTCTTCGTCGCGTCTTCGCGCATATCGACGCCGCCCCGGCGGAACTTGAGCGCGCTTCAGCCGTCCGCGTCGCGCCCCGGGTCGGCCAGCTGCGCGGCGTGCAGCGCCCGCACGGTGCCGATGGTGTCGGCCTCGGCGGGCGACTTGTCGGGCCGGTAGCCCTTGACGCGGGCGAAGCGCAGCGCGAGGCCGCCGGGATAGTGGGGGCTCGCCTGCAGGTCGTTGAAGGCGATCTCCACCACCAATTCCGGCCGCACCACCACCACGTGGCCCTCGCGGCGCACTTCGCGCGCCAGCAGCGCCTCGGTCTGCCATTGCAGCAGCGCATCGGTCATGCCCTTGAAGGTCTTGCCGAGCATCACGAAGCCGCCGGCGTCGCCGTCACCCGTGTCGTCGCGCGCCCCCAGGTGCAGGTTCGACAGCCAGCCGCTGCGCCGGCCGTGGCCCCACTCGGCGGCCAGCACCACGAGGTCGAGCGTGTGCGCGCGCTTCACCTTGAGCCACGCCGCGCCGCGGCTGCCGGCTTCGTAGGGTGCGGCCAGCGCCTTGACCATCACGCCCTCGTGGCCGCGCGCCAGCGCGTCGGCGTAGAAGGCGTCGGCCGCCGCCACCTCGCCCGTCACCAGGCGCGGCACGCGGTGGGCCGGCGGCACCGCGGCCGCCAGGGCGTCGAAGCGAGCGGCGGCCGGCTCGTCGATGCAGGCGCGGCCGTCCACCCACAGCAGGTCGAAGAACAGCACCGACAGCGGCAGCTCGCTGCGCAGCGCGGCCACGTCGAGCTTGCGGCCGAAGCGGCGCATCGTGGTCTGGAACGGCAGTGGCGCGCCGCCCGCCGTCAGCGCGATGGCCTCGCCGTCGAGGATCAGCTCGCGCGCCGGCAATGCCGCCACCGCGTCGACCACCTCGGGCACCGAGTCGGTCACGTCGTTCAAGTTGCGCGTGTAGACGCGGATGCCCTCGGCCGTCTTGTGCACCTGCACGCGTGCGCCGTCGAGCTTCCACTCCAGTGCCGCGGTGCCGAGCTGGGCCATGGCGTCGGCGATGTCCTCGGCCGGCGACGCCAGCATCGGCTGCACCGGGCGGCCGGGCACGATGCCGAAGCGGCGCAGGCCGCTCGCGCCTTCGGCCAGCGCGACGCGCGCGGTGGCCAGCAGGCTGCCGCTGGTCATCGCCGCGCGCCGCACCTCGGCCGCGGCCACGCCGCTGGCCGCGGCGATGGCGTCGAGCATCACGCCTTCCAGCGCACCCTGGCGCAGCTCGCCCACCAGCAGGCGCAGCAGGAAATCCTGCTCGGCGGCGGTGGCGCGGCCGAACAGCGCCGCCAGTTCGGCCGAGCGCGCCGCGGCCGAGCCCTTGCCACGCGTGCCGGCCACGCGCGCCAGCGCGGCATCCACGTCCTCCAGCAGCAGCGTGGCCTCGGCCGCGGGCGCACCGCGCAGCGCCGACAGCGTCGCCCAGCCGACGCCGATGCGGCCCTGGCGCACCTCGCCCGACAGGATGGCCACCGCCGTCTCGACGGCGTCGCCACCGGCCGCCGCGGCCTGGCGCAGCAGCGCCGCGAGCGCGTCGCGCTTGGTGTGGCGGCTGCGGCTGGCCGCCGCGGTGCGCGAGGCCTCGACGACGTCGATGAGCGGGATCGGCATGCGGCCATCGTAGTGCGCGGCGCTACGATGGCCCGATGCACCCCGACCTGCCCGCCACGCCGCCGGCTGCGGCCGACGCTGCCGCCGAGCCGCCCGTGCCGGTGCTGGTGCCGCTGGCGCGCATCAGCATCGACGTCGCCGCCGTGGTCCGCCTGGGAGAGGTGTGGGGCACGGCGGAGCGCCGCTTCGTGCCGCTGGCCGGCGGCACGGTCGAGGGCCGGCTGCAGGGCCGCGTGATCGAAGGCGGTGTCGACTGGCAGTGGCGCCGCGCCGACGGCACGCTCGAGATCAGCGCCCACTACGCGCTGGCGCTGCACGACGGTGCCATCGTCGAGGTGCGCAGCGACGGCCTGCGCCACGGCCCGCCGGCGGTGATGGCGGCGCTGGCGCGCGGCGAGGCCGTGCCGGCATCGGCCTACCGCTTCCGCACCGCCGTGCGGCTGCACACCGGCGCGCCGGCCTGGCAGTGGCTGAACCACACGCTGGCCGTCGCCAGCGGCGCGCGCGAGGCCGGCCGCGTGCACCTGGCGCTGTACGAAGTGCGCTGAACGCGTGCGCGCCCCCGGGGGCCGGAACGCAGCTTGCCAGTTCCGGCGATGGCTTCGCGCCGTGCCTGGTGTCGCCTCCTCGTCGTCCCCGCATGCGCCCTTCTGCTGGGCGCCTGTTCGCTGCTGCCTGGCCAGCGCGAACGGTCGCAGGACGATGAGGCCGGCGCCAGCGCGCGCCAGGTCGATCCGCGCCGCTTGCACTACACGCTGGCCGTGGAAGCGCCGGCCAAGCCGCTGCGCGAGCTGCTGGAGAACCACCTCGACCTGGCCCGCTTCCGCGACGCGCCGGAACTCTCGTCCGAGGACCTCGACCGCCTCGTGATCGCCGCGCCGGCGCAGGCCCGCGTGCTGCTGGCGACCGAGGGCTACTTCAGCCCCACCGTCGGCGTGCAGCGGCTGCCCGTGGGAGGAACCGCGCTGCCGGTGGTGCAGGTGACGGTCGACCCGGGCCCGCGCACCATCGTGCACGACGTGTCGGTCAACGTGGCGGGCGAGCTGCGCACCCGCGCCGAACGCGGTGAAGCCGACGCCCAGGCGCTGCAGCGGCGGCTACGCGCCGAGTGGCCGCTGCCCATCGGCCGGCCCTTCCGCCAGGCGGACTGGACCGACGCCAAGAACGACACGCTGGGCCGGCTGCACGCCGGCGGGTACCCGGCGGCGGTGTGGGCCGACACCGATGCCGCCATCACCAGCCGCGAGCAGCGCGCGGCGCTGTCCGTCAGCGCCGAGAGCGGGCCGCTGTTCCACTTCGGCCCGCTCACCGTGCAGGGCCTGCAGCGCTACGACGCGCGCGTGGTGCGCAACGTCGCGCCGTTCGAGCCAGGCACGCCCTACAGCGAGCAGCGGCTGCTCGACCTCCAGGACCGGCTGGTGCGCACCGGCCTCTTCGAAGGCGCGGTTGCCGAGATCGACACCGATCCGGAACGCGCCGCCGCCACGCCGGTCACCGTGCGCGTGGTCGAGCGCCAGCTGCAGGCGCTGACGCTCGGCCTGGGCTTTTCCACCAACACCGGCGCGCGCGGCACGGTCGAGCACACGCACCGCCAGCCGTTCGGCCTGCGCTGGACGGCGGCGAGCAAGCTCGAGCTGGGTCCGCAGCGGCGCGCCCTCGCCTTCGACTTGCGCTCGTACCCGAAATCGGGCTTCCGCCGCAACCTGATCGCTGGCGACATCGAACACTGGCGCGGCGAATCCGAGCGCCGCGACGCGCTGCGCCTGCGCGCCGGCCGTTCGTACGAGGACCCGCGGCTCGAACGCCAGATCTACGCCGAATACAACAACACCCGCGTGCGCACGCCGGCCGACGTGCTGATCAACCGCGCCCAGTCGCTCACCGGCCACTACGACTGGACGCGGCGCGACGTCGACAGCCTGCTGCTGCCCACGCGCGGCATCGCCGCCAACCTGCAGGCCGCCGCGGGCTACGCCGGCAGCAGCATCGCCAGCAACGGCCCCATCGGCCGGGCCTACGCGCGGGTCTTCTACTTCAGGCCCGTGGGTCGCTGGCACGCGACGCTGCGCGGCGAGTTCGGCCAGGTCTTCGCCAAGGACGACGTCGGCGTGCCCGACACCCTGCTCTTCCGCGCCGGCGGCGACGACTCGGTGCGCGGCTACGACTACCGCAGCCTGGGGCCGAGCGTCGCCGGCGCCGTCACCAGCGGCCGCTCGCTGCTGACCGCCAGCGCCGAGATCGCCCGGCCGATCACGCAGCGGCTGCCCGACCTGTGGGGCGCGGCCTTCATCGACGCCGGCAACGCCGCCGACCGGCTGCGCGACATCCGGCCGGTGGTCGGCGTCGGCGTCGGCGTGCGCTACCGCAGCCCGGTGGGGCCGCTCAAGCTGGACGTGGCCTACGGCGTCGACGTCAAGCAGGTGCGCCTGCACCTGAGCGCCGGCGTGTCGTTCTGAAGCCCGCGGCATGGCCACCACCCCGCCCCACGACCCGAGCGCCGGCGCCACGCCGCTGGTGGGTGCCGACGCCACGGCGGTGCGCCCGCCGCCCGAACGCCATCGCGCGCGCACGGTGCTGCTGGTGCTGCTGGCCGGCGTGCTGTTGCTCCTGGCGCTGGGTGCGGGCACCGCCTGGTGGCTGCTGCGCAGCGAGCGCGGCACGGCCTGGCTGCTGTCGCGCATCCCGGGGCTGGAAGTGGTGCAGCCGCGCGGCACGCTGGTGGGCGACTTCGGCGCCGACGCCATCGTCTGGCGCTTCGGCCAAGGCGGCGAACTGCGCCTCGAGCAGGTGGTGTGGGAAGGCCTGGCCCTGCAACGCAGCGACGCCGCCGGCGCCTGGGCGCGCATCCACATCGACGCGCTTCGCGCCGGCGTCGGCCGCCTGACGCTGCCCGAAGCGACGCAGGACAACCGCTCGCCGCCGCCCACCGAGCTGAAGCTGCCGGTGGAGCTGGTGGTGCGCGCCCTCGGCATCGACGCCTTCCACGCCGCCGCGCTGGGCGACGAGCCGCTGCGCCGGGTGGCGGCGCAGGTGCACCTGGGCGCCGACGACGGCCGCCAGCACCGCATCACCGGTCTCGCCATCGACCACGGCACGCTGCAGGCGCGCGGCGACGTGATCGTCGGTGCGGTCGCGCCGATGGCCTCCGACATCCGCCTGGCGCTGGCGCAGGCCGCGGGCAACGGCCGACCGGCGTGGCGCGCCGACGCGCGGCTCAGCGGCCCGCTGGCCGAAGCCGCGCTGGCGGCGCGCCTGGCCGTCGACGCCGGCGCGGCGCCGCAGACCCTCCAGCTCGACGCCACGGTGACGCCGTTCGCCGAATGGCCGCTCAAGCGGTTGCGCGCCCAGTTCGACGGCCTGGACGCCTCGGCGCTGGTCGCCGGCGCGCCGCGCACCGCGCTGCACGGCGAAGTGGTCATCGCCGACGCCGACGCCGAGAAGCCGCTGGCGGCGACCATCGCCCTCACCAACCGCGCGCCGGGCCGCTGGGACGACGGCGCGCTGCCGCTGCGCACGCTGTCGGCCGAACTGGCGGCCGATGCACGCCAGCGCGACAGCGCCGAGCTGCGCCGGCTGCAGGCCGAGCTGGGCGCGGCGCAGGCCGCCGGCACCATCCGCGGCGAAGGCCGCTGGACCGCCGACGGCCGCATCGCGCTGCAGCTGGCGCTGCAGGACGTGCGCCCCGACCGGCTGGTCGCCGCGGCGCCGCCGATGTCCGCCGACGGCACGGTGGCGCTGCAGTGGCAGCGGCCCGCAGGGGCGCAGCCGCCATCGCAGCCGTCGGCCCGGGCGCCGACGCAGCCGCCCTCGCAGCCGCCATCGCAGCCGTCCGCACAGCCGTCTGCGCAACCGTCCGCCCCTCCGCCTCCGCAGCCGTCCGCACAGCCGCCCGCGCCGCAGACCGTGGCGCTGAGCGCCGATTTGCGCGCCACACCGCTCGCCGGCCGCTCGCGCCAGCCGCTGCGGCTGGAGACGGCCGCGGCGCTGGAACTCGGGCCCGGTGGCGCGCTGGTGGCACGCATCGAGCGGCTCGTGGCGACGCAAGGCCGCTCGTCGGCACGCGGCGCGGCGACGCTGCGGCGCGAGAACCCGACCGGGCCCTGGCACATCGCCGGCCAGGCGTCGGTGGCCGACTTCGACCCCGCGCCCTGGCTGCCGGCCGCGCCCCGCTCGGCGCTGCGCAACACCAGCGGCGACCTCGACGCCGAAGCCGTCTTCGACCTGGTGCTGCCGGCCGCGGCGACGGCCGCCGCGCCGCCATCGGCTGCGGCAGCGTCGGCGCCCGCGGCTCCGCCACAGGCCCAGCGCGCCCCCGCGGCCCGCGGCCGCACCGCGGCGCCGCCGCTGCTGCTGACGCTGCGCGGCAGCGCCGACGTGACCATCGCACCCAGCCGGCTGGCCGGCGTGCCGCTCCAAGGCCAGGCGCGGCTGCGTGCGCCGGCGGGCGGCCAGACGCTGGAGGTCGACGCGCGCCTCGACGCCGCGGGCAACCGCCTCGCCGCGCGCTGGCTGGCGAACAGCGGCAACCCCGCCGCCGACCGCGCCTCGGCGACGGTCGACGCGCCGGCGCTGCAGGCGCTGGCGCCGCTGCTGCGCGCGGTCGGCCTGGAAGGCGCCACGCCCACCGGCGCGTTGCAGGCCGACGCCGAAGCCCAGGGCCGCTGGCCGCGGCTGGTGACGCGCGGCACGCTGCGCGCCGAAGGCCTGGCCTGGCAGGGCTACGAAGCACGGCGCGCCGACGGCCGCTGGCGCTTCGGCACCCACCCCGGCGCGCCGGTGGAGCTGGCGCTGCAGCTGGCGCAGGTGACGCTGCCGGCCAGCGCGCAGCTGCGCCAGATCCCGCAGCTGACGGCAGAACTGAGCGGCACGGCCGCGGCGCACCGGCTGACGCTGACCGGCGAAGTGGCCGCCGCGCCGCCGGCCTGGGTGGAGGCGGTGCAACGTGGCGGCGCGGGCGCGGCCGGCATGCCGGCTGCGGTGGCGTCGACCACCGCGACGACCACGGCGTCAAGCACCGCGACGACCACCGGGACCACCGCGGCGACCACCGCGACCACCGCGACCACGGCCACCACGGCGACCCCCACCGCATCCGCCGCCGCACCGTCCCGCCCGGCGGCCCGACCGACGGGCCGCCTTGCCACCGGCGGCCCGCGCACCCGCCTGGCGCTCGAGGCCACCGGCAGCCTGCAGCACGACGGCACGGACATCGCCGGCTGGCGCGGCCGCATCGTCTCGCTGCTGGCGACGCGGCCCGAAGGCGGCGCGGCGCTCGTGCGCACCACCGGCCCGGTGGAGCTGGCCTGGCGCGCCGGCACGCCGGCGCGCGGCACCAGCGTCCAGGTGGAACCCGGTGCGGCCGAGGTGCTGCGCAGCGCGCTGCGCTGGAACCGCGTGCGCTGGCAGGCGGCGCACGGCGGCGCGCCGATGCAGGTGGACCTCGACGCCGCCATCGAGGCCGTGCCGGTGGTGCCGCTGATCGCGCGCTTCCAGCCCGGCCTGGGCGCCAGCGGCGACCTGCGCCTCTCGGCCCGCGCCGTGGCGCGCACGGCGCCGGCGCTGCGGGCCGAGGTGGTGGTGCGGCGCCACGGCGGCGACCTGCAGATCGAACAGCCCGGTGGCCTGCGCCGCGCGCTCGGCCTGCAGGTGCTGGACGTGGAAGCACGCGCCGAAGGCGACGCCTGGCAGCTGCGCGGCCGCGTCGAGGCCGCCAGCATCGGCGTGGCGACGCTGGCCGCGCAGACGCGCAGCGCGCCCGGCGAGCTGCTGCCCGGCCCGGCCTCGCAGCTGCAGGGCACGGCGCAGCTGGCGATCGCCGACCTCGGCATCTACGGCCCCTGGCTGCCGGTGGGCTGGCGCGTCGGCGGCAGCATCGAGGTGACGGCGCGGCTCTCCGGCACCATCGGCGCGCCGCAGGTCGTGGGCACCGTGCGCGGGCGCGAGCTGGCCCTGAGCAATTTCGTCGAAGGCGTGGCCATCCGCGACGGCGTCCTGCAGGCCACGCTGGACGGCGAACGCGGGCGCATCGAGCGCTTCGTCGCCCGCGCCGGCGAAGGCGTGATGCGCGCCACCGGCGAGATGCGCTTCGGCGCCACGCCCACGGCGACGCTGCAGCTCACCGCCGAACGCTTCCGCGCCCTGGGCCGCGTCGACCGAACGATCGACGTGAGTGGCACGGGCCGCGCCGTGCTCGAGCCGACGCGCATCGCGGTGAGCGGCCGTTTCTCGGTCGACCAGGGCCTGATCGACCTGGGCCGCGGCGAGGCGCCCGAGCTCTCGCCCGACGTGCGCGTGGTCGACGGCCCGACGCCGGGCCGGCCGCCGCCCAAGCCGGCGCGCGAAGGCACCGCGACCGCGCAGCGCGCGGTGGAGATGGACGTGCGCGTGGACCTGGGCGCGAACCTGCGCGTGCGCGGCAAGGGCGTGAACACGCTGCTGGCGGGCGACCTGCGCATCACCGCGCCCGGCGGCGAACTCGAGATCGACGGCACCGTGCGCACCGTGCAGGGCAGCTACCAGGCGTACGGCGAGGAGCTGACCATCGAGCGCGGCCTGGTCACCTTCGTCGGCCCGGTGGCCAACCCGCGCCTGGACATCCGGGCCATGCGCACCGACCTGCGCGAGGTGGAGGTCGGCGTCGCCATCACCGGCACGGCGCAGAACCCGCGCGTGCGCCTGATCTCGACGCCGGAGATGTCCGAGCTGGACAAGCTGAGCTGGCTGACGCTGGGCCGCTCGGGCGCGGGGCTGGCGACCGACCAGACGGCCATCCTGCAGCGCGCGGCGCTGGCGATGCTGGCCGGCCAGCGCGGCAGCGCCGGCGGCGAGGGCCTGGCCAAGCGGCTGGGGCTCGACACCCTGTCGGTGTCGCGCGGCGCCTCGGGCGGGCTCGAGGACGCGGTGGTGTCGCTCGGCAAGCAGGTGTCCGAGCGGCTCTACGTCGGCTACACGCAGAGCCTGGACGCCACGGGCGGCGGCTTCGAGCTCGTCTACCGCATCGCACGCCGCTTCACGCTGCGCGTGCAGACCGGCGAGGCGACGGCCGTGGACCTGATCTGGACGTGGCTGTGGGGCTGAGTGCCAAGCTGGCCAGGGCTGCCGCCGCGGCTGCCGGTGCTGCCGCCCGCGCCGTGCCCGGTGCGTCCACCGGGTCGGTCCAGGACGCTGCCGCCCGCAACGGCAACGGAGGCGTTTCCGGCCAGGCGCCCGCGCACGAGCACGAGCACGAGCACGAGCACGAGCACGAGCACGAGCACGAGCACGAGCACGAGCACGAGCACGAGCACGAGCAGGCCGGCCGGAGCGCCACGGCGCAGCGCCTCGACCACCTGGAGTTCGCCGGCCTGCAGCTGGCCACGCCGCTCGGGCCGCTGCACGTCGGGCGCGCGCTGCTGCGCGGCGTGCAGGCCGACGCGTCGCTGGCGGGCGGCACGCTCGACGAACTGCAGCTGCACGACCTGGCGTTGACCGTCGCATCGCGCGCCACCGCCGGTGCCGCCGGCGGTGCGCGGCAGCCCATGTCCTGGCGCGTCGAACCGGCCGCGGCTCTCGAAGGCGAGATCCGCGCCTACATCGACGATGCCGCCTGGACGTTCGACGGCGACGTGCGCGTGCCGGTGCGTGCCGGCGTGGTCGACTTCAACCGCGCCGTCGTCGCCCACGTGGGGCCGGACTCGTCGATGGGCGTGAGCGCCTCGGGCCTGCACGTGGACGCACCCAATGGGCGCCTGCCGCTGGTGGCGTGGCGCACGCGGCGGCTGCCCGGCGTGCGCCTGGAGCAGCGCGGCGGCCTGCTGCGCGCGGCCATCACCGACCGCGGCGCGATCGAGCTGCAACCCTTCGTCGAAGCCCTGCTCGCCGGCGTCGTCGAGGCCGCCGCCGCGCCGGGCGCCCGCGACATGCTGGCGCGCACGCGCCTGTCCGGCCACCTACGACCCGGCGACGGCGTGCTCGGCACGGCCGGGTTCGAAGCGACGCTCACGGGCAGTGCGGCCGGCCGCAACCGCATCGAACTGGCATCGCTGGCGCAGGGCCCCGGCATCGCGCTGCGCATGGCCACGTTCTCGGCCAGCGATGCGCACGCCAGCCAGCGCGGCCTGCGCGTCCGGGTCGACACGATCGAGGCGACGACGTTGACGCTGCAGGCGGGCGATCTCGCCGCCGCGTCGACGGCCATCGAACTCAGCGCCACGTGCGTCACGCTGCGCGGCCTGCAGTGGCGGCGTGTGGCCGTCAGCCGCCCAGCGTCCGATCCTGCCGATCGAACCACTGCAGCGCCTGGGTGAAGTGCGCCGGGCGGTAGTCGGGCCAGAGGTCGTCGACCACGAAGAAATCGGCATAGACCGACTGCACCGGCAGGAAGCCGCTCAGCCGGCGCGCGCCGCCCCAGCGCACGATCAGCTCCAGCCGCGTGACGTCGGCCGAACGCAGGCTGCCCTGGGCGGTGAGACCGTCCAGGTCCCACTGCCAGCCGTAGTTGACGAGAAAGTTCACCTTCATGCCGCTGCCCTGGCGCCGCCTGAAGCGCGCCAGCGCCGGCGGGAACTGCGCCGAGCTGTCGTCGCCCACCACCAGCAAGGCGGCGCCGCGGCGCGACGCCTCGAGCGCGAAGTCGACGCACGCCTCGCGGAAACGGTGCGTCTGCGCCGAAGGCCGGCGCGTGTTGTCCTGGGTGAAGCCGTAGACCGAGACCTCGTCGATGCCCAGTTCGCGGCAGCGGTCGAACAGCTGCAGCGCGGGCGCCAGGCCGTGCGCGTAGCCGTCCTCCTTGGCCATGCCGCGCGCACTGGCCCAGCGGCGGTTGCCATCGGGAATGAAGCCGACGTGTCGGGGCAGGCGCATGGGTGTGGTGGCGGCGTGTGCGTCGCCCTGGCAAGCCACGCGCCGGCCGCACCTGCGGCGTCGGCTGCGGCTGCCGGGCGGCGCTTATCGCGTGGCCGGTGTCGCCGGCCGCGGCACGCCGATGGCTTCGATGAACACGCGCCGCACCTCGGAGGCACCCTCGAGGCTCGGCTCGATGATCCGCGTGTACCAGCCCGGCTCGCCGCCCAGGAAGTGCCCGTGCACGTCGACCAGCCGGCCGTGGCGCGCCGCCGCCTCGGCCAGGATCTGGTTGACGCGGCGGTGGTTGGCGCGCGCGATGCGCGCCTCCACGCCGAGGAAATTCCGCGCGTCGTCGCCGAAGGTCGGGTCGTAGACGTTGCCGATGAAGAGCGGCCGCACCGGCAAGGCGGCGATGAAGCGCGACAGCGTGCGCTCGAAGGCGGGCAGGCCGCGGCCGCGCTCGTCGGCCGCCAGGCCGCGCAGCAGGTCGTTGCCGCCCACGGTCAGGATCGCCAGCGCCGGCCCCGTGGGGCGCACGCCGTCGAGCTGGCGCTCGAGCCCGTCGACCGTGGCACCGTCGACCGCGCGGTGCACCAGCGTGGCCGGCCCGCGCGACTGCAGGTCCCAGCCGGCGAAGGCCGGAAACAGCCCGTCGTGGTTGCGCACCAGCAGCTGGCCCGGGTGCACACCATGGGCGTTGTAGTGGCCGCAATCGAGGATCGAGTCGCCGAAGGTGTAGAGCGCGAGCCCGCGCGCGGCGCGCGGCGCGGCACCCGCAGGACCGGCGGCGATGGCGAAGCTGCCGGCAGCCGCCAGCCAGCGGCGGCGGTCGTTCAGCGACACCACATGGCGTGTGGCGGGCAGCGGCAGGCCACGGTCGCGGGCGGCGGTGCTGCACCTCGTGCCGGCCGGCGGCGGCATGGCGGTTCGTTGCATGCCGGGTGTCGGGCAAACCGGATGCTGGCCGCGCCGCGGGCCCGTGGATCGCGGCCGCGGCTGGCCACGGGCGCGTGCGGCCGCCTCAGCCGTCGTCGCGCGCGGTCGAGACGAGCACGTCGGTGCTGCCTTCGGCCAGCACATGCTTGCTGACGCTGCCCAGCAGCAGGTCCTCGACCGCCGACTGGCCGTGCTTGCCCAGCACGACGAGGTCGCAGTCGTGCTCCTGCTCGTGCTCGACGATGCGCAGCGAGGCGTCGCCTTCGACGATCAGCGGCGACCACTCGCCCGGCGCCAGTCCGCAGGCCTGCGCCAGCGCATACAGCCGCTGCGTGGCCTGGGCGCGCGCCTGCGATCGGTAGTGCTCGATCACCGCCGCATCGACGCCGGCGAAGCGCAGCTTGTCCTCGAACGGCACCTCGAACACGTGCAGCAGCAGCAGCCGCGCCTGCGGCGCGACGCGGCGCGCCAGCGGGATCGCACCGGCCGACCAGGGCGAGAAGTCCAGCGCCACCAGCGCCTGGCGATAGGGTTCGTGCGGCGTCTGGCGCACCACCAGCAGCGGCCGCGACGTGCGCCGCATCAGCCGTTCGGCCGTGCTGCCCAGCACCAGGCGGCGCAGGAAGCCGGCGCCGCGCGCACCCAGCACCAGCAGGCCGGCATCGAGCGCCGCAGCCTGGCGCTCGATCTCGTCGGCGACCGCGCCGATGGCCTGCAGCGTCTGCACCGCCAGGCCGCGGCGCTCGTGCAGGCGTGCGGCCAGCGCCGCCAGGCCGCGTTGGGCATCGTCGTGCAGCTGCCGCTCGGTGCTGCTGTCGGCACCGAGCCACTGGCGCAGCGACTGCAGCGCGCCGCCCGGCAGCACGTGCAGCAGCGTGAGCGCCCCGCCACTGTCCTGCGCCACACGCGCGGCGCGGTCGGCGGCGTGGCGCGCGGCGACGGAGAAGTCGGTCGCGGCAAGGATGGCAGGCGCTGCGGTCATGGGCGCTCCGGCAGGTCGGGTGGCACACGCCGTTCACCAGCCGCGCTGAACGTGCAAAGGGCCGGCACCTCGCGGTGCCGGCCCTTCGACTTTGAACGTTGGCGGAGTGGACGGGACTCGAACCCGCGACCCCCGGCGTGACAGGCCGGTATTCTAACCGACTGAACTACCACTCCGCGTCGGTGGCTGCTTCGCTGGACAACGCCAAGAGCACAGCCAAACTCTGCTTGCCAAACCCACCGCGCGAAGCGGCCGGTGTTGGCGTCCCCTAGGGGATTCGAACCCCTGTTACAACCGTGAAAGGGTCGTGTCCTAGGCCTCTAGACGAAGGGGACTGCGAAAGAGCATCTCGTTCGAACAGCGCTTGGTGGTGGAGGTAAGCGGGATCGAACCGCTGACCTCTTGCATGCCATGCAAGCGCTCTCCCAGCTGAGCTATACCCCCACGGGCAAACGCTGTTCAAGCGAGCCCAGAAGTATAGCCCAGAAATCTCAGGCGGCCCGCAGGCGCGCGATGACGGCGTCACGCGGGAACAGCGCGAGAACCGCGTCGATCGACGGCGTCTGGGCGCGGCCGCAGACGAGCACGCGCACCGCCGGCGCCAGCTGCGGCATCTTCAGGCCGTGCCCGGCCAGCACGGTCTTCATGGCGGCCGCGATGCCGGCCTTGTCCCAGTTGGCGCGCGTCAGCTCGTCGGCCAGCGCGTGCAGCGCCGGGCGCACGGCGTCGCCGACGTGCGCCGTCAGGTCCGCGGCGGAAGGCGCGGGCGCCACGAAGAGCATGCGGGTCCACTCGGCCAGCTCGACCAGCGTGCTGCAGCGATCCTTGAACAGCGCGGCGGCGCGTGTCAGCAGCGCCAGGTCGTCGGTGGCGACGCCCAGCGCCGCCAGGTGCGGCTGCACCAGGCGCGCCAGTCGGTCGTCGGCGGCGGCCTTGAGGTGGTGCGCGTTCACCCAGGCCAGCTTGGCCGGGTCCCACTGCGCCGGGCTCTTGGCGAGATGGCTGCCGTCGAACCACTGCACCATCTGCTCGCGCGTGAACAGCTCGTCGTCGCCATGGCTCCAGCCCAGCCGCGCCAGGTAGTTGAGCATGGCCTCGGGCAGGTAGCCGGCTTCCTGGTAGGCCGTGACGCTGACGGCGCCGCGCCGCTTGCTGAGCTTCAAGCCGTCGTCGCCCAGGATGATGGGACAGTGGCCGTACTGCGGCAGCGGCGCGCCTAACGCCCGAAAGATGTTGATCTGCCAGGGCGTGTTGTTGATGTGCTCGTCGCCGCGGAAGACATGGGTGATGGCCATGTCCCAGTCGTCGACGACGACGGCGAAGTTGTACGTCGGCACGCCGTCGGCGCGAAGGATGATGAGGTCGTCGATCTCGTCGTTGCGGATCGTGATCGGGCCCTTGACGAGGTCGTCCCACGTGACGCTGCCGCCTTGCGGGTTGGCGAACCGGATCACCGGCTGCACGCCCGCCGGCGGCTCGGGCAGCACCTTGCCGGGCGCGGGGCGCCAGCGGCCGTCGTAGTGCGTCTTCTCGCCGCGTTGGCGCTGCGCCTCGCGCATGGCGTCGAGCTCGTCCGGCGTGCACCAGCAGCGGTAGGCCGTGCCGGCCTGCAGCATCTGCTCGATCACGGCGTGGTAGCGCGCCAGGCGGTGCATCTGGTGGAACGGGCCCTCGTCGTAGTCCAGGCCCAGCCAGCGCATCGACTCGAGGATCTGCTCGACCGAATCCTGCGTCGAGCGCGCGACGTCGGTGTCCTCGATGCGCAGCACGAACGCGCCGCCGTGATGGCGCGCATAGGCCCACGAGTACAACGCGGTGCGCGCCGTGCCCAGGTGCAGGAAGCCCGTGGGCGACGGGGCGATGCGGGTGCGGACGGTCTTTCTCATGCGGCCTGACGGTGTGGCGGTGACGGCTTCAGCTCAGCAACGAAAGGCCGCGCGCGAGGTCGGCTTTGATGTCGTCGGGGCTCTCCAGCCCCACGGCCAGGCGCAGCAGGCCCTGCTCGATGCCGGCCGCCAGGCGCTGCTCTTCGGTGAGCCGGCCGTGCGTGGTGGACGACGGATGCGTGAGCGTGGTCTTGGTGTCGCCCAGGTTGGCGGTGATCGAGCACACGCGCGCCGCATCCACCACCGACCAGGCCGCGGCGCGCCCGCCCCGCACCTGGAAGGCGACCACGGCACCGCCGACACCGCCCTGCTGCGCCATCGCCAGCGCGTGCTGCGGGTGCGAGGGCAGGCCGGGGTAGATCACGCGCTCGACGGCCGGCTGCGCCTCGAGCCACAGCGCGATCTCGAGCGCGCGGGCGCTTTGCGCCTGCAGGCGCACGGACAGCGTCTCCATGCCCTTCAGCACCACCCAGGCATTGAATGGCGAGAGCGTGAGGCCGCCGCTGCGCATCGTCGGCACGAACTTCTGCTCGATCAGCTCGGCCGGCCCGCACACCGCGCCGGCGATGACGCGGCCCTGCCCGTCCAGGTACTTGGTGCCCGAATGCATGACCAGGTCGGCACCCAGCGCCACCGGCCGCTGCAGCGCCGGGCTGCAGAAGCAGTTGTCGACCATCAGCAAGGCCTTGCCACCGGCGCGATTCCCGTGGGCGATCTCGGCCAGCGCGGCGATGTCGCACACCTCGGTGAGCGGGTTGTTCGGCGTCTCGGCGAACAGCAGCTTCGTCGTCGGCCGCATCGCCTGGCGCCACTCGGCGGGGTCGGTCTGCGAGACGAAGCTGGTCTCGATGCCGAAGCGGGCGAAGTCGGCGAACAGCTTGATCGTCGAGCCGAAGGCGCCGCGCGAGCACACCACGTGGTCGCCCGCTTTCAGCAGCGACAGCACGGTGATGAGGATCGCCGCCATGCCGCTGGCCGTGGCGATGCAGCCGCTGGTGCCTTCCAGCGCCGCCAGGCGGCGCTCCATCATCGTCACCGTCGGGTTGCTGAATCGGCTGTAGACGAAGGCGTCCTCTTCGTTGGCGAAGCGCGCCGCGGCGGTGGCCGCGTTGGGGTGCACGAAGGAACTGGTGAGGAAGAGCGCCTCGCTGTTCTCGCCCCATGGCGTGGGCGGCAGGCCCTCGCGCACGGCCAGCGTGTCGAGGTGCAGGCCTTCGGGCAGGTCGGTGCGCGGGATGCTCACGCGCGCTCCTCGTTGCCCTGCAGCGCCAGGCGCGAGCGGTTGTCCTCGCGCGCTTCCTGGGCATCGGCGCCCTCTTCGGCCCGCTCGGCGTCGAACTGCAGCTTGCGTTGCGCCTGCAGCGTGGCGAAGTCGCGCTCGGTCACGTCGCCGGTGATGTAGCAGCCGTCGAAGCAACTGGCCTCGAAGCCCTGCACGCGCGGGTTGAGCGCCGCCACCACGCGCTTCATGGCGTCGGTGTCCTGGTAGATCAGCGCGTCGGCGCCGATGAAGGCGCGGATCTGCTCCACCGTGCGGCCGTGCGCGATCAGCTCCTCGGCCGTGGGCATGTCGATGCCGTACACGTTGGGGTGGCGCACGGGCGGCGCGGCGCTCGCCATGTAGACCTTGCGCGCGCCTGCCTCGCGCGCCATCTGCACGATCTCCTTGCTGGTGGTGCCGCGCACGATGCTGTCGTCCACCAGCAGCACGTTGCGGTTCTTGAACTCCATGCCGATGGCGTTGAGCTTCTGGCGCACGCTCCTCTTGCGCACCGACTGCCCCGGCATGATGAAGGTGCGGCCCACGTAGCGGTTCTTCACGAACCCTTCGCGGTACGGCTTGCCGATGCGGTGCGCCAACTGCATCGCGCTGGGGCGGCTCGATTCGGGAATGGGGATGACGACGTCGATCTCGCTCGGCGGCATGGTCGAGATGACGCGCTGCGCCAGCGTCTCGCCCAGGTTCAGCCGCGCCTGGTAGACCGAAATGCCGTCGAGCACCGAGTCCGGCCGCGCCAGGTACACGTACTCGAACATGCACGGGTACAGCTGCGGCGCTTGGGCGCACTGCTGCGCGTGGAGCGTGCTGTCGAGGTCGATGAAGATCGCCTCGCCCGGCGCCACGTCACGCTCGAGCACGTGGCCCGTACCCTCCAGCGCCACCGATTCGCTGGCCACCATCACGCCGCCATCGGCAGAGCGGCCGAAACACAGCGGGCGGATGCCGTAGGGGTCGCGGAAGGCCAGCAGGCCGTGGCCGGCGATCAGCGCCACCACGGCGTACGAGCCCTTGATGCGCTTGTGCACCGCACCCACGGCGCGGAACACGTGCTGCGGCGTCAGCGGCAGGTCGCGTGCGACGCGCTCGAGCTCGTGCGCCAGCACGTTGATCAGCACCTCGGAATCGCTCTCGGTGTTGATGTGGCGCCGGTCGATGTCGAACAGCTCGGCCTTCAGCGCCGCGGCATTGGTGAGGTTGCCGTTGTGCACGAGCACGATGCCGTAGGGCGCGTTGACGTAGAAGGGCTGCGCCTCTTCCTCGCTGTAGGCGTTGCCGGCGGTGGGGTAGCGCACCTGGCCCAGACCCACGGTGCCGGGCAGGCCGCGCATGTTGCGGGTGCGGAACACGTCGCGCACCATGCCGCGCGCCTTGTGCATGTAGCACTTGGTGCCCTGCATGGTGACGATGCCGGCAGCGTCCTGGCCGCGGTGCTGCAGCAGCAGCAGCGCGTCGTAGATCAGCTGGTTGGCTGGGGCCGTGGCGATGGCGCCGACGATTCCGCACATGGTGTCGAGGGTCCCGGGGTTGGGGGTTAGACGGCGCGCACGTGGCGCGCCGCCTCGGGGGGCAGCAGCGGCTTGAGCGCCTGCAGCGTCTGCTGCAGCCAGCGCACGCCCTTGGAGGTGCGCCAGGCGCTGGCGTTCGCCGCCGGGGTGAGCGCGACCACCGCCGCCACGGCCAGCAGCAGCACCGCGGCGCGCAGGGCGCCGAACAGCGCGCCGAGCAGCCGGTCGGGCAGCGACAGCGGCGTGGCGTGGATGATCATGCGCACCAGCCGCGCGAGCAGCATCCAGACGACCAGTGCAGCGATGAAGGCCAGCGCCAGCGCCACCGCCAGGTTGCGCGCCGAGCCAGCGTCGTCGGCCGGCAGCAGCGGCGCCAGGTGCGGCGCGCCCCACTGAGCGGCGAACCAGGCCACCACCCAGCCGGCGAGCGACAGGCATTCGAAGACGAAGCCGCGCACGAGGCCGACGACGATCGACGCGGCCACCACGACCAGCAGCGTCCAGTCGAGCCAGGAGAGGGTCGGCCATGCGTCCATGCTTCGGCCCGCCGCGCCGCTACAGCGTGAGGATGGCCGCCGGCAGACCGGCGCGCTTGACCTTGGCCGCCGCCGCGTCGGCCTCTTCGCGCGTGGCGAACGGCCCCAGCCGCACGCGCGTGCGCTGGCCGGCGTCGCTGCCCACCACCTGGGTGTAGGTCTTGAGGCCAAGCCGTTCGACCTTGCTGCGCGCCTCGCGCAGCGTGGCGGGATCGGAAAAGGCGCCCACCTGCACGACGTAGCGGCCGGGGCCGGACGCGGCCGCCTCGACGGCGCGCGTCGCCGCCGGCGCGGAGGCCGCGGTGGCAGCGACGGGCCGGGGTGCGGCGGCCGACGCCGCGGCGGCCACGCTGCGCGCCACGGGCGCGGACGCCGCGCCGCGCGGCGTCGCAGGCTCGGCGCGTTCGGTGATCACCGGCAGGGGCGCAGGGCGTGGCGGCGTGGCGGCCGCCGTATCGGTGCGGCTGTCCTGGCGCACGGCGGCGGGCGTCGGCGTCGGTGCAGCAGCCGGTGCCGGTGATGTGCCGGGCGCCGGCGCCGAACCCGCCACGGGTGTCGACGGCTCGCCCGGCAGCGCACGCTCGGTCAGCACCGGCAAGGGCGGCGTGCGTGTCGCGGGCGCCGACGGCCCCGGGCGCGCATCGCCCACGACGATGGGCGTGTCCACGGGCAGCGGCCGCGGTTGGGTCTCGAAAACGATGGGAAAGCCCACCACGCCGATCACGAGCAGCACCAGCGCGCCGACCAGCCGGCGCCGGGCGCGGGTGCGCGCCGCCTCGACGCTGAGGCTGTCGCCACCACCGGCCGCGGCGCCAGCGGCCGCGCCGCGGCGGCCGGCCTCGGCGGGCGCGGGCTTTGGGCGCAGGAAGGGCAGACGCATGCGGGTCAGTCGACGTGCGGCGCGGTGCGCCGCGGGGGGCCGTCGCGCAGCACCGCACCGACGGTGTAGAACGAGCCGAAGACCGCAATTCTATCGGCGGGGTCCGCCGCGGCCAGGGCGGCCTGCAGGGCGGCGCTGGGGCCGTCATGGCTGTGCACGACGGCCTTCGGCGCCAGCTGCCGCACCTGCGCAGCCAGCTCGTCAGAACCGGCCGCGCGCGCCGTCGGCAGGCCGCAGCAGTGCCACACATCCACCAGCGGCGCCATGCGCTCCACCATCCCGGCGATGTCCTTGTCGCGCATGGCGCCGAACACCGCGTGGGTGCGCGGGAAGAAGCCCATCGCGTCGAGGTTGAGCGCCAGCGCGCCGACGGCCTGCGGGTTGTGCGCCACGTCCAGCACCAGCGCCGGCTGGCCGGGCACGATCTGGAAGCGCCCGGGCAGCTCCACCAGCGCCAGGCCGGTGCGCACCGCCTGCGCGGTGATGGGCAGCCGGTCGCGCAGCGCTTCCAATGCCGCGATCGCCGCCGAGGCGTTGAGAAGCTGGTTCGCGCCACGCAGCGCCGGATAGGCCATGCCGGCATAACGCCGCGTCTGCGCGCCATGGTGGCCGCTCCACGTCCACTGCTGGCGGTCGCCCTGGAAGTGGAAGTCGCGGCCGTGCAGCCACAGGTCGGCACCGATGGCCTCGGCGTGGCGCACCACGCTGTCGGGCGGCAGCGGGTCGCCGACGATGGCCGGCTTGCCCGGGCGCATGATCTGCGCCTTCTCGGCGCCGATGCTTTCGCGGTCGGGCCCCAGCCACTCCATGTGGTCGAGGTCGATGCTGGTGATGACCGCGCAGTCCGTGTCGAAGGCGTTGACGCTGTCGTAGCGCCCGCCCAGGCCCACCTCGAGGATGATGACGTCGAGCTCGGCCAACGACAGCAGGCGCACGATGGCCAGGGTGCTGAACTCGAACTGGGTCAGCGTGACGTCACCGCGCGCGGCTTCCACCGCGGCGAAGTGCGGCACCAGCGCGTCTGCCGTGACCGCCGCGCCGTTCACGCGGCAGCGCTCCTCGAAGTGCACGAGCTCGGGCTTCTGGTACAGCCCCGTGCGGTAGCCGGCCTGGCGCGCGATCGATTCCAGCATGGCGCAGGTGCTGCCCTTGCCGTTGGTGCCGGCCACGGTGATCACCGGCACCGTGAACGTGATGCCGAGCCGACGCGCGACGTCGACCGTGCGCTCGAGCGACAGGTCCATGGTCCTGGGGTGCATCGCGGCGCAGTGTGCGAGCCACTCGGCGAGCGTCGAGAACGTCGAAGGAGGCGTCAGGCTCATCTGGAAAACAAGACCGGGCCGCGAGGGCCCGGTTGTGGTGGCCGCCCGAAGGCGACGTTCAGGCCAGGGCGTCGGAGGATTGGCGTTGCAGCAGCGCCAGCATCTGGGCCACGGTCTGGCGCAGCTGGCGCCGGTCGCAGATCATGTCCAGCGCGCCGGTGCCGAGCAGGAACTCGCTGCGCTGGAAGCCTTCGGGCAGCTTCTCGCGCACCGTGTTCTCGATGACGCGCGGCCCGGCGAAGCCGATCAGCGCCTTGGGCTCGGCGAGGACCACGTCGCCCATGAAGGCGAAGCTGGCCGAGACGCCGCCCATCGTGGGGTCGGTGAGCACGCTGACGTAGGGCAGCCGGGCCTTGGCGAGGCGCGTCAGCGCGGCGTTGGTCTTGGCCATCTGCAGCAGGCTCAGGAGGCCCTCCTGCATGCGCGCGCCGCCGGTGGCGGCGAAGCTCACGAACGGCACCTTCTGCTCGAGCGCGGCCTCGACGCCGCGCACGAAGCGTTCGCCGACGACCGAGCCCATGCTGCCGCCCATGAAGTCGAACTCGAAGCACGCGGCGACCACCGGCACGCTCATCACCGCGCCGCCCACCACCACCAGGGCATCGGTCTCGCCGGTGGACTCGAGCGCGGCCTTCAGGCGCTGCGGGTACTTCTTGCTGTCCTTGAACTTCAGCGCGTCGACCGGCATCACCTCCTGGCCGATCTCCCAGCGCCCCTCGGGGTCGAGGAAGGCGTCCAGGCGCGCCCGGGCGCCGATGCGGTGGTGGTGGTCGCACTTCGGGCAGACGTTGAGGTTCTGCTCGAGGTCAGTCTTGTAGAGCACCGTCTCGCACGACGGGCACTTGATCCACAACCCTTCGGGCACCGCCCGGCGCTCGGCCGGGTCGGTGGGCTGGATCTTGGGGGGCAGCAGCTTCTCGAGCCAGCTCATGCTTGATGTCACCTCATGACGGTTCGTCGAGTGCGGCGCGGATGCCGGCGACGAAGTCGCGGGCGGCGGCGGGCGCATTGTCGCGCGTTTGGGTTTCCAGGATCTGGATGAGGCGGCTGCCGATGACCACCGCGTCGGCCACCGCCGCCACCGCCTTGGCGCCGGCCGCATCGCGGATGCCGAAGCCCACGCCGATGGGCAGCTGCACGTGGCGTCGGATGCGCGGCAGCATCTGCGCCACCGCCGCCGTGTCCAGGTGGCCGGCACCGGTGACGCCCTTGAGCGACACGTAATAGACGTAGCCACTCGCCACCCGGCCCACCTGCGCCATGCGCGCGTCGGTGCTGGTGGGCGCCAGCAGGAAGATCAGGTCCAGCCCCGCGGCCTTGCAGCGCGCGGCGAAGGCCTCGCATTCCTCGGGCGGATAGTCGACCACGAGCAGGCCGTCGACGCCGGCCTCGCGGGCTGCGGCAACGAAGGCGCCTTCGCCGTGCACGCCGTCCCAGCGCTCGATCGGGTTGGCATAGCCCATCAGCACCACCGGCGTGCTGGCGTTGCCGCGGCGGAAGGCGCGCACCATGGCCAGCACCTGCGCCGTGCCGATGCCGCGCGCCAGCGCGCGTTCGCTGGCCTTCTGGATCACCGGACCGTCGGCCATGGGGTCGGAGAACGGCACGCCGAGTTCGATGATGTCGGCGCCGCCGTCGGCCAGCGCCTGCAGGATCTGCGGCGTGGCGTCGGCATACGGGTCGCCGGCGGTCACGTAGGGGATGAGCGCCTTGCGGCCCTGGGCCTGCAGCGCCTGCAGCGTCGCGCCGATGCGGCTCATCGTGCACCCCCCTGCCCGGCCGCAGCCGCGGCCGACAGCCCCGGCAGCGCAAAACCCTGCAGCGCGGCGACGGTGTTGATGTCCTTGTCGCCGCGGCCGGACAGGTTCACCAGCAGGTGCTGGTCGGGCCGCATGGTGGCTGCCAGCTGCATCGCGTAGGCCACGGCGTGGCTCGACTCCAGCGCCGGGATGATGCCTTCGCAGCGGCACAGCCGGTGGAAGGCGGCGAGCGCCTCGTCGTCGGTGATGCCGACGTATTCGGCGCGGCCGATGTCGTGCAGGTACGCGTGCTCGGGGCCGACGCCGGGGTAGTCGAGGCCGGCCGAGACCGAGTGCGTCTCGACGATCTGGCCGTCGTCGTCCTGCAGAAGGTAGGTGCGGTTGCCGTGCAGCACGCCCGGCGAGCCGGCGCTGATGGAGGCGGCATGGCGCTGGGTGTCCAGGCCCTCGCCGGCGGCCTCGACGCCGATCAGGCGCACGTTCTGAAAGCCGATGTACGGGTAGAAGATGCCCATGGCATTGCTGCCGCCGCCGACGCAGGCGATCACCGCGTCGGGCTGGCGCCCTTCGCCGCCGCCGAGCTCGGCGATCTGCCCCGGCATCTGGGCGATGCACTCGTCGCCGATCACGCGCTGGAAGTCGCGCACCATCGCCGGATACGGGTGCGGGCCGGCCACGGTGCCGATGATGTAGAAGGTGTTCTCGACGTTGGTGACCCAGTCGCGCAAGGCTTCGTTGAGCGCGTCCTTCAGCGTCTTGCTGCCCGATTCCACCGGCACCACGGTGGCGCCCAGCAGGTGCATGCGGTAGACGTTGGGGCTCTGGCGCTTGACGTCCTCGCTGCCCATGTACACCACGCATTCCAGCCCGTAGCGCGCGCAGATGGTGGCGGTGGCCACGCCGTGCTGGCCGGCGCCGGTCTCGGCGATCACCCGCGGCTTGCCCATGCGCCTGGCCAGCAGCGCCTGGCCGATGGTGTTGTTCACCTTGTGCGCGCCGGTGTGGTTGAGGTCCTCGCGCTTCAGGTGGATCTGCGCGCCGCCGATCTCGCGCGACAGCCGCGCCGCGTGGTAGACGGGGCTGGGCCGCCCGACGAAGTGCGCGAGTTCGTGCCTGAACTCGCGCACGAAGTCCGGGTCGTCGCGGTACCTGGCGTAGGCGGCCTGCAGCTCCTGCAGCGCGTGCGTCAGGGTCTCGGCGACGAAGCTGCCGCCGTAGTAGAGCCCGCCCTTGGCGGGACCGAAACGCCCGCGGGCGTCGGGTTGGTCGTAGGTCGACATCGAAAGGGTTCCTTGCCATCGGGCAGCCCCGCTCGGGGCCACCGGCGCTTCAGCGGCCGAGCCGCTGATCGGCTTCGCGCACCGCCTTGCAGAACCGGCGCATCAGCGGGCCACTCTTTTGCCCATAGCTGACTTCCACGCCGGAGCTCACATCAACGGCCCAGGGCCGGACGCGAAGAACCCCATCGGTCACGTTGGCAGGACTCAACCCACCAGACAAAACGACCGGAAGGGGCACGCTTGGTGGAATCCGTGACCAATCGAAGACCTTCCCACCCCCGCCGAAACCCTCGACGTAAGCGTCGAGCAGCAGGGCTTGCGCCGTGGAGAAACGGGCGGCGAAGTCTAGCAAATCGAGGTCGTCGGCCATGCGCGCGGCACGCAGGAACGGTCGCCCTGCGGCGACGCACGCTTCAGGCGTCTCGTCGCCATGGAACTGCAGCAGCGCCTGCGGCACGGCGTCGGCGGCGCGGCGCACCTCGCTGGGCGAGGCGTTCACCAGCAGCAGCACCGGTGTGACGAACGGCGGCAGGCGCGCCGCCAGTGCCGCGGCGCGGTCGGCGTCGACGTGGCGCGGGCTCTTCGGGTAGAGCACGAAGCCCAGCGCGTCGGCGCCGGCCTCGATGGCCTCGTCGACGTCGGCCTCGCGCGTGAGGCCGCAGATCTTGATGCGGGTGCGGGACATGCAGGACGGGCGGCGCGCGGGGCGCGGGTGCGGTGGCGCCGGTTCAGGGCACCCAGTCCATCGCCGGCACGTGCGCGGGGATGGCGTGCACCGGATCGTAATGCGGCCCGCAGAAGTACAGCCCGTCTGCGGGAAAGGTCGGCGCGGCGGCGTCGCGGCTGCGCGCGGCCAGCACCTCGGCCATCCAGCCCGGCGCCTGCCGGCCCTGCCCCACGGCGACGAGGCAGCCCATGATGTTGCGCACCATGTGGTACAGGAAGGCGCTGGCCTCGAACTCGAAGCGCCAGTAACCCGTGGCCTCGGCGCCGCGGCGCTCGATGGTGATCTCGCGCAGCGTCTTCACCGGCGTCGGCGCCTGGCAGTTGGCGGCGCGGAACGACGAGAAGTCGTGCTCGCCGATCAGGTCCGCGGCGGCTTCGCGCATGGCCGCGCCGTCCAGTGGCCTGAACACCCAGCCGACGAGACCCGCCTCGAGCGACGGCCGCACGGGCGACTCCAGCAGCACGAAGCGGTAGCGCCGGCCGCGCGCGCTGTTACGGGCGTGGAACCCTGCGTCGACGACGCGGCACCACTGCACCGCCACGTCCGCCGGCAGATAGGTGTTGGTGCCGCGCACCCACGCGTGAGGGTCGCGCTCGACCGGTGCGTCCAGGTGCACCACCTGGTTGAAGGCGTGCACGCCGGCATCGGTGCGGCCGGCGCACACCGTCGTGATCGCCTCGGGCGGCACGGCGGCGAAGGTGGCGAGCGCGCGCTCCAACACGTCCTGCACCGTGCGCCCGCCGGGCTGCGACTGCCAGCCCTGGTAGGCCTGGCCGCGGTAGCTCAGGCCGAGCGCGATGCGCATGCGAACGACGCGCGGGTGGGCGGCCGTCCGCCCACTCAGCTCAGCTTGTCGAGCATCCCCTGCGCCTTGGCCTGCAGCGGGCCGCTGCCCTTGGCGATGACTTCCTCGAGCAGGTCGCGCGCGCCTTCCAGGTCGCCGATCTGGCGGAATTCCTCGGCCAGCTCCAGCTTGCGCGCCAGCGGGTCGTTGTCGCTGGCGATGGTGGGCGGCTCGAGCGGCTCGCCGCCGATGCTGAACTCGCCGAAGTCGAGCGCGGGTTCGGGCTGCGGCGCCGGGGCGCGCGGCGTGGCCACGGTCACCGTGGGCGGCTCGTCGAGCGAGGCGAGGTCGAAGTCGAGCGTCGAGTCGCCGGGGCCGGACATCGGTGCCGGCGCGGCGCCGCGCTGCACGGGGATGGTCTTGGGCGTGTCGCCGTCGCTGTCCAGCGTCAGGTCGAGCGTGGCGTCCTGCACCGAGGTGCGGAACGGCATCGTGTGGTCGTCGGCCAGTGGGCGCGGCTGCGGCGCGGGCGGCGGCGGCATGGCCACCGTCCGCGGCTCGTTGCCGGCGGCACCCAGGTCGAGGTCGAGATCGAGGCCGCTGTCGAGCGTGGCGTCGGGCGCGGGCTGGAACGTCGTCGGGCCGGCCGGCGCGGTGTAGGGCACGGTCGAGGCGCCCAGCGGCTCGGGAACCACCTGGCCGCCGGCGCCGCGCACCTCCTCGGGCTGGCCGCCGGGCTGGTACAGCGGGTTCTCGGGGTCGATCGTCAGGCCGAGCGCCTGCGCCTTGGCCCAGTCCTCGCCTTCGCCGCGCGTCAGGTTGTACAGCTGCGTGGCCAGCAGCTCGAAGGCCTTGGTGTCGCGCCGCTTGGCGTACACCTCGAGCAGCTTGCTGCGGATGGCCATGCGCTCGGGCGCGGCGCGCATCGCCTCCTTGAGGATCTCCTCGGCCTGCAGGTCGCGGCCATAGGCCAGGTAGACGTCGGCCTCGGCCACCGGGTCGACATCGCCGATGGCGTCGAGCTGGCTGAGCGAATAGCTCATCGACGACGAGTTCTGGCTGTTGCCCGACTCGCGCGTGTCGATGCGCTGGCCGCCGCTGGCGCCGAAGAACGAATCGGGCTGCAGGCGCGATTCGAGGAACGACGTTTCGCCGGCCGGCTTGCGCACCCGGCCGCGCAGGCGGTACAGGCCCAGGCCCGCGAGCAGCGCGACGAGCACGATGGCGCCCGGCAGCAGCAGCGAGTTGTCGAGCAGCGAATCGACGACGCCCGGCTCGGCGCCACCCGGCGCGGGTGCGGGGGTCGGCGCCGGCGTGGGTGAGGTCGCCGCCTGCGGGGCCGGCGTCGGCGCCGCTGCGGGCGCGGGCGTGGCGGCCGGTGCAGGCGTGGCCGCTGGTGCGGGGGCCGCGGCCGGCGGCATGGCGGGCGGGGCCGGCGGCGCGGTGGCCACCACCGCCGGGCCGGCAGGCGCTGCGGCCGGTGGCGTCGGTGCGGCCGCCGGTGCCGGAGCGGGCGCAGCAGGCGCGGCCGGGGCGGCCGGCGCGCCGGCGGTGCCCTGCTGCAGGCGGCGCAGTTCCTCGACGTTGCGGTTCAGCTCCGCCAGGCGCGCGCGTTCGTCGCGCTGCCGCGTTTCTTCCGACACGCGGTTCTCGGGCTGGCCGGGCCGCACGCCACCTTGCGAGAGCGTGAGGCGGTCCGGCGTGGGCGCGGCGGCGGTCTTGCGGTCGTCCACCTGGGCCTGCACGCGGCCGGTGGCCTGGCGCGCCGGGGCGTCGTCGGCCGTGCCGGTGACACCCGAGGCCAGGCGCTGGCGGTAGGCGGCGAAGTCGTTGCTCTGCGCCTGGATGACCTCGCGCGCTTCCTGCGCCGAGAGCCTGCCGGCCTGCTCGGCGCTGGGCACCTGCAGCACCACGCCGGCCTTGAGCCGGTTCATGTTCTGGCCGATGAACGCCTGCGGATTGCCGCGGTACAGCGACACCAGCATCTGGTCGAGCGACACGCCCGGGCGCTGCACCCGGCTGGCGATGCGCGACAACGAATCGCCCGGCCGCACGCGCACCTCGTCGGCGCCGGCATCGGGGCCCGGCGCGGTGGAGGCCACCGGCGGGCGCGGCGCTTCCGCCGGCGCGGCGGCGGGTGCCGGACGCGGCTGCGCAGCCGGCGCGCGCGGCGCCGGTGCCGGCTGGGGCGCCGGGGCCTGGGCCACCGGCGGCGGCGCGGCGGTGGCCGGGGCCGGGGCCGGCGTCAGCACCGGCGCGGTGGCGGGCGCCGGGGCCTGCGCGGTGCGGCTGCCCGGCGGGTCGAACAGCATCGTGTATTCGCGCACCAGGCGGCCGCTGGCCCAGGTGGCTTCGATGATCACGTCGACGAAGGGTTCGAGCACCGCGCGGTCGCTCGTCACGCGCAGGTACTGGCGGCCATCGGGGCGGCGCAGCAGCTGCACCTGCGCCGATGCCAGCGCGGCGTTGTATTCGACGCCGGCGGCGCGGTAGGCCTCGGGCGGCGCCACGCGCAGGCGCAGCGAGGCGGCCTCTTCGGGCGTGATGCTGGTGACCTCGATCTCGGCGCGCAGCGTCTCGCCCAGGGCGGACGTCACCGACTGCCGGCCCAGCCCCAGGGCCCACGCCGACGGTGCCCAGAGGCTGGCCACGGTGGCCAGCGCCACACCGGTGAGCGCGAAGCGCGCGGCGTTGATCGAGCGGTCTTTCAAGGCAGGTCCCCCACGCGATTGGGCGGCGGCTTCAGGTCGGCGCCGCCTTCATGGTGCCGGACGCGGCCGAGCCCGCGCCGGAAATCGCAACACCATCAAGCATATAGGAGCGCAAGCTCAAGCCGCTGCTGACGATCCCGGGGGAAAAGGATTGTTTCGGCACCATCCGTGGCCTGTTGCCGGGCGACAACGCCGGGCCGCAGGCCGACGGATGCGGCCTGCGGCGGCTACTGCTCGAGCAGGATGCGCAGCATGCGGCGCAGCGGCTCGGCGGCGCCCCACAGCAGCTGGTCGCCGATGGTGAACGCGCCCAGGTACTGCGGCCCCAGCGCCAGCTTGCGCACGCGGCCCACCGCGATGTCCATCGTGCCGGTGACGGCCACCGGCGTCAGGCCCTTGACCGTGTCCATGCGGTTGTTCGGCACGAAGCGCACCCAGGCGTTGTCGTGGCGGATCATGTCTTCCAGGTCCGCCAGCGGCACGTCGCGCTTCAGCTTGATCGTCAGCGCCTGGCTGTGGCAGCGCATGGCGCCGACGCGCACGCACAGGCTGTCGATCGGCACCGCCTCGGTGCCCGGGAAGCCGGCGCCGCGGCCGAGGATCTTGTTGGTCTCGGCGCCGCCCTTCCACTCCTCGAGGCTGGTGCCGTCGCCACGGTCGACGTCGATCCACGGGATGAGGCTGCCGGCCAGCGGCACCATGAAGTTCTGCGTCTCCTCGGCCGACAGGCCACGCTGCGTGGCGGCCACCTGGCGGTCGATCTCGATGATGGCGCTGGCGGGGTCGTCGAGCAGCGCGCGCACCTTGGCGTTGAGCGTGCCCATCTGCGTGAGCAGCTCGCGCATGTGCTGCGCACCGCCGCCGCTCGCGGCCTGGTAGGTGCTGGCGGTCATCCACTCGACCAGATCCGCCTTGAACAGCGCGCCCAGGCCCATGAGCATGCAGCTCACGGTGCAATTGCCGCCGATGTAGTCCTTCACGCCCTTGGCGAGCGCGTCCTTGATGACGGGCAGGTTCACCGGGTCGAGGATGATGACCGCGTCGTCCTGCATGCGCAGCGTCTTGGCGGCGTCGATCCAGTAGCCCTTCCAGCCGGCGGCGCGAAGCAGGGGGTAGACGGCCTTGGTGTAGTCGCCGCCCTGGCAGGTGATGACGATGTCGCAGCGCTTGAGCGTCTCGACGTCGTGCGCGTCGTGCAGCGTGGTCTCGTTCTTCGCCAGGCCAGCGGGCGCGCTGCCGCCGGCGTTGCTGGTGGAGAAGAACATCGGCTCGATCAGGGCGAAGTCGCCCTCGGCCTGCATGCGGTCCATGAGGACCGAGCCGACCATGCCGCGCCAGCCGACCAGGCCGACGAGCGGGTTCGCGTGGAGTGCCATGTGAATGTCGCCTTCTTTCCGTGGTGGTCCGGACCCCTGGTGCCCCCGGCTCGTTCGCCGGGGTCCAGGTGGTGGGGGCGAGACGATCCGAAGACGCTAGGTCTTGGTGGTGATCGTTTTGCCGGTGACCGCGGCGACGACGGCGTCGCCCATGGCGCGGGTGCCGACCTTCGTCGTCCCTTCACTCCAGATGTCGGCTGTGCGCAGGCCGGCGGCGAGCACGGCCTTCACCGCGCCTTCGATCGCGTCGGCGGCGGCGGGCTGTTGGAGCGAGTAGCGCAGCATCATGGCAGCGGACAGGATTGTAGCCAGCGGGTTGGCCACGCCCTGCCCGGCGATGTCGGGCGCGCTGCCGTGGCTGGGCTCGTATAGACCCTTGCCGTTCTTGTCGAGCGACGCCGAGGGCAGCATGCCGATCGAGCCGGTGAGCATCGCCGCCTCGTCGGAAAGGATGTCGCCGAACATGTTGCCGGTGACGATGACGTCGAACTGCTTGGGCGCCTTCACCAGCTGCATCGCGGCGTTGTCGACGTAGAGATGCTCCAGCGTCACGTCGGGATAGTCGGCGTGCACCGCGGTGACCACGTCCTTCCAGAACTGGAAGGTCTCGAGCACGTTGGCCTTGTCGACGCTCGTCACCTTGTTGTTGCGCTTGCGCGCCGCCTGGAAGGCGACGTGGGCGATGCGCTCGATCTCGGGGCGGCTGTAGCGCATGGTGTCGAAGGCTTCTTCCGCGCCGGGGAAGTGGCCGTCGGTCGCGGTGCGGCGGCCCCGGGGCTGGCCGAAGTAGATGTCGCCCGTGAGCTCGCGGATGATGAGGATGTCCAGGCCCGCCACCAGCTCGGGCTTGAGCGACGAGGCGTGTGTCAGCTGCTCGTAGCACAGCGCCGGCCGGAGGTTGGCGAACAGCCCGAGGTGCTTGCGCAGCCCCAGAATGGCCTGCTCGGGGCGCAACGCGCGTTCCAGCGTGTCGTACTTCCAGTCGCCCACGGCGCCGAAGAGCACGGCGTCGGCGGCCTGGGCGAGCTTCAGGGTCGCCTCGGGCAGCGGGTGGCCATGCGCTTCGTACGCCGCGCCGCCGACCGGCGCGGTCTCGGTCTCGAGCCGCAGGCCGTGCAGGTCGGCGACGGCGTCGAGCACGCGCACCGCCTGCTCGATGATCTCGGGGCCGATGCCGTCGCCCGGCAGGATGGCGATCTTGTGCGAGCTCATGGGTTGGGCATTCCGTGTTGGGCCAGCCAGGGCATCCTGGCCAGGCGTTCGGCCTCGTAGGCGCGGATCCTGTCGGCGTGGCGCAGCGTGAGGCCGATGTCGTCGAAGCCGTTGACCAGGCAGTACTTTCGGAACGGCTGCACGTCGAAGGGCAGCTCGCTGCCGTCGGGCTTGACCACCACCTGGCGCGGCAGGTCGATGGTGAGGCGGTAGCCCGGGAACGCGGCCACGTCGTCGAACAGCACGCTCACCTGCGACTCGGGCAGCACGATGGGCAGCAGGCCGTTCTTGAAGCAGTTGTTGAAGAAGATGTCGGCGAAGCTGGGCGCGATCAGCGCGCGGAAGCCGTACTGCTCCAGCGCCCACGGCGCGTGCTCGCGGCTCGAGCCGCAGCCGAAGTTGCTGCGCGCCAGCAGGATCGACGCGCCCTGGTAGCGCGGCTGGTTGAGCACGAAGTCCGGGTTGGGCTTGCGGCTCGCCGGGTCCTGCCCGGGCTCGCCCGGGTCGAGGTAGCGCCAGGCGTCGAACAGGTTGGGGCCGAAGCCCGAACGCGCGATCGACTTCAGGAACTGCTTGGGGATGATGGCGTCGGTGTCGACGTTGTCGCGGTCCATCGGCGCGACCAGGCCCTGGTGCACGGTGAAGGCTTGCATGCGGTGAGTCTCCTTCGCTCGGTCAGGCGACGCGACGCACGTCGACGAAGTGGCCCGCCAGCGCGGCGGCGGCGGCCATCGCCGGGCTGACGAGGTGGGTGCGGCCGCCGGCGCCCTGCCGGCCCTCGAAATTGCGGTTGCTCGTGCTGGCGCAGCGTTCGCCGGGCTCCAGCCGGTCGGCGTTCATCGCCAGGCACATGCTGCAGCCGGGCTCGCGCCATTCGAAGCCGGCGGCCCTGAACACCTCGTGCAGGCCCTCGGCCTCGGCCTGCGCCTTCACGAGCCCCGAGCCGGGCACCACCATCGCCAGGCGCACGTTGGCCGCGACCCGGCCGCCGACGCGGCGCACCACGGCGGCGGCCTCGCGCAGGTCCTCGATGCGGCTGTTGGTGCACGAGCCGATGAACACCTTGTCGATGCCGATGTCGGTGACGGCCTTGTTCGGCTGCAGCCCCATGTACTGCAGCGCGCGCTCGATGGCGCCGCGGCGGACGGCGTCCTTCTCCTTGTCCGGATCGGGCACGCGGCCGTCCACCGGCACCACCATCTCGGGGCTCGTGCCCCAGGTGACCTGCGGCACGATCTGCGCCGCGTCGAGCTCGACCACGGCGTCGAAGTGCGCGCCCGGGTCGCTGTGCAGCGTGTGCCAGTGGGCCACGGCCCGGTCCCACTCGGGGCCGCCGACGAAGCGGCCGGTCTTGGGGTCGGTGCCGGGCGCGAAGGGGCGACCCTTGACGTAGGCGATGGTGGTCTCGTCCACCGCCACCAGCCCGGCGCGCGCGCCGGCCTCGATGGCCATGTTGCACACCGTCATGCGGCCTTCCATGCTGAGCGCGCGGATGGCCGAGCCGCCGAACTCGATGGTGTAGCCCGTGCCGCCGGCGGTGCCGATGCGGCCGATGATGGCCAGCACCACGTCCTTGGCGGTGACGCCGCGGCCGAGGGTGCCCTCGACCTTGACCAGCATGTTCTTCGCCTTCTTGGCCAGCAGCGTCTGCGTGGCCAGCACGTGTTCGACCTCGCTCGTGCCGATGCCGTGCGCCAGCGCGCCGAAGGCGCCGTGGGTGCTGGTGTGGCTGTCGCCGCACACCACCGTCATGCCCGGCAGCGTGGCGCCGTTCTCCGGGCCGATGACGTGCACGATGCCCTGGCGCTTGTCGAGGAAGGGGAAGTAAGCCGCGGCGCCGACGGCGCGGATGTTGGCGTCGAGCGTGACGATCTGCTGCTTGCTGATCGGGTCGGCGATGCCGTCGTAGCCCATCGCCCAGCCGGTGGTGGGCGTGTTGTGGTCGGCGGTGGCGACGATGGAGCTCGTGCGCCAGGGCTTGCGCCCCGCCAGCCGCAGCCCTTCGAAGGCCTGCGGGCTGGTCACCTCGTGCACCAGGTGGCGGTCGATGTAGAGCACGGCGGTGCCGTCGTCTTCGGTGTGCACGACGTGCTCGTCCCAGAGCTTGTCGTACAGGGTGCGCGGGGCGTTCATCGGGGTTGTCCTTGCGGGCTGCGACGGGGCCGCGGGGCGGCCGGGGATTGTCCGGGATCGGCGCGGCCGGCGCCGGCGTCGGGGCACAGCGCGTCGGAGAAGCGCTGAACCACGGTGGGCAGCACCTCCTGGTGCCGCACCACGAGCAGGTAGTCGCGCGCGGCCCAGGGCTCGTCGAGCGCCACCACGGCCACGCCGAAGACCTTGGCGAAACGCTCCGCCGGCCCGGCGGGCAGCACGGCGACGCCGAGCCCGGCCTCGACGAGCTGCGCGATGGCGTCGAAGCCGCGCACCTGCAGCCGCGCCTTCAGCGCCCGCCCCTGGCCTTCGGCCTCGGCGCGCATCAGCTCGTGCACCGCGGCGCCGGCGTGCAGGCCGACGATGTCGTGCTCGAGCAGCGTCTCGAAGCGCACGCGCTTGCGCCGCGCCAGGGCATGGCGCGCCGGCACCATCGCCGCCAGCACGCCGCGGCGGTAGCGGCGCACGGCGAGGCGGTTGTCCAGCAGCGAGCCGACGCAGATGCCCACGTCCGCGCGGCCCTCGGCCACGGCCGCCTGCACCTCGGCGCTGGTCAGATCCTCGAGGCTGATGCGGATCTGCGGATGGCTGCGCGAGAACGCCGCGAGGTCCGGCGGCAGGCACTCGCTGATGGCGCCGGCGTTGGCGGCGATGCGCAGGTGGCCCTTGATGCCGCGCTGGAACTCGACCACCTCGCTTTCCAGCGCGTGCAGGCCGGCGTGCAGGCTGCGCACGTGGCGCACCAGCGCGCGCCCGGCCTCGGTGGGCTCGACGCCGCGGGCGCGGCGCTCGAACAGCGGCACGCCGAAGCGCGCTTCCAGGTCCGACAGGCGCTTGCTCGCCGCGGCCAGCGCGAGGTGCTCGCGCTCGGCGCCGCGCGTGATGCTGCGGGTGTCGGCGATGGCGAGCACGAGGTTGAGCGTGGTGAGGTCGAAGCGCATGCGCTGAAGCAGGCCGGGTGCGACGGCGCCGAGGAGCCGCTGGGCAGCGGCCTCACGCCGGTGAGCGTGGTCCGCCGCCGCAGGCAACGCGCGGCCGGTGAGCCGGCGCCGCGTGTCCGCCGTGGCGCGCGTGCCGCCCGGACAGGCTCGGGCGCCGTCGCGGGCGACACCTTAGCCTTCGTGGCGGGCGTCGGCGTGCGTCGATTATCAAGCCAGGCTTCGCTTGGCACGAAGCCTCAGGCGGGCATGGCCCTGCCCGAGGGCCGACAGCCCGTCAGGCGACGGCCGCGGCCTGCGCTTCCAGGCGGCGCTGCAGGCCGGCTTCCAGGCGCAGCTCGCGCGCCAGGGCGTCGAGGTACGCGCGCTCCATCGTCGTCGGCTCGCCGGTGATGACGACGCTGGCGAGGTAGATCTCGGTGGCCAGCTCGGGCGTGTGCGCCGTGGCGGCGATGGCGGCCGGGTCGATGGGGCGCGCCAGCTCGGCCTGCAGCCACTGGCGCATCGTCTCGTCGGCACCGGCGGCGGCCATCGCTTCGTCGATGCGCGCGCGCTCGGTGGTGTCGACGTGGCCGTCGCTCTTGGCCGCAGCCACCAGCGCCTGCAGCAGCGCGCGGTCGCGGGCTTCGGCCTGCGGCGCCGGCAGGGCGGGCGGCTCGGCGGGCGCGGGCCTGGCCACAGGCGCCGCACCAGCGGCCTGTTGCTGCGCCTGCCATTCCTGATAGGCCTTCCACGCCAGCGCGCCAAGCGCCACCACGCTGCCCACCTTGAGCGCGCTGCCGCCCAGCTTGCGCCCGCGCCGGTTGCCCAGCAGCAGGCCCATCACACCGCCGACGGCTGCTCCCTTGGCGTATTTGTCGAGGTGCGGCGTGCGGCCCAGGCCCTGCACCTGCTGCAGGCCGGTGCGCAGCAGCTGGTCGAGGAAGGAAGAGGCGTTCATGGTCGCGGCCCTGCAAGGGGGTGGTGGAGACGCCGGCACTGTAGCGACGGCGTGGTATTCCGCATCGGTGCTGCGGATTGCATGGCGCGCCGGGTCGCCGCAAGTCGCGACGGCCGCGGCGCGCCGGCGCCGCAGCCGCGCCGCTCAACCGCCCAGCGCCGCGATGACCTCCGGCGGGGCCTGCACCAGCTCGATCAGCACGCCTTCGCCGCCGATCGGGAACTGCTCGTTGCCTTTCGGATGCACGAAGCAGATGTCGTGGCCGGCGGCACCCTCGCGGATGCCGCCGGGCGCGAAGCGCAGGCCCCGTCCTTCCAGCCACGCGACGGCGCGCGGCAGGTCGTCCACCCACAGGCCCACGTGGTTGAGCGGCGTGGTGTGCACCGCGGGCTTCTTCTCCGGGTCCAGCGGCTGCATCAGGTCGACCTCGACGGCATGCGGCCCCTGGCCAAGGGCGCAGATGTCCTCGTCGACGTTCTCGCGTTCGCTGGTGAACGTCGACTTGACCTCCAGCCCCAGCAGGCCGACCCACAGCGCGCGCAGGCGCTGCTTGTCGGGCCCGCCGATGGCGATCTGCTGGATGCCGAGCACGCGGAAGGGCCGCTGTGCTGCGCTGGACGGCGCAGAGGATCCGGCGGTCGAGGGGTTGATCGGCGCGCTCATGCGAAGCTCAGGATCGGCTGGTCGACGGCCAGGCTCTCACCCTTCTTCGCGAGCAGTTCGCCCACGATGCCGTCCTGCGTGGCGGTAAGGATGTTCTCCATCTTCATCGCCTCGATCACCGCCAGCCGCTCGCCGGCCATCACCTTCTGCCCGGGCTGCACGCTGATGTCGGCCAGCAGGCCCGGCATGGGCGAGAGCAGGAACTTGCTCGTGTCGGGCGGCGGCTTGTGCGGCATCAGCCGGAACAGCTCGGCCGCCCGCGGCAGCAGCACCAGCGTCTCGATCTGCGCGCCCTGGTGCGCGACGCGGATCGCCAGCGGGTTCTTCGCGCCGCCGCGTTCCACCTGGGCGGTGAAGGGCTCGCCGTTGCAGCGGCCGTGCATGCGCACGTCGCCCAGGCGGCTGTCGCTCAGGATGGCGTAGCGCCGCGCCGCATCGCCGCTGCCGACGGTGAGCGTGGCACTGCCGCCTGCGGCGTCGAAGGTCTCCACGTTCACCGCGTGCTGCACGTGCTGGCCGTCCGCGCCCAGCACCACCACCACCAGGTCGTGCTGGTCCCGCACGCCGTGGCCCGGCAGCTGGCCGCTGATGCCGGCGGCGCGCGCCCGCGCCTTGCGCCGCACGTAGGCAGCCAGGGCCACCAGGAAGGCGGGATCGTCGTGGTGCACGTCGGCGCTGCTGAAGCCGCGCGGGTAGTGCTCGGCGATGAAGCCGGTGTTGAACTGGCCGGCAACGAACTTCGGGTGCGCCAGCAGCGCCGCCTGGAACGGGATGTTGCTGCCGACGCCGCGCACCACGAAGGCATCCAGCGCCTCGCGCATGCGCCGGATGGCGTCGTCGCGGTCGCTGCCATGCACGATGAGCTTGGCGATCATCGAGTCGTAGAACATCGGGATCTCGCCGCCTTCCTGCACCCCGGTGTCGACGCGCACGCCGAAGCTCGGCGTGGCGCCGGCCTCGATGCCCGTGGGCTGGGCCGCCACCAGCGTGGCCGGCGGCGGCTGGAAGCGCACCAGCCGGCCGGTCGAGGGCAGGAAGTTGCGGAACGGATCCTCGGCGTTGATGCGGCACTCGATGGCCCAGCCGCGGCGCGGGATGTGGGCCTGTTGGAACGGCAGCGCCTCGCCCGCGGCGACGCGGATCATCCACTCGACGAGGTCGAGCCCGGTGATGCACTCGGTGACCGGGTGCTCCACCTGCAGCCGGGTGTTCATCTCGAGGAAGTAGAACGACTGGTCCTTGCCGACGACGAACTCGACCGTGCCCGCGCTCTGGTACTGCACGGCCTTGGCCAGCCGCACCGCCTGCGCGCCCATGGCGGCGCGCGTCGCCTCGCTGATGAAGGGCGACGGCGCCTCCTCGATCACCTTCTGGTGGCGGCGCTGGATCGAGCACTCGCGCTCGTGCAGGAAGACCACGTGGCCGTGGGCGTCTCCCAGCACCTGGATCTCGACGTGGCGCGGCTCCTCGACGAACTTCTCGATGAAGACGCGGTCGTCGCCGAAGCTGTTGCGCGCCTCGTTGCGGCACGAGGCGAACCCTTCGGCGGCTTCCTTGTCGTTCCAGGCCACGCGCAGGCCCTTGCCGCCGCCGCCGGCGCTGGCCTTGATCATCACCGGGTAGCCGATGTCGCGCGCGATGGTCACCGCCTGCTCGGGCGACTCGATCACGTCGTTGTAGCCCGGGATCGTGCTGACGCCCGCCTCGGCCGCGAGCTTCTTCGACGCGATCTTGTCGCCCATGGCGGCGATCGAGCCGTGCTTGGGGCCGATGAAGACGAGGCCTTCGTCCTCGACGCGGCGCGCGAAGTCCTCGTTCTCGCTCAGGAAGCCGTAGCCGGGGTGGATGGCCTGCGCGCCGGTCTGCTTGGCCGCGGCGATGATCTTGTCGGCGACGAGGTAGCTCTCGCGGCTGGGCGCCGGCCCGAGCAGCACCGCCTCGTCGGCGAGTTCGACGTGCAGCGCGTCCTTGTCGGCCTCGGAATAGACGGCGACGGTGGCAATGCCAAGGCGCCGCGCGGTCTTGATGACGCGGCAGGCGATCTCGCCGCGGTTGGCGATGAGGATCTTGGTGAACATGGCAGTCTCGCGTTGGCCGGTTCAGGGCACCAGGGTCATGCCGGCCGCCTTGGCAGCGCCGGCGTCGAAGGTCATCGTCTGCGTGCAGCCCGCCGCGCTGGCCAGGCGTTCGATCAATGCGTCGGCGAAATCGGCGCCGGCGGCGTAGCGCGCCAGCGCCTGGGCGACCACGTCGGCACGATCGAGCACCAGTTCCTTGCTGCGCAGCAAACCGTCCACGACGGTGACGAGCTGGCTGCGGGCAAGACCGTAGCTGCCGGCCAGCACCCAGACCAGTTCCACCAACACGACCAACGGCACGAAGCCGGGCCGCTCGGGGGTGAGCGACTCGATCAGGCGCGTCGCTCGCGGCGCCTGGCGCGGATCGTCCTGCATGACGTAGCGCACCAGCACGTTCGTGTCCAGGCCGATCACCGCCGGCGGCCCTTGCCCGCGGCGGCGGTGCCGCCTGCCGCTGCGCCGCGTTCGGCGATCACCCGGTTCATCTCGTCGATCGACACGGTGCGGGGCGCTTTGCCGAACAACCCTTTCAGATCGCGCACGGAACGCGTGGCCGCGACGATCTCGAATCGCCCGGGCTCGATCTGCACGAACTCGATGCGGTCGCCGCTGTCGACGTTCAGCGCGCGTCGCACGTCGGCCGGAATGGTGATCTGGCCTTTACTGGTCACGGTGGCGGTGGTCATCTCGGTCTCCTTACCTGATTGTAAGGAACCATCACAGCGGAATGTTCCCGTGCTTGCGCCACGGGTTCTCGAGCTTCTTGTCCTTCAGCATCGCCAGCGAGCGGCAGATGCGCTTGCGCGTCTCGTGCGGCAGGATCACGTCGTCGATGAAGCCGCGCGCGCCGGCGACGAAGGGGTTGGCGAAACGCGCCTTGTATTCGGCCTCGCGCGCGGCCAGCTTGACCGGGTCGCGCTTTTCCTCGCGGAAGATGATCTCGACCGCGCCCTTGGCGCCCATCACCGCGATCTCGGCGTTGGGCCAGGCGAAGTTGACGTCGCCGCGCAGGTGCTTGCTGCTCATCACGTCGTAGGCGCCGCCGTAGGCCTTGCGCGTGATCACCGTCACCTTGGGCACGGTGCACTCGGCGTACGCGTACAGCAGCTTGGCGCCGTGCTTGATGATGCCGCCGTACTCCTGGCTCGTGCCGGGCATGAAGCCGGGCACGTCGACGAAGGTGATGACGGGGATGTTGAACGCATCGCAGAAGCGCACGAAGCGCGCCGCCTTGATGCTGCTCTTGATGTCCAGGCAGCCGGCCAGCACCAGCGGGTTGTTGGCGACGATGCCCACCGAGCGCCCTTCCATGCGGGCGAAGCCGATGACGATGTTCCTGGCGTGCTCGGGCTGCAGCTCGAAGAAGTCGCCGTCGTCCACGACCTTGAGGATCAGCTCCTTGATGTCGTAGGGCTTGTTCGGGTTCTCGGGCACCAGGGTGTCGAGGCTGAAGTCGCTGCGGTCGGCCGGATCGCCGCTGGGGCGGCAGGGCACGCCGTCGCGGTTGTTCAGCGGCAGGTAGTTGAAGAAGCGCCGCAGCATCAGCAGCGCCTCGACGTCGTTCTCGAACGCCAGGTCGGCCACACCGCTTCGGCCGGTGTGCGTGGCCGCGCCGCCCAGCTGCTCGGCGGTGACCTCCTCGTGCGTCACCGTCTTCACGACCTCGGGGCCGGTGACGAACATGTACGAGCTGTCCTTCACCATGAAGATGAAGTCGGTCATGGCCGGCGAATACACCGCGCCGCCGGCGCACGGGCCCATGATCAGGCTGATCTGCGGCACCACGCCCGAGGCCAGCACGTTGCGCTGGAAGACCTCGGCATAACCGCCGAGCGAGGCCACGCCTTCCTGGATGCGCGCGCCGCCACTGTCGTTGAGCCCGATGACGGGCGCGCCGACCTTCATCGCCTGGTCCATCACCTTGCAGATCTTCTCGGCGTGCGCTTCCGACAGCGCACCGCCGAAGACGGTGAAGTCCTGGCTGAAGACGAAGACGAGGCGGCCGTTGATCATGCCGTAGCCGGTGACGACGCCGTCGCCGGGCACCTTCTGCTCGGCCATGCCGAAGTCGGCGCAGCGGTGCTCGACGAACATGTCCCACTCCTCGAAACTGCCTTCGTCGAGCAGCACCTCGAGCCGCTCGCGCGCGGTGAGCTTGCCCTTGGCGTGCTGCGCGGCGATGCGCTTGTCGCCGCCGCCCTTGCGCGCCGCGGCGCGCTTGTTCTCGAGCTGTTCGAGGATGTCTTGCATGGTGGATGTTCGCCTGGAAGGTCGGGGGTTCAGGAGACGAGGTCGAGCAGGCGCCGCGCCGCCACCGAGGCGGCGACGCGGCCTTGGCGCACGTCGGCACTCAAGCCGGGCAGCGCGGCGCGCACCGCCGGGTGCGTGCGGAAACGCTGGCGCAGGCCGGCGTCGATGCGTTCCCACATCCACGCCTGGTCCTGCGCATGGCGGCGCGCGGCCAGGCGGCCGCTTGCGCGCGCGTCGTCGGCCAGCCGCTGCACCGTCTGCCAGAACGCTGCCAGACCGTCGGCACGCAGCGCGCTCAGCTGCAGCACGGGCGGCGGCACCGCCGCGTGCGTCGGCTGGCGGCTCAGGAAGCGCAGCGCGCTCGTGATCTGGGCGCGCGCCCGGGTGGCGGCCGCCTCGTCGAGGTCCGACTTGTTGATGACGATCAAATCCGCCAGCTCCATCACGCCTTTCTTGATGGCCTGGAGGTCGTCGCCGGCGTTGGGCAGCTGCAGCAGCACGAAGAGGTCGGTCATGCCGGCCACGGCGGTCTCGCTCTGGCCGACGCCGACGGTCTCGACGATCACCACGTCGTGGCCCGCGGCCTCGCACACCAACATCGCCTCGCGCGTCTTCTCGGCCACGCCGCCCAGCGTGCCGCTGGCGGGGCTCGGGCGGATGAAGGCGCGCTCGTGCACCGAGAGCTGCTCCATGCGCGTCTTGTCGCCGAGGATGGAGCCGCCGCTGACGCTGGAGCTGGGGTCCACCGCCAGCACGGCGACGCGGTGGCCCTCGGCCACCAGCATCAGGCCCAGGGCCTCGATGAAGGTGCTCTTGCCCACGCCCGGCACGCCGCTGATGCCCAGCCGCAGCGCGCCGCCATGGGCTTCACGCGCCGGCAGCAGCGCGTCGAGCAGCGCGTCCGCACGCTCGCGATGGTCGGCGCGCGTGCTCTCCAGCAGCGTGATCGCCTTGGCGATGGCGCGCCGGTGCGCCGGGCCGGGCGGCCCGAGCAGCTGCGACTTCAGCGCCTCGTCGGCGGCGTGCATCGTCTTCGGAAGGCGCTGCGGCGTGCCGGCCTTCAGGCCGCGGCGGCGGTGGCGGCCTTGATCTGCTCGAGCACGTCCTTGGCGCTCACCGGGATCGGCGTGCCCGGGCCGTAGATGCCCTTGACGCCGGCGTCGTAGAGGAAGCCGTAGTCCTGCTGCGGAATCACGCCGCCGACGAAGACGATGATGTCGTCGGCGCCCTGGGCCTTCAGCGCCTGGATGATCGCCGGCACCAGCGTCTTGTGGCCGGCGGCGAGCGTGCTCACGCCCACCGCGTGCACGTCGTTCTCGATGGCCTGGCGCGCGCACTCCTCGGGCGTCTGGAAGAGCGGGCCGATGTCGACGTCGAAGCCCAGGTCGGCGAAGGCCGTGGCGACAACCTTCGCGCCGCGGTCGTGGCCGTCCTGGCCCAGCTTGGCGATCATCACCCGCGGCCGGCGGCCGGCGGCTTCCGCGAACGCCGCAATCTCGCCCTGCAGCCTGGCCCAGCCTTCGGCGCTGTCGTAGGCCGCGGCGTAGACGCCCGTGACCTTCTGGATGTCGGCCCGGTGGCGGCCGAACACCTGCTCGAGCGCGTCACTCACCTCGCCCACGGTGGCGCGGGCGCGCATCGCCTCGATGCTCAGTTCGAGCAGGTTGCGCGCGGCGCCGGAGGCGCCGTTTCCCGATGCCCCGCTGCGGGCCGCTTCTGTCAGTGCAGCCAGCGCGGCAGACACCCGGGCCGCGTCGCGCGTGGCGCGGATCGTCGCCAGGCGGGCGATCTGGCCCTCGCGCACCTTGTGGTTGTCCACCTCGAGGATGTCGACCGGCTCTTCCTTGGCCAGGCGGTACTTGTTGACGCCGACGATCACGTCGGCGCCCGAGTCGATGCGCGCCTGCTTCTCGGCCGCGCTGGCCTCGATCTTGAGCTTGGCCCAGCCGCTGTCCACCGCGGCCGTCATGCCGCCCATGGCGTCGACCTCCTCGATGATCGCCCAGGCCTTGTCGGCCATCTCCTGCGTCAGCGTTTCCATCAGGTGGCTGCCGGCCCAGGGGTCGACGACGCTCGTGATGTGCGTCTCTTCCTGGATGATGAGCTGGGTGTTGCGCGCGATGCGGGCGCTGAACTCGGTGGGCAGCGCGATCGCCTCGTCGAAGCTGTTGGTGTGCAGGCTCTGCGTGCCGCCGAACACCGCGGCCATGGCCTCGATGGTGGTGCGCACGATGTTGTTGTACGGGTCCTGCTCGGTGAGCGACCAGCCGCTCGTCTGGCAGTGCGTGCGCAGCATCAGGCTCTTGGCGTTCTTCGCGCCGAAGCCCTTCATGATGCGGCACCACAGCAGCCGCGCGGCGCGCATCTTGGCGATCTCGAGATAGAAGTTCATCCCCATCGCCCAGAAGAAGCTCAGCCGGCCGGCGAAGGCGTCGACGTCCAGGCCGCTGGCGATCGCCGTCTTCACGTACTCCTTGCCGTTGGCCAGCGTGAAGGCCAGCTCCAGCGCCTGGTTGGCGCCGGCTTCCTGCATGTGGTAGCCGGAGATCGAGATCGAGTTGAACTTCGGCATGCGCCGCGCCGTGTACGCGATGATGTCCGACACGATCCGCATGCTGGGCTTGGGCGGATAGATGTACGTGTTGCGGACCATGAACTCCTTGAGGATGTCGTTCTGGATGGTCCCGGACAGCTGCTCCTGCGGCACGCCCTGCTCCTCGGCCGCCACCACGTAGCCGGCCAGCACCGGCAGCACGGCGCCGTTCATCGTCATCGACACGCTGACCTTGTCGAGCGGGATGCCGTCGAACAGGATCTTCATGTCCTCGACCGAGTCGATGGCCACGCCGGCCTTGCCCACGTCGCCCTGCACGCGCGGGTGGTCGCTGTCGTAGCCGCGGTGCGTGGCCAGGTCGAAGGCCACGCTCACGCCCTGCCCGCCGGCGGCGAGGGCCTTGCGGTAGAAGGCGTTGCTGTCCTCGGCGGTGGAGAAGCCCGCGTACTGGCGGATGGTCCACGGCCGCACCGCGTACATCGTCGCCTGCGGGCCGCGGATGAAGGGCTCGAATCCGGGCAGCGTGTCGGCCAGCTCGGGGTGGGGCAGCGCCGCGGTGTCGGCGGCGGTGTACAGCGGCTTGACCACGATGCCCTCGGGCGTGGTCCAGTTCAGCGCGTCGAGCCGGCCTTCGGGCGCTGACTTCGCCGCCGCCTGCGCCCATTGTTCGAGCGTCGCGGGCTTGAATTCGGGATCGGGCTTCATGGCGGACATTCTAGATCGTGATTCATAATTATGAATTCGCAGCCTTGCACGACGATGACGCGAGCCCCGACGCGACCCTCGGCCCGGATCCCCTCGACGCAGCCCCGCACCCCGGCCGCGCTGCCGCTGGCGCCGCGCGCGCTGTACCAGGAGGTGGCCGAGCGGCTGCGCCAGCAGATCTTCGCGCGCGAGCTCGAGCCGGGCAGCTGGATCGACGAGCAGCGCCTGTGCGCCGATTACGGCATCAGCCGCACCCCGCTGCGCGAGGCGCTCAAGGTGCTGGCAGTGGAAGGTCTGGTGACGATGAAGGTGCGCCGCGGCGCGTACGTCACCGAGGTCTCGCGCGACGACGTGGTGCAGGTGTACCACCTGCTCGGCCTGCTCGAGAGCGACGCCGCGGCGCAGACGGCGCTGCACGCCAGCGACGAACAGCGCCAGGCGCTGGCGCGCCTGCACGAGCGGCTCGAAGCCCAGGTGCGGCGGCGCGACGAGTTCTTCGCCACCAACGAGCAGTTCCACCTGCTGCTGCTGCAGATCGCCGGCAACCGCTGGGCGCTGCAGCTGGTGACCGACCTGCGCAAGGTGATGAAGCTCAACCGCCACCACTCGCTGTTCAAGCGGGGCCGGCTGGCCGAATCGCTGGCCGAGCACCGGTCGCTGATGCGGGCCATCGAGGCGCGCGATGCTGAAGGCGCGGCGCGGCTGATGCGCGCCCACTTCGCGGCGGGGCTGCAGGCCGCCACCTGAGGCGCCCAGCAAAAAGCCGCCCGGAGGCGGCTTCTTGGCGTGTCAGGCGATCGGATCGATCACTGCGACGCGGCGCTGGCGGCCGGCATGGCGGCCGAAGCAGCCGAGGCCGGGTCGGCAGCGGGCATCGGCGCGGGGGCCGGGGCCGGCGTCACGACGGGCGCGGGAGCGGGCGCCGGCTCTTCCTTCTTGCCGCAAGCGGCCAGGGCAACGGCGGCGACCAGGGAAGCCAGAACGAGCGACTTGTTCATTGGTGTGTCCTCAGGAGTTTTGGATCGTGGGAAAGGTGCTTCTCTCGGGCACTCTTCGCCGGAGGCTTCTCCGCGGCAGCGCGGTTCGGCATCCAAAGAGACCCCAGTCGGGAAGACCGCAGACCCGGAAACCTTCCGGCGTCAGCCCACGATTATATGACGAGCACTAGGACAATCCCTAGAGGCCGAGGGTTCTGACCGCGAAACCCCGTTCGCAGCGTTGCAAAACCGCATCAAGCTCGTCGGCCAGGCCGCGCGCCAGGCGCTCGTCGGCGGCGGCGCGGCCGCGCCAGTGCACGCTGTCGAGCAGCTGCACGCTGCACAGCGCGTCGGCGACCAGCACGGTGGGAACGTCGGCCGCCAGCTCCGGCGGCGCGACCCACGCGTCGACGGCGTGCGACCAGTCGGCGCGCCAGGCCGTGAAGCGCGGATGGCGGCGCGGCACGTCGTCGTAGGTGCGCGCCAGCAGCACCAGGCGGCGCTGCGGCAGTCGTAACCAGGCGGTCAGGCCTTCGCGCAGCGCTGGGTCGTCCAGCGGCCAGGCGGCGAAATCCGGGTCGGCCACGACGATGCGCCGGGCGGGGCCGGCCCAGGCGGCCTCGAAACCCCAGCGCAGCGCGGCCGCGAAATTGGCGCGCGACTGGATGGCTGGTGCCGGCGCGCCGGCACCAACGCCTGCCGGCAGGCGGCCGTCGGCTCGGGGCTGATCGCGGGTCATGGTTCGTCCTCCGGGGTCGTGGCAGGCGCCTCGGGCTGCACCCAGCCGGCGCCGATCCATTCGTCGAGCAGCGCTGCAGCATCGGCGCCGAGGCGCGCGCAATCGGCGGCCGACAGGCGCCGCGCATCGGCCAGGCGGCGCATCAGGCGCGCGTCGCGGCCGCGTGCGAGATAGGCCTCGCCGTTGATGAACACGTGGTGCTCGTCGTAGAGCATGCGCGTGGCGGCGGCAAGCCGCACGCCGGCGTCGGCCGCGCGCTGCACGTCGTCGGCGGCGGCGAACCAGACGCGCGGCTTGGGCTCGGTGAGCACCTCGCCCAGGGCGCGCGCGAGCGCCCGAGGCTCGCGCAGCAGGCGGGCGACGGCATCGGTGGCAAAGGCGTGCAGCGCGGGCGGCACGGCGGCCGGCGTCGCGGTGGCGGGCTGGCGCGGATCGCGGTACAGCGCGCGGGCGGCCTTCGACGCGGCGCCGGCGGCGGCGCGGGCGCCCTCGGCGACGTCGGCGCCGTCGGCCGCCGCCCCCGTGTCGCCCTCGGCCATGTCGCCCTCGGCCATGTCGGCGTCGCCGTCGTCGTCCGCCAGCCGCAGCAGCAGTTCGCGCGCCAGCGGCGCACGCGCCGGGGCGCGGAAGCCGATGGAGCACGTCACGCAATCGCCGCCGACGGCCACGCCGTCGTGGCCCCACAGCGGCGGCAGGTAGAGCAGGTCGCCGGGCTCGAGCAGCCAGTCGTGCGTGGGCTCGAAGCGGCGCAGCAGCTTGAGCGGCGCGCCGGGCACGAACGCCGTGTCGGCCTGCGGCGGGGCGACGCGCCAGCGGCGCCGGCCCTGCACCTGCAGCAGGAAGACATCGTAGGAATCGACGTGCGGGCCGACGCCGCCACCGTCGCTGGCCCACGAGACCATCAGGTCGTCCAGCCGCGCGTCGGGCACGAAGCGGAAGCGGTCGAGCAGCGCACGCGCTGCGGCCACGTGCAGGTCCAGCCCCTGCACCAGCAGCGTCCAGCCGGGGCGCGACAGCGGCGGCAACGCGCGCCGCGGCAAGGGCCCGTGGCGCACCTGCCAGCGGCCGTCGGCCGCGTGCTGCACGAGGCGCGATTCGACGTCGTCGCTGGCCGCCAGGTCGAACAGCGCCGCCCGCGGCAGCGGCGCTGCCACGCCCGGCATCGCGGCGCGCACCAGCAGCGGCTGCTTCTGCCAGTGACGGCGCATGAAGGCCGCGGGCGAGCGCCCGCCGAGCACCGGCGTGGGCAGGAGGGGATCCATCGTGGCGCGGATTGTCGCTGTGCCATCATCGGCCGATGCAGATCGAAGCCCCCTGCGTCGTCAGCCTGAGCTGGACGCTCAGCGACGGCCAGAACCGCCCCATCGACGAGCTGGCCGAGCCGGTCGAGTTCTATTACGGCGGCGACGACCTGCTGGCCAAGGTGGAAGAAGCGCTGGCCGGCCATGAGGCCGGCGACGAGCTGCACCTGCACCTGGAGCCCGAGGACGCCTTCGGCGACTACCGCGCCGAGCTGGTGTGCTTCGAGGACCGCAAGCTGTTCCCCGAAGCGCTCGAGACGGGCATGGCCTTCGAAGGCCTGCCGCCGGGCCACGTCACGCCCGACATGCCGGCCGACGCGATCTACATCGTCACCGAGATCTACCCCTCGCACGTGGTGCTGGACGGCAACCACCCGCTGGCCGGCATGGCGCTGCGCCTGCACGTGAAGGTGCGTGCCGTGCGTGCGGCGAGCGAGGAGGAGATCGAGGCCGGCAGCGTCGGTGGCGGCAGCGTCACGGTGCTGGGCAGCGGTCCCGCGGGGCCGGCGGGCAAGACGGTGCACTGATCAGGCCGCGCTCCTGCGCCACGCGGCTGCAGGACGCACACCGGGCAGCGCTTCAGCCCCGGCCCGTGGAGCCGAACCCGCCACTGCCGCGGTCGCTGGCCTCGAACGAATCGATACGCTCGAAGCGTGCCTGCACCACGGGCACGATGACCATCTGCGCGATGCGCTCCATGGGCTGCACCGTGTAGGCGCCGCTGCCGCGGTTCCAGCAGCTCACCATCAGCGGGCCCTGGTAGTCGCTGTCGATCAGGCCGACCAGGTTGCCGAGCACGATGCCGTGCTTGTGGCCCAGCCCCGAGCGCGGCAGCAGCATGGCGGCCAGCCCCGGGTCGCCGATGTGGATGGCCAGCCCGGTGGGGATCAGCTCGGCCTGCCCCGGCTGCAGCACCAGCGGCGCATCGAGGCAGGCGCGCAGGTCGAGGCCGGCGCTGCCCCCCGTGGCATAACGCGGCAACTGATCGGCCATGCGGGCGTCCAGCACCTTCACGGCGATGGTGGTCATGCACCACCCCCGGCGACGCTCGTGCCGAAGGCCCGCCGCGCGATCTCGGCCACCAGGCGGCGCGCCAGCGTCAGCTTGTCGGCCGGCTCGAGCGGCGTCTCGCCCTGGGCGTCGACCAGCACCAGGCGGTTGTGGTCCCTGCCGAAGGCCGACGGGCCGTGGTTGGCGACGATGAGCGGCACGCCCTTCCTCTCGCGCTTGGCGCGCGCGTGCTCGACGACGCGCTCGCTCTCGGCGGCGAAGCCCACGCACCAGGGGCGCGCGGCCGCGGGCAGGCGCGCCACGGCGGCGAGGATGTCGGGGTTCTCGGTCAGCGCCAGCGCCGGCGGCGTGCCGCTGCCGTCCTTCTTGAGCTTGTGCTCGGCCGGCTGCACGGGGCGCCAGTCGGCCACCGCGGCGGTGGCGACGAACACGTCGTGCTGCGGCGCCAGCGGCAGCACCGCGGCGTGCATCTGCTGCGCGCTCGCCACGTCGAGGCGGCGCACGCCGGCCGGTGTCGGCAAGGCGACCGGACCGGCCACCAGCGTCACCGCGGCGCCGGCCTCGGCGGCGGCGCGCGCGATGGCGAAGCCCATCTTGCCGCTGCTGTGGTTGGTGATGCCGCGCACCGGGTCGATGGCCTCGAACGTCGGTCCGGCGGTGACGAGCACGCGGCGGCCGGCCAGGTGCTTGGGCTGGAAGAAGGCGACGATGGCGTCGCGCAGTTCGTCCGCCTCGAGCATGCGGCCGTCGCCGACTTCGCCGCAGGCCTGGTCGCCCGCGGCGGGGCCCAGCACCACGGCGCCGTCGGCGCGCGCCTGCGCCACGTTGCGCTGCGTGGCCGGGTGGGCCCACATCTCGCGGTTCATCGCCGGCGCCAGCAGCAGCGGGCAGCGTTCGACCGGGCGCGCCAGGCACAGCAGCGCCAGCAGCTCGGCGGCGCGGCCCTGCGCCAGCTGGGCGATGAAATCGGCGCTGGCCGGCGCGACGACGATGGCATCGGCGTCACGCGTCAGGTCGATGTGCGGCATGGCGTTGGGCTGGCGCGCATCCCACTGGCTGGTGAACACCGGCCGGCCCGAAAGGGCCTGCATCGTCACCGGAGTGATGAACTGCTGGGCCGCGTCGGTCATCACAACCTGCACCGTGGCGCCTTCGCGCGTGAGTTCGCGCAGCAGCGCCGCGGCCTTGTAGCAGGCGACGCCGCCACTCAAGCCGAGCACGATGCGCCTGCCGTCCAATTGCATGGCGCGCGACTCTAGCAGGGCAGGTGCGTTTCCTGCTCCTGCGCCCGCCATGGACCTCTTCACCCTGCCCCACTGGCTGCCGCCGGCGCTGGCACGCTGGCTTCCCGTCATCCTGGCCGCCCTGCCCGCGCTGCTGGTCGCGGAGCTGCTGTTCCAGATCGGCTGGCGCGTGCTGGCGCGTGCCTTCGGCCACCGGCCGCTGGCGTCGGCCGTCGTCAAGGCGGCGCGGCCGGTCGGCCGGCTGCTCGCGCCGCTGATTGCCTTGAACATGGTGCTGCAAGGCGCACCCGACGCGCTGCCGGCGTTGCCGACGCTGCAGCGCATCGTCGGCATGGCGCTCATCGCCTGCGTCACCTGGCTGCTGGTGCGCTGCGTCAACGGTCTGGCCAGCGCCGTCATCGCGCAGCAGCCGGTGCAGGCGGCCGACAACCTGGCGGCACGGCGCATCGTGACGCAGACGCGCGTGCTCTCGCGCACCGTCGCCGGGGTGATCGTGGTGGTGGGCGGCGCGCTGATGCTGATGGTGCTGCCCGGCGTGCGCCAGCTCGGCGCCAGCCTGCTGGCCTCGGCCGGCCTCGTCGGCATCGTCGCCGGCTTCGCCGCGCGGCCGGTGCTGGGCAACCTCATTGCCGGCCTGCAGATCGGCCTGACCCAGCCGGTGCGCATCGACGACGTGGTGGTCGTCGAAGGCGAATGGGGCACCATCGAGGAGATCACCTCGGCCTACGTGGTGGTGCGCGTCTGGGACCAGCGCCGCCTGATCGTGCCGCTGCAGTACTGGGTGGAGAAGCCGTTCCAGAACTGGACGCGCTCCACCGCCGAGATCATCGGCGCCGTCACCTGGTGGGTGGACTACCGCATGCCGCTGGCGCCGCTGCGCGAGGCGTTGCGCCAGGCGTGCGAGTCGTCCAAGGACTGGGACGGCCGCTTCCACGTGCTGCAGGTGGTGGAGACGAGCGACCGTGCGATGCAGCTGCGCGCGCTCGTCACCGCCGCCAGCGGCTCCAAGGCCTGGGACCTGCGCTGCCACGTGCGCGAGGCGCTGATCGACTTCATGCAGCGCGAGTACCCCCACTGCCTGCCGCGCGAACGCGCCGAGATCGAGCGCTTCGTGCAGGGCGAGGGGCCGAGCGCCGAGCCAGCGGACGTCGGACGGCCCGGCACGGTGCAGCCCGGCGCCGCCCTGGAAGCCGGCGCTTCACGATCGGGCGACGCCGTCGGCGGCACCCAGGGCCACGAGGCACCGCTCACGCCCGACCGGCGCTAAAGCCGGCTGCGCCGGCTCAGGCCCCGTGGCAGCGCTTGTACTTGCGCCCGCTGCCGCAGGGGCAGGGATCGTTGCGACCGGGCGTGGCCTGCACGCGGCGCTGCTCGGGCCGCGGCGCATGGTCGACCCAGAGCATGCGCAGGTCCTGCACCGCGATGACCATGGCGTCGACCAGCGCGTCGCGGCCGGGCAGGCCGTCGGGATAGAAGCGCGCGCCGATCTCGCGCGCCATGTCGCTGTCGGGCGGCGAGGCCACGAGCACCAGCACGTCGAGCGCGTCGTGGAAGGCCTCGGCGCCATCGCCTTGCGGCAGCGTCCACAGCTGCGGCAGGCGCTGCACCGCCATCAAGAACGACTGCGCCCACCAGGTGCCGGTCTGCAACTCGGCCACCTGGGCCTCGGTGAGCTTCTCGGCCACGCGCACCGATTCGCGGTCCTCGTCGGTCCACTCGGCGATCCAGGGCGACAGGCGCAGCACGTCCGGGTCGTCCATCAGCGCCTCGGGATCGAGCTGCGCGCGCAGCACGGCCAGGCGCGCCGACAGCGCGGCCACGGCGCGGGCGTGGTCCTCGGGGTCGGCGAAGACCCGCTCGAAGGTGTCGCCTTCGGCCAGCGCCGGCAGCCATTCGTCCACCGGCAAGGCCCGCGGCCCGGCGGCGACGGCGCCGAGAAAGGCGTCGACGCCTTCGATGGACAAGTCGGCGTCGAAGCCCTGCAGGCGCCGGCACACGTCCTCGAAGGCGGCCATGTCGGCCGGCGTGCTCTCGGGTGCCGTGGGAACGTGGATCACGATGGAAGCAGGAAGCCGTGGGTGCGCAGGAATTGTTCCAGACGGCGCAGCGCCGCCGCCCGCGCTTCGGGGTTGGCGCCGACGTGCACGCCCTGCCCGGGGTTGACGCCATTGGGCACGTCGCGCCGCAGCCGCACCGGCGCGTGGCCGTCGAACCCGTGGTGCGCGCCGGCATACGCCTCGATGGCCACCTCCTCGCCGGCCGAGGCGGCCAGGGCCTTGCACGGCTCGGCCGACGTCCAGTCGTCGGCCTCGCCCACCAGCAGCAGCAGCGGCGCCACCGGCCGGTAACCGCGGCGCAGCTCGCTGCTGCAGCCCGGGTAGAAGGCGATGGCCAGCGCCGGTCGGCGCGGCGCGGCGCGCACCTCGGGGCGGCCGGCGTTCGTCGCCGCCAGCACGGTGCTGCCGCCGTGGCTCCAGCCGACGAGGCCGGTGCGCGCCGGGTCCACGCCGGGCTGCGCCGCCAGCCACTGCAAGGCGGCGAGCGCATCGTCGCGGCGCGTGGCGGCCGTCACCGCGCGCTCGTCCGAACGCTGGGTGCACAGCTCGCGCTCGCCGCGCGGGCCCAGCGAGTCGACGGCCAGCGTATGCACCCCCCAGGCGTTGAGCCGCGCGGCCAGGTCGGCGAACCGTCGGTCCATGCGCCCTTGCCGGTCGACGAGCCCGGCGCAGCCGTGCAGCAGCACCAGCGCGGGGCGCGGCGCACCACCGTCGCCCGCTCGAGCCGCAAACCAACGGCCGGTCAGCACCACGTCGCTGCCCGGCAGGGGCAACTGCACCGCCACGTCGGCCCGCGCCGCGCCCGCAGCCGCCAGCAGCCCCGCGGCGGCCAGCAACAGCCGCATCGATGGCCGCCGCCGTCCCGGGGCGAAGGACGCCATCCACGCGTGGCGCAAGAACTGCACGATCGACATGACGCAGTGTTGCATGCGCGCCGCAGTGTCACGGCACTGCCACCCCGGCGACCCAGCATCGCCGACCTTCACGCGGACAATCGCGGCACAACTTTTGGCATCGAGGGGTTCATGAACGGGAATCGAGACTGGATGGGCTTTTCCAGGACGGCGCTCGCGCTCGCCGCGGCGATCGTGGTCGTGGCACCGGCCCAGGCGCAGAACACGACGGCCGCGGTGAACGGCCGCATCACCGCCCCCGACGGCAGCCCCGTCGCCGGCGCCGCCGTGACCATCGTGCACGTCGAATCGGGCTCCACCAGCAACGTCGTCACCGACGCCCAGGGCCGCTACAGCGCACGCGGCCTGCGCGCCGGCGGGCCCTACACCGTCACCATCAGCAAGGACGGCCGCACCGAGCGGCGGGACAACGTGTTCCTGGCGCTGGCCGAGACCTTCGCGCTCGACGCCACGCTCGGCCAGACGCAGACCATCACCGTCACCGGCCGCGGGGCGAACGACCGGTTCAACAGCAGTGCGATGGGGGCGGGGACGAACATCGGTTCGCGTGAGCTGGCGACGTACGCCTCCATCGGCCGCAGCCTGCAGGACTACGCGCGCACCGACCCGCGCCTGGCCCAGACCGACAAGGAACGGGGCGAGGTGAGCGCCGGGGGCCAAAACACCCGCTACAACTCGATCACGATCGACGGCGTCACCATCAACGACACCTTCGGCCTGGAACCCAACAACCTGCCGACCATCAAGCAGCCGATCTCGATCGACGCGATCCAGGCGGTGCAGGTCAACCTCAGCAACTACGACGTCACCCAGCGCGGCTACACCGGTGCCAACACCAACGCCGTCACCAAGAGCGGCACGAACAGCTTCCGCGGCAGCCTGTACTACGTCTACCGCGACGAGGACCTCGTCGGCAAGCGATACAACCGCACCAACGGCAGCTACTTCGATGCCCCCGCCTTCGAGGAGACGCTCGCCGGCTTCACGCTGGGCGGCCCGATCGTCAAGGACAAGCTGTTCTTCTTTGCCTCTTACGAGGAGCTGAAGAGCTCGCGCGAAAGCCCCACGTTCGGCCCGCTGGGCAGCACGCTCACCAACGTGGGCATCACGCCGGCGGCCATCACCTCGGCGCAGAATATCGCGCGCAACACGTGGGGGTTGGACATCGGCACGTCCGACGTGCCGCAAGGCCTGCAGGTCGTCGTCAAGGACACGCTGCTCAAGCTGGACTGGAACATCAGCGACCAGCACCGCGCCAACCTGCGCTACACCAAGACCGAGCAGGAGGAGCCGCAGCTCAACGGCTTCAGCACCACGGGGCTCTCCCTCAGCTCGTACTGGTTCAACCAGGCCAAGACGCTGGAGACGGTCGTTGGTCAATGGTTCGCCGACTGGACGGACACCTTCAGCACGGAGCTGAAGTTCTCGCAGCGCGACTACGACAGCCGTCCGGTGCTGCTGGCGGCCCGCATGCCCGCCATCGGGCTGCGCTTCGAAGGCTCTCTGCCGGCAGGTGCGCCGAACGGGGTCAGCGCCAACAACCGCTTCCTCAACTTCGGCACCGAGAACAGCCGGCACTTCAACGTGCTGGAGACCAAGACCACCGACGTCTATGCCGGCGCGACGTGGAACCTGGGCGCGCACGAGCTGAAGTTCGGCGCGGACTATGCCAAGAACGAGGTGTTCAACGCGTTCCTGCAGAACATCTACGGCAACTACACCTTCGCCTGCGAGCCCGGCAGCTACAGCTTCGGCACCATCGGCAGTGCGGCCGGCGCCGTGGCAGCCAACTGCAACGCCGCCACCCCGGCCCAGCGCGAAGCCGCCGTGCTGGAGAACTTCCAGCGCGGGCTGCCGTCGTCGTACACGCTGCAGACAGCGCTGGCGGGCCGCACCGTCAACGACGCCGTGGCCATCTGGGAATACGAGAACATCGGCCTGTTCGTGCAGGACACCTTCAAGGTGACGCCTTCGTTCAACGTGATGTTCGGCGTTCGCTTCGACCAGCAGAAGGTGCCGAGCCGGCCGATCTTCAACGCCGCTGCGGCAGCGCCCCGCGTCGCGGGCAGCGTCACCGGAGCCACGTCCGTGCAGCGGGACACCGGCGGCTTCGGCATGGACAACACGGTGACGCTGGACAACAGCGAACTCGTGCAACCGCGCGTGGGCTTCAACTGGAACCTGGGCAACAACGAACGCCGCATGCAGCTGCGCGGCGGCTTCGGGCTGTTCCAGGGCGCGGCGGCCAACGTCTGGCTGAGCAACCCGTTCAGCAACACCGGCGCCGCAGTGACGACGTTCTCGTGCACCACCTTCCAGGCGTGCAACGGCAACAGCGCCAGCAGCGATGCCATCGCGGCGCGTTTCCGTGCCAACCCGGACGCCCAGGTGGCGCCGCCCGGCACGCCGCCCTCGCCGAACATCGACTTCCTGTCGCCCAACCTCGAGCAGCCCTCGGTGTGGAAGGCCAACCTCGCATTCGAGGCGGAACTGCCGGCGCTGCCGGTGGTGGGGCGGCTCGTCGCCAGCGCCGAGTGGCTGCACACCGACGTCAAGAGCAGCATCTACTACCGCCACCTCAACCTGGGCGACGCCACCCGCACCGGTCCCGACGGCCGGCAGCTGTTCTGGATGCCGCAGACGTACAACCCGGCCTGCTGGAGTGGCCAGACCTTCGTCACCACCGGCGCCTGCTCCGGCGGCCGCGACCGCGCGCTGAGCAACGCATCCTGGGGCCGCAACGTGCTGCTGGCCGAGAAGACCTCGCAGGGTGGCGGCGACGCCATCACCGTGGGCGTGCAGTCGCCCACGGGCCCGGCGGGCTTCGGCTGGTCGCTGTACTACACGCGCACCACGGCCAAGGAGGTGAGCCCGCTCACGTCGTCGACGTCGTCGTCCAACTGGAGCAACCGCAGCATCTTCAACCCCAACGAAGAGGTGCTGCAGAACTCCAACTACCTGACCAAGGACCGCGTCTCCGGCAGCCTGAACTGGAGCAAGGCCTTCTTCGGCACCTACCGCACCACCGTGGGCATGTTCTACGAGGGACGCCGGGGCAAGCCGTACAGCTGGACCTACATCAACGATCTCAACGGCGACGGCATCAGCGGCAACGACCTGATGTACATCCCCAGCGGCCCGGGTTCGGGCGAAGTCGAATTCCGCGGCGGCGCGGCGGAGGAAGCGCGCTTCTGGGAGATCGTCGAGGCCAACCCGGCGCTGGCCGCCGCCAAGGGCGGCATCGTCGGCCGCAACAACAGCTATGCGCCCTGGGTGAACAACATCGACCTGCGCATCTCGCAGGAGCTGCCGGGCTTCATGAAGGGCCACAAGACGACCTTCACGCTCGACATCCTCAACTTCGGCAACCTGCTGAACAAGCGCTGGGGCCGGATCGACGAGATCGGCTTCCCGTCGAACCGCAGCTTCGTCAACTTCAACGGCATCAACGCCCAGGGGCGCTACGTCTACGCCCTGGGCACGTACGAAGACTTCGTCACGCGCCAGACGCGGGGCGAATCGCAGTGGGCGGTGCAGGCCACGCTGCGCTACGAGTTCTGACGCTTCCGACGCCAGATGCGAAGGGGCCTCGTTCGAGGCCCCTTTTTTCTTTCCTGCAGCGCCCCTGGCGCGGCTTCAGCCGGCGCCCGGCAGCAACGGCTGACGTGGATGCAGCCGCGCCATCGACAGCGAGTCGACGTAGCGGCCATCGCGCATGGCATAGGCCCGGTGCAGGCCTTCCTGGACGAAGCCGTGGCGCTCGTAGAGGCGGATGGCGCGCGCGTTGTCGGCGAAGACCTGCAGCTCCAGACGCAGCAGCTGCGCCCAGTCGTCGGCCCAGGCGCACATCGCCGTCATCAAGGCATGGCCCACGCCGCGGCCCTGAGCCTCGCGTGCGATGGAGATGCCCAGGTGCGCCGCGTGGCGCCGGCGCAGCGCGCGGCTCTCCAGGTGCAGACCGCTGCTGCCCACGACCACGCCGTCGATCTCGGCGACGAGGTGCAGGTCCTGGTTGCCTGGCGTGTGGTGCTCGGCGAGGCGGCGGGCCCAGATCTCCTCGCTGGTGTGGGGCACCTGCATCAGGTTGGGCAGCACCTCGGGGTCGCCGAGGATGCGCGCCATCGCGGCGGCGTCACGGGCCTCCATGCGGCGGATCGTGATGGCCGGGTCGGGCCCGGCGCGGCGGCCCGCGTCGCCTGGATCGCCCGGGGTGGCAGCGCTGCTCATGCCGCTCACGTCACCGGTCAGGCCCGCGTGCCGACCCAGTCGGCCACGCTCGCCAGCGCCACCGGCAGCGCCGCGGCGTCGGTGCCGCCGGCCATCGCCAGGTCGGCCTTGCCGCCGCCCTTGCCGCCCACCTGCTGGGCGACGAAGTTGACGAGCTCGCCCGCCTGCACGCGGCCGGTGCTGTCGGGCGTGACGCCGGCCGCGAGCTGCACCTTGCCCTTGGCGTCGACGGCGGCCAGCACGATGGCCGCGGTCTTGAGCTTGTCCTTGAGCTTGTCCATCGTCTCGCGCAGCGCGCGCGCGTCGGCGCCGGGCAGCGTCGCGGCCAGCACCTTCAGGCCCTTGACGTCGACCGCCTGGGCGACGAGCTCGTCGCCCTGCGACGACGCCAGCCGGCCCTTCAGCGCCACGACTTCCTTCTCCAGCGCCCGCAGCTGATCCAGCACGGCGGAGACCCGGCCGCCGACTTCGCCCGGCGTCACCTTCAACGTCGAGGCCAGGCCACCGACGGTGGCTTCCAGCTGCTGCAGGTAGGCCAGCGCGTTGTCACCGGTGACGGCCTCCACGCGCCGGATGCCGGCGGCGATGCCGCCTTCGGCGACGATCTTGAACAGGCCGATGTCGCCGGTGCGCTGCACGTGCGTGCCGCCGCACAACTCGCGGCTCGAGCCGATGTCGAGCACGCGCACGCTGTCTCCGTACTTCTCGCCGAACAGCATCACCGCGCCCAGCTTCTGCGCCTCGTCCATGGGCACCACGCGCGCCTGCGTCGGCTGGTTGGCCAGGATCTCGGCGTTGACCAGCGCCTCCACCTGCGCGATCTGCGTCTCGCTGACCGGCGCGTTGTGGGCGAAGTCGAAGCGCGTGCGCTCGCTGTTCACGAGCGAACCCTTCTGCTGCACGTGCGTGCCCAGCACCTCGCGCAGCGCCTTGTGCATGAGGTGGGTGACGCTGTGGTTGCGCATGGTGCGCGCGCGCTGCTCGCCGTCGACGCGCGCCACGAATCGGTCGCCGACGCTGATGGCGCCTTCGAGCACGCGGCCCTGGTGGCCGTGCACCGCGGCCTGGATCTTCACCGTGTCCTCGATGCGCACGCGCGTGGTCGGGCTGCGCAGCTCGCCGGTGTCGCCGACCTGGCCGCCGCTCTCGGCGTAGAACGGCGTGCGGTCGAGCACCACGACCACGTCGTCGCCAGCCAGCGCCTGCTGCACCGGCGTGCCGTCGACGTACACCGCGATCACCATCGCGTCGTCGATGGTCAGCGCGTCATAACCGTGGAAGTGCGTGTCGGCGCCGGCGTAGCTCAGGCCCTGCGCCATCTTGAACTTGGCCTTGCTGCGCGCCTGCTCGCGCTGGCGCGCCATGGCGGCGTTGAAGCCGGCCTCATCCACGGTCACGCCGCGCTCGCGGCATACGTCACCCGTCAGGTCGAGCGGGAAGCCGAAGGTGTCGTGCAGCTTGAAGGCCAGTTCGCCGTCGAGCCTGCCGCCCTGCGCCGGCACCTTGGCCAGCGCGCCTTCGAGGATCTCCATGCCGTTGGCGATGGTCTGGAAGAAGCGCTCCTCCTCGGCCTTCAGCACCGCGGTGATGCGCTCGGCACCGCGCCTGAGCTCGGGGTAGGCATCGCCCATCTCGGCGGCCAGCGGCGCCACCAGGGTGTGGAAGAAGGGCTTGCGCGCGCCCAGCTTGTAGCCGTGGCGGATGGCGCGCCGGGCGATGCGCCGCAGCACGTAGCCGCGGCCTTCGTTGCCCGGAATCACACCGTCGGCGATGGTGAAGCTGCACGCGCGGATGTGGTCGGCGATGACCTTGAGCGAGGGCGACTCTGCATCAACGGCGGCGCTGCCGCCGCCCGACGCAGCAGCACCTTCGACCGCCTGCTTGGCCGCCGCCAGCAGGTGCACGAACAGGTCGATCTCGTAGTTGCTGTGCACGTGCTGCAGCACCGCCGCCAGCCGCTCGAGCCCCATGCCGGTGTCGACGCTGGGCTTGGGCAGAGGGTGCATCACGCCGTCTTCGGTGCGGTTGAACTGCATGAAGACGTTGTTCCAGATCTCGATGTAGCGGTCGCCGTCCTGCTCGGCGCTGCCCGGCGGGCCGCCCGCCACCTCGGGGCCGTGGTCGTAGAAGATCTCGCTGCACGGGCCGCACGGGCCGGTGTCGCCCATCATCCAGAAGTTGTCGGATGCGTAGCGCGCGCCCTTGTTGTCGCCGATGCGCACGATGCGCTCGGCGGGCAGGCCGATGTCCTTGAGCCAGATGTCGTAGGCCTCGTCGTCCTCGGCATACACCGTGGCCCACAGCTTGTCGGGTGGCAGCTTGAAGTGCTCGGTGAGCAGCTCCCAGGCGTACTTCAGCGCGTCGCGCTTGAAGTAGTCGCCGAAGCTGAAGTTGCCCAGCATCTCGAAGAACGTGTGGTGGCGCGCGGTGTAGCCCACGTTCTCCAGGTCGTTGTGCTTGCCGCCGGCGCGGATGCACTTCTGGCTGGTGGCGGCACGGCTGTACGGCCGCTTGTCGAAGCCCAGGAACACGTCCTTGAACTGGTTCATGCCGGCGTTGGTGAACAGCAGCGTCGGGTCGTCGCCGGGCACCACGGGGCTCGAGGCGACGACGGTGTGGCCCTTGCTCTCGAAGAACTGGAGGAAGGTGGCGCGGATCTCGTTGGCTTTCATGGCGGCTCAGCTGTGAACAGGGATGCCCAGGCGCGCGGCCACGGTGGCCAGCGCCCGGTCGCACGTGGCCAGGGCGGCGGAGAACCGCAGGGCCATGGCGATGTAGGTGGCGTCGTACGGCGTCAGGTCGTGTTCCTGCGCGGCGTCGAAGTAGCGTTGCGGGTGGTTGTGCACCGGGCCCACCACGTCCACGCGCAACGCGGCGATCTGCTGCAGCAGCGCCTCGACGCCATCCGGCGCCAGACGTTTGCGCCGCAGGTTGCTGCGCAGCGCACTGGCGATCTCCAGCGGCCAGATGAACGGGGCAGCCAGGTCGTCCTCGACCACCGCAGGGAAGCTCGCCGGCTGCTGCTCGTCGGGCATCGCCAGCGCGAGCGCGTAAGACGAATCGACGACGATCAACGTCGCCCCTCGCGCACCCACTCGAGGATCTCCTCGTTGGAGATGGGCCCGCCGCGGGCGATCATCTCGCGGCCGATCGCCTGCATGCCCTTGATGGCCTCCAGGCGCTGCTGCACGAGTTCGGGCGACACCTCGCGGATCGGCACCAGCTTGGCCACCGGCTTGTTGTGGCGCGTGATGATCACTTCCTCGCCGCGCTCGGCCCGGGCGATCAGCTCCGACAGGTGGGTCTTGGCCTCGAACAGACCGACGGTTTCCATGCCGGCGCTCCAGTCTGGTTGAATGAACCAGATTCTAGCCCGCGGGTGGGCTCGGGCTAGAGTCGGCGCATGAACCTGCCCCTCGCTGCGCTCGCCGACCCCGGCCTGCTCAAGACCGACGCGCTCATCGACGGCACCTGGGTCAGCGCCCAGGCCGCCAACGCGCGCTTTCCCGTCCTCGACCCGGCCACGGGCGCGGAGCTGGCCCAGGTGGCCAACCTGGGCGCGGTGGACTGCGCCGCAGCCATCGCCGCGGCCGAACGCGCCTGGCCGCTGTGGCGCCAGCGCACGGCCAAGGAGCGCGCCGCGGTGATGATGCGCTGGTACCAGCTGCTGCTGCAGCACGCCGACGACCTGGCGCGCATCATGACCGCCGAGCAGGGCAAGCCCCTGGCCGAGGCGCGCGGCGAGGTCACCTACGGCGCCAGCTTCATCGAGTGGTTCGCCGAGGAAGCGCGGCGCGTGCACGGCGAGACCATCCCCACCACCGACAACAACAAGCGCTACCTCGCGATCCGCCAGCCGATCGGCGTGTGCGCGGCGATCACGCCGTGGAACTTCCCCATCGCGATGATCACGCGCAAGGTCGCGCCGGCCATCGCCGCCGGTTGCCCGGTCGTCATCAAGCCGGCCGAGGCCACGCCGCTGTCGGCGCTGGCGCTGGCCGAGCTGGCGCAGCGCGCCGGCCTGCCCGCGGGCGTGCTCAACGTGCTGCCGGCGGACGCCGCCAACTCGATCGAGATCGGCAAGGTCATGTGCTCCAGCGACGTGGTGCGCCACCTCAGCTTCACCGGCAGCACCGAGGTCGGCCGCATCCTCATGCGCCAGTGCGCCAACACGGTCAAGAAGCTGAGCCTGGAGCTGGGCGGCAACGCGCCGTTCATCGTCTTCGACGACGCCGACCTCGACGCCGCGGTCGAAGGCGCCGTCGCCAGCAAGTACCGCAACGCCGGCCAGACCTGCGTGTGCGCCAACCGCATCTACGTGCAGAGCGGGCTGTACGACGCCTTCGTCGAGAAGCTGGCCGCCAGGGTGAGTGGCATGAAGGTGGGCAACGGCTTCGAGCCCGACGTGTCGCAGGGCCCGCTGATCGAGGACGATGCCATGGCCAAGGTGCGCGAGCACGTGGCCGACGCGCTGGCCAAGGGTGCGCGGCTCGTCGCCGGCGGGCACGAGCTGCCGGAGCTGGGCAAGCGCTTCTACGCACCCACGGTGCTGGCCGACGCCACGGGCGAGATGCTGTGCGCGCGCGAGGAGACCTTCGGCCCGGTGGCGCCGGTGTTCCGCTTCGAGAACGAGGCGGAGGTGATCGCCGCGGCCAACCGCACCGAGTTCGGCCTGGCCAGCTACTTCTACAGCCGCGACATCGGCCGCATCTTCCGCGTCGGCGAGGCGCTCGAGTACGGCATGGTCGGCGTCAACACCGGGCTCATCTCCACCGCGGAGGTGCCGTTCGGCGGCGTGAAGCAGAGCGGCCTGGGCCGCGAAGGCGGGCGCCAGGGCATCGACGAGTACGTCGAGATCAAGTACCTCTGCCTGGGCGACATCCAGAAGTAGACGTCGCGATCACCGCGGCCGCGGCCGCGGCCGCCGCGGCAGGCGCTTCAGCCGGCGTCGTTGGCCGCCTCGCCGCCCGGCTCGCGCTGCGATGCGCCGGCGTTGCCGGCGGCGCCCAGGTTGGCCATCGAGCCGGCCTGAGCGATGGCCCGCTGCAGCAGCGTCTGCGCGTCCTTGCCATGTTCCGGGTACTGCGCCAGGCCCGCGGCCACCGCCACGGCGCACGGCTGGCCGGCCACCACCAGCGGCGACTGCAGCGCCCGCACCAGCTTGGCGGCCACGCGGTCGCCATCGGCCTTGTGTTCGAGCCGACCCAGCAGCACGCCGAAGGTGTCGGGGCCGATGGCGGCCACGACGTCGCTGGCGCGCAGCCCGGCGCGCAGCCGCACCGCCACCTTGCGCCGCAGCACGTTGCCGGCCTCGCCGCCCAGCCGCGCCGCGGCGGTGGCGAAGCCTTCCACGCGCAGCACCAGCAGCACCATCGGCGCCGGCTCGCGTTCGCGCAGCGCGATCAGCTGCGTCATGTGCTCCAGCAGCTGGGCCTGGTGCGGCAGGCCGGTGGCCAGGTCGGTGGCGTAGGCGGTGCGCGCGCTGCGTTCCACCTGCTTGCGCACGACGGCGTGGCGGACGGCCCGCGGCAGCGCCGCGGCGCGGCTGGCGATCGCCTCCACGCCCAGGCGCAGCAGCTCGGCCTCGAGCGCCGCGTGGCCGCCGGCCATGTCGGGTGAGAAGACGATCACGGCGCGGTCGTGGGCGGCCTGCGGCAGCGTCACGTCCTGTGCCAGGGCAGCCAGCGCCGCCGCATCGGGCGCGGCGATCAGCAGCGCGTCGTGGTCACCCGCGGCCGCGAGGGCCGGCGCCTCGCGGACGTCGAAGCCGGCGTCGCGCAGCAGGTCGAGCGTGGTGGCGTCGGCGCCGATCGCCAGCAGCGCCGTGGCGGGTTGTGCGGCAGCCATCGAGCAGAGGACCGTGGAGCGGGCGATGGGAATCGAACCCACGTAGTCAGCTTGGGAAGCTGAAGTTCTACCATTGAACTACGCCCGCTCGGCGCATGCGCGAACGGCGAGTTTACTTCGTGCCGCTGCCTCCCCGCAGCCGCGCGGGCCCGCGGGTCACAGCGTCGTCGCCTGACGGGCGGCGAGAATCCCGGCCCCGCCACCGTTGCCCGCTGCATGCCGCCTGCACCCGACGCCGAAGCGCCCGCGCCCGACGCGAGCGAAGCCGCCCCGCCGCCGTCTCGCATGCCGCAGCGCATCCGCAGCTACGTGCTGCGTGGCGGGCGCCTCGGCCCGGGCCAGCAGCGGGCGCTGGCCGACCTCGGACCGCGCTTCGTGCTGCCGTTCGAGCCGCGGCCGCTCGACGTCGAACGCGTGTTCGGCCGCCGCGCGCCGCTGGTGCTGGAGATCGGCTTCGGCATGGGCGACGCCACGGCGCAGGTGGCGGCCGCGGCGCCCGAGCGCGACTTCATCGGCGTGGAGGTGCACGAAGCCGGCGTCGGTGCGCTGCTCAAGCGCATCGGCGAGACCGGTCTCACCAACCTGCGCCTCGTGCGCCACGACGCGGTGGAGGTGCTGCAGCACATGCTGGCGCCGGCCAGCCTGGCCGGCGTGCACGTCTGGTTTCCCGACCCGTGGCACAAGAAACGCCACCACAAGCGTCGCCTGATCCAGCCGCCACTGGTGGCGCTGCTGGCGTCCCGCCTGGCCGAAGGCGGCTACCTGCACCTGGCCACCGACTGGCAGCCCTACGCCGAGCAGATGCGCGACGTGCTCGACGCCGAGCCGGCGCTGGTCAACACCGCGCCGGACGCCGGTTGCGTCGAGCGGCCGCCGTGGCGGCCGCTGACCAAGTTCGAGCAGCGCGGGCTGCGCCTCGGGCACGGCGTATGGGACCTGCTCTACCGCCGCCGGGGCGGCTGAGCGCGCAAGGCGTTCAGGCCGCCTCGCGGCGCCGGCGGGCGATGCCCCCCGCGGCGGCCAGGCCGGCGAGCATCAGCGCCCAGCTGCCCGGCTCGGGCACGGCGCTCACCTCGGTGAGCACGAAGCCCAGGTCCTGGCCGTTGAACGATCCCCAGCCGGTGATCTGGCCGCGGTCGTTGATCGCGTAGGCGGCCTGCAGATGCACCTGGTCGGGGTTGGCCAGGCCGTCGATCAGCGACTCGAGCGCCCACGCCTGGCCGCCGTGCCACAGCGTGGCCCAGCCGTCGTTCACGCCGACGATCTGGCCGCGGTTGTTGACGTCGTAGGCGTAGCTCGGCTTGGTGCCCTGTCCCAGGTCGATGACCTCGCCGTCCTTCCACAGCGTGGCGCGCATGGTGCCGGCGCCGCCGCCGATGCCGGACCAGCCGTTGCCGACGATCCAGCCGGCGTCGTTGATGCCGAAGACCTCGCTCGATTCCAGCCCGCCGGCCAGGTCGGGCAGCGCCACCATGCCCTCGGCCGCGGTCCAGCGGAACGCCGTGCGGCCGCTGGCGCTGAAGCTCGAGCCGGCCACCACGTGGTGGTCGTTGATGGCGCGGGCCTGGCTGTCGTAGGCGCCGCCGGGCAGGTCGCCCAGCACGGTGGCCACGCCGGCCAGGTTCCACATCACGGCCACCGGTCGGCTGCCCGACAGCGCGCTGTAGCTGTAGCCCACGGCGGTGCCGGCGTTGTTGATGGCGTAGGCGCCGCTGGCGTTGCTGCCACCCGGCAGGTCGCCCAGGTCCACCAGCATGCCGCCGGGCAGGCGGCGGAAGGCGCGCACGCTGCCGGTGGCTGCGCCGCCGGTTCCGGCGCTCATGCCGGCGTCGTTGATGCCGTACACCTTGCTGGAGGTGTAGCCACCGGGCAGGTCACCCAGCGAGACCGGGTTGTCGCGCGTCGCGCCCTGCGGGCCTTCGGCCCACTCGGTCGCGAACCAGCCGGCGGCGGTGCGGCTCTGGCCGCCGACCAGGCCGTGGTTGTTGATGGCCATGCCCTGGCTGTAGACCTCGCCGCCGGGCAGGTCGCCCAGCAGTTGCAGCGTGTAGCGCGGTGCGGCGGCGAGCGCGGCGGTGGTGGTGGCAGCCAGGCCGATGGAGACGGCGATGGCGATGGATCGTGCGGTCACGTGAACGGCTCCTGTGGGGCGTGTTGTCGATGGCCGCCAGTGTCGGCAGCGCAGCGACGGGCCACATCGGCCACAGGAGCCATGGCGATGGCCCCCGGCGGGCCATCGCCATGCGGCGCGTCAGGCGGACCAGCTCACCCAGCCGAAGTGCGCCGTGAGCAGCACGATCCCGCCGAACACGATGCGGTACCAGGCGAACGGCGTGAAGTCGTGGGTGGAGACGTAGCGGATGAGCCAGCGGATGCACAGCAGCGCGCTGAAGAACGCCACCACCGAACCGACGGCGAACATCGGCAGGTCGGCCACGCTGAGCGCGTCGCGGTGCTTGAGCACCGAGTACGCGCCGGCGCCCATCAGCGTGGGAATGCCGAGGTAGAAGCTGAACTCGGTGGCGCAGCGGCGCGAGAAGCCGAACCACACCGCGCCGATGATGGTGGCGCCCGAGCGGCTGGTGCCCGGCACCAGGGCCAGGCACTGCACCAGGCCGACCTTCAGCGCATCCAGCGGGGTGATGTCGTCGACCGTCTCGACGCGCGCCTGGCGCCGGCCTTCGAGGTCGCGCTCGCCGTACAGGCGCCGGTGGCGGCGCTCCACCCACAGGATGACGATGCCGCCGACGACGAAGGCGGTGGCCACCGGCACCGGGTGGAACAGGTGCGCCTTGACCAGGCCGCCGAAGGCCAGGCCCAGCACCACGGCGGGCAGGAAGGCGATGCCGACGTTGAGCGCGAAGCGCCGCGCCACCGGGTCGTGGCCGATGCCCCTGACGGTGCGCGCCAGGCGCTCGCGGTATTCCCAGATCACGGCGAACATGGCGCCGGTCTGGATGGCGATGTCGAACACCTTGGCCGTCTCGCCGGTGAAGCCGAGCAGCGAGCCGGCCAGGATCAGGTGGCCGGTGGACGAGATGGGCAGGAACTCGGTGAGGCCCTCGACCACGCCCATGAGCGCGGCCTTGATCAGCAGGATGGGGTCCAAGATGGGACGCGCCGGGGTCGCCCGAAGGCGCCGCGGCGGCGGTGGGTGGGAAGGCGGGCGCGATGATATCGGCGCCCCGTGGCGGCCCCGCGCCGCGGCCGGTGATCGGCCGCGCCGTCAGCGCGGCGCGGCGACGAAGGCCAGCTCGACGCCGCGCTCGCCGATGCTGACGGTGCCGGGTGCGAGGCCCCGGCCCTGCAGCTCGAGCCAGCGCTCGTTGGGCAGGCGCCACACGGCCATGTTCTCCAGCACGCGCTGCGCGAGCGCCGCGCCCAGGCGCTCCACCACGCTGCGCGACGGCGCTGCCGGGTCGGCCAGCGCCAGGTCGCCGACGCGCACGTCCTGCAGGCGCAGGCTGCGGTCGCTGCCGTCCCAGCGCAGCGCCGAGTCGAAGGTGAGCTGGCCGTTCCAGGTGCCGTGCATGAAGCGCTCGCGCGCCCGCAGGTCGAACACGGCACCGATGCGCCGCTGCTGCGGCAGCAGGCGCAGCTTCGGCGGCTGCAGGGTGACGTCGAAGACCTCCAGCAGGCGATGCTCGCGCGGGAACTCGCGCTGCAGCAGGCGTTCGAGGTCCGCGGCGGTGAGCAGGATGCGCGGCGGGCCACCCAGTCCGGCACAGCCCAGGGAAGCCAGCGGCAGACAGAGCACAGCGCGGCGGGCGATCATGGCGGGCATTGCAGCACGCCACGTGCCAGCTTGACCCGGCCGTGCTCCGGCTCGTACATTACTGACCGGTCAGTCATTAACATGAAGCTCGTGTCGCCGGCCCTGCCCACTGCCCTGTCACCCGCCCTGGCGGCGGCCACGCCCGCCGCGCCGGCAGCGCCCGCCGAAGCCCAGGCGGGCTCGGCGCGCCAGCGGCGCAAGGAAGCGCGGCCGCAGGAACTGCTCGCCGCGGCGCTGGACCTGTTCGTCGAGAAGGGCTTCGCCGCCACGCGGGCCGAAGAGGTGGCGCAGCGCGCCGGCGTCAGCAAGGGCACGCTGTATCTGTACTACCCGAGCAAGGAAGAACTCTTCAAGGCGGTGGTGCGCAACAGCCTCTCGGCGCTGATCACCGAAGGCGCGGAGATCGCCGCGCGCTACGAGGGCGACAGCTCGTCGCTGCTGGCGGTGCTGCTGCAGACCTGGTGGGAGCGCGTCGGCAACACGCCTGCAGCGGGCATCCACAAGATCGTGCTGTCGGAAGTGCGCAACTTCCCCGACCTGGCGCAGTTCTACACCGACGAGGTCATCAACCCGTCGCACGCGCTCATCTGCGGCTGCGTGCGCCGCGGCATCGCACGCGGCGAGTTCCGCGACCTGCCGGCCGAGGAGGTGACCACCGCGCTCATCGCGCCGGTGATCTTCATGGCGCTGCACCGCCATTCGTTCGGCTGCTGCCCGGTGAGCAACGGCGTGGAGATCGAGCCCGGTGCCGTGCTGAACACGCACCTCGAACTGGCGCTGCGCGGCCTGGAGGCGCCGCCCGCCGCGCGTGGGCAAAAGGGCGCACCGCGGCGCACCGCCGGTGCCGGGCCCGCCGCCTAGAATGCCCGCCGCCCGCCGAAGACCCTTGTCCGCGCCATGAACACCGAACTCGCCCGCTTCAACATGATCGAGCAGCAGATCCGCCCCTGGGACGTGCTCGACCAGGGCGTGCTGCAGCTGCTGTCCACCGTGCGGCGCGAGGACTTCGTGCCGCCGGCGATGCGCGCGCTGGCCTTCGTCGACACCCACGTGCCGCTGATTCCCGGCGTTCCGGGCGCGGTGATGCTCGAGCCCAAGGTCGAGGCCCGCCTGCTGCAGGAGCTGCAGGTGCACCGCCACCACAAGGTGCTGGAAGTGGGCACCGGCTCGGGCTTCATGGCCGCGCTGCTGGCGCACCGCGCCATGCAGGTGACCACGCTGGAATGCCGGCCCGCGCTGGCGCAGATGGCGCGCGAGAGCCTGCGCCGCAACGGCATCGTCAACGTCACCGTGGTCGAGGTGTCCTGCGAGCAGGGCGCCGCCGGGCTGCAGACCGAGGCGCCGTTCGACGTGATCCTGCTGTCGGGCTCCGTTGCCGAGGTGCCGCAGGTGCTGCTGCGCCAGCTCAAGACCGGCGGCCGGCTCGCGGCCATCGTCGGCGACGAGCCGGTGATGCGCGCCCGCCTCTACACGCGCGAAGGCGAATCGAGCTGGCAGCAGAAGGACCTGTTCGACACCGTGGCGCCGCGGCTGGAGGGATTCCCCGAGCCGCCGCGCTTCCGCTTCTGACCCGTGGCGTCGCCGGCCCCTTGCCGTCCGTCGCCGCGAAACGCCTGCCGGGCGCCTGCCGCGTGCACCTCGTCGCATCGCGGCTGCGTGCGGCACGCGCCGACCCTATAAACCGCGGCCGCTTTCCACGACACGCGAACCACCGAGGGAACCCATGCCTTTGAACCGATCCCGCAGCGCCGCTGCCGGCATCGCCGCCACCGCGATGCTGTTGCTGGCCGCCCTGCCCGGCCTGGCCAGTGCCCAGAGCCTGCAGGAGCTCTACGAAGCCGCGCGGGCCTTCGACGCCACCTACCTGGCGGCACGCGCCAACGCCGCCAGCGCCGAATACCGCGTCGCCCAGGTCGAGGCGCTGGGCCGCCCGACCGTGGGCGCACGCGTCACCGCCGGCCACGGCGAGAACGACCCGCCGCGCCAGCCGGTGCGCGGCACCACCAGCGCCACGGCCGCCATCTCCGGCCGGCTGCCGCTGTTCAACCGCGCCAACGACGTGAGCATCGAGCAGGCGCGCAAGACGCTCAACAGCGCGCAGGCCGACCTGGACGCTGCCGAGCAGGACCTCATCGTGCGCGTGGCGCAGGCCTACTTCGACGTGCTGGCGGCCAACGACACGCTCACCACCACGCGCGCCAGCAAGGCCGCGATCACCGAGCAGCTGGCCTCGGCGCGGCGCAACTTCGAGGTGGGCACCGCCACCATCACCGACACGCGCGAGGCGCAGGCCCGCTTCGACCTGGCCACGGCGCAGGAGATCGCCGCCGAGAACGACCTGCGCGCCAAGCGCATCGCGCTCGACCAGCTGGTGGGCCGCCCCGGCGTGGAGCCGCGGCCGCTGCGCGTGCCGGCCGAGCTGCCGCCCGTGATCCCGCCCAACCCCGAGGACTGGGTGACGGTGGCCGACCAGCAGCATCCCAACGTGCGCCGCGCGCGCGTCGCGCTCGAGGTGGCGCAGCTGGAGATCGCCAAGGCGCGCGCCGGCAACCTGCCGACGGTGGACGCCGTGGCCACCGTGTCGGGCAGCGACCAGCGCGGCAGCGCGCCGCGCGCCTTCAACACCACCGGCGCCACCACCAACGCCAGCGTCGGCGTCGAGATGAACTGGCCGCTCTACACCGGCGGCTCGGTGGCCAACCGCATCCGCGAGACCGAACTGCTGCAGGAGCGCGCGCGCAACGACCTGGAGGCCGCGCGCCGCGGCGTCGCGCAGACCACGCGCGTGGCGTTCTTCAACGTGCAGTCTGGCCAGGCGCAGGTGAAGGCGCTGGAAGCGGCCGAGTCGTCGTCGCGCCTGGCGCTGGAGGCGACGCAGCTGGGCTACCGCGTCGGCGTGCGCGTCAACCTCGACGTGCTCAACGCCCAGACGCAGCTGTTCAACGCCCAGCGCGATTTGGCGCGCGCCCGCTACGAGGTGCTGCTGGGCAACCTGCGGCTGCGCCAGGCCTCGGGCCAGCTGTCGCCCGGCGACATCGCCTTCGTCAACCGGCTGCTGCTCGTGCCCTGACCGGTACGCTGCCCAAGCCGCCCAGCGGCGGCCGGGCGCGTCAGGACAGGCGGCGCAGGCCGTTGCCCTCGACCACCACGCGGTCGCCGCGCGACACCGGCGCCTCGGCGAAGCTGAAGGTGCGCTCGCGGCCGTCGTCCAGCCGCACGCGCACCGCATAGGTGGTGGTGGCGCGGCGGCGCTTCTCGATCTCGTGGCCGGCCATGCCGCCACCGATGGCGCCCAGCACCGTCATCGCCTTGCGGCCGTTGCCGTCGCCCATCTGGTTGCCGACGACACCGCCGACCACGCCGCCGATGACTGCACCGGTGCCATTGGCCTCGCCCTTGCGCGTGACCGCATCGACGGCGACCACGGTGCCGCAGTCGCGACAGACGCGTTGCACGGGCGGCGCGGCGCGCGCGCTGTCGGTGCCGGCCTGGCGCTGGCGCGGCGGTGGGGCGTCGGTCACCGGGCGGGCCCGCGCCGGCGCCTCGGCGGGTGCGGCCAGCGTGTTCGGCGCGAGTGCCGGGCCGTCGCTCGGCGTGTGGCGCGCCTCGTGCGACAGCGTCTCCATGTGCGTGCCCTGCACCTGCGTGGCCGGTGGCTCGGGGTCGCGCATCAGGAAGCCGGTGGCCAGGGCGACGGCGGCAGCGGTCGCCGCGCCGGCGATGAACCAGGGCGCGTTCCAGGACGTGGGCGGGGGTTGATCGCTCAGCAGCGACCGGTCGGGTGGGGATTGAAGGTCCATGGCGGGTTCCGGATCGAAGGCATCGGGGGCGTTGAAGCCCGTTGCACCCAAGGGTGGCGCCGACCCGGTGCCAAGGCCAGGAGGTCGAGTCCGCGAACGCCTGTAGGCGCAGTCCGACGGTCGAGGCGCTCCGCGCACGCCCCGGACGCGACGCACTCGCGCGTCAGCGCGGCCGTTCGGGCGTCTCGCCCAGCCAGAACAGCAGCGACTGCGCCATGCGCTCGGCCGCGCCGCGGTGCTCGGCGGCGAAGGCCAGGGCGCGCTCGACCCAGACGTTGCGCTGCGGGTCGAGCGCCAGGGCGATGGCCTGCGGCACGGCGTCGTCGACGCCCTTGACGCGCAGCGCCGCGCCGGCTGCGATGGCCAGCTCCGAGGCGGTGGCGAAGTTGAAGGTGTGCGGGCCCATCACCAGCGGGCAGCCGCAGGCCGCGGCCTCGATCAGGTTCTGCCCGCCCAGCGGCGCGAAGCTGCCGCCCAGCAGCGCGGCGTCGGCCAGCGCGTAGTACAGCGGCATCTCCTGCAGCGTGTCGCCAAGCCAGACGTCGGCCAGCGCGGCCTCGGCCGGTGGCGCGGCGGTGCCCCAGGCGCTGCGCCGCGCGAGCGTGAAGCCGGCCTGCGTGACCAGCGCGGCCACGTCGTCGAAGCGCTGCGGGTGGCGCGGCACGATCGCCAGCAGCGGCCGCGGCCCGGCCTGCCGCTTCCACGCCTCGAGCAGCGGTGCTTCTTCGCCTTCGCGCGTCACCGCGGCCAGCACCACCGGGCGCTGCAGCTGCTGGCGCCATTCGATGCCGCGTGCCAGCAGGCGCGGCGGCGGCGTGATGTCGTACTTCAGGTTGCCCTGCACCAGCACCCGGCTCGCGCCGGCCTCGCGCAGCCGCAGCGCGTCGCCGTCGGTCTGCGCCAGCACCATCGAGAGCCGCTGCACCGCCGGGTGCAGCAGCCAGCGCCAGCGTCGGCCCTTGGCCGCGCTCCTGGCCGACAGGCGGGCATTGGCCAGCACCACCGGCACGCCTTCGGCGCGCGCCGCGTGCAGCAGGTTGGGCCAGACCTCGGTTTCCATCAGCACGCCCAGCGCCGGCCGGTGATGGCGCAGGAAGCGCCGCACCGCGCCCGGTGTGTCGAAGGGCAGCCACTCGAGCCGGTCGCCCGGCTGCAGGAGCTTGTGCCCGGCTTCGCGCCCGGTGGCCGTGCCGTGGGTCAGCAGCAGGCGCAGCCCGGGGCGGTGGCGGCGCAGCGCGTCGACCAGCGCCTGCGCGGCACGCGTCTCGCCGAGCGAGACCGCGTGCACCCACAGCCGCCCGGGCTCGGGGCGGCGGCCGAGCGCCAGGCCGAGGCGTTCATTGAGATGGCGGCGGTAGCCCGGCTCGCGCCGGCCGCGCCACCACAGCCGCGCCAGCAGCAGCGGCAGCGCCAGCCGCAGCAGCCACGAGTAGAGCGCGCGGGCCAGGCGTTCGGTCACGGGCGCCGAGCCCTGCTGCGTCGCTGGCGTGCCGGCGATGGGCGACCTGACGACCGGTGCGGCGCCGCGGGCCTCGGGCAGCCGCCGGTCAGTGCGCGGCCTTGGCCACCTGCGCGTCGGGCTTGACGCTGCGCAGCACGTCCATGAACTGCGCCTCGATGCGGTGCAGCGCGTCCTCGGTGTGGCCCTCGAAGCGCAGCACCAGCACCGGCGTGGTGTTGCTGGCGCGGATGAGGCCGAAGCCGTCGGCGAAGTCGACGCGCAGGCCGTCGATCGTGCCGACCTCGCCGCCGTCGAACGTCAGCCGCCCGTCTTCGACGCGCGCCAGCAGTTCCTTCACCACGTCGTGGTGCTCGCCCTCGGCGCAGGGCACGTTGAGCTCGGGCGTGGAGAAGCTCGTCGGCAGCGCATCGAGGTAACCGTTCGGGTCCTTCTGGCGGCTCAGGATCTCGAGCAGCCGGGCCGCGGTGTACATCGCGTCGTCGAAGCCGTACCAGCGCTCGCCGAAGAACAGGTGCCCGCTCATCTCGCCGCCGAAGGGCGCGCCGGTCTCGCGCAGCTTGGCCTTGATGAGCGAGTGCCCGGTCTTCCACAGCAGCGGCCGGCCGCCGGCCTCGCGGATGGCCACCGGCACCCGCTGGCTGCACTTGACGTCGAAGATGATCTGCGCGCGCCGGTTGCGCTTGAGGATGTCGCGTGCGAACAGCATGATCTGCCGGTCGGGGTAGATGATGTTGCCGCCCTTGGCGAGCACGTGGCCCTTGGCGTCGCGGCGCACGCCGGTGACCACGCCCAGGCGGTCGCCGTCGCCATCGAAGGCCAGGCCGATGTCGGCTTCGGTGGCGTTCACCACGCGGATCAGGTCCTGCAGGTTCTCGGGCTTGCTCGGGTCGGGGTGGTGGTTGGGGAAGTCGCCGTCGACCCGGCTGTACAGGTCGATGACCTCGCAGCCCAGCGCCTTGAGGATGCCGGGCGCGCTGGCGCCGGGGATGCCGTTGCCCGAATCGACCACCACCTTCAGCGGCCGGGCCAACCTGCAGTCAGAGACGATGCGCTCGGTGTACTCGGCCAGCACGTCCATCCGCGCGCTGCGGCCGCGGCCGATCGTGTAGGTGTCGGTCTCGATGCGCTGGCGCAGCTTCTGGATGTCGTCGCCGTAGATCGCGCGGCCGGCCAGCACCATCTTGAAGCCGTTGTAGTCCTTCGGGTTGTGGCTGCCGGTGACCTGGATGCCGCTGCTGCAGCCGAAGCGCTCGCGCGTGGCGGCCACGTAGTACAGCATCGGCGTGGTGACCGCGCCGATGTCCACCACGTCGAGCCCGGTGCTCTTCAGCCCGCGGATCAGTGCCGCCGCCAGCCCCGGGCCCGAGATCCGCCCGTCGCGCCCCACCGCCACGGCGCGTTCGCCGGCGGCACGCGCCTCGCTGCCGAAGGCGCGGCCCAGCGCCTCGGCGAAGTGCTCGTCGATCGTCTTGCCGACGATGCCGCGGATGTCGTAGGCCTTGAAGATGGTCGGGTCGGCTTGCATGGATGAAGGGCTCGCGGCGTGCTGCGGGGTGTTCTGGCGAAGGCGGCGATTGTAGGGAGGCCGCTTCTGGCGCCTTGGCGTGCGCCTCGACGGTGCGGCCTGGCGATTCGTCGGCCCGGCTGTCGATCCGGCGCACGGCCTTGGGGTCGGCAAGCGCGGTTCCTACACTGCCGGGCATGATGATCGATCGCCGCACGCTGACCGCGTCGTGGGAGACCTGGCTCAGCAACGACAACCGCAACCGACAAGGGCCGCTATGGCTGCAGTGGGTCTGGACGCTGTTGTTCTGCACGGCGCTCGCGCTGGCTTTCACGATCTTCGGCTTTTTCGTCATGGCGGACGACCCGCAAGCATGGCGCCGCCCCGGGTTGTGGGCCTTGTGGTTCGGCCGCAACCTGGTGGTATGCCTGACCATCGGCACCGTCATCCATCTCATGTTCGACGGCGCACGCGCAACCTTCGCCACGCGCGAGCGCGTCGAGCGCTGGCCAGGGTGGCAGCGCACGCTCTTCTTCTCGGGCGTGCCGATGCTCGGCGTGCTCATCGGATGGCCGATCGGCGTGGAACTGGCCGGCGGCAACCTCCGGCGCTGGATCGGCAGCGACGAAGGCTTGCGCACTGTCACCGCCACCCTGCTGCTGGGTGTGGCCATCACGTTCGTGCTGCACCACTGGTTCGGTGCCAAGGCCCGCGAGATCGACGCCGAGCGCCGCGCCACCGAGGCGCGGCTCAAGCTGCTGCAGGCGCAGATCGAGCCGCACTTCCTGTTCAACACGCTGGCCAACGTGGCGAGCCTCATCGACCACGACGCGCCCAAGGCCAAGGCGATGCTGCACGCCTTCACCGACTACCTGCGCGCGGCGCTCGCCAACCTGCGCAGCGACGAAGGCCCGCTGGCGCAGGAGCTGGCGTTGGCGCAGCACTACCTGTCACTGCAGCACGAGCGCATGGGCGAGCGGCTGCGCTACTCGATCGAGGCCGACGCCGAGGCGCGCCAGGCGCTGCTGCCGCCGCTGCTGCTGCAGCCGCTGGTGGAGAACGCCGTGCTGCACGGCGTGGAGCCGGCGATCGAAGGCGGCCACGTCGCCGTGCGCGCCCGCGCCGAACAGGGCCGCGACGGACGCATGCTGGTGCTGGAGGTGCAGGACGACGGCCGCGGGTTCGACGCGCCGTCGCGCCGGCCGCCGCGCGCCGGCAGCGGCGTCGCGCTGGCCAACATCCGCGCCCGGCTGCAGGCCCGCTACGGCGACGCCGGCCGGCTGCTGGTGCAGCCGGCATCGCCCGGCACGCTGGCGCGCATCACCCTGCCCTTCGAGACCACGCCGAGCCCCGACGCATGAGCACCGCCACCACCCAGCCCATGCCCGCCGCCACCGCGCTGATCGCCGACGACGAACCGCACCTGGCGCGCGCGCTCGCCGCCGCGCTGGCCGAGGCCTGGCCCACCCTGCGCATCGTGCACGTGGCGCCGCACGGGCTGGACGCGGCCGAGCGCATCGCCGCGCTGCAACCCGACGTCGCCTTCCTCGACATCCAGATGCCGGGGTTGACCGGCCTGGAGGTGGCGCAGGGCATCGAAGGTGCGACGCGCGTCGTCTTCGTCACCGCCTACGACGAGTTCGCGGTGCAGGCCTTCGAGCACGAGGCGGTGGACTACGTGCTCAAGCCGGTGACGGCCGAGCGCCTGCAGCGCACGGTGCAGCGCCTGCAGCGCGCCCTGGCCGGGGCACCGGCGGCAGGCGGCGGCGAACCGCAGCTGCTGGCCGCCCTGCAGCGCCTGCTGCCGCAGGCCGCGGCCCACCCGGCCGACGGCTGGCTGCGCTGGGTGCGTGCCAGCAAGGGCGATCTGGTGCAGCAGATCCCCGTGGCCGAGGTGCTCTTCTTCCATGCCGACGACAAGTACACCTGCGTGCAGACGGCCGGCGGCGAGTTCCTCATCCGCACGCCCATCGCCGAGCTGGCCGGCCTGCTCGATCCGAGCCGCTTCCAGCAGGTGCACCGCTCGACCATCGTCAACCTCGACCACCTGCAGGGCACGCGGCGCGACGAGGCGAGCCGGCTCTTCGTGCGCATCGCCGGGCACCCGCGCGAGCTGCCGGTGAGCCGGGCGTACGTGCACCTGTTCAAGCCGATGTAGCCCGCAAAGGGCCACGCCGACGCGTGGGCGGCGTGTAGGAAAGACGGCGACACGGCGCGGCGAAGCCGTCCGGCGGAAGCGGGTGGCGGGCGCGTCCCACACTGTGCGCGACCCGGCCCGACAAGGAGACAGAACATGCCGTCGACCATCACCCGCCGTGCACCCCGCCGTGCCCCCCGCCGCGCCCTCCAGGCCGCGGCCCTGGCCGCCGCCGTCGCCTGCGCCACGCCCGCGCTGGCCCAGCTGACGCTGTACGAGGACGAAGCCTTCAACGGGCGCGCGTTCACCACCCAGCAACGCGAACGCGGGCTCGACCAACGCGCCTTCAACGACCGCGCCTCGTCGGTGATCGTCGCCACCCAGCGCTGGGAGCTGTGCGAGGACGCCAACTTCGGTGGCCGCTGCCTGGTGCTGCGGCCCGGCCAGTACCCCTCGCTGGCCGAGATGGGCCTGCACGACCGCGTCTCCTCGGCCCGGCCGCTGATGGACAGCGACTACGTCGCGGAGTGGCGCTACGCCCCGGCCCCGCTGGTGGCCAACGACTACCGCCGCCGCCCCGGCGAGCAGCTGTACGAAGCCCAGGTGCTCGAGACCCGTGCCGTGATGGCGCAGGCGCAGCAGCGCTGCTGGACCGAGCAGCAGCAGGTGCCGGTGGAGCAGAAGAGCGGCACCGGCGGCGCGATCGCCGGCGCGGTGATCGGCGGCATCCTCGGCCACCAGGTGGGCGGCGGACGCGGCCGTGACATCGCCACCGTGGGCGGCGCCGTCGCCGGGGCCGTCGCCGGCAAGAAGATCGCCGAGCGCAACAACGACGAGACGCGCACGCAGGACGTGCAGCGCTGCGAGAACGTCGGCGAAGCGCGGCCGTCGCACTGGGACGTGGTCTACACCTTCCGCGGCGAGCAGCACACGGTGCAGATGACGCAGCCGCCGGGCGCGACCATCATGGTCAACCGCCAGGGCGAGCCGCGCGTGCCGACGCAGACCGCGCCGATGAACGGCGTGGCGATCCGCCGCTGACCACAGGGCGCGTCGGCGCGACCGCCGACGCGGCGCAGGCCCGGCAGCGACAGGTCCGGAAACGGCCAGTCGCGGCCGGGCCGCGGCCTATCATGGCCGCATGGTCCTCGACGCCGACGCCGCCTACCTCGCGCTGAAGGCGCGTGACGCGCGCTTCGACGGGCGGCTGTTCGTCGGCGTCACCTCCACCGGCGTCTACTGCCGCCCGGTGTGCCGCGTGCGCACGCCGCGGCGCGAGAACTGCCGCTTCTTCGCCACCCGCGCACAGGCCGAAGCCGCCGCCTTCCGGCCGTGCATGAAGTGCCGGCCCGAGATCGCGCCCGGGCTGTCGCAGATGGATTCGTCGCGCTCGCTGGCCGACACGGCCGCGCGCGTCATCGAGCACGCGGTGCACGCCGGCGAGCCGCTGGCGCTGCCGGCGCTGGCCGCGCGCCTGGGCGTCACCGACCGCCACCTGCGGCGCATCTTCGTCGCCACCCACGGCGTGGCGCCGCGCGACTACCTCGCCACCCAGCGCCTGCTGCTCGCCAAGCAGCTGCTCACCGACACCGCGCAGCCGGTGACGCAGGTGGCGCTGGCCAGCGGGTTCGACAGCGTGCGCCGCTTCAACGCCGCGTTCGTCGAGCGCTACCGCTTCAACCCGACGCAGCTGCGCCGCGAAGGCAGCGGCGCGCCGCGCGTGGCGCGCCGCACCGCACCGGCCGGGGCGGCGCTGCGCCTGGCGTACCGGCCACCCTACGACGTCGACACCATGCTGCGCTTCCTGGCGCTGCGCGCGCTGCGCGGCGTGGAGATGGTCGAAGGCCGCACCTACCGGCGCACGGTGGGCTGGTGGCACCGGGGCCAGCGGCTCGCCGGCGGGCTGTCGGTGACGTTCGCCGATGACCGGCACGAGGTGCACGTGCACGCCTCGCCCAGCCTGGCGCCGGTCCTGGGCGCGCTGCTGCAGCGCATCCGCCACGCCTTCGACCTCGATGCCGACCCGGCGTTGATCGACCCGGTGCTGGCGCGCCTGCCCGTGCCGCCGGCCACCGGCACGCGCCTGCCGGGCAGCCTGTGCGGCTTCGAACTCGCGGTGCGCGTGGTGCTGGGACAGCAGGTCAGCGTGAAGGCGGCGCGCACGCTGGTGCAGCGGCTGGTCGAGGCCTTCGGCCTGCGGGTCGAGACGCCGCACCCGGCACTGACGCACGTGTTCCCCGACGCCGCGACCATCGCCGCGGCCGACCCCGAGGCGATCGGCCGACTGGGCATCGTGCGCCAGCGCGTGCGCGCACTGCAGGCGCTGGCCGCCGCGGTGGCCGAAGGCCGGCTGGTGCTCGAGCCGGGCGCGCCGCTCGAGCCCACGCTGGCGGCGCTGCGCGCCCTGCCCGGCATCGGCGAATGGACGACGCAGCTGATCGCGATGCGCGCGCTGGCCTGGCCCGACGCCTGGCCCGCCGCCGATATCGGCCTCATGAACGCCCTGGGCACGCGCGACGTGCGCCAGATGAACGCCCTGGCCGAGCCCTGGCGGCCCTGGCGCGCCTATGCCGTCGTGCGGCTGTGGCACCACCTCGAACAGGCAGCACCCGTCACGCCATGAACGCACGCCCTTCGCGCCTCGTTGCGCAGACCCGCATCGCCACGCCGCTGGGCGACCTGACGCTCGCCGCCACGGCACGCGGCCTGGCGCTGGCCTGGTTCGACCTGCAGAAGCACCGCAGCGACGTCGTGGATGCGCCACCGATGCCCGAGCACCCGCTGCTGGTCGAGGCGGCCGCTCAGTTCGAGCGTTACTTCGCCGGTGCGCTGCGCCGCTTCGAGCTGCCGCTCGATCCGCTGGGCTCGCCGTTCCAGCAGCGCGTGTGGCAGGCGCTGCAGGACATCCCGCACGGCAGCCTGTCGACCTACGGCCGCCTGGCGCGCGAGCTCGGCGTGCCCGACGCGGCGCGTGCCGTCGGCGCGGCGGTCGGCCGCAACCCCATCGCCATCGCCGTGCCCTGCCACCGCGTGGTGGGCAGCGGCGGCGCGCTCACCGGCTACGCCGCCGGCCTGCCGCGCAAGCGCCATCTGCTGCTGCTCGAAGGCGCGATCGACGGCCCCGACCGTCAGCCGGGCCTCGACTTCGGCAGCGGCCCGGCCGCCGCTGCCCAGCCGGCCGCGCTGGAGGCCGGCGCATGGCGCGCATGAAGCGCCGCGACATCGCCGACCTGCTGCTGCTGGCCGCGCTGTGGGGCGCCTCGTTCCTGTTCATGCGCATGAGCGCGGCGGAGTTCGGCCCCGTGGCGCTGATGGCGTTGCGCGTGGCGGGCGCCAGCGCCTTCCTGCTGCCGCTGCTGCTGCTGCGCCGCCAGGCCGCGCAGCTGGCGCAGCACTGGAAGGCCATCGCCGTCGTCGGCCTGCTGTCGTCGGCCTTCCCGTTCCTGCTGTTCGGCTGCGCGGCGCTGGTGCTGTCGGCGGCGCTGATGTCGGTGTTCAACGCCACCGCGCCGATCTGGGGTGCGCTCGTCGCCTGGCTGTGGCTGGGCGAGCGGCTCTCGCCGTCGCGCCTGTTCGGGTTGGCGCTGGGGTTGTCGGGCGTCATCGGCCTGGCCTGGGGCAAGGCCGACTTCAAGCCGAACGAGCACGGCATCAGCCCGGCGCTCGGCATCGCCGCGAGCGTCGTGGCCACGGTGCTGTACGGCGTGGCGGCCAACTGGTCGCGGCGCTTCCTGGGCGGGGTGCCGGCGATGGCGGTGGCCGCCGGCAGCCAGCTGGCTTCGACGATCGTGCTGGTGCCACTGGCGCTGTTCTTCTGGCCGGCGGCCATGCCGTCAGGCAGCGCCTGGGCCGGCGCCATCGCGCTGGCGCTGCTGTGCACCGGCGTGGCCTACATCCTCTACTTCCGGCTCATCGCGAACGCGGGTGCGGGCAACGCGATCTCGGTGACGCTGCTGATCCCGGCCTTCGCCATGGCGTGGGGCTGGCTGTTCCTGAACGAGCAGCCGACGCCGCCGATGCTGGCCGGCTGCGCCGTCATCCTGCTGGGCACGGCGCTGTCGACCGGGCTGCTGCGCTGGCCGAGCGCGCAACCGGCCTGAACGCACGAGGTCCCGGCTCCCTGGCCTTCGTGGTCGCGAACTGCGCCCGACACGGCGGCGCAGTGACGTGCGCCAGAAACGACGAAGGCGACCCGCGGGTCGCCTTCGCGTCTTGCGGTCGGGCCGCGATCAGGGGGCGGCGCGCGACACCGTGCCGCGGAACGGCGGCTGGTCGTCCACGTGCAGGTCGCCGGGCAGCGAGGCCAGGTAGTTGGCCATGGCCTTCAGTTCGTCGCGGCGGAAGTTCTTCACCTGGCCGGCCATGATGGCGTTGTTGCGGCCGTGCGTGCCGCGGCCCTCGGTGCCGTAGGCGCGCAGCGCGGCGAACAGGTAGTCGGCGTGCTGGCCGGCGATCTTCGGGTAGGTGCCGTCGATCGGCTTGTTGTAGTTGGCGCCGTGGCACGACGCGCACGCACCCTTGTTCAGCAGCGCGGCCACTTCGGCCGACGGCTGGCGCGCCGGCGTGTCGGCCACCGGCTTGACCGGCGAGCGCGAACCGCCGCGGGCGTAGAACGCGGCCACGTCGGCGATGTCGGCGTCGGTCATCGAGACGGCGATGCCGCGCATGGTGGGGTGCTTGCGGTCGCCCTTGCGGTAGGCGTTGAGCGCAGCGGCGATGTAGGCCTGGCTCTGGCCCGAGATCATGGGCACCTTGTAGACCTCGGGGAAGCTCGCCTGGTAGCCCGTGATGCCGTGGCAGCCGATGCACATCGCCGCCTTCTTGCGGCCTTCCTCCACGTTCTGCGCCTGGGCCGGCAGCGCGGCGGCCAGTGCCGAGGCAGCCACGCTGGCCAGAGCGGAAAGCCGCAGCATCGTCTTCATCGTCGGGGTGGGCATCGCTGGGGAGGGTTCGCGTCCGGGACAGCCGGCGATTATAGGTGCCCCCTATACTGCCCCGATGAAGTTCCAAGGCTCCGAGAACTACGTCGCCACGCCTGACCTCATGCTCGCGGTCAACGCCGCCGTGACGCTCAAGCGGCCGCTGCTGGTGAAGGGCGAGCCGGGCACCGGCAAGACGATGCTGGCCGAGGAAGTGGCGCGGGCGCTCGACATGCCGCTGCTGCAGTGGCACGTGAAGAGCACCACCAAGGCGCAGCAGGGCCTGTACGAGTACGACGCGGTGAGCCGCCTGCGCGATTCGCAGCTGGCCACGGTGGAGAGCTCGGCCCGGGTGCACGACATCCGCAACTACATCGTCAAGGGCGTGCTCTGGCAGGCCTTCACAGCCGAGCAGCCGGTGGCGCTGCTCATCGACGAGATCGACAAGGCCGACATCGAATTCCCCAACGACCTGCTGCGCGAACTCGACCGCATGGAGTTCTACGTCTACGAGACGCGCGAGCTGGTCAAGGCCAGGCACCGGCCGCTGGTGTTCATCACCAGCAACAACGAGAAGGAGCTGCCCGATGCCTTCCTGCGCCGCTGCTTCTTCCACTACATCAAGTTCCCCGACGCCGACACGATGCGCGCCATCGTCGACGTGCACTTCCCCGGCCTGAAGCAGGAACTGCTGGGCGCGGCGCTCAAGACCTTCTACGACGTGCGCAACCTGCCCGGGCTGAAGAAGAAGCCCAGCACCAGCGAGCTGCTCGACTGGTTGAAGCTGCTGGTGGCCGAGGACATCCCGCTCGAAGCGCTGCAGAGCAAGGACGACAAGGTGGCGATCCCGCCGCTGGTCGGCGCGCTGCTCAAGAACGAGCAGGACGTGACGCTGTTCGAGAAGCTCGTCTTCATGCAGAGGCACAACCGCTGATGAAGGCGGTCGAGCCGGTCGTGCTCGAACGCGGCGGCGTCAGGCTCGAGCCCCTGGGCCTGCAGCACGAAGCAGGACTCGCCGCCGCCGCGGCCGACGGCGAGCTGTGGAACCTGCGCGTGACCTCGGTCCCCGCGCCCGGCGAAACCCGCGCCTACATCGAGACCGCGCTGGCGACGCCCAACCGGCTGGCCTTCGCCGTGATCGACGTCGCCCGTGCAGAGGTGGTGGGCAGCAGCAGCTACCACGACATCGTGCCCGCGGTCGATCGGCTCGAGATCGGCTACACCTGGTACGCCAAGCGCCACCAGCGCAGCGCGGTCAACACCACCGCCAAGTGGCTGCTGATGACGCACGCCTTCGAGACGCTGGGCGCGCGGCTCGTCGGCTGGCGCACCGACAACTTCAACTTCGCCAGCCAGCGCGCCATCGAGCGGCTGGGGGCGCGCAAGGACGGCGTGCTGCGCCACCACGCGCTGCGCCGCGACGGCACGGTGCGCGACACCGTCATGTACAGCCTGACCGCGGGCGAATGGCCCGAGGTGAAGGCGCACCTGGAACACCAGCTGAGCCGGCCGCGCTAGACCCGGCGCGCCGGCCGTCACCACCATGGCCCGAACCGAAGACGACAGGAAGAAGACCCCGGCCCGCCGCCACATGACGGTGGAGGACCTCTGGCGCATCGAGCGCCTGGGCTCGCCGAGCCTTTCGCCCGACGGCGCGCAGGCGGTGGTGCCGCTCACGCGCTACAGCATGGAGGCCAACAGCTCGAGCTCGTCGCTGTGGCTCGTGTCGACGCTGGGCGGCCAGCCGCGCCGCCTGACGCACGGCGGCGACAAGGACGGCACGCCGCGCTGGAGCCCCAAGGGGGACCTCATCGCCTTCGCCGCCAAGCGCGAGCAGCAGGGCCGGAAGGACGAGGAGACGCAGCTGTACGTCATCGCGCCCGATGGCGGCGAGGCCCGGCGCGCGGCCGAGGTGGCCACCGGCGTCGGGCCGTTCCGCTGGATGCCCGACGGTCGCCGGCTGCTGTTCGTCAGCTGGGTGCGGCCCGAGCTGAAGGGCAGCAAGGCCCAGGCCGAGGCGCACAAGGCCTTCAAGGAGCGCAAGGAAACCGGCTACGTCACCAGCGAGGCGCAGTACCGCTGGTGGGACGCCAACCTGCCCATGGGCCGCGTGCCGCACCTGCACCTGCTGGAACTCGCCGGCGACGGCGCCGACGGCAAGCCGGGCAAGGTGCGCGACCTGTTCGAAGGCACGCCCTACGAGCTGACGCGCGCCGACCCGGATGCCAATGCGTTCGACGTCTCGCCCGACGGCCGGCGCATCGTCTTCGCCTACGACCCGGCGCCGGTGAAGCGCGTCGACGGGCGCTACGCGCTGGCCGAGCTGGACCTGAAGACCGGCCGCGTCGACACCGTCGCGCTCGACGCCGACTGGGATTTCGGCGCGCCGCGCTACAGCCCCGACGGCCAGCGCATCGCCTTCCTCGCCAGCCACCAGGCGCGCAAGCACACGATGCCCGCGCACCTGGCGGTGTGGGAACGCGACAGCGGCGCGCACGAGGTGGTCAGCGCCGAGTGGGACCACGTGCCGCACGCCCCGCTGCATTGGGAAGACGACGGCCAGGCCGTGCTGTTCACGGCCGAGGACAAGGGCCGCACCCACCTGTGGCGCTTCGACCTGCCCGACCGGCGCGCGGAAGTGGTGGCGCACGGCGCCTGGATCGGCGGCTTCGACAAGGCCGCCGGCACGTTGATCACGCTGATGGACAGCGCCTCGCACCCGGGGCGGCTGTTCGTGCACCTGCCGGGGGAAGAACCGCGCCGCGTCGAGCGCTTCAACGACGAGCTGCTCGCCCAGCTGCAGTTCGGCCGCGTCGAGGAAGCTTGGTTCAAGGGCGGCTCGGCGTCGGGCGCCGAAGAAGGCGACGACGTGCAGATGTGGCTCACCTACCCGCCGGGCTTCGACCCGAAGAAGAAGTACCCGCTGCTGCACAGCATCCACGGCGGGCCGCACACCGGCCCGGGCGACAACTGGCACTACCGCTGGAACACCCAGGTCTTCGCGGCCCAGGGCTACGTGGTGTGCAGCGTCAACTACCACGGCTCCAGCGGCTTCGGCTACGCTTTCCTCGACAGCATCACGCACCGCTGGGGCGAGCTCGAACTGGTCGACATCGAGAACGCCACGACCACGCTGCTGAAGAAGCCGTGGATCGACAGGAAGCGCGTCTTCGCCACGGGCGGCAGCTACGGCGGCTTCATGGTGGCGTGGATGAACGGCCACGTCGCGCCGGGGCGCTACCAGGCCTACGTCTGCCACGCCGGCTGCACCGACTGGGTGGGCATGTTCGCCGACGACGCCTACACCTGGCACGCCAAGGAACTGGGCGCCTGGTACTGGGACGACATGGGCCGCGTGCTGGCGCAGAGCCCGCACGCCTTCGCCCAGAACTTCGCCACGCCCACGCTGGTGATCCACGGCGCGCTCGACTACCGCGTGCCCGACGCCCAGGGGCTGGCCTACTACAACACGCTCAAGGCGCGCGGCGTCGACGCGCGGCTGCTGTGGTTCCCCGACGAGAACCACTGGATCCTGAAGCCGCGCAACAGCGCGCTCTGGTACCAGGAGTTCTTCGGCTGGCTGGCGCGGCACGATCCGGCGCGCCGGGCGGCGGGCGACGGCGACCGGCCGAAGAACAAGGCCGGCGCTGGCGCCGACGCGAAGGCCAAGGCCAAGGCGGCCTGAGGCCGCGGCGCGCCGGCGCCGCTGGCGTTCAGCCGCCGCTGGCGGTGGTCATGCCCCTGGCGCGCCGCCGCGCGGCTGCACCCACGGCCAGCAGGCCGCCGAGCATCAGCGCGGTGGTCGCCGGCTCGGGCACCACGGCGGCGACGCCGAGGTCGGGATGGTCGGTGAAGAAGCCGTCCATGCCCAGCGCCAGGAAGGCGCGCACGTGGCCCTGCATGTCGCCGATGGCGGCGGGGTCGGCGCTGCTGTCGAACTCGTTGGGCAGGAAGGTGTTCTCGGCGCGGAAGGTCCAGCCGTGGATCTCCAGCCCCGCGGCGTGCGCGTCCGCCACCAGCGTGGTCGGCGTGCCGAGCTTGCCGCCCACCAGCGGGATCATCAGGTTGGTGTTGGCACCCACGCCCTGGGCGTAGTTCTTGATGAAGTCCAGCCCGCTCGTCTTGGCCAGGTCGGCATAGGTGCGGCTGTCGCCGGCGACGGCGAAGTCGTAGGGCCGGCCGCTGCCGTTGAGCAGCTGAACGATGCGCAGGTTGGTCAGCGGCGCCATGTACTGCAGGTTGCCAACCTCGAACGACTGGATGTACACCGGCGCGCCGGCGTTGTTGCCGTAGTTGGCGTGCAGCACCTGCAGCAGCTTGTCCTCCATGCGCATCAGGCCGTTGGCCTGGGTGTGCGCCTGGAAGTAGGTGGGGTGCTTGGTCTCGGGGTAGACGCCGATCGTGCGGCCGAGCTGAGCGCTCTTGCTCTTGGCCAGGTCGATCACCTCCTGCAGCGTCGGGATGACCTGCTGGTCGTTGAAGGCGTTGTTGCCGGTGCGCAGGTCGCGCAGCCGCTCCTGGGCGCGGATGTCGGCGCGGATCTCGGCGGCGGTGAAGTCCTCGGCGAACCAGCCGCCGACCTTCACGCCGTCGAGCGTCTTCACCGTCAGGCGGTCGGCGTACTTCGCCAGCTGCCAAACGTTGGTGCTGGTGTCGGTGCGGTTGAGCACCGGGTTGCCGCTGGCGTCGCGCACGATGTTGCCCGCGGCGTCGAGGTTCACACGGGCCAGCATCGGCTCGTGGCGCGCGAGCAGCTCGCCGTCCTTGGTCATGACCAGGTCGGGCTCGATGTAGTGCGCGCCTTGCTGGATGGCCAGCTCGTAGGCGGCCAGCGTGTGCTCGGGCCGGTAGCCCGAGGCGCCGCGGTGGCCGATGACGATGGGTGCGGCGCCGTTCAGCGTGCCGGCGGCGTCGGCCGCGGGGGCCAGCGCGGACAGCGCCGCGGCGGCCACGACGATGGCGCTCAGCTTGTGCAGGACCATGGGTTTTCTCGCTCCTGTGGTGTTCGGTGGACCGTCGCGCGGTGACGACGGCGGCGCATGATCATCAGCCCGCGTGACAACCGCGCGACGCCTGCATGGGCATCGCGGCGCAGGCGTCAGCCCGCCGCCACCACCACGCGGTCGCGGCCGGTCTGCTTGGCGCGCAGCAGCGCCGCGTCGGCGCGCGTCAGCACGGCCTGCGGCGTCGGGTCGTCGCGGCTCGCCAGCGCCACGCCGACGCTCACGGTGACCGGGCCGTCCACGCCTTCCCACGCCGCCTCGCGCACCAGCCGGCACAGGCGCTCGGCCAGCTGGCGCGCGCCCACCAGCTCGGTGTGCGGCAGCAGCAGGCAGAACTCCTCGCCGCCCAGGCGCGCCACGCTGTCGATGTCGCGTGCGGTGTCGCGCAGCAGTGCACCCAGCTGCGCCAGCACGCCGTCGCCCACGGGGTGGCCGTGGCGGTCGTTGACCGACTTGAAGTGGTCGACGTCCAGCGCCAGCACGGCGTAGCGGTCGCCGTGGCGCTTCAGCCGAGTCGCCTCCTGCTGCAGCCGCGGCGCGAAGCCGCGGCGGTTGAGCAGGCCGGTCAGCGGGTCCACCGTGGCGCGCTGGTGCAGGCGCCGCACCAGGCGGTTGGCCACCAGGTAGGCCAGCACCATGTTGAGCACCAGGCCCATGGTCATGAAGCTGACCGCCACGCCGGCGTTGAAGGCGTTGGCCTGGTTCAGCGGCTGGGCCGCGACGTCCGGGCTGACGATGCCGAAGCCGACGCGCGCCGCGTACACCAGCCCCAGCAGCAGCAGCGGCGCGGCGACGACGCGCGCGGCGATCGGATCGCCGGCCTGGAACAGCGCGCGGTGCGCTTCCCAGGCACAGCGCATCAGCGTCCAGGCGATGAACGTCGACGACGCCAGCACCGCCACGCGGGCGTGGCGCGGCTCGAGCAGGTAGGCCGTCAGCGACGCCAGCACCAGCGTGGCGAGCACCGCCGCCTCGCGGTCGGTGGTGGGACGGTGCAGGAAGATCTGCACGCCGCGGCGCACGGCGATGAAGCTGCCCATCGCCAGCACGTTGGCCACGACGATCGTCAGCCAGCCGGGCCAGTGCCCGCGCTGCAGGATGAGCGCCAGCGCCACGGCCGAGCCCAGCGCCGCGGCCGCCCAGTGCAGGGCCGAACGGCGCGACAGGCCCAGGAACGAGCCGGCCATCCACCAGCCCACGGCGAACAGGCCCTGCTGCAGGGCGATGATCGTCAGGACGATTTCCATGGGCGCGGGTGCAGCCGAGTATGCCAGCGGCACGGGGTGGCGCCCCGGTCAGCGGCTAGACTCGGCGCGGCGTTGTCTGCAGGGTGGCCGCACCCGGCCGCGCCGCACGAGGCCGCCATGCTGATCGACTTCTTCTACACGCTGCGCGCCGCCAAGCTCAAGGTCTCCGTCAAGGAGTACCTCACCCTGCTGGAGGCGCTCGAGGCCGGCGTCATCGGCCCTTCGGTCGACGAGTTCTACTACCTCGCACGCACCGCGCTGGTCAAGGACGAGGCCCAGTTCGACAAGTTCGACCGCGCCTTCGCCGCCTACTTCAAGGGCGTCGAACTGCTCACCGACTTCACCCGCGACGTGCCGCTGGAGTGGCTGCGCAAGACGCTGGAACTCGAGCTCGCGCCCGAGCAGAAGGCCGCCATCGAGAAGATGGGCTGGGACGAGCTGATGGAGACGCTCAAGAAGCGCTTCGAGGAGCAGAAGGAACGCCACCAGGGCGGCAACAAGATGATCGGCACCGGCGGCACCAGCCCGTTCGGCGCCTACGGCTACAACCCGCAGGGCATCCGCATCGGCCAGGACAAGGGCCGCAACAAGAGCGCGGTGAAGGTCTGGGACCAGCGCGCCTACAAGGACTACGACGACACCAAGGAACTCGGCACGCGCAACATCAAGGTGGCGCTGCGCCGGCTGCGCCGCTTCGCGCGCGAGGGCTCCGAGCTCGAGCTGGACCTCGACGACACCATCCACAGCACCGCCGCCAACGCCGGGCTGCTGGACATCAAGCTCGTGCCCGAGCGCCACAACAAGGTGAAGGTGCTGCTGCTCATGGACGTGGGCGGCACGATGGACGAGCACATCCACCGCGTCGAGGAGCTGTTCAGCGCCGCCAAGAGCGAGTTCAAGCACCTCGAGTTCTATTACTTCCACAACTGCGTCTACGACTTCATGTGGAAGAACAACCGGCGGCGCTTCAGCGAGAAGTTCGCCACCTGGGACGTGATCCGCAAGTACAACAAGGACTACAAGCTGATCTTCGTCGGCGACGCGACGATGAGCCCCTACGAGATCCTGCAGCCGGGCGGCAGCGTCGAATACAACAACGAGGAACCCGGCGCCGAGTGGCTGCAGCGCCTGACGCACGCCTTCCCGCACTTCGCCTGGATCAACCCCGAGCCGCAGGGCGTGTGGCAGTACCGGCAGAGCATCGCCGTCATCCAGCAGCTGATGAACCAGCGCATGTTCCCGCTGACGCTGGCCGGGCTCGAGGGCGCGATGCGCTTGCTGAGCCGATGACGCTGGCCCGCGCCGGCACGGCGCTGCTGCCGGACATCGGCGCGGCGCTGTTGCTGGCGGCCGTCGTGCTGGGTGGCGCCGGCTGTGCGAGCGTGAAGACGATGTTCGGCAGTCGGCCCGGCGAGGGCGTCGCGGCGGCGACCGCCGCGGCCGCCACGGGTTCGTCGGCCAGCACGCGGTCGACTTCGGCGGCAGCAGCGGCAGCAGCGGCGGCTTCTGCACCAGCCAGCGGCTTCGCGCTCGTCACCCCGCAGGAGCACGAGCAGGTCTCGCCCACGCTCGGCGTCACGGTCGAGATCGAGGCGCCGGGCGCGCTGCGCGCGCTGCTCGAACGCCACCTCGATCTGGTGCGCCTCACCCGCCCCGGCAGCGAGGTGCGGCGCGACGACATCGACGACACAGAGTGGGCGCGCCTGATCGACGCCGCGCCGGCGCAGGTGCGCGAGCTGCTGCAGACCGAAGGCTACTTCGCGCCGCGCGTCACCATCGAACGCGCGCCGCGCCGCGCCTACAACGAGCCCGATCACGTCAAGCTCGGCGTCGAGCCGGGGCCGCGCACCCAGGTCTCGCGGCTGACGCTCGAAGTGCAGGGCGATCTGGAGCGCGCCGCCGCCGCCGGTGATGCCTACGCCGCAGGCGTCATCGCCCAGCTGCAGGCGGCGTGGCCGCTGCCGCCGGGCAGCGACTTCCGCAACGCCGACTGGAGCGATGCCAAGGCCGCCACGCTCGCCCGGCTGCGCGCCGCCGGCTACGCCAACGCCACCTGGGCCGGCACCGGCGCCGCGGTCGACGCCGAGGCGCACCGCGTGCGGCTGTTCCTCGTGGCCGACAGCGGGCCGCTGTTCCGCTTCGGCGAGATGCAGATCGAGGGCCTGGTGGTGCACGACGTGGCCACCGTGCGCCACATCGCCGACACCAGCGCCGGCGTGCCGGTGACCGAGACGCTGCTGCTCGATTTCCAGGAGCGGCTGCAGAAGGCGGGCCTGTTCGAGAACGTGAGCGTCACGCTCGACGCCGACCCGGCGCGCGCCGACCACGCCCGCGTGCTGGTGCGGCTGACCGAGGCCCCGCTGCAGGTGTACACCTTCGGCGTCGGCATCAGCGCCAACACCGGCCCGCGGGCCTCGGTGGAGCACACCTGGCGGCGCGTGTTCGGCAGGGCGGTCTCGGGGCGCAACAAGATCGAGTGGGGCGAGAAGCGCCAGTTCTGGGAAGGCGAGCTCGCCACCCACGCCCGCCCGGGCCTGTACCGCAACCTGCTGGGCGGCACGATCGAGAACCTCGAGTCGACGTCCGACACCGTGCTGTCGCAGCGCCTGCGCCTGGGCCGCGCGCAGGACACGCAGCGCATCGAGCGGCTGTACTTCGTCGAGGCCGAGCGCTCGCGGCGCGACATCGTCTCGCCCAGCCCGGGCAGCACCGGCCGCATCAACGCCGTGGCGCTGTCGATCAACTACCACGGCACGTGGCGCGACCTCGACAGCATCGTGCTGCCGACGCAGGGCTTCACCTTCGCCGGCGAGATCGGCCTCGGCCAGGCGCGCGGCACCGACGCGCCGACGGGCACCTTCGGCCGCGCCTACGGCCGCCTCACCGGCTACCTGCCGTTCGGCCGCGCCTGGTACGGCCAGGCCCGGCTGGAGGCGGGCCAGGTCTTCCTCAAGCCCGGGATGATCGTGCCCGAATCGCAGAAGTGGCGCGCCGGCGGCGACGACTCGGTGCGCGGCTACGGCTACCGCAGCCTCGGCCCCATCGTCAACGGCGCGCTCGGCAGCGGCACCGCGCTGTACACCGCCAGCGTCGAGGTGGCGCGGCCCATCGTCGACAGCCTGCCGTCGTTGTGGGGCGCGGTGTTCGTCGACGCCGGCAACGCGGCCAACAGCTTCACCGAGCTCAAGCCCGCGGTCGGCCTGGGCGTGGGCCTGCGCTGGCGCAGCCCGGTGGGCCCGCTGCGCATCGACTGGGCCTGGGGCCGCGAGACGCGCCAGGGCCGCCTGCACTTCAGCGTGGGCATCGCCTTCTGACCGGCCGACGGCATGGACCACGCCAACGCTCCGCCGACCGGCCCGCAGCCACCCGGCCCGGCCGCGCCCGCCGCGCCGCACCAGGCACGCCCGACGCGCACCCTGCTCGCGCTGCTGCTGCCCGCGGCGCTGGTGCTGCTGCTGCTGGCGCTGCTGGCCGGCGGCCTGTTCGGCGGCGGGCGCTGGCTGCTCGCCACGCCGGAAGGCACGGCCTGGCTGCTGGCACGGCTGCCGATGGTGCAGGTGGAGGGCTTCGAAGGTGCGGCGCTCGGTGGCCGCTGGCGCGCGCGCAGCCTGCGCGTGCAGTGGGACGACGGCCGCCAGTGGATGCAGGTGCGCGACCTGGAGGCCGACGGCCTGCACTGGCAGTGGCGCCCGAACCGCCACGCCTGGCTGGCGCTGCGCGCCGACCGCGTCGCCGCGCGCAGCCTGGACGTGCACACCGGCCCGCCCAGCGGCCAGCCCTTCGTGCTGCCCGAGCGCATCACCCTGCCGGTGCAGCTGGCGCTGGCGCAGGTGCGGGTCGGCTCGGTGCAGGTCGATGCGCAGGCGCCCGTCACCGACGTGCAGGCCGACACGCTGGTGCTCGACGCGCGGCCGGGCGAGTCGCACAGCGCCACGCGCGTCGCGGCGCAGGCGCACGGCCTCGTGATCGAAGGCGACCTGCGGATCGCCACCACGGCGCCGATGGCGCTGGCGGCGCGCGCCACGCTGCGGCCGGCGCTCGACGGCGACGCGCCGCGCTGGGCGGCGGCGCTGCGCGCCGGCGGCTCGGTGCAGGCGCTGGCGCTCGCCGGCACGCTGCGCGGCGTGCCGCGGCTCGACGCCGCCCAGCGCCAGGTGGCCGCCGCGCCGGCCGTCGACCTGGCCGCCGAGCTGCGGCCGCTGCGCACCTGGCCGCTGCAGCGGCTGGACCTGCGCACCGAGGCGCTGGACCTCTCCGCCCTGTCGCCGCGCCTGCCCGCCACCCGCCTGGCCGGCCAGGCGCAGCTGCGCGGCGGTGAGGGCAGCACGCCGCTGGCCGCTGCCGTCGAGCTGCGCAACACCCTGCCCGGGCGCTGGAACGAAGGCCGTCTGCCGGTCGGACGTCTGGCCTTCGAACTGAGTGGCACGCTGGACCGGCGCGAACGCATCGAACTGCCACGCTTCGAGGCCGATTTCGCCGATGCGGCGCGTGGCGCCGGCCGGTTGCGTGGCCGCGCGGTCTGGGCCGGCCCCGAACTCACGCTCGACGCCCGGCTGGACGAGCTGACGCCGCAGCGCCTGGACGGCCGCGCCGCCGCGATGACGGTGAGCGGCCCCGTGGCGCTGACGCTGCGCGGCCTGCGCCAGCCGCTGGACCCGACCAGCGCGCCCGCCGCCGTCGAGCCGCAGCTGCGCTGGAAGCTCGACCTGCAGGGCCGGCTCGACGCCGCGCCGCAGCCGGTGCGGCTGCAGTTGGAAGGCCAGGCCGACGACCGGCACTTCGAGCTGTCGCACGCCCGCGCCGAGGCCGGCGCCGCCACGGCGGAGATGAAGGCCACGCTGCGCCGCGCCGCGCCCGGCCGCAGCGCACCCTGGCTGCTGGCCACGAGCGGCACGGTCGGCAGCTTCGACCCGCTGCCGTGGTGGCCGGGCGACGCCGCCGACACCGCCTGGCAGCGCGGGCCGCATCGCCTGTCGGGCGGCTGGACGCTCGAGCTGCGACTGCCGGCCGACGCCGAGCGGCTCAAGCCCCTGGTGCTGGCGCAGCGCATCGCCGGCAATGGCACGCTGCAGCTGCGCGATTCGCTGCTGGCCGGCGTGCCGCTGGCCGCCGACGTGGCGCTGGCCTACGCGCCGGCGCCGGGCCAGGCCGCGCCCGGCACGCTGCGCGCCGACGTGAACGTCGGCGGCAACCAGCTGAGCCTGGATGCGCGCGGCGATCCGGCCGACGGCAGCAGCGGCGCGGCCGACCGGCTGCAGGCCGAGCTCAAGGCCGAGAACCTGGCCACGCTGGCGCCGCTGCTGCGCCTGGTGCCGGCGCTGGCCGAGTGGGCACCGCGCCAAGGCAGCGCCAGCGCCACGCTCGCGGCCGAAGGCCGCTGGCCCCGCCTGCGCACCGAAGGCCAGCTGCGCCTGAGCCAGCTGCAGGCCGGGCCGCTGGCCCTGGCGCGTGCGAACGCGCAGTGGCAGCTCGGGTTCGGCAGCGCCGACGCGCCGCTGGTGGCGCAGCTGGAGCTGGCGGGCATCACCCACGGCCAGCGCCGCGCCGACCACCTGCGGCTGGACCTGCGCGGCACGCTCGCGGACCACCGCCTCGTGGCCTCCGGCGCGCTGCCGCTGCTGCCGCCGCCGATCGCCGAACAGATGCTCGCCATCCGCGCCCAGTCGGGCACGCGCGCGCTGCTCCAGGCCCGCGGCAGCTGGCTGGCCGACGCCGCCGCCGGCCCCACGGCCGGCACCTGGCGCACACGCGTCGACCGGCTGGTGATCGGCTCGTGGGACGGCAGCGCCAGCACAGAGCCGCCGGCCAGCGGCTGGGCCGAACTGCGCGACTTCAGCGCCGAGCTGGGCCTGGGCCCCGGGCTGCAGCTGCAGACGCTGGCCGCCGACGCCGGCCGGCTGCGCATCGGCGGCGCGCTCGGGACGGCGTCATCGGGCGACGCGCTGGCGCTGCGCTGGGACGCGGTGCGGATCGACCTGCGCGGGCCGCAGCCGCTGATCCAGCTGCGCGCCGACGTCGAGCCCTTCCTGCTGGCACCGCTGCTCGCCCGCGCCCAGCCGGGCATGGGCTGGGCCGGCGACCTGAAGCTGGCGGCGCGCATCGACATCCGCGCCGCCGAGCGCATGGATGCCGAAGTGAGCGTGGAGCGGCGCGAAGGCGACCTGCACATGGCCAGCGGCGAAGGCATGCAGCTGCTCGGCCTGACCGACGTCCGCCTGTCGCTCGTGGCGCACGACGGCACGTGGGTCTTCACGCCGCGCCTGCGCGGGCGCAGCCTGGGCGACATCACCGGCCGCATCGAGGCACGCACCACGCCCGAGCGGCGCTGGCCGCACGCCGACGCGCCGCTCGAGGGCAGCGTGCAGGCGCAGGTGGCCGACCTGGGCATCTGGAGTGCGTGGGTGCCGCCCGGCTGGCGCCTGGGCGGCGAGCTGCGCACCTTGGCCAGCGTCGGCGGACGCTTCGGCCAGCCGCAGGTCACCGGCGAGATCACGGGCAACAACATCGCGGTGCGCAACCTGCTGCAGGGCGTGAACGTCAGCGAAGGCAACGTCGTGGTGCGGCTGCAGGGCGACCACGCCCGGATCGAGCGCTTCTCGCTGCGCGGCGGCGACGGCCGGCTGGACGTCACCGGCGGCGCCACGCTCGGCAGCAAGCCGGTGCTTCAGCTGCAGTTCGCCGCGGAGCGCTTCCGCGTGCTGGGGCGCGTCGACCGCAGCGTGGTCGCCAGCGGCCGCGCCGAACTGCAGCACGGCGCCGACGGCGGCAGGCTGCAGGCCAGGCTGCGCATCGACGAAGGCCTCTTCGACGCCAGCCGGCGCGACGCCCCCGCGCTGGACGACGACGTCACCGTGCGCCGCCCGGGCGCGCCCGACGAGCCGCTCGGCGAAGCCGCCGCGCCGGCGCCGCGGCGCAACTTCGCGCTCGACGCCGAGGTCGACCTGGGCGAGAAGCTGCACGTGCGCGGCCGCGGCCTGGACACGCTGCTGCGCGGCCAGCTGCGCCTGACCACGCCCGGCGGCCGCCTGGCCGTGGCCGGCACCATCGCCACCGAAGGCGGCACCTACAAGGCCTACGGCCAGAACCTGATCATCGAGCGCGGCCTGCTCGCCTTCAGCGGCCCGGCCGACAACCCGCGCCTGGACGTGCTGGCGCTGCGCCCCAACATCGACCAGCGCGTCGGCGTGCAGATCACCGGCTTCCTCAGCGCGCCGCGCGTGCGCCTGTTCAGCGAGCCGGAGATGAACGACACCGACAAGCTCGCCTGGCTGGTACTGGGCCGCGCGCCCGACGGCCTGGGCCGCAACGACACCGCGCTGCTGCAGCGCGCCGCAGTGGCGCTGCTGTCGGGCGAGAGCGAGGCGCCGACCGACCAGCTGATGAAGGCACTGGGCATCGACGAGGTCTCGCTGCGCCAGAGCGGCGAAGGCGACGTGCGCGAGACCGTCATCACCATCGGCAAGCAGCTCTCGCGCCGCTGGTACCTGGGCTACGAACGCGGCGTCAACAGCACCACCGGCACCTGGCAGCTCATCTACCGCATCGCCCAGCGCTTCACGCTGCGCCTGCAAAGCGGCCTGGAGAACGCCGCCGACGTGATCTGGACCTGGCGCCTGCAGGAGACGCCTGCCGACCCCGCCATGAGAAAATCCATCGTCACGCCGCCGTAGTTCAATGGATAGAACGGGGACCTCCTAAGTCTCAGATGCAGGTTCGATTCCTGCCGGGGGCGCCAGCCGACATGCCCATGCCGCAAGCCCCGACAGAACCCGGCGACGCCAGCGATCTGGGCTTCCGCCACCGCGTGCGCAAGGACGGCGAGGTGCAGGTGCTGCACCACGGCCGGCTGGCCTCGACGCTGCGCGGCCAGGACGCCGCCGACTTTCTCACGGCGCTCGACGGCGCGAGCGATGCCGACGCGCAGCAGCGCATGGCGCGCCTCACCGGCAACTTCAAGCGCGGCAACGAGCGCCTGGCCGCAGCGCATGCGCGCAACCGGCGCTGACAGCGCCCGAGGCGTCGAAGGAACCGCCGAACATGCAGCCCCTCCTGGCCGGAAAGCGCATCCTCGTGACGCAGGCCGACGACTTCATGGGCCCGGCGCTGTGCGACGCCCTGGCATCGCACGGCGCGGACGTGGTGCGCAGCGCCGTGCCGTTGGCCGCACCGGGCGCGGCCGAGGCGGCGGTCGAGCGCGCCGGGGCCATCGACGCAGTGGTGGCCAACCTGGCGATCGTCGCGCCCAGCACCCCGGCCGGCGAGGTGGGCGACGCCGAGTGGCGCGACGTGTTCGCGGCGCTGGTCGACCCGCTGCCGCGCCTGCTGCGCGCCGCGCTGCCCGGCTGGCGCGCGCGCGGCGGCGGCCGGCTGCTGGTGATGGGCAGCGCCTCGGCGCTGCGCGGCATGAAGCGCGCCTCGAGCTACAGCGCGGCGCGCGGGGCGCAGCTGGCGTGGGTGCAGGCGGTGGGCGTGGAACTGGCGCCGCTGCAGGTGCAGGTCAACGCCATCGCGCAGAACTTCGTCGACAACCCGACCTACTTCCCGCCGGAGGTGCAGGCCAACCCGCGCTTCCAGGAACGGCTGCAGCGCGAGGTGCCGCTGGGCCGGCTGGTGCGCGCCGAGGAAGACGCATCGTTCGCCGCGTACCTGTGCAGCGACGCGGCGACGTGTTTCGTGGGCCAGGTGTTCCCGGTGTGCGGCGGCTGGGTGAGCCGCTGATCGGGCGGCGCCGGGCGTGACGGCGCCATGACCGCGGCGGCGATGGCCGCCGCCGGTCAATCGCCCAGGCCCATCACCCGCCCCAGGCGCTCGGTGAACGCCTCGGGCCGCATCTCCACCCGCTGCTGGGCGTTGAACTCGCGCAGCCGCTGCAGTTCGCGCACGATGGGCGCGGGAAAGCCGCGGCGGCCGCCGCGGCGGTCGACCAGCAGGTCGTCGAGCACCTGCTCGCTCAGGTCGGCGTCGCGCCAGCACCAGGCGATGCGGTTGGCGACGCGCGGATAGGCCTCGCACAGCCGCAGCGGCCGGCGCCGCGCCGGCAGCCGCCGCAGCCAGACGCGCGTGGTGCCGGTGAGCGCGTGGTCGCAGCCGCGGGGCGCACGGCGCACCGCGGCCCAGGCGGCGGACTGCGGGTCGGCCGGCACGTCGTCGATGAGATGCTTCAGAACCTCGAACATGGCGATCACCTGGCTGGGCTTGCCAAGCAGGTTTTCGGCCACGTTGGCCGCCCGCTGAAGGTGCGCCGGTGCAACAAGGTGCGATGGCGCACCCGCCTCCTCGGCGAGCCTGGTCGTCGCCCGCGGCACCGTGGCGTGCTGCCCGCTGGCCGATGCGCCGAGGCAGGTCGCGCGCCCGCGGCGTGCCTCGGGCACGCCAGGCACGCCGCCACCGGTGTTCAGCCCTCGCGCCGCAGGGCCCGGCTCAGCAGCACCACCGGGATCAGCCCGACGGCGACAATCGCCAGCGACGGCAGCGCGGCTTCGGCCAGGCGTTCATCGCGGGCGAAGTTGTAGGCCACCACGGCCAGCGTGTCGCTGCCGAAGGGCCGCAGCACCAGCGTGGCGGGCAGCTCCTTCATCACGTCGACGAACACCAGCAGCGCCGCGGCCAGCGCCGAGCGCTGCAGCAGCGGCAGGTGCAGCCGGGTGAACAGCCGGCCGGCGCCGGCGCCGAGCATGCGCGCCGTGTCGTCGATCGACGCCGGCACGCGCGCGTAGCCCGCTTCCACCGACTGCAGCGCCACCGCCGAGAAGCGCACCAGGTAGGCGTACATCAGCCCGAACAGCGTGCCGGTGACGGCGGCCGCCACGCCCGCGCCGGGAAATCGCGCCTGCAGCCAGCCCGCCGGCAGCAGGATGCCCACCGCGATGACCGCGCCCGGCACGGCGTAGCCCAGCGACAGCACGCGCGCCGCCGGCCGCAGCAGCACGGCGACGGGCCCGCCGCGCGCCGCGCCGAAGCGCGACGCCGGCGCCTGGCGCAGCACGAAGCCGAGCGCCAGCGCCAGCGCCGTGGCCGCCAGCGCCGCCAGCCCGGCGAGCTTGAAGCTGGCCCAGGCCCACTGGGCGAAGCGGGCCAGCGGCAGGCCGAACTCGGCGTGCATCGCTTCCTGCCAGAGCATGCGCGCCAGCCACGCCACGGGCAGCACGAAGCCCAGCAGCACCGGCGCCGCGCACAGCGCGACGGCCGCAACCGCGGCGCCGCCGCGCAGCACCAGCGGCCGCGCCTCGGCGCCGGCGCCGGCCGTGGCCAGGCGCGCGCCGGCAAAGCGCAGCCGGCGCTGCGCGGAGCGCTCAGCCCACAGCAGCGCCGCCACCACCCCCAGCAGCAGCGCCGCCAGCTGCGCCGCGGCGACGCGGTCGTTCATCACCAGCCAGGCCTTGTAGATGCCGGTGGAGAACGTCGTCAGACCGAAATAGGCGCCGACGCCGTAGTCGGCCAGCGTCTCCATCAGCGCCAGCGCGGCGCCGGCGGCGATCGCCGGGCGGGCCATCGGCAGCGCCACCTCGAGCACGCGCCGGCGCATCGGCGCGCCCAGCAGCCGCGCCGCCTCCATCAGCCGCACGGCGCGCTCGCCGAGCGCGGCACGCACCAGCAGGTAGACGTAGGGGTACAGGCACAGCACGAACAGCGGCACCGCGCCGCCCAGGCTGCGCACGTCGGGCCAGAGCGCGCCGCGCCAGCCGAAGGCCTCGCGCAGCGCCGTCTGCAGCGGGCCGCTGAACTGCAGCGCATCGGTCCAGGCGTAGGCCAGCACGTAGGCCGGCATGGCCAGCGGCAGCAGCAGCGCCCACTCGAAGAAGCGCCGGCCGCGGAAGTCGTACAGCGTCACCGCCGCCGCCGTGGCCGAGCCGAGGATCACGACGCCGATGCCGACCGAGATCGCCAGCAGCGTCGACTGGGCGACGTAGCCCGGCAGCACCGTCTGCGCCTGGTGCTGCAGCACGGCAAGCGCCTGCGCGTCCCAGTTCAGCCATGCGCCGAGCACGCCGAGCACCGGCGCGGCCAGCAGCAGGCACAGCGCCGTCAGCAGCGTGCGCATGCCGTCGATCGGATGACGCCCGTGGTGATGGAAATGCGAACGATGCTCATTTGCGCGGGGCAATTATCATCCCCGCATGTTCCTGAGCCTGGAATCGGTGGCGGTCCGCTACGCCCGCGCAGGCACCACGCCGGCGGCGGTCGAAGGCGTCTCGCTGGGCCTCCAGCCCGGCCAGATCGGCGTGCTGATCGGGCCCTCGGGCTGCGGCAAGACCTCGCTCCTGCGCGCCGTGGCCGGCCTCGAGCGCTGCGCCGCCGGGCGGGTGGTGATGGACGGCCGGGTGCTGTCGGACGCCGCGGCCGGCGTGCACGTCGCGCCCGAGCAGCGGCGCATCGGCATGGTGTTCCAGGATTTCGCGCTGTTCCCGCACCTGAGCGTGGCCGACAACGTGGCGTTCGGCCTGCACGGCGTGGCGGCGGCCGAGCGGGCCCGGCGGGTGCAGCAGATGCTGGATCTCGTCGGCCTGGCGCATGCCGCGCGGCGGCTGCCGCACGAGCTGTCGGGCGGACAGCAGCAGCGCGTGGCGCTGGCCCGCGCTCTGGCGCCGCGGCCGGGCCTCCTGCTGCTGGACGAGCCGTTCTCCAGCCTCGACGTCGACCTGCGCGAGCGCCTGGCGCACGAGGTGCGGCAGATCCTCAAGGACAGCGGCACCACCGCGCTGCTCGTCACCCACGACCAGCTCGAGGCCTTCGCCATGGGCGACGAGATCGGCGTCATGCACAAGGGCCGGCTCGAGCAGTGGGACGACGCGTACACGCTCTACCACCGCCCGGCCAGCCGCTTCGTCGCCGGCTTCATCGGCCACGGCGTGTTCGCGCCGGCGCGCATCGTCGCCTGCGCCCACGGGCCGTGCGTGAGCACGCCGCTGGGCGAGCTGCACGACGCGGCCGGCTGCCCGCTGCCCGAGGCCTTTCCCGGCGGCGAGTGCGAGGTGCTGCTGCGCGCCGACGACATCGTGCACGACGACGCCAGCCCGGTGAAGGCGCTGATCGAGCGCAAGGCCTTCCGCGGCTCGGAGTTCCTCTACAGCCTGCGCCTGGCGAGCGGCGAGCGCGTCCTGGCCCACGTGCCGTCGCACCACGACCACCAGGTGGGCGAGTGGATCGGCATCCGCGCCGAGGTCGACCACGTGGTGACCTTCCCCCGCCCGGCGCAGCCGGCCTAGCCGCGGGCGGCTCCGGCGGCCGCGGCAAACCCGGCAGCCACGGCGGCCTTGCCGGCCCAGGCGGTCCTGGCGTCCCGGCGAGCGCGAAATAGGGCCGATCCGCTACGTATTGCCCACGATCCGGGGGCTGCAACTTTCCCCAAGATGGCCGCTCTGAAGATCGGGCCGGTGCTATGCTGGCCCGGCACATCGCGCGCGCGATTCCGCATGCGGCGCGGCAGCCCCTCCCGAAAGGCGTCACAGCAATGCGTTCGAAGTTGAAGGTGGCCGGCATCCTGGCCGTGGGCGTGGTGGCCGGTGCCCTGGGCACGATGCAGATCACGGCCGTGGCGCGCAACACCATGGCGCCGCTGCCGCTGGAAGAGGTGCAGCAGCTGGCCGCGGTGTTCGACCGCATCAAGGCCGAGTACGTCGAGCCCGTCGACGAGAAGAAGCTCATCAACGACGCCATCGCCGGCATGGTGGCGGGGCTGGACCCGCACAGCCAGTATTTCGACAAGAAGAGCTTCCGCGAATTCCGCGAGAACACCGGCGGCCGCTTCGTCGGCATCGGCATCGAGATGGGCATGGAAGAGGGCCTGGTCAAGGTCATCAGCCCCATCGAGGGCTCGCCCGCCTTCCGCGCCGGCCTCAAGTCCGGCGACATGATCACCCGCATCGACGACACCCCGGTCAAGGGCCTCACGGTCGACCAGGCCGTCAAGCGCATGCGCGGCGAGCCCAACACCAAGGTCATGCTCACGGTCTTCCGCAAGGCCGAGAGCCGCACCTTCCCGGTGACCATCGTGCGCGAAGAGATCCGGATGCAGAGCGTGCGCGCCAAGCTCGTCGAGCCGGGCTACGGCTGGGTGCGCGTGAGCCAGTTCCAGGACCGCACGGTGGACGACTTCGTGCGCAAGGTCGAAGAGCTCTACAAGCAGGACCCGAACCTCAAGGGCCTGGTGCTCGACCTGCGCAACGACCCGGGCGGCCTGCTCGACGGCGCGGTGGCGCTGTCGGCCGCCTTCCTGCCCAGCGACGTGGTGGTGGTCACCACCAACGGCCAGCTGCCGGAAAGCCGCGCCACCTACCGCGCCAGCCCCGAGTACTACGCCCGCCGCGGCGGCGCCGATCCGCTCAAGCGGCTGCCGGCGGCGCTGAAGAGCGTGCCGCTGGTGGTGCTGGTCAACGAAGGCTCGGCCTCGGCCAGCGAGATCGTCGCCGGCGCGCTGCAGGACCACAAGCGCGCCACCATCATGGGTGCGCAGACCTTCGGCAAGGGCAGCGTGCAGACGGTGCGCCCGCTGCCGGCCGACACGGCGCTGAAGATCACCACCGCGCGCTACTACACGCCCACGGGCAAGAGCATCCAGGCGCGGGGCATCGTCCCCGACGTCTTCCTGGACGAGACGGCCGAAGGCAACGTCTTCGCCGCCCTGCGCATGCGCGAGGCCGATCTCGACAAGCACCTGTCGGGCGCCGACGAGAAGAAGGACCCGGCGCGCGAGAAGGCGCGCGAAGAGGCGCGCCAGAAGCTCGAGGAACAGCTGGCCAAGAGCCGCGAGCCGGCCAAGCCGCTGCCCGAGTTCGGCTCGGCCGAAGACTTCCCGCTGCAGCAGGCGCTGAACAAGCTGCGCGGCCTGCCGGTGATGGCCAGCAAGACCACCACCGAGCAGCGCGCCGAAGCGGCGACCACGCCGACGAAGTAAGCGCGCCGCCGCCCGTCTGCCCGCAAGACCCGCCATCCGGCGGGTCTTGTCATTTGGGCAGCGCCACAATCGGCCGCCCATGGACGACGCCCAGCTGCAACGCTACGCCCGCCACCTGCTGCTGGACGGCATCGGCGTCGAAGGGCAGCGCCGGCTGCTGGCGGCGCGGGCGCTGGTGATCGGCGCCGGCGGCCTGGGCTGCCCGGCGGTGCTGTACCTCGCCAGCGCCGGCGTCGGGCGGATCACGGTGGTCGACCCCGACGACGTCGACCTGACCAACCTGCAGCGTCAGATCGGCCACGACGGCACGCGCATCGGCCAGCCCAAGGTGGCGTCGCTGCAGGCCACGGTGGCCCGGCTCAATCCCGGCGTGCAGCTGCGCGCGCTGACCCGGCGCGCCGACGCCGTGCTGCTCGACACCGAGGTGCCGCAGGCCGACGTGGTGCTGGACTGCAGCGACAACTTCCGCACCCGCCACGCGGTCAACGCCGCCTGCGTGCGCCATGCCCGGCCGCTCGTGGCCGGCGCCGCGCTGGGCTGGGACGCGCAGGTGGCCGTGTGGCACCCCGCGGGCGCCGCCGACGGCTCGGCACCGTGCTGGGCCTGCGTCTTTCCGCCCGACGCCGCGCACGAGGACGTGGCCTGTTCGACGATGGGCGTGTTCGCCCCGCTCGTGGGCATCGTCGGCAGCGTGCAGGCGGCCGAGGCGCTGAAGCTGATGATCGGCTGCGGCGAGCCGCTCGCCGGGCGCCTGCTGATGCTCGACGGCCGGCGCATGGCCTGGGAGACGATGACCGTGCGGCGCCAGGCGGCGTGCCCGGTGTGCGGCAGCGGATCGCTGTTTGCCGGCAGCGCGCCAACCGGGGGCGCACCGTCCAGCAGCGCACCTCCGAGCAGCGCGCCCGCACCCAGCGCACCTTCCAGCAGCGCATAAGCTCCCGCGATGGACCCGAACCCGCACCACCCCCATCCCGCGCCGACGCAGGCGCCGCTGAACCCGGCGCTGACGGCGCGCAACTTCCCCAGCGCCGAGGAAGAAGCCAAGGGCGCCACCACCGCCGCCGCGCCCGCGGGGTTGTACGCCGGCCCGGAAAGCAGCTACCGCCTGGCCTTCACCGACACCGCCTTCCTGCTGCGCGAAGAGCTGCGCCCGGTGCGCATGCAGCTCGAGCTGCTCAAGCCCGAGCTGGTGCAGCAGGAACAGGCCATCCAATCGACCATCGTCATCTTCGGCAGCGCACGCATCCTGCCGCCCGACCTGGCGGCCGAGCGCCTGGCGCAGGCCCGCGCCGGCGCCGACGCCGCCCTGGTCGCGCGCGCCGAAACGCTGATGGCCATGAGCCGCTACTACGACGAGGCGCGGCGCTTCGCCGGCATCGTCACCGAGCGCTCGCGCGCCCACGACCATCCCATCTACGTCGTCACCGGCGGCGGCCCGGGCATCATGGAAGCCGGCAACCGCGGCGCGCACGAGGTGGGCGGCAAGAGCATCGGGCTGAACATCGTGCTGCCGCACGAGCAGCAGCCCAACCCGTACATCACGCCGGAGCTGTGCTTCCAGTTCCACTACTTCGGCCTGCGCAAGATGCACTTCCTGATGCGCAGCATCGCGCTGGTGTGCTTCCCCGGCGGCTTCGGCACGCTCGACGAGCTGTTCGAGGCGCTGACGCTGGTGCAGACCGGCAAGAGCCGGCGCCGCCCCATCCTGCTGTTCGGGCGCGAGTTCTGGACCCGGCTGATCAACTTCGAACTGCTGGTCGACACCGGCATGATCAGTCCCGGCGACACCGGCCTCATCCGCTTCGTCGAAAGCGCCGAGGAGGCCTGGGACGTGCTCGCCGCGCACTACGGCTTCGATCTCCAGAACGATTCGAGCCACGGCGAATTCGCCACCGACATCTAAACGCGCGTGGTCGACCGCGGCACGCCTGCCCACCTGCGCATGGCGGAAGCCCGATGCCCGAACCGCCGCCTGACGCCCACGCGGCATGGCGCTGCGCACAGGCGGCATGCGCCCCTGGCGCCACCGGTGACCCGCGTGGCGCTCGGTGAGAATCGCGGCCCATGACCAACCCCAACCCGCACATCTCCCTGATCGGCGCGCCCACCGACGTCGGCGCCGGCACGCGCGGCGCCAGCATGGGGCCCGAGGCCCTGCGCGTGGCGGGCCTGGGCGAGGCGCTGGCCGGCTTCGGCCTGCAGGTGCTGGACCGCGGCAACCTCGTCGGCCCGTCCAACCCCTGGCTGCCGCCGGCCGAGGGCTACCGCCACCTGCAGCAGGTGGTGGCGTGGAACCAGGTCGTGCACGACGCCGTGCACGCCGAGCTGAGCCAGGGCCGCATGCCCATCCTGCTGGGCGGCGACCACTGCCTGGGCATCGGCTCGATCAGCGCCGTGGCGCGCCACTGCCGCGAGGCCGGCAAGAAGCTGCGCGTGCTGTGGCTCGACGCGCACGCCGACTTCAACACCAGCGTGCTCACGCCCAGCGGCAACATCCACGGCATGCCCGTGGCGTGCCTGTGCGGCCACGGCCCGCGCGAGCTGGTCGAGATCGGCGGCCACGTGCCGGCGATCGACCCCAAGTGGGTGCGGCAGATCGGCATCCGCAGCGTCGACCCGGGCGAGAAGCGCTTCGTGCACGAGGTGGGCCTCGAGGTCTTCGACATGCGCTACATCGACGAGATGGGCATGCGCCACACGATGGAGCTGGCGCTGGCGACGCTGGACGCCAACACCCACCTGCACGTCAGCTTCGACGTCGACTTCCTCGATCCGCCGATCGCGCCCGGCGTGGGCACCACCATTCCCGGCGGCCCGACCTACCGCGAAGCCCAGCTGTGCATGGAGATGATCGCCGACACCGGCCGCCTCGGCAGCCTGGACGTGATGGAGCTCAACCCCGCGCTCGACGTGCGCAACCAGACCGCGGTGCTGGCCGTCGACCTGATCGAGAGCCTGTTCGGCAAGAGCACGCTGATGCGGAAGTGACGGCGCGCACCACCCTGCTCCTGCGGGCCGCCGGCCTGATCGCCGCGGCGCTGGCCGTGGCGGGCGCCTGGGCGCAGGGCGCGGCGCGGGGCACGGCGGGCGCGGCGCCGCCGGCGGTGGCGTCGACGGCGCCGCCTGCGGCGTCGAGCGCGGCGCCATCCGCGCCATCCGCGCCCGCCGGCACCGCCGCCGAGGCGCAGCCGCAGCCCGTCACCGGCGCCGGCCAGCGCATCTACGAGCGCACGCGGCCGCTGCTGCTGCAGGTGCGCACGCTGCTCAAGACGCAGGACAGCCAATCGTCGGTGGGCTCGGGCTTCATCGTCGACGACGCCGGGCACCTCGTCACCAACTACCACGTGGTCAGCCAGTACGCGCTGCAGCCGCAGCGCCACCGGCTGGTGTTCGCCGGCGCCGACGGCCAGCAGGGCGCGCTGGAGCTGCTGGCCTTCGACGTGGTGCACGACCTGGCACTGCTGCGCCCCGCCGAGCCGCGCGCCCTGGCCGGGCGCGGCGCCGTGCCGCTGCGCCCGGCCGACGAGCCGCTGCCGCGCGGCGCGCGCATCTTCGCGCTGGGCAACCCGCTCGACGTGGGCTTCGCCGTCGCCGAGGGCAGCTACAACGGGCCGGTGGAGCGCAGCTTCCTGCGCACGCTGTTCTTCGGCGGCTCGCTCAGCCCGGGCATGAGCGGCGGGCCGGCGCTCGACGCCGCGGGCCGCCTGGTGGGTGTCAACGTCGCGGCGCGGCGCGACGGCGAGCAGGTGAGCTTCCTGGTGCCGGCCGAGCCGGTGCGGGCGCTGATCGAACGCGGCCGCGGCGCCAAGCCCGTCACCACGCCGGCCTGGGCCGAGATCGGCCGCCAGCTGCAGGGCCACGAGGCGCAGCTGGTGCAGCGCTTCCTCGCCCTGCCCTGGCGCAGCGCCGGCCATGCGCGCTACGCGATCCCGGTGCCGCAGGAGCAGTTCATGCGCTGCTGGGGCCGGGGCTCGTCGCAATCGGTGCGCGGGCTGCAGTTCGAGCGCAGCGACTGCGAGATGGACAGTCGGGTGTTCGTCAACGGCGCGCTGCTCACCGGCTTCATCACCGTGCGCCACGAGGCCTACGACGGCAGCCGGCTGGGCGCGCTGCGTTTCGCCGAGCGCTACTCGGGCAGCTTCCAGAACGAGTTCATGGGCCGCGACGACCGCAGCCGCACCGCCGCGCGCTGCGCCGAGCGCCAGGTGGACCGCGACGGCCTGCCGCTGAAGGCCGTCGTGTGCATGCGCGGCTACAAGAAGCTGCCCGGGCTGTACGACCTGTCGGTGCTGGTGGCCACGCTGGACGGCACCATCACCGGCGTGCAGGGCCGGCTCGACGCGCACGGCATCGGCGCGGCCAGCGCCGAACGGCTGACCCGGCATTACCTCGACGGCTACGCATGGACGACCAACCCGACCGCATCGCCGAACCCGCAGCAGGCCCCGACGCCGCGCGCCCCGGGCACGCCGGCCAGCGCCGCGCCGCGCTGATCGAGCTGCACGAGCGCGACGCGCAGGGCCGCGTGGCGCTGCGCGCGCTGGACGTGGCCGGCTGGCCGCTCACCCTCGGACGCTCGCTCGCCAACCACGTGGTGCTGGACGACCCCTGGGTGGCGCCCGAGCACGCCACCATCGGGCGCGATCACGAGGGCCGGCTGGTGCTGCTGGTGGGCGACACGCGCAACGGCGTGGTGCTCGACGGCCGCACGCTGGCCAGCGGCGAGCGCGCGGTGCTGCCCGAGGCCGGTGCCACGCTGCAGCTCGGCGCCACCCAGGTGCGGCTGCGCCTGCCCGGCGAGGCGCTGGCCCCCGAACGGCTGCTGCCCGGCGTGGTGCCGGGCAAGCGCGCGCAGCTGGCCGGCGTGGCGGCGCTGCTGCTGGCGCTGGTGCTGTTCGGCCACTGGGTCGACATCGACCCCGGCGGCGACTACTCGGCCTGGCTGCCGGTGATCGTCGGCATCCCGGTGGCCGTGGTGGCGTGGTGCGGCGCCTGGGCGCTGCTGTCCAAGCTGTTCCAGCACCGCTTCGATTTCGGCGGCCACCTGCGCATCGCCCTGCCCTGGCTGCTGGCGATGACGCTGGCCGACGTGCTGCTGCCGCAGGTCGGCGCGATGCTCGCCGCGCCCTGGCTGTGGTACCTGAACGGGCCGGTGGCCGCGCTGCTGTCGGCCCTGCTGGTGCACGCCCACCTGGCGCACGTGCTGCCGCAGCACCGGCGCATGGTGGCGGCCAGCGTGGCCGCGCTGCTGGTGGGCGGCGGGGCGCTGGCGATGGCACAGAGCTGGCGCAGCACCGACAGCCTGCGTCCGCAGCCCTACATGAGCACGCTGCCGCTGCCGGCGCTGCGCCTGGCCGGCACCGTGCCGCCGGCGACGCTGGCCGAGGACGTTCCCACGCTCGTGAAGGCGATCGACCGGCGGGTGCAGAAGGCGCAGCGCGACGAGCCGGAGCTCGACGCCGATTAGGGCGGATCCGCATCCGAGGCGTGCCGACGCGGGCGGCACCGCCGAGGGGGAACCCCGGGGGGTGCACGCCATGCGCTTGGCCACAATGCGCGCTTTGCCTGCCGTCCAAGGTGTGTGCCCTCGCCGCACGCCGCCGCGCCGGCGCCGCCTTCGTCCTTCCGCTTGCCGATGACTGCCACGTTCGCCATGCTGCGCCGCCTGGGCGCAGGTCTCGCCGCCGTGCTCGCCGCACTGGCCTTCCACGGCGGCGCCGCCGCCCAGCCGGCCGCGCCCGCCGGCCCGGCGCTGCGCATCGCCAGCGCCTTCGACCCGCAGACGATGGACCCGCATGCCATCGCCCTGCTGTACCACTCGCGCGTCGTCTTCCAGGTCTACGACTTCCTCGTCAACCGCGACGAGAAGTTCAAGCTCGAGCCGGCGCTGGCGCTGTCCTGGCAGATGACCACGCCCACCAGCTGGCGCTTCCGCCTGCGCCCCGGCGTCACCTTCCACGACGGCAGCGCCTTCACGGCCGACGACGCGGTGTTCTCGATCGAACGCGCGCTGGCGCCGCCGTCGCAGCGCAGCTTCCAGCTCAAGGGCGTGACGGGCGTGCGCAAGATCGACCCGCTCACCATCGAGATCCAGCTCGAGGCGCCCGACGCCGTGCTGCCCGAGAAGCTGTGGCCCATCGCGATGATGAGCAAGGCCTGGGCCGAGAAGCACGGCGTGCAGCGCGCGCAGGACTTCAACGGCAAGCAGGAGACGTACGCCGTGCGCAACGCCATGGGCACGGGCCCGTTCCGGCTGGAGCGCTACGAACCCGACCAGCGCGCGCTGCTGCGCCGCCACGCCGGCTACTGGGGCTGGAGCGACAAGCGCTCGGGCAACCTGCAGCAGGCCAGCTTCGTCACCATCAAGAGCGACGCCACGCGGCTGGCCGCGCTGGCCAGCGGCGAGGTCGACCTGGTGCTCGACCCGCCCTACCAGGACATCGCGCGGCTCAAGGCCGAGGGCCGCATGACGCTGCTGTCCACGCCCGACATCGGCCAGCAGTACCTCACCTTCGACCACGCGCGCGACGAGCTGCAGGACAGCGACGTCAAGGGCCGCAACCCGTTCAAGGACATCCGGGTGCGCAAGGCCGTGTACCACGCGATCAACGTGCCGCTCATCATCGACAAGGTGCTGCGCGGGCAGGGCCAGCCCACCGGCGCGTTCCTGTCGCCGCTGGTCGACGGCTCGCCGGCCGACCTCGACCGTCGCCTGCCCTACGACCCGGCGCTGGCGCGCAAGCTGCTGGGCGAGGCCGGCTACCCCAACGGCTTCTCGATCACGCTCGACTGCGTCAACGTCGCCTGGCGCGAGAACGTCTGCCAGGCGGCCGCGGCGATGCTCACGCAGGTGGGCATCCGCACCACGCTGCGCTCGAGCCCGAGCAACCAGTTCTTCCCCAAGCTCAGCCAGGGCACGGCGAGCTTCATCGAATACGGCTGGACGCCGAGCCCCGACGCCTGGGGTTCGCTCAACGCGCTGTTCCGCAGCTTCGACAAGGGCGGGCTCGGCACCTTCAACGCCGGCCGCTACGGCAACCCCAAGCTCGACGCGCTCATCGATGCCCTGCGCACCGAGCCCGACATCACGCGCCGCCGCGCGATGGTGACGACCGTGCTGCGCCTGGTCGGCGAAGACCTGCCCTACATCCCGCTGTACCGCCGCACGCTCACCTGGGCGATGGCCAAGAAGGTGACGGCCGTGGGCTGGCCCAACGACACGATGGAGCTGCGCTGGGTGAAGGTGCGGTGAGTGCGCCGCCCGGGCCGCCGTCCCGGCGTGCGCCTGGGCGTGCCTGTTCGGGGGACGTGGATCAGGGGCCGTGATCGCCCGACCACGCCTGCGCACAATCGACCCATGCCCACCGCACCCCCGCTGCTCATCGCCGTCTCGGCGCGCATCCACTACCCCGGCACCGCCGGCATGCCCGAAGGCGGCGTGTGGAGCAAGACGGTGCACTACCTCGAGCAGAACGTGGCGCACTGGCTGCTGGCCGGCGGTGCGCTGCCGGTGATGGTGCCGGCGGTCGATACCGGCAGCACCGACCTGCGGCGCGACCTGTCGCCGCGCGCGCTGCACGACTACGCCGCAGCGCTGGACGGGCTGGTGCTGCAGGGTGGCAACGACGTCGCGCCCGAAAGCTACGGCGAGCAGCCGCTGCACGCCGACTGGGCCGGCGACCGCGTGCGCGACCGCTACGAGATGGCGCTGATCCGCGCCTTCGTCGACGCCGGCAAGCCGGTGTTCGGCATCTGCCGCGGCCTGCAGCTCATCAACGTCGCCTGGGGCGGCACGCTGCTGCAGGACATCCCCACGCAGCGCCCCGAAGCGCTGCAGCACCGCGTGCCCGGGCGCTACGAGCACCACCACCATGCGATCGAGTTCGTGCCCGGCACGCCGCTGGCGGCGCTGTTTCACGGCGTGGCGCGTGCCACCACCAACAGCATCCACCACCAGGGCATCAAGGACCTGGCGCCGGGCTTCGTTGTCGAAGCGGTGTGCCCGCAGGACGGCATGGTCGAAGCCATCCGCTGGCGCGGCCCGGGGTACGTGGCAGGCGTGCAGTGGCACCCCGAGTTCCACGATTCGGCCAGCCCGCACACGCTGGACGACACGCCGCTGCGCGACCACTTCCTGGCTGCGGTGCGGGCGGTGAAGGCCGGCGCCGCGCAAGCCGCGCCCGCCTAGTAATCACGCATCGGCCGCGGACGGAGCCGACCGCGGCCGGCATCGACCGTAGCCGAATGCGGCTGCCGCGGCTGCCGTGGCAGCCGCGGCAGCCGCGCCGGTCAGGCCGGCCTGGCCACGCCCTCGTCCTGGCCGGCGCGCGGCCGGTTCAGCAGCGCCGTGCGCAGCGCCGCGGCCAGCGCGTCCTCGTCGTAGGGCTTGCGCAGCATCACCGCCCCCGGCGGCGGCTGGTGCAGTTCGCCGCTGCCGGTGGCGAACACCAGCGCCACCTCCGGGCACAGGCGCCGCGCCAGCGCGGCCACGGCGTCGCCACGCTGGTCGGGCAGGCCCAGGTCGGTGACGAGCACGTCCACTGGGCGCTCGTCGAGCACGCGCCGCGCCTCGGCGGCGTTGCCCGCCTGCAGCACCGTGCGCACGTGCGCTTGCAGCAGCTCGGCGGTGTTGGCGCGGATGACGTCGTCGTCCTCCACCAGCAGCACGGTCGAGGCGACGATGGCAGGCTGCCCCGCCGCCGGCTGCGGCGCCGGCCGGTGCGCCACGCCCCGGTTGCGCTGCTGCTGGTTGGCCAGCACGTGGCGCACCTTGCGCGCCAGCGCCTCCTGCGTGTAGGGCTTGGCCAGCAGCTCGACGCCGGGGTCGAGCCGCCCGCCGTGCACGATGGCGTTCTCGGTGTAGCCCGAGGTGAACAGCACGCCGATGCCGGGCAGCCGCTCCTTCGCGCGCCGCGCCAGCTCGGGGCTGCGCATCGGGCCGGGCATCACCACGTCGGTGAACAGCAGGTCGATCTCGACGCCGCTGTCGATGATCGACATGGCGCTGGCCGCGTCGCGCGCTTTCAGCACGCGGTAGCCCATGGCGCCCAGCATCTCCACCGCCGTGGCGCGCACCGCGTCGTCGTCCTCGGCCACGAGGATGGTCTCGGTGCCGCCACGCGCGGCCGTCGCCGGCGCGGGCACCGCGTCGTCGGCCGGCGCGCTGCTGCGCGGCAGGTACAGGCGCACGGTGGTGCCATGGCCCGGCTCGCTGTAGATCTTGACGTGGCCGCCCGACTGCTTGACGAAGCCGTACACCATCGACAGCCCCAGCCCCGTGCCCTTGCCCTCGGGCTTGGTGGAGAAGAACGGCTCGAAGGCCTGTGCCAGCACATCGGGGGTCATGCCGCAGCCGGTGTCAGTGACGGCGAGCATGACGTACTGGCCGGCCGTCACGTCGGCGTGCCGGCTCGCATAGGTGTCGTCGAGCATGGCGTTGCCGGCCTCGATGGTGAGCTTGCCGTTGCCCTCCATCGCGTCGCGGCCATTGATCGCCAGGTTGAGCACCGCGTTCTCGATCTGCGCCGGGTCGGCGAACGCGTTCCAAAGCCCGCCGGAGACCACCATCTCGACCTCGATGGCCTCGCCGAGCGCGCGCCGCAGCATGTCGTCCATGCCCTGGATCAGGCGGCCGACGTTCAGCACCTTGGGCTCGAGCGGCTGGCGCCGGCCGAAGGCCAGCAGCTGGCTGGCCAGCTTGGCGCCGCGCGTCACGCCGGCCAGGGCGTTGCGCACCCGGGTCTCGGCGCGGGTGTTGCCGGCGACGTCGCGCGCCAGCAGCTGCAGGTTGCCCGACACCACCTGCAGCAGGTTGTTGAAGTCGTGGGCGACGCCGCCGGTGAGCTTGCCCACCGTCTCCATCTTCTGAACCTGGCTGAGCTGGCCTTCCAGCTCCATGCGGCGCGTGATGTCCCGGCCCGACCCGTACACCACGTCGCCCTCGGCCTGCAGGTTCCACGACATCCAGCGCGGCGCACCCTCGCGACGGCGCATGCGCACGTCCACGTCCTTGGCCCGGCCGCTGCGCACGAGGGCCGCGCGGGCATCGTTCCAGCGCGGCAGGTCGGCGGCGTCGACCAGCGTGTCCAGGCGCACCCCGTCCAACGCCGCCGGGTCCCAGCCGAGCACGCGTTGCCAGGCGGCGTTGGCATTGCGGCACGCGAGCTCGGCGTCGCAGGTGACGAACAAGTCCTCGCTCACGTTCCAGATGCGGTCGAGCTCGCGCGTGCGCGCCTGCACCTCCGCGGCCAGCTGCTCGCGCGAGCGCGCCAGCACGTTGCGCGCCTCGACCAGGTCCTGGATGTCGGTGCAGGTGCCGAACCAGCGCGCCAGCCGGCCGGTGCTGTCGCGCAGCGGCGTGCCGCGCGCCAGGAACCAGCGATAGCCGCCGTCGGCGCCGCGGAAGCGGTGCTCGTTCTCGAACGACGTGCCGGCCGCGGCCGCGGCGTTCCAGCGCGCCAGCGCGGTCTCGCGGTCGTCGGGGTGCAGGTACTCGACCCAGGCGTGGCCCAGGTCGGTGCCCGGCGCGCTGCCGGTGTAGGCGTACCAGCCGGCGTTGAACCACTCGACCGCGCCGTCGGGCCGGGTCACCCAGGCCATGTTCGGCATCGTCTCGGTCAGGCTGCGCAGCATCAGCTCGCTGTCGCGCAGCGCCTGCTGCTGGCGCTTCTGCTCGGTCTGGTCGAGCATCGCGCCGATCATGCGCGCCGCCTGGCCGCGCTCGTTGCGCAGCACCGTGCCGCGGTCGAAGATGTCGGCCCAGCTGCCGTCGGCGCGGCGGAAGCGGTATTCATCGGACCACGCCGTGCCGTCGCCGTCGATCACGGCGTGGATGCTGCGGTCGATGCGGTCGCGGTCGTCGGGGTGGATCTGCGCCAGCCACCAGGCACCGCGCGTGTCCACGTCGGCGAGCGTCCAGCCGTGGGCGCGCTCGAGCGCCTCGTTCCACAGCACCTGGTCGCGCACCAGGTCCCAGTCCCACACGGCGTCGCTCGTCGCCCTGAGCGCCAGGCGGTAGCGCTCCTCGGCCTCGCGCACGCGGCCCTCGGCCTTCAGGCGCGCGGCCTCGCGCCGCTTCTCCTCGGCGATGCCACGCACCTCGATCACCGTGCCCACGGTGCGCGAGGCCTCGTCGCGGATGGGCGATGCGGTGAACGCCACCGGGTAGAAGCTGCCGTCCCTGTGGACGAACGTCTCCTCGCCCTCGACCTGGAAGTCCTCCGGGAATGCCCGGTCGATGGGGCACTCCTCCAACGGATAGTGGCGGCCGTCGGGGCGGGTGTGATGCACCACGTCGTGCAGCGGCCGGCCCTGCATCTCCGCGAAGCGGTACCCGGTGAGCGCCTCGGCCGCGGCATTGGCGTAGATGCAGTACTGGCGGTGGTCCATGACGAACACCGCCATGCGGGTGTTGTCGAGCACCGCGTTCAGCCGCCGCTCGCTCAGCTGCAGCGCGCGTTCGCTGTCGCGCTGCTCGGTGATGTCGGAGACCGTGACCAGCACGCCGTAGACCTCGCCGCGGTCGTCGCGGTACGGGGCCGCGTCCACGCACAGGCGGCGCGGCTGCTCCCACCCCGGCAGCGTGGCCAGCAGTTCGTAGCCCTGCACGCGCTCGCCGCGCAGGGCGCGCGGCACGGGCGATTCGGCGAACGCCAGCGGGCTGCCGTCGGGCTGCGCCACCTCCACCGGCGGCTGGTCGTAGCGCCGGCCGGCCAGGTCGCTGCGCTCGAGGTTGAGCAGCTTCTCGGCACGCGGATTGGCATAGCGCGTGACGCCTTCGCGGTCGATGAAGAACGCGGCCGCGGGCAGCGCCGCGAGCAGGGCTTCGATCTGGCCTTGCAGGTCGCCGGAGCTGCCGGTCAGGCGGATGTCGGAGGCGTTCATGCGGAACTCTGGGATGCGGCAAAGGGAGTGGCGCGGCAAGGCGATCGGCTGCGAAGGCAACCGGCGGGCCTGCGCCGGCGCGCGGCATTCTGCGCTGCCGCGCCGGCGCGTCCGGTCAGCGTGTGGGGCAGGGGCCGTGGGCCTTGCGGAAATCGCGCGGCATCACGGCCCCGCCCTGCGCGTGCAACCCCCTGCCCAGCGCCTTGGCCATGCGTTCCTGCTTGACGAGCGGCCCCTGGTCGTAGCGGCTGCGGATGCTCCAGGCGTGGCCGTCTTCGACCAGGCGGCGGCCGAGGTCGACTTCGTCGACGCGCACGCTGCCGACGGTGCGGCCGTGGCTGTCGCGGCCGGCGGTGCGCAGCTGGGCCGGCTTGCCCAGCGCCAGATCGGCCAGCGCGGCCTTGGCCTCGCGGCCCCAGGGCTGGCAGATCTCGGGTGCGTCGATGTCGCGCAGGCGCACGACGATGGGCGCGCGGCCCGGGGCGCTGAAGGTGAGCGTGTCGCCGTCGCTGACGTGGCTGACGGTGCCTTCGATCACGCCGCCCGGCTGCGGTGCGGCGGCCGCGGCGCCCGGCAGCAGCACCAGCGCCGCGCACAGCACGGCGCACGCCAGCGCAGACATCACCGCCGCCCCCGCCAGCGCAGCCGCACGACGACCTGACGCACGAACGGCACGCATCGTCGCGGGGCGCGCTGCGGCGATGGTCACAGCTTGCCCGCGTCGCCGGCGTGCACCGGCTGGTAGGTGATCTCGATGTGCTCGCGCGCCGGCTGCTGGCCCGTGCGCGGCAGGAAGGTCGACTGCAGCTCGATCAGCGTGTCGCCGCGGCGCCAGCGTGCCGTGGCGCTCTGCGGGCCGGGGCCGCCGTCGACGTGCGTGAACTCGGGGTTGCCGTAGCGCTGCGCCAGCAAGCCGCGCATGGTGCGGTGCTTGTCGGCCCAGTGGCTCTCGGCTGGCGGCTCGCCGCCGTAGGCCAGCGACACCCGCACCAGCTGGCGTGCGCGCTCGTCCACGTGCAGGTTCAGGCGGAAGGGGATGCCCGCCACCTCGTACGGCGTCACGACGGGATGGTTGCAGGCTTCGCCCGGACGCGTGCCCTGGCGCTGCGCCGCGCCACGCGCCGTGCACTCGGCGAGCTTCAGCGCCGCGGGGCCGAAGCGCATGCGGATCTGGCTTTCGGGTGCGCCCCACGGCAGGCCCTGGAAGGCATCGGGCAGCGCAGGCTGGGCGTCGCAGGCCACCCGGGTCATCGGGAAGTCGATGCCGCGCAGCTGGCCGCCGCGCATGCCTTCGATGCGCGCGCGCAGCTGGCCCGGGCCCGCCAGGCGGTAGATCACCCGCTGCGGGAAATCGTGGCCCGGGTTCTCGAACACCAGTTCGTGCACGCCGCCGGGCTGCAGCACGAAGCTGGTCTCGGCCTGGCCGGAGGGCTGGGCGACGTAGGCGACGCTGCCGTCGGCCAGCTGGCGGATCTGCATGAACTCGTGCGCCACGGTCTCGCCGCGGCGGATGGTGCGCGACACGCCCAGCAGCGTGTTGCCGGCCAGCGGCAGCCACTGCTCGCCCGACCCGGCCTCGGCGGCGTCGCTGCGCCAGCAGCCGGCCAGGAACGCGGCACGCTCCAGCGACTGCGGCGTGGCCGGCGGCGCCGCGGCGCCGGCGGGGGCCGATGCCGCCTGGGCCAGCGCGCCGCCGGCGGCGAAGAGCGCCGAGGCAAGCAGCGCGGCGATCGGGATCCGTCGTGTCATGGGCGGCGATGCTAGCCGCGGGACGTGAGGCCTCAGGCGCGCCGGCGTGGGCGGCGCAGGGCGCGGCTGGCCGCCGCCGTGGCCGATGCGTCCTGGCGCGCCAGCGCCGCCTCGGCGTCGGCGATGAGGCGGTCGAGCCGGTCCTTCAGCTGCTCGGTGCTCAGCTTCTCGCGGAAGCGCTCCACCATCAGCTGCAGCGCGAACGGGCTGGGCGCGGCCAGGTCGATCACGTCCAGCGGCAGGGCCGCCATGCGTTCCAGCGCGGTGCGCAGCCGGCCGATCTCGAGCTCCTGCGACAGCACCTCGTGCTCGGCCTGGCCCAGCAGCTTGTTGCCGGCGTCGTACTTGCGGAAGACCTCGTAGAACAGGCTGCTCGAGGCCTGCACCTGGCGCAGGCTCTTGGGCGCGCCGGGATAACCGGGAAACACCAGCCCGGCGACGCGCGCGATCTCGCGGAAGCGCCGCTGCGCCAGCACGCCCGAGTTGAGGCTGCCCAGCACGTCGTGCAGCAGCGTGTCGGTGGCGAACAGGTCGCGCCGTTCGACGAGCGCGAAGTCGAACGGCCGCGCGCCGAGGATCTCGAAGCCGTAGTCGTTGATGCTGATCGAGAAGGTGTTGGGCTGCTCGCGGCTCATGCGCCAGGCCAGCAGCTGCGCCAGGCCGATGTGCACGTTGCGCCCGGCGAACGGGTACAGGAAGACGTGATTCCCTTCCCGCGAGCGCCAGCGCTCGACCAGCAGCGCGCGGCTGCCGGGCAGGTGCGACAGGCGCGCCTGCGTCTGCAGCATCGGCATCGCCGCCTGCATCTCGGGCCCTTCGAAGCGGCCGTCGGCGGCGTCGTCCAGCAGCGCCAGCACGGCGTGCGCCAGTTCGCTCGACAGCGGCATCTTGCTGCCCATCCAGGTGGGCACCACGCCCTTGGCCTTGGTGGCCTTGCGCACGTAGGCGGCCATGTCGCGCGTGCGCACGTACTCGAGCACGCGGCCGCCGAAGACGAAGTGGTCGCCAGCCTTCAGGCGCGAGATGAAGGCCTCCTCGATCGTGCCGAGCAGCCCGCCGGTGAGCCACTTCACCTGCATCGTGGCGTCGCTGGTGATGGTGCCGATGGAGAGGCGGTGGCGCTGCGCCACGCCGCGGTCGGGCACGCGCCACAGCCGCGCCTCGGCGTCGAAGCGCACGCGGTGGTACTCGGGGTACGCCGCCAGGCTCTGGCCGCCACGCTCGACGAAGGCCAGCGTCCAGTCGAACTCCTCGCGCGTCAGGCCGCGGTAGGCCCAGGCGGTGCGCACCTCGTCGAACAGCGCATCGGCGTCGAAGCCGCCGCCGAGCGCGACGGTGACGAGGTGCTGCACCAGCACGTCCAGCGGCTTGTCGGGGCTGGTGCGCGATTCCACCTGCCCGGCCAGCGCGGCGCGGCGCGCGGCGCCGGCTTCGACCAGCTCGAGGGTGTTGGTCGGCACCAGCGTCGCCCGGCTCTCGCGGCCCGGCGCGTGGCCGCTGCGGCCGGCACGCTGCAGCAGCCGCGCCACGCCCTTGGCGCTGCCGATCTGCAGCACGCGCGCCACGGGCAGGAAGTCCACGCCGAGGTCGAGCGACGAGGTCGCCACCACCGCCTTCAGGCTGCCGCCCTTGAGCCCGGCCTCGACCCAGTCGCGCGTGGCCTTGTCGAGCGAACCGTGGTGCAGCGCCACGAGGCCCGCCCAGTCGGGGCGCTGCTCGAGGATGAGCTGGTACCAGATCTCGGCCTGCGAGCGCACGTTGGTGAAGACCAGCGTCGCGTCGCGCTCGTCGCAGCGCGCGATCTCGTCCACCACCGGCAGCAGCATCTGCGCGCCCAGGTGGCCGCCCCAGCTGAAGCGGCCGGGCTCGCGCGGCAGCAGGGTGTCGATGACCAGCGTCTTGTCGAGCCGGCCCTGCACGAGCACGCCGTGCCGGGCAGCGGTGCGATCAGTGTCATCGCCATCGCCATCGCCTTCCCCGCCAGCGCGGCCGACGGCCGTGCCCAGCAGCGCGGCCATCGCCTCGGCGAGGTTGCCGAGCGTGGCCGACAGGCCCCACACCGCCAGCTTCCGGTTCCAGCGCCCGATGCGCGCCAGCGCCAGCTGCACCTGCACGCCGCGCTTGTTGCCGATGAGCTCGTGCCACTCGTCGACGACCACGGTGTGCACGCCCGACAGCAGCGCCTGGGCGTCGGCGCGGGTGAGCATCAGGCTCAGCGATTCGGGCGTGGTGACCAGGCCTTGCGGCCATCGCCGCTCCTGCGCCGCGCGCTCGGCGCTCGGCGTGTCGCCGGTGCGCACGCCGACCCGCCAGCCGGGCGCCATGTCGGCCAGCGGTTGCTGCAGGGCGCGCGCGGTGTCGCTGGCCAGGGCGCGCATCGGGGTGATCCACAGCACCTGCGGGCCGGTGGATCGCGGGGCAGAGCGCGACGGCGCCTGCGCGTCGAGGCGGTGCGCGCGTTCGAGCGCACCCAGCCACACGGCGTAGGTCTTGCCGCTGCCGGTGGTGGCGTGCAGCAGGCCGCTCTGGCCGTGGCCGAGCGCCGCCCACACCGCGCGCTGGAAGGGATGCGGCTGCCAGCCGCGGCTGGCGAACCACTGTTCGGACGTCATCGCGCGGCGGTTGCAAAAGCGGCGCCTGCGGCGCGCGCACCTGCGCCAGCACCCGCCGCGGCATTGCCGCCGTCGACGCCGAGGCGCCTCAGAACCACATGTCGCGGATGCAGCGGCCGTCTCCGGGCAGGTCCTCCCACTTCTCCAGCCCGTCGAAGTGGTCCACGGGCAGCGCGGCGATCGGGCCCGGCTCGGTCATGCGCAGGTTCACGGCCATGCGGCGCCGGCCCTGGGCGTCGGTGGCCAGGCCGCGCCAGTGCATGACGCAGCCGCAGCGCGGGCAGAAATCGAAGCTGAGCGACTCGCCGCGCACGTAGGGCGTCGTCTCGCCCTCGACGGTGATGTCCTCGCCGTCGTGGCCATACGCCCACAGCGTGCCGTAGCGGCGGCAGGCGGTGCAGCTGCAGGCGGTGGCCGACGCCGGCATGGTCGCCAGCCGCCAGCGCGCCTGGCCGCACAGGCAGATTCCCTCGAGCATCGTGTGTGTCTCCCAAGAGGCAGTTGCGGGCGCCGGGCGCCGACCGGCACGAGCCTAGCGCATGCACGCCGGCGGGCGGCGGGACCGCGATCGACGCCTCGATCAACGCCCCTCTCCGCCCGCTGTTCCGGCCACGCGCCGCGACAGCGCCACGAACAATGCCGGGCATGTTGCGCAGGCTGCGCCCGCCTTGCCTTGCCCGCCTCGACCGCGCTGCTGCCGCGGTCGGGCGCGTGGCTGCGCGTCACGCACACGCCGACCATGGCTGAGCCCTATCCGCCCCCGGCGGTGCTGGCGCTCGGCCGGAGTGCTGGCGACCACACCGGAAAGCAGCCCGCCGACGCGGCGGCCGCGCTGCAGCTCTACGCCCGCCTGCTCGACGCCGGCAGCGCCCGCGCCGCGGCACACGCGCTGGTGACGGCGCTGGCGGCCGAGTGCGGCGCCGCGCTCGCCTGCCTGGGCTGGCGCGACGCCCGCGGGCGCACGCAGCTCGTCGCCCACAGCGCCGGCACGGCCGACCTGGCCGAAGCCGAGCGCCGCATCGGCGCCATCGACGAAGCGCTCGACGCCGGCGTGGCGCTGGCCTGGCCCGACGCCGAAGCCGCGGCCGCGCCGCACGCCGCCGCGGCCGCTGCGCTGCACTTGGAAACCGCGCAGCTGCAACGCGCCCTCGGCGCCGCGGTCGCCGTGCTGCCGCTGGGGCTGGCCGGCCGCCCGCTCGGCGCCGTGATCCTCGAGCGGCCCGGCGGCCCGGCCTTCACCGCCACGGAACGCGGCCATGCGCAGCACCTGCTGACCCTGGCGGCGCCGGCGCTCGACTGGATGCGCCGCGCCGAGGCGCCCTGGTGGCGCCGCGGCGCCGAGCAGGCGCGGCTGGCGGCCGCTGCCCTGCGCCAGCCGCAGCGCCGCACCAGCCGGGGCGTGCTCGCGCTGGCGGCCCTGGCGCTGGCCGCGCTGGCCACGGTGCCGCTGCCCGACCACGTCGGCGGCCGGGCGCGCATCGAAGGTGCCGAGCAGCGTGTGCTGGCGGCGCCCGCCGACGGCTTCGTCAAGCGCGTGCACGTGCGGCCGGGCGACCGCGTCGCCGCCGGCGCGCCGCTGATCGACCTGCAGGACGACGACCCGCTGATCGAGCGCGAACGCTGGGCCAGCCAGCTGGCGCAGCACCAGAACGCCTACGCCGCGGCGATGGCGCGCACCGACCGCGCCGGCGCGGCGACGGCGCTGGCGCGGCAGGCCGAAGCCCAGTCGCAGCTGGCGCTGGTGGACGGGCGCATCGGCCGCGGCCGCATCGTCGCGCCGTTCGACGCGCTGGTCATCGAAGGCGACCTGGCGCAGGCCGCCGGCGCGCCGGTGCGCCAGGGCGACAAGCTGCTCACGCTGGCCACGCTCGACCGGCACCGCGTGGTGATCGAGGTCGACGAGACCGCCATCGCGTCGGTCAGGCCCGGCCAGACGGGGCGCCTGGTGCTGTCGGCGCTGGGCTGGCAGGCCGAGGACGTGGTCGTGCGCCGCATCGCGCCGCTGGCGCGCGCCGTCGACGGCCGCAACGTCTTCGAGGTCGAGGCCGAGCTGCTGCGCCCGGGCCCCGGCCTGCGTGCCGGCCAGCTCGGCAAGGGCGAGATCGAGGTCGGCCGGCGGCCGCTGCTCGCCGCCTGGTGCAGCCGCGTCGCCGACCGGCTGCGGCTGGCCTGGTGGTCGTGGCTGGGCGCCTGAACGCACCGCCGCAGCAACACGGATGAGCGCCGCCCTGCTGTCGCCGCACTGGCACCGCGTGGCCGGTCTCAAGCCGCGCCTGGTGCCCGACATCCGCGTGCGCCGCCAGCGCGTGCGCGGCGAGACCTGGATCGTGCTGTCGGCGCGCGGCGGCGGCCGCAGCGTGCGCATGGACCGCGCCGCCTGGCAGCTGGCCGGCCGGCTCGACGGCCAGACGAGCGTGCAGGCGCTGTGGGATGCCGCCGAAGCGAGCGCGGTCGCCGGCGCCGGCGATGGACCCGGCGCCGAGCCGCCGACGCAGGACGAGTTCATCGACCTGCTGGCCCAGCTGCGCGAGGCGGCGCTGCTGCAGTTCGAACGCGGCGCGCACTTCGATCGCCTGCTGCCGCACCTGGACCGGCGCACGCGGCCCGCGCCGCCCCGCGGCCTGCTCGCCTGGCGCGTGCGGCTGGCCGACCCGTCGGCGCTGCTGCAGCGGCTGGACGGGTTGAGCCGGCTGGCCTTCTCGCGCCCCATGGCCTGGATCTGGCTCGCGGCGCTCGCGTCGACCGTGCTGCTGGCGCTGCAGCACGCCGGCGAACTGTGGGCGCACGGCGAGCGCTGGCTGGCGACGCCGCGCTACGCACTGCTGGCCGCGCTGCTGTACGTGCCGACCAAGGCGCTGCACGAGCTGGCGCACGCGCTGGCCCTGCAGCGCCTGGGCTGCCGCGTGCCCGAGGCCGGCGTCACCTTCATGCTCGGCCTGCCGGTGCCGTACGTCGACGCCGGCGCGGCCGCCGGCCTGGTGCGGCGGCGCGACCGCGCGCTGGTCGGCGCCGCCGGCATGGCCGCCGAACTGCTGCTGGCGGCGCTGGCGCTGCCCGCCTGGCTGCTGCTGGGCGACGGCCTGGCGCGCGACGTCGCGTTCGTCACGCTGCTCATCACCGGCGTCTCGACCCTGCTGTTCAACGCCAACCCGCTGCAGCGGCTGGACGGCTACTTCATCGCCACCGACGTGCTGGACCTGCCCAACCTTGCGCCGCGCAGCCGCCAGTGGTGGAACGCCTGGCTGCAGCGCCGCCTGCTGGGCGCCGGCGCGGCCGCCGACGCGCCGGCGAGCGCACCCGGCGAGACCGGCTGGCTGGTGGCCTACGCGCCGCTGGCCTGGCTGACCACGCTGGCCGTGGGCGCGCTCGCCGTGGGCTGGCTGGCGTCCGTGGCCGCACCGCTGGGCGCCGCCGCGGCGCTGCTGCTCGGCTGGCAGCTGCTGCTGCGCCCGGTGGGCCGGCAGCTCGGCACGCTGCTGCAGGGCGCACGCGCCAGCGCGGCGGCGGCACGCCACGGCCGGCGCCGCGCGCTGGGCCTGCTGGTCGCGGCGCTGCTCGTCGCCGCCCTGCCGCTGCCCGAGCGCGTGCTGCTGCAAGGCGTGGTCTGGCCGCAGGACGACGCCCAGCTGCGTGCCGACGAAGCCGGCTTCGTCGCCGAGGTGCACCTGGGCGACGGCGCGCGCGTCGAGGTCGGCAGCCCCGTGCTGCAGCTGCACAACCCGCGCCTGCAGGCCGAGCTGGAACGCCAGCAGGCCAAGGTCGACGCGCTGGAGGTGCAGCTGTACCGGGCGCTGCCGCTGCGCGACCGCCCGGCGCCGGCCGACACCGAAGCCAGCGCCGGCGACGCCGACGCCGAGCTGGTCGCCGCGCGCGCCGCGCTCGCGCACCTGCAGCACCGCCACGCCGCGCTCACCGTGCGCGCCGCCAGCGCCGGCGTGCTGGCGCTGCCGCAGGCCGCCGACCTGGCCGGGCGCTACCTCGAACGCGGCGCGCTGCTCGGCCACGTCGACACCGGCGCGGCGCCGACGGTGCGCGCGGTGTTGCCGGCAGCGCAGGCCGAACCGTTCGCGCCGGGCCGGCCGGCGCTGGCCGCCAGCGTGCGCCTGGCGTCGGCGCGCGACGTCGCCTGGCCGGCCCAGGTGCAGCGCGACGCCGGCGGCGCGCAGCGCCGGCTGCCGAGCGCGGCGCTGGCCGACCGCCACGGCGGCCCCATCGCCACCGACCCGCGCGACCCGCAGGCGCAGCAGGCGCTGCAGCCGGTGGTGTGGCTGGACGTGCGGCTGCAGGGCATCCCCGCGCTCGGCGCGGCGCCGCGCCTGGGCGAACGCGCCTGGGTGCGCATCCACCAGGGCCACGCGCCGCTGGCGCTGCAGGCCGCGGCGGGGCTGCGCCGGCTGCTCTCGGAGCGCTTCCACGCGCCCGCCTGAGCGCACCCATGACGACGCGGCCATGATGTTCGCTTCCCGCTTCGCCGCCGCCCTCGCCGGCACGCCGCGCGACGCCGGCCCGCTGGCCCGGCTGCTGCCCTGCCCCGGCCCGGTGTGGGGCCCGGCGCCGATGCGCGGCGACGACGCGGCGCCGCCCTGGCGCGGCTGGTCGGCGCTGCTGCCGGGTGCCGCGCGCCGCGCCATCGGCCGGCGCATGCTGCGCGGTGCACGCGCGGCAGCCGCCGCTGCCGACGCGCTGGCGCCGGCCCGCCTGGCGGCGCTGCGCCGCACCGTGCGCCGCCACGGCCTGGCCGGCGCGCCGCTGGCCGAGGCGCTGGGCGCCGCCGCCGCCGCGGCCGAGGCCACGCTCGGCCTGCGCGCACGCGACCACCAGCTGCAGGCCGCCGCCGCGATGCTCGATCAGCGCCTGGTCGAACTCGGCACCGGCGAAGGCAAGACGCTCGCCATGGCGCTGGCCGCCTGCGCGGCGGCGCTGGCCGGCGTGCCGGTGCACGTGGTCACCGCCAACGACTACCTCGCCACGCGCGACGCCGCGGCGCTGCGGCCCATGGCCGGGCTGCTCGGCCTCGCGGTCGCCGCGCGCCCGGGCGCCGAGGACGACGCCGCGCGGCGCGCCGTCTATGCCGCACACATCGTCTACGCCAGTGCCAAGGACCTGGCCTTCGACCACCTGCGCGAGCAGCAGACGGCGCCGGGCAGCGCGGCCGACGCCGCGGCCGCCGCGCTGGGCGGCGTGGCGCGCGCCGCGCCGGTGATGCGCGGGCTGGCGCTGGCGCTCATCGACGAGGCCGACAGCATCCTGCTCGACGAGGCGGAGACGCCGCTCATCCTGTCGCGGCCGGTGCCGCAGGCGGCGCGCCGCGCCTTCCTGTGGCAGGCGCTGGCGCTGGCGCGCCGGCTCGAGGCCGGTGCCGACTACGAGCACCACGTGGCCGACCGGCAGGTGCTGCTGACGCCGGCCGGCGAGGCGCGCCTGGCTGCCGTGGCCACTCCGCTGGGCGGCCCCTGGCGCCGGCCGCGCTACCGGCGCGAGGCGGTGCAGCTGGCGCTGGTGGCGCTGCACGCCCTCTCGCGCCACGTGCACTACGTCGTGCGCGACGGCGCCGTCGAGGTGCTGGACGAGGTGACGGGGCGCGTCGCCGCCGGCCGCGTCTGGTCGCGCGGGCTGCACACGCTGCTGGCGCTGAAGGAAGGGCTGGCGCCGCCCGACGAGACCGAGACGCTGGCGCGCACCACCTTCCAGCGCTTCTTCCGCCGCTACTGGCGCCTGGGCGGGCTGAGCGGCACGCTGCACGAAGCGCGCGCAGAGCTGCGCGCCGTCTACGGCCTGCCGGTGCTGCGCCTGCCACGCGCCCAGCCGAGCCGGCTGCGCCGCCTGCCGCCGCGGGTGTTCGAGCGGCACGGCGAGATGCTCGCCGCCGCCGCGCAACGCGCCGCAGCCCTGGCGCGCGCCGGCCGGCCGGTGCTGGTGGGCGTGGACAGCGTGGCCGACGCCGACGCCGTGGCCCAGGCGCTGGCGCTGCAGGGCGCCGCGCACCGCGTGCTGCACGCGCTGCACGACGCCGACGAAGCGGCCATCGTCGCCGACGCCGGCCGAGCCGGCCGCATCACCGTGGCCACCCGCATGGCCGGCCGCGGCACCGACATCGCCTGCGACGCCGCCGCCCTGGCAGCGGGCGGTCTGCACGTGCTGTCGTGCCAGCGCAACCCCTCGCGCCGCATCGACCGCCAGCTCGCCGGCCGCGCCGCGCGCCGCGGCGAGCCGGGCAGCGTCGAGCAGTGGCTCGCCGCCGTGCAGGACTGCACGCCGCACGCCGCACGTGCCTCCACGCATCAAGCAGTTGCAGCGCCGGCCGATAACCGGACACGATGGACAGCATGCCCACCCCCCTTCCTGCGTGCGTGGCTGACGGCCGCTGCACACGCCTGGCAGCAACGAACGGCGGAGCGCCGCCGCACGGGCCTGCGCCGCGACCTGATGCGTCAGGAAGCGGCCTGGGACGCGCGGCTGGGCTTCGGCCTGCGCTGAGACCCGCGGGCGCCGCGCTGCTGGTGGCGCTGGCCGCCGGCGCGGCCTGGGCCGCGCCGCTGGCCGCACCCGCCAACGCGCCGGCCGCGACGGCGGCGCAGCAGCGGGCCGCGCTCGGCTGCCTGATCGAACCCGACCGCGTCGCCGACGTCGGCTCGCAGGTGGTCGGACTGGTCGAACAGCTGCATGCCGACCGCGGCGACCGCGTGCGCGCCGGCCAGACGCTGCTGGCGCTGCGTGCCGACGTCGAGCGCGCCACCGTCGGCGTTGCCGAGCGACGCGCCGCGGTCGACGCCGACGTGCGCGCCGCCGAAGCCAGCCTGGCGCTGGCGCTGCAGAAGGTCAAGCGCGCCGAAGCGCTGCTGGCGCAGGGCTTCGTCTCCGAACAGGCGCTGGAGCTGGCGCGTGCCGAACACGAGCTGGCCGCACAGAAGCTCAACCAGGTGGCGAGCCAGCGCGACATCTGGTCGCACGAGCGCCGCGTCGCCGAAGCCCAGCTCGCGCTGCGCACGGTGAAGAGCCCGTTCGACGGCGTCGTCGTCGAGCGCTTCGCCAACCCGGGCGAGCGCGTCGAGGAGCGGCCGGTGCTGCGCATCGCGTCGATCGACCCGCTGCGCGTCGAGCTGATGGTGCCGACGGCGCAGTACGGCCGCGTCAAGGTGGGCGACCGCCTGACCGTGCAGCCCGAGCTGCCGGGTGCCGAGCCGGTGCAGGCGACCGTGCGCCACGTCGACCGCGTGCTCGACGCGGCCAGCAACACCTTCCGCGTGCGCCTGGCGCTGCCCAACCCCGAACACCGCCTGCCCGCGGGCCTGCGCTGCCGCGCCGACTTGGCGAGCATCGTGCGCAGCGAACCCACGGCATCGGCCGCGCCGGTGCGCACGCCGTCGACCACGGCCACCACGGCAAGCCCTGCCGCCCCGGCCGCCACCACGGCCCCGGCCCCGCGCACGCCCGCTGCCGCCCACGCCGCGACCGGCACGGCGCGGCCCGTGACCGTGGCGCTGCAACCCGCAGGCCGTTGACGGGCCGGCGCATGCCCATGCCCGCCGCCCTGCGCCGGCTGCGCGTGGAGACGCTCGAGGAGCGCATCCTCCACAGCGCCGACCTGCTGCCGCTGACGCTGGGCAGCGACGCCGGCGTGGCGCTGCACGCGCCGCTGGCCGCCAGCACGCAGCCGCAGGCTTCGGCGCAGGCGGGCGTGGAACTCGTCTTCGTCGACACCCGGCTGGCCGACGCGGCGCGGCTCGAGGCCGACCTGGCGGCGCAGCGCGACGCCGGCCGGCGCATCGAGGTCATCGGCTACGGCGCCGGCGACGACGGCCTGGCGCTGATCTCGCGCACGCTCGCCGGGCGCAGCGACGTGGCCGCCGTGCACATCGTCGGCCATGGCGCGCAAGGCGCGCTGGACCTGGGCGCGGTGCGGCTCGACGCCGACACGCTGCTCGCGCGCGCCGCCGAAGTCGCGGCCTGGCGCGAGGTGCTGGCGCCGGGCGCCGACCTGCTGCTGTACGGCTGCGACGTCGCCGCCGGCAGCGGCGCCGCGCTGGTGGCCGACCTGGCGGCGCTGACCGGTGCCGACGTCGCCGCCTCCACCGACGCCACCGGCGGCACGCACGGCGACTGGACGCTGGAACACGCGCACGGAGCCATCGGCACCGCGCTCGCGCCGTCGGCGGCGCTGCAGCAGGGCTGGGGCGAAGCGCTGGCCATCGCCGTCGACGGCAGCAACAGCAACAAGAGCGGCGGCAACGTCGGCTCGATCAACTGGTCGCACAGCGTCGGCTCGGGCAGCGGGCGGTTGCTCGTCGTGCAGGTGGCCACCAACCACGTCGACGGCGCCAGCGCGGTCACCTACAACGGCCAGTCACTGACACGCCTGGCGCAGGCCGACAACACCAGCAAGGGCGTCAGCGCCGAGCTCTGGTACCTGGCGAACCCCACGGTGGGCAGCGGCACGGTGGAGGTGACGCTGGCGCGCGACATGCGCGTGGTGGCCGGCTCGATCGGCTTCACCGGCGTCTCCACCGCCGATCCGTTCGGCACGCCGGTCACCGGCATCAACGACACCGGCTCGCCGGCACTCGACGTGGCGGCAGCCAGCGGCGACCTGGTGATCGACTTCGTCGCCGCCAAGGACGTCAAGCAATTCAACCTGGGGGCCGGGCAGACGCAGCTGTGGAACGACAGCCAGGGCGATGGCGGCGGCGACATCTGGGCCATCTCAAGCCGGGAAGCCGGCGCAGCCACGGTGCGCATGTCGCACACGCTGTCGGCCGACGCCAACATGGGCGACGACGACAACACCCACTGGGCCGCGATCGCCGTGGCGGTCAAGCGCGCCAACGGCGCGCCGGTGATCACCAGCAACGGCGGCGGCGCCACCGCCGCGGTGACGGTCGACGAGAACACCACCGCGATCACGACGGTCAGCGCCAGCGATCCCGACGGCCATGCCGTCAGCTACACGATCGTCGGCGGTGCAGACGCCGCGAAGTTCAGCATCAACTCCACCAGTGGCGCGCTGCGCTTCGTGTCGGCGCCGAACTTCGAGGCGCCCACCGACGCCGGCGCCGACAACACCTATGTGGTGCAGGTGGCCGCCAGCGACGGCACGGCCAGCGACACCCAGACGATCACCGTGACGGTGACCAACGTGGACGAGGCGGCGACCGGCTCCGTGCTGGTGAGCGGCAGCGCCGTCGAGGACGCGACGCTCACCGCCGACGCCAGCGGCCTGGTCGACGCCGACGGCGTGCAGTCCCTGAGCCACCAGTGGCTGCGCAACGGCGTGGCCATCGCCGGCGCCACGGGCACGAGCTACACCCTGGGCGACGCCGACGTCGGCCAGAGCATCCGGGTGCGCGTGACGCTCACCGACCTGCTCGGCGTGGGCACCACGGTCACCAGCGCCGCCAAGGGCCCGATCGCGGCCGTGAACGACGCACCCACCGGCGCGCCGCTGATCGTGGGCAGCGCGGTGGAGGACGCCACGCTCGGCGTCGACACCACGTCGATCGCCGACGCCGACGGCCTGGGTGCCTTCACGTACCAGTGGCTGCGTGACGGCAGCGCCATCGCGGGCGCCACCGGCACCAGCTACACGCTGGGCGACGCCGACGTCGGCCGACAGATCCAGGTGCGCGTGAGCTACACCGACGGCCAGGGCTTCGCCAACCTGCTCACCAGCGCCGTCACCGCGGCCGTGGCCAACGTGGACGACGCGCCCACCGGCACGCCGGTGATCGTCGGCAGCGCCGCCGAGGATGCGACGCTGACGGCCGACGTGAGCGGCATCGCCGATGCCGACGGCCTGGGCGCCTTCAGCTACCAGTGGCTGCGCGGCGGCAGCGCCATCGCCGGCGCCACCGCGTCGAGCTACACGCTGGGCGACGCCGACGTCGGCGCCGCGATCAGCCTGCGCGTGGCCTACGTCGACGGCCACGGCACCGCCAACGTGCTCACCAGCGCCGCCACGGCCGCGGTCGCCAACGTCAACGACGCCCCCACCGGCGCGCCGGTGGTCAGCGGCAGCGCCGTCGAGGACGCGACGCTGACCGCCAACGTGAGCGGCATCGCCGACGCCGACGGCCTGGGCACCTTCAGCTACCAGTGGCTGCGCGACGGCAGCGCCATCGCCGGCGCCACCGGCAGCAGCTACACCTTGTCCGACGCCGACGTCGGCAGCGTCATCGCCGTGCGCGTGCGCTACACCGACGGCCACGGCCAGGCCGAGGTGCTGACGAGCGCCGCGACCGCCGCCGTCGCCCCGGTCAACGACCCCGGCACCGGCACGCCCACGATCAGCGGCATGGTGCGCGAAGGCCAGACGCTGAGCGCCGACGCCAGCACGCTGGCCGACGTCGACGGCCTGGGCACCTTCGCCTTCCAGTGGCTGCGCGACGGCAGCGCCATCGCCGGCGCCACGGGCACGAGCTACGTGCTGGTCGAGGACGACGTCGGCCATGCGATCTCGGTGCGCGTGAGCTACACCGACGGCCAGGGCCACGCCGAAGCGCGCACCAGCGCCGCCACGGCCGCCGTGGAGAACTTCAACGCCGCGCCCAGCGGCAGCATCGTGCTCATCGGCAGCGCGGTCGAGGACCAGACCCTGTCCTTCGACGCCAGCACCGTGGACGACGGCGACGGCATGGGCGCGACCACGGTGCAGTGGCTGCGCAACGGCGTCGCCATCGCCGGCGCCAGCGGCACCACCTACACCCTCGGCGACGCCGACGTCGGCGCGCGCATCAGCGTGCGGCTGACGTGGACCGACGGCCAGGGCAGCGCCGAATCGCTGACCAGCGCCGCATCGGCGATCGTCGCCAACGTCGACGATGCGCCGACCGGGGTGCCGCTGGTCGTCGGCAGCGCGACCGAAGATGCAACGCTAACTGCAAACGTGAGCGGCATCGCCGATGCCGACGGCCTGGGCACGTTCAGCTACCAGTGGCTGCGCGGCGGCAGCGTCATCGCCGGTGCGACAGGTGCGAGCTACGCCCTGGGCGATGCCGACGTGGGTGCCGCGATCAGCGTGCGCGTCAGCTACGTCGACGGCCACGGCACCGCCAACACGCTCACCAGCACCGCGACGGCGGCGGTGGCCAACCTCGACGATGCGCCGATCGGCGCGCCGCTAATCGTCGGCAGCGCGACCGAGGATGCGATGCTGACGGCCGACGTGGGCGGCATCGCCGATGCGGACGGCCTGGGCACGTTCAGCTACCAGTGGCTGCGCGGCGGCCATGTCGTCGCTGGCGCCACGGGCACGAGCTACACCCTGGGCGATGCCGACGTCGGCACCGCGATCAGCGTGCGCGTGAGCTACGTCGACGGCCATGGCACCGCCAACACGCTCACCAGCGCCGCGACCGCCGCAGTGGCGAACGTCGACGATGCGCCGACCGGCGCGCCGCTGATCGTCGGCAGCGCGACCGAGGATGCGACGCTGACGGCCGACGTGAGCGGTATCGCCGATGCGGACGGGCTGGGCACGTTCAGCTACCAATGGCTGCGCGGCGGCCAGGCCATCGCCGGTGCGACGGGCGCGAGCTACACGCTCGGCGACGCCGACGTGGGCGCGACGATCAGCGTGCGCGTGAGCTACGTCGATGGCCACGGCACCGCCAACACGCTCGCCAGCGCGGCCACTGCGGCGGTGGCCAACGTCGACGATCCGGCCACCGGTGCGCCGGTCATCGCCGGCCAGGCGGCCGAGGACGCGGTGCTGACGGCCGATCTGAGCGGCATCGCCGATGCCGACGGCCTGGGCACGTTCCAGCTGCAGTGGCTGCGCGACGGCGTGGCAGTCGCCGGGGCCACCGCGGCGACGTACACCCTGGGCGATGCCGACGTCGGCGCGCGCATCGGCCTGGTCGTGACGCACACCGACGCGCGGGGTGCGGTGTCGACGCTGACGGCGGCCGAGACATCGGCAGTGGCCAACGTCAACGATGCGCCGCAGGTGGGCCAGGCGCCGGCGGCGCAGCAGGGGATGGCCGGCACGGCGCTGGCCTTCGACATCCCCGCGTCCGCGTTCACCGACATCGACGTGGGCGACAGCCTCGCCTGGCAGGCCGGCAAGGCCGATGGCCAGCCGCTGCCGGCCTGGCTGCAGTTCGATGCCGCCACCCGGCGCTTCGCCGGCACGCCGGGCGCGGGCGACGTCGGCACGCTGGTGCTGCGGCTCACCGTCACCGATTCGGCGGGCGCATCGGCGCACGTGGACTTCGACGTCGAGGTGGCCGCCGCGCCAGCGCCGGCGCCCGAGCCGCCGCCACCGCCGCCGCCGCCTCCGCCGCCTCCACCGCCGCCCGCGCCGGCACCCGAGCCCGAACCGGCGCCGCCCGCACCGGCCCCGGCACCCGAACCGCCGCCACCCCCGGCGCCGACGCCGGCACCGCCGCCCGAGACGCCGCCGCCCGCACCGGCCGAAGAGCCGGCGCCGGCGCCCAAGCCCGCCCCGGCCGAGGCACCCGCGCCGGCCGCGCCCGTGGCCGAGGCCGAGCCGGCCGCGACGCCTGCCGAGCCGGCGGTGCCGCCGGCGCCGCCCGAAGCGCCGGCCGAGGTGCTGGCGCCGCCGCCGACGTTCGTCGCCGGTCCGCCGGTTGCGCCGCCACCGCCGCCGGTGACGCAGGCCGCGCCGACGCGCACGCCGGCGCCGGTGAACGGCGACCAGCTGCTCGCGCCGGCGCTGCTGGCGCAGTTCCAGGCGCTGGAAGGCTCGGCCGCCGCGGCCTGGTCGGGCGCCGAGCTGGAGATGCTGCGCCGCTTCGAGGAGCTGCAGCGCCAGATGAACGCCAGCGCCGAACTGCGCACGCAGGTCGTGGCCTCCACCGCCGCGGTCACGGGCGGCCTGTCGGTCGGCTACGTGATCTGGCTGGTGCGCGGCGGCGTGCTGATGAGCTCGATGCTGTCGGCGCTGCCGGCCTGGCAGCTCGTCGACCCGCTGCCCGTGCTGACCGCCGCCTCGCGCCGCGGCGCCGCGGCCGGTGCCGACGACGACGCCGGCAGCGGCGGTCACGCCGACGGCGAAGGCGACGATGTCGAACGCCTGTTCGCGGCGCGTGGCGACGCCGGCCACGCCGCAGGCAGCAGCCACGACGCGGGCCCGCGCCACGCCACGGATGCAACACCCGGCGCCGCCGCCCACGCCGCGCCGGTCAAGACCGCGCCGCCGGCGCCGAAAGAGACGCTGGAGACCCCTGCATGAGCCCGCCGCCGCGCCGCATCCTCGGCCGCCTGTCGACCCCGCTGCACCTGGCCCTCGGGCTGGGCGGGCTTGCCGTCGGCGTGGTGCTGGCCGCCAGCGCGCTCGGCCTCGTGCCCGACGCCGACCAGGCCGCGCGCCGCCACCGCGCCACGCTCGCCGAGACGCTGGCGCTGACGATCTCGCCCCAGCTCGACACCACCGACGCCGCGGCACTGCGCGGCGTGCTGGCCACGGTGCAGGCGCGCCAGCCCGAGCTGCGCTCGGTGGGCGTGCGCGCCGCCGACGGTGCGCTGCTGCTGGACGTCGACGGCCATGCCGCGTGCTGGCCGGCCGACACCGCCGCCGCCGGCAGCGACAGCCACGTCGCCGTGCCGCTGCTGCAGGGCAACGCCGAATGGGGCCGGGTCGAGCTGTGCTTCACCCCGCTGCGGGCCACCACCGGCATCGCCGGCCTGGTGCACGACCCGGCGCTGCGCCTGGCCGGCTTCGTCTTCGCCATGGGCGTGTTCGGCTTCTGGTTCTACCTGCGGCGCATGCTGCGCGAGCTGGATCCGTCGCGCGCCGTGCCGCCGCGCGTGCGCGCCGCCTACGACACGCTCACCGAAGGGCTGCTGGTGCTGGACCGCGCCGGCCGCATCGTGCTGGCCAACCGCTCCACCGGCGCGCTGCTCGGCGTCGACGAAGGCGCGCTCGTGGGGCGCTCGCCATCGGCCTTCCCCTGGCAGCAGCCCGACGGCGCGGCGCTGGCCGCAGCCGAGCTGCCATGGCAGCAGGCGCTGTCGGACGCGGCGCCGCAGCGTGACCGCCACCTGCACTTCGCGCGCGCCGACGGCGCACGCTTCTCGCTGCGCGCCAACTGCTCGCCGATCGGCGACGACAAGGGCCGGCTGCAGGCGCTGGTGGTGAGCTTCCAGGACGTGACCGAGCTCGAGCAGCGCGGCGAAGCGCTGCGCGTGGCCAAGGAACAGGCCGACGCCGCCAACCAGGCCAAGAGCCAGTTCCTGGCCAACATGAGCCACGAGATCCGCACGCCGATGAACGCCATCCTCGGCTTCACCGACGTGCTGCGCCGCTCGCGCCTGGCCAGCGTGCATGGCGACGCCGCGCGCCACCTGGAGATCATCCATTCCAGCGGCCAGCACCTGCTGGAGCTGATCAACGACATCCTCGACCTGAGCAAGGTGGAATCGGGCCGGCTCGAGGCCGAGCGCGTGCCCATCGCGCCGCACCGCGTGGTGCACGACGTGATGGCGACGCTGGCCGAGCGTGCCGCGGCCAAGGGCCTGGCGCTCGAGACGACGTTCGCCGGGCCGCTGCCGGCGCTGATCGACGGCGATGCCGGCCGGCTGCGGCAGATCGTCACCAACCTCGTCGGCAACGCCATCAAGTTCACCGAGCGCGGCGGCGTCACGGTCGACGCGCGGCTCGATGGCGGGCACTACGTCATCGACGTGCGCGACACCGGCATCGGCATCGCCGCCGACAAGCTCGACGCGGTGTTCGAGCCCTTCGTGCAGGCCGAAGCCTCCACCACGCGCCGCTTCGGCGGCACGGGGCTGGGCCTGACCATCAGCCGCGGCTTCGCCCGCGCGATGGGCGGCGACATCACCATCGCCAGCACGCCCGGCGTGGGCACCACCTTCAGCGTGCGACTGCCGCTGGGCGCCAGCGGCGAGAAGGCCGAGCGCCTGGCGCCCGAGACGCTGGCGCGCCGCGACGCCGCGGCGCCCGCGGCCGGCGGCCAGCAATGGCGCTTCTCGCCGCGCCGCGTGCTGGTGGCCGACGACGGCGAGCACAACCGCGGCCTGGTGCGGCTGCTGCTCGAGGAAGTGGGCCTGGTCGTCGAGGAAGCGAGCAACGGCCGCGAGGCGGTGGACCGCGTCGCCGCCGGCGGCATCGACCTCGTGCTGATGGACATGCAGATGCCCGAGATGGACGGTGCCACGGCCACGCGCACGCTGCGCGACGCCGGCTGCACGCTGCCCATCGTGGCGCTGACGGCCAACGCCATGAAGGGCTTCGAGGCCGAACTCGACGCAGCCGGCTTCAGCGGCTTCCAGACCAAGCCCATCGACCGCGAGGCGCTGATGGCCGAGCTGGCGGCACGGCTCGGCGGCGAACGGGTTGCGGCCGACGCGGCCTCGCCGGATGCGGCCGCGGCCGAGCTGCCGCCGGCCACGGACGACGCAACGCCCATCGTCTCGCGTCTGGCAGCCCACCCGCGCCTGGCGCGGCTCATCGGCGGCTTCGTCGGCGAGTTCGCCAACCGGCGCGCGCGCATGCACGCCGCGCTCGACGCCGGCGACCTGGCCGAGCTGGCGGCGCTGGCGCACTGGCTCAAGGGCTCGGGCGGCAGCCTGGGCTTCGACGACCTGTTCGAGCCGGCCAAGGCGCTGGAGGAAGCGGCCAAGGCGGGTGACGCCGCCGCCGCCGCCGCGGCGCTGCACCAGGTCGACATGCTGGGCGCGCGCATCGACCGCGGCCTGGCGGCGCGCGAACCCGAGGCCGTGGCATGAAGAGCGACGCCTGGAGCGAGCTGCTGCAGGCCGAGGCGCGCGGCGCCGACGCCGCGGCGCAGCCGGCGCGCTCGCCGCTGCTCGACGTGAAGGTGATGATGGTCGACGACGAGCCGCTGATGACGGCGCTCATCCAGACCCACCTCGAGGACGCCGGCTACACCAACTTCGCCGCCTGCCACGACCCGCTGGCGGCGCTGGACCGGCTGCGCGCCGAGCGCCCCGGCGTGCTGCTGCTCGACCTGATGATGCCGGGGCTCTCAGGCTTCGACGTGCTGGCGGCGATGCGCGCCGACGCCGAGCTGCGCTACCTGCCGGTGATCGTGCTCACCGCGGCTTCGGGCGCCGAGGCCAAGCTGCGCGCGCTGCGCCTGGGCGCGACCGACTTCCTCTCCAAGCCGGTGGACGAGAGCGAGCTCGTGCTGCGGGTGCGCAACACGCTGGCCTTCCAGCAGTACGCCGACCGCGCGCTCAACCACGACCCGGTGACCGACCTGGCCAACGAGCGCCTGTTCGCGCGCGCGGTGCAGGCCGCGCTGCACGGCGCCGGCCAGTCCGCGCCGGGGCTGGCGCTGTTCAGCATCGAGCTGCCCGAAGGCCGCGTGCTGCGCGAGAGCTTCGGCCAGCGTGTGGCCGACGAGCTGGCCTGCATCACCGCCGAGCGGCTGCGCCACTTCGAAGCCACGCTGGTGCGCGAGCGCCTCACCTCGGTGGGCGACGGCCGCCTGCCGCGTGTCGCCCGCCTGGGCGCCGACCAGTACGGCCTGCTCGTCGACGGCGCCGAGCACGTGCGCCTGGTCGAGGCGATCGCCAAGCGGCTGCACCACGCGCTGGCGCTGCCCACGCCGCTGTCGGTGCACGAGGTGCTGCCGTCGGCGTGCATCGGCGTGGCGCTGGCGCCCAACGACGGCTGCACCGCCGAGACGCTGCGCAAGAGCGCCGACCTCGCCGCCGGCCACGCGCGCCAGAGCGGCAGCCTGTCGGTGATGTTCGCCAGCGAGGAACTCAACGTCGCCTCGCTGCAGCGCCTGACGCTGGGCGCGCAGCTGCGCGGCGCCGCCGCGCGCGGCGAACTGCGGCTGCACTACCAGCCCAAGGTGGACCTGGCCACCGGCCGCGTGATCGGCGCCGAGGCGCTGGTGCGCTGGCAGCACCCCGAGCACGGCCTGATGCCGCCGTCGCGCTTCATCCCCATGGCCGAGGAGACCGGCGCCATCGCCGCCATCGGCGAATGGGTCATCGCCCAGGCCTGCCGCGACGCCGCGGGATGGGCCGCGGCCGGCGTCCGCGGGCTGCGCGTGGCGGTGAACGTGGCACGGCCGCAGTTCCAGCCGGGGTTGGACGCGCTGCTGCGCGAGGCGCTGTTCGACGCCGGCCTGGCCCCGTCCGCGCTGGTGCTCGAGGTGACCGAGTCGATGCTGATGGACGACGCCGAAGGCTCGCGCGCGCTGATGGCGCAGCTGCGCGCGTTGGGCGTGCAGCTGTCGATCGACGACTTCGGCACCGGTTATTCGTCGCTGGGCTATCTGAAGCGCTTCCCGATCGACGAGCTGAAGATCGACCGTTCGTTCATCACCGACCTGCCCGGCGGCCGCGCCGACACCGCCATCGCGCAGGCCGTGGTGCAGCTGGGCCACAGCCTGGGCCTGAACGTCATCGCCGAAGGCGTGGAGACCGCGGCGCAGCGCGACTGCCTGGCGGCGATGGGCTGCGACGCCTACCAGGGCTATCTGTTCAGCCGCCCGGTGCCGGGCGACGCCTGGCTGGCGCTGCTGGCCGGCCAGCAGGCCGGCGGCGGCTGACGCGCGGCGGCGCGGTGGCGCGGCGGCGCGGCGTCGTCAAGCGGTCGCGATCCAGCCTTCCACCGCGTCCACGTCGGCCGGCACGCCGCCGTGCGGGCGCGTGCTGCCCCAGGCGGCCTGCATCAGACACAACGCCGCATCGAGCCGGTCGCCGCTGGCGTCGTCGACCAGCGCCTCGCGCTGGGCGTGCGTCAGCTTCAGCCGCAGGCCCAGCCGGGTGCGGCCCTGCTCGAGCGCGTCGACGATGTCCTTGCGGGCGATCAGCCGGTCCGGCGCGGTGCTGTTCTTGTACGAGCGCCGGCCGATCAGCTCGAAGGCCAGCAGCCCGGGATAACCTTCGAGCGCGATGCGCGCCGGGTCGCCCGGCACCCGCCGCGGCACGCTGGCGCCCGAGGCGACGATGCGCGCGAAGCCTTCGTAGTACATCAGCCCCACCGGCACGTAGCGCGTCTGCAGCGGGCTCGACGAGGTGATGCCGGGCACCGCGCCGTCGGTCCTGCGGTGGATCAGGCGCTGCCCGGGCGGCCGATGATTGCCCCATTGGTCGATGAGCGCTCGGAAGGCCATGCGCGTGGGGCAGCGCCGGTGCACCTCGGCGATCACCGCCGCGGCGCTGTCGCCGAGCTGCAGCGCATCGACGAAGGTGCGCGGCAGGCCGAAGGGAAAGTCGAACGCCCCGCACCACGGCCCGGGCTGCGCCAGCAGCGCCTCGAAGCCGGCCAGGGTGTCGATGGCATCGGCGCCGTCGTAGCGCAGCACGCGGCCGGCGAGCGTGCCGCGCGCCACCGTGATGGGCTTGCGCCGCGACGGTGCGCAGCTGAAGTCCACGCCGAGAAGCCGCATGCGGTGTGCCGGAGCGCCGCCCTCGTCCGCCGGCCCGGTCAGGCCTTGAGCTTGTAGCCGGTGCGGAACATCCAGGCCACCACGCCCAGCGCCATCAGCAGGAACGCGCACGTCATGCCGATGCTCGCGACCAGGCTCACGTCGCCCTGCCCGTAGAAGCTCCAGCGGAAGCCGCTCACGAGGTAGACCACCGGGTTCAGCAGCGCCACCTGCTGCCACACGCCGGGCAGCATGTCGATGGAATAGAACGTGCCGCCCAGGAACGTGAGCGGCGTGATGATCAGCAGCGGAATGACCTGCAGCTTCTCGAAGTTGTCGGCCCACACGCCGATGGCGAAGCCGATGAGGCTGAAGGTGACGGCGGTGAGCACCAGGAACAGCAGCATCCACACCGGATGCGCCACGTGCAGCGGCACGAACAGCGCCGCGGTGGCCAGGATGATCAGCCCGAGCATCACGCTCTTGGTCGCGGCGGCGCCGACGTAGGCCAGCACCGCCTCCAGCGGCGAGACGGGCGCGGACAGCAGCTCGTAGATCGTGCCCGAGAAGCGCGGGAAGTAGATGCCGAAGCTGGCGTTGGACACGCTCTGCGTCAGCAGGCTCAGCATGATGAGCCCGGGCACGATGAAGGCGCCGTAGCTCACGCCGCCCACCTCGGGGATGCGGCTGCCGATGGCCGCGCCGAAGACGATGAAGTAGAGCGACGTCGACAGCACCGGCGAGACGATGCTCTGCATCAGCGTGCGCCGCGTGCGTGCCATCTCGAAGGCGTAGATCGCCTGCACGGCGTGGCGGTTGAAGCTCATGGCGCCGTCGCCTCCTTCGCTGCTTCGTCCGTCCCCTCGCCGGTCGCTGCCGCTGTCGCACCCTGCCCAGGCGGCGCGCGGCGCAGGAGGCCGACGAAGATGTCCTCGAGCGAGCTTTCGGCGGTGTGCAGGTCCTTCACCGCGATGCCTTCGGCGTGCAGCGCGGCCAGCAGCGCCGGGATGCCGTTGTCCCCGGCCGTGGCGTCGTAGCGGTGCACCAGCGCCAGCCCATCGGACGCCAGCGCGAGGCCGCGCGACGCCAGCGCCTCGGGCAGCGCGGCCACGGGCTGCTGCAAGGCGATGGTGAGCGTCTTCTGTCCCAGCTTGCGCATCAGTTCGGCCTTGCCGTCCACCAGCACCAGCCGGCCGTGGTCGATGACGCCGATGCGGTCGGCCATCTCCTCGGCTTCCTCGATGTAGTGCGTGGTCAGGATGACGGTGACACCGCCTTCACGCAGCTGCCGCACCAGGCGCCACATGTCGCGGCGCAGCTCGACGTCGACGCCGGCGGTGGGCTCGTCGAGGAACAGCAGCCGAGGCTCGTGCGACAACGCCTTGGCGATGAGCAGCCGGCGCTTCATGCCGCCCGACAGCGTCATGATCCGGGCGTCCTTCTTGTTCCACAGCGACAGGCTCTTCAGCACCTGCTCGATGTGCGCCGGGTTCGGCGCCAGGCCGAAAAGGCCGCGGCTGAAGCTGACCGTGTCCCACACCGATTCGAAGGCGTCGGTGGTCAGCTCCTGCGGCACCAGGCCGATGCGCGACCGCGCCGCGCGCCAGTCGCGCACGATGTCGTGGCCGTCCACGGTGACGCTGCCCTCGCTGGCCCTGACGATGCCGCAGACGATGCCGATGAGCGTCGTCTTGCCCGCGCCGTTGGGACCCAGCAGGGCGAAGATCTCGCCGCGCCGGATGTCGAGGTCCACACCCTGCAGCGCGCGCTGCCCGGAGGCGTAGGTCTTGCCCAGGCCGCGGATGGCGAGGATGGTGTCGGCTGGCGCGGGTGGCGGCATGGGCGGCGAGGATAGCGGCGCCTGCACGGCGCTGCCGGCGTCGGGCCGCCGCGCCCCGCCGCAGCTTCCCTGCAAACGTCCCTGCCGCGGCATCGCCCCGCGCCCGCCGGCATCATGGCCGCCATGATCCCGCCACTGTCCGTCCTCGACCTCGCGCCCATCGTGGCCGGCAGCACCGCGGCGCAGGCGCTGGCCCACACGCTGGACCTCGCGCGCCATGCCGAAGCCTGGGGTTACCGCCGCTACTGGCTGGCCGAGCACCACAACATGGACGGCGTGGCCAGTTCGGCCACCGCGGTGCTGGTGGGTTACGTGGCCGCGGGCACCGAACGCATCCGCGTCGGCAGCGGCGGCGTGATGCTGCCCAACCATGCGCCGCTGGTCATCGCCGAGCAGTTCGGCACGCTGGCCACGCTGTACCCCCGGCGCATCGACTTGGGCCTGGGCCGCGCGCCCGGCACCGACCGCCTCACCATGCGCGCGCTGCGCCGCCACGTGGCGGCCAGCGACGAGGAAGAGGGCTTTCCGCGCGACGTGCTGGAGCTGATCGCCTACCTGGGCGAGCCGCGTGGCGACATGCCGGTGCGCGCCATCCCCGGCACCGGCACGCGGGTGCCGGTGTGGCTGCTGGGCTCGAGCCTCTACAGCGCGCAGCTCGCCGCGCACCTGGGGCTGCCCTTCGCCTTCGCCTCGCACTTCGCGCCCGACCTGCTGGACCAGGCGCTCGAGATCTACCGCGCCACCTACCGCCCGTCGGCCGAGTGGCCCGCGCCGCATGCGATGGTGGGCGTCAACGTCGTGTGCGCCGACACCGACGCCGAAGCCGCGTTCCTGTTCACGTCGATCCAGCAGCGCTTCCTGGGCATGCAGCAGGGCCGGCGCGGCCCGCTGCCCGAGCCCATCCTGCCCGAGCACCTCGAGCGCCTGTGGAGCCCGCAGGAGAAGGCCGGCGTGATGCGCATGCTGGCCGCCAGCGCCTGCGGGTCGCCGGCCAGCGTGAAGGCGCAGCTCGAAGCGATCGTGGCGCGCACCCAGGCCGACGAGCTCATCGTCGCCGGCGCGGTGCACGCGCACGCGGCGCGGCTGCGCTCCTACGAGCTGCTGGCGCAGCTGCGCGACGGCGCGCCGGATCAGGCGAGCACGAAGGCCAGCGCGTCGGCGTAGGCCTGCGGCACGATGCCGCCGTGGGTGCCGGTGTAGGCCTGCTCCCGCCACGTCAGCCCGGTGTAGCCGCGCAGGCCCAGCAGCTGGGCGAACGTCGTGTTGGCCTGGGCGTTGCCCTGGCTGGCGTGCGACAGGTGCAGGCGCACGGGCAGCGTGGCCTGCAGGGTGCGGTAGTCCGCTTCCCAGCCGTACACCGCGTCGGGCATGCAGCCGATGGAGGCATCGCAGCTCACGTAGGCCGAGAAGGCGTGCTGCCCCGCGCGCTGCGCGAACATCGCGTAGAGCACGAAGCTGCCGCCGTGCGAATGGCCGAGCAGCGCGCGCCGCGCCGGGTCGCCGCCCAGCTGCGCCTGCACGTCGGGCAGCAGCTCGGTGCGCAGGAAGTCGAAGAACGCGGCGTGGCCGCCGCCGCCCGTCGTGCAGACGTTGGCCGGCACGTAGTCGCGGTTTCGCAGCGCCCCCAGGTTGCCGATGGCGACGACGATGAACGGCCGCGCCGCGCCCGCCGACAGCGCCACCAGGGTGTCGAACCAGCTGTCGCCGTCGAGCGCGAAGACCACCGGCATCGCCGCGCGGTCACCCACGGCCGGCACGTGCACGCGCAGCGGATAGGTGGTGCCGGTGCGCGCCGAGGTGTAGCTGGCGAACCCCGGCCCGGGGCCGCCGGTCAACGGTGTCGCGGCGCCGTCGCCGCCGCCACTGCCACCACCGCCGCCGCAGCCGGCGAGCGGCGCGATCCACGGGGTGGCCAGGGCCAGCAGCAGGGAGCGGCGCGCGCGGTCGGTCATCGGCGCGCATCGTAAGGCGCCGGCCGGCGCGCGCGGCGAGAATCGCCGCATGCACCCGAGCAACCCCGTCCTCGTCGAAGCGCTGCGCGGCAGCCATGTCGAATCGTTCCACCGCGGCGCGTATGCCGTCGTCGATGCCGACGGCCACGTCGTGCAGCAGGCCGGCGACATCGACCGGCCGGTGTTCCCACGCTCGGCGGTGAAGGGCCTTCAGGCGCTGCCGCTGGTGGCCAGCGGCGCCGCGGAGCGCTTCGGCCTCACCGATGCCGAGCTGGCGCTGGCCTGCGCCTCGCACCGCGGCGAGCCGGGGCACGCCGACACCGCCGCCGGCATGCTGGCCAAGGCCGGCCTCGACGACAGCGCGCTCGAGTGTGGTGCCCACTGGCCCTACGGCGAGGACGCCACGCGCGCGCTGGCGCACGAAGGCCGGTCGCCGAGCGCGCTGCACAACAACTGCTCGGGCAAGCACTCGGGCTTCGCCTGCCTGGGCTGCCTGATGGCGATCCACGCCGGCGCCGAACCGCGCGCCTTCCTGCGCGGCTATGTCAAGCCCGACCACCCGGTGATGCGCGAGGTGACGGCGGCCATCGAGGCGGCCACGGGCTGCGACCTCTCGGCCGCACCCGCGGCCACCGACGGCTGCTCGATCCCCACCTACGCCGTGCCGCTGCGCCAGCTGGCGCACGGCTTCGCGCGCTTCGGCACCGGCATCGGGCTGTCAGCAGGGCATGCCGCCGCGGCGCGGCGCCTGCGCGAGGCGGTCGCGGCCTCGCCGTGGCACGTGGCGGGCACCGGCCGCTTCGACACCCACGTGATGCAGCACTACGGCGCGCGCCTGTTCTGCAAGGTCGGCGCCGAAGGCATGTACTGCGCCACGCTGCCCGAGCAGGGCCTGGGCATCGCCATCAAGATGGACGACGGCAACACCGCACGCGCCTGCGAGGTGGTGATGGGCGCGCTCGTCCACCGCCTGCTGCCGCCGCGCGACGACGCCGACGCCGCGTTCGCCCGGCGCCTGACCGAAGTGCCGCTCGTCAACTGGAACGGGATCGAGGTCGGCCGGCTGCGCAGCGCCGCGCCTTGACGCCGAGCGCGCCCAGGCCCAGCAGCCACAACGCCGGGGTGGCGGGTTCGGGCACCGGGCTGACGTCGAACGTGAGCGTGCCCGACAGCCACCGGCCTTCGACGACGCCGGGGCCGAAGTCCTTGTACGTCTCGCTGAACTCGATGCGCAGCACGCCGTCGGCGTCGACCGACAGGCCGAGACCCGCCAGGTCGATGCTGCCGCTGTAGCTGGCCGCGCCGCTGAAGGCATCGCCTTCGCCCGGCGCGAAGGCCAGCATGTCGAGACCGCTGCCGGGGCCGAAGGCCACCTGCATCTCGTGCCGCGTGCTCGGCGCCAGCGCGTCCAGCGTCACCGACCAGCTCACGCCGGTGAGCAGGCCGTGCGCGCCGACATCGACCGTGAGCACCGTGTTGCCGGCCTCGCCGGGCAGGTCGATGCTCTGGGCACCGGCGACGTCGACGATGAACGTGGCGGCGTGCACCGCCGGCGCGGCGAGTGCCGCCGTGACGGCGGCGGCCGCGAGCAGGCCGCGGATCGGACCGAAGGTGGATGACATGGCGGTTCCCCCGTTCACTTGTTGCCGGTGGTGGCGGTGGTGCCGGCGGGGCGCACGACGAACACCACCGCGGTGCGCGCCGGCACGCTGAAGGCGCCGGTGCCCGCGTCGAACGTCGCCTGGCGCGCCCGCTGGTCGGCCGCGCCCGCGGCGGCGTGCACCGGGTGCAGCTCCAGCGGCCGGCCGGCCAGCGCCGGCAGGGTCAGCTGCTTGGCCGTCTTGTCGACGTTGATCAGGTACACCAGCTCGTCGAAGTTGGCGCCCGGGTAGCCCACGCCGTTGAGTCGCCCGACCAGCACCGTGGGCTCCTGCGCCGAGCCGGTGTTGAGGAAGCTCAGGCGCTGCTTGATGTCCTCGGCCGTGCGCAGGCGCAGCAGGGTGCTGCTCTTCCTGATCTTCAGCAGGTCGAGGAAGGCGTCGCGCGTCCAGCCGATCTCGCTGGCGGTCGGCTTGATCAGCGGGTTGGCCAGCAGTGGCCGCGCGAGGTTCCAGTTGTCGCCGTTGTCGCGCGACGGTGGCAGGCCGACGCCGAAGTTGTTGTCGGCGAACGTCCAATCGAGCTTGTTGAACCAGTCGCCGCTGTCGTAGCTGTTGCGGTCCAGGCTCTTGCTGCGCAGCGCCTCCGTGCCGGCGTGGAAGTACGCCACGCCCTGGCTGAAGGCGTTGATCGCGTTGGCCAGGATCTGCACCCGCGCCCGATCCTCGCGCGAGGTGGCGGTGGGCAGGCGGAAGGCGTTGTTGTCGAACAGCGTCAGGTTGTCGTGGTTCTCGACGTAGTTCACCACCTCGCCCGGCTCCAGCACCCAGCCGGCCGGGATGCCGCCGACATCGATCTGCTCCAGGCGCAGGTTGGCGTCCCAGCTCGTCTGCATCTGAAAGCTGCGGATCGAACCCGCCAGCGCGGCCTTGATGCGGTCGGCCATCCACATCAGTTCACCGCGGCTCTGGTTGCCGTTGTGGCCGTTGGGGTCGTAGTGGAAGCCGTTGACGTAGCCCTGGTTGGCGACGAGCGCCTGCCCCGAGTCGCAGCAGCCCCCGCCACGCACCGCGTCGCGGATCAGCGGGTTGAAGCTGCCGATGCCCGAGCCGTTGAGGCTCAGCATCTCGGCCTGCACGAAGCGCGCGCCGTTGGCCACCTCGCCGAAGTTCCAGCCTTCGCCGACGATCTGCACCGGCCGGCCGGCCGCCGCCTCGACGCGCGCCTTCAGCTGCTCCATCACCGAGCGCGGGTGGTGGCCCATGATGTCGAAGCGCAGCGAGCTGATGCGGTAGTCGCGCACCCAGGTGACGGCCGAGTCGATCATCAGCTTGGCCATCATCCGGTTCTCGGACGCGGTGTTCTCGCAGCACGTCGACCGCTCGATGCCGCCGCTGGCGTTGTAGCGGAAGTAGTAATGCGGCACGACCTTGTCGAGGACCGAGGTGGCGTTCTGGCCCGACGAGGTGGTGTGGTTGTAGACCACGTCCATGCCCACGCGCAGCCCGGCGGCGTTGAGCGCGAGCACCATCTGCCGGAACTCGAGCACGCGCGCCACCGGGTCGGCCGCGGTGCTGGCGTAGCTGCCGTCGGGCGTGGTGAAGTGGTGCGGGTCGTAGCCCCAGTTGAAGCAGTCGTTGCTCGCGGTGGCGGCCACCGTGGCCTGCTGCGATTCGCTGTCGGGCGCACCGCTCGGCGCGGGCGTCACGCAGCTCTTCTCGCCGACGCTCGCGATGTCGAACACCGGCAGCAGGTGCACGTCGGTCAGGCCCGCGGCGGCCAGCGCGGCGAGGTGGCGCATGCCGTTGCTCTGGCGCTCGGTGAACGCCAGGTACTTGCCGCGCTTGGACGCCGGCACCGTGGCGTCGTTCACCGAGAAGTCGCGCACGTGCAGCTCGTAGATGCTCAGGTCCGACGGCGCGTTCACCGTGGCCGGCGGCGCACCCGCGTCCCAGCCCGCGGGCTTGGTCGCAGCCGCGTTCAGGTCCATCACCACGCTCTGCTGGCCGCCCATCGTCAGGCCCAGCGAGTACGGGTCGGTGACGAGGTTGCGCACCACGCCCACGCCGCGCACGAACACCTGCACCTGGAAGCGGTAGGTGGCGCCGTGCAGGCTGCCCGGCTTGACCAGGCTCCACACGCCGGTGGCCGCGTCGCGCACCATCGCCTCGGTGGTCGTGCGGGTGACCGGCGAGTTCGGGCTCGGCCGCGTGGTCAGCTGCAGCGACACGGCCTGTGCCGTCGGCGCCCACACCTTGAAGCTCGTCTGGCCGTTGGCGACGACGGCGCCCAGGTCGGGCACCTGCTCGGCCGCGGCATACAGGTCGTCCAGCGCACCGGCGATCTGCGCCGTGGTCGCGTTCTGCACCTTGCCCTGGGCGTCTTCCTGCACCAGCACCAGCTGCTGCTGGTGCAGCGACGGCAGGCGCGCCAGGTCGGCGTCGCGCACCTTGAACACCGTGCCGCTGCCGATGTGGCTGAAGCGGCGCAGGTCGGCGATGGGCAGCGTGCCGGTGTAGGCGTCCAGCGTGATGAAACCGTCCGCGCCCTGCACCGGCGCATCGAGCCCGACGCTGATCTGGCCCGTGGCCGAGTGGTACAGGCGCACCGGGCCCGAGGTGGCCAGGCCCGACCAGCGCACGTGGCGACGATCCAGCCAGGCCGCGCGCGCGTCGGTGCTGGAGACGCGGCGCAGGTCGGGCGGCGCCAGGTGCACGGTGGCGTCGCGCTCCACCAGCCAGACATGGCCCACCTGGTTGGCGATGGTCAGCGCCGCGTATTCGACGCGGATGTTGTCCGGCCGCCCGTCCTTGTCGTTCTCGTTGGGCGGCATGCCGTGGATGATGAATTCCAGCCCGCGCCGGTTGGCGTCGCCCTGCGGGTTGAGCACGGGGATGTCGAACACCACCTCGCCGTCACCCACGGTGTAGCCCGGCATCGCCGACAGCGGCACCGGCTGGTTCCAGATGTCGATGGCCATGCCCGCCGGCAGGCGCGAGACGTCGAGCCCGCTGCCGTTCCACAGGTGCAGGCCCCAGGCGTTGTAGGCGCCGTCGAAGCGCTTGTAGTGCACCCGCACCGTCTTGATGTCGGGCACCGGCAGCGCCAGCGGATTGCTCGTGTAGTTGGTGCTGTCGCCCTGCAGGCGCCAGATCACGTTGGCGCCAGACTGCAGCACGTAGCTCTGGTCGGCGCCGCCGTTGTCCTTGTCGTCGCCCTTGTGGAACAGGAAGCCGACCGTGCCGCTGCCCGAGGCCAGCGGCACGTCGTAGTACACGCCGAAGTCGTCGCTGCCGCTCGGGTTCCAACCGGCGTTCCAGTTGGGGCTCTGCGCCGCGTTCCAGGTGTGGATCTGCCAGCCGGCGTAGTTGCCGTCGGCGCGCCGGTAGTGCACGCGCAGCGAGGTGGCCGGCTCGCCGGGCGTGGCCACGGCCGCGATGCGGGCGCGCGCGCTCGGCGGTGGCGGGGGCACGCCGTTGAGCAGCTCGACAGCGGCACCCGCGGCAGCGGCCGCGGCCGTGGCGTCGGCCTCCTGCGCCTGGGCCTGCGACAGCGGTGCATCCGCACCACCCCCGCCGCCGCAGCCGGTGAGCACCGTGCCCAGGCCGAGCGCGAGCGCACCGACCCAACGCCGCGCCAGCCGCGCGAACCCCATTCCCGATGCCTTCATCACGCCTGCCTCCGTCGAGAGCGGCGGATGCTAGTGAAGCAAAACTACATCCGGAAGTTCGGGGAATCCCGGTCCCGCGAATGCAGTGGGGGTGCGAGCCGTGCGCATCGTCCTTGCTGCGAAACGCGGAGCGGCGCGCGCCACGTTCTGCCGGATGTAGTATTCCTTCATTGACGCGGCTGCCATCACACGTGGCGCGGTGCAGTGCGCCGCACGCCCAGCGCGCCTCACCACTGCCTGCCACGCGGGCTGTCGGCCGCCGGTTTCGACACGATGCCGGCGGCGCGGGATGCGAACGAACCGGTGCCGTATGCCCGGCGCACAATGCCGCGATCCAGGGCACACGCACCGTGCAGCCCGCTCCTCAGGACCCCCACCATGACCCTGCAGCCCCGCCACCTGCTCAACGAAGAACCCGAACACGAACCCGCGCCGGCCTTCACCGGCGAGGCCCGCACCTCGTTCCTGGAAGAGAAGGCGTTCAAGTCGCGCACCATCCTGCTGTTCGGCGAAGTGAGCGACAAGTCGGCCGCCGACATCGCGCGCCGGCTGATCGCGCTGGATGCCGAGAGCAACGACCCGATCGACATGCTCGTGTCGTCGCCGGGCGGCCACCTCGAATCGGGCGAGGCGGTGCACGACATCATCCGGTTCATCGGCGCGCCGGTGAACATGATCGGCACCGGCTGGGTCGGCAGCGCCGCCACGCACGTCTACCTCGCCGTGCCCAAGGAGCGCCGCGTGTGCCTGCCCAACACGCGCTTCCTGATCCACCAGCCCACCGGCCGTGCCGGCGGCCCGGCAAGCGACATCGCGATCCACGCGCAGGAGATCATCAAGGCGCGGCAGCGCATCGCCCAGACGATCGCGCGCGAGACGGGCAAGCCGATCGAGACCGTGCTCGTCGACATCGAGCGCGACCGGTGGCTCTCGGCCGAGGAGGCGATCGGATACGGGCTGGTGTCGCGGATCATCACGCACAAGTCGGAGCTGAAGAAGCCATCCAAGCGCTGACGCGACGGCCAGCGCGCCGCCGCTGGCGTCGCACGGCCGGCCATGCCCCACGCGGTGTGGCCGTCGATGCCGAACTCGGCCTCCGGCGGCCCGCGGCTGCTCGCGCGCCGACGCACGAGCGCGCGCCGTTCCAGGCCACGCCAGGCGCCGCATTCCTGTGTTGACAGAAATTTCGGAAGGCGTATCGTGCAGCACATGGCCCCTCGCACCGAGACGCCGCTCGACGACGCACCCGCCACGCCGCGCCTGCCGGCCGTGACCGAGCGCTTCGTGCTGCACTGGGGCGAGATGGGCTCGCGCTGGGGCGTCAACCGCACGATGTCGCAGATCCACGCGCTGCTCTTCGTCACCGGCCGGCCGATGCACGCCGACGAACTGTGCGAGCAGCTCGGCGTGGCCCGCTCCAACGTCAGCACCTCGCTGCGCGAACTGCAGGGCTGGGGACTGGTAAAGGTGGTGCACCTGCTGGGCGACCGGCGCGACCACTTCGAGACGTCGGGCGACGTGTGGGACCTGCTGCGCACCATCGTGCGCGGGCGCAAGCAGCGCGAGTTCGATCCCACCATCGTCGCCCTGCGCGAGTGCCTGGCCCACCCCGAGCTGGCCCGCGAAAGCGCGCTCAGCCGCCAGCGCATCCAGGAGACGCTGGCGTTGATGGAGACCACCTCCGCGTGGGTCGACGAGATGCTGCGCCTGCCGCCCGAGACGCTGGTGAAGATCATGAAACTGGGCGCCAGGATCCAGGGCCTGCTGCGCGGCAAGGCCAAGCCCTGACATTTTTTTGCCACAAGATTTCTGTTTGGACAGAAATAACGGAAGGAAGGAAAGCAAGATGAGGCACGACACCACCGCCACTGCGCTGCTCACCGTCTACTACGACGGGCAATGCGGCCTGTGCAGCGCCGAGATGGCCGAGATCCGTGCGCTGGACGTGCACGGCGAGGTCGCGCAGGTCGACTGCTCGGCGCCCGACTTCAGCGACCCGGCGGTGGCCAGCGCCGGCATCACGCGCGACGACCTCATGGGCGCGCTGCACGTGCACGACGCGCTGGGCGACTGGCACCGCGGCGTGGACGCCATCGCCTTGCTCTACGCCACCGTCGGCGCGCCCTGGCTGGCGCGCGCCTGGGCACACCCGCTGACGCGACCCATCACGCGCCGCGTCTACCCGTGGGTGGTGGCGCACCGCCAGCAGCTCAGCCGGCTGGGCCTGCACCTGGTGGCGCCGCGCGTGCTGCGGCTGTTCGCGCAGCGTCACCAGACGCGGCACGTGCCGCATTGCGCCCACGGCAGCTGCCGGCTGGACCACGCCGGGCCGCGGGCCTGAGCGCCGAGCTCGTTCACCGTCAACCCAAGGAGAACACCATGAGCCTGGACCTCTTCGTCGTCTCGCTGATCCTCACCCTGGCCACCGTGGGTGCGGCGCTGCTGTACCTGCGCGGCATCACGCGGCAGGTGCTGGTGGCCCGGTGCGGCACCGACACCGGTGCCGAGTTCTGGCTGCGCGCCGCCGACGTGCTCGCGCTCGCAGGATCGCTGATCCTCGTGCTGGCCTTCGGTGGCGTGCTGCCCGGCGCCGACTGGGTGCAGCAGCTGCGCCTGGTGCTGGGGCTGGCCCTCGCCGGCATCTTCGTCACCGTGGTGCTGGTGGCCAGCAGCGTGTGGCGCAGCGTGCCGGTGAAGGAGGACACCGGCAGGCCGGAGGCCGCATGAACGCGCCGCACCGATCCGAGGCAGGCAACCGCGCAGTTGCAACGATGGAGCGCGACATGAGTGCCGTGCTGGCCCCTGTCCGGCTACGCGGCCCCGGCATCGGCTGGATACCGGCGGCGCTGCGGCAGCGCGAAACCTGGCGCACCGTGTGGCGCTTCGCCTGGGCCGGGCCGCTGGTCGGTGCCGTGCCCTACCTGTGGATGGTGATCAGCGTGCCCGTCGCCTACTTCATCGGCGCCGTGCCGGCACTGCTGGCCGGGCTGCTGTTCGGCGCCTGGTACCACGGCCAGGCCGGCCGCACGCCGACGTGGCCCTGGCGCGCCGCCATCGGCGCGCTCAGCGGCGCCGGCGCGGCGGCCCTCGTCGGCCTGGCGACGCTGCTCGCGGGCCGCGGCTTCGACGCCGTCTGGATGGCCGTGCTGGCCATCCACGGCGTGCCGGCGGCCGTCGTGCTGGCGCTGCTGCAGAAGCCGGCCGCGCGGCCTCAGTCCTTCTCGGGCGGCGTCAGCAGCGCGACGGTGGCGCCCTGCGCACCACCGCCCAGCAGCCCCGTCCTGCTGTAGATGCCCAGCTTCCCCCGCGTGTCCTCGATGTCGAGGTTGCGCATCGTCAGCTGCCCGATGCGGTCGGCCTGCGTGAACGCCGCGTCCTCCACCCGCTCCATGCTCAGCCGCTCGGGCTGGTAGGTCAGGTTGGGGCTCTCGGTGTTCAGGATCGAATAGTCGTTGCCGCGCCGCAGCTCCAGCGTCACCTCGCCCGTGATGGCGCGCGCCACCCAGCGCTGCGCCGTCTCGCGCAGCATCATGCATTGCGGGTCGAACCAGCGGCCCTGGTAGAGAAAGCGGCCGAGCTTGCGCCCGTTCATGCGGTACTGCTCGATCGTGTCCTCGTTGTGGATGCCGGTGACCAGGCGCTCGTAGGCGATGTGCAGCAGCGCCATGCCCGGGGCCTCGTAGATGCCGCGGCTCTTGGCTTCGATGATGCGGTTTTCGATCTGGTCGCTCATGCCCAGGCCGTGACGGCCGCCGATGCGGTTGGCTTCCTCGAACAGTTCCACGGCGCTGGCGAACGTGCGGCCGTTGAGGGCCACCGGCTGGCCTTCCTCGAAGCGCACCGACACCTCTTCGGCCTTCACGGCCACGTCGTCGCGCCAGAACGCCACGCCCATGATCGGGTTGACGATGCGGATGCCCGAGTTCAGGTACTCCAGGTCCTTGGCCTCGTGCGTGGCACCGAGCATGTTGCTGTCGGTGCTGTAGGCCTTCTCGACGCTCATCTTGTAGTCGAAGCCGTGGGCGACGAGGTATTCGCTCATCTCCTTGCGCCCGCCCAGCTCGTCGATGAAGCGCTGGTCGAGCCACGGCTTGTAGACCTTGAGGTTCGGATTCGCCAGCAGGCCGTAGCGGTAGAAGCGCTCGATGTCGTTGCCCTTGTAGGTGCTGCCGTCGCCCCAGATGTCGACGCCGTCCTCGCGCATCGCCACCACCAGCGCGGTGCCGGTGACGGCGCGCCCGAGCGGCGTGGTGTTGAAGTAGGTGTTGCCGCCGGTGGAGATGTGGAAGGCGCTGCACTGGATGGCGGCGATGCCTTCGGCCACCAGCGCGGCGCGGCAATCGATGAGTCGCGCGATCTCGGCGCCGTAGGCCTTGGCCTTGCGCGGGATCTCCTCGTAGTCGCGCTCGTCGGGCTGGCCCAGTTTGGCCGTGTACGCGCAGGGAATCGCGCCCTTGGCACGCATCCAGTGCACCGCGGCGCTGGTGTCCAGGCCGCCGCTGAAGGCGATGCCGACGCGCTGGCCGGCGGGAAGGGTCTGCAGGATGTGGGTCACGGCGGAGTCGTCACGGTGCGGGGGCGCCATTGTCGCTGGCCGGTGACGCCGGGACACGCGGATCGGCGCAGGCGGTGCACGGTGCTGGCGGCATCGGCCCGGAGGTGATCGCGGCGCGGCGCGCCGACGCCCTTGCCCGGCCGCCGAGGCTTCGCGTAGCCTCGCGCGCCGTGGCCGCCAGCGACGACACGACCCTGCCCGCCGCGAGCCTGCCCGCGGCGCATCTGCGCTTCGCCGGCTTCGAGCTGCGGCCGCGCGACCGCCTGCTGCTCGATGCGCGCGGCGAGGCGGTGCCGATCGGCGGCCGCGCGTTCGACGTGCTGGTGGCGCTGGCGCAGCGGCCCGGCCAGCTGGTCACCAAGCAGCAGCTGCTCGACCTGGCCTGGCCCGGGCTGGTGGTCGAGGAAGGCAACCTCACGGTGCAGGTGTCCAACCTGCGCAAGGTGCTGGGTACGGACGTCATCGGCACGGTGCCGGGGCGCGGCTACCGCTTCCTGGCGCGGCCGCAGGCGGTGGGCGGGGCGACGGCGTTGGATGGCGCGGCCGCGGGCGCGGCCCACGCGCCGGCGCCCCTGGTCGCCGCGACGGAGGGCACGCCGCCGACGCCGCTGATCGGCCGCGACGACGAGCTGGCCGCGCTCGACGCCCTGCTCGACGACCCCGGCACGCGCCTCGTCACCATCGTCGGGCCGGGCGGCGTGGGCAAGACGCTGCTCGCACGCCACGTGCTCGCACGGCACGCGCAGCGCCATGTCCACGGTGCCGGCATGATCGAGCTGGCGGCGCTGGCCGACGCGGCCGACGTGCCGCCGGCCGTGGTCCGCGCGCTCGGCCTGGCACCCGGCGACGCGGCCACGTCGGCGGCGCTGGCCGGCGCGCTGGCACCGCTGCAGCTGCTGCTGGTGCTGGACAACGCCGAGCACCTGCTGGGCGGCGTCGCCGAACTGGCTGCCGCGCTGCTGGCGGGCGCGCCGCGGCTGCGGTTGCTGGTGACCAGCCAGGCTCCGCTGCGCCTGGCCGACGAGCAGGTGCTGCGGCTGGGCCCGCTCGGCCTGCCGGCCGAGGGCGACACCGGCGCCGTCGTCGCGCCCGCTGGTGCCGGCACCGGCGGCGCCGCGGCGCGTGCCGAGCGCCACGGCGCCGTCGCCCTGTTCGTGCGCCGCGCCCGCCAGGCCGACGCCCGCTTCGCGCTCGACGACGCCCAGGCGGCCGCCGCCGTGGCGCTGTGCCGGGCGCTCGACGGCCTGCCGCTGGCCATCGAGCTGGCAGCGGCGCGGCTGCGCCTGCTGGGTCTGTCCGGCCTGCAGCAGGCGCTGCAGCGCGAGCGGCTGCAGCTGCTGGGCGCAGCAGGGCGGCGCGACGCACTCGAGCGCCAGCAGACGCTGCGCGCCACGCTCGCCTGGAGCGTCGGCCTGCTGGGCGACGCCGAGCAACGGCTGTTCGACCGCCTGGCCGTCGTGGTCGACAGCGCCTCGCTCGAGCTCGTGCAGGCGCTGGGCTGCGACGACGGCCGTGGTGCCGACCCGTGGGCCACGCTCGACGCGCTGGACGTGCTGGTCGAGCGGTCGCTCGTCGCCGTGGTCGACGACGCGCCCGGCGGCGCGACGCGCTACCGGCTGCTCGAATCGCCGCGGGCCTTCGCCTCCGAGCGCCTGGCGGCCTCGGGCGCGCTCGCACTGGCGCAGCGCCGCCATGCCCAGGCCCTGGCCGATGCACTGGAGGCCATCGAGGCCGAGCGCTGGACCGACGGCACGATGGCCGTGGCCGCCCTGCACGAACGCGCCCGACTCGACATCGGCAACACGCGCGCGGCGCTGGCCTGGGCGCGCGGCGCCGGCGAGCCGCTGCTGGCGCTGCGGCTGGCCGTGCTGCTGATGGGCCTGGTGCGCAACAGCCACAGCGCCGACATCGTGCAGGTGGCCGAGGTGGTGGCGCAGCTCGACGCCACGGCGGCCGACGCGCCGCCGCGCCTGCGCGCCCGCGCCGCCCTGGCGATGGCCGCGGCGCTGACCGATGCGCGCCCGGCCTGGGCGCTGGCCGCCTGCACGCGCGGCTTGGCCCTGGCGCGCGCGCTGCCGGCGCCGGGCGATGCACGGCTGCTCTACAGCCTGCTCTGCGAGCTGGCCGCGCACCAGGCGCTGCACGGCCCGCCCGACGCCGAAGGTCGCCCGCTCGACAGCCAGCCGCTGCTGGCCGAGGCGCGCGCGCTGCTGCAGCCGCAGTGGTCCATCGAGCTGCGCACCAAGCTGCCCAACGCCGCCTGCCGCATCCACATCCGCCACGGCCGCGTCGCCGAGGCGGCCATCGAGGCGCGCGCGGCGCGCCCGGCCGACGACGATGCCGCGCTGCTCGACGCCACGCTGGTCGACCTGCAGCTGGCCAGCGGCGACGCCGCCGGCGCGGTGCAGACCGGCCGCCGCCTGGTCGAACGTCTGGCGCGCACGCGCAACCTGCGCCACCTGATGTACGCCAAGCTCAACCTGGCCGCCGCACACCTGCGCCTGGACCAGGCCGACGACGCCGAGCCGCTGCTGCGCGCGCTGTGGCACCACACGCCGGTCATCGACCACCTCGTGCCCTACGTCGCCGACTACCTGGCGCTGCTGGCCGCGCAGCGCGGCCGACCGGCCGATGCCGCGCAGCTGGCCGGTTATGCCGACGCGGCCTATGCGGCACGCGGCGACCAGCGCCAGGCCAACGAAGCCGAGGCGGTGCAGCGGGCGCTCGCGGTCGCCACCGCCGCCCTGGGGGCCGATGCGGCACGGGCGCTGCACGCCGAAGGCGCCGGCCAGCCGGCCCTGGCCGTGCCGCTGCTGGCCTTCGGCGCGGCCGCCTGACGCCAAGCCGCTGCCGATCCGCGGTTCAGCGCGCCGGCACCAAGGCCGCGCCCTGGCGCTGCAGCCAGCCGCGCAGCGCGGCCCAGCGGGCGCCGGCGGCGCGGGTGGTGGCGTCGGCCGGCGCGGTGCGGCCGGCGGGCCGGCCCGGCAGGCACGTCGTCCAGCGCTGCACGCCGGCTTCGCAGGCGTCGGCGCCGCCGTCGTCGACGCTCGGCGTGAACCCCTGGCGCTGAATGAAGGCGACCATGCGGCCGTTGTCCTCGAGCACGTCGCCCACCAGGCGCTGCACGCCGGCCTGGGCAGCCGTCTCGCGCAGCTGCTGCAGCAGGCGCTGGGCCAGCCCGCGGCCCTGCTGCGTGCCGGCGACCGAGAGCGCGAACTCGGCGACCCCGGGCTCCAGCACCGCCAGGCGCGCCTCGCCGACGAGGGTGTCGCCGTCGTCGTGCTTCAGCACGGCGACGAACGCGAAGTCGCGCCCCGGGCGCAGCGCCACCAGGCGCTGCAGCAGCGCCGCCGAGCGCGGGTTGACCGAGGCATGGAAGCGGCAGCGCCGCGCCGCGGCGTCCAGCCGGTGCACCAGGTAGTCCTGCAGCGCCGGGGCGTCGGCAGCGGTCAGCGGGCGCAGCTCGAGGGTGGCTTGGCGGGTGATCTCGAGGGTGGCAGCGGTCACAAGTCGGCTCCTGTCGCGGTCGAGTCCCGACCGGCAGGGCCAGTGTTCGGCGCCACCCCCTGAAGCGTCCTCAAGCCGCTCCGAAACCTCGCTTTGGAACCTTTAGGACCGGCTTAGGGACCGCTGCCACCCCCCGGCGCGACAGTGGCGCCACGCCGGACGAACCCGCCGGTGCCACCCGCAAGCCAACCCCAGGAGCCCACCATGCACACGCTGAACCAGATCGCCGCCGCCTTCATCGCCTTCGTCGCCCTGGCGGTGCTGTTCGCCGGCCATGCCCAGGCCGCGGCGCAGGCCGACGTCGCCAGCCAGCTCAGCGCCCGGGCCGCGACGGCGGCGCATGGCGTGGCGCAGGCCGATCACCTGACGCAGCGCGTGCCGACCTGCCGCCGCAGCTGCGCCTGAGCCGGCACGTCAGCCGCCGCCGGCGGCAGGCGCCACGGCGGCCGCACGCTGGCCGTGGTGCAGCTGCAGCAGGCCGTCGAAGATGAGGCTGTCGACGGTCTCGAACGGCAGGTCGGTGATGGGCGCGAGCTTGGCCGCCGCGCCGCCGGTCATCAGCAGCAGCGGCTCGACGCCGGTGCGCTGGCGAAGCCGGCGCGCCTGGCGCTCGATGGCGCCGGCCATGGCGTTGGCGCCGCCGCTCATCAGCGCATCGCTGGTGTTGGTGGGAAAGTCCACCACCTCGCCCGTGGGCACCTTCAGGCCCGCGGTGCCCATCTCCAGCGCCTTCTGCATCAGGCCGAAGCCTGGCAGGATGAGGCCGCCGATGAAGCGGCCGTCGGCGTCGAGCGCGTCGACGGTGACGCAGGTGCCCACCATCACCACCAGCACCGGCCGCGGCCGCTGGCCCGGCGGCGTGGCGCCCAGCACGCGCCAGCGCGCGCCGGCCATCGCCACCCAGCGGTCGGCGCCCAGCCGGCCGGGGTGGTCGTAGCCGTTGACGAGGCCCGCGGCCTGCGCCGACGGCACCACCCAGCGTGGCGCCAGGTCCCACAGCTCGAGCTGTTCCTCCACGCGCCGGCGCACGGCGTCGCCGGCGACCACGCAGCCCAGCATGGCCGCGGGCGCCGGCAGGTCGTGCCACTGGCTCTCGGCCAGGCTGTCGATGGTCTCGAGAAACACCGCGCCCTGGCGCAGCAGCGCCGCGCCGGGCTGTGCCGCGGCGAACAGGCCCCACTTGAGCCGCGTGTTGCCGATGTCGAGCGCGAGGAAGGTCATGGGCCGGCAGCGTAGCAGCCGGCACGCCTGCACCACCCCCGGGCGCGCCCTGCCGGCGCGCCCGCCACGCTCAGCCGGCGGACGGCGCCGGCCGGCCCCAGGCGCTGTCGGCGATGGTGGCGACGCCGCGGAACACCGGGCGGGCGAAGAAGTAGCCCTGCATCAGCCGGATGCCGGCGTCGGCCAGGCAGTCGCGCTCGGCCGCCGTCTCGATGCCCTCGGCCACCACGGTGATGCCGAGGTCGGCGCACATGCGCATCAGGCCGCGCACGATGGCCTGGCGCGGCCGGCTCGTGTCCACGTCGCGCACCAGGTTCATGTCGAGCTTCACCAGATCGGGCTGGAAGTCGGCCAGCAGCGCCAGGCCGGCGTAACCGGCGCCGAAGTCGTCGATGGCGGTGAGCAGGCCGCAGCGCCGGTACTCGCGCAGGATCTCGGCGAGCCACGGCCCGTCCTCGACGCGCTCGCCCTCGGTCACCTCGAACACGATGCGGTCCAGCGCCACGCCGTGCGTGTGCGCCGCCTCGATCGTGGTGCGGATGCACACCTCCGGCCGGTAGATGGCATTCGGCAGGAAGTTGATCGAGATGCGCTCGCCGATGCCCAGCTCGGCGGCCGTCTTGATGGCCTTGACGCGGCAGGCCTGGTCGAAGCGGTAGCGGTTGGCCGCGTTCACCTGCGCCAGCACGCTGGCGGCGCCCTCGCCTTGCGGTCCGCGCACCAGCGCCTCGTGGCCGTAGACGGCGCGGCGGCCGATGTCGACGATGGGCTGGTAGGCGTAGTCGAAGCGGAAACCCAGCCGCTCGGCCGAGCCGCAGCCGGCGCAGCCGGTGCGGCCGTCGCCGTCGAGCTGGGCGAATTCGGACGCCGACACCTTCACCGGGATCACGCGGCGGCCCTCGTCGGGACGATGTCGGGGATGGGCGCGCGGCTGGCGTCCACCAGGCGCGAAAGGCCTTGCTTCACGGTTGGAACTCCTCGGACAGGCGTCGCCACGCGCGGCAAGGCAGCGGCAGGCGGACGCGACCTGCGCATGGTGCCGGCCCTGATGGCCCGCCACGGCGGGAAAAGCGGCCCGCCAGCGGCCAGTTCGGGGCACCGTGGCATCATGCGCCGGTTGACGTTGACGTAAACGTCAATCGCCACCGACGGACGGACCCGACATGACCGACCTCTCCGCTGAATTCAAGGCGCTGGCCGAGTACCGGCCGACGCACAAGGTGCGCTTCGTCACCGCCGCCAGCCTGTTCGACGGCCACGACGCGGCGATCAACATCATGCGCCGCATCCTGCAGGGCATGGGCGCCGAGGTGATCCACCTGGGACACAACCGCAGTGTCGACGAGGTCGTCACCGCCGCGCTGCAGGAAGACGTGCAGGGCATCGCCATCAGCAGCTACCAGGGCGGCCACGTCGAATACTTCAAGTACATGGTGGAACTGCTGCGCCAGCGCGGCGGCGAACACGTGCAGGTGTTCGGCGGCGGCGGCGGCGTCATCGTGCCGGCCGAGATCCGCGAGCTGCAGCAAAGCGGCGTGGCGCGGATCTACAGCCCCGAGGACGGCCAGCGCATGGGTTTGGCCGGGATGATCGGCGAGATGGTGATGCGCTGCGACGTCGACCTGTCGCCGCACGCGCCGACCGACGTGGCCGCGCTGCGGGGCCATGGTCAACCGCACAGCGACGCCGCCTGGCGCGCGCTGGCGCAGGCCATCACGGCGCTGGAGAACGGCAAGGCCGATCCGGCCTTCAAGTCGGCGCTGGCGGACGCGGCCGGCGCCAAGCGCATCCCCGTGCTCGGCATCACCGGCACCGGGGGCGCCGGCAAGTCGAGCCTGACCGACGAGCTCATCCGCCGCCTGCGCCTGGACCAGGGCGACGCGCTGCGCATCGCCGTGATCTCCATCGACCCGAGCCGGCGCAAGAGCGGCGGCGCGCTGCTGGGCGACCGCATCCGCATGAACGCGATCTCGCCGTGGAGCCAGGGGGCGCGCGTCTTCATGCGCAGCCTCGCCACGCGCGACTTCGGCAGCGAGATCAGCCAGGCCCTGCCCGACGTGCTGGCGGCGTGCAAGGCCGCCGGCTTCGACCTCATCGTCGTCGAGACCTCGGGCATCGGCCAGGGCGACGCGGCCATCGTGCCGCTGGTGGACGTGCCGCTGTACGTGATGACGCCCGAGTTCGGCGCCGCCAGCCAGCTCGAGAAGATCGACATGCTCGACTTCGCCGAGTTCGTCGCCATCAACAAGTTCGACCGCAAGGGTGCGCTGGACGCGCTGCGCGACGTGGCCAAGCAGGTGCAGCGCAACAAGGAGGCGTGGAAGACGCCGGCCGACCAGCTGCCGGTGTTCGGCACCATGGCCAGCCGCTTCAACGACGACGGCGTGACCGCGCTGTACCAGGCGCTGCTGCCGCGGCTGCAGCAACTGGGGTTGCCCGTGCGCGAAGGCACGCTACCGAAGGTGGCGACGCGCCACAGCACCAACCAGGTGGCGATCGTGCCGGGCGCGCGCGTGCGCTACCTGGCGGACATCTCGGACACGGTGCGCGGCTACAAGCGCCGGGCCGTCGAGCAGAGCCGCATCGCGCGCGAAGTGCAGCAGCTGCGCGCCTCGGCACGCATGCTGGCCGAAGCCCAGGCGGCCGACGCGGGCAGCGCCGGCGACACGCTCGGCACGCTGGCCGCCGAACGCGAATCGCGGCTCGAACCCCAGGCGAAGAAGCTGCTGGCGATGTGGCCCGACATGCAGCGCGCCTACGCCGGCGCCGAGTACGTGGTGAAGATCCGCGACAAGGAGATCCGCACCGCGCTCACCCACACCACGCTGTCGGGCAACACGATCCGCAAGGTGTCGCTGCCGACGTACGAGTGCCACGGCGAGCTGCTCAAGTGGCTGCTGCTCGAGAACGTGCCGGGCAGCTTCCCCTACACCGCCGGCACCTTCGCCTTCAAGCGCGAGAACGAGGACCCCACGCGCATGTTCGCCGGCGAGGGCGACGCCTTCCGCACCAACCGGCGCTTCAAGCTGCTATCGGCCGGCATGCCGGCCAAGCGCCTGTCGACCGCCTTCGACTCGGTCACGCTCTACGGCCACGACCCCGACCGCCGGCCCGACATCTACGGCAAGGTCGGCAACTCGGGCGTTTCCATCGCCACGCTCGACGACATGAAGGTGCTCTACGACGGCTTCGACCTCACGGCGCCCAACACCAGCGTCAGCATGACGATCAACGGCCCGGCGCCGACGATCCTGGCGATGTTCATGAACACCGCCATCGACCAGAACCTGGCGAAGTTCAAGGCCGACAACGGGCGCGAGCCCACCGCCGACGAAGCACAGAAGATCCGCGCCTGGACGCTGTCGACCGTGCGCGGCACGGTGCAGGCCGACATCCTGAAGGAGGACCAGGGCCAGAACACCTGCATCTTCTCGACCGAGTTCAGCCTGAAGGTGATGGGCGACATCGCCGAGTACTTCGTGCACCACGACGTGCGCAACTTCTACTCGGTGTCGATCAGCGGCTACCACATCGCCGAGGCCGGGGCCAACCCGATCAGCCAGCTCGCCTTCACGCTGTCGAACGGCTTCACCTTCGTCGAGGCGTACCTGGCTCGCGGCATGCACATCGACGACTTCGCGCCCAACCTGTCGTTCTTCTTCAGCAACGGCATGGACCCGGAGTACACGGTGCTGGGCCGGGTGGCGCGCCGCATCTGGGCGGTGGCGATGCGCGACCGCTACGGCGCCAACGAGCGCAGCCAGAAGCTGAAGTACCACGTGCAGACCTCGGGCCGGTCGCTGCACGCGCAGGAGATCGCGTTCAACGACATCCGCACCACGCTGCAGGCGCTGATCGCCATCTACGACAACTGCAACAGCCTGCACACCAACGCCTACGACGAGGCGATCACCACGCCCACCGAGGAAAGCGTGCGCCGGGCGATGGCGATCCAGCTCATCATCAACCGCGAATGGGGCCTGGCGAAGAACGAGAACCCCAACCAGGGCGCCTTCGTGATCGACGAGCTGACCGAGCTGGTCGAGGAAGCGGTGCTGGCCGAGTTCGAACGCATCGCTGAGCGCGGCGGCGTGCTGGGCGCGATGGAGACCGGCTACCAGCGCGGCAAGATCCAGGAGGAGTCGCTGCACTACGAGATGCAGAAGCACACCGGCGAGTACCCCATCATCGGCGTCAACACCTTCCGCAACCCGCACGGCGACCCGGTGCCCGAGACGATCGAGCTGGCCCGCTCGACCGAGGACGAGAAGCAGAGCCAGCTGCAGCGCCTGGCCGACTTCCACGCCCGCCACGCGGCCGAAGCGCCGGCGATGCTGAAGCGCCTGCAGCAGGCGGTCATCGACAACGGCAACGTCTTCGCCGTGCTGATGGACGCGGTGCGCGTGTGCAGCCTGGGGCAGATCACCAGCGCGCTGTTCGAGGTGGGCGGGCAGTACCGGCGCAGCATGTAACGCGGGCGAAACGCCTGCGCCGGCCGGCGCCGGGATAATCCGCGGCCATGATCCCGCGGCCTCGCAGCACCGCCACGCCTGCCGTGCGCCTGGCGCAGCGCGCCTGGCGCCTGTTGCACCTGGACGCGGCGACCGCCCTCACGCTGGCCGAGCGCGCCCTGGCACGCGCGCAGGCCGCGCACGACGGCGCCGGCGAAGCCTGGGCCCGGCTGGCGCGCGGCTTCCACATGCTGTACTTCTCGGCCCCGGCCGACGCCGGCGCCGAGCTGGCGCTGGCGCGGCGCTGCTTCGCGTCGCAGGGCGATCGAGGCGGCGAGATCCTGGCCGCGGCCGGCATGGGCCGCTCGCTGTGGCGCAGCGGCCGCTTCGCCGAAGCGCAGGCGCTGCTGCTGCCGCTGCGCGACGAGGGCCTGGCGCTCTTGAAGCACGAGCAGCGCGGCGTGCTGCTCAACGCCATCGCCGGCTGCTGGTCTGCGCAGGGGCGCAGCGAAGAAGCCTTCGCCTACATGTACGAGGCGCTGCGCGACGCCGGCCCGCGCCGCGGCCACGGCTTCGACGCCGCGCTGTACTGCAACCTCTCGCACGAGCTGCTGCAGCTGGGCGACTACGACGAGGCGCTGGCCAACGTCGAGCGCGGCATCGCGCGCTGCGAGGGCATGCGCAACGCCCGGCTGGTGTCGGTGCTGCTGATCAACCGCACGATCGCGCTGACCGAGCTGGGCCGCGCGGGCGAGGCGCTGGCCGACGTGCACCGCATCGTCGCGCTGCCGGCCGATGCCAGCGGGCGCGGCGTCAGCGCCGCCGCCTTCGAGACGCTGGCGATCTGCGCGCTGCGCGCCGGCGAGGCGGGGCTCGGCGCCGACCTCATCGCGCGGGCCCACGCCGGCGGCTACGTGGCGGTGCCGGACGAGCACGTCGAGTTGGCCGTCGCCGAAGCGCTGCTCGCCGCTCGGCAGGGCCGGCCGCACGACGGCCTGCAGGCGCTGGCGCGCGTGCAGCCCTACACCGAAGGCGACGACGCCAGCGCCAGCCTGCGCGTGCGCTGCCAGCACGCCCAGGTGGCGAGCGACCTGCACGAGGCGCTGGGCGACAGCGCCGCCGCGCTGGCCGCGCTGCGCCGCTGGCAGGCGCTGCACCGGCGGCGGGCACAGCTCGCGTCGCGCGCCCGCTACCAGGCTGCGGCGCTGCAGACCGAGCTGCTCGAGCTGCGCCACCGGCTGGAGGAGAACGAGGCCAAGCGCCTGGCCACCGAGCGCGCCCACGCCGAACTGACGGCCAGCAACCAGGCGCTGCAGCGCAAGATCGCCGAGGTGCAGAGCCTGCAGGCGGCGCTGCGCGAGCAGGCCACGCACGATGGCCTGACGGGCCTGTTCAACCGCCGCCACCTCAACGACACCCTGCCCACGCTGCTGGCCCTGGCGCTGCGCGAGCACCAGCCGCTGGCCGCGGTGGTCATCGACCTGGACCACTTCAAGCGCATCAACGACACCCACGGCCATCCCGCCGGCGACGCGCTGCTGGTGCAGTTCGGCCGCCTGCTGCGCGAGCACCTGCGGCGCAGCGACATGGCCTTCCGCTACGGCGGGGAGGAGTTCTGCCTGCTGCTGCCGCACACCACCGCCGCGGCGGCGCGTGCCAAGGCCGAGCAGCTGCTGGACGCGTGGCGCGTGCAGCAGTTCCAGCTGGACGGTGGCATGCTGGCGGGCCAGACCTTCTCGGCCGGCGCGGCCGACACGCTGCTGGCCGGCACCTCGCCCGCGGCGTTGCTGCGCGCCGCCGACAACGCGCTGCTCGCCGCCAAGCGCGCCGGCCGCAACCGCGTGCGCGCCGTGGCCGCGGGCGGCGACGATGCCGACGGCGGCGAAACGTTGGAGATGCCCGCATGAGCACGACGAGCCCGACGAGCCCCTTCGGCTCCATCAGCCCCGCTAGCCCCACGAGCCCCGCGAGCACCGTGAGTCCGACCCACACGACCGCGTCGGAAGCGGCCGCCGGCGCCGACACGCCGTCGGCCGGCGCCCCCACCGAGCACCCGCCCGCCAGCTTCGAAGCCTTCGAGGCCGAGTCGCGCGCCCTCGGCTACGACGAGGTGCTGATGCGCGAGTGGAACCCGAACCAGGTGCTGGCCACGCACGCCCATCCCTTCGACGTGAAGGCCTGGGTGGTGCGCGGCGAGGTGGCGCTCACCTGCGCCGGCACGACGCGCACGGTGCGCGCCGGCGAAAGCTTCCGCCTGCCGCGCGACGTGCCGCACGCCGAGCGCTACGGCCCCGAAGGCGCCACCTTCTGGGCCGCGCGGCGCCACGCCGAAGGGCCCGCCGCAGACGCCTGACGGCGCGGCCGCCGCGCCTGCTGCATCGGCCACGCAGGCGATGCGGCGCTTCAGCTGCGCACGCGCCGGTCGCCGCCGCCGGCGTGGGCGCGGCGGTCGACGCCGCTGCGGCGCTCGCCCCAGGCCGCTTCGAGCTCCAGCCGCTTGATCTCCTCCACCGCGCCTTCGTCGGCGCCGCCGGCCTTGCGCGCCTGGGCGCGCGCCAGGCGCTCCATCAGGCGCAGGTCGCGGTCGGTGAGGCCGAGCGCGCTCTCGGCCCACTGGTCGACGATGGCGACCAGCGATTCGTAGCGGATGGGCGCGGCGATGCGCTGCGCGCGCAGCGCGGCGATCGTGCCGCGGTGCCGCGGGTCGATCTCGCGCACCACGTCGTCGATGGCCTGCTCGCCCTGGCCGTCGTCGGCCACCACGTCGATGACGCGGCGGTAGTGCAGCTCGTCGGCGCTGAACAGCCGTCCCGACAGGATCATCTCGTTGGCCACGGCGAAGCCGGCGCGGCGGATGGTGAAGTCCCAGGCGCCCATGCCCGGGAAGAGGTTGAACAGCACCTCCGGGAAACCGGCCTGCGCGCTCTTCTCGAAGATGATCTTGTGGAACGGCAGCACGCTCTCGAGCCCGCCGCCCAGCGTGTCGCCCTGGCTCAGCACGGTGGTGTGGATGCCCAGGTTGGCGGCGTTCTCCATCCACCACACCAGGTCGACGCAACGTCTGCCGTAGAGCTTGAGCGATTCGACGTCGGCGGCACGCACCAGCAGCACGAACAGCGCCAGGTCGCCGCCGAAGTTGAAGACGCGCGGCACGTCGGACGTCATCACGAAGTGGCGCAGCAGCCCGGGGTTGGCGCTGATGTCCGACAGCATCTGCTGCAGCTCGCCCATCGCCGCCAGGCTGTAGCACTGGATGGGCTTGACGCCCAGGCGCACCCGCAGCAGCCGCAGCTCCGAGTGCCACTCGAGGCGGATGAACTTGTACGGCCGGCCCAAGAGACCAGCGACGCCAACCGCGGGTGCTGCCTCCATGCGCAAGGGACCGCCGCGCTATCGAGCAGCCGCCGTGGAACCGGCTCTGCCGGGCCACTGGCGGGCCTTGCAGGCCGCGCCGGCCCTCGCGGCCCGGCCGCTCGCCAGGCACCACGAGTCCCCCGGACTCGCGGTGTCCGGGCTCGCCCCCCCTGGGGGGGAGCGCCGAAGGCGCTTCGGGGGGGGGCTCATATTGCCTCGATGATGCGGGTGAAGTGATGGAAGTTCACGCGCACCGATTCGACCACGGCCGCCTGAGCCGGCGCTGACGTCACGCGGTTCAACACCTGGCGCAACTCGGCCATGTGCTGCGCGTCCATGGTGGCGTGCGAATCGATGAACGACACGCCGGCGCTGCCTTCGAGCAGCAGCGCCTCGCGGATCGCCGAGGCGAAGGGCCCGCCGTAGACCGAGGCGATGACCTCCAGCGCATACAGCATGCCCAGCACCGAGCAGGGATGGCGCCGGTCGGCCGCCCAGTGGTTGTAGCCGTTGAGCGCCAGGGTGTGCGGCGTGGGCGCGTGCGCACGCGCCGCCTCGCGCGCCACGCCGATGGCCTCCAGGTCGTTGAGCACCCATTCCTCGTGCCCCATCTCCTCGTGCATGTGCTCGTAGAGGAAGTGGCGGATCGACTGGAACTCGTCGTCCATGCGGCTCGCGGCCGCGGCGCAGACCGGGTTGAAATGCCACACCACGTGGTACAGCTCCAGCAGGAGCCGGCGGTAGCGCTCGACGCTCATGCCGTCGGCCACGGCGGCGACGACGACCGGGTGGGTCTCGAAACCCCGTCGGTCCTCGTCGGTGCGCGTCACCAACTCGGCGAAAAAAGGCAGCATGCTGAATTCCCCAACGATTCGGCGGCCCGGCGGCGACATGGCCAGCAGGCTCGTTCTTGATTGTCGAGTCTATGGTGTGACGAACGTCACCGTCAGAAGTGACAGGGTGGGCCGCTCCTAGAATCGCCGCCATGGATGCCGAGCCCGCGCTGCTGCAGCCGCTGCCCGCTGCGCCGGCAGCCGGCGACGAGGCCCGCCAGCCGCGGCGCCGCATCCGCGAACTGCCCGACGAGCTGATCAGCCAGATCGCCGCCGGCGAGGTGGTCGAGCGCCCGGCGTCCGTCGTGCGCGAGCTGGTCGACAACGCGCTCGACGCCGGCGCGCGCGCCATCACCGTGCGCCTGGCCGGCGGCGGCGTGCGCAGCACCGTCGTCGAGGACGACGGCTGCGGCATCCCCGCCGACGAGCTGCCCCTGGCGCTCAGGCGCCACGCCACGAGCAAGATCGCGAGCCTCGCTGAGCTGGAACACGTGTCCACCATGGGCTTTCGCGGCGAGGCGCTGGCGGCCATCGCCTCGGTGGCGCAGGTGGCGCTCACCACGCGTTGCACCGGCGATGCGCACGCCTGGCGGCTCGATGCGCGCAGCGGCGAGATCGCGCCCGCGGCGCGCGGCTGGGGCACCACGGTCGAGGTGCACGAGCTGTTCTTCAGCACGCCGGCGCGGCGCAAGTTCCTCAAGAGCGACGCCACCGAGCTGGCGCACGCGCTCGACGCGGTTCGGCGCCACGCCCTGGCGCGCCACGACGTGGGCTTCGCCGTCTGGCACGACGGCCGGCTGGTGGCGCAGTGGCGCGCCACCGCAGCGCCGGCGCAGCGCTGGGCCGACGTGCTGGGGCGCGACTTCGTCGCCGCCAGCCGCGAGCTGGCCCGCAGCCGCGGGCCACTGGCGCTGGCCGGCCGCATCGGCCAGCCCGAGGCGGCGCGCGCCCGTGCCGACACCCAGTACGCCTTCGTCAACGGCCGCTTCGTGCGCGACCGCCTGCTGGCCCACGCCGTGCGTGCCGCCTACGAAGACCAGCTGCACGGCAGCCGCCAGCCGGCCTATGCGCTGTTCATCACCATCGCCCCCGAGCTGGTGGACGTGAACGTGCACCCGACGAAGATCGAGGTGCGCTTCCGCGACGGCCGCGCCGTGCACCAGGCGGTGCAGGCGGCGGTGCAGGAGACGCTGGCACCGTCGCGTGCGGCCGTGGTGGCCGCGCCGGTCGTCGCGGAGCCGCCTCAGGCGCCGCCTGCCGGGCAGCCGGCGGCCTGGCAACCGCCTTTGCCGCTGAGCGAAACGGCAGCGTCGCCGGCCGGCGTCCTGGCGGCGCGCGAGCCGTCGCCGCCCTGGCGCACTCCGGCGTCGCCCGCGCCCGGGAGCGGCATCGCCACCTGGGCCGCGCTGCTGGCGCCGCGGCCGCCCACGGCCCGCGATGACGCGGGCGCCGCGTCGCCCGAGGGTTGGCCGCTGGGCCGCGCCATCGCCCAGATCGGCGGTGTCTACGTGCTGGCCGAGAACACCCACGGCCTCGTCGTCGTCGACATGCACGCGGCGCACGAGCGCATCGTCTACGAGCGGCTCAAGCGCGCGGCGCAGGGCGATGGCCCGCTGCCGGCGCAGCCGCTGCTGATCCCGGTGAGCTTCGCCGCGACACCGGCCGAGATCGCCACCGCCGAGGCCGAGGCGGCGACGCTGCTGCAGCTGGGCCTGGATGTGGCGCCCTTGAGTGCTGGCACGCTGGTGGCGCGCAGCCGGCCCGCAGCCCTGCCCGATGCCGACCCGGCTGAACTGGCGCGGTCGGTGCTGGCCGAACTGGCCCAGGCCGACAGCGGCGGCGCCAGCCGCGTCGTGCAACGGGCCCGCGATGAGATCCTCGCCACCATGGCCTGCCACGCCGCGGTGCGCGCCAACCGCCGCCTCAACCTCGACGAGATGAACGCGCTGCTGCGCGAGATGGAGCGCACCGAGCGCGCCGACACCTGCAACCACGGCCGGCCGACGTGGCGGCAGGTGACGATGAAGGAACTCGACGCTCTGTTCCTGCGCGGCAGGTAGCGGCGCAATTCCATCGCGTCATTCTGACTGGAGTCTCCCGCCTGGCGGGAGGCTGGAGGGTGCTCACCATCATGCTGGAGCCCCCTCTCGGAGGGGGCTCGGGGGAGCCGAATGTTCAGCCGCACAGCGGCGCAGGGCGGCGTACGCGCGGCCCTACGCCGCCAGCAGCTGCCGCAGCACGAACGGCAGGATGCCGCCGTGCTTGTAGTAGTCGACCTCGATGGCGGTGTCGATGCGCAGCGTCACCGTCACCTCGCGCTTGTTGCCGTCGGCGCCGGTGATGACGAGCGTGGCGTCGGACAGCGGCTTGATGTCGTCGGCCAGCAGCACGTCGACCGTCTCGTCGCCCTTCAGGCCCAGCGATTCCCACGACTCGCCCGGCTTGAACTGCAGCGGCAGCACACCCATGCCGATGAGGTTGCTGCGGTGGATGCGCTCGAAGCTGCGCGCCACCACGGCCTTGATGCCGAGCAGCGCCGTGCCCTTGGCGGCCCAATCGCGACTGGAGCCGGTGCCGTACTCCTCGCCGGCGAAGACGACCGTGGGCACGCCGGCTTCGATGTACTTCATCGCCGCGTCGTAGATCGGCATCTGTTCACCGCCCGGCTGGTACAGCGTGTAGCCGCCCTCGACGCGCGAGCCGTCGTCCTTGGCCGGGATCATCAGGTTCTTGATGCGCACGTTGGCGAAGGTGCCGCGCATCATCACCTCGTGGTTGCCGCGGCGTGCGCCGTAGCTGTTGAAGTCGGCCTTGAGCACGCCGTTCTCCAGCAGGTACTTGCCGGCGGGCGTGGTCTCCTTGAACGAGCCGGCGGGGCTGATGTGGTCGGTGGTGATGCTGTCGCCGAACAGGCCCATGATGCGCGCGCCGCGCACGCCGGCGTCGAGTGCCGCCGGCTGCATGGCGAAGTCCTTGAAGAACGGCGGCTCGGCGATGTAGGTGCTCTTGGGCCACGAGTACACGTTGCCCTTGACGCCCTTGATCCGCTCCCACAGCTTGCCCGGGTCGGCCTTGACCTTGTCGTAGTTCTTGCGGAAGGCCTTCCCGTCCATGGCGTGCTTCATCAGCCGGGCGATCTCGTCGCTGGTGGGCCAGATGTCGCCCAGGTACACCGGCTTGCCGCCATTGCCCGTGCCGACCGGCTCGGTCATCAGGTCCTTCGTGACGTTGCCGGCGATGGCGTAGGCCACCACCAGCGGCGGGCTGGCGAGGAAGTTGGCCTTGAGGTTGGGGTGGATGCGCGCCTCGAAGTTGCGGTTGCCCGACAGCACCGCGGCGCAGACCAGGTCGTTGGCGGTGATGACCTCGTTGATCTCGGGCGCGAGGTCACCGGCGTTGCCGATGCAGGTGGTGCAGCCGTAGGCCGCCACCGCGAAACCGAGCTTCTCCAGATAGGGCAGCAGGCCGGCCTTCTCGAGGTATTCGGTGACGATGCGCGAGCCGGGCGCGAGCGACGTCTTCACGTGCTTCTTCACCTTGAGCCCGGCTTCCACCGCCTTCTTCGCGACCAGGCCGGCGGCGAGCAGCACGCCCGGGTTGCTGGTGTTGGTGCAGCTGGTGATGGCGGCGATGAGCACGTCGCCGTTCCGGATGGCGATGCCGTTGCTCGTCTCGAAGCTCTGCTCGAGCTTCTCGGCCGGCTGGTTGAAGCCGTTCTCGGCGGGCGGCGCGGCGTACAGCTGGGTGAACTTCGACTTCACGTTGCCGAGCTCGATGCGGTCCTGCGGCCGCTTCGGGCCCGAGAGCGACGGCGCCACGGTCGACAGGTCGAGCTGCACGACCTTGGTGTAGTCGATGTCGCGCGCCAGCGGAATGCCGAACATCTTCTGCGCCCGGAAGTAGGCCTCGAAGGCCTCGATCTCGGCCTTGGTGCGGCCGGTGCCGCGGAAGTACTCGACCGTCTTCTCGTCGACCGGGAAAAAGCCCATGGTGGCCCCGTACTCGGGCGCCATGTTGGCGATGGTGGCGCGGTCGGGCAGGCTGAGCGTGCGCGTGCCTTCGCCGCAGAACTCGACGAACTTGCCCACCACCTTCTCGCGCCGCAGGATCTCGGTGACGGTGAGCACCAGGTCGGTGGCGGTGACGCCTTCGCGCAGCTGGCCGGTGAGCTCGAAGCCCACCACGTCGGGCGTCAGGAAGTACACTGGCTGGCCCAGCATGCCGGCCTCGGCCTCGATGCCACCCACGCCCCAGCCGACCACGCCGATGCCGTTGATCATGGTGGTGTGGCTGTCGGTGCCCACCAGGCTGTCGGGGTAGTAGATCCGCGACGCGCCGCCGTTCGGCGACGGATGCTTGTCCTGGGTGCGGTGCACGCCGCGCGCCAGGTACTCGAGGTTCACCTGGTGCACGATGCCGAAGCCCGGGGGCACCACGCCGAAGGTCGAGAACGCGTCCATGCCCCACTTCATGAACTGGTAGCGCTCGACGTTGCGCTGGAACTCCAGCTTCATGTTGAGGTCCAGCGCCTTCGGGCTGCCGTAGTGGTCGATCATCACCGAGTGGTCGACGACCAGGTCCACCGGCACCAGCGGCTCGATGCGCTTGGGGTCCTGGCCCATCTGGTCGGCCACGTTGCGCATCGCCGCCAGGTCGGCCAGCAGCGGCACGCCGGTGAAGTCCTGCAGCACCACGCGCGCGACGACGAACGGGATCTCCTCGGTGCGCTCGGCGTTCGCGCCCCAGTTGGCCAGCTGCTTGACGTGCTCGGGCGTCACCTTCTGGCCGTCGCAGTTGCGCAGCACGCTCTCGAGCACGATGCGCAGGCTCACCGGCAGGCGGTTGACGTTGGGGTACGTCCGGGCCAGCGCGGGCAGCGAGAAGTACTGGCCTTCCTTGCCGCTGGGGGTGGTGAAGGTCTTGAGGGTCTTGGCGAAGGCGTGGGCCATGGTGTCGGTCCTGGTGGTGGGGGCGGTGTCGCTGGGGTGGTTCAGGCCTTGGGAACGATGACGTTCAGGCCCTTGAAGTAGTCGCGGAAGAAGCCGTCGTCGCGGGTGATGAGCCCGTGGCACTGCAGCAGGGCATGGGCGCCGATGAGGAAATCGGAGACGACGCGGCGCTGCGTCGTGCCGGCCGGCGAGGCGCGCACGCGCTCGCGGTAGCGGCGCTGCATCTCGCCGGCACGCGCCGCGGAGCGGAACTCCAGCGGCGAGTAGGCGATGCCGGCGCCTTCCAGCGCCTCGAGCATCTCCGAGCCGTGGCCGACGCCGGTGACGACCTCGGCGATGACCACGTCGCAGGCCACCACCGGGCCGCGCTGCAGCGCGTAGCGCAGCGCTTCCTCGGCCGATCGGGCGCGTTCGTCACCGCCGAGCAGGTCGATCAGCACCGAGCTGTCGATGGCGATCACGGCGTCTTGCGGCGCGCGGCGCGCGGCGCCTTGGGGGCGGCCGCCGCGGCGCCGCCGGCCCTGGTCGCCGGTGCGGGGGCCTCCGCCGGTGCGGGGGCCGCCGCGCCGCGGCCGCCACGCGGGCGCAGCACCGGCGGATCCCATTCGGGCAGCGGGTCGCCGGGCGCGCGGCCGCGCAGCTCGCGCATGATGTCGTCGGTGCTCACGCCCGGCGGCAGCTTGAAGCGGCCGCGCAGCCGGCTGATGGCGTCGTCCACGTCCTTGCGCAGCACGATGCGCCCGCCTTCGAGCTCGACCTTGAGCTTGGTGCCCTTGACCAGGCCGAGCGCGTCGCGCACCGCCTTGGGCAGGGTGATCTGGCCGCGCTCGGCCACCGTGGCGTCCATGGCGTGCTCTCCCGGGGGTCTCGGCTCGATCGTCCGTCCGAACGTCGCGCGAACGGTTGTCTGATCGATTCGGTATGCGCGAATCATACATACCGGGCGGGTCCGCATCAACCGCGGGACAAGGCCGCGCCCGGGTCGGGCCATTGTCCGACAGCGCCGGCCGTTGCCGCCGACGATCATCGCGCGATGGCCGAGCCGCTGCCCCTGTTCGTCGTGATCAACACCCGCTCCGGGCGCGAGGCCGAGCTGCGCGAGCAGACCATCGCCGCCGCGCTGGCCCAGGCCGGGCGGCGCCACGAGCTGCTGCCGGTGAAGGACCCGCGCCAGATGCCGCGCACCGCGGCGCAGGCGGCCGCCGCGGCCCGGCGCGACGGCGGCGCGGTCGTGGCCGCCGGCGGCGACGGCACCATCAACGCGGTGGCGCACGCCGCGCTCGATGCCGGCGTGCCGCTGGGCGTGCTGCCGCAGGGCACGTTCAACTACTTCGGCCGCACCCACGGCATCCCCGAGGAGCTGGGCGACGCGCTGCAGGCGCTGCTGGCCGCCGAGCCGACGCCGGTGCAGGTGGGCCGCATCAGCAGCGCCGATGCACCACCGCGGCTCTTCATCGTCAATGCCAGCCTGGGCCTGTATCCCCAGCTGCTGGAAGACCGCGAAGCGACCAAGCGCGAACTCGGCCGCAGCCGCCTCGTGGCCGCGTGGGCCGCCGTGCGCACGGTGTTCAACGCCCACCGTCCGCTGCGCCTGGAGCTGTCGCACGCCGGCCGGGTGCAGCAGGTGCGCACGCCGACGCTCTTCGTCGGCAACAACGCGCTGCAGCTCGAGCAGACCGGCATCCCCGGCCTGGCCGCGCTGGAGCACGGCGCGCTGGTCGGCCTGACGCTGGCGCCGGTGGGCACGCTCGCCATGCTGGGGCTGATGCTGCGCGGCGCGATGGGCCAGCTGGGCCGCGCCGACAGCGTCTTCAGCTTCGCCTTCCAGCGCCTGGCGGTGCGGCCGGCGCCGCCGCGGGGCCGCGCGCGCATGAAGGTGGCGACCGACGGTGAGGTGTTCCACCTGCGCGCGCCGCTGCTCTTCGAACCCTGGCCCGCGCCGCTGATGCTGCTGAAGCGCCCGCCCGTCGCGCCGCTGCCGGGGCTGGGGGCCGCCTGACCATGAAGCTGCTGCAGGTGTCCGACCCGCACTTCGGCACCGAACGGCCCGAGGTCGTCGACGGCCTGCTGCGCCTGGCGCACGAGCTGGTGCCCGACGTGGTGCTGTTCTCGGGCGACATCACCCAGCGCGCGCGGCGCGGCCAGTTCGCCGCCGCGCGGCGCTTCGCCGACGCCCTGCTGCAGCGCCGCCCGGCCGAGCCGCCGGGCGTGCTGCTGGCCCTGCCCGGCAACCACGACGTGCCGCTGTTCAACGTCTTCGCCCGCGTGCTGTCGCCCTATGCCGGCTTCCGCGCGGCGTTCGGCGACGAGCTCGAGGCCACCTGGGACGCGCCGGCGCTGCAGATCACGCTCGTGAAGAGCACGCGGCGCTGGCGCCACAAGAACGGCGACATCTCGGCGGCGCAGCGCCGGCGCGTGGCGGCGCGCCTGCGCCAGGCCGGCCCGCGCCAGCTGCGCGTGGTGGCCGCGCACCACCCGCTGGCCGTGCCGAAGAGCCACGAGGCGCACAACCTGGCGCGCGGCGCGCAAGCGGCGCTGCGGGATTGGGCCGAAGCCGGGGCTGACTTCGTGCTCGGCGGCCACATCCACCTGCCGGCCCTGCTGCCGGTGCACGAGGCCCTGCCCGGGCTGCCCAAGCCGATGTGGGTGCTGCAGGCCGGCACCGCCACGTCGCGCCGCATCCGCCACGAAGCCGACAACTCGGTCAACGTGCTGCGCCTGCCCGACGCCGCCGCACCCGAGCTGGCGCCGCCCGGCAGCCGGCGCTGCCGCGTCGAGCGCTGGGACTGGCAGCCCGACGCCGGCGCCTTCGCGCCGGTGGCCGTTCACGAACTCGACGCCGGCGCGCGCCTGTAGCCCGCGGGCGGACCTACAGCCGCCGGCGACGCTGCCGATAGCGCCTGGATGCCCGCGACGCGCCTGCCGCTGGCCGACTGGTTGTGGGGTGTCGAGCGCAAGACGCGCATCCGCCTGCAGCAGTGGTCGGTGACCTTCGCCATCTACACCGCCAGCGCGGTGGCCATGGGCGCAGGCGTCGCCGTCGGCTGGCTGCCGCTGCTGCCCTGGCTGGGCTGGTGCGGCTTCGTCGGCGGCGGCCTGGGGCTGTTCTACGCCGCCATCCGCAGCGGCTGGAGCCAGCGCTACGCCGACGGCGCGCTGACGGAATGGCAGACCGGCTTCGGCGTGCTTGCCGTGTGCTGGGGCTACGCCATGTGCGGCCACCTGCGCAGCGCGACCTTGCTGTCGATGATGGTGATCCTCACCTTCGGCGCCTTCTCCATGGACTGGCGGCGCCAGGCCGCGCTGACGGCCTTTGCGCTCACCGCCTTCGCCGCCACCATCACCGCCATGCACCGCCTGGGCAGCACGCCGCTGGACCTGCGGCTGGACATCGCCAACTTCGCCATCGCCGCCATCATGCTGCCGGCCAGTTCGGTCGTCGCGGGGCTGATGGGCGCGCTGCGCCGCCGCCTGCACCAGCAGCGCGGCGAGGTCGAGGCGGCGCTGGCGCGCATCCACGAGCTGGCGCACCAGGACGACCTCACCGGCCTGCCCAACCGGCGCCAGGCCCAGCGCCTGCTGGAGCAGGAACGCACCCGCGTGGCACGCAGCGGCCGCGGCTTCGCCATCGCCATGGTCGACATCGACCACTTCAAGCGCATCAACGACGTGCACGGCCACGACGCCGGCGACCGCGCGCTGCACCAGTTCGCGCAGCACGCCTCGGCGGCGCTGCGCGCCAACGACGTGGTGGCCCGCTGGGGCGGCGAGGAGTTCCTGCTGCTGATGCCCGAGACGCGCCTGGCCGATGCGCTGGAGGCGCTGGAGCGGCTGCGCCGCCACGTGCAGCAGGGCACGCTGCACGAGCCGGCGGCCGAGCTGCGTCTCACGGTGAGCTGCGGCGTGGCCGAATCGGCGCCGGGGGAAAGCGTCGCCGACCTCGTGGCGCGCGCCGACCGCGCGCTCTACATCGCCAAGCGCCAGGGCCGCAACCGCGTCATCGGTGCGCCGCCGCAAGCGGCGGCGGAGGCCGCGGCGCTCAGCCCGCCGGCGGAAGCGCCCCTTCGAACAGGTCCTTGAACTCGCGCGGCTGGCTGCGCCAGTAGGGCGGCGGCGCGTGCACGCGTGCACCCAGGCGGGCCGCGGCGTGCCAGGGCCAGCGGGGGTCGTACAGCAGGCCGCGCGCCAGCGCCACCGCATCGGCGTGGCCCTCGGCGAGCACGGCCTCGGCCTGCTCGGGTTCGGTGATCAGACCGACGGCGATGGTCGGCAGGCCCACCGCATCCTTCAGCGCTCGCGCCAGCGGCACCTGGTAGCCGGGCGCGACGGGGATGCGCTGCGCCAGCGACACGCCGCCGCTGGAGACGTGCAGCGCCGCGCAGCCGCGCGCCTCGAGCGCCTGGCCCAGGGCGGTGGTCTGCGCCACGTCCCAGCCGCCGTCGACCCAGTCGGTGGCCGAGACGCGCACCCACACCGGGCGCTCGGCCGGAAAGGCGTCGCGCACGGTGTCGAAGACCTCCAGCGGAAAGCGCATCCGGTGCTCGAGGCTGCCGCCGTAGCCGTCGTCGCGCTGGTTGGCCAGCGGCGACAGGAAGCTGTGCAGCAGGTAGCCGTGCGCCATGTGGATCTCGATGCCGTCGAGCCCCAGCCGCGCCGCGCGGCGCGCCGCCTGGGCGAAGGCGTCGCGGATGCGCGCCAGGCCAGCAGCGTCCAGCGCCTGCGGCGGGTGGTCGCCCGGGCGCAGCGCCAGCGCCGACGGGGCTTGCGCCACCCACCCGCCCGGCGCATCGGGCGCGATCTGCGCCCCGCCGCGCCAGGGCAGATCGCTCGACGCCTTGCGCCCGGCGTGGCCCAGCTGGATCGCCACCTTGAGGTGCGGCGCGCCGAAGCGGCGCACCGCCGCCAGCACGTGGCCCAGCGCGGCCTCGTTGGCGTCGCTGTTCAGGCCCAGGTCGCCGGCGGTGATGCGGCCTTCGGGCGTGACGGCGGTGGCTTCGATGGTCAGCAGCCCGGCGCCGCTGATGGCCAGCTGGCCCAGGTGCATGAGGTGCCAGTCGCCGGGCGAGCCGTCGACCGCCGAGTACTGGCACATCGGCGCCACGACGATGCGGTTGGCCAGCGCCAGCGGGCCGATCGACCAGGGGGTGAAGAGCAGGCTCATGCGTCCTTCGTAGTGGGGGTGTCGGGGTCGGGCCACAGCGCGCGCATGGCCCGGGTGTAGGCGTCGAGCCGCGTCGCGTCGTGCAGCGCGCGCCAGCGGCCCGCGACCAGCACGCGCGCGAAGGGCCGCGCCGGCGCGCCGAAGACGAGGGCATCGAGCGTGTGGCCGGCGGGGATGCCGGCCAGCGCGGGCTCGGCGGTGTCGACCACCAGCAGGTCGGCGCGCGCGCCGCGCACGAGGCCCCAGCGGGCGAACCCGGCTGCGGCGGCGCCGCCGTGCAGCATGCGGTCGAAGAGGCGCGCGGCACTCGCGGGGGCGGACGGCGGGTCGGCGGCGACGTTGCGCTGCCGCAGCACCAGCCGCTGGCCGTATTCCAGCCAGCGCAGCTCTTCCGGCCAGGCGCGCAGCACGTGGCTGTCGCTGCCCACGGACAGCGGCACGCCGGCACCGAGCCAGCCGCGCAGGTCGGTGAGCCCGTCGCCGAGGTTGGCCTCGGTGCCCGGACACAGCACGACGCCGGCGCCGCTGCGCGCCACGGCGTCGATCTCCGCCGGCGTGGCGTGCGTGGCGTGCACCAGCTGCCAACGCGCGTCCAGCGCGGCGTGGCGCGCCAGCCAGGCGATGGGGCGCTCGCCGGTGGCGGCCAGGCAGTCGTCGACCTCGGCCAGCTGCTCGGCGACGTGGATGTGCAGCGGGCCGCTGCCGGCGCGCGCGGCCAGCGCGGCGATCGAGTCCGGCCGCGCCGCGCGCAGCGAGTGCACCGCCACGCCGGCGTTCACCAGCGTCAGGCCGAAGCCGTGTGCGGCGTGCTGCAGCGCCAGCACCTGCTGCGCATCGGCGGCGAAGCGGCGCTGGTCGTCGCGCAGCGCCGGTTGGGTGAAGCCGGCGCGTTCGTACAGCACGGGAAGCAGCGTCAGGCCGATGCCGGCATCGACCGCAGCATCGGCCAGCGCGCGCATCAGCGTCGCCGGGTCGTCGTAGGGCCGGCCGTCTTCGGCGTGGTGCAGGTAGTGGAACTCGCACACCTGGGTGTAGCCGCCGGCCAGCAGTTCGGTGTACAGCTGCGCCGCCACGGCGCGCAGCTGCGCCGGGCCGATGCGCAGCGCCACGCGGTACATGCGATCGCGCCACGACCAGAAGTCGTCGGCGTCGGACGCGCGCCGTTCGGACAGGCCGACGAAGGCGCGCTGGAAGGCGTGGCTGTGGGCGTTGACCAGCCCCGGCAGCACCGGGCCTTGCAGCACCTCGGCCTGGGGCGGCGGCGGCGTGTGCGGCGTCACCTCGGCCCAGTGGCCTTGCGCATCGATGGCCAGCAGCACGCGTGGCTGCCAGCGGCCGTCGATCCAGGCCGCCGGCGCCCAGAGCACGGTGACGGGCTCCGGGCTCGCGCTCACGGCGCGGGCCGCCAGTCGCGCAGCGTCTCGAGCAGGGCGCGCAGCAGCGGGGTGATGGCGCTCGCCTGCGATGGATCCCAGCGCCGCGGCTCGGCCTCGTCGGCCATGTAGGCGCGCCAGCACATCTCGAGCTGCACGGCGTGCACGCCGCCGGCCGGGTCGCCGTAGTGGCGCGTGATGTGGCCGCCCTTGAAGCGGCCGTCGATCACGAAGCTGAAGTGATGCTGCGCCGCCAGCAGCGCCGCGACCGCGTCGCGCAGCGAGGTGTCGCAACTGCTGCCGCCGACCGTGCCCACGTTGAGGTGCGGAAGCGTGCCTTCGAACAGCCAGGGCAGTTCGCTCTTGATGCTGTGCGCGTCGAACAGCACGGCGTGGCCGTGCAGCGCCTTGACCCGGTCGAGTTCGGCGCGCAGGGCGTCGTGGTAGGGGCGCCAGTAGGCGGCGATGCGCCGCTGCACCTCGGCCGCATCGGGCGCACCGCCTTCGCGGTGGATCGGCTCGCCGGTGAAGTGGCGCGTGGGGCACAGCTCGGTGTTGTTCTGGCCGGCGTACATCGGCGTGTCGGTGGGCGGCCGGTTCAGGTCGATGACGTAGCGGCTGTAGCGCGGCACGAGCAGGCTCGCGCCCATCGACGCGGCAAAGGCGTAGAGGCGGTCGAGGTGCCAGTCGGTGTCCTCGGCCTCGAGCGCCCGTTCACTCATGCAGGCCGCGACCTCGGGCGGGAAGGCGGTGCCGCAGTGGGGGATGCTGATCACCAGCGGCGTGCTGCCGTGGTGCAGCGTGCAGACGGGGTTGGCCGTGCTCATGCGTTGCGCTCCACGCCGCCGACCACCACGCGCCGGCACGGCGAGGGGCCGCCGAACCGGTAGGCCATCTCGCGCGGGTGCTCGGCGTCCCACACCGCGAGGTCGGCGCGCAGGCCCGGCGCGATGCGACCGCGATCCTTCAAGCCCAGGGCCAGCGCCGCGTTGGCGGTGAACCCGCGCCAGGCTTCTTCGGGCGTCAGGCGGAACAGCGTGCAGGCCATGTTCATCATCAGCAGCGGGCTCAGGGTGGGCGACGAGCCGGGGTTGTGGTCGGTGGCCACGGCCATGGGCACGCCGGCATCGCGCAGCGCCTGCACCGGCGGCAACCTGGTGTCGCGCAGGAAGTAATAGGCGCCAGGCAGCAGTACGGCCACGCTGCCGGCATCGCGCATGGCGGCGATGCTCTGCGGGGACAGGTGTTCGAGATGGTCGCAGCTGAGCGCGCCGAACCGCGCCGCGAGCGCTGCGCCACCCTGGTCGCTGAGCTGCTCGGCGTGCAGCTTCACCGGCAAACCGAGCGTGCGCGCGGCGGTGAACAGCCGCTCGACCTGGGCGGCGGTGAAGCCGATGGTGTCGCAGAAGCCGTCGACCGCGTCGACCAGACCCCGCGCGTGCTGGTCGTGCAGCCAGCCGATGGCGGCGTCGACGTAGTCGTCGGCGCGGCCGGCGTATTCCGGCGGCAAGGCGTGCGCGGCGAGCGACGTGGTGCACACGGTGATCGGCAGCTCGCGTCCGAGCCGCCGCGCCACCGCCAGGCAGCGCGCCTCGTGTTCGGCCGACAGGCCGTAGCCCGACTTGATCTCGACCGTGGTGACGCCTTCGCCCATCAGCGCGCGGGCGCGCCGGGCAGCGCTGTGGAAGAGCGCTTCGTCGCTGGCTGCGCGGGTGGCGGCCACGGTGCTGCGGATGCCGCCGCCGGCGCGCGCGATCTGCTCGTAGGTGGCGCCCTGCAGGCGCTGCTCGAACTCGGCCGCGCGTTCGCCGCCATACACGAGATGGGTGTGGCAGTCGACCAGGCCCGGCGTGAGCAGTGCGCCGCCGAGGTCGTGTTCCGCATCGGCGCGGATGTCGGCGGGCACATCGGCATCGGTGCCGACCCAGGCGGTGCGCGCGCCCTCGGTGAGCACCGCGCCGTCGTCGATCCAGCCCCACGGCTGGCCGGTGGCGAAGGTGGCCAGGCGCGCGTGGCGCCACAGGGTGCGGTGGTTCATGGCGCGGCGCCCTCGTCGGTGGCAGCGGGCTCGACGGCCAGCCAGAACACCGCGCCATCATGGGCCGGCTCGAACTGCCAGCGCTGGCCGCCGGCGCCTTCGTCGACGATCAGCCCTGGGCCGGCGAGCGTGGCGGCTTCGAAGCCGTCGATGCGCAGGCCGCCCGGCACGGCGCTGTACACGCCACGCCAGCGGTGCGGCACGCGCCAGACGTCGCCGGCCCGCGCCCGCTGCATCAGCGCCGTGCCGCCGCGGTGCATGAGGTTCAGGTGCTGCGTCGCGCCGCCGAGCAGTTCGCACCCCGGCGCGGCGGCGCCGTCGAAGGCCAGCGGCGCGGCTTGCGCGTCGAGCGTCACGGTGCGGTCGGCAAAGCGCAGCAGCACGCCATCGCCGTGCACCACGGCGAACCAGCGCTGCACGCCGTCGTAGCGGCTGAACGGCCCGTCGGCGATGACGTCGGCGACGCTGATGCGCAGCTGCCAGGCGTCACCTTCAGGCCAGGCGAACAGCTCGCGCGTCAGCCCGCCGCCGTTGCGCCAGCGCTGCGGCTCGACCCGGTCGAGCAGACGGGTGTGCAGCGCCATCATGGCTGGAACTCGCCGTGCAGCGCGTAGCGCGCGCCCGGGTGCACGAGACGGGCGATGGTGATCGGATCGGTGCGCGTGAACGTGCGGCGCACCACCACCAGGCAAGGCGCATCGAGCGCCAGGTGCAGCAGCCGCGCCTCGGCCGGCGTGGGCCGCTGCGATTCGATCGAGTACTGCGCCCGCCACAAGTGGGTGTGCTGGAACAGGTAGTGGGTGGGCGTGATGCGGGTGAAGTCGGCTTGCAGGTAGTGCGGCGCGCAGACCGGGTTGACGTAGCGGTCCTCGCACTGCAGCGGCGCGCCGTCCTCGTGGTGCACGATGAGGGTGTGGAACACGGTGCTGCCGACCGCCACGCCCAGCTGCGCCGCGAGCGCGGCGGTCGCGGGCACGGCGTGCTGGGCGTGCACCACGGCGTGGTGCACGTGGCCGCGGGCGACGATCTCGTCGTGCAGGTCGTGGATGGTGAGCTGGCTCGACACCTTGTGCAGCGGCGCGGCGAAGGTGCCGACGCCCTGCGCGCGTTCGACCAGCCCTTCGGCCTGCAGCTCGCGCAGCGCGCGGTTCACCGTCATGCGGCTCACGCCGAAGCGCGACACCAGCTCGGCCTCCGACGGCATCAGCGTGCCGGGCGGCCAGCGGCCGGCGGCGAGCCCGTCTTTCAGGTGCTGCTTGACGCGGGCATAGGGGGCGAGGGTCGGATGGGCCGCCATCGGGGTCATCGTACTTGCGCCTGCTTGTCTAGACAAGTACAGTCGCCGCCAGCCGAGCGCACCGGAGCCCCGCCATGAACGACCTCGCCGCCATCCACCGCCAGGCCTCGGCCGGCAGCGCCGCCCCGGCAGCCACGGCTGGCCCACGGCCGGTGCGCGCGCCGCGCGGCAGCACGCTGCAGTGCGCCGACTGGACGATCGAGGCGGCGCTGCGCATGATCCACAACAACCTCGACCCCGAGGTGGCCGAGAACCCCGACGCGCTCGTGGTCTACGGCGGCATCGGCAAGGCGGCGCGCGACTGGGCCTGCTTCGACGCCATCGTCGAGAGCCTCAAGCGCCTGCAGCCCGACCAGACGCTGCTGGTGCAGAGCGGCAAGCCGGTGGGCGTGTTCCGCACCCACGAGGAAGCGCCGCGCGTGCTGCTGGCCAACAGCAACCTGGTGCCGAAGTGGGCGACCTGGGAGCACTTCCACGAACTTGACCGCCAGGGTCTGATGATGTACGGCCAGATGACCGCCGGCAGCTGGATCTACATCGGCAGCCAGGGCATCGTGCAGGGCACCTACGAGACCTTCGCCGAGGCGGCGCGCCAGCACTACGGCGGCAGCCTGAAGGGGCGCTGGATCCTCACCGCCGGGCTGGGCGGCATGGGCGGCGCGCAGCCGCTGGCGGCGTCGTTCGCCGGTGCCTGCTCGCTCGTCATCGAGTGCCAGCAGAGCCGCATCGACTTCCGCCTCAAGACGCGCTACGTCGACGAGCAGGCCGCCGACCTGGACGACGCGCTGGCGCGTTTGCGCCGCCACACCGCCGAAGGTCGCGCGGTCTCGGTCGCGCTCTTGGGCAACGCCGCCGAGCTGATGCCGGCGCTGGCCGAGCGCTTCGAGGCCGACGCCACGGACCGGCCGGCGCTCGTCACCGACCAGACCTCGGCCCACGACCTGATCAACGGCTACCTGCCCGCCGGCTGGTCGGTCGAACAGTGGCGGGAAGCCGCCGCCGACCCGGCGCGCCATGCCGAACTGCGCGAGGCCGCGGCCCAGAGCTGCGTCGAGCACGTGCGCGCCATGCTGCGCTTCCAGACCATGGGCGTGCCGACGGTCGACTACGGCAACAACATCCGCCAGGTCGCCTTCGACGCCGGGCTGAAGAACGCCTTCGACTTCCCCGGCTTCGTGCCGGCCTACATCCGGCCGCTGTTCTGCCGCGGCAAGGGGCCGTTCCGCTGGGTGGCGCTGAGCGGCGACCCGGAGGACATCCGCAAGACCGACGCCAAGCTGAAGGAACTGTTCCCGGCCGACCGCAAGGACTACGCCGACCTGCACCGCTGGCTGGACATGGCCGGCGAGCGCATCGCCTTCCAGGGCCTGCCGGCGCGCATCTGCTGGCTGGGCCTGGGCGAGCGCCACGTCGCCGGCCTGGCCTTCAACCAGATGGTGAAGAACGGCGAGCTCAAGGCGCCCATCGTCATCGGCCGCGACCACCTCGACAGCGGCTCGGTCGCCAGCCCCAACCGCGAGACCGAGGGGATGTTGGACGGCACCGACGCGGTGAGCGACTGGCCGCTGCTCAACGCCCTGCTCAACACCGCCGGCGGCGCCACGTGGGTGAGCCTGCACCACGGCGGCGGTGTCGGCATGGGCTACAGCCAGCACGCCGGCGTCGTCATCGTCTGCGACGGCAGCGACGCCGCGGCGCGCCGCCTCGAACGCGTGCTGTGGAACGACCCGGCCAGCGGCGTGATGCGCCACGCCGACGCCGGCTACGACGAGGCGCTGGCCTGCGCCCGGGAGCACGGCCTGGACCTGCCGATGCTGACGCGCGACGTGCGCTGACGCGCCACCGCCGCCGTCAAGACGCCCCGACGCCCACCCGATGCTGCTGCGCCCCGGACACCTCACGCTCGACGAACTGCAGGCCCTGCACGCCGGCCTGCAGCCCCTGATGATCGACCCGGGGGCATTCCCCGCCATCCGCGCCAGCGCCGCGGTGGTACGGCGCGCGGCCGAGGGCGACGCGCCGGTCTACGGCGTCAACACCGGCTTCGGCAAGCTGGCGTCGCAGCGCATCAGCGCCGCCGACCTGGCCACGCTGCAGCTCAACCTCATCCGCAGCCACGCCGTGGGCGTGGGCGAGCCGCTGCCCGCGCCGGTGGTGCGGCTGATGCTGGCGCTCAAGGCGGCGAGCCTGGCGCGCGGCCACTCGGGCGTGCGGCCCGAGGTCATCGACACGCTGGTCGCCGTGCACAACGCCGCCCTCGTGCCGCACGTGCCCAGCCAGGGCAGCGTCGGCGCCAGCGGCGACCTGGCACCGCTGGCGCACATGACGCTGGCCTTGATGGGCGAAGGCGAGTTCGTCACCGAGGACGGCCGGCGCCGCCCCGCCGCCGCGGTGCTGCGCGAGGCCGGCATCCCGCCGCTGGCATTGGCCGCGAAGGAAGGGCTGGCGCTCATCAACGGCACGCAGACGAGCACGGCGCTGGCGCTGCACGCGCTGTTCGCCTTCGAGCCGGTGCTGGAGTCGGCGCTGGTCATCGGCGCCCTCACCGTCGACGCGGCGCGCGGCAGCGACGGCCCGTTCGACCCGCGCATCCACGCCTTGCGCGGCCAGCCGGGGCAGATCGACGTGGCCCAGTACTACCGCGCGCTGCTCGAGGGCAGCGCCATTCGCAAGAGCCACGAGCAGGGCGACGACCGGGTGCAGGACCCGTACTGCCTGCGCTGCCAGCCGCAGGTGGTGGGCGCCTGCCTCGACCAGCTGCGCCACGCCGCGCTGGTGCTGCTGCGCGAGGCCAACGCGGTCACGGACAACCCGCTGGTGTTCGCCGAGGGTGGCGAAGCCGGGCAGGCCGGGCTGGTGTCGGGCGGGAACTTCCACGCCGAGCCGGTGGCGCTGGCGGCCGACGCGATGGCCACCGCGATCGCCGAGGTGGGCGCCATCGCCGAGCGCCGCATCGCGATGCTGATCGACGCCAATGTGTCGCGCCTGCCGCCGTTCCTGACGCCCGAGCCGGGGCTCAACAGCGGCTTCATGATTGCCCACGTCACCGCCGCCAGCCTGGCCAGCGAGAACAAGAGCCTGGCGCACCCGGCCAGCGTCGACAGCCTGCCCACCAGCGCCAACCAGGAAGACCACGTGTCGATGGCCACCTTCGCGGCGCGCCGGCTGCAGCCGATGATCACCAACGTGGCGCACATCCTGGGCATCGAGTGGCTGGCCGCGGCGCAGGGCATCGACTTCCTGCGCCCGCTTCAGAGCTCGCCGCCGCTCGAAGCCGCCCACGCGCTGCTGCGCGCGCGCTGCCCCAGCGTGATGCAGGACCGCTACCTCGCGCCCGACATCGAGGCGGCCACCGCGCTGGTGGCGCAGGGTGCGTTGTCGCCCGTCTTGCGCGGCCTGCCGGGGCTGCCCACACTCTGGATCCCGACCTGATCCTCGACCGACACCTTCACCGACCACCGACACCCAGGAGCACCATGAAGACGATCATCGCCGCACTCGCGCTGGCCGCGCTGTCCGCCACCGCCGCCGCGCAGGACACGCCGGTGGCCATCGGCATCAGCGGCTGGACCGGCTTCGCGCCGCTCACGCTGGCCAAGGAGGCCGGGCTGTTCAAGAAGCACGGCCTGGACGTGAGCATCAAGAAGATTCCGCAGAAGGACCGGCACCTCGCCATCGCCTCGGGCGACATCCAGTGCGCCGCCACCACGGTCGAGACCTGGATCGTGTGGAACGCCAACGGCGTGGCCACGACGCAGATCTTCCAGCTCGACAAGAGCTACGGCGCCGACGGCATGGTGGTCAAGCCCGGCATCAACAGCATCAAGGACTTGAAGGGCAAGACGGTGGCGGCCAGCGCGCCGGGCACGGCGCCCTACTTCACGCTCGCCTGGTTCCTGGCCAAGAACGGCCTCACGCTCAAGGACGTGAACATCGTCAACCTCGAGCCGCAGGCCGCCGCCAACGCCATGATCGCCGGCACGGCGAACCTCGATGCGGCCATGACCTACGAGCCCTATCTCTCCGCCGTGCGCGCCAAGCCCGAAGCCGGCAAGATCATCGCCACCACGCTCGACTACCCGATGGTGATGGACACCTTCGGCTGCACGCCCAAGTTCCTGGCCGACAACCCCAAGGCGGCGCAGGGCCTGGCCAACGCCTACTTCGACGCGCTGGCGATGATCAAGGCCGAGCCGCAGAAGAGCTTCCAGATCATGGGCGCCGACGTGAAGCAGAGCGCCGAGGCCTTCGAGAAGAGCCAGAGCTTCCTGCGCTGGCAGGACAAGGCGGCGAACCAGAAGTTCTTCGCCGGCGAGCACGCGCAGTTCAGCAAGGAAGCGGCCGACCTGCTGCTGCAGGCGGGCATCATCCGGCAGATCCCCGATCTGTCGAAGCTGGCCGATCCGCGCTTCGTCAAGTAGCGGCCGGCGCTTGAAGCCGCTGGTCGCCGTCGGGCCGGGCGCGCGCATCGCGCTCGGCGCCGGCTTTTTCGTCGTGTTCGTCGCCTTCTGGTCGCTGCTCACCTTCGGCGGCTTCGTCAGCAAGACCTTTCTCGCCGATCCGGTGACGATGCTCAGGAGCGGCTGGACGCTGCTGGCGGAGCACGGCTTCGCCAAGGACATCGGCATGACGGTGTGGCGCGTGGTGGGCGGGTTCGTCATCGCCGCGGCCATCGCGTTGCCGCTGGGCGTGGCGATGGGTGCGTACAAGCCCGTCGAGGCGTTCTTCGAGCCCTTCGTCTCGTTCGCGCGCTACCTGCCGGCCTCGGCGTTCATCCCGCTGCTCATCCTGTGGGTGGGCATCGGCGAGGCGCAGAAGCTCTCGGTCATCTTCATCGGCAGCTTCTTCCAGCTGGTGCTGATGATCGCGGTGATCGTCGGCAACACCCGGCGCGACCTGGTCGAGGCGGCGTACACGCTGGGCGTGAGCGACCGCGGCCTCATCCGCCGCGTGCTGATCCCCGGCGCCGCGCCCGAGGTGGCCGAGGCGCTGCGCATGGTGCTGGGCTGGGCCTGGACCTACGTGATCGTGGCCGAGCTCATCGGCGCCTCCAGCGGCATCGGCCACATGATCACCGACAGCCAGGCGCTGCTGGCCACCGACCAGATCATCTTCGGCATCATCGTCATCGGCCTCATCGGCCTGGTGAGCGACCTGCTGTTCAAGTGGGGCAACCGAAGGCTGTTCCCGTGGGCGCAGCTGGGGCGATGAACGGCGCCACGCCCATCCTGCAGGTGCGCGGCGTGGAGCGCCGCTTCGCCGGCACCGGCGGTGCCACGACGCTGGCGCTCGAGGCCACCGACCTCGACGTGGCCGAGAACCACTTCATCACCATCCTCGGCCCCAGCGGCTGCGGCAAGAGCACGCTGCTGCGCATCGTCGCCGGGCTCGACCAGCCCACCGCCGGCGAGGTGCTGCTCGACGGCCGGCACATCGGCGGCCCGGGCGCCGACCGCGGCATGGTCTTCCAGAGCTACACGCTCTTCCCCTGGCTGAACGTGCTGGACAACGTGTGCTTCGGCCTGCGCGAACGTGGCCTGCCGCGTGCGCAGCAGGTGGACGTCGCCCGCGGCTTCATCGCCAAGGTGGGGCTCTCGGGCTTCGAGCAGCACTTTCCCAAGCAGCTCTCCGGCGGCATGCAGCAGCGCACGGCGCTGGCGCGTGCACTGGCCAACGACCCGCGCATCCTGCTGATGGACGAGCCCTTCGGCGCGCTCGACCACCAGACGCGCGAGCTGATGCAGGAACTGCTGCTCGGCATCTGGGAAGCGCAGAAGAAGACCGTGCTCTTCGTCACCCACGACATCGACGAAGCCGTGTTCATGGCCAGCCGCGTGGTCGTGATGACCGCCCGCCCCGGCCGCATCAAGCTCGACCGCGCGGTGACGCTGCCGCACCCGCGGCACTACGCGATGAAGACGACGCCCGCGTTCGCGGCGCTGAAGGCCGAGTTGACGGAAGCCGTGCGCGAAGAGGTGCTGAAAGCCAACGCCGCGATGCCGCGCGCGGCTTGATCGCCGTCCCGGTTGCCCGGGCTACAGCCAGCGCTGCAGCAGCTCGCGCAGCTGCTTGCGCGAATACGGCTTGGCCAGGTGCGCGTCCATGCCGGCGGCCATGGACAGGGCGGCGTCCTCGTCGAAGGCGTTGGCCGTGAGCGCGACGATGGGCACGCGCGGCAGGCGCAGGCGGTTCTCGCGCTCGCGCGCCTGGCGGGTGGCGGCGTAGCCGTCCAGCACGGGCATCTGGATGTCCATCAGCACCAGGTCGACGCGCTGCTTCTCCAGCAGCGCCAGCGCCTGCGCGCCGTCCTCGGCTTCCATCACGTCGACGCCGAAGCTCTTGAGCATCTCGGCGCCGATCATGCGGTTGACGACGTTGTCCTCCACCAGCAGCACGGTGCCGCCGAGCTGGTTGCGCGCCGACTCGAGTGCGGCGAAGTCGGAATCCTGCTGCGGCAGCGGCACGTCGGGCGCCAGCGGCAGCAGCAGCGAGAAGCGGAACCGCGAACCGCTGCCGACGCGGCTGTCCACCTCGATGCGGCCGCCCATGGCCTCGACGATGCGCTGACTGATCGCCAGACCCAGCCCCGTGCCGCCGCGCAGCCGCGAGCGCGTGCTGTCCACCTGGTGGAAGGGCTGGAACACCTGCTCCAGCGCATTGGCGGGAATGCCGATGCCGCTGTCCTCGACCTCGAAGTGCACCCGGCTGGCCGCTTCGCCGCTGGACGTGGTCTCGGGCGTGGCCGACAGGCGCAGGGTGACGCCGCCCTTTTCGGTGAACTTCACGCCGTTGCCGATGAGGTTGAGCAGCACCTGCTTGAGCCGCGGCGCGTCGCCCAGCACGCCGTCGGGCACGTTGTCGTCGAGCTGCAGCGTCATCGTCAGGCCGCGGCTCTCGGCGTTGGCGCGGAACAGCGCGGTGGCGCTGTTGACCACGGAGTGCAGCGACATCGGCGAGCTCGCCAGCACCAGCTTGCCCGCTTCGATCTTGCTGTGGTCGAGCACGTCGTTGAGGATGTCCATCAGGCTTTCGCCCGACGCGGCCGCGGTCTTGACCAGGCGGCGCTGGCGCATGTCGAGATCGGTCTGGCGCAGCAGGTCCAGCGCGCCCAGCACGCCGTTCATGGGCGTGCGGATCTCGTGGCTCATGGTGGCCAGGAACTGGCTCTTGGCCAGGTTGGCGGCCTCGGCGGCCTCCTTGGCGCGCATCAGCGATTCGTTGGCGCGGTCGGCCTCGTGGCTGTGGCGCAGCGCATCGAGCGCGGTGTGGCCGAACTCGGTGGCGGCACGGTACATGGTGACGCCGAACAGCGTCGCCAGGATGGCCAGCGGGATCGAGTGCGCCGGCCCCGGCAGCATCGACACGGCCACCAGGGAGCCGAGCTGCAGGGCGCTGAGGATGACGAAGCTGCGCCCGGCCATCGACAGGAAGAACGCCGCCACGGCCACCGAGCCGGCGATGATGACGACGTACACGCTGGCCACGGCGCCGGTCAGCGTGGGGTAGATGGTGGCAGTGGCAACCGTCCACATCAGGCCGGCCAGCACGGCGTTGCCTTCGAGCTGGCGCACGACCTTGGCGATGCGGTCGTGCTCGATGGCGCCCTGGTGGTCGTACTTCTGCCCCAGCGCCCAGCGCCAGCCCGACACCACCAGGCCCAGCAGCAGGGTCAGCGCCGCGGCGCCCACCTGGCCGCGTTCGTAACCCAGCCACGCCACGTAGAGCACCGCCACCAGCAGCAGCAGCACGCTGCGCGCGCTGTTGCGCACGGCCACGCGCAGGGTCTCGCGCTGAATCGCCGTGCTGACGCCGTCTGAGGGCTCGGTCATGTAGCCCATGAGGATAGCGTGTGCATGGCCCGCCGACATCCCGAAGTTTCGAGACGGCCGTCTTGTGCGGGGCGGAACGTCGCCCCGGCGTCGCAGGCGCCGGCGGTCGGGGCTCAGCTGTGGATGTAGGTCTCCAGCTGGGCGATGGTGTTCTCGTGGTCGGCGATGATGTCGTCCATGATGTCGCGGATGGAGATCATGCCCAGCACCGTGCCGCCGTCCACCACCGGCAGGTGGCGGATCTTGCGCTCGCTCATCAGTGCCATGCACTCGCGCGTGCCGGTGGCCGGCGTCACCGTCACCACCTGCGCCGTCATGATCTCGGAGACCGGCGTGTCCTTGGAACTTTTGCCCTGCAGCGCGACCTTGCGCGTGTAGTCCCGCTCCGAGACGATGCCCACCAGTGCGCCGCCCGACATGACCACCAGCGCCCCGACCTCGTGCCGCGCCAGCAGCTCCAGCGCGGTGTACACCGTGTCGTCGGGGCGCACGTGCCACAGCGTGCCTTCACGGTTCTTCAGCAGGTGGGAAACGGGCTTCATGCGCGAGGCCTCCGGCGACGACGTGAGCCACGAGCCTACCGCAACGGCGCCGGCGGGCACTCGGTGAAGCCCTGGGGAGCGCGAGGCGCCGGCGTGCTGCGGCGCTGGTGGACCGCGGTGCTGGTGGTGGCGCTGGGCGCGGCCGGCCTGGCCGGCTGCGCGGCGCTGGACGAGCAGCAGCGGCGCTGGATCTTCAACCCCAGCACGCGCAGCTGGGGTGGCGGCTCAGCGGCCGAGGGCATGCAGGACGTGTGGATCGACTTCGAGTCGCGCGCCGCCGGCGGCGCGGCGGTCAGGCTGCACGGCCTGTGGCTGGCGCGGCCGGAAGCCGAAGCACCGGTGCTGCTGTACCTGCACGGCGCGCGCTGGGACGTGAAGAGCAGCGCCGGCCGCATGCGCCGCATGCACGAACTGGGCTTCTCGGTGCTGGGCGTGGACTACCGCGGCTTCGGCCAGAGCACCAGCGCCCTGCCCTCCGAGGCGATGGCGCTGGAGGACGCGCGCGCCGCGTGGGACTGGATCGGCCGCCATCATCCGGAGCGCCGGCGCTATGTCTTCGGCCATTCGCTCGGCGGCGCCATCGCCGTGGCCCTGGCGGCCGAGGTGCGCGACGAGGCCGGGCTGATCGTCGAAGGCAGCTTTCCGTCGATCGCCCACGTGGGCCGCAGCTTCCGCTGGGGCTGGCTGCCGTTCGAGCCGCTGCTCACGCAGCGCTTCGACGCCGCCTCGCGCATCGCCGAGGTCGGCGTGCCGGTGCTGGTGGTGCACGGCAGCGCCGACCAGCTCATCCGGCCGGAACTCGGCCGGGCGCTGTTCGAGCGCGCCGCCGAGCCGAAGCGCTTCGTGCTCGTCGAAGGCGGCTCGCACCACAACACCAACGCCGTCGGCCAGTCGCAGTACCGCCAGGCGCTGGCCGAGCTGTTCAGGCTGGCGCTGCCGGAGTCCTGAACCGACCGGCGTGCGTGCCAGTACCGTGCGTCAGGCCGCCGGCACGACGGCGGTGGCCTCGATCTCGACCTTCGCGCGGTCTTCCACCAGCGCGGCCACCTGCACCGCGCTCATCGCCACCGCATAGCTGCCGACCAGCTCGCGGTAGACGGCGCCGATCTCGCGCGCCCGCGCCAGGTACTCGCGCTTGTCGAGCAGATACCACGTCATGCGCACGATGTGCTGCGGCGTGGCGCCGGCCTCGGCCAGCACGGCGTTGACGTTCGACAGCGCCTGCCGCACCTGGTCGACGAGGTCGTCGCTGGGAAAGGTGCACTGCCCGTCCCAGCCGATCTGGCCGGCGACGAAGACGAGCCGGCCGCCGCCCGGGACGGCGACGCCGTTGGCATAACCCTTGGGCGGCTTCCAGCCCGCGGGCTGCAGCGTCTGGATGGTCGTCTTCAAGGCGTCTCTCCTCCTTCGGGCAGCGCGTGGGCCGACAGGGCGCGCCGCAGGTCGTCCGGCAGGGCTTGGGGGCGGTGCGTGTGCAGGTCGGTGCACACCAGCACCTGGCGCGCGCGCAGGCGCAGCGCGTCGCCGCAGGCCACGTGGTGCTGCAGGGCGAGCGAGCTGCGGCCCAGCCGCTCGATGGCGATGCCGAACACCAGGTCGTCGCCATGGCGGCTGACGGCGGTGAAGTCGGCTTCCAGGCGCACCGTCGGCAGGCCGGTGCGGCGCTCGCCGATCAGCGCGGCGTAGGGCACGCCGAGCCCTTCGTCGAACCACTGCTCGACCACGCCGTTGAGCAGCACGAAGTACTGCGGGAAGAAGACGATGCCGGCCGGGTCGCAGTCGGCGAAGCGCACGCGCCGGCGGGCGCTGAAGGCCTCGGCGACAGGCGGCGCAGCGCTCAAGCCGGCGCCTTCAGCTTGAAGCGCTGCAGCTTGCCCGTCTCGGTGCGCGGCAGCGTGCTGCGGAACTCGATCTGGCGCGGGTACTTGTAGGGCGCGATCGTCTGCTTGACGAAATCCTGCAGCGTGCGCGCCATCGCGTCGTCGGCCACGTGGCCGGGCTTGAGCACGACGAAGGCCTTGACGAGCATGCCGCGCGCCTCGTCGGGCACGCCGACCACGCCGCACTCGGCCACCGCCGGGTGCAGCAGCAACGCGCCTTCGACCTCGGGGCCGGCGATGTTGTAGCCGCCGGAGATGATCATGTCGTCGGTGCGCGCCTGGTAGACGAACTGGCCGTCGGCCGGGTCCACCAAGTAGGCGTCGCCGGTGAGGTTCCAGCCGTCCTGCACGTAGTTGGCCTGGCGCGGGTCGGCCAGGTACTTGCAGCCGGTGGGGCCCTTCACCGCCAGCCGGCCGACCTCGCCGGGCGGGGCCACGCTGCCGTCGTCACGCAGCACGGCGGCCCGGTAGCCGGGCACGGGCACGCCGGTGGCGCCGCCGCGCGCCTGCTGCTCGTCGGCCGAGATGAAGATGTGCAGCATCTCGGTCGAGCCGATGCCGTCGATCATCTGGATGCCCGTGGCGTCCTTCCACAGCGTGCGCGTCGCCGCGGGCAGCGCCTCGCCGGCCGAGACGCACTTGCGCAGCGCCGAGAGGTCGTGCGCGCCGGGGTTGGCGGCGATCTGCGCGGCCATCGCGCGGTACGACGTGGGCGCGGTGAAGCACACGCTGGCGCGGTACTGCGCGATGGCCGGCAGCAGCAGCTCGGGCGTGGCCTTCTCGATCAGCACCGTGGAGGCGCCGATGGCCAGCGGGAACAGCAGCAGCCCGCCCAGGCCGAAGGTGAAGGCCAGCGGCGGGCTGCCGATGAACACGTCGTCGGGCGTGGCGCGCAGCACGTGCGGCGGCCAGCAGGCGCAGGCGGCCATCACGTCGCGGTGGAAGTGCATGGTGCCCTTGGGCACGCCGGTGGTGCCCGAGGTGAAGGCGATGAGGCAGGTGTCGGTGGCGCCGGTGTCGACGGTGTCGAAGTGTTCGGGCTGGCCCGCCGCGCGCCGCTCGAGCTCGTCGCCTTCGGCCGTGCCGCCGCCGTAGTGCAGCACGTGCTGCAGCGTCGGTGCCTGCTGCCGCGCGAGCGCCAGCTCGTCGGCCAGGCGGGCATCGCACAGCGCGTGCGACACCTGCGCCTTGTCGATGATGGTGGCCAGCTCGCGCGCACGCAGCAGCGGCATCGAGCCGACGGCGATGGCACCGGCCTTCACCACCGCGAACCAGCACGCCGCGAGCATCGGCGAGTTGGGCCCGCGCAGCAGCACGCGGTTGCCGGGCACCACGCCGAGGTCCTGCACCAGCACGTGGGCGATGCGGTCGGCCTGTGCCTTCAGCTCGGCATACGTCCAGCGCACGCCCGCGCCCTGCACGCAGAGGCGGTCGCCGCGGCCTTCGCGCACGTGGCGGTCGAGCAGTTCGGCGGCGCAGTTCAGGTGGTCGGGGAACTGCAGCTCGGGGCGCTCGAAGATGAAGTCCGGCAGCTCGTGCGGCGCCGGCAGGCGCTCGGCCGCGAAGGTGTCGACGTGCGCCGTGTGCGGCCGCCGGCCGCGGGTCTGCTCGATGGCCATGGCGCCATTCTTCGGCCCGATAGTTTAGTTGTCAATCAATTCCGCCCCCGGACTATCATCGACCGCATGGCCGCCTCGCAGGACCGCCGCCGCCTCTGGGACATCTCGCCTCCGGTGCACGCCGGTGCGCCGGTGTTCCCTGGCGACACGCCCTACGCCCAGGCCTGGGCGGCGCGCATCGCGCCCGGCTGCCCGGTGAACGTGAGCACGCTGACGCTGTCGCCGCACACCGGCGCGCACGCCGATGCGCCGCTGCACTACGACGACGCCGGCGAGCCCATCGGGGCGGTTCCGCTCGAGCCCTACCTGGGCCACTGCCGCGTCATCCACGCCATCGGCGTCGGCCCGCTGGTGCAGCCGGCACACGTGGCGCACGCGCTGCATCGGCTGCCGCCGCGCGTGCTGCTGCGCACCTACGCCCACGCGCCCGTCGACCGCTGGGATGCCGAGCTCGCCGCCTTCGCGCCGGAGACGATCGAGCTGCTCGCCGACCGCGGCGTGATCCTCGTCGGCATCGACACGGCGAGCGTCGACCCGGCACCGAGCAAGACGCTCGATGCGCACCAGGTGCTGCGCCGCCGCGGCCTGCGCGTGCTGGAGAACCTGGTGCTCGACGACGTGCCCGAAGGCGACTACGAACTCATCGCGCTGCCGCTCAAGCTGACGACCGCCGATGCGTCGCCCGTGCGTGCGGTGCTGCGCGCACTTTCGCCATGATCCGCGCGGTGCTGCGCGCACGCTCGCCATGACCCGCGACGACGCCCTCGCCCTCGATGCCCGCGACCCGCTCGCCCCGCTGCGCGCGCTGTTCGCGCTGCCCGACCGGCTCATCTACCTCGACGGCAACTCGCTCGGCGTGCTGCCCAAGGCCACCGCCACGCGGCTGCAGCAGGTGGTGCAGGACGAATGGGGCGACGGCCTCATCCGCAGCTGGAACAGCGCCGGCTGGATCCACCTGCCGGCGCGCGTGGGCGACAAGATCGCGCGGCTCGTCGGCGCGCGTCCGGGCGAACTGGTCGTGGCCGACTCGACCAGCGTCAACCTCTACAAGGTGCTGAGCGCCGCCGCCGGCATCGCCGCGGCCGCGGGCCACGGGCGGCGCGTGATCGTGAGCGAGCGCGCCAACTTCCCGACCGACCTCTACATCGCCGAATCGATCGGCCGCGGCCATGGCCTCACGCTGCAGCTGGTCGATGCGCCGGAGGAGATCCCCGCCGCGCTGGCGCAGGGCGACTGCGCGGTGCTGCTGCTCACCCACGTGAACTACCGCACCGGCCGCATGCACGACATGGCCGCGCTGACGCGTGCCGCGCACGCCGCCGGCGCGCTGGTGGTGTGGGACCTGGCGCACAGCGCCGGCGCCGTGGCGGTGGACCTGCACGGCGCGGATGCGGACTTCGCCGTCGGCTGCGGCTACAAGTACCTCAACGGCGGCCCCGGCGCGCCGGCCTTCGTGTGGGTGCACCCGCGCCATGCCGACGCCTTCGTGCAGCCGCTGTCGGGCTGGATGGGCCACGCCGCGCCCTTCGCCTTCACGCCCGGCTACCGGCCTGCAGCGGGCATCGCGCGCTACCTGTGCGGCACGCCGGCGGTGCTGGCGGTGGCGGCGCTGGAGTGCGGCGTCGACACCGTGCTCGCGGCCGAGCCGCTGGGCGGCATGGCGGCGCTGCGCGCCAAGTCGCTGGCGCTCACGCGGCTCTTCGCCGACGAGGTGCAGGCCCGTTGCCCCGCGCTCGCGCTTGTCTCCCCACGCGTCGACGCCGAGCGTGGCAGCCAGGTGTGCTTCAGCCACCCCGAGATCGGCTACGCCGTGGTGCAGGCGCTGATCGCGCGCGGCGTGATCGGCGATTTCCGCGCCGGCGACCCGACGAGCCGCACCGCGGCCGACGACATCCTGCGCTTCGGCTTCACGCCGCTGTACACGCGCTTCGTCGACGCCTGGGACGCGGCCGAGCATCTGCACCAGGTGCTGCAGCGCGAGGAGTGGCGCCGCCCCGAGTTCAACCGCCGCCACGCGGTGACCTGACGCATGAACGCCTCCAAGGACGCGCACCCGCACGGCGCCCAGCTCGACTTCGCCGCCGAGATGAGCTACGGCGACTACCTGCACCTGGACGCCGTGCTGACGGCCCAGCATCCGCTGAGCCCCGACCACAACGAGATGCTGTTCATCGTGCAGCACCAGACCACCGAGCTGTGGCTGAAGCTGATGCTGCACGAGCTGCGCGCCGCCATCGCCGCGGTGGCGCGCGACGAGCTGCAGGCCGCGTTCAAGATGCTGGCGCGCGTCTCGAAGATCATGGAACAGCTGGTGCACGCCTGGGACGTGCTGGCCACCATGACGCCGCCCGAATACAGCGCGATCCGGCCCTATCTCGCCAAGAGCAGCGGCTTCCAGAGCTGGCAGTACCGCTGCCTGGAGTTCAGCCTGGGCAACAAGAACGCGCAGATGCTGAAACCCCACAGCCACCGGCCCGAGCTGCTGGCGCAGGTGCAGCAGGCGCACGACGCGCCGTCGCTCTACGACGAGGCGCTGCGCCTGCTGGCGCGCCGTGGCCTGCCGGTGCCCGAGAGCCACACCCAGCGAGACTGGCGCGAGCCCTACGTCGCCAGCGACGCGGTCGAGGCCGCCTGGCTCGTCGTCTACCGCGCGCCGCAGCAGCACTGGGACCTGTACCAGCTGGGCGAGGAACTCACCGATCTCGAGGACGCGTTCCGCCTCTGGCGCTTCCGCCACGTGACGACGGTCGAGCGCGTCATCGGCTTCAAGCGCGGCACCGGCGGCACCGGCGGCGTGAGCTACCTGCGCAAGATGCTCGACGTGGTGCTGTTCCCCGAGATCTGGAAGCTGCGCACCGACCTGTAGCGGTTGCCCCCTCGTGGGCACGCGGACTGCCGTGCTCGGCGTTCGCCCAGGCGAACCGCTGCTTCCGACGCCGCTGCGCATGCCCACCACGACATCCGTGCCCTATTTCCTGCAAGGCGGCGGCGATGCCGGCGCGCGCCTCCGCGCCCACAACTGGCGCGGCTTCGGCGCCGGCCCGCCGCATCGCTGGCCGGCGTCGCTGCGCACGCTGGTCTCGATGATGCTGGCCTCCAACCAGGCGATGTTCATCGCCTGGGGCCCGCGGCGCGAGCTGCTCTACAACGACGCCTACGCCGAGATCCTGGCGGCCAAGCACCCGGCCCTGGGGCGCGACTTCCTCGACGTCTGGTGCGAGATCCGCCCGGCGCTCGAGCCCATCGTCGCCGCCACCTACCGCGGCGAGCCGGTGCGCATGGACGACATCGAGCTCACCATGATGCGCCGCGGCTTCCCCGAGGAGACCCACTTTTCGTTCTTCTACGCCCCGGTGCACGACGACCACGGCGTGGTCTCCGGCCTGTTCTGCGCCTGCGCCGAGATCACCGCCCAGGTGATGGCCGAGCGCAAGCTGCGCCAGCGCGACGAGCGCCACCGCGACCTGCTGGTCAACATGGGCGAGGGCTTCCTCATGCTCGACCACGACTTCCGCGTGCTCGAGGCCAACGATGCCATCCAGGCGCTCCACGGCAAGGCTCCGCAGGCGATGACGGGCCACGTGCTGTGGACGCTGTTCCCCGGCCTGCACGACCATCCCTTCGGCCAGCTGTACCGGCGCGCCCTGGCCACGCGCCAGCCGCAGTGGATGGAGCACGACGTGCCGCTCGCCGACGGCCGGCGGCGCTGGTTCGAGGTGCGCGCCGATCCCATCCAGAGCGGGCTCGCGATCTTCGTGCGCGACGTCACCGAGCGCCGCCGCACCGAACGCGCCGCGCTCGAGTCGTCGGAACGCGTGCAGCTGGCGCTGGATGCCGGCGCCATCGTCGGCACCTGGGTCTGGAACGTGCGCGACGACGTCTTCGTCGCCGACGAGCGCTTCGCCCTCAGCTTCGGCCTGCCGGCCGAGGCCTGCCAGCGCGGCATCACCCTGTCGCGGGTGATGCAGCCCATCCACCCCGATGACCTGGGCCGCGTGCGCGAGGCCCTGCAGGCCGCGCTGTCCGGCGGCGGGGCCTACCGCTGCGAGTACCGCGTGCGCCACGGCGACGGCACCGACCAGTGGGTGGAGGCCATCGGCCGCGTCGAGTTCGACGCCGACGGCCGGCCGCTGCGCTTCCCCGGCCTGCTCACCGACATCGGCGCGCGCCGCCGCGCCGAGGCCGAGCGCGACGCGGCGCACGCGCTGCTGCGCAACTTCATCGACGCCGTGCCCGGCGTGGTCTACGCCAAGGACCACGACGGCCGGCTGCTCGTCGTCAACCGCGGCTTCGCCGAGCTGTTCGGCACCGACCACGACGCCTGCATCGGCCGCCTGGAGACCGAGCTCGAGCACCAGCCGCGCGAGGCGGCCGAGGCGCGTGCCCACGACCTGCGCGTCATGCAGGGCGGCGGCGTCGAGCAGCTGGAGGAAACGCTGCGCCGGCCCGACGGCAGCACGGGCTGGTGGCTCTCCACCAAGGCACCGCTGCGCGACGCCGCGGGGCGCGTCGTGGGCCTGATCGGCTCGTCGGTCGACATCGGCGCGCTCAAGCACGAGCAGGAGCGCGCGCGCAGCGAGACCGAGATCGTCGAGCTGCTCAACCGCACCGGCGCCACGCTGGCGGCCGAGCTGGAGCTCGACACACTGCTGCAGCACGTCACCGACGCGGCGACGCGGCTGACCGGGGCGCAGTTCGGCGCCTTCTTCTACAACGGCGTCGACGACCGCGGCGAGGCCTACATGCTCTACACGCTGTCGGGCGCGCCCAAGGCGGCGTTCGACGGCTTCGGCCATCCGCGGCCGACGCCGCTGTTCGCCCCCACCTTCCACGGCGGGCCGGCGCTGCGCATCGCCGACGTGCGCCGCGATCCGCGCTACGGCCAGTGGGCGCCGCACCACGGCATGCCGCGCGGCCACCTGCCGGTGCGCAGCTACCTCGCCGTGCCCGTCACGTCGCGCGGCGGTGCGGTCATCGGCGGCATGTTCTTCGGCCACGAGGCGGTGGGCGTCTTCACCGAGCGCGCCGAGCGCCTGGCCGTCGGCATCGCGGCGCAGGCCGCGGTGGCCATCGACAACGCGCGGCTCTACGCGGCCGCGCAGCAGTCGGCCGCCGAGCGCACGCGCCTCCTGGACAGCGAGCGCGCGGCGCGCGCCGAGGCCGAGCGCGCCAGCACACTGAAGGACGAGTTCCTCGCCGCGCTGTCGCACGAGCTGCGCACGCCGCTGTCGGCCATCGTCGGCTGGCTGCACGTCCTGCGCCTGAAGGCCGGTGCCGACGAGACGCTGGCCAAGGGCCTGGCCGTCATCGAGCGCAGCACGCGGGCGCAGACGCAGCTCATCGAGGACCTGCTCGACATGAGCCGCATCACCTCCGGCAAGCTGCGGCTCGAGCTGCGGCCGGCGGCACCGCGCGCCGTGGTCGAGGCGGCGATCGAGGCGGTGCGGCCCGCCGCGGCCGCCGCCGGCGTGGCCATCCGGCTCGACGCCGCCGACGACCCGCCGGTGGTGCTGGGCGACGCCGAGCGGCTGCAGCAGGTGCTGTGGAACCTGCTGTCCAACGCCGTCAAGTTCAGCAGCCGCGGCGCCGGCGTGCTGGTGACGCTGGACCTCGACGCCGACGCCGTGCGCATCGCTGTGCGCGACCACGGCGTCGGCATCCGCGCCGATTTCCTGCCGCACGTCTTCGACCGCTTCCGCCAGGCCGACGGCTCCACCACGCGGCGCTTCGGCGGCCTGGGGCTGGGCCTGTCGATCGCGCACCGGCTGGTGGAGATGCACGGCGGCCGCATCGCCGCCGAGAGCGCCGGCGTCGGCCAGGGCGCGTGCTTCACCGTGTGGCTGCCACGCGCCGACGCCGTCGAAGGCGCGCTGCTGCCCGCGGCCGCGACCAGCGTCGACCTCGCCGGCGTGCGCGTGATGGTCGTGGACGACGACGCCGACGTGCTGGACCTGCTGCGCCGCGTGCTCACCGATGCCGGCGCCGACGTGCACGCGGCCGCGAGCGCGACGCTGGCGCTGCAGGCGTGGCCGGACGCGCGGCCGCAGGTCATCGTCTCGGACATCGGCATGCCCGAGATGGACGGCTTCGAGTTGCTGCGTCGCCTGCGCCGCCTGCCGCGCGACGAGGGCGGCGCCACGCCGGCGATCGCGCTCACCGCTTTCGCCCGCCCCGAGGACGTGCGCCAGGCGCTGGAGGCCGGGTTCGACGTGCACCTGGCCAAGCCGGTGCAGCCGGCCGAACTGCTGGCGCGCATCGCGGAACTGGCGGGCCGGGCGCGGCAGCCGGACGACGCCGAAGCGACGTAGGCGGCGCGGCGGTTCAGGCCGCGCGCGGCGCCGCGGCGCGGCCCCGGCCGAAACCCGTGGCCCGCGCCCGCGGCGGCGCCATGCCAGGCGGCGGCACGAAGCGGTCCTGCGCGTCCAGCCCCGTCGGCACGCCCAGGCGCTGCGCCAGGTGGGCCGCGTCGTACGGTGCGTGCACCTTCACGTCGTTGTCGAAGTAGACGTAGACGTCGCGCGCCGCACGCCGCGGGCCGGCGCTGCCGGGCGACGCGAGCCGCGCGTCGGCCACCTGACCGCCGCCGCGCCAGGCGGCGATGCGCGCCGCCCAGGCGTCGAGCGCGGCGTCGCCGTAGCCGCTGGCGTAGAGCTCCTCGTCGCCGTGCAGGCGCACGTACATGAAGTCGGCCGTCAGGTCCTCCAGCAGCGGCCAGCGCCCGGCCGTGTCGGCCACCACCAGGGCGATGCGGTGGCGGCGCAGCAGCGCCACGAAAGCCGGCGTGGCGAAGCTCGGGTGGCGGATCTCCACCGCATGGCGCAGCGGCCGGCGCGCGTCGGTCTCGAGCCACTCGCGACCGGCCAGGCGGTGGTCGTGCTGCCGCGCCAGCGCCGCGGCGGCCTCGGTGTCGCGCGGCAGCATGGCGAAAAAGGCGTCGAAGCGCTCGGCGATGAACGGCATCATCGGCGGGAACTGCCACAGCACCGGCCCCAGCTTGGGCCCGAGCTGCAGCACGCCGCTGGCCAGGAAGTTGGCCAGCGGCGTCGCCACCTCCTTGAGCCGCCGCATGTGGGTGATGTACTTCGGGCCCTTCACGGCGAAGACGAAGTGATCGGGCGTCTCGTCGTGCCACTCGCGCCACGAGTCGCGGTGCTGCAGCGAGTAGAACGAGCCGTTGATCTCGATCGTGTTCACCATGCGCGAGGCGAACTCGAGCTCGCGCCGCTGGGCCAGCCCCTTCGGATAGAACACGCCGCGCCACGGCTCGTAGCGCCAGCCCGAGATGCCGATGCGCACCTCGCCGCCGGTGCGCGTGCTGCTGCTCTTGGCCACCATGCCGCGGCGCGGCAAGGCCGGTGCCCGGCCGGCAAGCGCGGTGCCGCCGCCGTGGGGCCGTGCCGCCGCGGCACTTGCCTTGCCGCTGCGGCGCATCGCCGATGGTCGGCGCGGAGCGGCTGTCATGGTGAAGTGGGGCAACGGGTTCTGGGTGGCCACGGCGGCCATCGTCGTCGCGTGCGGCGGCACGGTGGTGGCGCAGCAGATGGCCGAGCGCGCGAGCGCCACCGCGCACCGCAACGTGCCGGCCAAGGCGCCGTTCGATGCGTCCATGGTGAGCACGCTGCGCGTGCCGCCGGGCTTCGCCGTCAACGTGTTCGCCAGCGGGCTGGGCCAGCCGCGCATGCTCGAGGTGGGCCCCGACGGCACGGTGTTCGTCACCCGCCGCGGCAGCGACGACGTGCTGGCGCTGCGCGACGGCGACGGCGATGGCGTGGCCGACACGCAGCGCGTGTTCGCCGCCGGCCTGACCGGCGTGCACGGCATCGCGCGCATGGGCAACGACCTCTTCCTGGCGTCGTCCGAGACGGTGTGGCGCACGCCCATCGGCACCACCGCCGCGCCGGTGGTGGTGATCGGCGGCCTGCCCGACGGCGGCCAGCACCCCAACCGCACGGTGCGCGTCGGCCCCGACGGCCAGCTCTACGTGAGCGTGGGCAGCAGCTGCAACGACTGCGCCGAGGAGAACCAGCTCGAACGCGGCACCATGATCCGCTACAGCCCCGACGGCGCCACGCGCACCGTCCTCGCCAAGGGCCTGCGCAACACCATCGGCTACGACTGGCATCCCGTCAGCGGCGCGCTCTGGGGCATGGACCACGGCAGCGACTTCCACGGCAACGACGTGCCGCCGGAGGAGCTCAACGAGATCAAGGCCGGCGCCAACTATGGCTGGCCGGTGTGCTACGGCGAGCGCGTCGTCGATCCCATGACCAACACGCCGCCCGAGAAGCTGACGCGCGCGCCGGGCGAAGCCAAGCCGCCCGGCACCCCGATCACGCGCGAGGCCTACTGCGCGCTCACCGAGCCCAGCGTGCTGACGACCACGGCGCACTCGGCGCCGATGGCGATGCGCTTCTACACCGCCACGCAGTTCCCCGCCCCATGGCGCGGCGACGCCTTCGTCGCCATGCGCGGCAGCTGGAACCGCGAGACGCCGGTGGGCTACAAGGTGGTGCGCGTGCGCTTCGACGGCGGCACGCGGCCGGTGGCCATCGAGGATTTCGTCACCGGCTTCCTCAACGAAGCCGGCACCGCCTTCTTCGCCCGCCCCACGGGCATGGCCATCGCCGCCGACGGCGCGCTGCTGGTCAGCGACGACAGCAACGGCGTCATCTACCGCATCGCCTGGCGCGGCCAGTGAGCGCATCCGGCCGCGCGGCGCGGCAGGGTCACGGCTGCCGGCGGGCGTGGCGCCGCGGGCCGCGCGCAGGGGGCGGCGCCACCTAGAATCACAGCCCCGCGGTCACGAGCCGCGCGTTGCTCGAAGGGCTGCGATGGATACCCGGACCTCGCCTTACCGCCTGCGCATCGAGGCGCTGCAAGACCACCTGCGCGCCAGCGGCGTGCACGCGCTGCTGGTGCCCAGCAGCGACCCGCACCTCAGCGAGTACCTGCCCGAGCGCTGGCAGGGCCGGCAGTGGCTGTCGGGCTTCACCGGCAGCATGGGCACGCTGGTGGTGACCGTCGACCGCGCCGCGCTGTTCGCCGACAGCCGCTACTGGACGCAGGCCGAGCGCGAACTCGCCGGCAGCGGCATCGCGCTCGAGAAGATCCCCACCGGCAACGCCGCGGCACACGTCGAGTGGCTGGCGCGCGAGACGCCGCGCGGCGCCACGGTGGCCGTGGATGGCGACGTGCTCGGCCTGGCGGCGGCGCAGGCGCTGCGCACGGCGCTGGACGCCGCCGGCGTGGTGCTGCGCACCGACCGCGACTGGCTGCCCGCGATCTGGCCCGAGCGCCCCACGCTGCCCGCGCAGCCGGTGTACGAACACGCCGCGCCGCACGCCAGCCGGCCGCGCGCCGCCAAGCTGGCACTGGTGCGCGAGGCGATGGCGCGCCACGGCGCGACGCACCACCTCGTCTCCACCGTCGACGACCTGGCCTGGATCACGAACCTGCGCGGCAGCGACGTCGACTACAACCCCGTGTTCCTGGGCCACCTGCTGCTGGATGCGCACGGCGGCACGCTGTTCGTCGGCGAGGGCAAGGTGCCGGCCGCGCTGGCGGCGGCACTCGCCGGCGACGGCATCGCCGTGGCGCCGTACGAGGCGGCGGCAGCGGCGCTGGGCCGGCTGGGGGCGGGCGACACGCTGCTCATCGACCCCAAGCGCATCACCCACGGCCTGCGCCAGCGCGTGGGCTCGGGCTGCACGGTGGTCGAAGCCACCAACCCCAGCACCTTCCTCAAGAGCCGCAAGACGGCCGAGGAAGCCGCGTTCATCCGCCAGGCCATGGCCGAGGACGGCGCGGCGATGTGCGAGTTCTACGCCTGGTTCGAGGACGCGCTGGCCCGCGGCGAGCCGCTCGACGAGCTGAAGATCGATGAGATGCTGAGCGCGGCGCGCGCCCGCCGCCCGGGCTTCGTGGGCCTGAGCTTCTCCACCATCGCCGGCTTCAACGCCAACGGCGCGATGCCGCACTACCGCGCCACGCCCGAGTCGTTCGCAACGATCGAAGGCGACGGCCTGCTGCTCATCGACAGCGGCGGCCAGTACCTCGGCGGCACGACGGACATCACGCGCGTGTGGCCCATCGGCAACGTGAGCGCGGCCATGAAGCGCGACTACACGCTGGTGCTCAAGGGCACGATGGCGCTGTCGCGCACGCGCTTCCCGCGCGGCACGCCGAGCCCCATGCTCGACGCCATCGCGCGGGCGCCGCTGTGGGCCGAGGGCATCGAGTTCGGCCACGGCACGGGCCACGGCGTGGGCTACTTCCTCAACGTGCACGAAGGCCCGCAGAGCATCAGCAAGGCCGTGCCCAACGCCGACATGGCGATGGAGCCGGGCATGGTCACCTCCATCGAGCCCGGCGTCTACCGCCCCGGCCAGTGGGGCGTGCGCATCGAGAACCTGGTGCTGAACGTGCCGGCCCGCACGCCCGAGGGCGACACCTTCGGCGAGTTCCTCGAGTTCGAGACGCTGACGCTGTGCCCGATCGACACGCGCTGCATCGACAAGCGCCTGCTGCGCGCCGACGAGATCGCCTGGCTCGACGCCTACCACGCCATGGTGCGCGAGCGCCTGGCGCCGAAAGTGAGCGGCGCCGCGCTGGCCTGGCTCGAAGAACGCACCCGGCCGATCTGACGCGGTGATCGGGCCGGGCGAGCCGCGCCACGGCGCCGCTGCGCTGCGGGCCGACGCCATCGGCGTCGACCTGGGCGGCACCAAGATCGAGGCACTGCGCCTGGCCGCCGACGGCCGCGAACGCTGGCGCGAGCGTGTCGCCACGCCATCCGGCGACTATGCCGCCACGTTGCGTGCGATCGTGGCGCTGGTCGAACGCGCCCGCGCCGTGGACCCGGCGGTGGCAACGACCGTCGGCATCGGCACGCCCGGCAGCCCCACGCCTGCCGGGCTGATGAAGAACTGCAACTCCACCTGTCTCAATGGCCGCCCGCTGCAGCGCGACCTGCAGACGCTGCTGGGCCAGCCGCTCGCCCTGGCCAACGACGCCGACTGCCTGGCGCTGTCGGAGGCGACCGACGGCGCCGGGGCCGGCGCGGCCGTGGTGTTCGCCGTGATCCTGGGCACCGGGGTCGGTGGCGGGATCGCCGTCGACGGCCGCGTCCGCCAGGGACCCAACGGCCTGCGCGGCGAATGGGGGCACAACCCGCTGCCCTGGCCCGAGGCCGACGAATGCCCGGGGCCCGCGTGCTACTGCGGCCGCCGAGGCTGCATCGAGGCCTGGCTGTCGGGCCCTGCGCTGGCACGCGACCACGGCCGCCCGGGCACGCCGGTCGAACCGATCGTGGCCGCGGCGACGGCTGGCGACGCCACCGCCCGCGCCACGATCGATCGCCACGGCCGGCGCCTGGCGCGCGCGCTGGCCGCCGTCATCAACCTGCTCGATCCCGACACCGTGGTGCTGGCCGGCGGTGTCTCGCGCCTGCCCGGGCTCGTCGACCGCGTGCAAGCCCACTGGGCCCGCTGGCTGTTCGCCGCCGATGGTGCCGCACCCGGTGCCGCTCGGCCGCCGGCCGCCACCCGGCTGGCGCTGGCGCTGCATGGCGATGCCTCGGGTGTGCGTGGCGCCGCGTGGCTCGGCCGCGACGCGGCAGGCGTGCCCTGACCGGCGCCGGGCGCCGCCACAGCTGAGCGCACCCGCCGTGCGGCGCCACGCCGCGCGCGTTGCCAAGGGTCGCGCCCAGGCGGAAAGCGTGGAAAACCGCCGCCCGCCGCGGGCGGGCGCTTGCGCGGCGTCAAGGCACCCGCCCGGCAGCCGAAACCTGGACACATCCCTGCCAGGGCGAGGCCCTTTCGAGCCGCGCCGTCACCCTCCATCCATGAACCGCCTGTCCAACCTGCGCATCGGCCAGCGCCTCGGCCTCGGCTTCGCCCTCCTCATCGCCACCGTGATCGCCATCGCCTTCTCGGCCCGTGCCGGGCTCGCGTCGGTGAAGCACGAGTTCGACCTGCTCACCGGCGACCGCCAGGTCAAGGTGGACCGCGTCACCGAGCTCAAGCGCAACGTGCTCGTCATCGGCCGCATGGTGCGCGACACCGTCATCCTCGAAGACCCCGAGCAGGACAACAAGCGCAAGGCCGCGATCGAGGAGACGCGCAAGGCCAATGCCGAGCTCATCGCCACGCTCGACAAGAGCATCACCAGCACGCGGGGCCACCAGCTGCTGGAGGATGCGGCCAAGGCGCGCGCCGTCTACAACACCGCCATCGACAAGGTGGTGGCCATGGGCGTGGCCAACCGTGCCACCGAGGCCGCCGCGCTGCTGGCCGACGAGCTGACGCCCGCCGGCGACGACTACAACGCCCGGCTCGACGCCCTGATCGCGTACCAGCGCGAGCTGATGAAGGCCTCCGCAGACAGCGTCGCGGCCACCGTCGCCAACGTCGGCTGGCTGCTGCTGGGCGCAGCGGCGCTGGCAGCGGCCGTCGGCGCGTTCATCGCCTGGGCCATCACGCGCTCGATCACCCGCCCGATCGCCCGCGCCGTCGAGGTCGCCGAGACCGTCGCCGCCGGCGACCTGAGCGCGCGCGTCACGGTGCAGGGGCGCGACGAGACGGCCCAGCTGCTGGGCGCGCTGCAGCGCATGAGCGAGAGCCTGGCGCGCACCGTCGCGCTGGTGCGCGGCAACGCCGAATCGGTGGCCAGCGCGTCGTCGCAGATCGCGCAGGGCAATGCCGACCTGAGCCAGCGCACCGAGGAGCAGTCGTCCAACCTGCAGCAGACCGCGGCGTCGATGGAGCAGCTGACGAGCACCGTGCGCCAGAACGCCGACACCGCACGGACCGCCAGCCAGCTGGCCGGCAGCGCCAGCGGCGTGGCGGCGCAGGGCGGCGAGGTCGTCGGCCGCGTCGTCGCGACGATGCAGGACATCAGCGACAGCTCGCGCCGCATCGCCGACATCATCGGCACGATCGACGGCATCGCCTTCCAGACCAACATCCTGGCGCTCAACGCCGCCGTGGAGGCGGCGCGCGCCGGCGAACAGGGCCGCGGCTTCGCGGTCGTCGCCGCCGAGGTGCGCTCGCTGGCGCAGCGCAGCGCCGAAGCGGCGCGCGAGATCAAGGGCCTGATCGGCTCGAGCGTCGAGCGCGTCGAGGCCGGCAGCACGCTCGTCGGCGAGGCCGGCCGCACCATGAACGAGATCGTGGCGCAGGTGAAGCGCGTCTCCGACCTCATCGGCGAGATCAGCGCCGCGAGCGTCGAGCAGACCCAGGGCATCGGCCAGGTGAGCGACGCGGTGAGCCAGCTCGATCAGGTGACGCAGCAGAACGCCGCACTCGTCGAGCAGAGCGCCGCCGCCGCCGACAGCCTGCGCCAGCAGGCGACGCAGCTCACCCAGGCGGTCGCTGCATTCCGGCTGGCCGGCGACGTCGGCGTGGCGCCGATTGGGACTCCGTCAGCACGCGCCGCGGCCACCGCTGCGCCGGTCAAGCCGACGGGTGCGACCGCCGCCAGGAGCGCCGACGCCGAGGCCTGGACGACGTTCTGACGCCGGCTGCGGACGGCGCGGCCGTCGTCCGGTGCAACGCAAAGGGAGCGCGCGGCTCCCTTCTTCGTTCGTTCGGCGACCCGTTGCGCGCGCTGCGCCGCGGCGCGGCGCGCCGATTCAGCCCCTGCCGTGCTTGGCGATCAGCGCCTTGGCCGCATCGAGCAGCGCGCGGCCCTTGAACCCGCGCTTGTCCATGTCGGCCACCCACTCGTCGTCGATGGCGCCGGAGAGCTTGATGAACTCCTGCGTCTGGTCGGCCGTGAAGGTGTGGATCGCGTTGTTGCGGTCGACCGCGCTCTTGCGGCCGATGGGGTCGTTGCCCTGCTGCGTCTTGCCCAGCCAGGCGCTGGCCGCCAGGCCCGAGTTGGCGTCGATCACGCGCTTGAGGTCGGGCGCGAGGCCGTCGTACTTGGCCTTGTTCATCGCCATCACGAAGGTCGTCGTGTAGAGCGCCGGGCCGGTGGACGGGAACTCGCTGTGGTGCTTGGTCAGCTCGTGCACCTTCACCGAGGGCACCACCTCCCACGGGATGACGCAGGCCTCGATGGTGCCCTTGCTGAGCGCATCGGGGATCTGCGGCAGCGGCATGCCCACCGGCGTGGCGCCCACCGAGGCCAGCATCTTCGTCACCTGGCGCGTCGGCCCCCGCACCTTCATGCCGCGCAGGTCGGCGGCCTTGGTGATCGGCTTGCTGGCGCTGTGGAACATGCCCGGGCCGTGCACGTGCAGCGCCAGCACCTGGGTTTCCTTGAACTCGTCGGGCGCCTGGGTCTGGAAGTACTCCCAGTACGCCTTCGACGTGGCCTCGGCGTTGTTCATCATGAACGGCAGCTCGAAGACCTCGATGCGCGGGAAGCGCCCTGCCGTGTTGCCCGGCAGCGTCCAGACGATGTCGACCACGCCGTCGCGCGCCTGGTCGTACAGCTGCACCGGCGTGCCGCCGAGCTGCATTGCCGGGTAGCCCTCGAACTTGATGCGGCCGCCCGAGTCCTTCTCCACCTTCTCCATCCACGGCTTGTGCATCGTGAGCCAGACGTTGCTCATCGGCGCCATGAAGGTGTGGAACTTGAGCGTCACGCTCTGCTGGGCCAGGCCCGACAGGTGCGGCGCGCCCAGCACGGTGGCTGCGGCGGCGCCCTGGACGAAGGTGCGGCGTTTCAACATGGGACTGTCTTCTCCGATGCCCGCGACGACGGGCGGGCGCAGCGAACATAACGTTCCGCGCCGCGCGCGGTGGCGCAGGTTTTCCCGGACTCCGCCGCCGGCGTGCGGAAGCCCTGCGCCGGGGCAGCGCCGCACCGGCATGGCACGATGGCGGCAATGAGTTCCGCGGACCGTGCGGCCGCCGAAGCCGAGCTGCGCTTCGGCCGCTTCCTGTGGCGCCCCGCGCAGCGCAAGCTGCTCGCCGACGGCCGGCCCGTCGCCCTGGGCGCGCGCGCCATGGACCTGCTGCAGGCACTGGTCGAGCGCCGCGACCGCGTCGTCGCCAAGGACGAGCTGCTCGACGTGGTGTGGCCGGGCGTGGTGGTCGAAGAATCGAACCTGCACGTCCAGATCAGCGCGCTGCGCAAGGTGCTGGGGGCCGACGCCATCGCCACGGTGGCGGCACGCGGGTACCGCTTCGTCGCGCGGGTCGATGCGGCGCCGGCGGCGCCAACGGCGGCGTCGGCAGGCTCGACTCCTGCGGCATCCGCGCCGGGGCCGGCGGACGTCCCGCGGACGGCTGCGACGCAGCCGGCACCGCCGGCGGACCGGGCCGACACGTTGCCGCCCCAGCCCTCTCCGCCCATCGGCCGCGCCGACGAGCTGGCCGCCATCGCGACGACCCTGCAGCGCGCCCCGCTGCTCACCGTGGTGGGCCCCGCGGGCGTGGGCAAGACGCGCCTGGCGCTGGCGGCGGCGCACGCCTGGGTGGCGGCCGACGCGGCCGGCGCGGCCGGCACCGAGCCGGTCGCGGCCTGGGTCGAGGCCGCGCCGCTGGACGACGCACCGCGCCTGCTGGCCGCCTGCGCCGCGGCGCTGCGACTACCGCGCGAGACGGCGCGCGATGCCGCCGCGCTGGCGCAGGCGCTGGCGCGGCGCAGCGGGCTGCTGGTGATCGACAACGCCGAGCACCTGATCGACGCCGTCTCCGCCCTGGCGCGCACGCTGATCGGCGGCGCGTCCGGCATGCGGCTGCTCGTCACCAGCCAGGAGCGGCTGCGCGTGGACGGCGAGCGCGTGCTGCAGCTCGCCCCGCTGGCGCTGCCGCCCGAAGGCGAGCCGGCCAGCGAACGGCACGCCGCGGTGGCGCTGTTCGTCGAGCGCGCCCGGGCCGCCGACGGCAACTTCGCCATCACCTCGGCGCACGAGGCCGAGGCCCTGGCCGAAGTGGTGCGGGCACTCGACGGCCTGCCGCTGGCCATCGAGCTCGCGGCGGCGCGCGTGCGCCTGCTGGGCGTGACCGGGCTGCTGCAGCTGCTGCCCGAGCGGCTGCGCCTGCTGACCCGCGGCTCGCGCGATGCGCCGGCGCGCCACCAGACGCTGCGCGACGCACTGCAGTGGAGCCATGCCCTGCTCGCCCCCGGCGAGCAGGTGGTGCTGCGACGGCTGGGCGTGTTCGTCGGCGGCTTCACGCTGCCGCTGGCCCAGGCGGTGGCGGCGGACGCGGAGGATGCCGTGCCCAGCACCGGGCTCGACGCCTGGGCGGTGCTGGAGGCGCTGGGGACGCTGGTCGACCGTTCGCTCGTCGCCGTCGATGCGCCCAGTGCACCCGGCGCATCGCCACGCTACCGGCTGCTCGAGACGATGCGACTGTTCGCGCTGGAGCGTCTGCAAGCCGTTGGCGAGACCCCCGCGCTGCGCCAGCGCCACGCGCGATTCTTCGCCAACTGGCTGGCCGATCTGGCGCGACGTCGCCTGAGCGGCGCGCCCCCCATCACCCAGGCCGAGTCGCTGGCGCTGGTGCGGCCCGAGCTGGCCAATCTGCGCGCGGCACTCGACCACGCTGCCGGCCCGCAGGGAGACACCGAACTGGCCGTGCGACTGGCCGCCCACGCCACGACCCACTTCCTGCAGAGCGGCAGCACGGTCGAGGCCGTGTCGCGCCTGCTGGCGCTGCGGCATCGCGCCGCCGACGCTTCGGCCGAGGCGCGCGCCTTGCTGCTGTGGCAGCTGGGCATGGTGGGGCGCGAAGGCGGTCTGGCGCTTGCGGCGCTGCGCGAGCTCAAGATCGAGGCCGTGGCGGCGGCACGCGAGTCTGGCACGCCCTGGCTGCAGCGCATGGCGCTGGGCTCCCTGGCCGTCACGCTGGCCGCCGAAGGCGACACCACCGCAGCCGAGGCGCTGGTGGCCGAACTGCTGGGCATGGAGCAGCCCGACGACCCGACACCGCTGCGTGTGGTGCGGCACTACGCCCAGCTGCGTCTGCTCGAAGCCGAAGGCCGCATGGCCGAGGCCGCGGCGTTGCTGCAGGAGCTGCGCGCATTGCTGCTGGCCACGCCAGGAGAAGACGTGAACCTGGGAATCTGCGAGCTCAACCTCGCGACCACCCTCCTCGGGTTGGAGCGCCATGCCGAGGCCGCCGCGGTGGCCGGTGCGCTGCTCGAGCGCCAGCCCGGTGGCGTGACGCTGCGCGTGGCGGTGTGGCGGCGCGTGTGCGCGCTGGCCGCCGACGGCCGCGCCGGGCAGGCGCTCGCGGAAGCGCGGGCGCGCCGGGCCGTGCTGCTGGAAGGCGCGGTGGCGGTGCAGGGTGGCGACGCGCTGGCGCTGCTGGCGCTGTCGCGCGGCCGGCTCGCCGATGCGGTGCGCATCTTCGGCGCGCTGCAGTCCCAGCTGGCGCGCTCCGGCGGGACGATGCACCCGGCCTCGTCGGCCACCTTGCGCCGGCTCGACGCCGCCTGCGCCGAGGCTGGCATCGACGCCGAGCAGCAGGCGCTGTGGCGCGCCGACGGCGCGGCGCTCGACGACGCCCGGCTGGTGGCGCTGGCGCTCGACTGAAGGGCTCGTCGCCGCCGGTTGGCGGCGTGCCGCGAAGTCGCCTCCCACGTCCGAAGGAGGTTTTGGAGAACGCTTCAGAACGCTTAAGGACGCGCGCCGGAAGCCTGCCGACCATGGTGGCAACCGATTTCCCGGAGCCCGCCATGCGCCCCCAGACCCCGACCGTCCCTGAGCCCGCTGAAGCCAGCGTCGCCGCCGCGCCGCGCGGCCGGGCCCTGCCGCTGTTGCTGGCGATGGCGGCGCTGCTGCTCGGCGCCTGCACGCCGCCAGCCCAGCCCGACGGCGCCGTCGCAGCCGTCGGCGCAGCGGCCGAACAACACGGCCGCGGCCGTGGCCCTTCGACCCCGACGCTGCCGCTGCCGGCGCCGCCTGCGGCCGAAGACGTGCCAAGACGCAGCAACGCCACGGCGGGCGCCGTCGGCGCCCACAGCCGGCGCCTGCTCGACGGCTTCCTGCTCAACGGCCTGCTGGTGCCGCTGCTCGAAGTCGAGGACGCTTCCGGTCCGCGCTGGACCGACCCGGCGCTGCTCGCCGACTGCGGCCTGCCCAGTCAGGCCAGCATCGACGGCGGGCCGGTGCCGGTGGGGCAGGCGCTGCTCGGACGCGCCTTCACGCTGCGCTGGCACCTCTTCGGCTGCCGGCCCTTCGGCGCCGGTGGAATCGAGCTGACCGGCACCGTCGAGCTGCTCATCCTGCCGGAAAACGACGGCCTGAGCGCCGTGGTGCAGGCCCGCGAGCTGAGCGTGACAGACCCTGGCGGCGGCGAGCACACCCTGGCCGCCGAGCGCTACGTCACGCGCGCGCGGTGGACGCTCTGAGCGCCGCCCCTCGCGCGGCCGCCTAACCGACGAACTGCACGAGCCAGAGCGGGATGATCGGGAAGAACAGGAACAGCGCCGTGCGGACGACGTCGCTGGCCAGGAACGGCAGCACGCCGCGGTAGGTTTCGCCCATCGGCACCGTCTTGGCCAGCCCGTTGACGATGTAGACGTTCAGCCCCACGGGCGGTGCGATGAGGCCGAAGCCCACTGTCATCAGCACCATGATGCCGAACCAGATCGCCACGCTCTCCCTGGGCATGCCGAAGTCGAGCCCCATGACGATCGGGAAGAAGATCGGGATCGTCAGCAGCAGCATGGACAGCTCGTCCATCACCGCGCCCAGCAGCACGTAGAACAGCAGGATGGCAACGACCACGATCAGCGGCGCCAGCCCCCAGCCGCCGACGACTGCCGCCAGCTGGTTGGGCACCTGCGTCAGCGCCAGGGCCGAGTTCATCAGGTCGGCGCCGAGGAAGATGAAGAAGATCATCGCCGCGCTGGCCGCGGTGCCGAGGAAGCAGTCGACGAACTTGGCACGCGTCATCTCGCCGCGCAGCAGCGCGGTGAGGAACGTGGCGGTGGCGCCGACGGCGGCGCCCTCGGTCGGGGTGAACCAGCCGCCGTAGATGCCGCCGAACACCAGCGCGAAGATGGCGACGATGGGCGCCACGCCCATCACCGCGCGCAGCGTCAGCGGCGGTGGCGCGTCCTCGACCGCCGGCGCGTGGCCGGGCACCAGGCGCACGACGATGGCCACCGCGATCATGTAGCCGACCATGGCGATCAGCCCCGGCACCACGGCGGCGGCGAACAGCTTGCTGATGTTCTGCTCGGTGAGGATGGCGTAGATGACGAGCACGATCGACGGCGGCAGCTGGATGCCCAGCGTGCCGCCGGCCGCCAGCGTGGCCGTGGCGATGCGGCCGCTGTAGCCGTGGCGCCGCATCTCGGGCAGCGCGACGCTGGTGATCGTGGCCGCGGTGGCCACCGAAGACCCGCTGATCGCGCCGAAGGCCGCGCAGGCCAGCAGCGAGGCCATCGCCAGACCACCCTTGAAGCGCCCCATCACCGCCGCGGCGAACTCGAACAGTGCCGCGCTCAACCCGCCCTTGGTGGCGAAGTGCCCCATCAGGATGAACAGCGGAATGACCGAGAGGTCGTAGCTCGCGAAGCGCGCGAAGGCCTGGGTGTTGAGGAAGTTGGCGAACGGCAGCCACCCGGTCTGGATGACGTAGCCCAGCGAGCCGGCGGCGAACATGCTCACCGCGATGGGCACGCGGATGGCCATCATGGCCAGCATCGAGCCGAAGATCAGCGCCGTGAGCGTGATCGGGGTCATGTGGCCCCCTGGGCGCTGCGCGCCGTCCCCCCGCGGGGGAATTCGCCCTTCGGGCGGCCGAGCGGGCTCATATCGCCTTGTCCTCGCTCTCGCCGCGGTCGAAGCCGCGCGCCGCCTGCACCAGCGCGATCAGCGCCGTCAGCGCCAGCGGCGGCACCATGCCGCAGTAGACGATCCACTCCGGGAAGCCCATGATCATCGAGCCGGCCTGCGACTTCCAGGCGTTGAGGCCGCCGATGGTGGTGCGCCAGGTCATGAGCCCCATCACCAGTGCCAGCAGCAGCGCGCCGAAGCGGTCCAGGCCCAGCTGCACCGCGGGCCTGGCGCGGGCGGTGAAGAAGTCCACGATGATGTTGCCGCGCCGCACCTGGCACCAGGGCATGAACAGCGCGATGGCCGCGCCGGCCGCCGAGCCCGAGAGCTCGAACGCGCCGACGATCGACCAGCCGGTGGTGTTGCGGCCGACGAGGCTGATGCAGGTCATCAGCGTGATGACGACCAGCAGCACGCCGGCCAGCACGGCGCACACCTTGGCAGCCCTTTCGAGCAGGCCGAGCACGGTCACGAAGCCCCTCCGGAAGTTGCGGCGCCGTCGTTCATGCCCGCGCTTCAGTACTGCGTGGCGGGCAGGCGCACCGTCAGGCCGTCGAGTGTAGGGGCCAGCACGATCTGGCACGACAGGCGGCTCGTCGGCTCGCGCGGCGCGGCCGTCATCTCGAGCATCGACGACTCGTCGGCCGAAGGCGGCGGCAAGCGTTCCGCCCATTCGGGCGCGACGATGACGTGGCAGGTGGCGCAGGTGAGGCAGCCGCCGCAGTCGGCCGCGATGCCGGCGACGCCTTCGCCGACGGCGCCCTGCATCAGGCTCTTGCCGACGCGGCCGGCGATGCGGTGCGGCGTGCCGTCGGGGTCGATCAGGTGCAGCGTGATGGTCGTGGCGGCCATGCGCAGGGCGTGTCGTCGAGCGTGGCTTGGGTGATCGCAGGCTGCGCAGCGTTCAGAAGCGAGCGAGGTACTCGCGCCGCTCCCACTGCGCCGGGTCGGCGGCGGCGGCGTGACGGGCGATCTCGTGCCGCTTGACGGTGTGGAACACCGCGGCCATGGCGGCGCCGAGGCCGTCGCCGAGCACGCGGTCGGCGGCCAGCGCGTCCAGCGCATCGCCCAGCGACGCCGGCAACTGCGCCAGCCCGGCGGCGTACGGCGTCTCGCACGGCGGGCCCGGCTCGAGCGCACGCTGCAGCCCGTCGAACCCGGCCAGCACCTGTGCGGCGATCGCGAGGTAGGGGTTGGCCATCGGCTCGCCGATGCGGTTCTCGATGCGCGTGGCGGCGCCTTCGCCCACGACGCGCAGCATGGCGCCGCGGTTGTCGCGGCCCCACACCGCGGCGCACGGCGCCATCACGCTGCCGTGGTAGCGCGCGTAGGCCGGCAGCGTGGGTGCGCACAGCGCCGTCATGCCGGCGGCATGCGCCAGCAGGCCGCCCAGCCAGGCGCGGCCCAGCGGCGACAGCCCGCCTTCACCATCGCCGGCCATCACCGACGCCGCTGCGCCAACGCCGCCGGGCGCGAGGGCCAGCGACTGGTGCAGGTGCCAGCCACTGGCGATGGCCGCGGCGCACGGCGGGTCGGGCGGCCGGCAGACGAAGCTGGCGTGATAGCCCGCGCGGCGCAGCGCCTGGCGCACGTGGTTGCGGAACAGCACCAGGTGATCGGCTGCGGTGAGCGCGTCGGTGGGTGCGAACACGGCCTCGAACTGGCTGGGCCCCAGTTCGATCTCGAGCGAGCGCAGCGGCAGCCCCAGGCCGAGCGCGGTGCGGCGCACGATGGCGAGCGCGTCGTCGGCCATGTCGGCGTGGCCTTCGCTCAGCAGCTGGTAGCCGGGGTGCAGCAGGTGCAGCGCCGACGGATCGGCCGGCCAGGCGGCGGCTTCGCTGCCCGGCCCGTCGCCCGCGATGCGCCAGACGTGGAACTCCACCTCCAGCCCGCAGCGCAGGCCCAACCCGCGGCCCTCGAACGCGGCCAGGCGTGCCAGCGCCTGCTGCAGCACGCGCCGCGGGTCGGCGGGCGCCGGCGTGCCGTCGGCCAGGAACGGCTCGCCACGCAGCCAGGCGGTGCCGCTTGCGTGCGGCAGCTCGATCCAGCTCGACGGGTCGGGCAGCAGCTGCACGTTGTTCGCGGTGGCGAGCACCGCGAGCCCGGCCGCCGCGTCGAGCCCGCCGCGCTCGAACACCTTGAACGCCGTGCGGTCGGCCGTGTCCTTCAGCAGCAGCGTGCTCACCAGGCCCACGCCGTCGTCGAACGCGGCGGCCAGCGCCTCGCGACCGATTAGCGTCTTGGCACGCAGCGCGCCGTGCAGGTCGGCCCAGGCGATGCGCACCTGGGTGATGGCGCCGGCGTCCAGCCGTTCGAGCAGCGCATGGGCGGCACGCTGGCGCTCGGCGCCGTCCAGGCCGCAGCGCTGCGCCAGCGTCATGCCGGGTGGGGGGTGGCCGGCGGGCTTGTCGCGGCGCCTGCATCGGCGCTGGCCGCGCTGCCCGCCAGCCACGGCGCGCCCGCCCGCTTGGCCGCGGCGCGCGCCTCCCAATGCGCCTGCCAGCCCTGCGCCGGGGCGATGCAATCGATGGTGTCGGGGCCCTGCAGCGCCGCGGCCGCGGCGGCGTCCAGCACCATCGGCGGCGTGCCGCCGTCGGCCACGGCCTGGATCGCCTTCAGCAGCGTGCGCCGGTTGGCCATGATGACCTTGTCGCTGGTGCCCAGGTGCTCGCGCGTGCGGTCCTGGATGGCGCCCATGCTCTCCACCGCCCACTGGTCGTGGCGGTTGATGTCGTCCTCGCCCATGCCGAGGTAGGTGCGCGTGCGCTGCTCGTCGGGGTCGAACAGCCAGTCGTCGTGCCGGCCGTGGTGCGGCACGTAGTCGGGCAGCCGAACGTGCGCCAGGCGCTGCGCGCGCATCGTCTCGCGGTCGAGTTCGCCGGCGAAGCTGGTGAAGAAGCTGTACCAGTAGGTGTGGGTGTCGTCCACCGGCACGTGCAGCTGCGTGATCGTCATCGTCTCCGACAGCGGGATGACGAAGGTGGCCGGAAAGGCCGCATGCGTGACGCGCACGTGCGTCAGCGCGTCCGTCATCGCACGCAGTGCAGTCAGCCGCAGCAGGCCGGGCGCGACCTCCTCGTGGCGGATCTCGGGGCTGCAGAACTCGCGCATGACGCGCGTCATCGGCCAGCGCTCGCCGGCGACGTCGCCCGCGCTGGCGGCGCGGAACTGGCGACCGTAGGCCTTGTCCGCGTCGGCGTCCTCGTCCTGCAGGTAGCGGTGCAGGAAGGACGGGTGCGCCGGGTCGATGCCCACCTCGAAGGCCTGCAGCCAGTTGCAGTGCCACAGGCCCTTGAAGGCGAAGCTGTGGCTGGGCGGTGCCGTGAAGGCGTCGAAGCCGGGCAGTTCGGGCAGCGGCTGGCCTTCGGCCGGCTCCGGCCCGAGCCAGGCGAAGACCACGCCCGACTGCACGCGCGTCGGATAACGGCGTTGGCGCACGCGCTGGCACAGCGTGGAGCCCATCGGCTCCGCCGGCGTCTCGAGGCAGCGGCCTTCGGCGTCGAACTTCCAGCCGTGGAACGGGCAGCGGATGCCGTCGCCTTCGTGGCGCGCGAACTTCAGGTCGGCGCCACGGTGCGGGCAGTCGCGGTCGAGCAGGCCGAAGCGGCCCTGCGCGTCACGGAACAGCACCAGGTCCTGACCGAGCAGCCGCACCGCCTTGAGCGGCCGGTGCTGCATCGCGGGATCGAACCGGGCATCGAACTCGTCGAGCAGTGCCACCGGGTGCCAGTAGCGCCGCAGCAGCTCGCCGCACGGCGTGCCGGGGCCGACCCGGGTGATGCGCTCGTTCTGCTCGGCCTGCATGACGCGGGCCAGTATAGGAGTGCGGGTGGAGGCGCCGCCTAGGGAGTGGCCGGGGGTGCGGGCAGTGGCGCAGGCTGGCGATGGACGCGCTCCAGCGCCGGGTCGCAGCAGGACCAGGCCGGGGCGCTCGCGGTCCGCACTCCAGGACTACAACAGCACGATGTCGTACTGCTCCGCATTCATCGTCGGCTCGGCACTCAGCGAGATCGGCTTGCCGATGAACTCCGACAGCCCGGCGAGGTGCACGCTCTCCTCGTCGAGCAGCATCTCCACGACCGCCGCGCTGGCGACGACGCGGAATTCCTTGGGGTTGAACTGGCGCGCCTCGCGCAGGATCTCGCGCAGGATGTCGTAGCAGACGCTGCGCACGGTCTTGACCTGACCGCGGCCCTGACAGGTGGGGCACGGTTCGCACAGCATGTGCGCCAGGCTTTCGCGGGTGCGCTTGCGCGTCATCTCCACCAGGCCCAGCTGCGTGAAGCCGCTCACCGTGGTGCGGGTGCGGTCGCGCGCCAGCTGCTTGCGCAGTTCGGCCAGCACGGCCTGCTGGTGGTCTTCGCGCGTCATGTCGATGAAGTCGGCGATGATGATGCCGCCCAGGTTGCGCAGCCGCAGCTGGCGGGCGATCGATCCGGCCGCCTCGAGGTTGGTCTTGAAGATGGTGTCCTCGAAGTTGCGCGCGCCGACGTACCCACCGGTGTTGACGTCGATCGTCGTCAGCGCCTCGGTCTGGTCGACGATGAGGTAGCCGCCGCTCTTGAGCTCCACGCGCCGCGCGAGGGCCCGCGCGATCTCCTCCTCGATGCCGAACAGGTCGAAGATGGGCCGCTCGCCCTTGTAGTGTTCGAGCTTGCCCACCGCGCCCGGCATGAAGGTCTCGCCGAAGGCGCGCAGCGCATCGCACTGCAGCCGGCTGTCGATGCGGATGCTCTGCGTGGCATCGCTGGCCAGATCGCGCAGCACGCGCTCGGCCAGGCTCAGGTCCTGGTGCAGCAGGGTGCCGGGGGGCTGCTTCAGCGCGCGCTGGCGGATCAGCGTCCAGGTGCGGCGCAGGTAGGCGATGTCCTCGGCGAGTTCGGCGTCGGTGGCCTCCTCGGCGTTGGTGCGCAGGATGAACCCACCACGGGCGGGTTCACCGCCACGGGCGGGGTCGCCGCCGCCTTCGCCGGCCACCGCCGCCGTGGCCAGGGCCAGCACGCGGGCGCGCAGCTGCTCGCGCAGCTCGTGGCTGCCGATCTTCTGGCTGATGCCGATGTGCTGGTCGTGCGGCAGGAAGACCAGCAGCCGTCCGGCGATGCTCACCTGCGTCGACAGGCGCGCGCCCTTGGTGCCGATGGCGTCCTTGATGACCTGCACCGTGAGCGTCTGGCCTTCGAACACCAGCCGCTCGATGGGCAGCGGCGTGCCGTTGCCGTCGTGCCGCCCTTCGCCGCCGCCGCTGCCGCCGCCCGCGCCGCCGCCGCCCACGCGGGCCAGCGCTGGGTGCAGGTCGGCCACGTGCAGAAAGGCGGCGCGCTCCAGCCCGATGTCGATGAACGCGCTCTGCATGCCCGGCAGCACGCGCACCACCTTGCCCAGGTAGACGTTGCCGACCAGTCCGCGCTCGAGGGTGCGTTCGATGTGCAGCTCCTGCACCGCGCCGTTCTCGACCACGGCCACGCGCGTCTCCTGCGGCGACCAGTTGATGAGGATGTCCTGGCTGGGCATGTCCGTGTCGTCTTCTGGTTAGATCGTGGTGATGCGCAGGCGCGCCCGCGCCAGCAGGCGCCGCGTCTCGAACAGCGGCAGGCCCATGATGCCGCTGTGGCTGCCCTCGATGTGCACGATCCACGCGGCGATGCGGCCCTGGATGGCGTACGCGCCGGCCTTGCCGCGCGGCTCGCCGCTGTCGACGTAGCGGGCGATGGTGGTCTCCGACAGCGTGTCGAAGCGCACGCGGCTGATGCTGGTGTCGAGGAACGACTCGCGCCCGGCGCTCACCGCCACCGCGGTCATCACGCGGTGCGTGCGGCCCGACAGCGCGCGCAGCATGTCGGCGGCGTCGGCGTCGTCGCGCGGCTTGCCCAGGATGCGCCGGCCCAGCGCCACCGTGGTGTCGGCGCAGAGGATCGGCGCCTCGGGCAGCCGCCGGCGGTGCAGCCGCGCACGCGCGGCGTTGAGCTTGAGCAGCACCACGCGGCGCACGTAGTCCAGCGGCAGCTCGCCGGTGCGTTCCTGCTCCAGCGCCTCGACATCCTCGTTGCCGTCGGGCAGCAGCGGGCGATGCGCCACGCCGATCTGGTCCAGCAGCTGCACCCGCCTCGGGCTCTGGCTGGCCAGCCAGACGAAGGCGTGGCCGGGGGCGGCAGGCGGCGTGGGGGCAGCGGGCATGGCGCCGATTCTGCGGTGGCGGCCCTGGTGACAGCCACGCTGCGGGAAAGTCCCAGGAGCGGTGCGGGCGCGTCGCAGCAGCGCCTTGCGCGGCCGTCGGACCGTGGACCGGCGGCACGACCGGCGAGCAACGATCCGTCGTTCGCCCGCGACGCCGGCATCGGCGACGGCGCCAGGCGCCACCGGTTGCCGACAGCGCGTCAGCTCACTCGCGGTGGTAGGGGTGGCCGGTCGACAGCGACCAGGCCCGGTACAGCGCCTCGGCCAGCAGCACGCGCGCGAAGGCGTGCGGCAGCGTCAGGTCCGACAGGCGCAGCGTCTCGTCGGCCGTGGCCAGCAGCGGCGGATGCAGGCCGTCGGGCCCGCCGATCAGCAGCGCGACGTCGCGCCCCTCGCCGCGCCAGGCTTCGAGGCGCGCGGCCAGCTCGGCCGTGCTGCGGCGCGTGCCGCCCTCGTCCAGGACCACGCGGCGTGCGCCCCGGCCGGCGGACGCCAGCGCCTGCTCGAAGCGCGCGGCCTCGGCCGCGCGGCACTGCTCGGCGGTCTTGCCGCCGCTGCGCGGTTCGGCCTTGAGCGCCTTGAGCTCGAGCCGCATCTCGGGCGGAAAGCGCTTGGCGAAGTCGGCCCAGGCCTCGTCGGCCCAGGCCGGCTGGCGCAGGCCGACGGCGACGACCAGGAGCTTCACGCCGGGCCGCCGCCGCGTCGCGGCCTTTGCACGGCGGCCGGCTTCAAGCGCGCGGGCTCAGGTGCGCGCCGGGCGCGCCGCCTTGGCCGGTGCCTGGCGGGCGGCGGTCTTGGTGGCGGCGGTCTTGCTCCCCGCAGTCGTGGTACCAGCCCGCTTGGCCGCCGTGCTCGTCGACCCGGCACGCGTCGCGGCAGCGCCCTTCGACGCGGCTCCCTTCGACGCGGCGCTCTTCGACGCGGCGCTCTTCGACGCGGGGGTCTTCGAGGCTGCACCCGACGTGCCCGCGGTGCGCGCCCCGCTCTTGGCCGCCGCCCTGCGCGGCGCCGCCTTGCGCGCGGGCGTGTCCGATGCGCCCTCGGCCGCGGGTGCCTTCCGGGCCGCGGCCTTGCGCGGCGTCTTCGAGGCCGCCGCAGCGTCCTCGTCGTCGTCGGGTTCGCTCGCCTTGGGCAGGCGTCCGGCGGCGGCGTCGCCGGCCTGCTTCATGCGCACCGCCTTGCCGCCCCAGATCTCCTCGAGGTGGTAGTAGTCGCGGATGGCCGGCTGCATGATGTGCGCGACCGCGGCGCCGCAGTCCACGATGATCCACTCGCCGTTGTCCTCGCCCTCGGTGCGCAGCACCTGCATGCCGCGGCTCTTGACCGTGTCGCGCACGCTGGCGGCCAGTGCCTTCGTCTGCCGGTTGCTGGTGCCCGAGGCGATGATCACGCGCTCGAACAAGGGGCTCAGATGCTCGGTGTTGAAGACGGCAATCTGCTGCGCCTTCACGTCCTCGAGGCCATCGACGATGGCACGTTGCAGCTTGCGAATGTCCATTCAGCTCCTGGTGGGCCGGCGATAGAGGCCGTGCGATTCAATATAGCGTGCCACCCCGTCGGGGACCAGTTGGGCAATGTCGGTGCCAGCCGCGACGGCGTGTCGGACGGCGGTGGACGACACGGCCATCGGCGGCAGCACGATGGGGCGGAAGGGAATGGCGTGGACCGCCACGGCGGCGTCAGGCCGGTCGGCGACGGCGAACTCGACCAGCCCGGCCAGCGCCTCGAAGCCGTGCCACGACGGCAGGCTGGCGTACTGGTCGCGCCCCAGGATCAGCGTCCAGCGCGCCTCGGGCCGCTGCCGGCGCAGCGCGCGCGCGGTGTCGAGCGTGTAGGTCGGGCCGCCACGCTCGATCTCGATCGTGTCGAGCACGAAGCGCGGCTCGTCGCGGATCGCCAACGCCACCATCGCGGCGCGGTGCTCGGGCGGGGCCAGCTGCACGTCGGGCTTCCACCACGGCTGCCCCACCGGGATCCAGCGCACCTCGTCGAGCTGCAGCTGCTCGAGCGCGGCATGCGCCAGAGCCAGGTGCGCACGGTGCACCGGGTCGAAGCTGCCGCCCAGCAGGCCAATGCGTGGCCGGTGCTCAACCATCGAGCCAGTCGCGCGGTTGCAGGAAGTGCTCGGTGAGCCGGGCTTCGGGCGAACCGGGCTCCGGCTGCCAGTCGTAGCGCCAGGCCGCCAGCGGCGGCATGCTCATCAGGATGCTCTCGGTGCGGCCGCCACCGTGCAGGCCGAAGTGCGTGCCGCGGTCCCACACCAGGTTGAACTCGACGTAGCGGCCGCGCCGGTAGGCCTGGAAGTCGCGCTCGCGCCGGCCGTAGGGCGTGTCGCGCCGGCGCTGCACGATGGGCAGGTAGGCCGGGAGGAAGGCGTCGCCGACGGCGCGCATCAGCGCGAAGCCGGCGTCGAAGCCGCCTTCGGCGAAGTCGTCGAAGAAGATGCCGCCCACGCCGCGCGGCTCTTGGCGGTGCCTGTTGAAGAAGTACTCGTCGCACCAGGCCTTGAAGCGCGGGTACCGCGCGCCGGCGGCAGCGGCGCAGGTGCGGTGGAAGTGGCGCACGTCGTCGTCGTCGCCGTAGTACGGCGTGAGGTCCATGCCGCCGCCGAACCAGCTGACCGGCTCGCCGCCCCGCTGTGGGTCGGGCAGCGCGGCCAGCAGGCGCACGTTGAGGTGCACCGTGGGCACGTGCGGGTTCACCGGATGCATCACCAGCGACACGCCGAGCGCCTCGAACGGCGCGCCGGCCAGCTCGGCGCGGTGCTGCGTGGCCGACGGCGGCAGCTGCGCGCCGCGCACGTGGCTGAAGTTGCAGCCGCCGCGCTCGATGAGCCGGCCGCCTTCGAGCACGCGCGTGATGCCGTCGCCTTCGAGCTTGCCGCCGGGCGGCCGCTGCCAGGCGTCGCGCACGAACGGCGTGCCGTCCTCGGCCTCGAAGGCGGCGACGATGCGCTGCTGCAGGCCCAGCAGCCAGTCGCGCACGGCGCCGATGCGGGTGTTGGCGTCTGCGCCGTCGTTCATCTGCACTCCTTCGGGTCGTCGCATGCAGCTGCGTCACGCCGCATCGGCCGCACCGGCGATGCCTGGTCCGGCCGGCGGCCGCGGCAGCCGCCGAGCCGCGCGTCGAGCACGGCGCAATCGGCCGCGTCGTCACCGCTCGGCCACCAGAAGCCGACGACGCCGACGCGGCGGCTGCCCCAGTCCAGCACCGCCGCGCCCAGCGGCACGCCGGCCTGCATCGCGACGCGGTGGAAGCCCGAGCGCCAGCCCGCCGTGCGCGAACGCGTGCCTTCGGGCGCCAGCGCCAGCCAGGCGATGCGGCCGTCGCGCCGCGCGTCGGCCAGCGCGCGCACGGCTTCGGCCACCGCGCCCTGCGCGGTGTGGCGCGACACCGGGATGCCACCCAGCGACCGCAACCAGCGGCCGAAGAGCGGGACGCGGAACAGCGTGTCCTTGCTCCAGAAGCGCACCGGGATGCCGGTGGCCCACTTGGCCAGCAGGCCGACGACGAAGTCCCAGTTGGAGGTGTGCGGGTAGACGACCACCACGCCCTGCGGCGCCGGCAGGCCGTCGAACAGAAGCTGCCAGCCCCAGGCGCGCAATGCCCAGCGCGCCAGGCGGCTGCCGCGCAGCTGCACCGGCCGCGTGGTGATCTCGCGCATGAGGCCATCGGCGGGCGCATGCCCGGGCGCGCCATCCGGCGCTGCCGCCGATGCGCTGCCCGAAGGCGCCGCGCCGATTGCGTTCAACGCGAGATCGCCCGCTGCCCGATGTCGTTGCGCCACTGCGCACCATCGAAGCGGATGCGCCGCACCGCCTCCAGCGCGCGCCCCTGCGCCAGGCGCACCGAGTCAGCCAGCGCCACGGCGCACAGCACGCGCCCGCCGGTGGTGACGAGCCGGCCGTCCGCCAGCGCCGTGCCGGCGTGGAAGACCTGCAGCTCGTCGCTGCCGGGGGGAATGCCGTCGATCACATCGCCCTTGCGCGGCGCGGCCGGGTAGCCGTGCGCGGCCATCACCACGCCGAGCGCGACACGGCGGTCCCACTCGAGCTCCACCTGGTCGAGCGTGCCGTCGGTGGCGTGCATCAGCACGTCGAACAGGTCGCTCTTCAGCCGCATCAGGATGACCTGCGCCTCCGGGTCGCCGAGCCGGCAGTTGAACTCCACCGTGCGCGGCTGGCCCTGGGCGTCGATCATCAGCCCGGCGTAGAGGAAGCCGGTGAACGGCGTGCCGTCCTTGGCCATGCCGGCGATCGTCGGGTTGACGATCTCGTGCATCACCTTGGCGTGCACGTTGGGCGTGACCACCGGCGCCGGCGAATACGCGCCCATGCCGCCGGTGTTGGGGCCGGTGTCGCCTTCGCCGATGCGCTTGTGGTCCTGGCTCGTGGCGAGCGTCAGCACGTTCTTGCCGTCGCACACGACGATGAAGCTGGCCTCCTCGCCGGCCATGAACTCCTCGATGACGACGCGTGCACCGTCGGCGTTGTGCGCCACGCCCAGCGTGTTGCCGCCGAGCATGTCGTCGATGGCGGCGTGCGCTTCGTCCAGCGTCATGGCCACGACCACGCCCTTGCCCGCGGCCAGGCCGTCGGCCTTGATGACGATGGGCGCGCCGTGCTTGTCGACGTGGGCGTGGGCCTCGGCCGGGTCGTGGAAGCTGGCGTAGAGCGCGGTCGGGATGCCGTGGCGCTGCATGAAGTCCTTGGCGTGCGCCTTGGAGCTTTCCAGCCGCGCCGCCGCCTGCGTGGGGCCGAAGATGCGCAGGCCGCGGGCGCGGAACACGTCCACCACGCCGGCGGCCAGCGGCGCCTCGGGGCCGACGACGGTGAGCGCGATCTTCTCGGCCGCGGCGAAGTCGGCGAGCGCCGCCGCATCGGTGATGGGCACGTTGCGCAGCCGGTTGTCGCGCGCCGTGCCGCCGTTGCCCGGCGCCACGTACACCATCTGCACGCGCGGGCTGGCCGCGAGCTTCCAGGCCAGCGCGTGTTCGCGGCCGCCGCCGCCGATGACGAGGACCTTCACGCGGGTTCGTCCAGCTCGGCGTTGTGATACACGTCCTGCACGTCGTCCAGGTCCTCGATCACGTCGAGCAGCTTCTTCATGCGGGCGGCGTCGTCGCCGGCGAGCGCCACCGTGTTCTCGGCGCGCATGGTCACCTCGGCGATCTCGGGCTTCAGGCCCGCGGCTTCGAGCGCGGCCTTCACCGCCTCGAAGGCCGGCGGCGCGGTCAGCACCTCGATCGAGCCATCGTCGCCGGTGATCACGTCGTCGGCGCCGGATTCGAGCGCCACCTCCATCACCTGGTCCTCGCTGGTGCCGGGCGCGAAGATCAGCTGCCCCACGTGCTTGAACTGGAAGGCGACGCTGCCTTCGGTGCCCAGGTTGCCGCCGTGCTTGCTGAAGGCGTGGCGCACCTCGGCCACGGTGCGCACGCGGTTGTCGGTCATGCAGTCGACGATGATGGCCGCGCCGCCGATGCCATAGCCCTCGTAGCGGATCTCCTCGTAGTTGACGCCTTCGAGGTTGCCGGTGGCCTTGTCGATGTTGCGCTTGACGGTGTCGGCCGGCAGGTTCACCGCCTTGGCCTTGTCGATGGCCAGGCGCAGCCGCGGATTGCCCGCCGGGTCGCCACCGCCCTGGCGTGCCGCGACCATGATCTCGCGGATGACGCGCGTCCAGGCCTTGCCCCGCTTCTCGTCCTGCCGGCCCTTGCGGTGCTGGATGTTGGCCCACTTGGAATGACCGGCCATAAAGGTGCTCGCGCCTCGTTGTCGATTGGGGGAAGCGGCCAATTTTAGTCGGGGGCTTGTGCGCGCCGGCCCTGCGCCACAGCATCGCGCCTGCACCACAGAAGGACGACGCCGATGACCGATTTCGACACCTGGCTGGGCCAGGCCTGGGACCGCCATGCCGAAGCGCCCGACGGCGCCGCCCTCGTCGCCGCGCAGCTGGACGAAGGCCTGGCGCTGGCCGCCAGCCCGGCGCAGCTGGTGCAGCTGTCGCACCTGGCGCAGCACCTGCACGGCGAGCACCTCGGCCAGTGGGCGCAAGGCCGCCAGTGGCAGCAGGCGTTGGCGGCGCACCCGCACTTCGGACCCGAGGTCGCCGCCGCGGTGCGCTGGCGCTCGGCGGCCCTGGCATTGGCCGAAGGCGACGCGGCGGCGGCCGACGCGCTCACCGAACCCGGCGAGGCCATCCGCGCACGCGCCCTGGCCGGCTCGGCCATCGCCGCCACCGACCCGGCGCGCGCCGGCGCACTGCTGCAGTCGGCGCTGGCCGCGGCCGAGGCCATCGCCACCGCCGGCGGCGACACCGCGCCCTTCGCCCGCTCGCTCGCCGTCACCGCCAACAACCTGGCCGCGGCGCTGGAAGACAAGACGCTGCCGAGCAGGGACGAACGTGCGCTGATGCTGCTGGCGGCTCAGGCGGGCCGCCGCTGGTGGGGCGTGGCCGGCACGTGGCTCGAGACCGAGCGCGCCGAGTACCGCCTGTCCAAGTCGCACCTGAAGGCCGGCGACGCCGCCCAGGCGCGCCGCCACGCCCAGCTGTGCCTGGAGATCGTGCAGGCCCACGCGGCGCCGCCGCTGGAGCACTTCTTCGGCTGGGAGGCGCTGGCGTTGGCCGAGAAGGCGCTGCTGGACGTCGACGGCCACGCCAAGGCGCTGGCGCAGGCGAGGCAGGCGTACGAGGCGCTGGACGATGGGGACAAGGGGTGGTGTCGGGCGAGTCTGGAGGCGATCGATTTCGGGCGGCGGTAGGGTGGGCGTCAGTCGGGGGCGTTGCGCACGCGCTTCGTGAGAGGCCGCTGCGGCTTCGTGAGAGGCCGCTGCGGCATCGTTTGTGGCCGCTGCGGCTCGGCCGGGACGGCGGCTGCGGCAGCGCGCTGGCGGTGCCCGCGTTCTCCGGCCGACCGCGCGGACGTGTGCTCGCTGGGTGCGGTGCGGGGTGCCGGTTTGCGCTGACGAGGGTTCTCGGCTGACGGGTGCCACGCGCATGCGGCCTGCGCCCGCGGACACCACCACCACGCTGCGATGAACGCACAGGCGGTCCAAGACCCGCGTCGGCAAAGGCTCGCGGCACGTCGACGGCGACGCTGGCCCCGAACGAACGTGCCTCGTAGTCCATCACCGATGGCGCCGTCGCGAACGCCTCCGATCACTCTGGCGACGAAAGGGCGTGGGGTGCGGGCAGGCGGGCGCAGGCCCCATGGGCGCGGCACCCGAAAGCCGAGGACCCTTGTCAGCGCAAGAGAGCCCCGTCGGTTCATGCCCCACGACGCAAGTCCGCCCGGCGGGCCGGAGAACGCCTGCCCGCACCCCGCGCCACGCTGAACGGCAGCGCTGACGACCGCAATCACCACACCCACAGCCAAGCACGGACGGACAAGCCCTAGACTGCCCACCACCACCACGAGCCACCGCCCACCACGACCATGGCCGACCCCATCCTCGTCGCCCAGCACGGCGACATCGCCTGCGAACTGCTGCCGCAGATGGCCAACCGCCACGGCCTCATCACCGGGGCCACGGGAACGGGCAAGACGATCACGTTGCAGACGCTGGCCGAGAACTTCAGCCGCATCGGCGTGCCGGTGTTCATGGCCGACGTGAAAGGCGATCTCACCGGCATCTCGCAGCGCGGCAGCCTGAGCCCCAAGATCGCTGCGGTGTTGAAGGAACGGGGCCTGCCCGAGCCTGAGCCACTGAGCTGCCCCACCACGCTGTGGGACGTGTTCGGCGAACAAGGCCACCCCGTGCGCGCCACCGTCAGCGACATGGGCCCGTTGCTGCTGGCGCGCATGCTGGCGCTCAACGACACCCAGGCCGGCGTGCTGAACCTGGTGTTCAAGATCGCCGACGACCATGGCCTGCTGCTGCTGGACATGAAGGACCTGCGCGCCATGCTGCAGCACGTGGGCGAGAACGCCGGCGCCTTCACCACCGAGTACGGCAACATCAGCGCGGCCAGCGTCGGGGCCATCCAGCGCGGGCTGCTGCAGATCGAGGAACAGGGCGGCGACCGGTTCTTCGGCGAGCCCATGCTCGACATCGCCGACTTCATGCAGACCAGCGACGGCCAGGGCGTCATCAACATCCTGGCCGCCGACAAGCTGCTGAACGCGCCGCGGCTGTACGCCACCTTCCTGCTGTGGATGCTGTCCGAGCTGTTCGAGAGCCTGCCCGAGGTGGGCGACCTCGACAAACCCAAGCTCGTGTTCTTCTTCGACGAGGCGCACCTGCTGTTCAAGGACGCGCCGGCGGCGCTGGTCGAGCGCATCGAGCTCGTCGTGCGCCTGGTGCGCAGCAAGGGCGTGGGCGTGTGGTTCGTCACCCAGAACCCGCTCGACGTGCCCGACACCGTGCTGGCGCAGCTGGGCAACCGCGTGCAGCACGCGCTGCGTGCCTTCACGCCGCGCGACCAGAAGGCGGTGAAGAGCGCGGCCTCCACCATGCGCGCCAACCCGAAGATCGGCGACATGGCCACGGCCATCACCGAGCTGGCCGTGGGCGAGGCATTGGTGAGCCTGCTCGACGCCAAGGGCCGCCCCAGCGTCACCGAGCGCGTGTTCGTGCACCCGCCGGGCAGCCAGATCGGTCCCATCACGCCCGAGCAGCGGCGCGCGCTGATCGCCGGCTCGCTGGTGGCCGGCGCCTACGAGCGCACGGTCGATCGCGAGTCGGCCTACGAGCGGCTGCGCGGCCGTGCCGAAGCCGCGCCGGATGCAGGCGGTGGTGCCAACGGTGGCGCCGGCGGCGCCGCGGGGAGCGCCCCGCCCGCTGCACGCAGCGGTGCCGACGCCGGCGCCGCCACGCCGACGTACCGTCCGCTGCCCGGCCAGGCGCCGCCGCCGGCGGCGGGTGGCAGCGAAGGCGGCGTCGGTGGTTACCTCAAGGACCTGGTGCTGGGCAGCACCGGCCCGCGCGGCGGACGCCGGCCCGGCCTGGCGGAATCGGCGGCGCAGTCGGCGGTGCGCAGCATCGGCTCGGCGGTGGGGCGCGAGATCATCCGCGGCGTGCTCGGCTCGCTGCTGGGCGGCGGGCGGCGGCGCCGCTGACCCGGCATGCGCCGGCGCACCGGTCTGCTCGCCGCCGCCGCGGCGGTCGTGCTGCCGCCATCGCGGGCGCGAGCCACCCAAGCCACCGCGCCGGCGCTCGACGCGCCCAACGTGGTGACGATCTCGCCGCTGCTCGTCACCGCCGGCCAGCCGACCGTGGCGGCGCTGGAGCGGCTGGGCGCGATGGGCTTCAGCGCGGTGATCTACCTCGCGCCGCCGACGGTGCCCGATGCCGTGGCCGACGAGCCGCAGATCGTGCGCCGCCAGGGCCTGGTGTTCGTCAACATCCCCGTGGCCTGGAACGACCCGCGCGCCGAAGACCTCGACGCCTTCATCGCCACGCTGGCTGCGCAGCGCGCGGCACGGCCGGCGGGTCGGGTGCTGGTGCACTGCCAGGTCAACCTGCGCGCCTCGAGCTTCACCTTCCTGCAGCGCGTGATCGCCGGCGGCGAGCCGCCCGAGGCGGCGTGGGATGCGGTCGCCCGCGTCTGGCAGCCGAACGGCACCTGGCGCCGCTTCATCGTCGCCCAGCTGCGCCGCCACGGCATCGGCTACGAGCCGCTGTAGCGCCGTGCCGCGGCACCCGCGGCACGGTCAGCGCAGTTTGAGCGTCAGCGGCTCGACGATGCGCGCCGCATCGTCCAGCGCAGGCAGCACGCGCCTGGCGTAGTGGCTGAACGGCGCATCGGGCTCCAGCGCGGCGATCGCCACCAGCGCCAGCGGCTGGTCCAGCGGCACGAGCCAGCTGCCGGCCGGCGCCGACAGCGTGGTGGCGAAGGTGGCGGCGAGCATGCGGCGCGGCGTGGTCGGCGCCGGCGGCCCGAGTGGCGCGGGCGGGCTGGGCGGCGCCGGCGGCATCACGGCGTCGGCGGCGCCCGAGGCGCCGGCTGACCGTGGGGCGCCGGCCGCGCCCGAGGCGCCCACCGGCGCCGGCGCGCTTGCCATGTCGGCGGCGCCGGTGCCCTCGTCGGCCGCGGGCGCGTCGTCGAAGCGCACCAGCACGCGCCAGGTCTCGGCCTTCAGCGTCGCCGGCGCCGCCAGCTGCAGCAGGCGCAGGCCGTGCAGCTGCAGCCGGCGCGCGGCCTCGTCGGCGTCGGCCGCCAGCCAGTAGGCGCAGGGCCGCGCCCGCCGCACCAGCGGGCGCAGCTGCGCGGCATCGAGCCAGGGCACGGTCACGGTCTTCTCGACGCCGGTGGCCGGGTCGATCACGCGCCAGGGCCGGTCGGGCTGCAGCGTGGGCGCGGCCAGCACGGTGATCTCGCTGCCCGCGCCGTGGTCGGTCCTGCAGGCCGCCGTCGCGGTCGCGGCCTGCGCCTGCTCGCGCAGCACCGCCAGTTCAGCCGCGTGCGCGGTGATGCTCGCCAGCGCCGCCTGCAGCGCCGTGGCGTGGGCCCGCACGCGCTGCTCGAGCGGCGGCCGGCCGGCGCCGATGCCCCGCGTCTCGAGCAGCAGCGCCAGGCCATGGCGCAGGCCCTGCAGGTTGCGCAGCGCGTCGGGCTGGGCGCCGCCGCTGGTCAGCCGGTGTTCGCCGCCCGGGCCGGGCGCCGGCGCGTGCCAGGCTTCGCCCGGCAGGCCGGCGCGCTGCAGGGCCGCCAGCACCGGCTGCCGCAGCCAGGCGTCGGCGGCGCGCTGCAGCGCCGGGTCGGCGTTTGCCACCGTGTGCACCTGCAGCATCAGGTCGTGGCGCGGCAGACCCCGGCCGCCGAAGGCTTCGGCCAGGCCGGGCAGTGGACCGTGCTCGTGCAGGTCGATCACCACCGCCGGGTCGAACTGGCGCAGCAGCGCGGCGATGGCCTGGGCCTCGGGCGTGCGCAGCACGAGGTGGTCGCGGTTGACGTCGGCTCCGGCGGCGTTGCCGCGGCTGCCGCTGGCGGCGCCGTCCGGGTTGGCGCGCGGCAGCAGCACCAGGTCGATGTGCTCGAGCAGCGCGTCGTGGCGCCCGGCCGCGACCGCCTGCGCCAGCGCCAGCACGGCCTCGGCGCCGGCCGGCTCGTCGCCGTGCTGCTGGCCGACGAGCAGCACCACCGGCCGGCCCGGTCCGCGCGTGGCATGCAGCGCCTCGATGGCCACGCCGCGCGCCGAGCGGCCGGGCTGCAGCAACGTGATCTGCGTGGCGCGTGCGTCACGCGCGCCTGCCGCCAGGCCTTGCAGCAGCGCCGACAGCGCGGCGTTCGTGGTGGGCGTGCTCCGGGCCGAAGGCGCCGGAGGGATCGACGAAGCCGCAGGCATCGGCAGGGCCGGAGGCGCCGCAGGGGCCGCAGGCGCCGAAGCGCCAGACGCCGCCGGCGCCACCGGCTGCGCCTGCGCCACCGCGCCGAAGCGTGCCGCGGCCAGCGCCGCCAGCAGCAGCGCCAGCGCAGCGCGAGCGAACGCCGTGCGCGAGAGGTGCATGAAGACCGATGCTGCCATGGCTGCCGTCATGCAACGGCAGACGCGGTGCCTGCGACGACCCGGGTCGCCACGACGACGATCCCGGCGCGAAGGGACGGCCGGCGGACACCTGCCGCCGACGATGCCCGCGAGCCCCCGGCAACGGCCGGCGTGGCCTCGTCCCTTCAACCCCCACCGGAGCCAACCCCCATGCGCCTTCACCCCTCCACCTGGGCCGCCAGCCTCGTCCTGCTCGCCAGCGCCCCGCAAGCCCTCCAGGCCGCCGAGCACACCTTCGTGCTGCAGGACCTGGCGACCTTCACCACCTTCCAGAACGACGACACCTCGCTCACGTTCACCGGCACCGGCTTCGTCGGCATGATCGACGACCGCTGGGGCGCGCAGCAGCCGGTGTTCGCGCACGTCTTCGGCCTCGAGACCGACTCGATGAGCCGCACCCTGCTGCAGCTCGACCTGGCCGACCTCGCCGGCCAGCGCATCGTCTCGGCGCACCTGAGCTTCTCGATCCTGGGCGGCGAGGCCGGCACCAACAGCGTGCTCGTGCGCGGCTTCGACAGCGGCGGCACGCTCGGCGTGACGTGGGAAGCGCCGAAGTCCAGCCACAGCAGCGCGGTCGGCTTCGCCACCGCCTTCACCACCAGCACCATCGACATCACCGAAGTCGTGGACACCGCCGTCGGCGACGGCGACCGCTGGCTCGGCATGCACCTGCAGGCGGTGGGCACGAAGTACCTGTGGACGATGACGCACGACTATCCGGACACGCTGACGCCCGACCTGGCGCAGGTGCGCATCCACGTGGTCACCGCCCCCGTGCCCGAGCCGGGCGCCTGGGCGCTGCTGCTCGCCGGCGGTGCGGGCATCGCCGGCTTCGTGCGCCGGCGCCAGGGCGACCGGGCATGAACGCCACCGCCGCGCCACGCGCGCCGGCCGCCGGCGACATGGCGCTGCCGCGCAACGGCTTCCTGCGCATCGTGCAGCCCGAAGGCTGGCGCATCGACTGCATGAGCGGCAGCGCCTGGATCACCCACGACGGCGACCCGCGCGACACCCTGCTGCACGCCGGCGACAGCCACCGCGTCGACCACGCCGACGGCGCGCTGCTGCTGCAGGCGCTGGACGACTGCCACCTGCGCCTGGTCGGCGCCTGACCCCATGCCGACCCTGCACCCCGACGATGCCGCTCGCCCGGCGCCGGCCACCACGCGCCGCGGCGCCCTGCGCACGCTGGCCGCCTGGGCCGCCCCGTCGCTCGCCGCGGCCCTGCTGCCGGCCTGCGGCGGCGGCGGTGGCGCCGAAGCCCCGGCCCCGGCCCCCGCGCCGGCGCCGCCGCCGACCGGGCCGCAGATCAGCCCCGACGGCCTGCCCGGCCGCATCGTGCGCCGGCTGCGCAACGGCCCCGCCGGCCTGATCGCCGCTACCGACGACGGCGCCTGGCGCCGCGGCGCCGGCGGCGGCTGGGCGCGCGCCGGCCTGTCCGGCACGACCGTGCTCGACCTGGTGGCGGTCAGCGCCGAGCGTTGGCTGGTCAGCGCCCACCCCACCGCCGGCCCGGTCGACGCCGCGGTGGTGCTCGAGACCACAGACGCCGGCGCAAGCTGGCACCCGGTCGACCACGACTTCGGCGGCGCCGCCGGGCGCGAGCCCGTGCACACGCTGCTGCACGACGCCGCGGCGCAGCGTCTGCTGGCCACCGGCGCCAGCGCGCTGGCGCAGTCGCTCGACCACGGCCGCAGCTGGCAGCTGCTGACCGGCCAATGGCGCGCCTTCTCGGGCACCAAGGACGCCCTCGCCTTCGACCCGGCGCTGGGCGACGTGTGGTTCGGCGGCCAGGACGCGATCGAAGGCGCGACGCTCGTGCGCCGCCGGGCCGACGGCACCGTCGTGCGCCACGACGGCCTGCTGCCGGCGCCGGCGACGGTGAAGGCCGTGCGCTTCGGCTACGCCCAGCCGGCGCGCCTGCTCGTCGCCGGCGAAGGCGGCATCGTCGAGACGCGCGACCACGGCGCCAGCTGGCGGCCGCTGCTGGCCGACGCCAACCACCGCTTCTACTTCGACGTGATGCAGGACGTGCTGCGGCCGCAGCGGCTCGTCACCGCCGGCTGGGACAAGAACTTCGACCAGCCGCAGCCGCTGGTGCTGGAGATCTCCGACGACGACGGCGCCACCTGGCAACGCCACGTGCATCCGGACCCGGCGCTGTTCGGCGGCGCCTGGAGCCTGACGCTGACGATCGAGGACGGCGGCCGCCGCGTCGTCTACGTTGGTCTGTACCGTGGCGGCGTGATGCGGGTGGTGCTGCCGGACTGAAGCCGCAGCACGATGGCCAGCGAAAAGGCCGGGCCGCGGAAGCGGTCCGGCCTTTCTCGTGGGCTGGGCGCGGCCGGGTCGTCAGGACTTGCGCCCCGGCGCCCAGTCGCCCGGCTCGGGCAGCGGCGGCTCGGCGGCATCGGCCGAAGAGGCCGCGGCCGAGGAGGCAGCCGCCGAAGAGACGGCCGCCGGGAAGGCGGCCTTCGAGGACGCGATGGCCGGCGCCGGGCGCCCGACCTCGACGACCTCGGTGGCCGCGCAGGCCATCAGCACGGCCTGCACCGCCAGCAGCGGCACCAGGGCCACGAGCCATGCGGTGCGGCGTGGCTTGGCAGCCGCATTCACGCGGCCTGCTGCGCGCTGGCGCGCTCGGCGAGCAGGGCCTTGGCCAGCGCCGCCTGGCCGCTCTTCTTCGCCGCCTCGATCAGCGTCAGGTCGATCAGGTCGCGCTGGGCGTGGCTGCCGCCGAAGCGGGCGGCGATGTTGCGCACCGGGCGCAGCAGGCGCACGGCCTGGGCGTACTGGCCTTCGGCGTAGGCCTGGATGGCGCGCGTCACCGGCTGGCCGACCTGGAGCGTGAACTCGGCGTTGTCGCCGTCGGCCTCGATCGCCGCGGCCTGCGCCTCGAGCAGCGTGGCCGCCGCCTCGGCGCGGCCAGCGCCCATGAAGGCCATCATCGCGTGGGCGTCGTTGAAGGCGTAGTTGCCGGCGCCGGCGAACGGCGTCCAGCGGTCGGCCAGCGCCAGCCAGCGGTCGCCGACGTCGACGCCACGCAGCTGCAGCCGCCACAGCATGGCGCTGGCGTCGATCATCTCGAGCGCGATCGACGACTCGCCGCCCATGATCGGCCCGTCGAGCAGCGACAGCACCTCGTCGACCTCGTCGCGGCCCAGGTGGAACATGGCCAGGTGCCACCAGTTGTGCACGGCGAAGAAGCTGTGCTCGCTCCACGCGGCGCTGTTCGCGCGCAGCCAGGCGATGCCCTCGGCGCGGCGGTTCTGCATCTCCATCACGTGCGCCACGGCGTGCCAGCCCCAGCCGTCGTGCGGCTCGATCTCGACGCACTGCCGGCCCACCGCCTCGGCGCGGGCGTAGCGCCCAGTCTCCTCGAGGCCGAAGGCCAGCATGCCGAGCACCGCGTGGTGGCCGGGCATGCCGCGCTGCCACGCCGGCAGCACGCGTGCGATGCGGTCGTGCAGCATGCGCGAGGCGCCGGTGAAGAAGTCGAGCTGGTGGCCGGCCTGCAGCGCCAGCGTGTCCAGCGGGTAGGCGATGTTCAGGTCCTCGAGCGTGCGCGCCGCCTCGTGCCAGCGGCCGGCGACGAGCTGGCCCAGCGCGATGGCGTGGCCGCGCTCGCGCTCGTTCATCGCGAGCGCCTGCGCCGCGGCGTGGCACTCGCGCGCCACGGCAAAGCCGGCGGGCTCGGTCGACAGCGCCATCAGCCAGCCCTTCATCAGGTGGGCGATCGGCATCGCCGGCGAATCGGCCAGCGCCGCGTCGAGCGAGGCGATCGGGTCGCCGCGGTAGCAGCGGAACTCGTGCAAGGCGGTGTCGAGGCGGTCGATCGCGCCGGCGCTGGCGCCGCTGACGGCGTAGCCGGCGGCGTCCGTGCGCGTGGTGGAAGCAGAGGTCGTGGTCATGATGGGTTCCAGGTGGTGGTGAGGGTAGAGGAAGACTGCGTTGCGGTGTGCCGTCGCACCCCGGCGAAGCAGGGCATGGCGGTGGCTCACGCCGCCAGCGCATCGCCGGTCGCGCAGCCGGCCGGCATCGTCGATGGCGTGCGTCCGGCGGCCGTCCGCCAACCGGCGGCGGTGCCCGCGAGGTGGCGCGCGGCAAAGCGCTCGATGGCCGCCAGCAGCGCTTGGGCGTCGCCGTGCCACAGGAAGTGGTCGTCGCCGTCGAGCAGCACGAGTTCGGCGCCGGCGATGCGCCGCGCGATCAGCTGCGCCACGGGCGGCGGCACGATGCGGTCGCCGCGGCGCTGCAGCACCAGCGTCGGTGCGCGCACGCGCTCCAGCCGCGCCCGCACGTCCATCGCCAGGTGATGGCGCAGCATGGCCTCCGCGCCGTTGCGGCTGGTGGCCTGGCGCAGCAGCCGCGCGTACCACTGCTGCACCGCCGGCGCGTGCGCTGCCGAGGGCGCGCAGCGCTGCAGGCTCTCGTCGCAGCGTTCGGGGCTCGCCAGGCGCTCGACCCACGCCGCCAGTTCGGCCGGCTGCATCGCCCACGGGTGGTCCGGACTCCAGGCGCCGCGCACGGCCGTGCCGAACAGCAGCAGCCCGGCGGTGCGCGCGGGCCGCGTCGCCGCGAACTCGATGGCCACGGCGCCGCCGGCGCCCGAGCCGAAGAGCCACGCGTCGTGCACACCCAGGTCGTCGAGCACGGCCTCGATGTCGCGCGCGCCCTCGGCCACCGTCGGCTCGACGCCCACGCGCTCCGACAGGCCGCAGCCGCGGCGGTCGAACATCACCACGTGGAAGCGGCGCGCCAGTGTGTCGAGCACGCGGCGCGCGCTCGGCTCCTCCAGGCTCACGTCCAGGTTGGACATCAGGCCCCAGTTGACGACCAGCGTGGGCAGGCGGGCGCTGCCGATGCAGGCGTAGGCGACCTGACCGGCCCCGGCATCGGCGAAGCGGACCTCCGGACCTTGGTGCACGGCGCCGTGGCCGCCGGCTGCCACCGGGCCCGGCGCAGCCGCCGCGCCGGGCGCGATGGCGCTGGCTCGGGGGCGCACCTGGCAAAGGTGCCGCGTCGCGTCGGCGTACGCCTGCTCCAGCCGCGCCGACGGCCTGACGCCGAGCTCGCGGCGCAGCGTCTCGGCGCAGTCGAAGTACGCGGTCTCGACGCCGGCGGCATCGCCGCGCAGCGCCAGCGCCGCCATGCGCGCGATCGCGCCGTCCTCGGCGCACGGGTCCAGCGCCAGCAGGCGCTGGCCGGCGCGCTCGGCCAGCGCCGCGTCGCCCGCGGCCAGGGCCGCCTCGGCCGCACGCTGCAGCGCACGCGCCAGCAGCGCGGCGTGCTCGCGCCGGCGTGCTTCGAGCCAGTCGCCGAAGGCCGGGCTGTCGATGGTGAAGCCGCTCAGCAGCTGGTGCGCTTGCGGCTCGAGCAGCGGCGCCAGCAGCGCGTCGAGCGCGGGCGCGGTCGGCGGCGCCGGGCGGCGTGCGTCCAGCGCCGCGGCGGCGCCGCGCAGCGCGTGCAGGTCGCAGGCCACGGGCACGGCGAAGGCCAGCGTGTCGGCATCGCCGCGCAGCAGCTCGGCGCCCAGCTGCTGGTGCGTCTCGTGCAGCAGCCGGCGCAGGCGCGAGCGCGCGGTGCGCTCGTCGGCATCGGGCCACAACAACGCCGCGGCGTGGCCGCGGCCGAGGCGGCCGGCGCTCTCGGCGACCAGCGCGACCAGCGCCAGCGCACGCTTCAGCCGCAGCGGCGCGGCACGCCCGGCGACCAGCACGGTGGGATAGCCCAGGAGCTGCAGGCCGATGGCGCGGCGCCTATCGCCGGGGGTACCGACGTGGGGAGCCGAATGGAACGCGGGATGGAAGACGGGGTGAAAGGCGGTGTCCATGCCTGGCATCGTCCGCAGCGCGTCCTTCGCTGTCGGTGGGTTGGGGTAAAGCCTGAGGTAAAACGCGCAGCCCTCCCCTAACCCGCACCCGCCCGTGGAGCGCACCGCCTACCGCTTCGGCCCGCCCGGCAGCAACGGCCGGCCGCGCTTCGTGCTGCGGCCGCGCCAGCGCCGGCTGTGGGAGGACGGCGCGCCGCTCGCGTTGGGCAACCGCGCCTTCGACCTGCTGCTGGCGCTGCTGGAGCACGCCGACCGCGTGCTCACGCGGGACGAGTTGTTCGACCGCGTGTGGCCGGGCCGGGTCGTCGCCGACGACAACCTCAAGATGCAGGTGCTGGCGCTGCGCAAGCTGCTCGGCGCCGACGCGGTGGTGACGGTGCCGCGGCTGGGCTACCGCCTGGGCTACGCCGTGGTCGCGGGCGACGACGACGGCAGCGCCGACACGGTCGCCGGCCCCGGCAGCGCCGCGCCGGCCCCGCCGCCGGCGCCCGCGCTGCTGGGCCGCGCCGCGGAGCTGCAGGCGGTGGCGGCGCTGCTCGACGCCGGCCGCCTCGTCACCATCGCCGGCCCCGGTGGCATCGGCAAGACCCGGCTCGCCCAGGCCGCGGCGGCCGCGGCGCAGCCGCGCCACGCCGACGGCCTGGTGCAGCTCGACCTGGCCGCACTGACCCCGGCCGACCCGCTGCCCGCGGCGCTGGCCCAGGCGCTGCAGCTGCCGCCCGAAGCCTCGGCGGCCGGCGCGCCGGCGCTGGCGGCGCAGCTGCGCGGGCTGCAGGCGCTGCTGCTGCTGGACAACGCCGAGCACCTGCTGGCCGAGGTGCGCGCCCTGGTGCAGGCGCTGCTGGACGCCGCGCCCGGCGTGCGCCTGCTGGTGACGAGCCAGGAGCCGCTGGGCTTGAGCGCCGAGACGGTGCTGCGGCTCGGGCCGCTGGCGCTGCCGCCCGACGACGCGGAAGACGACACGGCCGACGACGCCCTCGGTGCCAGCCCGGCGGTGGCGCTGTTCGTGCAGCGGGTGCGCCGCAGCGACCCCGGCTTCGCGCTCGACGCCGGCAACGCCGCGGCGGTGGCGGCCATCTGCCGCCGGCTCGACGGCGTGCCGCTGGCACTGGAGCTGGCGGCGGCGCGCGTGCCGCTGCTCGGCGCGGCCGGCGTGCTGCAGCACCTGGCCGAGCGCCCGCTGCAGGTGCTGGCCGCCGGCAACGCCGACGCGCCGCCGCGCCAGCGCACGATGCGCGACGCGCTGCACTGGAGCCACGCCCTGCTCGACGGCGCCGAGCAGCGGGTCTTCCGCCGCCTGGGCGTGTTCGTCGGCAGCTTCGACGCCGAGCTGGCGCACGCGGTCGCCGGCGAACCCGGCGCCGACCGCTGGGACACGGTCGAGCGCCTGCTGCAGCTGGTCGAGCGCTCGCTGCTGCAGGTGGCCGCGCACGGCAGCGGCGGCGCGCGCTGGCGGCTGCTGGAAAGCGCCCGCGCCTACGCGCTGGAACAGCTGGCCGCCGCGGGCGAGACCGCCGACGTGCAGCGCCGGCTGGCCGAGGCGCTGCACGCCCGGTTCGCCGCCGCCGACGCCCGGCTCGGCGCCAGCGCGCTGCTGCCCTGGGCCGAGGCGCTGCTGCCCGAGGTGGGCCACCTGCGCGCTGCGCTCGGCTGGGCGCTGTCGCCAGCGGGCGACCGCCGGCTCGCCGTGGCGCTGGCCGGGGCTTCCGGCGCCTTCTTCGCCGGCGCAGGGCTCGACGTCGAGGGCGTGCGCTGGCTGACGGCGGTGCAGCCGCTGATCGACGAGACCACGCCGCCGCGCGACGCCGCCGCGGTGTGGCTGTCGCTGGCGAACCTGGGCACGCAGCCGAGCGTCACCGCCGCGGGCGCCTACGACGCCGCTTGCCGTGCCGCCGAACTGCTGCGCCGGCTGGGCGACGGGCCGGCGCTGTACCGCGCCTTGAGCCTGCTGGTGCAACACGGCTACCGCGTCGGCGCGGACGCCCGCGGGCTCGACGTGCCCGCGGTCATCGACGAGATGGCGCGCCTGGAAGGCCCGGACTGGAACGTGCTGGCGCGGCGCGCCCGCCGCTGGCTGGTGGCCAGCCGGCTCACGCGCGCCGGCGACTGGGCTGCCGCGGCCGAGCGCTACCGCAACGAGGTGGCGCTGATGCACGAGGCCGGCGATCACTGGCGCGCCTGGAATGCCGCGCACAACGCGGCGCTGGCCGAGATCATGCTCGGCCGGCCGCAGGCGGCGGCCGAGCTGATGGCGCCGGCCGCGTCGGCGATCGCGGCGCGCGGCTACGCCCGGCGCTGCTGGGCGCAGGTGGCGATGCACGCGCTGTGCCGCATCGAGGCCGGCGACCTCGAGGCGGCGCGCCCGGCGGTGGCCGACGCGCTGCGGGCGATGCGCGGCGCCGGCTCGCTGGGCTGGCTCGACGATCACCTGGCGTGGTGGCTGGCGCTGGGCGGCCACGCCGCCGAGGCCGCGCGGCTGCACGGCTGGGCCGAGGCCAACCACCAGGGCGCCGGCGGCCACCGCAGCCCGCAGGGCACGCGCGTGCGCCAGCGGCTGCTGGACTGGCTCGTCACGGCGCTGCCCGACGCCGGCCGGCGCGCCGCGCTCGTCGACGACGGCCGGCGGCTTTCGGCCGACGAGGTGGCCATGATCGTGCAGCAGCGGCTCTAAGCCGCCGCACCCGGCGCCAGCGTGGCGAAAGCCGCAGCGCGGCCCCGCTTCCCCCGGGGGCGACGCGGCCGGACGGGGGGCGCCCGCCACCTACAATCCGGCGCTTGTTTTCGCAGGAGTCGTCCCCCGTGTCCGAGCCGCAGACCGCAAGCGCCCACCCGGCGCTGGAACAGGAGCTGGCTGACTTGTTCGTGAAGGCGCTGAACCTCGAGATGGCCAGCACCGACATCGACCCGACCGCGCCGCTGTTCGGCGACCAGGGCCTGGGGCTCGACAGCATCGACATCCTCGAGGTGGCGCTGGAGATCTCGCACCGCTACGGCTTCCAGCTGCGCTCGGACGACGAGAACAACCAGCAGATCTTCCGCAACCTGCGCAGCCTGGCGGCGCACGTGGCGGCGCAGCGCACGCAGTGATCCGCTGACCGCGCCCGCCGCGCTGCCGCCGCTGCCGCCCGCACCGAGGACCCCGCCGACATGGCCGCCCCCGCCTGGCGCGCCGCGGCCGCCGGCGCCGCACTGGCCGGCTACGCGCTGCTGTCGCACTGGCTGATGGTCAACGCCGCCCAGGCGCCCTGGGCGGTGGCGGTGCTGTTCGGCCCGCTGGTCGCCGCCGTGGCGGCCACCGGCTGGCAGCGGCGCCAGCCGCTGGTGCTGGCGGCGTGCGCCGCCGGGGTGCTGCTGCTGGCCGGCATCGTGCTGCGCGGCGGCGTGGCCGACATCAACCGCATGTACGTGCTGCAGCACGCCGGCATCCACCTCGCGCTGGCCTGGGCCTTCGGCTCGACGCTGCGCGGCGGCGCCACGCCGCTGATCACCACGCTGGCGCGCGGCGTGCACCAGCGCCTGGGCCTGCGCTTCGACGCCGAGGTGGAGCGCTACACGCGCGGCCTGACCGCGATGTGGGCGGCCTACTTCGTCGCCATGGTGCTGCTGTCGTTCACCATCTACGCCCTGGCGCCGTGGCCGTGGTGGTCGGTGTTCTGCAACATCGTCACGCCGCTGGCCGCCGGGGTGGTGATGGTGGTCGAGCACGTGGTGCGCTACCGGCGTCATCCGCACTTCGAACGCGTCTCGCTGCGCGCGGCCATCGCGGCCTACAGCCGGTCGGCATGACGGCCGCGTTGCCCCTGCTCGCGGCGCGGGACCTGCGCCAGCCCATCGCCTGGCGCCGCGGCGAGGCGGTCAGCGCCGGCGCCTTCGTCGCCGAGGCGCTGCTGCTGGCCGAATCGCTGCCCGCCGGCGGCCGGCCGGTCAACCTGTGCCAGGACCGCTACCACTTCGCACTCGGCCTGGCGGCGGCGCTGCTGCGCGGCCAGACCAGCCTGCTGCCGCCCAACGCCCTGCCGGAGACGCTGCGCCAGGTGCCGCCTGGGCCGGCGCCCTACCTGCTGTTCGACGACCCCGGCTTCGATGCCGCCGGCCTGCCGACGCAACGCGTTCAGCGTCCCGCCGGCGCCACGCCGGTCGAGCAGGTGCCGTCGATCGACGCTGCGCTCGAGGCGGTGTGCCTGCTGACATCGGGCTCCACCGGCGCGCCGACGCCGCACGCCAAGCGCTGGGGCACGCTGGTGCGCAACATCGGCGCCGAGGCCGAAGCGCTGGCGCGGCACCTCGGCCGGCCGACGCTGCAGGGCCTGACGCTCGTCGCCACGGTGCCGGCGCAGCACAGCTACGGCCTGGAATCGAGCGTGCTGCTGGCGCTGCTGGGCGGCGCGGCCTTCGAGGCCGCGCGGCCGTTCTACCCCGCCGACATCACCGCCGCGCTGGCCGCCGTGCCCGCACCGCGCGCGCTGGTGACGACGCCGTTCCACCTGAAGACGCTGCTGGGCGCCGGCCTGGCCCTGCCGCCGACGGCGCTGACGCTGTCGGCGACGGCGCCGCTGTCGCCGCAGCTGGCGGCGCAGGCCGAATGTGCCTTCGGCGGGCCGCTGGTGGAGATCTACGGCTGCACCGAGGCCGGCCAGGTGGCCAGCCGGCGCACGACCGAAGGCGAGACCTGGCAGACGATGGGCGAGCTTCGCATCAACGCCGAAGGCGCCGAAGGTGCCGAAGGCGCCGGGGACGCCGACGGCGGCCCGGGCGGCGCACCCGGCCCGGAGGGCGAGCAGGTGCGCTTCGTCGTCAGCGGCGGCCACGTCACCGAGCCGACGCCGCTGGCCGACGTGCTGGTGCTCGACGGCGCCACGCGCTTTCGCCTGCTGGGCCGGGCCAACGACCTGATCCACGTCGCCGGCAAGCGCAGCTCGCTGGCGCACCTGAACTTCCAGCTCAACCGCATCGACGGCGTCGAGGACGGCGCCTTCTGGCTGCCGGGCGAAGACGGCGAGGCCGTGGCGCGGCCGGTGGCGCTGGTGGTGGCGCCGCGGCTGGCGGCGCGCGACATCGCCGCGGCGCTGCGCCAGCGCATCGACGCGGTCTTCGTGCCGCGCCGCATCGTGCACGTGGCGGCGCTGCCGCGCGAGGCCACCGGCAAGCTCACCGCCGCGGCGCTGGCCCGCTTCGCGCGCGAGGTGCTGGCCGACGACGTGGTGACCGTGCCCGCGGACCACCCGGCGTTCGCCGGCCATTTCCCGCCGCCCGGCCGGCCGCTGCTGCCGGGCGTGGTGCTGCTGGCCTACGTGACGCGGGCCCTGGCGGCGCGGCCGGCGCTGGCCGCGCGGGTGGGCGCCACGCCCCGGTTCGACAACGCCAAGTTCCTGGCGCCGGTGCTGCCCGGCCAGGTGCTGCGCGTCGCCCTGCGCGACGGCGCGGCTGGCGGCGTCGGCTTCGAGGTGTGGTGCGGCGGCCAGGTGGTGGCGCGCGGCGCCCTGTCGGCGGCGGCGTGAGCGCCGGAGCCCGCCACGAGGCCCGGCCCGGCGGCTGGGCGGCGCGCGCCGAGCGATCGAACTGGCTCGCCGTGCGGCTGATGGCCTGGATCGCCACCACGCTGGGCCGGCCGGTGGCGCGGCTGCTGCTGCACCCGATCGCGCTGTACTTCCTGCTGTTCTCGCCCGGGCCGCGGCGCCACGCCGGCCGCTTCCTGCAGCGCGCGCTCGGCCGGCCGCCGACCTGGGGCGAGCGCTACCGCCACTTCCACAGCTTCGCCGCCGTGGTGCTGGACCGGCTGTACTTCGTGCGCGACCACATGGCCGCCTTCGACGTGCGCCTGCACGGCGCCGAACTCGTCGACGCCACGCTGGCCGAAGGCCGCGGCGCCTTCCTGCTGGGCGCGCACGTCGGCAGCTTCGAGGCGCTGCACGCCGTGGGCGTGAGCCGGCCCGGGCTGCGCGTGGCGATGGTCATGTACCCTGACAACGCGCGCATGATCCACGCCGTTCTCAAGGCCGTGGCTCCGGATTTCGAACTCGGCATCATCGCCATCGGCCGCCCGCAGTCGACGCTGCAGATCCGCGACTGGCTCGACGCCGGCGGCCTGGTCGGCCTGCTCGGCGACCGCTACCTCGCCGGCGACGGCAGCGGCACGGTCGAGCTGCCCTTCCTGGGGCGCCCCGCGCGCTTCACCGACGGCCCGCTGCGCCTGGCGCAGCTGCTGCGCCGGCGCGTGATCTTCATGGTGGCGCTGTACCGCGGCGGCCGGCGCTACGACGTGCACTTCGAGCAGCTGGCCGACTTCTCGCAGCCGGGCGCCACCGTCGATGCCGCGCTGCGCGCCTACGTCGCCCGGCTCGAAGCGCTGGCGCGCGAAGCCCCCTTCAACTGGTTCAACTTCCACGACTTCTGGCATGAAGACGACTGACCGCACGAGCGTGCTGGCGCTGCTGCTCGGCCTGCTCGGCCTGCTCGGCAGTGCGCCGGCATGGGCCTTCGACCTGGACGCGCTCACCGCCGTGCTGGCCACGCGCAAGGCGGCCGAGGCGCGCTTCACCGAGGAGCGCTTCGTCAGCGGCTTCGACGGCCCGCTGCGCGCCAGCGGCACGCTGGTCTTCAAGGCGCCGGACAGCTTCGCGCGCCACACCGCCGAGCCGCGGCCGGAATCGATGATCGTCGAGGGCAACACCGTCATCCTCAAGCGCGGCGGCCGCAGCCGGCAGATGGCGCTGGACGCGGTGCCCGAGCTCACCGCGCTGATCGAGGCCGTGCGCGGCACGTTGCGCGGCGACGCGGCCACGCTGCGCCGCCACTTCGAGACGCGCGTCGAAGGCGCCGCCGGGCTGTGGACGCTGACGCTCAAGCCGAAGGACGAGCGCCTGGCCGCGCAGGTGCGCGAGGTGAAGATCACCGGCCAGCAGAGCGCGCTGCGCAGCGTCGAGCTGTGGCTGGCGGGCGGCGACCGCTCGCTGATGAGCATCGACCTGCCGAAGTGAGCGTCGCGCCACCGGGCTCGCGCCGCACCACCGCCGCCACGCTCGCACTGTGGCTGGCGCTGGTGCTGCTGGCCGTCTGGCAGATCACGCGCACGACCTTCGTCGCCGACCTGTCGGCCTTCCTGCCCGACAACCCCGATGCCCGCCAGCGCGTGCTCATCGAGCAGGTGCAAAGCGGCGTGCCGGCGCGCACGCTGCTCATCGGCATCGACGGCGGCGACGCCGCGGCGCGCGCCCAGGCCTCGCGCCGGCTGGCCGCGGCCCTGCGCGCGAGCGGCCTGTTCGAGCAGGTGAACAACGGCGAGACCGAGGCCTGGGCCGAGGTCGGCACCTGGCTCTTCGAACAGCGCTACCTGCTCAGCCCCGCGGTCACGCCCGCGCGCTTCACGCCCGACGGCCTGCGCGAGGCCTTCGACGAGACGCTGTCGCTGCTGGGCACGCCGGTCGGCAACGCGCTCAAGCCCCTGCTCGACCGCGACCCCACGGGCGAGACGCAGCGCATCGCCGAGAGCCTGATCCCCGCCGGCGCGCCCAAGAGCGAGAACGGCGTGTGGGTGTCGCGCCAGCAGCCGCGTGCCCTGCTCGTCGCCGGCACGAAGGCGCCGGGCGCCGACCTCGACGCGCAGTCCGTGGCCATCGACCGCGTCAAGGCCGAGTTCGCCCGCATCGCCTCGCCAGGGCTGACGCTCAAGGTGAGTGGCGCACCGGTGTTCGGCGTGGACAGCCGCGCGCGCATCGAGACCGAGACCCACTGGCTGGCCGCCATCGGCACGGTGCTCGCGACGCTGCTGCTCTTGACCGTGTTCGCCTCGCTGCGGGCGCTGGGCGTGGCGATGCTGCCGGTGGCCAGCGGCGTGATCGCCGGCGTGGCGGCGGTGAGCCTGGCCTTCGACTCGGTGCACGGCATCACGCTGGGCTTCGGCACCACGCTCATCGGCGAGGCGGTGGACTACGCCATCTACTACCTCATCCAGGCGCGCGCCGGCGGCGCCCAGGCCTGGCTGCGCAACGGCTGGCCGACGGTGCGCCTGGGGCTCTTCACCTCGCTGTGCGGCTTCGGTGCGCTGGTGTTCTCGGGCTTCCCGGGGCTGGCGCAGCTGGGCGTGTTCTCGGTGGCCGGCCTCACGGCGGCGGCGGTGACCACGCGCTTCGTGCTGCCGCTGCTGCAGCCGCACGGCGCCGACAGCGACCGCGGCCGCGCGGTGCGCGACCGCATGGGCGCCTTCACCGCCGTGCTGGTGCGCGCGCTGCCGCGCTGGCGCTGGCCGGTGCTCGCCCTGGGCGTGGCGGCGCTGGCGCTGCTGCTGCAGCGCGGCGCGGCCGGCACGCTGTGGCAGGCCGACCTGGCGGCGCTGAGCCCGGTCAGCGCCGAGGCACTGGCGCTCGACCAGAGCCTGCGCGCCGACCTCTCCGCCGGCGACGCGCGCACCCTCGTGGTGGTGCAGGGCCCCGACCTCGAGACCACGCTGCAGCGCGCCGAGGCGGCCGCCGCGCGGCTCGAGCCGCTGGTGGAGCGCGGCGTGCTGGGCGGCGTCGACAGCGCCAGCCGCTGGCTGCCGAGCCGCGCGCTGCAGGCCCAACGCCGCGCGGCGCTGCCCGACGCGCCCGCGCTGCAGGCCGCGCTGGCCGAGGCCACGCGCGGCGGGCCGCTCAAGGCCGAACGCCTGGCGCCGTTCATCGCCGAGGTGCAGCGCGCGCGCCAGTCGCCCGACATCACGCCGGCGGCGCTGGCAGCGAGCCCGCTGAAACCGCTGCTCGATGCGCTGCTGCTGGTGCGGCCCGACGGCAGCACCGCGGCGCTGCTGATGCTGCAGCCGGTGCCGGGCGGCGACGGCCGCATCGACACCGCGCCGGTGCAGCAGGCGCTGGCCGGCCTGCCCGAGCTGGAGATCATCGAGCTGGGCGGCGAGCTCACCCGCCTCTACGCCCGCTACCTGGGCGAGGCCCAGGTGCAGGCGCTGCTGGGCGCGCTCGCGGTGGTGGCGCTGATGGCGCTGTCGCTGCGTTCGCTGCGCCGCCTGCTGGCGGTGTGCCAGCCGCTGCTGCTGGCGGTCATTCTCACCATGGGCGGCTTCGCGGCTTTGGGCATCCCGCTCGGCATCCTGCACCTGGTGGGGCTGCTGTTGGTGGTGGCCGTGGGCTCGAACTACACGCTGTTCTTCGACCTGCTGCAGCACGCGCCGGCGGGGTTCGCCAGGGCGGCCGACGGCGCGCCGGCCCCGCCGGCGCTGGCCGACCGCGAGACGCTGGCCTCGCTGCTGCTGGCCAACGTCGTGATCGTGATGTCGTTCGGGCTGATCGCGCTGTCGCAGATCCCGGCCCTGTCGGCCATCGGCCGCGTCGTCGCCCCGGGCGCATTGCTCGCGCTGCTGCTGGCGGCGGCCTTCGCACCCCGGGCGGCGCCGGGCGCGATGGGACAATCCGCGCCACGATGACGCAGGCCCTGTCGCGCCCGCCCGCCGCCGCGCCCGAAAGCCGCAGCGCCGTGCCGCCCCCGCCGCCGTGGCCGCTGCCGCCGCTGGTGCAGGCCAGCCTGGGCGTGCACGCCGCTGCCGGCGTCGCCGCGCTGGCCCTGCCGGCCGCGCTGCCCTGGGCCGCCGGCGCGCTGCTGCTCAACCATGCCGTGCTCACCGCCGCCGGGCTCTGGCCGCGCAGCGCGCTGCTGGGCCCCAACGTCACGCGGCTGGCGCCGGCGCACGCGGCGCGCGGCGAGGTCGCCATCACCATCGACGACGGGCCCGATGCCGAGGTCACGCCTGCGGTGCTGGATCTGCTGGCCGCGCACGGCGCGCGCGCCACCTTCTTCTGCATCGCCGACCGCGCGCGCCGGCAGCCGGCGCTGGTGCGGCGCATCGTCGCCGCAGGGCACAGCGTGCAGAACCACAGCGCACACCACCGCCACCACTTCTCGCTGCTGGGGCCCAGGGCGCTGGCGCGCGAGATCGGCGACGCCCAGGCGGCGCTGGCCGACCTCACCGGCACGCTGCCGCACTGCTTCCGCGCGCCGGCGGGCCTGCGCAATCCGCTGCTCGACCCGGTGCTGCACGCGCTGAACCTGCAGCTGGTGAGCTGGACGCGGCGTGGCTTCGACACGCGCGAGGCCGACCCCGGCGTCGTGCTGCAGCGCCTGACCCGCGGGCTCGCCGGCGGCGACATCGTGCTGCTGCACGACGGCCACGCGCGCCGCGGCGCCGGCGGCCAGCCGGTGGTGCTGGCGGTGCTCCCTTCCATGCTGACGGCGATCGCAGGCGCCGGCCTGACGCCGGTGACGCTGGCCCACGCCGTCCCGCCGCGCCGCCCCGCCGCCGCCGGCGCCTGAATCCGCCTCCTATGAAGCGCGATCCCCTTCCGCACACGCAGGCTCACGTGCCGCCCCATGCGCAGCCGGGCGTGCAGCCCGCGCCGCTGCCGCCGCGCGACGCCGGCACCGACGCGGCCTGGCGCCGCATCCACGACGCCGCCTGCGCGCCCTACCGCGGCACCAGCCGCTGGGCCTATCACTGGGCGCGCGGCAAGCTGGGGCGCGACCCGGCGTTCCGCATGCTGCTGGAACGCGGCGACTTCGCGCCCGTAGCGCGCATCGTCGACATCGGCTGCGGCCAAGGCCTGGTGGCGGCGCTGATGCACGCCTGCCAGCAGCAGGCGCCGGCCTGGCCGGCCGCATGGCCCGCGGCGCCGAGCGCCCGTGCCTACACCGGCATCGAACTCATGCAGCGCGACGCCGACCGCGGGCGCGACGCGCTGGCCGGCCTGCCGTTCGCGCCGCAGTTCATCTGCGGCGACATGCGCACCACGCCGCTGCCGGCGTGCGACATCGTCGTCATCCTCGACGTGCTGCACTACGTCGACCATGCCGCGCAGCACGGCGTGCTGGAACGCGTGCGCGACGCGCTGGTGGCCGGTCGCGACGACGCTGCCACGCGCCCCGGCCGCGGACCCGGCACGGAGGCTGGCGCCGGCCCTGGTGCAGGCGCCGGCGCCGGCCGCGGCCGGCTGCTGCTGCGCGTGGGCGACGCTGCCGCGGCGCGCGGCTTCGCGGCCAGCCAGTGGGTGGACCGCATCGTCACCGCCGTGCGCGGCCACACCGCGCCGCCCACCTGGGGCCGCACGCTCGGCGAGTGGACCGCGCTGCTCGAAGCCCTGGGCTTCGTCGTGCAGCCGGTGCCGATGAGCCAGGGCACGCCCTTCGCCAACGTGCTGCTGCGCGCCGACCTGCGATGAGCGCCGTCCGCCCGATCGCGCCGGTTCCGATCACCCAGCACACGCTGGTGAGCGCGCTCGGCCACGGCCGCGACGCCACGCTGGCCGCGTTGCGCAGCGGGCGCAGCGGCCTTCAGCCACAGCGCTTCGAGACCGCCGAGTTCGACTGCTGGCTCGGCCTGGTCGAGGGCGCCGACGACGCGGTGCTGCCCGATCGCCTGGCCGAGCACGACTGCCGCAACAACCGCATCGCCGAACTCGCGCTGCGCGCCGACGGTTTCGGCACCGCGGTGCAGGCGGCGGCGCGCCGCTGGGGCGCGCAGCGTGTCGGCGTGTTCCTGGGCACCAGCACCTCCGGCATCCTGTCGACCGAAGTCGCCTACCGCCAGCGCGATCCCGCCACGGGCGCATTGCCGGCGTCGCTGCACTACGCCACCACGCACAACACCTACTCGGTGGCCGGCTACGTGCGCGCCGCGCTCGGCCTCGAAGGGCCGGCGTTCGTGGTCTCCACGGCGTGCTCGTCCAGCGCCAAGGTGTTCGCCGCGGCGCAGCGCCACATCGCCGCGGGCACCATCGACGCCGCGGTCGTCGGCGGCGTCGACAGCCTGTGCATGACCACGCTCTACGGCTTCCGCTCGCTGGAACTGGTGTCGCCCGAGGTCTGCCGGCCGTGGGACGCCGACCGCGCCGGGCTCTCGCTGGGCGAAGCGGCGGCCTTCGCGCTGCTCGAACGCGAGCCCGCCAGCGCGCCGGCCATGGGCTGGCTGCTCGGCGCCGGCGAAAGCAGCGACGGCCACCACATGAGCAGCCCGCACCCCGAAGGCGCCGGCGCCGTGGCGGCCATGCGCGCCGCGCTGGCCCAGGCCGCGCTGCAGCCGGGCGACGTCGACTACCTCAACCTGCACGGCACCGGCACGCCGAACAACGACGCCGCCGAGGACATCGCCGTGCGCACCGTGTTCGGCACCACGCTGCCCTGCAGCAGCACCAAGGGCCACACCGGCCACACGCTGGGCGCGGCCGGCGGTGCCGAGGCGGTGATCGCGCTGCTGGCGCTGCAGCATGGCATCGTGCCCGCGGGCCTGCACCTGCAGCGGCGCGACCCGGCGCTGCAGGCGAACTACCAGACGACCGTCGGCGAACGCAGCCTGGGCGTCGTCGCCAGCAACTCCTTCGGCTTCGGCGGCAGCAACGCCTGCCTGGTGCTGGGGGCGGCGGGATGAGCACGCGCGGCGTCGCCTGCATCGTGCGCGGCATCGGCCTGCTCGGGCCCGGCTTCGCCGACTGGACGAGCGGCGCCGCGCTGCTGCGCGACCCGTCGCGCTGGCAGCGCACGCCCACGCAGGTGCCGCCGCCGCAGCGCCTGCCCGCCACCGAGCGTCGCCGCGCCGGCACGGTGGTGAAGGCCTCGATCGTCGTCGCCGACCAGGCGCTGGCCATGGCCGGTGCCGACGCGGCCACGGTGGCCACGGTGTTCACCTCGTCGACCGGCGACCCGCTCAACTGCCACCAGCTGTGCGAGGCGCTGGCCGCGCCCGAGCGGCTCGTGTCGCCGACGAAGTTCACAAACTCGGTCCACAACGCGCCGGCCGGCTACTGGCACATCGCCGCCGCATCGCGCGCCGCGTCCACCAGCCTGGCGGCCTACGACGCGAGCTTCGCCGCCGGCCTGCTGGAAGCGGCCGTGCAGTGCAGCCAGACCGGCACACCCGTGCTGCTGGTCGCCTGCGACGTGCCCTACCCCGAGCCGCTGCACGCCAAACGCCCGGTGGCCGACACGCTGGCCGTGGCGCTGCTGCTGGCGCCGGCCGATGCTGGCGACACCGCCGCCTCCGGCCGCCTGCTGACCGTGGCGATGGGCGATGCCCAGGCCGAGCCCACCGCCTGCGGCCACGCCGGCCTCGACGGGCTGCGTCACACCATCCCCGCCGCGCGCGCCCTGCCGCTGCTGCAGGCGCTGGCCGGCGACGCCGCGACCACCGTCGTGCTCGGCGGCGCGCCCGGCAGCACGCTCGCCGTGGCGATCGGCGCCGCGCCATGAGCGCCGTGACCGGACCGGCGATGCCCGCGCCGATGGAAGGCGATGCCGCCCCGGCCATTCACACGGTGCTGCTCGACGCCCCCGCCATCGCCGCGCGCATCCCGCACGCCGGGCGCATGTGCCTGCTGCAGCAGCTGCACGCCCACGATCGGACGCACGTGCGCTGCAGCACCGACAGCCACCGCGACCCGCACAACCCGCTGCGCCTGGACGGCAGCCTGCCCGCGGCCAGCGCCATCGAATACGCCGCCCAGGCGATGGCGCTGCACGGCGCGCTCGCCGCGCCGCCGGGCAGCTCGCCGACGCCGGGTTTCCTGGCCAGCGTGCGCGGCGTGACGCTGCACGTGGACCGGCTGGACGACGTGGACGGCCGCCTGGTCGTGGAAGCGCAGCAGCTTGCCGGCGACACGCGCCAGGCGCTCTACGTCTTCGCGCTGCGCGACACCACCGGGCGCATGCTCGTCGACGGCCGCGCCACGGTGATCCTCGACGCCCTGCCGGCGTGACCACCCGCCCTGCATGACCACGCCCGCCGCGCTCGAACCGCACCGCCCGCTGTCCGGCAAGCGCGCGCTCGTCACCGGCGCCAGCGGCGCCATCGGCAGCGCCATCGCGCGCCGTCTGGCCGGCGCCGGCGCGCACGTGCTGCTGCATGCGCACTCGCGGCCGCAGGCGGTCGAGGCGCTGACCGACGAGATCGCGGCCGCCGGTGGCAGCGCCGAGCCGGTGGTGTTCGACATCGGCGACGACGCCGCCTGTGCCGAAGCCACCGCCACGCTGCTCAAGGCCGGGCCGGTGCAGATCGTCATCAACAACGCCGGCATCCACGACGACGCCGTGTTCCCCGGCATGAAGGCCGCGCAGTGGCACCGCGTCATCGACGTGTCGCTGCACGGCTTCTACCGCGTGACGCAGCCGCTGGTGCTGCCGATGCTGCGCACGCGCTGGGGGCGCATCGTCAACCTGTCGTCGGTGGCGGCGCTGGCGGGCAACCGCGGCCAGGTGAACTACGCCGCGGCCAAGGCCGCACTGCACGGGGCCACCAAGGCTCTGGCGCTCGAACTCGCCAGCCGCGGCGTCACGGTCAACGCGGTGGCGCCGGGCATCATCGAATCGCCCATGGCGACGGGCCACGGCAGCGCCTTCGATGCCGAGGCCATCAAGCGCCTGGTGCCGAGCCAGCGCGCCGGCACGCCCGACGAGGTGGCGGCGCTGGTGGGCTTCCTGGTCTCGCCGGAGGCGGGCTACGTCACCGGCCAGGTGATCTCGATCAACGGTGGGTTGTATTGACGCCGGACCGGTCGCGACGCGTGTGCCGTCTCCCCCAGAAAAAGGGCGCGCGCGTCACGGGGGCGGCCTACGATCGAAGGCTCACTCCACCACCACCACGCGAGAGCACCATGCAACTCAAGACCATCACCGCGCTCGTCGCCACGGCGGCCCTGGCCAGCGGCTGCATTTCCTTCGGCGGCGGCAAGACCGAATCGTCCTCTTCCTCGTCGTCAGGCAGCGGCGGCACCACCACCGCGGCGGCAGCGCCGGCGTCCAACAAGATCCCGCCGGGCATGAACGCCGCTGGCGAGGTGATCGACGTCAAGAAGGTCGAGCAGGGCCACGGCCAGAAGGTCAAGGGCGTCAACGACTGGGAAGGCGAGATCACCGGCAAGCCCGCCCCCGGCACCAAGTTCACCCAGCTCAAGATCGGCATGAGCGCCAAGCAGGTGATGGACATCGTGGGCCAGCCCACCGACCAGGGCGCCTACGTCACCGGCAAGGCCTGGATCCCGTTCTACTTCGGCAGCGACCGCTACCGCTACGAGATGGCCTACAAGGGCCAGGGCCGGCTCATCTTCGCCGGCTCGGCCGGTTTCGATTCCAACTCGCACCTCATCTGGATCATCCACGCCGCCAACGACACCGGCTACCGGTGATCGACGCGCAGGCGGCCACACCGGGCCGCCTGCCGACGGCCACCACGCCGCCGCTGCACCGCGTTCGCCCGTCGACCCCGGCGGCGCACGCGCGCCGCCGCCTGCTGCAGGCCTCGGCGGCGCTGGCCGCCACCACCCTCGCCGGCTGCGGCGCGCTGCCATCGCGCGACCCGCTGCCGCTCGACATCCTCTACGACGACCGCGGCTGCAGCCGCACCCTGGCGCCGGTGCTGCTGGTGCTGCTGCCCGGCATCCACATGGCGCCGGATGAACTGCGGCGCGAAGGTTTCATCGCCGCGCTGCGCCAGCGTGGCGTGGCCGCCGACGTGATGATCCCGGCGCTGCGCATCGACCACGTGCAGCGCGGCGAAGCCAGCCCGCGCCTGCGTGCCGAGGTCATCGGCCCGGCGCGTGCCGCGGGCTACCGGCGCATCGTGCTGGCCGGCATCTCGCTGGGCGGCTACGCGGCGCTGCACCACGACCGCCAGCACCCCGGCGACGTCGAGGCCGTGGTGACCATCGCGCCCTACCTCGGCCGGCCGATGCTGCTGCAGCAGATCGCGGCCGCCGGCGGCGCCGCGGCCTGGCGCCGTGGCCTGGCGCCGGCCAGCGCCGCGGACGACGTCGACACCCAGCTCTGGCGCTGGCTCGCCGAGCGCCCGGCGAACGGCGCGCCGCTCTGGCTGGGTGCCGGCAGCGACGACCGCTTCGCCGCCGCGCACCGCCTGCTGGCCGCGCTGCTGCCGGCAGAGCGCGCCGTGTTCACGCCCGGTGGCCACGATTGGGCGCCATGGCGCACGCTGTGGTCGCGCTGGCTCGACGGCCGGCCGCTGCCGCTGGCCTGCCCCACGTGATGCCGCGGCCATCGCGCATCGCGCCGGTGGCGGTGACGGCGCACGGGCTGGCCTGCGCCGCCGGCGTCGGCGTGGACGCGCTGGCGGCGCTGTTGCGCGCCCAGGGCAGCGCGCTGCGGCCATTGGCCTCGCTCGCGGACGATGCGCAGGAGCCGCAGGGCGCGCACGGCACGCCGCAGCTGCACGGGGCGTGGACCCCGGCGGCGGCGCTGACGACGAGCGTGGGCGTGGTGCGCGCGGCCGATCACGCCGTGCTGCCGCCGCACCTGGCGCACTGGGACTGCCGCGCCAACCGCATCGCCGCACTCGCGTTGGCCGCCGATGGCTTCGACCATGCCGTGGCGGCGGCGCGCAGCCGCCACGGCGCCGATCGGGTGGCGCTGGTGCTCGGCACGTCGGCGTCCACCATCGCCGTGAGCGAGGCCGCCTACCGCGCGCCCGCGGCCGACGGCGGCTTTCCCCCCGCGGTGCGGCGCGAAGCGCTGAACACGCTGCACGCCGTGACGGCCTTCGTCCAGGAGGCGCTGGCGATCGCCGGCCCGGCGTGCACCGTGTCCACGGCCTGTTCGTCCAGCGCCAAGGCCTTTGCCCAGGCCGAGCGCTGGCTGCGGCTGGGGCTGGCCGACGCAGTGGTCGTCGGCGGCGTCGATGCGCTGTCCGACAGCCTGCTTTTCGGCTTCAACGCCCTGGGGTTGCTGTCGCCGCAGCCCTGCCGGCCCTTTGCCGCGGCGCGCGACGGCATCAGCATCGGCGAGGCCGCGGGCTTCGTGCTGCTGGAACGCGATGCGCCGCGGGCCGGAGGCGATGCGCCGGCGAAGGCGCCGCTGATGCGCCTGCTCGGCCACGGCGAATCGAACGACGCACACCACATGAGCAGCCCGCACCCCGAAGGGCTGGGCGCCGAGCGCGCGCTCGACGCCGCACTGGCGCGTGCCGGGCTGGAGCCGGCCGAGGTGGGCTACGTCAACCTGCATGGCACGGCGAGCGCGCGCAACGACGAGGTCGAGGCCGCACTCGTGGCGCGGCGCTTCGCCGCCGCCGGCTGCGGCTACACGCGCGTCGGCGCGACCAAGGGCGCCACCGGCCACACCATGGGCGCGGCGGGCGTGCTGGAGGCGCTGGTGTGCGCGCTGGCGCTGCGCCGCGACGACGGCTTCGTGCCCGGCACGCCGGGCTGCGATGCCGTCGACCCGGCGCTGGGCGACGCCTTCGCCGCGATGCTGCAGCGCAAGCCCGCGCCGGGCGGCGTCGACATCGCCGTGAGCCATTCGTTCGGCTTCGGCGGCAACAACGCCGTGCTGGTGTTCGGCCGATGAGACCGCGGCGGCCGTTGCACGTGTTCGTCGACGGCATCGCGCGCTGGCCGCAAGCTGCGCCCGTGCGGGCGGACGGTGCAACTGCCGGCCCGGCACCGGGCGACGGTGGCGCCGCGGCGCCGGCCGCCAGCCACGATGCCCGCCCGGCACCGGCGCTGCTGGCGCCCAACGAGCGGCGCCGCGCCAGCGACGGCGTGCTCGCCGCCATCGAGGTCGCGGCAGCGGCGCTGGCCGATGCGGCCTGGCCCGAAGGGGCCGACCTCGCCAGCGTCTTCACCTCGTCCGACGGCGACCTCGCCACCACCGACGCACTGTGCCGCACGCTGGCGCAGAACCCGCTGCTGCTGTCGCCGACGCGCTTCCACCACTCGGTGCACAACGCGGCATCCGGCTACTGGGCCATCGCGCGGCGCTCGCGTGCCGCCAGCACGGCGCTGGCCGCCGGGCCGTACAGCGTCGCCGCCGGGCTGCTGGAGGCGGCATCGCTGTGCGCCGCCGATGGCGCGCCGGTGCTGCTGGTGGCGAGCGACACGCCGGCCGTCGGCCCGCTGGCCTCGGTGAACGCCAGCCGCACCTTGCAGGCCGCCGCGCTGCTGCTGCGGCCGGACGGCGGGCGCTGGCCGGTGGTGCTGTCGGTGCAGGCCGGCGATGCCCCCTTGCCGGAAGGCAACCCCGTCGGTGCGGCATGGCGCCTGCTCGACGTGCTTGCCGGCCACGCCGCCGCCAGCTGCCACCTGCCGCTGGGCCCGGGCCTGCGCCTGGTGGTGGCTTTCGAAGGCGCGGCAGCATCGCCGGCTGGCGACGCCGCAGCGATGCCTGCACCCACACCCTCCTTGCCGCCCGAAAGCGACCCCGCGTGACCAAGCCCGAACCCGCCGCCAGGCGCCACGACGTCATCATCGCCGGCGGCGGCCTCGCGGGCCTGACGCTCGCGCTGCAGCTGCGCCAGCGCCTCCCGCAACTCGACATCCTGGTGCTGGAACGCCGTGCCCACCCGGTGCCCGAGGCCGCGTTCAAGGTCGGCGAATCCAGCGTCGAGATCGGCGGCCATTACTTCCAGCACGTGCTGGGGCTCGAGCCGCACCTGGTGCAGTGCCAGCTGAAGAAGTTCGGCTTCCGCTTCTTCTTCAGCGAAGGTGCAGACGACATCGCCTCGGTCACCGAGCTGGGCGCCAGCCGCCCGCTGCCCGTGCCCAGCTGGCAGATCGACCGCGGCATCTTCGAGAACTTCCTGGGCGAAGAAGTGCAGCGCCGCGGCGTGCACTTCGTCGACCAGGCCACGGTGCGGCGCATGACGCTGGCCGACAGCGCTGGCGGCGCGCCCGACGGCCCGCCAGGCGACCACACCGTCACCTGGCAGCGCCCCGGCGAAGCACCGCAGGTGGCCAGCGCCCGCTGGTTGATCGACGCCAGCGGCCGCGCCGGCCTGCTCAAGCGCCAGCTGAAACTCGGCCGCGACAACGCCCACGGCGCGCACGCGGTGTGGTTCCGCATCGGCGGGCGCATCCGCATCGACGACTGGAGCGACGACCCGGCTTGGCGCGCGCGCTGCGTCACGCCGACGCGCTGGCTGTCGACCAACCACCTGGTCGGCGCCGGCTACTGGGTGTGGCTGATCCCGCTGGCCAGCGGCTCTCACTCGGTGGGCATCGTCGCCGACCCGCGCTGGCATCCGATCGAGCGCATGGACACCTTCGAGCGCGCGATGGACTGGTTCGCCGAGCACCAGCCACTGCTGTTCCGCGAGCTCGACGGCCGGCGCGACGAGCTGCAGGACTTCGCCTTCTTCCGCCGCTTCTCGTACGACTGCACCCAGGTGCTGTCGCCCGCACGCTGGGCGCTGGCCGGCGAGGCGGGTCGCTTCCTCGACCCGTTCTACTCGCCGGGCAGCGACTTCATCGCGATGACCAACACCTACATCGCCGAGCTGATCGAGCGCGACCTCGCCGGCAAGGCGATCGCCGCGCACGCCAAGGTGTACGACGAGCTGCTGCGCTCGTTCTACGACAGCACGCTGCAGCTCTACGTCGACCAGTACGGCCTGTTCGGCGACCCCGAGGTGCTGCCGCTGAAGGTGCTGTGGGACTACACGTACTACTGGAGCGTGCTGGCGCCGATGTTCTTCCAGCAGCGCCTGGCCGACCTGCGTGCGTTCAGCCGCAACAAGGCCGAGCTGGCGACGTGCCAGCGCCTCAACGCCGCGATGCAGGGTTTCCTGCGCGACTGGGGCGCGGTGAGCCAGCGGCGCAACCCGCCGCGGCTGCTCGACCAGGCGGCGCTGCCCTGGTTCGTCGAGCTCAACCGGTCGCTCGCCTCGAACCCACCGGACGACGACGCGGCCTGGCGCGCGCGTCTGCTGGCGGCATCGGCACGCCTGCGCCGCCTGGCCGGTGAGCTGATCGAGCGCGGCCTGGCCGAGCACCCGGGCCTGAACGCCGATGCGCTGCGCGCCGAGCTGCAGGCCTGCGGCGGCGCGCCGGTCGGCGGCGAGCCGCTGCTGTTCGCGCCGCTGCCGGCGGCGCCGGCAGGCGCTGACGACACCGCGGGCCGCGTGACGGCCACGCCGGCCGCCGCTTCGCCAGCGGTGCTGCCGGCCTAAGGCTGGAACGGCGGCTTTCGTGCCGCCTTGCGCGCCAGCAGCAGGGGCAGGCGCAGCACGAACTCCACCATCAGCCGGGCGTGCATCCACGTCAGCAGCGCGTTGTCGCGCCCGTAGCGGAAGTGCGAGACGCCGCCCTCCTCGGCCTTCAGGTACTTCACCGGCGCGTCGACGTTGACCGGCTTGATCCCGCGCCAGGCCAGGCGGACGACGGCTTCGGTGTCGAAGTCGAAGCGGCGCATCCAGGGCTGGCGCCGCATCACCGCCACCAGGTCGGCCACGGGGTAGACGCGAAAGCCGTAGAGCGAATCGGCCACGCCGGCGCCCAGCGTCTCCAGGTTGGTCCACCAGTTGGAGACGCGCCGGCCGCGCACCCGCAGCAGCGGCGCGCTGGCGTCGAACACCGGTCGGCCGAGCACCATGGCGTCCGGCCGGGCGAGTGAGTGCTGCATGAAGGCGGGGATGAGCGCGGCCGGGTGCTGGCCGTCGGAATCCATCGTGAGCGCGTGCGTGTAGCCCGCGGCCTGCGCCTGCTGCAGGCCGTGCAGCACGGCCGCGCCCTTGCCCTGGTTGCGCTCGAGCACGAAGACGCGCAGGCCGGGGTCGGCCGCCGCCAGGCGGCGCAAGCCGTCGGCCGTGCCGTCGGTGCTGCCGTCGACCACCACCCACACCGGGTTCCAGGCGGCGCGCGCCGCGGCCACCGTCGCGTAGACCTGCTCGCCGGCGTTGTAGCTGGGGATCAGCACCAGGTGCGTCGTCGACGCCGCCGGCCCGGCCGCCGCGACGGAAGGCGCAGCGGCCGTCACTGCAGGTGCCGAGGCACGTGCACCGCGGCCGCGAAGTACGCTTCCACCTCGCGCTGCAGCGCGGCGTGGTCGGCCTGCGGTTCGAAGCGCGGGCCCAGCCGCACCGAGAAGCGGATCGGCAGCGGCGGCAGCCGCCACAGCGGCCAGCCCTTGCCGAGATAGGGCGAGTCCGTGTCGATGAGCACGGTCTGGATCGGTGCCCCGGCGCGCTTGGCGATGAGCGTGAAGCTGGCCGAGAACGGGTTGACCGGCGCCTTGGTCGTGCGGGTGCCTTCGGGGAACAGCACCAGCTGGCCGCCGGCCTTCAGGTCGGCCACGGCGCAATGGATCATGCCGTGCGCCGAATCGTTGCGGATGTAGCGCGCCAGGCGTGCGCCCGGCCCCAGCAGCGGGTTGCGCGCCAGGCTCGCCTTCATGATGCAGGCGCTCCTGGGCAGGTGCGCGACGAGCATCAGCGCGTCGAGCATGCTGGGGTGGTTGGCGACGACGATGAGCCCCGGCTCGTCGGCCAGCGCGTCCAGCACGTCGGCATCGAGCCGCATCATCCCCGTGGCGCGCGCCACCCACCAGAAGAGCCCGTAGCCGACGGCGATGGCACGGCGGCCGACGCGCCGCCCGGCGGCGCGCGGCAGCAGCGGGTACAGCAGCACCGCGCACAGGTTCCAGCCCACCGACATCAGGCCCAGCAGCAGCAGGTGCAGCTGCAGCGCCAGCCAGCCCAGCGGCCACAGCGGCCAGGCCAGCGCGCGCCGCCAGGCCGGTGCCGAGGTGCCTTCAGCGTGCATCGCCGGCGACCTGCTGGCTGGAGCGCGCCAGCACCCACGACAACGCCACCCCCGCCGACACGTGGTGCCGCGTGGTGACGAGCGGGCTGCCGTCGAAGCGCGCGCCCGACAGCGAATCGGCGCGCACGAAGCCGCCCAGCCAGGTGTCGCCGAAGCGCCGCGACACGCCCAGCGTGGCGCGCCAGCCGGCGAAGCCGCCGGGCGCGTCGTAGGCCGGCCGCGTGGCCGTGGCAAAGGCCGCGGGCACGCCGTAGAAGTAGGCGTGGTGGCGCCGCGTGGCGGCGATCGGCCCGCCCTGCAGGCCGACGTTCCAGCCGCCGCCCGCCTGCAGGTCGAGGTTGAGCACCGGGCTGGTGGTGAAGCCGACGTCGCGCACGCTGCCGGCGACGGTGAACACGGCGCGGATCGGCAGCCGGGCCTGCAGCTTCCAACGCGGGCCGGTGGCGAGCGTGGCGTTGACGTTGGGGCCGATCTCGAACGTCGGGTCCAGGTCGGGCATGCCCTGGCGGGCAATGTTGTCGCGGCTCTTGGTCGGTGCGCTGGCGTTGACGCTGACGTCCACGTCGAGCCGCTCGCGGTGCAGGAACACGGCACGCGCGCCGTCGCGGTCGGCCTTGAAGATCTCACCGCGGTACACGGCATACGGCACGGGCAGTACCCACGCGTGGCTCTGCTCGCTGCCGCGGTAGTGCGGCATGCTCAGCGCGCCCAGGCCCACGCCCAGCTCCCACAGCGGCTGGGTGCGGCTGCTGGACGTGCTGCCGGTGGCGGGGCTCGCGCTGCTGCCACGGCCGCCGGCGTCCTGCGCGCCGACAGGGACGGCGGCGGCCGCCAGCAGCGCGGCGGCGGCCAGCAGCCACGGCGTGCGGCGACGGCGGTCGTCGCTCACGGGCGCGCCTCCAGCACGTTCTCGCCCGGCACCGGGCCGTGGTCGAGCGCGTTGCGCCGGCGCGCGCGCCACGCCGCCAGGCTGCTGCGCCAGCGTGCCATCGCGCCGACGTAGTAGACGGCCTTGAAGAAGGCCAGCGACGGGCCGATCGGCGAGCGTCCGTAGACGTCGCCCGCCAGCACCGACAGCACCGCTTCCTTGGCGCGCAGCACGTTGGCCGGGTGCATGAACAGCTGGCGCATCGCCGGGTTGTTCATGCGGAAGATGAACCACGAGAACACGCGCGGGCCGCGCTCGGCGTGCGCCTGGTAGCGCCGGCGCAGCCGCGCCAGCTCGCGCGCCGCCTGGGGTCGGTCGAGCGAGGCCTGCACCAGGTCGACGACGGCGAAGGCGTTGCTCATCGCCAGGAACACGCCCGAGGAGAACACCGGGTCGATGAAGGCGAAGGCGTCGCCCACGCGCGCCCAGCGCGCGCCCGCGGCGCGGTCGGTGCCGTAGGCGTAGTTGCCCGTGGCGTGCACCTTGCCGTCGACGAGCGTGGCGCCGTCGAGCCGCGCGGCCAGCTCGGGCGCCATGGCGATGGTGTCGGCGAAGAACTCCGCCAGCGGCTTGCTGCGCGACTTGAGGTAGGGCGGTGCACACACCGCGCCCACGCTGGTGCTGCCGTCGGCCAACGGGATGAACCAGATCCAGCCGTGCTGGAACCAGAAGATGCTGATGTTGCCTTCGCGCCGCTCGCCTTCGAGGCGGCGCGCGCCGGTGTAGTGGCCGAAGATCGCCGCGCTGTTGTGGCGCTGGTTGCGCCGCTTGTCGCCGAACTGGTGCGCGAGCAGCGTGTCGCGGCCGGTGGCGTCGACGACGTAGCGGGCGCGCAAGCGCAGCTCGCCCTGCTCGGCCGACCGCGCCTCGACGGTGGCACCGTCGTCGTCGAACTGCACGGCGGTGGCTTCGCAGCGCTGCATCGCCACCGCGCCGCAGTCGGCCGCGTGCTCGAACAGCAGCTGGTCGAGCTCGGAGCGGCGCACCTGCCAGGCCATGGGTGCGCGCTTGTCCCAGGCGTCGCCGAACTCCAGGAAGCTGTGGTGCCGGTGCTGCGGCGAGACGAACTCCACGCCCCACTTCGGCATGCCGATGGCGTCGACGCGCTCGCGCAGGCCCAGGCGCTCGAACAGCGCCACGTTGCAGGGCAGCAGCGATTCGCCGATGTGGAAGCGCGGGTGCACGTCCTTCTCCAGCAGCACCACGTCGCGCCCTTGGCGCGCCAGCAGTGCGGCGGCGGTGCTGCCGCCCGGACCGCCGCCGATGACGACGACGTCGCAGTGTCTCGATGCTGCGGGCAGTGCAGGGGAATGGGACATGTGGGGCGCAAACGCCGGCACGCTGCAGCCGCTGGCCGGGGGCGCGATGGTAACCTGCGCCCCGCCCCGAACCGCCCTGCTGCCGCCCCCGCGCGCCGTCGTCTTCGCCTTGTCCGTCACGCCTTCCACGCCGCTCGGTGACTCGCGCGAAGACCTGCACGCCGCCCCCGGCTGGACGCTGGCCTTGTGGCAGCGGCTGCGCGTGCGGCTCGGGCTCAAGCTCGTCGGCACGACGGCCTTCATGTGGCTGTTCTTCATCGCCTACTTCGAGCTGCTGCGCAACCCGGCGCGTCCGGTCACGGTGATGCCGCTCGTCTGGCTGGACCATGCCGTGCCGTTCCAGCCCGGCGCGTTCTGGGCCTACGTGTCGCTGTGGTTCTACGTCGGCATCCCCGCCGGGCTGATGCTGCGGGTGCGCGACGGCCTGCTCTACGGCGCCTGGGGCGCGGCGCTGTGCATCACGGGGCTCGTCATCTTCTGGCTCTGGCCGACGGCGGTGCCGGCCGGCTGGCAGCCCAGCGGGCTGTCGCACCACGCCGGGCTGGCGCTGATCCAGGGCGTGGACGCGGCAGGCAACGCCTGCCCCTCGCTGCACGTGGCCGGCGCGGTGTTCACCGCGTTCTGGGTGCGGCGCGTGCTGCACCAGGTGAGGGCGCCGCGCTGGGTGCACGTGGCCAACGCGGCGTGGCTGGTGCTGATCGTGCACTCGACGCTGGCGCTGCGCCAGCACGTGGCGCTCGACGTGGCCGGCGGCGTGCTGCTGGCGCTGCCCTTCGCCTGGGCGTCGCTGCGGTTCTGGCGCCCCGGCCCGCGATAATCGTGGCCGCATGGCGAAGAACACCCGCGACAACCCGGCCGAGGCCGAGGCGCCCAGGCCCAGCAACTTCCTGCGCGGCATCATCGAGCGTGATCTCGAACAAGGCACCTGGGCCACGCGCCGCTTCGGCGGCAGCCCGGGCGACGCGGCGCACCACGCCGCCGGCGCCCCCGACCCGGCCAAGATCCGAACCCGCTTCCCGCCCGAGCCGAACGGCTACCTGCACGTCGGCCACGCCAAGAGCATCTGCCTGAACTTCGGCTTGGCGCGCGACTACGGCGGCGTGTGCCACCTGCGCTTCGACGACACCAACCCCGAGAAGGAAGAGCAGGAATACGTCGACGCCATCGTCGAGGCGGTGCGCTGGCTGGGCTTCGACTGGGAAACCGACGGCCCCCGCGGCACGGTGAGCCATCTCTACTACGCCAGCGACTACTTCGACTTCATGTACCGCGCCGCCGAGGCGCTGGTGAACGCCGGCCTGGCCTACGTCGACGAGCAGAGCGCCGAGGAGATGCGCGTGGCGCGCGGCGACTTCACCACGCCCGGCACCGAGAGCCCGTTCCGCAACCGCACGCCGGCCGAGAACCTGGCGCGCCTGCGCGACATGAAGGACGGCCGGTTCGACGACGGCGCGGCGGTGCTGCGGGCGAAGATCGACATGGCCTCGCCCAACATCAACCTGCGCGACCCGACGCTCTACCGCATCAAGCGCGCCACGCACCACAACACCGGCGACCGGTGGTGCATCTACCCGATGTACACGTACGCGCACCCGATCGAGGACGCGCTGGAGCACATCACCCACAGCATCTGCACGCTCGAGTTCGAGGACCAGCGGCCGTTCTACGACTGGCTGCTGGAGAACCTGGCCGACCTCGGCCTGCTCAGCCGCCCGCTGCCCCGGCAGTACGAGTTCGGCCGGCTGAACCTCAGCTACGTCATCACCAGCAAGCGCAAGCTGCGCGCGCTGGTCGAGGAAGGTATCGTCACCGGCTGGGACGACCCGCGCATGCCCACGCTCTTCGGCATGCGGCGGCGCGGCTACACGCCCGAGAGTATCCGCGCCATGGCCGACGGCACCGGCGCCAGCAAGACCAACATCTGGCTCGACTACGGCGTGCTCGACGGCTGCCTGCGCGCCGACCTGGAAGGCCAGGCACCGCGCGCCATGGCGGTGCTGGAGCCGCTGAAGCTCGAGCTGACCAACTGGGCCGAGGTCTTCAGCAGCGCGGACCATGTCGAGCCCTGCCAGGCACCGGCCCACCCGCAGCGGCCGGAGCTCGGCATGCGCCGCTTCGGCCTGGCGCGCGAGGTCTGGATCGAAGCCGACGACTTCGCCGAGACCCCGCCCAAGGGCTTCTTCCGGCTCTTCCCGGGCAACAAGGTGCGGCTCAAGTACGGCGTGGTGGTCGAATGCACCGGGTGCGAGAAGGACGCCGACGGCCGCGTCACCAAGGTGCTGGCCACGGTGGTGCCGGACACGAAGAGCGGCACGCCCGGCGCCGACGCGGTGAAGGTCAAGGGCACCATCACCTGGGTGGGCGCGCACGACGCCGAGCCGGCCACCGTCAACCTCTACGACCGGCTGTTCACCGAGCCGCAGCCCGACGCGGGCGGCCGCGACTTCCGCCAAGCGCTCAACCCCGCGAGCCTGCGCGTGGTGCAGGCCTGGCTCGAGCCGGGCACGGCCGGCGCGGCGCGCGGGCAGCGCTTCCAGTTCGAGCGCCACGGTTACTTCGTTGCGGATCGCAAAGATCACGCGCCGGGGACGCGGGCGGTGTTCAATCGCATCACGACGCTCAGGGACAGCTGGGCTGCGTCGAGTGAACCGACGGCGGCTGCCCGGAGTCCATCGCCGTGACACCGCATCGAAAGGAGACCGCATGAAGACCGCCATGCCGTTCTGGATCGCCGCGGCCACCCTCGCCGTGGCCGCGTCCTCGGCCCAGGCCGCCGGCCGGGTCGACGTCGACTACGTCAAGCCGCAGGAATTCAGCGACGCCGGCCGCAGCGTCGTCGACCGCGAGCGCACGATGTCGTCGCTGACCACCTACCTTCGGCAGCTGGCGAACCGCCTGCCCGACGGCCAGACGCTGAAGGTGGAGGTGACCGACATCGACCTCGCCGGCGAGCTCTACCCCGGCGGCCGCCACGACGACCTGCGCGTGGTGCGCGGCGGCGCCGACTGGCCGCGCATCGCGCTGCGCTACACGCTGCTGGACGGCAACCGCACGCTCAAGTCGGGGCAGGCACAGCTGTCCGACCCGGCGTACATGTTCACGCTGCGCGGCAGCGCGCAGTTCTGGGGCGAACAGGCCTACGAGAAGCGCATGCTCAAGCAGTGGTTCGACAAGCAGATCGTGGCGGCCAACCCGTGACGGCCCGCCGCGCCGCCGCCGCGCTCGCGCTCGGCTTGGCCGCCGTGGCCACGGCCTGGGCGCAGGCCGATCCGCTGAAGACCGCCGCCGCCGAGAAGGGCGCCGTGGTCACCGACAGCGGCCTTGTCTACCGCAGCCTCAAGGACGGCCAGGGCGCGCAGCCCGCGGCCACGGACACGGTGCGCGTGCACTACCGCGGCACATTCCCGGAGAACGGGCGCGAGTTCGACAGCAGCCACGCCCGCGGCCAGCCGGCGAGCTTTCCGCTCAACCGCGTCATCAAGTGCTGGACCGAAGGCGTGCAGCGCATGAAGGTGGGCGGCAAGGCCAGGCTCACCTGCCCGGCCGGCATCGCCTACGGCGAGCGTGGGGCCGGCGGCGGGCTCATCCCGCCGAACAGCGTGCTGCAGTTCGAGGTGGAGCTGCTGGGGATCGAAGGCCGCTGACCCGTCGCGGCCAGCGCGGCCGCGCCGTCAGTGCGCCGGGGCGGTGCGCCCGCGCAGGCGCTGGACGCCGGTCCACGCGACCAGCACGACCGCGCCGATGACCACGCCGACGGCGGCGTTGGCCAGCGACTCGAGCAGCCAGCCCGTCGCCCCGCCCATGCCGTGCACCAGGTGCTCGACCGCGTGGTGCAGTGCCGGCACGCCGTGCACCAGGATGCCGCCGCCGACGAGGAACATCGCCGCCGTGCCGGCCACCGACAGGAACTTCATGAGCCACGGCGCCAGGCGCACGATGGCCGCGCCGGTGGCGCGCGCCGCGGCGCCCGCGCGCTGGCTGAGCCACAGCCCCAGGTCGTCGAGCTTGACGATGCCGGCCACCAAGCCGTAGACGCCCACCGTCATCGCCACCGCAATGCCGGCCAGCACCAGCACCTGGGTCAGGAACGTGGCCGTCGCCACCGTGCCCAGCGTGATGGCGATGATCTCGGCCGAGAGGATGAAGTCGGTGCGGATGGCACCCTTGATCTTGTCGCGCTCGACGGCGACGAGGTCCACCGCCGGGTCGGCCACCGCGGCGTGCAGCCGGGCCTCGTGCACGCGGTCCTCGTCCTCCTTGTGCAGCAGCTTGTGCGCCAGCTTCTCGCAGCCCTCGAAACAGAGGAACGCACCGCCCACCATCAGCAAGGGCGTGACCAGCCAGGGAACGAAGGCGCTGATGGCCAGCGCAGCCGGCACCAGGATGAGCTTGTTGATCGCCGAGCCGCGCGCCACCGCCAGCACCACCGGGATCTCGCGCGCGGCGCTGACGCCCGTCACCTGCTGGGCGTTGAGCGCCAGGTCGTCGCCCAGCACGCCGGCGGTCTTGCGCGCCGCCAGTTTGCTCAGGACGGCGACGTCGTCCAGGACGGTCGTGATGTCGTCGAGAAGCGCGAGAAGGCTGCTGGCCATGCGCGCGATTCTGCCCGAGGGCCTTCAGTGTCCCGTGGCCGCGGCGAGCGTGGCGCGGTCGTGTCGACGGCCCTCGGCAGGCCCGTCAATCGCCGGCGCCCGGGCCATCAGGCGTAGACCACCGACGGCGTGGCGAACTCCCGGCCGACGACGGCCCGGGCGTACAGGTAGTTCTGGCGCGAGCGTTCGCTCAGGGCGTCCAGCTCGACGCGGCCGCGTGCGTCGCAAGGGAAGGCCAGCGCGCGGCCCGGGTTGAACAGCGATTCGAAACGCAGCTCGAAACGGGCGGTGTCCGGCTGCTGGGTGGTGGAGGCGGACATGGCAGTACGGTGACGTGGACCTCGGATGCTGCAAAGGTAGACCTCCAGCGCCAGGATGTCGCTGCCGCGCCGCCGCGCAGCGGTGTCGGAAGCGGGCTGCGCGGGCTGTCAGCCATCGTCCGACAGCGCGGCACCGGGCTTGCCGCTCCTGCGATGCGAAGATGGCGCGATGCGCGACCACTTCCTGCTCGACCGCGAGACCGTCTTCCTCAACCACGGCTCCTACGGCGCCTGTCCGCGCGAGGTGTTCGACGCCTGGCAGCGCCGGCAGTCCGAACTCGAAGCCAACCCCGTGCTCTACCTCGGCCGGCGCTTCGCGACCGTGCTGCGCGAGGCGCGCGAGGCGCTCGGGCGATTGATCGGTGCCGGGGCCGACGACCTCGTCGCCGTGCCCAACGCCACCACCGCGGTCAACATCGTGGCGCGTTCGATCCGGCTGGCGCCGGGCGACGAGGTGCTCGGCACCGACCACGAGTACGGCGCCTGCGAGGCCACGTGGCGCCACGTCTGCGAGCGCCAGGGCGCCGTCTACCGCCGCGTCGAGCTGCCGCTGCCGTTCGACCGCGACGCCGTCGTCGGGCGGCTCATGGCGGCGGCGGGGCCGCGCACCCGGCTGATCATGGCGAGTCACGTCACGTCGACGACCGCGCTGCTGCTGCCCGTGGCCGGGCTGTGCGCCGCGGCGCGTGCACGCGGCATCCTGACGCTGATCGACGGCGCCCACGCGCCGGGCCAGATGGACCTCGATCTCGCTGCCATCGGCGCCGACTTCTACGCCGGCAACTGCCACAAGTGGCTGTGCGCCCCCAAGAGCGCCGGCTTCCTGCATGCCAGGCCCGAGCACCACGCGCTGCTGGAAGCGCCGGTGATCAGCTGGGGTTACGTCGCAGAACAGCAGTCCGGCGGCGCGGGCGGCCACACCGGATTCGACGCCTACACCGGGCGCACGCTGCTCGAACGCCGCCTGCAGTGGCAGGGCACGCGCGAGCTGACCGCGTTCCTGACGGTGCCCGATGCCATCGCCTTCCAGCAGGCGCACGACTGGCCGGCCCGGCGCGCGCGCTGCCACGCCCTGGCGATCGGCCTGCTGCACCGGGTGCTGGCGCGCAACGGGCTGCGCCCCATCGCCTGCGACGACGACCACCTGCAGATGGTGCCCATCCCCGTGCGCTGCGACCCCGGCGAGGCCGCCGCCGCGCTGCGGCGCACGCTGTTCGACGAACACCACATCGAGGTGCCGGTGACCCAGCACGCCGGCCAGGTCTTCGTGCGCGCCTCGGTCCAGGCGTACAACGACGAAGCCGACCTGCACGCGCTGGAGCGCGCGCTGGCCGGCCTCGGGGTCTGACGTCGCGGTGTGTGGCGCGCGGGTCGCGCCGATGAGCGCCGCGGCAGCGCCCGCCGTTCAGCCGATCAGGCGGCGGCCTGGCGGCGGCGCGCCACCAGCACGCCTGCCAGGCCGAGCGCCATCAGCACGACGCTGCCGGGCTCGGGGATGGCCGACACCGTCTGCACCATCGCCTGGGCAATCAGGGCGTGCGCGGCGGACGTCGGGTGGATGCCGTCCCAGAACACCGCGCTGGCCGGGTCGCAGTTGTTGACCGTGGCGCCGCAGGCGTCCGTGGTGTTGGTGAAGCCGTAGGCGCCCGGATTCACGAACACCGGCGCGAAGGCGTTGAACAGGTCGAAGGTGACCACGCCGGTCTCGCTGGCCAGGCGGGCGGCGAGCGCGCCGTTCATGCTCGACGCGATGAACGTGGCGGCGCCCTGGGCGGCCGGGCCCGCGGCGCGCGCTGCCGGCGTGTTGCCGACGTTCGGCGCGTTCCACACGACGATGTGCTGGGCGCCGGCGGACTGCAGGGTGTCGACGATTTGGCCCACGCCCGCGGCGTAGGCCATGGCGGCTGCGGCGATGATGGTGCCGGCGTTGCCCGGGTCCGCCGCCACGGCATCGGCTGCCGCGCGCACGTCGTTGCCGCCGATGGCGACGATGGCCAGCGAATTGGCGGTGAACGTGCCGGCTTGCAGGTACATGCCGACCTGGGTGAGCGCCGCCGGCGGGAAGTTCTGCGCGTTGTTGCCGTTGACCGTGGTGCGGGCGCCGCCGAAGGCGTAGTTCCAGCCGCCGGCATAGGAAGGCACCGCCACGCTCGCCATGCCCAGGCCGGCCGCAAAACCATTCACCCAGGTGGTGCCGTCGGTGTAGGCGTTCCCCCCGTACGGCAGGCTCGGAATGTAGGTGTTGCCCGTGATGACCTGGCAACCTGGTGCGGCGACATCGCACGCCGGGAGCTTGCCGAGTGCGAGGGCGTTGTTGCCGCTGTCGGACAGGCTGTCGCCGAAGATGACGACGCGGTCGAAGGCGTGGGCGCCGCTGCAGACGGCGGCCAGGGCGGCGACGACGAGCGCGCGTGCGAAGGGGGTTCGGATCATGGAAGCCTCGTTGTTCGGATGGGTCGACGTGACCGGCGACCCTAGCATCCGGCACGCGGCGCGGCATCGGTGGCCACCCCCGCGGCAGCGGCGACACCCCGCGATTGGAGGGGGCCGGCGACGCACGTGCGGCTGCGGTCAGCCGCAGCCGCGGAGGGACGCTCAGCGGCCGGACGGCCCGCGCTTGCGCCCCCCGCCCAGTTCGCGCGGCGGCAGGCCGGTGTGCTGCGTCAGCAGCCGGCCCTTGCGCGCCTCGGTCACGGTCGAGGTCTTGGCACCCGCGGCGGTGCTGTTCTTGCGCCTCGCGCTGACGTAGCCGCTGCCTTCGGCGGGCTGCCAGCTCGGGATGAGGTGGTGCTTGCCGTTGCCGATGAGGTCGGCGCGGCCCATGTCCTTGAGCGCCTCGCGCAGCAGCGGCCAGTTGGCCGCGTCGTGCCAGCGCAGGAAGGCCTTGTGCAGCCGGCGCCGGCGCTCGCCACGCACGATGTCGACGCGCTCGGCGCGCCGCCCTTCGCCATCGACGTGGCGGCTGATGCCCTTGAGCGGGTTCAGCCCCGAGTGGTACATCGCGGTGGCCGTGGCCATCGGGCTCGGGTAGAACGTCTGCACCTGGTCGGCCTTGAAGCCGTTGCGCTTGAGCCAGATGGCGAGATTCATCATGTCCTCGTCGCTCGTGCCCGGGTGCGCGGCGATGAAGTACGGGATGAGGTACTGCTTCTTGCCCGCCTCGGCGCTGAAGCGCTCGAACATCTGCTTGAAGCGGTCGTAGCTGCCGATGCCCGGCTTCATCATCTTCGACAGCGGCCCGGCCTCGGTGTGCTCTGGCGCGATCTTGAGATAGCCGCCGACGTGGTGCGTGACGAGCTCGCGCACGTACTCCGGGCTCTGCACCGCCAGGTCGTAGCGCAGCCCGCTGCCGATGAGGATCTTCTTCACCCCGCGCAGCGCACGCGCGCGGCGGTACATCTTCACCAGCGGGCCGTGGTCGGTGTTCAGGTTGGAGCAGATACCCGGGTACACGCAGCTCGGCTTGCGGCAGGCGGCCTCGATCTCGGGGCTCTTGCAGCCGATGCGGTACATGTTGGCCGTCGGACCGCCCAGGTCGCTGATGACGCCGGTGAAGCCCTTGACCTTGTCGCGGATCTCCTCGATCTCGCGGATCACCGAGTCCTCGCTGCGGCTCTGGATGATGCGGCCCTCGTGCTCGGTGATCGAGCAGAAGGTGCAGCCGCCGAAGCAGCCGCGCATGATGTTCACGCTGAAGCGGATCATCTCCCAGGCCGGGATCTTGGTCGCGCCGTCGTGGCTGCCGTGTTCGTCGGCGTAGCGCGGGTGCGGGCTGCGCGCGTACGGCAGGTCGAACACCAGGTCCATCTCGGCCGTCGACAGCGGGATCGGCGGCGGGTTCACCCACAGGTCGCGCTCGCCGTGGCGCTGCACCAGGGCGCGCGCGTTGCCGGGGTTGGTCTCCAGGTGCAGCACGCGGTTGGCGTGGGCGTAGAGCACCGGGTCGGCCTTCACCTGCTCGTAGGCCGGCAGGCGGACGACGCTGCGGTCGCGCGGCGGCAGGCGCACCGCGCCGGATGCAGCCTTGCGGCTGGCGGGCATGGCGACGACCGCGACCTGCGCAGTGACGGTCGGGGCTGTGGGCATGCCGGCGTCGGGCGTGCCGGCGGCGGGCGTGCCGGCCGCGGGCGCCGCGGCCTCGTCCTTGGCGCAACCCTGGCCCTGGGCCTGGGCCACCTCGGCGGTCGTCAGGTACGGGTTGACGTGCGCGTCGATGCGCCCGGGGCGGTCCACTTCGGTCGAGTCGATCTCGAAGAACCCCTGCGGCGCCGCCCCCGTCCTGACCATGAACGCCGTGCCGCGGATGTCGGTCAGGCTCTCGACCGGCTTCTTCTGCGCCAGCCGGTGGGCCACTTCGACGATGGCGCGCTCGGCGTTGCCGTACAGCAGCAGGTCGGCCTTGCTATCGACCAGGATCGAGCGCCGCACCTTGTCCTGCCAGTAGTCGTAGTGCGCGATGCGGCGCAGGCTGGCCTCGATGCCGCCGATGACCACCGGCACGTCCGACCAGGCTTCCTTGCAGCGCTGGGTGTAGACCAGCGTCGCCCGGTCGGGCCGCTTGCCGCCGACGCCGCCGGGCGTGTAGGCGTCGTCGCTGCGGATCTTCCGGTCCGCGGTGTAGCGGTTGATCATCGAATCCATGTTCCCGGCGGCGACGCCGAAGAACAGGTTCGGCCGGCCCAGCGCCTTGAAGGCCTCGGCGCTGGTCCAGTCGGGCTGGGCGATGATGCCGACGCGGAAGCCCTGGGCCTCGAGCACGCGGCCGATGACCGCCATGCCGAAGCTCGGGTGGTCGACGTAGGCGTCGCCAGTCACGATGATCACGTCGCAGCTGTCCCAGCCCAGCTGGTCCATCTCGGCGCGGCTCATCGGCAGGAACGGCGCCGGCCCGAAGCGCTTCGCCCAGAACGGCCGATAGCTGCCCAGCGCCTTGAGGGCGGCGGGCTTGGCGGGAGCGGCTGCGGTGGACAGGACTTGGGACACGGGGGTGAGGCGGACTGAGACGTGCGCTGTGGCGGTCGAACGCGCCGCGGTGGACGAGAAGGCGCTGGGTTGATGGGCGGGGCGGTGACGCCGGTGCGGCTGGGCCAGCGCAGCCTCGAGAATCGGGGCTCGGTCGGCGAGCCAGCGCTCACCAGACGACACCGGGCCTGCGGCGCGCCACCCCGGATTGTCGGCGCTGCGCGGCACGACGGCCAGCCCGGGCGCGATTGACCCCTCAAGCCGGGCGCGCCGGCGCCGATAGCCGGTCTCATGGACGGCATCTTCTTGTGGCTGGCGGCGGGTGCGGCAGGCCTGCTCGTGGTGGCGGTGGTCATCGCCTGGTGGGAACACCGCGGCCGCGGCGGCCGCCAGCATGGCTTCGAGAGCGGCCAGCCGAAGGCGGTCAGCGTCGATCTCGATCTGGACAGCCTGGTCGACCTGTGCCACCCCACCGGCGACACCGCGCAGCGCCGCCAGACCCTGGACGGCGCCCTGGCCCGAATGGCCGCCAAGGGCCCGGACGCCGCCGAGGCGAAGCGCGGCTGGGTCGACACCACGCCGATGGTCGCGCCTGGAGCGGCGGCGCCCGTCGCCGCCCAGCCGGCATCCGCGCCGGCGCAGCGCGACTTCGCCGCCTCGGAACAGCCCTGACGCTGCCCGGCTTGCAGGGCTCGCGGCCGGGCAGGGCCACGAGCACCCAGGTGCTCGCTTCTCCGGCTCAGTCGGCCGGCGCGCCGACGCCGTCGGCCGCCTCGCGCGGCACTGCCGCCGCCGGCACGTGCTGCCGCGGCTGCCGGGGCGCGCTGGCTGCCTCGTCGTCCGCCTCCTCGCCGAGGAAACCGCCGCTCTGGTGCGCCCACAGCCGGGCGTAGATGCCGCCGGCGGCCAGCAGGCTCTGGTGGTCGCCGGTCTCGACGATGCGCCCGTGGTCCATGACGATCAGCCGGTCCATCGCCATGATGGTCGACAGGCGGTGGGCGATCGCCACCACGGTCTTGCCTTCCATCAGCTTGTACAGGCTCGCCTGGATGGCCGCCTCCACCTCGCTGTCGAGCGCGCTGGTGGCTTCGTCGAGCAGCAGGATGGGCGCGTCCTTGAGCATCACCCGGGCGATCGCGATGCGCTGGCGCTGGCCGCCCGACAGCTTGACGCCCCGCTCGCCGACGTGGGCGTCGTAGCCCTTGCGGCCCTTGGGGTCGGTGAGGCCGACGACGAAGTCGTGCGCCTCGGCCTTCTCGGCCGCGCGCAGCATCTCGGCCTCGGTGGCGTCGGGCCGGCCGTAGACGATGTTCTCGCGCACCGAGCGGTGCAGCAGGCTCGTATCCTGCGTCACCATGCCGACGTGCCGGCGCAGGCTTTCCTGGGTGACGTGCGCGATGTCCTGGCCGTCGACCAGGATGCGACCCGAGTCCACGTCGTACAGCCGCAGCAGCAGGTTCACCACCGTGCTCTTGCCGGCGCCGCTGCGGCCGACCAGGCCGATCTTCTCGCCCGGGCGGATGGTGAGGTCGAGGCCGTCGATCACCTTGCGCTGGCCGCCGTAGGAGAAGCTCACGTTCTCGAAGCGCACCTCGCCGCGCGGCACTGACAGCGTCGCCGCACCGGGCTTGTCCACCACGGTCTGGCGCCGCGACAGCGTGGCCATGCCGTCCTGCACGGTGCCGATGTGCTCGAACAGCGTGGCCATCTCCCACATCACCCAGTGCGAGATGCCGTTGAGGCGGAACGCCATGGCCGTGGCCGCGGCCACCGCGCCCACGCCGATGGCGGCATCGGTCCACAGCCACAGGCTCATGCCGGCGGTGGCGGCGATGAGCAGCACGCTCAAGGTCTGGTTGATCGTCTCGAACCCGGTCACCAGGCGCATCTGGCGGTAGGCGGTGACCATGAACTCCTGCATCGCGCCGCGGGCGAAATGCGCCTCGCGGTGGGCATGCGAGAACAGCTTGACGGTGGCGATGTTGGTGTAGGCGTCGGTGATGCGGCCGGTCATCAGGCTGCGCGCGTCGGCCTGCAGCTGCGCCACCTTGCCCAGCCGTGGCACGAAGTACCACAGCGTCAGCACGTACAGCCCGAGCCAGCCCATGAAGGGCATCACCAGCCAGAGGTCGAAGGCGCCCACCACGGCGACCAGCGTGGCGAAGTAGATCACCACGTAGACCAGGATGTCGGTGAAGATGAGCCAGGTGTCGCGCACCGCCAGCGCCGTCTGCATCACCTTGGTGGCGATGCGCCCGGCGAACTCGTCCTGGTAGAAGCCCATGCTCTGCTCGAGCATCTGGCGGTGGAAGTTCCAGCGCATGCGCATCGGAAAGTTGCCGAACACGCCCTGGTACTTGAACAGCGCCTGCAGCGCGGCGAAGGCGATGCTCACGCCCAGGATCACGGCCAGCAGCGTCAGCGTCGTGCCGTGCCGCGCCCACAGCTCGGCGGGCGGCGTCGAACCCAGCAGGTCGACCACGTGCGCCATCATGCTGAACAGCAACGCCTCGAACGCGCCGATCGACGCGGTGAACAGCGTCACCAGCAGCAGGTAGCGCCGCAGGCCCTTCGTGGCTTGCCACAGGAAGGGGAAGAAGCGGTCGGGCGGTGGCGGCGGCATGGCATCCGGGTAGGGATGCACCAGCCGTTCGAAATGGGCGAACACGGACATGGCTCCTGCGTCGGCCGCAGGCATGGGCGACGATCGAGGCGGCGGATTATCGGCAGCCACGCCGGCCCTGACGGTGACGCCGGCAAGGCATGTGGCCTATGCCGTCCGACAGAACGGCGGCTCCAAAAGACAAACCCCTCCAGACCACGAAGGACCGGAGGGGCGGGCGGTTGGCACCGCCGGTGGGGATCAGGAGGAAAGAGGTCCTGGGCCCCTGACGCGCTGGAATTGCGCCGTCGTGTAGACCTGCTTGGCAGGTGAGCGCGAAGTTAGGTCAAGGCGCGCGCGCCTGCAAGCGGAAATTTCCGAACCACCGGCCGGGCTGGCTGCGCTACGCTGCGCGGTCGACCGCGGCGCGCCCTGTCGCGTGCAGCGCATCGACGATCTGCTGCGCCCGGACCTCCACCGCGGCATCCAACGTGATCGCCCGCCCCCACTCCCGTGCCGTCTCGCCAGGCCACTTGTGGGTGGCATCCAGCCCCATCTTGCCGCCCAGCCCGCTGACCGGCGAGGCGAAGTCGAGGTAGTCGATCGGCGTGTGCTCCACGAGGGTGGTGTCGCGCGCCGGGTCCATGCGCGTGGTGATCGCCCACACCACTTCCTTCCAGTCGCGCGCGTCGACGTCGTCGTCCACGACCACGATGAACTTCGTGTACATGAACTGGCGCAGGAAGCTCCACAGGCCGAACATCAACCGCTTGGCGTGGCCCGGGTAGGCCTTCTTGATGCTGATGACCGCCAGGCGGTAGCTGCAGCCTTCGGGCGGCAGATAGAAGTCGACGATCTCCGGAAACTGCTTCTGCAGGATGGGGACGAAGACCTCGTTGAGCGCCACGCCCAGGACAGCCGGCTCGTCGGGCGGCTTGCCGGTGTAGGTGGTGTGGTAGATCGGATCGCGCCGCTGCGTCTGGCGCGACAGCGTCAGCACCGGAAACCAGTCCTGCTCGTTGTAGTAGCCCGTGTGGTCGCCGAAGGGCCCTTCCAGCGCGTGCAGGTAGCCGCCGATCTCCTTGAGCGGCACGCCGTGCGCCGACTCGCCGCTGTAGCCCGCGGCAGCCGGTTCGATGTGGCCTTCGAGCACGATCTCGGCGCTGGCGGGCACCTGCAGCATCAGGCCGCCTTCGCCGACGCCGGTGTCCACCACCTCGGTGCGGCTGCCGCGCAGCAGGCCGGCGAACTGGTATTCGGAGAGCGTGTCGGGCACCGGCGTGACGGCGCCCAGCATCGTCGCCGGGTCCGCCCCCAGGGCCACCGCCACGGGAAACGGCCGGCCCGGGTTCACCCGGGCGAAGTCGCGGAAATCGAGCGCGCCGCCGCGGTGCGCCAGCCAGCGCATGATGACCTGGCGCGGCCCGATCACCTGCTGGCGGTAGATGCCCAGGTTCTGGCGCAGCCGCGGCGTGGCCACCGACTGCGGGCCGCGCGTCACGACCAGGCCCCAGGTGATCAGCGGCCCGGCGTCGCCTGGCCAGCAGGTCTGCACCGGCAGGCGCTTGAGGTCGACGGCGTCACCCTCGACCACTTCCCCCTGGCAAGGCGCCCGGCGCTGCACCGCGGGTTTCATGTCCCACAGCGCCTTGGCCATGGCGACGAGCTTGCCGGCGTCCTTCCACCCGCGCGGCGGTTCCGGCTCCTTCAGCGTGGCGAGCACGCGGCCGATGTCGCGCAGCTCACCGACCGAGCCGGCACCCATCCCCAACGCCACCCGTTCCGGGGTGCCGAACAGATTGATCAGACACGGCAAGGTGTAACCGTCGACCCGCTCGCACAGCAGGGCGGGGCCGCCGGCCCGCAGCAACTTGTCGCCGATTGCCGTCAGTTCGAGGCGTGCGGACACAGGTTCACGCAGCCGGCGCAGCTCCCCGCGGCGCTCGAGCCCGTCCATGAACTCCCGAAGGTCACGGTACTTCATGAGACGTTGGCATAACGACCAGAACCCATATTCTTGACCGTGTATGTAGCGGTTTCTAGAATCCCGCTCGTTCCCAAATCCAAGGGTTAACCCGCATCACTCGATCCCCACGGGGTTAGGGGGTGCGCAACACCCGCCGGCATGCCAGTCGGCGCGCACACTCCGCGCCCCGACCCGTCGGTTCATTATCCCCACGGCCTCTTGCCCGACCGCCGCGTCGGCCACCGTGGGAACAGGAGAGAGTGACGATGCGAGCCACCGACCTGCTGCGCCAGGCGCAGCAAGCCACTGCCCGTTCGTTGAAGGTCTTCGTCTGCGACGTGGGCCGCGGCCTGCTCGAGGTGAGCCACAACACGCTGGCGCTGTTGGGGCTGGCGGCCGTGGCCGCGTCCATCTTCGCCTTTGGTCGCGCCGACGTGCGCGCCAAGCTGGAAGTGGTGGCCTTCGAGTGGCTGCAGACGCGCCACGAGGCGCGCCAGGAGGCGCAGCTCGACGCCGGCGGCCGGCTGCTGGCGGCGGTGGCGGAGCCCGAAGGCGTGGCACGCGCCACCGCGGCCGACCTCAAGGCCCTGCCGCGCCAGCAGGCGCTGCTGGCGCAGTGGATCGCGCGCCGCTATCGCGTCGCTCCAGAGCCGGTGGGCGCGCTGGTGCAGGAAGCCTGGTCGATCGGCCAGCGCGCCGGGCTGGACCCGACGCTCATCCTCGCCATCATGGCCATCGAGTCGGGCTTCAACCCCTTCGCCCAGAGTTCGGTCGGCGCGCAGGGCCTGATGCAGGTGATGACGCGGGTGCACAACCAGAAGTTCGACGCCTTCGGCGGCACGCACGCGGCGTTCGACCCCATCAGCAACCTGCGCGTGGGGGTGCTGGTGCTCAAGGAGCACATCCTGCGCGCCGGTGGCCTGCACGAGGGCCTGCGCCACTACGTGGGCGCGGCGCTGCTGGAAACCGACGGCGGCTACGTCGGCCGCGTGCTCGCCGAGCAGCAGCACATGCGCAACGTCGCCAACGGCCGTCAGGTGCCCGCGAACGCCGCGCTGGTGCCCGTGGCGCCGCCGGTCAAGGCCGTGGAGACGGTGGCCCCGCCGGCGCCGGCAGCCGACGACAAGGTCGCGCAGCCGGGCGACGGCGCAACGCAGGTGGCCTACCTGCAGCCCTGATCGCCGGCGCGGCCGCCTCGGCGTGCGAGGCGGCCGGCTACACTGCGCAGCCTGCGCAACTGGCGATAAGGAGCATCCTGCTCCGAGGTGGACCGACCACCGGGAAGCGCAGCCGCGGCGCGCGCATGCAGTGGTCGCCGCGGTTCCAGCCGTTCGCCTGGGCAGCCCTCGACCGTGCCGATGCGCAAGCCGTGCGCCCGGCCCGGCTTGTCGAAGGCCCTTCTCACCGAAGAGGACTGCCAGCATGTTCGACCGCAGCACATCCACCCTCGAGCGCACCGACCCCGAGTTGTGGGCCGCCATCCAGGCCGAGAACCAGCGCCAGGAAGACCACATCGAGCTGATCGCCAGCGAGAACTACACCTCGCCCGCGGTGATGGCGGCGCAGGGCTCCCAGCTCACCAACAAGTACGCCGAGGGCTACCCCGGCAAGCGCTACTACGGCGGCTGCGAGAACGTCGACGTCGTCGAGACGCTGGCCATCGAGCGCGTCAAGCGGCTGTTCGGCGCGAACTTCGCCAACGTGCAGGCGAACTCCGGCTCGCAGGCCAACCAAGCGGTGTTCTTCGGCCTGCTGCAGCCCGGCGACACCATCATGGGCATGAGCCTGGCCGAAGGCGGCCACCTCACGCACGGCATGGCGCTCAACATGAGCGGCAAGTGGTTCAAGGTGGTGAGCTACGGGCTCGACGCCGACGAGCGCATCGACTACGACGCCATGGAGCGGCTGGCCCACGAGCACAAGCCCAAGCTCATCATCGCCGGCGCCAGCGCCTACAGCCTGCACATCGACTTCGAGCGCTTCGCCCGCGTCGCCAAGGCGGTCGGCGCCTACTTCATGGTCGACGTGGCGCACTACGCAGGCTTGGTCGCCGCCGGCGTCTACCCCAACCCCGTGCCGCACGCCGACGTCGTCACCAGCACCACGCACAAGAGCCTGCGCGGCCCGCGCGGCGGCATCGTGCTGATGAACGACGAGGCGATCGCCAAGAAGATCAACAGCGCCATCTTCCCCGGCATCCAGGGCGGACCGCTGATGCACGTGATCGCCGGCAAGGCCGTGGCCTTCCAGGAGGCGCTGCAGCCCGGGTTCAAGGCCTACCAGCAGCAGGTGGTGACGAACGCGCGCGTGCTGGCCGAGACGCTGATCGAACGCGGCCTGCGCATCGTCAGCGGCGGCACGCAGAGCCACGTGATGCTGGTCGACCTGCGGCCCAAGGGGCTGACGGGGAAGGAAGCCGAAGCCATCCTGGGCGCGGCGCACATGACGTGCAACAAGAACGGCATCCCGAACGACCCGCAGAAGCCGATGGTCACGAGCGGCATCCGGCTGGGCACCCCGGCGATGACGACGCGTGGCTTCGCCGAAGACGAGGCGCGTGCCACCGCCCACCTGATCGCCGACGTGCTGGACAAGCCGCACGACGAGGCCCACATCGCCGCCGTGCGCGAGAAGGTCGCGGCGCTGACGCGCCGGTTCCCGGTGTACCGATGACCCGTCGGCCCGGGATGCAGCGCGCGCCTGCCCGCGGGGCGGCCGACTGCACCGCCGTCGTCCACGACGCGCAAGACGCCGTCGACACTCGACCGGCGGGTTGAGAGGCCCATGCCATGCGCTGCCCCTTCTGCACCCACGCCGAAACCCAGGTCGTCGAGACGCGCGAGTCCGACGAAGGCGACGTCATCCGCCGCCGTCGCCGTTGCCTGCACTGCGACAAGCGCTTCACCACCTACGAACGCAGCGAGATCGCGCTGCCCGCGGTGGTGAAGAAGGACGGCACCCGCGTCGAGTTCGACCCGGCCAAGATGCGTGCCTCGATGACGCTCGCGCTGCGCAAGCGCCCGGTGAGCATCGAGCAGATCGACGCCGCGGTCGAACGCATCCAGGACAAGCTGCTGGCCAGCGGCGCGCGCGAGGTCGCGTCCAGCCGGGTCGGTGAACTGGTGATGCGGGAGCTGAAGCGCATCGACAAGGTGGCGTACGTGCGATTTGCGTCGGTATATCGGGAGTTCGAGGACGTGGATGCGTTCCGGCAGTTGATCCGGGACATCTGAAGGTCCCGGATCCCCCGGCCGGGGGATGCCGGTGGGCCCCCACCAGAGCCGGGCCCTGCGCACCCGCAGTGGGGTCGCGGCAGCAGGCGGCCGTTCCTACAGTGGCGACACACCCCAGCAACGGAGTCGCCACCATGTCCCAACCCGCATCTGCCCTTGCCATCGCCGAGCCCTCCACCGTCGCCCGCCGCGGCCGAGGCCGCCGCCAGCAGGGGATCAGCGTCATCGAGAGCCTGATCGCGCTGTCGGTCGCGGCGGTGGTGCTCGGCGCGACGGTCCCCGGGTTCGAGGCTGCGCGCGATCGCCGGCAGGTGGAGGGTGCCGCCGCCCAGCTGCGCACAGACCTGCAGCACGCCCGCAGCCTGTCCGTGGCGCACGACGTCGGCGTCAGGATGAGCTTCGCCCGCGACCAGGCCGGCGCCTGCTACGTGGTCCACACCGGCCCGGCCGGCGCCTGCAGCTGCAATCCCGGGTCCGGTGGCGCCAGTTGCAGCGGCACGGCCGAGATCTTGCGCACCGCGCACCACGCCACCGGCTCGGGCTTGCGACTCGAAGCCAACGTCGCGTCCATCGGCTTCGACGCCGGGCGGGGCACCATCACGCCCACGGCCACGGTGCGCGTCCTGGGCCAGACGGCGGCCGTGCACCAGGTCATCAACATCATGGGCCGGGTGCGCTCCTGCAGCCCCGCACCCACGCTGGCCGGGTACAAACCCTGCTGAAGGATGCGCAGGCCGGATCGCGAGCGACGTCACGATCCGGCGGACGAGCGGCGAGCCGCGCCCGACGGACGGCGCAGCAGGGCCGGCCTTGGCCAGGGCCGCGTCGAATAATCACGCCCCATGGACTCGCCCGCCATGCGCCGCCCCGCAACCGCCCGCTGCAGCAAGGGCTTCACGCTCGTCGAGCTGGCCATCACGTTGCTGGTGCTGGGCGTGCTGGCGGCCGTGGCGTATCCGACGTTCATGGACTCGGTGCGCAAGGGGCGCCGCTCGGAAGCGTTCGCCTCGGTGGCAGCGCTGCAGCAGGCGCAAGAGCGCTGGAGGACCAACCGGGCGAACTACACGACCACCCTGTCGGACCTGGGTCTGCCGAGCACGAGCAGCACCGGCCTGTACACCCTTTCCCTCGAGGCGCCGCCGGCACCGGCGACGTTGGCCACGGGCTACGTCGTCACGGCCGTCGCCGCGAGCGGGCGGTCGCAGGACGCCGATGGCGCCTGCCGCAAGTTGAGCGTGTTCGTCGACCGCGGCACGATCCAGTACGGCAGTTGCGCGACCTGTTCCGTCTTCAGCTACGCCGCCACCGACGCCTGTTGGAAGCCATGACGCACCTGCGCCGGAGCCGGACGCCCGCCGGCCTGACCCTCATCGAGATGCTGATCGTGGTGGTGCTGGCCGCGATCCTGCTCGGCGTGGCGGCGCCGTCGTTCACGGAGTACATCAAGGTGCAGCGCCTGCGCGGCGTCAACGCGCAACTGGTGACCGATGTGCAGTTCGCGCGCAGCGAGGCCATCAGCCGCAACGTGGTGATGCACATGCGCTTCCAGCACAACACCGCGCTCAGCTGCTACGTCATCTACACGACGAGCAACCCGGGGCAGCACTGCGACTGCACCGCGGCCGAGGGCCTGCGGTGCACCCACGCCAGCACGGCCGAGGTGCGCACGGTGCAGGTGCCGGCGAGCAGTTCGGTCCACATCCGGCGCACGGCGTCGCCCATCCACGTCAACTTCGATCCCCGGACCGGCGGCTTCGCGACTTGCGGCCCCGACGCCTGTCCGCCTTCCCCACCGCCGTTCGCCGTCGAGGTCTACATCGACACCGAGCGCGCGCTTCGAGACCTCATCAATGCCACGGGCCGCGTGACGGTGTGCAAGCCGACCGGCTCGCGCTTGTCGGAGCCGGCATGCTGAAGCGGCGGTGGTCCTCCGGCCGGCGCGAGCAGCGCGGCCTCTCCCTGGTGGAGCTGATGGTGGGCGTCGCCGTCGGCCTCGTGGTCGTCGCCGGCGCGGCATTGCTCACGTCGACGCAGATCAGCGAGAACCGCCGGCTCATGATCGAGACGCAACTGCAGCAGGACATGCGGGCGTCGATGGACATCATCACGCGCGAGCTTCGGCGGGTCGGCACGCTGCGTGACGGCATGGTGCTGCAGGGCCTCTACAGCGAACCCGGCGCGCGCTCGCATAACCGCGCCGCCAACGAAACGACCACGGTGCACGCCACCGATGTCGACAACCTCGTCTATTGCTACTTCCCGGCGATCGGCACCAACACCGGTTTTGGCATCCGCCTGACGGCCGGCGGCGTGATCCAGCGCGGCACCGGCTCCAACAGCTGCACCTCGGCCGGCACCTACCAGGACCTGACGGACGAGGCGGTGCTGAACATCACCGACTTCCGCATCCGGCCGCTGCACAGCTCGACGCTGCGGCTGCCCTGCCCGAAGCTGTGCGACAACGGCACCCCCGCCGACCCGTCGGACGACCACACCGACTGCTGGCCGAACGTCATGGTGCGCGAGTTCGAAGTGACGATGACCGGCAGGGCGCGCAACGACGCGAACGTCCAGCGCACGCTGACCAGCCGGGTCCGCGTGCGCAACGATCTCATCCGCTACGCCAACCCGCCGGCCGAGGTCTGTCCAGGATGAGGAAGAGCCGAATCGCAGCCAGACACCGGGCGCGTGCGCCTGGCCACCAGCGGGGTGCCGCGACCTTGGTCGTGGTGATGGTGCTGTTCTTCATCGTCTCGCTCGTGGCGGCGTACGCCAACCGCAACCTCATCTTCGAGCAGCGCACCTCCACCAACCAGTACCGGTCCAGCCAGGCGCTGGAGGCCGCCGAGGCCGGTGTCGAATGGGCCCTGGCGATGCTCAACCACGGGCGCATCACCAGCAGTTGCGCCAACAGCGCCCTTCCGGCGGACGGCAGCTACCGCCAACGCTACGTGGTCACCAATGCCGCGGGCGAGTTGACGCCGGTGCTGCGGCCGGACGGAACGCCGCGCGTGCAAAGCTGCGTCTTCAACGGCACGGGCTGGAACTGTGACTGTCCGGGCGATGCCGATCCGGCGCCTGCCGCGCCTGGCGGCGGCGACGTGCTTCCGGCATTCCGCGTGCGACTGGAGTCCATCGCGCCGCTGTCCCGCCCAGGTGTCATCCGCATCCACTCGGTCGGCTGTACCCGGCTGGATGCGGCTTGCCTGGGCTTCAACTCGCCGGGCATCAGCCACGAGGGCCGGGCGGCGGTGCGGGTGCTGGTGGCATTGACGGGAGGTGCGGCCGTCCCCCCCACGGCCGCGCTCATGACACGGGGTGCGATCGATGCGGGGACGGGCACCTACGTCAACGCGCAGTCCGAGGGCAGCGGCATCACGCTGCATGCCGGGGGAGCGATCAGCGCCGCCGGTGCCACGGTACACAGCCTTCCCGGCACGCCAGGCAGTGCGTCCTGGATCCAGGACGATCCGGCGCTCGTGCCGGCCGCTGCGGTGCCCTTCTCGGCAGACGACCGGTTCTTCGCCGCGCTCTTCAACATGACCCCGGCAAGCTTCCAGCAGCAACCGGCTGCGGTGCCGCTGGTGTGCGGCGGGGGCACGTGCACGGCGCAGGCCGTGCGCGATGCGGTCGCAGAGAACCCGGGTCGCCCCTTGTGGCTGCAAGGCGGTCTGCAAGTCGACAGTGCCGGTTCGATCGGCAGCGTGGCCGAACCCGTGTTGCTGGTGGTCAACGGCAACGTCGATTTCGCGACGCCAGGCGTCACCATCCACGGACTGGTCTACGTCCGCAACGCCGCCTGGACGGTGACGGGCTCGGGTTCGATCCGCGGCGCGGCCGTCGGTCAGGGCAGCTTCACCAACACCGGCACGCCCACCATCTGGCGCGACGCCGCGGTCCTCGACACGCTGCGGTGGAGCACGGGCTCGTTCGTCCGCCTCTCCGGCGGCTGGAAGGACTTCGAATGAACGTCCGTCCGGCAGCGAGAGCTGGCCGCGTGCAGCGTGGCGTCTCGCTCATCGAAGCCCTGGCAGCGCTGGCCGTGATGGGCTTCGGCCTGCTGGGCGTCGTCGGCATGCAGGCGACCTTGCGCACCAACGCCGACGTGTCGAAGCAGCGCAGCGAGGCGGTTCGCATCGGCCAGGCTCAGGTCGAGGACTGGCGGGCCTTCGAGCGCGTGGCAGCGGGCACCGGCACCGCCTTCGCCGACATCGCTGCTGCCGGCCCTGCCGCCGCCGCGAGTGCGCCCAACCGAAACACGGCCTACACGATCGCGGTCGGCGTCGACCCGACGCCCCTTCCGGCCGACGCGCCCAAGCTGAAGTCGCTCACCGTGGACGTGGCCTGGACCGACCGCACCGATCAGGCTCACACCGTGCGCCTGGCCACCCGTGTGGCGGGGATCGCACCCGAACTGGCGGGTTCGCTGAGCCTGCCCACCGACCGCTCGGCCGCCCAGCGCCCGCGGTTGCGCAACACCGTCATTCCGCCGGCCGCCGTGGAAGTGCCTGGCACCGGCACGAGCGAGTTCCTGCCGCCGGGCGGCGGTGGCACGCGCTGGGTCTTCAACAACGTCACCGGCTTGATCACGTCGATCTGCGCCCCGTCGTCGCCCTGCGTGCCCACTGACCGCTTCCTGCTCAGCGGCTTCATCCGTTTCGCCACCGGCGGCGATCCAGCCAACGCCTCCGAACTCCCGCCGGACCCGCCGCCGGCCGGCCTGACGATCGGCGTGGAGGTGCTGCTGACCTATCCGTCGACCGCCACGGAGACGTGCCACACCGAAAGCTCGGGCAGCCTGGCCCTGGCGTACTACTGCGCCGTGCCCGTCAGCACGACGGCGCCGCGCCTGTGGTCCGGGCGCTCGGAGCTGACCGGATTGCCACTGGCCGCCACGATGGCCAGCACCTCGGCCAGCCACTACAAGGTGTGCCGCTACACACCGCTGGCCACGCACACGCCGCCCACCAACCGCGACCACCCGTACAACTACGGCAACGTGAGCGGGCCGCTGGTGCAGCAGAACTTCCTCGTGATCCGTGCGGGCAGCGGGTCGTCGGCCTGGGACTGCCCAGGCGACGGCCCGGCCACGTTCAGCAACACCCACACCTACCGTCACCAGCCGGTCAGCTGAGCCGGGCCGGCTGCCTACACTGGCGGGATGGCGCTGTCACCGCTCGACCGGCAACGGCTGCACGAGGCTCTGGGCCTGGCGCAGGACGCGTGTGGCCGGACCGAACCCAACCCACGCGTCGGCTGCATCATCGGTTTCGACGACGGGCGGGTGCTGGGTCGCGGCGCGACGCAACATGCCGGCGGTCCGCACGCCGAGGTGGTCGCGCTGGCCGACGCCGCCGGGCAGCCCACCTCGACGCATGGCGCGACGGCATGGGTCACGCTGGAACCGTGCGCGCATCATGGGCGCACCCCGCCGTGCGCCGATGCCCTGATCGCGTCCGGCATCGCACGCTGCGTCGTGGCCGTGGGCGACCCCTTTCCCGCCGTCGACGGCGCCGGCATCCGCCTGTTGCGCAGCGCCGGCATCACGGTGGAGCTGGCGGACGAGGCGATCGCCGAGGCGGCGCGCGAACTCAACATCGGGTTCTTCTCACGCGTGCGGCGAGCCAGGCCGTGGGTGCGCCTGAAAGTCGCTGCCAGCCTCGACGGGCGGACTGCCCTGGCCGACGGCAGCAGCCAATGGATCACCGGCCCCGATGCGCGGACCGACGGTCATGCCTGGCGCCGCCGCGCCGGCGCCATCCTCAGCGGCATCGGCACCGTGCAGGCGGACAACCCGCGCCTGGATGTCCGCCTCGTGCCCAGTCCCGGCCAGCCGCTGCGCGTCGTCGTGGATTCGCAGCTCCGCCTGCCGCTCGGCGCACGCCTGCTGGCGCCGCCGGGCCGTGTGCTGATCGTCGCCGCCGCGCAAGGCGACGCCATCGCCAAGCGACGGCAGGAGGCCCTGCAGGCCGCAGGCGCTGACATCCTGGTCCTCCCGCCCGACGCCGGTGGCCACGTCGACCTGCACGCCCTGCTGAGCGAGCTGGCGCGCCGCGGCGTCAACGAGCTGCACGTCGAAGCCGGTCCTCGGCTCAACGGTGCGCTGCTGCAGGCCGGCCTGGTCGACGAGCTGCTGCTCTACCTCGCCCCTCGCCTGCTCGGCCCGGGACGCGACCTCGCGGCCTTGCCCGCCCTGGCGAAGCTCACCGACAGCCTCGATTTCGAATTCATCGACTGCACCCAGGTGGGCGCGGACCTGCGCCTGCGCCTGCGCCCGCCCGGCCGCGCGGACTTCTGAAGCCATCGCCGGGCTGATTCGAGGCGCCCACCTACAATTCGCGCATGCCCATCTCCCCGGTTCCCGAGCTGGTGGCCGAGCTCGCCTCCGGCCGCATGGTGATCCTGGTCGACGAGGAGGACCGCGAGAACGAGGGTGACCTGGTGCTGGCGGCCGAGCACGTCACACCCGAGGCCATCAATTTCATGGCGCGGCATGCGCGCGGGCTGATCTGCCTGACGCTCACGCGCCAGCGCTGCGAGCGCCTGCAGCTGCCGCCGATGGCGGCGAAGAACGGCACCCGGCACGGGACCGCGTTCACGGTGTCGATCGAGGCGGCCAGCGGCGTCACCACCGGCATCTCGGCCGCCGACCGGGCGCGCACCGTGCAGGCGGCGGTGGCCAGGGACGCGACGGCGGCCGACCTGGTGCAGCCCGGGCACATCTTTCCGCTGCAGGCGCAGGACGGCGGCGTGCTCATGCGCGCCGGCCACACCGAGGCCGGCTGCGACCTCGCGGCGATGGCGGGCCTCGAGCCCGCGGCCGTCATCTGCGAGGTGATGAAGGACGACGGCACGATGGCGCGGCTGCCTGACCTCGAGATCTTCGCGCGCGAGCACGGGCTGAAGATCGGCACCATCGCCGACCTCATCGGCCACCGCAGCCGGCACGAGACGCTGATCGAGCGCCTCGGCTCCCGTCCGCTCGTGACACCGGCCGGCGAGTTCACGTGCAACGCCTTCGTCGACAAGGGCGGCGGCCTGCACCTGGGCCTGGTGCACGGGCGCTGGCAGCCGGCCGACGAGGTGCCGGTGCGCGTGCACGAGCCGTTCACCGCGCTCGACCTGCTCGATTGCGGCGGCGCCGGCCACTCCTGGCCGCTGGGCGCGGCGCTGGCGCAGCTGAAGGCCGGCACGCACGGCGTGGCGGTGCTGCTCAACTGCGGCGGCGACGCCGGTGCGCTGCTGCCGCAGCTCCTGCCGGCGCGCGCAGCCGGCGGCGGCACGGCGCGCCTGGGTCGCGCGCAGATGGACCTGCGCACCTACGGCATCGGCGCGCAGATCATCCGCGAGCTGGGCGTGCAGCGCATGAAGCTGCTGGGCAACCCGCGGCGCATGCCCAGCATGGCCGGCTTCGGGCTCGAGATCACGGGCTTCGCCACCGCGCCGGCCTGACCGCGGTCGCGCGGCCATGCGGCCATGCGGCCGAGCCCGCCGCCTGCACCGCCGCTGCGCACCCTTCTTCTCCTTCTCCTCCTCCTTCGTCTTCTCCCGATCGCCATGCAGAACGCCGACCTGGGCCAAGCGGCCGAACTCGATGGCCGCGGCCTGCGCATCGGCATCGTGCGCGCGCGCTTCAACGACGCCATCACCAGCCGGCTGGCCGAAGCCTGCGTCGCCGAGCTGGGCCGGCTGGCCGTGGCCGAAGCCGACATCCGCCACGTCAGCGTGCCCGGCGCGCTCGAAGTGCCCATCGCACTCGATGCGCTGGCCAGCGGCGGCGGCTACGACGCGCTCATCGCGCTGGGCTGCGTGATCCGCGGCGAGACCTACCACTTCGAACTCGTCGCCAACGAAAGCGGCGCCGGCGTGACCCGGGTGGCGCTGGACCACCGCGTGCCGGTGGCCAACGCCATCCTCACGGTCGAGAACGAGGCCCAGGCCTGGGCCCGCGCCGAGGAGAAGGGCCGCGACGCCGCGCGTGTCGCCGTCGAGATGGCCAACCTGCTGGAAGACCTGACGTGACCCCCCCTTCGCTGCGCCATTCCAAGGCCGAGCAGGCCCAGCTGATCGAATCGCGGCGCCTGGCGCGGCAGTATGCGCTGCAGGGCCTCTACGAGTGGCTGCTCAACGGCGGCGAGCCGGCGCCGCTGGCGGCACGGGTGCGCGACTTCGCCGTCCAGCACATCGCCGAGCGCCTGGCCGGCGGGCAGGATCCGCAGGTGGTGCAGCGCCTGGCCGGGTTGGAGGGCGAGGACCTCGAGGCCCGCGTGCACGCCCTGGCGGTGGCCGAGTTCGAGAAGTGCGACCGCGTCTACCTCGACGAACTGCTGCAGGGCTGCATCGAGGGCGTGGCCGAGCTCGACCGCGTGCTCGCCCGCTTTGTCGACCGGCCGACGCGCCAGCTGTCGCCTATCGAACACGCGGCGCTGCTCATCGGCGCCTTCGAGCTGCAAAGCCGCGTCGACGTGCCCTACCGCGTCGCCATCAACGAAGCGGTCGAGCTGGCCAAGGCCTTCGGCGGCACCGACGGCCACAAGTACGTCAACGGCGTGCTCGACAAGGTCGCCACCGAGCTGCGCGGCGACGAGGTGCGCCAGGCGCGCCAGCGCCGCCGCTGAAGCTCTCGAGCGAGCGCCGACGATGGAACCGCGCCTGTCGAGCCGGCTCGACCACATCGAGCCGTTCTACGTGATGGAGGTGGCCAAGGCCGCCGACGCCCTGGCGCGCAGCGCCGCATGCGACCCGGCGCAGGGCGGCGAGCCGATGATCCCGCTGTACATCGGCGAGCCCGACTTCACCGCCGCGCCGCTGGTGCAGCAGGCGGCGCAACGCGCGCTGGAGACCGGGCGCACGCAGTACACGCACGCCACCGGCCTGCCGGCGCTGCGCCAGAAGATCGCCGCCTGGTACGGCAGCCGCTTCGGCGTCGACGTGGCGCCCGAGCGCATCGTCGTCACCGCCGGCGCGTCGGCGGCGCTGCAGCTGGTGACGCTGGCGCTGTTCGAGCCGGGCGACGAAGTGCTGATGCCCGACCCGTGCTACCCCTGCAACCGCCACTTCGTCGCCGCCACCGGCGCCACGCCGCGGCTGCTGGCGGCCGGCCCGGAAAGCCGCTTCCAGCTGAGCGCCGAGGCCGTGGTCGCGAACTGGACGCCGGCCACGCGCGGCGTGCTGCTGGCCACGCCGAGCAACCCCACGGGCACGTCGATCTCGCGTACCGAGATGCGCGCCATCGCCGAGGCGGTGCGCGCGCGTGGCGGCGTCACCATCGTCGACGAGATCTACCTCGGCCTGAGCTACGACGAGCGCTACGGCCACAGCGCGCTCGAGCTCGGCGAGCACGTGATCAGCGTCAACAGCTTCAGCAAGTACTTCGGCATGACCGGCTGGCGGCTGGGCTGGCTGGTGCTGCCGCCCGCGCTGGTGGCGCCGCTCGAGCGGCTGGCGCAGAACCTCTACATCTGTCCCAGCACGCTGGCGCAGCAGGCCGCGCTGGCCTGCTTCGAACCCGACTCGCTGGCCGAGTACGAGCGCCGGCGCGGCGAGATGAAACGCCGGCGCGACTACGTCGTGCCCGCGTTGCAGTCGCTCGGCCTGGCGGTGCCGGTGGCGCCCGACGGCGCCTTCTACGTCTGGTTCGACACCTCGGGCCACGCCGCCGACAGCTGGGACTTCTGCTTCGACCTGATGCGCCGCGCCCACGTGGCGCTGACCCCGGGTCGTGACTTCGGCCCGACGCACGGCGCGCGCCACGCGCGGCTGTCGTTCGCCACGGCCATGCCGCAGCTGCACGCCGCCATCGCCCGCCTGCAGCGCGAACTTCCGGTCACACGCCGGGCCGCTTAACGCGGCGGAATTCCCCCCAATTTCCAGCCGCGGCGCGTGCGGCCGGCGCTTAAGCTGCCGGCGTGGCGTTGTTCAACCCCTTCCAGCGGCGTGGCAAGCCGGCCGACGCGCCCGTGACCGACTTCGCGGCCACGGTCGTCGAGCTGCCGCCTGGCGCGGCGCTGCGGGCCGACGCCGTCAATGACAGCCAGCCGCCGCGCGACTCGATGCCGCCCGACGCCGGCGCCACGCCCAGCGACCTGATGGTCGACGCCAGCGCCGACAGCCTGCCGGCCGGCGACGTCGCCGAGACGGCGGTGGAGGCGGCGCCCACGCTCTCGCACATCGGCCGCTACGCGCTCAAGGGCCTGATCGCGCAGGGCGGGCTGGGCCAGGTGCACGAGGCCTGGGACCCGATGCTCTCGCGCACCGTGGCCGTCAAGACGCTGCAGCTCGGCGACGACGGTTCCACCCAGGCCACGCTCGACGGCCTGTTCCTCAACGAGGCGCGCGCCGCGGCCCGGCTGTCGCACCCGCACATCGTCACCGTGCACGACGCCGGCCTGTCGCCCCAGGGCGTGTACATCGCCATGGAACGGCTGCACGGTGCCGACCTGCGCCAGCGCCTGGCGCAGGGCTGGACGCCGACGCCGGCCCAAGCCGCGCTGCTGGTGCGCCGCGTGGCCGACGCGCTGGCCTACGCCCACGCCCACGGCGTGGTGCATTGCGACATCAAGCCGGCCAACATCTTCGTCACCCGGCGCGACAAGCCCAAGGTGCTCGATTTCGGCATCGCCCGCGTCGCCCACGGCAAGGCCGGCGCGTGCGGCGCCACGCTGGCGCTGGAAGGCGCCGTGGCCGGCTCGCCGCACTACCTGGCGCCCGAGCAGCTCACCGGCGGCAGCGTCGACGCGCGCACCGACATCCATGCGCTCGGCGTCGTGTTCTACGAGCTGCTCACGCTGCGCCGCGCCTTCCCCGGCGACAGCGTCGAGCAGATCACCACCGCGGTGCTCGCCAACCACCCTGCGCCGGCGCACGAGGTGCGCGCCGGGGTGCCACGCACGCTCTCGGCCATCGCCGCGAAGGCGATGGCGCGCGAGCCGGACGAGCGCTACGCCAGCGCCGCCGAGATGGCGGGCGAGCTGCGGCGCTGGCTCGAGCGCCACGGCGCTGCCGAAGCGGCTGCCGCAGCGGCTGCGGCGACGGGCGCCGAGGCGGCGCCGGCCAAGGCAGCCTCGAGCCGCCGGCCAGGCCGCGGCGCCATCGGGCCGGCCGCCGTGGCGATCGCCGGCGTGCTGATCGGCGCGCTGGGGCTCATCAGCTGGTGGGCCTTGCGGCCGGCGGCGGAAGCGGCACCGCAGCCGGTGGCGGCCGTGCCGTCGGCGGCCGTCACCACGCCGCCGGCGCCTGCCGCGGCGTCCGGCGCCGGGACCGGGGCCGACGGGGCACCGACAGCGAGCATTGCAGCCGCGGGTGACTCGGCTGAAACGACCACCGCCGCAGCCGGCGTTGCCGGGTCGACGACCGCGACCGCGCCGCCGCCGGGCGGCGCGCCAACACCCTCGCCGGGCAGCACGCTGGCGGCAGGCACGCCCGCGCCTGCCACGGCGCAGGTCGGCGCGAACAACAGCCTGCCCGGCGTCAACGCCGGAGCGGCGCCCGCCGGCACCCCCGGGCGCACCGTGACCGCCGCGGCGCCCAACCGGCCGAGCGCAGCGCCGACCCGTCCCCGCCCCACGGCCGCCCCGTCACGCGACGCGCGCCAGGCCGCTGCCCCGGCCGCTGCCGCTGCCCAGGGCGTCGTGCAGCTCGCCATCAGCCCCTGGGGCCACGTCGAGGTCGACGGCAGCGCCGTCGGCACCACGCCGCCGCTGGCCCGGCTGAACCTGCCCGAAGGCCGCCACACCGTCACCGTGCGCAACGAGGACTTCCCGCCCTTCAGCACCACGGTCGAGGTGAGCGCCGACAAGCCCGTCACCGTGCGCCACCGCTTCGTCTCGCCATGACGCCTTCCTTCGTGCGCTCCTTCGGCGGCGCGATGCTCGCCGTGCTCGTCACTGCCTGCACCACGCCGCCGCCACCGCAGCCCGCCGCACCAGCGGGCGTGGCCGACCTGCTGGAACGCCCGGCCGAGCGCGCCCTGCTCGACGGCATGCGCGCCTACGACGAAGGCCAGTACCCGCAGGCCGAAGCGGCCCTGCGCCGGGCGCTGAGCACCGGCCTGCGCAGCGGGCGCGACCAGGCCAGCGCGCACAAGCTGCTGGCCTTCATCACCTGCACCAGCGACCGCGTGGCCGAATGCGAGGCCGCGTTCCGCGCCGCGCGCGCCGCCGACGCCAGCTTCGCGCTCAGCCGCTCCGAAGCCGGCCACCCGGCCTGGGGGCCGGTCTACCGGCGCGCCTTGCCCGCCAACTGAAGCTGCCCCACCGGGGGGCGGGCCCGGCCGGGGCGGGCGCCATAATCGCCCGTCGATGTCCGCCCGCGCCGCAGCACCCTTCTGCCACACGCTGCGCGTGTACTGGGAAGACACCGACGCCGGCGGCGTGGTCTTCTACGCCAACTACCTGAAGTACTTCGAGCGTGCACGCACCGAGTGGCTGCGCGCGCTGGGCGTCTCGCAGCAGCGGCTGCGCGAGACCACCGGCGCGGTGTTCGTCGTCACCGACAGCCAGGTGCGCTACCGCGCCCCGGCGCGGCTCGACGACGAGGTGGCCGTGAGCGTGGAACTGCGGCGCCACGGCACGGCGTCGATGACGGTGGCGCAGCGCGCCTGGCGCGTCGCCGACGAGCGCCTGCTGGCCGAAGCCGAGATCCGCATCGGCTGCGTCGACGCCGAGGGCTTCCGCCCGCGCCGCATTCCCGCCGAGGTGATGGCCCTGATCGAACCCGTCCGAGACCCGACGACCGCCGCATGACCCAAGACCTTTCCATCACGCATCTCGTCCTGCAGGCCAGCCTGGTGGTGCAGCTCGTCATGGCCGGGCTGGTGCTGACCTCGCTGGCGAGCTGGACCGTCATCTTCGGCAAGCTCTTCGGCCTGCGCCGCACGCGCGCGCGCAACGAGGACTTCGAGCGCGAGTTCTGGTCGGGCCGCAGCCTGACCGAGCTCAACGCCGCGGTGAACCAGAAGGCGCAGACGGCGCCCATGGAGCGCATCTTCGCCAGCGGCATGCGCGAGTTCCTCAAGCTGCGCGAGAAGCGGCTCGACCCCGGCGCGCAGCTCGACGGCGCGCGCCGCGCCATGCGCGCCAGCTTCCAGCGTGAGCTGGACGTGATCGAAAGCAACCTCAGCTTCCTGGCCAGCGTGGGCTCGGTCAGCCCCTACGTCGGCCTGTTCGGCACGGTGTGGGGGATCATGCACGCCTTCGTCGGCCTGTCGAACATGGCGCAGGTGACGCTGGCCACCGTGGCCCCGGGCATCGCCGAGGCGCTGGTGGCCACGGCGATCGGCCTGTTCGCCGCCATTCCGGCGGTGGTGGCCTACAACCGCTTCGCGCGCGACATCGACCGCATCGCCATCCAGCTGGAGACGTTCATCGAGGAGTTCTCCAACATCCTGCAGCGCAACGCCGGCGCGACGGCGACGACGACCATCCAGCAGGGAGCGCGCTGACCATGCCGCACGTGGCGATGCGTGGCGGCCGCGGCGGGCGGCGCTCGATCAACGAGATCAACATGGTCCCGTTCATCGACGTGATGCTGGTGCTGCTGATCATCTTCATGGTCACCGCGCCGCTCATCACCACGGGCGTGGTCGACCTGCCCTCGGTGGGCAAGAGCGCGCAGCGGCCGCCGAGCGTCATCGAGGTCATCGTCGGCAGCGACGAGAAGCTGCGCCTGCGCATCGACCAGCAGGAACCCGCCGGCGTGGCGCTGAATCAACTGGCGGCGCGGGTGCGCGAGAAGCAGGCAGGGAACGCGGACGTGCCGGTGGTCATCAGTGCCGACAAGAGCGTGCGCTACGAGAGCGTGGTGCGGGTAATGGACACGCTGCAGCGCGCCGGCGTGCGCCGCGTGGGGCTCTCCGTCAAGCAGGGCGGCGGCTGAGGGCCCGCCTGCCGCTCCGGTAAGAGCCGTCGATGAACGCCGCCGCACTGCTCCCCTCGGACGCGCTGCTGCCGCGCCCGCCCGGCGGCAACGGCGCCGGCGCGATGCTCGCGCTGCTGGTGCACGCCGGGCTGCTGGTGGCGCTGACGCTGTCGGTGGACTGGCGCACGCGCCCCGCCGACGTGGTGGCCGCCGAGCTGTGGGCCAGCGTGCCCCAGGTCGCCGCGCCGCCGCCGGCGCCGCAGCCCGAGCCCACCCCGCCCCCGCGCCCGGCACCCGAACCGAAGCCCGAACCGCGGCCGGCACCGCCGCCGCCGGCCGAGACGACGCGTCCGGCCGAGCCCGACATCGCCATCGAACGCGAAGCCCGGCGTAAGGCCGCCGAAGAGAAGCGCCAGCGCGACGAAGCCGCGGCCGCGGAACGCCGCCGCGCCGATGAAGCCGAGCGCCGGCGCGCCGAGGCCGAAGCCGAACGCAAGCGGCGCGAGGACGAGGCGCGACAGGCCCGCGAAGCGCGCGAGCAGGAGAAACGCCTGGCGCAGCTGCGCGAGGAGAACCTGCGCCGCATCATGGGCGAAGCCGCCACCGCCACCACCGCCACCGGCCGCAGCGCCGGCACCGCGGCGGCCGATGCCGCACCCTCGGCCGCCTACGCCGGCCGCGTCGCCGCGCTCATCAAGCGCGCCTCGGTCTTCACCGGCACGGTGCCGGGCAACCCGGCCACCGAAGTCGAGATCCGCACCGGCCCCAGCGGCACCATCCTGGCCCGCCGCATCGTCAAGAGCAGCGGCCACAAGCCCTGGGACGACGCCGTGCTGCAGGCCATCGACAAGGTCGGCACGCTGCCGCGCGACACCGACGGCCGCGTGCCGCCGCAGCTGATCGTGGCCTTCAGGCCGAAGGACGAATAGCGCCGGCTCAGCGCGCGCTCGGCGCGGGCGACGGCGACGCGGCCGGTTCGTCGTCGAGGGGCAGCTCGTCCCACAAGGCCTGGGCAGGCAGCATCAGGTCGACGCTGGCAAGCTGCAAGGTGCCATCCGTGTCGACAGGGTGCAGCACCCACAGCCCATCGTCGGCGCGCCGGCGGAACAGGTCGCAGCGGCGCTTGCGCGGGTCGATCAGCAGGTATTCCTGCAGGCTGGGCAGCAGTCGGTAATCGGCAAACTTGTCGCCGCGGTCGTACGCCGCCGTGCCGGGCGAGAGGACCTCGGCGACGAGCACGGGCTCGCGCTTGATGAGTCGGTCGGCCGCATCGCGCGGACTGCAGGTCACCATGACGTCGGGGTAGAAGAAGCAGTCGGCCGCCTCGATGCGCAGCTTCACGTCGGCCATCAACGTCATGCAGGACGTGCCACGCAGGTGCTGCCGCAACGCCAGGTAGAGATTTCCGGCGACGATGGTGTTGCGGTCTTCGCCGCCAGCCATCAGAAACACCTCGCCGCGCACGAATTCGTGTCGCAGCGTCTGGCCATCGTCCCAGGCCAGGAAATCGGCCGCGCTCATGCGCAGCTGTTCGGCGGCGGCGGCGTGTCCCATGGCGCCAGTCTAGACGGAAGCGGCCGAGACCCCTATCGCGCGTGGCGGGCGCGCCCTTCCAGCCACGCGTCGGCCGACCAGCGCCCCGGCCCCCACAGCACCACCAGCAGCAGCAGCGCGCCCCACAGCTGGTGCTGGGCCAGCGCCGCCGGCGCGATCTCGGCCAGGCTGATCACCGCCACCACGTTCACCACCGACAGGCCCAGGGCGGCGAAACGGCCGGCCAGGCCCAGCGCCAGCAGCACGGGCAGCACGATCTCGCCGGCCGTGCCGGCCACGGCGGCGATCTCGGGCGGCAGCAGCGGCACGTGGTACTCGTCGCTGAACAGCGCCAGCGTGGTCTCCCAGTCGCGCAGCTTGGTCAGGCCCGAGGCGAAGAAGCACCAGGCGACGTAGAGGCGGGCGCCGAGCAGCGCGCCGGGTTGCAGGGCCTCGAGCCATGCGGCGGCGCGTTGTGCCCAGGCCCAGGCGGAGATCGTGGTCATGGTGCGAGCCCTCGTGCGTCGAGGTTGGATGAAGGTGGCGCGGCGCAGCGCACGCGGGCGATGGCCGAGGCCTGCAGGGCGGCGATGAGCCAGGCTTCGAAATCGAGCGCCGGCGCGGCCTCGAGCGCTGTCGACAGCGGCAGGCCGTCGAGCAGCGCCCGCGTGAACGCCGCTTCGGCCGCGTCGACGGCACGCACCTGCGGCGCGAGGCCGCGGCGCCAGACCAGCGCCGTCTCGCCGCGGCCCTCGGCGAAGGCGGCGCGCACGGCGGAAAAACGGTCGGGCTCGGCCGTGGCCCCGGGCGCTGCGGCCTCCCGATGCGCGAGCCAGATCGCGACGATGGGGTACGGCGAGGCGACGAGCGCCGTGCCAGGCATCAGCACGATGTGCAGGTGCCGCGGATCGTGCTGCGCCAGCAGCGCCAGATCCTGCGCCGGCTCGGCATCGGCCGCGGTGGCGGCCTCGTGCAGCGCCCATTCCAGGCGGGCGACGTCGGCCAGGTACGGTTCGTCGGCGAGCGACGCGCTGTCGGCGATGAAGGCGGCCAGCTCGCCGCCCCAGCGTGCCACGTCACCGGCGGACGGCGGATGGCGCCGCCACAGCGCGCGCGCCATCGCGGCGAAGCCGGGCTCGCCCATCAGCTGCTGCAGCGTGGGGTAGGCCGCGGCCAGCGCGCGCGTGGCCAGCGCCCCGGCGTTGGCGCGGTAGACGGTGATGGCCCGGTCGGCCGTGAGCGGGCCTTTCAGCTGCCCGGCCAGCACCGTGGGCGTGTCGTCGCCCAGCACTGCGCGCAACAGGCGCTGCTGGCGGCGCGCCTCGTGCACCAGCGCATGGGGCGGGGGGCGCCTCATGCCGCCATCCCCAGCACCGCCTCGGTCAGTGCACGTTCGGCGGCAGCCGCCTCGGCCAGCAGCACCGGCAGGGGCGGGATCGCGGTGTCCCACTCCACCAGCGTGAGCCGGGCGCCGCAGCGGGCGATGGCGTGCCGGTAGACCTGCCACACGGCGCCGTGCACCCGGCTGCCGTGGTCGTCGATGACGATGTCGCCGCCGGCGTCGAAGCCGGCGAGGTGGATCTCGCCGACGACGCCGGCGTCGAGCGCGTCGATCCAGCGGCAGGCGGCCGCGACGGCCCGTTCGGCGCGGGCGTGGTCCACCACGCCTGGCGGCGCATCCGCGCCGTCGGCCGGCGCAGACGATTCCCGCGGCAGCGCGTTGAGCGCGTTGACGACGAGGTTGTTCACGTCCAGCAGCAGCCCGCAGCCCGTGCTGCGGCACAAGGCGTTGAAGAACTGCGGCTCGGCGATGGCGTCGTCGGCCCAGTGCAGGTAGGCGCTGAGGTTCTCGACCAGCAGCGGCTGCGACAGCCGCTCCTGCACCTGCTGCACGTTGCGGGCCAGGATGGCGAGCGACGCGTCGGTGAAGGCGATGGGCAGCAGGTCCGAGCCGTGCAGCACCGGCCCGCCGTCGTGGCGCGGTGCGCGGGCGAAGCTCGCGTGGTCGCTCACCAGCAGCGGTTCGATCCGCTCGGCCAGCCGCGCCAGCCGCTCCAGGTGCCACGGGTCGACGCCCGCGGCCGAGCCCAGCGCCAGGCCCACGCCGTGCAGGCTCACCGGCCAGTGCGTGCGCGCCTCGTGCAGCACGGCGAGCGCCGCGCCGCCGTCGCCGAAGAAGTTCTCGGCGTGCACCTCGACGAAGGCCAGCGCCGGCGGCTGCTGCAGCAGCGCGGCGTAGTGCGGGTGACGCAGGCCGATGCCGGCGTGGCGCATCGTCGGGGGCACGCGTTGCGGCAACGGGGCCGATCAGGACTTCTTCGCCGGCGCCTTGGCCTTGGCTTCTTCGGCCGTCATGCCCTTCATCTGCTTGCACGTGCCCTTGGCGACGTACTTCCACTCGTCGGGCGCGTTGTCGGTCTTGGCCTGGCCGGCGCACGAGTGCGTGCCCGAGAGGTTGGCGCAGTCGTTCTGGCCGGCCTTGGCGATGCCGTAGCACTTCTCCTTGGCCTTGTCCTGCGCCGCGGCGGTGCCGGCCAGGCCGAGCGTGAGCGCGGTGGCGAGGGCGGACGAGACGATGAGGCGCTGGTTCAGCTGCATGCGGTTGCTCCTTGGAAGTGCAGTGCCGGTCGGCACGGTGGGTGCATTGGCGAAGGTGCCGGCCGCTTCGTCGCGGCGCGCGCGGCGGCATTACAGCGCCGACGCCGGCGCTGGCCGATCCCGCACATCGTTCGGAGGTCGAGTCAGGCCTCGCGCCCGCCGCTTTCGCGCAGGTCGGTGTCGGCGGCCAGCGCCGCCTCGAGCGCGATGCGCACGCCCTGCACCAGCGTGGGCAGTGGCAGGCTGGGCAGGCTCTGCGCGCCGCCGGCCCACGCGGCCGCCTGCTCGGGCAGCAACGGCAGGTGCATGAAGCCGCCGCGCACGCCGGGCCGGCCCTGCAGCGCGTGCATCAGGCCGTAGAAGACGTGGTTGCAGACGAACGTGCCGGCGGTGTTGGACACCGCCGCCGGCAGCCCGGCCGCGCGCAGCGCCGCCACCATCGCCTTGACGGGCAGCGTCGAGAAGTACGCCGCCGGGCCTTCGCGCAGCACCGGCTCGTCGATCGGCCGTGCGCCGGCGTTGTCGGCGATGCGCGCGTCGTCGACGTTGATCGCGACGCGTTCGGGCGAGAAGTCGCTGCGCCCGGCGGCCTGGCCGAGCGCCAGCACCAGCGCCGGCTGGTGGCGCTCGATGGCCTGCCGCAACACCGCGAGCGCATCGCCGAAGACGCACGGCAGCCGCTCGGCCACCACGACCTGATCGGTGCCCAGGTGGCTGCCGTGCAGTGCCTCGGCCACCTGCCATGAGGGGTTCACCGTTTCGCCGCCGAAGGGATCGAAGCCGGTGACCAGCACCGGGCCGGGCCGCGGCGTGTTCACCGCGTCGCCCCGTGCGGCGAACGCACCGCGGCTCGTGCCGGCATGGCGCGCACGGTCGTCATGCCGGCTCGCCGTAGCCGCCGCCGCCCGGCGTCTCGATCACGAACACGTCGCCCGGCTGCATCTCGGCCTGGCCGATGTGCGCCAGCGTCTCGCGCCGGCCGTCGGCACGCTCGATGCGGTTGATGCCCAGCGCACCGGGCTGGCCGCCGGCCATGCCGAAGGAGGGCACGGTGCGGCCGTTGGAGAGGATCGACGCGGTCATCGGCTCGAGGAAGCGCACGCGCCGCACGCCGCCGTCGCCGCCCTTCCAGCGCCCGGCGCCGCCCGAGCCGGCACGGATGGCATAACTCTCCAGCAGCACGGGGAAACGGAACTCGAGCACCTCGGGGTCGGTGAGGCGCGAATTGGTCATGTGCGTCTGCACGACGCTGGTGCCGTCGAAGCCGCCGGTCACCCGGCCGGCGGCGTCCTTCCAGGCGCCGGCGCCGCTGCCGCCGGAGATCGTCTCGTAGTACTGGTGGCGGTCATTGCCGAAGGTGAAGTTGTTCATCGTGCACTGGCCGGCGGCCATCACGCCCAGCGCGCCGTAGAGCGCATTGGTGACGCAGGTGCTGGTCTCGACGTTGCCGGCCACCACCGCCGCCGGCGGCCGCGGGTTGAGCATGCAGCCCTCGGGCACGATCACGTGCAGCGGCTTCAGGCAGCCGGCGTTGAGCGGGATGTCGTCGTCCACCAGGGTGCGGAAGACGTAGAGCACCGCCGCCATCGTCACCGCCTTGGGCGCGTTGAAGTTGTTGGGCAGCTGGTCGCTGGTGCCGGTGAAGTCGATCGTCGCCTCGCGCCGCGGCGCGTCCACCGTCACCTTGACGGCGATGCGCGCGCCGTTGTCCAGCGGCAGCACGAATTCGCCGTCCTTCAGCGCGGTGATGACGCGGCGCACGCTCTCCTCGGCGTTGTCCTGCACGTGGCGCATGTAGGCTGCCACGGTGTCGCGGCCGAACTGCGTCACCATGGCCTGCAGTTCCTGCACGCCCTTCTCGTTGGCGGCGATCTGGGCGCGCAGGTCGGCGATCGTCTGGTCGGGATTGCGCGCCGGGAAGTCGCCCGAGGCGAGCTGCGCCCGCAGCTCGGTCTCGCGCAGCCGCCCGTCCTGCACGAGCAGGAAGTTGTCGAACAGCACGCCCTCTTCGGCGATGGTGGTCGAGAACGGCGGCATCGAGCCCGGCGTGCTGCCGCCGATGTCGGCGTGGTGGCCGCGGCTGGCGACGAAGAAGCTCGGCCGGGCATCGCCGCCGTCCAGATACACCGGCGTGACGACGGTGACGTCGGGCAGGTGCGTGCCGCCGTGGTACGGGTCGTTGAGCACGAACACGTCGCCCGGCCGCATGCCGGGGTTGCGCGCGATCACCGTGCGGATCGACTCGCTCATCGAGCCGAGGTGCACCGGCATGTGCGGCGCGTTGGCGATGAGCTGGCCCTGCTCGTCGAACAGCGCGCAGGAGAAGTCGAGCCGCTCCTTGATGTTCACCGAGTAGGCGGTGTTCTGCAGCCGCAGCCCCATCTGCTCGGCGATGTTCATGAACAGGTTGTTGAACACCTCGAGCATCACCGGGTCGGCCTCGGTGCCGATGGCGTGCTGCTGGGCGCGCGGCAACACACGGGCCAGCTCGATCGGGCCGCCCGCCGTCAGCACCGCCTGCCAGCCGGGCTCGACCACCGTCGTGGCGTTGCGCTCGGCGATGATGGCCGGGCCGTCGATCGTGGCGCCGGCGCGCAGCGACTCGCGCACGTAGAGGCCCGCGTCGTGCCACTGCTCGCCGCTGTGCATGCGCACGCGCGCGTCGGCCTCGGGCACGTGGCGCTCGGCCGCCGTCGCGGCTGTTGCGGCAGCGAACGGTTCGCCACCGCCCACCGCCTCCACCGACACCGCCTCGACCACGAGCGCGCGGTCGGGCATGAGGAAGGCGAAGCGCTGGCGGTAGCCGGCCTCGAAGCCTCGGCGGATCTGGTCGATGCTGCCGCACGGCACCACGAGCGCCGTGTCCGTGCCCTGGTAGCGCACGTGCACGTTGCGGTGCACGGCGATCGCCGCACGCGCCACGCCCTGGCCGGCCACCTCGTCGCGGGCCGCGGCGGCCAGCTCGTCCAGGCGCGCCGTCGCGGCGGCCAGGCCGGCGTCGTCCAGCGGCGCCTCGATCGACGCCTCGCGCATCGCGATCTGGTCCGCCAGGCCCATGCCGTAGGCCGAGAGCACGCCGGCCAGCGGGTGCACGAACACGCGGCTCATGCCCAGCGCGTCGGCCACCAGGCAGGCGTGCTGGCCGCCCGCGCCGCCGAAGCACTGCAGCGTGTAGCCGGTGACGTCGTAGCCGCGCGCCACCGAGATGCGCTTGATGGCGTTGGCCATGTTCTGCACGGCGATCTGCAGGAAGCCTTCGGCCAGCGATTCGGGCGTCACCTCGCGGCCGGTCTTGTCGCGCACCTCGGCGGCCAGGGCCTCGAACTTCTGCACCACGCCGTCGCGGTCCAGCGGTTCGTCGCCGCCGGGGCCGAAGACCCTGGGGAACCAGGCCGGCTGCACCTTGCCCAGCAGCACGTTGGCGTCGGTCGTGGCCAGCGGCCCGCCGCGCCGATAGCTGGCCGGGCCGGGGTTGGCGCCGGCGCTGTCGGGGCCCACGCGCAGGCGTGCGCCGTCGAAGTGCAGCACCGAGCCGCCGCCGGCCGCCACGGTGTGGATGCTCATCATCGGCGCGCGCATGCGCACGCCGGCGACGATGGTCTCGTAGGCGCGCTCGAACCCGCCGCCCGGGCCTTCGACGTAGTGGCTGACGTCGGTGCTGGTGCCGCCCATGTCGAAGCCGATCACCTTGTGGTGCCCGGCCGCCACCGCCGTGCGCACCATGCCGACGATGCCGCCGGCAGGCCCCGACAGGATCGCGTCCTTGCCCTGGAAGCGGTGCGCCTCGGTGAGCCCGCCCGAGCTCTGCATGAAGAACAGGCGCACGCCCGGCATCTCGCGCTCCACCTGCTCGACATAACGCCGCAGGATCGGTGACAGGTAGGCGTCCACCACCGTGGTGTCGCCGCGCGCCACCAGCTTGATCAGCGGGCTCACCTCGTGCGAGACGCTCACCTGGGTGAAGCCCAGCTCGCGTGCGATGCGCGCCGCCGCCGCCTCGTGCGCGGTGTAGCGCCAGCCGTGCATGAAGACGACGGCCGCACTGCGGATGCCGGCGTCGAACGCCGCCCACAGCCGCTCGCGCAGCGCCGCCTCGTCCAGCGGCACGAGCACCTCGCCGTGGGCGCCGATCCGCTCCTCGGCCTCGACCACGCGTTCGTACAGCAGCTCGGGCAGCACGATGTGGCGGTCGAAGAGCCGCGGCCGCGCCTGGTAGGCGATGCGCAGCGCGTCGCGGAAGCCGCGCGTGGTGATCAGCAGCGTGCGCTCGCCCTTGCGCTCGAGCAGCGCGTTGGTCGCCACGGTGGTGCCCATCTTCACGCAGGCCACGCGCTCGGGCGTGATCGGCGCGCCGGGCGGCAGCTGCAGCAGGCGGCGGATGCCCTCCACCGCGGCGTCGCGGTAGGCCTCGGGGTTCTCGCTCAGCAGCTTGAGCGTGTGCAGCTCGCCGCCCGGCGCACGGCCCACCACGTCGGTGAAGGTGCCGCCGCGGTCGATCCAGAACTGCCAGCGGTGATCGTGTGGGGCGTGTGTCATGGGGCGTTCCAGCGTTCGGTGACGAACGAGATCAGGTGGTGCACGGGCCGCCCGGTCGCGCGCTGCACGGCGGTGGCGTAGGGCGGCATGTTGGTGCACTCGAGCACCAGCGTGCGGATCGTGGGCACGCGGCGCACGAGGCGCAGCGCGGCGGCGGTGACGTCGCGCTCGGCCTCGGCCGGATCGAGGCCGTCGAGGTCGTCGAGCAGGGTGCGCTGCAGGTGGCAACCCGGTGCCAGGCCTTCGACCGGCGTGTCGCATGCGGCGCCGGCGGCCGCCAGCGCGGCCGCGTCCAGCGCCTCGCCGTCGACCGTCACGACGCCCGGCTCGTCGAGCGTCGGCAAGGCCAGCAGGCTCGAGGTCCACACCGGCACCGGCACGGCGGCCTGCAGCTCGCGCTGCCAGCGCACGAGGAAGCCGCAGCTGGTGGTGATGGCCGCGGCGCGTTCGGCCACCAGCGACTGTGCGGCCTCGACGAACGGCCGGATCAGCGCCGGATCACCCTCGCGCACCACGCGCTGCGGCGATGCACCGGCGACGACCTTGGTGCGCACCGGCATGGGCCAGCTCGCCGGCAGGCCGGCGTCGCCCGGCACGCGCTCAAAGCGGGTGTCGAGCATGAGGATGCCCAGGTGCCGGGCCAAGCGCGGGCCTTACAGCGACGTCGCGGCGCGCGCCGCCTGGTCGTACATGCCGCTCATGGTGCGCAGCAGGCGCGCGAGTTCGCCGATGTCGGCGTTGAGCTCGGTGTCCAGGCTCTTCACCAGGCACTCCTCGCGCACGGCGCGGTACTGCTGCACCAGCGCCTCGCCTTGCGGCGTGGGACTGTAGTAGACCTCCTTGCCCTGCTTCTCGGCGCGCGCCAGGCCGGCGGCCACCAGCTTCTTGAGCGAGTAGGCGACGACGTGCGTGTCCTCGTAGTTGAGCATGAAGCCGATGTCGGCCAGCTTCTTGTTGCGCGCGCGGTGGCACAGGTTGTGCACCAGCAGCACGTCGGTGATGGTGAGGTCGGGGCAGCCGGCGGCGCCCATGCAGCGCACGGCCCAGCGCGAGAAGGCGTTCCAGGCGACGATCAGCCCGAACTCGAATTCCGACAGCTCCACGCTGCGCGGCGAGACGAGGTGCGACGACGACACGATGCCGCCCGGCGTGGCCGGCTTGGCCGCCTTGGCCACCACGACGGCGGCGCCGTTGCGCGCCCGGCCTCGGGTGTTGGAGCTTGGTGTTTTCACCGGGTCGCTGGCAAATCGCTGAAGTTTCGTTGACAAGTTATCAGAACGATTTCTAGACTTCAATCGTCATCTGCCCGGAGTCCGAGACATGCGCTTCCCCCGTCACCTCCTCGCCGCGGCCGCGCTGCTCGCCGCTGCCGCCGTGGCCCAGGCCCAGACCAAGTGGGACCTGCCCGCCGCCTACCCGGCGACCAACTTCCACACCGTCAACCTGCAGGCCTTCGCCGACGACATCGACAAGGCCTCGGGCGGCAAGCTCAAGATCACGGTGCACGCCAACGCCTCGCTGTTCAAGGCGCCCGAGATCAAGCGCGCGGTGCAGGGCGGGCAGGCGCAGATCGGCGAGATCCTGCTCGTCAACTTCGCCAACGAGTGGCCCATCTTCGGCGCCGACGGCATCCCCTTCCTGGCCGACAGCTGGGACGAGGCGATGAAGCTCTGGCGCGTGCAGAAGCCGATGCTCGACAAGAAGCTCGGCGAGCAGGGCATGATGGTGCTGTACGCCGTGGCCTGGCCGCCGCAGGGCATCTACTCGAAGAAGCCGCTGGCCAGCGCCGCGGATCTCAAGGGCATCAAGTGGCGCGCCTACAGCCCCGCCACCGCGCGCGTCGCCGAGCTGGTGGGCGCGCAGCCCGTCACCGTGCAGGCCGCCGAGGTGAGTCAGGCCTTCGCCACCGGTGTCGTCGAAAGCATGATGAGCAGCGGCAGCACCGGCTGGGACGCCAAGCTGCACGAGCACGTCAAGTACTGGTACGACACCCAGGCCTGGCTGCCGAAGAACGCCGTCATCGTCAACAAGGCCGCGTTCGACGCGCTCGACGCGCCCACCAGGCAGGCGGTGCTGAAGGCCGCCGCCGACGCCGAGACGCGCGGCTGGGCCGCCGCCAAGAAGGCCAACGGCGAGACGCTCGACAAGCTCAGGGGCGGCGGCATGCAGATCCTGCCGCCCTCGCCGCAGCTCACGGCCGACATGAAGAAGGTCGGCGACACCATGCTCAAGGAGTGGCTCGACAAGGCAGGCCCCGATGGCAAGGCGCTGGTCGACGCCTTCCGCAAGTAAGTGGTGAGCGCGCCGCCGCGCGGCCGCTGGCGGCGCGCCCTCGATGCGCTGTACGACGGCGCCGCCGCACTGGCGGCGCTGTTCATGATCGGCCTGCTGGCGATGGTGCTGCTGGCCATCGTCAGCCGGCAGCTGCACTTCCACGTGCCCGGCACCGACGCCTACGCCGGCTACCTCATGGCGGCCAGCGGCTTCCTGGCGCTGGCGCACACGCTCAAGCGCGGCGAGCACATCCGCGTGACGCTGATCCTGGGCTTCCTGCACGGCCGCGCCCGGCGCGCCATCGAGGTGTGGGCGCTGGCGGCGGCCACGGCGCTCGCGCTGCTGTTCGCCTTCTACAGCGCGCGCCTGGTGTGGCAGAGCCGCGTGTTCCACGACATCAGCACCGGCAACGACGCCACGCCGCTGTGGATCCCGCAACTGGGCATGGCCATCGGCACGGCCATCCTCGCCATCGCCTTCATCGACGAGCTGGTGCTGGAACTGACCGGCCGGCGCGGCACCGGCGACCAGTCGGCACGCCACGAATGAACCGCGCCACGCGCAACACCCGATGAGCGACCTCGGCATCACCGCACTGCTGATCGGCGCGCTGTTCCTCATCCTGGCCAGCGGCGTGTGGATCGGCCTCACGCTCTCGGGCGTGGCCTGGATCGGCATGCAGCTGTTCAGCAGCCGGCCTGCGGGCGACGCCATGGCGGTCACCATCTGGGGCAGCGCCTCGAGCTGGACGCTGACGGCGCTGCCGCTCTTCGTGTGGATGGGCGAGATCCTGTTCCGCACGCGGCTCAGCCAGGACATGTTCCGCGGCCTGGCGCCGTGGATGCAGGCGCTGCCCGGGCGGCTGCTGCACGTCAACGTCGCCGGCTGCACCATCTTCGCCGCGGTGTCGGGGTCGAGTGCCGCCACCTGCGCGACCATCGGCAAGATGAGCCTGCCGGAGCTCAAGCGCCGCGGCTACCCCGATGCCATCGCCATCGGCTCGCTCGCCGGCAGCGGCACGCTGGGGCTGTTGATCCCGCCGTCGATCATCATGATCGTCTACGGCGTCAGCGCCGAGGTCTCCATCGCCCAGCTGTTCATCGCCGGCGTGCTGCCGGGGCTGCTGCTGGCGGCGCTCTTCTCGGGCTGGCTCATGGTCTGGGCCTGGCGCAACCCCGCGCTCGTGCCGCCAGCCGACGCGCGCCTGCCGCTTGCGGCCAAGCTTCGCGAATCGCGCCACCTCATCCCCGTGGTGCTGCTCATCGCCGCGGTGCTGGGCAGCATCTACGCCGGCATCGCCACCGCCACCGAGGCCGCGGCCGTCGGCGTGGTGGGCGCGCTCGTCATCTCGGCGGCGCAGGGCTCGCTCGACTGGAAGACGTTCAAGGAATCGCTGCTCGGCGGCACGCGCCTCTACTGCATGATCGCGCTCATCCTCGCCGGCGCAGCCTTCCTCACGCTGGCCATGGGCTACATCGGCCTGCCGCGCCACCTGGCCGAGTGGATCGCCACGCTGGGCCTCACGCAGTGGCAGCTGCTGCTGGCGCTGGCGGCGTTCTACATCCTGCTGGGCTGCTTCCTCGACGGCATCAGCATGGTGGTGCTGACCATGGGCGTCATCCTGCCCACGGTGCTGAAGGCCGGCATCGACCCGCTGTGGTTCGGCATCTTCGTCGTGCTGGTGGTCGAGATGGCGCAGATCACGCCGCCGGTGGGCTTCAACCTCTTCGTGCTGCAGGGCATGACGGGCAAGCCGCTGGGCTGGATCGCACGCGCGGCGCTGCCCTTCTTCGTGCTGATGGTGCTGGCGGTGGTGCTGATCTGGGTGTTCCCGCAGATCGTGAGCTACCTGCCGCAGCAGATGCGGCGCTGACCCCGGGAAGCCGCGTCAGGACGCGGGCCGCTGCGGCAGCGCCACCAGCGGCACGCGCAGCGTCACGCGCGTCTCGCCGTCGGCCGATTCGACGACCGCGTCGCCGCCGTGGGCGCGCGCGATGCTGTGCACGATGAACAGGCCCAGTCCGATGTTGCCGGCGCGCGGCCCGTCGTGGCGTGCGCGGCGCATGGGCTCGAACAGCACGGCGATGCGTTCGGGCTCGATGGTCTCGCCGCGGTTGTGCACGCACAGCACCGCCTGGCCGGCATCGGTGGCCAGCGTCAGCGTCACGGGCGTGCCCGCTTCGCCGTACGCCAGCGCGTTGGCCACCAGGTTGGACAGCGCCTGGGCCATGCGGTCGGCGTCGGCCTCGGCCTGCAGCGTGGCCGGCCCTTCGATCACGATGCGCCGGTCGCCGGCGCTGCCGGCCAGCTCGTCGGCCACCTGCTGCGCCAGCGCCACCAGGTCCACCGGCGCCGGGCGCAGCGGCAGGCTGCCGTGGCGCGCCTGGGTGAAGTCGAGCAGGTCGCGGATCAGCCGCAGCGCGCGCTGGTGGCTGCTCTTGATGCGCGCCACCGCCTTGCGCGAATCGTCGGGCAGCTCGCCGCGGCGCTCGATGAACGCGGCGGCCATGCCGATGGCCTGCAGCGGGTTGCGCAGGTCGTGCGAGACGATGCCCACCAGCAGCTCGGCGAACTCGACCTGGTCGCGCAGCGCCTGCTCGGATTCGCGCGCCACGCGCCGCGCCTCGCGCAGCAGCAGCGCCGAGCGGATGCTCTGCACCAGCCGGTCGGGCTTGAGCAGGTGCTTGGCGATGTAGTCGGTGGCGCCGGCCTTCATCAGCTCCACCACCAGCTCTTCGTCGCCCTGCCCGGCCATGGCGACCACCGGCGTGTCGTCGCCGGCACGCTCCAGCGCCTGCAGCACGGTGAGCCCGCTGCCGCGCGGCAGGTTGTGGTCGAGCAGCACGCAGTCGAAGCGCTGCTCCGTCAGCAGGCGCTCGGCGGTCTCGGCGTCGGCGGCCTCCACCAGCTCGGCGCCCGCCAGTGGCGACTGCGCGAGCGCGCGCCGCACGGCCATGCGGTCGATGGCGTCGTCCTCCACCAGCAGCAGCCGGGGCGTGAGGTTGGCGGCGGCAACGGGCAATCCGCTCATGCCGGGACCCTAAACGCCGGCGCGGCGCGTGCCACGCGGGAATGCACCGATCACGGCATCTCCACCAGCGTCCAGTAGCGGTTGAGCGCCGCCATGGCGTCGACGAAGGTGGCGAAGGTGACCGGCTTGACCAGGTAGCCGGCCACGTTGAGCTGGTAGGCGTTGATCTTGTCCTCGTCGGCGGCCGAGGTGGTGAGCACCACCACCGGCGTGGCGCGCAGCGCCTCGTCGGCGCGCAGCTCGCGCAGGAACTCGATGCCGTTCATGCGCGGCATGTTGATGTCCAGCAGCACCAGGCGGCGCGTGGCCGGCACCGTGCCGTCGCGCAGCATGCGCAGCCCTTCGACACCATCGCGGGCGATGAACAGCGGGTTGGTGAGCTTGGCCTTGGTGAACGCGCGCTGCACGTTCATGACGTCGATGTCGTCGTCGTCCACCAGCAGCAGGTTCAGCGTGCGGTCGTCGCTCATGGCGTGTGTGCCTCCCCCGTTGCCGCGGGCCAGGTGAAATGGAAGGCGGCGCCGGCGCCCGGTGCCGACTCCACCCACGTCCGGCCGCCTTGCGCCTGGACGATCTTGCGCACCACGGCAAGGCCGATGCCGGTGCCTTCGACGCGGTCGCGCGACTGCAGCGTCTGGAACATGCCCCAGATGCGGTCGTGGTACTGCGGCTCGATGCCGGGGCCATTGTCGCGCACGGTCAGCACCCAGTGCGCAGCCGGCGTGCCGCCCTCGTCGAGGCGCGCGCTCACCGCCACGCGCGGCTCGGCACCGCCCCCGGCGTGCTTGATGGCGTTGCCCACCAGGTTCAACAGCACCTGCTGCAGCGCCGTGCGTTCGCCCATCAGCACCGGCAGCGGCGTGGTGGCCTCCACGCGCAGCTGCGGGGGCGGCGCCAGCAGCAGCAGCGTCTCCTGCAGCAGCTCGGCCATGTCCACCGGCTGCGCCGGGCCGGTCTCGCGCCCGGCGCGGCTGTAGGCCAGGATGCCCTCGATCAGCGCCTCCATGCGCTGCAGCCGGCCGCGCAGCATCTGCAGGTGGCCGCGCGCGGCCGCGGGCAGCGCGTCGCCGCTGTCCTCCTCGATCCACTGCGCCAGGTTGCCGATGCCGCGCAGCGGCGCCTTCAGGTCGTGGCTGGCCACGTAGGCGAACTGGTCCAGCTCGCGGTTGGACCGCGCCAGCGCCTGGTTGACGGCGTGCAGCTGCTGGCGCCGCTGCTCGGCGTCGAGCCGCGCGGCGCGCTCGCTGGCCAGCAGCTGCAGGTTCTCGAGCACCGAGCCGGCCTGCGCCGCCAGGCCTTCGGCCAGCGTCTCGTGCTCGGCGGTGAAGCGGTCGGCCTCGGGGTGGCCGAGGAACAGCCCACCCAGCACCTGGCCGCTGCGCGTCCTGACGCAGGCCGCCAGGTAGCTCGTCACCTTCAGGTGCCCGGCCGGCATGCCGTTGTAGGGCGGGTTGTGGCCGAAGAGCTCGCTCTTCGTCACGTCGGCCAGGCGCAGCGTGCGGCCGCCGAACGTGGCGGCGAACAGCGGCGTGGCGCGCACCGGCGGAAAGCGCTCGAAGTGCTCGCGCGCCGCGCCCGCCAGGGTGTAGAGCCCGTAGCGGCCGTCGGCGTCGGCGACGTTGTGGAAGTAGGCGCCGAAGGCCGCGCCGGTGAGCCGCGTGGCCTCGTCGGTGACGCGCTGGATGGCGCGCTCCGCATCGAGCTCGGCGCCCAGCTGCAGGGCCACGCGCGACAGCGATTCGGCCACCGCGCGCTGGCGCGTCTCCTGCGCCAGCGCCGCCTCGCGCGCCGCGGCGGTGTCGGCCAGCGCCAGCCGCGCCTGCATCTGGCGGCCCGCCACCCACAGCAGCGCCAGGCTCAGCAGCAGGCCGAGCACGCCCACGCCGAAGGACAGCCGCATCTGCAGCGGGTCGGCGCGCAGGCCGGGCAAGGCGTCGAACTGCAGCAGCCAGCGCCGCCCGCCGTGGTCGAAGGCGCGCTCGCGCTGGGCGAAGCCGGCGCTGTCGCGCGACTGGCGGCTGTCGAACAGCACCACGTCGCCGTCGACGATGCGCACCGCGAAGCCGTCGCGCGCCACGTCGAAGACGGTGGGAAAGAAGTCGCCCGCGCGCAGCGGCGAGTAGACGTAGCCCGCCAGCGCGGCCAGGCGCTGCGCCGGCAGCGGCGGCACCACGCGCGCGTCGTACAGCGGCAGGTAGATCAGGAAGCCGGGCGCGCCCTGGTCGGGCCGCTGCGCCATCTCCTGCTTCAGCACCACCGGGCCCGACAGCGCCGCGTCGGCGTCGGCCGCGGCGCGCTGCATGGCGGCGCGGCGCACCGGCTCGCTGCTCATGTCGAAGCCGAGCGCGGCGACGTTGCGCACGTCCAGCGGCGCCAGGTACTGGATGGCGAAGCGCGGCTCGGCGCCGCCGTCGGCCCAGATGCGGAAGCGCTCCAGCCCGTCGGCGTGCGCGGCCTCGGCGATGGTGCGGGCGTGGTCGGCATCGCGCAGCCGCGGCGTCCAGCCGATGCCGCGCAGCCCCGGGTAGCGCTGGTGCAGCTGGATGCGGCCGACGAAGTCGTCGAACGCCGCGCGCGAGACGGTGCTCGACTCCATGAACGCGCGCGTGGCGCGCAGCAGCGACTCGTAGCTCTCGAGCTGGGTGTTGAGCCGGCCGACCGCCGCCTCGATGGCCGCATCGAACGCCGCCTCGCGCCGCTGCGCCACGGCCTGCGCCGCCGACCACACGGCCACGGCGGTCAGCGCCAGGCCGGCGGCGAAGACGAACCAGGGCTGGGGACGTCGCAGGGCGCGTTTCATCGGCGGCGACTGTACACAGCGCCCCGCGCCCAGCCGACCCCGCGGCGCCGAGTTGGCGGGCCGCCGCGCTGCTTTTCCGCCGATGGCCGCGCGCCGCGCTGCCTAGCATCCGGCGAATGTCCGACCTCTCCCTGCCGCCGCTGTCGATGCTGCCCATCGACGCCGTGGGCTACGCCTGGCCCACGCCCGACCTGGCGAGCTATCCCGCGCCGGCCGCGCTGCCGGCGCCCATGCCCTGCGTGATCGAAGGCAACAACGGCAGCCGCATCGAAGGCGTGCTCGTGCTCTTCGACCCCGCCGCCGGCACGCTGCAGGTGCGCCTGACCGGCCAGCGCCGCCCCGTGCCGCTGCGCCTGGACCAGTTCCGCCGCCTGCAGCTGACCGAGCCGCTGAAACCCGAGCCCGCACGCCCCGGCCGGCCGGCCATCGAACGCCCGCGCCTGCCCTTCACGCTGACGCTGGCCGGCACCGGCGCCGAACGCGAGCAGACCTGGGAGGGCCTCACCGTCGGCCACCGCCAGGAAGACTTCGGCCTCTTCCTCTTCGAGCCGCTGGACGAGCACGGCACCGTGCGCCGCTGGTTCGTGCCGCGCAGCGCCTGCCGCGCCGTGAACATCGGGCCGAAGATCGGCGAGGCACTCGTCGCGCAGGACTCGGCCCACCCCGACCAGATCCGCGCCGCGCTGGCCGAGCAGGAAGCGCTGCGCAGCCGCCGCCTGGGCGACATCCTCGTCGTGCGCCAGCTGATCACGCCCGAGGAGCTGGCCGCCGCCGTCGAGCAGCAGGCCAGGATGCCGATGGTGCGCATCGGCGAGGCGCTCACCGCCCTGGGCTTCGTCACCGAGCAGCAGCTGGCCGACGCGCTGGCGCAGCAGGAAGGCGACCGCACCGTGCCGCTGGGCGAGCTGCTCGTGCGCCGCGGTGCCATCACGCGGGCCGACCTGCAGACCGCGCTGGCACGCAAGATGGGCTACCCGCTCGTCGACGTGCTGCACTTCCCGCCCGACACCGAAGCCGTGTCGCGGCTGCCGTACGCGGTGGCCACGCGCGTGCCGGCGCTGCCGCTGATGATGCGCGCCGGCCGCCTGGTGGTGGCCGTGGAGGACCCGAGCAACCGCACGCACATCGACGAGCTGGAGTTCGCCGCGCAGTGCAAGGTGGTTCCGGTGCTGGCGCGCGCGGGCGTGCTGCCCGGCGCCATCGACCGCGCCTACCAGAAGATCGGCGCGGCCATCGAGTTCAACCTCTCGCAGGCCTCGCCGGGCTCACGCGCCGGCGGCAGCGGGGGCGACGGCGCGCTCGACTTCGAACCCGGCAACGCCAGCCGGCTGCTGGCCTCGATGGAGCGCGGCGCCGAAGGCGCGCTGGCCGACGACGACGACGAGCGCGACCTCATCGAGCAGAGCGACAACTCGCTCGTGCGGCTGATCAACAGCATGATCCTCGAGGCGCACACCCAGGGCGTCTCCGACATCCACATCGAGACCGCGCCCGGCCGCGAGAAGGTGCGCATCCGCTTCCGCAAGGACGGGATGATGCGGCCCTACCTCGAGCTGCCGTCGAGCTACCGCAACGCGGTCATCGCGCGCATCAAGATCATGTGCGACCTCGACATCAGCGAGCGTCGCAAGCCGCAGGACGGCAAGATCAACTTCGCCAAGTTCGTGCAGGGCGTGAAGCTCGAGCTGCGCGTGGCGACCATCCCCACCACCAACGGCCTGGAAGACGCCGTGCTGCGCCTGCTGGCCGCGAGCAAGCCGATCCCGCTGGAGCAGCTGGGCCTGTCGCCGCGCAACCACGAACTGCTGAAGGCTTCTGCGGCGCGCCCCTACGGCATGCTGCTGTGCGTGGGCCCCACCGGCAGCGGCAAGACGACCACGCTGCATTCGGTGCTGGCCGAGATCAACACGCCCGAGCGCAAGATCTGGACGGCCGAGGACCCGGTCGAGATCACCCAGGCCGGCCTGCGCCAGGTGCAGGTGAACCCGCGCATCGACTGGACCTTCGCCAAGGCGCTGCGCGCCTTCCTGCGCGCCGACCCGGACGTGATCATGGTCGGCGAGATCCGCGACCAGGAGACCAGCCAGGTCGCCATCGAGGCCAGCCTCACCGGCCACCTGGTGCTGTCCACGCTGCACACCAACAGCGCCGCCGAGACCGTGACCCGCCTGCTCGAGATGGGCATGGACCCGTTCAACTTCGCCGACGCGCTGCTGGCCGTGCTGGCGCAGCGCCTGGTGCGCCGGCTGTGCAGCAGCTGCAAGACGGCGCGCCCGGCCACGCCCGAGGAAGAAGCCGAGCTGCTGCACGACTGGCTGCACGTGATGCACAGCGTGGACGGCACGCCCGACGAGGCCGCCCTGCTGGCCGACTGGCGCGCGCAGCACGGCGACGGCGAAGGCCGGCTGCAGCGCTACACCTGCGCCGGCTGCGAGCAGTGCAACCAGACCGGCTTCCGCGGCCGGGTCGCCATCCACGAACTGCTGACCGTGTCGCCGCTGCTGCGCCAGCTCATCCAGACCGGCACGCGCGCCGACGAGCTGCGCGCGCAGGCGTTGAAGGAAGGCATGCGCACGCTGCGCCAGGACGGCATCGAGAAGGTGCTGGCGGGGCTGACCTCGATCGAGGAAGTGCGCGCCAACAGCTAGCCAGCGCTCACGCGGGGGAGCCGCGTGAGCGCTGGCCGCTCTCTTCAGTGAGCTCCCCCCGCCCCCCTCCAAGCGGGGGCTCCAGCTTGTTTGACGGCTCCCTCCAGCCTCCCTCCGGGAGGGAGGCTCCAGTCCGTTTGACGACACACCATCCTGGCCGCGCGTGCGTCGGACACGCCTGCAGCGGCCGCGGGCGGCCCGGCCTCACAGCATCCTGTAGAAGATCACCGTGTCGCAGGGCTCGCCGCGCGGCAGCAGCGCGAAGCCCGGGATCCGGCCCACGCGCTGCCAGCCGCTGCGCGCGTAGAGCCGCTCGGCATCGGCGCTGGCGGTGTCCAGCACCAGCAGCGTCTTGCCGGCGGCGCGCGCCGCGGCTTCCGCCGCCTGCATCAGCAGCGCGCCGATGCCGCGGCGGCGCGCCCGCCGGTGCACCAGCATCTTGGCCACGTCGCCGCGGTGCGGCTGGTTCGGCGGCATCGCCAGCACCACCTGCACCGTGCCGACGATGCCGGCCTCGTCCTCGGCCACCAGCAGCACGCGTTCGCCGCGCGCCGCCGAGGCGCACACCCCGCGCCAGAACGCCAGCGCCTCGTCGCGCGGCAGCGGGTGCATGAAGCTGACCGAGGCGCCGCCTTCGACGCAGTCGAGCAGCACGTCGGCCAGCTGGGCGATGTCGCGGTCGGTCGCGGCGTCGAGCCGGCGCACGGGGGCGGGGTCCGATGGGGGCGTCGTGGTGGTCACGGTGGTCGATCCTGGTGCGGGCAGGCTCCGCCCGGCGCGATGATGCCGGCGGGCACGCAAGGCCCGTACCGGCTTCGGCGCGCGCACGGCGGCATGTCGATTGCTGGCGTCGAGCGGTGGCTCGTTGCAGCGGTGCGCCTCGGCGCCGCGGGATCGGCCCAAGGCGCAACGCGCGGGCCGCACCGGGCGCACCCCCCTCGAGAGGATCCTGAAGACGCTGCCCATGCGACGCCAGCTGCTCGAATCGGTTTGGCTTGACCAGCTGCGCACCGGCGTGTGGACCGTGCCGCTGGCCATGCTGCCGCTGGCGGTGCTGTTGAACGTCGCCGCCGGGCAACTGGACGAGGGCGCGAACGACCTGGCGTGGCTGCGCAGCTGGCACCTCTACAGCGGCAGCGGCGACGACGCGCGCAACCTGCTCTCGACGCTGGTGACGTCGATCATCACGATGTCGAGCCTGGTGTTCTCCATCACGGTGGTGACGCTGTCGCTGGCCTCCAACCAGTTTGGCTCGCGCCTCGTGCGCATCTACCTGACCGACGTGCGCACCAAGCTCGCACTGGGCACGTTCACGGCCACCGTCGTGTACTGCCTGCTCGCGCTTCGTTCCGTGCACGAAGCGATGACGCCGCGCGAGGTGCCGCACGTGACGGTGACGATCGGGCTCGTGCTCGGGATGGCCTGCGTGCTGATCCTGCTGTTCTTCCTGCACGTCATCGCGCGCTCGATCATCGCCGACCAGGTGATCCGGCGCGTGAGCGAAGCGCTCGAGCAGCAGATCGACGCCCTGCCCGATGCCGGCGCCGATGGCGCGCCCGCGACCACCAGCGCCGCGCAGCCCTCACCCTGGCCGGCGGATTTCGAATCGCGCGCGGTGCTGCTGCTGAGCACGGATGAAGGCTACGTGCAAGCCGTCGACCACAAGACCCTGGCGCGAATCGCCGAGCGCGAGGCCCTGCTGGTGGCGCTGACCTTCAAGGCGGGCGACTTCATGTGCCGCCAAGGCTGGCTGGGCCACGTGTTGGCCCCGCAGGCGCTCGCGCCCCAGGTCCAGGACGAGCTGCGTGGCGCGGTGGCGATCGGCAAGCGCCGCACCGCCACGCAGGACCTCGAGTTCTCGATCCGCCACCTGATCGACATCGCCCTGCGCGCGTTGTCGCCCGGCATCAACGACACCAACACCGCGCTCGTCGTGATCGACCGGCTGCGTGGCGCCATCGCACGGCTGCTGGGCAAGCGCCTGAAGATCGACGTGCGCCATCCGGGCGCCTGGCGGCTGCGCTTCCCGGAGGACCACCACGGCGACGTGCTCGACACGGCCTTCAACCAGATCCGCCAGTCGGCCACCCAAAACCCGGCCGTGCTGATCCGCCTGCTGCAGGCCTATGCCAAGCTGGCCGAGCACGTGCGCACGCCGGCGCAGCGCGACACCCTGCTGCGCCATGCGCGCATGGCGGCCGAGGCCGGCCGCAAGGCCACGGGCGGCGCCGACCGCGAAGCGGATCGGGAGGATGTGGAAGCGGCCTGGAAAACGGCCAATACCAGCCTGCAGAGAGCGCCGTACGGCGTGGCCGCCTGAGCGCGCACGCGAGCGCCACGGGAATCAACCATCCTCCCGCGCCCACCGTGCGCGCCGTTCCAGTTCCTTCTCACTGGGCTGCGACTGGGCGAACGACCCGAGTGGCACCTCGCCATCCGGCACGTAGGTACTCATCACCACGCCGGTGCCGGACGTGCGCGTCTTCACCAGCTTCAGCGCCAGCGGCCGGGTGTCGGCCTCGAACAGCCGCTTGCCGCGGCCGAGCACCACGGGGAAGGTCCACACGTTGTACTCGTCGACCAGCCGCGCGGCGTGCAGCGTCTGCAGCAGGTTGCCGCTGCCGATGACCTGCAGGTCGGGCCCGGGCGACGCCTTCAGCCGCGCCACCGCCTCGGCCACGTCGCCCTGCAGCAGCGTCGCGTTGTGCCAGTCCAGCGCCTGGCCGGCCAGCGTGCGCGAGGCGACGTGCTTGCGGGTGGCGTTGAAGGTTTTGGCGATGGGGTCGTCGGCCGGCTGGTACGGCCAGTGCGCCTCGAAGATCTCGTAGGTGCGGCGGCCCAGCAGCAGCTCGCGGCCCTGGGCGTCGAAGCCGTCCATCGAATCGCCCATGACCTCGTCCCAGAAGCTGGCCGTCCAGCCGCCGAGCGGGAAGTTCGCGGGGTCCTCCTCGGGCGCGCCGGGGGCCTGCAGGACGCCGTCGAGGGAAACGAAGGTGGATGCGATGAGGGTTCTCATGTCGGCTCCGGTGGTGGGCAGCGGCGCCGCCAGCGGGCGCCTTGTTCTGACGACGGGCGAAGGGGGCTGGATTCGACACCTGCGCGCGTGCTTCTTCCACAGGGCGCGAGGTGCAGCGGCCGGATTCTTCGGGTCTTACCCGGGCAGCGGCGCCTCGCGCGTCGGGCAGCATGCCGGCCCGGGAGGAAGCGAAGTGGGACGACGCAGGCAGACGGCGCCGTGGGAAGACTTCGTCGCGATCATCGCGCGCATGCCGTGGTGGCTGGCGCTGGTGCTGGCGGTGGCGTCGTACGTCTGGCTGCACGGCGTGGCGACGCGGCCCATGGTCATCGATCCGGCGATGAAGAGCCTGCCGATGGCCGGCATCGTTTGGCGCGGCGTCGCGACTGCCGGTCAGTACGTCCTGCCTTTGCTGTTCGTGGCAAGCGCGGTGGTGTCGGTGTTCCGCCGGCGGCAGCGCAACCAGCTGGTGGACAACGTCACCCAGAGCGACTCCAGCGACGCGCTGCACGACATGAGCTGGCGCGAGTTCGAGGTCCTCGTCTCCGAGGGCTTCCGCCTGCAGGGCTACACGGTGGAAGAGACCGGTGGCGGCGGGCCGGACGGCGGCATCGACCTGGTGCTCTCACGCCCGGGCCGCAACGGCCGCGAGAAGTACCTGGTGCAGTGCAAGCAGTGGCGCGCCTACAAGGTGGGCGTGGACGTGGTGCGCGAGCTGTACGGCGTGATGGCCGCCCGCGGCGCCGCCGGCGGGTTCGTGGTGACGTCGGGGCGCTTCACCGAGGAGGCGACGGCGTTTGCGAGTGGGCGGAACGTGCGGCTGGTGGATGGGGAGCAGCTGCACGGGTTGATTCGGGAGGCCAGGGCCAACCTGGCGTCACGGCGCGCTCAGGCTGCACGGGTCGAGCCGGTGCTGGCGCAAGAAAGCACCGGTTCGTCGACGCCACAGTGCCCGACATGCGGGAAAGCGATGGTGCGGCGGACGGCGAAGCGGGGAGCGACCGCAGGACGAGAGTTTTGGGGTTGCGAAGGCTATCCGGCGTGTCGCGGGACTAGGCCAATGCAATGAGTGATTGAGCGGTTGCAGACAACTGTTGTCTCGTTCTTGGGGCAGAGCGGCCGCTTCGACCGTCACCCGACATTCGCCCGGTACCGATCTATCCGCGGAGATGTTAAAAACTTCAACTGCTGGCCAAAACCAAACGAGACACCAGCAGCGGGAATCAGCTCCGGCCTGCATCGGCTAAAGATTCAGGGAATCGAATGACAAACAATCCTGCCGGCTCGACTTGGAAAAAGTGGGACTTGCACGTCCACACCCCGTCGTCGCTGGTGCACAACTACCCCGGCGCCAGCCAAGACGAAGCCTGGGAAGCCTTTCTGACGGACCTTGAAGCCTTGCCCCCAGAGTTCAAGGCCATAGGCATCAACGACTACATGTTCATCGATGGCTACGAGCGCGCGCGCAAGGCCAAGCTCGAACAAGGCCGGCTCAGAAACATCGATCTCCTGCTGCCCGTCATTGAACTGCGTCTGGACAAGTTCGCCGGGGTGGTCAAGAAGGAGAAGGACGGTACCTATTCGCAGTCCGGCTGGAACCGCATCAACCTGCACGTCATCTTCGACGCTATGGATCCGGCGGTCATCCAACAGCAGTTCCTCAACGCACTGACTCCGAGCTACCAACTGATTCCGGACTCTAGCGACTTGAAGGGCAAGTGGAACGCCGTGATCACCCGAGAAAGCCTGGCTGAGCTTGGGAAGATGATCGTCGACTCAGCGCCGCCAGAGAAAAAGGCCGACTACGCGCCCCATTTGCGGGAGGGCTTCAACAACCTCTGCGTGAGCTTGGAGAAGGTCGTCGCTGCCCTGGAGAGACCCTACTTCGCCGGCAAGTTCCTGATCGCCGTCGGCAAGACAGAATGGGCTAACCTCAAGTGGGACGACCAATCCATCGCCGAGAAGCGCAACATCATCAACCAAGCCGATCTGGTATTCACCGCAGCCGCGAACCCTGCGGAATACCATGCGGCTCGCAAGAAGCTCTCCGAGTCCAACGTCAAAGCTACGCTGCTCGACTGCTCCGACGCGCACGCGCCGAGAGCGTCCGAGCATAAGGACCGCGTCGGCAACTGCTTCACCTGGATCAAGGCCGACGCGACCTTCGACGGCCTCGTCCAGGCCATCACCGAATTCGAGGACCGCGTATTCATCGGCGACACGCCGCCCAAGCGGCTCTTGGTCGAGGCCAACCGCACCAAATACGCCTCCAACATCCGCATCAACCGCAAGGCCGGATCCACGCTGGCCGATCCTTGGTTTAACGTGGACATGCCGCTGAGTCACGACTTGGTCGCCATCATCGGCAACAAGGGGAGCGGCAAGAGCGCCTTGGCCGACATCGCCGCGCTGGCCGGCGACACCAAGAACTTCAAGAGCTTTTCGTTCCTAAAGGACACGCGGTTTCGCAACCCGAGGAACAAGCTCGCGCAGCACTTCCTCGGCGCGCTCGGCTGGCACGACGGCACCGAGTCCGAGCGCCAGCTAGACCAAGACCCGTCGGAGACAAGCGTCGAGCGCGTGAAGTATCTGCCGCAGAGCTACCTCGAGACGCTGTGCAACGAGCTCGGCGACGGCGGCTCGGCGACGTTCGACACCGAGCTGCGCAAGATCATCTACACGCACGTTCCGGAAGACGCGCGGCTGGGCTACACGTCCATGGACGAGCTGCTCGCGTTCAAGGTCGCGGAGATCGACAGCGCGCGCAAGCAGGTCGTCAAGGAAATCTCCAAGGCCAATGCGGAGATTCTGCAGACCGAGCGTAGGCTGACGCCGGAGTTCAAGCAGTCGCTGCAAGAGCAGCTAGATGCCAAGGTCGCTGAGTTCAACGCGCTGGTCGCATCGAAGCCCGCTCAGGTGGAAGACCCCACCGCGTCGGAAGTGGCCCAGGAGGAGTCGAAGGCGGCCACCGAGAAGATTCAAGCCCTCGAAGACGAGCTCAAAAAGCTGAGCGATGAAGAGAAGCTTCTCCGCGACAAGAAGGTCGCCGAGGCGAAGCGGCAAGCCGTCCTGAGCCGCATCGTCCAGGCCATCGCGAACCACAAGAAGGCTCACGACCAGTTCGTTGCGGATTTGGCCCCCATGCTCGCCGAAGCTGGCGCGGACATGAAGGCGTCAGACGTGGTCGAGCTGAGAATCGACACGTCGCGGATTGACGCGCTCGACAAGACAACCAAGGAATCCATCGCGTCCATCGACGCGGCCCTCGCCAATCAAGAACCTACAGGCCTGTCCAAGCGCCGCGAGGCGGCCGAGGCGGCGATGGCTGAAATCAAGAGCAAGCTCGGCGAGAAGCAGCGCCTGTTCATCCTCTTCAAGGATCAGGTCGCCAAGTGGGAGCGCGCCCAAGCGGAGCTCACCGGCAGCAAGGACAAGCCGCAGTCCATTGCATGGTTCAAAGCTGAGATCGAGTCGCTGGCCGCCCTGCCCACCAAGCTGGCGGCGCTGCGGGCGCGCCGGGTGCAACTGGCCAAGGCGGTCCACGAGCAACTGGGCAAGACGGTCGAGGAATACCGCCGCCTGTATGGGCCGGTGCAGGAATTCGTCAAATCGGCCGCGCAGATGGACATGCACCTGCCGCTAGAGTTTGCGGTGCGGATCGAAGAGTCGGACTTCCAAGGCCAATTCCTTCCTCGAATCAATCGGCAGGCGCGCGGAAGTTTTGCCGGCGTTGACGAAAGCGGCCAGCTCATGCGCGGGTTGCTCAAAGAGGTCAATTTCGGGGACATGGAGTCGACGCTGAATTTCCTCGAGACTATCGACGACATGCTGCGCTTTGACCGGCGTGAGTCCGGCGGCGGCCGCGAGACCAGGATCGCAGATCAACTCCGAAGAGGCGGAGAGCCCCAGGACATCCTCGACTACCTCTACGGCATGAGCTATCTCGAACCGCGTTATTCGCTCACGTTCGACGGCCAAGAGATCAGCCAGCTTTCGCCGGGCGAGCGCGGCCTGCTCTTGCTGGTCTTCTACCTGTTGGTGGACAAGGACGACATTCCGATCATCATCGACCAGCCCGAGGAGAACCTGGACAACCAGACCATCTTTAAGGTGCTGGTCAAGTGCATCAAGGCGGCCAAGCAGCGGCGCCAGGTCATCATGGTGACGCACAATCCCAACTTGGCGGTGGTGTGCGATGCAGAGCAAATCATCTACGCGACCTGCGACAAGGCGACCAACACGTTCAACTACGTCTCGGGCGGGATTGAGTCGCCGGTAATCAAGGCCATCGTCGTTGAAATTCTCGAGGGCACCGAGCCTGCCTTCAAGAATCGGAAGCGCAAGTACGGTCTTTGATGGCGCTACGCTGGCGCTCAAAGGCTCAGACGTCACGGCCCTTAGACACGTCTAAGGACTGCTTGATGTCGGTGCTCGGTCGCAGCGGAAACGGCCGCGGCTGCAACCGCTGCAGTCCGGGCACCGGGGCCGCTAACTCGCCTCAGGCAAACAGCCTGGCTAATGGTGTCGAATCGCCATTCTGTTGTTCGTCGTGGCGGAAGAGCGCCCACGGTGAGCGCCCTAAGCCGTCCACACACACCCGATCGATGCAGCTCTACTACCACCCCTTCTCCTCCTACAGCCAGAAGGCCCTGATCGCCTTCGACGAGTACGCCCTCCCCTTCGAACCGCGCATCCTCGACACCCCCGACGGCCCCGCCATGCAGGAGCTGGCCGCCCTCTGGCCGATGAAGCGCTTCCCCGTCCTGGTCGACGGCGACCACGTGATCCTCGAGGCCAGCTGCATCGTCGAGCACATCGGCCTGCGCATGCCACCCGCCGAGCGCCTGATCCCGCCCGACCCGGCACTGGCGCTCGAGGTGCGCATGCTCGACCGGGTGTTCGACAACTACGTCTCCACGCCGCAGCAGAAGGTGGTGTTCGACGCCCTGCGCCCCGCCGCCGAGCGCGACGCCGCCGGCGTGGCGGATGCGCGGCGCATGCTGGAGACGGCCTATGCCTGGCTCGACGTGCGCATGGCCGGCCGCACCTGGGCGGTGGGCGAGCGCTTCAGCCTGGCCGACTGCGCGGCCGCGCCGTTCCTCTTCTACGCCCACTGGACGCACCCGATTCCCCAGGCGCACGCGCACCTGCTGGCCTACCGCCGGCGGCTGCTGCAGCGGCCGTCGTTCGCGCGGGCGGTCGAGGGCGCGCGGCCGTTCCGGCCCTACTTCCCGCTGGGCGTGCCCGACGAGGACTGAGCGGCGCGCTCGATCCGGTCGACCAGCGATTCGATGTCGTCCAGGTCGATGGGCTTGCGCAGCGGATGCGCGGTGGGGCCCAGCGTTGGGGCGATGTCGCGCAGGTCGTGGCCGGAGCAGACGATCACCGGCAGCTGCGGGTTCTGCTGCAGCGCCTCGCGCGCGATGTCGAGGCCCGAGCCGCCGGGCAGGCCGATGTCGATGATGAGCAGGTCCACGCGCTGCTCGTGCAGCGCCTGGCGCGCGCCGGCGCCGTCGCCCACGGCCACGATGCGGCGCCCGGCGGTGGCCAGCACGTCGGCGAAGGCCTCGCGGATGAGGTCGTCGTCTTCGACGTACAGGATGACGAAGGGGCTGGCGGCCATGGCGGGGGCGTCGCGGCGGCCGTCTACCGGGCTTCCGACGACCAGGGGAAGTTGATGAACTGGTGGCGCGTGTCGTGGCAGATGTTGCCGTACATCCGGAGGTACGACGCGCGCCGCGCCGCGTCGGCATACACCGCGCCCGGGTCGGCGGTGTCGCGCTCGTAGTCGGCGATGTTGCGGCTGGTCAGCGCCTTGGGCAGGATGTCCATGCCCTGCGGGATGGGCTTGCCCTCCAGCCAGTCGGCGGCGTGCTGGCCCATCGCGTAGCCGAAGATCGACGACGCCAGGCTGATGCTGGCCTTGTAGGGGCTGGCGCTGCCCTTCTTGATCTCGATGACGGCTTCGGGCTCGCCGTCGATGCCGCCCAGGAACTGGTCCGGCCGCGCCTTGCCCGCTTCGCGCAGCGCCGCCAGCGCGCCCAGCACCACGGTGTCGGCGCCCAGCACCACGTCGATGCTGGGCTGTGCCAGCAGGATGGTCTTCATCGTGCGGTAGCCGCCGTCCTTGTCCACCGTGGCGGGCGAGATGTCGGCCACGATGGTCACGCCTGGCAGCGCGCGCAGCGTGTCGCGCATGGCGGTGAAGCGCGGCGCCAGGAACTGCAGGCTGTCGTGCGTCAGCAGCACCACCTTGGCCTTGCCGTTGAGCCGCGTGCGGATGTACTGGGCCGCGGCGTCGGCCAGCACCTGGCCGGTGAGGTACTGCGGCGCGTTCAGCACCGTGGTGGCCGGCGGCGCGACGATGGCGCCCACGTAGGCGCCCGCGCCGAAGACCTGCTTGAGCGCCGGCGCCAGCGACGGCGGATGGATCGGCGCGACGACGATCGCGCCCGTGCGGTCGGCGACGATGTCGCCCACCTGCTTGATCATCAGCGCCGCGTCGTTGTTGGCCAGCGCCACGCCGTAGCGCAGGCCGCGCGCCCGCGCCGCGGCATCGAGCCCGCGGCCCACGCCCTGCATGAAGTCGCGGGTGTTGTCCTGCACGAAGACCAGCTTGCGCTGCAGGCCCACGGGCGCCTTGCAGGCGGGCCGCCCCGGGTCGTAGGCGGGCAGCTTGACGGGCGCGGTGAGCCCGTCGCCGGCCGAGGCGAACGCGGCGCCGGCGCCGGCGCCGAGTGCAAGCAGCGATCCGATCGCGGTGCGTCGAAGCATCGTCGTCATCGTCATGGCGTCACGCGTTCGCCGTCGACAGCACCAGCCGTGCCGCGGTGCCCGGCCGACGCTGGATGTATTCCACCTGCGTCTGCAGCGCCGAGGCCATGGTCTGGATGATGCGGCTGCCCAGCCCCGTGCCGGCATGCGCGGCGTTCGCCGCCATCCCCACGCCGTCGTCCTCCACCGTCAGCTCGGCCTTGCCGTCGTCCAGGCGCTTGAGCCGCACGCGCACCTCGCCCGGCCGGTCGGCAGGGTAGGCGTACTTGAAGGCGTTGGTCACCAGTTCCTGCACCGCCACGCCCAGGCTCACGCTGGCGTCGGTGCGCAGCGACACCGGCTCCAGGTAGCACTTCAGGATGGCGGTGTGCCCGTCCTTCTTCATCGCCGTTTCCAGGTTGCTCAGCATCGCGCCGAGGTAGTCGTTCAGGGCCACGTTGGTCACGTCGCCCGAGGTGTACAGGCTCTTGTGGATGAGCGAGATGGCGTTGATGCGCGACTGCGTCTCGCGCAGGGCGTCCTGCGCCGCGGGGTCGGCGACGGACTTCATCTGCATGCGCACCAGCACCGCCACCAGCTGCAGGCTGTTGGCAACCCGGTGGTTCACCTCGGCCAGCAGCACCTCGGCGCGTTCGCGCGCCAGGGCCAGGTCGGCGGTGCGGGCCTTCACGCGTTCTTCCAGCGAGAGGTTGGTGGCCCGCACCTCGTCGCGCGCCTGCTTCAGCGCCTGGCCGTTGCGGTACACGGTGAACGCCACCACCCACACCACCAGCACGATGATCACCGCGGCGCTGGCCGAGATCCAGCGCAGCATCGACGCGTTGCGCTGCTGCTCGGCGATGTTCAGCGCGATGGCCTCGTCGGCGATCAGGATCGCGCCGTAGAGAAAGACGTTGATCTCGTCCATCAGCGTCTTGCCGCGGTTGCGCTGCACCAGCGCCATGGCGTCGGCCTGGCGGCCGGCGGTCATCAGCGCGATGCTGTCGTCCATCTCGGCGATCTTCTCGGCCATGGCTTCCGCCAGCCGCGGCAGCATCGCCCGGTTGGGCGCGTCGGCCGGCAGCTGCCGGGCCAGCTCGGCCAGCTCCTGCCGCGCCCGCGTCTTGGCCGTGTCGTAGGGCGCCAGGTAGATCGGGTTGCCGGTCAGCACGAAGCCGCGCTGGCTGGACTCGGCCGTGCGCACGTGGTCGCGCAGGTCCACCGCGATCACGCGGATGGTGCGCTGCTGCGCCCATTGACCGAACAGGCTGTCGCCGCGCTCCACCAGCCAGATCGTGGTGCCGACCATCACGATCAGCGCCAGGAAGCCGATGGTCAGGCCCGCGCCGACGCCGATCGCCAGGCGGCTTCGTCCGAACATCGAGGTGCCCATCAGCGGCCTGGAAATCCGTCACTCACTGGAACACACCTCGCGTGATGCCCGGCTGCTCAGGGGGCGGCCCGCTCCGGAATGGGGGCGGGCCGGGCGCACGCCGGGTGCCTGCGCAGGATCGCACCGGCCCGCACTGATCGGGCCGATGGCGGCATGTTAGTGGCTGCGGCGCAGCGCGTCCGGGCCGGCAGGCCGCGGCGCCGCAAGGGCTCAGGGCTTGAACGTCACCCGCAGCGCCAGCAGCACGCTGCGCGGCGCGCCCGGCTCCAGCACGCGGCCGTTGCCTTCGTTGACGATGACGCTGCCCGCGTAGGCCTTGTCGAACACGTTGTCCACGCGCAGCAGCGCCTGCAGCTGCACGCCGCCGGCGGCGGGCCAATCGCGCAGCCAGCGCAGGCCGACGACGCCGTGGCCCGGCGCCCAGGCGCTGTTGCGGTCGTCGGCGATCAGCCGGTCGGCGGCGCGCAGCTCCAGGCCGACGCGGCCCAGCCACGCGCTGCGCCACTCGGCGTCCACGAAGGCCTGCGCGCGCTGCGTGCCGGCGATGCGGCCGCCGGCTTCCACCGGCACGTTGGGCGTGCTGCACGGCGCCGCGGCGCAGACGAGGAAGCCATCACGGTAGCGTGCGTCGAGCCACGTCGCGGCGGCGGCGAACGACCACGCGGGCGCCGGGCGCCACGTGGCCTGCAGCTCGGCGCCGCGGCGCTGGGTGCGGCCGACGTTGCGGAACGACTGGCGGCCGCCGCTGTTGCTGGCCACGGCGATCTCGTCTTCGGTGCGGGCGTCGAACAGCGTCGCGTCGACGGCCAGCGTGGCGGCGCGCCAGCGCAGGCCGGCTTCGACCTGGCGGCTGGCCTGGCCCTCGAGCGTGGTGTTGAAGCCGCCGCTGCCGTCGGGCCGGTAGGCCAGCTCGCCGAGCGTGGGCGATTCGAAGCCGCGGCCCAGGCTGGCGTGCAGCGTGAGGCCGCCCTCTCTGCTGCTTTCGGCGGCGCGCGCCGCCGCGTTCAGCGGCCAGCGCACGCCCAGCACCGGCATGGTGGCGCTGAAGTCGCGCCGGCCCGAGTCGTCGCCGTTGGAGAGGAACCGGTCGTGCGCGGCCAGGCGCACGCGGGTGTGGCGCACGCCGGCGCTGAGGAGGCCGCCGCCGGCGCCCAGCGGCCACTCGGCCTGGGCGTAGGCGTCGCGGCTGCGCGCCGTCTGCGTCTCGTCGCGGCGCAGGTTGCCGGTCACGCCCAGCGTGCTGCCAACGAAGTTCTCGTAGCCGCGGCGCGCGTCGCGCTGGTCGTCGAGCGCCACGCCGGCGACGAAGCGCGCGGCACCGACGTCCCAGCGCAGGCGCGCGTCGAGGCCGGCGAAGTCGCGGTCGAAGTCGATCACGCCGCCGCCGTGGCGGGGCGCCGCCTGCGTGGTGGCGGGAATGGCCAGCCACTGGGTGACGCTGCGCCGCCCGCCCCAGGCGGCCAGCTGCACGTCGCGCAGGCTGCTGGCGTCGCCACCGGCGCCGAAGCGGTGGCGCCAGTGCGCGCCGAGCTGGCCGTGCGAGGTGTCCTTGCGGGTGTCGAACTGCAGCGCCTGCGGCGTGGTCTGGCGTGGGTCGGCGGCGAACTGCGCCGGGGTCAGGCCCAGCGGGTCCTGCGCCGGCTGCTCGAGGTGGCTGGCGCGCAGCGTGATGCGGTCGGCCTCGTCGGCCGAGGCCCAGCCGGCGCGCAGCGTGGCCAGCTCGCGCCGCGCGCGGCTCTGCGGCCTGAAGCCGTCGCTCCTCAGGGCCTGCACGCCGATCCGTGCGAAGGCGCGCTCGCCGAAGCGGCCCTGCGCTGCGGCGCGCGCCTGGCGCAGGCCGAAACTGCCGACGTCGAGCGCGCCTTCCAGCGCCTCGTCGCGCACCGGCTCGGTGTAGAGCGCGATGACGCCGCCCGAGCCGTTGCCGTACAGCACCGAGAACGGGCCGCGCAGCACCTCCACGCGGTCGGCGCCGGCGATGTCGAAGTGCGACACCTGGCCCTGGCCGTCGGGGCCGCTGGCGGGGATGCCGTCGGCATACAGCCGGATGCCGCGCACGCCGAAGCCGGCCCGCGCGCCGAAGCCGCGCGAGCTGATCTGCAGGTCCTGGGCGAAGTTGTGCCGGTTGGTCACCACCAGCCCGGGCACGCGCGCCATCGCCTCCGACAGGTTGACCATCGGCCCGGCGGCGTCGAGCACCTCGCGCTCGACCACCGAGGCGGCGAACGGCGCCGCATCCAGCGCGCGGCCTTCGACGGCGCCGGTGATGACGATGCGTTGCGGCGACGCCGTCTGCGCCTGCGCCGCACCCAGCGCCATCGCGGCGATGGCCGCGACGGCGTGCAGGGTGGCAGCGGCGAACGGCGGCATGGCGCCGCCGCAGGGCAGCCGGCGCGCCCGGGCACGCGGGTCCGTCACTTCAGCTGCATGATCCAGCGCGCCAGCGTCTTGGCCTCGGCTTCGGTCACCTGCGGCTGGGCCGGCATCGGCACCTGGCCCCACACGCCGACCGAGCCGTCGCGGATCTTCACCACCAGCTTGTCGGCCGCGGCCTGGTCGTCGGCGTATTTGGCGCCGATGGCCTTGAACGACGGGCCGAGGTGGTTGCGGTCGACGCGGTGGCAGGCGAAGCAGTTCTTGGTCTTGTACAGCTCGTCGTCGGCCACCGCGGCACCGATCGGCAGCACGACCACGAGCGCGGCGAGCAGCTGGCGGTGCTGCATCGTGACCCCGGCTCAGCGCGGCGTCAGGCGCGCGATGGCACCTTCGTCCGTGGCCACGTAGAGGTTGCCGTCCGGCCCCTGCACCAGCGAGCGGAAGCGCGCCGCCGGCATGGGCAGGTTGACCGTGGTGCGCGTGGCCGACAGGCCGTCGGGCGCGATGTCGAGCACGTCGAGCCGGTTGCCCACCGGCGTGCCGTGGATGCCGATGCCGGCGAAGCCGATGATCATCTTGCCGTCCCAGCCCTTCCACTGCGGGCCGCTGAGGAACGTGCCGCTGAACAGGCCCTGCGACAGGCCGTCGTTGGTCCACGCCGGCTTCATCGCGTCCGGATAGGTCTTGAGGTCGGTCATGGGCATGAACGCCGAGCGCACCTTCGGGTCCACCGCGTTCATCTGGTTGGGGCTGTAGCCGCAGTAGTTGTCCGGGCAGGCGCCGCGGCCGCCGACGTTGGGCCGCGGATCCCAGCCGGCGTTGCCGCCGGGGCGCAGCGCGGTCACCTCGTCGGTGTGCCACGGGCCGTTCTCGGCCGTGTAGGGCTGGTTGGTGCCGGGGCGGAACGCCAGGCCCTGCGGGTTGCGATGGCCGTAGGTGTAGACGCGTGGGTCGAAGCCGGAAGGCGCGCCGTTGCCGGGCGCGGCGCGGCCGTCGCGGTCGATGCGCAGCACCTTGCCGCCCATGAGGCGCGGGCTCTGCGGCACCTCGCCGTTGTGCGTGTCGCCGGTGGTGACGTAGAGGAAGCCGTCGGCCGGGCCGAAGCGGATGCGGCCGCCGTTGTGCGCGCCGGGACCGCCGAAGGGGTGGTCGCTGGCGCGCGGCTTGTACGGGATGTCGGTGATGATGTCGACGCGGTCGGAGACCGTGCCGAAGCGGTCGTCCACCTTGAGCCGCAGCACGCGGTTGCTGCCGGGCGCCGTGAGGCTCGACGCGGAGTACACGTAGATGGTGCGGTTGCTGGCGAACTGCGGGTCGACCGCGACGCCGCTCATGCCGGCCTGGCCTTCGCAGAACAGGTCGTTGGCGTTGGACGCGTAGCCCCTGGCGTCCTTCATGCCCAGCAGCTTGGTCACCGTGCCGTCGGGCCGCCGCACCGAGAGGCCGTGGCACTTCTCGGTGAAGAACATGGTGCCGTCGGGCAGGAAGGCCATGTCCCAGGGCAGCTCGAGCTTGTTGAGGACGGGGGTGTAGGTCAGCGTCGGCGCCGCGCCGCCCATGCCGGCCGAGCTGCCGGCCGAACTGCTGGCCATGGCGCCGCCCGATGAGCTGGTCGACGTGTTCATGGTGCCGCAGGCGGACAGCAGCACCGGCAGCGTGACGAGGAAGAGTCGCTTCATGGAGGGTCTCCTTCGATCGTTGATGTTCTCGGCCGCGCAGGGGTCCAAGGCCTGCGCGGCGGCCATCCTAGGAAGCACGTTCGCGCGCGGTCAATGCGCATGACGATTGGAAACAGCACCCGCAAAAACGCGCGACAGCTTGTCGAAAAGCGCGCGCCCGGCGCGCCGCGCGGGCCGCGTTTACCCTGTCCCTACTTCGGCCGGATGGCGTCGGCCGTGCCCTGGATGAAGGCCTTGAGCTTCTCGACGTCGGCCGGCTGCAGCTTGCCGGTGAAGTCGGGCATGCCGTTCTTCACCGCGCCGAACATGAACTTGTCGAGGTTGCCGATGACGCCGGCCGACGAGTAGCCCAGGTTGGGGATGTTGCCGCCGCGGTCCACGCCCGGCACGCCGTGGCAGAAGACGCAGTGGCTCACGTACAGCGCGGTGCCGGCCTGCACGTGCTGCGGGTCGTAGGGCACGCCCTGCACCAGCTGGCCCAGGCGGTACTCGACGAACTCCGGCGCCTTGGCCGTGCCGCCGATGGCGAAGGTGTAGACCGTGCCCGGGCCCTTGCGCTCGGTGGCGCGCTGCGCCAGGCCGTACACGCCGCCCCAGCCCACGGCGATCGACACGTACTGCTTGCCGTCCACCTCGTAGGTGACGGGCGCGGCGATGACGCCGGTGCCGGTGGGCACCTCCCACAGCTTCTTGCCGTCGCGCGCGTCGTAGGCCACGAAGCGCCCGTCGGCCGTGCCCTGGAAGACGAGGTTGCCGGCGGTGGTGAGTGTGCCGCCGTTCCACGGGCTCACGTGCTCGACGCGCCAGCGCTCCTTCTGCGCCACCGGGTCCCACGCCACCAGGCGGCCGAACGGCGCGCTCTTGGGCGGCTCGAGGTTGGCGTACATCGCCACGTTCCAGCCCATGCCGCTGTGCGGCTCGCCGGGGCGGTCGGCGTTGAACTTCCAGTCCTTGTTGTCGGCCAGGTTCAGCGGCACGTGCTGCACCGGCATGTAGACCAGGCCCGTGGCCGGGTTGTACGACATCGAGTGCCAGTTGCGCGCGCCGAAGGGGCTGGGAATGATCTCGCGCGGCCGGTCCACCACGCGCGCGATCGGCGTCTCGATGGGGCGGCCGTCCTTGCCGTAGCCGGTGGCCCAGTTCACGTCGACGAAGTTCTGCGCGCTGATGAAGCGGCCGTTGGTGCGGTCGACGATGAAGAAGAAGCCGTTCTTCGGCGCGTGCAGGATCACCTTGCGCGGCCGGCCGTCGAGCGTGATGTCGGCCAGGATCATCGGCTGGGTGGAGGTGAAGTCCCAGTTGTCGCCGGGCGTCTGCTGGTAGTGCCAGACGTACTTCCCGGTGTCGGGGTTCAGCGCCACGATGCTGGCGAGGTACAGGTTGTCGCCGCCGGCGGGGCTGCGCTTGGCGCGCGCCCAGGGGCTGCCGTTGCCGGTGCCCACGTACATCAGGTTCAGCTCGGGGTCGAAGGTCATCGAGTCCCAAGCCGTGCCGCCGCCGCCGGCCTCCCACCAGCGGCCGGCCGGGTCCCAGGTCTTGGCGGCGCGCGCCATGCTCTCGTCCTCGAACGGCTTGCTCGGGTCGCCGGGCACGGTGAACCAGCGCCAGGCCTGCTGGCCGGTCTTCGCGTCGTAGGCGGTGATGTAGCCGCGCACGCCGTATTCGGCGCCGCCGTTGCCGATGATCACCTTGCCCTTGAAGACGCGTGGCGCGCCGGTGATGGTGTAGGCGAACCTGCGGTCGACGATGGTGTCGCGCTCCCACACCTTGGCACCCGTGGCGGCGTCCAGCGCGAACAGCCGGCCGTCGTAGGCGGCGACGAACACCCGCCCCTGCCACAGTGCCACGCCCCGGTTGACGACGTCGCAGCAGCCGCGCCAGCCGCCGTTGCGGTCCACCTGCGGATCGAAGGTCCACAGGCGCTTGCCGGTGCGCACGTCCACCGCGTGCACGATCGACCACGAGGCGGTGACGACCATGATGCCGTCCACCACCAGCGGCGTGGCCTCCACGCCGCGCGTGCTTTCCAGGTCGTAGCTCCACACCAGGCCGAGCTGGCCGACGTTGCCGGCGTGGATCTGCGCCAGCCTGGAATGCCGCGTCTCGGCGTAGTCCAGGCCGTGGCTGGGCCAGTCGCGCGTGTGGCGGGCGTTGGCCCGGATGGCCGCGCCGTCGATGCGCGACGTGACGGCCGAGATGTGCGGCACGCTGCCCTTGGCGACGGGCGTGGCGGGCTGGGCGTGCGCGAGGCCGGGCGCGGCGGCGGTGGCGACGAACGCAACGAGCGCGACCACCAGGGCCGACGTGGCCGAGCGGAGCGAAGCGAAGCGCGATGGCGGGCACCAGGCCGGCCAGCGCCGGGGCGACGTCTGCTGCATGTGCGGGTCTCCTGCCGGCCCCTGCGTGTTCGAATCGGGAAGGGGCCGGGCGCGGCCCAGGGCAGCGCGGAGGCCTCGCGTGCCATGGGCACGAGCATGCGTCGCCGGCCGGGGGCGTGTCCAACGCCGTACTTTCCCGGGTGACCGGTTGTTCCGTTGCGGAACAGACTGCGCGCCCATGGCCGCTGCCTTGCCCCTGCAGCCCTTCTTCACGTCGCCGGCGCAACGCGTGGCGCTGGCGCGCGAGCGCTTCTTCCAGACCGGCGAGCGCCCCACGGGGCTGGTGAGCGAGGCCGTGATCCACAGCTGGTCGCGCTGCCTGGCGCAGCGGCGCAGCCCGCGCTGGCAGGTCGCGTTCGAACCGGTGACCAAGAGCCGCCTCGCCGCCGCGCTCGAGCGCAGCCACGCCCTGTTGCAGGCCGCCGCCGCGCCGGTGGCCGAGCTGGAGCAGGCCATGGCCGGCACCAGCACGCGCGTGCTGCTGACCGACGCCGGCGGCGTGGTGGTGCACGTCACCCCGGGCAGCGGCGCGGGCGGGCCCGAGCCGGTGCTGACGGCCGCGGCGCGGCTGGGCGTGAACCTCTCGGAAAGCCACGTCGGCACCAACGCGCCGGCGGTGGTGGCGCGCACCGGCGCGCCGGCCACCGTGCTGGGCGCCGAGCACTTTTACGAGGCGGTGCACCCGCTGTACTGCGCCGCCGCGCCCATCCGCAACGGGCGCGGCCGGCTGGCCGGCGTGCTGGATCTGACGCTCGAGGCGCGGCCCTTCAGCTTCGACGCCGCGGCGCTGGTGGGCGTGTACGCCACGATGATCGAGAACCGCCTGCTGCAGGCCACCGCCGGCGCCACGCTGACGCTGCGCTTCCAGGTGTGCAGCAGCATGCTGGGCTCGCCGCTGGAGGCGCTGGCCGGCGTCGACGGCGACGGCCGCCTGGCCTGGCACAACGGCACGGCCCAGCAGCTGCTGGGCTTCAGGCGCGACGAGGCCGCCGCGCCGCTGGCCGCCGAGCCGCTGTTCGGCGCGACGACGGCGCAGCTGCTGGCCCACGCCGGGCGCGCCGCGCCCACGCCGCTGCGCCTGCCCAGCGGGCTGACGGTGTGGCTCAGCGCCCAGGCGCCGGGCGCGCCGGCGCGGGTTCTCGCATCCACCGGCGCTGGCGACGCCGGCGACGCCGCCGATCCGCCGCCCGGCGCGGCCAGCCACGACGCCCCAGCCGCGCCCGGGGCAGCGCCGGCCGAAGGCGCCGCATCGCTCGACCAGGCCACCGCCGGGGTCATCGCACGGACGCTGGCCGAGTGCGGCGGCAACGTCTCGGAGGCGGCCCGCCGGCTGAAGGTGTCGCGCGGGCTGATCTACCGCCACCTGCGGCCGGGCGTGCGCTGAGGCCGCCCCGCGGCGGCGCCCGCCGGCGCGCCGCGCCATGCCCGCGTTTGCCCTGATGCAGCGCCGTTGCCGTTGCCGATACTGCCCCGTGGAAACGGTTCTTCAGGCACACCTTCAAAAGGAGACGACGGCATGGCCCTGCTGACCCTCAACGTCAACGGCCGCAGCGTGACGCGCGAGGTCGCGCCCCACCGGCTGCTGGTGGAGTTCATCCGCGAAGACCTGCGCCTCACCGGCACGCACACCGGCTGCGACACCGGCCAGTGCGGCGCCTGCACGGTGCACGTGAACGGCCGCGCGGTGAAGGCCTGCTCGATGCTGGCGATGAGCGCCGCCGGCTGCGAGCTGACCACCATCGAAGGCGTGGCCGCAGCCGACGGCAGCCTGCATCCGATGCAGAAGGCCTTCAACGAATGCCACGGCCTGCAATGCGGCTTCTGCACCCCGGGCATGGTGATGAGCGCCATCGACCTGGTGCAGCACCACGGCTGCAGCAGCGACGCGCAGGTGCGCGAAGGGCTGGAGGGCAACTTCTGCCGCTGCACCGGCTACCAGAACATCGTCCGTGCCGTGCAGCAGGGCGCTGCCGGCATGAAGTGATCGCGCCACAGGAGCACGACGCACCATGAACGCACCCCAAGGTTTCATCGGCCAGAGCGTGGCGCGGCGCGAAGACGCGCGCTTCCTCACCGGCCGCGGCCAGTACACCGACGACATCACGCTGCCCGGCCAGACGTACGGCGCCTTCCTGCGCAGCCCGCACGCGCACGCGCGCATCACCGCCATCCACACCGCCGCGGCCGCGGCCGCGCCCGGGGTGCTGGGCGTGTTCACCGGCGAGCACTTCAAGGAGGTGGGCGGGCTGCCCTGCGGCTGGCTCATCAACAACGTCGACGGCAGCCCGATGAAGGAGCCCAAGCACCCGGTGCTGGTGGGCCACGTCGGCGGCAAGGTGCGCTACGTGGGCGACCGCGTGGCCCTGGTGGTGGCCGAGACGCTGGAGCAGGCGCGCGCCGCGGTGGCGATGATCGAGGTGGCCTACGAGGAGCTGCCGGCCGTCGTCGACATCGGCAAGGTCACGAGCGCCGGCGCCGCGGTGCACGACGAGGCGCCCGACAACCACTGCTACCGCTGGCAGATCGGCGACGCCGCCGGCGTCGACGACGCGTTCAAGGGCGCGGCCCACGTCACCCGGCTGCAGCTGCGCAACAACCGGCTGGCGCCCAACGCCATCGAGCCGCGCGCGGCCAACGCGGTGTACGACGCCGCGGCCGACAGCTACACGCTCTACGTCGCCAACCAGAACCCGCACGTCGAGCGGCTGCTGATGTGCGCCTTCGTGCTGGGCATCCCCGAGCACAAGATGCGCGTGGTGGCGCCCGACGTGGGCGGCGGCTTCGGCTCGAAGATCTTCCTGTACGGCGAGGAAACGGCGCTCGTCTGGGCCAGCAAGCAGGTCAAGCGGCCCATCAAGTGGACGGCCGAGCGCTCGGAAGCCTTCCTCTCCGACGCCCACGGCCGCGACCACCTCACCACCGCCGAGCTCGCGCTCGACGCCAACGGCAAGTTCCTCGCGCTGCGCGTGAACACCACGGCCAACCTGGGCGCCTACCTCAGCACCTTCGCCAGCGCCGTGCCGACGATCCTGTACGCCACGCTGCTGGCCGGCCAGTACGCCACGCCGAAGATCGTGTGCAACGTCAACGCCGTGTTCACCAACACCGCGCCGGTGGACGCCTACCGCGGCGCCGGCCGGCCTGAGGCCACCTACGTGGTCGAGCGCATGGTCGAGACCGCGGCGCGCGAGATGGGCATCGACCCGGGCGAGATCCGGCGCCGCAACTTCATCCGCAGCTTCCCCTACGCCACGCCCGTGGGCCTGACCTACGACACCGGCGACTACGAAGCCACGCTGCAGCACGCGGAATCGCTGGCCGAGGTGGGCGGCTTCGAGGCGCGCCGCGCCGCGTCGGAAGCGAAGGGGCTCAAGCGCGGCATCGGCTACAGCTGCTACATCGAGGCCTGCGGCATCGCGCCGTCGTCGGTGGCCGGCGCACTCGGCGCGCGCGCCGGCCTGTTCGAGGCCGGCGAGGTGCGCGTGCACCCCACCGGCAAGGTCACCGTCTTCACCGGCAGCCACAGCCACGGCCAGGGCCACGAGACCACGTTCGCGCAGGTGGTGGCCGACAAGCTGGGCATCCCCCTGGAAGACGTCGACATCCAGCACGGCGACACCGGCAAGATCCTCTTCGGCATGGGCACCTACGGCAGCCGCTCGCTCGCCGTGGGCGGCACGGCCATCGTCAAGGCGCTCGACAAGGTCATCGCCAAGGGCAAGAAGATCGCCGCGCACCTGATGGAGGCGGCCGACAGCGACGTCGTGTTCGAGAACGGCAGCTTCAAGGTGGCCGGCACCGACAAGGCGGTGCCCTTCGCCAACGTGTCGCTCACGGCCTACGTGCCGCACAACTTCCCGCACGACAAGCTCGAGCCCGGGCTCAACGAGAACGCCTTCTACGACCCGAGCAACTTCACGTATCCCGCGGGCAGCTACATCTGCGAGGTGGAGGTCGACCCGGCCACGGGCCAGGTGCGCATCGACCGCTTCGTCGCCTGCGACGACTTCGGCAACGTCATCAACCCGATGATCGTCGAAGGCCAGGTGCACGGCGGCCTGGCGCAGGGGCTGGGCCAGGCGCTGCGCGAGGACTGCGTGTACGACACGGGCAGCGGCCAGCTGCTCACCGGCAGCTACATGGACTACGCCATGCCGCGCGCCGACGACTTCCCGCCCTTCACCGTGGCGCTCGCCAAGGGCACGCCGTGCACGCACAACCCGCTGGGCGTGAAGGGCTGCGGCGAGGCCGGCGCCATCGGCTCGCCGCCGGCGCTGATCAACGCCATCTGCCACGCGCTGGGCGTCAAGGACGTGAGCATGCCGGCCACCCCGCACAACGTGTGGAAGGCGATCAACGGCCGCAACGCCAACGCGCAATGACAGCGTCGCACCGCTGAAGGACGGACCAACACCATGCAAGCATTCGCCTACCGCAACCCCAGCAGCCTGGCCGACGCCGCGAACGCCGCCGCCGAGGCCGACGCCAAGATCATCGCCGGCGGCCAGACCCTGCTGCAGAGCATGAAGCTCGGGCTGATCGCGCCTTCGGCGCTGGTCGACATCGGCGCCATCGCCGACCTGAAGGGCATCCGCGTCGACGGCGGCACGGTCACCATCGGCGCCGGCACCACGCACGCCGACGTGGCGGCCTCGGCCGACGTGCAGCGCGCCATCCCGGCGCTGGCCGACCTGGCCGGCCACATCGGCGACCGCCAGGTGCGCAACCGCGGCACGCTCGGCGGCAGCCTGGCCAACAACGACCCCGCCGCCTGCTACCCCGCCGGCGCGCTGGGGTTGGGCGCCACCATCGTCACCAACCAGCGCGAGATCGCCGCCGATGACTTCTTCGTCGGCGTCTACACCACGGCGCTCAACGAGGGCGAGATCATCACGTCGGTGCGCTTCCCCATCCCGCAGCGCGCCGGCTGGCAGAAGTTCAAGCAGCCGGCCAGCCGCTTCAGCCTGGTGGGCGTGTTCGTGAGCCAGGGGCCCATGGGCGTGCGCGTGGCCGTCACCGGCGCGGGCGCGAACGGCGTGTTCCGCGCCACCGAGCTCGAGCAACGGCTGTCGCAGAACTTCAGCGCCCAGGCGCTGCAGGGCGCGACGGTGGATGCGTCGATGCTCGTCAGCGACCTGCACGGCTCGGCCGAGTACCGCGCCGCGCTGATCCCGGTGCTGGCGGCGCGCGCGATCGGCTAGGCGCTCGCGCGGCTGGCCGCGCTGGCCGCACTCCCGCCCGCGGGCCCGTCCGCTCCTTCAGCCGCGGCCAGCGTCACGAAGGCCTCGGCCGCGGGCGAGAGCGCACCGCGGTCCAGCATCGCCAGCGCCACGTGGCGGGGCACCGCCGGTGCCAGCGGCCGGTACACCACGCCCGGCCATCGGTCGGGCAAGGCCAGGCGCACCGACAGCGACAGGCCGAGCCCCTGCTCCACCAGCCCCAGCACCGACAGCACCTGGGGCATGCGGAACAGCTCGCGCGGCTCGGCGCCGGCCTGCAGCAGGATGGCGTCGATGTCGCCGCCGCAACCTGCCGACGTGGCGATGAACGGCTGGCCATGCAGGGCGCGCGGCGCGACGGCGCGCTGGCGTGCCAGCGGGTGGCGCTCGGGCAGCACGGCGACGTACTCGTCGCTGGCGATGGGCACGGTGTCGAAGCGCGGCGCCGGCAGCGTCACGAAGCCCAGCTCGACCCGCCGATCCACGAGCCACTGCGCCACCACGTCGTCGGCGCCTTCTTCGACCCGCACCTCCACGCCCGCGTAGCGCAGGGCGAAGGCACGCAGCAGCCGCGGCAGCAGGCGCAGCGACGAGCTGGGGCCGAAGGAGGCGATGCGCAGCAGGCCCGACTTGAGGCCGCGCTCGGCCTGCACCTCCTGGCGCAGCGCCTCGGCCGCCGCCAGCACGGTGCGGCCGTGCGGCAGCAGCCGGCGCGCCGCGGCCGTCAGCGCCGGCGGCGACTGGCGCCGGTCGAAGAGCGTCGCGCCCAGCGCGGCTTCCAGCGCCTTGATGGTGTGGCTCACCGCCGACTGGCTGATGCGCAGCCGGGCGCCCGCGGCCGAGAAGCCGCCGGCCTCGGCGAGCGAGACGAAGAGGGCCAGCTGGGCCATCGTGGGCTGCGGCGTGCGCGACATGGGTCTGTTCCCAGGCATGAACGATCCTTCATTTTGGCTTCAGCCGCCATGAGCCCAGGATGCGCGGCCATGAACACCACCCGACGCGAACTGCTCATCGCCGCCGCCGGCACCACGCTGGCGGCCGGCTGCTCGGTCGGCCGCCTGCCGGCCGAAGACCCGCTGGACCGCCTGCACGCGGCCTGCCTGCGCGAGTCGCCCCACAACGCCACCGCCTACGGGCTGGACGTGGGCGCGCATGCCGCGCTGCGCAGCCGCTGGCCCCGGCGCAGCCGCGACGAAGCCGGCCGCCTGGCCGACGGCTATGCCGCGGCGCTGGCGTCGCTGAAGGCGGCCGCGGTGCCGGCCGGCGACGCCGAGCGCCGGGCCACGCTCGACGCCGCGGCGTATTCGCTGGAACGCGCCGTCGAAGGCTCGCGCTTCGCCTACGGCGACCAGACGCTGATGGCCACCATCGACCAGGAGAACACGCCCTACCCCGTCAACCAGATGATCGGCCTGGCGATGAGCGGCCCTTCGCTGCTGGCCACGCAGCAGCCCCTGGCCGACGATCACGACCGGCAGGCCTTCGTCGCCCGCCTGGCCGCCCTGGCGCCGGCCATCGACGCCGAGACACGCTGGTTCCGCGACGACGGCGCGCGCGGCGTGCGGCCGCCGCGGTTCATCCTGGCGACGATGCTGGCTCAGCTGCAGGGTGTGCTGTCGATCGCGCCCAGTGCCGCGCGCCCCGCCGCCGCGCTGCCGACCGATGCGGTGGTGGCGCTGCTGGCACGCGAGGTGTACCCGGCCATCGCGCGCCAGCGCGACGCCGTGGCCGAGGCGCTGCCGCTGGCGCGCGACGACGCCGGCGTGCGCGGCCTGCCCGATGGCGAGGCCTACTACGCCTGGGCGCTGGGCGTGGCGACGTCCACGTCGCACACACCGCGCGAGGTGCATGCGCTGGGGCACGAGCGCCTGCGCGAGCTGAATGCCGCTGCTGATGCGCTGCTGCGCCGGCAGGGCCTCACCGAAGGCGGCGTCGGTGCCCGGCTGGCGGCCCTGGCCGCCGACCCTGCGCACCGCTTCGCCGCCGACGACAGCGGGCGCGCGGCGGCCATCGCCCACTGCACCGCCTGGCTGGCGCGCTGCCGGGCTGCCATGCCGCGCTGGTCGCGCCTGGCGCTGCGCGCACCGGTCGAGGTGCAGCGCGTGCCGGTGGAACGCGAGGCCGGTGCCGCCGGGGCCTACATGGCGCCCGGCCCGCTCGATGGCTCGCGGCCCGCGGTGTTCTACCTCAACCTGCGCGACCCCGGCAGCTGGCCGCGCTGGGCGCTGCCCACGCTGGTGGCGCACGAGACCCTGCCCGGCCACGCCTGGCAGGAGGCCCACGAGGTGGAGCAGGCGCGCCGCCACCCGATCCGCGCGCTGCTGCGCTACAACGGCTATTCCGAAGGCTGGGCCCTGTACGCCGAGCGCCTGCTGGACGAGGCCGACTTCTACGCCGACGACCCGCTCGCACGGCTGGGCTACTTGCAGGCGCAGTTGCTGCGCGCGGCGCGCCTCGTCGTCGACACCGGCCTGCACGCGTTCGGCTGGAGCCGCGAGCAGGCGGTGCGCACGCTGGCCGAGGCCACCGGCCGCCCCCTGGCCGCGGTGCAGGGCGAGATCGACCGCTACTGCGTCAAGCCCGGCCAAGCCTGCGGCTACGAGATCGGGCAGATCGCCCTGCTGCGCCTGCGCGACCGCTGGCTGCAGCGGCCCGGTGCCGATGCGCGCGACTTCAACGACGCGGTGCTGCGTGCAGGCAACCTGCCGCTGTCGGTGCTGCAGCGCGCGTTGGACGCAGCCTGAGGCGCGCGGCACCGCTGCGCCGACGCGCCGCAGCGCCGCACCCTCATCCCGTGGGCAGCACCGAGGCGTCGTAGTTCGCGGCGTATTCGGCCGAAGGCGGAATGGGCTTGAGGACGTCGATGAGCACGCCGTTCGGATCCTGGGTGATGAAGTGGCGCTGGCCGAAGTCCTCGTCGCGCAGCGACAGCAGCATCGGCAGCCCGTCGGCCTGCGCCCGCGCGTGGGCGGCGTCGACGTCGTCGACCTCGAAGTTCAGCACCAGCCCGCTGGCGGGGTTGCCGCGCGCCGGCGCCGGCACGGTGGGGTGCGACGCCAGGCAGATGCCGAGGTTGACCTTGCGGTCGTCGGCCGACTGCAGGTGCACGTACCAGTCGTTCTCGTACAGCGCCTTCATGCCGAAGTGGCGGCGCCAGAAGGCGGCCGTGCCGGCGACGTCGTGGGTCAGCAGGACGGGGTAGTAGCTGGTGGTCTTCATCGCATGCTCCATGCGCTCAGTTGATCAGTTACCTACAGGCTGTATGTGGACGGCACATTAACATGCAGCCTGTATGTCGACAAGCCCCTCGCGTCCTTCCGGTTCTCCGACCGCCGCACCGCGGCGCAACGCCGAGCGCATCGCCACGACCCGTGCCGCGCTGCTCGACGCGGCGCACGCCCTCTTCGTCGAGCGCGGCTACGCGGCCACGTCCACGCCCGACATCTGCGCCGCCGCCGGGCTGACGCGCGGCGCGCTCTACCACCACTGGGCCGACAAGGCCGACCTGCTGCGCGCGGTGCTCGAGCGCGAGGCCGTCGCCGTGCGCGACGCGATCGACGCCGCCGCCAGCGACGCGGCGACGCCGGCGCAGGCACTGCTGCGCGGCGCCGACGCCTACCTCGACGCCATGGCCGAGCGCGGCCGCACGCGCCTGCTGCTGGTCGAAGGCCCGGCCGTGCTGGGGCCGGCCGAGGTGGAGGCCCTCGACGCACGCCACTTCGCGTCGTCGCTCGAAGAAGGCCTGCGCGCCGCCCTGCGCCGCGACCGCGTCTTCACCGCCGGCCTGGCGCGCCTGGTCTCCGCCGCCTTCGACCGCGCCGCACTCGACATCGCCAGCGGCACCGACCCGGCCACGGCGCGCAAGGCGATGCGCTGGCTGGTGGAGCGGCTGGTGGGTTAGCGCTCGTTCATGCGAGACTCTGCCGGTCAAAGTTCAGGCATGCGGTCGATCCCGGCTTGCCGGCACCGGCTGGCAACGGGCGCGGCAGCGCACCAGCGGCGATGACAGCCAAACGCCCACGCGCGGCCATGGGCTGACCGGGTTGCGGGACGGAACCCCGGCGACGATCTGGCTCCACCCGTCGTTCTCTTCACGCACGGCCATCCATGACGCCTCGACGAATTGCGAACTTCACGGCAGCCCTGGTGTGCTGCCTTGGCGCCGCATGGGCGACGGCCAACGATGCGCCCATCGCTCCGCGCGATGGCAAAGGCAAGGCCGTCCTGCCGGACTCCGGCCAGTACGAGGGCGAGTTTCGCGCCGGTCTCTTCCACGGGAGCGGCAGCATCCGTTGGCGCAACGGCGACGTCTACGTCGGCCAGTTCGCCAACGGGCTGTTCAACGGCAAGGGCCGATTCAGCCGCACCCGCTCGGGATACGCCTACGAGGGTGATTGGCTCGACGGACTCGAGCACGGCAAGGGAAGCCTCCGCTGGGCGAGCGGCAGCACGTACACCGGCGAGTTCAGGGAGGGCGAGCGCGACGGCCATGGCGTGCACACCGTCCCAGGGCTCTTCACCTACACGGGACAGTTCAGCCGCGGCCGCTACCACGGTCAGGGACGGACGGACTACGCAGACGGCTCCTTCCATGTGGGGGCGTACAGCGGCGGGCTGTTCGACGGGCACGGGAAGACCGTCCGGCCCGAGCGGAGCGTGCACGTCGGCTGGTACCGCGCAGGCGTTCGAGAAGGAGAAGGCCGCATCGACTGGGACAACGGAGACTGGTTCGTCGGCCAGTTCAAGGACGACAGCCCCAGTGGGAAGGGACGCTGCCGGGTCGGCGAACAAGTCGGTGAATGCGAATTCGCGAACGGCGAACTGACGCGGTTCGTCGCGGGTGAGGGCGAAGGCTGACGTCGGTCGACCGCATGGACGCACGGCGGTCCTTGGTGACCTTCCGGCCACCGAGGCCGGTGCGGACGAAGGCCGACCCTTCGCCGGTGGCCAGCCGGGCCGGCAAACCCACGCAGCGTTGTGAAGGTCCATCGGCCAGAATCCCCGCATGAGCGCCCCTGCCCTGCCCACGAGCATCGACGACACCGCCGCGCGCCTGCTGGCGCTGGACTACGTGGCCGACCGCGCGCTGGCCACCACGGTGTTTCTCGCGCTCAAGCTCGAGCGGCCGCTGTTCCTGGAAGGCGAGCCGGGCACCGGCAAGACCGAGATCGCGAAGACGCTGGCGGCGATGCTGGGACGGCCGCTGATCCGGCTGCAGTGCCACGAAGGGCTGGACCTGGCCAGCGCGGCCTACGAGTGGAACTACGCGCGCCAGATGCTGGAGATCCGGCTGGCCGAATCGGCCGGCGCATCGTCCGACGCGAGCGGCGCCTCGGCGGCTGGCGAGACGGCGGCGCGGTCGGCGCGGCGCGAGCAGCTGGCGGCGTCCCTGTTCTCCGACCGCTTCCTCATCCGGCGCGCGTTGCTGCAGGCCATCGACCCGGCGCAGCCCGTGCCGCCCGTGCTGCTGATCGACGAACTCGACCGCGCCGACGAACCCTTCGAGGCCTTCCTGCTCGAGGTGCTGTCGGACTTCCAGATCACCATTCCGGAGTACGGCACGGTGAAGGCGGCGCAGCCGCCGATCGTCGTGCTCACGAGCAACCGCACGCGCGAGATCCACGATGCGGTCAAGCGCCGCTGCCTCTACCACTGGGTGGGGTTTCCGGACGCGGCGCGCGAGAAGGCCATCCTCGAGCGCCGCGTGCCCGGCGCGCCGCGGCAGCTGGCGGCGCAGATCGTGGCCTTCGTGCAGGAGCTGCGCCGGATCGAGCTGTACAAGCTGCCCGGCATCGCCGAGACCATCGAATGGACGCGCGCGCTGATGGCGCTGGACGCGATGGTGCTCGACCCCGAGCTCATCAACCACACGCTCGGCGTGCTGCTGAAGTACCAGGACGACATCGCGCGCATGCAGGGCAGCGAGGCCGCGCGCCTGCTGGCCAAGGTGCAGGGCACGCTGGGCGAGGCCGGCGCGCCGGCGGGCTAGGTCGACGCCCGGTCCTGCGCTGCCGCGGTGCGCGCTGCGGGCCGTGGGTCTGCCACGCGCTCGGCTTTCGTCGCAACGCCGATGTCCGCCACGGCGCCGTCGCCGGCCTGCCAGCGCGCCAGCGCGCGGGCGAAGGTGCGCTCGGTGCCGGCGATCAGCGGCCGGTACAGCCGGCGCAGCAGCGGGCCGGGCAGCCAGCGCCCGCGCTCCTCGACCGCGACGCGGGCGCGCGGATGGTCCATGAAGCCGAGCCAGCCGCGCCGCAGTGGCGGCGTGCCGCGCCAGACCTCGATGCGGCACAGGTGCTTGACCGACTTGTAGCCGTAGTGCGCCGGCAGCACCAGGCGCAGCGGCGCGCCATGCGCGACCGGCAGCGGCGCACCGTCCAGCCGATCGGCCAGCAGCACGTCGCCGGCGAGCAGGTCGTCGAGCGGCAGGGTGGTGCGGTAGCCGTCCTGCCCGCGCAGCAGCACGACGCGCGGTCGACCGCGCGCCCCGGCGAGCAGTGGCGCGACGTGCCGTTCGTGGACGTCGGCGTAGCGCACGCCCGACCAGCGCAGCCCGCGCCGCGACCACGTCGTGACGCAGTGCAGGTCGGCCACCAGCTCGACGCGCGGCAATCCCTCGAACACGTCGTCGATGCGCTGCTCGGCCACCGCGTCGCCGCCCAGCACGACGGCGCGCGCGTCGGTCTTGGCGGGAAAGCGGTTGGCGTACGGCGTCAGGCCGAACCGCGGCAGGTCGGCACGTTCGCGCTGGCCCGGGGGCAGCGCGGTCATGGCGCCACCGCGGCCCAGGCCGCGTGTTCCAGCGCCTGGCGCACGCCGGGCGGCACCTGCGGCGGCTGCTGCGCCAGCCAGCGCTTGCTGAGCGACAGCGCCGGCGCGAACACCAGCGCCATCCAGACGTCGAAGCGCAGCGGCTTCATCTCGCCGGCCGCGCAGCGCCCGGCCACCCACTGCGCCAGCCAGTCGAGCCCGTCCTGGTTGGCCGCCTGCCAGTGCGTGCCGCCGTCGCGCGGCAGGTCGCTGCCGTGGCGCTTGAGCGCATCGAGCAGGCGCGCCTGGTCCGGATGCCTGAGCACCCACAGCACGTAGGCGCGCACCAGGCCCTTCACCGCCGCCTCGGCCGACTTCGCCTCGCGCGTGCGCAGCGGCTGCACCAGCGCGGCGTGGAAGTCGCGCAGCGTGCGGGCATACACCGCGTCGGCCAGCGCGGCCTTGTTCGGGAAGTGGTGGTAGGTGCTGCCGTTGCTGGCGCCGGCACGGCGGCGCACGGCGTCGATGGACACCGGGCCCACGCCGTGCGCGGCGAATTCCCGTGCGGCGGCGTCGAGCAGGCGCTCGCGGGTGCTGTCGTCGGCCATGGCTGGAGTGTCACTCTGGAGTGACGCTCCAGTCAAGCCGGGGGAGGTTGCACGCGTACGATCACCGCGCCGCCCCGCGCCCGCCATGCTGCCCGCACCCGCCACCCTGCCCGGCCACCTGGCCGAGAACGTCATGCACTTCGGCCGCGTGCTGCGCAGCGCCGGGCTGCCGCTGGGCACCGACCGCATCGCGCTGGCGCTGGCCGCGCTGCAGGTGGCCGGGCTGCACAGCCGGGCCGACTTCCGCGCGACGCTGGCGGCCTGCTTCGTGGACCGCGTCGAGCACGTCGAGCTGTTCGACCAGGCCTTCGACCTGTTCTGGCGCGACCCCGACATCGCCGGCCGCATGATGGCGTTGCTGCTGCCCAAGGTGCGCGCGCCGGAGCGCCCGGCGAGCGCGCCGCACGAGAACCGGCGCCTGGGCGACGCGCTGTTCCCGCACCAGCCCGACGCGCCGCCGCCGCCCAAGTCGGCCGACGAGCTGCAGGCCGACGCGCTGCTGACGTGGAACGACCGCGAGCAGCTGCGCAAGGCCGACTTCGACACCATGACGGCCGACGAATGGCGCGCCGCGCAGCAGCACATCCGTCGCCTGGCGCCGCTGTTCGAGCCGCTGCGCACGCGCCGCAGCACGCCGGCGGCGCATCCCGGCCAGGCCGATCCGCGCGCCACGCTGGCGGCCATGGCGCGGCACGGCGGCGAGCTGTGGCAGATGCGCTGGCGCCGGCCGCGCACCCGGCCCGCGCCGCTGGTGGTGCTGGCCGACATCTCGGGCAGCATGAGCCGCTACTCGCGCATGCTGCTGCACTTCGCGCACGCGCTCGGCCACGCCGAGCTGCGCGTCGAGAGCTTCGTCTTCGGCACGCGGCTCACGCGCATCACCCGCGCGCTGCGCCAGCGCGACCCCGACATCGCCATCGCCCGCGTGGTGCGCGACGTGCAGGACTGGTCGGGCGGCACGCGCATCACCGAGTGCCTGCACCAGTTCAACCAGCGCTGGGCGCGGCGCGTGCTGGGCGGCCGCGCGACGCTGCTGCTCATCTCCGACGGCCTGGAACACGGCACGCCCGACGACCCGCGCTGCGAGCGCCTGCGCTTCGAGATGGAGCGGCTGCACAAGAGCTGCCGCCGCCTGGTGTGGCTCAACCCGCTGCTGCGCTTCTCGGCCTTCGAGCCGCGTGCCGCCGGCATCCGCGCCATGCTGCCGCACGTCGACCGCTTCTGCGCCGCGCACAACCTGCAGAGCCTGGAGGAACTGGTGGCGGTGCTGGCGGCCACGCCGGGCCGGGCGGGCGGGCCGGGCAGCCGCGCCACGAGCGGGGCGCGGGTGCCGCAGCCCCGACCCGTGCCTCAGCCCTGACGCGCCAGCAGCTCGGCCAGCAGCGCCGGGTCCACCGGCTTGAGCAGGTGGTGGTCGAAGCCGGCGGCGGCCACGCGGCGGCGGTCGGCCTCCTGGCCCCAGCCGGTGAGCGCGATCAAGCGCAGGCCCGCGCCGCCCGGGGCCTGGCGCAGGCGCCGCGCGAGCTCGCAGCCGTCCATGCCCGGCAGTCCGATGTCGAGCACCGCGGCGTCGAAGCGGTCGTGCAGCTGCAGTGCGCTTTCGCCGTCGTAGGCGGTGCGCACCTCGGCGCCGTGCACGTGCAGCAGCTCGGCCAGCGAATCGGCCGCGTCGCGGTTGTCGTCGACGATGAGCACGCGGCGTGGCACCCGGCGCGGCGGCGGCGCGCTGGCCGCGGTGGGCTGGCGTGCCGGCGCCAGGCTGCGCACGGGCTCGGACGACGCGCCGCGTTCGGCCCCGCCGGCCACGGCCCGATCGGCCACCGTGCCGGCCTTCATGCGCCGGTCGTCGGGCTGCGGTGCGGCAGCGCCCTCGCCCGCCGCCTGCGCCGCGCCGTGCAGCGGCAGGCGCACGGTGAAGGTCGACCCGCGCCCGAGGCCCGCGCTCGTGGCGTCCACCGTGCCGCCGTGCAGCTCGACCAGGCTGCGCACCAGCGTCAGGCCGATGCCCAGGCCGCCCTGGGCCTGGCGCGCCGCGCCGCCGGCCTGCACGAACATGTCGAAGGCCGAGGCCAGCATCCCGGGCTCGAGGCCGGCACCGTTGTCGCTGACGCTCACCACGGCATGGCCGTCGTCGCGCCGCGCGGTCAGCACGATCTCGCCGCCGGCCGGTGTGTACTTGGCGGCGTTGTTGAGCAGGTTGGCGAACACCTGCGTGAGGCGCACGCGGTCGCCGTCCACGGCGAGCGGCGCGTCGTCGATGACCAGCTTCAGCCGGTGGCGCGCCGCGTCCAGCAGCGGCCGGCTCACCTCCACCGCGTCGGCCAGCGCCTGCTGCAGGCGCATCGGCGCGCGCTCGAGCACGACCTTGCCGCGGGTGATGCGCGACACCTCCATCAGGTCGTCGATCAGCCGCACCATGTGCTGCACGTGGCGCTGCATCAGCGCGTAGTGGCGCTGCGGGTCGCCCGAACGCGCCGGCCCGTTGATCAGCAGCGCCAGCGTCGAGCTGATCGGCGCCAGCGGGTTGCGCAGCTCGTGCGCCAGCGTCGCCAGGAACTCGGTCTTGCGCCGGTCGGCGAGCTGCAGCCCGTCGAGCAGCGCGCGCACCTCGTACTGGCGGCGCCGGGCGCGCAGCGCGCTCCTGGCCAGGCTCACCAGCGCGGCCACGCGCATCGGCCGCTCGATGATGGTGACGTTGGGCAGCTCGGCGAGCACGCGGCCCACCGCGGGCGAATCGGCGCCCGAGCGTGCCAGCACCAGCAGCGGCACGTCCGACCACGCCGGCTGCGCGGCCAGCGCCGTCTTCAGCAGCGCCATGTCGGCCGGCCACAGCACCTCTTCGGCCAGCATCAGCACGCCCGCGCCACGCGCCAGCTCGTCCACCAGCACGGCCATCGAGACGCAGGCCTGCACCCCGATGCCGGCACGGCCCAGCACGTCGTGCGCCAGCGCGGCATCGCGGCCGGTGGCCGTGCGGAGGAGAAAGCGCTCGTCGAGGGGGCCCGCCGGCGCGGCCGGCTCAGCGACCACCACCGCCGTCCGCCCGCCGCTCCTCCTTGCTGCCCGCCGGGGTGGGGATGCCGCTCAGGATGCCGCGGAAATGTCGCAGCGGCTCGCCGATGCGGATGCCATGCCCGGTGAGGGCAAAGGCGCGGATGGTGCGCTCGTGTGCGCTGCCGCGCTTCTTCACGACCGAGATCGCCTGGCAGACCTCGCCGGCGTGCTCGTAGTAACGCAGCATGAGCACGGCATCGGCCAGGTAGCTGGCGTCCACCGGCATGCGCATCTGGGTGCCGATGAGGCCGTGCTGGGCGCCCACCAGCACCGTCGCCACGCCCGACTGGCCCAGGAACGTCAGCAGCTCGTGCAGCTGGACGATGAGGAAGCGCTCGTCGGGCATCGCGTTGAGGTAGCCGTTGAGGCTGTCGATGACCACCACCGACGCGCCGTGCGAAACCGAATCGCGCACGTGGTGCACGAACTCGCCGGGCGACATCTCCGCCGGGTCGATCTGGCGCAGCGCGACGCGACCGGCGGCGACGTGCGTGGCCAGGTCCATGCCCATGCCGGCGGCGCGCGCCGCGAGCGTCGCCAGGCTCTCGTCGAAGACGAAGAGCGACGCGCGCTCGCCGCGTTCGGCCGCGGTGATGGCGAACTGCAGCGCAAAGCTCGACTTGCCGGTGCCGGGCGCGCCGACCAGCAGGGTGCTGGTGCCGCGCTCGACACCGCCACCCAGCAGCCGGTCGAGCGGCTCGAGGCCGCTGCTCAGCCGCTGTGCCACCGGCGCGGCACCGTGCTCGGCGGCCACCAGGCGCGGAAACACGCTGAGGCCGCCGGTGACGATGCGGTAGTCGTGGTAGCCGTCGCGGTAGGCCCGGCCGCGGTACTTGGACACGACGAGCCGGCGCCGGGTGGCGCCGTAGTCGCCGTTGAACTGCTCCAGCCGCACCACGCCATGGGCGATGCTGTGCACCTGCAGGTCGTGCTCGGCCGCGGTCATGTCGTCCAGCAGCAGCAGCGTGCAGCGGCGCCCGGCGAAGAACTGCTTGAGCGCCAGCACCTGGCGCCGGTAGCGCAGCGACGTGCCGGCCAGCAGGCGCAGCTCGGACAGCGAATCGAACACCACCCGGCTCGGCAGCAGGCGCTCGACCTCGGCCAGGATCTTCATCGTCGTCTCGCCGAGCTCGAGTTCCGAGGGGTGGAACATCGTGTACTGCTCGTCGGGCGCCACCGGGTAGTCGGCGGGCTGCATCTCGTGGATGTGCACCCGGTCGAGCGACCAGCCGTGCGAGCGCGCCACGCCGTTCAGCTCCTCGGCCGTCTCCGACAGGGTGACGTACAGCACCGTCTCGCCGCGCGCCGCGCCTTCCAGCAGGAACTGCAGCGCCAGCGTCGTCTTGCCGGCACCGGGCTGGCCTTCGAGGAGGTACAGCCGGTCGGCGACGAAGCCACCGCCGAGCACGTCGTCGAGGCCGGCGGCCCCGCTGCTTTGCAGGACGTCGCCGCGCCCGGCGGGCGGCGCGGCAACGGACGGGGTCGCGGCAGGGTCGGTCAAGTCGGCATCCTCCTCGAAACCGCGCGCGCCGTGCCGGGGGCAGGCGCGCGCGTGCTGGCCGGCGCTTGCTGAGGCGGCGACGCGTTCAGCGCGCGCCGGCGGGGTACAGCACCATCTGGGTGCAACGGAACAAGGCAAGTTTCTTGCCCGACCCCCGATGGCTGACCACCGCGTCCCACACCTGCGTCGTGCGTCCGCCGTGCACGAGGCGCGCTTCGCAGTCGAGCACGCCTTCGAGCGCGGTGCCCAGGTGGTTGGACTTGAGCTCGACCGTGGTGAAGCCCTGCGCGCCGTCGGGCAGGCTCACCATGCAGCCGCAGCCGGCCGCGGTGTCGGCCAGCGTCACCACGCTGCCGGCGTGCAGGTAGCCGTTGGGCGCCAGCAGGTGTTCGCCGATCGCGAGCTCGGCGCGCACCAGGCCGTGCTCGGCATGCAGCACGCGGATGCCCAGGTGCGCCGGCAGCTTGCCGGCGCTGCGGCGGTTGAAGCGCGCGGCAGCGCTGTCGTCGTCGTGGGCCGGCGCGGCGGCGGAATCGGTCGTGGTCATGCGGCGAACACCTCGGGTGCAGGGCTGACGTGGCCGTGCAGCGCCTGCCACACCACTTCGGCGGTCAGCGGCATCTGCACCTGTTCGGCGACGCGGCCGACGCCGGCAGCCACCAGCGCGTCGACCACGGCGTTGACGACCGCCGGCGTGGCGCCGATGGTGCCCAGCTCGCCCACGCCCTTGGCGCCGAGCAGGTTGGTCCTGCACGGGATTCGGGTGTCGAAGGCCGTCTTGAAGCCGGCGAAGCGCGGGTGCGCCACCAGGTCGACACGCGGGATCGCGTAGTCCATGAAGCTGGCCGAGAGCAGCTGGCCGCTGCCCGGGTCGTAGCGCACCTGCTCGCTCAAGCCCTGGCCGATGCCCTGCACCGCGCCGCCTTCCACCTGCGCCTGCACGATCTGCGGGCTGACGATGGTGCCGATGTCGTTGACCGAGGCGTAGGCCGCCAGCGTCACCTCGCCGGTGGCCGGGTCGACCTCGACCTCGGCGACGTGGCAGCCGTTGGGCCAGCTCGGCGCGCCGGCCTTGGCGTCGCCGGCCACCACCAGGCGCCGCCCCGGCTGGCGCGCCGCCAGCTCGAACAGGCCGATGCCCAGGTCGGTGCCCGCCACCTCGAAGCGCGGCTCGGCGCCGGGGCGGAACTCGATGTCGGCCGCCGGCGCTTCCAGCGCCTCGCCGGCGAGCGTGCGCGCGGCGTCCACCGTGCGCTCGCTGGCCACGCGCACCGCCGCGCCGCCGGTGAACAGGCTGCGGCTGCCGGCGCTGCCGAAGCCGTTGGCGCGGTCGGTGTCGCCCTGCAGCACGCGGATGCGGTCGAGCGGCACGCCGAACACGTCGTGGGCCAGCTGCACGTAGCTCGTCGCGATGCCCTGCCCCATCGCCATGGTGGCGCTGGTGAGCTCGATGAAGCCGTCGGCGCCGATCGCCACCTCGACCTTCTCCTCGAACGCGCCGCCGCTGGTCCATTCGAGGAAGGTGGCGATGCCACGGCCGCGCAGCAGGCCCTGCGCCGCCGAGGCCTGGCGCCGCGCCTCGAAGCCGTGCCAGTCGGCGAGCGCCAGCCCCTGGTCGAGGATCGACTCGAAGTGGCCGCTGTCGTAGGTCTGCGCCATGGGCGTGGTGTGCGGCATCTGCCCGGGCGCGAGCAGGTTGCGCCGGCGCAGCTCGGCCGGGTCGAGCTTCAGCTCGCGCGCTGCCGCATCCATCAGCCGCTCGATGAGGTAGATGGCCTCCGGCCGCCCCGCGCCGCGGTACGCGCCGGTCGGCGCCTGATGGGTGAACACCGCGCCGATGCGGATGTCGACGGTGCGGATGTGATAGACGCTCGTGCTCACCCATGGCCCCACCAGCAGCGGGATGACGATCGAGCTGCCCGACGGGCAGCCGCCGACGTTGGCCCAGCTGCGCACGCGCAGCGCCAGCACCTTGCCGTCGGCATCGAGCGCCAGCTCGGCGCGGCTGACCTGGTCGCGGCCGTGCACCGCGGCGAGGAAGTCCTCGACCCGCGTCGCCTGCCACTTCACCGGCCGGCCCAGCTGCAGCGCGGCCCAGCCGAGCACGATGTCCTCGGGATAGGCGCCGGTCTTCATGCCGAAGCCGCCGCCCACGTCGCCGACGAGCACGCGCGTGTTGTCGGTGCTGCGGCCGGGCAGCGTGTCGACCAACGCGGTGCGCACGCCGGTGGGCATCTGGCTGCTCATACGCAGCGTCAGCTTGCCGGCGTCGTCCACCCAGGCCGACACGCTGCGCGGCTCCATGGGGCTCGGCGCCAGGCGCTGGTTGACCAGGTCCAGGCTCACCCGGTGCGCCGCCGCGGCGAAGGCCGCCTCGGTGGCGGCCGCGTCGCCGTGGCGGGCTTCGCAGGCGACGTTGTCGGGCGCCTCGGGCCAGACCGCCGGCGCGCCCGGCGCCAGCGCCTGGGCCAGGTCGGCCACCACCGGCAGGTCGTGATAGTCGACGAGCACCGCCGCGGCGCCGGCGGCCGCGGCGTCGCGCGATTCGGCCACCACGGCGGCGACGCACTCGCCCACGTAGCGCACCACCTCGTGCGCCAGCGGCCGGCGCGGCGGCGCGCTGAACGCAGCGTCGCGCGGGCGCTTGAACGGCACGTTCACCGGCAGCGGCTTGACGCCGGCGGCGACGAGCTCGGCGCCGGTGAAGATGCGCAGCACGCCCGGCACGGCCAGCGCCTCCACGGTGTGCACCGCGCCGATGCGGGCGTGCGCGCGGTCGCTGCGCACGAAGGCGAGCCAGGTCTGCCCGGGCAGCGTGACGTCGTCGGTGTAGCGGCCGGCGCCGGTGACGAGCGCCGGGTCCTCGATGCGGCGCACGGTGTGGCCGGCGCCGTAGCGCATCGGCGCGTCGCGCAGGCCGGATTCGGCGGGTGCGGCCGCCGCGGCGACCGTCGTGTCGGCGCTGCCGCGGCTCATCGCGCACCGCCTGCGGCCATCGCCGCGGCGGCGTGCTGCACCGCGGCGACGATGTTGACGTAGCCCGTGCAGCGGCACAGGTTGCCTTCGAGCGCGGCGACGATCTGCGCCTCGGTCGGCTGCGGGTGCTCGGCCAGCAGCGCGCTCGCCGCCATCAGCATGCCCGGCGTGCAGAAGCCGCACTGCAGGCCATGGCAGGCGATGAAGCCTTCCTGCACCGGGTGCAGCGTGCCGTCGGCGCGCGCCAGGCCTTCGACCGTGTCGACGCGGCGGCCGTCGGCCTGCAGCGCCAGCACGCTGCAGCTCTTCACCGCCTGGCCGTCGAGCAGCACGGTGCAGCAGCCGCACTGCGCGGTGTCGCAGCCGACGTGCGTGCCGGTGAGGCCGAGCGCGCCGCGCAGCAGGTCGACGAGCAGCGTTTGCGGCTCGGCTCGGGTGGCGACCTCGCGGCCGTTCAGGTGCAGGGTGATGGGGGTCATCGCTTCAATCGACGGAACAACTGCGGAAGCCGCAGAACATCGTACTGTGCGCCGCCGGTGCGAAGCGGCGCGCCTTGGCATGGGCCCAGCGCGAGCGGGTGGCGAACGAGGCGCCGCGCAGCACGGCGTGGCCGGGCAGCGGCGCGCGGTCGAGTTCGCCGGGCGGCGGCTCGCCGGCGCCCGGCCAGGCGCGGGCGCTGCCGGCGGTCCACTCGAACACCTGGCCCCAGACGAAACCCAGGCCGGCGGCGGTGATGGCGGCAAGTTCCCACTCGGCTTCGGTCGGCAGGCGGCGGCCGGCCCAGCGGCACCAGGCCTCGGCCTCGTGGCGGCTCACGTGCAGCACGGCTTCGGCGCCCGCGGCGCGCTGCAGCTGGCGCTGCAGGCCCGAGGCGCCGACGCTCGCGCGCTGCACGACGACGCCGCCGTGCAGCTGCTCCACGCCCTGCGGCGCGCGCCGGCCTTCGCGCTGCAGCCAGGCCCAGCCTTCGTCGGTCCAGCAGTCGCGGCGGTCGTAGCCGCCGTCGTCGGCGAACTCGACGTAGGCCGACCACGACACCGGCTGGGCGTCGATCTCGAACTCGGGCACCGCCACCTCGTGCGCCCAGCGTTCGTTGTGCGGCACGTAGCCGCGCACCGGCCGGCCGCCGGGCGCGGCCGGCTCGGCCGTCGGCGCGCTGCCCAGGCGCCAGCGGCGCGCCGGCAGCAGCACCGGCGGGCGCTGCATCAGCGCCGGCGGCGCGCCCAGCTGCAGGCGCACGGCCAGCGCCTCGCACAACCGGTCCTCGTGCAGCAGCGCGGCGCGGTAGAAGTGCAGCGCGTCGTCGTCGGCGTCGGCCGGCAGCGCGGCCAGCAGGTCGAGCGTGATCTCGAGCGTGTCGCGCAGGTAGTGGCGCAGCTCGTCGGGCGTGGGGCGTTCCACCTCGCCGGCCACCCAGGCGTCGGCCAGCGGCTCGATGCCGGCCAGGCGCGCCGACTGCGGCTCGCAGTGTTCGCCGCGGCCACGCTGCACGTGGCGCGCGATCCAGTACTCCTGCCACCAGCCGGCGTGCAGTGCCAGCAGCAGCGCGGTGTCGTCGGCCTCGTCCAGCGCCAGCAGCGCCAGCAGGCGGTTGCGCGCGTCCATCAGCGCCAGCGCCAGCAGCTCGGGTGCGGCGCGGCGGATGGCCTGCGGGTCGTCGAGCGGGCGCGCCATGGGCCTAGCGTCGGCCAGCGTCTCGGCGCGGGCGTCGCCCGGCGGCGGCGGCCCCGGCGTCCGTCGCCACGCCGGCGGCCGTCACGCCAGGCGGCTTGGCGCAGCGCCGAAGGCCGCGGCGCTCAGTCGCCGACCAGCCCGTGGCGGATGGCATAGACGGTGAGCTCGGCGTTGTTGCCCAGCGCCAGCTTCTCGAGCACGCGGGCACGGTACACCGACACCGTCTTGGGGCTGAGGTTGAGCTCGGCGGCGATGTCCGACAGCCGCTTGCCCGAGGCGATCATGCGCAGCGTCTGCAGCTCGCGGTCGGACAGGCGCTCGTGCGGGTTCTCGGTGGCCGGCGCGGTCAGGCTCTCGGCCAGCATCTCGGCCACCAGCGGGGTGATGTACTTGCGGCCCTGGGCCACGGTGCGCACCGCCGTCACCAGCTGCTGCGGGTCGCCGCCCTTGTTGACGTAGCCGAGCGCGCCGCCGCGCAGCGCGCGGATGGCGTACTGGTCCTCGGGGTACATGCTCACGACGAGCACCTTGACCGGCGAGCCCTCGTCCTTCAGCGCGTGCAGCGCATCCAGCCCGCTGCGGCCGGGCAGGTTGATGTCGAGCACCAGCACGTCGCAGGCCGTGCCGCGCAGCAGCGTGCGCAGCTCGCCGTAGTCGCCGGCCTCGCCGACGACGCGGATGTCGGGCACGTCGGACAGCGTGTCGCGGATGCCGCGCCGGATGAGCGCGTGGTCGTCGCAGAGGATGACGTGGATCACAGCGCCGTCCACGCCGAGTTCTCGGCGTCGTTCTCGTCCATCACCGCGGTCGGGTCGGGGCGGGCCGGCTTCTCGAGCGGCACCGACAGGATGAGCGTGGTGCCGCCGCGGCCCGGGCCGCCGGTGGACAGGTCGATCCAGCCGCCCACGGTGCCGGCGCGCTCGTGCAGGCCGCGGATGCCGAAGCTGCGCGCCTTCTCCAGGTCGGCCTGCGACAGCCCCCGGCCGTCGTCGGCCACTTCGAGCGACAGCACGCCGGCCGACAGCGACAGGTCGACGACGACGCGGCTGGCGCCCGCGTGCTTGCTCACGTTGGTCAGCGCCTCCTGCGCCGTGCGGTAGGCCACCAGCGCCACGCCGGCGGGCAGCTGCTGCAGCTGGGCCTGCGCCGCGGCCGCATCGGCCCGCGCATCGACGTTGCTGCGGAACTCGCAGACGATGCCGGTGCGCTTCTCGAAGCGCGCCGCCATCCACTGCAGCGCGGCCACCAGGCCCTGCTCCAGGATCGCCGGGCGCAGGTTCTGCATGATGCGCTGGCTGGCCTCGATGGCGTAGGTGACGGTCTCGAGCGCGGCGTGCGCACGCTGCTGCACGTCGGCGTCCCGCGTGTGGCGGCGGATCCAGTCGAGCTCGAACTTCAGCGCCGTGAGCGAGCCGCCGACGTCGTCGTGGATCTCGCGCGCGATGGCGGCGCGCTCGGCCTCCACGCTGGTCTGCAGGTGCTGCGCCAGTTCCGACAGGCGCTGGCGCGAGGCCTGCAGCTTGCGGTCGGCGGCGATGCGCGCCCGCTGCGTGCGCGCCGCCTCGATGGCATGCTCCACCGCCGGGGCCAGGCGCGCCAGGTTGGCCTTGAGCAGGTAGTCGGCCGCGCCGTTGCGCATGGCCTCCACCGCCGTGTCCTCGCCGATCTGGCCCGACACCAGCACGAAGGGCACGGTGCGCGGGTCGCGCCCGGCGGCGGCGAGGTGCTCGCGCAGCAGGTGCAGCGCGTCGACGCCGGTGAAGCCGGGCAGGTGGTAGTCGGACAGCACCACGTCCCAGTGCTCGTGCAGCGCGGCCTCGAACTCGACGCGCGTCTCGATGCGGCGCACGTGCAGGCGCAGCCCGCTGCGCTGCAGATGCGCCATGGCCAGCGCATGGTCGGGCTCGGAGTCTTCCAGGTGCAGCAGCCGGATGGGCGCGGCGCTCGGCGCGGTGCCGTTCATGCCGGCCAGTATCGCAAAAGGCGTCGCCCGCCCCTGCGCCCCGGCGCCGCGGCGGCCAGCGGCGCCGTGCCACCCGACCAGGGCCCGGCCGGCGCCGTCCTTCGGCCGGGCGCCGCGCTTCTTCAGCGCCTGCCCGCCCCGGAAATAGCGGCAGATCGCACCGAACTTCCGCTCAATGTGTGACGGGCTGCTGCCGAAAAATGGGTCGAAGCCTGCCCCAGCCGCGTGCGGCGTGTTGCCGCTTGCCGGGGGCTGGCGCAGGCGTTCGAGACAAGAACAGGCACTGGAGAGCGGATGATCGCCCCCGATTCCACACCACCGCCCGACGCTGCACCGCTGGTGCAGGCGATGCCCTTGCTGGCCGCGGCCGACCTGCAGGACCACCTCATGGTGGCCAGCAACGACCTCGAACGCCTGCAGCGTCTGCTCGACGACGCCAGCCAGGCGTTGATGAGCCACTTCACGATGGCGACCGGGCACATCGACGCCGGGTCGCTGGCCGATGCGCGGCGCGACATCGGCGGCGCGATCACGGCGCTGCAGTTCCAGGACATGGCCAGCCAGCTGATCGCGCACACCACGCGGCGGCTGCGCAACTGCGCCGACCGCATCGCCCGCGACACGATGGGCGAGGACGAGGACGGCATGGCCGTCGTCGAGGAGGCGCCGCTGCGCCCCAACCCGGTCACGCAGGACGAGATGGACGCCGGTTCCATCGAGCTGTTCTGACGCCGCCGCACGCCCCCACACCGGATTCCACTGCCTCATTCCCCCGATTTCCCGGAGACCCGCCATGCATTCGATCCTTGCCGTTGACGACAGCGCCTCGATGCGCCAGATGGTCAGCTTCACGCTCAAGAACGCCGGCTTCAACGTCGTCGAGGCGGTCGATGGCCAGGACGCCTTCGAGAAGGCCAACAGCCGCGACTTCAACCTCGTGCTGACCGACCAGAACATGCCGCGCATGGACGGCATCAGCCTGACCAAGAAGCTGCGCGAGAACCCCAAGTTCAAGACGACGCCGATCCTGATCCTGACCACCGAGAGCAGCGACCAGATGAAGCAGGCCGGCCGCGCCGCGGGCGCCACCGGCTGGCTGGTCAAGCCCTTCGACCCGGCCAAGCTGGTCGAGGTGATCGGCAAGGTCATCCGCTGACCCCGGGCCCGTCGCAGTCGCACGCACGCAGGAGCCCGCCATGGGTGACATGAGCCAAGAAAGCGCCAACGCCGCCGCCGGCATCGACCTGTCGCAGTTCTTCCAGGTCTTCTTCGAGGAAGCAGGCGAGAACCTCGAGTCCATGGAGCAGATGCTGCTCGAGCTGGACATCACCAACGCCGACGACGAGGCGCTCAACGCCATCTTCCGCTGCGCGCACTCGGTCAAGGGCGGCGCCGCCACGTTCGGCTTCACCGACGTGGCCGAGCTGACGCACCAGATGGAGACGCTGCTCGACAAGCTGCGCCGCCACGAACTGCAGCCGACCGCGGCGATGGTCGACGTGCTGCTGGCCTCGGGCGACGCCCTCAAGGCGCAGCTGGCGCGCCACCAGGGCAACGGCGCGGCGCCGATCGACACCCGCGAGCTGCTGGCCTCGATCTCCGCCATGGCGCACGGCCAGGCCGCGCCGGTGGCGCGCCCCGCCGCGCCGGTGGCACCCGTGGCCGCTGCGCCCGTGGCGGCCGCTCCTGCCGCCGCACCGCTGCGCACCGAAGCGCGCCAGCTCGAGCTGACCGTGGGCCCGCTCGACAACCCGGCGCTGGCCGACAACCTGGTCGACCTGTTCAAGGAGATCACCGACCTGGGCACGATCGAGCCGCTGGACGCCGGCCGTGCCGAGGACGGCATGCGCCGCTTCAAGGTGCTGACCGCCTCGAGCGACAACGACCTCATCGACCTGTTCAGCTTCCACGTCGCGCGCGAGCAGGTCAAGCTGCAGCCGCTGACGTCGGGCTACGGCTTCCACGCCGGTGCGCCCGGCGCACCCGAGCCCGAGCCCGAGCCGGCCGACCCCGGCTACGGCTTCTTCGACGATGCGCCCGGCGCGCCCTCGGCGGCCACCGCCGTGCCTGCCGGCGACGGCACGCCCGCGCCGGCCGCGGCACCGGCGCCCGCCGCCGCGCCGGCCACGCCCCGCCCGGCCGCGCCGGCCAGGGCCGAGGCCAAGACCGCCGGCCCGGAATCGAGCACGCTGCGCGTCAGCGTCGAGAAGGTCGACCAGCTCATCAACCTGGTCGGCGAGCTCGTCATCACGCAGGCCATGCTGGCGCAGAACGGCAAGGGCGTCGACGCCGCGCTGCACCAGCAACTGGCCGCCGGCCTGGCCGACCTGGAGCGCAACACCCGCGACCTGCAGGAAGCGGTGATGTCGATCCGGATGATTCCGATGTCGCTGGTGTTCAACCGCTTCCCGCGCATGCTGCGCGACCTGGCCGGCAAGCTCGGCAAGAAGGTCGAGCTGGTGCAGGTGGGCGAGGCGACCGAGCTCGACAAGGGCCTGGTCGAGAAGATCACCGACCCGCTGACGCACCTGGTGCGCAACAGCTGCGACCACGGCATCGAGATGCCCGAGGAGCGGCTCGCCAAGGGCAAGCCCGAGCACGGCACCATCACCCTGATCGCCAGCCACCAGGGCGGCTCGATCGTCATCGAGGTGCGCGACGACGGCAAGGGCCTCAACCGCAAGAAGCTGCTGGCCAAGGCGCACGAGCGCGGCCTCGAGTGCAGCGACGCGATGTCCGACCAGGAGGTCTACGGCCTCATCTTCGCCCCGGGCTTCTCCACCGCCGAGCAGGTGACCGACGTGTCGGGCCGCGGCGTCGGCATGGACGTGGTGAAGAAGAACATCACCGCGCTGGGCGGCACGGTCGAGATCGACTCGGCCGAGGGCTACGGCATGACGGTGCGGGTGCGCCTGCCGCTCACGCTGGCCATCATGGACGGCATGAGCGTCGGCGTCGGCGACGAGTGCTACATCCTGCCGCTGTCGAGCGTGGTCGAGAGCTTCCAGGTGCAGCCCGGGATGATCAAGACGATCGGCGGCTCGGGCCGGGTGGTCGAGGTGCGCGACGAGTACATGCCGGTGATCGACCTGGAGAAGGTCTTCCAGGTGCCGCGCTTCGACTTCGAGCACGTGAGCAACATCATGGTCGTGGTCGAGGCCGAGGGTGGCCGCGTCGCGCTGCTGGTGGACGAACTGCTCGGCCAGCAGCAGGTGGTGGTGAAGAACCTCGAGAGCAACTACCGCAAGGTGGACGACGTGTCGGGCGCCACGATCATGGGCGACGGCCGCGTCGCGCTCATCCTCGACATCGGCTCGCTGGTGCGCCGCTCGCGCCACTGAACGCGCCGCGCCGCGCGCACCACGACCGACCGCTTCGGAGTCACGCCAGATGAACTCGTTCCTCACCCTGATGCGCAGCTTCTCCATCCGCGTGCGCATGCTCTGCGCCATCGGCATGGTGCTGGCGATGTTCGCCGCCGTCGGCGCGGTGGGCCTGCTGGGCGGCCAGCACGTCGGCGCGCTCGGCGGGCGCTTCGCCGCCTCGCTCGACGCGGTCGACGGCATCTCGGCGGCGCGCCATGCGCTGGCGCAGGTGCGGGCGCTCGAGAAGCAGATGGTCATCGAGTACGAGGACGGCGTGGCCGTGCTCAAGCAGCGCGAGGCCTGGACGCGCGAGCTCGAGGCGACGAAGAAGGCCCTGGCCGCGCTGGCCGCGCTGCAGGGCGCGGGCGAGGAAGTCGCCGAGCTGGCCAAGGACGCCGGCGGCCGGCTCGAGGCCTACAAGGAACGTTCGTCGCCGGTGCTCAACAACATCCAGAACGGCGGCTACGACAACGCCCGCGTCGCCGACCGCATGCTGGCCAAGGCCAAGGAAGAGTTCCAGGCCGCCGAGCAGCGCGTCGACGCCATCGCCAAGGCGATCAGCTCGTCCGCGCTCGTCACCCAGCACGAGCTCAAGGAGACGATGCGCACGGTGATGATCGCCTTCGTCGCGACGCTGGCGCTGGTGGTCGTGGTGGTGGCGCCGCTGACGCTGCTGAACTCGCGCTCGATCACCGAGCCGATCGGCCACGCCGCAGCGGTGGCGCAGTCCATCGCCGGTGGCGACCTGACGCAGCCGGTGCGCACCGAAGGCAAGGACGAGGTCGCCGCGCTGCTGGGCGCGCTGCAGCGCATGCAGCTGAGCCTGCGCGACGTGGTGGGCCAGGTGCACGAGTCCTCGCTGTCGATCCAGAACGCCAGCGCCGAGGTGGCCAGCGGCAACGCCGACCTGAGCCAGCGCACCGAGCAGGCCGCCGGCAGCCTGCAGCAGACCGCGGCCTCGATGGAGCAGCTGACGGGCACGGTCAAGAGCAGCGCCGACGCCGCATCGCAGGCGAGCCAGCTCGCCGCCAGCGCCGCCGACGTGGCCGAGCGCGGCGGCAGCGTCGTCGCCCAGGTCGTCTCGACCATGGACGAGATCAACAGCAGCAGCCGCAAGATCGCCGACATCATCGGCACCATCGACGGCATCGCGTTCCAGACCAACATCCTGGCGCTGAACGCCGCGGTCGAGGCGGCACGCGCCGGCGAGCAGGGCCGCGGCTTCGCCGTCGTCGCCGGCGAGGTGCGCTCGCTGGCCCAGCGCAGCGCCGCCGCGGCGCGCGAGATCAAGGCGCTGATCGGCGCCAGCGTCGACCGCGTCGAGGCCGGCTCGCGCCTGGTGGCCGATGCCGGCAGCACCATGGGCGAGATCGTCGCCTCGGTGCAGCGCGTCAACGACATCATCGGCGAGATCAGCGCCGCGGCCGCCGAGCAGAGCGGTGGCATCACGCAGGTCAACGGCGCCGTGTCGCAGCTGGACGAGGTGACGCAGCAGAACGCGGCGCTCGTCGAGCAGAGCGCTGCCGCGGCCGAGAGCCTGAAGGAGCAGGCGCTGCGCCTGGGCACGCTCGTGGGCACCTTCCGCCTGCAGGCCGCCTGATCCGATGGACACCCTGCTTCGCCGCCTGCGCGTCGGCCCGCGCCTCTTCGCCGGCTTCGGCGTCCTGCTGCTGCTGGCCGCGCTGCTCGTGGCCCTGGCCGCCTTCGGCCTGAACGTCGCCGAGCGCGGCCTGGGCGCGATCACCACGCGGCTCATCCCGGCCAACGCCGTGGCCGTCCAGGGCAAGGTGCTGCTGCTGCAGAGCGAGGCCGCCGCCGCGACGCTGGTGGCGTCGATCTTCAACGACGAGGCCATGAAGCAGGCCAAGGCGCGCTGGGACCAGGCCCAGGCCGGCCTGGACGACGGCATGAAGGCCTACGCCGCACTGGCCACCGAGCCCAAGCAGCAGGAGAGCCTGGCCGCCTTCCGCCAGCACGTGGCCGACTACCGCCGTGCCCTGGCGCCGGTGGCCGCCAAGCTGCTGCAGAGCGGCTACGCCGACGCCAAGGAAGCCTTCGCCGACATGGCGCCGGCGCAGAAGCACCATGCCGCGGCCTCCAAGCTGCTGGACGGCGTCGAGACCGCGGTGCAGGAGCGCAGCGAGCAGGTCTTCGCCCAGGTGCGCGGCTTCGTCGGCAACATCCTCGTGGCGCTCATCGCCGGCTTCGTCGCCGCGGTGGCCCTGGGTGCGTTCGTCGCCTGGCGCATCTCGCGCTCGATCGTCGAGCCCGTCGAAGGCGCCAGCCGCCTGGCCGCGCGCATCGCCGGCGGCGACCTCGCGGCCGACGCGCCGGCGCAGGCCGGCGACGACGAGCTGGCGCGCATGATGGCCGCGCTGGTGCAGATGCAGCGCGGGCTGGCGCAGCTGGTGGGCCAGGTGGGCCAGGCCGCCGCGGGCATCCAGACGGCGAGCGCCGAAGTGGCGGTGGGCAACCAGGACCTGAGCCGGCGCACCGAGCAGACCGCCAGCAGCCTGCAGCAGACGGCCGCGACGATGGAAGAGCTGCACGGCACGGTGGCCAGCAGCGCCGAATCGGCGCGCCAGGCCGACGCGCTGGCCGGCTCCGCCGCGGAACTGGCGCAGCGCGGCGGCAGCGCCGTGGCGCGCGTCGTCGCCACCATGGACGAGATCACCGCCAGCAGCCGGCGCATCGCCGACATCATCGGCACGATCGACGGCATCGCGTTCCAGACCAACATCCTGGCGCTGAACGCCGCGGTCGAGGCGGCACGTGCCGGCGAGCAGGGGCGCGGCTTCGCCGTCGTCGCCAGCGAGGTGCGCAGCCTGGCGCAGCGCAGCGCCGAGGCGGCGCGCGAGATCAAGAGCCTGATCGGATCGAGCGTCGAGCGCGTCGAGGCCGGTGCCCGCCAGGTGCAGGACGCCGGCAGCACCATGGGCGAGATCGTCGCCAGCGTGCAGCGCGTCTCGGCCATCGTGGGCGAGATCAGCACCGCCGCGGCCGAGCAGCGCAGCGGCATCGGCCAGGTCAACGGCTCGATCACCGAGCTGGACCGCATGACGCAGCAGAACGCCGCGCTCGTCGAGCAGAGCGCGGCCGCCGCCGAGAGCCTGAAGGACCAGGCGCGCCGGCTGGGCGGGCTGATGAGCAGCTTCCGCCTCGGCGGCAGCGGCGCGGCCACCTGAACGCAGCCCCGAAGGCCCGGGACCCGACCGCGAGGACGACCGCCATGGATGCTTTCCTGCGCAGCTTCTCCATCCGACACCGCCTGCTGGGCGGCATGCTGATCGTCAGCGTGCTCATCATGGGCCTGGGGCTGTGGGCCGCGGCCGCGTACAAGGGCCTGCAGGCGCAGACCGACACGCTGATCGACGCGCTCGGCCAGGCCGGCCGCGACAGCGGCGTGGCGCTGGCGGCCATCGAACGCGTGCAGCGCCACGAACAGAGCGTGCTGCTCAACGGCAACAACGCCAACGAGGCGGCCGAGCACAAGGGCCGCTGGGACAAGGAGGTGGCCGCGGCCACCACGCTGCTGGCCCGCAGCCCCGCCGCCGCCGAAGGCCTGGCCGCCTATGCCAAGGAACTGGCGCCGGTGCTGCAGCAGGTGGTGGACGCCAAGCTCGACGGCAGCGCCGGCTACGCCTACGCCCAGCGCGCGCAGCCGCACCTGGACAAGGCGCGTGCCGCCGTCGCCGCGCTGGTGAGCGCCACCGACGCGCGCATCGCCGCCGAACGCGCCGAGACGCGCCAGCGCGGCGAGGCGCAGTCGCTGCTGCGCCTGGGCGCGGCGGTCGTGGTGCTGGCCATCTTCTGCGGTCTGATGTGGCTGGTGGCGCGCTCGATCGCCGGGCCGCTGGAGCGCGCCGCCGCGTGCGCGCAGCGCATCGCCCGCGGCGACCTCTCCGAGCAGATCGTCGTGACCGGGCGCGACGAGGTCTCGGCCTTCAAGCACGCGCTGGTGGACATGCAGCGCGCACTGCGCGACATCGTCGGCCAGGTGCGCGCCAGCGCCGACAGCATCGGCACGGCGAGCCAGGAAGTGGCCACCGGCAACCAGGACCTGAGCCAGCGCACCGAGCACACGGCCAGCAACCTGCAGGCCACTGCGGCCTCGCTGCAGCAGATCACCGGCACCGTGCGCCAGAGCGCCGAATCGGCGCAGCAGGCGGCCGAGCTGGCCACCAGCGCCACGCAGGTGGCGCAGCGCGGCGGCGAGGTGGTGGCGCAGGTGGTGCGCACCATGGACGAGATCAACGCCTCGAGCCGGCAGATCGCCGAGATCACCGGCGTCATCGACGGCATCGCCTTCCAGACCAACATCCTGGCGCTCAACGCCGCGGTCGAGGCCGCGCGTGCCGGCGACCAGGGCCGCGGCTTCGCGGTCGTCGCCGCCGAGGTGCGCTCGCTGGCACAGCGCAGCGCCGAGGCCGCCAAGCAGATCAAGAGCCTGATCGGCTCGAGCGTCGAGCGCGTCGAGAACGGCGCGCGCCAGGTGCACGACGCCGGCAGCACGATGGCCGAGATCGTCGGCTCGGTGCGCCACGTGAGCCAGATCGTGGGCGAGATCAGCAGCAGCGCCGCCGAGCAGAGCAGCGGCATCGGCGCGGTCAACGGCGCCGTCACCCAGCTCGACCAGATGACGCAGCAGAACGCCGCGCTCGTCGAGCAGAGCGCGGCCGCGGCCGAAAGCCTGAAGGCGCACGCCGCGCGGCTCAACGGGCTGGTGGGCACCTTCCGCCTGCAGCCGGCCTGAACGCCCCGCTCCGAACGCCCAGCCAGCCGAACGACGCGCCACACGACATCACCGCCCGGACCGCCTCCATTCCCACCCGCCGTTTCCAGCAGACCAAGACCTCACCATGATCCTCAACCTCTCGACCCAAACCCGCATCGCGGCCGTGATCGGCCTGCTCGCGCTGGGCCAGGCCGCCGCCATCGGCGGCAGCGCACTCGGCTGGTCGTCCGGCCTGGCGCTCGGCCTGGGCGCCGGCTTCACCGCCGCGGCCGCCGGCCTGCTGATGTTCAGCGTGGCGCTGATGCGCGGCTTCCTGCAGGACTTCGCCGCGCACGCGCGGCGCATCGTGGCCGGCGACTACTCGGCCGAGATCGTGGTGCGCGGCACCGGCGACGCCGCCGACGTGCTGACAACACTGAAGGCGCTGCAGGACTCGCTGCGCACGAAGTTCGGCGCCATCCGCAGCGGCGCCGACGGCGTGGCGCTGGCGGCGCAGGAGATCGCGCAGGGCAACGCCGACCTCAGCACGCGCACCGAGCAGACGGCCAGCAACCTGCAGAAGGCCTCGAGCTCGATCACCGCGCTGGTGGGCCAGGTCAAGCAGGCGGCCGACTCGGCCTCCACCGCCAGCCAGCTGGCCAGCTCGGCCAGCGAGGTGGCGGCGCGCGGCGGCAGCGTCGTCTCGCGCGTGGTCTCGACGATGGACGAGATCAACGCCAGCAGCAAGAAGATCGCCGACATCATCGGCACGATCGACGGCATCGCGTTCCAGACCAACATCCTGGCGCTGAACGCCGCGGTGGAGGCGGCACGTGCAGGCGAACAGGGCCGTGGTTTCGCGGTGGTCGCGGGCGAGGTGCGCTCGCTGGCCCAGCGCAGCGCCGAGGCGGCGCGCGAGATCAAGAGCCTGATCGGCTCGAGCGTCGAGCGCGTCGAGGCCGGCTCGCGCCTGGTGGCCGACGCCGGCAGCACCATGGGCGAGATCGTCGCCTCGGTGCAGCGCGTCAACGACATCATCGGCGAGATCAGCGCCGCCGCCGCCGAGAGCAGCCGCAGCATCAGCCACGTCGACGCCGCCGTGGCCGAGCTCGACCGCATGACGCAGCAGAACGCCGCGCTCGTGGAAGAAAGCGCCGCCGCGGCCGAGAGCCTCAAGCAGCAGTCGCGCCAGCTCGCCGGCGTGATGGACGACGGCCACGGCCGCATCGACGCCGCACGCCCCGCCGCCCTGGCCAGCCAGGCCATCCAGCAGGCGCGCAGCACGGCCGTGGCGCCGGCGCAGCCGGCCACGGCACCGCGCGCAACGGCCGCGCCGGTCCAGTCCAAGGCCGCTGGCGCCGCTAAGCCCGAGCTGAAGCGGCCCGCCTTCGCCGCCGCGACGAGCGCGCCGGCCAAGCCGGCCGCGAAGGCTGCCGCCACCACGCCGGCCCCCGCCGCAGCGGCCACCACCACGCCGTCCAAAGCCCTGCCCGCCGCAGCCGCCGCGGCCAGCGTGACAGCGCCCGCCGCCGCTTCGAGCAGCGACGACGACGGCGATTGGGAGACTTTCTAGGCACCCGGCCACGCGCCGCAGGCCCGGGACGGCCTCGAGTCGCCCGCGCCGCGGCCGATAACACCACCACACCGCCGCGATCCGTCAGCCACGACGAAGGGACCGACATGGAAATGATTGCCGAAGCCACCAACGTGGCCCGCCACGAAGCCGCCCGCCAAGCCGCCGCCGCCGCCGGCGCGGGCACCCCCGCCGGCCGCACCTCGCAGGGCGGCGAATTCCTCACCTTCCGCCTGGGGGACGAGGAATACGGCATCGACATCCTGCGCGTGCAGGAGATCCGCTCGTACGAGCAGCCGACGCGCATCGCCAACGCGCCGTCGTTCATCAAGGGCGTGGTCAACCTGCGCGGCGTGATCGTTCCCATCATCGACCTGCGCCTGAAGCTGGGTTGCGCCAACGCCGAGTACAACGCCTTCACCGTGGTGGTGGTGCTCAACGTGCGCGGCCGCGTCGTCGGCGCGGTGGTCGACTCGGTGAGCGACGTGCTCGAGCTGACCAAGGACCACATCCGCCCCTCGCCCGAGCTGAGCTCCAGCGTCGACGCCAGCTACATCACCGGCATCGGCACGATCAAGAGCGGCCAGGGCGAAAGCGAGAGCGAACGCATGCTCATCCTCATGGACATCGAAGGCCTGATGAGCAGCGCCGACATGGGGCTGATCAACCACTGACCGCCAGCGGCCGGCGCCCGCCGCCGGCCCGGCGGCGTGCCCCCGCCGCGCCAAACGCCACGGCAGCACCGCCGATGTCTTCCCAGACCGTGGCCACGCGTCTGCGGCCGCGCCTGATCCGCGCGGCCCAGGCCACCGCCATTGCGGCGGCGACCCTGGCCGCCACCACGACGGCGGCGCACGCCGGCGACGGCCAGCGCGCCACGCCCGACGAGGCGCGGGCGATGGTGCGCAAGGCCGTGGCCCACATCAAGACGGTCGGCGCCGCGCGCGGCCACGCCGACATCAACCACGGCCAGGGCGGTCTCGTCGACCGCGACCTCTACGTGGTCGTCTACGGGCTCGACGGCCGCTGCCTCGCCCACGGGGCGAACCCGCGGCAGATCGGCCGCGACCTCATCGACCTGACCGACATCGACGGCAAGCCCTTCGTGCGCGAGCGCGTGGCGCTGGCCCGGGCCCACCCGCAGGGCTTCTGGCAGGACTACAAGTTCACCAACCCCGTCTCGCGGCGCATCGAGGCCAAGACGATGTACTGCGAGAAGCTGGGCGAGACGGCGGTCTGCGCCGGGGTCTACGCACCGCGCTGACGCGCGCGCCACCGCGTCGTTCTACAGTTGGCGCATGCTTGCGCCGACCGACCCCGAAGCCCTGAACCGTTCCCGCGCCGACGACGCCGACCCGGCCGAAACCGCCGAGTGGCGCGACGCCTTCGACGCACTGCTGCGCGAACAAGGCCCCGAGCGCGCGCGCTACGTGCTGGACCAGCTGGCCGCGCTGGCGCGCGAGCGCCGTGTCGGCTGGCAGCCGGCGCTGGCCACGCCCTACATCAACACCATCGCCGCCGAGGACCAGCCGCCCTTCCCCGGCGACCTGGCCATCGAGGAGAAGCTCGCTTCGCTGATGCGCTGGAACGCGCTGGCGATGGTGGTGCGCGCCAATGCCGCCTTCGGCGAGCTCGGGGGCCACATCGCCAGCTACGCCAGCGCGGCCGACCTCTTCGAGTGCGGGTTCAACCACTTCTTCCACGCCCGCGACCTGGTGTTCTTCCAGCCGCACAGCGCACCGGGCGTGTACGCGCGGGCCTTCCTCGAGGGCCGGCTGAGCGAGCGCGACCTGGCGTTCTACCGGCGCGAGATCCAGGCGCCCGAACACGGCGCGCGCGGGCTGTCGAGCTACCCGCACCCGTGGCTGATGCCCGACTTCTGGCAGTTCCCCACCGGCTCGATGGGCATCGGGCCGATCAGCTCGATCTACCACGCACGCTTCATGCGTTATCTCAGCCACCGCGGCCTGCTCGACTGCAGCGCGAAGAAGGTGTGGGGCGTGTTCGGCGACGGCGAGATGGACGAGCCCGAGAGCATGAGCGCGCTGACGCTGGCGGCGCGCGAGCGGCTCGACAACCTGGTGTGGGTGGTGAACTGCAACCTGCAGCGCCTGGACGGGCCGGTGCGCGGCAACGGCCGCATCATCGACGAGCTGGAGCAGCTCTTCGCCGGCGCCGGCTGGAACGTCATCAAGCTGGTGTGGGGCAGCGACTGGGACGGCCTCTTCGCGCGCGACACCACGGGCGCGCTGCTGCGCGCCTTCGCCCACACCGTCGACGGCCAGATGCAGACCTTCGCCGCCAACGACGGGCGCTACAACCGCGAGCACTTCTTCGGCCAGGACCCGGAGCTGGCGCGCCTGGCGCAGGGCATGACCGACGAGCAGATCGACCGCCTGAAGCGCGGCGGCCACGACCTCGTGAAGATCCACGCCGCCTACGCCGCCGCCGCGGCGCACACCGGCCGGCCGAGCGTGGTGCTGGCGCACACCAAGAAGGGCTACGGCATGGGCGCGGCCGGCCAGGGCCGCATGACCACGCACTCGCAGAAGAAGCTGGGCGACGACGATCTGATCGCCTTCCGCAACCGCTTCGACCTGCCGCTGTCGGACGAGCAGGCGCGCGCGCTCGCCGTCGTCAGGCCCGAGCCCGACAGCCCCGAGATGCGCTACCTGCGCGAACACCGCGAAGCGCTCGGCGGCCCGCTGCCCAGCCGCCAGGACCGCTGCGAGCCGGTGCCGGTGCCCGAGCTCATGGCCTACGGCCGCTTCGCCGTCGCCGCCGGCGGCAAGGAGATGAGCACCACGATGGCCTTCGTGCGCCTGCTCGCCAACCTGCTGAAGGACCCGGTGCTGGGCCCGCGCATCGTGCCGATCGTCGCCGACGAGGCGCGCACCTTCGGCATGGCCAACCTGTTCAAGCAGGTGGGCATCTACAGCAGCGTGGGCCAGCGCTACGCGCCCGAGGACATCGGCTCGGTGCTGTCGTACCGCGAGGCGCTCGACGGCCAGATCCTCGAAGAAGGCATCTCAGAGGCCGGCGCGCTGGCCAGCTGGACGGCCGCGGCGACGAGCTACAGCGTGCACGGCCTGGCGATGCTGCCGTTCTACATCTACTACTCGATGTTCGGCTTCCAGCGCGTGGGCGACCAGATCTGGGCCGCCGCCGACCAGCGCGCCCGCGGCTTCCTGCTCGGCGCCACCAGCGGCCGCACCACGCTGGCCGGCGAAGGGCTGCAGCACCAGGACGGCTCGAGCCACCTCGTCGCCGCCACCATCCCCAACTGCAAGGCCTACGACCCGGCCTACGCCGCGGAGATGGCGGTGATCGTCGACGCCGGCATGCGCGAGATGCTGGTCGAGCAGCGCGACGTCTTCTACTACGTGACGCTGGTCAACGAGAACGTCGCCCACCCCGACCTGGACGACGGCCTGCACGCGGCCGTGCTGAAAGGCGGTTATGCCCTGCCCGAGTGGTCGCAGCCGGCGGCGCAGGTGACGCTGCTGGGCTCGGGCGCGATCCTCGGCGAGGTGGTCAAGGCCGCGCGCGTGCTGGCCGAAGCCGGCATCACAGCGCGCGTGCTGTCGATCACCAGCTGGAGCGAGCTGGCGCGCGACGGCGCCTACACCGCCGCGCTGCTGGGCCAGGCCGACACCAGCCCGGTGATCGCCGCCAGCGACTACGTGCGTGCCGTGCCCGAGGCCCTGCGCCAGCACGTGCCCGCGGGCCGGCGCTACGTGACGCTGGGCACCGACGGCTTCGGCCGCAGCGACACGCGCCAGGCGCTGCGCCGCTTCTTCGGCGTCGACGCCGAGGCCATCGCCGCGGCGGCGCGCGCGGCGCGCTGAGCGCCACCGGCGGCGACGCGGCCGCGCGACGCCGGCGGCCGCCCGGCCCGCCGCTATCCTCCTCCGCCATGCCGCGCCGCAAAGCCGCATCCGACACGACCGGCACCGCGCCGGTGGTGCGCTTCCGGCTGCGCGTGACGGTGGGCGAGGCCATCGCCATCGGCCCGGGCAAGGTGGCGCTGCTGGAAGCCATCGCCGCGACCGGCTCGCTCGGCGCCGCGGCCGAGCACCTGGGCATGTCGTACCGCCGCGCCTGGACCCTGCTGGACGAGCTGAACCGCGCCTTGCGCGCACCGGTGGTGGACACCGCCAAGGGCGGGGCCGGCGGCGGCGGCAGCGCGCTCACCGACACCGGGCAGCGGCTGGTGGCGCTGTACCGCGGCATCGAAGCCCGGGCCGAGCGCGACAACGCCGGCGACATCGCCCGCCTGCTCGGCCTGCTGGCGCGCTGAACCGCACACTGCAAGGCCTTGCGCCGGATCGCCGGCCGGCTCGAGTTCGCCCACCGCGCCGCGGCGCCCAGGCGTGCGGCTCAGTGCCCGCGCACCGGCATCACGTGCACGCGCGCCGCGTCCAGCCGCAGGTGCAGGCGGGCGCCGGGCGCCAGGGCGCGGCGGCGCGGACCGGAGACGGTGAGCACGAAGCGCGCGCCGCCGGCGGCGGCCACGGCCAGCGTCAACAGCGTGATCTCGGCGAGGTGGCGCGCATCGACCACCTCGGCTTCGAAGTCGTCGCGGCCCGGTGCCTCGCCGTCGAGCAGCAGGGTGACGGCATCGCCGGGCACCACCCAGGTCACGGGCTGGCCCGGCGGCAGCCGGCCCTTGTCGCGCACGCGGAGCAGCGGCGCTGCCGGCTCGTCGACGGCGCCCTGGGTCCAGCGCAGCCGGCCCTGGCCGGCGGTGGGCCCAGGCCCGAGCCAGACGCCGCGGAAGCGGTTCTGGATGCCCACCAGGTCGGCCACGCGCGCGTTGCGCGGCGCGTCGTGGATGTGCGCCGGCGTGCCCGTCTGCAGCAGGCAGCCGGCGTCCATCACCGCCATGCGGTCGGCGAGCAGGCGCGCCTCGTTGAGGTCGTGCGTCACCAGCACGATGGGGATGTGCAACTCGCGCCGCAGGTCGGCCAGCAGGCGGTGCAGGGCCTGGCGGTTGAGCTGGTCGACGGCGGAAAAGGGTTCGTCCAGCAGCAGCAGCCGCGGCTCGCGCGCCAGGGCCCGCGCCACCGCCACGCGCTGCTGCTGGCCGCCGGACAGCGCCGCCGGCCGGCGCGCCTGCTCGGCCGGCGTCAGGCCCAGGTGGCCGAGCCAGTGGCGCGCCTGCGCCAGGCGTTCGGCCGGCGCCAGGTGCAGCAGCGACAGCGCCACGTTGCCCAGCGCGCTCAGGTGCGGCATGAGCGCGTAGCTCTGGAACACCAGGCCGACGTGGCGCCGCTGCGGCGGCACGAACACGCCGCGCGAGGTGTCGCACCAGACCTCGCCACCGACGACGACGCGGCCCTGCTCGGGCCGCAGCAGCCCGGCCATCACGCGCAGCATCGAGGTCTTGCCCGCACCCGAAGGCCCCACCAGCGCCAGCAGCTCGCCGGCAGCGCAGCGCAGGCTGCCCGACAGCCGCATCGGCAGGCGCTGCTCCACCTCCACGACCAGCGCGGCGGCGTCGCGTGCCGCCGGCGTCGCGGCGAGGGAGGCCGTCGCCCGTGCGGATGGCGTCGCGCCCGCCGCTGCGGCGGCGCCGGGCGGCGCGTCGGCGCTCACCGCCGCACCACCATGCGCGCCGAGGCGAGGAACGACGCCGCCACCGCGCCCAGCGAGAACAGCAGCAGCAGCAGCGCCATCTGGTCGGCGCTCTCCAGGTCGAAGGCCTGCACCCGGTCGTAGATGGCGATGGCGATCGTGCGCGTCTCGCCCGGGATGTTGCCGCCCACCATCAGCACCACGCCGAACTCGCCCAGCGTGTGCACGAAGGTCAGCACGCAGGCCGAGAGCACGCCCGGCCAGGCCAGCGGCAGCTCGATGCGCCAGAAGGCCTGCCAGGCCGACAGCCCGCTCACCGCCGCGGCTTCGCCCAGGTCGGCGGGGATGGCCTCGAAGGCGCGCTGCACCGGCTGCACGAGGAAGGGCACGTTGAAGACCACCGAGGCGATGACCAGGCCGGTGAAGTTGAAGGTGAGCGCCACGCCGAAGGCCTCGCGCATCCACGCGCCCAGCGGCGCGGCGCCGCCCATGGCCACCAGCAGGTAGTAGCCCAGCACGGTGGGCGGCAGCACCAGCGGCAGCACCACCAGCGCCTCGATCCAGGCCTTGCCGGCGATGCGCGTGCGCGCCAGCCAGCGGCCCAGCCACAGGCCCGCCGGCAGCAGCACCGCGAGCGTGGCGGCCGCCAGTTCCAGCGAGAGGACGAGTGCCTGCCAGTCCATCGCCCCGCGCCGCCTCAGCGCCGGACGCTCACGGCCTCGGCAGCGCGAAGCCGTGGCGCGCCAGGATCGCCGTCGCCTCGGGCGTCGCGAGATAGTCGTAGAACGCGCGGGCCTCGCGCGGCGCGCCCTTCACCAGCACCATGCGCTGCACCAGCGGGCGGTGCCAGCCCTCGGGGATGAGCTCGAAGCGGCCGCGGCCGGCGAAGCCGGGCGCCAGCGCCAGCGAGTGGGCGACGATGCCGCCCTGGGCCGAGCCCGACAGCGCGAACTGCGCCGCCTGGGCGATGTTCTCGCCCAGGACCAGCTTGCCCTGGATGCGGTCCCACAGCCCCGCGTGCTGCAGCGCTTCCCTGGCGCGCGCGCCGTACGGCGCGTGCTCGGGGTTGCCGATGGCGAACTTCTTCAGCCGGCCGTCGTCCAGTGCCGCGGCCAGGTCCCGCAGCTGGCCGTCGGGCTTGAGCACGCCGCCGGCGGGCACGACGATGACCAGGCGGCCGATGGCGTAGTTGCGGCCGCGGTCCTCGGTCCGGCCGGCGTCGGCCAGCGCGTGCACGAACTGCTCGTCGGCCGACAGGAACAGGTGGAAGGGCGCGCCCTGCAGGATCTGCGTCTTGAGCTGGCCCGACGCGCCGAGCACGAGCCGGAGCCTGTGGCCGCCGTGCTGCTCGAAGCGCGCGGCCAGCTCCTCGATGGCGAACTTGAGGTCGGAGGCGGCGGCGACGGTGGGCACCACCGGCTGGCCGATCGCTGCGGTCGTCCATGCGAACGGGGCGACCGCCAGGCAGGCGGCCATGCGTCGACGGAGCATGGTCATGGAGCGGGTTCTTCGGGGGCGGCCGCCCGCCGTGCGGGCGGCGCCGGAGGCGCCGGGTGCGGGAGCGATATGCATGAGTATACATATCGCTCGCCCCGACCCCGAGCCCCGCGCCGCTACACCGCCCCCGCCTTGCGCAAGGTCTCCAGCACCGGCCGGCGCAGCACCTCGCGCAGGCCCCACCAGCCGGCCAGCAGCGCCAGCAGCGCGCCGCAGACCATGCCGGCCAGCGGCACCCAGGGCGCCGGCGCCCAGGTGAACTCGAAGGCGTACTTGGCCAGCAGCCAGCCCACGGCGATGGCCGCCAGCGTCGCCAGCAGGCCGGCCAGCGCGCCCACGCCCAGCAGCTCGGTGCGCTGCACCTGCGCCAGCAGGCGGCCGCCCGCCCCCATGGCGCGCATGATCGCGAACTCGCGCGCCCGCGCCTCGCGCGTGGCGCTGATGGCGGCGAACAGCACCACCAGCCCGGCCACGAGCGTGAAGCCGAACAGGAACTCCACCGCGCGCACCACCTGGTCCAGCACGCGCTGCACCTGGGCGATGCTGGCCGAGACGTCGATGGTGGTGATGTTCGGGAATTCGCGCGCCAGCCGGTTGTCGAAGCCGGCCGTCGCGGCGCGGTTGGGCGGCGCGCGGAAGGCGCTGATGTAGGTGACGGGCACGCTCGCGTCCAGCGTGGCCTCGGGAAAGATGACGAAGAAGTTGACGCGCATCGAGCCCCAGTCGACCTTGCGCACGCTGGTGATGCGGCCTTCGCGCGCCAGGCCGGCGATGTCGAAGCGCAGCACGTCGCCGAGCTTGAGCCCCAGCTCCTGCATCAACCCTTCCTCGACCGAGAGGCCGCCGGCCTCGTCGGCCGTCCAGCGCCCGGCCACCACCTCGTTGTGCGCCGGCTGCGTGGCGCTGTGCGTGAGGTTGAACTCGCGCTCGACCAGGCGCGCTGCGCGGTCGGCGAAATCGCGCGAGGTGACGGGCCGGTCGTTGATGGCGACCAGGCGGCCGCGGATCATGGGATACCAGTCGTAGCGCGTCACGTTGGCTTCGGCAAGGCGCGCTCGGAAGGCCTCGGCCTGGTCGGGCTGCAGGTTGATGACGAAACGGTTGGGCGCATCCGGCGGCGTGGCGCTGCGCCAGCTGCTGATGAGGTCGGTGCGCAGCAGCACCAGCAGCACCAGCGCCAGCATGCCCACCGCCAGCGCCGACACCTGCAGCACGGCAAAGGCCGGGCGGGCCGCGATCTGGCGCGTGGCCAGCACCAGCCATCGCGGCGCGCGCGCCTCGGGCACGGCGCGGCGCAGCAGCATCACCGCCAGCCACGACAGCAGCGCGAACACGCCCACCGCCGCGGCGAAGCCGCCCACGGCGATGAGGCCGAGCCTGGTGTCCGAGGACACCGCGAGCAGCAGTCCCATGAAGCCCAGCGTGCCGGCGAGCAGCACGCCGAGCGACGACGCCTTGAGCGCGCCGACGTCGCGCCGGATCACGCGCAGCGGCGGCACCTGCGCCAGCTGCAGCACCGGCGGCAGGCCGAAGGCCAGCAGCAGCGTCAGGCCCACGCCGATGCCAAACAGCGCCGGCCACGCCGTCGGCGCGGGCAGCGCGGCATCGACCAGCCCGGCCAGCAGCCACACGAACACGGTGTGCACCGCCAGGCCGATGAGTACGCCGGCGATGCTGGCCAGCAGCCCCACCGCGGCGAACTCGATCGTGTAGGCGCCGGCGATGCGCCGCTGGCTCAGGCCCAGCACGCGCAGCATGGCGCAGTCGTCGAGGTGGCGGCTGGCGAAGTCGCGCGCCGCGATGCCCACGGCCACCGCGGCCAGCAGCGCCGCCAGCAGCGCCACGAGGTTCAGGAACTTCTCGGCGCGGTCCAGCGTCTGGCGCATCTCGGGCCGGCCGCTCTGCACGCTTTCGACGCGCACGCCGCGCAGTGGCGCCTGCTCGATGCGGCGCTCGACGAAGGCGACGAAGTCGCGCACCCGGGCATCGCCGCGCGCCGCGCTGAGGTTCTCGGGTGCCGCCACCGCCAGGCGGTAGCCGACGCGGCTGGCGGGCTGGATGAGGCCGGTGGACGGCAGGTCGGCCTCGGCCAGCATCACGCGCGGCGCGAACGCCTGGAAGCTGGCGCCGCGGTCGGGCTCGATGACGATGATGCGGTCGACGGTGAAGGTCGCGTCGCCCAGCAGGAGCGGGTCACCCACCTTCACGCCGAGGGCGTCGAGCAGCGGTGCGTCGACCCACACGGTGCCCGGGCGTGGGCCGCCGGTGGCCACCTCCACCGGCGCATCGGGGCCCGACTTCACCTGCAGCTTGCCGCGCAGCGGGTACTGCGGCGCCACGGCCTTCACCGCCGCCAGGCGCGTCGTGCCGCCCTTGTCGTCGGGGGCACGCGCCATGCTCGGGAACGCGGTGCTGGTGGCCACGCGCAGGCCCATCTCGGCCGCCTTGGCGGCGAGCTCGGGCGGCGCCGGCCGGTCGCTGCCGACGACGGCGTCGCCGCCCAGCAGCTGGCGCGCGTCGCGGTTCAGGCCGTTGCCCAGGCGGTCGGCGAAGAAGCCCACCGCGGTCAGCGCCGCCACCGCCAGCGTCACCGCCACCATCAGCAGGCGCAGCTCGCCGGCGCGGAAATCGCGCAGCGTCTGGCGCCAGGCCAGCGTCCAGGTGGAAGGCGGCTCGAAGGTGTTCATGGGCGCGACCTTAGCCGAAGGCCACCGAACGCTGCGTTCGAGGGCGCTGAATCACCGCCGGCGCGCCGGGTGCTTCAATGGCCGCATGGACCCGAACCCGCCAGCTGCTGCCGGCCCGCTGCCCACGCTCTTCATCTCGCACGGCTCGCCGATGATCGCGCTCGAGCCGGGCGCCGCCGGCCGCTTCCTGCAGCGCCTGGGGCCGGCGCTGGTGGCGCGGCACGGGCGGCCGCGGGCGCTGCTGTTCGTGTCGGCGCACACGCTGGCGCGCCGCCCGGTGCTGCTGGCGGCGCCCCGCCACGAGGCGATCCACGACTTCGGAAACTTCGACCGGCGGCTCTTCGCCCTGCGCTACGACGCCCCCGGCGCGCCCGCACTGGCCGAGCGCGCGGCGGCGCTGCTGCGCGCCGCCGGCATCGCCGCCGAGGTCGCGGCCGAGGCCGGCGGCCTGGACCACGGCATCTGGACGCCGCTGCTGCACCTGTTCCCGCAGGCCGACATCCCGGTGCTGCCGCTGGCCTGGCCGCCCGACGCCAGCCCGGCGCAGCTGCTGGCGCTGGGCCGTGCGCTGGCGCCGCTGCGCGACGACGGCGTGCTGATCGTGGGCAGCGGCAGCATCACGCATAACCTGCGCCGCGCCTTCGCCGGCGGCCTGCACGACGACGGCGGGCCTGCCACGCCCGAGAGCGCGGCCTTCCGCGACTGGTTCGCCGAACGCGCCGCGGCCGGCGACTGGCCGGCGCTGCTGGACTGGGCCGGGCGCGCACCGCACGCCGCGCTGATGCATCCGACCGACGAGCACCTGCTGCCCTTCTTCGTCGCCGCCGGCGCGGCCGGTGAAGGCGCTGTCGGGAAGCGCATCCATGCCAGCAGCACGCTGCGCGAGATCGGCATGGACCTGTACGCCTTCGACGCCGGTGACGGCGCCGCCGATGCGGCGAACCGCGAGCAGTCTTAGCAGCGGCCAGTGCAACCGCTCCGCGCATCGCACCTGGGTGACGCGGCGGATGCCGTCGCCCATGCAGGAGCGTTGCGCGCGCCCGACCCGGTATCGCGTTTGCCGCCTGCCGCCTTCGAGACTGCTCCGCGTTGGCGCGAAGGCTCCACCCCGTCCGAGATGCCGGCCATGCCCGTTCCTCCACGCCCGCGGATCACCGGCGCTCCGCCGCGGCGCTGCTTCCTGGCAGCGGCCGCGCTGCTCGCGCTCGGCGCCTGCTCGCGCAACGAGGCGCCCGCGCCAGGGGCGACCACGCCGGCCGGCACCGACGCGGCTCCGGATGCGTCCTCCGCCCGCAGCGCCTTCGACCGCGCCGCGCAAGGCCACGGTCTCGTCGTCGGCCAGGCGCTGGCGGCGCGGGTGCTGCTCGTCTTCTTCGACCCGCAATGCCCCCACTGCGCGGCGCTGTGGACGGCGGTGCAGCCGTTGCGCGACCAGGTCCGCATGGTGTGGATGCCGGTGGCGTTCGTCGCGCCGCCGTCGGCCGCGCAGGGGGCGTTGCTGCTTGGCGCGGCCGACCCGGCGCGCGCGATGGACGCGCACGAAGCCGCGCTGGCGCAGGGCAAGGGTGGCCTCGAGGTCGACGCTGCCAGCGTCGACGACGCACTGCTGGCGAAGGTGCAGGCCAACACCGCGTTGTGGTCGGCGGTGGGCGGCACCAGCGTGCCCTACCTGCTGTGGCGCGCCGGCAGCGAAGGCCCGTACGGCGCGCACGCCGGGGCGCTGACGACCGACGCGCTGGCGCGGCAGCTCGGGCTCTGAGCCCGGCGCGGTGGCGAGGCATGCGGCGGCCCGGCAGCTTCGCCGGTTCGCCGCCTGGGCGCCTGGCGGCAGCACGCTGCCCGCGGTGCACTGCGCCTCGCGGCCCGCAGCGCTAAGCTCCGCACGATGAACACCGCCACCCCCGCCGACCGCCTGGCCGCCTGCACCAGCAGCGTGGTGCACGACGTGATGAAGGACCTGGGCCTGCCCGTGCGCGTGCTGCCGCGGACGATCACCGGCATCGAGCCGCACATGAAGGCCGCCGGCCCGGTGTTCACCGTGCGCGGGCGGCCAGATCCCACGCTCGACAAGCACACCTCGCTGTACGAATGGGCCGGGCTGCTGTCGAAGTCGCCGCCGGGGCACGTGGTGATCTGCCAGCCGCAGGACGACACGCGGGCGCTGTTCGGCGGGCTGTCGGCCGAGGCGCTGGCGATCAAGGGCGTGCGCGGCTACATCGTCGACGGCGGCTGCCGCGACCTGGACGCCATCGCCGAGCAGCGCTTCCCGGTGTTCGCGCGCTTCGCCACGCCCATCGACATCGTCTGCGCCTGGCGCGCCGAGGCCTTCGAGGTGCCGGTCTCGATGGGCGGCGTGCCGGTGTCGCCGGGCGACCACGTGCTGGCCGACCGCGACGGCATCGTGCTGATCGCCGGCGCCGACTTCGAGCGCGTGCTCGCCGCCGCCGAGGCCAAGCTGGCCACCGAAGGCGACATGGTGCGCGCCATCCGCGCCGGCGTCGATCCGCAGGAAGCCTACCTGCGGCACCGCGTCTTCTAGCCGCGGGAGCACCGGACCATGCAGATCCTCATCTGGGTGCTGGCCGCCATCGCGCTGGCGCTGTGGTCGCTGCTGTCGTGGGGCCTGGCCGCGCTGCTGGGCATGGACCCGTCGTGGGTGGGCGACCTGCGCGGCCTGGTCGACCGGCTGCCGTTCGCCGACGCGCTCGATGCCTGGGTGCCCGGCTGGCGTGCCATGGCCGTGGCGCTGATCGGCATGACCGAGACGCTGCTCGGCTGGGTGGGCCAGAGCGCCGGGCTCGTGATCGGCCTGGTGTGGGCGCTGGGCGCGGTGATGATCGCCGGCGGCGCGGCGCTGCTCAGCCTGGTCGTGGCGCTGGTGCGGCGCAGCTCAGCGAAGGCCGGCGAAGGCGTCGTCCAGTAGCGCCGTCCAGCGCGCCTTGTGCGCGGCCGGCGCGAAGCTGGCGTCGAAGCTGTTCTTCGCCAGCGTGTAGGCGTGGCCGGCGTGCAGCTGCGGCAGGGCCTCGAACGCGGCGACGAAGTTGTCGCCCAGGTAGCCGCCGAAATAGGCCGGGTCGTCGCTGTTGACCGTGGCGACCAGGCCGGCGTCCAGCAGCTCGGGCAGGCGGTGCGCCGCCATCTGCGGGTACACGCACAGCTTCACGTTGGACAGCGGGCACACCGTGAGCGGCACGCGGTCGCGCGCCAGGCGCTGCACCAGCGCCGGGTCTTCCAGGCAGCGCACGCCGTGGTCGATGCGCTCCACCTGCAGCACGTCGAGCGCGCTCTGGATGTAGGCCGGCGGGCCTTCTTCTCCCGCGTGCGCTACCAGGTGCAGGCCGAGTTCGCGCGCCCGGGCGAAGACGCGGGCGAACTTCTCCGGCGGGTGCCCGCGCTCGCTGCTGTCGAGGCCCACGCCGATGAAGTGCTCGCGGTACGGCAGCGCCGCCTCCAGCGTCTCGATCGCGGCGTCTTCGCTCAGGTGGCGCAGGAAGCACAGGATGAGCTGCGCGCCGATGCCGAGCTGGCTTTGCGCCTGGCGGCACGCACGCGACAGGCCTTCGATCACCGTGCCGATGGGCACGCCGCGCTCGGTGTGCGTCTGCGGGTCGAAGAACAGCTCGGCGTGCACGACGTTGTCGGCCTTGGCCCGCAGGAAGTAGGCCCAGGCCATCTCGAAGAAGTCGGGCTCGTGCAGCAGCACGCTGGCGCCGGCGTAGTAGATGTCGAGGAAGCTCTGCAGGTCGGTGAAAGCGTACGCCGCGCGCAGCGCCTCGACGCTGTCGTAGGCCAGCGTGACGCGGTTGCGCTCGGCCAGCGCGAAGATCAGTTCCGGCTCGAGCGAGCCTTCGATGTGGATGTGCAGCTCGGCCTTGGGCATGCGGCGCAGCAGCGCGGCGAGCTCGGTGCGGGACAGCGTGGCGGGCGTCGTCGTGGTCATGCCCGCACTGTAGCCGCCGGCGTGCACGACGCGGTGCCGGCGCGCCAGCGCCGCGGCCGCAGCACGGGGCCGTGGCGGTCGCTCAGCGCATGAAGCGGCCCTGGGCGGTGATGATCGTGCTGTCGACGAACGTCGAGCCGCTGCGCTGCCCCGGGCCGTAGCGCACGCGGAACCCGCCCAGGTCGACCTCGCCCAGGCCTTCCAGCGCCGCGACCAGCGCCGCGGGCGTCGGCTCCTTGCCCACCTTCACGAGCGCCATGCCCAGCAGCTTGCCCGTGGCCCAGCCGTAGAGCCCGGCGTAGGACACCGGCATCTTGGCCTGCTCGGCGGCGGCGGCGTACTCGCGCGCCAGGGCCGTGGTGCCCGAGTAAGGCGACGGCATCACCTGCATGACGATGGCGCCGCGCGCCTGATCGGCCAGGCCCTTGACGTAGTCGTTGTTGCTGGTGTTGGACAGCGAGATGAAGGTGGCGTTGCCGCCCTGCGCGCGGTAGCCCTTGACGAAGTCCGACGCCGCCTTGGCCGAGACGATGAGCATCACCACCTCGGGCCGCCTGGCGCCCAGCTCCTGCACCGCGGTCGTCACGTCGGGCTTGCGGTTGTCGATCCTGGCCACGGCCACCGGCTGGATCTTCAGTTCCTTCATCACCCGGTCGACGGCCACCATGGTGTCCTTGCCGAAGGCGTCGTCGGCGAGCAGCAGGCCGAAGCTGCGCACGCCGATCGAGTGCTGCTGGCGGATCGCGACTTCGGCTTCCTTCTGGTAGCTGGCGCGCAGCGTGAACAGCTCGCGCTTGGCCGGCTCGTTGACGAAGCTCGCGCCCGTCTGTGGCCCCACGACCGGGATGCCGTGCTGGACAACGCCGGGCAGCATCGATTCCATCGACGGCGTCGTGCGCGGCAGCATCAGCGCCAGCAGCTTGCGCTCGGCCACCAGCTGGTCGAACAGCGCCTTGGCCTTCTTCGGGTCCTGCGCGTCGTCCAGGTGCTCCAGGCTCACCGGCCGGCCCTGCACGCCGCCCCTGGCGTTGAAGACGTCGAGGTACAGCCGCGTGGCGTCCAGCGTCTCCTTGTTGGAGGCGGCCAGCACGCCCGTGGCCGGGCCGATGTGGTGCACGACGATGGGCCCGCCCTGGGCCCATGCGGCGGTGGTGCACCAGGCGCCTAAGGCGACGGCGGCGACGGCGGCGAAGCGCTGGATCAGCATGGCGGTGGGCAGACAAGACAGGGCGCCGACGCTGCGGCGGATGCGCGATTGGCCCACGAGCCGCAACCCGCGAACAAGGGGGTTCTGCCGGGCGCGGCGAGCACTCCGTCACGCCGGCGGCCGCGCCGGAGCAGCGGGATGAAGGCTCGCGGCAGGCGCCGGATCAGGAGGGCAGATCAGACCGCGGCAGCGACGCCGGCCGCGTGCGCCTGCTGGTCGGCGTGGTAGCTGCTGCGCACCAGCGCGCCGACCGCAGCGTGGGTGAAGCCCATGGCCTGGGCCTCGCGCTCGAACATCCTGAACGTGTCGGGGTGCACGTAGCGCCGCACCGGCAGATGGTGCCCGCTGGGCGCGAGGTACTGGCCGATGGTCAGCATGTCGATGCCGTGTTCGCGCATGTCGCGCATCACGGCGAGGATCTCGTCGTCGGTCTCGCCCAGGCCGACCATCAGGCCGCTCTTGGTGGGCACGCCGGGCACCGCGTCCTTGAAGCGCTTGAGCAGGTTCAGGCTGAAGGCGTAGTCCGAGCCCGGCCGCGCTTCCTTGTACAGGCGCGGGATGGTCTCGAGGTTGTGGTTCATCACGTCGGGCGGCGCGGCCTTCAGGATGTCCAGCGCGCGGTCCATGCGGCCGCGGAAGTCGGGCACCAGGATCTCGATGCGCGTGGCCGGCGACAGGGCGCGCGTCTGGCGGATGCACTCGACGAAGTGCGCCGCGCCGCCGTCGCGCAGGTCGTCGCGGTCGACGCTGGTGATGACCACGTATTTCAGCTTCAGCGCGGCGATGGTGCGCGCCAGGTTCAGCGGCTCGTCGGCGTCCAGCGGGTCGGGCCGGCCGTGGCCCACGTCGCAGAACGGGCAGCGCCGCGTGCACTTGTCGCCCATGATCATGAACGTGGCCGTGCCGGCGCCGAAGCACTCGCCGATGTTCGGGCAGCTGGCCTCCTCGCACACCGTGTGCAGCTTGTGCTCGCGCAGGATCTGCTTGATCTCGTAGAAGCGCGTCGTCGGGCTGCCGGCCTTCACGCGGATCCAGTCGGGCTTCTTCAGCACCTCGCCCGCGGGCACGATCTTGATCGGGATGCGCGAGGTCTTGGCCTGCGACTTCTGCTTGGCGCTGGGGTCGTAGGCAGGCTTGACCGCGTCCAGCGGCACGGGGGTCGGCTCCATGCGCGGCAGTGTAGCGGCGCCCCTTTTTCCCGCGCCCGCCACGCGCTAAAGGCTGGCGGTGACGCCGCCGTCGACGTAGAGCACGTGGCCGTTGACGAAGCTCGAGGCGTCGCTGGCCAGGAAGATGGCGGCGCCGGCCAGCTCGTGCACCTCGCCCCAGCGGCCGGCCGGGGTGCGGCCGGTGAGCCAGGCGCTGAAGGCCGCGTCGTCGACCAGCGCGCGCGTCAGCTCGGTCTTGAAGTAGCCCGGTCCCAGGCCGTTGACCTGGATGCCGTGGCGGCCCAGGTCGATGGCCATGCCCTTGGTGAGCATCTTCACCGCGCCCTTGGTGGCGGCGTAGGGCGCGATGTTCGGCCGGCCCAGCTCGCTCTGCACCGAGCACACGTTGATGATCTTGCCGCGGCCGCGCGGCACCATGCGCTGCGCCACGGCGCGGCCGACGAGGAACACGCTGTCGACGTTGGTCGCCGTCAGCAGCCGCCAGGCGTCGAGCGGGAACTCGGCGAAGGGCGCGCGGTGCTGCACGCCGGCGTTGTTGACCAGGATGTCGATGGCGCCGATGCGGCGCTCGACCTCGGCCACGCCGGCGTCCACGGCCGCGGCGTCGGTGACGTCGAAGGCGACGGCCTCGACGTGGTGCCCACGCCCGGCCAGTGCGGCGCGCGCGACCTCGAGGCGCGCCGGCTCGCGCGCGTTGAGCACCACGCGCGCCCCGGCCGACGCCAGCGCTTCGGCCAGCGCCAGGCCGATGCCCTTGCTCGAGCCGGTCACCAGCGCGATGCGCCCGCTGAGGTCGAACAGTCCGTGCATGCACCCACCTCGTCCGCCACGCCCGGGCGATGCACAATCATCACACCAAAACGCCCTGGAGACCGCGATGCGCCTGCGCTGCCTGTGTCTGGTGATCCACGGTGCGCACGACCTGCGTCTTTCGGAGCAGGACGCCGGCAGCGGGCTCGAGCCCGGCCAGGTGCTGGTGCGCGTGGGACACGGCGGCATCTGCGGCAGCGACCTGCACTACTTCCACGACGGCGGCTTCGGCACCGTGCGGCTGCAGGAGCCGATGGTGCTCGGGCACGAGGTGGCCGGCACCGTCGCCGCCACCGCCCCCGACGTGCAGGGCCTGCGCATCGGCGACCGGGTCGCGGTCAACCCCAGCCGGCCCTGCGGCCGCTGCCGCTACTGCCTGCAGGGCCTGCCCAACCAGTGCCTGGACATGCGCTTCTACGGCAGCGCGATGCGCATGCCGCACGTGCAGGGCGCCTTCCGCAGCCTGCTGGTCTGCGACGCCACGCAGTGCGAGCCCGTCGCCGACGGCGTGGCGCTGCACGAGGCCGCGCTGGCCGAGCCGTTCTCGGTGGCGCTGCACGGCGTGTCGCGCGCCGGGCCGCTGCTCGGCAAGCGCGTGCTGGTGTCGGGCTGCGGGCCCATCGGCGCGCTGGCCGTGGCCGCGGCGCGCGTGCACGGCGCCGCCGAGGTCGTGGCCACCGACGTGGTCGATGCACCGCTGGCCATCGCGCGCCGGCTCGGCGCCGACGACACCATCAACGTCGCCGCCGACGGCGCCTGGACGGCGCGCTACGCCGCCGACGGCCGAACGCGCAAGGGCAGCTTCGACGTCCTGCTGGAATGCAGCGGCAACGCGCGCGCGCTGCGCGACGGGCTCGAGGTGATGCAGCCGCGCGGCGTGGTGGTGCAGCTGGGCCTGGGCGGCGACGTCGCCGTGCCGCAGAACGTGATCGTCGCCAAGGAGCTGGAGATCCGCGGCTCGTTCCGCTTCCACGCCGAGTTCGCGCTGGCGGTGCAGCTCATCAACCAGCGCCGCGTCGACCTCTCGCCGCTGGTGACGCACCGCTTCCCGGTGCAGCAGGCCCAGGAGGCCTTCGAACTGGCCGGTGACCGGCAGCGGGCGATGAAGGTGCTGCTGGACTTCGCCTAGGCCGCGCCGCCCACCGCGGCCGCGCCGGCTGCTTCGGCGACGCGCGGCTGCAGCCGCCGCTGCAGTTCCTCGGCCAGCGCATCGGCCACCTCGCGCCAGCCGGCCTCGACGCCGAGGGAGCGCAGGTCGGTCGTGACCAGCCCGGCATAACCGCAGGGGTCGATGCGCGAGAACGGCTCGAGGTCCATCGCCACGTTGAGCGCCACGCCATGGCGGCTGCGGTGGCTGCTGATCTTGATGCCGAGCGCGGCGATCTTGCCCAGCCCGCGGAACGGGTCGGCGCCCGGCAGCGGCGGCGCCAGCACGTCGTGCGCGAACGGGTCGGCCAGGCGCACGTAGATGCCCGGCGCGCCGCGCACGCGGTGGCCGACCACGCCCCAGCGCCACAGCGTGCGGATCACCGCTTCCTCGATGCGGAAGACGTATTCCTTGACGTGGATGCCGATGCGGCGCAGGTCGAGCAGCGGATACGCCACCACCTGCCCGGGCCCGTGGTAGGTGACCTGGCCGCCGCGGTCGGTGTGCACCACCGGAATGTCGCCCGGCGCCAGCAGGTGCGCCTCGCGGCCGGCGATGCCTTGCGTGAACACGCCATCGTGCTCGACGAGCCACAGCTCGTCTTCGGTGTCCGCGGTGCGCGCGGCGGTGAAGGCGCGCATCGCGGCGTCGGTCTCGGCATAAGGGCGCCGGCCCAGGTGCAGCACGCGCATGCGATGGAGTCTAAGCGCGGCCGCCGTGGGGCCGTCCACGCCGTGGCGTCAGCGCATTGCACCGGCGCAATGGATCTTTGTCCTGCTGCGCATTCTGCTTTCAGCGGCGCATGCCTACAGTGGCCTTCGTCGTTCACCACAGGAGCCACTGATGCATCCATCCAACACCGCTTCCGCGCCGCAGGGCGCGATGGCCTCGACAGCACCTTGGGGCGTCACGCTGCTGCGCATCGCGCTGGGTGTGATGTGGATCGCCCACGCCTTGCTCAAGCTGTTCGTCTTCGGCCTGCCCGGCACGGCGCAGTTCTTCGCGAGCGTGGGTCTGCCGGGCTTCCTCGCCTACCCCGTCTTCGCTGCCGAACTGCTCGGCGGCATCGCCATCGTGCTGGGCGTGTACGCGCGCCAGGCGGCGCTGGCGCTGGTGCCCGTCATGCTGGTGGCGACCTGGGTGCACGTGCCCAACGGCTGGCTGCACACCAGCGCCGGCGGCGGCTGGGAGTACCCCGCCTTCCTGACGATCGCGTCGGTCGCGCTGTGGCTCCTGGGCGACGGCGCGGCAGCGCTGCGCCGGGGCGGCTTCGCCGTGCCGGGTGCAGCGAGTGTGCACACGGCGCCCGCCGCCGGCGCGCACACCGCCGGAGCCGCCCGATGAGCGCCGCGCCGCAACCGTCGCTGGTGCTGGTGTCGCACCGGCTGTGCCCCTACGTGCAGCGCGCGGCCATCGTGCTGGCCGAAAAAGGCGTGCCCTTCGAGCGCCGCGACGTCGACCTCGCGCACAAGCCCGACTGGTTCCTCGCCGTCTCGCCGCTGGGCAAGACGCCGGTGCTGCTGGCCGGCGGCGAGGCGGTGTTCGAATCCGCGGTGATCTGCGAGTACCTGGACGAGATCGCCGAGCCGCGCCTGCACCCGGCCGACGCGCTGGCGCGGGCGCGCCACCGCGCGTGGATGGCCTTCGGCTCGTCGCTGCTCGACCTCATCGCCGCGTTCTACGCCGCAGCCGACGAGGCCACGCTGCTGGCACGGGCCGGCGACATCCACGGCCGGCTGCTGCAGCTGGAGGCGGCGCTGGCGCAGCGCCGCCACGCGGGGCCGTACTTCGCCGGCGCGCGCTTCGGCATGGTCGACGCGGTGTTCGGCCCGGTGTTCCGCTACTTCGACCTCTTCGACGCCATCGGCGACTTCGGCTTCTGGCACGGGGTGCCCGCGGTGCAGCGCTGGCGTGCGGCGCTGGCGCTGCGGCCGTCGGTGGCGGCGGCCGTGGTGCCGGACTACCCGGCGCTGCTGCGCCAGTTCGTGCGCGAGCGGCGCAGCGCCCTGTCGCAGCGGCTGGCGCTGGCGGAAGACGCGGTGGCCTGAGCCACGCCAGGGCATGATCGCGCCTGCCATCTCTCGACCAGGCCGACCATGCCGCAGCGCACCGTCCTCATCGCCGGCGCCACCGGGCTCGTCGGCCGCGAACTGCTCGCCGGCCTGCTGGCCGACGCCGCGGTGGCGCAGGTGCACGCGCTGGGGCGGCGCGCGCCGGCCGCATCGCACCCCCGGCTGGTGGCCCACGTGGTCGACTTCGGCGGCGCACTGCCCGCCCTGCCGCCGTGCGACGAGGTCTACCTCGCCCTGGGCACCACCATCCAGGCAGCGGGCAGCCAGGACGCCTTCCGAGCCATCGACCTCGACGCGACGCTGGCCGTGGCCCGCGCCGCGCGCGCGGCCGGCGCCCGCCGCGCCGGCCTGGTCAGCGCCATGGGCGCCGATGCCGCCTCGCGCGTCTTCTACAACCGCGTCAAGGGCCAGGCCGAGCAGGGCCTGACGGCGCTCGGCTTCGACGGCCTGGTCATCGCCCGGCCGTCGCTGCTGGCCGGCGACCGCGCCGCCCTCGGCCAGCGCGAACGCCGCGGCGAGCACCTGGGCCTGACGCTGGCGCGTGCGCTCGGGCGACTGGTGCCGCCCAACCTGCGGCCCATCGAGGCGGCGGCGGTGGCACGCGCGCTGCTGGCCACCGTGCCCGTCGCCGCCGGCGTGCGCGTGCTGCGCTCGGCCGAACTGGCGGCGCTGGGCGGCGTCTAGGCACGGCCGCGCCGCCCATGGCCGCGCCGGCGGCGGTGGCGGGCCCCGTGGCGCACAACGTCGACGCGGTGTTCGAGGCGATCGACGTCCTCGTCACCACCGGCGTCTTCGCCAGGCCGTGACCCCTTGCACGAACGGCGGCGGCACGCGCATCCGGACGCCCTGCACCGTGCGCTTCCACCGTTGCGCCATGGCCGATGCCTGCCACGCTTCGCGGCTGCACCGCCACCGCCGCCTTCGCCATGCGCTTTCCCTTCGCCGGCCGCTCCTCTGCCCAGGCCACGACGGCCGACGACGACCTGCTCGTCATCGCCGAGCCCGAGGCCCTGGCGCGGGCCTTCGAGCCGGCACCGGCCTCGTTCTGCAACCCCATCGTCGCCGCCGTGCACCCCGCCGGCTCGGCCGATCCCTCGGTGGTGTTCCACGACGGCCACTACCACTACTGCCGCAGCCTGGCCGACGGCGCGCTCGGCATCGCGCGGGCGCGCCGGCTGCAGGACATCGGCCGCGCCGAGATGGTGGTGGTGTGGCGCCCCGAGCCGGGCACGATGTGGAGCCGCGAGATCTGGGCGCCCGAGCTGCAGCGCGTGCAGGGCCGCTGGGTGATCTACTTCGCCGCCAGCGACGGCCACAACCGCAACCACCGCATGTACGCCCTGGAAGCCGAAGGCGACGACCTGCAGGGCCGCTGGCACTTCAAGGGCAGGATCGCCGCGCCCACCGACACCTGGGCCATCGACGGCATCGCCGTGGAACACGCCGGCGGCCTGTACTTCGTGTGGTCGGGCTGGCGCCGCAACGACGACGGCTTTCCGCAGGTCCTGTACATCGCCCCGATGTCCGACCCGTTCACCATCAGCGGCGAGCGGGTCGAGATCGCCGCCCCGGCGCTGGCCTGGGAGCAGCGTGGCGCGTCGCTGCTGGAAGGCCCGGCGGTGCTGTACCGCGACGGCCGCGTCTTCATCGCCTACTCGGCCAGCGCCAGCTGGACCGACGACTACGCGCTCGGCCTGCTGGTGTTCGAGGGCGGCGACATCCTCAGCCCGGCGGCCTGGCGGCGGATCGAGAGCCCGGTGTTCGCGCAGTGCCGCGACGCCGGCGTCTACGGGCCGGGGCACAACAGCTTCGTCACCTCGCCCGACGGGCGCGAGGACTGGATGGTCTACCACGCCATCGGGCGCTCGGGCGGCGGCTGGGCGGCGCGCAGCGTGCGCGCGCAGCGCATCACCTGGCGCGCCGACGGGCTGCCCGACTTCGGCCGACCGGTGGGCGCCGGCGTGCCGGTGATCGAACCGTCCGGCACGCCCTGCCTGCGGCCGAAGGAAGAAGCCGAACTGGCGCTGGCCGACGCGCGGCGCGCCAGGCCGGCCGCGGCGGCGAAGCGCGCGCCGCGGCGCCAGGCCGCCAAGGCCGCGGCGCGCTGACCGCGCGAGCGGTCAGCCCCGCGCCGGCACGGCGTCCACCCGCCGGATCTCGCCGCTGGCGAGCTTGGCGCCGTAGCTGCGCAGCTCGGCGCGCACCACCGGCATCAGCAGGTACAGGCCGATGATGTTGGGCACCGCCATGGCGAAGATCATGGCGTCGGAGAAGTCGATCACCGCGCCCAGTTCCATGGTCGCGCCGACGACGACGAAGACGCAGAACACCAGCTTGATCATCAGCTCGCGTCCGCGGCCTTCGCCCACCAGGTAGGTCCACGCCTTGAGCGCGTAGTACGACCAGGTGATCATGGTCGAGTAGGCGAACAGCAGCACCGCGAGCGCCAGCACCACCGGGAACCACGGCAGCGCCGAGGCGAACGCGGCGGAGGTGAGCTGCACGCCCGACAGCTCGGGCTGGGTGTACAGCCCGGTGATGACGATGACCAGTGCGGTCATCGTGCAGATCACGACCGTGTCGATGAAGGGCTCGAGCAGCGCGACGAAGCCTTCGGTGACCGGCTCGCGCGTGCGCACCGCGGCGTGCGCGATCGCCGCCGAGCCCACGCCGGCCTCGTTGGAGAAGGTGGCGCGCCGCAGGCCCTGGATCAACGCCCCGACGGCACCGCCGGCCACGCCTTCGCCGGTGAAGGCGCCGGCGAAGATCTGGCCGAAGGCCCAGCCGATGCGGTCGGCGTGGATCACCAGGATGACCAGACCCGCCCCCAGGTAGATCAGCGCCATCAGCGGCACCAGGCGCGCCGTGACGCGGGCGATGGAGCGGATGCCGCCGATGATCACCAGCCCCACCAGCACCGCCAGCACCAGCCCGAACAGCCAGCCCTTGTCGGCCAGCCAGCTGCCGGCGCCGCCCGAGACGTTGACCACCTGCTGGAACGCCTGGTTCGCCTGGAACATGTTGCCGCCGCCCAAGGCGCCGCCGATGCAGCACACGGCGAACACCACCGCCAGCGCGCGCCCGGTGCGCGGCAGCCGGCGCTGCGCGAGGCCCTTCGACAGGTAGTACATCGGCCCGCCCGAGACCGTGCCGTCGGCGTACTCGTTGCGGTACTTCACCCCCAGCGTGCACTCGGTGAACTTCGACGCCATGCCCAGCAGCCCGGCCAGGATCATCCAGAACGTCGCACCGGGGCCGCCGATGGCCACCGCCACCGCCACGCCGGCGATGTTGCCCAGCCCCACGGTGCCCGACAGCGCCGTCGCCAGGGCCTGGAAGTGGCTGACCTCGCCACTGCAGTTGGGATCGGTGTAGCGGCCGCGCACCAGCGCCAGCGCGTGGCCGAACCAGCGCAGCTGCACGAAGCCGAAGTAGAGCGTGAAGACGATGGCGGCGATCAGCAGCCAGCCGACGATCAGCGGAAACTGCGCTTCGCCCACCGGCACGGCGTAGAACATGACCGTCGCCGCCGCCTCGGCCACCGGGGCCACGGCGGCGTTGATGCGGGCGTCGATGCCGGGCGCGGCGGCATCCTGGGCATGCGCGGCGGTGGTTGCCAGCAGCGCCAGTGGGGGCACGAGCACGGCGGGCGGCACTGCCCAGGGGGCGAAGGAAGGCGTCATGGCGGTCGCTCCTGGCGGCGGGCACGGGGCCGGATCTCGGCAAGCGACGTGCGCACGGCGGCACCCATGCGGGCCCGGCCGGCCTAACATCCGACCTCCACGTGACCGGCGCAGCCGACAGCGCCGGCACGACGGGAGGAGGACACCCCGTGCGCGACAACCCGCCCGGACACCGCATCGCCGTGCCGGCCACGCTGAAGGCGCTGCGCGCCGACCTGCTCGACGCCCTCGCCGGCCGCGGCCACCAGCCGGTCGTCGTGGCCAGCGACGCCCAGGCCCGAGCCGAGGCCTGCGGGCTGCGCCTCGTCGCCATCCCATCGGGCCACGCGCTCGAACCCGCGCTGACCGACTGCGCGCACTGGGAGCTGCCCACGCTGGTGCTGGTGGGCGACGCCACGCAGCAGCGCGAGGCCTTCGCGACGGTGGCCAGCCGCCACGACGTGGAGCGGCTGGATGCCGGCAGCGCGATCGTGTTGGCGCGGCTGGCGTTCCTGGCGCATCGGCACGCCGCGCTGCACGCCGCCGGGCAGCACGCGCAGGCGCCCGAGGACCCGAGCCACGGATCGCCGGCGCCGTCGGACGAGCCGGATCGCGCCCGAGCGGCCGCCGCGCGCACCGCGCACGGCCTGCCGGACTGCGTCCACGACCTCGTGCGCGACGCCCAGCGCGCCGCCGACCAGGACAAGCTCACCCAGGTGTGGAACCGCGCGTACTTCGACCGCCGCTTCGCGCGCGAGCTCGAGCTGTCGACGCAGCAGGGCACGCCGCTGTCGATCGTCGTGTTCGACCTCGATCGCTTCGGCCAGTTCAGCCGCGAGCACGGCATGCCGACGGCCGACGCGGTGCTGCAGCAGTTCTGCCGGCTGGCCGGCACCTGCATCCGGGCGTCGGACTGGATCGCGCGCTACGGCGGCGAGGAGTTCGTGCTCGTCGTGCGCGGGCCGCTGGCCGAGGCGATGCAGGCCGCCGAGCGGGTGCGCCGCGAGTTCGAGCTGCTCGAGATCGCCACGCCCGATGGCCGCCGGGTGCAGGCCACGGTGTCGGCCGGCGTGGTGCAGTCCACCGAGGTGGAGCCGACGCCCGACGCCGTCATCCGCGCCGGCAGCCAGCGCCTGCAGCGCGCCAAGCGGCAGGGTCGCAACCGCGTCGTCTGCACCGACGACGGCTGACGGCGGCACCCGCGGCCGCGAGGCCGCGGATGCAGGCGATCTTGCCGAAGTCGATGCCGCCCACCACCCGAATGCGGTTCGTCCCGGTGGGCCCGTGGCAACCCCAGTTGGACGTCAGGACCTCTTCGCCTCCTGCCAGAGCTCGTGCAACAGCGGCAACGCCTGCGGCTCCGTGGCCAGGGTGTCCTTCAGGTCTTGTGCCAGCGTCGTGCCGAGCGCATGTCCCGCCGTCGAGTCCAGGGGGTAGTGCAGCCCGGCCTTGACCCGGTTGATCGCGATGTCGCGCGCAAGGGCATCGAGCTTGTCGTACTCCGCATCGGGAACCACATCCGCCAGAACCACGGCCAATGCCGAGGCCATCGTCGCGTGGCCGCCGGGGAAGCTCGAATGGCCCGGCACCGCCAACAGGGGTTCGATCTGCCCGTCCACCTCATGCGGGCGCGGCACCGCAAAAGCGTGCTTGAGGCGCTGGCAGACCAGGTTCACGACGATGCTCACCGCGCGCGCCAACTCGTAGCGTCTTCCGTTCTCCGGCGTCGGGCGCTGTCCGACGCCACGCAACATGAAGACGTCGAGCTCGACGTCCTGCGCCACCAGTTCGTCGATTGCGACCGCGTCGGCGGGGTATGCGCGGTGGGTGCCGGGCAAGCCATCCGCGCCGGCAATGTCCTGTTCAGTCGGCTGCTGCAGTCCGATGAGCTTGGTCCAGCTGCCGCTCTTCAGCGCCGTCACTTCTGCAGCGCCAGTGCCGGTCTTCACTTGCCAGCGGCTTAGCACCTCGACGATCAGCAGACCGAAGCGCACGTCCGGTGCCCATTGCCAGTAGCGCCGGGCGTCGTCCATCGTCGGGGACTCGTACTGAACCGTCTTTCCGCTCGGGCGCGCCGTCGAGCGGGCCTTGACCAGCGCCCGCACCATCTCGGCCGTCAGCGGCGGCACGTACTGCGCCACAGGCGGGTTCCACCCCCGCTCTGCAGCAGTCACGCTCCAGGGCGTCCAGCCCCAGGTTTCCAGCGTCATCGATGCTCCTCCTTCGGCAGTTCGTCAATCGGGCAGGCCGGCTTCCCGCAGCGCATCGGCCAGGCGGCGTGCATGGTCGTTGGCGCCGCCCGGAAAGGCATCGAGATAGGCCCGCACACTGAAGTTCGGCACCAGCGCCAGCACTTCAGCCGCCGTACGGCGGGCGCCGAGCGTATCGCCGGCCAGTTGCTGGGCCATCGTCAATGTGAAGTACGACGGGCGGTGGTTGCTGTTGGCCGCCAGCGCGCGCTGTGCGAACGCCAATGCCTCGTCGTACCGCTGCGCCGACAACAGGGCCCAGGCCGTGAAGCCGTCGAAGAAGTGGGCCAGCGGGTCCATCGGCGACAAGCTGCGCGCCTCGCCGATGCACTGCATCGCTGCCGCGCCGTCGCCGGCATGGGCGTGCACGGAAGACAGGAACAGCCATGCCAGCGCCTCGTTGGGGTTGGCTGCGAGCGCCTGTTCATAGCACTGCCGAGCCGCTGGCGGATCGCGTTCGAGGAACAGGCGCACCAGGCCTTCGACGGTCAACGCCAGCGCGTGGGTGGGGTCTTCGCTCAATGCGCGCCGGATGTGGGCGTGCGCCTGACGGGCCTCGTTCGCCGCGTCCGCGGCCACGCCGTTGGCCATGCGCAGGACGTGCAGCTTGGCAAGCCATGCCCGCGGCTCGGCGACGCGGGGGTGGCGCTCGCACAGCTGCGCCAGCGCGTCGCCGGCCTGCCGCACCATCTGCGCCGAGCTCTTGTGCATCAGCGTCACGCCGGCGAACAGCAGCGTGTAGTCGGCCAGCGTCGGGAGGCTCAGTCCCTGCACTCGCCGAAGCTCCGTGCCCAGCAGGGCCTGGCTCAGACGCCCCACCCAGCGGTTGATGCGGTCCGAATCCGGATCGCGCAGTTCGTCGAAGCCGACCTCGAAGTCGTCCTCCAGAACCGCGCCGGCGCCCTGCAGCCAGAGCGTGGACAGCACCCGCGCGCCGCGGGGGCCCGGCACGCAGCGGCCGCCGACAAGGTAGCGGGCCTGCAGGGCGCGTGAGGTCTCTTCCCACGGCGCCGGCACGCCGGCCAGCGCCTGCGTCGAGAGACGCGAGACCACGCCGCACAGCGACTGGCGCGACAGCAGCCGTGTCAGTTCATCGGCGAGCATCGCGCCCCACACGCGCTGCACGGCGTCGCCCCCGTCGACCGCGAAGTCGAGCACCGCGATGCGGGGCCGCAGCGCGGCATCGTGAAGCGCCGGTCTTGCCAGCCGCGCCTGCCGCTGCGCCGGCTGGGCCGCGAAGGCGCGCACCGGCTCCGGCAGGTGTTTGAGGTAGCACGGCCCGAGGTCGGTGAACGAGCAGAGGAGCGGATCCGCGACCTTGTCTCGGGCGACGTCCGACAGCACCACCTCGCCCGGCCCGATCAACGTCATGAGGCGCGCGGTGAGATTGACGCCCGGCCCGTAGATGTCGAGCTCGTCGATGGCCACGCGCGCCTCGTGCACCGCGACGCGCAGCGCGATGACGCGCTCGGGCACGACCCCGGCGTTGATCGCGGGCACCAGCGCCTGGATCTCGAACGCAGCGCGCACCGCCGACTCGACCGCGTCGAACGTGAGCAACAACCCGTCGCCCAGACTCTTCACCAGCCGCCCGCCGTGGCGGCGCAGCGGCCCGGCCCGCACCCGGGCCACCAGTTCCCGCCAGCGCTGCACGACTTCCTCGAAGTCGGTCTGCATCAGTGCCACCGACTCGACGATGTCCAACATCAGGACGACGACGCCGTCCCGCACCTCTGGTACGGCGCCAAGGGTGACGCTCACATCAGAAATTCGCCTTGAACGACACCCCGTAGGTGCGCGGCTCGTTGATGAAGCCGGTGAGGTTGTTGAAGTCGATGCCGCCCACCACCCGGATCTGGTTGGTGATGTTGCGCACGAAGGCCGTCGCCTCGTACTTGCCGTTGCCGAAGCCGTAGCCGACGCGCAGCCCGCCTTCGGTGAGCGCCTTGCCGGTGAACTCGCGGCTCTCGTAGAGGAAGAAGTGGATCTTCGAGCGGTAGGCCCAGTCGGTCAGCACGAACAGTTCGCCGCCGGCCACCGGCGTGCTGTAGCGGGCGCTGAGGTTGAGCACCACCTTGGGCGCTTGGGGCAGCGGGTTGCCGTCGATGGCCGCCAGCGTGGCGCCGTTGCGCACGATGGTGGGATCGGTGACCGTGCAGCCGCCGCCGCACACGCCCACGTACAGGTTCGGGTCCTGGATCTTGGTCTTGTTGTAGCTGCCGGCCAGGTTGAACAGCAGGCTCTCGGTGGCCTGCAGCGTGAACTGGAACTCGGCGCCCTGGCCCTTGGTCTTGGCGGCGTTGACGAGCGTGTTGAAGTTGTTGGCGCCGCCCACCGCGGTGAGCTGCTGGTCCTTCAGCTCGTAGCTGAACGCGCTGAGCGCGAAGCGCGCGCGGCGGTTCATCAGGTCGCCCTTCACGCCGGCCTCGTACGACGTGATCTTCTCGCTGCCGGCCACCGAGAGCTGGTCGCCGAAGAGCAGCCGGCCCTGGATCGACGGCGCGCGGAAGCCCGTGGCGACGCGGGCGTAGGCGCGCACGTCCTTGCTCAGCGCGAAGCTCACGGCGAAGTCGCCGCTGGTGTTGGTGGCGCTGGTGCTGGCGGTGCGCCGGCCGATGAAGGTGGGCGAGAACGGCGGCGCCTGGATGCGGTCGGCGGTGAAGTCCTTCTCGTCCTTGGTGTAGCGGATGCCGCCGCGCAGCTGCAGCGTCTCGCTCACGTCGAGCGTCACGCTGCCGTAGGCGGCGTAGGCCTTGTTGTCCTGGCGCTGGGTGGCGTAGCCGTTCTGGGCGTTGCCGCCGATGCTGCTGTAGTTGAGGCTGTCGATGTCCAGCCGCTCGTCGAAGTAGTACAGCCCTGCCAGCCACTTCAGTGCGCCGGCGGTGTTGCTCTCCAGCCGGAACTCCTGCGTCAGCTGCTTGTGCTTGGGCATGCCGTCGGCCGACTCGGCGTCGAAGGGGATGAACCCCGGCCCGAAGTTGCCCGGGCCCAGGAACACCGCGCCGTAGCCGCCGTCGATGTCGCCTCGGCTGAAGGCCTCCACCGTCTCGTAGCCCGTGATCGACTTGAGCGTCATGCCGCCCAGGTTGAACGTCAGGCGCAGGTTCGAGCCGCTGCTCTGCAGGTCCTGGTGGTTGAGGCCGTCGTACCAGACGGTGCGCTCGTCGAAGCCGTCGACCAGGTCGTTGGTGCCGGGCTTGATGATGTTGGCGCGGAAGACGCGCGCCGAGCCGTCCAGCCGGCGGTGGTGCACGTTGAGCAGCGCGTTGAAGTCGGCGTTGGGCGCCAGCAGCAGCTGCAGGCGCGCGGCGTTGTCGTGGTAGCCCTCGAGCTCGCGCGTGCGGCCGTTCGGATTGGCGTTGCGCACCCAGTCGTCGCGGTTCTGGCTGAGCGCGGCCACGCGCAGCGCCAGCGTGTCGGACAGCGGCACGTTGATCGCGCCTTCGGCGTTGAGCATGCCGTGGCGGCCGGCGCCGGCGATGACGTAGCCCTCGAAGGCCTTCAGCCGCGGCTTGGCCGATTCGAACTTCACCACCCCGGCCGGCGAGTTGCGCCCGAACAGCGTGCCCTGCGGGCCGTTGAGCACCTCGATCTGCTCCATGTCGAAGATCGGGAAGCCCTTGAGGATGGGGTTCTCCTGCACGACGTCGTCGTACACCAGGCTCACCGGCTGGCTGGCGTTGAGGTCGAAATCGGTGTTGCCCAGGCCGCGGATGTAGAAGCGCGGGAAGGCGCGGCCGAAGCTCGACTCGATGTTCAGGCTGGGCACGCGGGCCGCCAGCTGGCGCACGTCCTGGCCGCCGGCGTTGAGCGCTTCCAGCGTCTCGCCGCGCAGCGCGGTCACGCTCGAGGGCACGTCGCGGATGTTCTCCAGGCGCCGCTCGGCGGTGACGGTGATCACCTGGAGCTGGCCGCTGGAGGCGGGCTGCTGCTGGGCGGATGCACCGGCTTGAAGCGCCAACAGGGCGGCGGCGGCCACAGCGTGGTGCACGGCGCGAGCGCCGCAGCGGGGCATGCGATTCATGACGGGGTTCTCTCCTGTGGGTGGTGCGCGCCGGCTGCAACAGCCGTGCCACGGCAGCGCTTGTTCGGTTCTGGTCGGCACTGGCATGCTCATCATCGCGGCTGCGCTGCCCGAAAGCGGTGACAGCGCGACGAACCGCCCCCCGCAACGATGCGCAATCGCAACACATGCTGAGTCCGGAACAACGCCGCCGCTGGCACGACGAGGGCTACCTGGTGCTGCCCGGCTTCAAGGCGCCGGCCGAGCTGGCGGCGGTGCGCGCACGCGCTCATGCCATCGTCGAGGCGTTCGAGCCCGGCCGCGGCACCAGCCGCTTCTCCACGCGCGACCGCAGCCTGGTGGCCGACGCCGCGCTCATCGCCTCGGCCGACGCGGTGCACTGCTTCTTCGAGGAAGAGGCGCTCGACGCCGAAGGCCGCCTCGTCGTGCCCAAGGCGCGATCGGTCAACAAGATCGGCCACGCCCTGCACGACCGCGACCCGGTGTTCGAGCGCTTCTCGCACGGCCCGGAACTGGCCGCGCTGGCGGCAGACCTCGGCCTGCTGCAGCCGCTGGTGTGGCAAAGCCAGGTCATCTTCAAGCAGCCGCACATCGGCGGCGAGGTCGGCTGGCACCAGGACGCGAGCTTCTTCGTGACCGAGCCGCTCACCGTCACCACCTTCTGGTTCGCGCTGGAAGACGCCACCACCGACAACGGCTGCCTCTGGGTGGAGCCCGGCGGCCACGAGGGCGCGCGCGGCGTGCTGCGCGAGCAGTACGTGCGCGACGCCGACGACCGGCTCTCCATGCGACGGCTGAGCGACACGCCCTGGCCCGATGCCGCCCAGGCGGTGCCGCTGCCCTGCGAGGCCGGCACGCTGGTGGTCTTCGGCGGCCTGCTGCCGCACTGCAGCGGGCCGAACCGCTCGGGCGTCTCGCGCATGGCCTACACGCTGCACGCCACCGACGCGCGGGCCGCGTATTCGCCGCTCAACTGGCTGCAGCGCGGCGGGGTGCGCGGGTTCGACTGACACGCCCGCCCGCCGCCGCTGACCGCGGGCTTACGGCTTCGGCGTTTGCACCGAGTGCGGCATTTACGCGCCATTTACGGCCCGGCCCGTAGCGTGGACGCGTGCATCGCGTGCGGACCATCCGGCCCCGCACGCGCCCCGCGAACCGCCCACCCCGAGGAACCCGCCGCATGAGTGCAACCAGCCTGGACGCCACGCCGATGGAAGGCAAGCGACCGATGACGCGCGAGGAGAAGCGCGTCATCCTCGCTTCTTCTGCCGGCACCATCTTCGAGTGGTACGACTTCTACCTCTACGGAGCGCTCGCCTCGATCATCGGGGCGCAGTTCTTCAGCTCGTTCCCCGAGGCCACGCGCAACGTGTTCGCGCTGCTGGCCTTCGCCGCGGGCTTCCTGGTGCGGCCCTTCGGCGCGCTGTTCTTCGGCCGCCTGGGCGACCTGATCGGCCGCAAGTACACCTTCCTAATGACGATTCTCATCATGGGGATCTCGACCTTCGTGGTCGGCCTGCTGCCGGGCTACGAGACCATCGGCTGGGCGGCCCCCGTGATCCTGATCGCCCTGCGCATGCTGCAGGGCCTGGCGCTCGGCGGCGAGTACGGCGGCGCGGTCGTCTACGTGGCCGAACATGCGCCCAACGGGCGCCGCGGCTACTTCACGAGCTGGATCCAGACCACCGCCACGCTCGGCCTGCTGCTCTCGCTCATGGTCATCCTGGGCGTGCGCACGCTGCTCGGCGAGAAGGACTTCGCCGCCTGGGGCTGGCGCGTGCCCTTCCTGCTGTCGATCATCCTGCTGGGCATCTCGGTGTGGATCCGGCTGCAGATGGAGGAGTCGCCGGCGTTCAAGAAGATGAAGGACGAAGGCCGCCAGTCCAAGGCGCCCATCTCCGAGGCCTTCGGCAACTGGAAGAACGGCAAGTTCGCCCTGCTGGCGCTGCTGGGCCTGGTCGCCGGCCAGGCCGTGGTCTGGTACACGGGCCAGTTCTACGCGCTGTTCTTCCTGCAGAACATCCTGCGCGTGGACATGTTCTCGGCCAACGTGCTGATCGCGTGGTCGCTGATCCTGGGCACCGGCGGCTTCGTCTTCTTCGGCGCGCTGTCCGACCGCATCGGCCGCAAGAAGATCATCCTCGCCGGCTGCCTGCTGGCCGCGGCCACCTACTTCCCGGTGTTCAAGGCCATCACCGCCATCGCCAACCCGGCGCTGCACGCGGCGCAGCAGAACACCAAGGTGACGATCGTCGCCGACCCGGCGGACTGCTCGTTCCAGTTCAACCCCACCGGCACGGCCAAGTTCACGAGCTCGTGCGACGTGACCAAGGCGCTCCTGGCGCGCAGCTCGGTGAACTACTCGGTCGACTACCAGCCGGGCGCGGTGCCGGCCAAGGTGCGCATCGGCACGACCGAGATCGCCGGCTACGAGCTGTCCAAGCTCAGCGGCGACGCGGTCAAGGCCACGCCCGCGGCCTTCACCAAGAGCGTGAACGAGGCGCTCGCCGCCGCCGGCTACCCGGCGCCCGGCAAGCCGGCGCCGGGCATCGTCAAGCTCGAGGGCTTCTTCGACGCCTTCAGCGCCCAGGCCTTTCCGCTGGTGCTGATCCTCACCTACCTCGTGCTGCTGGTGACCATGGTGTACGGGCCGATCGCCGCGGCGCTGGTGGAGCTGTTCCCGACGCGCATCCGCTACACCGGCATGTCGCTGCCGTATCACATCGGCAACGGCTGGTTCGGCGGCCTGATGCCGGCCACCGCCTTCGCCATGATCGCCCAGACCGGCGACCCCTACTACGGCCTGTGGTACCCGATCGTGATCGCCGTGATGACGGTGGTGATCGGCGCGCTGTTCGTGCCGGAGAACCGCCAGCGAAACATCTTCCAGGACGACCACGCGCCGGCGCGCTGACGCCACGACGCGCATGCCGGCGCGCCAGCGCGCGCCGGCACGAGCGCCCCGGCCGCAACCGCGCGCCGGCACCGGCGGCGATGCAGCCGTGCGCCGGCATCGGGAGCGCGGCGCCACGCGCGCGCCAGCCAGCGGCAGCGCGCCATGGGGCTGCCGCGCCCGATGGGCCATCATCGGCGGCGATGCCTGCATCCGCGCTCCCACCCCCGACCGCAGCGCCGGCCGAAGGCGAACGACCGCGCCGCGCGCACCTCGTGGTCTGCCTGTTCGACGATGGCCAGGCGCCGGCGCTCGTCGAGGAAGCGCTGCGCATGCAGCGCCAGCTGGGCGGCCGCTGCACGGTGATCGCGCTCGAGCGGCCCATGGCCTACCCGCCAGGCTCGGCCCAGGCCGGCGCGCGCCGCGGACTGCTGGAGGCGCTGATCGCCGCAGAGCAGGCCGGCGCGGGCACGCGCCGCCTGACCATTGGCGGCCGCAGCGCGCGCGCCATCGCGCAGGCGGTGGCCGAGCGCGCGCGGCGCGAGCACGCCACGCGTCTGCTCGTGGCGCCGCCGGCGGTGACCGCGCCGGTGTGGCGCGCCGAAGGCGAGCGGCTCGCCAACTTCGTCGACGAGCTCGCGCGGGCGCTGCCCGGGGTGCAGCTGCACGTGGTCGTGACCGGCGCTGCCGCGGTCGCGCCGGCGGCCTCGGTGACGATGCCGCGGCGCCCGCTGCTGCACCAGGCGCGCACGGTGCTGCTGGCGCTCGGCGCGTGCACGCTCGTCGCCGACGTGCTGCTCGGCCTCGTCGAGCCCAGCGGCCTGCTGGCCGTGTACCTGGCCGGGGTGGTGTTCGTGGCCCTGCGCGAGGGCAGCCGGGCGTCGCTCGCCACGCTGGCCGGCAGCATCGTCCTGTTCGACCTGCTGCAGGTGGCGCCGCGCTGGTCGATCAAGCCGACGGAGCCGCAGTACTACCTGCTGTTCCTGCTCATGGGCGTGCTGGGCGTGGTGGTGGGCGAGCTGGCGGCGCAATCGCAGCGCCACCGCCGGCTGGCCGAGGCCCGCGCCCAGCGCAACCACGCGCTCAACCGCCAGGCGCTGGCGCTGGTGCGCGCCAGCGACGTCCCGGCCGTCGCGGTGGCCCTGGCCGAGGCGGTGACGCTCGCGGTGGGGCGGCGCGCGGCGCTGCTGCCGATGACGCCCGACAGCGCGGCCCAGGTCGATGGGGACATGGGTCACGACGTCGCCGGTGGCGGGTCCGCCCGCGAACCGGTCGACGGCCCCGATGCCGCGCCGGCGCTGCCGCTGCCCGACAACAGCTGGTTCGGCGCAGGCAGCGCCGCGCGCCGGCGCGCCGGCGAGGCCCTCGCCGCCGCCGCCGCGCAGCGCCGCTCGACCGGCGCCGGCACCGCCGTCGCGCCCGACGCCGGCGTACGCTGCATGCCGCTGCTGACCGGTGACGACGCCGTGGCGGCGCTGCTGGTGCTGGAGATGGTGCCGGACGCCGCGCCCTTGTCGATCGAGGACGAGGGCTTGCTCGCGGCCTTTGCCAACCAGGCCGCGCTGGCGCTCGAGCGGCTGCGTGCCGAGCAGCAGCGCGCCGACGCGGCGCTGCAAGCCGAGGCCGAGCGCACCCACCACACCCTGCTGGCGGCGCTGGCGCACGACCTGCGCACGCCGCTCACCACCATCGTCGGATCCACCGCCGCTGTGCTCGAGCAGGGCGCGGCGATCGACGGCGCCGGCCAGCGCGCGCTGCTGCAATCGGTGCTGGACGCGGCGCGCGCCCTGTCGGCGCAGGCCACCGACCTGCTGGACCTGTCGCGCATGCAGGCCGGCGCCTGGCGTGCGGCGCCGCAGTGGTGCCCGGCCGACGAGCTGCTCGACGAGGCCCTGGCGCCGCTGCGCCCGGCGCTGCGCGAGGCCGCGCTGACGCTGGACGTCACGCCCGATTGCATCGTGTGGTGCGACCCCGCGCTGGTGATGCGGCTGATCGCCAACCTGGTGGCCAACGCCCTGCGCCACGCGGCCGGCGCACCGATCCAGGTGGCCATCCACCAAGGCGAGGGGCACTGGGCGCTGCGCGTGGCCGACCGCGGACCGGGCTTCGCCCACCGCGCCTCGCGCAGGCATGGCGACGGCAGCGTGGCCCGCCCCGGCCTGGGGCTCGTGCTGTGCCGCACCATCGTGCGGCTGCACGGCGGCACGCTGGAGCTGCGCGACGACCACGGCGCGCTCGCCCTGGCGCGCCTGCCGCAGCCGCACGACGGCCCGGGCCAGGCGCTGGAGGACACCGCCGCGGCGGCCGCCGGCGCCCGCGGCGTGGATCGCAGCGCCTGACCGCCGCGCGCAGCACCAACCATGGCCAACCGCCCCGCGCCCCAGGTGCTCGTGGTCGAGGACGACCCGGCGATCCGCAACCTGCTGCGCGCGACGCTGCTCGCCGAAGGCTACGTCGTGCACGAGGCCGGCAACGCGCGCGATGGCGAGGTGGTGGCGGCGCACCGTCCCATCGACCTGTTCCTCGTCGACCTCGGCCTGCCCGACGACGACGGCGTGGCCCTGATCCGGCGCCTGCGCCAGTGGACGGCGCGACCGATCCTCGTGCTGTCGGCGCGCATGCTCGAGCGCCAGAAGGTGGAGGCGCTGGACGCCGGCGCCGACGACTACCTGGTCAAGCCGTTCGGCGTGGCCGAGCTGCACGCCCGGCTGCGCGTGGCGCGGCGCCTGGCGCAGCGGCGCGAGGCCGGCTCGGCCAAGGTGCTGAAGCTGGGCGCGGTGCGCATTGACCTGGATGCCGCGTCGGCCACGCGTGGCGGCACGCCGCTGCGCCTGACGGCCACGCAATGGCGCGTGCTCGAGGTGCTGGCCCGCGCCGATGGCCGGGTGGTCAGCACGCGCCAGCTGCTGCACGAGGCCTGGGGACCGGCGCACGTGGCGCACGGCCACTACCTGCGCATCTACGTGCGCCAGCTGCGCCAGCGGCTGGAGGACACACCGTCCGAGCCGCGCTACCTGCTCACCGAGACCGGCGTGGGCTACCGCCTGCTGAGCGATGCGGAAGCGGATGCGGACCCTGGCGACGCCGGCGCCACCGAGGCAGGCCCGCCCGGCGCGGCTTGAACGCCCGCCGCGGCGGCGGGCCGCGGGCCTACTTCGGCTTGCGCTGGTCTTCCTGCAGCGCCCGCTCGATGGCCTTCATCGGATCGTCGTCATCGGCGCCCGCGGCCGGCGGCGCCGACGCGGCGGGGTCCGCTGCCGATGCCGCGCCCGACGCCGCCGCATCGCCGCTCATGCTGCGCAGCAGTTCGGTCGCCGTTTCGGGATCGACATTGACCTTGGGGTCGAGGAACGCCGTGACCGTCTGCGGGAACGCGATCACCACGCCCACCAGCACCAGCTGCATCACCACCCAGGGAATGGCGCCGAGGTAGATGTCGCGCGACAGCACCTTGCGCGGCAGCGAGCCGGCCTTGTGCAGCGTGTCGGAGATGCCGCGCAGGTAGAACAGCGCGAAGCCGAACGGCGGGTGCATGAAGCTCGTCTGCATGTTCACGCAGATCACCACGCCGAACCAGACCAGGTCGATGCCCAGCTTGTCGGCCACCGGCGCCAGCAGCGGGATGATGATGAAGGCGATCTCGAAGAAGTCGAGGAAGAACGCCAGGATGAAGATGAAGACGTTGACCGCGATCAGGAAGCCCACCTGGCCGCCGGGCAGGCCCGAGAGCATGTGCTCGATCCACTTGCCGCCTTCCACGCCCTGGAACACCAGCGAGAACACGCGCGAGCCGATGAGGATGAAGACCACCATGGCCGTGATGCGCATGGTGTTGGTCATGGCCTGGCGAACCAGCGGCCAGGTCAGGCGCCGGTGCAGGGCCGCCAGCACGAAGGCACCCACGGCGCCCATCGCGCCGGCCTCGGTCGGCGTGGCCACCGCGCTGTCCATGCCCGGCAGCCCACCCATGCTGCCCAGCACCAGCAGGATGAGCACCGCCGAAGGGATGATGCCGCGCAGGCACTTGGCGACGAGCGCGCCGCCGCTCAAGGTGCGCGCCTCCTTCGGCACGCCCGGCAGGTGGTGCGGCTTCAGGCGCGACAGCAGGAAGGTGTACAGCGCGAACAGCAGGATCTGCAGCAGCGCCGGGCCCCACGCGCCCTTGTACATGTCGCCCACCGGCTTGCCCAGCTGGTCGGCCAGCACCACCAGCACCAGCGACGGCGGCACCAGCTGGGTGATGGTGCCCGAGGCCGCCAGCACGCCGGTGGCGTAGCGCATGTCGTAGCCGTAGCGCATCATCACCGGCAGCGAGATCATCGCCATGGCGATCACCTGCCCGGCCACCGTGCCGGTGATGGCGCCGAGGATGAAGCCGACGATGATCACCGAGTAGCCCAGCCCGCCGCGCACCGGCCCGAACAGCTGGCCCATCGAGTCGAGCATGTCCTCGGCGAGGCCGCACTTCTCGAGGATGGTGCCCATCAGCGTGAAGAACGGGATGGCGAGCAGCAGGTCGTTGGACAGGATGCTCAGCACGTTCAGCGGCAGGTTGCCCATGAACGTGGCGGGGAACCAGCCCATCCACACCGCGAAGTAGCCGCAGCCCAGGCCCAGCGCGGCGAGCGAGAACGCGACCGGGAAGCCGATGAGCATCACCAGCACCAGCCCCGCGAACATCAGCGGGGCGAAGCTCTCCATGCTCATTGCAGCGGCCTCTCGTAGTGCGTGTCCATCTCGTACGCGTGCGTCAGCCAGCCCACGCGCTTGATGATTTCGGACAGCCCCTGCAGCAGCAGCAAGCCGAAGCCGAGCGGCATCGTCAGCACCACCGGCCAGCGGATGAGGCCACCATCGCTCTGCGACATCTCGCCGCTGGCGAACCGGTCGACGAACAGCGGCCAAGCGAAGAACAGCATCGCCAGCGTCACCGGCATCAGGAAGAAGATCAGCCCGAGCAGGTCGCACCACACCTTGCCGTGCGTGGTGTAGCGGCCGTAGAGCAGGTCCACCCGCACGTGTTCGTTGACGCGCAGCACCTGCGAGGCGCCGAACATCACCGCGGCGGCGAACAGGTACCACTGGATCTCGAGCCAGGCGTTGGAGCCGACCGAGAAGCCGTAGCGCACCAGCGCGTTGCCGGCGCTGATCAGGCACGACAGGAGCACAGCCCACTCGGCGATGCGGCCGAAGGCGTCGGTGAGCTTGTCGATGGCGTGGGCGAGGGCGAGGGCGGCCTTCAAGGCTCGGGCCTTTCGTCGAGTCGGGTGAGCGGCCGCGGACGCAATGGCCCGTGGCGGCGGCGACTCTAGGCAGCCGAAACTGAAAGCCGGCTGAAGGCGCTGCAGGTGGCGCCGCACCTTTTTTGCGGCGTTTACGCGCGGGCCGACGAGAGGCGCGCGATGCCGTCGGCGACGCATGCGCGGCCGGCCAGCCGCGGCGGCGGCGTCATGGGCCGCCGGCCTCCGGTGACTAGCGGTACACCAGGTCGCGCAGGGCCAGCGACAGGGCCGGGAAGAAGGTCACCACCATCAGGCAGCCCAGCACCACGGCGACGAAGGGCACCAGCGGCGCGACGATGCGGTCCAGCGAGATGCGCGCCACCGTGCACGCGGCGAACAGGTTCACCCCGAACGGCGGCGTGATCATGCCGAGCGCCAGGTTCACGACCATGATGACGCCGAAGTGCACCGGGTCGATGCCGAAGAACGCCGCCACCGGCGCGAGGATCGGCGCCAGCACGATGATGGCCGCGCTGGTCTCGATGAACATGCCGATCAGGAACAGCGCCATGTTCACGCCCAGCAGGAACAGCATCGGGTCGTCGAGCACCGCCTTGAGCCACTGGCCGATGGCATCGGGCACGCCGGCGCGCGTGATGAGGTAGGCGAACAGCCCGGCGTTGGCGATGATGAACATGATCACCGCCGACGACACCACGCTCTTCTTCAGGATCGGGTAGAGATCGCGGATGCGGATCTCGCGGTGGATGACCACCCCCACCAGCAGCGCGTAGGCCACGGCCACGGCCGACGCTTCGGTGGGCGTGAAGATGCCGCCGTAGATGCCGCCCAGGATGATCACCGGCATCAGCAGCGCCCAGCCGGCCTGCAGCGTGGCGCGGCCCACGCCGAGGCGGCCGTCGCCGTCGGACTTGCCCCAGCCCTTCCACTTGCACCACAGCCAGACGAAGAGCATGAGCGCGCCGCCGATGAGGATGCCCGGGCCGACGCCGGCGATGAACAGCTCGCCGATCGACACCTCGGCGGCGACGCCGAACAGGATCATCGGGATCGACGGCGGGATCACCACGCCGAGCTCGGCGCTGGTGGCCTGCAGCGCGGCCGCGTAGTTCGTCGGGTAGCCGTGCTTGATGAGCGCCGGGATCAGGATGGCGCCGATGGCGAAGGTGGTGGCGACGCTCGAGCCCGAGACGGCGGCGAAAATCATGCAGGTGAGCACGCAGGTCATCGGCAGGCCGCCCTGCACGCCGCCCACCAGGCTCTTGGCGAACTCCACGAGTCGCCGGCTGATGCCGCCGGTTTCCATCAGGTTGCCGGCCAGGATGAAGAACGGGATCGCCGCCAGCGGAAACTTGTTGATCGCGGAGAACATCTCCTTGACCGCGACCAGCATGTTGACGTTGGCCACCTGGATGCCCACCAGCGCGGCCAAGCCGATCGACACCGCAACCGAGATGGTGAGCGCGAAGCACAGCACCATCGTCACCAGCATGGCGCTGGTCATGCGCGCTCCTTCGCCGGCGACGTGAGCGGCGCGCGGCGGCCCCGGACGCGGCAGCCGCTCACTGCGCCGTCTCCAGTTCCATCCGCCGCGGGTCGAGCCAATGGCCGACGATGGCCAGCGCCGAGAACACGCCGCCCACCGGCAGCGCGAGGTAGGCCCAGAACATCGACACGTCCTCCAGCCCGGTGACGGTCTGCACCTTGCCGCGCTGGGCGTAGTCCCAGCCGACCCACACGACGATGGCGACGAGCAGCAGCGCCGCCAGCGCCACCACCGCCTCGAGCACGCGCCGCACGCGCGGCCCCGACAGGCGGTGCAGCACGTCGACGCTGACCATGGCGCCGCTGCGGAAGGCCTGCGGGATGCCGAGGAACACCATCCAGATGAGCGTGAAGCGGATCAGCACCTCGGTCCACTCGGCCGGCTGCTGGATGACGAAGCGGGTGATGATCTGCCACAGCCCCAGCGACGCGGCCGCCGCGAGCATGGCGCAGGCGGCGGCCGTGGCGAGCGCGGTGCTGCCGCGCTCGATCTTCAGGAACAGGGCCTTCAAGGCGCCGGGGCGTGCAGTGACGGCCCGGCGCTCACTTGACGTTGCGGATGCGGTCGATGTTGGCCTTGCCGAACTGGGCCTCGAACTGCGCGTACACCGGCGTCAGCGCGGCCTGGAAGCGCGCCTTGTCGACGTTCTCCACCACCTGCATGCCCTTGCTGCGCAGCTCGGCCACGCCCTTGGCGTCGTCCTCGTCGACGCGTGCGCGGTTGGCCTTGACGGCCTCCGCTGCGGCGTCCAGGAAGGCCTGCTTGTCGGCGGCCGAGAGCTTGTCGAAGGCGCCCTTGTTCATCAGGAAGATGGCCGGGCTGTAGACGTGGCCGGTGAGCGAGAGGTGCTTCTGCACCTGGTCGAACTTGGCCGCCATGATCACCGACAGCGGGTTCTCCTGGCCGTCCACCGTGCCCTGCTGCAGGGCCGTGAACACCTCGGGGAAGGCCATGGGCGTGGTGATGATGCCGAAGCCCTTGTACGCGGCCACGTGCACCGGGTTCTCCATCGTGCGCATCTTCAGGCCCTTCAGGTCGTCGGGCGAGTTCACCGCGCGCTTGCTGTTGGTCATGTGGCGCACGCCGTTCTCGCCCCAGGCCAGGGCCTTGAAGCCCTTGCCCTCGAACGTCTTGAGCATGTCCTGGCCGATGCTGCCGTCGAGCACGGCGCGGGCGTGGGCCTTGTCGCGGAACAGGAACGGGATGTCGAGGATGCGTGCCTCGGGCACGAAGTTGGGCACGGGGCCGGTACTCGTGAAGGTGAGCTCCTGCGTGCCGAGCTGCACCGCCTCGATCGACTCGCGCTCGCCGCCGAGCGAGCCGCTGTAGAAGGTCTGCACCTTGTAGCGGCCGCCGGTGCGGCGCTCGACCTCGCGCGCGAAGGTGTCGATGGCCACGCCCTGGTGCGAGTTCTGGCCCACCGAGATGCTGATCTTCATCGTCGTCTGTGCCGACGCGGCCAGCGGCAGCAGCGCGGCCGTGCCCAGCAGCAGGGCGAAGGCCGAACGCGTGAAGGAATGCGGCGTCATGGATGCGGTCTCCTGGTGTCGGTGTCGAATGCGGTGAACGAGGCGTCGAGGGCCGCGCGCCAGCGCAGCGGCGTGCAGGGGTTCTAGCGTATCTTTCGCGTTTTGCACCCCGGTATCGTCCCCATGGAACCAGCTGGCAAGGCCGGCCACATCCGGCTCACCTCGCACCCGGGGCAAGGCGCGGCCGGCGCGCCGCCCATCGTCTGGGGCGCGGCCGATCCGCTGGCGCGCGGGCCGGTCGTGGGCAGTACCACCAACCGCAGCCAGCGCAACGTGATCGGCACGCACAGCGGCAGCTACGGCGTGTACCGGGCGCTGGCGGTGGCGGCGGGCAGCCTCACGCGCGGCCACCGCGCCGACCTCACCGACACCGCGCCGACCGACCCCGTCGGTCCGCACCCGCAGTGGGCGGACCGCGACCGCATCGTCTCGATCGACCCCTGGGGCGCCAGCGTGCAGACGGTGTTCGCCGACTTCATCGCCCGTGGCTACGACGTGCGGCCCACCATCGCCGTCACCAAGGCGCACATCCACCTGCCCGAGATCAAGCAGGCCATCGCGTTCCAGCGCCTGGCGATCGACGGCCGTGTGCTGCAGGACGACGCCAGCGCTGCGGTGACCAAGATCGCGGTCGAGCCCGTGTGGTGGCTGCCCGGCGTGGCCCGGCGCTTCCAGGTCGGCGAGGACCAGCTGCGCCGGGCGCTCTTCGAGGAAACCGGCGGCATGTACCCCGAGCTGGTGACGCGCAGCGACCTCGAGGTCTTCCTGCCGCCCATCGGCGGGCAGACGCTCTACGTCTTCGGCGACGTGCGCCGACTGGCCGACCCGTCGGTGACGCTGACGGCGCGCGTGCACGACGAGTGCAACGGCTCCGATGTCTTCGGCAGCGACATCTGCACCTGCCGGCCCTACCTCACGCACGCCATCGAGGAGTGCATCCGCGGCGCGCAGGCCGGCGGCGTGGGGCTCATCGCCTACAGCCGCAAGGAGGGCCGCGCGCTCGGCGAGGTGACCAAGTTCCTGGTCTACAACGCACGCAAGCGCCAGGTGGGCGGCGACCGCGCCGACAAGTACTTCCTGCGCACCGAGTGCGTCGCCGGCGTGCAGGACATGCGCTTCCAGGAGCTGATGCCCGACGTGCTGCACTGGCTGGGCATCCGCACCATCCACCGCCTGGTGAGCATGAGCAACGACAAGTACGACGCCATCACCGGCAGCGGCATCACCGTGGGCGAGCGCATCAAGATCCCCGACGAACTCGTGCCTGCCGATGCCAAGGTGGAGATCGAGGCCAAGATCGCCGCCGGCTACTTCACCGACGGCAGCGTGCCCACCGCCGCCGAGTTGGCGCGCGTGCAGGGCCGCGGCCTGGAATGACGGGCACGGCCGGGACGACGACGGCGGGCGGCTCGCCGGGCGCGGCGCACGCGCCATCGGCGCTGACCGCGCTGCGCCAGCCGGCGACCATCCGCGCGCGGTGCCAGGCCGTGCTGCGTGCGGCCGAGGCCGGGCGCGGCCTGCACTTCGGCATCGACCGCAGCCGGCTCGACGACGCCGCGGCGCGCGTCGCCGCGCTGACGCTGGCGCGCTTCCCCGACCTGCGCATCCCGTACCACAGCCGCTGGCGCCACTTCGAGGCCGGCGGCGTCGACCGCCCGGCCGAACTGGCCGCGCGCCTGGCCGGGCGCGACGCCGACACCGCGGCGCGGGCGCGCTTCGATGTCACCGTGGTGAGCGTGCTGCTCGACGCCGGTGCCGGCGCGGCCTGGCGCCACACCGAGCCGGGCAGCGGACTGGTGCTGCAGCGCTCCGAAGGCCTGGGCGTCGCCAGCTGGCACGCCTTCATGGCCGGCGCGTTCTCGGCGACGCCCGGCGACGCGCTGCGCGCCGATGCCCCGGCGCTGGAGCGCGTGGATGCGGCGCTGCTGCAACGCATCTTCCAGGCCGGCCCGGACAACGCCATGGTCGGCCTCGACGGTCGCGCCGGCCTGCTGGCGCGCCTCGGCGCGGCACTGCGCGCTGCGGCGCCGGACGTGGCGCACGCCAGGCCGGCACTGCTCTACGACCGCCTGGTGATCGATGGCGACGGCCGCCGCCGCTCGACCGTCGCGGCGGCCGACGTCCTGCGCCAGGTGCTCGAGGTGCTGGGCCCGATCTGGACCAGCGGCAGCACCGTCGGCGGCGTGCTGGCCGGCGACGTCTGGCCGCATCCCCACGCCGGCGATGCCACCGGCCATGCGCAGGCCGACGATGGTGCCGCAGACACCGCAGCCAGCGGCGCCGCACCGGCACGCGACCCCGCCAGCGCCGGCTGGGTGCCGTTCCACAAGCTCAGCCAGTGGCTGAGCTATTCGCTGCTGGAGCCGCTGCAGTGGGCTGGCGTCACCGTGACGGGCCTCGACGCGTTGACCGGCCTGCCCGAATACCGCAACGGCGGCCTGCTGCTCGACACCGGCGTCATCGTGCCGCTCCGGCCCGAGGCGCTGGCCGAGACCTACACGCCCGGCGACCCGTTGATCGTCGAATGGCGCGCGCTCACCGTCGCCCTGCTCGACGAGCTGGCCGGGCGCGTGCGCGACCGCCTGGGCGTGGACGCCGAGCGCCTGCCGCTGGCCTGCGTGCTCGAAGGCGGCACATGGGCCGCCGGGCGCCAGATCGCTGCCGAGCGGCGGCCCGGCGGCACGCCGCCGCTGGCCATCCGCAGCGATGGCACGATCTTCTGAACCGCATCCCCGCCGCCGCATCCCATGCCCGCACTTGCCCGCCTGAAGCCGCACGCCCCGTTGCCATGAGCGCCGTCCTCGAACCGCGGGCCCCCGCCCCGGCCGCACACTTCGGCAGTCAGCTGCGCCGCTGGCGCGCCCAGCGCGGCCTGAGCCAGATGGCGCTGGCGCTGCAGGCCGACGTGTCGGCGCGCCATCTCAGCTGGCTGGAGACCGGCAAGGCCGAGCCCAGCCGCGCGATGGTGCTGCGCCTGGCCGAGCAGCTGGACCTGCCGCTGCGCGAGCGCAACGCCTTGCTCGTGGCCGCGGGCTACGCGCCGCTGTACCGCGAACGTGCACTGACCGACGTGGCACTCGCCCCGGCGCGCGGCGCGCTGCAGCGCCTGCTCGATGCCCAGCTGCCCGCGCCGGCCATGGCGGTGGACCGGCACTGGCACCTCGTCGCCTGCAACCGCATCGTGCCGCTGATGCTGCAGTTCGTGGCGCCGGCGCTGCGCGAGCCGCCGGTGAACGTGCTGCGCGTGTCGCTGCACCCGCAGGGGCTGGCGCCGATGATCGAGAACTTCGCCGCCTGGCGCGAGCACGTGCTGACGCGGCTGCGCCGCCAGGCCGCGGCGAGCGGCGACCCGCAGTTGTTCGCCCTGCTGCGCGAGATGCTCGCGCTGCCCGAGACGTTCGACGCCGCCGGCGGCGGCGGAGCGGCGGACCAGCACGGCGATCACGCCGCAGGCGAACGCGCCCGAGCCGGCGCGACGGCGCCGGACCCGATCGGCTCCGACGACGTCATCGTGCCCTTCGTCGTGAACTCGCCGCTCGGCCGGCTCGACTTCATCACCACCATCACGGTGTTCGGCGCGCCGCACGACGTGACGCTCTCCGAGATCGCCATCGAGACCCTGCTGCCCGCCGACCGCGCCACGGCCGACGTGCTGCAGCAGGTGCTGGCGCGCTCGCCGGGCTGACCCGCGTCAGCGGAACGGGTTGGCCGTGGCGAACCACAGCCCGATGCCGGTGGCGATGATGAAGGCGCCGTCGAGCACGCCCACCAGCAGGAAGACCTTGGTCTGCAGCGGCTCCATCATCTCGGGCTGACGCGCGCTGGCCTCGAGGAACTTGCTCGCGAGGAAGCCCACGCCGAGGCACGAGCCGATGGCACCCAGGCCGATCATGTGGCCCACGGCCAGGGGAACGAGGTTGACGCTGCTGCCGTCCATGGGGCGGTTCCTTTCTCTGCTGCGGCGGTCGATGTGGCACCATCGTTGCAGCCCCCGCCAACCCCGTCGATGACCTGCCAGGTCAAGCCCTGACACACCGCCGATGAGCACCGCCGCCACGCCCGCCCTCCACGTCATCGACCACCCGCTGGTGCAGCACAAGCTCACGCTGATGCGGCAGAAGGACCGCAGCACCAACAGCTTCCGCCGCCTGCTGCACGAGATCAGCATGCTGATGGCCTACGAGGTGACGCGCACGATGCCGACGCAGCTGATCGAGATCGAGACGCCGCTCGAGAAGACGATGGCGCCGGTGATCGAGGGCCGCAAGACGGTGTTCGTGGTGATCATGCGCGCCGGCAGCGGCTTTCTCGACGGCATGCTCGAGGTGGTGCCAGGCGCGCGCGTCGGCCACGTCGGCCTGTACCGCGACCCCAAGACGCTGGTGGCGGTGGAGTACTACTTCAAGATGCCGGCCGACATGCACGAGCGCGACGCCATCGTGCTCGACCCCATGCTCGCCACCGGCAACTCCGCCGTCGCCGCGGTGGAGCGGCTGAAGGAGACGCGGCCGAAGTCGATCCGCTTCGTCTGCCTGGTGGCGGCGCCCGAAGGCGTGGCGAACATGCAGCGCCACCACCCCGACGTGCCGATCTACACCGCCGCGGTGGACCGCGAGCTCAACGCGCACGGCTACATCGTGCCGGGGCTGGGCGACGCGGGCGACCGCTTGTTCGGCACAAAGTAGCGCGCGACGGCGTTGCCGCGCGACGCTCAGCCAGCGCCCCCTGCGATCAGTCCGCCGCGCCCGCCGCCGGCCGGTGCCAGCGCGCCAGCAGCCGCTCGCGTGCCGCGGGGTGCAGGTTGGCGCGCGCCAGGTCGCCGCCGTAGTGCCGTGCCACGCGCGCGTCCATCACCTTGAACCACAGCCGCGGCCAGTAGGCCAGCATCAGCATCGAGGCGTAGCCCGACGGCAGCTGCGGGCTGCTGTCGAAGTGGCGCAGCGCCTGCCAGCTGCGGGTGGCGTGGGCGTGGTGGTCGGAGTGGCGCTGCAGCTGGTACAGCAGCAGGTTGCTCACGACGTGGTTGCTGTTCCACGAGTGTTCTGGCGAGCAGCGCACGTAGCCGCCACGGCCGTCGCCGGCGCGCAGCAGGCCGTAGTGCTCGAGGTAGTTCACCACCTCCAGCAGCGAGAAGGCGTACACGGCCTGCGCGACCAGGAACGGCAGCACGCCCCATCCGAGCCAGGCCAACAGCCCGGCCCACAGCGCGCACGTGAGCACCGCGCCCTGCAGCACGTGGTTGTGCCGCGAGACCGCGCCGACACCACCGGCGGCCAGGCGTTGGCGCTCCAGCCGCCAGGCCGAGGCCAGCCCGCCGGCCACGCTGCGCGGCAGGAAGCGCCAGAAGCTCTCGCCCATGCGCGCGCTGGCCGGGTCCTCGGGCGTGGCCACGCGGCGGTGGTGGCCGCGGTTGTGTTCGACGACGAAGTGGCCGTAGGCCGACGGCGCCAGCTTCAGCAGCGCCAGCCAGCGCCAGCCCGCGCCGCGCTTGTGGCCGGCCTCGTGTGCGGCGACGATGGCAAAGCCGTTGGCGCCGCCCACCGTGAGCCACAGACCGACCAGCGTGCCCCAGCCGGGATCGAGCCGCGCCACCGCCCAGCAGCCGCCGACGGTGACGGCCAGCTGCAGCGGCAGCTGCGCCAGCAGCAGCCAGCGGTAGTACGGATCGGCTTCCAGCGCGGCCACCGCCTCCTCGGGCGGGTTGCGGCGGTCGGCGCCGATCCACCAGTCGAGCAGCGGCACGAAGCAGAACACGAGGATGGGCGTGAGCCACGCGCCCCAGGTCCAGCCCGTGAGCACGAGCAGCGCCACGCCCACGCAGGCGAGCGCGGGGATGAGCAGGGTCAGCGCCCGCAGCCACCGGATGGGATCCACCACGCCCTGGTCATCGGCCTGGCCGCCGGGCGCTTGATGCGGATCTGCGTCGAAAGTCCGCGCCATGGCCGCTTTATAGCGTCGCGCGGGGCGGCGTGCTTCAGGCTGGTGCATCGGCGCCGAAAGCACAGGCCGGCGCACCTGCGCGACGCCCACCTCGTGGCGCTGCCGGCCGCCACCCGCCGTCGTCCCATGCTGCCCCTTCCGCGCTCCCTGCACACCGCCTGGCATTGGCTGGGCATGTGGCTGGGCGGGCGCGACGAGCAGACGCGCAGCCACCTGCGCCGCCTGGCGCGGCGCGCCTGGCTCGCCGCCGTGGCCAGCGGGCTGCTGGCGACGGCGAACGCGCTCGACCTCACGCCGGCCTGGGCCAGCGCGCTCACCATCGGCGTCAGCTGGGCCGGCGTGCTCGCCTTCTACGTCCTGCTGCGCGGCGGCTGGACGCGCCACCGTGCCGACCCGTCGTGCAGTTTCGGCCAGCTGATCGTCGCCATCGGTGGCGTGGTGGTTTCCTACGGCGTGGTCGAGATCGCCCGCGGCGCCGCCCTGCAGCTGCTGTGCCTGCTGCTGGCCTTCGAGATGGACCGGCTCTCGCCGCGCCAGCTGCTGCGCGCCTCGCTGCTGGCGGTGGCCATGCTGGGCTTCACCGCGCTGGCCCGCGTGGCCTACATCACCGACACCGCGCGCCTGGCGCTCGAGCTGTACGACCTGCTGATGGCGGCGGTGCTGCTGCCGGCGGCCATCTGGGTGGGCACCGAGATCGGCCGCCTGCACGACCGCCTGCTGCGCCAGCGTGGCGAGCTGGCGCGCACGCTGGCGCAGCTGGAGCACCTGTCGTCGCGCGACGCGCTCACCGGCCTGGCCAACCGGCGGCGGGCGCTGGCATTGCTGGAGCAGGAGCACACCCGGCAGCGGCGCGCCGGCCAGGCGTTCGGCGTGGCGATCCTCGACATCGACTGGTTCAAGCAGGTCAACGACCGCCACGGCCACGGCGTGGGCGACCGAGTGCTGCAGCAGTTCGCCGCCGTCACCGCTGCCGTGCTGCCGCCCACCGACACGCTGGCGCGCTGGGGCGGCGAGGAATTCCTGCTGCTGATGCCGGCCTGCGGCGCCGCCGAAGGCCTGGCGCGGCTGCAGGCGATGCGCGACGCCGTCGCGGCGCACGACTGGGCTGCACTCGCCCCCGGGCTGCGGATCAGCTTCTCCGCCGGGCTCGTCACCTGGGACTGCCAGACCCCGGCCGCCGCCGGCACCCCGGCCGTGCTGCTGGAGCGTGCCGACGCCGCGCTCTACGCGGCCAAGGCGCGCGGCCGCGACTGCTGCGTGGCGGCCGACGCCGTCGAGGCTGCCACGGGGTGGGCGGCGGCCCCGACGCCGGTGTGCGGCGCGACGCCGCGCCCGGTGCCGGATCGGTCATCGACAGCGGTCGCCGCCACGGTGCTGGCCACGGCGTCGGCCTCGATCACGTCATCGGCTTGCACGCCGCCCACCTCGATCACGTTCCCCACCCAGGCCACGCCGGCGGCGCCGGCGCCACGCCGACCCGCCGAGGCACCGGAGCCAGCCGACGCTCCCGGACCCCTTGCAACCCGGCGCCACCGCAGCCGCCGGCAGCGCGCCTGGAACCTGCTCGTCGGCCGCGACCCGGCCGTGCGCGAGGCGCTGCGGCTGCCGCTGCTGGGCTGCGTGCTGCACCTGTCGTGGATCGTGGCGCTGGAAGCCTTTGCCGTGCCGGCCGGCCACCTCGACCCGTTCCACGCCAACCTCGTCATCGCCTTCAACCTGCTCACCTCGGTCGGCTCGTACGCCCTGATCCGCAGCGGTGCGACCAGGCGCCTGCAGGACCCGGGGCTGGTGCTGCTGCAGCTGGCCTGCGCCTGCGCGGCCACCATGTACGGCTACGTCATCGCGCCCGTGCTGCGGCCTTCGCTGCTGCACCTGATGTGCGTGCTGCAGGTCTTCGGCATGGTCACCCTGCGGCCGCGCGCGGCGCGGCTCACCGGCGTGGCCGGCGTGGCCACCCTGCTGGCGGCGGCCACGGCGATGCTGGCGCAGCAGCAGCCGGAGCTGCCGGCCGAACTGCTGAAGCTCGCCCTGGCCTGCTTCGTGGTGGGCCGGCTGGCGGTGCTCTCGCATGAATACAGCCTGGTGCGCGAGCGGGTCGCCACCGAGCAGCAGCAGCTGGCCGGCGCCGTCGCCGCCGTGCAGGAGCTGGTGGTGCGCGATGCGCTCACCGGCCTGTTCAACCGCAAGCACATGCAGGACCTGCTGCAGCACGAGCGCGAGCGCTTCCGCCGCACCGGCGTGCGCTTCTGCGTGGCGCTGATCGACGTCGACCACTTCAAGCAGGTGAACGACCGCTGGGGCCACCACACCGGCGACGAGGTGCTGGCCGGCGTGGCGCGCGCCGCGCAGCAGGCCTTGCGCGACAGCGACGTCATCTGCCGCTGGGGTGGCGAGGAGTTCCTGGTGCTGATGCCCGACACCGAGCCGGTGTGCAACGGCCTGAAGGCGATGGCGCGGCTGCGCAGCAGCGTGCGTCGCCTGCCCGCGCCGGCGCAGGCGCCCGGCCTGGCGGTCACCTTCTCGGCCGGCCTGGCCACGCCGCTGGACGACGAGACGATCGAGCAGACGCTGGCGCGCGCCGACCGCGCGCTCTACGCGGCCAAGGCCTCGGGCCGCAACCGCGACATGGTGGCCGTGGAGCACGCGGCGGGTCCGTCGCCCGGAGGCGCATCGGGGACCGCCGCGCCCGCCCGACACCACCCCGGCCGTCTCGCGCCGCTGCAGGCCTGACGGCGCGATCAGGCGTAGGGGTCGGGCAGGCCGAGCGAGGCGAGCAGCGCGGTCTCGCGCGCTTCCATCGCCGCCGCTTCGGCGTCGTCCTCGTGGTCGTGCCCCTGGGCGTGCAGCGTGCCGTGCACCAGCAGGTGGGCGTAGTGCTGGGCGATGCCGATGCCGCGCTCGCGCGCCTCGGCCTCGACCACCGGCGCACACAGCACCAGGTCGGCGCTGACCACGGGCTCGTGCGCGTAGTCGAAGGTGAGCACGTTGGTGGCGTAGTCGCGGCCGCGGTAGTCGCGGTTCAGCGCGCGGCCTTCGTCGGCGTCGACGATGCGCACCGTGATCTCGCCCGGCCGCTCGAGCGCGGCGCGGATCCAGCGTGCCACGGCGTGGCGCGGCAGCAGCGCGCGGTGGCCGTGGCGGTTGCCTTCGGCGAACTGCAGCGACAGCTGCAGCGGCGGCCGGCTCACGGCGCCGCGTCGCCCGGCGGCCGCGGCTCGCCGGGTGGCGGCGCCTCACGCGGGCCGGCGGCACGGTCGGCGCCGTCGCGGTGCGCCGCCTCGGGGCTGCCCGGCTCGCGCCGCGCGGCGTCGCGCGCCGCGGCGGCGGCCGTGTCGCGGTCGTAGGCCTCGACGATGCGCGCCACCAGCGGGTGGCGCACCACGTCGGCGGCGGTGAAGTGGGTGAAGGCCACGCCGTTCACCCGGCGCAGGATGCGTTCGGCGTCGACCAGGCCGCTGCCGGTGCCGCGCGGCAGGTCGACCTGGCTCACGTCGCCGGTGATCACGCACTTGCTGCCGAAGCCCATGCGCGTGAGGAACATCTTCATCTGCTCGCGCGTCGTGTTCTGCGCCTCGTCGAGGATGACGAAGGCGTGGTTGAGCGTGCGGCCGCGCATGAAGGCCAGCGGCGCGATCTCGATCATCTGCTTCTCGAAGGCCTTGGCGACGCGGTCGAAGCCCATCAGGTCGTACAGCGCGTCGTACAGCGGGCGCAGGTAGGGGTCGACCTTCTGCGCCAGGTCGCCGGGCAGGAAGCCCAGGCGCTCGCCGGCCTCCACGGCCGGCCGCGTGAGCACGATGCGCTGCACGCCGTGGCGCTCGAGCGCGTCGACGGCGCAGGCCACGGCCAGGAAGGTCTTGCCGGTGCCGGCCGGGCCGATGCCGAAGGTGATGTCGTGCGCCAGCATCTGGCGCAGGTACTGCGTCTGGTTGGGCGTGCGGCCGCTCAGGTCGGCGTGGCGCGTGTGCAGCACCACCGCCGGCTCGGCGTCGTCGTCGGCACCCGCATCGCCGCCGCTGCGCCCGGCGGCGGCGCCCGGCGCGGCCGCCGGCGCGCGCCGGCCAGCCGCGGCGTCGTCGGCCACCCCGGCGCGGTACTTCACCAGCGCCAGCTGCAGGGCGCGCTCGCCGATGGGCTTGTCGGCGCGCGCGTGCAGCTCGTCGAGCACGCGCACCGCCCGCTCGACGCCGTCGCGCGGGCCTTCGATGCGGAAGCTGGCCTCGCGCCGCTGCAGCGTGACGCCGAGCGCCGCCTCGATGGCGCGCAGGTGCGCGTCGAGCGGGCCGCACAGGTGCGCCAGGCGCTTGTTGTCGGTGTCGTCGAAGGCGTGGCGTCGGATCACGTCGGCGGGGATGCGGGAGGCGGCGAATTCGGCACGGGGCGCGCATTGTCGCAGCGCGGTTGCGCCGACCGGGGCATGCACAATGCCCAACTTCCATGCATCGCCCCCCCGACCTGCAGGCCGCGTTCGCCCCGGCCCCGGCGCCGCAGCGGTGGGCGCCGCCGCGGCGGCTGCGGCGCACATCGGCTGCCGCGGCGCTCGAGCCTGCCGGACCCGCGCCGCGCGGCGACCGAGTGCCACGAACGACAGCCTGGCAGCGCCTGCACCACACCTTGGCCATGGCGCTGGCCTTGCTCGGGCTGCTGCTGGCCGCGGCGCCGGCGGCCGGGCAGACGATCGAGATCGACGCCGCGCTCGCCGCCCCCGGGCGCGGCCATGCCTTCCCCGACCCGGCCACCGCCAGCCGCGTGGCGCTGCCCGACGAATGGGCCCGCAGCCGCCCCGGCTTCGGCGGCCCGGTGTGGTACCGCGTGCACTTCCAGCGCCTGGCCGACCTGGACCCCGACGACCTGATGGCGCTGTACATCGAGCACGTGTGCAGCAACGTCGAGGTCTACCTCAACGGCGAACGCGTGCACAGCGGTGGCCGGATGAGCGAGCCGGTCACCAACAACTGCAACCACCCGCAGCTGGTGAGCCTGCCTTCGGCGCTGCTGCGCAACGAGGACAACCTGCTCGACATCAAGGTGGCGGGCCACCCGCTCGCCGAAGTGGGCTCGCGCCAGCGCGCGGGCAGCCTGTCGCGCCTGGTCGTCGGCCCGCAGTCGGGCCTGGCGCAGCGCCACGTGCGCCAGACGGCGCTGCAGGTGTGGGCGCCGCAGGCGGTGAGCGCCACGCTGGTGCTGATGGGCGGCTTCATGTTCGTGCTGGGCTTCATCAACCGCAGCGAGAGCCACCTGGCGTACTTCGGCGCGCTGTCGGTGGGCTGGGCGTTGATCGACGCCCGGCTGTGGCTGCGCTCGGTGCCGGTGTGGAATCCGGGCCACAGCGAGGCCGAGTTCCTGGTCTGCGCGCTGCTCGGCTTCTCCACCTGGGCAGCGGTGCAGTTCCTGCTGCGCTACGCCGGCACGCGCAGCCGCGTGGCCGACGTGGGCCTGCCGTTGCAGTGCGCGCTGCTGGCGATCTCGCTCGTGGCGGCGGGGCCCGGCCGGCTGTACGCCGTGGCCAACTTCTGGTACCTGGTGTTCGCGGTGGAGGTGGTGGTGGCCGCCGCCTGGTACCTGCGCCACCAGCGCCGGCAGCGGCGCACGGTGTGGCCGATGGCGGTGATGCTGGGCGTCACCGGGCTGGCCGGCGCGATCGAGTTCGCCGCGCAGGTCAGCGGCACCCGGCCGGTGATCGCCCACGTGGCGCAGCTGGTGGTGCCGGTGATGTTCGTGCTGGTGGGCCTGCGCCTGGTGCAGCAGCACGGCCACGCGCTCTACCGCGCCGAGCAGGTGAAGGCGCAGCTGGAGCAGCGCGTGCGCGAGGCCACCGCGGAGATCGAGCGCAACTTCCGCCAGCTGTCCGAACTGCGCGTCGAGCAGGTGACCGAGCGCGAGCGCAAGCGCATCGCCGCCGACCTGCACGACGACCTGGGCGCCAAGCTGCTGACCATCGTGCACACCAGCGACAGCGAGCGCATCAGCACGCTGGCGCGCGAGGCGCTGGAGGAGATGCGGCTGTCGGTGCGGGGCCTCACCGGCAAGCCGGTGCGCCTGGCCGACGCGCTGGGCGACTGGCGCGCCGAGACGGTGGCGCGGCTGGCGCAGGCCGGCATCGACGGCGACTGGGAAGCACCCGAAGACCTGCCGCAGACGCTGTCGGCCCGCGCCTACGTGCAGACCACGCGCATCCTGCGCGAGGCCACCAGCAACATCATCAAGCACAGCGGCGCCAGCCGCTGCTCGATCACCGCCGTCATCCGCGACGGCGACTTCCAGCTCGTGGTGCAGGACAACGGCGACGGCATCGCGCCCGAAGTGGACGGGCGCATGGACCGCGGCCACGGCCTGGCGAGCATGAAGAACCGCGCCAAGCAGCTGCAGGGGCAGTGCCTGGTGGAGTCGGGGCCGGGCTACGGAACCGTGATCCGCCTCACGCTGCCCCTGGATCGTGCCACCCAGCCCGCATGAGGTCCTCATGATGCCGAGCCTGCCCGCCGATAACATCGAACCGACCACCCCCGTGCCGCCCATGAAGACCATCCTGCTGCTCGAAGACCTGCCCGAGATCCGGGCATGGATGCGCAAGCTCGTGCTGCAGGTCTTCCCCGGCGCGACCATCAGCGAGAGCGCCCGCGTGCACGACGCGGTCGAGCTGGTGACGGCGGTGAAGTTCGACCTGGCGCTCATCGACCTGGGCCTGCCCGACGGCAGCGGCGTCGACGTGGTGACCAAGCTGCGCGACGTGCAACCCGAGGCGCAGAGCGTGGTCGTCACGATCCACGACGACGACGAGCACCTGTTCCCGGCGCTGCAGGCCGGCGCCTTCGGCTACATCCTCAAGGAGCAGGCGCGCGAGCTGATCACCGAGCAGCTGCAGCGCATCAGCCAGGGCGAGCCGCCGCTGTCGCCGTCGATCGCACGCCGCGTCATGGCCTACTTCAGCGCCAAGGCCAAGCCGCAGCACAACGCCAACGCGATGCCGCAGGTGAACCTGACCGAGCGCGAGAGCGAGGTGCTGCTGCGCGTGGCCAAGGGCTACACGCTGCCCGAGATCGGCGTGCAGCTGGGGCTGAGCCGCCACACGATCGCCGACTACGTCAAGCAGATCTACCGCAAGCTCAACGTGAGCTCGCGCGCCGAGGCGGCGCTGGAAGCGCAGCGGCTGGGCCTGTTCCGCTGACCTGACGGCCGGCCTGGGCGGAAACGCCCCTGACGGCTTCGGCGGCTCGCCCCCTGACGGCTTCGGCGGCCCCTCCCGCCGAGTCAGCCAGCCTTGCTCGGCGGCCGCATCAGCTTCGTCGCAAATCGCAGAAGGCGCCGGCGCCACGCTGCCGATAATTCGGTTTTCGCATGAGCGGCGGCCGAACGACGTGAACTTCCAGCAACTGCGATCGGTGCGCGAGGCCGTGCGCCAGGGCTACAACCTCACCACCACGGCCGAGGCGCTGCACACGTCGCAGCCCGGGGTGAGCCGGCAGATCCGCGAGCTGGAGGACGAGCTCGGCATCACCCTCTTCCAGCGCGCCGGCAAGCGCCTGACCGGGCTGACGCCGCCTGGCCAGACGGTGCTGCCCATCATCGAGCGCCTGCTGCAGGAGGCCGAGAACCTGAAGCGCGCCGGTGCCGAGTTCGCCGCCCAGGACAGCGGCACGCTCACCATCGCCGCCACGCACTCGCAGGCGCGCTACGCCCTGCCGCTGGCGGTGCGCGACTTCGCCGCCGCCCACCCGCAGGTGAGCGTGCGCCTGCACCAGGGCTCGCCGCGCCAGGTGGCCGAATTGCTGCTGGAAGGCCAGGCCGACATCGGCATCGCCACCGAGAGCGTGGCCGAGCACCCCGACCTCGTCGCCCTGCCCTGCTACCAGTGGACGCACAGCGTCATCGTGCCGCACGGCCACGCCCTGGCCACCGAGGCCCGGGCCGGCACGCCGCTGACGCTGGCGCGGCTGGCGCAGTTCCCGCTGATCACCTACGAGCCGGGCTACACCGGCCGCAGCCACATCGACGAGGCGTTCCGGCGCCAGGGCCTGGCACTCAACCTGGTGCTGAGCGCCATGGACGCCGACGTGATCAAGACCTACGTCGAGCTGGGCATGGGCGTGGGCATCATCGCCGCCATCGCCTACGACGAGCAGCGCGACGCGGCGCTGACGGCGCTGGACGCGCGCCACCTCTTCGCCAGCAACATGACGCGTCTGGCGCTGCGCCGCGGCAGCTTCCTGCGCGGCTACGTCTACGCCTTCATCCGCACCTTCGCCAGCCCGCTGACGCGCGAGGTGGTCGACCAGGCGCTGGCGGCGGCCGACGGCAAGGCGGCGTTCGAGATCTGACGGGCCCTTGAAACCGCCGCGGGCGGTCCTAGATCGGTCCTGGGCGCCCTTCGCGGCCCCCCGGAAACCGATTTCGAAAGGACACGCCATGTACGAATCGATGCTCAGTTCGAACAGCCTGTTCGGGCACTTCGACCGCCTGCGCCGGGAACTCGACGAGGTCTTCGGCGTCGCCGGCCTGCCCAGCAGCATCCGCTCGGTCGCACCGGGCACCTGGCCGGCCATCAACGTCGGCCGCACCGGCACCAGCGTGGAGATCTACGCCTTCGCGCCGGGGCTCGACGCCAGCAAGATCGACGTGACGCTCGACCGCGGCGTGCTGCGCATCAGCGGCGAGCGCCAGCCGGCGCAGGCCGCCGACGCCAGCGCCAAGGTCAGCTTCTACACCCGCGAGCGCGGTGCCGGCCGCTTCACGCGCGCCGTCGCCCTGCCCGACGACGTCGACCCGGCCCACGTCAACGCCACCTACCGCGACGGCGTGCTGCAGATCAGCGTGGCACGGCGTGAATCCGCCCAGCCGCGCCGCATCAACGTGCAGTGACGCCGCCGAAAGCCGTCGAGGAGTACCGCCATGAACACCGCCAACACCCAGGACCGCAGCACGACCGCCGTCGCCCGCCCGCAAGGTGACGTCCAGCAGGCCGGCGCTGCGCAGCAGCAACAACAGCAGCAGCGCAGCGTGCTGCCCGACGTGGACGTCTTCGAGGACGAGCAGGGCATCACCCTGCTGGCCGACATGCCCGGCGTGCCGCGGGAACAGCTCGAGATCAAGGTCGAGGGCGACAACCTGCTGATCGAAGGCACGGTGCGCACGCCCACGCCCGATGGCCTGGAAGCCGTCTACGCCGAGGTGCGCGTGCCGCGCTACCGTCGCAACTTCAGCCTGAGCCGCGAGCTCGACACCTCGCGCATCGAGGCCAACCTGAAGGACGGCGTGCTCAACCTGCGCATTCCCAAGCAGGCGCACGCGCAGCCGCGGCGCATCGAGGTCACCGCCGGCTGATCGCGCCGGCGACGCCCGGCCGCGCGGCAGCGGCTGCCGGCCTGCGGGCCGCCCCCCGGGGCGGCCCCGTTCGTCGTGGCCGGCCTCAGGCGGCCGGCGGTGCGGCGAAGCGCGTCACGCGCCGCGGCCGCAGGTGCAGGCGGGCGCCGGGTTCCAGCGGCAGGCGGCGGCGCAGCGCGTTGTAGGCCTCGCGCGGCAGCTCGACGTCGACAAAACCGTCACGCCCCGTGGCGCCTTCGCGCCTGAACTCGATGCGCGTGTTCGGGCCGACGGTCAGCGTCTGGCTCAGGTGCACCGGCCAGGTGTCGGGGCCGGCCTCGGCCACCACCTCCAGCTCGTGGGGGCGCACGTAACTCACGTCCTCGCCGTCGGCGCCGGTCTCGTGGCCGACGCGGCCGTGGAACAGGTTCACGTCGCCCAGGAACTGCAGCACGAACGGCGTCGCCGGCCGGTCGTAGACCTCGTCGGGCGTGCCCACCTGCTCGATGCGGCCGTGGTTCATGACGACCACGCGGTCGGCCACTTCCATCGCCTCGTCCTGATCGTGGGTGACGAACACGCTGGTGACGTGCATCTCGTCGTGCAGGCGGCGCAGCCAGCGGCGCAGTTCCTTGCGCACCTTGGCGTCGAGCGCGCCGAAGGGCTCGTCGAGCAGCAGCACCTGCGGCTCGACCGCGAGCGCGCGCGCCAGCGCGATGCGCTGGCGCTGGCCGCCCGAGAGCTGGTGCGGATAGCGGTCGGCCAGCCAGTCGAGCTGCACGAGCTTGAGCAGCTCCATCACCTTCGAGCGCATCTGGGCCTCGCCCGGCCGCGTCTGCTTCGGCCGCACGCGCAGCCCGAAGGCCACGTTCTCGAAGATCGTCATGTGGCCGAAGAGCGCGTAGTGCTGGAACACGAAGCCCACGTTGCGCTGGCGCACGTCGGTGCCGGTGGCGTCCTCGCCGTGGAACCGCACGTGGCCGCTGTCGGGCACCTCGAGGCCCGCGATGATGCGCAGCAGCGTCGTCTTGCCCGAGCCCGAAGGCCCGAGCAGCGCGACGAGTTCGCCCGAGGGAATGTGCAGGTTCACGTCGTCGCAGACGACGGTGGCGCCGAAGCGCTTGTTCAGTTGGCGGACTTCGATGCTCATGGGGTCGGCCCTCTCATTCGGCGCGGTCGCCCGCGGCGCGTTTCTGGCCCTTGACGCGCTGCTCGACGACGTACTTCAGCACCAGCGTCACCAGCGCCAGCAGCGCCAGCAGCGAGGCCACGGCGAAGGCGGCGGCGAACTGGTATTCGTTGTAGGCGATCTCGATGTGCAGCGGCATGGTGTTGGTCTGGCCGCGGATGTGGCCCGAGACCACGCTGACCGCGCCGAACTCGCCCATCGCCCGCGCGTTGCACAGGATCACGCCGTAGAGCAGCGCCCACTTGATGTTGGGCAGCGTCACGCGCCAGAAGATCTGCCAGCCGCCGGCGCCCAGCACGCGCGCCGCCTCCTCCTGCTCGATGCCCTGGGCCTGCATCAGCGGGATCAGCTCGCGGGCGATGAACGGGAAGGTGATGAACACCGTGGCCAGCACGATGCCGGGCACGGCGAAGATGATCTTCACGTCGTGCGCCTGCAGCCAGGCGCCGAACCAGCCCTGCAGGCCGAAGACCAGCACGAAGATCAGGCCGGCGATCACCGGGCTCACGCTGAACGGCAGGTCGATCAGCGTCAGCAGCAGGTTCTTGCCGCGGAAATCGAACTTCGTGATGGCCCAGGCCGCGGCCACGCCGAACACCAGGTTCACCGGCACGCTGATGGCGGCGGCGACGAGCGTGAGCTTGATCGCCGCGACCGCGTCGGGCTCGCTGATGGCGGCGACGTAAACCGCCCAGCCCTTCTTCAGCGCCTCGTGGAACACCGTGGCCAGCGGCACGAAGAGGAACAGCGTCATGAAGCCGAGCGCCAGGCCAATGAGCAGCAGGCGCACCCAGGCCGGCTCGGTGGTGGCGTTGGCCGCGAGGCGGGGCGCGCTACCGGTGCGCGGCTGCGCGCCAGGGCCCGCGGCCGCTAGGCCCGTGCCAGCGGGAGCGCCCGCGGCGGTGGTGGCGGCCAGCGTGTTCATGGTCACAGCCCGCCCTGGCGCCGCCGTGCCCAGGCCTGCAGCAGGTTGATCGCCAGCAGCAGGGCGAAGCTCGCCACCAGCATCACCACGGCGATGGCCGTGGCGCCCGGGTAGTCGTACTGCTCGAGCTTGGTGATGATGAGCAGCGGCGTGATCTCGCTGACCATGGGCATGTTGCCGGCGATGAAGATGACGCTGCCGTATTCGCCCAGGGCACGGGCGAAGGCGAGCGCGAAGCCGGTCAGCAGCGCCGGCATCACGATGGGGAAGATGACGCGGCTGAAGGTCTGCCAGCGGCTCGCGCCCAGCGTGGCCGCGGCTTCCTCGAGCTCGCGGTTCACGTCCTCCAGCACCGGCTGCAGGGTGCGCACGACGAACGGCAGGCCGATGAACACCAGCGCCACCCACACGCCCAGCGGCGTGAAGCTCACCTTGAACGGCAGCCATTGGCCGATGAGCCCGTTGGCGGCGTAGATGGCGGTCAGCGCGATGCCGGCCACCGCGGTCGGCAGGGCGAACGGCAGGTCGACCATCGCGTCGATGATCCGCTTGCCGGGGAACGTGTAGCGCACCAGCACCCAGGCCACGACCAGGCCGAACACCGCGTTCAGCGCCGCCGCCAGGAACGAGGCGCCGAAGGTGAGCCGGTAGCTGGCCACGACACGCGGCGTCGACACCGCGTCGACGAACTGGCCCCAGGTGAGCGTGAACGTCTTGAGGAACGCCGCCGACAGCGGCAGCAGCACGATCAGCCCCAGGTACAGCAGCGCGATGCCGAGCGCGAGGTCGAAGCCGGGCAGCACCGAGTGCCGGCGCAGCAGGGTGCGCGACAGGATCATGGCAGGGCCGGTGGAACGCGCGTCAGCGGGCCTTGGCCGCGATGATCTGGTCGTACACCCCGCCGTCGTTGAAGTGCGTCTTCTGCGCCTGCGCCCAGCTGCCGAACACTTCGTCGACGGTGAAGGTGTTCACCTTCGGGAAATCACGCGCGTACTTGGCCAGCACCTTGGCCGAGCGCGGGCGGATGTGGTGGCGCGCGGCGATCTCCTGCGCTTCGTCGCTGTAGAGCCACTGCACGTAGCCTTCCGCCTGCTTGCGCGTGCCGCGCTTGTCGACCACCTTGTCGACCACGCTCACGGGGTTCTCGGCCAGCAGCGTGCGGCTGGGATAGACCACCTCGAAGTGGTCGCCGAACTCGCGCTTGATCAGCGGCGCCTCGCTCTCGAAGGTGACGAGGGCGTCGCCCATCTGGCGCTGGGCGAAGGTGGTGGTGGCCGCGCGGCCGCCACCGTCGAGCACCGGCACGTTGGCGAAGATGCGGCCCACCAGGGCCTGCGCGGCCTGCGGGCTGACGCCGTTCTTGACCGCGGCGCCCCAGGCGGCCAGGTAGGTGGCGCGGCCGTTGCCCGTGACCTTGGGGTTGGGGATGATGACGCTGACGCCCGGCTTGCCGAGGTCGCTCCAGTCGCGGATCTGCTTGGGGTTGCCCTTGCGCACCAGGATCACCTGCACGCTGGTCGTGGGCGCGCTGCCGTGCGGCAGGCGCGTCGCCCAGTTGGCCGGCACCAGGCCGCCGCGCTCGGCCAGCGCGTCGATGTCGATGGCCTGGTTCATCGTGATCACGTCGGCCTGCAGCCCGTCGATCACGCTGCGCGCCTGGCGGCTCGATCCGCCGTGGCTCTGGTTGAGCGTGAGGTCCTCGCCGGCAGTCTTCTTCCAGTGCGCGGCGAAGGCGGCGTTGTAGTCCTTGTAGAACTCGCGGCTCACGTCGTAGCTCACGTTGAGCAGCGTGGTCGCGGCCGCGGCGGGCAGTGACAGCGACGCGAGCGCGGCTGACGCAGCCAGCGAAAGGAGATGTCGGCGCTTGATGATCATGGTCGGCATGCTAGGCAGCCGCGCTGCATCGGCGAACGATTGATTTCGCCGATGCTTATGCGCAAACCGATGCAGCACTACTTGCGCGCGTACACCTGGTCGAAGGTGCCGCCGTCGGCGAAGTGCGTGCGCTGCGCCTTGGCCCAGCCGCCGAACACCTGGTCGATGGTGAACAGCGTCACCTTGGGAAACTGCCGGGCGTACTTCGCCGCCGCGGCCGGGTCGACCGGTCGGTAGTAGTTCTGCCCGGCCAGGTCCTGGCCTTCGGGCGAATACAGGAACTCGAGATACGCGGTGGCGACGGCGCGCGTGCCCTTGCGGTCGACGACCTTGTCGACCACCGTCACCGGCGGCTCGGCCAGGATCGACAGGCTGGGCGCCACGATGTCGAACTTGTCCGGCCCCAGTTCCTTCAGCGCCAGCAGGGCCTCGTTCTCCCAGGCCAGCAGCACGTCGCCGATGCCGCGTTCGACGAAGGTGGTGGTCGAGCCGCGGGCACCGCTGTCGAGCACCGGCACGTTGTTCAGGACCTGGCCGACGAAGGCCTGCGCCTTCTTCTCGTCGCCGCCCCACTTCTTCAGGGCGTAGCCCCAAGCCGCCAGGTAGTTCCAGCGCGCGCCGCCGCTGGTCTTGGGGTTGGGGGTGATGACGCTGACGCCCGGGCGGGCCAGGTCGTCCCAGTCCTTGATGCCCTTGGGGTTGCCCTTGCGCACCAGGAAGACGATGGTCGAGGTGTAGGGCGCGCTGTTGTGCTTGAGGCGCTTCTGCCAGTCGGCTGGGATGAGCCTGGCCTTGTCGTGGATCTCGTCGATGTCGTAGGCCAGCGCCAGCGTCACCACGTCGGCCTCCAGCCCGTCGATCACCGAGCGCGCCTGCTTGCCGCTGCCGCCGTGGCTCTGCCGCACGACGACGTTGTCGCCGGTCTTCGCTTTCCAGTGCGCGGCGAAGGCCTTGTTGAGGTCGACGTAGAACTCGCGCGTCGGGTCGTAGCTGACGTTGAGCAGCGTCACGTCCCTGGCGAGCGCGGCGCCGGCGAGGGCCACCGTGGCGAGGGCGGCGAGCAGGTTGCGGAAGGTCTTGGATGGGCGCATGGCAGGCCTCGATGTGGTCACGTTGCAGGCCATGCTAGGCAGCGCCCGCGGCGCCGCGAACGAAGCTTTCCGCCGATGCTTATGCAGGGCGCGCGCGGTGCGCGCGCCGTCAGTCGCCGGTCGGCGAGATCCTGAACTCGAGCACGTCGGGCTGCTGGTTGAGCCGTGCCGCCAGCCGCGGGAAGTTCTGGGCGCGCGTCGTGCGCACCATCATGCGGTACTCGAAGGCGTCGTCGTCCGCGTCGAGCCGGTAGCTCAGGTTGGCGATGGAAAAGCCGCAGCCGGCCAGCAGCGCCCGCAGCTCGTCCTCGCCCAGGACGCGGCTGCGCCTGAAGCGCACCACGTGGTGGGCGAACAGGTTCGTCGGCATCAGGTTCTCGATGGCGCGGAAGGCCCCCAGCACGCCGAGCGTCAGCACCGTGGCGGCGAAGGCGGCGAAGTACAGCCCCACGCCGATGAGCACGCCGATGGCGGCGGTGATCCAGATCGACGCCGCGGTCGTCAGGCCGCGCACCGACAGCCCTTCCTTGAAGATGACGCCCGCGCCGAGGAAGCCGATGCCGGTCATGATGCCCTGCGCCATGCGCGTCGGGTCGATGCGCACGGTGTCGGGGCTCGCGCTGCCGAACCACAGGCCCTGGAACAGCGTCACCAGCATCAGCAGGCTGGAGGCCAGGCACACCAGCGTGTGGGTGCGGAAGCCCGCCGGCCGGCCGTGGTAGCTGCGCTCCAGGCCGATGAGGCCGCCGGCGAGCACGGCGGCCAGCAGGTGCACGATGGTCTCGAGGTAGGGCGACGGAAGCGGCAGCAGCCGGTGCAACAGGTCCATCGGCCCGAGGTTAACCGCGATGCCGCCGCACCGCGCCGGTCGTCTAGATGTGAAGCTTCAATAGGTTGTATCCGGTGTTCATCCGGATTGGGTTTGAGAGACTGGAAGTCGCCAAACACCCAATCCTCAAGGAAGCCAACCGGATGAACAGCCACAAGCATGCCCGATTGACCTA